>BNJT01000275.1_pt1 | contig 1271729 bp, 1751 predicted proteins | sample 8540491 | NCBI WGS metagenome assembly BNJT01 (sample SAMD00202455, study PRJDB9452) | human saliva metagenome | host: Homo sapiens | reverse complement strand
TTATATAACTATTGTGAATTTATGTCAATCCTTAAAAAAATTTATCATAAAAGCTACATGAAAATTTCTTATAAAACCGAAAATTCTCAGTTTTTCGTAGATACTTTCCTCTACACCGGCTTTCCTCTATACCAGCTTTCCCAACAAGCCGTAGCTGAGTAGGGACATAATTCCTGCCGCTAGGCATACTCCGATACCGATGGCTAAGAAGGCTTTTTTTCTATTCATCTTTAAAAGACTGGCTACCATAGCCCCTGTCCAAGCTCCGGTTCCGGGAAGGGGAATTCCTACAAAAAGAACCAGACCCCAGAAGTCCACCTTATCAATGGCATCCTTATGCTTATCTACCTTTTTTCTAAACCAGGATGCCAAAGGTCTTGTGAAAGAGGACTTCTCCATAAGCTCCACAATCTTGGCAAAGAAAAAGAGGACAAAGGGGATGGGAAGGATATTTCCGATTAAACAATATAACAAGCCCTGTATATAATTTACCTTCAGTAAGGAGGCGGCAATCAAACCGCCACGCAGTTCAATAACGGGCATCATGGATAAAAAGAAGACCATCATTTCCCGAGAAAGAAATTTTTCAAAATGTGCTGTAAAAAATGTAATAAAACTTTCCATAATTCCCTTTTCTCTAAACTTGAATGCCATTTTGACTTATGTTAGAATTTCATGCAAAGGCATTTTCCCATTGAAACTGTTTGGGATTCTATAAAAGAAGTATAGGGGAGTCAATGCTTTTCACAAAAACTGCACATTTGCAAAGTAAAGTGCAAACTGTTCTTTTTTAAAAATTGAGCAGTTTTAAAAATAAAGGAGTGCAATGATTAATTTCGAGGATGAGATAAAAAGGTTTAAACCCAGCTTGGATGTGGATCAGTTAGAGGATGCCATTCTCAAGGTGGACCTTACCGATATGAATGATTTGATGACACAGCTTATGGAAGAGGCTTTAAAGAAGGGGAACGATCCGTCATGAAATATGATATTACCCTGGAACGGATAGCCAACTGTTATTATAACCTGGGACTGGAAAGAGCCAGACTTCGGGACTTAAGCGGTGCCGCAGAGCTGTTGAAGAAGGCCTTGCATTTTGATAAGTACCAAAGGGAAGCAAGAAATCTGTTGGGGCTTATTTTTTTTGAGATGGGAGAAGTGGCGGATGCCTTGGTGCAATGGGTCATCAGCATGAATCTTTTGCCGGAGGATAATCCGGCGGATTATTTTTTGGAGCAGATTCAAAGAAAGCCGGCGATTTTACGCATTTGCTCTGATAATGTAAAGCGTTACAATCAAGCCTTGGACTATGCCCAGCATAATAACGAAGACTTAGCGGTTTTTCAGTTGAATCAGGTTATCGGAGACAGCCCGAACTATGTGAAGGCCCACATTTTACTTTCTCTTCTCTATATGAGACGAAGCGAGTGGGTAAAGGCGGGAAAAAGCCTTTATCTGGTGCTGAAGATTGATAGAAACAATCCCAAGGCTCTTGTTCTTATGGACTATGTGAAGAAGAAGACCGGTAGAGCGGAGGTGGAGCAGAGTCGCCTTAGGAATGTCTTTTCCCATAGGAAAATGATGGATGATGACGTGATGATGCCCCAGGAGGTTAAGCAGATTTCCCCCTGGGCGGTTTCTGCCCTGCTCCTTTTGGGAGTGGTGATTGCCCTTTTTGTTTTTTATCTTTTGATGCTTCCGGCAGGAATCAGAAGAGCCAATAGCAAAAACAATCAGGAAATGATATCCTATACGGAAAAGCTGGATGCGGCGAATCAGAAGATGGGAGATTTGTCTGCGGCCAATGCCGGTCTGCAAAAAGAGTATGATGAAATGAAGGAGAAGCTGGATCGCTATGAGAACCAAAACGCTTCCTTTATGGCGCAATATCAGAGCCTTGTAGGTATTAACAATGCTCTTTCCACAGGGGATTTAACACAGGCGGCTCAGTTATACACGGCCTTGGATCAAAGTGCCATTACGGATGAAAGTCTGGTCTCCATGCTATCTTCCATTAAGTCCCAGATGGAGGGAAGTGTGTACCTTCGTTTGCAGGAATTGGGTAGTACGGCATGGAATGCAGGTCGTCTGGAGGAAGCTTTACAGGATTATACCTGGAGTGTAAAGATTCGAAGAGAAGCGGAGAATTTATTCCTGCTGGCAAGAATACAGCAAACCATGGGCAATACCACGGAGGCGAATCAGAACTTTGACTCGGTGGTAGGGGAATTCCCAAGTTCGCCTTATGCGGAAAGGGCCAGACAGGCAAGGGGATATTGATGTTGGATCAGAGGAAAATCATAGCCATGGTGCAGGTCGCCATGCTGGAAAAGGAAATAGGGCAGGAGGCTCTGGATACGGCCAAGTACTATAGGGAAGATTATATTTCCAATCGGGTACTGCGGGGAATCCTTCAATATACAGGAATTTTCTTCCTGCTTCTGTTTGCCTATTTTTTTATGGAAATAGAAAACATTCTCCAAAAGCTGGATTTTCAATACATGATGGATTTGGGAAAACGAATTTCTCTTCTCTATTTCCTGGGCATGGTTTGTGCCATTGTGCTTATTTCCATTGTGTCCTATTATTCCTATGAAAGAGCTTATGAAGACAGTTTGCTTTATCGTGAACGCTTAGAGGATCTGCTTCTTTTGTCTACAGCAAAGAGAACGGAAAAACTTAGAAAAAAGGAGGAGAAAGACACTATCGTTCAAAAAGCCAGAGAAGAGGCTCAGGAAGTAGTACTGCAAATGAAGAAAGAGGGAGCTAAACTGGATTTAGCGCCGCTTTATACAAGATCGGAAAGATTAGCTAAGCTTAGAAGGCTGAAGGACGGAGGAAAAGCTGTTCAGAAAAATGCTGCTCCCAAACAAAAGGGAGAAGAAGAGTGGCTGGATGATGAGGCGGATTGGTTGGACGAGTAAGATAGGGAGAGAGTAGGCGTATGAACGGTTTTCGACTTTTCAAAGAAAAATGTCAAAAGATATATGGACAGCAGGATTATTGGATGGTTCCTATTTTTCGTTCCTGTCTGGCTTTTCTTATCTTTTTTTCCTTAACTCGCCATTTTTCCATGGTGGGAAAACTGGCGCATCCGATTTTTCTTTTGTTTTTTAGTTTGATATCCTTTTTTCTTCCCTTTTCGACTTTGCCGATACTTCTGGGCGTAATATTGATGTCCTATTTTTATCAGCAATCCCTTTTGCTCTTGATTGTTTCCGGGGGCATCTTTTTGTTCTTGTTTTTATTGCAAAGCAGTATCAGAGGAAAATATGCCATCCTCATTGCCTTGATGCCTTTTTGTTTTCTTTTGAAAATCCATTATTTTTTGCCGATTTTTGTAGGACTCACTATGGGTTTTACGGCCTTTCTGCCTCTGGCTTTGGGATGCTTTTTATATTTTTTCCTGAGCTTTATTCAGCAGAATGAAAAGCTTTTTACGGCCTCTGCCGATCTTACGGAACAGTTGGAATCCTTGACGAAAACCCTGCTTCCCTTTTTTAAAGATAAGGAAATGATTCTTGTATTGGTTCTTTTTTCTGCTGTGGTAGTGACGGTTTATCTGCTGAGAAACGGAAGTTTTCAGTATTCCTGGCACATTGCCGTAACGGTGGGGCTGGTAATGGAGGCGTTGCTTTGGATATTGTATCCTTTACTTTCCTTGAAGATGAATTTCCTGATTAGTATTATTGCCTATTTCATTTCTGCCTTGCTGTCTGTATTCACCTTGTTTTTCTTCCATGATGTGGATTACCGGGGAACAAAATTTTTGCAGATGGAAGACGATGACTACTACTATTTTGTAAAGGCTGTACCGAAGAATAAAGGAGAACATTTTCTTTCTTCGGATTAAGAAATTTTCTCCATAGAGAAAAGAGAATTTTTGTGTGAACTTGATCATTTGTTGCTACGAGGAGAAAGGGGTATCGGAATTGGATTTCTTTACAAAGATTAAGGGGTGGGTAAGTTTACTTCCTGCGTTTAGTCTGTCAGGACTTGTGGAAATAGCAATTTTGGCAGGGATTATTTATGTCGTCCTTCTTTGGATTCAGAACACGAGAGCCTGGCAGCTACTGAAAGGAATTCTGGTGCTTCTTTTGTTTACGGCATTTGCCGTTTTTTTCCGTTTGAATACGATTGTTTGGTTAATTGAAAGAATTTCCACAGCGGCTATTATTGCGGCTGTTATCATTTTTCAACCGGAACTACGAAAGGCTTTGGAGCAATTAGGCTCCAAGAATCTTTTCGGGCAGTTCCAAAGGGAAGATAGCAAAGGCAGCGTCAGAGTTAATGAAGAATTAATTTCCGCATGTCAGGAAATGTCAAGATACAAGACCGGTGCATTGATTGTTATTGAGCAAAACCAAAGTCTTAAAGAGGTGGAGGATACCGGAATTTATGTGGATGGTATTGTGACGGCGGCCTTACTCATTAATATTTTTGAAAAAAATACCCCCTTGCATGACGGAGCGGTTGTGATTTCCGGAGACAGAGTGGTTTCCGCTACCTGTTATCTCCCCCTGTCCGATACCGGAATTTCCAAGGCCTATGGCACCAGACATAGGGCGGCGTTGGGAATTTCGGAAAGTACGGATGCCATCACTCTGGTAGTATCCGAGGAGACGGGACGAATCTCCGTAGCCTGTCAGGGAAAGCTTTTACATGTCAAAGAGGCAGGAGAATTAATACGTTATCTTCCGAAGCAAGAGCAGGAAGAGCAGAAGAAAACTTTATTTTCCCGCATTCTTCCCAGAAAAAAGGAGGAGAGATAAATGAAGTTTTTTAAAGAGAATCTTATATTAAAGCTGGTGAGTGTGGTTCTGGCTTTGCTGCTTTGGCTGATTGTTTTCAATGTGTCCAATCCGGAGCAAAAGGAAAGTAGAACCGTGGAATTGCAAATTTTGAATCAGGATACCTTTTCCGCGGAGAATAAAACCTGGGAGGTGGATCGGAGTACGGTTACCGTCAGTTATACCGTGCGAAGCAATCTGGCTTCCTCTGTAAAGGCTTCCGATTTTAAGGCCTATATCGATTTAAGCGATTATTCTATTACGGGTTCCGTACCGGTCTATGTGGAGCTTGTTAATCAGGAAAATGCTTCCAGTATTTCGGATATCGTGGCCAGACCTTCCGTTGTTCATGTCAGCATAGAAGATTTACAAAAGAAAAAATTTGATTTACAGGTGCATCAACAGGGCAATGTGGCTGAGGGCTATACCGTTTCGTCCATTACTGTTGATCCTACCACCATTTATGTAAACGGTCCGGAGTCATCCGTGGGAAGAATTTCTTCTCTTGGGCTGGTGGTTAATGTGGATGGCATGAATCAAAATACCGATGGTACCGGAAAGATTGTTTTTTACGATGCTAACGGAAAGATTATTCAAAATCTGCCGAATGTCAGCCTGTCTCAGGAGCAGGTGGATTATACGGTGGTGATTCACAAGAAGAAGGATCTTATTCTATCCGCAACAACAGAAGGAAATGTTCAAAACGGTTATACGGTGGAGGAGCTTCAGATTTCTCCAAAAAGCATCAGTGTTTCCGGCAGTGAATCTGTTTTGGATGGGATCAATCAGCTGACTCTTCCTGCCCTGGATGTATCCAATGCCAAGGAGGATGTGAGTGTAAGCTTGCGGCTTAAGGATTATTTGCCCAGCGGTTTGTCTCTTGCAGAGCCCAACAGTACAGTCTATATTCATGCCACTATCAAAAAGCTTCCGGAAAGCACAAAGGAAGAAGTGGAGCAGAATACCAAGGCAAGTACTACGGAAGAGAGTACGGAGGGCACAACAGAAAGCAGCAAATCCTCGGAAAGCACGAAGACCACAGAGGAGGAAAACCCGGCGGAAACAAAGGGAAGCGGTAATGGAGATAGTAAAGGAAGCGGAGCGGATAGTGGAGAATCTACAGAAAACAAAGGGCCCAGCGCTGAACGGAAAGCAAAATCACAGTAGAAACAGTCTGTTTTTTGACCTTTGCTTATATACGATATTGTATGGCATGGCATATCTTTTGAAGGAAAAGGGATATGCCGTGCTTTCCTTTTTCTGCTTTCTGATTTTGTCTCTTTATCTTTTTCTTCGAGAAAGAGAGAGAGAGGGAAGTAGTGTAACGTTGTCCGGTCTTTTTGCCTTGGGATTACTTTTTGGAGAGGGGGTGGCTACTTTACAGCTTAGCAAGCTTTCTTCTCCCTGGACCATTCATACCTGGCTAAGCTTTTATTTGGCTTACCTTTTATTCTATTTGGGCTATCACGGTAGAACGTATTTATCTGAATTGGCGGCTTCTCTTTTTCTGAAAAATACAAAAATCTTCTCGGAAGAAGCAAAGAAGATGGATTTATCTGATAAAAAATATCGGTGGAACTTTACGGAAGGACAATTTTTAAAGCTTTGTATTTTGGGCCTTCTTTTGCTTTCCTATTTTTCATTTGCGATAGAGGCATTGGCTCTTGGCTATATTCCTTTATTTACGGAGCATACCCCCCACGCATATTCTTATTTTCATTTAAAGGGACTCCATTATTTCACCACTCTTTTTGTGCTGGTTCCTATGCTTCTTCCTTTTTTATATCAAAAAGAGGGCAGCCTGAAGCTGTTTTCAGGCATCAGTTTATTTTTAGCTCTTCTTTTACCAATCCTTTTGGTTTCCCGTTTTCAGCTTCTGTTTTCCCTGTTTTTATTTGTGTTTTCTGCCTTGTATCAGGGCTTAAGGATTCGGAAAAGATATCTGCTTTTATTATTTCTTTTTTTGCTGTCTGCCTATGTTTTTCTTACGATAGAGAGAGCCCATTCCGTTTCCTATCTTATGGGAATCTTTGAAATGAAAAATGATAAGCTCCCCATCTTTTTGGTACAGCCCTATATGTACATTGCCAATAATTATGAGAATTTCAATTTGCTGACAAAAAACATAGAGGAACATTCCCATGGTTTTCGTATGGCCTATCCCTTTTTAACCCTTTCCGGGGCGAAATTCTTTTTTGATTTTCCCTTGGCCTATCCGGTCTATTTAACCAAGGAGGAACTGTCTACCTTGGGGATTCTGTACGATGCCTACTATGATTTCGGCCTTTTGGGCGTTGTGCTTTTCTCTTTAATTTTGGGGCTGCTTTCTTCCTGGATTAAAGAGCTTTCAAGGAAAGAGAAAAATCCTTTTGGAGGCGCATTATATATCCAATTTGCTTTTTATTTTCTATTTTCCTTTTTTACAACCTGGTTTTCCAATGCCTCCAGCATTTTTTATTTTGCTGTGACGCTGGTACTTGCAGTTCTATGGAAGGGCTTTGTTCATGAAAAAAATTCTGCTGTATCTATATAAAATGCTTTTTCCTTTGGGAGTATGCTTTTTCTTTCTGTATTTTCTCCCAAAGCTTTTGTTCTTTTTTCTTCCCTTTACCCTGGGGGCGATTATTGCCTTTTGCTTAAATCCTTTGATTTCATTTTTGCAAAAGAGATTTCCGTTTTTCAAGAAAAAGCAAATATCTCTGGTGCTGACTTTAGCTATTTTCGCTTTGTTTTTCTATCTTTGCTTTTACCTTATGCAGTTGGGACTTCCCATGCTTAAGCAGCGCATTTCTCATTTGCCCTTGGAAATTCAGGATTTAAAGGGGCAACTGGAGAAGGCAATAGAGGAAAATTTACCATACTTTCCTCCATCGATTCAAAATCTGCTATCGGATCTTCCGGGCACTTTGGATAGTTTAGGAAGAACCATGATGAATAAATGGACTTCTCCGGCTTTGCAATTTTCTTTGCATGTGGTTAGCGGATTACCGGAGCTGTTCCTTTACCTGATTATTACCATACTGTCTGCCCTTTGTTTTTCCCAGGAAGGAGCAATGCTGTTATCGATTCTCCATCGAAATATTCCGGAGCAGTTCGGAAAATATATGCAGCTTCTTAAGGAGGATGGAAAAAAGATTTTAAAGGGCTATGTTTGGGCACAAATCCAAATCATGTTTTGCGTGTTTATTCTTTTAAGCGTAGGCTTTTCTTTATTGAGAGTGGAGCTTGCGATTCCTTTGGCTTTTTTAACCGCTTTTTTGGATGCCCTCCCCGTTTTCGGCGTGGGTTTTATTATGTGGCCCTGGATGGCTCTGATTTTATTAAAGGGAAAATTTTTACTCTTTTTGGCTCTCTTGTTGATTTACGTTCTAAGCCAGATGATTCGACAGATTTTGCAGCCGAAGATCATTGGGGATGCAGTGGGGCTTCCCCCTTTACTGGCTCTGGTTTTCCTCTTTTTAGGCTATAAGCTTTACGGGATTTCCGGAATGGTTTTGGCTCTGCCTGTGGGTATGCTGTTGGTGCGTTTTTATCATTACGGAGCATTCTCCGGATTTTTCTCTGCCGGAAAGGCCTTAGGGAAAATGCTCCTAGACTATGCCGGTGTAAAAAAGGATGAGGAAGTGTAAATGAAGGAGAACTGTCAGGAAAATCATATTTCATTGCCTGAGGAGTTTTGTAAAAGAATGAAAATCAGGCTGGGGCAGGATTGGGAGGCTTTTTTAGAAGCCTGTTCTATGCCTCCGAAGCGAGGGCTTCGGCTGAATTTACAGAAGCTGGAGGCTCATCCGGATTTTCCTTTAAAAGATTGGAAGGAAAATTGGAAGCTGGAAAAGTTAATAAAAGAATCTTCCAGGGAATACCTTTGTGATGAAGAGTATTTGCAAAGTATAGGAGTGCAAATCGGGCACGATGCCTACCATGAGGCGGGGCTTTATTATATTCAGGATCCTTCCGCCATGTCGGTGGTTCCTTACATGGAACTTCGTCCCTTTGATCGCTGTCTGGATCTTTGTGCCAGTCCGGGAGGAAAGAGCTTACAGATTGCCGATAGGCTAAAAACAGAGGAAGGCGGAATTCTCCTCTCCAACGAATTTATCATGGAAAGAGCCAAAAAAATCTTTCCAAAAAAATGTGGAAAGGATGGGCTATAGCCATGTGGCGGTTAGCTCCTGCTCCGCTGAAGAGCTGGAAGAGCAATTTCCGGCATTCTTTTCCAGAATTTTGGTGGATGCGCCTTGCTCCGGAGAAGGAATGTTTCGGAAAAATCCGGAGGCTATAGCGGATTGGTCTTTAGAGAAGGTTTCCCAATGTGCGGTCTTACAAAGAGAGATTCTGGATTATGCCATAGGAATGCTTAGAGAGGGTGGGCTTTTGGCTTACTCCACCTGTACCTTTTCCGAAGAGGAAAATGAAGGGATGCGGAACCGGATTTTAGAAAAGCATCCGGAGCTCAGCTTCTTGGGAGATAAGCATCTTTATTTTCATAACAGTGTGGGAGAAGGACAGTATTTTGCTCTTTTTCGGAAAGAGGGAAGGGATCTTAGGAAAGAGGATGTGGATACTTCGAAGCTTTCCATGCTTTGGGAAAAGAAGGCCAAAAAATATTTTTATTATCCCTCTTCATTAAAAGTTTTTCTGTCCTTGCCTCTTCTTCGTATCGGCATTGCCGTGTTGGAAGAGGGAAAGAAGGGATGGGAATGGAGCCACAGCCTAAGTCATGCTATCGACCTTTCTAAATGGGGAGAGGCTCTTACAAAGCTTCCGGAAAAATCGGTGGAGATCAAATTGCTTTACAGACTCTCCTTGGCCAAAGAAGACAGAAGGGTAGAGGCTTATCTCAATGGACAAGAAATAGCGGTAGAGAAAGAAGAGCTTCGGAATTTTCATATAGCCGACAGGAAAGTCAACGGAAACAGTGAAAAAAGCGACAAAGAAAGCGATAAAGGATTGGCTCTTTGTACTTGTGACGGACTTCCTTTGGGCTTTGGATATTACCGAAACGGAAGGCTTAGAAATCTCTATCCTAAGGGAATACGCTTTAAAAAATAGAAGCATATATTAAAAGTTTGTTATTTCTTTGGCTTGAATTAGATTTTGCTATCGTTTACAATAAGCCATGTTAAAAGGGCAGTTTGCCCCCAAAATAGAAATGGAGGAAGATTATGGATCAGCGTAACTCTTTGGCAAGGAAGCGTATAGAGGCCTTGCTGGATGAATCCAGTTTTGTGGAAATCGGTGCCCATGTTTGCAGCAGAAGTACGGATTTTAATGCCGGAGAAAAACAGGAAGCATCGGATGGAGTCATTTGTGGGTATGGCAGTATTTCCGGTAAGCCGGTATATATTTATGCACAAGACAGAGAGGTACTTTCCGGAAGCATTGGAGAGATGCATGGAAAGAAGATTGCAAGTCTCTATGATACAGCCATGAAGATGGGATGCCCTGTGGTGGAATTACTGGATTCCAGCGGACTTCGTATTCCGGAAGCTACAGATGCTATTTTTGCCCTTTCCACCATTTACGAGAAAAAGGCAAAGGCGAAGGGACTTGTTCCCCAATATACGGTGATTTTCGGACAAGTAGGAGGAGGCCTTGCCATTCTTCCTTCTCTTTCCGACTTTTCCTTTATGGAAAAAGAGGAGGCCAGATTATTTCTTACCGCTCCTGATGGCGTGGAGGGCAATAAGGATGAGGCTTTTGCGAAAGCGGAAGCTCAGGCTAAGCAGGGAAATCTTGATTTTTACGGCACGGAAGAGGAAATCTTTGCGGAAATCCGTAAGGCTTTTGCCTTTTTGCCTGCCAATAATGAAGATGCCGCTTATCAGGAGGATGTGGAAGACAGCTTAAACCGCAGTGTGGAGGGCTTCTTTGCATTGGCACCTAGAGAGGCACTGGAAACTCTTTCAGATGAAGGCAGAATCTTTGAAGTTAAGTCTCGTTTTGGAGAAGGGGCGGTTACTGCCTTTATTTCCTTAAATGGACAGACTGTGGGCGCAGTGGCTACTAATGGTGAGCCTCTACATTGGAAGGCAGTGGAAAAGATGGATCAATTCCTTCGCTTCTGTAATAGCTATTCTATTCCTATCCTGACATTGTGTGATGTGCCGGGATTTGAAAACTGCTCTTGCAATGAAAAGCACATGGCAAAGGCTATGGCGAGCCTTCTTTCCATCTATGGAAATGCTTCCGTGCCTATGGTGAGCCTCGTGAAGAAGGCTATCGGTTCCGCAGGAGCGGCGATTGGCAGCAAGGGACTGGGCGTGGACTTGGTTTATGCATATCCCGAGTCTGAGATTTCCATTATGGATGCAAAGTACGCAGCGGATATTTTGTATCCTGAAAAATCCGCTTCCGAGAGAGAAGAGGAAAGTAAGAAATTTTTAGCGGAGAAATCCTCTGCCTTAGCGGCGGCAAAAAGAGGCTATGTGGATGATTTGATTTTACCGGAGGAAAGCCGTCAAAGAATTATTTCCGCTTTTGAAATGTTATACGGAAAGGCTAACTTTGATTTTCATAAAAAATTCGGAAGCAACTAGGAGGGGAAAATGAAGAAAATAAAGAAAATATTCCTCCTCTGTACTTTGCTTCTGTCCCTCTTTTTGCTTTCCTGCGGAAAGCAGACTGTGGAAGCGGAAGCCTTGGATCCTTCCACATCGGCTGAACTTGAACAAACGATAGAGCAGTATTTTACCTCTATGGTAACCCAGGATGAGAGTAGTCTTAATCAGGGGATTCAGGAGGCCTACAAGGCTAAGGAAGAGGTTCTCTATAATGCCTTAAATAATTTCAAGAATGACAAAGAGGAGCTGGGAGAATTTCAGGAGGTCAAGGAGAACATTGTCACAAAAGAGAATGGAGAATACAAGTTCCATCTTGTGGCACAGTTCGAAAAAAGAAAATTAGACTTTGATGCATCCTTAAAAGAGGATTACAGCGGCTTTACCTCCATGAGTTTTGTTCCGGAGTACAGTATGGAAGAGAAGATGGCTTCCGCAGGACAAAACTTATTGGTGGGAATGGGAATGGTTTTTGCCGTACTCATTTTCATTGCCTGGATTATCAGCCTCTTTAAGTACATTCACATTTGGGAAGAAAAACACCAAGAGAAAAAGGCTAAGAGAAAGATGCCGGCTCCTACAGCTAAGGCGGTAGAAAAGCAAGTTCCCAAGCGTGTGGTTCCTGTTATAGAAAAAGAAGAAGGTATCCCCGAGGATGTATTAAGCATTGTAATGATGGCGGCTATTGAGGCCTATGAAGCGGAGCAGGTCGTGGAAAATCCTTTTAAGGATGCCAAGGAATTAAACAACGGTCTGGTGGTTCGTTCGATTAGAAGACGGAGATAAGGAGAGATTATGAAGCAGTATACAATTACAGTAAACGGTGTAGCTTATGATGTAACAGTAGAGGAGAAAAACGGCGGTGTTGTTTCCGCTCCAAAGGCAGTGGAGAAATCCGCTCCCGCAGCTTCTGCTCCTGTAGCCTCCGCACCTGCAGCATCTGCTGCCAAGGAAGGCAATGTGGCAGTATCCGCGCCTATGCCCGGAAAGATTCTTGCGGTAAAGGCGAAGGAAGGAGATAGCGTAAAGGCGGGAGATGTACTCCTGGTACTGGAAGCCATGAAGATGGAAAATGATATTGTAGCTCCCCAGGATGGTGTTGTAGCAAGCATTAACGTAAAGGTGGGAGACAGCGTAGAATCCGGTGCGAAATTGGCCAGCTTAAACGCATAAAGTTAGGATAGGAGGATATTTTCATGAATATAGTAGAGACCTTATCCAATCTACTACAGCAAACGGCCTTCTTTCATCTTACTCCGGGAAATTACCTGATGATTCTTGTTGCCCTGGTTTTCCTGTATCTGGGAATTGCCAAGGGATTTGAGCCCTTATTGATGGTACCTATTGCTTTCGGAATGCTTTTGGTAAATATCTATCCGGATATTATGTTAAGCCCGGAAAAGTCCATCAATGGAACCGGGGGGCTTTTATGGTATTTCTTCCGTTTAGATGAATGGACTATTTTACCGTCTTTGATTTTCCTGGGAGTGGGAGCCCAGACGGACTTCTCCCCGTTGATTGCCAACCCCATCAGCTTCTTACTGGGAGCGGCGGCACAGTTCGGTATTTATGCAGCTTACTTTATTGCCATTTTCCTTGGCTTTAACGGAGCGGCGGCTGCGGCAATTTCCATTATCGGAGGAGCGGACGGCCCAACCTCCATCTTCCTTTGTAATAAGCTGGGACAGACAGCATTACTGGGACCTATTGCGGTTGCGGCATACAGCTATATGTCTTTGGTTCCTATCATCCAGCCGCCTATTATGCGGGCTTTAACCACTAAGGAAGAGCGGATGTGTAAGATGGAGCAGTTAAGACCGGTTTCCAAGCTGGAAAAAATTCTGTTCCCCATTGTGGTTACCATTGTGGTTTGTTTGATTTTACCCACCACAGCCCCCCTTGTAGGTATGCTGATGCTGGGAAATCTTTTTAAAGAGTCCGGTGTTGTAAAGCAGTTAACCGACACTGCGGCAAATGCCATGATGTATATTGTGGTTATTTTACTGGGAACCTCTGTAGGAGCAACCACCTCCGCAGAAGCCTTTTTAAATGTAAATACCTTAAAGATTGTTTTCTTGGGACTGATAGCCTTTGCCTTCGGAACAGCGGCAGGTGTACTTCTCGGAAAAGTGATGTACTATGCTTCCGGAAAGAAGATTAATCCGTTAATCGGTTCCGCAGGCGTTTCCGCAGTGCCTATGGCGGCAAGAGTATCCCAAAAGGTGGGAGCGGAATCAGACCCGAACAATTTCCTTTTAATGCATGCCATGGGACCGAATGTGGCAGGGGTTATCGGAACGGCGGTTGCAGCAGGAATCTTTATGGCTGTGTTTGGAGTGAAATAGAAAGGGGAAAATATGGCAAAAGTTAAGATTACGGAGACCGTGCTGAGAGATGCACATCAGTCCTTGATTGCCACAAGAATGCCCAGTGAATTAATGGAGCCTATTTTGGACAAGATGGACCAGGTAGGATACCATGCGGTGGAATGTTGGGGAGGAGCAACTTTTGATGCCTGCCTGCGTTTCCTAAAGGAAGATCCCTGGGAAAGACTTCGGATGTTGAAAAGACATTTTAAGAATACGAAGCTGCAGATGTTGTTCCGCGGACAGAATATCTTAGGCTACAATCACTATGCAGATGATGTGGTGGAGTATTTTGTAGAAAAATCCATCGCCAACGGTATTGATGTGATTCGTATTTTCGACTGTTTAAATGATATTCGAAATCTGGAAACTGCCGTTAAGGCCACCAGAAAAGAAGGGGGACATGCCCAGATCGCCCTTTGCTATACTTTGGGAGATGCCTATACCCTGGAATATTGGGAGAATCTGGCAAGAGATGTGGAAAATCTTGGTGCGGATTCCCTTTGCATTAAGGATATGGCGGGATTACTTCTTCCGAAGGAGGCTACAGAGCTTGTTGCCGCTTTAAAGAGAGGAACTTCTCTTCCTATTGAAATGCATACCCACTATACCTCAGGTATGGCTTCCATGACCTATTTAAAGGCTATCGAAGCAGGAGCGGATATTATTGATACCGCATCCACACCATTGGCTATGGGAACCTCCCAGCCATCTACAGAGGTTATGGTAGCAGCTTTACAGGGAACAGAGTATGATACAGGACTTGATCTGGACAAGCTCATTGAGATTTCTAATTATTTCCAGCCCTACCGGGAGGAATGTATCAAATCCGGCCTTCTTTCCACAAAGGTTTTGGGAGTAGATATCAAGGCCTTAAAGTATCAGGTTCCCGGTGGAATGTTATCCAACCTGATTTCCCAGCTTCATCAGGCAGGAAAGGACGAGAAGCTTCAGGAGGTTTTGGAGGAGGTTCCAAGAGTGCGTAAGGACTTTGGAGAGCCGCCACTGGTTACTCCTTCTTCTCAGATTGTAGGAACCCAGGCGGTAATGAATGTTATTACCGGAGAGCGTTATAAGATGGTTCCCAAGGAGTCTTATAAGCTGGTTGCGGGAGAGTTCGGTAGAACCGTAAAGCCTATGGATGAAGAAATGCTGAAGAAGGTCTTAAAGGGAGAGAAGCAGATGACAGATCGCCCTGCAGATCATATTCCCCCACAGCTTGAGCAGTTTAAGGAAGAATGTAAGGAATGGACACAGCAGCCGGAAGACGTACTGTCTTATGCATTATTCCCTCAGGTAGCCAAGGACTTCTTCCAGTACAGAGATGCTCAGAAATCCGGAATTGCTTTAAAGAACGCGGATAAAGAAAATAAAGCCTACCCGGTGTAATACGAGGTAGAAGAAATACAAAACAAATCGAAGAGACTGTAAAAATCAAAATGATTTTCTAAGCAATATAGGTCTGAAACGGGGCACGCTCCCGCTAGCTTCGCCACATAGCAGTACTAACTTCAAGCTTCGCTTGGCTCGCTTTCAGTAAGTACTGATGGGCTCAGACTACCCCGCATTCAGACCTATATTGCCGAAAATCGCTTTATTAATTTGATTTTTACAGTTCTTTTTTGTTTCATTCTACATTCTTTTAGAGTCTATAAGCAGAGTAGTATCATATTGCTCTCTTCTTGGATAGCTTTTGATAAGGGACAATCTGAGCCCGTCGGCTCTTAGCTTTTGTTTTGTAAAAGCTTAGAGCCGTTACGTGGCGAGGTTAGCGAGAGCGTGTCCCGTTCCGAAAGCTGTCCAAGAAGAGAGGCATTCTCTCTGCTGATAGCCTCGTTCATTACGTTTCTTTGTCATTTGTCTGAATAATTCCAAGAAGCATTGACGGAAGGAAATAAAAAAATTAAAATGATGCAAGAAAATCTTCATTGAAAATTATTTTTTAATCTTTATAATTTCCGATAGAATTGCAGATGTATAAAGACAGGGATTTTTTCCCTGATGGATCACAAAGAGATGCTTCTTCGAGAACATCCTTCTTTGGCGTAAAGGGCAGGGAGAAAAATGATAAAGACAAGTTGGAGAGGTTTTATAAGTTTAGGATTAATCTTGAGCAGTATTTTTGCTACGCAAGCTTTTGCTGCAGAAAAGGATGCCGTAATTAAAGGCAGTATGGTCAATGTAAGGGCTGAAGCCAATAAAAACAGTAAAAAGGTGACGAACCTTTATTCCAATACAGCCGTAAAAGTAGGGGATCCGGTACAAAACTCCTCAGGAGAAAGCTGGTATCCGGTTAGCTTCCAGGGGGGGAACGGCTATATTCGTTCCGATTTTGTGAAATTTCCTGTTCAATACCAAAGGGATGAGGCCTTTGAGAACGCTTTGAATCAACAGGGCTTTCCGGAAGCCTATAAGGATGGCTTAAGAGCCCTTCATGCAGAGTTCCCCAACTGGCAGTTTAAGGCTTTACATACCAATTTGGATTGGCAGAGAGTTTTAGACGGTGAAATGGAAGGAACAGGCAGTCTTGTAGACAAGAATGCTATTTCATCCTGGAAGTCCACAGATCAGGGAAAATATGACTGGAATACAGGAACATGGGTAGGATTTGACGGTCCTACCTGGGTTGGTGCCTCCAGACAATTAACCGCGTACTATATGGATCCCAGAAACTTTTTGGATGAGTCCTACATTTTCCAATTCTTACTCCATAGCTATAATCCTGATGAGCAAACCAGAGACGGTTTGGTAGCTATGCTAAAGGGCAGCTTTATGGATAGCGGAAGTCAAGCCGGTGGAAATGGGGGAAATAGCGGAGGAGATGCTTCCTCTACCCAGGGTTCGACGGAAACAGTAGTCATTTCCAACGAAGGACCGGGAACAAACTTATCAAATGCGGAGGGAACGGTTATTCCTTCCGAAACCACAGCGGCATCTACAGACAATTCAAATACAAATAGCGGAACCAATGCAGGCGGTGTGGATTATGTGAGTATCATTATGAAGGCTGCAGAACAGTCTAAGCAGAATCCCTATGTTTTGGCCTCCATGATTTTACAGGAGCAGGGAAAAGGAACCAGCGGTTCTATTTCCGGAAGCAGCGGACATTATAATTATTTTAATATCGGAGCTTACCAGGACGGAAAGATGGGAGCCATCGAGAGAGGGATCTGGTATGCCAAGCAAAGTGGCAGCTATATGCGTCCCTGGAATACCAGAGAAAAGTCCATTGTGGGCGGAGCGCAGTTCTTTGCGGAAAATTATATGAATGCAGGACAGAATACTTTGTATCTGAAGAAATGGAATGTACAGGGTTCCAACCTGTTTAAGCATCAGTATATGACCAATGTACAAGGCGCTGCAGAGGAAGGGGCCAAGTTATCCTCCGCTTACAGCAAGGATATGAAAAATAAAGCGCTGGTTTTCTCTATTCCTGTATATAAGGATATGCCGGGACAGAAAGAACCGATTCCTACCGGAGATGAGAAGCCCACAAGAAAAGACAGTGGAAGCAGTTCCGGAAATACCTCGGGAAGCGGAAACAGCACAGCCGGTAATGCCGGAAATACAAGCGCCAATGGAAATAGCAGTAGCACAGCAGGGAAGACTGAAAGCGGTGTAGAAGTAGTGGAGATTGGGAAGAGTCCTCTTGGTTAAAAAGTCTTGAAAGAATTCTCTTCTTTCAGTAAAATATAGCGGAATATGTCGAGTAAAACTTCGGGTACTGTCAGAGGATGGAAAGACTCGAATCAGAGGAATTTGAGGAAATAATAATGAAATCATTACAATATATACTATATACTTGCCTGCTCAGCCTTCTGTTTTCTATGGCTGTGTTTGCGGCAGACGGACAACTGAGCTTTTCCGATCCGACTGCCAAGGTGGGAGAAGAAATCACGGTGAATATGAAGATTAAAAGTGATACTCCCTTAGCCAGAGTGGATATCACCCTTCGCTATGACAGTAATGCTTTACAGTTTGTCAGCGGAACGAACACTGATGGAGGCGCAGGAACACTGCGTGTACATGGCACCGGCGATAATTCCGTAGCAAATACCCTGGCCTTTGCTTTGAAATTCAAGGCAGCTTCCGCAGGACAGTCCAGTATTACGGTAGAAAAACAGGAAATATACAGCGGGGATGAAAGTCTTTTAAACCTTACCCATGTGGGAAAGGGATCAGTAAATATTACTGCGGAAGAAACAAGCAGTGAAAGTGCGGCGGAAACCTCGGCCTCTGCAGAAGAAAGTGAAGAGGCGGAGACCAAGAACGAGGGGGTTAAGCTTACCGCAAAGGATAAGAGTATTACCATTATGAATCCCGGCTCCGATGTAAAGATTCCGGATGGCTTTTGGGAAAGCACCATTGATGTAGACGGTCATCAGGTAAAGGGATGGGTATGGAAGGCCGATACAGAGCATCAGTACATCATTGTTTATGGAATGAATGATGCGGGAGATTTACATTTTTATCGTTATGACTTAAAGGAAAAAACCATTCAGCGGTATTTTCAGGATCCTTTAGAGGCTGAGCAGAAGAAAAATGCGGAAAGCTATCCGACTTTATTGACTCAATATGATGCTTTGGTAGGAAAATATAATGTTCAGACCATCTTAAGCATAGTTTTTGCCTTAGTGGCTTTGCTTCTTGCCGCCCTATCCATCTTCCTGTGGCAGACACGTAGCAGATTGAAAAAAGTTATTGCCTTCCAGAAAGAAACCTTGGAGCGAGAGCGAAAGGAAAGCCGACCCAATGTGGAGCGTTTCTCTTTAAAGGAGGAATTTCCTATAAAGGAAAATGATTTCCCCGAGGAAGAGGAAGAAGAGGGAAGAACCAAGCTGATTGGACGCAGGCCGAATGTGCATCATGAGGGAGAAAGCGGATCCGATATTGAAGATGCGGATTTAGGAGCCACCAGAGCGATTTCTTTATCTGCGGAAGATAAGAAGCGATTGGCGGATAAAGAGAAGCATAAAAAAAGAGGATTCTTTGGAGCATACCAAAGAAGTAGAGCTGGAAATCGAAGAACTGTAAGAGACTGTTTATCATGCAGTATAGCCATAAAAGTAGGATTTATCCTAGAGCTATACTGCATGAATTTTTTTATCCATGAAAATTTTTCTCATAGGACTCCTTCACAGATTATTCAAAAAGCTTTGCTATCATGATAAAATATTTAGATTCAATCAGAAAATTTTAACTGGACAACACTGCTTTTAGGGACTATAAAAGCAGAAACAGTATTGTATAGAAAAGGATAGGGTGGAGAAGATGAATCAGTTTACGATACAGGCGCAAAGGTCTTTACAACTTGCCATAGAGGTGGCTGAAGAGTGTCATCATCAATATATTGGAACAGAGCATATCCTCTTAGGTCTTGTACGGGAAGGTACAGCCGTTGCAGGGAAGGTTTTAAAGGCAAATGGCGTTACGGAAGAAAAGATTGCGGATATGATTGCCAAGTTTATGGTTAGCGGAGAAAGCGGTGTTTCCCTTGCAGACCCCAGCGGTTATACCCCATCTGCCAAGAGAGTTCTGGAGCAGGCGATGCAGGAAGCCAGAGAGGGGCAGTCCCGTCTGGTGGGAACCGAGCATCTTTTGATGGCCATTTTGAAGGATGGAAACTGTGTGGCATCCCGAATTATTTCAACTTTGGGTGTTTCCATGCAGAAGATTTATACCCAGTTGAATTCCGCCATTGGAAGAGACAATCTTGTGGAAGAGCGTAACAATAGAGAGAAGGAAGTACGCTCCGTGCAGACGCCGACATTGGATCAGTATTCCCGGGATCTTACCGCTTTGGCAAAGGAAGGAAAGTTGGATCCTGTGGTTGGTCGCGGACAGGAAATTATGCGGATGATTCAGATTCTGTCCAGAAGAACCAAGAATAATCCTTGTCTTGTGGGAGAACCGGGAGTGGGGAAGACTGCTGTGGTGGAAGGTCTGGCCAATAAAATTGCGGCAAAGGATGTTCCGGACAGTATTTTAAAAAAGCGTTTATTAACCTTGGACTTATCTGCCATGGTGGCAGGCTCCAAATACCGTGGAGAGTTCGAGGAAAGGATTAAGAAGGTTATTCAAGAGGCAAGAACAGACGGTGAGGTGCTCCTTTTTATTGATGAGATTCATACCATCATCGGAGCGGGAGGTGCTGAGGGAGCATTGGATGCTGCCAATATTTTAAAGCCTGCTCTGGCCAGAGGAGAGTTGCAGATTATCGGTGCAACCACCCTGGAGGAGTATAGAAAGCATATCGAAAAGGATGCGGCACTGGAAAGACGTTTTCAGCCGATTACTATAGAAGAACCTACGGAAGAGGAAAGCATCAAGATTCTGGAAGGAATCAAAGAGCGTTACGAAGAGCATCATCAGGTTGTAATTGAAGAAGAGGCTATTCTGGCGGCGGTAAAGCTTAGCGCCCGCTATATTAACGATCGATATTTGCCGGATAAGGCCATTGATTTAATCGATGAGGCTGCTTCCAAAATTCGCATTTTAAATAGCGGAGAGCCTGCAGCAATCAAAAAACTAAGAGCCCAGATTGCAGAATTTGAAGAAGAAAAGGAAGATTGCATTCGTAGGGAAGATTTTGAAGGGGCTTCTCAGATTAAGAGAAAACAGGAACAGAAAAGAAAGCGCCTGAGTAAGGAACTGGAGCTTTGGAAGAAGGAAAGAGAAGAGAATCGTCTTCACGTTCGGGAATCGGACATTGCCCAGGTAGTTTCCGATTGGACTAAGATTCCTACCAAGAAGCTGGAAGAAACGGAGACGGAAAGATTGAAGAATCTTGAAAATCTTCTTCACGAAAGAGTGATTGGTCAGAATGAGGCGGTGAAGGCTGTTGTCCAAGCCATCAAGAGAGGCCGTGTAGGTTTAAAGGATCCTAAGCGTCCCATCGGCTCCTTTATGTTCCTTGGGCCTACCGGAGTGGGCAAGACAGAGCTGTCCAAAGCTATTGCGGAGGTGATTTTTGGCTCGGAACAAAACCTTATCCGTGTAGATATGTCGGAGTACATGGAGAAATACAGTGTTTCCAAGATGATCGGGTCTCCTCCTGGATATGTGGGTTATGATGAGGGGGGACAGCTTTCCGAGAAGGTAAGAAGAAATCCCTACTCTGTCATTCTCTTTGATGAGATTGAGAAGGCCCATCCGGATGTGTTGAACATTCTTTTACAGGTGCTGGATGACGGCCATATTACCGATTCTCAGGGACGAAAGGTTTCCTTTAAGAATACCATCATTATCATGACCTCCAATGCAGGGGCGGAGCAGATTATCAGCCCGAAAAAGTTAGGCTTTGATACGACTCCCGGACAGCTGGATAAAGACTATCAATATATGAAGAATAAGGTACTGGAAGAGCTGAAAAATCTCTTCAGACCGGAGTTTTTAAATCGTATTGATGAAATTATTGTCTTTAGGCCTATCAGTAAGGAAGATATGTCCAAAATTTTGGATATCCTTCTGTCTCAGCTGTATAAGAGGGCAAAGGGAGAACTGGATCTTGGCTTACGTTTAGATAAGGGAGCCAAGGACTTCCTGGTGGAAAAGGGCTATGATCCCAAGTTTGGTGCAAGACCCTTAAAGAGAACCATCCAAACCCAGGTGGAGGACTTACTGTCTGAAGCCATTTTAGAGGGAGAGATTCCTCAGGGCTCTTTGGTTACCGTGAAAATGGATAGAAACGGAGAGAAATTAAAGACCAGCATTAGAAAAAGGAAGGAAGAATGCCAAAAAGTTTAAATCTTTTTTTCTGTAAGGAATGTGGTTATGAGACCATCAAATGGTTGGGACAGTGTCCTTCCTGTAAGGCCTGGAATTCCATGGTGGAGGCTCCAAAAGAAAGTAAAAAAAGACCGGGGGGAGCAGGAACTATGCTTCCCCTGAAGAAGGCAGAGGCGAAAAAGCTGGAGGAAATCCCTTTAGATAAGGAAGATCGTATTTCCACCGGCTTCGGAGAGCTGGATAGGGTATTGGGAGGTGGCCTGGTGGCCGGCTCCCTCGTTTTATTAGGAGGAGATCCGGGAATCGGAAAATCCACCATTTTCCTCTCTGTAAGCCTGCATTTGGCTTCCAAGGGAGGAAAGAGAGTTCTCTATGTCTCCGGCGAGGAATCCCTAAAGCAGATTAAGCTTAGGGCCAATCGCATGGGAGAAGTGGAAGGAGAGCTTTATTTCCTGTCCGAAAGTAATTTGAACCAACTCTTAGAGGTGGTGGAGGAAAGAGAGATTGATTTTCTGGTGATTGACTCCATCCAAACCATGTTCTTGGAAGAGGTGACAGCCTCTCCCGGTTCCGTCAGTCAGGTGCGAGAGTGTACCTCCTTCTTACTTCGTCTTGCCAAGGAGCGAGGGATTACCATTGCTGTGATAGGTCATGTGACCAAGGATGGAAATGTTGCCGGCCCGAAGATTTTAGAGCATATGGTGGATGTGGTTTTGTATTTCGAGGGAGAGCAGAACAGTCAGCTACGAATTCTGCACGGACAAAAGAATCGTTTTGGTTCCACCAATGAAATTGCCGTTTTCACGATGGAAGAAAAGGGGCTATGTGAGGTGGAAAATCCCTCTGCTTTACTTTTGGCAGGCCGTGCTCTGGATTGCTCAGGCTCCATAGTGTCCTGCGGCCTGGAAGGCACCAGACCGATTCTTATGGAAATCCAGGCACTCTTGGTTCCTACTAACTTCGGTCTCCCCAGAAGAACCGCAAACGGTATGGATTATAATCGTTTGCATATGCTCCTTGCTGTGATGGAAAGGCGTTTAGGCATTGAGTGCTCTAAGTTCGATGCCTATATCAATATTGCAGGAGGCTTAAAGATTTCAGAGCCCTCCATTGATTTGGCGGTGCTTTTGGCTTTGGTTTCCAGTTATAGGAATATTTCTATTCCGGAGGATACTATGGTCTTTGGAGAGGTAGGATTGTCCGGAGAAATTCGTGGAGTAAGCCATAGTGAATCCAGAATTGAAGAAGCCATTCGACTGGGCTTTAAAAGGATTCTCTTACCGGCTTATCATGCGCCCACACAGGGGAAAAAGAGAGACATTAGCTTGATTCCGGTAAAAAATATAAGAGAGGCATTGACAATCTTCAAAAAATAGCATAGAATCATACCGTTGCTTTTTTAAAGCAGAGGGGATTAGTTCAATGGTAGAGCAACGGTCTCCAAAACCGCCGATGGGGGTTCGAATCCCTCATCCCCTGCTAACAAGAAACCCTAGGAATTAAGCCTAAAGTGGCTTGAAACCTAGGGTTTTTGCTTACTTATTTGTAATTCACTTTTACCAAAAAAGAATGATTTTTACATGTTTTACAGCTCATGTATCCCACGAAACCGCCCACAATTAGTGTTGATTCAGTAGCGAGGTTCTCTAATTGAACAAGTTAAAAGAAAGGATGTGGCAAAATACCACAGCCTTTGAAAGTTCTATACTAAGCCTGTAATCTCTCCAGTAAAGCCTCTTGCAGTACCTGGGAGAAGTTTATGCCTTGTGCTAAGGCCTTTTCATTCATCCACTCAGGTATAGTGAGGTTTTTCCGGACAGACTTATTGAGGTATAACTTTGCGTATTCATCAGCATCAACACTGATAAGATTTACAAAATAATCTGACGGTTTACCTGCTCCCAATTCTTCTGCATAGGCAACAGGATCTACTGCATCAACAGGAGAGGAGACAGGGAAAGTTTCACCGTCCCGTTTCAAACCTATGAGCTGAACAGCCAGGCACTCAACAGCCATGTTCATGGCATCGTTTAAATCGTTTCCACAAGTGGCGGCATTAAAATCAGGGAAGCAAACAGAATACCTTCCGTCGTCCTCTTTGTAAAATATTGCCGGATATATACTTAACATGCTTAACTCCTTTCTATTCCTGCTTGTTTGTAAATCGAACATTCGGTAAACTTAGTAAGCTCTTTAGTGTGGAAAGGGATTGTTACTTTGCCTTTTTTAATCGGGTGCTTGTACTGCCTGTGTGAGCCTTCTTGACTTGCAAGGTACCAGCCATCTTTTAATATGATTCTTTCCATTTCCTTGGCCTTCTTCGGCATATTGCTTTCCCCTTTCTGTTTCTTTAGATATATTTTATATTACAATGCGCACTATGTCAATGCGCATAAACTTAGGGATGGATACCCCCCTAGTTTCATCGCCGATTAGGTGATTACTTCTGGGGACGTTGTTATATTTATTCCGGGGGAAAGTAGATGATAAATAGCTTTTCCAATAAAGCTAAATCAAGATGCAGATTATTTCAGCCATGTAGTAGATTTTATTCGTAACTATATCCGTGGATCTTGAAAAGTTAAAGTTTTTGGATAATATTGACGGACTTATTCAAGATGTATATAATGCGGCTAAGAAACAGTTTGCTGACTTACTGGATAACTCAATCGAGGAGAAAGCCTCGATGCGGATTATTGCTGGATTGGCGAGATTAGAACACATAACGTTCACAAGGAGATGATTAAATGGATAGGGAAGAATTTTTAGCTAAAGAAATGGGTTGGTCATATGTCATTGACGACAGTAAGATGCCGAGTGCTGAGGAGTCTAAAAAAATCGTGATTCCACCAGACTTAAGAGAGAGATTGAGAGAAGGCCGTGACGAAATAGCTCACAAATACGGTCTCTATTGAATTGGAGGTGGCAACATGACGAAAAAAGAGTATAAAAGGCTTCTAGCTGAAAGGTATAAATCTTGGCGAGAAGAGAAAATTGAGAGTCATATTCTCACCAAGGAGGAAGTTGAAGAGCTCAAAAAGAAAGGCATCATAAAAGAAAACTAATCTACCACCGGTCTTCGGTGGTATTTTGTTGCCTAAAAAGGAGTGATTATGAAGCAGTTCAAACAGATATACAGAATTCTTTCCATCCTACATAAGGCTATGGACTTGGAAGAGTGGGACAGCAAGCTACTTTCTCCGTAGGAACTAGGACTCAGCCTTCCGATATGGTCAAGGCCTATGGCTATGCTCCTGAAAGAAGGATACATCATGGGAGGGGAAGCTTGAGCAGTTGGCTACTATGCAAGCGGTAAGCTTAGGCCTGGCTACTAAGACCATTCCCTATGCCTTAAAGATGGCAGATTTTACTACAGATGAAGGAACTAAAATGCAGAATTTTCGTAAAGGTACTCCGGAGCAATATCAAGCTCATCATTCCAGACCACAGTACCATCTTCTACATGAGCAGTAAGAAAAAAATCCAGATCATTTAATTGTTGATATATAGGTTTTTGAAGCTCTGAAAGAAAGTTGAAAATTCCTTTTTTTCCATTGGAAAAAGAAAGATGTAATTCATAGTTTTTAGAAGCCTTCACATCAGTGACAATCCATTTTGGGATACTCATTTCAATTCTCCCTCTCCTAAAACCTTGCAAACAAATACACAAATCCTGAACCGAACATATCCGCCATGGAGTGTACCAGCACCACCGGCAAGAGATTTTTGATTCTATAGGTATAGAAGTAATAGTACAGAAGTCCGAACACCACACCGATAATAATAGCGGAGGTCATACCCTGATAGGTGTGGAAGGAAATACGAATAATCGTGGAATATAGCAGGGTTTGCCATTTGTACTTTTGGTCTACGGTGCCCAGTAAGCCCAAAAAGAAGAATTCTTCGTAGAAGGCATTCAATAAAGCATAGATAATGGCAATGGGGCTTAAGGCGGCTATTTTCCGAAATAACTCAAAGAAATCCATGGAAAGGAGAACTTCCTTGGTAAAATAGTTATAGCCATTGTCAAAGAGAAGGTAAAGAACGTCTGCGCTAAGGCCCATGATAGCCAGCAATACAAAGTACCAGGGAATCACGGAGAGCTTAAAGCGGAAAGGGATTTGTTTAAAATCAAAGTTACGAACAATCAGATACAGAAAAACCAAAAGCAGCATAAAGAACTGGAATTGCAGGTTACTGGAATAAGCTACCCCTTCGGTGGCTGTATCCACGGTTTCCGCTACCGTTTCCGTAATGCTTTCCGTATTTTGGCTAAGAAGGATGGGGGAGAGGGGGAAAGCGTAAAACATAGCGGATTTTACAGCATTTAGGCTGTCCAAAAACAGCTGATTGGAGCGAATAATAAATTCTCCGAATAAAATCAAGGTAATGATGATAACATCATAGAAACGAAGATTCTTGGTTTTTCTTTGGGGAAAATGAATTGACGAATAGACATGCTGCTCCTTTCTTTACGCTGAGTAATGCAAGCTGTAGAAAACTTAGATTTCTTACCGGACTTATGCAAGTTCGGCACTTCCCTTTTCTTGCTTTGCTGTCGAAGGCTTAGATGGATTTTTAAGAGGAAAGTTTTTCTTTTTGCATACTCACTTACTACTATAGTTCCATCAGTGCATTGATATTTTAGCGGTACCTTTGCTATTATAGCAAGGAAAAATCTCTTAAAAAGGAGAGGAAAGAGGAAGATTCTATGGCAGGAAGTATTGTAAATATAGAAAAAGGCAGCAAAAGCTTTCAAAATAAAGTTTTGTTTTCCGATGCCCAGTTCTCGATTCAAGAAGGAGAGAAGGTGGCATTAATCGGAAGAAACGGAGGAGGGAAGTCTACTCTGCTTCGGATTATTGCCGGAGAAGAGGAGCTGGATAGCGGAAGCATTGTACGAAGAAGGAGCTTGAAAATCAGCTATCTTACCCAGGAAAGTCATTTTCCGGAGGAGAAGAGTATTTTGGAGGCTCTGGTGGAGAACTTTGCCCTTCGTATGGGAGAACAGGAAAGAGAGGCCTTTGGAAAGAAGGTTATGCAGGAGATTGGTTTGGAGGATTTCTATTCTCCCTGCAAGATTTTATCCGGAGGACAGAAGAAACAGTTGGCTCTTTTGGCGGCCTTAAATACGGAGCCGGATTTGCTGCTTTTGGATGAGCCTACCAACCACTTGGACGAGGAAATGGCGGAGTGGCTGGAGGAAAAATTAAAGCGCTTTAAGGGGGCGATTTTGCTGGTGAGTCATGACCGATATTTTTTGGATACGGTTTGTGATGTGATTGTGGAGCTGGAAAGAGAAGGCTTTACGCGCTACGAATGCTCCTACTCCTCTTATTTGGAAAGAAAGGCAGAGAGATTCAATATCGAAAAGGCTCAGGAAAGAGCCAGACAAAGTCTGCTTCGGAAGGAATTGGCTTGGGTGCGAAGAGGCGCAAAGGCTAGAACCACCAAACAAAAGGGACGACTGCAACGCTATGAAAAGCTTTCTCAAATGCATGGTCCAACGGAGGAGGAAGAGCTGAGCCTAGCCTCCATTTTCGTGCGTCTGGGGAAGAGTACCATAAACTGTGAAAATCTGACAAAACGCTATGGGGATAAGCTTTTATTCTCTAATTTCAGCTATAATTTTTTACGGAATGACCGTATCGGCATTATCGGGAAGAACGGGGCAGGAAAGTCTACCCTGATGAAGGCAATTTTGGGAGAAATTCCGGTGGATGAGGGAAAGGTGGAAATCGGACAAACCGTGCGGATTGCCTATTTTCGTCAGGAAAATGAAGATTTGCCGGAAAAGGAAAGGGTAATCGACAGCATTAAGGAGATTGCGGAATATCTGCCCACAAAGGAAGGTTTGATTTCCGCCTCCCAAATGGCGGAGCGTTTCCTTTTTTCTCCGGAAATGCAGTACGCCCCCATTGAGAAGCTTTCCGGCGGAGAAAAGAGAAGACTGTATCTACTTCGCATTTTGATGTCCGCCCCCAATGTGCTGTTCCTGGATGAGCCCAGCAATGACTTGGATTTAAGCAGCCTGATTGTTCTGGAGGATTTTTTGGACAGCTTTCCGGGCATTGTTTTTGTGATTAGCCATGACCGATATTTTCTGGATCGTACGGTGAATCGTCTCTTTATTTTTCAGGAAAATGGACAGATTCGCCAGTTTGAGGGAGGCTATACCGACTATCAGGTACAGCTTTTGAAGGAAAAGGAAGAGGCTGAAAATGTAGAAAAGGGTAGTAAAGCAGAGTCCAAAGAGGATAGAGGAGAAGAAAAGTCCGAGGGGGATAAGAAGAAATCCTGGCAGGGTGCAAGGCTTTTAAAGATGAGCTATCAGGAGAAGAAGGACTTTGAGCATATCGAAGAGGAGATTGCCAAATTGGAAGAGGAGCTTGCCTTTATTGAAAAGGAAAGTGAATTAAACGGCAGGGACTATGTTTATCTTGCGAAACTACAGGAGCAGAAGGAAGAAGCAGAGGGGAAGCTTTTGGAAAAATATGAGCGCTTTGAGTATTTGACGGAGCTTCAGAAACGAATTGATGCCGGGGAAAAGGTTTAAAGTTCATATAAAGGATTAAGGAAAAGCCCAAGGAAAAAGCCCAAGAGAAAAGATTAAGGCAAAGCTCAAGGAAAAAGACTCAAGCGAAAGATTAAGCAAACATTTTTAGAACAAATGTTTGCTTTTTTATTTACAAAACAAATGTTTGGTTTTAGAATAAGAGAAGAAAGGAAGAAGAATGGAGATAGAGCCATGGATGTGTATGGGGAAGTGCAAAAGGAAAGAAAATGTCACTATATGGCCATTGATTTAAAGTCTTTTTATGCTTCCTGCGAGTGCAGAGAAAGAGGCTTGGATCCTATGGATGCTTATTTGGTGGTGGCGGATGGAGAAAGGACGGAAAAAACCATCTGCCTTGCAGTAAGTCCTGCCTTAAAGGCTTACGGTGTTCCGGGAAGAGCCAGACTTTTTGAGGTGGTGGAAAAGGTACGAAAGATCAATTACCAAAGGTCGAAGCTTTACGGAGGACAGCTTCTTGTGGGAAAGTCCTGCTTTGATTCAGATTGTAAAGCCTATCCTTTTTTGGCAGTAAACTATATTACGGCTCCTCCCAGGATGGCTTTATACATGGATTACAGCAGGCGGGTTTATGAGGTGTATCTGGAATTTGTTTCTAAGGAGGATATTCATGTCTATTCCGTGGATGAGGTTTTTATGGATCTTAAGCCCTATGAAAGAATTTATCAAAAAAGCAGTAGAGCCTTGGCGGAGGAGATTTGCAGAAGAGTTTATGAGGAGGTAGGGATGATTGCCACCGTCGGTTTAGGGGAGAATCTCTATCTGGCCAAGGTAGCTATGGATATCGAAGCAAAACACATGCAAGCCTCTAAGGAAGGGATTCGTTTGGCTATGTTGACGGAGCAATCTTATCGGGAAAGTCTTTGGCAGCATAAGCCCCTCCATGACTTTTGGCGGATTGGCCGAGGAATTGAGAATCGTTTGGCTCACTATGGAATCTATACTATGGGAGATATTGCCATGGCGGCTCTTTCCGGCAGTAAAGAAAAGAAAAATCAGGCTTTGTTATATAAGATTTTCGGAATACAGGCAGAGCTTTTGATTGACCATGCCTTTGGCTATGAAACTTGCAAGATAGAGGATATTAAGGCCTTTCACAGTAAAAGCAATAGCCTGCATAGCGGGCAAGTGTTGCCGTCTCCCTACGGCTTTTCCGAGGGAAGGATGGTAGCAGAGGAGATGGCGGAGGATTTGGCGCTGGATTTACTGAAGAAAGGGAAGGATTCTGCCTTTGTACAGCTCTATCTCTCCTTTGATGAAGAGAATGGGGGAGAAAGCTATGAGGGGAATCTTGTCCGGAATCACTATGGAAAAAGAGTACCGAAATCGGTCCATGGTCTCTATCATTTTCAGAAAAGAAGCAATCAGGGCAGAGCCTTTCGAGAGGCGGTTTTGGATATCTATGACAGGATTATGGACAGAAGATTAAGAATCAGAAAGCTCAGTATTTCCGCAGAGGATGTAAGGGACTGTGAAGCCTTACCGGAGGGGCAGCTGGATTTGTTTCAGCATTTTTTGACCTCGGATGAGGAAGAAAAAGAATGTGTGGAAAAGAAGCAGTTTTTGGAGAAGGAAGAGAAGGCCAGAGGAGCAGCTTTAGCGGTAATGGAGAAATTCGGAAAGAATGCCTTACTGAAGGGCTATCAGTATCTGGAGGGAGCCAGAGGGAGAGAGCGGAACCGACAGATTGGAGGCCATAGCAGCGGCGTTTCGGACTTGGCTTCTATCAGGAGAAAGAAGGAATCCACTATAGCGAAGAATATCGTGGAAGGACAGGATTATGAAAGATAGAAAAAAAGAAAAGATAGAAGAAAACTCCTATCAATCCATTTTATATACCAGCTATCCCATCCCCCTCCTTCGGAAGAGGATGTCCAAGGAGAGTCGAGCTGCACAATTTGCTCCCTTTGCCGCCCTAAAGGGCTATGAGGAGATGCTGGAGGAGGACAATCCTAGTCCTTTTTCTGCACCAGTAAGGACTGGATAAATTGCTCTGCTGTTCGTCCTGTGGCGGCTCCTCTTCGGATAGACCAGGCGTTGGCCATGGTCAGAAGCTTTTCCTCTGAAATGGAAAGCTTGTATTTATTGGCCAGAGAAAGCACAATTTTTTGATAAAGGGTATAGGCCGGCTTTTGGAAGAGGATGGAAAGACCAAAACGATCTGCCAGGGAAAGTTTTTCCTCTGTGGTATCGGAATGGTGCAGGTCCTCCTGGTATTCGATATCATTTTTATCGGAAAGATTTTCTTTTACCAGATGTCTTCGGTTAGAGGTAGCGTAAAGCAGGATATTGTCTGCTCTTCCCTCCAAACCGCCTTCCATGACCGCCTTCAGCAGTTTATATTCCACTTCAAAATTCTCAAAGGAAAGGTCATCAAAATAAAGAATAAAGGAATAGGGTCTTTCTCTAAGAGTCTGTAAGAGAAAGGGAATTCCTTCCAGATCCTTTTTGAAAAGAGAGACAAAGCGAAGATCTTTGGACTGATATTCTTCCAAAAGCGCTTTCATACAGCTGGATTTTCCGGTTCCCGCATCTCCGTAGAGCAAGACATGGTTTGCCTTCTTGCCTGCTAAAAAGGCCTCAGTATTTTCTTTCAAGGCGGAAATTTCCTTTTCGTAGCCCAAAAGAGTGGAGAATCCGGGATACTTCTGCAAAGGAAGACCTTTCAAATAGTATTCGAAAGAGCTTGTACCAAAAATATTTTCTTTTTCCAAGCTAAAGGCGGAATGACAGCGGAAAAGTCCTACGCCATGTTCCTTATACTCCATTTCTAAAATAGAGGAGAATTCTAAAGCATCCTTTGCTGCTTCCAGCTTATTGTTAAAGGAAAGCAGCTGTGCTTCGTAGGAATAGGAGGGAAAGTGCTCTGTTTTGGCAGCTTTTCCTTTAAATACAGAGTCGATAGCCTTTTGTTCCTTTGGAAAGAAGAAAGACAGATTTAAATTGTAGAGAGAATAGAGAATTTCCATTTCTCTTTGGATAAATTCAGGATAAGAGAAATGCTCCCAGCCCTTTTTTTCGGCAGATAAGCTTAGAGAATTTTCGTCCTGCAAAAGAAAATCGGCAAGAAAAATATGCCAAAGGTTTGTTTCCTTTGGCATATTGGAATAGTTTTGAAAGAGACGGGAGAGGGAGGCATAAGGAGCATCCGCTTTTAAATTCTGCACGAAATCTGTTTCCAAAAGATTTCGGTAAAACAATAATTCTTCCATTCTTTCTAAATTCATCCCTTTGTACTCCTATTCTTTATTTACTGAAAAAAACTTGACGGTAGATATTTTCTATTCCTTATTAAATGATAGATTTCTCTAATTAGACTTGCTTTTTTTCCGGAACTGCTCTTGCTGTTATCGTGAGAGGAAGTCTTTTCCGAACTATTCTTGGAAGAGCTCTTTTCAGAACTGCTCTTTTCGGAATTGCTTTTTTCAGAACTTTCACCGGTATGATTTTTGGAAGAGCCGGTTTTTTCTGAGCTGCTTTCCTCCTCTTTATTGCCTGACTTACCGTTATGTGTGTTGCTCTTACTATCTTTGTTCTTGCTGTTTTCGCTTTTGCTATCTTCGTCCTTAGAAGCTTCTTCATCCGCCTTGGTTTTCGGATAAGGAGATTCTTCTAAAGTAAAGTTACCGGTAACCTGATTTCCCGATTTGTCAGAAACATACACGGTAAGTCCATTACTTTTCATGGAAAATGTTACCTTGCCGCTAGCTTCATCAATGTTAGTGGGTTTAAGATTGTCTCCATCCTTATCGATTCCGTAAATTGTGGCATAATCCACTCCGGACTGATCATCGGTAACGGTAAACTCAACATATCCGGAGCCGAGAACAACATTATCCTCATCAATGACGGGGGGATTTTCGTCAAAACTATTGATTTGGGTATTGCTGACTTGCATCATCCCGTTGATGGATTTTGCGGAAATTCGAAGATTTCCGTTTCCGGTAAGAGAAATGATGTAATTTTGATTTTCCTTTGTGAAATTTTGCTCTTTTCCCTCTAATTTTGCGGTGAACTCTTTAATAGGAAGAACGGAATCCACATGAACCAAAAGTGTTCGTACAGCAGGATCATCCGTTTCCGTAGCTTCATTCACCTTTAACTTCGGGGTAGCCAAAACAAAAAACAAAATAATGGAATTAATCACCAGATAAGGCAGGACATAATGAAGAAGTATAGAAAGGAAGCCGGACTTCTTTTTCTGTGACCCTTTGGAACTTCTATAATCTTTTTGGTTGGACATGTTTTTCTCCTCAGCTTTTTCTAGATACTACGGCAAGAAAGTATACCAAATCTTCCTTTTGCTTACAAGATAACTTCTATGCAATTAGGACTTCCTATCGAAATTGTTAAGAAATAGCGCTGCATTCGCCGGATTTAAAGAGCACTGTCAAAATCTTTGATAATGAACATTTTCAAAGATATTCCCCAAGACATTCCTAAAGACATTCCTAAAGACATTCCTAAAGACATTCCCTCTGGACCCTAGGCAAAAGAGAAAGAGAATGTTAGAATGAGAAGACTAATCTTGGAGGGATGTTATGAAATTTGATACAAAAAGAGATATAAAAAGGCTGCTTGGCGTTTTGGCGGGAGCCACCTTGTTGGCTTTAAACTTGAAAACCTTCGTTTCTGCGGGAGGACTTTTTCCGGGAGGAGCGACAGGACTTACGGTTCTGTTACAAAGAGTGGCATTACGCTACTTTAATTTGGCTCTTCCGTATTCTGTACTAAATATCATTATCAATATCATTCCGGTCTATATCGGTTTTCGGTATGTGGGAAAGAAATTCACGATTTTATCTTTGATTATGATTTTGTTTACAGGTTTTGTAACGGATAGTGTGAATTTACAGCCCATTACCTCGGATATGCTTCTAATTTCTATCTTCGGAGGAATTTTAAATGCCTGTGCCATTACGCTTTGCCTCAGGATGGATGCTACCTCAGGAGGAACGGATTTTATTGCGATTTATCTGTCCCAGAAGAAGGGCGTGGATACTTGGAATTTGATTTTCTATTTTAATGCCGCCCTTTTGGCTGTTGCCGGATATCTTTTCGGTTGGGAGAAGGCGTTATACTCCATCATTTTCCAATATGTGTCCACGCAAACCATTTCCGCGCTTTACAGAAATTATCAAAAGCTTACGCTTTTTGTGATCACGGACTATCCCAATGAAATAGCGGCGGGAATCCATGAGGTCTGCCATCACGGTGCCTCTATTATGCATGCCATGGGAGCCTTTGAAAGAAAAGACCATTATATGGTGTATTCCGTGATTTCATCAGCGGATATCAAGAAGGTAAAGATGAAGATTAACGAAATTGATCCCAAAGCCTTTATGAATACGATTCGTTCTAAGGATATTACCGGGCATTTTTATATGAAACCGAAGGATTAAAAGAGTAGGAAATAATATTTCGATTTGAAGGAGAAGGACTAAAAGAGCAGGAAAGAATATTTCTGTTTGAAACAGAAGGACTAAAAGAGCAGGAAATCATATAGGAAAACATAGTAGAGAAAAAGGGAAAAGGAGTTTTTATGAAAAAGCAGTATCAGAATATATTTTTGGATCTGGACGGAACCATTATGGATTCCGGCTCCGGAATCATGAAGTCGGTGCAATATGCCTTGGATCATTTTTCCTTACCCAATGAACCGGAAGAAAAAAGCTGAGAAGATTTGTGGGACCTTCCTTGCAGGATTCTTTTATAAGATTTTACGGTTTTTCCGAAGAAAAGGCGCAGGAAGCCATTTCTTACTATCGGGAATATTATCCCGAGAAGGGAATGTATGACGCCTTTTTATATCCCGGGATGGAGGAATGCATGAAGAAGATGTATGAAGGAGGGAAGAAGCTGGTGCTTTTAACCTCTAAGCCTCTGTTTTTTGCCACACAAATCATAGCCCACTTTGGTTTATCCCCTTATTTTTTTATGGAAATCGGCACGGAGCTGAAAGAGCAACATTCCGACAAGAGTTTCTTGATGGAGAAAGCTATAGAAAAGGGCGGCTTTCAAAGAGAAGATTGTCTTATGGTAGGAGATACCGTTTATGATATCCAAGGGGCGAAGGATGCAGGGATCGACTCTGTGGCAGCGCTCTATGGCTATGGAGAACGGAAAGAAATCGAAACGGCAAATTATTCCATTGAAAAGCCCTTGGATTTATTGAATATTGTTTTTTAATAGACTAAATTTACTCAGTGTACCCGCTGCTGCATGAAGAGGGAAAATTATGGCATGAAAGCGGTAAAATTATATTAACAGTTTAAGAAGAAAGGATGTATATGAAAAGAAATCTTTGGAAATGGCTGTTACTTTGTCTTCTTTGCCTTGGCCTTTTTGCCTGTACCAAGGGGGGAGAGAGTTCTACGGAAGCAAAGAAGGAATCTACTCCTACGGTAGAAGAGAAAAGCTCTTCGGTAGAAAGTTCTGAAAATGCGGAAGAATCCAAGACGGAGAATAAGGCTGAGACAGGAGAAGGCCTGACGATTTTAAGTCTGAAGGGCCCCACCACCATTGGTCTTGTGCATTTGATGGAGAAAAGTGAAGAGGAAAAACTTCCTTACCAATTTCAAATGGAAGCAAGCCCGGATGCTTTACTTCCGGAGTTTGTATCCGGTAAAGGACAGATTGCCACAGTTCCGGCCAATATGGCGGCAGTTATATATCAAAAGCTGGATAAGGACGTGGAAGTCTTGAATATCAATACCTTGGGAATCTTGTATGTTATTACCGGAAATGAGGAGGTAAGCAGCATTGCGGATTTAGCCGGAAAGGATATTTATATGCCGGGACAGGGAGCTACACCGGAGTATGTGCTTCGCGCCCTGCTTTCCAAGAACAATGTGGAGGGAAATCTTAACTTTGTAACGGAACCCGCCGAGGCGGTAGCGCATTTGCAGAAGAATCCCAACAATGTGGCGATTCTTCCGGAGCCCTTTGCCACCGCAACCCTTTTACAAAACAGTAATTTACAAAGAAAAATCTCAATTACAGAGGAGTGGAAGAAGTCCTTTGACGGGGTAGAGTTGCCCACAGCGGTAACCATTGTCAGAAAATCCTATGCCAAGGAACACCCTGAAATTGTGAAGGCTTTTTTGGATGAGGAAAAGGAAAGCATTGCCGCTGTGGAAAAGGATGTTCAGAAGACGGCAGAACTTGTGGTGAAACAGGGAATCCTGGAGAAGGAAGCTTTGGCTGCCAAGGCTATTCCAAACTGTAATATTCATTTCATTGACGGAGAAGAGATGAAGAAAGCTTTGGAGCAGTACTATCAAGTTCTTTTTGCGTCCAATCCGAAGTCAGTGGGAGGAGCCTTACCGGAAGAGGGATTTTACGTAGAGCCTTAATAGAGGGGAAGTGACAGTTCTTTTTGAAAGCCATAGCTTGGATATAGAAAAGAACGAAATGCATTCCTGTTATTAGGAAGGAAAGAATGTGAAACAATGGCGTAAAGCGGGAATTATAATATTTTGGTTGCTTCTATGGGAATTGTTTGCCGGATTGGTGAACAATTCCTTTCTTTTGGTTGGACCTATGGAAAGTGTCAAAGCCTTAAGTCGACTGTTACAGAAGCAAGAATTCTACGGAATTCTGTGGAAAAGCTCTCGGGGAATTCTATCGGCCTATCTTCTGAGTTTTCTCCTGGCTTTAATCCTTTCTTATCTTTCCTATAGAAATTCTTTGTTGGAGGATTTTTTTGAAGCCGGGAGTTTTTTTGTGTTAAGAAGTTTACCGGTGGCCAGTTTTATCATTATACTTTTGTTCTTTTTGGGAAGAGACAAGCTTTCTTTCACTATAAGCGGTTTTATGTCCTTTCCGATTTTCTACATTAACCTTCTGGAGGGCTTTCATAAAACAGACCATAAATTACTGGAAATGGCGGAAGTCTTTCATTTTTCCTTATATCGAAGACTTCGGTATATCCATCTTCCGGCAGTATATCCCTTATTGCTTGGGGCAGCGAAATTAGCCATGGGACTTTCCTGGAAAAGCGGCATTGCGGCGGAGCTGATTGGGCAAGTGGGAAAAAGTATCGGCTATCAGTTGATGGAGGCCAAGGTGAGCCTGGAAATGGCGGATGTCTTTGCCTGGAGTATCGTAATTATTGCCTTGTCTCAGTGTTGGGAAATCCTGGTAATACTGCTGATTAAGGGCTTGTGCAGGAAGGGATGTGTGTAATGGAGATTCGAATTGAAAATGGAGAGAAGCGCTTTGGAGAAAAAGTCCTTTTTTCCAATTATTCCTGCCAAATGGATTTTCACAAACATTCTCTCTATAGAATTTCCGGTGAATCCGGAAAAGGGAAGACCAGCTTACTTCGGATTTTGGCTTCTCTGGAAAAACTGGATCGGGGTGAGCTACAGTTTCTCTTCGGGGAGGCCGCAAGAGGAGAGGGGAGCTTTAAGCTTTCCATGCTTTTTTTCAGGAAAAATCGACTGCTGGAAAAATGTAGCGGATTGGAAAATCTTCAGATTGCTTTACCCATGCTGTCCAAAAAAGAAATTTTGACAGAAATGACTGTTTTTTTCGAAGAAGAAGATTTCAGAAAAAAAGTAGAGAAATATTCCGGGGGGATGAAGAGGCGATTAAGCTTTCTAAGGGCAATGCTGTTTCCCTTTGACTTCCTGCTTCTGGACGAACCCTTTACAGGCCTGGATAAGGAAAAATAGAAAGATAATGGAGGAGTATCTGCTTTCCCATCAAAGAAAACGTCCGGTAATCTTTGCCAGCCATGAAAATCCACTGCTATGGAAAGATTACGGAACTATCGCGTTATAAATTGAAGGGCCTTGTAGGATAAAAAAACTTAAAACCGCACTTTTTAAATACTTAAAAAAAGAAAAACTGTAAAGAAAAATTTTTATGAAATGGCAGAAAACTTGTAACACATGAAGAAAGACTTTTTGTCTATACTTTTGATAGCGAATAGACAAAAAGGAGGTTTCTATGAAAGCTAAATCATTTTTTTAAAAAGGAATGGCAGTGTTTATGAGTATTATGGCGGTTTCCGCATTTTCCGCCTTTGCCGCAGGAAACAAGGCAGAAATCGGTTCGGTGAATTTACAGATTGACAGTTCGGATATTGAAATCGGGTCGGCTGCAAAGAAGATTTCCGTAAGTAGCGGTGATGACGGTTTTTCCATTCAAAATGATGAAGGAACCGCTTTGAATATGCAGGGAAATGTTTGGAAAAGTAACACGACTCCCCAGTTCAAGGTGATTTTAAAGGCGGATTCCGAGCATAAGTTCAACACCAACAATTTAAAGACTGCGAATTTTTATAAATTTAGCGGAGCTGAGGTAGGATTTGTAAAGGCTACAGGTACTGCAAATTCCATCACCCTCACCATCAAAACCAAGAAGCTGAAGGCAAATCCCGGTGACTTGACAGTTGGAGATGTAAGCTGGAGAGATGAAAACGGTGTGGCAGAATGGTCCGGGGTGGATAATGCGGAAAAATATCTGGTAAAGCTCTATAGAGGAAGCCAGTTTATCACCAGCGGAGAAACTACCGGAACCAGCTATGATTTTCGCTCTGCGATTACCCAGAACGGAAACTACAGCTACAAGATTAGAGCCTACGCTTACGGAAGCTATGGAGACTGGGTAAGCTCCGAAGAACTGGAGATGAGAGCAAGCTCTTCTCAAGGCGGTACGGAGAATGGACGTTGGATTTTAGATGCACATGGCTGGTGGTTCTTAAATCCGGACCGTTCTTATCCTGCCAATACTTGGAAGATGATTAACGGAAAGTGGTATTATTTCAATAAGTCCGGTTATATGAAGACCGGTTGGGTGCAGACCAACGGAATTTGGTATTATCTTGGTGCAGACGGTGCCATGCTCACCAATACCAGAACTCCCGATGGATACTATGTAAATCAAAGTGGTGCATGGGTGGCATAAGGCCAAAAAGAATCATAAAAAAATGCAAAAAGTTATAGCAGATATAATGAAAAGTTTCTTGACAGAGAAATAAGCCTATGGGATAATCCCTTCAGATTTTTTCAAGGAGGAAAGGGTTATGCAGAACATTTGGCTGGCAATTATTATGATTCTTGCAGTCATTATTGTCTTACACGATAATGTTTGTTTGCGTAACGCCACTTTGGAAAGATAAAGACATGATTTGAGTCTTTTAGCCTTACAGCGTTACGCTGTAAGGCTTTTTCAATGAAACGGGAGAGAAAATGAAATTATCAGGGGCAAGGCTATTAATTGAAGAGTTGATTCATCAGGGGGTGGATACGGTGTTCGGCTATCCCGGAGGCGCAGTTTTACAGATTTATGATGAGCTGTATAAGTGTAAGGATCGGATTCATCATGTTCTTACCGCCCATGAGCAGGGGGCAGCCCATGCTGCAGACGGCTATGCCAGAGCCAGTGGTAAGGTTGGCGTGGTTATTGCAACTTCCGGTCCGGGAGCAACTAACCTTGTAACCGGCATTGCCAATGCCTATCTGGATTCCGTACCTATGGTAGCCATTACCGGTAATGTAGCCACGGAAGCACTGGGAAGAGACAGCTTCCAGGAGGTGGATATCGTATCCATTACCCAGCCTGTGGTGAAGCATAACTTTATGGTAAAGGATGTTACGGAACTGGAGCAGACGATTAAAGAGGCTTTTCAGATTGCCAATTCCGGCAGAAAAGGTCCGGTGCTCATTGATATCCCTAAGGACGTACAGATTAGTGAATGTGAATACGGGGTGGCCGTTCTTCCGAAGATGCCGGATAAGCCCAAGCTCCCCTATGATCAGGAAGGAGTCATTGCCTTACTGAGTCAGGCGAAGAAGCCGTTAATTTATGCCGGTGGCGGTATTACGGCGGCTAAGGCAGAGAAAGAGCTGATTGCTTTGGCGGAGAAACTGAATATTCCGGTTACCGTCAGCATTATGGGAAGAACAGCATTTCCCGATTCCCATCCCTTGAGTCTTGGCTTAGTGGGAATGCACGGAAGCTATGTGGCGGCAAAAACCCAGTCGGAATGTGATGTGTTATTGGCTTTGGGAGTTCGTTTTTCCGACCGTGCCACCGGAAATATTGCTCGTTACACACAAAATTGCAAAGTTATCCATGTAGACATCGATAAGGCGGAAATCGGAAAGAACATAAGTCCGGATTATTCCGTACAGGGAGACGTGAAAAAGTGGATTAAAGAAATTCTTCCCAAGCTAAAAGAACAAAAGCATCCTAAGTGGTGGGAAGAAATCCATGGTTTTGAAAAAACCAAGAGTAAAGTGGAGGGAGATTTCCATCCCAAGCATATCTTGGAGACCTTACGGAAGTATACGGAAGACGATACAGTGGTAGCTACCGATGTGGGACAGCATCAGATGTGGACAGCACAGTACTATCGTTTTGAAAAAGGAAGAACCTTCTTAAGCTCCGGAGGATTGGGAACTATGGGATATGGCTTAGGGGCAGCCATTGGAGGCTGCTTCGGAAGAAAGAAGGCTCATACCGTTTTGATTACTTCCGAGGGATCCTTCGGGATGAACTGTAACGAGCTGTGTACAGCGGTTCATGAAAATCTACCGATTACCATTATCCTGATGAACAATCGTGTTTTGGGTATGGTAAGACAGTGGCAGACAGCCTTTTTCGGAAAGCGTTATTCCGAAACTGTTCTGGATAGAAGCACGGACTTTGTAAAGCTGATGGAAGCATACGGCGGAAAAGGCTTTAACGCCAAAAACTGCAAGGAGCTGGAAGACGCTTTAAAGGAAAGAGAGCATTATAACGGCCCGATTTTGATTAATTGCTCCATTAATCCGGATGAGAAGGTGCTTCCGATGATTCCTCCCGGAAAATCCGTGGATGATATTATTTTATAAGGAGGGGAGGAAAAATGAAGAAGTTTACCATTGACCTTTTTGTAAATAACCGCTTCGGCGTTTTGAATCGGATTACAGGACTTTACTGTAAAAGAGCTTACAATATTGAATCTATCCAAGCCGGCCCTACAGAAATTCCCGGGTGTACCAAGATTGAAATCGTTTCCACCGGGGATGACTATATGCGTACTCAGGTAATTTCTCAGTTGGAGAAATTATATGACGTACGGAAGGTAGAGCTTCTTTCGGAGATGGATGGTGAATAAAGTCGTGAAATGCCGGAATTCGGCTTCACAATAGAGAGGCGGAACAGTGCTTTAAGGAAAGTCCCTGCATTTGTTCCAAGGGATCCCCTTATGGGGAAAAGTATAGAAGGAGAGAAAACAATGGCTATTATGTACTATGAGAAGGATTGTGACTTACAGTTATTAAACGGTAAAAAGGTTGCCGTGATCGGTTATGGCTCTCAGGGTCATGCTCATGCCCTGAATTTACGGGACAGCGGTGTGGATGTAGTCATCGGTCTTTATGAAGGTTCCAAGTCTGCTGATAAGGCAAGAGAAGACGGCTTTACCGTATACAACACAGATGAGGCTGTGAAGAAGTCCGATATTATCATGATTTTGGTAAATGACGAGAAGCAGGCTAAGCTTTACAAGGATCAGATCCAGGCAAACTTAAGTGAAGGTAAGACTCTTGCTTTTGCTCACGGATTCAACATTCATTATCATGCCATTGTTCCTCCAAAGAATGTAAATATTATCATGGTTGCACCGAAGGGACCGGGACACACCGTTCGTTCTCAGTATGTAGACGGAAAGGGTGTTCCCTGCCTTGTAGCTTGTGAGCAGGATTATTCAGGAAACTCTATGGATGTGGCTAAGGCTTATGCGGCTGCTATCGGCGGTGCAAGAGGCGGAATCTTAGAGACAACCTTTAAGGAAGAGACAGAGACAGACCTTTTCGGAGAGCAGGCTGTACTTTGCGGTGGTGTTTGCGCTTTAATGGAGGCAGGCTTCAATACTCTTGTTGAGGCAGGTTATAAGCCGGAAAATGCATATTTCGAGTGCGTACATGAGATGAAGCTGATTGTTGACCTGATTTTTAATGCAGGATTTGAGGGAATGCGTTACTCCATCTCCGATACAGCTGAGTATGGAGACTATACTGCAGGACCAAAGGTAATCGGTGAGGAAGCAAAGAAGGCAATGAAGCAGATTCTTTCCGACATTCAGGATGGAACCTTTGCGAAGGATTGGATTTTGGAGAACCAGGCAGGAAGACCTCACTTCTTAGCAATGAGAGAGGAACATGCAGAAACCTTGGCTTCCAAGACAGGTCAGGATTTACGTCAGAAGATGGGATGGAAGCAGGTTCAGGATTTGGATCAAGCGAGATAATTGCCCTAGGCCAGCGGCACATTTTGTGCCGCTTTTTTTAAAAGAAAAAGGAAGTAGAAAGATGGAATTAACATTGGATCGGGTATATCAGGCAGCCCATGTTTTAAAGCCCGTAATACATAAGACGGATTTGGTACATGCAACAAGAATTCAAACAGATTGTGATTTATACTTAAAGACGGAAAATTTACAAAATACCGGTTCTTTTAAGATTCGAGGGGCTTACTTTAAGATATCCACCCTATCCGAGGAAGAGAGAAAAAAGGGAGTGGTAGCCTGCTCCGCAGGAAATCATGCTCAGGGTGTGGCACTGGCGGCGCAGGCCAGCGGCACCAAGTCTACCATCTTTTTACCAGCCATTGCCCCTATTTCCAAAGTAGAGGCCACCAGAAGCTACGGGGCCAGTGTGAAAATGATTGACGGTGTCTATGACGATGCCTATGAAGCGGCGGTGAAGTTCCAGGAGGAGCATGGTTCTGTCTTTATCCATCCCTTTAATGATGTGGATGTTATGGCAGGACAGGGTACCATAGGAATGGAAATCTTGGATCAGCTGGAGGATGCGGATGCCGTGGTTGTGCCTGTAGGCGGAGGCGGACTCATTTCCGGTATTTCCTTTGTAATTAAGAAATTAAATCCAAAATGTAAGGTGTATGGCGTACAGGCACAGGGCGCGGCTTCCATGGTGCAGGCGGTGAAGGATCATCATCTGGAGAGTCTGGAAGAAGTACATACCTTTGCGGATGGTATTGCGGTAAAATCCCCCGGCAGCTTAAGCTATGCCATGGTAGAAAAATATGTGGATGAGCTGGTGACGGTTACAGACGATGAAACTGCCGCAGCGATTTTAACTCTTATGGAAAGACAAAAAATTGTTTCCGAGGGTGCGGGAGCGGTTTCCGTAGCGGCAGTCCTTTTCAATAAGATTCCGGTAAAAGGCAAAAAGGTCGTTGCGGTTATTTCCGGCGGAAATATCGATGTGAATATCCTGGCCCGTGTAATTAACCGTGGTCTATTAAAAACCGGAAGAAAAGCAAGTCTTACCATTCCTCTTTTGGACAAGCCCGGACAGCTGGAAGAAGTTTCCAAGATTATTGCCGAGCAGGGAGCCAATGTGACCAAGGTGGATCACAATATCAATGTGGAGGATTCGGACATTAACGGATGTCATCTGACTTTACAGATTGATACCAGAGACTTTGCCCATATTGAGCAAATTAAGCAAGCCTTTATTCAAAGAGGATTTACTATTCTTTAGAGCGTTGAAAGAGTTTATCCAAGGATTGGAAAAATAGAGTAGGAGGAGAGATGACAGGAGCTGCTGCCATTGTAAAATGTTTGGAGTTGGAAAAGGTGGACTTTGTTTTCGGCTATCCGGGGGTAGCAATATGCCCCTTTTATGATAGCCTGGAAGACAGCGAGATTCGGTCTATTTTGGTTCGTACGGAACAAAATGCAGCCCACGAAGCCAACGGGTATGCCAGAATCAGCGGAAAGCCGGGAGTTTGTGCAGTAACCTCCGGCCCGGGTGCCACCAACATTATCACGGGAATCGCCACTGCCTTTGCAGACAGTATTCCTTTGGTTGTAATCACAGGACAGGTGGAGAGTGCTTTACTGGGTTCCGATGTCTTCCAGGAGGCGGATATTTGCGGTGCCTGTGAATCCTTTGTAAAATACAGCTATACCGTACGAAATGTAGAGGAAATTCCTAAGATTTTCAAGGAAGCCTTTCATATTGCCATGACCGGAAGAAAGGGACCGGTTCTGATTGATATCCCTATTGATGTACAAAATGCTTCTCTTCGGAAATTCCAGTATCCGGAGGAGGTTAAGATGAGAACCTATAAGCCCACAGTACAGGGAAATCCGGTGCAGATTAAAAAGATGTTCCAGAGATTGGCAGCTACAAAGCGTCCTATTCTCTGTGTGGGCGGCGGTGTGCACCTGGCAGATGCTAAGGAGAGGGTTCGGGCATTTTCCAAGAAATTCAATATCCCGGTGGTTTGTACCATGATGGGACTTGGTGTAATGGAGGAAAAATGACCCCCTGTTCTTCGGCATGGTGGGAAATAACGGAAAGCCCTACGGAAATAAGGCCATGAATCATGCGGATCTTATCATTATGATGGGAGCCAGAGTGGCGGACCGTTCCATCAGTCAGCCGGACTTAATTACAGATAATAAGACCTTGATTCACATCGACGTGGATCCCGCGGAAATCGGAAAGAATGCAGGACCGGAGATTCCATTGGTGGGAGATATTGCCAGCGTGTTGGATGCCTGTCTGGAGGAAGAGGGAGAATTTCATTATTCCTCCTGGATTTCGAATTGGAGAATATTAAGGGAGAAATTCAAAAAAAGTTCTTCAGAAGAAGAAAGAAGAGGGAATGGCTAAAAAAATCATTTGGTTCATCCCGAGTATTTCCTGGAAGAGCTGAATAAGCAGTTGAATCAGGACGCGGTTTATGTGGCTGATGTAGGACAGAATCAGCTGTGGTCCTGCGCCAATTATCAAAATGAAAGACGGGCGCTTCCTTACTTCAGGCGGTATGGGTACTATGGGATATTCTACGCCGGCAGCTATCGGTGCTTACCTTGCCGATCCGAAGAAGCAGGTGGTGGCAGTTATGGGAGACGGTTCCTTCCAGATGAGTATGATGGAATTGGCAACCATGAAACAATATAATATCCCCATTAAGCTGATTGTCTTCCATAATGGAGTATTGGGCTTGGTTCACCAATATCAGCACAAAACCTATCATGACCGTTTCACCATGGTGGATCTTACAGGAAATCCCGACCTTTCCATTTTGGCTAAGGCCTACGGACTTTCCTATGATGCCATTTCAAAAAATGAGGAAGTTTCTTCTAAGATCACTGCGTTCCTTAGCAAGAAGGAAGGCGGAATTTTAGAAGTGTATATTGACAGTCATGAGGTAGTGTGATGAAAAAAATATATTCTATTTTGGTGGAAAACCAGTCCGGTGTTTTGGCAAAGGTTGCAGGATTGTTCTGGAGAAGATGCTTTAATATCGATTCCTTGACTGTAGGAGAAACTGAGGATCATTCCGTTTCCAACATGGTGATTGTCTCCAGCGGCGAGAAAAAAACACTGGAACAGGTAGAAAAGCAGCTGAATAAAAAGCTGGATATTATTAAGGTTCGTACCTTTACGGAGACCCAGGGGATTACCAGAGAATTGCTTTTGGTAAAGCTCCGTTATAATCGGGAAAACCGAAAGGATATTATGGAAAACTGTCAGATTCTGGGGGCTAAGATTCTGGAGCTTAGTAAGAATCAGATGGTGATTGAAATGTGTGATACTCCGGAAAGAATCCAGATGTTTCTTGACACTTTAAAGACAGTGAGCATTTTGGAATGTGCCAGAACCGGAACCTTGGCGATGTTAAAGCTGTCGGAAGGAAATGCCTAAGAGGAGAAGAGGCAGAAATTCCGGATTATAAGAAAAAAATAATAATTTTTCCATAGAACAGGGAGAAAAATAGGAAGAAAATAAAAAAGAAGCCATAGAGTATTTCTTGAATTTTCACAAAAGATTTGCGATAATATCAAAGATGTTCAATTGTTTTCCACAGAAAAGGAGATGTACAATGAAAAACGTATCAACAACAAATGCACCGGCAGCTATCGGACCTTATTCTCAGGGCTATGTTGTAGGAAATTTAGTATTTGCTTCCGGACAGATTCCTGTAGATCCTGCTACAGGAGAGATTGCAGGACCGGACATCGCAGCACAGGCTGAGCAGAGTTGCAAGAATGTTAAGGCTGTAATCGAGGCAGGCGGAAGTGATATTTCCAAGGTTTTCAAGACCACTTGTTTCCTTGCTGATATGGCTGATTTTGCTACCTTTAACAGCATTTATGAGAAGTACTTTACTTCCAAGCCGGCACGTTCTTGCGTGGCAGTAAAGACCTTACCAAAGAATGTTCTTTGCGAAATCGAGGCTATTGCGGAGATCTAATATGAAATTTTATTCCTATGAATATTTATTAAGTAGGATAGAAGTGACCAACTGGCTGCAAATCACCTTTGCAGCCATTTCGGCACTTCTATTGTTGTTTGCACTTATTATGTCTTTTCGAGACAAAAAAACCACTAAGTATAGAGAGTTATCCTTAATTGCTTTACTTTTGGTGCTTGTGACAATTTCTGTACATATTAATAACTATCAAAGTCATAAAAGAATTGATGATCAATACAGCACTGCTCTAAGAGTGATTGAGCAGGTAGCTATTCTATTGGAGGAAGATAAAACGGACTTGTATATCAATACCCAGGCTGCAAGAGATGGAGCGATTATTAAGACCAAAGAAGATCAGTTTTACCGTATTATTTCTGTGGATGAAAACGTACTTTTGGAAAAAATGGATGTGTATAATCCTCAGATAGAAATTGTGGATGTGGAGAAGTAGAAAATAGTATCTTAAAGTATTAAGCAGAATTAAAGGGTCATAAGGTCTTGATGTAATTTTGAGGAGAAGTAGATGATTGTGTCTTATATAAATATTGCCATTAAATTGGCAATGGGACTTTTGTCCATTGTAATGGTCATAAATTATACCGGAAAAGGAAATTTAGCTCCTTCTTCTGCCAGCGACCAAGTACAGAATTACGTTCTTGGTGGCATTATCGGTGGTGTGATATATAATGAGAACATAGGGCTTTTACAATATTTTATTATTTTATTGATTTGGGTTTGCCTTGTTTTGAGCTTAAGATGGCTAAAAACCAATAGTGCCTTTTTCAAAAAAGCCATAGATGGGGAGCCGAGTTTGTTGATTAGCAGAGGGAAACTGGATACAGAGGCTTGTAGAAAGGCAGGGCTTACTGCTCACGAAATTATGTTTAAGTTACGAAGCAATAATATCTATAGTATTCGAAACGTTAAGCAAGCGGTACTGGAGCAGAACGGACAGCTAATTGTAGTAATGTCGGGGGAAGAAAACCCAAGATACCCTCTGGTTACGGATGGAACAATTCAGGTTCAGGCTTTGGATAGTATTGATAAGACAGAGGAATGGCTTTTGGAAAGACTAAAGGAACAGGGAGTAGAATCGATTTCTGATGTATTTTTAGCTGAATACGAAAATGGAAATCTGAACATTGTCCTTTATTAATAAAAAAATAAGGAGGAGATTATGAGGTGTAAAGTTTGCGGTACGGAAGTAAAAGAAAATCAACGGTTTTGTCCTACCTGTGGCTTATTGATTGACCTTTCTTTCTCCCCCTTTCAAAACATTGAAGTTCAGCCGGAGCCGGAGAAGGATGAAGAACCTGAATTTTTTTAAAAACAACAGATGCTGGCACAGGAAGAGGCGGAGAGCGAGGAAGAGTCTGTGGAAAAATCTTCCTTTGAAGAAAAAAATGTTGATGAATTCCTGGAGGAACAAAAAGAGGCCGGAGAGTTGGAATATGCACCGGAGGAAGAGCCTATTCAGGAAAATTCTGTTCAGGATAATTTGGAAAAAGATATACCTGAACAGGAAAAGCTTGAGCAGAGCTTGTCTACACAGGAGATTTTGTCTCAAGAAGAACTTTCACAGGAAGAACTCTCACAGGAAGAAGTTTTAGAGGAAGATGTTTCACAGAAAGAACTTGAGGAGAAAGCTGTACAAGCAGAGGCTGTAAAGGAGTCTGTAGCTTCGGAAGAGAAAGAAGAAACCGATACAGCCGCTCTTTCAAAAAGAACAGGAAGAAACCGGTACCGATACACTTTCAGGGGAAAAGGAAGAAACCGATACAGCTGCTCTTTCAAAAGAGCAGGAAGAAATCGATAGAGATGCTCTTTCAGAGGAACAGGAAGAAGCCAGCTTCATTGAAGCCTTTTTCCGGGAGAAGGAAGAGCATGGGGAAGAAGAGTCTCAGCCGGAAGAAACTCAGGTACAGGAATCTATACAAGAGGAAGCGGAACAAGAAGGACTGAAAGAAGAGACATCGGAACAAGAAATATCGGCACAAGAGGAAGCCGGAATACAAGAATTTGTACCGGAGGTATTTACTGAGGAAGATTCTAAAGAAGATTCTCATGGAGATGAGCTTCAGGAGAAAGAGCCTCAAAAGGATGAGTCTCAAGAGGATGAGCCTCAAGAGGAAGAGTCTCAAGAGGAGGAAGGTCCTTTAGAAGACGAGTCCATTACCCTTATTGAAAGAGGACTTTTCCGGGAAGAAGTGCAGGAAGATGAAGAAGAGCCGGAGGAGAAAATCCTTTCCTTACAGGAAAAACGTAAGGAAATGGAGGAAAAGCTGGCTTTTGAGGGGGAAATTCCTGATGATCCTGATGATTTCCAGGATAAGGCAGCCATTCCTCCAACCTCAGTGGGAGAATGGAAAAAGGGCTGGCAGAAATGGAAGAAGGCAGCTCCTTTAGCAATTATTCCCGTTTTGGGCATTGCATATATTTGTTATCAAAACTTGCCTGCTACCCAATATGATAACTTACTGAAGAAGGGAACAAAGCTGGTTCAGTCTGAAAAGGGAGACGAGGCGATAGCTCTTTTAGAAGGAATGCCCTCTAACCTTACGAAGAACAGCAAATATTATCTTCTTTTGTCAGAGGCCTATGGAAAGGCCGGTAGACATCAGGAGGCGGTAAAGGCATTGGAAGAAGCGAAGAAGCTCTACCCGGAGGATACAGAGGTTCAGACAGCATTGTCTCTTCTGGATCCCAAGGTGGAATCGGATTTGCAGGGAGACAGTTTTACCGACCCTGTGGAGATCAGCTTAAAAAGCAGTGGAAAGAAATCATTTACAGCATAAGTGGAGGAAAAGAGGATATTCAGAATGAGGAATATCTTGCTCCGATAAAGCTGAGTCGAAACGGTAATTACACTTTGACAGCCTATGCACAAGCCAGTGACGGCAGTATGGGAGAAAGCTACAGTAAGAGCTTTAGCATTAGTTTGGATCCGGAGAAGTATCATCTGTCCCAGTTTGTAGATGAAGAGGGAGGACGTTCCTACATCGATGAAAATGGAGATCGGGTTACCGGATGGAAGGAAATTGCCGGAAAGTATTACTATTTTGATGAAAATGGAATTATGCAAAGCGGTTTCCAGGATATCGGAGGAGAACGTTACTATCTCAATTCCGATGGAACTATGCAGACCGGTCGTCTGGACTTGGAAGGAAAGACCTACTTCTTCGATCAGGATGGGCATATGATTAAGGATGCCTGGGTTGACAATCTTTACTATGTAGGGGAAGACGGCGTAATGCTTCGGAATCAGGAGAATAAAGAGGGGGTACATTTTGATGAGGATGGAAGGCGTGCCTTCCTTGCAGCTGATTTGTATGCCGCTCATCCGGACAGTATCGTCGTTGTGGAAAGTAAACAGAGAAAAGAACATTCTTCTTACTATCTTTTCCCGGCAAAGGTTTACTATCAGAAGAAAAACGGCAGAGCCAGCGGAAAAGTGGCTTATGAGACGGAAATCAAGGTTTCCAAGATGGCCATGATGAGTTATTTGGATGAAAATCTGCCAAGTATTACCGCAAAGGACGCCGTATCGTTCCTGCCGACTTTATCCATGCAAAATATTAAGCAGAATAAAGACGGTATTGTTACAAGCTTTGCTTTTGTTTTGGGAGAGAGGCGCAGTTAAATGAATAGAAGTGTGGTGTTGGCGATTGCCATCAATGCCAAGTGGCTCCTTCCCTTCCTGCTTTTATCTTTTCTGTTTATCGTAATTCTTACAGCGGTTATCTATAAAATCATGTGGTTTCGCTTGGAAAAGATAATTAAAGAGAAAGAAAAAGAAGGTGTTGAGAAAAAAGAAGACACTGAAAGAACAGAAGAAGAGTCTTTAAAAAAGGAAGAAAAGGCGGTTTCTAGTAAAATGAATGAAGCTCTTCAGAGCGAAGAGTAGAGGAAAAAAGAGGGCTTTAAAAAAAATCAAAATAATAAATAGATTTCGGCAATATAGGTCTGAATGAGGGGTAGTCTGAGCCCGTCGGTACTTGCGAAAAACAAGAGAAACGCAGTTTTTCGCTTAGTATCCGCTACGTGGCGAAGCTAGCGTGAGCGTACCCCAATTCAGACCTATATTGTTTAGAAAACTATTTTGATTTTTTATAGCCCTCTTATTCTATGGATTCTCTCTGAAAGTAATATTTCCCTCATCTGTCATCTCATCAATGATGGCCAAACTATAAACTTCATGGCCCATTTCTCTAAGTTCCTTACCGCCGCACTGGAAGCCTTTTTCGATGGCAATACCGATACCGGAAATTTCCGCATTGGCCTGCTTACAGATATCGATAAGACCTCTCATAGCCTTTCCTACAGCCAGGAAGTCATCAATCAGCAAAACCTTGTCCTCAGGTCCCAAGAATTTCTTGGAAAGGGTTACGGTGAAATCTTTATTGTAGGTAAAAGAATGTACAGTGGAGGTGTAAAGATCGCCGTCAAGATTTTTACTCTTTGCTTTTTTGGCAAAAACAACGGGAACATGAAAATACTGTGCTGCACAACAGGCAAGGGCGATTCCGGAAGCTTCAATGGTTAAAATCCGAGTAATCCCTTTATCCTTAAAACGTTCATAGAATTCTTTTCCCAATTCTTCCAAAAGAGAAACGTCCAACTGATGGTTCAAAAAGCTATCCACCTTTAAAATATTTCCCGGTCTGACTTGTCCATTCGCCTTGATTCTTTCTTCCAGCAGCTTCATTTGATCCCTCCATTTTATCCTTGACTCAGCCTATGGTTCTACTCCTCTCAAAGTTCCCTGATTTCCTTTATTTAGGAAAACAAAAATGAACTTGTTTCAGAATAGTATGTATAGTAAAACATATTGTAGAAAAAAGAAAGGGGTTGGAAAGAAGATAATAGAGAAAAGCAAAGAAATTACGCAAATTTCTTAAAAGCAATTCCCTTTCCCGGAATAGAAGCTCATTTTTGGAAAAATAAGAAAGGAAAGAAAATGGATCAATGGAGCATCCCCATAGGGTATCAAGAGGTATTAGAGGATTATGCACAGAAAAATGCAGTGACAAGAGAAACGGCGTTTTCCAATCTGATGGATTTTATTCAATTAAAGGATCAGTATTTCTCTCAGATTTTGGTTTATATTGAAAATGCGGAGCAATACTTGGATGGGGGCGAGGAGATTCCGGAGCAGGAGCTACAGTTGGCTTATATGGAAAGCTTCGGAGAAAATACAGTAGGAGCCATGGCAAAGTGCTATTTTCGAAGATCGGAAAGCAAAGATCTTCTTTTGGCGGTGGGCTATGACAGTGAATTAAGTACCTGGGAAATTTTAAGCTTTTTCCAAAGAAAGATTCCTTCCATGGACTTAGACGGAGATACGCTGTGCCTCTACTACGTTAAGGATATGAACAGACTTCCTGAAGCAAAAAAAAGCTTCTCCCTCTTGGAAAATGAAGAAGGAGAAGAGTATTGTAAGGCGGGATATTTTCCCTCCATCTATGTAGAGGAAGATGAGGAGGAATGGGAAGAGGAGTAAGATTCCTAAGAGTGCTTTTTCTTAGAACTTACTTTCTTGGCTTAATCGAATAGGATGTCCTAGTGGGAGCTATAATAGTTTCTAAAGAAATTTCGAATCTGGCCAACTTGATACAAGGAACCCAGACAAAGAAGGAGAGTTTTCTCTTCTTCTTTTTTTACGGCATTAAGATTCCATTCCAGACCTTCTTCCAAGCTTTCGGGACAACGAATTTCTCCGTCAAAGTGAGCTTGCCATTGCTCCTTTAAGATTTCAGGATTTTGGCCTCTATGGCTTTCCACCTGGAAGAAACTAAAGCTCAGTGTATTGTTTTTTAACAGTTCCAGCATGGTCATATAATCCTTATCCGCCATAACGGAAAAGAAAATTCTCTTCTTGTAGTTTGGAAAAAGCATTTCTATGGAGCGAACCAAACTGTTTACCGCTTGGGGATTGTGGGCTCCATCAAGAATAATCAAAGGACGTTTTTTTAGAATTTCAAATCGTCCCGGCCATGTAACCGTCATAAGCCCCTGCTTTACGCAGTCCTCAGGAATGGAAATGCCCCTTTCCTTCAGACAGTCTATCGCATCACAGATGACCATGGCATTGTCCAATTGATAATCCCCCAGTAAGGACAATGCATATTCCTGTCTCTCACGATAGGAAAAGTATTGGTAGCCGTTGTCAATATGGAAGGAATAGGAATGAAAATATTTGGGATTGGTAATATGTAGCTTGGCATTTTTCTCTTTGCAAATTCTTCGAATCTCTTCCATGACCTCAGGCTTCTGATGCATTAATACCACAGGAGTATCTTTTGCAATAATACCACCCTTTTCACGGGCGATTTCTTCCAGAGTATCTCCCAAAATAGCGGTGTGTTCCAAACCGATATGGGCTATAACGGACAATTCTTTATGGGGAATAACATTGGTGGCATCCAGTCGTCCTCCAAGACCTACCTCCAGGACCACATAATCTACACCCTTTTCCAGAAAATAACAAAAGGCCAGGGCAGTCAGCATTTCAAAGGAATTGGGTTTCTCCTCTTCCAAGCTTTCGCTTAGCTCCCGCATTTTTAGACAAAGTCTTTTTAAATCCTCATCGGAAATCATTTCTCCGTCAATGGTGTAGCGTTCATTCATGATTTCTATATGAGGGGAAATATACATCCCGGTTTTATAACCCGAAAGACTTAAAATCTGTTGCAGGCTTTTCGCGACGGAACCTTTTCCGTTGGAGCCGGCAATATGGATAAATCGAAGCTTATTTTCCGGATTTCCACATTTTTTTAATAAATTTCTGGTTGGTTGAAGACCCATTTTACAACCGTACCAATCGTTTACCCCAAGAGTCTCCATACATTCTTCCCAAGTCATTTTAAAATTATCCTCCTTATATAAAGAACAAATTCTTCCCATAGAAAAACAGAGTAGCGAAAGCAATGAACAGCACTGCATTCGTTACTCTGTATTATAAATGTTTTAGTTTGCTATAGCATGAAAAATTTTGCGTTTTTCAAACAGCAAGACGATTGCATTAATAGCAAAGTATTGAAGAATACTGTTAATCAGCACTTGAAGAACACGGAACTGCATCAAAGGAAGAAGAGGGCTTCCGGTGCTGAGGGTCAGTAAGTAGCTGTTGATGACTAAGCTGCAAAGCAGCTGGCTGATTAAGATCGCAAGGAGAATACGATATTGGCTTCGATTTTTCTCCAAACAAAGGCTATATATCACTGCAGTTAATCCTACAGATAGAGTGTAGCCCGGCATATAAGGGAAGGGGGAAAATAAAAAGCACCCCAAGATATCGGAAACACAGGCAATTAAAACAGCCGGAACCATTCCCAGATACATAGAGGCAAAGACAATGGGGACAAAGCCGAAACCGATACGGAAATTCCATGCCTGTACCGACAGAAATCGGGTCAAAATAATCTGAATGGCAACCAGCATAGAAAAGGTGACAAGATTTTTGACATTAAACACGTTCTTATTCATAGACCGCTCCTTTCGTGCGCTGTAAAGAAGCTGTCTTGCTTCCTGGCAGCGGGATGCGAAAATAAAACTGGGAACCGATTCGGCTCTTCGTCTCGACACCAACTCCCTGTGTGTCGGGCACTAACCACTTTATTCTCTACTCTGCAAAAAGTTCTAAGGGCATAGTAATGCCTATTCCGCGTTTTGTAAAGGATAATTCCTCTAAAATCCTGCATTTTCAACAGGAATTTTAAGAAAATTATTGGAAGAAAATCCCATTTCAAAATTTATTTTATTTTTTTTTTTTTTTTAGAAAGGAAGAAAAGATGGCACGGTTTTTCTTGTCAAAAAAGAAATAGGGGACTACACTGTAGTAGTTTTTGTGGGAGGAGGGTTCGATGAAATTAATCCGACAGGTGACATGGATCATCTTTTTTACTTTCTTAGGAGAAATGTGTAATAAACTTTTGCCTTTGCCGGTTCCGGCAGGAGTTTATGGTTTGATTTTTATGCTGATTTTCCTGATGCAGGGAATCATTCCCTTGGATGCGGTGGAGCAGGTAGGAAATTTCATGCTGGAAACCATGAGCATTATGTTTTTGCCGGCGGCAGTAGGGATTATGACCGTAACAAAATTACTGATGCCGGTTTTAGTACCTTACCTTGTAATTATTGTCTTATCCACGATTATTGTTATGGCGGTTACCGGCTTGGTAAGCCAGAGAATTCTAAAAATAACAGAGAGTAGAGAAGATAAAATCAAGGAAATGCGTTCTATAGAGTCTGCATTGGAAAAGAAAGAGAAAATCCAGGAAGAAATTCGAGAGATACAGTTGGAAGATTTAAAACATGGCTTAAAGGGCTTGGAGGAGGATTAATGAAAGAAATTTTAATGAGTTCAGAACACTTCGGTTTCGGCTTAAGTATATTTATTTACCTCCTTGCCATCCAAATCAAGCTTCGTTTAAAGTGGGATTTTTTAAATCCTTTGCTTGTTTCAACCATTATTATTGTGGGAATCCTCCTGGCTACGGAAATTCCCTATGCCAAGTATAAACAGGGTGCGGGGCTTTTGAGCTATTTTTTGACACCGGCTACGGTCTGTTTGGCTATTCCCCTCTATAAGCAATGGTCCTTGTTGAAAAATAATTTCAAAGCGGTTTTTTTAGGGATTTTTGCAGGGACTTTGAGCTCTATCGGCAGCATTTTACTGCTTGGTCTATTGTTTCATTTACCTAATGAACATATTTCTACCTTACTGCCAAAGTCCATTACCACAGCTATCGGTATGGGAATTTCGGAAGAAACCGGAGGATATGTAACCTTAACCGTAGCAGCTATTGTTTTAACGGGTATTCTGGGAAGTATTCTTGCGGACCTTGTCTTTCGTATTTTCCCCATTCATCATCCTATTGCCAAAGGTCTTGCTTTGGGTACTAGCGCCCATGCCATCGGTACGGCTAAAGCCTTGGAGCTTGGTGAAGTAGAAGGAGCGATGTCTTCTCTGGCTATCGTTGTTGCCGGAATTCTTACGGTAATTTTGGTCCCCATAGTCAATAATGTGGCCTTTGGCTAGAGGCTAAAAAGGGTAAGTCTTCTGTGCCGGGATTGTAAGAAAAATGTCCAAGCTTTTTCCCGGAAGCTTTGCTAAAATGGAGCAGAGAATGAAATTTTAGGAGGAGCAATGAAGAAGAAAAGACTGATACTTTCCTTTGTCTTGAGTCTGTCCCTGTTGGCCTATTCAGGCTTTAGTTTTGCGGACGGTCCGGAGTTGGATGACCATACCACGGTGAACAGCGGTCCCGGAGTAGCGCTGGGAAAGAATGAAAATACTGTTTCCGTAGCAGATTCCTATTTGCAGGTATACTCAGGTGTGCTTTCCGGAGAGAATGTTCCTTTGCTGAGTGACTACGGCTTTTCCGGCCATGGGGTGTATGGCTACAATGAGATGTCTACTGATTTATTTAAATTAAAGGACGCCTACCCGGCATTACAGTTATCCTCCCTGGGCAAAACCATTGACGGTAGGGAGTTGTATTGCGGTATTGTGGGAAATCCCAATGCCTCGAAGAAGATTTTGGTGCATGCCAGTATCCATGCCAGAGAATATATTGTGACCAAGGTGGCTATGAGACAGATGGCCAGTCTTTTGGAAATGGAAAAAAATGACCAAAAGTACGGAGGGAAATCCACAAAGGCTTTGCTGCAAAACTGTGCGGTATACTTTGTTCCCATGGTAGACCCGGATGGGGTTGCTTTGGTACAGAACGGCTTGGCGGGTATAGGATCTGAGGAAGTAAGAAATACTATTCAAAGTATTGCGGCTAAAGAAAATCCTACAGACTTGAACAGCTATTTCCGCTTATGGAAGAGTAATGCCAGAGGCGTAAACCTGAATAAAAACTTTGATGCCAACTGGTCCATCACTGTGGATAAAAAGGGCTATCCGGCAAAGGATGAGTATAAAGGCTCTGCGGCAGAGTCTGAAATAGAATCCAAGGCTTTAGCGGATTTATTGAGAAAGGAAAAGTTTACTTCCACCATCAGCTACCATACTCAGGGAGAGGTAATCTACTGGTACTTTGGAGAAGGAGAATATGTTCCCAAAGCCAGAAGACTGGCGGAGATCGTACACAAGAATTCCTCTTACCCGGTAATAGACTATTATGCACCGCAACATGCGGGAGGCTTTAAGGACTTCGCGGAACAAAAATACCAGATTCCTTCTTTAACCATCGAATGCGGAAAGGGTGTCAGTCCTGTACCGGAAGAACAGATTGATAAGATATGGGATGGACAGAAGGGAATTCTTCCGGATCTTCTTTATGATTACATGGGCTAAGATGTAATAGCATATCGAAAAACTATTTCTTGGGGTACGGATTGGAACCGGAAAGCTTAAGCTTCCTTTTCCGTTCGGTACCCCTATTTTTTATTCTTAACGAGTATCGCTCGCGTAGTGTGTGATATCTCGTTTTTAACGAATCTTGTCCCGAATCTTGTAGTATCTCTTATATAAGAAGGATTTCCTCCCTTTAGCTTTTTCTTGTGAAACAGCTTTTCCTTATGCTATAATAGGCAAATTAAAATAATGATTAAATTTAGGAGGAAAAAATGGGGACAGAAGAGATGCTTGGTAAAGAGAATGAGCTTGAGTCCAAGAATTTTATAGAGAATTTCATTGATGAAGATTTGCGGGAGGGAAAGGTTAAGGAAATCAAAACCCGTTTTCCACCGGAGCCCAACGGTTACCTCCATATCGGACACGCAAAATCAATTTTATTAAATTACGGCATTGCCAAGGAATACAACGGTACTTTTAATCTTCGTTTTGACGATACCAATCCGGTAAAGGAAAAGATGGAGTTCGTGGAAAGCATCCGAAAAGACGTGGAGTGGCTGGGAGCAGATTTTGAGAACAGAATGTTTTTTGCCTCCGACTATTTTCCTATTATGTATGAAAAGGCAGTTTATCTGATTCAGAAGGGAAAGGCCTTCGTAGACGATTTAACGGCAGAGGAAATCAGAGAGTATCGTGGAGACTTTACTACTCCCGGTAAGGAGAGCCCCTATCGCAATCGTTCCATTGAGGAAAACCTTCGCCTCTTTGAGGAAATGAAGGCGGGAAAATACCAGGATGGAGAGAAGACACTGAGGGCTAAGATTGATATGGCAAGTCCCAATATCAATATGCGTGACCCGGTTATTTATCGTGTCTCTCACATGAGCCACCACAATACCGGAGATGAGTGGTGTATTTATCCCATGTACGACTTTGCCCATCCTATTGAGGATGCGGTGGAGGGCATTAGCCATTCCCTTTGTACTTTAGAATTTGAGGATCACCGTCCTCTGTATGATTGGGTGGTACAGGAGTGCGATTTCCCCTATCCTCCAAGACAGATTGAATTTGCAAAGCTTTACCTAACCAATGTGGTTACCGGTAAGCGTTACATTAAGAAGCTGGTTGAGGACGGTGTGGTAGACGGTTGGGACGATCCTCGTCTGGTTACCATTGCCGCTTTGAGAAGAAGAGGCTATACCAAGGAAAGTCTGGCACAGTTTGTAAAGCTTTCCGGTATTTCCAAGGCCCAGTCCTCCTCTGATTATTCTCTTTTAGAGTATTGTATTCGTGAGGATTTAAAGCTGAAGAGACCGAGACTTATGGCGGTATTGGATCCCATTAAGTTGGTGATTGACAACTACGAAGGGGAAGGAGAAATGCTTTCCATCCCCAATAATCTGGAAAATGAAGCTTTAGGAGAGAGGGAAGTTCATTTCTCCGGAGAGCTTTACATTGAGAGAGAGGATTTCATGCCGGATCCTCCCAAGAAATATAAGAGATTAACCATGGAAAATGAAATTCGTCTTATGGGTGCTTATTTTATCAAGGCAGTATCCTATGAGACGGATGAAGAGGGCAATGTGACTGTAGTGCATTGCACCTATGATCCTGCCACCAAGTCCGGCTCAGGCTTTACCGAGCGTAAAGCCAAGGGAACCATTCACTGGGTGGATGCCAAGACAGCATTTTCCGCTGAGGTTCGCTTATATGAGCAGTTGATTGATGAGGAGAAGGGCAAGTTAAATGAAGATGGAAGTCTTAACTTTAACCCCAACTCCTTAACCGTGAAGCAGTGTTATTTAGAGCCTGTACTGGCGAAGGCGGAGCCTTTAGAAAGCTTCCAGTTTGTTCGTAACGGATATTTTTGTGTGGATTGCAAGGATTCTACGGAGGAAAAAACCCGTATTTAACCGTATAGTTTCCTTAAAGTCCAGTTTCCAATTGAAGTAAGGAGGGATACTATGGCAAAGAAGTTTGGATCATTTGTGTTTTTTTGCAGCTTTAACAGGAGCTGTAGCCGGAGTGATTTCTTATTTGTACAAATACCAGAAGTTTTCCGAGGAAGTTGATAAGGACTTTACGGACGTTGTGGATTCCGCCCAGGAGGTGAAGGCATCTGCCCAGAGATCCTATACCGTTCTCAAAAAAATTCCGTTACCAAGGAGGATTTAAAGGAAGCGGCTAAGGATTTGGGCTATGCGGCAAAAGAATCTCGCCATCGATACAAAGAATTTAGCAGTGGATGCGGGGAAAGATGCCTATAGAGTGGTAAGAAATGCTTGGGATAAGAAGGAGAAATTATCCTTTGCCTCTGATGAGAAGGCGGTAGAGGATGAGGACATAGATGTAGAATTTTACTACGAACCCGAGAACGGCCGAGAGGCTACTGGTCATGAAGGGCATCAGACTCATTATGAGGGATGATGAGCATCAGGGGCTGCTTGTAAAGGAAGAAGTGTAAAATGGAAAAAGATTACAAGTTTTACCATTGACCACATTCATATACGTCCCGGAGTGTATGTTTCCAGAAAAGGATTCTGTGGGGGTAGAGGTGGTGACGACCTTTGACCTTCGTTTTACCCATCCCAATGTGGAGCCTGCCATGGAAAAATGCCGCAATGCATGCCATTGAACATCTGGCAGCCACTTATCTTCGGAATGAGGAGAGCTGGAAGGAAAAGGTACTGTACTTTGGCCCTATGGGCTGTAGAACCGGTTTCTACCTTCTCTTAAAGGGAGATTTGGAAAGTGTCGAGATTATTTCTCTCTTAAAAAAATTGCTTTAGCTTTATTCGGGATTTCAGCGGTGAGATTCCCGGAGCGACGGAGAGAGATTGCGGGAATTTCAGGGATATGAATCTGCCTGTGGCTAAGTGGTGGAGCAGAAAGTATTTAGAGGAAGTTTTAGAGAATATTTCCTATGACAATACCCATTACCCGGAATAGGGAGTGAGAAAAGGACAAGAAGGCTTAGGGCTACAGCGAAAATGACCGTAAGCCTTTTTGTTTTGAAAATCGTATTATTAAAAGTATGCAATAAATTTAAAGTATGTAAAGCATATACAGTATGTAAAGTATATACAGTGTATTAAGTTTATAAAGGAGTAGTATGGGAGCAAATGTAAATCATCATTATCAAGAGGTAAAGGAAAGCTATCTTTTTGCAGAAATCGCAAAGAGAATCAGAACCTGGCAGGAAAATAATCCGGAGATTAAGGATAAGTTGATTCGTATGGGTATTGGAGACGTGACTTTGCCACTTCCCAAGACTGTGGTGGATGCTTTGGCTTCCGCATCCATGGAGATGGGAAAAAGCGAGAGCTTTCACGGCTATGGCCCGGAGCAGGGATATGATTTTCTTAGAGAAAAAATCTTAAATTACTATAAGAATTTTTCCGTGGATTTGGAATTGGAGGAAATCTTCATTTCTGATGGTGCAAAGTCCGATTTAGGAAATATCCTGGATTTGTTTGCACCCGGTTCTGTAGCTTTGGTTCCGGACCCTGTGTATCCGGTGTATGTGGATACCAATATTATGCTAGGAAATAAGGTGATTTTTGCCCATTCCGGAGAAGAAAACGGATTCCTGCCCATGCCGCCCAAGGGAGAAAAGGTAGACTTGATTTATCTTTGTTCTCCTAACAATCCTACCGGTGCGGTGTATGACCATGAGGGATTGAAGGCCTGGGTCAACTATGCAAAGGAAAATGACGCGGTGATTTTCTTTGATGCAGCGTATGAGTGCTTTGTAGAGGGAAATTTACCTCACTCTATATATGAAATTCCCGGGGCGAAGGAATGTGCCATTGAGTTTTGCTCCTTCTCCAAGAAGGCGGGTTTTACCGGAACAAGATGCGGCTATACCGTTGTTCCTAAGGCCTTGATTCGCGGCGGTCAGTCTCTCCAGAAGATGTGGTTAAGAAGACAGACTACAAAGTTTAATGGGGTTTCCTACATTGTGCAAAGAGGCGCCGAGGCTGTCTTTACAGAAGCCGGTGAGAAGGAGATTCAGGGAAACATCTCTTACTATAAGGAAAATGCCAAGATTATTATGGAAACCTTGGATGCTCTTTCCATTTATTATACCGGTGGAAAGAATTCTCCTTATATCTGGCTTAAGTGCCCTAAGGGGATGAGTTCTTGGGAGTTCTTTGATTTCCTTTTGGAAAAGGGACAGGTTGTAGGAACTCCGGGAGCAGGTTTTGGGGATGCGGGAGAGGGCTTCTTCCGTTTGACAGCTTTTTCCACCAAGGAAAAGACTAAGGAAGCCATGGAAAGAATAAAGAAATTACTGGAAGTATAATTTTTTACAGTAGGTGAACAAGCAAAAAGAGCTGTAATAGCCAAATCGTAAGTGGATTCTATTTGCATGGAATGCTTATATGATTTTTACAGCTCTTTTTTTGTTTTCTATAACAGACTATAAAAAACTACAATGCCCATAGTTCATTTTATTTTTATAATTTTATTGACAAGAAAAAGGGGAAACTGTATATTCTAAAAATCCAATAAACATATAAACATACAGAAGTGATATGTTTATATGTGGAGATTTTTTAGAGAAGAGATAAGCTGTCATTCACCTTATCTTACGTAAGAGCAGGAAAGGGGTACTATGGGGCAGGAGAAGAAGGAATTTCAAGAACGGGAAAATCACGGTCATGTGCATAGTCATGAACACAGTCATGAACATAATCATGAACATAGTCATGAGCACAGCCATGAGCATGGACAGGGGAAGACTTTGGCTCACATCCATAGTCACAGAAACCTTATAGGCTTTGATGAACATGGTATTCCTACCATTACCTTAAAGTCAGATCATGAGGAGGATGGGGACGATAAAGCCTTTATTAGAGATTATATGAATGCGGTTTCCGCCTATCGAAAGACCTTCCCCTCAAAGCAGGATGTGTTGGAACAAACCCCGGATACTGCCGTACGAGAATTAATCTTACGACAGGAGCAGCTTGGCTTTGACACTACCTTTGATCGTTTTGATCAACAGCAACCCCAATGTAGCTTCGGTATGGCCGGTATCTGCTGTAAAATCTGTAATATGGGTCCCTGTAAGGTTACTCCGAAAAGTCCCAAAGGAGTGTGCGGAGCGGATGCGGATTTGATTGTAGCCAGAAATCTTCTTCGCTCTGCTGCGGCAGGTGTGGCTCAGCACGGAATGCATGGTCGTGAAGTCATCTTATCCTTAAAGTGGGCAGCAGAGGGAAAGCTGGATCTTCCGATTTTAGGGCAGCAAAAGATTCGGGATGTAGCAAAGGCTTTCGGCATCAAGACCAGTAGAAGAAACATTAAGAAAATTGCTTCCGAGCTTGCAGATGTTTTGCTGGAGGATATGAGCCGCACGGTTCCAAAGGACTATGAGGTTATCAAGGCCATGGCGCCTAAGGAAAGGCAGGAGCTGTGGGAGAAGCTGGATATTCTGCCCATCAGTGCCTATCATGAAGTTTTTGAAGCTTATCATAAAACCGGCGTAGGTACAGATGGTGATTGGAAGAGTGTAATGCAACAATTTCTTCGTTGCGGTCTGGCCTTCACCTTCTCCGGTGTGGTGAGCACTTCCATTGCTACAGACGGACTTTTTGGTGTGGGAGATCGGGTGACCTCCAAGGTGAATATCGGAGCCTTGAAGAAGGGCTATGTAAATATTGCGGTGCACGGACATCTTCCGACACTGGTCAGCGAAATCGTTAAAGTCGGACAGGAAGAGCATTTTGTGGAGCTGGCAAAGAAGGCCGGTGCCAAGGGCATTCGCTTCTATGGAATCTGTTGTTCCGGACTTTCCGCAATGTATCGTTACAGCAACGTTATTCCTTTGTCTAATGCGGTTTCTGCGGAATTGGTACTGGGTACCGGTGCCTTGGATTTATGGATTGCGGATGTACAGGATGTGCTCCCTGCTATCATGGAGGTGGCAAATTGCTTTAAGACCACGGTCATTACCACCAGTGATTCTGCAAGACTCCCCGGAGCGGAACGTTATGAATATGATCACCATCATTCCAATATTGGAGAAACCAGAGAGCTGGCAGAGAAGATTGTCCTTAGAGGAATCAAGAGTTTCCAGGATAGACAGGGAATTCCTGTATACATTCCTCCCTATGAAGTCGAGGCTGAGGTGGGATTCTCCGTAGAATACGTGCATAAACGCTTCGGCTCCATGGAGCCTATGGCGAAGGCCTTAAAGGAAGGAAAGATTCTTGGTATCGTGAATATGGTGGGATGTAATAATCCTAAGGTGCTTTACGAAAAATGTATTATTGACGTAGCCGATGCCTTACTCCGGAATAATATTTTGATTTTGACCAATGGATGTGCTTCCTTCCCTCTGATGAAAATGGGCTATTGTAATATTTCCGGTCAAAGACATTGCGGAGAGAATCTAAAGGAATTTTTGGGCGCAGATTTACCACCGGTATGGCATGTGGGTGAATGTATTGATAATACCCGTTCCACCGGTATTTTTGCAGGCATTGCCGGGGTGGAAGGAAAGAAGATTCAGGAGATGCCCTATGCCTTTACCTCTCCGGAGTGGAGTAATGAAAAGGGAATCGATGCAGCATTAGGCTTTAGACTTATGGGAGTAAATTCCTATCACTGTGTAGAAGCCCAGATTCACGGTTCGAAAAATGTCATTGAATTCCTAAAGGAAGGTACCAGAGAGACTCTCGGTTCCGTGATGTATGTGGATACGGATCCAGATAAGCTGGGAGAAAAGATTGTTGCAGATATTATAGAGAAGAGAAAGGCTTTAGGCTGGACTGTTCCTAAGGAAATTGTGCATAAAGAACTAACCGGCGAAGAGCTTTTGGCGCAAATTCCTGTGAAAGTAAAAAGGCGGAATAAAGGCTTAAAGAGAGAAATAAGAAAGGAGATAAGCTATGGCTTGTGTTGCAGTACCTATTGTAGAGGGAATTTTGGTAAAAATGGCTGAATGGATACTTGTTCAAAAGGAAAGAAAAGAAGAGGCAAGAATAAAAGCTATTAAAGGAGAAGTTAACGGGAAAATTTTGATGAATGGCGAAAAGAGCTATTCTTTCGAACTGAAAAATGAGAACTTCCCAGATGAAGAGAAGGATTCATCCCTAAAGCCTTCCGGAGCAAGATCTGGGTTAAGTCTTCGAAAGAAGCTCCATCTCTTATCGAACTTTTTGTTTTCCGGTTCCATTCTTTTGGTTTTTGAACATTTTTGGCATGGGGAAATCGTTCCCTTCTTTCCCTTTTTAACCGGGGCAAGATCACCGGAGGATACCTATACCATGTTACAGGAAATGAGTACGGTGGGCGTCTCCATGGCTCTTCTTATTACCGTAATTTGGGCAATTTATTGCTTTGTATTGGAAAGAAATCTGCAGAAGGAAGGAGAGAGAAATGCATCTATTGCTTAGTGTTTTCGCAACAGAATGGAGTTTTTCCCGTTTTTTACGGGATAAAAACAAGGAATATGCCTATCATATTCCCTGTTTACTCTTTTTATCCGCCAGCCTGATGTGGTTTGTGGACAGTATCTTTGAATATCTGGAGAAGGGAACGGAAATCTTTACCCCCAATCTACAGGACTTGGTACAGGACGGGTTCTTGGGACTTTCCGTGATTGCCTTAGGAATCCTTATCTGGCAGGGAAAGCTATTTCTGAATTATCTCCAAAAACAGAAGAGCTCCGTTCCGACTTCATTTTGACATAAAATGGACTGTAATAAATCAAAATAGTTTTCTAAGCAATATAGGTCTGAAATCAGGGTACGCTTTCTCTAGCTTAATCCTATGTATTGAAGGACTGTATTTATACTGATACGCTCTAATGCAGTATGAGTCTATAATGGGGCACGCTCCCGCTAACCTCGCCTTCGCAGCGGTACTAACTTCAAGCTTCGCTTTGCTCGCTTTCAGTAAGTACCGTCGGGCTCAGATTCCCCCTATTATAGACCCATACTGCATTATTCGCTTCACTTATTGATTTTTACAGTTCTTCACTTCGCCGGATTCTTGCCAGTATAGGTTCAAGCTACCCTGATTTTCAGACCTATATTGCCGAAAATTTCTTTATTATTTTGATTTTACAGTTCGTTTTTCTATCAATGAAAAAGTAGAGCAGGAGGAACCTGCTCTACTTTTTTGTAAAAGTCCAAAATAATTTTTAAAGCTTATCGAATCCAAACACCGTTGGAATCTACTCTGTATCCGTCAGGAGTAAGCTTATTCATGTAAAGAGATCCTAAAGGCTGGTTCTCTGCCGGTGCCTGAGCGAAATAGTAGGTATCAAAGTTAATCTTCTGCCATCCGGTTACCATTCGTCCGTTAGCTCCGATGTAGTACCACTGGTGCTGACTTACAATCCAACCATAGATTGGTGCACCATTCTCATTGCTTACGAATGACCAAGAACCATCTCTGTTAGCTACCCAGTGTCCGTTGGATTCTGCTACTGTGGTGGTAGATCCGCCGTAGCTGGAAACAGCGCCCTCTGCAGCAAGTGCAGGAATTACAGATGCAGTTGCCATGCAAGCAATTAAAGCTGCAACAAGAATATTCTTTTTCATAAATAAACCTCCAAAGCCATTTTTTTTATTCAAGCTACCTTATTATTATACCTTGTATTACAACATAAGCAATAAAAAAATTCCTTTTTATTTTTTTCTGATATTGTTAATATTTTCGTAATACATTGTTTCTTATATTTTTTCACAAAACTTTCACAGGCTTTTAGCACTCAGTGCTTGACTCTGCTAATAAATCCTTTTATAATAGCCCTGTTGTTAAAAAAAGACCTGTGAAGAATAGGAGGATTGCTATGAAGTTAGTACCATTATTTGATAAAGTTGTGTTGGAAAAAGAAAAGATGGAAGAAACCACCAAGAGCGGAATCGTTTTACCGGGACAGGATGATAAGGAAAAACCCGGACAGGCTGTGGTTATCGCTGTAGGTCCCGGAGGAGTTGTAGACGGTAAGGAGATTTCCATGCAGGTGAAGGTAGGACAGCATGTTCTGTTCTCCCGTTATGCAGGCTCCGAGGTAGAGCTGGATGGAAAGAAGTATACCGTTGTTAAGCAGAACGATATCTTAGCAATAGTAGAGTAATAGAAAAAGGGAATTCCAAGGAGGTAAAATATGGCTAAAGAGATTAAATTTGGAGTAGAGGCAAGAAAGGCCTTAGGGGCCGGTGTAGATGCAGTGGCAAATACCGTGAAGGTTACCCTTGGACCTAAGGGAAGAAATGTAGTATTGGATAAGTCCTACGGTTCTCCGTTGATTACCAACGACGGTGTATCCATTGCCAAGGAAATTGAGTTAAAGGATCCCTATGAGAATATGGGGGCTCAGCTGGTTAGAGAAGTAGCTTCCAAGACCAATGACGTTGCCGGAGACGGAACCACCACCGCAACTGTTTTGGCACAGGCGATTGTGATGGAGGGTATGAAGAACCTGGAGGCAGGTGCCAACCCCATCGTGCTTCGTAAGGGAATCCGCAAGGCTGTGGATGCTGCAGTAGAGAGCATTAAGAAGCAGAGCTCCAAGGTAAAGGGCAAGGATCAGATTGCCAAGGTTGCCGGCATTTCCGCAGGAGATTCCACTGTAGGAGATATGATTGCAGACGCTATGGAGAAGGTTTCCAAGGATGGTGTTATCACTGTGGAAGAGTCCAAGACTATGCTAACCGAGCTGGATTTGGTGGAAGGAATGGAGTTTGACCGCGGCTATATCAGTGCTTATATGAGTACCGATATGGAGAAGATGGAAGCGAATCTGGATGATCCCTATGTATTTATTACCGATAAGAAGATTTCCAACATTCAGGATATTCTTCCTCTCCTGGAGCAGGTGGTAAAGACCGGTGCCAAGCTTTTAATCATTGCCGAGGACATCGAGGGTGAGGCTTTAACCACTCTTATCGTAAATAAGTTAAGAGGAACCTTCAATGTGGTTGCGGTAAAGGCTCCCGGATATGGAGATCGCAGAAAGGAAATGCTGAAGGATATCGCCATTTTAACCGGCGGAGAAGTGATTTCCGAAGAGCTGGGCTTAGACTTAAAAGATGCGACCATCGACCAGTGCGGTAGAGCAAAGTCCGTTAAGGTAAGCAAGGAAAAGACCACCATTGTGGAGGGTCTTGGCAAGAAGAAGGAGATTCAGGATCGTATTGCCCAGATTAAGGGACAGATTGAGACCACTACCTCCGACTTTGATAAGGAAAAGCTTCAGGAGCGTTTGGCTAAGCTTTCCGGCGGTGTTGCGGTAATTCGTGTAGGTGCTGCTACTGAAACCGAGATGAAGGAAGCTAAGCTTCGTATGGAAGATGCTTTAAATGCTACCAGAGCCGCTGTAGAAGAGGGTGTTATTGCAGGTGGCGGATCCGCATATATCCATGCACAGAAGGCAGTGGATAAGGTGGTTAACCAGTTAGAGGGCGATGAGAAGACCGGAGCAAAGATTGTTTCCAAGGCCTTAGAGGCTCCTCTTTATACCATCGCTTACAATGCAGGACTGGAAGGCGCCGTTATTGTGAACAAGGTAAAGGAAGGAAAGGAAAACTTCGGTTTCGATGCATACAATGAAGAGTATGTAAATATGATGGAGGTAGGTATTCTGGATCCTGCCAAGGTGGCAAGAACCGCTTTACAGAATGCGGCTTCCGTTGCATCCTCCTTACTTACCACAGAGTCTGTTGTAGCAGACATTAAGGAGCCGACTCCTCCTATGCCACAGATGCCTGGAGGAATGGGAGGAATGATGTAAGGAATTCCTTCTAAAAACTAGGCAAAGAAGAGAATATCGATTACAATGGAAAAAGGAAATAAACTGAGCTTAAGCTTAGCTTTATTTCCTTTTTCGCGACAAGAAAAGGAGGGCAGGATGGAGAATTATGTGGAACATTTGGTTAAAGGAAAGATAGAGGCAAAGGATAGGGGAATACAGATATTTGCGGTTTTCTTTCCTTTGGCTTTTCTTGTATTTTGCTATTTTATGGCACTGCCCTTTATTATTCTTTTCCCCGTTCTTTTTTTGTCTTATTATTTGGTGAATTCCGTGGATAGGGAATATGAGTATCTTTATCTTGGCGGAAGCTTTACCGTGGATCAGATTATTCATAGGGGAAAGAGAAAGCAAATGATAGAGATTTCCCCGGAAGAAATTCTGGAAATACAGCCCTTTCGCCCGGAGAGGGAGGAAGGCTGGAAGAGAGAAGGCATTTCCGTTCTTCATGTAGAGGGCTTGGGAGGAAACAGTCCCTACTGTATTCTTTTTCAGAAACAGGGGAAAAAGCAGGTTCTTGTTTTTGACGGAAAGGACAGCTTATTAAAAGAAATGAAACTGCAGGCAAGAGGAAAATTTCAGGAGGAAGTATGAAGGACTTTGTAAGAGTGGCTACAGCCTGCCCTAAAGGGAGGGTAGCGGATCCGGAGTATAATCTGGAGCAAATGCTGATTTTGGCAAGAAAAGCAGAGGAGGAAAAGGTTTCTTTACTGGTATATCCGGAGCTTTGTTTGACTTCCTACACCGCCATGGACATGATTTATCAGCGCAGTCTTTTGGAGGGCGGAGAAAAGGCGTTAATTTCCTTTTGCAAACAAACGAAGGACATGGACGTCCTTTTTGTGATTGGCTATTGCTTGTTGCTGGAAGGAAAATTATTTAATACCGGAGTGGTGACTTACCATGGCGATATTCTGGGAATTGTACCGAAGCAGTTTATTCCCAACCATGCGGAGTTTTATGAGAGAAGATATTTTCAGGAAGGAAAGGAAGAGGTACGCTTTATCCCCAACATTTTAAAAGGTGAAGGCTATAGAAAGGAGATCCCCTTTGGAGCTTCCCTTCATTTTGTTCGGGAAGAGGATCCAAGATTCCGTCTGGCAGTGGAAATCTGTGAAGATCTGTGGGTTCCGGTTCCTCCCTCCAGTAAGCATGCACTGGCAGGGGCTACCATCCTCGCCAACTGTTCCGCTTCTGATGAACTGGTGGGAAAGCGGGGAAGCAGAAGACGACTTTTAGAGCATTACAGCGGTAATCTTCATGCCTCTTATCTTTATTCCAGTGCAGGTCCCTCAGAGTCTACCCAGGATATGGTATTCTCTGCCCATTGTTTGATTTCGGAAAATGGAAGAATCTTAAAGGAAAATCAGCCCTTTGAGGAGGGAATTTTCTGGGCGGATGTGAATCTGGCTCTTTTGGAAGGAGAGAGGATGCGGCAAAGCACCTACTTCGTAAAAGAGGAGCCTTCCTATACGCAGTATTTTTCCATGAAGGAGAAGCAGTATACCCTTCACCGCTTTGTAAGTCCCTGTCCCTTCCTGCCAAAGTCGGTAGAAAAGGAAGGAGAAAGGGCAAGAGAAATCCTTTCCATTCAATCCAGAGGCTTGAAAAAGCGTATGGAACATGTGGGTTGTAAGAAGCTGATTTTAGGTTTAAGCGGCGGTCTGGATTCCACCCTGGCTCTTTTCGTATGTTTGGAGGCCTTTGCTCTTTTGGGATATGATAAGGAAAATATCCTTTGCATCACTATGCCATCCTTCGGAACCAGCAAGAAAACCCATGACAGTGCGGAGAAGCTTGCCAAGGCCTTAGGCATTTCTTTGCGGGAGATTTCCATTGAAAAGGCGGTATTACAGCATTTTTCCGATATCGGGCAGGATGGGGAGAAGAAGGATATTGTGTATGAGAATGCACAGGCCAGAGAAAGAACCCAGATTCTGATGGATTTGGCCAATAAGGAGGGGGCTCTTTTGGTGGGAACCGGAGATTTATCCGAACTGGCTCTGGGCTTCGCCACCTATAATGGAGACCATATGTCCATGTACGGGGTAAACGGAGATATTCCCAAGACGGCAATCCCCATGCTTCTTCGAGAATTTTCAAGAAAATCCGGTAATCAGGAATTGGAAAAGGTGGTGGAGGAAATCATTGCCACTCCGGTAAGTCCGGAGCTTTTGCCGCCGGATGCCTCCGGGGAGATTAGTCAGAGGACGGAGGAGGTGGTAGGTCCCTACCTTTTACAGGATTTCTTCCTCTATCAACATCTGCGCTACGGATTTTCTGCAAGAAATATCTATGACTTGGCTTGCTTTGCCTTCTCTAAGGAAAATCTTGCAAATAAGGAAAATGAACGGAACATTCCGGAATTCACAGCGGCAGAAATCCTGAAAAACTTAAAAACCTTCTATAAGCGTTTCTTTGGTAATCAATTCAAACGCTCTTGCTTACCGGATGGACCAAAGGTTGGTCGGGTAGCCCTGTCTCCAAGAGGCGATTTAAGAATGGCCAGTGATGCCTGTGCAGATATCTGGCTTTCGGAGCTTGCAGAGCTGGAAGACTAAAAATTTGAAGCATGTAAGCTAAAAAGCCTGTAGCCTTGAACTTGACAAGCCTGTAGTGTTTAAGCTGTAAAGTCCATATAGACGTTTTTCGCTTGTTTTGTTATAATATTTTATCGAGTTTTGCCTATTTTTTAGTTTAGAAAGCGAAAGAGCTTCATGCATAGAATAGAATCTCCTCACAATGAGGGATTAAAAGAAATCAGGGAACTGACAAAAAAAGCCAAGAAACGATGGGAGAAGGGCATTTTTGTGGCGGAAGGGGAAAGACTTCTGCTGGATTTGCCTGCGTCCTCTTTGCTTCAGCTTTATGTGCAGGAAGACTATCGAGGGGCATTACCCAGAGGGATAGAGAAAGAAGATTCCCGGATTTGTATTCTGAGTAAGAAGGCTATGGAAAGTATTTCCACCACGGAGCATGGACAGGGAATTCTGGGGCTGCTTCGTTTTCCGAAGTGGAAAAAGCCTGAGGGAAACCTGTTTCTGATTTTGGAAAATATTCAGGATCCGGGGAATTTGGGAACCCTTTTTCGTACGGCAGAAGCTGCGGGAGTAAATCATATTTTCCTAAGCAGGAATACGGTGGATCCCTTTAGTCCGAAAGTGGTTCGTTCCACCATGGGCTCCCTTTTTTTCGCTTGCCCTTCAGTATAGAGGAGGATTTGCTTTCTCTTTGTGAAATGCTGAAAAGCGCCAAGGTTCAGGTCTTTGCACTGGATTTGAGCGGGAAAAAAGCGCATTTTCAGGCTTCCTTCCAAGGACCCTCCGCCTTTTTATTCGGTAATGAAGGCAATGGTCTTACAAAGGAATTAAGCCAATGTGCTACGGAAAAACTCCTTATTCCCATGGAAGGGAAGATAGAGTCCTTAAATGTTGCTACTTCAGCCAGCATAGTACTCTATGAGGCTGTTCGACAAAGAAGATATATAAAGGAGGAAGGATGACTTTAGCAGGACGTGATTTTATGAAATTACTGGATTTTTCTAAAGAAGAAATTCAGGAGATTCTGAATGTAGCCAAGAGACTAAAGAAAGAGAAGAAAGAGGCGGTAAGGCGCTATCCTCACGGAGAAGCCTGTGCCGGCAAGAACATTGTCCTGATTTTTGAAAAGGCATCCACCAGAACCAGATGTGCCTTTGAGGTAGCGGCAGCGGACCTTGGTGTGCATAGCACCATGCTGGATGTGTCCACCAGCCAGATGGGGAAGAAGGAAAGTATTGAAGATACGGCAAGAGTACTTTCTACCATGTATGACGGAATTATGTATAGAGGCTATTCCCAGGAGGGCATGGAGGAGTTTGCCAGATATTCCTCCGTACCGGTATGGAATGCTTTAAGCGACCGTTTCCATCCCACTCAGCTTTTAGCGGATTTGTTAACGATTGAGGAGCGTTTCGGTAAGCTTAAGGGACTTAAGCTTTGCTATATGGGAGATGCCCGCTTTAATATGGGAAATTCCTATATGGTGGCCTGTGCCAAGATGGGCATGCATTTTGTGGCCTGCACCAAGGAAGGTTATTTTCCGGACGAGGATTTGATTTCCGAGTGTCAGCAGATAGCGGAGGATAATGGAGGCAGTCTTCGTTTTACGGAATCCGTGGCGGAAGGATGTAAGGATGCGGACATCATTTGCACCGATGTTTGGTTATCCATGGGAGAGCCGGAGAGCCTCTTTGCCCAGAGAATTGCGGATTTACAGCCTTATCAGGTGAATGACACCGCATTTTCTTATGCCAAGGATTCCGCCATTTTCCTGCATTGCCTTCCTGCTTTTCACAATGCCAGAACGGAAATCGGAGCGAAGATTTATAAGCAGTTCGGTATTTCGGAGATGGAGGTCAGTGACAGCGTTTTTGAATCCGAGCGCTCTCTGGTATTTGCAGAGGCGGAAAACAGAATGCACACGATTAAAGCGCTTCTCTACCTCAGCTTGGGAGGAGTATAATGGAAAGACGGCTAAGAGGGAGAAATCCAAACAGGAAATATGATTTTCTCTATATTGGCATAGGTCTTGTGATTAGTATTATGGCGATTTTCGCTTTAACAAAGCCGGAGGAGAATCAGGTTCTCTTTCCTTTCATTTTCTTTTTTGCAGCCATCCTTCGTGTGGTTTATGTGATTCAGGGAAGAGAAGAGGGAAAGAAGAGACTCCTGTCTCTTTTTGTCGGCGTTTTACTGTTGTTGCTCAGTGTCATTACAGGCATGAGTCTGTGGAGATAAGCCCTAAAAAGAAAGGATGTTCATTTGGAAAGAGAAGAATTAGAGAAAATACTTGCTTCTTTGCTGCAAAAGGCAAAAAGTAATAAAAACAGCATCGATTTAGGGGAAGTGCAGGAGGCAGTAAAGGACTTTTCCCTAAACGAGGAGCAGATGGAGCAGGTTTTGCTTTTGCTGGAGAATAAGGGAATAGAGATTAATCCCATCCTGGATGAGGATGCGCTTAAAACCATAGAAAAAGATGGAGATAAGGTGGAGGCGGATGCTCTGCTTCCTTTAGAGGACGACGATGACTTCGTAAAGGAAGAAGAGGGAGAGGAGATTGACCTGGATGCGGTGGATCTTCTGGAAGGAATCGGAACGGAAGACCCGGTTAGAATGTATCTGAAGGAAATCGGTACCGTGCCCCTTCTTACCGCAGAGGAAGAATATGCTCTTGCCATGAAGAAGCAGGAGGGAGATGAATATGCTAAACAAAGGTTGATTGAAGCCAACCTTCGTTTGGTTGTTTCTATTGCCAAAAGATATACCGGCCGCGGAATGAGTTTCCTGGATTTGGTGCAGGAAGGAAATCTCGGTTTGATTAAGGGTGTAGAAAAATTTGACCCGGAGAAGGGCTTTAAGCTTTCCACCTATGCTACCTGGTGGATTCGTCAGTCCGTAACTAGAGCCTTGGCAGACCAGGCAAGAACCATTCGTGTTCCTGTTCATATGGTGGAAACCATCAATAAGATGTCCAAGATGCAGAGAAAGCTGACCTTAGAGCTTGGTTATGAGCCTTCCGTAAAGGAACTGGCGGAGCATTTGGATATGACAGAGGAGAAGGTACAGGAAATCATGCAGATTGCCAGAGAGCCGGCTTCTTTGGAAACCCCCATCGGTGAAGAGGATGATTCCAACCTGGGAGATTTCGTAGCGGATACCAATGTTCTTTCTCCGGAGGGAAATGTGGAATCCGTAATGCTTAGAGAGCATATCGATACGCTTCTCGGAGATTTAAAGGAAAGAGAAAGACAGGTTATCGTACTTCGTTTCGGTTTGGAGGACGGACACCCAAGAACACTGGAAGAAGTGGGAAAAGAGTTTAATGTTACCAGAGAGAGAATTCGACAGATTGAGGCAAAGGCTTTAAGAAAGCTGAGAAACCCTGTCCGTTCCAAGAGAATTCGAGACTTTTTACAGTAAGGAAGCTATGAAGAAAAATTATGAACAGCTGATGGAAAGCCATCTTCCGAAAAACGGAGAAAAAAAGAGATTGCTGCTCCATGTCTGCTGTGCTCCCTGCTCCACGGCAGTACTGGAGAGCCTGGAGCAATATTTTTCCATCACCATCTTCTTCTATAATCCGAACCTGGATTCGAAATCTGAGTTTGAACACAGGGCGGAGGAATGTAAGAGGCTGGTGAAGGAAATGGGCTTTTCCATGGATGTGATTGTGTCCAACTATATCCATGAGGAGTTCCTGGAGATAGCCAAGGGCTTGGAAAAGGAGCCTGAAAGAGGGGCCAGGTGTGATGCCTGTTTCAATCTTCGATTAGAAGAAACTGCCCAATACGGGGCCGGCTGGAATAAAGAACATCCGGATTTGGCATTTGACTACTTTTGTACCAGCTTAAGCATCTCTCCTCTAAAAGATGCTGCCGTCTTGAATGAGATAGGAGAAGCATTAGGAGAGAAGTACGGAATCGCCTATCTGCCTTCGGATTTTAAGAAAAAAAGTCGATACTTACGATCCATAGAATTATCCAAGGAACATAATCTGTATCGGCAGGATTATTGCGGATGTGAATTTTCCAAGGCGGAAAGCATCAGAAGAAATAAGGAAAGAGAAAAAGCGGAAAGCTTTTCAAAATAGGAGGGGGATATGCTTAGTCAAGAGGTAAAAATTATCAATGAATCAGGCTTACATTTACGTCCGGCCGGGGTGCTTACCCAAACCTGTATCCGATATAAAAGTGAAATTATTTTGCATTACGGAGAGCGTAAGATTGTAGGCAAGTCCGTGCTGAATGTGATGGCTGCCGGAGTAAAGCGAGGCAGTACCGTAGTGGTGGAATGTAACGGGCCGGATGAAGAAGAGGCTTTAAAGGCGGTAGTGGAAGCGATTTCTAAAGGTCTTGGAGAAGGATCGGAAGGCTCAGAGCCACTATTCACATAAGACAAAAGGGAATGTAAAAAATCACATTCCCTTTTTTATTGCTTCAATGATGAAGATCATCACTCCAAAATCCCCTTCAATACTTCTACCGCATGAGCCAGTGTCTTACTGGTATCAATGGCTTCCACGGCACCGGCGTCCATATAGGCGGCATTGCCCGGTTCAATGGGAAGCTTTGCCAGAAGCTCCAGTCCTTCTTTTTCAGCCAGCTCTTCAATATGGCTTTCTCCAAAGACGGAAATCTTCTCCTCGCAGTTGGGACACTGGAGGTAGGACATATTTTCAATGATTCCCAGGATAGGAATATTCATCTTTTCCGCCATCCGGACTGCCTTCTGCACAATCATGGAAACCAAGTCCTGGGGAGAGGTGACAATCACGATTCCCGCCACCGGCATGGATTGAAATACGGTTAAGGGGACGTCTCCGGTTCCGGGAGGCATGTCCACGAAGAGATAATCAATATCCTTCCATTCTACCTCCTGCCAGAACTGCTTTACCGCATTGGCAATCATGGAACCTCTCCAGATCACGGGATCTGTTTCATTTTCCAAAAGCAGATTGGTGGAAATGATTTCCACGCCTCCTGCACTTTTCTCCGGCACCATGGACTTTCCGTCACTGCTTAATGCCACGCCGTCGTGAGCCAGTCCGAAAGCCTTGGGAATGGAAGGTCCGGTTATATCCGCATCTAAGATTCCTACATGGTAGCCTGCCTTATTCATTGCGGATGCCAGCAAGGAGCAAACGGTGGATTTTCCCACACCGCCTTTTCCGGATACGATGCCGATTACCTTCTTTACGGAGGAGCCGGGGGCTAAGGGGAGTTTCTGAATTCCTGCACTTTTACTTGGGCAGCCGGATGAGCAGCTGCTACAGTTGGAGTTACAGGAAGATGGATTTTGTTCTGCCATAATATTTCCTTTCTCTATACCTTTTCCTTCTTCAGGAAAGCCACAAAGCTCTCTAAGGAAGGAGAGTTGTTTTTGTTGTTATACAGAAAAGCAATTCTTCGCTTTTCTATAGGCTGGGGAAGTTTGATTTCCACCAGCTGTCCATTTTTTAGATCCTCCTCCACAAAATCTCGAATGACCCAGGCAATACCGATGCCGATTTTGGCTGAGTCAATCAGAAGATCCATGGTGTTTAATTCCATAATCTGGGGACAGTAAATCTGATTCTCCTTCAGATAATTCTCAATATGATGCCGGGAGAGATTTTGCTCCTCCAAAAGCATCACATTGGCATCCTGAAACAAGGAAAAGGCTTCTCCCCGAATCTTTTTCAGATTATGCAAATATTGAGGAGCTGCCACCAGAATATCCTCCACCTCCCGCTCCATCAGAATCTCCTGATTGATACCAAGCTTCTTCGGAAGAGCTGCTAAAGCCAGATCAATCTGATGATCTTCTAAAAGACGGAGGGTTTTTCCGCTATCCTGATTCTTCAAACTGATACGAATATTGGGGTACTCCTTCATAAAAGCCTTCAGATAGGGAAGAAGAATAAAACGGCAAAGGGTGCTGCTGGCACCAATATCCAGATGACCGATATGAAAGTCCTTCATTTTCTGAAGGGTTTCTTCCGCCTCCTGAATATGGGCAAAGGCATCCTTAATATACTGAAATAAAACCTTTCCCTCATCGGTTAAGCTGACGCCCCGGGAATTTCTTTTAAATAGCTTGATTTCTAAACTATCCTCTAAACGAACGATGGTTTTGGAAATCGCCGGCTGGGAAATATAGAGCTGTTCTGCGGCTTTGGAAATGTTTCCGCTTTTGGCCACTTCATAAAATATCCGATAGGTGGATAGGTTCTGTTCCATGTTTATCCTTTCTTTTTGAGATAACTTAAGGGAATAATAAGTATCTAAAAAATGTATTTTAATTATAGCAGTAGCTTTGTTACACTGTAAAGAAGAATACAATTCTGCTTTTATAAAATACATAGGAGCAGGCGGTTTATCTAGGAATTAAGGAGATTTCCATGGGAATGACGATGAGTCAGAAGATTTTGGCCAAGCATGCAGGATTAGAGGAAGTACAGGCAGGACAATTAATTTTAGCCAAGGTAGATTTGGTACACGGAAATGATATTACCACTCCGGTGGCGATTCGTGAGCTGGATAAGATTCACGGAGAGGGCGTATTCGATAAGGAAAAGGTAGTTTTTGTTATGGATCACTTTGTGCCCAACAAGGACATTACCTCTGCCAAGTGTACCCAGATTTGCAGAAACTTTGCCAAGGAGCATGGACTGAAGCATTACTATGATGTAGGAAACATGGGTATTGAGCATGCCCTGATTCCGGAGCAGGGCCTGATTACCGCGGGAGAGCTGTCCATCGGCGCTGACTCCCATACCTGTACCTATGGAGCGTTGGGAGCCTTTTCCACAGGCGTGGGCTCTACAGATATGGCGGCGGCTATGGCTACAGGAGAGCTTTGGTTTAAGGTGCCTACTGCCATTAAGGTAGTATTAAAAGGAAAATTACAAAAGCATGTCAGCGGTAAGGATTTGATTCTGCATTTGATCGGCATGATCGGTGTGGATGGAGCCCTTTATGAGTCCATTGAGTTTACCGGAGAGGGAGTGGTTTCTCTTTCCATGGATGACCGGTTTGCTATTTGCAATATGGCCATAGAAGCCGGTGGAAAGAACGGTATTTTCCCTGTGGATGAGAAGACGCTGGAATATATTAAGGCTCATTCCAATAAGGAATACCATATTTACGAGGCGGATGAGGATGCGGAGTATGATAGAGTCATCGAGATTGACCTTTCTAGCCTTAAGTCCACTGTGGCTTTTCCCCATTTACCGGAAAATACCCATGAAATCGGCAGCTTTGACAAGATTACTATTGATCAGGCGGTCATCGGTTCCTGTACCAACGGCAGACTTTCCGATATCAAGGTGGCTGCTGAGATTGCCAAGGGAAGAAAGATTGCGGAAAACGTTCGTTGCATCGTGATTCCTGCCACCCAGAAGATTTATCTGGAGGCTATGGAGAAGGGCTATATTAAGGATTTAATCGAGGCGGGAGCTGTAGTGAGCACTCCCACCTGCGGTCCCTGCCTGGGAGGCTATATGGGAATTTTGGCTCCCAATGAGCGTTGTATTTCCACCACCAACAGAAACTTTGTGGGAAGAATGGGAGATGCCAGCTCGGAGATTTATCTTGCTTCTCCGGAGGTGGCTATGGCATCGGCGGTTTTGGGATATATTGCATCCCCAACGGATTTAGGACTATAGGAGGCTGTTATGGAAAAAGCTAAGGGTCATTGTGTGAAATACGGGGATAATGTGGATACGGACGTAATTATCCCGGCAAGATATCTGGCGATTCAGGATAAGGCGGAGCTGGCTACCCATGCCATGGAGGATATAGACCAACATTTTCATGATAAAATTAAAAAGGGCGACCTTTTGATTGCAGGAAAGAATTTTGGCTGTGGATCCTCCAGAGAGCATGCTCCCCAGGTTTTAAAGGATTCCGGCATCTCCTGTGTCATTGCGGAAAGCTTTGCCAGAATCTTCTTTAGAAATGCCTTAAATATCGGCTTGGCCATTGTGGAGGCTCCGGAAGCGGCGAAGGAGATTCAGGAAGGAGAAGAGCTGGAGGTGGATTTTACCGAAGGAAAGATTCATAACCTAAGCAGCGGAAAATCCTATACCATGGCGGTATTTCCTCCCTTCCTACAGGAAATGATTGATAAGGGGGGCTTGATTGCCTCTGTTAATGAGAAGCTAGAAAAAATGCATCAAAAAGGCTAAGAAATATTCTTCCATCAGGGAAGCATTTTCTAAAAGCTCCGGAGTGAAGGGAATATAGTTTTGTTTTTCCTTATATTCCTTTTGGAAAAGATTGGGAAAGCTATCGGAGAAGACAGGGAGAAAGAGCCCTGTCTTTTTTTGATAGGCGGTAGCTGCCTTTGCCCTTTGTTTCTCCTCTTTCGGGTAGAGCTGAGAAAGGCTTTTGTGCAGTGCCATATCTTTAGCGGGAATATAGTCGTAGTCCTTAAAATTTTTAAAAAAATATTTTGCTTCCCCGGAAAATAAAGGGATTTCCAAAACAGCCTCCTGTCCGGAGACTTCCAGTTGAAAGCCCTCAAAGCGATGGGAGATTGCTTTGGGAAAAAATGCATTTTTCTCTTCTAATAAGTTTTGAGGATATGCTTGTGCTTCAGCCCTAAAAGTATTTTTCTTCCGTTTCAAAAGGGAAAGCCGACTTAGCAAAACGAAAGCATAGCTTTAGCTTATTTTCCTCCGATAGCAGTTCGGACTTTTCCCTGCAATAGAGTCCCTTCCCTTGAAACAGCTCTTCATAGGCAAAAAAGGAAAAGAGGGAGGGAAGATAAAGTAAATCTTCAAAGTTATGCTGTAAAAGAAGGGCTTTGGCCTCCTCTGTAGGATGCTCCAAATACTCTAAATAGACATAAACCAATTCTCCTCCGGTATAGACATCCTCCCTTTGAATCCCCAAAAAGCGCTCACATTCCTTAAGCTTATAGGAGGGGAGCTGATAGAATTTTTTTCTGCCCTGAATCATTTTGAAAAGATCCAGCTGGGGAAGATCCGTAAGAGGACTTTTCAAACCGTATTGACTATAGCTTTTCTCTAAAAATGGGGTATCAAAGGCTTTCCCGTTAAAGCTGATAAACTGTGTCTTAGCTTTACAATACTCTTGAAAGCCCTGTAAGACTTCAATTTCCTCTGAAAGACTGTTGGCAAAGAGTTGGACAATCTCCATTTCGGTATCTTTAAAAAGGAGTAAGCCGATGCTGTAAATCTGGGCGCTTTTCGGACTAAGTCCAGTGGTTTCGATGTCAAAAAATAAAATCTCTTCTTTATCGGGAAGAAAAGAAGGGAAAAAGAAATCTTTAGGATAGGGAAGTGCTTTTCTAATAATATCCATAGGGAGACTCCGATAAACACAGTATTCTTGTTTAACGAGATATCCCACGATTTGCGCAGGATACTCATTGTGAATTATGAAGCATTTTTTTTCATTACTTAGTTTACTCCAAGGGAAGAAAAATAAAAACAAAAGGATAACAAAAATAAAAAAACAGTCTACTTTTTCACATTTCATTCATATTTATGAGGTTTAATTCTAAAGAATCGTAAAAGGCGAAGTAGGTTTATAAGAGAAAGCTATCGCATTTCATTTTAAAGGAGAAGAAATGGAAGAGAATCAAAAGGGACAGGATGTTTCTCAGGAAATTAATAAACTGCTGGAAGCAAGCCCTAAAAAGAAGAAAAAGGGGAAGTTGAAATGGATTCTGATCGGAGTCCTTGTTTTAGTCGTATTATTTGTGGCTAAGAACCTTCTTTTTCCCGCTAAGCCCATGGGAACCATGGTCAGTGTACAGGCTTTAACGAAGGGAGATGTACAGGAAAAGATCAGTCTCTCCGGACCTGTATCCGGTACGGATGCTCAGCAGGTCACTTCTGGCTTACATGCGAAAGTAACGGAAATCCTGGTGAAAGAGGGAGATAAGGTTGAGAAGGGGCAGGTATTAGCCCGCTTGGATAAAACCGATGTGAATACTGCCTTGGAAGCTGCCAAGACTCAGCTGGATTTGGCAAAGGCCAATAAAACCGAGGCGGAAAAAAATCTTCGTCTGGAATATGAGAAAAATCAAACAATTTTGAAAAATGCGGAATTGGATTTTCAAAGGAAGTCCAGTCTGTACTCTACCGGAGATATTCCCCAGAGTGACTATGAAGCGGCGGAAAGCGCTTTAAAGGATGCCAAGGCCACTATGGCACATTATAAGGTGGTTAAGGGGGCAGTACAGGTTCCGGACAGCTATGATTTACAGATTAAGACGGCGGAACAGGAGCTGGAGAAGGCGGAAAGCAAGGTTTCCGATGCGGATTTAGTTTCCCCCATTGCCGGAACCATTACCAGAGTGAACATCAAGGTGGGAGAATTTGCAGACACTCCGACAGAAAATAAATATGATTTTACCGTTGAGAATCTGGATCAGTTGGAGCTCAGCATCGCGGTTTCCGAATACAATATCGGAAAGGTACATCTGGGACAAAAAGCTACCATTACCGCAGATATTTTAGGTGGAGACTCTTTGGAAGGCGTGGTTTCCTCCATTTCCCCCACAGGAGAAGTGAAGAACTCCAGCACCAGTGAAAGAGTTATTCCGATTAAGGTTCAGATTACCGGAGATAAGAAGGGACTGCTTTCCGGTATTACTGCAAAGGCGGATTTACTTTTATCCGAAGCCAAGGATGTGTATGTAGTACCTATTTCTGCGGTAATGACCGGAGAAGACGGAAGTAATAAAATGGCCTTTGTAGTGAATGGAACCGTGCATTTTGTTCCGGTAAGCACCGGAGTTACCAGCGATGTTTCCATGGAGGTAAAGCCTGTTAAGGAGGACTCCGCATTCAAAGAGGGAAGCAATTATATTCTTTCTCCTGATGCCAGTCTTATAGAGGGAAGTCCGGTAACCGTAGATCCCACAGCCCAAGGCTCACAGTCCGTTAGTCCGGAGGAAGCCGGGGTAGTAGTACAGACAGGATAGAAAGATGGAAGATACTTTAATTGAATTACGAAATCTGGTGAAGATCTATGATACCGGCGCGGTGAAGGTATTGGGACTCAATCAGATCAATTTAAAAATCAAAAGGGGAGAGTTCGTAGCTATCATGGGACAGTCCGGCTCCGGTAAATCCACCCTGATGAATATCTTAGGCTGTCTGGATAAGCCCAGTCTTGGAAATTATTTTCTGGACGGGGAGGATGTGGCAGCCATGGAGCCCAATACTCTAAATAAGGTACGAAACCAAAAAATCGGCTTTGTTTTTCAGAGCTTTAATCTGATTAGCCGTATGAGTGCTTTGAAGAATGTGGAAATTCCCATGATTTACGCTCATATCCGTTCTCAAAAGCAAAGGTCGGAAAGAGCGGCCATGCTTTTGGAAAAGGTAGGCCTTTCCGGCAGAATCCATCATCAACCCAATGAAATGTCCGGAGGACAAAGGCAGAGGGTGGCGATTGCCAGAGCCTTAGCCAATGAACCGCCTTTGATTTTGGCGGATGAGCCCACAGGAAACTTAGACACTGCCAGCTCCATTGAAATTATGGAAATGTTCTCCGCCCTGCATAAGGCAGGAGCTACTGTGGTGGTGGTTACCCATGAGGAGAATATTGCCGCCTATACGGATAGGATGCTTCGCTTTTCAGACGGAAAACTGATTTCCGATATCAAAAATGAGAATCCTACTCCGGTAAGAGATTTGGCAATCTTTGAAGGAATGTACAGAGGAGGGAACCATGCTTCTTGAAAATATGAAAATGGCATTAAGCTCTCTTCGAGCCAATAAGCTTCGTTCCATTCTTACCATGCTGGGCATTATTATCGGAATCGGTTCCGTAATCTCCATCGTTTCCATCGGAGATACCATGCGGAAAATGTTCTCCGACCTTTATAAAAATGTAGGTGTGACCCAGGCGGCCATCATGATTAATCCTTACATGGATCAGGAGGAAATTCGAGACAGCGATTTTTTCACCATGGACGAACTTTACAAGATGAAGGAGGTCTTTGGTAATCGCTTGGATTATGTGGATAATATGTCCAGCGGCTCTATCGATATAAAAAATGGATTAAACCGCTTGAAAACCAATATTGAGGGAGTGGATTCTCCCTATCAAAAGCTTCAGCCGGTACAGATTTTAAACGGAAGATATATTTCCGCTAATGATGTGGAGGAAAGAAGAGCGGTGATTATGATTTCCGAAACTACAGCTTTAAAGTTATATGGAACCGTAAATGTCACAGGAAAACATTTTCGCTCCGATATTATGGGAGAAAATCGAGAGTTTAGCATTATTGGAGTGTACAGGAAAGATATCAGCCCCATTCAAAAGCTCTTAATGGGTTCTAATGATAAAAATGGAGAAGGCATTGTTCCCTGGACTTTGCTTTCACCTGAGTCCAGTGAATTTTCCATGATTCGATACTACGGAAAAACAGGAATGTCCGAGCAGGAGATGAAACAGCTGAATACGGAAATCAAAGCTTATTTTTCTAAAATAAAAAATCGTCAGCCCTCCGACTGGTATATTTCCTCCATTCAGGATGAAATGAAACAGGTAGATGGGGTAATGGGGGGAATTTCCGCTGCTGTGGGCGGCATTGCTGCCATTTCTCTTCTGGTAGGCGGTATCGGTATTATGAATATTATGCTGGTGTCGGTAACGGAGAGAACCAGAGAAATCGGAATCAGAAAGGCCTTGGGAGCCAGTACAGGAGATATTTTGGTGCAGTTTTTAACGGAATCTGCTCTGTTGTCCGCCCTGGGAGGATTGATTGGAGTGTTACTGGCCATGGGACTGGTGTCCTTGGGAGCTACCGCCTTCGGTTTATCCGTAGTGATTCGTCCGGGAATTATCCTGGTTGCGGTACTTTTCTCCGCGATAGTGGGTATCTTCTTCGGCATCTATCCTGCCAATAAGGCGGCAAAGGAAGATCCTATTGTAGCACTAAGATATGAATAACAGTGCATTCCTTGATTAATAACTGGACAATAAGGCGAAAAAAGCTATACTAAAGATGAGTGATATTCCTATTTTCAGGAGAAATTTCGGATTATGGTAAAGGAGGTTATGATGACCCTTAGAGAAGCAATGGAAAAACGACATATGGTTCGTAAGTACAAGGATGAAGTAATTCCTCAGGATGTGGTGAAGGCTTTAGAGGAGCGGATTCAGGAATGCAATCAGAAGTATTCTCTGCATTTTTTCTTAAAAACTGAGGATGGAGCTGCATTTGCAGAATTAATCGATAAATTAATTACCAAAAATGCCAAGAACTACATCGTATTGGCAGGAGATGAAAAGGAAGGCGTGGAGGAGCGTGTTGGTTATGCCAGTGCAGACATTATGCTCTATGCCCAGACTCTAGGCTTAAATACCTGGTGGGTAGGTGCCAGCTTCAATAAGGAGGCTGTTGCTAAATTAAGCCCTGAGCATCCTGTTTATGGTGTGATTTCCATCGGTTATGGAGAGACCCAGGGTACTCCTCATGCTTCCAAGGAAGATTTTGAGGTATGCAGCTATGAAGGAACTGTACCGGATTGGTTTAAGGAGGGTGTGGAGTATGCTTTGATGGCACCTACCGCCTATAATCGTCAGTCCTTCTATTTAAAGGGTAAGGGAAATGAAGTTCAGTTCACCTATAAAGAGGGCGAGTTCCAGGGAATTGATTCCGGTTTGGTAAAGTATCATTTTGAAGCGGCAGCCGGAAAAGAGAATTTCCACTGGGTTTAAGCCTGTAAAATAAGACGTTTAGATTTTCGGCAAGATAGGCCTGAAATTGGGGGGATTTAACTCCGCCCCGGTTTCAGGTCTTTTTTTCTTCACAAAAAGCAAAGCAATTTTCTTCCCTCCATTGAGAAAATCAGGCATCTATGCTAGACTAGTGCGGATTGGAGAGATTATGATTCGATTTATTCACGGCATTTTACGGGAAGTAAAAGAGGATATGTTGGTAATAGAAGCAGGAGGACTGGGATATGGGGTTCGCATTCCTGCTTCTGTTTTTGATAAAGCACCTAAGACGGGAGAGGAAATTCTTCTTCATACCTACTTTTCGGTTCGAGAGGATAGTCAGGAGCTTTTCGGCTTTTGGGAGGAAAGGGATAGGGATTTTTTCATCAAATTACTTTCCGTTTCCGGCATTGGTCCCAAGACTGCCCTGGGGATTTTATCCTGTATGAGTAGGGAGGAGTTGATTCTTGCGATTATCAGTAATGACAGTAAGAAGATTCAGAAGGCTCCGGGACTTGGGAAGAAGTCTGCAGAAAGATTGATTGTAGAGCTCCGGGATAAGGTGCCTAAGGAAGAGATTACATTTTCCGGAGAAGAAGCTGTTGTGACGACTACTGCTTCCGTAGCGGTGGAGGAAGCGGTGGAAGCCTTGGTCTCCTTGGGATATTCTGCAATAGAAGCAAAAAGATGGATTACAAAGATTCCGAATTATGAGGAAAAGTCCGCCGAAGATTTGCTACGGCTTAGCCTGAAACAGTTTGCGTTGTAAGGGATTTTTATGGAAAGAAAACTGATACAAACAGAGGAGAGTAAGGAGGATTTATCTTTTGATCCTAAGATTCGACCTCAATTTTTGAAAGATTATATCGGACAGGAAAAGTTAAAGGAAACCCTGTCTATCTATATTGAAGCGGCTAAGAAAAGAAAGCAAAGTCTGGATCACTGCCTTTTTTACGGTCCTCCGGGATTAGGAAAAACTACGATTTCCAATATTATTGCCAATGAATTGGGGGTTCACTGCAAGATTACCTCCGGACCGGCTATAGAAAAACCGGGAGAAATTGCGGCGATTCTCAATAACCTTTCCGAAGGCGATGTACTCTTTGTGGATGAAATCCATAGACTGAATCGACAGGTGGAGGAAGTGCTTTACCCTGCTATGGAGGATTTTGCCATAGATGTACTGCTGGGGAAGGAAAGCAGCACCCGTTCCATTCGTCTGGATTTACCCCGTTTTACCTTAGTGGGAGCAACCACCAGAGCAGGACTCCTTTCCGCCCCTCTTCGAGATCGTTTCGGGATTATCGGAAAGCTGGAGTTTTATAAAGAAGAGGAATTGGAGGAGATTGTCCTTCGAAGTGCCAATGTACTATCCATTTCTATTGATAAAGGCGGAGCAAAAAGCATTGCCCTTCGTTCCAGAGGTACCCCAAGGCTTGCCAATCGTTTGCTAAAGAGGGTACGAGATTTTGCGGAAATCAAGTATAATGGTGTTATTCACGAGGAGGTGGCAGAGGATGCCTTGGACTTACTGGATGTGGATACCTTAGGCTTGGATACCTATGACAGACAGTATCTTTGGAACTTGATTGAGAAATTTTCCGGAGGACCGGTGGGGGTGGAGACTTTAGCCACCAGTCTGGGAGAAGACCGGGGAACCTTAGAGGATATGATAGAACCCTATTTGATTTTACAAGGTCTGATAGACAGAACCCCCAGGGGAAGGATTGCAACTAAACACGCGTATCAACATTTAGGACTGAGTGAAGCATAGGAAAAGGTGGAGAACATGGCAGATAAAAAGACAATTCAAGTCATTATTGACGGAAAAATTTATGTCCTAAGTGGGGAGAATTCCGAGTCTTACCTTCATGATGTGGCAGATTATTTGAACCATAAAATTGAAAGCATTCGTAAGGAAATGTGGAATTATAATAAGCTGGAGGAATCGGTTCGATCCCTTCTGCTTCAGATTAATATTTGTGATGAGCTTTTTCAGGAAAGAAAGAAAGTGGAGGAGATGCAGGAGCTTTTGGATCAGGAAAAAAGTGAAAGCTACTCCTATAAGCACGACTTGGTAAAGACCAAGTTAAAGCTGGATGGGGTGTTACAGGAATTGGAAAGTACCCAGAAGAAGCTTCTGGCTTTGGAAAAGAAGGAAGCGAAAGAAAAGGGATAGGATGGAGTAAGTAAGGATGCCAATCCAAAACAAAGAAAATTTAAAAGAAAAAGAGCCTTATGAAGCAGAGCTTTTGGCCCCGGCAGCCTCCTTGGAAGTATGCAAGGTGGCTGTTTTTGCCGGAGCGGATGCTATCTATATGGGAGGACAAAAATATTCCGCAAGAGCCTTTGCCAAGTCTTCTTTATCGGAAGAGGATGAGCTTTTGGAGGCCATTCATTTTTGCCATCTTTACAAGAAAAAGATTTACATGACCTTGAATACTCTTTTTAAAGAGGGAGAAAGAAAAGAGCTTTTCAGCTATATGGATCCCTATTATGAGGCAGGGCTGGACGGGGTAATTATTCAGGATCTGGGAATTGGGAAAATGTTGGCTGAGGCCTATCCGGACCTTCCTCTTCATGCCAGCACCCAGATGACGGTACATACCAAAGAAGCCGTGGGCTTAATGGAAAAGCTGGGCATGGAAAGGGTTGTACTCTCCAGGGAATGTTCTTTGGAGGATATTTCCGACATTGCCAAAGCTTCCCCCTTGGAGTTAGAGGTCTTTATTCACGGTTCCATGTGCTATAGCTACTCCGGAGCCTGTTTCATGTCTTCTCTTCTGGGAGGTCGATCCGGAAACCGGGGAAGATGTGCCGGAACCTGTAGGCTTTGCTATAGCAGTAAGGGGAAAAAGGGAAACTATCTGAGTATGAAGGATATGTTTACCCTGGATCTTTTGAAGGAGCTATTGGAGGCAGGCGCCTATTCATTAAAGATTGAGGGAAGAATGAAGTCCGCTCTTTATACCGGAACGGTGGTTTCCATTTACAGAAAATATCTGGACTTGGCTCTTCAGGGAAGGTCCTATCAGGTTTCCGAGGAGGATAAAGCCCTTTTGAAAGAGGTATATGATAGAGGAGGCTACAGCTCCTATCTGGAACAACATAACGGGGAAGATATGATTGCCTTCGGAGAAAAGCCCTTCCGAAAGGAAAAGGAAGAAGTGCTTTCCAAGCTGAAGCAGGAAATGGAAGAGAGAGAAAGAAAGATTCCTTTAAAGGGAAGCTTGCACTTGTCCTACGACAAAGTTCCCCATTTTACTTTAGAGGGAGATGATGGACTTTCCATTTCCGTAGAAGGAAGCCAGCCTGTTGAAAAGGCCAAGGAAAAGGTACTTTCCCGGGAACAGATTACAAAACAAATGAAGAAGATGGGGAATACGGAATTTTCCCTGGAAGAATTTTCGATTCTTGGGGAGGAAGATATTTTCTATCCCCTTTCTTTCCTGAATCAGTTACGGAGAGACGGTGTAGAGAAAATGAGGGAGGCCATTCTTGGGCAGTATAGACGGAATCAAAGACTTGGGGGAAATTAGGGTTTCCATAGAAAGAGGAGAACAGCTAAAAGCGGTGCTTCAATTCCCTTTTATCAAAGGAATTTATCTGGATGAGGGGGCCTTTTCCGAGGAAGAGCTCCTGAAATATCGCGGGGAGATTCAGAACAGCGGAAAATGGGCAGGACTTCGTTTTCGAAGAATTCAAAGAAGGGAAGACAGGGGAAGAAGCCCGAAGGATTGGATGGAAGAGGCGAAAAATGAAGAGGGCTTCCGTCATTTTCTTCTTCGCACCCTGGATCAGGTGGCAATGCTACAGGATTTTCCGGATAGGAAGTTTTCAACCTGCTTTGACTATACCCTCTATAGCTATAATCAGGCTGCCATGGAGGTATGGGAATCCTTGGGAGCAAAAGAAATGAGTTTTCCCATTGAATTTCGTTTTCAGGAGGATATGGCCTTTTCAGAATGGGCAAGAAGCAGAGGAATCTCCACGGAGCTTCTTTGCTACGGGCACCTTCCTATGATGGTCAGTGCCAACTGTATAGAAAAACCAGAAATGGCTGTACCGGAGGAAACAATGTGGTGTCTTTACAGGATAGGCAGAACAAGAGTATGCCGGTTCGCCTCTATTGCAAATACTGCTATAACCAAATCTACAATAGCGATGTTTTGTCTCTAATCGGGCTGGAAAAGGAAGTGGAAAGGCTCGGCGCCTCTTCTTTTCGCTTTGATTTTACGGTGGAATCGGAGAAGGAAATCCTGGAGCTTTTTCAGGGAAGGCCTTTAAAGCAGTTTACCAGAGGACATTTTCATAAAGGAATAGAGTAGGGGAGAAAAGATGGGTAGTCTTTTTAGTACATTTACGAAGATTGTATGCATGGTATTGATGCTGCTGTATTGTTACAGTCTGTTTCGAAACCTTTCCCTGGATTATGGGGATGGAAAACGAAGACTTGCAAAGTTTCTTTACCAGATTTTATTGTTCTTACATTTTCTTTGTCATGGGGTTTTGTTCTTCCATACAAAGGACTTCTTTTATCTGATGATGTATGGGGCGGAGCTGTGTTTTCTTGTGCTTTATCCCTTCCTTTGGAAGAAAATCTATCCTACCTTCAGCGAGACGCTCTTGTATAACCAGTGTCTTCTTTTGGCCTTAGGGTGGATTATGCTGGAAAGATTAAATACGGATAAGGCCATGAAGCAGTTTGCCATTTCCGTGGCAGCCAGTCTTCTGGCCCTGCTTATTCCCTATTTCATCGATAAAATCTGGGATTTTCAAAAGGGAAGAATTGCCTTTGCGGTACTGGGTATTTTCCTGCTTTCTTTGGTCCTGATTGTGGGACGGGTAAGCTTTGGTGCTAAGATGAGTTTGAATTTCTTCGGCTTTTCCTTCCAGGCTTCCGAATTTGTCAAAATCAGCTTTGTCTTCTCCGTGGCGGGATTTTTATCGGAGGAGCAAAATCAAAGAGGAATTTACAAGGCGGCAATAGTGGCTATGCTCCATGGTATTGTGTTGGTGCTGTGTAAGGATTTGGGTTCCGCCCTGATTCTTTTTATGGCCTTTTTGTTTATGCTTTATGTTTCCAGCAGCCAATTTTTGTATTTGGCTCTGGGCTTTGGACTTTCCGCCCTGGCGGGCTTTGTATCCTATCATTTATTCTCCCATGTACGGACCAGAGTTTTTGCTTTTATGGACCCATGGAAGGATATTGCAGGAAAGGGATATCAGATTACCCAGTCTCTTTTTGCCATCGGCACGGGAGGCTTTCTCGGTTTAGGCCTTTTTCAGGGCTTGCCCAACAAGATTCCCATCGTGGAAAATGATTTTATTTTCTCCGCCTTGTCCGAAGAAATGGGAGGAATTGTGGCGATTTGCGTGATTCTCGTCTGTCTTTCCTGTTTTATGCAAATGATGATGATGGGAATGGATATGGAAAGCCTCTTTTATAAACTCATGTGTATCGGTTTAAGTGTGATTTATGTGATGCAGGTCTTTTTAACTATCGGTGGAGCCATTAAATTTATCCCCTCCACGGGAGTGACTTTGCCCTTTGTCAGCTATGGCGGTTCCAGTATGATTTCCAGTTGTATTCTTTTTGCCATCTTCCAATCTCTCTTTGTTATCCAAGGAAAGGAAGATGCCATGGATGAAGAGGAAGAGGAAGACGAACAACAAGCGCCGAAGAGGAAGGGGAGAAGGGGCATTTATGAATAAGCTTAGAAATTCCGGAAGAAGGGTAAATTATGAAAAAGTATAATAATTCCAGAAGAAAGCCAAGCAACAGGGAAATGAAGGGAATTACCTATTTCTTTGTCCTGCTTTTCTTTTCCATGATTGTATATTTTTGTTATTTTATGCTGGTTTTGGCTCCGAATCAGATTTCCAGCCCCTACAATGCCAGAATAGATTATCTTTCTTCGAAGGTCATTCGAGGTAGCATCCTTTCTTCTGATGGAAAGGTACTGGCGAAAAACGGAAACAGGAGAAGGTGGAGAGAAAAGAGTCTATCCGGAGGGGATTGCCTTTTTCCCATCCCATTGGCTACAGCAGCAAGGGAAAAACCGGGGTGGAATCCATGGCGAATTTTTATCTTAGCCGTTCCAGTATTAACCCCTTGGAAAAAATCATGAATCAAGTGGAGGAAGTGAAGAATCCCGGAGATTCGGTGGTACTTAGTTTGAATTCCTCTTTGCAGTCTCTTGCCTATTCTTTATTAAAGGATAAGAAGGGGAGTATTGTCTGTATGAATCCGAAGACCGGAAGAATTCTGGCGATGGTTTCCGCACCTTCCTTTACGGAAGAGGATATTCAGAACAACTGGGAAGCCCTTACTTCCTCCGACAACAAAGACGGAAATCTTCTGAACAGGGCGACCCAGGGACTTTATCCTCCCGGCTCAACCTTTAAGCTTTTGATGGCTTTAGAGTATATTCGGGAGCATCCTGCGGATTGGCAGAGCTTTAGCTATACCTGTAAGGGAGAATATGTGGATCCGGAGAATTCCTCCTATGTGGTGCATTGTTATAACGGAGAGGTTCACGGAAAGGTGGATTTGGAATCGGCCATTGCGGATTCCTGTAATTCCGCCTTTGCCAAGCTGGGAACGGAGATTGATCCGATTCGATTAAAGGCTTTGGCGGAAAGCTTCTACTATAATCAAAAAATAGATATTGGTTTGTCTGCCAATGCAGGGCAATTCACTTTAGCGGAGAATGCGGATGTTTGGGACAAGATGCAAACCGCTATCGGACAGGGGGCTACCCTTTGTACTCCTCTGCAAAACCTTTGCATGGTTTCCGCCATTGCCAATGGAGGAAATCTGGTCTATCCAAGCCTTCTTGCTTCAGTACAGAATGCCAATGGCACAACGGTAAAGGAGTTCCCTTATGGGGAGAGTCATAGCCTTCTTTCTCAGGGAGAAAGTGATGCCTTAAAGCAGTTTATGAGAAAGGTAGTCACGGAGGGAACCGCCAGTGCTTTACAGACGGATGCCTATAAGGTTTGCGGAAAAACCGGTTCCGCCCAGGTGAAGGTGGGAAGTGATTTAAAGACCAATGCCTGGTTTGTAGGCTTTGCCCCCATGGAGGATCCGGAGATTGCGATATCCGTTATTGTGGAAGAAGGAGAAACCGGCGGAAAGACCGCAGCGCCAATTGCCAGAAAGGTATTGGATCAATATTTTCATAAAGAAGGATAAAAAGGGTATTCCTTCCATAGCTCTAAAATTGTTTTACAAGAAGAAAAGAGCAGTTATAGGAGAATGAAGGTCATTTAAGGAGTCAATAGTTAGAGGAGTAGTAAGATGAGAAGAATACTGTCCTATATGGAAAAGGTGAAGGGGAAAAGTATTTTGGCCCCCCTGTTTAAGTGTCTGGAAAGTATGTTTGAGCTCTTTGTTCCTTTAGTTATTGCCGGAATGATTGATCAGGGAATCCGTAAGGAGAATATAGGGGTGATTTGGCATAGCCTTTTCCTGCTCTTAGTCTTAGCCTGCATTGGTTGCCTTACCGCTGTCATTGCCCAGTATTTTGCGGCAGAGGTAGCAATGGTGGTGGGAAAATCCTACCGTAGAGACTTGTTTCACAAAATTCTTTCTTTACCCTACAAAGATTACAATGAGCTTTCCGCATCTTCCTTGATTACCAGAATCGGTCCGGATATCTTTCAGATTGAATCTACGGTGAATATGGTGCTTAGGCTTTTAATGCGCTCTCCTTTTATTGTTGTGGGGGCTTGCATCATGGCCTTTCGAATCAGCCCCGGCCTATCGCTTTTGTTTTTTGTGGTATTGATTCTTTTATCCTTTGTAGTTTTCGGAATTATGGCTCTCACCATGCCCTTTTACAAAAAGATTCAAATCAGTTTGGAAAACATTACCAGAAAATACAGAGAAAATATAATGGGTATCCGTGTGGTACGGGCCTTTTGTCAGGAAGAGAAGGAAGAAGAGGAATTCCGGGAAAAGAACCAAAATTATACCAAGGTGCAGATTGCAGTGGGAAAGATTTCCGCTTTGTTGAACCCCATGAGTATGCTTCTGATTCAACTGGGGCTTATGGGCATTCTGTATTTTTCCTCAAAATTGGTCAATGACGGCAGGCTCTTTCAGGGAAATGTGGTGGCTCTGACCAACTATATGAGCCAGATTTTGGTGGAGCTTCTAAAGCTTGCCAATCTGATTATTTTGATGGTTAAAGCTTATGCCAGTATTAGCCGAATTGAAGAGGTGATGGAGCGAAAGAACGAAGAAGATCAGTCTGTTAACGATAAGGAAGCAGCTACTCTTTCAACAAGAAATCAAGCCACAGAAAAAGTGCAAAAGCAGGAGCTTGAAGCCAATGCTTCTTCTGACTCAAACAAGGCCGGTATCCTTCTAAAGAATCTTTCTTTTTCCTATGAAGTCGGAGAGGAGAGGGCTCTTTCCGATATCAGTTTTTCTTTAAAAGACGGGGAAAGCTTAGGAATTATCGGTGGTACAGGATCCGGAAAATCCACCTTGATATCTCTAATTTGTGGATTTTACGCGGATTATGAGGGAGAAATTTTCCTTTGGGGGAAGAATTTAAGAGATTATTCGAAAAGAGAACTTAGAGAAAGTATTGCTTATGTCCCTCAGAAGGCGGTACTTTTTTCCGGAACCCTTAAAGAAAATCTTCTTTGGAGAAAGCAGGAGGCAAAAGATGAAGAGCTTTGGAAAGCTTTGGAAATCGCCCAGGGAAAAGATTTTGTAGAGGAAAAGGGAGAGGGCTTGGATTTGTCTGTCAGTATAGAAGGAAAAAATTTTTCCGGTGGACAAAGACAAAGACTTTCTATTGCAAGAGCTTTGGTTGGGGATTCCAAGCTTTTAATTTTGGATGATTCCTCCTCCGCATTGGATATGCTGACAGAAAGAAAGCTGCGAACAGCATTGGAAGAATATCAAGGGGAAAAAAGCCTTTTGGTAATCTCCCAAAGAGTATCCAGTATCAGGCATTTTCCAAAGATTCTGGTTTTAGATCAAGGTAAGTTAATCGGGCTGGGAAGTCATCAGGAACTTATGGAGAATTGTTCTGTATATCAGGAAATTTGTGCTTCTCAGAAGCAAGGAAAGGAGGAGTAATATGACCAGGCAAAACGGAACTGCAGCTGAGTCTTTTTGGAAACTTTTCGCCTTCATCAAACCTTATAAATTCAGCTTGCTTCTTTCCATTATTTCAGCTTTTCTCTCCGTAGTATTTTCCCTCTTTCTTCCTATCCTTTTGGGAAAAGCCATAGATAAGATTGCCGGAAAATCTGCAGTGGATTTTGCCGGATTGGGACAGATTTTAAAACTTATGTTTATAGTGCTTATCCTGGCTGTGGTTTTCCAGTGGGTAATGAACCAAGTGAATACCTATTTAAGCTTTCATGTGATTGAAGATTTACGGAAGAAGGCTTTTTCTCATATTCAAGCCGTTCCTTTATCCTCCATCGATTCCAAGGAGCCCGGAGAGATTTTAAGCCGTTTAACTACAGACATAGAACAGATTTCACAGGGATTATTTGTTTTACTGAATCAGTTTTTACAGGCGGTGTTCAGTATTTTGGAAACTGCATTTTTTCTCTTTCTTCTGGAATGGAGAATTGCTCTGATCCTTTTGGCGCTGACGCCTCTTTCCTTTTTTATCGCAAAGTTTATATCCAAGCGCGCTTACCTGTATTTTCAGAATCAGTCTAAGAGCAGAGGAGAAATCGCTGCCTTCAGTACGGAGGCTATCGGAAATGCGAAGCTTCTGAAGGCCTTTATGCAGGATGCCCCAAAGGAGGCTTTGTATCAGGAGAAAAATGAAAGACTTTCCCGATATAGTATGCAGGCAAATTTCTACAGCTCTCTGGTTAACCCCTTTACCCGTTTTTTAAATGCTTTAGGCTATGCTTTGGTTGGGGGAGTTGGAGCACTGTTTTGCTTACAAGGAACCTTAAGTATTGGCCAGTTATCCTCTTTATTGGCTTATGCCACCCAGTATGCTAAGCCCTTTAATGACATTACTTCCGTGATTACGGAAATTCAAAATGCTTTAGCTGCCGCATCCAGGGTTTTTGACTTTTTGGAAGAAGAGGAGATGATGCCAAAGGCGGAGAACAGGGAACTACCAAAGCCTGTGGAAGGATGCTTGGAGCTTTCCGGATTGTATTTCTCATACACGAAGGAGCAAAAGCTGATTCAAGATTTGAGCCTTTCCGTACAATCCGGACAAAATATTGCTATTGTTGGACCCACAGGATGCGGAAAAACAACCTTAATTAATCTTTTGATGCGATTTTATGAACCGAATCAGGGAAGCATTGCGATTGACGGAATGCCCTATTGCAGCCTTTCCGATCATAGCTTGCGTTCTGTCTACGGCATGGTTTTACAAGATAGCTGGTTAAAGTCGGATACGGTTTTGGAAAATATTCGTTACGGTTCTCCGGAGAAGAGTAGAGAAGAGGTTATGGAAGCAGCTAAACGGGCAGGCTGCCATCATTTTATTTTACAGCTTGCAAAAGGCTACGATACAATCCTTCCGGAGGATGGAGGCAATCTTTCCCAGGGACAGAAACAGCTCCTCTGTATTGCCAGAGTGATGTTAAGGGATCCGGCCATTTTAATTTTGGATGAGGCTACCAGCTCCATTGATACCAGAACGGAAGAGAAGGTACAAAGAGCTTTTCGGGAAATGCTAAAGGGCAGAACCGCTTTTATTGTGGCTCATCGTCTTTCTACGATTCAAAATGCGGATTGCATCCTGGTGATGAAGGATGGTAATGTCATCGAAAAGGGAAGTCATGAAGAGCTTTTACAGCAGAAAGGTTTTTATAAGGATCTATATGAAAGCCAATTTCAGGGAGCGGAGAATTGAATTTTGCCGACACTTGACAAGTTGTTAAATCATCCATAAAATTGCAAAGTTTAGAAAAATCAAACAGTAAACAGAAGCGTAAGCAACAGAATATGCGCTACATAGAGAAAGCACAGTGCAAAACAGTGCATTGTAAATTCCATGTATAGTAAATTCTATGTATAGTAAGAGAAGGAGGGTGAAACAGTGCAAGAGGAAAAAGTCATGCCGGAAGATAAAATACAGGTATTGAAAATATTGTCTAAATCCATTAGGGAATTTAAAAAAGACTCCATTCTTTGTCCCCTTTTGGTTACCGGAGAAGTCATTCTGGAATGTATGATTCCTTTTTTTACTGCTCAATTAGTGAACAGAATGAAGGAAAATGCCTCCATGCAGATGATTCTTCATTACGGATTAATCCTGGTGGTGATGGCCGTACTTTCCCTTCTTTTCGGGCTTTGGGCGGGGAATTTTGCAGCTTCCGCCTCTACCGGTTTTGCCCGGAATATCCGAAAAGATATGTTCCAAAGAATTCAGGGCTTTTCTTTCGAGAATATTGACCGCTTTGAAAGCTCATCTTTGGTAACCAGATTAACCACAGATATCAGCAACGTACAGATGGCCTATATGATGCTGGTTCGTACTGCCTTCAGGGGACCTTTGATGGTGGTCTTTTCCTTTGTCGCAGCCTTCATGATGGGGGGCAGAATGGCCATTATTTTCTGTTTTGTGATTCCTATTTTGGCTATCGGTTTAATCCTTATTACCAAAAAAGCTATGAAGATTTTCAACGAAATCTTTAAGCGATACGATGCTTTAAATGAGTCTGTGGAAGAGAATATTCAGGGAATGCGGGTGGTGAAAACCTATGTCCGAGAAGACTTCGAGAAAGAGAAGTTTAATGAAAAGGCAGAGTCTTTGGCAAAGGACTTTATTTCTGCAGAAAAACTGATTGCCATTGCCAACCCCTTGATGCAATTTTGTCTTTTTGTGGTGGTTATCTTTGTCTTAAGCTTCGGTTCCTATCTGGTTGTCAGCACCGGTGGTGTTGATTTGGATGTAGGACAGCTTTCCGCCCTGTTAACCTACAGCTATCAGATCCTTTCCAGCCTTATGCTGGTGGCCATGGTCTTTGTGATGGTGGTAATTTCCGCTGCCTCCTCTCGAAGAATCGCTGAGGTTTTAACGGAAGACAGTACCATGAAGAATCCTGAAAATGGTATTAAGGAAGTAAAGGACGGCTCTATTGATTTTAATCATGTATTCTTTAAGTATTCCAAGGATGCAAAAAAGAATGTTTTAACAGATATCTCCCTTCATATTCCCTCCGGACAAACCGTAGGGATCCTGGGAGGAACAGGTTCTGCAAAATCTTCTCTTACCCAGTTGATTTCCCGTCTTTATGATGTGACGGAGGGAGAAGTCTTGGTTGGCGGTGAGGATGTTCGAAAATACGATATTCAAGCTTTAAGGGATCAGGTGGCTGTGGTATTACAAAAGAATATTCTCTTCTCGGGAACAGTGGCGGAAAACCTTCGCTGGGGAAATCCAAATGCTACACAGGCTGAATTGGAAGAGGCCTGCAGACTTTCTCAGGCTGCAGAATTTATTGAAAGAATGAAGGACGGATACGAAAGTCATGTGGAGCAGGGAGGAAGCAATTTCTCCGGAGGGCAGAAACAAAGACTTTGTATCGCCAGAGCTTTATTAAAGAAGCCCAAGATTTTAATTTTGGATGACTCTACTTCTGCGGTGGATACCAAAACCGATGCTTTTATTCGAAAGGGCTTTAAGGAATTCATTCCGGATACCACGAAATCATTATTGCCCAAAGAGTTTCCTCTGTAATGGATGCGGATCAGATTCTGATTATGGACAAGGGAGAAATTATTGCCCGAGGTACCCATGAGGAACTTATGGAGAATTCTCCCATTTACAGAGAAACCTATGAGTCCCAGAATAGAAAGGAGGTAGAGGATGGAGAATAAGGGAAGACCAAAGAATTTTATGATGACCTTAGGCAGAATCATAAAGGACTTATTTTCCTTTTATCCAACACTTCTGCCTATTACTCTTTTGTTTATTGTAATTAATGCGGTAGTAACCTCTATTCCGGCTATTTTCCAGCAAAAGATTATCAGCCTGATTGAAACCGTTTATAAAGAAGGAAATTGGAATGCGGTATCCTCCGATATTTTAAAACTGGTTGGGATTTTGCTGGTATTTTACACAATCTCCTTGTTTTGTGCCTATTGCTACAATATGAATATGGCTACCATAACCCAGGGCTCCTTAAAACAGTATCGACAGAAACTCTTTAATCATATGCAGGATCTGCCCATTGCCTTTTTCGACCAAAATAAAACCGGAGATATCATGAGTCATTATACCAATGATATTGATGCTATGAGACAGTTTATCTCTATCTGTATTCCTCAGGCTATTTCTTCCTTGATTACGGTAATTACGGTAGTTTCCATTATGCTGTATTATTCCCTTTGGCTTAGCCTTATGGTGCTTTTAGGCTCCTTCTTTATGCTTCGAATCATTAAGGTAATTGGAGGAAAATCCAGTCATTACTTTGTTCGTCAACAGGAGGAGCTGGCTCGTTCCGAAGGCTTTATTCAGGAAATGATGAATGGACAGAAGGTGGTTAAGGTCTTTAACCATGAGGAGAAGAGTATACAGGATTTTGACCGCTATAATGACGAACTGTTCCGGGTTTCCAACGAAGCCAACCGTTACTCCAATGTGATTATGCCTATCCTAAACAATATCGGAAATATCCTTTATGTTTTGGTTGCCATTGTGGGAGGCGCACTTTTGGCTTTCCATGCACCGAACATTTCCATTTCCGGATTAAGCTTAAGTATTGCCATTGTCATCCCCTTCCTGAATATGACCAAGCAGTTTGCCGGTGTAATAGGACAGATTTCCTCTGAGGTCAATGCCGTGGTTATGGGTGTTGCCGGTGCAGGTCGTGTTTATCAAATGATTGATGAAGAGGTGGAAGAGGATGAAGGAAAAGTTTGCCTTGTAAATTGCTCCCATGAGGGAGACCGTTTAGTAGAAAGCAATAAGAGAACAGAGCTCTGGGCTTGGAAGAGTATTTTACCGGACGGAAGCATTTCCCTGAAAGAACTGAAAGGGGATATGGAACTAAAGGGAGTGGATTTCTCCTATGACGGAAAGCGAAAGATTCTAAAGAATATTGATGTCTTTGCAAGACCGGGAGAAAAGGTAGCCTTTGTAGGCGCTACCGGTGCAGGAAAAACCACCATTACCAACCTTTTGAACCGCTTTTATGATATTCAAAAAGGAGAGATTATCTACGACGGCATCAATATCCGGGATATTGCCATTTCCGATTTAAGAAGATCCATTGCGGTAATCCTACAGGATATTGTGCTCTTTACCGGAACCGTAATGGAAAATATCCGTTACGGAAAGCTGGATGCGACGGATGAAGAATGTATTGCTGCGGCAAAGCTTGCGGGAGCGGACGATTTTATTACAAGACTCCCCAAGGGTTATGATACGGAGCTTAGTGCAAACGGAGGCAACCTTTCTCAGGGACAGAGACAGCTCTTGTCCATTGCCAGAGCAGCGGTAAATGATCCTCCTGTCCTAATCATGGATGAAGCTACCAGCTCCATTGATACCAGAACGGAGGCTATTGTTCAAAAGGGCATGGATGCTTTAATGGCGGGAAGAACCGTTTTTGTCATTGCCCATAGACTTTCCACCGTACAAAACTCTGATGTGATTATGGTTTTGGAACAGGGAGAAATTATAGAGCGAGGCAGCCATAAGGACTTGATTACCGAAAAAGGAAAGTACTATCAGCTCTATACCGGAGCCTTTGAGTTGGAGTAAGCTTAGTATTTCTGTAGCTTTAGAGCGAAATAAGCTTGAAGTTTTTGTATCGTAGAAGCGGAATAAGCTTGTATTTCGCTCTTGCCATGGAGAAAGGAGCTGTGCTATACTGCGGGAGATGCCACAATAGCACAGTCGGTAGTGCATCTGATTCGTAATCAGAAGGTCACCAGTTCAAGTCTGGTTTGTGGCCTCTCTTTAGCGGGGAAGCAGAGTAGGCTTCCCTGCTTTTTTATTCATAACGAGTATCGATCGCAAAGCGTGCGATATCTCGTTTCATTGGTGATTTTTTTTGAGTAAAACGGTCGATAGATAAAATAGGGAGTTGAAAAAGATATGGAAGTGCAGAAAAAGGAAGAAAAGAAAACAAGCATGGAGCCGGAGTCTTCTGAAGCAAAGGAAAAGCAGAATTTGGCGGATAAGAATGGTTCACCGGAAGGGGAGAAGAGAAAGGAACAAAAGAGAGTCCTTATCATTCTTCTTCTTGTATGTCTAATGGCAGCTTTATCTTTTTTTCTTCCAAAGGCCTTTGCTAAAAAGGATGCCAGAAAGGTACAGATTTTAAAAAAACGGAATTGTTCTGATTGAAAAAAATCTCTCGGAAAACAGCAAAATCTTGATTATGGATAACGAGGCCAGAGAAGTGGACTTTAAGGAAAATCTGGCATCCCTTTCCGAAGATGAGGTAAATCCTGCAAAACATGAGGTGAACTTTATAGAAATTAAGGATGGAAAGGTACTTTGTACCGAATCTAACTGTAATAATCAAATCTGTGTACGGACCCCTGCCATCAGTGTGGAAAATCCGGACCTGCCCATTGTGTGTCTGCCCCATGGCTTAATCATTCAAATTATTACAAAATCCTAACATTTCCCCGGATTAGCTTACAAATCTCATTTCGAACTTGCGAAAAAAGAATCTATGCTTTATCATGCAGAGGTATCGTTTTATTAAAAAAGGAAAAGAAAATGAAGAAGAATTGGAAAATTTTAGTAGTGAACTCTATTTGTCTGATTTCTCTTTTTTCTGCCATCCCGGCTTATGCAGGTCGTTGGCAGAAGGGAAACGGCAAGAACAGCAATAAATGGTGGTACAATCATCAGGATGGAACCTATCCAAAGGCTACCTGGGCTTGGATTGACGGTAACGGTGACGGCATTGCAGAGTGCTATTATTTTGATGCCAACGGATGGCTAAAGTCCAATACCACGGTGGAGGGATATAAGGTAGATACTACCGGTGCCTGGCTTAAAGATGGTGTTGTGCAGGTGAAGGCTATCGGAGAAGCGGGAGTTTATACCAACGGTAAGAGCGAGTCCAGCTCCGGAACCATTGATGTGATGGGTTCTGACTTGGATTTGGGAACAGCAGTTTCCGATCAGGAAAACCAGAAGCCTTCTGTGGAGAAAAAGAGCTCCGCTTCCAAGAAGGCAAGTGCAAAGGAAGAAAAGAAGAGCGGACAGGATGTTCTGGAGGTTTCCGGCTCTTATTCCGGCCCCGAAGTGGAAGGGGACAGCAATCTTGCAACGGAAAAACCTGCTAAGAATAAGGCTGAGAATTTCAGCGGAAATGTTGGAAACAGTGCACAGGATTTAAAGAAGTCCGAGGCAACGGAGTTAATCAGCTATGCCCGTTCCTTCATTGCAGTACTTCCCTATAAGGTGGCAGGAACTTCTCTTAGTACCGGTGCGGATTGTTCCGGATTTACCCAGGAGGTATTTAAGAAATTCGGTATTTCCATCCCCAGAGATTCCCGTTCCCAGTATGCTTCCGCCCAGAAGATTTCCGCGGAAGAGTTACAGCCCGGCGATTTAGTATTTTACGGTTCTTCCCCAAGTACCATTTATCATGTGGGAATTTATTCCGGAAACGGAACCATTATCCACTGTACAAGAACCGGTGACTTTGTTCGAGAGCACGATGTTTTCTACAAGAAGCCATACGGATACGGAAGATACACAAAATAATTTTCTTTTCTTCAATTCTATAGATAAAAAAATCAGCAAAAAGATCGATAGATTCGGCTCATACGGATTTATCGGTCTTTTTTTCATGTTCTTAACGAGTATCGCACGCGTAGTGTGCGATATCTCTCGTTTGAAACTTTCTGAATTTTTTTCAGTTTCATTTCAGTAAAAGCTTTCTATACTGGGGCTATCTCAAAAAGAAAGGAGATGTTGAAATTGAAAAAAAGCAGAACATATTCAAAAAGATTTGAGAAAAAAATATTTACTGACAAAAAAATCAATATGAAAGACTTTTAGAAAAAGCTTCAAGGGAAAAATACTGGAAGACGCCTATCCGCACTACAGTATTTACAGTCTGTACTTTGACAACGATAGCTTCTCCTCTGTCAGAAAATCCATAGAAAAGCCAAAGTATAAAGAAAAGCTGAGACTTCGGTCCTATGGCTTGCCCAATCAAGATAAGGAATTGTTTTTGGAACTGAAGAAAAAATATCAAGGAGTAGTGTATAAAAGAAGAATTTCTCTTTCTTACCAGGAAGCGGAGGACTATCTCTTCCGTAAGATTCATCCCAAGGAGGAGAGCCAAATCTTCCGGGAAATTGATTACAGCAGAAAGAAAGAGGAGCTGGAGCCGAAGGTCATGATTCGTTACGACCGGGATGCTTATATGGGAAAGGAAGACTCTGAATTTCGAATCACTTTTGATCGAAACATTCTAGGCTATACCTTACAGGGAAGCTTAGATAGGGAAGAAGAGGGCTTTAAGCTTCTACAAAATGGAGAGGTTCTGATGGAAGTAAAAAGCAGCGGTGTTCTTCCCCTATGGTTTAGTCAAATCCTATCCGAGGAATCCATCTTTATGGGAAATTTTTTTCCAAATACGGAAATTATTATAAAAGCGTTATCTTCCCGAATTTGCGATTCGGAATGGAAGAAAAACAAAAGGAGATTTATACACTAAGATTCTCCGATTCGGAGATATGGAAGAAGCAGCCTTTAGCACAAAAAGCTTTAGGCAGAATGGAGGCAGTATGTTAGAGAGCATTTTCACAGGAAGCTTAAGTCCCGATGTAATCCTGATTTGTTTGGGGGCATCCATAGTTTATGGCCTGGTGATAGCCTTTTGCCACAGCTTTAAAAATAAAAGTTCCTCCAATCTATTTGTGGCTCTGGCTTTACTTCCGGCCATGGTGCAAACCGTCATCATGTTGGTGAACGGAAACGTGGGAACGGGAGTTGCGGTGGCAGGAGCATTTTCTCTGGTGAGATTCCGATCCGCACCGGGTAATGCCAAGGAAATTACAGCTATCTTCCTGGCTATGGCGGTAGGACTGGCCTGCGGTATAGGATACATTGCCTTAGGAGGCATTTTAGCAGTCAGCTTAAGCCTACTGTCTATTCTGTTCCAAAACGGTATCTTCCAAAACTGGGGAAAGAAAGACCGATACCTAAAGATTACCATGCCGGAAAACCTGGATTATGAAGAGGTATTTCAAGACATTTTAAAAGAATATACCGAAGTTTCCGACTTATTACAGGTTAAAACCGTAAACCTGGGTTCTTTATTTGAACTACAGTATAAGGTTCAGCTGAAATCCGATAAAAAAGAAAAAGAATTCTTGGATGCCTTGAGAGTTCGTAACGGTAATCTGGAGCTCTATCTGGCGCGCAGTATGGATGAGCGGGCAAGTTTATAAAATAGGATTCTAAAGCTTTAGTTGTCCTTTTTGGGAACAAGAAAAGGATGAGAAAGGGAATCTATGAAAAAATAAAGAAGGATTATTTTACAGAGAATTATTTCACTAAAGAGTACAGAAAGGAAAAGAAAAAAATGAAGAAGAAAATAAAGGTAAATTACAATAAGCTTGCGGCCTTGGCTTTAGGTCTGGGATTAAGTAGCATTATGGTGGCCTGCGGAAGTACAGCCAATGCGGCACAGAATAAAACAGTGAGCAATAATACACAGGCTACAAGCCAAAAGCCGGCGGAAAAGTCTACGGGAAGTGAAACGAAGATTACCGTGGAAAACGGAGAGATTAAAACAAACGGAAATGGCGTTTCTGTAGACGGAAAAACCATTAGCATTTCCACTGCGGGAGCTTATAGAATTTCCGGAAATTTGGAGGATGGACAGGTGGTGATTGCGGCGGGAGATACCCATAAGGTTAATCTGATTTTGGATAACTTTAGCATCAGCAACAAAGAAACAGCTCCTATTTATGTTAAGACCTCCGGGGATTTCACCCTAACTCTGGCAGAGAACTCCAAGAACTCCGTACAGGATCTTAGAGCGGCCAATACCACAGAAGACAGTAATTCCAATTCTTCCAATAGTAAGACAGAGGATATTCCCGATGCGGCAATTTACAGTAAGTCCGATTTGATTCTAAGCGGAAGCGGCAGTCTGGAAGTGAAGGGAAATTACGAGGACGGTATCCATGGAAAGGACAGCTTAACGATTGAAGGCGGAAACTATACTGTTGAAGCGACAAAGCACGGTATTAACGGTAAGGACAATCTGACCATTAATGACGGAAGCTTTACGATTACTGCAGGACAGGACGGCTTTAACACCAATGGAGATATGACGGTATCTAAAGGAAGCTATAGCCTTTCCGTTTCTGATGACGGTATTCATGCAGACGGTAAGCTGGTGGTAAATGAAGGAAACGTAAATATCGAGAACTCCAATGAGGGACTGGAGGGCGCTTCTATTGATATTAATGGAGGTACGATTACCGTAAAGTCTCAGGACGACGGATTAAATGCGGCAAGCGACAGCAATTCAGGAAATGAATTTGCCGCACAGGAAGGGGTATATATCAATATTAATGGCGGTACTCTTCGGGTGAATGCAGGAGGCGACGGTCTGGACTCCAATGGAGACTTAAATATTAACGGTGGAACTCTTATAGTAGATGGTGCCGGACACGGAAATGGACCCTTGGATTACAACGGAACAGGCACCATTACCGGAGGTACGCTTTTGGTAGCCGGAAACAACGAAATGTTCCAGACCTTTGACGGAAACAGTTCTACCCAGGCCTTTGTGGTAGATTATCTCAGCAATAATCAAAATGCGGGAACTTCGATTAAAATTAGTGACAGCAAGGGAAAAGAAATCTTTAATGTTTCCGATTTGCAAAACAGCTACGGCGTAGTATTGTTCTCCTCCCCGGAGCTTGGCAATAATCAGAGCTATAAGCTTTCCGCAGGAGAAAATACAGAGGAATTTACGGTAAGCGCTATAGCCAATACCTTAGGAAACGCAAATGCAATGGGAGGTGGAATGGGTCATGGCGGACCTCAGGGTGGACCACCAAACGGAGGATTTAACGGTGGTCAAATGGAGGACAGAATGGTGGCGGTCCGCAGGGCGGCCCTCCAAATGGAGGCTTTAATGGCGGACATAATGCTGGCCAGAATGGCGGCGGTCCGCAGGGCGGCCCTCCAAATGGAGGATTCCAAGGTGGCATGAACGGCGACCAAGGAAGACAAGGGGGCAGAGGGCAAGGTCATCAGAATGGCAACCAAGGAATGCCCGGAGATAGAGAACAGGGTGGCATGAATGGACGCCAAGGTGGACATGGCGGTAGAGGCCAAGACGGTCAGAACGGCGGTCAGGGAATGCCCGGCGAAATGGGCGAATTCCCCAGTGGGGATGGCAACAACTTCCCCGGCAATCCACCCAGCGACAATGGCATGGGAATACCTCCAATGAATAACGGTCAGGGCATGGAACGAGGCGGTATGAACGGTGACCAGAGAATGCCCGGCGGAAGAGGACAGGGTGGCATGGATGGCAGTCAAGGAATGCCCGGAGATAGAGCTCAGGGCGGCATGAACAATGGTCAGGGCATGGAAAGAGGAAACAGACCGGATGGACAGGGAAGTAAGAAGAATAAGCAGAAGAGTTCTAAGAATAACTCTTCAAAGAAGAATACTCAGGCCGGAAATAAACAGGCTACTCAGGGAACAGAGAGTAATCAGGCAGGATAAATTTAAATAAGCTAAGGGTATGAATTCTATTTTTCCTTTACAAGCTTTCCTGAATTGGATATGATGTTATGGATTGTATCAAGATATTTCAGAGCGAAAAAGGAAAGGAAAGCTATGAATTTATTCTCTCAAAAGAAACAGCAAAAAAAGACTAAGATGGTACTTACTGGTATCCTGATCCTTAGTCTTTTTTGCCTGTCTATGATATTTACCGCCTTTGCAGGACCGGGGGAGCTTTATCAGAAAAAACTGGAATCCCAAAGTTCTACATCCAGTAACGATGTTGAAATTCGAATCGGAAAAAAGCTTTTCCAAACAGAGATAGGAAAAAAGGAAGATCAGCTTCTTGTAATGTTGGACCATGAATTGAGCCTTTGGAACAAGGGAGAGGATCGGTATTATTTACAATGGAAGACCTATAGCGGATATGGCAGAAACGGTTTGAAGGAAGGGACGGAAAGAAAGGAAGGAGACGGAACCACGCCTTTAGGTGCTTATCCTATTTCCTTTGCCTTTGGCTTTCCAAGCTCTGTGAATACCAAGCTTTCTTATAAGCAGATTCAAAAGACTTCCTATTGGTCCGGAGAGAAAAATACTTACAACACCTGGGTGGAAAGTCCTACAAAGATTGCCGGAGAAAAACTGTATTCCTATAAGATTTGCTATGAGAAGGCTCTGGCCATCGGATTTAATCAAAATCCCGTGGTATTTGGTAGGGGCTCCGCTATTTTCCTACATATCAAGGCACCGGATACCTGGGAGAGCTCCGGCTGTATCACTATTGAAAAGCAAGCGATGGAAGACTTACTTCCTTTACTAAAGGAGAAGCTGAGTATTATTACCTTACAAAAAGAGGATGAACTTCAAAAGTATTAAAATATTCGGAAGTATATAAAGAGCTTTAAAGAGTATGAAAGTTTTTGAAGAGCATAAAAGCTTTTGAAGAGCATAAAAGCTTTTGAAGCGTTTTAAGACATTTTTATAAAATGTTGTAAGGAACTATGGAATGGAATCCATAGTATTGAAGGAGGAGAAATGGATAACAAGAAAAAACGTTTGATTCGGGACTATTGTTATATGATTATAGGCTCCCTATTAATTTCCATTGCCTCCAAAAATATTTATGATCCGGCAGGATTAATTATCGGAGGAGTTTCCGGTATATCCATTATCCTTCGACACTTATTCGGTCTGCCCTTGTGGTTAAGTAATACCGTTATTAATATTCCGCTTTTTGGTCTTGGATATCTCACTAAGGGATGGAAATTCATTGCCAGAACCATATTTGCCACCATGCTATGCTCCTTTATTTTGTATGTACTTCCGGATTATACTCTGATTCCTGCAGATGATTTATTTTTAGACTCTGTGATTGGTGCCATTCTTATGGGAATTGGCTGCGGCTTGGTCTTTGCGGCATCCAGCACTACCGGTGGAACGGATTTGATGGCTGCGATTATTCAAACTCGCTTTAAGCATATATCCATTGCGAAGCTTTTACAGTTCTGCGACGGTGCTGTAGTGCTTTGGGGATTACAGCTCTTTGGGGTAACCAAGGCCTGCTATGCCATTGTATCCGTATATGTTTTCACCAAACTTTGTGATTCCTTTATTGACGGTATGCACTTTGCTAAGGCGGTTACTATTATTTCCAATAAGGGAGAGGAGATTTCTCAATGGATTATGAAAGAGCTGGAACGAGGCGTTACCGGTATTGATGCGAAGGGAATGTATACCAGACAGGGAATTACCATGCTGTACTGTGTGCTGAGTCCAAGAGAGGTGACCAGAGTGAAGGACCAGGTTTACAGTATGGATGATAAAGCATTCTTTATCATTTCCGATGTGCGAGAAGTACATGGCGAGGGTTTTATCAATCATAATGAAGATTAAAAGCATTACCATTCGTAAATCCAAAAATATTGTATTGCTTATCTTGGCAGGATTGGTGCTTCTATCCTGCCTTTTTCAGTATCCGGATTTTTCTTATCTAATGAGTTTTCCTGTAGAGAAGTATTTTTCCATGCTTTCCATTCTGATTCTATCCGTGTATTTGATGGAAAGCCAATATTTGCATCATTTGGTGTACAAGCAGTTAAATCGCAGTAAAACAAGAAAAGGCTTATCCCGCAGACTGATTTTCTTTAGCTTTCTATTTTCTACCTTTTTTGGAGATACTTTGAGTCTGTTTGTGATGATTCCCATCACATTGGACAGCCTGGGAAAAGAAAAGAATTGTAAATATCTTCTGGTGCATACTCTGGTTCTACAGGTTTTAGCCAGAGAGATCGGAAGCTTTCTCTTTCCCTACACCAGCCTCTCTTCCCTATATTTGTTTTTGGAATATGGCTATAGCTTTCTGTCCTTCTTACGGATTAGCTTTATCTTCTTCCTTTTGGAGGGAATCTTTTGCTTCCCTATGCTTTAGTTTTAAAGGAAGAAAATGCCGTATTTGTGAGAAATTCGAGGGAAATGACTGGATGCTGATACTCTGATTCATTTTCCCTGCTTTTCCTTTTTAATATTCTATCTTATCTTTGGATTATTGGAATTCTTTTGCTTTTCCGTCAACCTCACATGCGCTTATTTTCGAAGAAGATATTTTTAAAGCTAAGGATGGCTTTCTTTTCTCTTCTCTTTTTTGATTTTTGTTGTTAAAGGAAGAAATTACCTATCATGGTGGCTGTAGTCGCTTATTTGGAGATGGATTTAGCCCATAGGACTAATTGAGGGCTTTATCCTATCAAATTTTCACAAGACTTCTGCCACTGTACTATTGTCCTCCTTCATATTTCCAAGAGACAGCTGATTATATTATACTATCACAATTCATCCCTTAGCGTTAAACTATAGCAGTATTATGGCTATTGTTTTTTTTTCTTGCGAAAACAGAAGCTTGTAAACCCTAAGGAAGCTTTCTTTTGCATTATCTGATGGTGCATGGAATGATGCTGATTATTCTATTGTTTTGGCCTTTTCCGCGGTAATTTTAGGAGAGAGATCATGAAGTATTATTTTATCATTGGAATCAATGGGCTATCCTCTTGGGAATGCCCATAGAGCTTTGTTCCGAGAACAGATTCTTATTTTAGTCCTTTATTTCTTCCAATGAGGAAGGGCATTATACGGAAGATTAGACAGGATTGCAGTAGAGAACAATAATGACTTGATACAGTTCCCCAGGTGGGAAATCGTCGGACTTTATCCATGCGACTATGGAATATCTGGAGAGTTTGGGATATCAGGGTATAATTAAATCTAGGGCTGTCTAGCCTTGGGCCGTAGTGGCTAAAGGGAAAGGCTCAAAATGCTTAGAAATCCGATAGTATTGGAGGCTTCTTGAGCTTTTCCTTATTGAAGGATTTAAAATAGGAGTCTCTATAAAGACAGGATAGGACTTTAAATACAGAAGGAGAATGGGAAGAGCTTTTTGCGGTATTCAATCATTTTCCTTTTTCGGAAATCATCGTTCATCCCAGAACCCAAAAGCAGTATTATTCCGGCCGAGTGAATTTACATTGTTTTCAAAATATTTGTAAATGCTCTAAGCTTCCCCTTGTATATAATGGAGATGTGGAAACAAAGGAGGATATTTTGTTCCTACAGGAACATTTCCCCGGGATACAGGGAATTATGTGCGGTCGAGGGCTCCTGTCCAATCCGGCTCTTTTTCGGGAAGTTCGAGGCGGAAAGGTATTGGAGGAAGGAGAGTTTAAGAATTTTCTCAGTTTGGTGGAAGAGAATTTTGCCAAAGAAATTCAAGGAGAAAGAAATATATTGGCAAAGTACAAAGAATTTTGGAGCTATTTTGCCAAGTCCTATCAAGGCGGTGAAAAAGGCTTAAAGGAGGTTCGAAAGGCTAAAAATTTGGCGGAATACAAGGCGGCCAAATATCGCTTTTTTGCAGAAAGCCATTTTCAAGTAAGGGAGGGATTAAGCCTATGCTTTTAGAGTATCCTCTTTTTTATCCGGATTTTGCCTGTATAGGGAAAACTTGCAAAGACAGCTGTTGCAAAGACTGGTTAATTGACATTGATTGTGATACTGCGGAAAAGTATCAAAAAATGGGCGGTGCTTTAGGAGAGAAGCTTAGAAAGAAGCTCCATAAAAAGGACGGCGAATTTTATTTTGAGGTGGAGAAGGATGGAAGATGTCCATTTCTTCAGGAGGATGGTCTTTGCGAAATCCAGAGCGAAAGAGGAGAAGAGGAGCTTTCCAAGGTCTGCGATGCTTATCCCAGAAGAGAATCCATGGTTTATCCCTATATGCAGCTGGACCTGCATTTATCCTGTGAAGAGGCTGCTAAGGCTATCCTGTCCTGGAAGGGGGAACTGATTCGGGAAGAGCTGGAGGATGAAAGGCTTTCTGAAAAGGAGAATATTTCGGAAAAACAGCACTGGGGAAAGCGGGCAGGATGAGCTTTTTGGTTTCTCTTTTGGCTTTTCGCCAAGGTCTTTGGGAGGCCTTACCCGACTTTCCTCAGGATATCAGCGGATTTTTTGCAGAGCTGAAGACGGTTTTTTTACAGGGGGAAGAGCTTTTGTTTTATGAAAATAAGGCTTTTCCCTATGATGAAGAGCTGGAAGCTTTGGAACAAGGCCTCAGGTCGTCGTTTTTTTCAGAGGAAAGCTTTAGAGAATATTGCAAAATGAATGAGGAAATTCAAGGGAGAGGCGAATTGTGGAAGAGTTTTCTGACAATTTTTCATAGGGCGGAAAAGGATTTGCAGAATAAAATGCAAAGCTTTTACAGGGAAAGAGAAAAAGCTATATTTGGAAGAGCTTTGCAGATATTATACTTTTCGTTACTTAATGACAGGGTTAAAGAAAAAGTCCATTCTACCTTTATTCCATCTTATCAGAAAGAGTATTCTTTGGATGGCTTATACGGAACCGCTCTTGCAATATTTTGCAAAGGAAGAGGAAAAACAGCTTTTCTTCTTTGGGGAGGAAAAGGCCTTTTTCAGGGTAGCGGTATTCTTTTCCAAAGAGGTGGAACACCAAAAAAAGAATATGGATTTATTTCTGGAATAAAGAATAAAAAAACAGATGCAAAAATTCCAAAAAGCAGTATAATAGCTTTTTTGTTGTAGGGGATTTGGAGTGGATTTCATGTAAAAGGAATCTTCCGAAAAGTGCTTTTTTAAAAATGTGGCAGTTTAGTAAAAAAATAGGAGGGAAAGATGGACAAGATCGGTTTTGATAATGAGCAGTATTTAAAAACCCAGTCAGAGCATATCAAGGAAAGAATTGCGAAGTTCGGCGGGAAGCTATATCTGGAATTCGGCGGAAAACTCTTTGACGATTATCATGCCAGCAGAGTGTTACCGGGATTTCATCCGGATAGTAAGATTCGGATGCTGGGAGAGCTTAAGGATGATGCGGAAATCGTGATTGCTATCCATGCCGGTGATATAGAGAAGAATAAGGTCAGAGGCGATTTGGGCATTACCTATGATATGGACGTGCTTCGTTTAATTGACGCCTTCCGGGGTTATGGTCTTTATGTGGGTTCCGTGGTTTTAACTCGTTTTACCGGACAGGAAAGCGCTATTGCTTATCAGCGTAAGCTTGAGTCCCTGGGAATAAAGGTCTATCGCCACTATTCCATTCCTTCCTATCCCTCCAATGTTCCCCTGATTATCAGTGACGAGGGCTTCGGAAAAAATGATTATATCGAAACCTCCCGTTCTTTAATTGTGGTAACAGCACCGGGACCGGGTTCAGGAAAGATGGCCGTTTGTCTTTCTCAGCTTTATCAAGAGCATAAGCATGGGGTAAATGCAGGATATGCCAAGTTTGAGACCTTCCCGATTTGGAATATTCCTTTGCAGCACCCTGTAAACCTGGCCTATGAAGCGGCCACAGCAGATTTAAATGATATCAATATGATTGACCCGTATCATTTGGAGGCTTATGGTGTAAGTACCGTAAACTATAATCGTGATGTGGAGGTTTTTCCGGTCTTAAAGGCCATGTTTAATAAAATTTACGGAAGCTCTCCCTACCAGTCACCTACGGATATGGGAGTCAATATGGCCGGAAACTGTATTATCGATGAGGACGCGGTTTGTAAGGCCTCTCAACAGGAAATTATCCGAAGATATTACGCGGCTTTGGTAGAAAAAAGAAAGGGAAGCATTTCTTCCGATATAGTGGAGAAGGAAGAGCTTTTAATGGAGAAAGCCAATATCAGTATTGCGGATCGTCCCGTTGTTGCTGCTGCAAAACAAAAGGCGGAACTGACCAATGGCCCCGCTGCCGCAATTTCTCTTCCGGATGGCAGTATTGTTACCGGAAAGACCACTCCTTTATTGGGAGCTTGTGCAGCCATGCTGCTTAATGCATTGAAAAAATGTGCGGGACTTCCGGATGATTTAAAGGTGATTTCTCCGGAAATCATCGAGCCTATTCAGCATTTAAAGGTGGAGCATCTGGGAAATCATAATCCAAGACTTCATACCGATGAGATTTTGATTGCTTTTAACAATTTCCGCCAATACGGATGAAAATGCGGAGAAGTGTATGGAGCAGCTGGCACAGCTCAATCAGTGTGAAATGCATTCCACGGTGATTCTTTCTCAGATTGATGAGAAAACCCTTGGAAAATTGGGAATTCGTTTAAGCTGTGAGCCACAGTATCAAAATAAAAAATTATTCCATTCCTAAACCGGAGTATGCTTAAAAGAAACTGGTAAAATAGAGATATCCTGTTATTTTTTTATCGGATTCATAATTTAGAACAAACTGTCAGGGAAAAACACTTATTGAAAGACGAAAATAAATCCTTGGCGGTTTTTTTCTTTTTTTTATAATTGTTAGTGTATACTAACAAAAAAATAATCTGTTAATTTTTTATCTATTATGCACTCTGCACAAAAAATTAATTCTTTTTTTAAACAGAAAGAAAAAGTTTTTTGTGTTATACTGCGAGTATGAACCCTAAGCTAGGGATGGAAGAGTCTATAGCAAGACGCAATAGCGTCTTGGCAAAGGAGAAAAAATGAGCAGGTTAATAATTGTAACTGAAAATGAAGCCCAAAAAACCGTAGAAGGCCTTTACCGAGACATAGAGCGAAGAATTCAGGCGTCCCAGCCTGGTCTTTGTCCTGTTGACTTGGCGGAGGCTTTTGTTCATGTATGTCATTCCCAATCCTGTGGAAAGTGTACTCCCTGTAGAGTGGGACTAGGACAGTTGGAAGGTCTGATTGAATCCGTATTGGACGGTACTGCGGATATGGATACTTTAAAGACCATCGAGAAAACTGCAGAGGGAATCTATAATTCTGCAGATTGCGCTATCGGATTTGAAGCGGCGAAGATGGTACTTAGAGGAATCCGCGGTTTCTACGAGGACTATGCGGAGCATGTACAGCATGGACGTTGTTTTGCCAAGCTAAGCCAGCCGGTTCCTTGCGTATCCCTTTGTCCTGCCCATGTAGACGTTCCCGGTTATGTTTCTTTGATTCATGAAGGACGTTACGGAGATGCGGTACAGTTGATTCGAAAGGATAATCCCTTCCCTGCTGCCTGCGGTTTAATCTGCGAGCATCCCTGTGAGCTTCGTTGTAGAAGAACCATGGTGGATAAGGCGATTAATATTCGCGGACTTAAGCGCTATGCGGTAGAGCATGAGGGAGAGATTCCCGCACCGAAGATTATGGATAAGACCGGAAAGAAGATTGCTATCGTAGGTGGCGGTCCCTCCGGCTTAAGTGCTGCTTATTACCTTAGCATTATGGGACATGATGTTATGGTATATGAGCAGAGAAAGCAGCTGGGAGGAATGCTTCGTTATGGAATTCCGGCTTATAGACTTCCCAGAGAAATTCTGGATCATGAAATTGACGGCTTAAAGAAGGCCGGCTTCCAGGTTAAGACGGACATCTCCATCGGACAGGATATCAGCTTGAAGGATTTAAGAAAGCAGTATGATGCGGTTTACGTATCTATCGGTGCCCACACGGATAAGAAACTGGGTATTCCGGGAGAAGATGCTCAGGGCGTAATTTCCGCTGTAGAGATGCTTAGAAATATCGGAGATGACGATTATCCCGATTTTAGCGGCTTGAATGTCATCGTAGTGGGCGGAGGAAACGTGGCTATGGACGTGGCGCGTTCCGCAATTCGTCTGGGAGCAAAGACCGTAAAGATTGCCTACAGAAGACGTAGAGTAGATATGACCGCTCTACCGGAAGAGGTAGAGGGCGCAATTGCAGACGGTTGCGATATCGTAGAGCTTCATTCCCCGGTTCGCATTGAGAAGGATGAGAACGGACATTGTAAAAGCCTGGTGCTTAAGCCCCAGATTATTGGCGGAGTACGTTATGGAAGACCTTCCCCCAAGGATTCTCAGGCTCCTGAAGTAGAGCTTAAGGCGGATCTGGTTCTGGTAGCCATCGGTCAGGGTATCGACTTCCGTAAGTTCGAGGAATATCAGGAAATTCCTATTGAATCCGGAAGAATTAATGCCTTAGATACTTCTGCACTGAAGGATGTTGACGGTATTTTTGCAGGAGGAGACTGTGTAACCGGTCCTGCAACCGTAATTCGTGCGATTGCTGCAGGAAAGACTGCTGCGGCTAACATCGATGAGTACCTTGGCTACTGCCATGAGATTACCTCTGAAATCGAACTTCCACCGGTTCGTTTCGATGACAATGCACCTACCGGCCGTGTCAATATGAAAGAGCGTCCTGCCGATGAGCGGGTTAAGGACTTTAAGCTTATGGAGTACGGCATGACAGATGAAGAGGCTTGCCAAGAGTCGGGCAGATGTCTTCATTGTGATCACTTTGGTTATGGTATCTTTAAGGGAGGCAGAGAATGCAAATGGTAAATTGTACAATCGATGGAAAAAAAGTATGTGTTCCGGAGCATACCACCATCTTGGAAGCGGCGAAGGAAATTGGCGTTTATATCCCTACCCTCTGCTACTTCAAAGGCTTAAACGAAATTGGTGCCTGCCGTGTCTGCGTTGTAGAGGTGGAAGGGGATCAGAGACTTCATGCCGCTTGTAACAGCCCTGTGCTGGAGGGAATGGTAGTGCATACCAATTCCAAAAAGGCAAGAGACGCCAGAAAATGTAACGTAGAGCTGATTTTATCTCAGCATAATGTTACCTGCACCACCTGTGTTCGTTCCGGAAACTGTGCGTTACAGCACGTTGCCAATGACTTAAATATTATGGGAGAAAGCTTTCCTAAGGATTTACCGAAGCAAAAGGGATCCAAAAGCTTCCCCTTGATTCGAGAATATGACAAATGCATTAAGTGTATGCGTTGTATTCAGGTCTGCGATAAGATTCAGGCTACCCATGTTTGGGATGTTATCAACAGTGGAGGAAAGAGTACGGTAGATGTTCGGGATTTCTATCGTTTGGAGGATTCCCCCTGTTCTCTTTGCGGACAGTGTATTACCCATTGCCCGGTAGGCGCACTGAGAGAAAGAGATGATACGGATAAGGTTATGGATGCTTTAGATGATCCGGAGACCATTGTACTGGCGCAGATTGCTCCTTCCATTCGTACAGCATGGGGAGAGGAATTCGGCTTGGATGCGGAAGAAGCCTCTGTGCAGAGACTGGCCAGTTGCTTGAAGGAAATGGGCTTTGACTATGTATTCGATACCGACTTTGCAGCGGATTTAACTATCATGGAGGAAGCTTCCGAGTTCTTGCATAAGTTAACCCATCAGGAAGGGGACTTCCCTATGTTTACCAGCTGCTGTCCGGGTTGGGTTAGATTTATTAAGAGCCATTATCCAGAGTACATTCCGCAGGTTTCTACCTCCAAGTCTCCCCAGCAGATGTTCGGTGCTATTGCAAAGAGCTATTATGCGGATATTTTAAAGGTAAGCCCTAAGAAGATTTTCTCTGTCAGTATCATGCCTTGCCTTGCGAAAAAAGCGGAATGCTCCTACCCCAATATGACGGATAGCGAAGGCAATTTTGATGTAGATGTAGCATTGACCACAAGAGAGGTGAATCGCTTGATCCGAGCTATGCATATTTCGCCAAAGAAGATGAAGGATGTTGAACTGGATATGCCTTTAGGACTTGGCTCCGGTGCAGGTAATATTTTCGGTGCAACCGGCGGTGTTATGGAGGCGGCGTTACGTTCCGCATATTATCTGGCAACAGGTGAGAATCCGGATCCGGATGCTTTCAAGGATGTAAGAGGAATGGACGGCTGGAAGGAATCCACCTTTGATATTGCGGGCAATAAGCTTAAGATTGCCGTGGTAAACGGTTTAGCCAATGCGGATCGCCTTTTAACTGCTCTGAAAAAGGGACAGGTGCATTATGACTTTGTGGAAGTAATGGCTTGCCCGGGCGGTTGCGTAGGCGGTGGCGGACAGCCGATTCATGATCAGAAGGAAATGGCTGCCCATCGTGCACCGGTTTTATATAAGCAGGATCGGGAAGGAACCCTTCGTTTCTGTCATGAGAATCCGTCTATCAAGCTGGTTTATCAGGATTATCTGGAGAAGCCGCTGTCTGAAAGAGCGGAAGAGCTTCTGCATACCAGTCAAAAGGGCTGGCTGATGCCGGGAGAAAGTAAATAAGTTATTTTTCTACCATAGAGTTTTCTATCCTATACGGAGAAGGGACTGTAAAAATCAAAAATAGTTTTCTTGTTTTGATTTTTTTGCAGTCCCTTCTCTTTTTTTGTCTGTAAGAAGAGTTCATTTTTATTCATCGCTATGAATAAAAATGAACTCTTTATTCAATATTAAAGACATAAAAATAAAGTCTTTGTATGGTTGTGTCCTTTGATGAATATGAAAAAATTATTAGATAAAAAGAAAGATTCCAAGAATTGTCTAAAAAAAATGCAATCTGATGCCAAAAATTCATTTTATTGTGTCTTGAAAGTCCGGGGCATATCGTGTATATTTCTCTGTAAATTCATTAAAGAAGGAGGGCGCTATGCCAAAGTATATTTTAAAAAGGGCGATTATGTCCTTAATTACAGCCTTTTTGGTAGCAACATTAACATTTTTTGTTATGAATATGGTTCCGGGAGGGCCGTTCTTGTCTGAGAAGGCGGTAACGCCTCAGGCTCAGGCTGCTATGGAGGCGAAATATGGTTTGGATAAGCCCTTATTTCAGCAATACACCACCTATATGACCGGCATTTTAAAGGGAGACTTCGGTTTATCTATTAAGAAGAGAGGAAGAACCGTATCCCAGATTATCGGAACGAAGTTTCCGGTTTCTGCGAGGGTGGGTGGACTTGCCCTAATTCTTGCAGTTTGCACCGGTATTCCATTAGGAGCTGTTGCAGCCTTTAACAGAGGAAAGTTTATTGATAACCTTTTGGTGGTTTTATCCACTGCGGGAATAGCCATTCCTTCATTCCTCTCATCAACGATTTTAATTTTTATTTTTACCACTAAGCTGAAATGGTTACCTTCCTTAGGTTTAAAGGATGCCCAAAGCTATATTATGCCGGTGGTGGCTCTGGCTTTATATCCCACCTTCTATATGGCACGATTGATGCGTTCTTCCATGCTGGATGTTATGGGGCAGGATTATATGAGAACAGCAAAGGCCAAGGGAGTTACCACCTTTAAAGCAATTTTCAAGCATGCCTTACGAAATGCAATCTTACCGGTAATTACTTATCTTGGACCATTGCTTGCAGCTTTGATGACCGGTTCCTTCATTATTGAAAAGATTTTCAATATTCCGGGACTTGGTTCGGAGTTTGTAAGCTCTATTACCAGCCGAGATTACCCAATGATTATGGGAACCACTATTTTCCTGGCGGTATTTATTATTATCATGAACCTTTTCGTGGATATTGCTTACGCGATTGTGGATCCGAGAATTAAACTAAAGTAAGGAGAATACAATGGAAGAAATAAAGAATAATCCCTTAAGCCTTCAGTGGAGCTTGGAGGATTTTACCCCCGCTTCTGCAACGGATAAAGAGTCTCTGGTCTTTATGAGAGAATCCGTAAGCTTCTGGAAGGATGGCTTACATCGTTTCCGGAAAAATAAAATTGCCATGAGTGCTCTGTTTATTGTTTTTTTGATTACCATTTGCTGCTTTCTGGTACCCAGCTTTTATCCCTATAAGTACGAACAGCAGATGAAGGGTTCGGAGCGTTTGGCTCCCATGCAGTACTCCAAGACGGAGCAGAAGCAAATTGATGCAGGGGAAAAGGTTTTTCCGCATCTTTTGGGAACGGATCAAAATGGTCGTGACTATATGATTCGTGTTCTGGTAGGCGGAAGAGTTTCCATGACGGTAGGTCTTGTGGCTTCCGTTTTGATTTTGGTCATCGGCTCCATCTTCGGAGCTATCGCCGGATACTTCGGCGGATTGGTGGATATGATAATGATGCGAATCGTGGATATTATCTACACGGTTCCTGACGTACTGATTATTATCCTTTTGGCCCAGACCTTGAAGTTCCCGCTGGAAGCATTGGCCAGCAAACCGGGCTTTGCCTGGATGCAAAAGCTTGGCTCCAATATGATTTCCATGTTTATTGTATTTGCCTTATTGTACTGGGTGGGAATGGCCAGAATCGTCCGTTCTCAGATTATGGTTTTAAAGCAGAGTGAGTATGTTACAGCAGCGAAGGCCTTGGGAGCAGGCTCCGGTCGGATTATCTTTAAGCACCTGATTGTAAACTGTATCGGTACCCTGATTGTAACTACTACCTTACAGATTCCCAGCTCCATCTTTACCGAGTCCTTCCTTTCCTTTTTAGGACTTGGTGTACAGGCACCGATGCCATCCTTGGGATCTCTGGCCAGTGCCGCCTTAAACGGATTTCAAACCTATCCGGAAAAACTTTTTGCCCCGGCTTTCTTGATTTTTATTATCATCTTAAGCTTTAACCTTTTGGGAGACGGCCTGCGTGATGCCTTTGACCCGAAATTGAAACAGCAGTAAGGAGGAAAATATGTCTAGTCAATATCTTGTAGATATTCAAGAAGAGCGTTTATCCTTCTTTACTCCGGCGGGAGAGGTAAAGGCTTTAAACAATGTCACCCTGCAAATGCGTGAGGGAGAAGTTTTGGGAATTGTAGGAGAGTCCGGTTCCGGAAAATCCGTTACCGCCTACTCCATTATGGGACTTACCGCCCAGAACGGTAAGATTGTGGGAGGCTCCGTAGAGTTTAACGGCCATAAAATCCATGAAATGAGTGAAATAGAGCTTCGGAAGATTCGAGGAAATGAAGTCAGCATCATTTTCCAGGATCCCATGACCTCTTTGAATCCGGTATGGACTGTGGGAAATCAGATTGCGGAAGCGGTTTCACTTCATACAGATAAAAAGGGAAGAGCGGCTATGGAGAGAGCCAAGGAGCTTTTGGAATTGGTTGGTATCAATGAGCCGGAGAAACGATTAAAGCAGTATCCCCATGAGCTTTCCGGAGGTATGCGGCAAAGAGTAATGATTGCCATTGCGCTGGCTTGTGAACCCAAGCTCTTGATTGCGGATGAGCCTACTACGGCATTGGATGTAACCATTCAGGCACAGATTTTAGAGCTGATGCAGGAATTAAAAAGAAAATTAGGTATGGGCATCATTATGATTACCCATGACCTGGGTGTGGTAGCCTCCATGTGTGACTATATTGCGGTGATGTATGCTGGAGAAATTGTGGAGTACGGAACGACGGATGATATTTTCTATAATCCGAAGCATGAATACACCAAGGGACTGCTGCGTTCCATTCCCAAGTTCCATGAGCATGATTATTCCAAGCTGGTGCCTATCGAAGGACAGCCGGTGGATCTTCTGAATCCCCCGAAGGGTTGCGGCTTTGCGCCAAGATGCAGTAACTGTATGAAGCTTTGTCTTACCCATAAGCCGGAGAAAAATCAGTATGAGGGTGTGCATTATGCCCGATGCTTTATGCAACAGAAGGAAGACTTTTTGAAGGAAAGGGGGGAAGCCTAGATGCCGGAGCGTTTATTAGAGGTAAGTCACTTAAAGCAGTATTTTCCTGTGGCAGGAAGCAATAAGGTGGTTAAGGCTGTGGATGATGTTTCCTTCTTTATCAACAAGGGAGAAACCTTCGGTCTGGTAGGAGAGTCCGGTTGCGGAAAAACCACAACAGGCCGTTCTATCCTTCGTTTGACAGAGCCTACCAGCGGAAGTATCACCTATGGCGGAGAAGTCATCTTTGATGCAGAAAAGAAAATCAAGAAAAATATGCTTCCCTATAGAAGGAAGATGCAGATTGTTTTCCAGGACCCATATGCTTCTTTGGATCCCAGAATGACGGTGGAAGATATCGTAGGAGAGGCAATCGATATTCACAAACTTTGTGCTTCCAAGGCGGAGAGAAGAGAGAAGATTTTATCTTTATTATCAAAGGTAGGACTGAATTCCGAGCATGCCAACCGTTATCCCCATGAGTTCTCCGGCGGACAGCGACAAAGAATCGGTATTGCCAGAGCCTTAGCAGTGGATCCGGAATTTATCGTTTGTGATGAACCGGTTTCCGCCCTGGACGTTTCCATTCAGGCTCAGGTGGTGAATATGTTTGAGGATTTGCAGGAAGAGCTGGGCTTAACCTATCTCTTCATTGCCCATGATTTGTCCATCGTCAATCATATTTCCTCCAGAATCGGGGTAATGTATCTGGGACATTTGGTGGAGTTGGCGGATAGTGATACCATCACCTTCCATTCTCTGCATCCTTATACCAAGTCTTTGATTTCTGCGGTTCCTATTGCAGATCCAAAGGTAGCCAGGGCATCCCATAGAATTATCTTATCCGGAGATGTACCCTCCCCGGTAAATCCACCCTCCGGCTGTCCCTTCCGTACCCGTTGCCCCTATGCAGATGACTTATGTGCGGAAAAGAAGCCTGAATTTAAAGAGGTGGAGAGCGGACATTATGCGGCCTGCCATCATTTGGACAGAGTAAATTAAAGTCTAAGGAATGATTAGATGCTGGGAAAATACCGGTAGATGCAGGTAGTTGACGGTTTCCCGTTGCAATACAAGAGGTTTAGGAGTGATTCTAAGCTTTTTGAGCAAAGAATAGGCTCCTTCCTATATAGACACAATGACCATTTTTAGAAGGGAGAAATTTATGAGAAAAGCAAAGTACCTACTTCCCATTGCGGCCTTGAGTTTGGCCTTTTTGGTTTCCTGTGGTGGAGCCGATAAGAGCAAACAGGAATCTGCAAAGGGGGAAAGCGGCAGCCAGGCTGCTGAGGCTTCTGAAGCATCCGCAGGTGGAGAGCTTAATGTTCAGGTTGGTTCCTCTCCGGAGACTATGGATCCTGCCTTGAACTCTGCATCCGATGGAGCCACCTATATTCTGCATGCTTTTACCGGATTACTCAGCATTGACAAGAATTCCGATGTTGTGCCCGGACTTGCGGAAAAATGGGAACATTCCGATGACGGACTTACTTGGACTTTTCATCTTCGTCCCGACTTAAAGTGGTCTGACGGAACGGATTTAACGGCAGAGGACTTCGTATATAGCTGGAAGCGTTTGGCGGATCCTGCTTTGGCAGCGCCCTATGGATATGATTTGTTGAGCGTGGTAGCAGGCTATGAAGAGGCTTCCAACGGAAATCTGGATGCTTTACAGGTTTCCGCTCCTGATAAGGATACCTTTGTGGTAAAGCTGAGCAGTCCCTGTACCTTCTTTGATCAGATTGCAGCCTTTGTTTCTACAGCTCCTGTACAGAAGAAGACCGTGGAGGAAAATGGAGATGCCTGGGCAACAAAGCCGGAAACTTATGTCAGCAGCGGACCTTATCGCATGACGGAATATGTAGATGGAGATAGAATCGTTTATGAGAAGAATCCGTATTATTATGACAAGGATAATATCACCTTTGATAAGATTGTCTGGCATCTGATTGAAGATGGAAACTCTGTTTATACCGCTTACAATCAGGGAGAGTTGGATCTGGCAAAAACCCTTCCTTCCGAGGAAATTCCAAGTCTTAAGGGAAATGAGGAATTCCATTTGGATCCGATGATGGGTACCTATTATATCAGCTTTAATACCCAGAAGGCTCCCTTTAATGATCCTAAGGTAAGAGAGGCTCTTTCCTTAGCAGTGGATAGAGATTATGTGGCTAATACCATTATGCAGGGAACCTATACTCCGGCAAACAATCTGGTTGGTCCCGGAATCAGTGATGCCGCGGAGAATTCCTCCTTTGAAGAGGTTACCAAAGAAAAGTATGGTAATTTCTTTGATAACAGTAAATACGAAGAGAATCTTGCAAAAGCCAAGGAATTACTGGCTGAAGCGGGATATCCAAACGGACAGGGCTTCCCCACATTTTCCTACCTGACCAATGATGCCAGCTACCATAAGCCTGTGGCAGAGTACCTGCAAAATGCTTGGGGACAGTTGGGACTGACCATGAACATCGACATTCAGGAGTGGAAGACCGTAACCGCAAACCGTCGTTCCGGAAACTATGATGTGGCAAGAAACGGCTGGGTAATGGATTACAACGATCCTTCCAATATGATTAATCTCTTTGAAACCGGAAACGGTAACAATGACGGTAAGTACAGCGATCCGGATTTTGATGCTTTGGTAGACAAGGCGAGAAAGACTGCAAATGTAGAGGAGCACTATGATTATCTGCATCAGGCGGAGCAGGTTCTGTTAAAAGACTATGGTGCTTGCCCTGTGGCTTACTACACGGAATTTTATCTGGAGAAGCCAAACTTAAGCAATGTCTGGCATACCCCCACAGGATATTTCCTGTTTATGTATGGTAAGAAAGCTTAAAAGAAATTTAAAATGCATAGAAAAGAAAAACGGTCGGGCATTGTCCTGGCCGTTTTTCTATGGTAGAATCTCAAAGGTTTTTAACTTAACGAAAGCTTCGGGATATTCCGAAAGGTTTCGTTTCATTGAAGAGGAGGAGTAATGAAGAAAAAAATTTTTCTAGGACTTTCCATGGCTGTAGCTGTATCCTTGGCGGCTTGCGGAGGACAAAAATCAGCTGACAGCGGAAAGCAGGGAAGTGATGCGGCAAAGGCGGAGGGAGCAGAGGCTTCCGATAATTCCGTATTAAACGTGGAAATCGGACCACCCCAAGAGACAATTGATCCTGCATTAAACAACGCCAGAGAAGCGGCAAACATGATTAACCACACCTTTGAAGGACTTTTACGTTATGACAAGGACGGAAACATCGTTCCCGCCCAGGCGGAAAGCTATGAGAAGAGTGACGACGGATTAACCTATACCTTCCATTTACGGGATGGCTTAAAGTGGTCAGACGGTACGGATTTAACCGCTAAGGATTTCCTTTATTCCTGGAAGAGAGTAGCAGATCCTGCAACTGCAGCACCCTATGCGGAAGAGCTTTTGGGCATGGTGAAGGGTTATAAGGAGGCTGCTGGAGGAAATCTGGATGCCTTAGGTTTAGAAGCTCCGGATGATAAGACCTTTGTTATCCATCTTGCCTATCCCTGTAGCTATTTTGAGCAAATCTGTGCATTTGCGGTAATGGTTCCGGTACAGGAGTCTACCATCGAGGCAAACGGAGATGCTTGGACCAACACTGCTGAGACCTATGTTTCCAACGGTCCATACTATGTATCCGCCTATACTCAGGATGAGCAGTATGTTTTGACCAAGAACCCGAATTACTGGGACAAGGATAACGTTACCTTTGAAACCATTAACTGGCTTTTGGTAAAGGACTCCAATGCAGCTTATACCGCTTATAACCAGGGAGACCTGGATTTCTCCAGAGATTTCCCCAAGGAAGAGTTGGAGAGCGTTCAAAAGACAGCGGATTATCATATCGATCCCCTTCGCGGAACCTATTTTATGATTTTCAACTGCAATAAGGAGCCATTCAATAATCCAAAGGTAAGAGCGGCGTTATCCTTGGCATTGGATCGTGATTATATTGCAAACAGCATTATGCAGGGACTTTACAGTCCGGCAACCAACTTCGTGGGAACCGGTGTTTCCGATGCGAAGGAGGGAAGCTCCTTTGAGAAGGTTACAGAGGAAAAGTACGGCAATGCATTTGATTTAAAGGGCTATGATGCACAGCTTGCAAAAGCAAAGGAGCTTTTGGCTGAGGCGGGTTACCCCAACGGAGAAGGCTTCCCTGCATTTAGCTATGCTACCAATGATACCGACTATCACAAGCCTGTAGCGGAGTATGCTCAGGACGTATGGAAAAAGGAACTCGGATTAAATTGCTCCATCAATATCCTTGAGTGGGCAAGCTTTACAGCAGACCGTCGTTCCGGAAACTTTGATATCGCAAGACAGGGATGGCTCTATGACTGGGATGATCCTGCCAATATGTTAAATCTTTTGGTAACAACTAACGGAAACAACGACGGTAAGTATTCCAGCACGGAATATGACTCCATTATGGATAAGGCAAAGACCCTTACCGACAAGGCAGCCTACTATGATGCAATGCATGAGGCGGAGCAGCTGGCTCTTAAGGATGCAGCAATTGCTCCTATTGCCTACTACAATGATACTTGGTTACAGAAAGAGAATTTAAAGAATGTATGGCACCATCCAAACGGTTTCTGGTATTTCATGCATGCTACAAAGGAATAATTAAAAAGAATCCTTCGTAAAGTTTATTTTTACAGGAAAAAAAGCCCCGGAAGAATTGCCGAGGCTTTTTTTGTATGGTAAACTAGGAAAAGTCAAAAAGGGAGGTTAGTATGCCAAATAGAAGAGTGATGTTGAAACTTTCCGGAGAGGCTCTGGCAGGGGAGAAGCACTTCGGTTTTTTTCCGATGATGTGATTTTTCTCTGTGGCCAAGCAGGTGAAGGAAGCCGTAAATCAAGGGGTGGAAGTAGCCATTGTGATTGGCGGAGGTAATTTCTGGAGAGGAAGACAGTCAGAGCAGGTGGATCGCTATAAAGCGGATCAGGTGGGAATTCTGGCCACCATGATGAACTGTATTTATGTCTCTGAAATTTTTTTCGTATCAGCGGATTGAAAACAAAGATTATGTCCTCCATTGCCGTAGGCGATATGGCAGAGCTTTTTTTCCAAGGATAAGGCGGTGAAGGCTTTGAAAAAAAGGGACAGGTGGTATTTTTGCGCCGGAGGTACCGGACATCCTTCTTTTCCACGGATACCGGAGTAGTGCTTCGAGCATTGGAACTGGAATGTAAGGAGATTCTTTTGGCTAAGGCCATTGACGGGGTTTATGATAAGGATCCCAAGAAGTACCCGGATGCAAAGAAATATGAAAGCTTAAGCATTGATGAGGTAGTGGAGAAAAAAAGTTGCAGGTCATTGACCTGTCCGCTTCCATTCTTTGCTTGGAAAAACAGACTCCCCTTGTCCGTATTTTTCCTTGGAGGAGGAAGACGGTATTGCCAAGGCCCTATTGGGAGAGCATAGAGGAACCAGAGTTACAGCAGAATAATATAAGAGCCGGAGGAAAGAAAGATGGATGATCAATTTACCATTTACATTGAAAAAGATGCACAAGACCCACGACAACCTGATGAGTGAGTTGGGAACCATTCGTGCAGGAAGAGCCAACCCCCACGTTTTAGACCGTATTATGGTGGATTACTACGGTACCCCCACCCCGATTCAGCAGGTAGGAAACATATCAGTGCCGGAGGCAAGAATTCTTCAGATTCAGCCTTGGGATAAGTCCGTTATGAAGGAAATTGAAAAAAAGCAATCAATATGTCCGAACTGGGAATCAATCCCACCAATGACGGACAGGTGATTCGTCTGGTTTTTCCCGGAGCTTACCGAGGAGAGACGTAAAGAATTAACCAAGGATGTAAAGAAAAAGGGAGAGGCCGCTAAGATTGCCATTCGAAATATTCGTAGAGATGCTATGGATTTGGCGAAGAAGCTGGAAAAAGAATGCGGAAATCACCGAGGATGACCTGAGCAGACAGACCAAGGATATTCAGGAGCTTACAGACCACATGATTGAGAAAAATTGATAAGTCTGTCGAGGCTAAGAATAAGGAATTAATGACAGTATGATTTTTCTCAAAAATAATCAAGAGCAAAGAAGCCTTCCAAGGCACATTGCCATCATCTTAGATGGCAATGGTCGTTGGGCGGCTTCTCATGCGTTACCCAGGGCTTTAGGTCATAAAAAGGGTTGTGAGACTCTGGAACAAACCGTGGAAGATTGTGCCAGGCTTGGCATAGAATATCTTACGGTTTACGGTTTTTCCACGGAAAACTGGAAACGTTCCGAGGAAGAGGTGGGCGCTTTGATGCAGCTCTTTCGTTTCTATATGAAAAAGCTGATTACCGTAGCCAATGCCAACAATGTTCGAGCGAAAATGATAGGGTGAAAGAAGTCGCTTTCCCGAGGATATTCAAAAGGGCATTGCAGAGTTGGAAGAGAGCACCAAGGCAAATACCGGTATGCTTTTCAGCTTTGCCGTAAATTACGGGGGCAGAGATGAGATGATTAGAGCTATTCGCAGAATCGCCCTGGAAAGTTCTCCTTCGGAACTTAGCGAGAAGCTTTCTCATCTTACGGAAGAAGAGTTCTCGAACTATCTGGATACTGCAGGAACGCCGGATCCGGATTTGGTGATTCGCACCTCCGGAGAGTTTCGTACCTCCAACTTCCTCCTGTGGCAGTCTGCTTATGCAGAGTATTATATAAGCTCTGTATACTGGCCGGACTTTAACTTGGAAGAGCTGGAGAAGGCCATTGCCTCCTATCAAAAGAGGGAACGGCGCTTTGGAGGACGGAAGGCATAGTGTTTTGCTTTCTTTCTCCTGCATTTTTTCCGAAAGGACAGGAGTGCAGAGAAGAATCATTTTGAAAGATATTTTGGAAATATAGTAAAGGGTAGTATATGGTAGAACAAAAGGACAATAGCACGGAACAAAAGGATAATAGGACGGGACAAAGTGAGGGACAAAATGAACATAAGTTAAGTTCTTTTCTGACAAGGCTGATTAGCGGCCTTGTTCTGCTTTTGTTGTTATTCGGAATCCTTCCCCTGGGAGGTCTTCCGGTCTTGGTTTTTTGCCTGTTTTTATCCCTCTTTGCCTCTTATGAATTGTTGCATTGCTTTTCTTTAGAGAAGAAGAGGATTTCTTTCCTGTCTTATTTTTTTGTTATTCTTTACTATTCAGCCTTATTTTTACATCTACCTATATCTTTCTTTTTGCTTCTTTCCTATCTCTTTCTTTTGGGCTTCTATTATGTATTAAGCTATCCCAAGGCGGATATTCGGGAGATTGCTCTGCTCTTTTTAGTTTTTCCCTATGCCGGCATCCTTTTATCTTACATTTATTTGTGCAGGAGTCTCCCCCATGGGAAGGTGCTGGTTTGGCTGGTATTTTTATCCAGCTGGGGCGCGGATACCTGTGCCTACTGTGCCGGACTTCTCTTTGGAAGGCATAAAATGACACCGGTTTTAAGTCCGAAAAAGACCTGGGAGGGGGCTGTAGGAGGAATACTGGGAGCCGGAATTTTATCCTTCATTTTTGCAATTATCTTTAAGGGACACGGACTTCCTCTGCATTTATCCCCCTATTTATTAGCTCTGGCAGTTTCTCTTGCCGCCTTATTTTCCATAGGTGGAGATTTGATGGCCTCCGGAATGAAAAGAGATTTTCAAATCAAAGACTACAGCCATTTGATTCCCGGACATGGAGGAATTTTGGATCGTTTTGATTCTGTTTTGTTTACGGCGCCCATCATTTACTATGGCATAACAGTTTTAGATTATTTTAAAAAGATTTAATACAAAAGAAGGAAAAACAATCGTCCCTATCTTTATAATAAGCAAGAAAAACATAGATAAGAACTGATGAGATAAAAACTAATGAAATAAAGAAAAACGACATAATTAATAATGTCGCAATTTTAAATCATCATGTAAGACTTATCCTTGATATACTTTAATAAAGTAAGTCTTCAGTATAATTTTTGGGAAGGTAAAGCATGAATATCGTAATTTTAGGGAGTAGCGGTTCCATCGGAACCCAGTGTCTATCCCTTTTAAAGGATCATCCAGAGCATAAGGTGATTGGACTTTCGGTGAAATCCAAAATAGAACTTTTGAAAGAGCAGGCAGGAGAATGGCAGGTTCCAAAGCTTTGTGTATATGAAGAAGCTTTGGCAGAGAAGCTTTCTGCGGACTTGGATATGCCTGTGTCTTCCGGAATGGAGGGCTTGATTGAACTGGCTACCCTTCCGGAGGCGGATATGGTGGTGGTTGCATTGGTAGGCATGATTGGGATTCTTCCTACGATTTCCGCAATTAAGGCAGGAAAAAAGATTGCTTTAGCCAATAAAGAAACGCTGGTTTGTGCAGGACATTTGATTATGCCTATGCTTTCGGAATACCGGGCGGAGCTCTTTCCCATTGACTCGGAGCATTCCGCCATTTGGCAATGCCTTCGGGGAGAAGAAGAAAAATCAGTGGAATCCCTTTTGTTAACGGCTTCCGGCGGTCCTTTTTTCGGACTAAAAAAGGAAGAGATGGAAGGAAAAACCAAGGCGGATGCCTTAAAGCATCCCAACTGGTCCATGGGACAAAAAATCACCATTGATTCCGCCACCATGGTAAATAAGGGCTTGGAAATGATGGAAGCCCATTGGCTCTTCAACATTCCCATGGATAAGATTCAGGTAGTGATTCAGCGGGAAAGCATTTTACATTCCGCGGTGGTCTTTCAGGATGGCGCAGTAAAGGGACAGATGGGGGTACCGGATATGCGTCTACCCATTGCCTACGCCCTCTTTCAAGAAGAAAGGGAGTGCTACCGGGAAAAAAGAATAGATTTTTCTAAGGCCTTTTCCCTTCATTTCTTTCCTCCTTCCTTGGAGGATTTTCCGGGGCTTGCTTTGGGAATGAAGGCCGGTGCCAAGGGAGGCAGTATGCCTACGGTATATAATGCGGCTAACGAAGAGGCGGTTCGCTTATTCTTAGAGGATAAAATTCGCTTCATGGAGATTCCAAGAAGCATTGCCCATTGCATGAAGGAACACGAAAAGTCTTGGAAGGAATTTCCTTCTGTAGAGGAAATTTTCGAAACGGAGCAGTGGGCCAGAGAAGAAGTAAGAAGATTACATAAGGAGGAGAAGAATTGAGTATAGTTTTGGCCATACTTGCCCTGTCATTTTTGGTTTTTTTCCATGAACTGGGGCATTTTCTTGCGGCTAAGTTTTTTCATGTAGGGGTAAATGAGTTTTCCATTGGGATGGGGCCCAGACTCCTGTCATTTTTATATAAAAATACCCGATACAGCTTAAAGTTACTTCCCTTGGGGGGAAGCTGTGCCATGCTGGGAGAGGATGCGGCAGGCTCCGGTGATTTTCTGGCTCCAAAGCAGGAGGATAATGCGGAAAATGTCTATGATTTTGATGGAGTAATTTATAGCGAAGAAGAATTAAAGACGAAGAGCTTTGAAGGAAAGCCGGCTTGGCAGCGTTTTATTATCTGTATTGCCGGCGTTTTCAACAACTTCCTTTTAGGCTTTTTGATTGCCCTTTTCCTCACCGGAACGATTGGGGTACAGCTTCCGAAAATTGCCGCCTCCAATGTATCTACTCCTGCCATGGAAAGCGGTTTACAGGAGGGCGATGAGATTCGCTTCATTAAAATCGGAAATGCCGGGGGAAGAACTGTTCATAGCTACTCCGAGCTTGCCATGTATTTGGAGCTTCATAAGGAGGAGATGCAGGAAGGAGAAGTCAGTCTTACGGTTCTTCGAGATGGGGAAAAGCTTAGTTTTCAGTTCCCTGCCTATAAGGATCCTTCTACAGGACTTTATCGTATGGGCGTGGCTCTTTCCTCTGAGCGAGTGAAGTTTCAAAACCCTTTAAAGACTATAGAGTACAGCTTTTATGAACTGGCCTTTAATGCCAGAGTGGTGATGGACAGTCTGGCATTGATTAGTAAGGGAAAGGTAAGCAGACAGGAAGTTATGGGGCCGGTGGGCACGGTTGCGGTTATCGGAGAAAGTGTTTCCAGCTCCAGCCAATATGGATTTTTCGTAATGCTACTGGTTTTATTAAACTTAAGTATGATGTTGAGCGTAAATCTGGCGGTAATGAATCTTTTGCCTATTCCCGCCCTGGATGGAGGACGACTTCTGTTCATTCTTTTGGAAATGCTGGCAAGAAAGAGGCTTAATCCCAAGTGGGAGGAGCGAATCAATACTGCAGGAATGGTTTTCCTACTAGCCCTTATGGTATTGATTGTCGGAAATGATGTGTTTAATTTGTTGACCGGAGCCTATTCGAAATATTTTAGCTCATAAGTTTATTGTATAAAGGAATACTATGTTCAAAAGAGAAGATACTAGGGAAGTAGAAGTAGGAAAACTTAAATCGGCGGTGGAAATCCGGTGGTTTTACAGTCCATGTGTAATACCAAGACGGAGGATATCAAGGGAAGTATAGCCCAAATTCTTAGACTGGCAGAGGCCGGCTGTGAACTGATTAGGCTTACCGTACCTACAAAGGAAGCGGCATTTGCCTTAAAGGAGATAAAGGCGGCTTCTCCTATTCCTATCGTTGCGGATATCCATTTCGACTACCGCATGGCGATTCTTGCCATGGAAAACGGAGCGGATAAAATCCGTATTAATCCGGGAAACATCGGCTCCCGGGAAAGACTTCAGGCTGTGGTGGACTGCGCCAAGGAAAGAAAGATCCCCATTCGAATCGGGGTGAACTCCGGCTCCCTGGAAAAAGAAGTTTTGGAAAAATATCAGGGAAGAGTAACGGCCCGGGGACTTGCGGAGTCAGCCTTGGCGAATTTGCGTTTGGTAGAAGAAATGGGCTATCAGAATTTGGTGCTTTCCATGAAGTCTTCCGATGTATTGATGGCGGTGGAAGCCCATAAAATTGTGGCAGAATCCTGCCCCTATCCTTTACATGTGGGTATTACCGAGTCCGGAACGGTTTGGTCCGGAAATATCAAATCCGCCATGGGACTGGCTATGATTTTGGGTGAAGGAATCGGGGATACGATTCGTGTAAGTCTTTCTGCGGATCCTGTGGAGGAAATAAAAACCGGCCGATTGATTTTGGAAACTCTGGGACTGAAAAAAGGAGGTATCCATGTGGTTTCCTGTCCTACCTGCGGAAGAACCGACATTGACCTGATTTCCCTGGCCAATGCTGTGGAAAAGCTGGTCCAGTCTTATCCGGAGAAGTCCTTAAAGCTTGCTGTAATGGGCTGTGTGGTAAACGGACCGGGAGAGGCTAAGGAAGCGGACCTGGCCATTGCCGGGGGCAAGGGTGTAGGGCTTTTGATGAAACACGGTGAAGTGATTCGGAAGGTGGAGGAGAAGGATTTACTCTCCGCCCTTAAAGAGGAAATCGAAAAATACCCTGATTAAATAAACAGAAAGGATAGGCATGAAGCAGTTTTTTCAAGTATTTCAGGAATTAACGGTATCGGAGCATTTAAGGGGAATGTTTTTGAATACCACCATAAGCAGAATCACTTTGAAAAAAGACAGATCGAAGCTGAGTATTTATTTGCATAGTGACCATTTACTGGAGCGAAGTGATATTCGGGAAATGGAAGAGGCTATCTATAAGCAGCTTTTTATCGGAAAAAAAATTGCGATTTGTATTCGGGAAAGCTTCCACCTATCCAGTCAATATACGGCAAAAGTGCTTTATGAATTCTATGAAAAATCCCTTTTGGAGGAATTAAAGGAAAGAAACATTCTCCTGTATCAGATGATGAAGCAGGGGGAAATGGAATGGAGAGAGGACAATCGTCTCTCTCTTATTTTAGAGGAACAAATTCTTTTTCGAAAGGAAGAAAAGGAATGTATCCGGGTAATTCAAAAGATTTTTGAGGAGCGTTGCGGTGTTCCTATCCATTTTACTATTCAGTTTGTGCCTGCAAAGAAAAAAGATGAGGAGGAAGCAGATAGGGATAACGCCGCTCTGTATGCTTCTTTCGAAAATCCGGGATATACGGCGGAGGGACTGTCCGATGCTTATGCGGGAGCAGAGGGAAGTGGGGGCCATCCGGAAACAGGTGATATGGCAATACAGGCCGGGGAAGCAGCTTCTCTAAGCCAAGAGAGTTCCGCGCTTTCTGATGAAAACAGCGCTTCAGCGGATTTTTCCGGAAAAGTGCAAGCCTCCGAGTCTGAGCAGAATGCGGGCAATACTCATACCGGTTTGGCAAAAAACACTACTGAAGCATCTTCTTTAGACTCGAAGAAAAGCTCCGGAGAAAAAGCCTTTGAGAAGAAGGGCTTTGAGAAAAAGGGCTTTAATAAAGGAAAGTTCCAGTTTAAGCGTTCCGACCATAGTGATGTGTACTATGGAAGGGACTTCTCCGATAGCCCCATTTCTCTAAAAGATATTCCGGAGGACGGCGGAATGGTAACGGTGGAAGGTCTGATTATTCAGGTGGATGAACGAACTACACGTTCCGGAAAAACCATTTTCAGCTTCTCCTTTACGGATGATACGGATTCTTTGGCTTCTAAGATTTTTGTGGAGGAAGAGAATCTGGAGGAAGCCAGAGCCTTTTTGAAAAAGGATAATGCCATTTGTATCAAGGGAACTATGGAGTATGACAGCTATGACCAGGAGATGGAGTTGGCCCATGTGCAGGGCATCAAGAAATCTTCCTTTACCCGGAAAAAGAGGGAAGATTTAGAAAAAGAAAAGCGGGTAGAACTGCATTTACATACCAAGATGTCGGATATGGACGGGGTTTCGGATATTGAAAAATATATCGACAGAGCCCTGGATTTTGGCATGCCTGCAATGGCTATTACGGATCATGGCGTAGTACAGGCCTTTCCGGATGCTATGGCTTATTTGAAGAAAATTGGAAGACAGAAGGATTTACAGCTGATTTACGGTATGGAAGGCTATCTGGTAAATGACCTGGATTCCATTGTAAAAAATGCCTGTAAAAGAGCTTTAAGCAGTACCACCGTGGTCTTTGATTTGGAGACCACCGGTTTTGATCCGAGAGTCAATCATATTATTGAAATCGGTGCGGTGAAGATTGAAAACGGAAAAATCATTGACCGGATGGATGTGTTTGTAAATCCGGGAGTGCCGATTCCCTTTCGAATTACCCAATTGACTTCTATAGATGATTCCATGGTAATGGATGCCAAAGGAATCGAAGAGGTGCTTCCACAATTTCTGGACTTTGCCAAGGATGCGATTTTGGTGGCTCATAATGCGGACTTTGACTATCACTTTGTCAGCACCAAAGCCAAGGCCTTAAACATTCCTTTTTCAGCACCGGTTATTGATACGGTGGCCTTGTCCCGCCTGCTTTTACCCAGGTTAAATCGTTTTAAGTTAGACACCGTGGCTAAGGAATTAAAGATTGAGCTTTTGCATCACCATAGGGCGGTGGATGATGCGGAGGCTACCGCAAGAATCTACCTAAAGGAACTGGAGATTTTAGAGCAAAGAGGGGTAAGCTCTTTAGAGGAAATCGACAGTCTGGAGGTGGATCAGGTAGGAAAGGTGCGGAAGCTCCCCAGCTACCATATTATCCTGCTGGCAAAAAATGACATTGGAAGAATCAACCTCTATCGTCTGGTTTCACAGTCCCATTTACAGTATTTCAGAATGAAGCCGAGAATTCCCAAGTCTTTGTTGAAAAAATATCGGGAAGGACTGATTATCGGCTCTGCCTGTTCCAGCGGAGAGCTTTTTCAGGCTATGGTGCGAGGGGCGGATGACCAGCAGCTTTTGGAAATAGCATCCTTTTATGATTATCTGGAAATTCAGCCCTTGGGAAACAATGCCTATATGCTGGAATCAGACCGTTTTTCCGCAGAAACGGAAGAGGACTTGATTACTTACAATAAAAAGATTATTGCCTTGGGAGAGCAGCTGAAAAAGCCGGTTTGTGCTACCTGCGATGCCCATTATGCGGATGAGGAAAATGATGTTCTTCGGAGAATCGTTTTGGCTACTAAGGGAATGACGGATGAGGAAGGAGAGGCAAGACTCTTTTTTAGAAGTACTACGGAGATGCTGGAGGAATTTTCCTATCTGGACAGCAATACCCAAAAGCAGGTGGTCATTGACAATCCCTTGAAGATCATGAAAATGTGTGAGCCGATAAAGCCGGTGCGTCCCGACAAGTGTCCTCCGATTATTGAACATTCAGACGAAACTTTAAGGCAGATTTGTTATGAGACTGCCCATAAAATCTATGGACCCAAGCTTCCTGAAATGGTAGAGAACCGCTTGGAGACGGAATTAAATTCCATTATCTCCAACGGTTATTCCGTGATGTATATTATTGCCCAAAAGCTGGTGGATAAGTCCAATGAGGACGGCTATCTGGTAGGCTCCAGAGGTTCCGTAGGTTCTTCCTTTGCCGCTACCATGGCCCATATTACCGAGGTGAATCCCTTGCCGCCTCATTATGTCTGCCCCAAATGCTATTACACGGACTTTGACTCGGAGGAGGTAAAGTCCTATTCCGGTATGGCAGGATACGATATGCCCAGTAAAACCTGTCCCCACTGCGGTACGGTGTTAAATCGTCTGGGCTTTGATATCCCCTTTGAAACCTTCCTGGGCTTTGACGGGGATAAGGAGCCGGATATTGACTTGAACTTCTCCGGAGAATATCAGGCCAGAGCCCATGCCTATACCGGAGCTATTTTTGGAGAGGAAAATACCTACAAGGCGGGAACTATCGGTACTCTGGCTGAAAAAACCGCCTATGGTATGATTAAGAAATTTTATGAAGAGCGGGGAGAAAAGAAGAGAACTGCGGAGCTGAATCGTCTGGTAGCGGGAATTACCGGAATCAGAAGAACCACCGGACAGCATCCCGGCGGTATTGTGGTGCTTCCCCACGGAGAGGATATCAACACCTTTACGCCGGTACAGCATCCTGCCAATGATACGGAAAGCCCCATTATTACCACCCATTTTGATTACCATAAGATTGACCATAACCTTTTGAAGCTGGATATTCTGGGGCATGATGATCCCACCATGATTCGAAAGCTACAGGATTTAACGGGCTTGGATCCGGTAAAGGATATTCCCTTGGATTCTCCTGAAGTGATGTCCTTGTTCCAATCCACGGAAGCTTTAGGCATTTCCCCGGCAGATATTCAGGGGGTGGAGTTAGGCTGCCTGGGGATTCCGGAGTTTGGTACCCAGTTTGCTATGCAAATGGTACAGGACACCAAGCCGAAATACCTTTCCGACCTGATTCGTATTTCCGGACTTTCCCACGGAACGGATGTTTATCTGAACAATGCCCAGGATCTCATCCTAAACGGGGTTACCACCCTGCGAGAAGCCATTTGCTGTCGTGACGATATTATGGTGTATTTGATGCACATGGGCTTGGAGCCGGGGGAAAGCTTTAATATTATGGAGGCCACCAGAAAGCATAAGCCCTTAAAGGACGAGTGGTGCGAGCATATGCTGGAGCATGGAGTGCCCCAGTGGTACATTGATGCCTGTAAAAAAATCAAGTACATGTTCCCTAAGGCCCATGCGGCGGCCTATGTTATGATGGCTTACCGCGTGGCCTATTGTAAGGTTTTCTACCCTAAGGAATACTATACCGCCTATTATACGGTTAGAGCGGACGGCTTTGACTTTGACAAGATGTGCTTCGGTGTGGAGAAGCTCCGTTTTCATATCAAGGAGTATTCCTCCAGAGAGAAGCTTTCCGCAACAGATCAACTCTGTCTTCGGGATATGAAGATTTGCGAGGAAATGTATGCCAGAGGAATTCAATTTGCTCCCCTTGACATTTACAAGGCGAAGGCAAAGGACTTCCAAATCACGGAAAAGGGAGAGATTATGCCTTCCTTTAGTTGTATTGCCGGTTTGGGAGAGGCGGTGGCCCAGGGCTTGGAAGAGGGAGCAAAGTACGGAAAATACCTTTCCAAGGATGATTTTATCCAAAGAACCCACTGTCCCAAGGCCTTTGCGGATAAATTCCATGAATTGGGGCTCCTAGGTGACATTCCCCTATCCAATCAGATGTCTCTCTTTGATTTATAATACAAAAACAACTGATTTTTCTTGTCATATTTCCTTTTTTTCATATACAATACAACTATATATCTTGCGATATGCAATAGACTGCATTGTCAGAAATAGGAGGAAGGATCTATGAAAGTTTATGAAACCGGCAGTATTCGTAACGTAGTTCTTTTAGGTCATGGAGGTGCCGGAAAAACCACCATTGCAGAAGCATTAGCTTATGTAACTTCTGGAATTAATAGAATGGGTAGTGTTGATGACGGGAACACCCTGTCTGACTTTGATAAAGAAGAAAAGAAGAGGAAGTTCTCCATTTCCACTTCCGTGATTCCTATCGAGTATAAGGGAGAGTCCCGAGAGTTGAAGATGAATATTTTGGATACTCCCGGATACTTTGACTTTGTGGGCGAGGTTGAAGAAGCTGTTTCTGCGGCAGATGCGGCAATTATCGTGGTAAATGGTAAGGCGGGAATTGAGCCGGGAACGGTTCGTGCCTGGGAGCTCTGCGAAGCCAATGCTCTTCCCAGACTTTTCTTTGTCAGCAATATGGATGATGACAAGGCTTCCTTCAGACAGCTGGTTCTGGATCTGGAAAAGCAGTTCGGTAAGTCCGTAGCACCTTTCCAGCTTCCTATCCGTGAAAATGAGAAATTCGTGGGCTTTGTAAATGTGGTAAAGATGGCCGGAAGACGCTTTACAAAGTTAAATGAATATGAGGCTTGTCCTATTCCCAGACTATGTGGAGAAGCACCTTACCATTGCCCGTTCCGCCTTATTGGAGGCAGTAGCGGAAAGCTCCGACGAACTGATGGAGAAGTATTTTGCCGGAGAAGAGTTTACGGTAGAAGAAATTCAGGCCGCTTTACGGGAGAATGTAGAAGCCTGCAAGATTGCACCGGTTCTTATGGGTTCAGGCCCCAACGTTCAGGGCTTCAATGTATTGCTTCAGGTTTTGGAGAAGTACTTCCCCTCTCCCGAGTCCTTGGAATCCATCGGTGTGGATGCTTCTACCGGAGAGCACTTCAGAGCGAAGTATCAGTCTGATAAGAGCCTGAGCGCAAAGATTTGGAAGACTATTGCAGATCCTTTCCTTGGAAAATACAGTCTATTTAAGATTTGTACCGGTGTATTAAAGGCCAATTCCGAGATTTACAATGTAAATAAAGAAAGCATGGAAAAGGTCGGAAAGCTCTATCTTCTTCGGGGAAATACCCCTATCGAAGTGCCAGAGCTGAAGAGTGGCGATATCGGTGCGGTAGCAAAGTTGAATATCAGTGAAACCGGAGACAGTATCTCCGTTCGTAATGCGCCTATTTTGTATCATGGACCAAAGCTTTCCGAGCCCTTTACCTTTATGGCTTATCGTGCAGAGCAAAAGGCGGATGAGGATAAACTTTCCACTGCTTTACAGAAGATGATGGACGAGGATAGAACCATCAGATTACAGGCTGACCCGGAAAACAGACAGAGCTTGATTTATGCTATCGGAGAACAGCAGTTAGAGGTTTTGGCTTCCCGATTAAAGGATAGATACAATGTTTCCATTAACCTGGAAAAACCTCGCTTTGCTTATCGGGAGACAATTAAGAAGACCGTAAAGGTTCAGGGCAAATATAAGAAGCAGTCCGGCGGACACGGACAGTATGGAGATGTTGTTATGGAATTCTCTCCAAGCTTTGACTATGACCAGGCCTATACTTTTAAAGAGCAGGTATTCGGCGGTGCTGTACCGAAGAATTATTTCCCTGCAGTGGAAAAGGGAATTGCAGAGTCCTGCAAGAAGGGACCTTTGGCAGGATATCCTGTTGTGGGTGTCAATGCCACCTTATTGGACGGCTCCTACCACCCGGTAGACTCCTCTGAGCAGGCCTTTAAGACAGCGGCTTCCATGGCCTTTAAGGATGCTTTTCTTCAGGCAAGCCCCATGCTTTTAGAGCCGATTGCACACCTGAATGTTACTGTTCCGGATGCTTTTACCGGAGACATCATGGGAGATCTGAATAAGCGTAGAGGAAAGATATTGGGCATGAACGCCCTTAGAGACGGAAAGCAGCTGGTTGAGGCTGAGCTTCCCATGAGTAACCTCTATCTTTATAATACCGACCTTCGCTCCATGACCGGAGGAGCAGGAAGCTTTTCCTTCTACTTCGTTCGCTATGAGCAGGCTCCCGGAGATATCCAGAATCGTGTAGTGGAAGAGTCCAAGAAGATGATGGAAGAATAATAGAGGTGATTTTGTGAACTATAAAAATTTACAGAGGTATAAAAACGGAGACATAACTAAGTTAGACGATTTGTTACATATAAGGTTATTGATTTAAGTTTGTAAAGGAGACTTTTATGAAAAAAAGATACATAAATATATAGCAGTTATGCTTTCCATGATTATGCTATGCACTGTGATTTTACCAAGTGCAGCTTATGCAAAGGGAGTAGATTCTAAAAATTTAGCAATGCTAAATAAAAAAACTATGACTAATACGGATACAGTATATGTAGATGACGGAGAAGGTAATATTGTACCTGTTGAAATAACAGAAACTATATACTATAGAGCGGATACCGGTATAGTTCCAAGGGATTTTTCTCCTAAGGCTAAAGTTGGTGAAAGACGTACTTACACAGTTAAAATATCAAATGAAGCTATGGGAGCACCATCTTTAGTGGGTGGAACATTGAGTTTTGTCGCCAAAAAAAAGGCTGCACAAATTTTGGCAAAAGCTATAGCAGAAAAACTAGGTTCTGGTTTTATTCCTGGACTAAATTTTGTATCATGGGCACTTGGCGTAGCAGCCTTTGCTAATGCAGTTTCAGGTAAATCTGGAATATTAATAACTGTGGGATTAAAATATACTAGTACTTATTTACATAAAGATGGTTACTATGCATATGGATGGTCTGCAACTAGTTTGTCGGTGAGAAGATATTAAAAGGGTGGTAAAAATGAGTAATAAATCAATGTTATTTTTATCAATACTGCAAATAATAGTAGGAGTTCTCGCTGCTGTGGTTTTTGTTAAGAGTATTATTAATGGTGGAAGTACAGAGATGCTGCCAATAATATCATTCATGGCTATGATATTGGGCATAGCAAATGGTGTTAAAAAAATTTACGTGATAAAAATAGAGAATGATAAGAATGGTCTAAATGTTTAGTCCATTTATGGTACAAGTTGTTTTTAATTGTAGTAAGAATATAAAAACAGTAAATCACAAAGTCGGTTTACTGTTTTTTTTATGTAAATGGTCAATAACCCGTCATCTTTTTTCTCTCCACAAAAATTGAGATAATCGTGAAAAGTTGAACGAACTTTTCACACTTTACGAACTTTTTCCACTTTGCACACTATCTCAGGGGGGAATTCAAGATGAACACAAAACTTGCTACAAGCCGGATACTAACAGGGCAATGAGCTGAAATTATAAAAGAATAAAAGGAAATATACTACAGGCGGGTTAAGTCAAAGAAAAGCTTAGAAAAGGATAGCGGTATCCGATCATAGGCCATATGTTGTGGCATGATGCTGAAATAAGAGGAGAACATAGGAGCTTGCTTTTTATTGCGGGGGATTAAGGAATCTTTTCGAGGGCTTAGGCTCTGCACGAAAAAGACGGTCGCGAGGCTTCCGTAGGGAGCTGCACTCTAGCAACGAAGGCGGGCGCATGTTTGAGCCCGAAGGGCGAGTTTGCGCAGGAGCCTGAGTGAAAAAGCGAGTGCAGCGAGTAGGAAACGCAGTGTGTCTTTGAGGCAGAGCCTAAGCCGAAGCAAGACATTCATAAGTCTGTATGATGGAGTTGACAACGATTAGTTGACAGTAACTTACTTCGTTATTTTGCACATCAACTGTTGATATTATAAAAAATTAGTTGTAGTATATTTACAATAGTATTCATGATTGATTTTAATGAAAAGCTTTATATAGCCACTAATGTAGTAGTGAATTTTTTCTGCATCTTGACCAAATTCCATGTCGGGATGAAATGAGAAGGTAAGGAGGAGCAATATAAAAGTCATTCTTATCAGGCATTGCAAAGTGAAATATGGCTGGCGCAGCTTTTACAGCTCGGAAGAATTTGATCGGGCGTGTCGAGAGTATGACAGGGCTCCGATTGAAGCCGCAGAGCTGTCCGTAGATCAGACGGCGGAGGGCATGGTTTACATCAGTCGCTTAGAGCGAAGCAAAAGCACCGCGCTTTGCTTCTATGGCAAAGCGGCACTCAAACAGACGGAGCTATTGGATGAGGTTCCTCTTAGATCAAGTTTTGATACGGAATTACGGCTGCCCCTCTGGTTTTGGAATCTGACGGGGAGAATCCAGTGGTTTTTGAATCATCCGAGGCAAGCAGAGCCCAGACGTCTCACAGAGCGCCGAGCGAAAAAACTGGTCGGAAAAGTATGCGCCGCGGGTGAAGACTGCATTCTTGTCGCGCATGGATTTTATATGCATACCTTGGTAAAAGAGTTTCAAAAAGCGGGGTTCAAAACAAAGCAGCGCAGAGCGTATTATCAAAACGGGCAAGGGATCACACTGTGGTTTCCGACGCCAAGAGAGGGACAAGCATGAGCAGTGACATTTCGGGACAGTAAAAAAGCTTACAGAGGCTCTAAATTACTCTTTTAACCAGGAGCCCTATCTTCGAGTATTCTTACAGGATGCTTTAATTCCTCTAGATAATAATTGGAAGTGTGTAAATAGATAAAGGGGGTAATGACCAATCCACAGCATACCCTATACCTTAGAACAGGTAAAGAATGGGTATGGCTATATAATACGAGGAGGTGTAGATGTTATGAAATATTTTAATCTTCAGAGGTATAAGAACGGAGATTGAGTTATTGGAAAAGTGTGTTAACTGGCTATAATGGAGAAAGAATATTAGTTTAAAATTGTTTTATAGAACATTGAGGATGTTATTTATGAAACGTTTAAAGAGAATATTGAGTCTTGTTTTAGCAATGCTTATGACATTTACAATGATGGTTCCATCTTATGCGGCAAATAAAATAGATCACAGTGATATAAACGGGGTGAAAGTGATTGAAGAAGCGGGACAGTTTCAAATCAACTACACAGAGCAAAGAGAAGATGGATTGTATTATATATCTAAGACTATCAATGGAAATACTATTGATAGCAAAATATATAAGGTTGAGAATGGAGAAAAAATATTAAGTTCTACCATAGCTAGTAATATAAAGGGGGATAAGGTATTTTGTATTGAAACCGATTCTCACGGAAAGACAGACAGATATGAGGTGCGTGCAAAAACAAGTGGAAAACTTGACGAACATATTCAGACTCAGAGTGGCGTTTCGACTTTAGGAAAGAAGAAGTATCTGCGAACTGAGAAGTACGGAATCTCCCTTCTTGGCAAAGGTTTACAATTGCGGCAGCTGCAGGGGCAATAGTAGCGGCGACTCCCTATGTAAGTTTGCCGGCTGCAGTAAAGATTATTACTGCCGCAATAGCAGCAGGAGCGGCGTCTTTGCCGAATTATTTATATGTGACAAGTGATGTATATACAAGCCACAGCGTGGGTAAAATATATACTAGATATGAAAACAAATATTATTTAGATTCGGCGAGAACACAGTATGTGGGTTCTTGGTCATTCAGTAAACGATGGGGACATTAAAGTATGAAATTTGCGAAACAGGAGATATTACGTGCACTTTTAATACTGGTAGTACAAATGCTAACAAGCTTTATGATAGCATATTTTACCGATAGAACATGGAGTTTAAAGAACTTCATTTCTAATGATACATTAATAGTATTTTGGGTTACTTATTTGGTTTGTACAATAGCTTTTGCATTTTTTAAGAAAGCCAATTTAAAGAAAGATGAAAATAGTTAGAGTAACGAATATTTGCAAAAAAAGTGCGTTTGATTCTATGAATTAATAATAATTTGTTTTGATCAAATATATTTCAGAAAAAAATATTCTAATAAAAAAACAGTAAATCAAGTCGGTTTACTGTTTTTTTATGTAAATGGTCAATAACCCGTCATCTTTTTTCTCTCCACAAAAATTGAGATAATCATTAGTCTGCATGATGGAGTTGCCAACGATTACTTGACAGTAATCTAGCAAGAAATGGCCTGCTAGTTACATTGACAGAAAATCAAGAATACTCTATCATATTTTTGATTCCTTAAGAAGAAATAACGAGTTTCAGATGAGGTGAATATGATTCGTATAGCTATTGATGCCATGGGAGGGGACTTAGCGCCTGCTGCCATTGTAAAAGGGGCAATTGAGAGCCTTTCTTCCTGCCCGAATACCCAACTTCTTCTCTATGGAGAGGAGAAAGCCATTCAGGAGGAATGTGCCAAATACCAATATGATACAGAAAGAATAGAGATTATTCCCTGTAGCGAGAATATCAGCTTGCATGAGTCTCCGGTTATGGCCATTCGGAGAAAAAAGGACTCCGGCATTGTTAAGGGAATGAAGGCGGTTAAGGAGGGAGAGGCAGAGGCCTTTCTTTCTGCCGGTTCCACCGGAGCAATTTTAGCCGGAGGACAGCTTATTGTAGGAAGAGAGAAGGGTGTACTCCGTCCCCCCCTTGCGGCTTTAATGCCTACGAGACAGGGGGTAACTCTACTTACTGACTGCGGCGCCAATGTGGATGCCCATCCGGAGTGGCTGGTACAGTTTGCCAAGATGGGTGCCATCTATATGAAGGAAATGCTGGGCGTTCCCTCCCCAACAGTAGGCCTAGTGAATATCGGGGCGGAAGAAGAAAAGGGAAATGCTCTGGTGAAGGCTGCCATGGAACAATGTAAGGCAGAAAAGGACTTAAACTTTATTGGATCCGTGGAGGCCAGAGACATCGTGGAAGGCAACTGTTCCGTGGTGGTGGCAGATGCCTTTGTGGGAAATGTGGTTTTGAAAATGTACGAGGGTGTAGGAAAGATGCTTCTTTCCGAAATCAAGTCCGGCATTAAAGAGGGTGGCCCTCTTTCTTTGGTAGGCGGTGCTTTGATTTCTTCTGCCCTACGAAAGAGAATGACAAAATTTGATGCCAAAAGCTATGGAGGAGCTCCCATCCTGGGCTTGAAGGGCTTGGTGGTTAAGGTTCACGGCAATACGGACGGGGTGGAGATTACTACGGCCATTCGACAGGCCAAGGAATTTGCAGAAAAGGGCTTGACCAAGAAGATTGCTGAAGCCTTGGATTTCTCTGATAAAGAAGAGGAAAGCAAGGAAGAATAGATTACAGGAAAGGACAGTAATATGGAATTAGATAAGTTAAAGGAAATTATTGCCAGAGAATTACAGCATGTCAAGAAAGAGGAGATTACGGAGGATTCTCGTTTTGTAGAGGATTTAAATGCTGATTCCTTGGATATTGTACAGATTATTATGGGAATTGAGGAAGAGTTCGGCATTGAAATTCCGGAAGAAGCAAGCTTTCAGATTAAAACCGTTGGAGAAGCACACAAAGCTATTTTAAAGGCTTTAGGAAAATAAAAATGATGGAAAACATGGGCAGCACTCCTTCTCTTTCCAAGCTGGAAGAGGATTTGGGGTACCACTTTCAAGATCAGAAGCTTTTATTGCACGCCTTAACCCACCCCTCTTATTCCAATGAGATGGGGCATCCCAAGGAGGCCTCCAACCAAAGACTGGAATTTCTGGGGGATGCGGTGTTGGAGTTGGTTTCCAGTACCCTTCTTTACCATAAAAAACCGGTGATTCAGGAAGGAAGGATGACCAAGCTTAGGGCGGCATTGGTATGTGAATCGGCCCTGGCTGTGGTGGCAAAATCACTACAGCTTTCTTCTTATCTTCTTTTAGGAAAGGGAGAGGAAAGAGAGGGAATTCAATTTCGGGATTCCGTTTTATCCGATGCTTTGGAAGCGGTGATTGGTGCAATTTATCTTGATGGCGGTATGGAAAAGGCGGAAGGCTTTGTTCGGGAGAAGATTTTATCCGATATCGAGCATAAAACTCTCTTCCAGGATGCGAAAACCATGTTGCAGGAATATTGTACGGCAAAACGTTATCCTCTGGAGTATGATTTATTAGAGGAAAGCGGTCCCTTTCATCAGCGTTTTTATAAGGTGTCTGTGAAAGTTAATGAGGAAGTTTACGGCATCGGAGAGGGAAGCTCCAAAAAGAAGGCAGAGCAGGCGGCTGCCTATTTTGCATTAGAAAAAATAAAGGTGGAAACAGGGGATGTATTTAAAGTCTATTGAAATTCAAGGATTTAAGTCCTTTGCCAATAAAACTGTTTTGGATTTTTCTCCTGGTATTACCGGGATCGTAGGGCCTAACGGCTCCGGAAAATCCAATATTTCTGATGCGGTTCGTTGGGTTTTGGGAGAACAGAAGGTAAAACAGCTTCGTGGGAATTCCATGCAGGATGTTATTTTCTCAGGAACTGCCTTAAGAAGAGCCCAGGGCTTTGCCTATGTGAGTATGTGCTTTGACAATGCAGACCATGCCTTAAATCTTCCTTATGAAGAAATTACCGTTAGTAGAAGATTGTATCGTTCCGGAGAATCGGAATATCGTTTAAATGATGCGGAATGTCGTTTAAAGGATATTCACGAGCTTTTTTATGATACCGGAATCGGAAAAGAAGGCTATTCCCTAATCGGACAGGGGCAGATTGATAAGATTTTGTCCGGAAAGGCGGAAGAGCGAAGGGCTCTCTTTGATGAGGCGGTGGGAATTGTTAAGTTCAAAAGAAGAAAGGACATTTCCCAGAAAAAGCTGGAAGAAGAGCAGGCCAATATGGAGCGTATTCAGGATATTCTTTCTGAGCTGGAAAAGCAGCTGGCCCCATTGGAGAGACAGTCCGGAAAGGCAAAGAAATATCTACAGCTTAGAGACAAGCTCTTACTTTATGAAGCCAATCTTTTCCTTCTGGAAATGAAGGAGGCGGAGAATGGCTTAGAGGAATTAGCGGAAAAAATTGAGAATTTAAGCTATTACCAAAAGGAAGAGGAAGAGAAACAGAATCGTTTAACCCAAGCCTTTTTAGCAATGGAAAGGGAGGGGATGCCTTTAGAGGCGGAGGAACAGAGGATTCGACAGCGGGAAGAAGAGTATCTGTCGGAAAAAGGCGGAGATAGAACGCCGGATTTCTCAGCTTCGAGAGGATATTTCCGGAAAAGAAAGCAGTAAAAAAAGCATTTTCAGGAGCAAATTGAAAAGTTAAAAGAAGAAAGTAGCCGGCTTCTTGGGAAAATGGAGGATTTGGCGGCTACTTTATTTGCCATGCAGGAGCAGTTTTCCTCCCTGCTTCCCTTTAGTAAGGATAAGGCAGAGGTTCAGCTGGATGTGGATTTTATCCGTTCCACCATTAAGGAAGCGGAAATGACCATTCAGAACTGCTTTGGAAACAATTTTGCCTTTGAAGAAGCACCAAAGCTTTCCGGAGCAGAGGAAGAGAATCTTGGGGAGCAGTTTTTAGCCTTTCAGGAAAAAGAGGAGGAGCTAAAAAAAGCCCGGGAAAAATTTCAGTCTTTACTCCAAAGTATGCAGGGGCTCTCCCGGGAATTGCAGGAAAAAAAGACAGGAGTTGGAATCCGAAAAAGAGTCGTTTGGCTGCTCAGGAGAGGGCGGTGGAAAAATCAAAGCCTTCGCCTTGAAAAACCTGGAAAAATCTTGCAGAGCGTTATGAGGGCTTCGGTAATGCGGTTCGTTTCTGCATGAGAGAAAAGGCTAGGGAAAAAAAGGCCTTATCGGTGTGGTGGCGGAGCTGATTTCTGTTCCCAAAGATTATGAATTAGCCCTGGAAACAGTCCTGGGTTCCGGTCTGCAACAGTTGGTTTGTGAAGATGAGGGTACTGCAAAACGATTGATTGAAAAGTTAAAAAGGGAGAGGCAGGGTAGAGCCAGCTTCCTTCCTTTGCCATCCCTTCGGAAGAATCGGGATGAAAAATATGACAGCTTAAAGAAGGAAGGGGGAGTTATCGGGGTATTTGCAGACCTGATTAAGGTTCCGGAGTCCTGTAAGGGCTTGGAGAACTACCTTTTGTCCAGAGTGCTTTTGGTAAGAAGCATGGAGGAGGCTCTTAGCTTAGAAAAGAAATATCATCACAGCCTAAGAATAGTCACTCTGGAAGGAGAGCTCTTACAGGCAGGGGGAGCTATTTCCGGTGGTGCCTATAAAAACAATTCCTCTCTTATGGGAAGAAAAAGAGAGATGGAAGAGCTTAAGGAGGGTATTGAGAAAGGAAAGGAATCCTGCAACAATATTCGTAAGTCTGTAGAGGAGAAGATGAGAGCCTGCAATAGGCTGGAACAGGAGCTCTCCGCTAAAGAAGAAGAAAGGCATCAACAGGAAAAGGGGATTTCCGAGCTGGAGCTTATGCTTCAGGCAAAGATGCAGTTGGAGTATCAAACCCTGTCCACCAAGACGGATTTTCTGACAGAGCAGATGCATGGCTACAGCGATGCTTTGGAAAAGCTTTTTGCCGAGCAATTTGATCTGGAGGAGGCGGAAAAGCAGTCAAAGGAATCCGTACTGCATCAGGAGGAGGAAATCCAAAAATTGCAAGAAAAGCTTTCTTTGGGAGAAAAAGCATTTTCCGATAGAAAGGAAAGTCTGCAAAGAATTCAGGAGCAGAAGCAAAAGATTGCCGAAAAACAAAAGGCATACTTTGCGGAAAAAGAGAAGTTTGCAGAGGCTCAATTAAATCAAGAGAAGGAAGCCCTTCGTTTAGAAAATCAAAAGGAAAGACTGGAAGAGCAAAGTGCCAAGTCTGCCCAATATATCTTGGAAGAGTATGGACTACAGTTCTCCGAGGTAAAGCAGTATTACCGGGAGGAACTTAGCGAAGATCCTGAGCTTTCCAAGGAGATTCAGGAAATGAAGGGGAATATTCGGAGTCTTGGGCCTATCAATCTGGACAGCATCCAGCAATTTGAAGAGGTTTCTGAGCGTTACAGCTTTCTGCATCAACAGGTGGAGGATCTTCTTACTTCTGAAAAGTCTTTGCAGGAAATTATCGCTGACTTGGATCGGGGAATGCGGAAGCAGTTCCATGAAAATTTCTCCAAGATTCAAGTGGAGTTCAACAAGGTTTTTCGTGTGCTCTTTGGAGGCGGACAGGGAAGACTGGAAATGGAAGAGGGAGAGGATGTGCTGGAAAGCGGCATTCGTATCGTGGCAGAGCCTCCCGGGAAGAAACTGCAAAACATGATGCAGCTCTCCGGAGGAGAGAAGGCCTTAACGGCTATTTCCCTGCTTTTTGCTTTGCAAAGTCTAAAGCCTTCTCCCTTCTGTTTATTGGATGAGATTGAGGCGGCACTGGATGATTCCAATGTGGTACGCTTTGCGGAGTATTTGCATCATTTGATTAAGAACACCCAGTTTATTGTCATTACCCATAGAAGAGGAACTATGGAAAGGGCAGATAGACTTTTCGGTGTTACCATGCAGGAAAAGGGGATTTCCACCCTGGTATCCGTTGATCTGGTAGAAGACCAGCTGCAATAAGGAGGAGTAATGGCAAATTTATTTACCAAAATACTGAATAACATTTTTCAATCCAATGAGGTGGCAGACGAGGCCTTTTATGAAGAGCTGGAAGAGGCCATGATTCTCAGTGATGTTTCTTATAGTAGCTGTATGCGTATTATAGATGCGGTAAAGCATGAAGCCAATCAGCGGGGAGTAAATCTAACCCGGGATGTGCAAAAGATTCTAAAGGACTATATTTTGGATTTGATGATGGTGGAGGAAGGCTATTATGCCTTTGAGCAGGAGAAAAGCATTATCTCCGTCATCGGCGTAAATGGCGTAGGAAAAACCACTTCCATCGGAAAGCTTGCCTATCATTTAAAGAAAAAAGGAAAAAAGGTTATTCTTGCTGCAGCAGATACCTTCCGTGCCGGAGCCATTGAGCAGCTGGTAGAATGGGGAAATCGTGTGGGGGTGGATGTGATTCACCAAAAGGAAGGCTCCGACCCTGCGGCAGTAGTTTTCGATGCTCTCCAGTCCTTTAAGGCTAAAAATGCGGATGTTTTGATTATTGATACAGCAGGAAGATTGCACAATAAGAAGAATCTGATGCAGGAGCTTGGAAAAATCAACCGCATCATTGACCGGGAATTTGCGGAAGGTTATAGAGAAACGCTGGTGGTTTTGGATGCCACCACAGGGCAGAATGCTATGAGCCAGGCAAAACTCTTTAAAGAATGCAGCCAGGTTACCGGTGTGATTTTAAGTAAGATGGACTCCACCGCTAAAGGCGGTATGGCCCTTTCCATACAGGCAGAACTGGGCCTACCGGTAAAATACATGGGCACCGGGGAAAAAGTGGAGAACCTACAGCGCTTCGATGCCAAGAAGTATGTAGAGGACATTTTTGACCTGCATTAAGGCAAAGGCTTCTGCTGTCAACAAAAACGCTTGACAGCGGAAGCCTTTTTTGTTATTTTACTATATCGTGAGGTGAAGTATGGAAGCATTTGTGGAAAAGGGAAACCTGTTTTTGCTGTATTCCGGCCTGTTAAAGGAGAAGCAAAGACAGATTTATGAATACCATATTATGGAAGACATGAGCTTTACGGAGATTGGCTTGGAAATGGGTATCACCAGGCAGGCAGCCCAGGCGGTATTTCGAAAGGCGGACGAAAAGCTAAAGTTCATTGAAGAGAATCTTCACCTGGCAGAAAAGTGGCTCAGTATACGGCGTTGTGCGGAAGAAATTCAGAGCAAGGCTCGGGATGCGGAAATCAAAGCATTAGCAGGAGAAATCATTCATGGCATTTGAAAGTTTATCCGATCGTTTAAGTGATATATTTCAAAATTTATCCGGAAAGGGAAAGCTTTCCGAGGAGGATGTAAACCTTGCCTTAAAGGAAGTTCGAATGGCTTTGTTGGAAGCAGACGTGAACTTCAAGCTGGTAAAGGATTTTATTGCCAAGGTCAAGGAATCCGCCATCGGAGAAGAGGTATTTTCCTCGTTAAGTCCGGCCCAGACAGTAATTAAGATTGTCCGGGACGAGCTGACCAAGATGATGGGGGAAGAGAATACGGAGCTAAAGCTTCGTCCCCAAAGTGAAATCACGGTTTTGATGATGGTGGGCTTACAGGGTGCCGGAAAAACCACCACTGCGGCAAAGCTTGCGGGCAAGTTCCAAAAGCAGCATAGAAAGCCTTTACTGGTAGCCTGTGACATTTACAGACCGGCAGCTATTGAGCAGCTTCGTGTCAATGCGGAAAAGCTTTCCATCCCCTTCTTTAGCTTGGGAAATCAGGTTAAGCCGGAGGAAATTGCAAAGAAGGCCTATGAAGAGGCCAAGGCAAAGGGCTATAACCTTTTGATTTTGGATACCGCCGGAAGATTGCAGATTGATGATGCTCTGATGGAAGAGTTAAAGCGGATGAAGTCTGCTGTGCCTGTTGACTGGACCATCCTTACCGTGGATGCCATGACCGGACAGGAAGCGGTAAATGTTGCGGATAGCTTCAGTAAAGAAGTGGGAGTCGACGGCGTAATCCTCAGTAAGTGCGACGGAGATACCAGAGGAGGAGCGGCTCTATCCATTAAGGCGATGACCGGACAGCCCATTCTATACCTTGGTATGGGAGAAAAGCTTTCCGATTTAGAGCCCTTCTATCCGGACCGTATGGCGGGAAGAATTTTGGGAATGGGAGATGTACTTTCCCTCATTGAAAAAGCCCAGAGCGAAATGGATGAGGAAAAGGCCAAGGAATCCGTTCGGAAATTGTCCAAGGGACAGTTTAACTATGATGATTTCCTGGATCAGATGAATCAGCTGCAAAAGCTTGGGGGAATTGCAGGGATTTTAAAAATGCTTCCCGGTATGAACAAGGCTATGCAAGGGATTGACCTGGAGGATTCCGAGAAGAAGATGAAACAGGTAAAATCCATTATCCAGTCCATGACCTTTAAGGAAAGAGCCAATCCGAAGCTTATGAATCCCTCCCGAAAGAAAAGAATTGCTCAGGGAGCCGGAGTGGATATTGCAGAAGTCAACAAGCTGGTAAAGCAGTTTGAAGAGATGCAGAAAATGATGAAGCAATTTGGCGGTTCCATGAAGGGGAAGCACGGAGGTTTCCCGGGAATGGGAATGGGCAAGAACCCCTTCGGAAGAGGAGGCGGATTTCCTTTTTAGCATTTCAACAGCTAGTCTGTAGAAATAAATTTATCTAAACACAAACAAAGGAGAAAAGAAATGGCAGTTAAGATCAGATTAAGAAGAATGGGACAGATTCACGCACCTTACTATCGTGTTATTGTGGCAGATTCCAGAAGCCCAAGAAACGGTAAGTTCATTGCAGAGCTTGGATACTATGATCCAACTAAGGAGCCAACAGTATTTAAGGTAGACGCAGAAGAGACAAAGAAGTGGTTACAGAACGGAGCACAGCCAACAGAAACTGTTGCAAGACTTCTGAAGAAGTTTGACATCTAAGTCTTATTTCAAAGGAGGATGCTGTCGTGAAGGAATTACTGGAAACCATTGCAAAGGCATTGGTTCAGTTTCCTGAAGATGTTCATGCTGAGATGGAAGAGAAGGAGGGAGAAATCCACCTGACTCTTTCCGTAAATGAGCAAGACATGGGAAAGGTGATTGGACGTTCAGGTCGTATCGCCAAGGCGATCCGTTCTGTCATGAATGCTGCTGCATCCAAGCAAAATCTCAGAATATCCATCGATATTCAGTAAGGAGAAGGTATGTCTTAGGGCATACCTTCTCTTCACGCTAGGGAGGAAAGATGTTAAAAGAGCTACGAGTAGGAACGATTTTGAAGCCCCACGGTTTAAAGGGGGAAATGAAGGTTTATCCCACCACGGAGGAACCGAGACGCTTTACCCAATTAAAGGAATTGATTTTACGAAGAGAAAGTCAGGGACTTCGGGATACTTCCTTTTCTGAAAGCAGAAAAATCAAGTCCGTTCGCTTTCAAGGAGAATTCCTGCTTTTACAGCTGGAGGGAATTGACTCCGTGGAAATGGCGGAGAAATATCGTAACGTATCTTTGATGATTCCAAGAGAGCAGGCTCTTCCTTTAGGGGAAAATGAGTTTTTCCTTGGGGATTATATCGGAATGGAAGTCTATATTGAGGGAAAAGAGCTCCTGGGAGAAGTGAAGGAAGTGATTGAAACCGGGGCCAACCTGGTATTTTCCGTGGAAGGGAAAGACAAGGAATACCTGATTCCCCATATTCCTCCGGTGGTCTATGAAATCAAGGAAAATCGTATTGGCATTCATCTGATGGAAGGGTTACTGGAGCTATGAGTAAATTTACTGTCTTTACCCTTTTTCCGGAACAGATTGAAAATGCCCTATCCCATTCCATTATGAAAAGAGCCATGGAGGACGATAAGCTCTCCTTAAACTGCGTAAATATCCGTGATTTTACAGAGGATCCCCACGGCCATGTGGATGATGCGCCCTTTGGGGGAGGAGCAGGAATGTTAATGCAGGTTCAGCCCATTGTTTCCGCCTTTGAGGACTTGGTGCAAAGAGAGGGAAGGCCGGATAGAGTGATTTACTGCTCTCCCAGGGGGAAGGTATTTAAGCAAAGCATGGCTATGGAATTGGCCAAGGAGGAGCATATTCTTTTTCTTTGTGGGCATTATGAAGGCATAGACCAAAGAGCCCTGGATATTCTGGAGGTGGAAGAGGTTTCCATAGGAGACTATGTACTTACCGGAGGAGAACTCCCTGCCGTCATCATGATTGATGCCATAGCCCGTTTGCAGGACGGGGTTTTAAACAAAAAGGAGAGCTTTGAAGAAGAAAGCTTTTCCCAAGGACTGTTGGAATATCCCCAATATACCCGTCCCAGAAGCTTTCAGGATAGAGAGGTTCCCGAGATTCTTCTTTCCGGAGATCATAAAAAAATCCGGCAGTGGAGGTGGGAAGAGAGCCTTAGAGTCACGCAGGAACAAAGACCGGAGCTGTATGAAAAATATAGAGAAGAAAATCCGGAGCTTTTTATCGAAAAAAAGAAGCGGAAAAGATGAAAAAATGAAGCAAAGACAGGGATTTTGCTTGCATTTTCTAAGGCTTTGTGGTAATTTATTAGGGCTGTTTTGTAATAGGACAAAACGAAAACCGTATCATATGTTCCGCTGACGCAAGACGTGTATGAACATGGAATCATTATGGAGGACAAAGAAATGTCAAATTATGAAATCATTAAGGGAATTGAAGATGCTCAGCTGAGAAAGAAGCATTGGCAGACTTCAACACAGGAGATACCGTTAAGGTATACAACAAGATTAAAGAGGGTAACAGAGAGAGAACGCAGGTTTTCGAGGGAACTGTTCTGAAGATTCAGGGTGGATCCAACAGAGAAACCTTTACTATTCGTAAGACATCCAACGGTGTGGGTGTAGAGAAGACTTGGCCAATCCACAGCCCATTCGTAGAGAAGATTGAAGTGGTTCGTAGAGGTAAGGTAAGAAGAGCTAAGTTGAACTACCTTCGTGACCGTGTTGGTAAGGCTGCTAAGGTTAAGGCTGCAAAATAAGAGTAAAAAGCGGTGTTCCTCAGGGGACACCTTTTTTATTATCGATGCAATAAGTAGAATATAGTTGATATATTAAAAAAATTGTTGATATATTTTAAAAATAGCTGCTATGCTGAAAAATGAAAATACAGAAGGAAAAGGAGCCCCATGAAAGAACAAGCAATACTGCAAAAATGGATTCGTAATTTAGTGGATTTTATTGTCATCCTTTCCCTGGCCTGGTTTGTGGTGCATAGCTTTTTTTCTTTGGCGAGAGTTTCCGGTCACAGCATGGAGCCCTCCCTTTCTGCGGGAGATACGGTACTGGTGGATGAATTTTTCTACCAGTTTAAAAAGCCGAAACGTTATGATGTGGTGCTTTTTCAAAAAAAGGATAAGTCCAACAATATAAAACGTATCATCGGACTGCCCGGAGAAACCGTTATTATCCAAAACGGCCGTGTGTATATCAACGGCACTCTTTTGGAAACAGACAAGCTTTCTCCCATTGTCCTGGAGGGAGTGGCCAAGAATCCCGTGGAGCTTGGGGAAAATGAATATTTTCTTCTGGGAGATAACACGGATTCATCGGAGGACAGTCGTTTTCAAAATATGGGAAATATACAGGAGAGCCAGATTGTAGGCAGGGTTTGGTTCAGGATTTTTCCTTTTCGGAAAATATCCTTGATTGGCTAAGGAGGAAAAATGAAGATACAGTGGTATCCCGGTCATATGGCTAAGGCCAAGCGGAAAATGAAGGAGGATTTGCCTTTATGTGATGTCATCGTAGAGGTTATTGACAGCCGTTGTCCCAATTCCTCCAGAAATCCGGAAATCGACCAGCTGGCTAAGGATAAGATTAGAATTTTGCTCTTTAATAAGCTGGACTTGGCGGATGATGAGCGCAGCAAGCTTTTTATGGAGGACTTCCATAGAAGAGGCTTCTTTACCCTGGGGATTGATGCAAGAAACAGAGCCAGCGTAAAAAGGGTAAACAAATTGATTCAAGAGGCTTCCCAACCCCTCTATGAGAAGAACAGAAAAAAGGGTATTTCCTCTCAGATGGTTAGAGCCATGGTTTTAGGCATTCCCAATGTGGGAAAATCCACCTTTATCAATGCCTTTGTGGGACGTTCCACTGCAAAGACCGGCAATAAGCCCGGAGTTACCAGAGGAAATCAGTGGATTAAGCTGGATAAAAATGTACAGCTTTTGGATACTCCCGGAATTACCTGGCCGAAGTTTGACAGGGAAATCGTGGGCTATAACTTGGCACTGATCGGTTCCATCAATGATGATATTTTGCCTATTGAGGATCTGGTTTTTTATTTCTTAAAATATCTTGTCCGCTACTATCCTAAAGCGATTCTGGAGCGCTATGGAATAGAGCCGGAGGAGGGGGAAGCGGCTCTTTCCATTATGGATAAGATTGCCGTAAAAAGAGCCTGTATCAAGAAGGGGGGAGATGTGGATTATACCAGAGTCTCCCGTCTGATTTTGGATGATTTTCGTAGTGGCAGACTGGGGAAAATCAGTCTGGAGCATCCCGGTAAATGGTCTGATGAAGGGGATGAGGATTCAGCAGCAGAATAAAGAGGAAAGATAATGCTTGGAAGAAGCGCTTTATAGAAATGAGGCCAAGGCATGACAGAAGCACAAAGACTTAAAGAGGAAGCTCGTTTAAAGGAAATGTGGCAATTGGAGGAAGAACATGCACATTTTCCCTATGTTGCCGGAGTGGATGAAGCGGGAAGGGGGCCTTTAGCAGGTCCGGTTGTGGCAGCTACCGCCATTTTACCGAAGGATCATCATTTTTATTTCCTCAATGATTCCAAGAAAATGACGGAAAAGCGGAGAGAAGCCCTATTTCTTGAAATCAAGGAAAATGCGATAGCCTATGGAATCGGCATCGTTTCTCCGGAAAGAATTGATGAAATCAATATCCTCCAGGCAACCTATGAGGCTATGCGACTGGCTATAGAGGAGATGGAAAAGAACTTTTCTATTACTCCCTCCCTTTTGCTGAATGATGCGGTAAGGATTCCTTTGGTGGATATCCCCCAAATCCCTATCGTTCACGGGGATGCCAAGTCTTTGTCCATTGCGGCAGCCAGTGTTTTGGCGAAAGTGACCAGGGATCATATCATGCTGGACTATGCCAAGGAATATCCGGAATATGGCTTTGATAAGCACAAGGGCTATGGAACCAAAGCCCATACAGAAGCTATTTTAGAGCATGGCCCCTGCCCCATTCATCGTCGGAGCTTTTTAAAAAAGCTCTATGCCGGACAATCGTAAAACTTTAGGAGTACCGATGGGAAAGACAGAAGAAGACAAAGCAGGCAAAGAAAACACACTGACACAGAATGCATTAAGAAAGAATATGAGCAGTTTAAAGTCCGGTATAAAGACTTCAGATGCTTTAAAGGCTTCAAATACTGTTAAGAATTCTGATACTGTTAAGAATTCAAATACTTCTAATACCATAAAGGGAAAAGCCTTTGAAGACCGGGCTGTGGCCTTTTTGGAAGAGAAGGGCTATAAAATTCTGGAGCGTAACAGTCGTTTTCATCATCTGGAAATGGATTTAGTGGCGAAGGATGGGGAGATGCTTTGCTTTATAGAGGTAAAGGGCAGGAAGGAACATAGCTATCTTTCCGGTATTTATGCAGTGGATAGAGGAAAACAAAGGAGACTTCGTACCTGGGCTACCGCCTATCTTTGTAAACATGCATATTCTTTGACGGAAACAGCTTGTCGATTTGATGTGGTCAGTATAGAAGGAGAGAAGATTCAGCTGATTCAAAATGCCTTTTAAGAGAATTTATGGTATACTTGGCAAGGTTATAAATAAGAAGAAAGACTTTCGATTATTATAAATACTTCAAGAAAATAAAGAAGTATCTAAGGTTTAAGGAGAGAAAAATGGGTAATACAGGAAAGAAAATCATTTTAACCGGAGACCGTCCTACAGGAAAATTACATCTGGGACATTATGTGGGTTCTCTACGAAGAAGAGTGGATTTACAGAATTCCGGAGAATATGATCAGATCAATATTTTGATTGCAGATGACCAGGCATTAACGGATAACTATGATAATCCCAAGAAGATTCGGGATAATATTATCGAGGTGGCTTTGGATTACCTTTCTGTAGGCATTGATCCCAATGTCAGTACCATTTGCATTCAGTCCGGTCTTCCGGCTCTCCATACCCTCAGCTTTTATTATTTAAATCTGGTAACAACCCAAAGACTGAGCCGTAACCCCACCGTAAAGGCGGAGATGAAGCTCCGGGGCTTCCATGGGGGGGAAAGTGTTAATGATAATGAGGTAGGGCTTCCTGCGGGATTTTTCACCTACCCTGTTTCTCAGGCTGCGGATATTACCGCCTTTAAGGCGACTACCGTGCCGGTAGGAGAAGATCAGCTTCCTATGATTGAGCAATGTAAGGAAATCGTTCGTAAGTTTAATCAGCTTTATCAAAAGGAAGTGCTTTTAGAGCCGGAAATTCTTCTGCCGGAGCATTCCAGCCAAAGAAGACTGCCGGGTACGGACGGTAAGGCGAAGATGAGTAAGTCCTTAGGTAACGGCATTTACCTTTCCGATGATCCAAGCACGGTAAAAACCAAGATTATGAGTATGTATACAGATCCTACTCATATCAATGTGGCGGATCCGGGACATGTGGAAGGCAATACTGTATTTACCTATCTGGATGCCTTTGCACCCAAGGAGGATTTCTCTCGTTTCTGTCCGGACTATCAGAATCTGGAGGAAATGAAGGAGCATTACATGCGAGGAGGTCTTGGGGACGTAAAGTGTAAGAAGACTTTATTGGCTGTAATGGAAGAAATCCTACAGCCTATCCGGGAAAAGAGAAAGCACTGGGAAATAATATTCCGGAGGTCTATGAGATTTTACTGGAAGGCACAAAGCTGGCAAGACAGCGGACTGAAGAAACCCTGGGAGAAGTATGTGAAGCCATGAAAATCAATTACTTCCAGGGCAATTCCATCATTCAGGAATGGGAAACATGGGTACATGGAAGTCACGAGGGCTAAGAGGCTCTCTTTTGGAAGAGGAAATAAATCATACCATTGCGCTTTATGAGGAAAAGAATTTAGCTCTCATTCAAAAGATTCCCACTCCCATTACTCCTATTAAGCTGGATCAAAGCCATAAACAAATCACCCTGGCCTATTTTGATAAGAAGTCAACGGTGGATTATATGGGAATCGTTCAGGGGATTCCCATTTGTTTTGATGCTAAGGAATGTCACAAGGACTCCTTTCCCTTGCAAAACCTTCATGCTCATCAAATGGATTTTATGAAGCGTTTTATGCTGCAAGGCGGCATCAGCTTCATTATCCTATCCTTCAGTAAAAGAGGAGAGAAGTACTATGTTCCCTATCGGGAGCTGGAGCATTTCTATCGGAGGATGGAAGAGGGGGGGAAGAAAAGTTTTCGCTATGATGAAATTAGGGAGGCTTTTTTGGTAGAGGCGAAAAGGGATTTGCTGGTTCATTTTTTTAGAGGCTTTAAATCAGGATATTTTTGTGCTTGAATAAGATGAATAAGTCTTAATGAATAATAAGCCTTAATAAACAATAAGACTTATTGAAATGTGTTTGGATAAAGAATTTGTATTTTTTGCAGGTAAATGAGGAAAAATCATGAATATTATTGTGGTAGGTTGCGGTAAGGTAGGTCTTACCCTGGCAGATCAATTAAACAAAGAGGGGCATGATATTACCATTGTGGACCAGGATGAAAAGGTTCTTCGCCATGCGGTGGATTTTTTGGATATTATGGGAATCCATGGAAATGGCGCCATGCTTCAGACTCTGAGAGAAGCCGGAGTGCAAAATGCGGATGTTTTAATTGCGGCAACCAGCCGGGATGAAGTCAATATGCTTTGTTGCCTTTTTGCCAAAAAAGAGGGAAATTGTCGTACCATTGCCAGAATCCGTGACCCTCAATATACCACGGAAATCTCTTATCTTCGAGATGAATTAAACCTGGCCATGGTAATCAATCCGGATATGGCTGCAGCAAAGGAAATTGAGCGTCTGCTTCGTTTTCCTTCTGCAATGAAGGTAGACAGCTTTTCTCGAGGAAAACTGGATTTGATTCGTGTAAAGGTACCTAAGGAGAGTCAGCTGATTGGTATTCCTCTTCATACCTTTCAAAAGGATACGGGCTTAAATGTACTTATTACTTTGATCCAAAGAGGAGAGGATATTCTTATTCCAAACGGTTTTGATGCTTTGGAAGCGGATGATTTGATGAGCTTTATTGCAGCACCCAAGGATGTAAGCAAGTTCTTTATTAAGTTGGGTGTGGATTATACCCCTGTAAGGGATTGTATTATCGTAGGGGGAGGACGAATCAGCTATTATATTGCTCGCTATATTGATGAAATGCATTTAAATATGCGTTTGAAAATCATTGATTCTAACAAGGAGCGATGTGAGTATCTGGCAGATGTACTTCCGGATAGTATTATCATTAACGGTGACGGTATTGATGCCGAGCTTTTAAAGAAGGAAGGAATAGAAAATACGGATGCCTTTTGTTCTTTAACAGGATTTGATGAGGAAAATATCATGCTTTCTCTTTATGCGGGAAAGCTTTCCGATGCCCGTTTGATTACCAAAATCAATCGTATTGCCTTTGAAAATGTTACCAATGAAATGAATTTGGGTTCTGTCATTTATCCGAAACAGATTGTTGCAGAGAGTATTCTTCGATATGTAAGGGCTTTGGAGAATTCCAAGGGCTCCAATGTAGAGACCTTGTATAAGCTTGCTGACGGAAAGGCAGAAGCTTTGGAGTTTAAGGTATTAAATGATCCGGATTTAATCAATATTCCATTTGCGGATCTGTCCTTTAAGCAAGGAGTTCTAATCTGCGGAATTATACGTCAGAATAAAATTATTACCCCTAGGGGCTCTGATGTTATGAAGGTGGGAGACCGGGTGATTGTGGTCACCACCAACACAGGATTTAATGATTTACGAGATATTTTGGAAGTAAAGAAGGAAGAGGATATTCATTATGAACTTTAGTATGATTGTCTACATCCTGGCTTGGGTACTGAGAATAGAGGGAATCAGCTTATTGCTTCCCTTTATTTGTGCCATAATATATCGGGAGCATAATTCTGCCGCGGCTATATTGTCCGTGTCGGTTATGTCCTTGGTTGTAGGGGCGGTTTTAACACGAAAAAAACCGAAAAAAATAGCTTTTTATACCAGAGAAGGCTTTGTCATCGTGGCAGGCTGCTGGTTGGTGCTTTCTTTAGTGGGAGCTTTACCCTTCTATATTAGCGGGAAAATTCCCCATTATATCGATGCGGTTTTTGAAATTGTTTCCGGCTTTACCACTACAGGTTCTTCCATCTTAAGCGATGTGGAGGCCTTAGGAAAGGGATTGATTTTTTGGCGTTCCTTTTCCCATTGGATGGGAGGCATGGGTGTATTAGTCCTTGTTTTAACGGTTCTTCCCTTAGGTGGTGGCTATAACATGATGATTATGAAGGCAGAATCTCCGGGACCGGATGTGTCCAAGATGGTGCCTAGAGTAGCAGATACCGCAAAAGCTCTCTATAAGATTTATTTTGTTCTAACGGTAATTTGTATTCTTGCCTTTTTACTTTCCGGAATGCCGTTTTTTGATGCTTTGTGTATCGGCTTCGGAACGGCGGGAACAGGAGGATTTGCCATCAGGAATTCCGGAATGGCGGATTATTCCATGTTTAGCCAGTTCTTGATTACCATTTTTATGATTTTGTTCGGTATTAACTTCAATGTTTATTATCTTTTACAAAGAAGGAAGTGGAAAGAAGCTTTTTCCTCAGAAGAAGCCAGAACCTATCTTTTGATTATTCTTTGCTCTACCTTGTTCATTGCTTTTAATAATTTAAAAGAAATGGGAAATGGCCTGTTATTTGCCCTTCACCATGCTTTTTTTACGGTAGGAAGTATTATTACCACAACAGGCTTTTCAACTTTGGATTTCAATCATTGGGCAATGCCCAGTCAAATGGTGATTTTGTTCTTGATGATTTCCGGTGCCTGTGCAGGTTCCACCGGCGGTGGTATAAAGGTTTCCCGATTGATTATTTTATTGAAGAATATGGGGAAGGAGCTTCACCTGATTATTCATCCGGAGGCTATCAAAAGAATTCGTTTAGAGGGAAAGAGCTTGGACTACAATGTGGTACGTTCGGTAAGTACGTATTTGATTGCCTATTGTTTTGTAATCATGATTTCCGTTTTCTTAATCAGCTTTGACGGATTTGACTTTACCACAAACTTTACAGCCGTTTCTGCAACCTTTAATAATATTGGACCGGGACTTGGAAAAGTAGGACCCATAGAAAACTTCTCGATTTATTCGCCATTTTCAAAGGCAGTCATGATTTTTGACATGTTGGCAGGAAGATTGGAAATATTTCCTATGTTGATTCTGTTTTCTCCAAAGACCTGGAAAAGAACGAATTAGTTCAAAGCCGGAAGAGAATAAATTAGTCCACCAAGAATAGAGATAATCAGCTTGGGATTACCTTAGAGTATGAATATTGCTTAGTAGAAAAGTGTAGGATAAAAAGGTAAATAACTATTCGCTAAACTCTTGTTTAACGAATAGTTATTGCTTTTTAAAAAGGGAATATGCTATAATCAAGTTAAATTAAGATGCATTGGCTTGAATATGGCTTTGGTATTCTATCAAAGTCGATTTCAAGCTAAAACGATTTACTCTGTACTGATTATGGAGAAAAACCTTATTAGAGTGAATAAACTTATTAGAGTGAATAACATTATTAGAGAGAATAAGCTATGCCATTACAATATCATTTAGAATTAGATAAACAGAATACTTTAAAGCTTCGTCAGTTACAAAAGGATTTACCCTCCTTTTGTGCTTCTTTTTTTCGTGGTATTGATCAAGTTACTTCCTCCAGAACTAAAATTGCCTATGCCTATGATTTAAAGGTGTTTTTTCAATTTTTATTAGAGGAAAAAAAGCTTCGTTCCGATATTTATGATTTTGAAGCTCGGGATTTAGATCGTTTATCCCTGGTGGATTTAGAGGAATATATGGAATTTTTGAAATATAGAACGAAAAAAAAGACTGGTAAAGAGGGACAAATTGAAGAAGTTGAAGTCTTAAATCATAACAAGAGTATCAAAAGGAAAATTTCCAGCTTAAAAAGCTTCTTTGGCTATCTATATAAAACTGAGCAAATCAAAGAGAATAAGACCGCTCTTCTCTCCTTACCGAAGCTTTCTCAGGAAGAGATTGTTCGTATGGATCAAGGAGAAGTTGCACAGTTTCTGGATCAGGTAGAGTCCGGAGAAGATTTAAGCAAAAAGGAAAAGCTTTACCATGAGAAGAATCAAGTCAGAGACCTGGCTATGATGCAGTTAATGCTGGGAACCGGAATACGTGTGTCGGAATGCGTAGGTTTAAATTGCTCCGATGTAGATTTCCAAAATAATGCCATTCGTATCCACAGAAAGGGAGGCAAGGAGGTTTCCATCTACTTTTCCGATGAGGTGGAACAAGGCTTAAGAGCTTATATGGAGGAAAGAAAAGCTAAAATCCCGGCTTCAGGACATGAAAATGCCTTATTCCTATCTTTACAAAATAAAAGAATGTCTGTACGAACCGTGGAATTGATGGTGAAGAAATATGCGCAAAAGGTAACACCCCTTAAGCATATTACTCCACATAAATTACGAAGCAGCTATGGTACCAATCTATACCAGGAAACCGGAGATATTTATCTGGTGGCGGATGTTTTGGGACATAGTGATGTAAATACCACCAAAAAGCATTATGCCGCTTTGGAAGAAGAAAGACGCCGCAGTGTCAGAAATCTGGTAAGACTCAGAAAAGAAGAAGGGGAATAAGAACTGGAATAAGAACTGGAATAAAAACTGGAATGAGAACAGAGCAAGATTGAAAAGAGAAGGCTAAAAAAAAGCCTTCTCTTCTTCTGTCCATCGTCCTTCTTCTTTATATTTCTTCACTCTTCTCTGATAAGAACGTAGGGGGAGCCCGGAATACAGCGCTGTATCTTTACTGTTATGCTCTTTACGATACAGATAAACGGCTCCTATACTCTTATGGGTACCATACTCCCTTTTTTTACCGGCATCTCTCTTCATATGCTTTAGAGATAACTCTATGCTACAGGAACATAGCTTGTCATCCTTTAAACTCCCCAGACGCAGTTTAATCCCTTGCTTTTCCAGATGGCTATTCAGTTGTAGGAATTCTTTTTGTAATTTCTGAAACTCTTCTTCCCCGGCTTTACAGCTGATGGAAAAGCTTTCTTTTAAAAATTGACCAATGCCCGGTTCGGACCATTTTTCCAGCATTTTATTCCTCAAAAAACGACAATATTAATTTAGACGTATCTATTAAACGGCTTATAGCGTATAGCTTATAGCCCAACACGAATCAGTCCAATGGCCTTTCCTAGAATCTGACAGTCATTAACAATGATATCTTCCATGGTATCATTCTCCGGCTGTAGGCGGATATATCCTTTTTCTTTGTAGAAACGCTTAACGGTAGCACTATCCTCTACCAAAGCCACCACAACCTCACCGTCGCTGCAGGTATTTTGCTTTGCAACCATCAGATAGTCTCCGTCGAAAATACCTACATTAATCATGGAATCTCCCTTTACCTTCAGAATAAAGGTCTCCTGATTCGGTAAAATCTCTGTAGGCAGGGGAAAATGGTCGCTAACATTCTCTTCGGCAAAGATGGGGGTTCCTGCAGCCACGGTACCGATTACCGGTACGGACACCATTTCCTTCATACTTTCTTCAACAGGTGAGCTATGTACGGGAGAAAACTCCTTTGTTTTACTGCTTTTAGAGGCTTTTCCACTATGGCTATGGCTTTTGTCCAAGATTTCAATGGCTCTGGGATGGGATGGATCCTTACGGATCAGTCCGGCCTGCTCCAAGTCATTTAAGTAACTAAAAACGCTGGAAGTGGACTTTAAACCGACCTCTGTGCAAATATCTCTAACAGAAGGCGGATAGTTTCTAATCTGAACACATTCTTTAATGTAGTTGTAAATCGCTAATTGCTTCTCTGTTAAATTATCTTTGCTTGGTACTTTTCTTGGTCTTCCCATCCTGGCCTCTTTTCTTAGAATTTAAAATTTATAAAAGTATAGCATATTCTTTCTTTTTATGCAAACGTTTGTACGAAAAAATCTCCGATATTTCCTGACTCATAGTAGTCTTTGAAATATCGGAGATTCGTATTAATTAGGGTTACTTTCCTTATAAAGCTTTATGCTTGATTATATGACAGTTCACTGAGAGATGAAAAGAGTCATTTTTAAAGCTATTCTGCAGTCTCTGTTGCTGCTTCTTCTGTGCTTAACTTGTCTACAGCAATCAGCTTCTCAATAAAGGGCATAATCACCAACATAACCACACCGCTGATGATAAGGGCTGCACCTAAGATATTCAGAATCTTTCCATATCCCCAATCCTTAGCTACCGCTACCAGATATCCGGAAGCAATACCGGAGAAGGTATAGGTTAAATACCATACACTCATAGCCAGGGAGGAGAAACGCTCCGGAGTCAGCTTATTAAACAAAGCCATACCTACAGGAGATACCAAGAGTTCTCCTACCGTTAAAATGGCATAAGCAAGAAGCATATACCAAAGATCCATCTTTACCGTCTTATCCAATACACCATGTAAGGTATTGAAACCGAGTAAAATGATATAGAAAGCAAGACCGGTAATAATCATTCCCACAGCCATCTTTAAGCTTACAGGAGGATCCATCTTCTTTTGAGAAAGAGTCATCCAAAGATTTCCAAGAAGCGGAGCAAGAATAATACATAAAATTCCGTTAAAGGAAATCAACCATACTACAGGCACATGGAAGCCGCCTACATTAAGGTTAACATAATCATTTGCCAGTGTATTGATGGTATAAGAAGTCTGAAAGTACACTGTCCAGTAAACGGTTACCAAGATGAAAATAATACCCATTCCTATCAAACGTGTTTTCTCCACCGGACTAAACTTGAATTCTACCTTCTGCTTCTCTTCTTTGTTAGCGCCCTTTGCATTTGCGGGGTGCTTTCCTACCTCTCCTAACCACTTCGGAATTAAAACAAGGAAGATCAGGAATACGATAAACATACCGATGGCAACCATCAGGTAAGCATACTTATAACCGTATTTAACAATATTACCCTCTGCATCCTTCACAGCCATCCAGTGGTCTGTAAGAAGTCCTCCGAAAATCGGTCCGAAGAAGCTTCCGATATTTACCGCCATGTAGAAGATTCCGTAGGCTGCATCCTTTCGGGCATGCTCTTTATTGGAGTAAAGCATACCTACAATGGCTGTTAAGTTGTTGTTCATAAAAGCCATGGAGCACATGTTAATCACGATACCCACAATAATCATGGGAACATGGGGGGTAAAGAAGAAGAAAATGGCATAGGCAACACTCTGTAAAAAGAATGCCATAATCATCGCTTTCTGCATGCCCAGAAAACGGTCTGTAATAATGGAGCCTAAGAGTGGCAGCACGGAACCGAAAGCTCCGGCGATAGAAATGATAAGTCCTGCTTGTTTATCGCTTAAACCAAGACCGCCCATTGCTACAGAATAGGTGTAGAAAAAAATAGTAATACCGGATACCGCATACTTCAGATAGCTGGAACCGGCCATACCAATGCAGGCTAACCAAAGCCCTTTAGGATGATGGAATTTCTCTTTCTTTTGAACTTCCTCCATACTGTCCTCCTTCAAAATAGAAATGTTTGTTACTTGTCAATTCTATAACAAAATTGGACAAATCGCAAGCAGAGGCTTAAATTGAAGTTGATTTATAGGTAATTATTATTGCAAAAAATTCTATAGATACAAAAAATTATGCTTTGTGATATAAGTCTCTCATTTCCTGCACGATGCTATGGAACATACTGATGGCATCCACCATAGGCTTTTCCGTGGATAGATCCACTCCCGCAAGCTGTAACAAGGATACAGGATCATTGGTGCATCCGCTGGACAGGAATTTCTTATATTGCTCCAGTGCCCCCTCTTCCTTGGCTAAAATTCTTTTGGCAATGGCACAGGATACGGCAAAGCTTGTTGCATACTGATATACGTAGAAGTTGTAGTAAAAATGAGGGATTCTGCTCCACTCTACGGAAATCAGATCGTCAATCTTCATATCCGGACCAAAGTAATAGCTATTCAAATCATGATAGGTCTTCTCCAAGCTATCTGCGGTGATGGCCTCTCCTGCTTCCAACATAGAAGCGGCTTTACGTTCAAACTCGGAAAGCATAGTTTGTCTAAAGAAGGTTCCCTTAAAGCTCTCCAGGAAATGGTTGTAAAGATAGAGCTTCTCTTCCTTGTTTTTAGACTGCTCCATCAGGTAATATAACAGCAATACTTCATTGGTGGTGGAAGCTACTTCCGCAACAAAAAGCTTGTATTGAGAATTCAGGAAGCCCTGCTCCTGCTCCGAATAATAGGAATGCATGGCATGTCCCAGCTCATGGGCTAAGGTAAAAAGATCATCCATGGTGCCCTGATAGCTCATAAGGATAAAGGGATGAACGCCAAATACAGGGTTGCAGTATGCTCCCACACGCTTTCCGTCATTTTCCTTGGCATCAATCCAATACTCGGAATAAGCTTTTTTCAAAAGCTCCTGATAGTCCTCTCCTAAAGGCTTTAGACCTTTTAAAATCACTTCCTTGGCTTCCTCAAAATCAATATGGTACTCATAGTCCTTTACCATGGGCGCGTAAACGTCATACATGGAAAGATCCTCTAAGCCAAGCATTTCCTTTCGAAGAGCTACATAATCATGAAAGGCGGAAATCTTCTTGTGCACGGCGGAAATCAGATGCTCCCAAACCTTCTCGGAAACATCCACTTCCCCTACGGAAGCGGCAAAGGCTGTAGGATAGTTTCTGGCCTTGGCAAAGAAATACTGCTGCTTTAGTTGCGCGTCAAACAAAGCGGCAAAGGTATTTCTATGCTCCTGATATACCTTATAAAAGGCTTCATACACCGCCTTACGTAGTGGACGATTATTGCCGGTCTGTAAGGGGACAAAACGAGCGTTACTGACGGGAATTTCTTCCCCGTTCAATTCCACGGAAGGAAATTGAAGATCGGCATTTTGCAGCATGGAAAATGCCTGATAGGGACCGCTGGCCATGGACTGGGCTGATGCCAAAAGCTTTTCGGCATTTTTGTCTAAAGTATGCTCTTTTAATCTTCTGACATCCTTGATATAGACGGAATACCTCTCCAATTCCTTACAGTCTGAAAATGCTTTATCCAGATATTCCGAAGACAGGGAAAGAATCTCCGGATCGAAAAAGGCTAATTTCTCTCCGTTTCGAACCTCTACCGCCATTGCTTTCTGATTTAAACTTAAGGCTTCTTGGTCTTTGGTATCCACATCGCTTTTCATCATGCTGTAGGCCAAAAAGTGGCTGGATAATAAGGCTAATGCTTCTTTCTCCTTCAAAGCCTTCAATAAAAGCTCCGGAGAACTGCCGAGACGTCCCTCATAGGAAGCAATTTCCGTTGCTTTCTCTTCGGATTCCGCCAAAGCCTTTAAAAATGCTTCATCATTGGCGTATAAATCATCAAAGTGCCAAACCTCTTCTCTACTTAGCTCATGTCTTTTTACACTCTTCATGCTATAGCCTTTCTTATAATTCTAATCTCTTGGCATCAGACCAAATTTTTTCCAGGTTATAAAAGGATCTGGTTTCTTTGTCAAAAAGATGCACGATAACATCCTTATAATCCAAAAGAATCCAACCGGAGCTGCTCTCTCCCTCCGCTTTACGATTATCCAAATGAACGGCTTCTTCCAGGGCATCCTTCAGGGCATCCAGCTGTCTTACGTTGTCTGCGGACACCAGCACAAAAATAATCCGATAAAACGGAGATTTCGGAAATGTCCAAAACGATGATGTCACTTCCTTTTTTCTCATCTAAAACAGATACAATTTTTTTACATAAATCCAATGATTCCATTTATACCTCCTTTTTCTCTTGATAATATGCTAACGCATCCAGGGATAAAGAGCAACAATGCTGTCCCTTTTCTTTCACATAGGCAATACTTGCTTCCAAACAGAGCTTCACTGCCAAATCCAAATCTCGAAAGGCAATTTCCCGGATAGCAGTTAAGTCCTCCCGATTTCCTCTTCTTACTTCAATATAATCAGCCAGATAAACAATCTTTTCCAGAGTGGTCATCGCCGGTTTTCCCAGGGTATGGTAGTAAATGGCGGAGAGAATCTCTTTATTATCGATTTGAAAATGTTTTTTGGCATAACAGGCGCCGTAAATACCGTGAAGAACCTGCGGTGCCTCCAAATACTCGGGAAGCAGAGGGATATGCTCTCTTTGACAAGCCTCCAATAATTCTTTTTTTCCCATGTATTTTGCACAGTCGTGGCAAAGTCCTGCAAGCTCCGCCTTTTGGAGATCTACCCCGTGGGCCATAGCCAGACAAATGCTGGTAAAGGCAACACTTAGAGAATGTTCATAGCGCTCCTTCTTTAAATGCTCCTGTAAATGCTTTCGAATTTCTTCGATTTTTTGCATAAATTCTTTTTCTTCCATGATTCCTCTTTGCTAGAGATATCCTTTCGATATAGATATCTTCTTCGATATATATCCTTTTCGATATAGATATCCTCTTTATGAGTTCCTTCTTTAACGGTAGAAGCCCTTTTTCAAAATGTACTCTTCCACCGACTTAGGTAGCATTCCATGGATGGACTTTCCTTCTTTCAGTCGATTCCGAATCTCCGTACTGGAAAGATCGATAGCCGGCATGGGAAATAACTTACAATGTAAAGAAAGTTCTTTCTCCAAAGCTTCCTTTTCCTTTTGGAATGTTGAGAATGCCATCTCCCCGTTTCGATTGGCAATATAAAAATCCACCAGTTTCCCAAGTTCTGCAATCTTATGCCAGGAACGAAGGGTTAAAAACTGATCGGTACCGATTAATAGACTATAAGACTCCTTCGGATTCTGCCAAAGAAGTTCTCTTACCGTATCGAAGGTGTAAGAATTTCCCTCCTTTTCCCCCTCTATGGGAGAGAAAGCAAAGTCAGGACAATTTTCAATAGCCAGTTCCAAAAGCTTAAGCCTATCGGCAAAGGGAAGCAAATCCTTCTGCTCTTTATGATAGGGGGTGCCGGTGGGAATAAAAAGAACCTTGGAAAAATGAGTGCTTTCCATGGCGGCTTCCGCCATTTTTAAATGTCCGTAATGCACCGGATTAAAGCTTCCCCCTAAAATGGCTATGGATTTCATAGAGAGAATTTCCTGTCTTTTTCTTCTTTTGCCGGTTTGTATAAAACAATCATACGACCGATAATCTGTACCAGCTCCGTTCCGGAACGTTCGGCAATGGTATTCCCCAATTCTCGAAGATCATCGATACAATTTTTTAAAACATGAATCTTCATTAACTCATGCTTTTCCATATATTCCCTAACCGCTTCAATAAATTCAGGAGTAATGGAATTCTTTCCTAAAGAGAGGGTCGGTTCTATCTTCTGTGCCGCTCCTTTTAAAACGGAACGCATTTTACTGTCTTTGATGTAGGATTTCATTCCTCGTCCTCCGTGTCATAATATTCAAATTCATGGGCGTAAATCTTGATGGTATCCCCTTCTTTTAAGCCCATCTTCTTTAATTCTTTAATAATTCCCTGCTCTACCATAAAACGCTGGAAGAAAAGGAAGCCCTTCTCCGCTTCCAGGTTGGTATAGCCCAGCATCTTCTCCATCTTGGGGCCTTCCACGACAAAAACACCCTCTTCCGGATGATCATAGCTGATGGCCAGCATTTCTACCGCACCAAGATTTTCCAGATCCACTTCGCTTTCATAGACTACAGCCTGCTCCTTATTTTCTTCCAACAGTTCCCAGGTTTTCTCCAATATTGGTAAAATTCCCTGATTGGAAGCTGCGGAAAGACGAAAAAAGGGGAGCTTATGCTCTGTACAATACTTCTCCAAAAGGGCCAGGTCTTCTTCCTGTTCTTTACTCTGAACCAGCTCTATCTTATTGGCGGCCACAATCATAGGCTTACGGAGAATTTCCGCATCATATTCTTCACATTCCTTTTGGATCTGTAAAAAATCATCCAGCGGCTTTCTGCCTTCTGTTCCGGCAGCATCCACCATATGAATCAAAACTCTGGAACGATGGATATGACGAAGGAATTGAAAGCCCAGTCCGACACCGGAGGAGGCGCCTTCGATAATTCCCGGAATATCCGCCATGACAAAGCTTCGGTCGCCCTTTAAATTCACCACGCCAAGGTGAGGATTTAAGGTAGTGAAATGGTAATTGGCAATCTCCGGTCTGGCATTACTGCACATGGAAAGTAAGGTGGACTTTCCTACATTGGGATAGCCTACCAAGCCTACGTCTGCAATTACCCGTAATTCCATACGAAGGGTAATTTCTCTGGCCTCTTCTCCCGGCTGAGCAAACTTCGGTGCCTGCATGGCAGGGGTGGCAAAATGCATATTGCCTAAGCCCCCTTTACCGCCCTTTAATAAAACCATCCGCTGATTCTCTCCGCTCATATCCGCAATCAGCTTACCGGTCTCATCATCCTTTAAGAGCGTTCCTTCCGGAACCTTTAAGATCAGATCCTTACCGTTTTTTCCATGCATCTTCCTGCCGTCTCCCTCTTGTCCGGGTTCTGCGGCATATTTTGTTTTATGACGGAAGGGTTCCAGGCTGTTTAGCCCCTTATCCACTTCTACAATAATATCTCCGCCCTTCCCGCCGTCTCCACCGTCCGGGCCTCCTGCAGGAACAAACAACTCTCTACGAAAGGATACATGGCCGTTGCCACCTTTTCCGCTTTTAACATAAATTTTTGCAATATCTGCAAACATGAATACTCCTTTTTCTAAAAAGAAGCAGGACGATTTCCTGCAAAAATATTTTCCTTTACTATAGGAAAACCCCACGCCGGATAACCAGCATGGGGTTAATGTTTCCTTATGCCTTTGGAAGTACAGATACTTGCTTACGATCTCTTCCTAGACGGCCAAATTTAACGACTCCGTCCACCTTTGCAAATAAGGTGAAATCATTTCCCAAGCCTACATTCAGACCTGGATGAATTCTGGTTCCGTTCTGCTTGTACAGAATGTTTCCAGCCTTAACGAACTGACCATCTGCTCTCTTTTGACCAAGTCTTTTCGACTCGGAATCTCTACCGTTTTTGGTAGAGCCCATACCCTTATGATGAGCCATGTAATATACCTATCCTTTCCTAAAAAAATTAACCAATCTTGTCAATTTTTACTTCTGTAAAAAAAGCTGTCTGTGACCATTCTTCTTGTGGTAACCGGACTTTCTCTTGTAACGGTAAACGATAACCTTCTTACCCTTACCATTCTGAAGAACAGTTCCGCTAACCTTTGCATTGGCAACTGTTGGTGTACCAATCTTCAAAGAACCGTCATTGAGAAGAAGAACCTGATCAAAAGTAATCTTTGCTCCCTCTTCTACTTCCAACTTCTCCACACGGATTACATCGCCTTCACTGACTTTGTACTGCTTTCCGCCACTTACAATTACTGCGTACATTAGGAATCCTCCTATAAAAATTTACTCGCTAGCTGTGGTGAGACATGCTTCTTAAACCTCGCTAGGCGGCATCTAGGTTACTTTACAGTAAACTGCCCTCTTCGTCAAGCTTTTTATGGTAAAATACTGCGATAATAAGGATAATTTGCCTGTACTTCATCTACGGAAATATTACCCGCTGTTCCGTTTTCATGGACTGCCAGCATTTTCCCTTCCTTGGTCCATTTAATAAAGACCACCACATGGCTTTCTCCGCTGGGTTGAATAATCAAATCTCCCGCCTTTAATTCACTACGCTTGATTTTCTGTCCTTTTCCGATTAATTCCTGGGTGCTGGAGGCGAAATCCAAGCTTCTATCCACACTGGACCAATAAGCCCATTGTACAAAGCCGGAGCAGTCTAAGCCCTTTCGATTTCTTCCCTTATAGTCCGAAGAAGAGATGGTGGCTCCGAAGTGGTTTCCTTCCAAGCCCTTTACCCCGGCTTTTCCTCCATAAAAATAGGGAACTTTTCCAACCGATGATAAGGCAAAATGAATCAAAGCTTTTCTTTCCTCGCTAAGATCCTCCGGCAAATCTTTCATATACGCGGATATTTCCTCCTCCGTAAGAGGAGACTTCTTTTCAACGGAAGAGATACTGAGACCGTAGTCTTTAAACCAGTCCTGTTCCTTCAAACGCTTTACGGCAGCAATGGTATAGTCATCCCAGCCATGCCAACGGCTTCCCGGCTTTTGGTCCTGTTCCTCCAAATCCTTAATAGAATCCAGTTGAATATTTCTCAGTCCGTTTTCTTCATCGAAACCGACTACAGTGATTTTAATGGTTAAATCCACGTGTCCGGGACAATAATTTTTTTGGGTAAGTTTTTCTGCTCTTGAATACTGTTTGCTTTCTGCTCTGCCTTTGTTTCTGTTGTTTCCTTTGGAACTATACTTTCCTTCGGCAGATTTGAGGCACTTAGCTCTGTATTTTGGGAGGCGCTGTTCTCCTTATTTTCACTAGACTTTTCCGACTGCTCTGTCATGGATTTGGATTCGGAGCTACTTTCTCCCCCTTCTCCGGCAGTGATCTTTTGGCTGTTCTCCTGATTTGACTTTGTTTCCTGCGTTTGCTTACTTTCTTGTGCTTGTTTACTTTCCTGTGCCTGTTTATTCTCCTTTGTAGCGTTTGTATTCTGATTTGCTTTGCTGTCAGTCGCTGTTTCGGAGGACTTTTCGGAAGCACTTTCCGCCCTGCTTTCTTCGCTTGCTTTTGTTTCCCCGCCTACGGGAGCGGCGGTATTGGCTGCTTCCTCCGCCAGCATTTCCTCCTTGGCGTCCTTATGAATACAGCCCTGGTCATAATAGACCGGACCGATGCTTAAACTATAGGAATGAGACTTTGTATATAGCTCATTAACAATGGCACGAAAACGCTCTTCATCCAGATAATTATGCTGATAGGTATACACACTGGCCATAGCCAAAATATCCTTTACATTACTGGATTCCTGAATTTCCTTTCCGTCTCCGTTGTAGTATCTATAATGGATATTTTTAAAATAAGGGATGGCCCAGCTGTTTTTTTGATCCGGAGACTGACCGGCTGCCTGGGGATTGTATCTTCCCAGAATAGCGGAACGCTTCAGGCCTAAAAGCTTTGCGGTATGCTCCGGTGTGTCTCCTGTACTATCATAGATTTTGGCCAGATCAGCACTTTCCCTTTCCATCAGTTCCTGATAGATCCTTCCCCCAACAGAGTCCAGGGGATTTCCGTCCTGACGGATATCCACAAGATTGTACCGGTCAATAAAGGGGCGAGGATTTAAAAATTCATCCTCCTTACGATCCGTATGGAGGGTATTGGTCCATTTCCCCTGTTCTGTCACACTGCTACTGGTTTTTAGAAGGCTGTCACTACTCTTGTTTAAAGCATTTTGTTTGTCATGCATCTTTTGGGCATATACGATGGACAGGCATAAAATCATAAACAAAGAAAGAAAGAAGAGCAAAAAACTTTCCTTCTTCTTGCTCTTCAAAAATAACTTAGCTTTTTCTATAGCCGGTTTCCATTTTCCTTTTTTCTTTCTACTTTTTGACAAGTGTTTTTCCCCTACTCTTTTAATTTAAATGAAGTTTTTACATTATTTGTAATGATGCTTATAAAGATACCTTATAAAAATACCTTATAAAAATACCTATCCCTTACTGCTTCTCGTGGCTGTTTTAAAGTATCAAAAACTTTGCAAATCCTTCTATCTTTTTTCTAAATACTCTTTTAACATTTTCTCATTATCCTTTTTTTCTAAGCTTTTCCAATAAGGCTTGAAAATCCGCAGGATAAGGAGCGGAAAATTCCATATACTCCCCTGTCCTGGGATGTTGGAACCCCAGTATCATGGCATGTAAGGCCTGTCCGGAAATCCCATCCTTTCTGTTTTTCAGTCCGTATACAGGATCTCCCAGAAGGGGATGGCCTATGCTCTTCATGTGCACACGGATCTGATGGGTACGACCTGTTTCCAAACGGCACTCCACCAGAGTGGAGTCGGAAAATCGTTCCAAAACCTTATAATGGGTTACCGCCTCCTTACCGTGCTTGTAGGATATGGCTTGTTTTTTTCTATCTTTTTCATCCCGACCTATAGGCGCGGATATGGTGCCTTCTTCCTCTTTGATTTTTCCAAAAACCAAGGCATGATAGCGTCTTGTGATACTATGCTCTTCTAATTGCTTCGCAAGACTTTGATGGCTTAAGTCATTTTTACAGATTAAAAGCAGACCTGTGGTGTCCTTGTCAATGCGGTGGACGATTCCGGGACGATTCACTCCGTTAATGGAGGAAAGAGAGGCTCCTGCATGGGCTAGGACGGCATTCACCAATGTACCGCTGTAATGTCCCGCTGCTGGATGGACCACCATTCCTCTTTCTTTATTAACCACCAAAAGATCATCGTCTTCGTAGACGATATCCAAAGGAATGGATTCCGGAAGGACCTCCGGATCCTTTTGTTCAGGAATAGCAAAGTCTATACGGTCTCCCGCCTTCACCTTTAGCGAAGCCTTGGCTTTTTCTCCGTTGACAGAAACACAGCCCTCCTGAATACATTTTCCCAGATAGGAACGACTGAAATCATGATCTTTCTGCTCAGACAAATATTTATCCAGACGTTGTCCTTCTTCTTCCTTTGCTACTTCCCAAATCATTTCTTCTCCTTTAAGAAGGCAAATTCCTCTTCTTTATAGTAAAAGAAGAATAGAAACAGAAGGAAAAAGCAAGCCCCGGTAACATAGATGTCTGCAAGATTGAAAACGGGAAAATCAATGGGACGAAAATATATAAAATCCACTACATAGGACTGTCTTTGCCGATCGATACAATTCCCAATAGCCCCGGAAAAAACCAAGAGAAGGGAAAAAAGAAAAGGCAGATACCTTTTCTTTATCGGCGTTTTGTGAAAAATAATCAGGACTCCTGCCAGCACAAAGATCGTAATGAGCAGGAAAATGATTTGTTGTCCGTGTAGGATACCGAAGGCTGCTCCCGCATTTTCCACATAGAGTAAGGAGAGAATGTTGGGAATCAATTGTATTTCATTTCCGCTCTTTAAATATTCCACTGCCAATGCCTTAGTCCACTGATCCAGAAAAATCAACAGGGCACTGCACAGGAAGAAAACAATCCATGATGTTCCTTTTTTACTCATACTTCCTCACTTCTCATATACTGCTCCAATACCTCTTCAATGCGTTCTTTGCTGATGTCCTCTTCAATATAAGGGCTGCAAAGATGATGAAGTAAAACAAATTGGAGATGCTGATTTTTTTGTTTTTTATCCTTGGATAAGGCTTCAAAAATATCTTCATGCTTTAAAGACTTGCAACGGGTCTCCAATCCCATATCTTCCATCAGCTCCTGAACCTTTAAAATATCTTCTTTAGCAATATTTTTGCAAAGAGATAGCGCCATAAGGCTTCCGAAGGCCACACATTGTCCATGGCTATAAGAAAAATCCGCAACCTTTTCAATGGCATGTCCTAAGCTGTGACCGAAGTTTAAAAACTTTCTGTCCCCATGCTCATAGGGATCTTTTTCTACAAAGTATTTCTTGATACGATTACTTTGATAAATCGTCTCCAAGAGAATTTCAGGATTTCTCTCCTGTAAAGCTTCTTTATGCTCCAGTAGGTAAGGCAGATATTTTTCGTTATGAATTAAAGCGTGCTTAATGATTTCACCCATACCGGAGGCATACTGTACCTTCGGTAAAGATAAAAGACAATGCATAGAAGAATACACCAGCTTAGGCATATGAAAGGCACCGATTAAATTCTTATAATGATAAAAATCCACTCCGGTCTTTCCGCCAATGGAAGAATCCACCTGGGCTAAAAGCGTGGTGGGAATCTGAATAAAATCAATTCCCCGGAGATAGCTTGCAGAGGCAAAGCCGGTCATATCGCCTACAACACCGCCCCCCAGAGCAATCATCATGTCTTTTCTTTCCAATTCCATATCCAAAGCAGCCTGATAGATTTTTTGGATATGCTCTAAATCCTTAAACTCTTCTCCTGCAGGAAGTATACATACACTTATAGCGGAAAAAGAGTCCTGTATAGTATTTTTTTAAATCCTCCAAAAAAAGCTTGGCAACCTGGTCGTCGGTTACAATCAGCGCTTTTTTTCTTTTTTTAGAAGATACAGAATTTAAACGCTCCGGTAATGCCGAAAAAAATCCTTTTCTAAAAAAAGATACTGTAGATTAATGAATCTTCCTGATAAATGTCTAACTTTCTCATGCCAATTCTTCCCCTTAATCTATAACTAAAAGACAATTAAGATAATAAAGCTTTCCGAGTTTTACAGAAATCTCGGAAAGACAAAAAAAGGCATACCCCATAGGATATGCCTTAATAAACGAGATTACATATTCAGATGAATGCCGTTATACTCTGCGTTAGAGGAGAATACACTTCCTGCAAAGTCACCGGATAATTCCACATCCTCTGGGCCAGCGATGAAAATATAAGTGGAAATCTTCTTGATATCTCCGCCAATGGCATACACTGTTCCGGAAACAATATCAATAATTCGCTGAGCAATTTCAGTATGAAGGCCTTCCATATTCAATAAAACAGAGGTGCCATCCAAAAGATAATCACTGACGTTGATTGCATCTCCCAAAGAGCTGGGCTTCATCATAACAACCTGCATGCTGGCTGATTTAGGCTCTACCTTTTCTTTGGACTTACCAAACAATCGAATCTTCGGTTCAGCGGACTCTTCCTCTTCTCTTCTGGAGAAGAAAGAGCTTCTCTTTGGTGCTGCTTCCTCTTCTTCCTCGTACTCGTCCTCAAAATCATAATCCTGATCTAAGTCATCGTACTCATCTTCACGATCCAAATTCATTTTCTTCATTAAATTGCTAAAAAAGCTCATATCGATCTCCCAATTTGGTCTAATTAAACAAGATTATTTTACTCAATTTTAAGATATTGTCAAGCTTAAAAAATATCAATTTTCCTGAATATTTTAAGACTGAAATTCAGTTCCCGGATAAAAGCGCAGGATCAATAGATAATCTGCCCATCCGTGACCATATTTCCCTGTAAAACAATATGGTCATAAACGGAAATGCCGTTTTTACTGTGGGAATCTACTATCAGATAATCATCATTTTTTTCTATCACCTGAATAGGATGGAAAATTGCATAGCCTCGATTAATATCATAGACACCCTCCAGTGCTTTCCTTGGCCCAACCACAAAGGACGCATTTCCCGACTCCTTTACTACAACATTTCCGCTTTGGATATCCTGTGCCGAGGGATTGGTTTCAATTTTCAAATAACAGTATTGATCATCCGTCATATAAATATCCGTAGGAAGAAATTCTCTACTGCCGTCGGCCTTTTGACGATAAAAGCCGCTGCTCTTATCCGGTCCCTGCCTTAATAATTCCTTTGGGACAATATAAAAGTCTTTATTGACTACAGAAGAAATAGGAATCTTTAATCCGCTTTCTTCCTTTTCCTGCATAGAGAAGGTCACAAAGCGGGAATCCAGAAAGTAGTCCAAATAATCGTCAAGTTTAATATCGCCGTAGATTTTGCCGTCTTCTCCTCTATACAAAGAGAAGTTTCCCTGTAAGTCCATGGAATTTACGGGAAAATGTATATTCACCGTAGTGGTATTCTCCATCTTTTTGGCGTCTCCCTCATCCAAAGGAAATAATATTTCCCACTGGGAGGAAGTAATAATTTTATAAAGAGGATTACCGGCTTCTACACGAACGCCGTTTTGCGCGTAGTTTACGGAGCTTTGGGCATTTTGTAGAATTTCCGACGTAAGTTTTTCCTTTTGAAAGTCCTCATAACCGTCAATGGTATAAGAGACAATACCCGCGTCCTCCGCATTCATTACGGTATAGGAAATTCCTAACTGGGAAAGAGCCTTCTGTACCGTATTTTCTCCCTCTTCCGTATTAAAAAGGAGGGTATTTTGAAGACTTCCCTGAAGGCTATAAAGGCCGGTGAATTGATTGTTTTGGAAACTGCCTGCAAAGTCCTGCAGACGAAGGCGAATATCCTCTATCTGTTGCTGTGTAAATTCCCCTAAAAGCTCAGGATGTTCCTGTAAATACTTTTCCAGATTACCGGTTTCGTCAATAAAGTACAGCTCTCCTCCTTTACTGACTCTTCTTCCGTCCGCTACGGAAAAATGTACATAACCGGATTCTTTGGCGGAATAGCTTTTTTCTTCCCGAAGAATCAAGCCGGTATATTGTTTTTCTCTGACCAGGCTACCCTCTCCCACTTCATAAAAACGAAGGCTTTGTCTTCTGATATAGGAAAATACACTAAAAAGAATATAGAGAGCAATAATCACAAAGATTATTCCCTCTATATTCCACATGCTATTCTTTTTGCTCTTTCTTGAACTTGGCATAGTTACAGTGCAATCGCAATATGGTCTCTTAATTCAAGTGGAACATCTTCTTTGTCCATGGACAAACTGCTGATGATGTTAATCTTGTATTTTTCGGACAAAGCATCCAATTTACGTACACAATCTCCGATAGGCTTTCCTTCCAGACTGGCCAGCTTTAAAAAGCTATCTAAAATCAAATATTCCAAATCATGATCCTGAGAAATAATTCCGCTGATAAAGCCGACAAACTCATCCTCCGACTCTAACTGGAATTCATTGACATTAATCAAACGCACCTTGTTGTTAAGCTCATACATATGCTGAGAGGAGCGATCCAAAAAATCCACCGTTCCCTTTGCTTCCGCAACAGCTTTGTTCGCCCGATCAATGAGCTGTTTTGTCTTTCCTTTTCCTCTTTGTCCTACAATGAACTGAACCATATGCATTCCTCCTTTAATTCTGAACAAGAAACGGTAGCCCATGCTACAATGCCCTGCTTTTTATAAAAAGTATAGACTATTCATGAAATCTTATCAAGTAAGTTTGTCATATTCTCATAAAGATTCTCTTTATTTGTACCCTTCATTACAACAGAATAATAGGGGATAGAATTGGAGGATTTATCCACACTTAAGGCTAAGCAATAGCCCGCTTTTTTGGTGGTTCCCGTTTTTGCCGCCAAGATTTCCAAACCGTCGGGAAGCTCTTTCTCTCCGGTAGAGTATAAATTCGTTGCCTTCCATACCTGAGATTTGGAAATACCGTTTTTATCCTTGTATTGCACCTGAATTTCTTTTGTGGCAAGAATTTCCCGTAAGCTGTCATATTTCATACATTCTTTTAAAATGAGATAGATGTCATAGGGTGAAGTATAATGATTGTCATCCGGCAAACCGTGGGGATTGGTAAAATGACTGGACAGGCAGCCCAGTTCCAAAGCCTTCTCATTCATCTTATCTACAAAGGCGGAAACAGAACCTGCTGTAGCCTCCGCTACGGCAACAGCCGCATCATTTCCGGAAGGGAGAAGCATACCGTATAAAAGATTTCTAATGCTAAGGCTCTCTCCAACCTGTAAAAATGCGGTGGACGAACCTGCCTCTTTGATTACGGAAGCGCCGGAAACCACAAATTCCTGATCTAAATCCTCCACGGAAGATACACAAACAAGAGCGGTCATTAATTTGGTAATACTGGCAGGATAGGTTCTTTCATAGGGATGATTAAAGGAGATGGCCCGATCTCCTTCCTTACTGTCCTCTTCCACCAAAAGAAAATATTCCGCATCCATATCCTGGATTTGTGCGCTTGCATCAGAAGGTATAGCCAAGTCCTTGGCGAAGCTTTTGGTGCTGTTTTGAATATCCTCTTCCACGGTGATGGAAGATAATCTTTGTATGCTCTGTTCTTCCTGAAAGGCCTTTTCCAGCTTGGGTTTACAGGAACTTAAGCAAAGGGGAAAAATGCACAGCAAAAGAAAGGCTTTTTTCCTTCTTAAAAAAGTACTCAAAGCCTTTCTACTAGCCAATATTCCTCCACTCTAACTCACCACGTTCCAGAGCGTGAATTAATAATTCTCCTGTTGCCAGATTTGTGGCAATAGGAATGTTGTAAATATCGCATAATCGAACTACGGAATTTACTTCCGGTTCCGTATCTCTTACCGGAGAGGGATCTCTTAAGAAAATCACCATATCTAAATTTCCCTGCTCGATTTGAGATGCCAGCTGTCTGGCTCCTCCGGTTTCTCCGGGGAGAAACTTATGGATTTTCAGATTGGTAACTTCCTCTACCAAAGTACCTGTAGTTCCGGTTGCATATAATTCATGTCTTGTCAGGATACCTCTGTAAGCAATACAGAAATTTTGCATGAGCTTCTTCTTGGAATCATGCGCAATTAATCCTACCTTCATCTCTACCCTCCTACGTCTTCCTTTGTAAAGCAACATTTAAGACTATTCCGAAACCAAAGTATACGGACAGCAGGGAACTAACGCCTCGCGAAAAAAAAGGAAGTGTAATTCCGGTATTTGGAAACAGTCCGGTTGCCACCGCGATATTTGTATAGGTCTGAAATCCGATCCAGGCCATAACGCCTACACATATTAGCCGACCACTTAAGGTTTTTGCCCTATAGGCTATTATAAGACATTCTAAGATAATCAACAAGAAGATTATAATAATTATTAAAGAACCTCTAAAGCCTAATTCTTCTCCTATTACCGCGAAAATAAAGTCATTATCCTCTTCCACCAAAAAGTTTCCGTTTTTTACGGAGAAGATGGAATTATTAAAAAGGCCCTTTCCGTTAAACATTCCGGAACCGATGGCCATGATGGACCACATTTGCTGGTAATAATCATTGCTGTTTTCGGAAGGATTTAAAAAGGTCAAAATTCTTTGTACCTGATAGCCCTGTAATATCGGAATCTTATCATAGAGTCCGGAGGAAAAAAGGTAGAAAAGAAGTCCCAAAACCACCACTACCACCCCTAAAAAGGCGAAAATCCATTTTAATTTCAGGGGGGAGGCGAAGGTCATGGCGGCAACGATGACCGTCATAATAATGGTTGTGGACAGATTCGGTTGAATCATTACCAAGCCCACAGGAATGGAAAAGTAAAGTGCTTCCATTAATAAGGCATGGGGGTGATTGATATCCTCTTTTAGCTTCTGCAGGTAATCCGCAAAGAATAGAATCAGTCCCACCTTTACAAACTCCGAGGGCTGTACCTTTCCCAAAAACCGGAACGGTAATCCATCTGGTAGCACCGTGTCCTGAAGCTGTACCGTAGATTTTAACACCGGCTAAAATCAGGACGGAGAGAATATAAATCCAAGGGGACCATTTACAAATCTTCCGGTAATCAATTAAAGAGATTCCCACACACATGGCTAGTCCTACAAAAGAACCGAGAATCTGTCGTACCACAAGGGGATCCTTAAAGCTTTCCGCCGATGTTGCAGAGCGGACGATAAAGATTCCGATGGTATTTAAGGCAATCATGTATAGGACAAGCCGAAAATCATATTGCTTAAAATCATAATCTAATTTCCACTTCATATCATCTCTTTCTCTTAGTCACTGACATTGACCGATAAAATGGAGCTGGCATCTCTTTGTAAAATGGTATCCATACTGAGTTTTCCGAAACAATAGTCATAAACCATATTGGCCAGACTGGCTGCGTTACCGGAGGAATATCCATAGGGAATATTTACCGTAACGGAGATTTGAGGATCTTCATAAGGCGCATAGGAAACGAACACTGCATGGTTACCTCTATCTTCTCTTTCCTGTGCAGTTCCGGTTTTTCCGGCAACGGTAATAGTTTGTCCCAAGAATACATTCTTGGCCACACCCTCGGTAATCACCTTTCTAAGACCTTCATGTACCGCGTTCCAGGTGCTGTCCGCATAATCCAAATGTCTCAAAAGAGATACGCCTACCTCTTCCACCGTCTTCCCCTTCGGGTCTGCAATTTTGTCCACGATGGAAAGATTGTAAAGATTTCCTCCATTGGCAACAGCCGTAATATATTTTGCCAGCTGTGCCGTATTAAAGGCATGGTTTCCCTGTCCCATAGCGGAACGTTCCGGATCATAGTCGGAAATTCTGGGTTCCGCTTCATCCAATTCAATACCGGACTTTTCGTTTAAGCCAAAGTCGCTTGCATATTTCCGGATTCTTTCCATGCCCAGTTCCGCATTGTAATTCCCCTCTGCATCCGTTGCCAAACGATGTCCTAAATCCGCAAAGAAATAGTTACAGGAATTTTTAATACCGTCCACCAGGGTTTCATTTCCATGGTGGGAAGGCCAAATCCAGCAACGGATATTCGGGGTAACCTCCTCGTACTTACCGGTACAGTCAATCACCGTATTCAAGTCCAGTACCTTTTCTTCCAAGGAGGCAATAGAGCTAATGGGCTTAAAGGAGGAACCGGGAGCCAATTGGGTTTGGGTAGCACCGTTCAGTAGGGGCAAGGATAAGTCCTCATTGCATTTTTTTAAATAAGCGGCATCGTTAATGCGATTGTTGTCAAATCCCGGGTAGCTGACCAAAGCCCGAACCTTTCCGGTCTTTACATCCGTCACCACCACGGAACCGTTACAGGGATCCAGAGCAAACTGTGCCGGAGTAAGCTGTAGCTTTCTGATTTTGTCAATCAAAAAGGTATAGGCAAAATGACTGTCACCCTGGGCTAAAGCATCATAGGAGGCGGTGTCCTGTGCCAAAACGTTTTGTTCAAAAAGAGCCATCAAAAGAAGGTTGCCTTTGATTTTTTGATTGGCAATGGCGTACTTGTACAGCAGCTTTTCGAAGCCGGAGTCCTCTCGCAAAAAGCTCATGATTTTATTGACAAAGAGCTGATAAATCTGTGTACTGTCCGAATACTCTTCCGATAAGTCCAGCTTGGTGGTGTCAATCCATCCCTCTTCTATTCCTTTTTTGATAAAGTCGTGAAGGGAAATGCTGTCGCTTTTCCAGGACGCCAGAGCCTGTGAACTTTTAAAGCGGGAGTCCTCAGGATTAACGATTCCGCCCTCTTTTCCTAAGAGGTAATCGTAAATATAGACCATATAGCCCTGCATTTCCTGGGGAAGGGTGGATAATTCTCCGCCGCTATCCTGCATAAGGACAGCTTCCACTTGAGAAAGCATGGCCTCTTTATTTTCTTGAAAGAGGTCTGCAATCTGCTTTTCTGCATTTCCGGCATCCTCTGCGGTAAAATGCTCTTTGGACAGTACATTGTTGTTAATGAGCTGGTAATAAGCGTCCTTTACGGGAATCATCAGCTGGGACTGCTTCAAAGCACTTTGGTCCAGCTCATTCTGCTCCGTAATCTTGGATGCCAAAATTCCGGCTAATTCCTGTTCCAAAAGATGGTATATAGAAATCTGGTCGTTAGCGGAAATGGTGGTATAAATATCATTTCCCGCTCCGGGCTTTTCCTCGGAAATCACTTCCATAATACTTCCTACGTTGTTCAGATACATTTCCTTGTATCCTTTTTTTCCTTTTAAGACAAGATCCTCACTCTTTTCCAGTCCCCAAACGCCCACCACATCATTTACCGCATAGGAGCTGTCCTGTTTTTGTAAATCCGCCAGCTGACTTTCCTGTACCTGACCGGTATATCCTACGATATGGGAAAGGTAAGGTGCGTAATTGTATTTTCGAACAGAGACATTTTCAATATCCACGCCGGGGAGATCGTATTTTGATTCCAGAATCTCCGCCATACATTCCCGGGAAACATTGTCCACAATGGTGGTGCTCATATAACGCTGATAAGAGGTCAGTCTCAGGGTATAAATAATACCGATCATATCCAGGGCGGTTTCATCCGACAAAGTAATGGGCTTCCCGTCTTCATCCGTAAGCTTGCTAAAGTTATATAATTTTTTTGCCTGTAAGAAGCATTGCTCAGCGGTACAGTTGGCTTCCTTCTCGCTTAACTTCTCCGGCGTTTTCCGGAAAACATTGGCAATGAGGCGAAGCCGGTCCTGATCGCTTGTGGTGGTATAGACAAAGCTTCCGTCTTCCTGCTTTTGTACTTTAAACTGGCTCTTAACGGGATATTGATATTTTTCAATAATTTCCGCCAGTTTTTTCAACATTAAATTTCGCTTATTGATTCCGGCACTGGTTCCGGAAAAGCTTCCGGTTTCCGCAATCGTTATGTTGTATTGTAATTCATTGTAAGCCAAAAGCTTACCGTCTTTATCGTAAATATTTCCCCTGGTTCCTGGAATCACCAAATCCTGTCTGGTATTTTTTTGGTATTCCTGCAAATAATCATTTCCATGCAATATCTGCAGACGAAAAAGATGCAGTGTTAAAACGGAAAATAAAAGAAAAAAAACAATGGATAATGCAAAGAGTCTGGAGGAAAAACAGGCGGTTTAGCATTTCTTTGAGAAAACCAAATAACTCTTTCATCATAAAACTTTTTCCTCCAATTTCTTGCTGGCACTAAAGAAAAAACGATATAAAACTACGGTAAGTAAAAAGGAAAATACAATAGAGGGAAGAATAATATGCAGGGCATAATAAGGAATGTTCCCCTTTCCCCGAACGGCAAAACGGAAAATATAAATATACAGATGATAAATAAGACCGCTGACTACACAAAGAAACAGTGGCAGGGTAATGTACTCTTCGTAATAATAATGATGAAAATATCCATTACCATAGCCGATTAAAACAAAAATCAGGGAATAGAAGCCGAAGGGACCGGAATAAAACAAATCCATTAAAAGTCCGGCACAAAGTCCATAAAACATTCCCGGTAAAGAGCCATAATAAAAGCCGAAGGAAAAGCAAAGAATCAAAAGCAGGTTAGGGCTTGCGGACAAAAAGGGAAGCAGGGGAAATACACTGGTTTGCAATAAAAATGCCAGAATCAAAAGGGCAAAGTAAAACATTGCCATGATTCTTTTTGCGCTTGCCTTTCCTACTTTCTTATTCTGCAAGGTCCTTACTCTCCTTTTGAAAACGATCGTCTTTTCGCTCTTTAAGCACCAAGACTTCCCTTAAATCCGTAAAATCTGCGGCAGGAATCAGATAGCCGTTTTTCATTAAACGCTTCTCATCTTCTTCTATACCGATGGCATAGCCTACCAAAATACCGGGAAGAAATTTAGAGGAAATATTGGAGGTAACAATACGATCTCCATCCTGAATTACCGCTTCTTTCTTCATATTGGTAATTCTGAGTCTTCCCTCTTCAAATAGCTGTAAATCGCCGGCCACGATACAGGTATCACTGGACTGAATTCCCATGCAGGAAACTCTGGACTCATCATCTATGATGGAACGTACAGTGGCATAATTCAGTCCCACATCCGTAACAATTCCTACCAGACCGCCCTTGGCCATAACATTTTGATCTACCATAATGCCGTCCTTAGAGCCCTTATCTATACGGAAGACCTGGAACCAGTTTTCCGAGTCCTTGGCAATGACTCTGGCGGCTACCTTATCGTACTGTAAATATTGCTGATCCAGGGAATATAAATCCCGTAGACGTTTTAATTCTTCTTCATTCTGCTTTAAGATATTGTTTTCCTCTGTCAGAAGGTCGATTTTGGCATTAAGCTTTTCATTCTCCGCTTCCGCTTCCAAGAGGGTTTTGTGCTTTTCCCAGCGGGAATAGAGCTTATAGCCTACATAATTCACACCGGACTGTATAGGAACCAAAACGGTTCCCACTGCATTCCGAAGAGGATTCATAAAGCCGTCTTTAACAGACGACAGAACAATCATCATAATGCATAAGACCGTTAAGAGTATAAAAATATATTGATTTTTCTTCTGCTCCACTATATTTTCCCCTGTTCCTTAAAACTGTAATATTGATTATCTCCGATAATAATGTGATCCATTAAGTGTATCCCCAGGTACTCTCCCGCTTTGTAGATTTCTTCCGTAGCCCGTTCATCCTCTCTGGAGGGATGGGGGTCCCCGGAGGGGTGATTATGCACCAAAATAAAACAAACGGAAGCAGCCCTAAGGGCCTCCATAAAAATTTCCCTTCCGGAAAGAATGGATGCATTAGAGCTACCTTTGGACAAAAGAAAATCCTTTAGCAGTTGAGCTTTTGTATCCAAAAACAGAACATGAACCTCCTCATAGGAAAGATGCCGTAATTCCTCTTTAAAATATTGAAGCACCGAACCGGGAGATCGAAAGGATTGTACTTCCTCCCGGATTTTTCGGTTCCAAATCCTCTTGGCCAGCTCTCCTATAACCTGCAGCTCTATGGCCTTGGTTTCCCCTACTCCTTTAATAGCTTGTAAATCCTCCAGACTATACTGCATAAGTCCCACCAAACCGTCATAAACAGGACTCAGATGAAGTACCTTGTCGGCAAGAGCCAAAACACTTTCTTCCTTCGTACCTGTGCGTAGTATCACAGCGAGAAGCTCCTCGTCTCTCAAAGCGGAAACGCCTAAGCGAAGAGCCTTTTCTCTGGGCAATTCCTGCCCGGATTCCTTCAGTGTTAAATGCATATTTTCCTCCTATCCGGAGGGAGTCTACAGAGAATTCTATTTTAGCACGCTTTCCCCTTATCGGACAAAAACTTTTCTTAAGCTTTGGCTATTTTTATTCTTTCAAAAAAGCAGATTGAGTTTGCCTTGAGCAAAAAGTCGTGTCCTAAAGGGATGCTTCTTAGATATTTAAGAACAAAACAATATACTCATTACGGAACTATTTTTTTTAGGAAGTTTTTACAAGTCCTGCCTTGAAAAATATTATCCAAGGCCTTGATTACCCCGAATTTTCCGTGGGCAAAGGTCAGGCCGCCCTGAAAATATACGGAATAAGGCTCTCTTAGGGGAGCATCTGCGGATAACTCAATACTGGATCCGGAAATAAATGCCCCTGCCGCCATAACCACGGGATCCTCATAGCCCGGCATATCCCAGGGTTCCGGACGAACAAAGGAGTCCACCGGAGAAGCTTCCTGAATTCCTCTACAAAAAGCCAGCAAAGCTTCTCCATTGCCCATACGGATTTCCTGAATAATATCGTTTCTTGGACTGTCCGCTGTAGGGTGACATTGATAGCCCAGAGATTCAAAAAGACTGGCCGCAAATACCGCACTTTTTTCTGCTGAAGCGGTAACCGTCGGTGCCAGGAAAAAGCCTTGAAAAAAATCTTTGTTACAGTGCAGGGAAGGCCCAAGCTCCTTTCCTAAGCCGGGAGCGGTCAGTCTAACCGCTGCTCTTTCAATACATTCTTTTGTGCCGGCAATATAGCCTCCGATGGGGGCAAGTCCTCCGCCGGGGTTTTTAATGAGGGATCCCACCACCATATCCGCTCCGTAGTCGCTGGGCTCTTCAGGACAGACAAATTCACCGTAGCAGTTATCTACCATGCATATCAAGTCTTTCTTATAGCCTTTGATAAAGCTAATCAGTTCTCCGATTTCCTTAGGACTGAGGCTTTTTCTGTCACTATAGCCCTTGGAACGCTGAATTTCCACCAATCTGGTTTTTTCGGAAATCGCGTTTTTAATACCTTCATAATCAAAGGAGCCATCCGGAAGTAAGGCTACTTCTTTGTAGCTCACCCCAAATTCCTTCAAAGAGCCAAGGGAGTCTCTGATTCCGATGACCTCGTCCAAGGTGTCGTAGGGCTTACCAACCGGGGACAATATCTCATCTCCGGGACGAAGATTTCCCTGCAGGGCAATGGCCAAGGCATGGGTTCCGCAGACAATCTGAGAACGGACCAAGGCATCCTCGGTATGAAAATAATTGGCGTAAACCTCTTCCAAGGCATCTCTTCCGATATCGTTATAGCCGTAGCCGGTACTGCCCAGCAAATGGGCCTCTGAAACCTTTGCCTTTTGCAGAGCCTGTAAAACCTTTAGTTGATTAATTTCCGCAATTTCATCAATCTCTTTGAAACGACTCTCCAGATTTTTTAATATTTTTTCACTATAGGCAATTACTTCCGGAGAAATGCCCATTTCTTCATAGATTCTTTGATAATCCATTCTATTCTTTCCTCCTTACCCCCTGCAAAATCCTCCTCAGAAAGGAAGATGGTATTTTTTTCTCTTCTAAACCAGGTCATCTGCCTTTTGGCATAGTTTCTGGAATGCTGTTGAATTTTTTCGATACACTCCTCTTCTGTATAGCGTCCCTCCAAATATGCAAAAACCTCCTTATATCCTATGGCATTACAGCCCGGCATATTTTCCCGATAGCCCTGCTCATAAAGAGCCTTAACCTCTTGAAACAAGCCCTCTTCCTTCATTTGCAGTACACGGTCATGGATGCCCTGATACAATTTCTCCCGTTCTCTACACAATACTATAAATAGAGCATCATAGAGAGATTCTTTTTTTTGCTCTTCCTGATTATGTTGGGAAATGGGTTTCTTATGCAGATAATAGTATTCCAAAGCTCGGATGATTCTTTGCTTATTATTTTCATGGATAGCTTCAGCCGCTTCCGGATCTACTCGGGACAACTCTTGGTGGAGGGGAATCGTTCCTTCTTTTTCCAGTCTCTCCGTAAGTTCCCTTCGGATTCTATCCTTTTCTTCCTGATTTTCTTCCTGAAAGTCTATATCATAGAGCATGGCTTGAATATAGAAGCCGGTACCTCCCACCAAAATAGGAAGCTTTTCCCTACTGTAAAGTTCAGCAATTTTTTCCCTTGCCATCTTTTGAAAAAGGCTGGCATCATAATTTTCAGAAGGATTAAGGATGTCCAGAAGATGGTGGGGAATTCCCTCCTTTTCTTCTTCTTTTTATCTTTCCGGAACCGATATCAAGTCCTTTGTAAACCTGAACAGAGTCCGCGGAGATACACTCTCCGTCCAAAGCCTTGGCTAAGGCGATGGAAGTACCGGTTTTTCCTACCGCAGTAGGGCCTGCCAAAATCAATAAGGGTTTATGTTCTTCCCAAAGATTCATTTATACAATCCTCTTAAACATTTTTTCCAAATCCTGCTTTTTAAAGGCCACAATGGTGGGTCGTCCATGGGGGCAGGCATAGGGATTTTCCAGGGTGAAAAGCTTCTGTACCAAAGCCTCCGCTTCCTGAAAGCTAAGGAGCTGATTTCCTTTTACAGAGGCCTTGCAGGCCATGGACGCAATTTTATTATAGACGCTCTCCGCTTCGGAAAGATTCCCTTCTTCTGCAAGTGCATCCAGAATCTCATGGAAAAGCATTTCCGCATCCAAAGAAGGAAAATCCGCAGGGATTCCCTCTAAAAGGTATCGCTTATCTTCTTCCTTTCGGATTCTATAGCCGAGATGGGCAAAATAGTCCTTGGTCTTTTCATAGAGCTCTTCCTCTTTCGCATTAAAGACCATGGTTTTGGGAAGGATGCCCTGACTGATTCCCGGCTTTTCCAGGGTTTTCTTTCGCATTTTTTCAAAGTTCACCTTCTCATGGGCAGCATGCTGGTCCATAATAAAGAGTTCCTTTTGAAATTCTATCAACCAGTAGGTCTGAAAAACCTGCCCAATCAGACGGAACTCCTTCTCTCCCTCTTCAGAGAAGAAGGAGGGAGAAAAATAGATTTTCCTGTTCTGCCGATGGGAGCTTTTCTGATTCGCTGAAAAGCTGCTCTTCCTTTGGGATAGTATTCTCTTCCTTTTCAGAAGCCTTTTTCTTCTTCTAAACGAATTCCCTTTGTTAAATCAAACTCTTCATAGATAAGCTTCTCTTCGCCAGTTTCATCTTTCTGCTGATTCAGCTCCGAAGTTTCTGCGCTAAAATGAGTTTTCTCCGTAGCTTCTGTTCTAAACTGAGCCTTCTCTGAAATATTCTCTGAAGCCTCCCTTATAGGGTACCCTTGATTTACAGCTTCAACTTTTTCCTTCTTTTGCTCTCTTATTTCAGAAATCAGTTCGATACTTTTATTTTTCTGATCATTTCTAAGTTCTTCCGGAGTCTCCTTCTTTTCCGATTTTTTCTCCCAAAGCTGGCTGGAAGGGGAAAGAAATGCCGTATTTTTCTCCTCTTTTTCTTTTTGGAAAAGGGAAAGAGGGCTATGGTCAATCAAATCCGCCTTGGATAAAGTCTTGCTGACGCAATCAAAGAGCGCCTGATATATTTTTTCCCTGTTTTGAAAACGCACCTCCAGCTTTTGGGGATGCACATTCACATCCACAAGATTGGGGCTTAGGTGTAAAAAGACGATGGCAAAGGGAAACTTATGCTGCATCAAAAAGGGCTTATAAGCGTCCTCCAGGGCTCGACTTAGTAAAGAATCCCGAACAAATCGCCCATTCACGAAGAATATTTCATATTGCCTGTTGGAACGGGTAAGGCTGGGCTTGCCCAAAAGCCCCTCAATATGCAGGGTAGCCAATCCTGTTAGGCTTGAAGGATAATAGGATTCCCTTATTTCCAGGCTATCCTTGGCAAAGGATTTTCCGTAAATGCCGAAAACCACATCGGAAAGCTTTCCGCCCCCCAGGGTTTGAAATCGACTTTTTCCATCCTTCACAAAATGAAAAGAAATGCCCGGATTGGCAAGAGCCAGCTTTTCCACCATTTCCTCTACCCTGCTGGCTTCCGTGCTTTCACTTAATAAAAACTTTTTTCTGGCAGGCACATTGTAGAAAAGATCCCGCACCAAAATGCTGGTACCGTCCATTCCCCCTACTTCTTCCACCGGAGAGAAGTTTCCTCCCTCTATAAGGATTCTGTGGGCAAGAAAATCCTCCTGCCTTTTGCTGATACATTCCACCTTGGCCACGGAGGCAATAGAAGCCAAAGCCTCCCCACGGAAGCCGAAGCTTAAAATCTCTTCCAAGTCTTTGGGATTTTGGATCTTACTGGTGGCATGGGGCATAAAGGCCCTCTCCAAATCCTCGGAAAAAATTCCCTCTCCGTTATCACTTACCCGAAGAAAGCTGATTCCGCCCCCCTTAATCTCTATGGAAATTGCCGTAGCTTTAGCATCCAAAGCATTTTCCACCAGCTCTTTTACGATACTGCTGGGACGCTCCACAACCTCTCCTGCGGCAATTTGATTGATGCACTCCTGGCTTAATAGGTGAATTTTCAACGAAGTTTCTCCTTTAAACTAAACAACAGATTGATGGCTTCCAAGGGACTCATGCTTTCAAAGGAATCATTTCGAATACAGTCTAAAACTTCTTTTTCTTCCTTTCTTAGCTCTGAAGCAAAATTTTTCCTTCCTCTTTCTCCGGGTTTTAAGGTATTTTCCGGAAAATCCTCTACAAATTTTTCTTCCGGGGCCTCTTCAAAATCTAAATGCTGAAGACGAAGGTCCTTTTCATTTAAGAAGCTGGAGATTTCTCTGGCTCTGTCCAATACGGGCGCCGGAACACCCGCTAGCTTGGCCACATCAATACCATAACTTTCGTCTGCCCCTCCCGGCATAATCTTTCGAAGGAACTGTATTTCCCCCTGCTCCTTGGATACCGCTATACAGTAGTTCTTCACATTTTCCAGCTTCCCCTCCAGTACACTTAACTCATGATAGTGGGTGGCAAAGAGGGTTTTTGCTTTGATTTCCCTGGCAAGATATTCCACCACTGCCCAGGCTATAGAAAGGCCGTCAAAGGTGGAGGTACCTCTTCCGATTTCATCCAAAATCAACAGAGAATTATCCGTAGCATTTCGTAAAATATTGGAAACCTCACTCATTTCCACCATAAAGGTGGATTGACCGGAGGCCAAATCATCGGAAGCTCCTACTCTGGTAAAGATTCTGTCACAGATGGGAATATCCGCCTGCTTTGCCGGCACAAAGGAGCCGATGGAAGCCATCAGCACGATTAAGGCCACTTGTCGCATATAGGTGGATTTTCCTGCCATATTGGGACCGGTTATAATCGCTATTTTTTCCTCTTTGCCAAGACTTGCATCATTGGGGACAAAGCTTTGGTCCTGTAAAAGTTTTTCCACCACCGGATGACGACCATCCACAATTGTTAAATTACCTTCTTCATTGATTTTTGGACGAACATACTGCTCCTGCATAGCCACCTTGGCCAAAGAAAGGCAAGCTATCCAAAAAAAGCAATTTCCTTGGCGGTTTTTTGCATTCTTCCTAGCTCATGGGAAAGCTCTTCCCGCAAATTTACAAAGAGACTGTATTCCAGCTGCTGTAAATTTTCAGCCGCTCCCAAGATTTTATTCTGTAAATCCTGTAATTCTACGGTGGTGTATCGTTCCGCCTGGGCCAAAGTCTGTCTTCTGATAAAATAGTCGGGAATTTCCCCCTGATAGGACTTGGAGATTTCAAAGCAGTAGCCGAAAATACGGTTATATTTGATTTTCAGATTTTTAATTCCGCTTTTTTCTCTTTCCTGCTCTTCCAGCCGGTTCAGCCATTCTTTCCCATGCTCCCCCGCTTCCCGGAAAAGTCGCACCTCTTCATGGAAGGAAGACTTAATGATTCCTCCCTCCTTAATACTAAGGGGGGGATCCTCTTCAATACATTCATCAATCTTTTGATATAGCTCTTCTAGAGCATCCATTTCTTGTCCTAAGCCCTGTAAAAGCTTTCCGGAAAAGGATGTTAAAGTTCTTTTAATCACAGGCAGGAATTGTAAAGAGGATTTTAAAGCCAGCATATCTCTGGCATTGGCGGAGGAAATGCTGATTTTCCCAATCAGTCTTTCCATATCGTAGATAGAATCCAGATATTCTCTAAGCTCTTCTCCGTCAATATAACGTTGACAAAGCTCTTCTATACAATCTAAACGCTCCTCCATTTTCTTTTTTTCCCGAAGCGGTCGTTCCAGAAAATGGCGAAGCATACGACTTCCCATGGCGGTATGGGTTTTGTCCAGTACCCAAAGCAGGCTTCCTCGCTTTTTCTTGTCTCTAAGGGTTTCCCAAAGCTCCAGATTTCTCTGGGTGGAAAGGTCCAAAAGCATATAGTCTTCCCGATGAAACCGCTCTATATGCCGAATATGGGATAAAATATTCTTCTGGGTATCATAAAGATAGCGTAGGCAGGCACCTAAGGCTCTTCTTTCCAAGGGGGCATGTTCTAAGCCTAAGCCGGGGATGGAAGAAGAAAAATGGGAAGAAAGAATCTTATCCGCCTCTTCCTTTCCAAAGTATTCCTTCTCCTTTTCTGTAATGCTTAAGCTAAAGCGACTGTCCAAGGCAGAGCTTAATTCTTTATCCTCTAAAAAGCCTATGGGACAGAGAATCTCCTTTGGGGAAAAACGGGAGATTTCATCCAGAAGCTCTTTGCTGTCGGAAACACTTAAACTGTATAGCTCTCCGGTACTGATATCCACGGTGGCAAGACCGATGCTGCTGTTTCCCGGATAGATGGCGGAAAGATAGTTATTTTTTCCTTCCTCCAAAGCCGTTTCCTCGGTCTGGGTTCCGGGGGTAATCACTCGAATAATCTCCCGTTTTACCAGTCCCTTGGCAAGCTTTGGATCCTCTACCTGTTCTCCTATGGCGACCTTAAAGCCCTGGGAAACCAATTTACTGACATAGGAATCCGCCGCATGATAAGGAATTCCGCACATGGGGGCCCTTTCCTCCAGACCGCAATCCTTCCCTGTAAGCACCAAATCCAAAGCCTTGGAGGCTTTGATGGCATCCTCAAAGAACATTTCATAAAAATCCCCAATGCGGTAAAAGAGGAGGGCATCAGGTACCTCCTTCTTGCTCTCCAAATACTGCCGCATCATAGGGGATAATTTTGCTTCATCCATTAAAGAACACTCCCATAGTAATAAAAGCCCATAGATTTATCCAAACGAACCGGAACAATTTCTCCGATTAAGCGCTCTCCACCTTCAAAGTGAACCAGCACATTGTTGCTCAGTCTTCCGGTGAGCATATTCTCGGACTCTTTGTCCTTTTCTTCCACTAAAACTTCCATGACCTTACCCAGGTCTTTTCCTTCTCGCTCCTCAGAATGAAGACGAATATGCTCTAAAAGACGCTGGAATCGCTCCTTAACCACATCCTCAGGAACAGCCTCCCACTTAGCAGCCGGAGTTCCCGTACGCTTAGAGTACTGGAAGGTAAAAGCGGAATCAAACTTGGAGTAGGCTACTACCTCCATGGTATCCTGAAAATCCTCTTCCGTTTCCCCGGGGAAACCTACAATAATATCTGTCGTCAGACTCACATCCGGTAAAACTTCTCTTATCTTTTTCACCAAAGCCATATAGGATTCCTTACTGTAATGCCGGTTCATCCTCTTTAAAATAGCAGTAGAGCCGGATTGCAGAGGTAGATGGATGTGATTGCAAATGTTTTCATTTTCCTTCATAACCTGTAAAAGCTCATCGGAAAAATCCTTAGGGTTCGGAGTCATGAAACGGAGTCGCTTAAGACCGGGAAGCTTTGCAATTTTATCCAAAAGCTCCGGAAAGGAACATTCCTCCTTCTTGTCCAAGCCATAGGAATTCACATTTTGCCCAAGGAGCATGATTTCTTTTACACCGTCGGCAACCAATGCTTCACATTCCTTCAAAATCTCCTGAGAATCTCTGGACTTTTCTCTTCCTCTTACATAAGGCACGATACAGTAGGTACAGAAATTATTACAGCCGAAGCTGATATTTACGGAAGCTCTAAAGGCATATTTTCTCTTGGATGGAAGATTTTCCACGATTTCCGCACTATCCTCCAAAAGCTCTACCTTCTTTTCCTTGGAAAGCATGGTTTCCAAAAGATACTCTGCCAGCTTATAAATATTGTGGGTACCGAAAATCAGATGCACATAGGGATATTTTTTCTGAATGGTTTCCACCTCATCCTTTTCCTGCATCATACAACCGGTAATACCGATAATTAAGTCCTTATTTCTTTGATAGAGATGCTTAAGCTGTCCGATACGTCCATAAAGCTTTTGGTTGGCATTCTCCCGGACGGTACAGGTGGTAAAGAGGATCACATCCGCTTCCTCTTCATTTTCCGTAATGCTATAACCTGCCTCCTGTAAAATGCCCTGAAGCTTTTCTCCGTCCTTGGCAGACATCTGGCAGCCGATTACCGTTACCATGGCCTTGGCCTCATAGCCCTCCCCCTTTTTCACATCCAGCAGAGCTTTGATTTGTTCTATAAAATAAAACTGGCGCTCAGGCTCATTAGCCGGTGCGTTTTCCAATATTTCCGTAAATAACTTGTTTCCCACAATTCCCTCACATTTCTATTTTTGTAGCATAGCTAGATAGCTAGTTTTATATCTGTATAAAAATATAATATGGCAAGGCTATATTATTTCCCTAAGGAACGAATATAGGCCTCTGCCACCTTCATGCCGTCCATGGCGGCACTCATTATGCCTCCGGCATAGCCGGCGCCCTCTCCGCAGGGGTAAATCTCCTTCTCCATACAGCGTAACTCTTCATCCCTTAAAATTCTAAGAGGAGAAGAGGTTCTGCTTTCCACACCGTAAATCAAGGTATTTCCCTTGGAAAAGCCCTTCATCTTGCCTTCAAAAGCTTCCATTGATTCAATAAAATCTTCTTTTATATTGCCAAGCTTCGGATAGTTTTCAAAGTGGAAAAGAGGGCTTAAATCACATTCTTTACTTTGTCCCTTTAGCATAAGTGCCAAATCCTCAGATTCATTTGCGACATTTTTAATTTTGTCGTATCTGCTGTAGGGCACTCTTCCCTCTCCCAGTTGATAGGCCTTCTCTTCCCAATATTCTTGCAAAGCAATTCCGGCAAGAGGATTATTTTCTCCCCCGTATTCTTCCTTTTTTATCGTGAATATGATGGCGGAGTTGGCATAGCCGCTGTCTCTTTTGCTATAGCTCATGCCGTTCACACAAAGTCTCCCCTCCTCCGAAGAAGAGTTTACCACATATCCTCCCGGACACATACAAAAGCTGTAAAAAGAACGATGTTTTGCCTGATGACTGATTTTATAGGCGGAGGCTCCCAGCTTTTCTCTTAATTCCTCAGGAATCTCACCGTATAAGGCGGCATCGATATCCCTTTGGCTATGCTGTACTCTAAAGCCCATGGCAAAATCCTTTGCCACAATGGGATAAGAAAGGGCATAAAGCTCCCGAAAGCTGTCTCTTGCACTATGTCCTATAGCAATGATTAGGGGATGCTTCTCCTCCTTTTGAAAATGATATTGCTGTCCGAAGTGAATTTCTCCTCCAAGACTCTCTATTTCCTTTCGGATAGAGGAAACAATGGAAATCAGGGCATCCGTTCCCACATGGGGCTTGGCATCATAGAGGATTTCTTCCTTGGCACCATGCCGGATAAATTCCTGAAGAACAAAACGGGAGCGACCATGTTGATCCTTTACCAGGGTATTCAGCTTTCCGTCAGAAAAGGTTCCTGCTCCTCCTTCCCCAAATTGGGGATTGGATTCCTTGTTTAAAGTCCCCTTTTCCCATAGGGCTTCCACATCCTTAGCTCTTTCCTCTACTGCCTTTCCCCGCTCATAGACAATGGGGCGACAGCCTGCTCTGGCCAGTAAAAGAGCGGCAAAGATTCCTGCCGGTCCAAAGCCTACCACGATGGGGCGATGCTCTTCCGACTGAAAGAAATCCTCCACAGCCTTTCCCTGAATCCTATCAGGACACTTTGGCTCCTGATACAGGACAGGAGTAAAGCTTTGAATATCTTTATTTTTCAGTTTAGCTAGGAGCTTCTTCTCGGAAACTCCCCTTAGCTCTACAGAAACGGTATAAACATAAAAGAGCTGGGGCTTTTTTCTGGCATCCAAAGAACGGCGAAGAATCTGATAAGAAGAAATCTCCTCCTTTTTCAGCTTTAGGCACTTCGCAATGGCCGGTAGAAGGGCATCCGCTTCCTTCTCCACAGATAATTTCAACTGTCCGATTTTAATCATTTTTCTTCCCCATGGCTCTTCCCGCCAAAATTCCCGATCCAAAGGCAAAATGAAGATTATAGCCTCCACAAATGCCGTCTACATCCAAAACTTCCCCGGCAAAGTATAAATCCGGATTCTTTTTTTACTTTGAAATTCCGGAATAAAAATTTCCGATAAATTCACCCCGCCTGCCGTACATTGTGCTCTTTGAAAATCTCCGATTCTTTCCGGATGAAAAGGAAAATGTAGGCAAAGCTGACATAATTCCAAGATTTTTTGATCCGAAATATCCTGAATCTTTTGCTTTAGAGGAAAGGCTGTCCTTTCGTAAAGCACTTGACTCAGTTTTTCCGGAAAAAGTCCAAGCAAAAAGGCTTCTCCCCTCTCCCTTTCCAAAAGCTGCTTTCTTTCCAGAAAATACTTTTTGGCTTCCGCCTCTTCAAATTTCGGAAGAAAGGACAGCTCCAAAAGAAAAACTTTGCTTTTTTTCTTGCAAAAGCATATGCACCAGGCGGCTCATTTGAAAAACGATAATGCCGGAAATACCGTAATCCGTGCATTGCAGCTCTCCCTCATCCTGAAAAATTAAGTCCTGCTCCTTATAAAGCCCGGCCCTTACATCGACTCTGACACCAGCCCAAAGCTTTACATAGTCTTCTTTCGTATAGATGGGAACCAAACTGGGAAAGAGATTAGAGACTGTATGACTTAAGCTCTTTGCAATCTCATAGCCCTCACCGGAAGCTCCCAAGGCTTCCATAGCCAGGCCTCCGGTAGCAATTAAAAGCTTACGTCCTTGAAGAGAAAAATTCTTTCTCTTCCCATTCTACTTTTTTTCTTTTTTTATTCTTTTTCCTTTTTTTTCTTTTTTTCTTTGTTTCCGAAAACAAGAGCAGAATCCGAATCCTTATCCTTCTGTGAAGAAGATTCGACTCCTCCCTTTTGCACAAGCTTTTTTTCCCTTTTATGAAAAAAAGCCTTCATGCTCAGTCCAGGAAATTGCTTCAACCCTATGCTGTAGACAGATTTCTACCCCCAAATGTTTGAGGGCGTTTTCCAGGCATTGCACCATGCTTTTTGCCTGATCCGAGTAAGGGTATACATAGTCTCCCCTAAATTTGGGATAGATTCCCAAAGTTTTGAAATATTCAAGGGAGTCTTTGCTATCAAACTGCTCTAAAAAAGAAGGAATATATTCCGGATGAATGCTTCTATAGGCATTGGCGTTCATGGAAAGATTTGTATAATTGGCTCTTCCGTTTCCGGTCTGGCTTAACTTTTTTCCAAGGCAGGCTTGCTTTTCCACTAAAAGAACCGACTTTGCACCGGCTCTTTTAGCTTCTATGGCAGCCACCATACCGGCTGCCCCGCCTCCCACAATGATACAATCCTTCATATTGCCCCTACTCTTTTCTTCATCCTTTAATCATATTTTATTTTTTTCAACTTTTAAAAGCATTTATAAATTTCGGATTTAATCCTTTATAAATCTCTTTAAACGTCCTCCCATAGGCATTTCATCCAGGTCTTCTTTAGAAAAGGCATTCATTTTTAAAAGACTGCCAAAGTAGAGAACTACCGCAACAAAAATCGCCGGAAGTAAAGACAGGGCGGAACCGATTCTTCCCTTTCCCAGCTTTTCCGGAAGAAGGAAATGAATCAAGAAATAGCATCCAAATGCAAAAATTCCCATTATAAGAGAAGCTAAAATAGGATATCCTACGGTTTTTTTCCCCAGTCTATTACGCATCTGGTATGACGTTTTATGGCAGCCTGATTTAAGATGCACATCATGATGGCAAAAAGGATATTGGAAACCACCACTCCGTAGATGCCGGTTCTTCCATATAAGAGAAGTAACAAACTGGCCAAGTGAAATACCAGAGAAATAACGGAATGCTTAAGAGGCAGATTCAGATGTCCCAATCCCTGTAAAATGGCATTGCTGATGGTGGACAAAGAATAGAATAAAACTGCCAATGCACCGATTCTGGTTACATTAATCAAAAGCATTACATTTTTTCCCGGGAAAAGCATTCTGCATAGAGGCTCCGCCAAAATACACATTCCCACGGTACAGGGCACGGCAATCAACATGCTGAAGCGAATGCTGGTCTGAATTTGTCCAAGGGTCTTTTTCCGATCATGGGAAGCAACAGCCGCAGTAAGGCTGGGAATCAAAGAGGAGGATAAGGCATTGGCCAAGGCTACGGGAATATTAAAGAGAATATGATATTCTCCGAAAATTCCCCACTCCATAACAATCTGCTTGGTAGGAATCTTAAGCTTAGTCATAATGCTGGAATAAAAATAGTCATCCAGAACGGAGGAAATGTTATATACCGTGCTGGAAATCAGGATGGGAACCATGGTTGAAAACAACAGTAGGGCGGAACGCTCATAGCTTTCCACCATACTGCTATCCTTCTTGGCTCTTTTTCTGAGCCTTGGCCTTTGATAGGAATAAAGCATCAAAAAAAACAGCAGGGCAATAAAGGCTCCCACGCCGGTTCCGATAGCGCCTCCCATAGCACCGAATGCATAGGAATACTCCGTGTTGTTGTATAGTAAATTAGCTTCCTTTCCTTTGGCAAAAAGGAGGTATGCCATCAAAACGGAAAAAACGGCATTGGCAATCTGTTCCAGGATTTGAGAAATAGCCGTAGGTATCATATTTCCCATGCCCTGAAAATATCCTCGCAAAAGCCCGAGATAGGCCATAATCCAGACTGTTGGAGCCAGTGCTCTAAGGGCATAGGCGGCAAAGGGCTTTTTCAAGGCTCCCGCAATGGCATCTGCCCCGAAGAAGAGCACAAAGGCCATGACCGCTCCCATAATGGAAGCATAGATAAAAGAAACCCTTAAGACTCTTTCCGTATTTTTAAAACGTTTCGCCGCCAGATTCTGAGAAATCAGCTTGGAAATGGCAGTAGGCATGGAATAACTGGATAAAATCAGGAGTAGGGTATAAATAGAAAAGGCTGAGGTATAATAACCGTTTCCCTCATCGGAAATAATTGCGGAAAGTGGAATTCGGTAAACCATGCCGATAAGGCGAACCAGAATTCCGGCAACTGCAAGAAGAGATCCCTGCAGAACAAAATTATTTCCGCTTGATCTTCTTTTTGGGGAGACTTGTCTTCTGCCTTCTCTCATCGGTAATACCCTCTATTCTCTAATATCTCTTCCTGCTTCTGTTCCATCTCTTTTCGTTCCTCTTCTTCCATGTGATCATAAGAGAAAAGGTGTAAAAGGGAGTGAGCAATCAAAAAGGCAAGCTCTCTCTCTAAAGAATGGCCGTAGCTTTCCGCCTGTTCCTTTACCTTGTCCCAGTTAAGGACAATATCCCCCAGCATCAGCTCTCCGGTCTCCGGATCGAAATTTCCCCACTCCTCTTCCAGACTTTCGGGAAAGCTTCCCGGAGGATCTAAAGACAATAAAGGAAAGGACAGAACATCCGTAGCATAATCAATTCCTCTTTGGCTTAAGTTTAACTCCCGCATCTCCTCCGCTTCAATAAAGCTTACGGAGAGAGATACATCATAAGGACAGGAAACATAATCAAGACTTTCCTCCACGATATCCTGAATGATTTTTTCGTAATCCAGACTTGTTTGTTCCTTCACTTCCCATTGAATGTCTATTTGCATATTTGTCCTTCTTTTTTCTTTCTTCGTCCTTTTCGTAGGCATTAACGATTCTTTGCACTAAGGGGTGACGAACCACGTCTTCGCTGGTAAGAGTGGAAAAAGCGATTCCCTCCACATTTTTCAAAACATGGATGGCATCCTCCAAACCGGATTTCTTTCCCTCTTCCAGATCCTTCTGGGTTAAATCTCCGGTAACCACCACCTTGGAACCGAAGCCGATTCTGGTTAAGAACATCTTCATCTGCGCAGGAGTGGTATTCTGGGCTTCATCCAGAATAATATAGGCATTGTCCAAGGTTCTACCGCGCATATAAGCCAGGGGAGCCACTTCAATAAGTCCCTTCTCCGCATTGGCCAGGTACAGCTCCGGTCCCATAATCTGATACAGAGCATCATATAAGGGACGAAGGTAGGGATCTACCTTGGATTGTAAATCTCCCGGTAAAAACCCAAGCTTCTCTCCCGCCTCTATCGCCGGTCTTGTCAAAATAATTCGGGAAACCTCTTCCTCTCGAAAAGCGGAAATCGCCATCGCCATAGCCAGATAAGTTTTACCGGTTCCTGCGGGACCGATGCCGAAGGTAATCATATTTTTCCGAATGGCATCCACATAGGCCTTCTGCCCCAAAGTTTTAGGCTTTACAGGCTTTCCCAAGGCGGTTCTTGCCAGCAAATCCTCATCCAAATGCAGGAGGGCATCTCCCTTTCCTTCCTTTACCGTTAAGGAAATAGCATAGTTTACATTTTGCTCATTAATGGCAGTGCCCTTTTGAGATAACTTCAAAAGGGAAAGAAGCACTTCCTTAGCTTTGTTTGCAGCGTCTTCTTCCCCTATGATTTTCAATAATCCGTCTCGATCAATAATACTGACTTGAAACTGTTTTTGAATCTTATTTAAATTTTGATCCATCTGTCCCAGAATGTTCATTTCATGTTCCAGAGGAATATCTAATAATAATTCTCTTTCTGCCATTGGACTCCTTTTTTGAAAGAAAATAGCCCTAATTCATTGCTGAATCAGGGCTAACATCTAAGCTATAAATTAGTTGAACTTACGCTTTCTAGCCGCTTCAGACTTCTTCTTACGTCTTACTGATGGCTTCTCGTAATGCTCTCTCTTACGAATTTCTTGCTGGATTCCTGCCTTAGCACAGTTTCTTTTGAATCTGCGTAAAGCACTGTCCAAAGACTCGTTTTCTTTTACGATGACATTTGACATGCGATACCCCAAACCTCCCTTCGGGCACAAACTAGAGTTTATTATAACACCAAAATTTCATTCGTCAATGACTTTTTTAGAACTAAAGCTATTTTTTACCCGGCGCTTTTTCCTTAGCCAAGCTGTTTCTTCATACTCTCCAAAGACTGCTTTAAAGCTTCCTCTAACTTTGCGGTATCCTTTCCGCCGGCCTGAGCCATCTGAGGCTTACCGCCTCCCCCGCCTCCAAGGATAGGAGCAATCTCTTTAATCAGGTTTCCGGCATGAGCACCAAGCTTTACTGCACCGTCACTGGCTGTGGCCATAAGAATCGGCTTACCGTCTTCTACAGAGGCCAGAAGGATAAAGGCATTCTTATGCTTATCCTTTAAGCTGTCTCCCAGATTTCGAAGGGCATTTCTGTCCATTCCCGGAATATTGGCGGCAATCAAAGAACAATCCTTGTATTCTACCACTGCCAAATCTTCCACTTCCGCATTGGCCATCTTCGCCTTTAACTGTTCACACTGGGAACGGCTTTCCTTTAATTCCTTCTCTAAACTCTCTACCCTGGCCAATAAATGCTCCGGATCTGCCTTCAATTTTCCGCTAAGACTCTTTAACAGCTCTTCCTCATGGTGGAAGTAATCAAAGAGGTTCTGAGAAGTGATGGCTTCTATTCTTCTGACTCCGGCAGCAACACCCTGCTCGGAAAGAATCTTAAAGGCCTGGATAGAGGAGGAATTCTCTACATGGGTTCCTCCACAAAGCTCAATAGAGAAATCTCCTACAGAAACCACTCTTACGGTATCACCGTACTTTTCTCCGAATAATGCGGTAGCACCGGATTTTTTAGCTTCTTCAATGGGCATTTCCCGTGTAAGCACCACGTCGCCTCTGGCAATTTCTTCATTGACCAAATTCTCAACCTTCTCAAGTTCTTCTTTGGTTAAGGCTGTAAAATGCGTAAAGTCAAAACGAAGACGCTTGTCATCATAGTAAGCTCCCGCCTGTTCTACATGGCTTCCCAAAGTTTCCTTCAGAGCCTTTTGTAAAAGGTGGGTTGCGGTATGGTTTCTGGCGGTTAAAGCACGCTTCTTGGCATCTACCGTTAAAGTTACGGTATCTCCTACGGAAAAACCTCCCTGCTCTACAGTTCCCAGGTGAGCCAGTTTTCCACCCTGTAAGTGAATTGTTTCTTCTACCGTGAATACGGAAGTACCGGAACAAATCTTTCCCTGATCTCCCTGCTGTCCACCCATGGTTCCATAGAAGGGACTGCGGTCGGTAATTACTGCGGCACGATTTCCCGCCTCAACAGAAGGACGAATTTCATCCTCATCTCCATTGTCTGCAAGGTATACCAATGCGGTAACCTTTCCTTCACATTCCAGAGTATCGTATCCCACAAACTCTGTCTTTAAAGAGGCATCCAGATTCTGGTAAATGTCGTCTCTTCCCATGTAGTTGGTGCTCTTTCTTGCCGCTCTTGCAGTTTCTCTTTGCACCTTCATCGCCTGCTGGAAGGCCTCTTCATCTACGGTAATTCCACTATCCTCTAAGATTTCCTTGGTTAAATCCAGAGGGAATCCGTAAGTGTCGTAAAGACGGAAGGCATCTTCTCCGGAAAGAAGCTTCTCTCCCTTTTTCTGCAAGTCTTCCTTTAAGCCCTGTAATATAGCAAGACCGTTGTCAATCGTCTTATTGAAACGATCTTCTTCCTCAGAAATAACCCGAAGAATCATATCCTTCTTCTCGGAAAGCTCGGGATATCCGTCAGAGGACAAGGCAATGGCCTTTTCGGAAAGCTTGGATAAACTCCCTGCTGGAATTCCCAGAATACGTCCATGTCTTGCCGCTCTTCTTAAAAGTCTACGGAAAACATAGCCTCTTCCTTCATTGGAAGGCATAATACCGTCGGAAGCCATAAAGGTACAGCTCTTTACATGGTCTGCAATAATACGGAAGGAAACATCTGCAGTCTTGTCCTCCAGATACTTTTTTCCGGAAAGACTTTCAATCTCTGTCATCATGGCCTGGTTGGTATCCACGTCAAACAAAGAGGGAACATCCTGGCAAACTACCGCAAGACGCTCCAGTCCCATTCCGGTATCAATGTTCTTTTGAATAAGCTCGGTGTAATTTCCATGACCGTCATTGTTAAACTGGGAGAATACCACGTTCCATACCTCTAAGAAACGATCTCCCTCTCCTCCCATTACATCCTCAGGGCCTGTACCGTATTTCTCTCCACGGTCATAGTAAATTTCGGAACAGGGACCGCAGGGACCTACACCATGCTCCCAGAAATTATCCTTCTTTCCAAAGCGATAGATACGATCTGCAGGAATACCGATTTCCTCATTCCATACCTTGAAAGCCTCTTCATCCTCCAAGTAAATACTGGGATAAAGACGATCCTTCTCCAGACCTACTCTCTCTGTCAAAAATTCCCAGGCAAAATGTAAAGCCTCGGACTTAAAGTAATCTCCGAAGGAGAAATTACCAAGCATCTCAAAGAAGGTGCCGTGTCTTGCGGTCTTACCGATGTTCTCAATATCTCCGGTACGGATACACTTCTGACAGGTAGCCACTCTTCTCTTTGGCGGGATTTCCTGACCGGTAAAATAAGGCTTTAAAGGAGCCATTCCGGAGTTGATTAACAATAAGCTATTATCATTATGGGGAACCAAGGAAAAGCTTTTCATTACCAAATGTTCCTTCTCCTGAAAATAGGCTAAAAACATTTTTCTTAATTCATTAACACCATATTTCTTCATACAATCTCCCTTTATGCAGTATAGAAATTTTGAAATCCCCTTACTAAACACGGCAAAATCAGTAAGGTACTCATAAAGCAAGAAGGCCTGCAATACCTTCTCTACACAATCTTACAAATTATACAGTACTTAGGGCTATGAGGCAAGGGAGGACAAAAAGTCTTTCAGCTTTTCTGTATAGAGGCTTTTGTTTACAAAAACTGATTCCGCATGACCTGCCTTTGGTACCAACAACAAATCTCTCTTCCCCTTGGTAGCTTCATACATTCTTTCACTATTTGCCGGCAAAATGTATTGGTCAGCTTCTCCATGGATAAAAAGGATAGGCACCTGATTTTTTGCCAAAGAGTCGATGGGACGCATGGCGGAAATAGGAATACCGAAATGAAGCTTGGCATATTGGTTCATAACCGGGCCGATAGCTGTTGGAATGTGACTGTATCGCCAGATTTCCTCTAAAACATTTTCAATATCGGAAAATCCGCAGTCAGCCACTGCAAAAGAAATATTTTGTACATCTTTCAATGAGGCAATTGTTGTTGCTGCACCAAGAGATTCTCCATGCAAGCCAATCTCCGCATTGCTTCCCAGTTTTTCCTGAAAAAAATGTACTATTTCTGCCAAATCCTTTCCTTCCCTCACACTGTAGCTACAAAAAGTACTTTCATTTGCTCCATGCCCTCGTAAATCATAAATAATACAATTATAGCCTAAGGAAAGATAGATAGAGGCATACTTTAAACTTCCATATCGAGTATCCTTATAACCATGACTTATAATAACATATTTAGAAGAAGGGCTCGGGTTCTTTAAAATTTCTCCATGGAGCACATAAGAATCATAGCTTCTAACAGTAAACTCTTCTTTTTGCAAACCATTATAAAAGGAAGTATCATAATGTTCGCTTTGCCATTCCATAGACTCTTCCAGGCTTTGTCCTTTACCGTAGAATATATTTTTGCCAAGCATAGAGATAAAAGCTAAAAACAAAATTAAAATAATGATTAAAATCTCAACAAGAATCAATATATAGATATTTTTAATTCTCATAGTCTGCTCCTCTTAAAGAAAAGGACTAGCCGTCCTGATCTTCAAAAATCTTCTCCAATAAAACAGAACACCTAGCCTTTGTCAGCTGAATATATTTTTTTAAGTAGTCGATATTTTCCTCTACACCGGTTTTCTCCATGCTTAGCTCTTTTTTACTCTCCATGCTTCTTTGACTCAAAAACACACTTTGCTCGGCAAAAAAGTTTTCCCGCTCATTTCCGGTGATATTTCTGCTGTAATAGCTTACCAGACGCTGCATTTCTTTATCGTAGAGTTCTCCGATTTTTTCATATCGTCTTCGCAGAGAGAGGTTTTTCTGCCAGCTTTCATCCTCTTCAATCTGATTCAAAAAGCTGAAATTCATTTTGAAAACGAAGATAGCTGTCGGAATCCGGTTCCTCCTCATCCTCTTCACTGGGCAAAAGAGAAAGTGGTTCCTGAATCTCATCACCGGTTTTTTTATTTTCTTCATAGCTTTTCAAGGACTTATTCCAATGCTTTTGAAGGCCGAAGCTCATCATACTTAATAAAACAATGAGAATTAGTAAAGCTTTCAGATAGGCCATAAATTGTTTTCTGGGCATAATTATTCCGATAAATAAGCCGCTCTTACCTGAGGATCGGAAAGTAAGTCTCCGGCTTTTCCTTCTAATCGAATGTTTCCGGTTTCCAATACATAGGCTCTATCCGCAATCATTAAAGCCTTGTTGGCATTTTGCTCTACCAAAAGTACGGTTACCCCTGACTCATGAATCTTTTGAATAATATCAAAGATTTCGTTTACGTAAATGGGAGAAAGTCCCATGGAGGGTTCATCCAGTAAAATCATCTCCGGCTTGGACATCAAAGCTCTTCCCATGGCCAGCATCTGCTGTTCTCCTCCGGAAAGAGTTCCGGCTACCTGATTTTTTCTTTCCAGAAGACGGGGAAAATGATGATAAATCATATTCAGGCTTTCTTCAATTTCCTTTGAGTCCTTTCTGGTATAGGCTCCCAGCATCAGATTTTGGTATACTGTAAGGCTGGCAAAAACTCTTCTTCCCTCCGGAACATGGGCAAGTCCCTTGGAAACCAGCTTATACCCGGGAAGCTTACTGACATTTTCCCCTCTATAAATGATTTCTCCCTGAGAATGGGGAATTAAGCCGGTAATCGTTTGCAGGGTACTGGTTTTTCCGGCGCCGTTGGCTCCGATTAAGGTTACGATTTCTCCTTTGTTCACATGGAAATCCAGGCCCTTAATGGCATGAATCATCCCATAATGTACATGAAGATTCTTTACCTCTATAATTTGTTCCATAATTACTCTCCTAAATAAGCCTTGATAACCTTCTCGTCATGCAATACTTCCTGAGTCTTTCCTTCTGTAAGGACTTGACCGAAGTTCAATACGGTAAGGCGATCACAAATGCCGGAAACCAACTTCATATCATGTTCAATCAATAAAATGGTCATATCAAAACGATCTCGAACCAGTCTGATGGTGTCCATCAATTCTTCCGTCTCATTGGGATTCATTCCCGCCGCAGGCTCGTCCAATAAAAGTAAGGATGGATTGGTTGCCAGCGCTCTTGCAATTTCCAGCTTTCTTTGTTTTCCGTAGGGAAGGTTTCCCGCCAAGTCTAAAGCATGCTCTTCCAGATGAAAAACAGAGAGTAAATCCAGAGCTCTATCCGACATTTCCTTTTCTTTTTGAAAATACCGGGGAAGTCTAAAAATCCCTTCAATAAAGGAATAGGAATTTTCCTGGAAAAATCCTGCCTTTACATTGTCCAATACCGTCAGCTTGTCAAATAATCGAATATTCTGAAAGGTTCTTGCAATTCCTTTTTTGTTAATCTCAATACAGGAGCTGCCCACAATATTTTTTCCATTTAAAAGAATTTCTCCGGTATTGGGCTGATATACTCCGGTAAGCAGGTTAAATACTGTAGTTTTACCGGCACCGTTAGGCCCGATTAAGCCGTACAATTCCTTTTTATCAATGGAAATATGGAACTGATCTACCGCCTTCAGACCTCCAAAGGAAATGCCTAAAGCATTCACTTCTAAAAAGACTCATGCATTCACCTCCTTACGGAACAAACGATGAAGAATATTCTCCCGAAAAGCGATAAAGCTGGGGGCGGAAGTAAATAGCATCATCACAATCAAAACAACGGCATAAATCAACATTCTGTAGTCATTTAGGGAACGAAGAAGCTCGGGAAGCAGAGTCAGAACAACAGCGGCCAAGATAGAGCCGCGCATATTGCCAATTCCTCCTAAAACCACGAATACCAGAATCATAATGGACTGGTTGTATCCGAAGTTTTTCGGTAAGGCCTGTAGAGAGCTTAAATTATGGGCATACAAAACCCCGGCAATTCCCGCGATGGCCGCAGAAATCGTAAAGCAAAGCAGCTTCAGCTTTGAAGCTGGTAACGCAATACTTTCCGCCGCTATACGATTATCACGAATCGCCATTACCGCTCTTCCTGTTCTGGAATGAATAAAATGCTGAATAAAGAGCATAGACAATAAAAGAAGAACAATTCCTACAGTAAAGTTACTGTACTTCGGCGTACCGGTGATTCCTTGTGCGCCTTTAATAATCCATTTTCCCCCTTCTCCCAAAGCAACAGCGGTACCGTCCTTTAAGGAAAAATGCCAACCATTCTTATCCACGCCAAAATACAGAGCATTAATGATGTTTTTGATAATTTCTCCGAAGGCTAAGGTTACGATAGCCAAATAGTCTCCTTTCAGCCTTAAAACCGGAATACCGATTAAAAAGCCGAAGAATCCGGCAGAAATAGCGCCGATGCAGAGGGCAATAAAGAAAATCAACATAGGAGGCAGAGAGCTTCCCTTTAAAAGCATGGAACAGCTTGCGGAAAAGAAAGCACCTACGCACATAAAGCCCGCATGCCCCAGAGACAATTCTCCGGAAATACCCACCACAAGGTTAAGGCTTATGGCCAAAATAGAATAAATACACAAGGGAACCAAAAGCCCCTTCATCAGGGAACTTACGGAACCAGATTTTAGGAATAGTTGAACAACAAAGTACACGATAAGAATGACTCCGTAATTCAAAAAAATATCTTTGATTTTTTTCATTTGTACATTCTTCATCTTACACCTTCTCCATAATCTTCTTTCCTAAAATTCCGCTTGGCTTAATCAGCAATACAATTATCAAAACGGAAAAAACAATGGCATCGGACAGTTTGGAAGAAATATAGGCCTTGGACAGGTTTTCCAATACGCCAAGTAAAATTCCGCCGATAAATGCTCCGGGAATAGAGCCGATTCCTCCCAATACGGCAGCCACAAAGGCCTTAATACCGGGCATGGCTCCTGTTGTTGGGGTAAGAGTAGGATAAGCGGAGCAAAGAAGGATTCCTGCCACACTGGCCAGAGCGGAACCAATGGCAAAGGTAAGGGCAATGGTACCGTTTACATTTACTCCCATCAAAGTGGCTGCACCCTTGTCCTCGGATACCGCTAGCATAGCCTGTCCCGCCTTGGTTTTATGAATAAACAGCAATAATACAACGGCAACTAAAATTCCCACCAAAATGGTGACTATGGTTTCTCCGGAAATTACCAGCTGTCCTCCTGCCAGCTTTAAAGCAGGAAGCTTTACAAAGGACTGGAAGCTTTTGGGATTGGCTCCGAAAAGCAACAAAGCAAGATTTTGTAAAAGATAAGATACACCTATGGCGGTAATCAATACAGCCAGAGAATTGGCTGAACGAAGGGGCTTATAAGCTACCCTTTCCACTAAGACGCCAAGAGCGGTACAGATTGCCATACTAAAAAGAATAGACAGGGGTATGCCCAGTCCCATCTGGTTAAAAGCGAGAAAAGCGGCATAGCCTCCCACCATCAAAATATCTCCATGGGCAAAATTCAGCATTTTTGCAATGCCGTAAACCATGGTATAACCTAGGGCAATGATGGCATACACCGAGCCCAAACTGATTCCGTTTAAAAGATAGGAAATAAAACTCATCTTTTTCTCACTTTCTCTTGATGTAAATAGAAAGGGCAAGCCTCAGCATTGCCCTTTCCATAATTCTTACCGGTGGCCCAGGCGAAGCCTTTGACTTCCGGTGTATAACGACTTCTTAACAGGGGATTCAGGCAAAGCCTGTAAACTCCCATTCATAAGACAATCATTATTCGGCAGATACGTAAGCTCCGTCCTTGATAATGACAGCCTTAGGCTCCTTATCTACGTCTCCGGCCTCATTCCACTTCATACCGGTTCCGGTAAGTCCATCCAAGCTAATCTCTGTCATAGCCTTCTCCATTGCAGTACCTAAATCGGAAACACTCTGATCAGGAGTTAAGCCGGCCTTCTCTACAGCTGCCTTAATAGCATATACTGCGTCATAAGCATCTGCCGCAAACTGAATCGGAGTCTCCTTATACTTTTCCTTGTAGTTCTTTACAAAGTTAACGGTTAAATCATCCTTTGCATCAGCAGCAAAAGGAGTTAAAAGCATCAAGCCTTCTGCCAGAGAAACATCAAAGTTCTCCACGTTTAAGATACCGTCCATACCGTCACATCCGAAGAAGGTCGGCTTGAAGCCCATGGTATTGGCCTGGGTAAGTACTAAAGCAGCCTCACTGTAGTAGAAGGGTAAGAATACCAGCTCAGCACCGGAATCCTTCATCTTCTGTAACTGTGTAGAGAAGTCCTTGTTGGAGTCAGCAGTAAACTGCTCATCCGCTACAACTTCCAAGCCCTGCTTAGGAGCTTCGGCAACAAAGGAATCATGAACTCCGGAAGAATATACGTCGGAAGAATCATAGATAATTCCAATCTTCTTGCCTAAATTATGGCTTCCGATATACTCTGCGGACTTTGTTCCCTGTGCAGGATCGGAGAAGCATACACGGAATACATTCTTAGGAGCGGTAACTTCCACTGCGGATCCGGAGGGAGAAAGAACGAACATATTGTCCCCTTCTGCTTCCGTTCCTACTGCGATTGCAGGAGCACTGGTAGTCGGTCCTACGAGGAACTGCATTCCCCAGTCCTTTAAGCTGTTATAAGCATTGATAGCCTTTTCCTGATCATGCTCATCGTCAGCTTTCTTGTATTCAATCTGGTAACCGTTGATTCCGCCTTTAGCGTTAATCTCATCAATAGCAATTTCTGCACCGTTTACTACGGCATTACCATATACTGCAGCACCGCCGGTTAAAGGTCCCTGTCCGCCGATTTTCCAAGTTAATCCGCTCTTTTCGGATCCGGAACTCTCAGCATTTGCCTTGGATTCCGCTTCTGTAGCTTTCTTCTCTCCGCTTGCGCCTCCGCAAGCTACTAAAGATGCTGCCATCAAAGCGGCTAAAACCATAGATAATTGTTTTTTCATCTTAATCCTCCCTTATTTCACTATCAGTAAAATACTTTCCGTATTATAGGGAGAAGTTCTTTTCTTGTCAATTCTTTTTATAACAATTTAACATAAAAAAAGAGACAGATATAACCAAAAGTAATACCTGTCATAAATAGTATACTATGGAAAGCTGACCCCCGGACTTTCCGCCCGACTGTCCCTAAGCATAAGATCCATTACAGCCTGCTTCGGGTTCTTTCCCTCAAATAATACTCTGTTTACTTCATGAACTATGGGAAGGTCTACACCATACTTTGCACCTAAAGCTAAAGCAGCCTTGGCAGCGTAAACTCCTTCTACCACCTGGCCTACTTCCTTCATGGCCTCTTCATAGCTTCGTCCTTCTCCAATCAGGAAGCCTGCCTTACGATTTCTGGAATGCTTGGAGGCGCAGGTTACAATCAGATCTCCGATTCCGGAAAGCCCGGCAAAGGTTTCCAAATGCCCTCCCATCGCCTGTCCCAGTCTGGCAATTTCCGCAATACCTCTGGTAATCAGCGCAGCCTTGGTATTGTCTCCGTAACCTAAACCGTCTGCAATGCCGGCGGCCAGGGCTATGACATTCTTCAAAGCGGCACCGATTTCCACTCCCAGAACATCCTTATTGATATACACACGAAAGCTGTCTGATTGAAAAGTTTTTTGGATGGTTTTCGCACAGCTTTCTTCTTTGGCAGCGCAAACAATCGTAGTTGGCAGGAAACGGGAAACTTCCTCCGCATGGGAAGGACCGGAAAGAACCGCTACAGGATTTTCCGGAAAAATCTCTTCCAAGATCTGGGACATGGTAAGCAAAGACTTTTCTTCTATACCCTTTGATACCGTTAAAAGAATCTGCTCTTTTTGAATGTAGTCCTTTACCTGCTCCGCTACAGAACGGGTAAACAAAGAAGGCACCGCGAAAATAACCATTTCCTTATCCTTTAGTGCCTTATCCAAAGAAGAAGTAATCTCGATATCCTCCGCAAAGCTTGTACCGGGAAGATTCTTCGGTTCTCTGGTCTTTTTCAGTTCTGCTTCCTCTTCTTTAGAATAGGTCCATAAGCTCAAGATGTGATTATTTTTTCTTAGCGTTATAGCCAAGGCGGAACCCCAGGTTCCTATTCCCAGAATGGCAATCTTCATAAAGACTCCTTTTTTTGTAAATATAATTTTATATTGAGAAATCCCCGTTAAAGAAAAAGATTATTGTTACAAAATACGCTTTATGCTCCTTTATTTTTTCTTCCCGAACTTGTTTTCCGTACCATTTAGAAGGCGTTTCACATTTTCCCTATGTTGAAACAGACAGAGTAGGGCTAAAAAAAGGCTTAATCCGCACATGGGCAAATAAATGGCTTCCGAAAAGGGAAAGAAAATTCCTGATTTTCCCATAAGGAGTACGGAAAAAAAGAAGACAAAAACGGAAAGAACCGATCCCAGGCTAACATATTTCGTGATTAATACAATCAGGATAAAAAAGCATAAAAGTCCCAGGGTATATAAGGGCGACAAAGCAATCAATAAAGCACCGGTGCAAGCCACACCCTTTCCGCCCTTTACACCGGGAAGGATCGGAAAATTGTGTCCCAGAATAGCTCCTATACCGGTAAGCATTAAAATCAAGGTTTTCTGATCTTCATTCCCCGGCTTCCAAAATAAAATCATCAGAAAAATAGGAACCATACATTTCGCAATATCCATCAAAAGCACCGTGATGCCTGCTCTTTTTCCCAGTGTGCGTAAAACATTGGTACTTCCCGGATTCCCTGAGCCCTGATGATAAATATCCACCCCCTGGGATTTCGCATAGAGATAACCATTGGGAATATTTCCGAAAATATAACCCACGATAAAGCAAACACAAAGTTGAACTATACTCATGACAATTAATCTTCTCCTCTTTCCCGGATAATAAAGCGTATAGGGGTTCCTCTAAAGCCGAAATTTTCCCGAATCTGATTTTCAATATATCTGGTATAGGAAAAATGCATCAGCTCCCTATCGTTGACAAAGATTACAAAGGTGGGAGGAGCAACGGAAGCCTGGGTAATATAGAAAAGCTTTAATCTCTTTCCCTTATCGGAGGGAGGCTGTTTCATAGCTGTGGCTCTAGCCAGAATTTCATTTAAAACACCGGTTTTAATCCGCATCACCTGATTGTCGTGAATCATATTCACCAATTCATAAATCTTATGAATTCTCTGTCCGGTTTCCGCAGAAATAAAGAGATATTCCGCATAATCCATGTAGGCAAATTTCTCTTTCAGCTGCTTTGTGAATTCCTGCATGGTTTTATCGTTCTTTTCCACCAAATCCCACTTATTGACGGCAATAATAACACCCTTGCCGGATTCATGGGCAATGCCTGCAATACGGGTATCACCATCGGTAATTCCCTCTACGGCATCAATCAAAACAATACAAATATCAGCCCTATCCACTGCAGCAACGGTTCGAATAACGGAATAACGCTCAATATCCTCCGTTACCTTCCCCTTTCTTCTCAGTCCGGCAGTATCAATGAAGATATAAGGAGTTCCGTTATAGGTCACTTCCGTATCTATAGCATCTCTTGTTGTACCGGCTATATCCGATACAATGACACGATTTTCCCCTAAAAGCTTATTGGTTAAAGAGCTTTTTCCCACATTGGGCTTTCCGATAAGCGCGATTTTTAAGGTACCGTCCTCTTCCTCTTCCAGTCCCTCCTTCGGAAAATGCTTTACAACCTCATCCAGAAGATCTCCCAGACCTAAATGGTTGGCAGCGGATACCGGGAATGGCTCTCCCAGTCCAAGCTGGTAGAACTCATAAATATCATTACCATACTTTTTGATGCTGTCCACCTTGTTTACACAAAGAACAATAGGCTTTTTGGAACGGCGAAGCATCTCTGCCACCTCATAATCCGCATCTACCACACCGGACTTCACATCGGTAACAAAAATAATCACATCCGCAGTTTCAATAGCCAATTCCGCTTGAGACCGCATCTGCTTTAACAAGACATCATCGGAAATCGGCTCAATACCTCCGGTATCCACCATGGTAAAATAATAATTCAACCAGTTTCCCTCCGCATAAATACGGTCTCTGGTTACTCCAGGAGTATCCTGAACAATGGAAATCTGCTTTCCGGCAATCGTATTAAATAGGGTGGACTTTCCCACATTCGGTCTTCCGACCACTGCTACTATAACTTTTCTCAATTTGCCCCTCCCATAAATTCCTACAACAAATGGAGATATTTTACCATTTTTTCTTCTATAAGAAAAGAGGAAAGGCCTAAGCCTCTCCTCTTTTTATACTTCCTCTATGCAGTATACAAGTTAAACGACATTTTATTTCAAGCAAGCTTCTTTAGTAAAAGCAAAGCTTCTCGCTGTATGTACATTAGTTATTGTACAGGTCAACCATCTTCTTCAGCTTCTCGTAACGCTCTCTAGCTTCCTGCTCGTTCTGCAAATCTAAAGCCTTTGCACGCTCCGGATTCTTCAGGGAAAGAGATAAGTAACGAACTTCACCCTTTAAGAATTCCTGGTAAGATTCGAAGTTTGGCTCCTTGGAATTCAAGGTAAACTTCTTGTCTCCGCCAAGTGGGTTGTAAATGAAGTTGTTCCAGTATCCTGCCTCTACAGCAAGCTTCTCTTCAGTCTGTGCCTTAGCCATTCCCTTCTTAATACCATGGTTGATACATGGAGAATAAGCGATGATTAAGGATGGTCCCGGATAAGCCTCAGCCTCGGAAATTGCCTTAACAGTCTGGGCCATATCAGCACCCATAGCAATGTGTGCTACATATACATAACCGTAGGACATAGCGATTCCTGCCAAATCCTTCTTCTTGGTTTCCTTACCGCCGGCAGCGAACTGTGCAACTGCACCGGTAGGAGTAGACTTGGAAGACTGTCCACCTGTGTTGGAGTAAACCTCGGTATCGAATACCATTACGTTGATGTCCTTACCGGAAGCAAGAACATGGTCAAGTCCGCCAAATCCGATATCGTAAGCCCAACCGTCTCCACCGAAGATCCACTGGCTCTTCTTGGAAAGGAAATCCTTGTGCTTTAACAAATCAACAGCTACTGCATCAGTCTTTCCGGAAAGAGCAGCTACTAACTTATCGGTAGCAGTTCCGTTTGTTGCACCAACAGAGAAGGTATCCAAATATTCCTTAGCTGCCTCTACAAGAGCGGCATCCTTATTTTCTTCTACAAGCTTCTCAACCTGCTTCTTTAATCTGTCACGGATAGCATTCTGTGCTAAAAGCATTCCGTATCCAAACTCCGCATTATCCTCAAAGAGAGAGTTATCCCATGCAGGACCCTGTCCCTTGGTATTTACGGTGTAAGGAGTTGATGGAGAAGAGTTACCCCAGATAGAAGAACATCCGGTTGCGTTACTGATGTACATTCTCTCTCCGAAGAGCTGGGTAATTAACTTCGCGTAAGGAGTCTCTCCACATCCGGGACATGCGCCGGAGAACTCGAAGAGTGGCTTCTTAAACTGAGATCCCTTAACGGTGGTCTCCTTAAACTTCGCAATAACCTCCTGCTTCTCAGGAAGCTCAACTGCGTAATCGAAGTACTTCTGACGATCCAGGTTGTCCTCGATTGGGGACATAACAAGAGCCTTCTCACCCTTCATTCCGGGACAAACGTTGCACAAGATCCGCAACCAACACAGTCTAATACGGAAACCTTAATACCGAACTTGTAGTTAGGCATTCCGTTCATAGCCTTCTGCTGATCTGCCTCGGGAGCCTTAGCCGCCTCATCCTCGGTGTATGCAAATGCACGAATTGCTGCGTGAGGACATACATAAGAACAGAAGTTACACTGGATACAATTGTCAGGGTTCCATGCAGGAACGTTTACGGCAATACCACGCTTCTCATAAGCAGCGGATCCTACTGGAGTAGAACCGTCTACATAATCAGCAAATGCGGATACGGGAAGATTGTTTCCTTCCTGTGCGGAAACATGGTTCTGGATATTGTTTACGAAATCCAAAACATCCTTTCTTCCGGCAGTCTTGGTCTTGAACTCAAGTCCCTCATCTGCGCAATTGCTCCATTCCTTCTTTACTTCCACTTCTTCGAAGGCATTTGCACCGGCATCGATAGCAGCCCAGTTCTTCTTTACAACGTCCTCACCCTTACGACCGTAGGTCTTCTGAGCGGCATCCTTCATTAACTTGTTAGCCTGCTCCTTAGGGAATGATTCCGGTTAAAGTAAAGAATGCGGACTGAAGGATGGTGTTGATACGGGTTGGTCCCATTCCTGTCTCAATACCAATCTTAACACCATTGATGATGTAGAACTTGATATTGTGGTCAGCCATGTACTTCTTAACCTGTCCGGGGATATGCTTCTCAACTTCATCCTTGGACCAGGTACAGTTCAATAAGAAGGTTCCGCCGTCTACAAGCTCCTGAACCATGTTGAACTTGGTCATGTAAGAAGGATTATGACAAGCTACGAAGTTAGCTCTCTTAATCAGGTATGTGGACTTAATAGGCTGATCTCCGAAACGAAGGTGAGACATGGTAACACCGCCGGACTTCTTGGAGTCATAATCAAAGTAAGCCTGAGCGTACTTATCTGTGTTATCTCCGATAATCTTGATGGAGTTCTTGTTCGCACCAACAGTACCGTCAGCTCCAAGTCCCCAGAACTTACAGTTTACAGTACCCTTTGGAGTGGTAACGATGGATGGTCCTTCCGGTAAGGAAAGGTGAGTTACATCATCGTTGATACCGATGGTAAATCTCTTCTTATCGGTATTGTTGTATACTGCTACGATCTGTGCAGGAGTAGTATCCTTGGAACCTAAGCCGTAACGTCCGGAAAGAACGGTTACGTTCTTAAACTCGCTGGTGGAAAGAGCTGCTACTACGTCTAAGTATAAAGGTTCACCGATAGATCCGGGCTCCTTGGTACGATCCAATACGGAAATAGTCTTTACGGTCTTTGGAATAGCCTTTAAGAAAGCGTCAACAGCAAATGGACGATACAGTCTAACCTTGATAAGTCCAAGCTTTCTGCCTTCCTTCTCAGCCAAATAATCGATGGTCTCTTCAATGGTCTCGTTTACAGAACCCATAGCAATAATTACATGCTCTGCATCCGGAGCTCCATAGTAGTTAAAGAGCTGGTAATTGGTTCCGATCTTCTTATTAACCTTGTCCATGTACTCCTGAACGATAGCAGGAAGTGCATCGTAATAAGGGTTGGAAGCCTCTCTTGCCTGGAAGAAAATATCAGGGTTCTGAGCGGAACCTCTCTCTACAGGGTGATTGGGGTTTAATGCGTTCTGACGGAATGCATCTACATATTCCCAATCCACCATATCCTTTAAGTCTTCGTAATCCCACTCTTCAATCTTCTGAATCTCGTGAGAAGTACGGAATCCGTCAAAGAAATTGATAAAAGGAATACGGCCCTTTAATGCTGCAAGGTGAGCTACAGGAGTTAAGTCCATAACTTCCTGAACGGAAGACTCACAAAGTAAAGCGGCACCGGTCTGACGACAAGCCATAACGTCGGAGTGATCTCCGAAGATGGAAAGGGCGTGGCTGGCAACAGCTCTTGCAGAAACATCAAATACACCGGGGAGCTGCTCTCCGGCAACCTTATAAATATCAGGAATCATCAACAAAAGACCCTGAGAAGCTGTAAATGTAGTAGTTAAAGCACCGGCAGCCAAAGCACCATGCACAGCACCTGCAGCACCTGCCTCGGACTGCATCTCGGTAACCTGAACAGTCTCACCTAAAATATTCTGTCTTCCCTCTGTTGCCCACTCATCCATATGCTCAGGCATAACGGAAGAAGGAGTAATTGGGAAAATCGCAGCGACCTCTGAGAACGCATAGGACGCATGAGCAGCAGCCTGATTACCGTCCATGGTCTTCATTTTTCTTGCCATAAGTTTCCTCCTAAACTGAAATAAATAAAACCTCTACCTTTCCCCTTCCGGAGAAATCATACAAGGGAATACTAATCTATCCCCATGCTAAAATCAAGGAAAACGCTTACCGTTTTTGATTTAGTACAATAGCTATTTTTTTCACAAGTTTTTTTTCACTTTTTAAAGAAAAAAGCAGCCCTGAATTTCCGACAATTGTCAAAAAATTCAAAGCTGCCGTAAACCTTAGGTTCCCGGGCCGCCGGAAATAACATCCGCTTCCGTAGTGGGAACACTGTTATTCCCTACAGGTCCGTCATTGGAAACAACAGGATTCTCAGAGGCCTTGGTACTACTCTGGGTTTTACTCTCCTGTGCCTTGGTCTCTGCCGACTTAGTTTCTGTGCTTGCCGCACTGCTTGCTGACGTGCTTTCCGCTGCACTACTGCTTTCTACCGCATTTGCACTATACTTCTTAGGAGTATGTCCCTTATAGCTGACATAATGATCTTTTACCTTCTCAGTCTTGCCGTCCTTGGTAATAATCTTATAGGCCTGCCATTCGGAGCCGGCGGAACCGTTACTTTCCTTACCCTGCTGAGGAGTAATGACCTGCACTGCCGGAACAGGAAGGTCTTTAATCTTCTCGGATTCCAATTCCCACTTCACTCCGCTGGGAAGTACAGGAATTCCGTAGATCTGTACTGTTGCGGTTTGGTTGGAATACCAGGCACGAATACCGATGGCATGCTTGGAATCATTCACAAACTTAAAATCCGGTCCCGGCCAAGATACCGTAGCATCCGTACCGGGGGTCACATAGTTAGGGGCAAAGGTGTGGGATCTGCGATAGGTCGTGGTTAATCCGGAGCGGAATACCGCATTGTACAGAGTGGAAGAAATCTGGCAGATTCCTCCTCCTACCTCTTCTACAACTTCTCCCTGATTATAAGCCGCAGCCGCCTTATAGCCCTTTTCTGCAGTTCTCTGCCCTACTACACCGTTAAAGGAAAACTCCTCTCCGGGCTGAAGAACAGTACCGTTTACCGCCTCCGCCGCAAGACGAACATTGGTATTTCTCAGTTCATTAGAGGTGGTTTTTGTAGTAAAGCTTGCAATAATCTTATACTGATCCTTAATAGATGCGGTGGATGCGGGAACCTTCTCTCCCTCTGTACTAATCTCGGAGGAAAATTCTTTATTGTTCAGGGCATTCAGAATATCCTGCGCGGTAGCATCCACATTAATGGCATAACCGTCCTTGCTGCCGCCAAATTCAAATTCTCCGGTGGATTTATTGTACTTGGTAATGTCTCCGTTTTTCGGAGCCATCTTCCAAACAATCGCAAGCTGATTCACATAGTCTTTGATTTTATCGCTAAAATCGGGAAGTTGCAGAATATAATCCGCTTGAATGGCAGTTGAGCTTTCCGCAGTGCTTTCCTCCGCCTTTTTCTTCTTCTTTTTTTCTTCTCTGTGGAGCTTTCCTCCGTACTGCTTTCCGAAGCCTTCTCCTCCTGATACTTGTTATAAATCTGGTCTACAAAATCAGTAATGCTGTCGGATAAGATATCCGGTATTTCATAGTCGCTTTTATTAGGACGAATGGTTACATCGGAAAGAGTATTCTTAACCTTTACCACCTCTTCCGTTCCCTGATCGTCAATACCGTCTTCGCTTTTATTGTCTTCCGCCTTTGGAAATTCCGGCATGGAAAAATAATCAATATTAGGATTGGCGTTTTTTACCACAAGATGCCAGGTGTAAGATTTCTTCAAGAAATCAATTACCTGCTCCTTGGTCATTCCCTTTAGATTTAAAAGCTCCGCTCCCGGTTTAAAAGCGGAATAATCCAAATACAAATCCTCATGAATTGCATTGGGATCTATGTACTCCGTTTCAGCAACAGTAGTCTCCGCTTCATGAAAAAAGCCGGCATTCCGGCTTAAAGCAAAGACTGCGGCTGCACTTCCGAATAGGGCTACTGCGGCTATTATAATAGGAAGATGGCCATTGTTCTTAGGGCGTCGTCCACCGCTTCTACCATTACTTCGTCCACTACGTGCCGCTTTATCGCTATAGCTGTACTGGGCACTTCTGCTTCTTGAACCGCCCTTTGCTCTACTAATTCCTTGAGATAATCTTCTTTCGCTGGCTATCATATTCCATCCTTTGTATATGTTTATAAATTTGATAATCCGGATGAGATAGGATTCTCCTATACCATCGGTTAATAACGAGATACCGCATACTTCGCAGGCGATATTCTTCAAGAATAAAAGGTGCTGAGACACAGCACCTTTTTATCATACCATAATCTTTTCATTTGTATAGAAAAGAATCCTAAAAAAAATCTATAGGGCTTTACAAAAATGTAAGAAAAATTCTTCTGTTATTTGACAACAAAGTTCACGATTTTTCCGGGGATATACACTTCTTTTACCAGAGTGCCGTCCAACTTATCCCCTAAACATTCCTTAGCCTTAGCAAGAATTTCTTCTTTGCTTAAATCCTTGGGAACCTCAAGTACCGCCTTTACTTTTCCATTTACCTGCAAAGGAAGCTTAATTTCATCCGCCTCCATAGCTTTATCATCGTATTCAGGCCAGCCGGCGGAAAATACACTGCCCTCTCCCTTTGCCAAATGATAACACTCCTCTGCGATATGAGGGGCAAATGGAGCCAAAAGCACGGAGAAGGTACGAAGGGTTTCCAAATCTACGCCCCCTTCTTTCTTCGCCAGATCCAGAAGACTGTTGTTGTACTCCATGAAGCCGGAAACAACAGTATTTAAGTTGAAGCTGTCAAAGCGAAGCTGGATATCATGAATCAAGTTATGCCGTACACGAATCATTTCCTTTGTAGGGCTGATATTCTTATCCTTGGATTCCTCTACCAGGTTATAGAAACGATTCAGGAAACGATAAACGCCGTCAATACCTCTGTCATCCCATTCTGCATCCAATTCGGGAGGACCTACAAAAAGCTCATAAAGTCTAAGAGCATCACAGCCGTAATCCCTAACCAGATCATCGGGAGAAACTACATTTCCCATGGATTTGGACATCTTAATACCGTTTTGTCCTAAAATCATTCCCTGATTAAAGAGCTTTACAAAGGGCTCCTTGAATCCTACCACACCGATATCATAGAGGAATTTTGTCCAGAAACGGGAATACAAAAGGTGTAAGACCGCATGCTCTACGCCTCCGATATACATATCCACCGGTAAATATTTATCAGCCTTTTCTCTGCTGACCAAAGCCTTGTCATCATGATTGTCTACATAACGGAGGAAGTACCAGGAAGATCCCGCCCACTGAGGCATGGTATTGGTTTCCCGCTTTGCCGGACCTCCACACTTGGGACAAGTGCAGTTTACCCAGTCGGTGATACCTGCCAAGGGAGACTCTCCCGTTCCGGTAGGCTCATAGTTTTCCACCTCGGGAAGCTTTAAAGGAAGCTCTTCCACCGGTACCGCTACATTTCCGCACTTTTCACAGTGAACGATGGGAATCGGCTCTCCCCAGTATCTTTGTCTGGAGAAAACCCAGTCTCTTAACTTAAAGCTTACGGTCTTCCGGCCGAAACCTCTTTTCTCCACCTCATTAGCCGCTTTCACCTTTAATTCGGAGGACTCTCTTCCATTCCATTCTCCGGAATTAATCATAATACCGGAAGCCTCTGTATAAGCCTCTTCCAATACTTCTTCTTTTCCGTCCTTGGAAATTACCTGCACAATGGGAAGGTCGAACTTCTTGGCAAAAGCAAAGTCTCTGGCATCATGGGCGGGTACACACATAATGGCACCTGTTCCGTGATCGGCCAAAACATAGTCGGAAATCCAGATAGCGCACTTCTCTCCGTTCAAAGGATTAATAGCATAGGCTCCGGTAAACTCTCCGGTTTTATCCTTATCATTCACCGCCATTCTTTCCACGTTGGACTTATTGGCTGCCATGGAAATATAAGCTTCTACCTTTTCTCTCTGGGCATCCGTACAAATCTTCTGAACCATGGGATGCTCCGGGGCAAGAACAAGGAAGGTTGCTCCGTAAAGGGTGTCAGGTCTTGTGGTGAAGACGGTAATCTTGTCTTCTCTTCCTTCTAAGGCAAAATCCACTTCCGCTCCGTAGGAACGGCCGATCCACTCTGCCTGCATCTTCTTAACCTTTTCCGGCCAATCCAATTCCTGCAAATCATCCAATAAGCGATCGGCATATTCGGTAATCTTCAGCATCCACTGTCTTAAGTTCTTCTTGGTGACTGCCGTACCGCAACGTTCACACTTACCATCCACTACTTCCTCATTGGCAAGTCCTGTTTTACAGCTTGGACACCAGTTGATAGGGAACTCCTTTTCATAAGCCAGCCCCTTCTCAAACATTTTCACAAAAATCCACTGAGTCCACTTGTAGAAGTTGGGATCAGTAGTATTCACTTCCATGTCCCAATCATAAATGGCATTAATCTGCTGTAACTGTCGCTTAATGTTTTCCACATTTTTCTTTGTGGTGATAGAAGGATGAATTCCCATCTTAATGGCATAGTTTTCCGCAGGCAATCCGAAGGCATCCCAGCCCATGGGATGAATCACATATTTTCCCTTAATGACCTGATAACGTGACCAGGCATCGGAAATCACATAGCCTCTCCAGTGTCCTACATGCAGTCCGGAACCGGAGGGATAAGGGAACATATCCAAGCAATAGTATTTTTCTTTCTTCTCGTCCTTTGGGTTGATGGGATTTTTCTCCCAAAATTCCTGCCATTTCTTCTCTACGGCAGCATGATTATATCTAGCCATTTTTTCACCTCGAACTTTCTATGATAACGAATGCCATTTTATAACCCCTACTCTATCTCGTCAAGCTTAGGATAGGGCTTCCTTGCACTTTCAAAGCCCGTATCCCTGGTAATATGCAGTCGATCACAGGCTTTAAAGAACAGTTTACTGTTTTTTCTGGATAGGGAAAATTCCTCTCTTAAATCTTCAACGGTAATTTCTCCATTGTTCTGTAATTTTTCCAGGGTAAACGCTTTTAACTTGGAAAATAAATTTCCCAAAGTATAATATTCCCCTTCCAGTTGTACCAAGGTTCCTTTATCCTCTAAACAAGCCACGATATCCAATAAGATTTTTTCTTCCTCCTTGTTCCATAAAGGTTCTGTAATTTTCGGGAAAGAAAATTTAGCCTTTTGCATCAGAGTAATCAAAGTATTGGCAATCTTGGTATATTTTTCATCCTTTTTCATCTTATAATCTTTTAGAGCTAGAATATCATAAGATATTCTGAAAATTTCCTTTTCACGCCAATATTCCAGAAGTGCTTTATATATGTTTTTGTTGTAAGAACTAAAAAAACGACTGTACAATACCGATGTTTTTTCTCCCATTTTATAAGGATTTCTTTGATAAAAATCCTTCATATAGTATTGAATTTGCTTTTCCTTCTCTTCCAGATCCTCCCTGGGAATCAGATACTTTTCTCCATGTAAAAGGATGCTGATAAGTTCTCCCTTTTCTTCCTTCTCTCTTAAGGCATTTTCAATATTGCCATATCCGGGAAAAGCTTTTCGAATAGCGGAGAGGGCCAAAAAACTGCCTTTTTTCTTGTGAAAGAAATTCTGAAGCAAACTTCCTTCATCCGCATCTTCCAGGCTTCTCAGTCGTTCCGTTTGAAAACGCCCTTTTCTATGCCTACCCCTTGGCAAAGGATCTATTACCTTTCCTCCGCCAATACTTAACTTTTGGGATTCGTCTCTTAGAATAAATCGATCTCCACTTAAGGCTACAACAGGCTCTTCACACTGCAACTGAACCAAGGCTGAGCTCTTATTGGGAATTTCCTCCCCCTCCAAGCAAACAAGCTTGCAGAGCACATGTCTTGTTCCTAAAAGAAGTTCCAGCTTTCTGTTGTTTTTTATGGATTGTTCTAAGGCATTATCTACCTGAACTCTGCAATCCAATAAGGCACTGGGATAGAGTAAATCCTTCTCTGCCAGCACATCTCCTTTTTGACAAAGAGACTTATCTACCGAGGACAAATTCACGGCAACTCTCTCTCCGCCAACCGCAAAATCACTGTCTTTTCCATGAACCTGCAGATTTCTGACTTTAACCGGTAAATTCTTCGGATAGAGGGCATACTCTTTTTTAACTTCTATTCGTCCTGACATTGCCGTTCCGGTAAGAACGGTTCCCGCCCCGGCAATGGAAAACACCCGATCCACAAACATTCTGAAAATTCCTGTTCCGGCTTCCCTTGAATAAATTCATGCAAGCTAGAAAGATATTGTGTTAATGCGGGAATCCCCTCTTTGGTAAAAGAAGAAAGGGGAAAAATCGGTACGGTAAAAGAAAACTGTTCCTCCAGATATTCTGTAATTTCCTCTTTTCTTATTTCCACTTCTTCCGGAGAAACCAGGTCTATCATCGTTAAGCAAATAATAAAATTCTTGATTCCAAGAAGAGACAGAATACTGAGATGTTCTCTGGTCTGGGCCATAATGCCTTCCTTTGTGGAAATAACCACCATAACCAAATCCATCCCCACAGCACCGGCCACCATGGTTTTTACAAATTTTTCATGTCCGGGAGTATCCACGATTCCGATTTTCTGACCGTCCGGAAGAGCTAATGAGGTAAAGCCCAGTTCTATGGTCATCCCTCTCTTCTTTTCTTCTTCCAGTCGATCCGCATCATATCCGGTTAAAGCCTTAATCAAGGCAGTTTTACCATGATCAATATGCCCTGCGGTTCCGATAATCAGATGCTTCGATTCTTTCTTTTCCTCAGGCTTTTCTACTTTGAAGGATTGGTGAAAAATCAAGATTCTGCGTACTCTCCATAAGTTTTATTCACTCCATAGTATTTCCAAAAGCATAAATTCAAATCTAAGTTAAACAGCAATATTTGCTATAACTTTTTTATCATACAAGATAATCTTGGGAAAATCGAGGGATTGCCTTAAAAAGGCCAAAAAAAGAAAGAATCCCCATGTTCCATTTAGGAATTCTTTCCAAGCTACTTATCTTTTAACTGCTCTCATTTTCAGCTTCAGAAGTGCCTTTGCCTTCTTCGCATCCTGGGCAACGATATTGTTTTCCCCGACAACATTGGTTTCAATGCCTTCTTCACTCTTGTTGAAGTCCACAATGGTGTTCATATACTGATTCGTAACCACAAAGGCACCCTGCGTTCCCACAAAGGAAACTCCAACCACCGCAATGTCTCTTTTACCGATTTCTTCAATGGCCTGAGCAAAATCCACATTACTGTTTCCCCAGCTGTCCTCGCTGACAATTGCCCCTTTAACACGAAGGGCTTCCGCCCAAGCACCTACACGACTGCCGGTAAAAAGTTTATTGACGTTATCCTGCGGAATTCCGGCGATTATAATACCCACAAAATCCAAATCAGTATCATCGCAAAGCTCTTCTACCAGAGGATCACGAAAATGATGCAGGGTGGTTTCTTTGGTTGATGGTCCAATTCCCATAAGCTCCTCCTCTTAATATAATGCTCGAATAGCGCCATCACGATACTCATTGGGAGAAATAATCATCGGCGCACCGGTAATGTCAATAATCGAATGAGATCCTATAAAACCGGAAGGTTCATCCGGAAGGAATCTGGTGTCATACATCGCTCCCTGACCGGAAACCATCTTCACCAAAACAACCTTATCCTTACCCGGACGTTCTACATCCTTAAAATCGTGACGTTCCGTACAGAAAGAACCGTTGGTCTTTTTTAATACGTCACGAATTTCCTGACAGAAATGATCACATAGTCTATGGCAGGCATCAGGGCCCGGTCTGGAATATCCGGCCTTTGCCTGTAAAACCACATCGATTAAGATGATAATGTCCTCCGGTCCCGGGGTACCGGCACGACCGAACACTACCTGTTCATCTAAAAATCCGTCGGAATTTCCAAAGGCGGAAACATAGTTTCCTTCCGTATCCGTAGCGGTGAGGATTACATACACGCCGGTTAAAGTATGGCTAATTCCCTCTCCTATTTTTCCCAATACTTTAGTAGAAATAGGCATAATATCCATAATAGAATTAATGGAAATATGTCTTTCGTTTTTATGAATGATTTTCAGACTGCAATCTTCAATCAATTCTTCCTGCTTAGCGAAGTCCTTTAAACGATTGGGATTAATCACCAAGCTGTATTCTTTATTTTCCTCTTTTTTCAAGGAGACTTTCTCTCCCTCTGAAACAGCACGAACATGAAAGCCTTAATCGCTAACTGTCTCAATACTCTTTCTTCACTCATTCTGTCCTCCAAGGAAATTTAGAAAAAAATGGAAGCATGAAGATCATGCTTCCATTTCTTGGCATTATACCTTCGCAACGTATTCATATGGCAAAGGAACAATCTTACCAGCAGACTCGATTTCCTCAAGCTGCTCTAAGGTATCCTTTACGATATTGTATTGCATTTCTCTGTTGTTTGGCTCTCCGGCATTTGCACCCATCGGAACGAGAGGAGCAACTGCTCTGGGGGAACCGGTCTGTCTTACGACAGGAGGTAACGCAGCAATGATAATTGTAGGAATTCCTGCGGCCTCAATAGCTCTCTGCACAAGCACGGCAGAACGATGGCAAGTTCCTCAGCCAGCGGTGAGGATTACGGCGTCTACGCCCTCCTCTTTCAGCTGTCTGGCAATTTCAGGACCTGTCTCGTTTTTGAACTTTTCCTGGTTTCCACCACCGCCCATGAATCCGAAGTGTACAGGAGCTACCCCCTTAATTACACCATCTTTAGCCAACTCATGAAGACGATCAATTGGGAACATACAGTTGATATCTTTGTTAACGTCACCGTTATCGTAACCACCATGTGATACCATTAGTTCGCTAGAAGGCATTGTATCCTTGATAACTCTAAAGGTAAAATCACCAGCCAGGTTAAAACGCTTGTCATCTTTATGGTGCACACCTGCGGCCGTTGCAATGGCAATAACCATATCCTTTAACGGCTTTGTGACAGGAGCCCATACAGGTGGAGGAGTAACAGGTACGAAGATTTCAGACTGCATCCCTTTTACTACAGTATTACCCATGTCTTTCTCCTTTCATAAATTTTTTTATGTAATTATTCTACGGCTCTTGGCGCTTTTGAATATTACTAATGTATTTTTCATTTACATCCGGACTTAATTGCTCAATAAAGCTCATATTGAAACCAACTTCCTGACCGACTTTAATTTCATAATCGGAAATGAGCATCCGCATGGGAATTTTTAAAAAGCCCAAACGACCTTTTAAGTCAATCCCCACGGCACCGTCGTGAACCTCCACGATAATGCCTTCCATGTAAATAATCTTATCTGTGTATTTAGCCATAATTATGCGTTCATGTACTTCTCTTTGAACTTATCACTCATTGGAAGAGAAGTTTCATTCTCAACAAGCTCGATTGGCTTTCCGGTAACGTTGGAAACCAGCTCGATGTTCTGAGTCTTTACGTTTGGATTCCACTTACGTTCTGCCTTCTTCACCTCTTCGCCTGCCATCTCGGCCTTCAACATACTTAATGCACGGATAGCATCCTCTGGACAAAGAGTATTGTTAGCAAGAATCTCGTTCTCGATTCCGCCCTCAGACTTGTTGTTATCAACCATGCTGGTCATGTACTTGTTACCTACTACCAGAGCACCCTGGTTAGCACAGAAGGACATACCTACAACCTTGATTCCTCTCTTACCGATCTGCTCGATGTGAGAAGCAAAGTCAATGTGGTTGTTTCCGAATCCCTCAGTGGTTACAAATGCACCATCAGGTCCAATAGCCTCTAAGGTCATACCTACACGACGGGATACGTAGAACTTCTCTGCGTTAATCTGCGGAGAACCAACCAGAACAACACCGGCCAAATCTACTTCATGATCATGAAGAACCTCTAATACCAACGGCTCTCTCCAGTAGTGACGAGACATCTCCTTGGATGCCGGTCCGATGCAGGTTAATGCATGGATACAACCATCCAGAATCTCCAACGGAGAAACTACAACAGGAACGTTTCCAATATCAACGTTAGGCTTTCCTCCGAGAATTCCCACTGGTTCAACAGGAAGGAGTAAGTTGTCGTGCATTGCTCCCTGTCCCATGATTTCCTTAACGATTACAACCTTCTTCTTTCCGGGTCTTCTTACCTGGTTAAAGGTCTCAGTATCCACTACCAGACTCTCATCAGCCTTTTTCAATACCTTACGGATTTCATCGGTAATAAGGTCTGTTGCAGTATGAGCAGCCAGTGGTCCCGGACGCTCCATATTGGTCTTCTCTTTAATGGTAACATTGGTCTTAATGAGGATATCTCCCTTGTCAGGAGAACCGGGACGTCCCCACATAATGTTCTCATCAAGGTATCCTTCGGAGGATCCGAACTCACCAATCTGAACACCATTCTCATCAGTTCCGGAAACCACCATAACAACGCCGTCTAATACACGAGTTGTTCCGGTTCCAACTTCATCATCGCCCTCTTTGGTCGCGATAGGCTGAACATCCATGATGGTGTTGGAGTAGGTATGATACTGATCCGGAGTAATGACATCAATCTTCAGATCCACTACAAGCTTCTGAGAATCAACACATTCCTTCTCAATTCCTTCACGAATGGTAAGAACGGTACCCTCTAACTTGGTTTCAGGACCTCTCTTAACTTCAGTAATCTTGAAGTGCTTTCTGGTAAGACTGCGAACAACCACTTCCTCGTCTGTAGTAACAGCTCCGGGAGCTGCAACACCTGCATTACCTGCTACAGCCTGTGCTGCATTAGATACTACAGGAACGCCGGAAGCGCCGCCTAAAGCGCCTACCGGAATCTGAATGTCGATTCCCTTACCTTCACCGATGTGAATCTTCAAGCTTCCGCCTAAGGCTGGTGCTGCCACTGCTCCTACTGAAGCTGCCGGAGCTGCAACAGCTGAAGCGGCAGGAGCCTCCTCTTTTGCTGCCTCTGCAGGCTTATTGGCGAGCTCTACCAAATCCTTTGTAAGAGGTGTGAGAGAATCACATGTCTTTAAAAGCTTGGCTCCTAAAACATCGCCAATAGTTAAACAACCATCCAACTTCAACAATCCCTGATCTACCAAATCATCAAAGATTTCAGGATCCTCCAAGTTGTGGCTGGAGAGAACTACTCCCTCCTCAGCCCTACAGCATAACACCGCCGGACTGCTCTTGTGCTCTTCTGCATACTCTGCTGAAATAGACATATTTTGCTTCCTTTCTTATGAAAATTCTATATGAATATCTTGGCCTTCCTCCACTTGGATATGGAATAATCCATCATCCAGCATGGTAGAAAAGCTGAATTCCTGCTCCACTGCCTGCTCCTTCTTTTCCTCTTCCTTCGGGAAAGGAAGCTGGCGCCCCTTATCATCTACCGGCAACTGCTCTACAACCTTGGACTTGGTTAAGTAACGCATAGGCTCCATACCGACGGTTTCAAAGATATGATCAGTCTGATGATGAACATTCAGATTCATCTTCGGTGCAGATCCCATAACCGTGTTGGTACAGTCACTACAGTTTCCGATAATGACATCGGTACATCCTGCATTTTTAAAGTGTAAAATCTTCTGCGCCTGTCCGGGGCAGTTTCCGGGGTTCTGGCACTTCAGTGTTCCTCGAACATCTTCAGCCTGCTTACAAGCCTGTACATCTGTAACTACGGCATTGTACTTCTTGCACAAATCTTCCATTCTCTCCAGATTTCCGCCACAAGCACAAAGAAGAATACCCATCTTTGCTCCCTTTAAATCCTTAAAGGGCTCGGTAACCAAAATTCCGCCGCTGGTCTTGGTAATGGGAGTGGATAAGTCAACAGCCTTACCGGTGAATGGTCCGCCAAGAACAATCTCACCGTACTCTCCCTCAATACCGCCGGCCATCTCAATAAGCTCTCCTACCGTAGTACCGATAGGAACATCCATGAAGACCTGCGTCTTTGTTCCCTTCTTTAGCTTACCGCCGATGGAAATGTTCTTTAAGAAGCTTGGCTTTTTATCTTCAACGGCTTCAGCGATTCGAAGGCAGGTCTCTACGTTAATAACAACGGAGTCCGCTTCTGAAGGAAGGGAAGTGGGAGGAAGTAATTTACCGAGAACCTCACGAACAACGGCTCTTTCCTCTCCCATCGGATAAATATCCGGCAGTAAATGGATAGAGATATTGGGGAACTTGTCCTGTAAAGAAAGAAGAACTTTAATCTCTTCTTCATGCTTTTTCTTAATGGCAATCACGCCCTTAGCTGCATTGGTTACCTTCATACAGTAATCAATACCCCGCAAAGTCTTCTCAGGCTGTTCCATAATCTGCTTCATGTTATGCTCCAGCAAAGGTTCACACTCCGCTGCATTTACCAGAATATATCCGCCCTTCAAGTCGATGTTTAATTTCACTGCAGTGGGGAATCCTGCACCGCCCATTCCCACGATTCCTGCGGCTTTAATCAAATCAAGAGTATTCTCGCCCTCAATCTTTACGTAATCACCGCTCTGCTTCTCGGAAGCCTCGACGATGACCGCCTCCTCGGTAATTTCTTTTACCACACCATCCACACTGGAATGCACATTGGCGCCAAGTTTCTCCGGTGCGGCAAGCAAGGTTCCTCTTTTAACGGAATCCCCTACCTTTACGACCGGTGTAGCAGGTGCACCGATGTGCTGTCTGAGTAAAATTGTTTTAACCACTTTTCCCATCTCCTTCTTCAACTTACTGATTTATGGAATATTTTTATTATCGCCTGACACGATAAAGTGTTACTCATCCTTCCTCTACAAAGATTGTTAATTCTTTAGTAATATTACGGCGAAAATTCGGTTTTTACAAGTATTTATTATCATACGATATAAATCCTTGCTATTTCTTTAGCTTGGCTAAAAAGCAAGAAAAAAGCGCTAAAATGCTGGAAATATCTGGCAATTTCGTAAGAATTAATTTAGACCGTTCCATCGCCCATTCTATTTCTGTTCTTAAAAAAATGCAATACCGATTGGGCGCTTTTTTCATCCATTCCCGGACAGGAAAGCAGTTCTTCAAAATCAGCGTTAGCTACCCCCTCCAAATCTCGAAATTTTCTCATCAATGCCTTTCTTCTCACCGGACCGATTCCGGGAATATCTTCCAGAAGAGAATGAATCTGCTCTTTTCCTCGTAAGGAGCGATGATAGGTGATAGCAAAGCGATGTACCTCATCCTGAATTCTGGTAAGAAGTTTAAAGCATTCACTTCTCTCCGATAGGGGATATTCTTGATTCCCCACCAATAATGCTCTGGTACGATGATGCTCATCCTTAATCATTCCGCAAACAGGAATGGTAATCCCCAGACTTTCCAGTACGGACTCACAAATACCGACCTGTCCCTTACCTCCATCCATCAGAATCAAATCGGGAAATTGGGAAAAACGCCCCAGACGGTCCTCTTTTCCTCCCGCCTTATTCTCCTCCTGTTCTTTTAGGCCATGAGAAAAACGTCGGCTTAACATCTCCTTCATGGCTCCGTAATCATCCTGCCCTACTATACTTTGAATTCTAAACTTCCGGTATTCATTTGGCTTTTCTTTTCCCTCCTGGTAAACCACCATGGATCCCACCGTAAGAGCGCCGGAGGTATTGGAAATATCATAGGATTCAATCCTTTTTGGAATTTCCGGCAGTCCGCAGGCATTTTTCAGTTCCTCCAAAGCTTCTTTTCGCTTCTTCTCCTCCATTCTGTATTTTTCCACATAACGAAGCATCAAAATTCCCGCATTCTTTCCGGCAAGCTCAACCAGCTTTTCTTTATCTCCCTGCTTGGGAACCAGAATATAAACCTTCTTTCCCTTCACATGACTCAACCATTCTTCCAGAATCTTTTGATCCGGAAGTTCAACGGGCAAATGGATTTCCTTCGGAATAAATGGGGTACCGTTATAAAACTGTTGCAAAAAGCTGGCCAAGATTTCTCCATCACTCTGCTCCTCATCGATCCGTAAGAACTGATGGTCTCTTCCGATAATTTTACCGTCACGAACAAAGAATATCTGCACAATACAGTCGCTGTGATCCCTTCGTAAGCCTATAATATCCCTGTCCTCACCATCCAAGGCGGTAATCTTTTGTTTGTTTTGTAAGCTTTGAATTGCCTGAATCAAATCACGATATTCCATGGCCTTTTCAAAGTCCAAACGCTCGGATGCTTCCAACATCTTCTCTTCCAATTCCTTAAGGGTAGCTTCGGTTTTTCCGGATAAAAACTCTGTAAGCTTCGGAATGGCAGCTCTATATTCCTCCTTGGACTGCTTTAAAACACAAGGTCCCAGGCATTGTCCCATATCATAGTAAATGCAGGGGCGGGCTAAAGGATTCTCCTCGGAAAAGACTTTATTACAATTTCGAATATGCATGGTTTTTCTGAGTAATTCAATCACCTCATTGACCCGTTCCATGGAAGCATAGGGACCGTAATATTTCGAGCTTTTGATCTTCTTATTTCGGGAACCAAAAAGTCTGGGATAGGCCTCTTCCACGCTTAAGCGAATATAAGGGTAGGCCTTATCGTCCTTTAACAGGGTGTTGTAACGGGGCTTATATTCTTTGATAAGATTAGATTCCAGCACCAAAGCCTCTATCTCTGAATCCACAACAATATATTCAAAGCGTCGGATTTGGGCGACCATCTGTTGAATTTTCACGGATTTTTTCGTGGATTTTTGAAAATATTGTTTGACTCTGTTTTTCAGAATCTTCGCTTTTCCAACGTAGATCACTTCATCCATATCGCCATGCATTAAATAAACTCCCGGCATTGCCGGGAGTTTTTTCAACTCTTCTTCAATAATAAACTCTTTATCAAAGTTTTTCTTATCCATTATTTCCTTCCTGATTGGTCTTAGCTGCGGATTGTATCGATGCCCCCTCTTCCTTGGTATAGAAATAGGAAAAATCATAATTACTTCCCGCATTCCAAAACAGCCATTCATCATATCCGCTATCATATACAGCCTGAATTTGTGCCCGGAATTGTTCCTTTTCATAAGGAATATAATGCTGTAGATAGGATGCGGTAAAGCCCTGTAACCAGGGACGAACCATTGCCTGATAACTGTCTCCGCTTTTCGCCAAAGCCAGTTCCTTCTGAGACGACTTTAAAGCAGAGTAAATCGTTTTGTAGGGATCTGTATCCGGATGTTCTATACCGAAATTTCCGTCTCCATAGTGAGAGGGATAAATCATAGGACACATATAATCCACGGAAGCGGCCATATCCGAATAATCCTGTCCTACAGCGGTGCTGTCCACATAGGAACCGATAATGGTTCCAAAGACATCCGTGGAAAAAAAGACCTGTTTATCCGCTAAACGATCAGACATATACTGCACAAATTCCGTAATAATCTGATTTTTATTGGTCTCCGCCTCTTCCGGGTACTGCACTTCCTTCATACCCTTCTCCGTGCAAAAACGAACATAGTCCAACTGAATTTCATCAAATCCGTCGTCGGCACAACGCTCTGCCACGGAAGCAATATAATTCCAGTACTCCTTTTGATACGGGTTAATCCAAGTCATACCGTTATTGTCTTTAAATAAACTTCCGTCCACCTTCTGATTCATCCATTCCGGATGAACTTCCCCCATGGCCGGGTCTCGAAAGCAAACCAAACGGGCAATTAAATACAATCCCTGCTCATGGCATTTTTTAAGCAATGCCGGTAAGTCTTTGACGATATTCGTTGTATTGTAGAACTCTTGCTGTCCGCCATTGTTCATTTGATATACGATTTGTCCGTTATCATTTTTGATATCAATGACCAAAGCATTCAGTTCCGTATCCTTCATTTTGCTTAGGATATCCTCCATTTTCGGAGAACCGGCGGTAAGGTCCGTAATATAGATCCCCTTAACCTTAACCCTGTCCTTCTGAATATCTTTTTTCTTCCAAATCAAGGCTTCTTTTGCTTTCTCTTCCTCTTCCGCCTTTTCCTTAGCCAACAAACTTTCCCGGGCAAGGGATTCTTCATACAGAGATTCCGCTTGTAATTCAGATTCGTACTGTTTCAGCTCCGGGGTTTTGTTTACATTGTACTGTAAAGGCTCCGGAGTCTTACAGGAACTTAGTAAGCTGAGGGTAAGAAGAAAAAGGAAAAGAAAAGAAATATATTTTCTCATAATCCTCCCACTTTTTGCCTAAAATACAGGATAATTATAGCACTTTACCCCTATATTACAAGAAAAATTGGGATTGGATAAATTTTCCGCTGTTGAATAAGCCTGAAATTCTCTCGAAGATATTCCTTAAATGAAAAAAGGCTTCAAAAATCAAAAATAATTTTCTAATCAATATAGGTCTGAAACGAGGCACGCTCTCGCTAGCTTCGCCACGTAGCGGATACTAAACGAAAAACTGCGTTTCTCTTGTTTTTCGTAAGTATCGGGCTCAGACTACCTCTCATTCAGACCTATATTGCCGAAAATTTTTATTTTTGATTTTTTAAAGCACTTTTTTCTGTTTTTTTTAATGAATACACTCCGAAAATACAGAATATTCCCGGAAATCCGGTTTTTCCGATTCATCAGAAAACTCGGTATTGTTCAAGCTTTATTCTTTTCCTAATACGGAATCAGCTACCTCATCGGCCAATTTCTCTAAAGCACTGCGATCCACGGATGCGGACTTTACAGTAAGAATGTCACCGATATAGCTCATATTCTTCATCTCGTCAAAGGCTTTCTTCATCAGCTTACCGCTTTGAGGAGCCCAGCTTCCATTTTCCAAAATAGCAATCTTACGATTCTGCACATTCAGATTCTTCATATCTGTGATGAGATTTTCCATCTTGGGGAAAAGGTTATTGTTATAGGTTGTTCCTGCAAATACCAAGTGACTGGCACGGAAGCACTCCGCAATGCAATAGGACACATCCGTCTTGGATACATCATAGGCTTTGATGTTCTTAACACCGCGAATACCAAGCTCTAATGCAAAATGATCTACGACGGTTTCCGTATTACCGTAAACGGAATTATACAGAATCACCACTGCCTTCTCTTCCGGAAGATAACGGGACCATTTGTCATATTTATCAATGATAAAGGAAAGATCTTCCGTCCAAATCGGTCCATGTAAAGGACAAAGCATCTCTACTTCCAGACTTAAAGCCTTCTTTAAAGCCGCCTGGGTTTGAGGACCGTACTTTCCAACAATGTTGGAATAATAGCGTCTGGCGTCATCCAGAAAATCCTTATCCTTATATCTTTGCTCGTGAGCAAGGATATTACCATTGTTACAACCGAAAACGCCAAAGGCATCTGCAGAGAACAAGGTCTTGTCCGTCATATCATAGGTAAACATAACCTCCGGCCAGTGTACCATAGGTGCAAAGACAAACTTAAGGGTATGTCTTCCTACAGAAAACTCATCGCCTTCCTTCACCTCTACCTTTCTGTCCGCAGGAATAGTCATCTGATAAAACTGGTCCAGCATTTGAAAAGTTTTAGCATTGGAAATAATGGAAAGCTTAGGATATTTTTCGTACAAGTCTTGAATGCTCCCGCAATGATCCGGCTCCATATGATTGATTACCAGATAATCCAAGGTCTTCCCCGCTAAAGCAAACTCGATATTCTCAATAAAATGACGAGAAACTGTCTGATCGCAGGTATCCAACAAAACGGTCTTTTCATCCAGTAAAAGATAAGAATTATAGCTTACCCCTCTGTCCAAGGGAAATAAATTCTCGAACAGGTGCAGTCTTCTATCTTCTACGCCAACATATACTAAATCGTCTCTAAGTTTTCTGCATGAATACATCTTTTACTCCTCTGATGGCTCGAACTGATCCTTTCCTACTCCGCAAAGGGGGCAAAGAAAATCTTCAGGAACGTCTTCCCAAGCTGTTCCCGCTGCAACATTTGCACTTTCCTCTCCTACTTCAGGATCATAGATATAACCGCATACTGTACATACATATTTCTTCATGATATTCTCTCCTTTTTCTTTAAACTTAAGTGTTGAGCTTATGCTCGAAAGGTAGTTTATCATTAGATTGTGCACAAGTCTAGTAATTTTAGGAATTATTTTTGTTTTTCCCTAAAAACAGAAAAGAGAGCTCGAACCTTTCTACTATTTCTATACGAAAGTACCATAAATTCAGTTGTTACAGGACTGTAAGCCATAAGAAAAGGAGCTTCTCATGAAGCTCCCTTTAACTCTTAGTCCTCTACAGTAATAATCTCGCGCTTATTATAAGAACCACAAGCCTTACAAACTCTGTGAGGCATAACCAATGCACCACACTTAGAGCACTTTACAAGGTTTGTTGCACCCATCTTCCAATTTGCTCTTCTGCTATCTCTGCGGGCTTTGGATGATTTATTCTTTGGACAAATAGACATATTTACACCTCCTGTCTTAACCGAGTTTGAATCGGTGAATTTGGGCTATGCTTTACATTAGAAAAACACACTCGTGTAAAGATACACTAGTTTTCCATAAAATGCAAGCAAAAACTAAAGGAAAGCGAAAAAATTATGCCTAATTTAAGTTTCAATCAAACGCTTTGTATCTCTTGCGATAGCCAACTCTTCATTGGTAGGAATCAAGAAAATCTTAACCTTGGAATCATCGGTGGAAATTAAACGCTCTTTTCCGCGAACATCGTTTCTTTCCGGATCAATCTTTGCACCAAGATAGCCTAAATACTCCTCAACCACGAGCTGTCTTGTTACCTTGTCATTCTCTCCTACACCTGCGGTAAAGGAAATGGCATCCACACCGTTCATGGCAGCAGCATATGCTCCAATATACTTAGCTACTCTGTAGCGGAAAGCATCAAGAGCCACTTTAGCCATATGATTGCCTTCTTCTGCAGCCTTCTCAATATCACGGAAGTCGGAGGAAATACCGGTCATTCCCAATACACCGGACTTCTTATTTAAAATGTTCAAAACTTCATCAGCAGTCTTGTTCTCGTGGTTGGCAATAAACTGGATTACACCGCCGTCAATATCACCGGAACGGGTACCCATAATTAAGCCTTCCAACGGAGTAAGTCCCATAGATGTATCCACAGCCTTACCGCCGATAGAAGCGGTAATAGAAGCACCGTTACCTAAATGACATACAATAACCTTTGCCTTTTCAGGATCCAAACCGCCGAAACGAATGGTTTCCTGAGAAACGTAGGCATGGCTGGTTCCGTGGAAGCCGTAACGACGAATGGCATACTTATCATAGTATTCCTTAGGAATAGCATAGTAATATGCCTTCTCCGGAAGAGTCATACCGAAGGTAGTATCGAAAACCGCTACATTCTTCTTACCGGGAACAACCTTCTCGCAAGCCTCAATTCCCATTAAGTTTGCCGGGTTATGTAAGGGTCCTAAGTCGAAGCACTCCCGAATAACCTTCTTTACTTCATCATTGACAATAATACTTTCCGTGAAACGATTGGAGCCGTGAAGTACACGATGTCCGATGGCACCGATTTCATCAACGGACTTAACCACACCATAGTCTCCGGTCAGTGCATCAAATACCAGCTTTACTGCTACAGAATGATCCGGAAGATCTGTTTCTACCACATAATCTTCTTTTCCGGGAACCTCATGCTTTAATCTGGAACCGGGAATACCGATTCTTTCGCAAAGTCCCTTGGCCATTACGGTCTCCCCTTCCATATCAATCAGCTGATACTTCAAAGAAGATGATCCACAGTTAATTACTAAAATTTTCATAGTTCCTCCCAATGATTAGTTATTATCGTAAAGTTGGCACTGCACTGCAGTAATCGCAACAACACCTACAATATCGGCAACATTGCAGCCACGGGATAAGTCATTAACCGGTCTGGCAATTCCCTGAGTCATAGGACCATAGGCTTCAGCCTTTGCCAATCTCTGTACAAGCTTATAGCCGATGTTTCCTGCATCCAAATTCGGGAAAATCAAAGTATTGGCATGACCTGCCACCTTGGATCCGGGAGCTTTTAAGCTGGCTACAGACTCCACTAAAGCTGCATCCAACTGTAATTCTCCGTCTACCAAAAGATTCGGATTATTCTCCTTCACAATCTTGGTAGCATCCTGTACCTTGGTAACATCCGCATGCTTTGCAGATCCCATAGTGGAATAAGACAGCATAGCTACCTTAGGCTCTGCCCCTACCAAGAAACGGAAGGATTCTGCGGAAGACTCTGCAATAGCTGCCAGCTCTTCAGGAGTCGGGTTTTGATTTAAACCGCAATCAGAGAAGACAAAGGTTCCCTTCTCTCCGTACTCACAATCAGGAACAACCATAACAAAGAAAGCGGAAACAAGCTTTGTGCCCGGCTTGGTCTTTAAAATCTGAAGAGACGGACGGAGGGTATCCGCGGTAGAGTGGTTCGCTCCGGAAACTAAACCGTCAGCCTCTCCCTTCTTCACCATCATCACACCAAAGTAGGTGTTGCTTTCTGTCAGAAGCTTTCTTGCCTCTTCTTCCGTCATCCCCTTTGACTTTCTAAGCTCTACCAGGGTAGAAACATATTCGTCTAACTTGGTATAAGTCTTCGGGTTCACAACTTCAATACCGGAAAGGTCTACTCCCCAGGCTTTGGCATCCTTCTCCACCTGCTCCTTCTCTCCAAGAAGAATCAAGCGGGCAAATCCCTCTTTCTGAATCTGTTCTGCCGCCTGAAGAACTCTCTTGTCCTCAGATTCCGGTAATACGATGGTCTTCTGCTTTGCCTTTGCTTTTGCTTTTACATCCTCAATAAATGACATATTCTCTCCTTTTTTTCTGACATGATAAAAACTCTTCCTTGCCATTATAGCAAAGGAAGAGAGGGAAAAAAGGGAAGTTCTAAAGAACATTGCATATTTTTTTGTATACTATATTCAATATCCTTCCCTTTTTAATTAAACATATTTTAGTATTTTTCAAAACGCTCCAAAGGTACAACCATAATGGTTGCTCCGCCAATCTCCACATTCATGGGCATAGTGGTGTAATTCATCAGGCTGGAACCGGAAACATAGGGCATGTTGACAGTGATTTCCTGACGATTTCCACTTTGCTGTTTAATGATATCAATACACTGCTCCAGCTGTTCATCCTGAAGAGCAATCATTAAAAGTAGTGCTGCCCTTTCTTAAAAATCCGCCTGTCGTAGACAGCCTGGTTACCGTAAAGCCTTCCTGCATTAAAGCGGAAGTTACATCATCTTCATTATCATTCCGTATTATGGCATAAACCAGCTTCATTCTTACTACCTCCTTATTATCTCTATACTATCACAATTTTATGAACTTTTCACGTCGTTCTTCTCTTCCCGTCAGGTAGATTTCCTGAAATAATTGTCCCGCAAATAAATCCCATTTCATTAGCCTTAATTCCTCCCATTCCGGATGCTCCTTCAGAGCATTTCCCAATCGAAAAATGCTGTTGGGAGGAAGGGAAGACAGCAAATCTCTCCCTAAACTGCTTGAGGCCAAAATTCTGTAATAGGGAGAGCGCTTTTCCAATTCTTCCCTTGCTTCCTCTTCTTTTATATCCAAAAGAATATGCAGTAGAGACCTGCTGACTCTGCTATAAGTATAATTTTTCCCTTTAAGATATTGAATCCACCGGGTAAGAGGAAGCTTTTCCGCAAAAGAAGCTTCTATTCGATTTGCCAAATCCGGAGACACATCCCAAAAGGAGTCCAAAGCAATCTTGTCTCTTTTTAATGCCATAAGACGATAGCGAAGAAATGGGTAGAGCTTTTCCGCTTCCGTATAACAACGGTGATCGCATTCCTTTCCGCAGTTTTCCCGAATATCCTTCCGGATGCTATGAGCGGAACTAAGATGAAAGTTTCTCGGGATAATCCCTACTTCCATGGAAGAATGCAGTCTTTCTAAAGCCATTAAATAGGAAATCCCCAAACCGTCATTGGCCAAAATTTTTCCCGAAAAAAAAGCTTCCAAAGCCATTTCTCTTGCCTTGGGATAGGAATTTCCTTTCGCCATAAATTCCTTTAATTTCTTTTGATATTCCTCTTCCTTCCCCTCTTTCTCCCGAAGAAAAAATCCGGCAAGCATTCTAAGCCTGTTTAAATCATAGAATTCCGAACCGAAAACCAATATATCCACAAAGGAAAGCTCTTCCAAAATCTTGATGGCTCCGTAAGCAAAATATTCACTGGAGGCTAAAGAATACAGAACCGGCAGTTGGATAACAAGGTCTATTCCCTTATTTACCGCTTTCTCTGCCCTTTCGAATTTTGAAAAAAAAGCAGGTTCTCCCCTTTGTACAAAGTCTCCCGACATTACCGTTACAATATACTCCGCCTGAAAATCCTGCCGAATTCCCCGGAGTAAGTACTCATGCCCCTTATGAAAGGGGTTAAACTCACTGACTACACCGGCTACCTTTCTCCCATTAATCATGATTACCACTCCACACAATCCGATAAAGCGGAACGTTTTGCCAAAGCTATCTCCAATTCCGGCTCCATTACCTCTTTTTTCACGGTAGCCAGAGCCAGGTCCGGATCATTGTTTTCCGCACTAAGATGCCCCAGAAATACTTTTTTTAAGCCCGGATGTAGCAATTCCTTTAACAATTCTCCACTATGAAGATTGGAAAGGTGACCCACATTGGATAAAATTCTTCGTTTTAATGCCATAGGATAGGGTCCTTTTTCCACCATAGTAACATCATGATTGGCCTCCAGAAGCAGAACATCCAGATTTTGTAAATGAGAGATTGTGTACTCATCATAACAACCTAAATCCGTAACCACCGCCACAGATTTTTCTCCACAGCTCACCCGATAAGCCACAGGATCTCTGGTATCATGAGAAACACTGAAGGGTAAGACGGAAAGATCTCCGATTTGAAAGCTTTCATCCTTTAGAATGGGACGCAAAAGCTCCTTAGGGAACTCCTTCATGGCATCACAAAGTAAAATTCCCTGTAATGTGCCCAGGGTGGCATAAACGGGAATACCGTATTTTCTGCAAAGGCTCCCTATGGCTTTGATATGATCGATATGTTCATGGGTAACACAGATTCCCTCAATCTCTTTACAGGAAATATCCAGGCTTCTTAATGCCGACTCTATACTCCGGATTCCTACCCCCGCATCCAAAAGGATATGGTGTGTTCCGGAGGAAATAAAACTAACATTTCCGCTAGATCCGCTGGAAATACTGGCAAATCTCATCTCTTACTCTTTCTATACTCTCTTCCGTATTAATTACTAGTTGTGCCTGCTCTTTAAAGCGCTCAACACTTTGGCTGTGAATAATCTGAAAGGCTTCTTCTTTCTCCAGTCCCCGACTTTCTATTAGCCGCTTACAACGGGTTTCTTCCGATGCTTCCAGATAAAAAATCAGGTCGCATTGAGAAAGAAAATCCTGATTGGGCAAAGCCGTCTCCACCGCAAGCTTTTCTCCCAGTGCTCTTAGCTGCGCCATTTCTTTAAATACTTCTTGAAAAACCAAAGGATGAATCAGTTCCTCCAGATGCTTCTTTCTCTCCGGCTCTGTAAACAACAGCGTTCTAAGTCTTGGAAAGGATAAAGCTCCCTCCTTTGTAAATACCGTAGCGGGCAAAAGCTTTTTTATTTCTCTTAATACAGCTTCTTCTTGATATAATGCTTTAGCCAACTCGTCCATTCGCAAAATACGATAGAAGAAGTCCCCTTGGAGGATGGAAAGTACGGTGGATTTTCCGCTGGCTATCCCGCCGATTACCCCAATGATTTCCTTCTTCACCCTTTCCGCCTTTCCCATTCTTCCATTAAATACAGCCTGGCTTCTTCCAAACCTTCTTCCGTAAAGGGAAAGCTTTTATAGCTTTTCTCCTCTTCTTTCGTATACGCAAAGGCAAAGGGCTCCGGCCAGCAGGCTACCAACAAATGGTTCTCCCCTTCTTCTTCCTTTTTTTCCATAAAATACCGCATTCCCTGAAAGGAGGCGGTATATCTTTCCTTTTTTAAAAAGCTAAGGGGCATTAAATCCTTCTTCTCAATTTCCATTTAGTGAGCCTCATCCCAGTTATTTCCTACAGTGGCCTCTACAATCAAGGGTACCGGTAGAGAAACTACATGTTCCATGGCGGAAACCAGAATATCCTTTACGGTCTCCAGTTCCTCCTTTACAACTTCCAATAAAAGCTCATCATGGATTTGAAGAACTATACGGCTTTGACAGTTCTTTTCCGACAGTTTCCGATCCACCATCACCATTGCTTTTTTGATAATATCCGCTGCTGTACCCTGAATAGGAGCATTCATAGCCACCCGTTCACTAAAGCTTCTTCTCATAAAGTTGGAGGCATGAATCTCCGGTAAAGGTCTGCGTCTTCCGAAAAGGGTCTTCACAAAGGAATGTTCTCTGGCAAAGGCGACTTCTCCGTCTAAATATTCCTTAACTTTGGGATAGCTTGTGAAATAGCGCTCGATATACTCTTTGGCCTCCTGTCGGGAAATGCTTAAGCCTTCGGAAAGGCCGAAGGCGGATATACCGTAGACAATACCAAAGTTCACCGCCTTGGCATTTCTTCTAAGCTCCGGCGTTACTTCTTCCAAAGGCACATGAAACACTTCTGATGCTGTTACTCTATGAATATCCGCATCCTTCCTATAGGCTTCAATCAGTTTTTCATCCTTGGACAGAGAAGCCAATAGTCTAAGCTCCACCTGAGAATAGTCCGCATCCAGAAAAACAGAACCCTCCTTAGGAATAAAGACGGAACGGAACACCCTTCCCATCTCCGTACGAATCGGAATATTCTGTAAATTTGGTTCAGTGGAAGAAAGCCTTCCTGTGGCAGTTACCATCTGCTGGAAGCTTCCATGGATTCTTTGATCCTCTCCCACATAATTGCTTAGTCCCTCCGCATAAGTGGAGTTTAACTTGGAATAGGTTCTGTATTCTAAGATTTTCCCTACAATAGGATAGTCTTCCTGTAATTTTTCCAAAACATCCACTGCAGTGGAATATCCGGTCTTCGTCTTCTTTCCACCGGGAAGCTGCATTTTCTCAAAAAGGATTACCCCCAGCTGTTGCGGAGAATTAATATTGAACTCCTCCTCTGCCATGGCGTAAATCTCTTCCTGGAGCATTGCAATTTTCTTTTTCAGCTCTTCTCCGTAGGACAGTAGAGCCTCCTTATCCACTAAAATTCCCGCCTTCTCCATACGGAAAAGCACGGGCACCAAAGGCTCCTCCACATCACGATATAAGTCCCACTGCTCTGTCTCCTTCAGCTCTTGAAAAATTCTATCCTTGGCTTGCAGACAGACAAATGCGGAATACAATCCCTCTTCAGCAGGATTTTGAAGCTCCTTCTTCCCGGGTAGCACAAGATCCATATAATCTCTGGCCAAGTCATCATAGGCATAGGAATCCTTTAAAGGATTTAAAAGATAAGCCCCAAGAGCCAGGTCATGAATTTCTCCCCTCTAAAAGCCCCTCCCAAAGATGGTACTGTTCCTTTAATTGCAGAGTAAAATATTCTCCCTCCTTGAACAGTTCTTTAAGCTCCTCTTCGCAAAGGGACAGTGGAATCCGATAGAGTCTTGTATCGGAAAGGCAGAGATAAACATATAACTTTCCCTCTTCGGAGGAATCTGCTTGCAGAAATATTCCGGCTGTTTTTTGTTTTTTTGCATCCTTAAAGGCAATCTTCGCAAGGTAAGGATCTTCCACATTCTTCCAGGCCGGAAGACTCAGCTTTTTCTCCGTTGTACTCTCCGCCTCTTCAAAGCGGGAATAAAGGGAACGGAATTCCCACTTTCGAATCAATTCCTTACTTTCGGAATTGGCATAGTTTTCCCACTTACAATCGGAAAAGTCCAAGGTGATGGGCACATGAATATTGATGGTGGCAAGCTCCTTGGAAAGCTTCGCCAGTTCAAAATTCTCCTTAAGATCCTTTCCGGCACTTGGTTTTCTGGGTACCTTAAACTCAGGATCCTCTGCATGGGCATAGGCCTCTTCAATACTTTTATATTTTTGGATAATCCAGGTGGCGGTTTTTTCTCCCATTCCCGGAACACCCGGAATATTGTCGGAGCTGTCTCCCATAAGAGCCTTTAAATCAATAAACTCTATAGGGCTTACCCCCCATTCCTCCTCCACATCCTTGGGATAATAGGAGTAAACCTTGGTCTCTCCCTTGGATGTTTTGGGAATACTGATTTTAATATGTTCATCGGAAAGCTGTAAAAGGTCCCGATCTCCGGACACCACTACCACTTCCTTTCCCTCTGCCTGCATTTGCTTGGCAACGGTTCCCAGAATATCATCCGCTTCAAAGCCCTCCATCATCAGGAGGGGCATATGCATTTCCGTAAAAGCTCCTGCAATAAAGGAACCTGTTCCTTAAGTTCCTCCGGCATTCCCTTTCTGGTTCCCTTATATTCCGGGAAAAGCTTATGACGAAATGTAGGTTTCGGTACATCAAAGGCCACCGCCACATATTCCGTTTCTTCCGCCTCTATCTCTTTAAACAAAATGTTTAAAAAGCCATAGATTCCGTTGGTGGGAATTCCCTCTTTGTTGTTCAAAAAAGGAACCCCGTAAAAGGCCCTGCTTAAAATACTATGACCATCGATTAATAAGATTTTCTCTCTTTTCAATGCTTTACTCCTATCCTATAAATCCGTACAAACTATACCAGGCAGAAAAGAAAACTGCCCAAAAAAGAAGGGAATGTACCACAATTCTTAGTCCCCTGAAAAAATGGTTTTGGAAGATAAAAAAATTGGCTTCTTCTATTAAGTTTTGATAGGATTTTTCCAGCTGCAGCTCTTCCTGTTCTCCCTCCAGGCTCTGCAAACCCTCATAAATCATATGGGTAATTCTGAGCTCTTCCCGGCAGTCTTTGCAGGATTCCATATGCTCCAAAAAGGACTCACATTGTTCCTCTTCCCAGTTGCCCTGGATAAAATCATTAATATATTTTCTGGCCTCTAAACAATTCATTTTTCTCCCATTTTCTTGATAAAGGACTTGCAAAGAAAAGAAAAAAGTGGTAACCTAGGTTCTGTTCTTGCCGCCGTGGCGGAATGGCAGACGCACTTGACTCAAAATCAAGCGGGAAACCGTGCCGGTTCGAGTCCGGCTGGCGGCATGAAGGAGAGAGAAATCTCTCCTTTTTTTATGCCATTTTCCAGTCCTATATAATTCTATAGCTCATTAAAATCCGCTTATTCGATTAACTTTATCGATTAGCTTTTTACAATCCGCTTCCTGAGATTTTCTCTTATCCTTATTTTGTACCGAAAATTCTATCTCCCGCATCTCCCAGGCCCGGACAGATATAAGCATTTTCATTCAACTCTCTATCCAGATTACCCACATAAATCTGCACATCCGGATGGGCTTCATGCAGCTTCTTTACCCCTTCAGGAGCGGCAATGATACAAACAAATTTAATCTTCTTTCCCCCGTGCTTTTTAATCTGGCTGATTGCATCCACTCCGGAGCCGCCGGTAGCCAGCATAGGATCGCATACCACAATAATTCTTTCTTCGATGGGGTTTGGCAATTTACAGAAATATTCCACCGGATTATGGGTTGTTTCATCTCTATACAGACCGATATGTCCAATCTTTGCGGAAGGAACCAGTGCTGTAAGTCCGGAAACCATTCCCAGTCCCGCTCTTAAGATGGGAACAATCGCCAGTTTTCTTCCGGCAATAACCAAGGTCTCTGTCTTTTCGATAGGGGTTTCCACCGGCATTTTTGTCATAGGAAGGTCGGACAAAGCCACAAATCCCATCAGCATGGCAATCTCTTCCACCAACTGGCGAAACTCATTGGTTCCGGTATTTTTATCTCTTAAAATAGAAATTTTGTGGGTGATTAAGGGATGGTCTAAAATAATTACATTCTCTCCAAATTCGTTCATGGCTTTTCCTTTCCTATTGTTCTAATCCAGGGTACAAATAATCTTTACTCCGTTAAGACGATAGTACAGAGTTTTTTCTTTTTCAAGTCTTTTCTGTTTCTTTTATCATCCCAATAAAGAAGAAGCATTGTATTCGTTCTCAACATCCAAAAATAATGTATTGTCTTTTACTGCGTATATTTCTAATTCTCGTCCTATCTCTCTTCTTTTTTTACAATATTATTCTTATCTTTATAGATATGACAGGGAGGAACAATGCCCCGTACCGGAGATAGTGGATAAATATTGGAATGAGAGCAAAGGATGGTTCCCGGATTCAAAACGGACTGACAGCCTACTTCCACATGTTCTCCCACAATGGCACCGAATTTTTTCAAGCCTGTTTCAAGCTCTCCGTCTTCCGCATAAATCTTCACCAAAGTCTTGTCGGATTTAACATTGGAGGTTAATGCCCCTGCTCCCAGATGAGAATATTCTCCTAATATAGAGTCTCCCACATAGTTGTAATGAGGAGTTTGCACATGGGGGAAAAGTACCGCATTTTTAAATTCACAGCTATTTCCTAAAACACAGCCCTCTCCGGCAAATACATTTTCCCGTAAAAAGGCTCCCGGTCTGACTTCACAGTTTGCCATAATAATAATATTCTCTCCCAGATAGACATTGGGATAAAGCTTTACGCTCTCATGGACAAAAACTCCCTTTTTCACTTCTTGAAAGCCTGAAGGAAGCTTTTCCTGCATAGCGGAAATCCATGCCTTTATCTTAGGCAAGGCCTCCCAAGGATATTGACATCCTTCAAAAAGGGATTGGTAAGGCTCCTTTAAGGATGAATAAAAAGCTTTACATTCCAAGTCCTTCTTTTTCATCTTTGCTCCTCTCTTTGTCGTAAAATTACAGTTCTAAACTTCTATCAGTTCCTTCCACTTTGAATAATTGAAAACCCGGCAATATACTTTATAAGCCCTTTACCTTGTTGGTATTCTTCTCCACAAAGGCTTCCAGCTTTCGCATATATTCTTCTTCCGAAATTTCTCCTCCCTCCACATAGGAAAGTCCCTTCTCCCAGGAGGCGGTAAGGGTGGGATTCAATAAAGCCGGTATGGATTTGGCTAGAATCTGTACAATCTTTTCTCCCAGTTCGCTGGGACTTAATTGCTGATTCTTTTTTTCCAGATGAATATAATCATTTTTTTCCAGCTTGCTCAAGATGCCGGCTCTGGTAGCGGATGTTCCTATCCCGGAGCCCTTAATCTGGGCACGAAGCTCTTCATCTTCTATCAGCTTTCCCGCATTTTCCATAGCCAGAATCATGCTTCCGGAGGTATAACGTTTTGGAGGCTGGGTCTCTCCCTCCTTCAGCTTAAGCTCTTGTAAATAAAAGCTTAGCTCCTTTTTTTCAGTTCGGAAAGCTTGGGATTTCCATTTTTCCGTAACGGCTTCTTCTGAATCCATTTCTTCTGAATCCTGTCCGTTTTCTTTTCCGGCAAGATCTCCGGTTGATGCATCTTTATTCTTCTCTTTCTTTTGATAGAGACAAAGGTAGCCTTCCTTCACCAAGACTTTTTCGTTGGCGGTAAAACACTCTCCCAAAACCTCTATTTCCAAAGCAATCTTTTTATACTCGGCAGCAGGATAAAAGATGGATAGAAAACGACGAATAATAAAGTCCAATACTCTCTTTCCCTGATAGGAAAGGGAATTGTATTGTCCTGCTCCCTGCCCCGTGGGAATAATGGCATAGTGATCCGTAATCTTTTTGTCGTCTGTGTAGCGAGAACGGGCAATGGATTTCACACTGTCCATAGCAAGAACCTCTTTGGCATACTTTGCATAGGGGGAAAAAGACAGAAGTCCTTGAATGTTTTTTCCGATTTCTTTAGCTACCGCAGTGGATAATACTCTGGCATCCGTACGGGGATAGGTACACATTTTCTTTTCATAAAGTTCCTGTACAAGCCTTTAAACACTCGTCAGGGCTAATCTTTAAAGACTTTGAGCATTCGTTTTGCAGTTCCGCCAGATTGTATAAAAGAGGAGGATTTTTGCTTTCCTTCTTTTTCTCCAGAGCAGTAACTCTTCCCTCTCTAGGTAGAGGGGAAAATACCCCCAAAAATTCCTCTCCCTTTTCCTTTTGCAGAAAGCCGATATTTTTGTATAAATCCTTCTCTTTATAATAAGGACTTTCCTCTCTGCTTCGAAACTCGCAAAGAAGACCGGCTTCTCCTCCCTCTTCCAGGGAAAAATCCCCCATAGGTTTATAGAAGACAGTCTTTTGAAATCGGCGGATTTCCCACTCTCTTTGGACAATCATAGCCAAAACGCAGCTCATTACTCGTCCCACTGCAATCAGGGAGCTTTTTTCCTTACCAAGGCTTTTTGCCAAAGCTCTACCATACTTTAAGGTCAATACTCTGGAAAAATTGATTCCCATAAGATAATCTTCCTTGGCTCGTAAATAGGCGGCTTTGGCTAAAGAGTCATAGGCGGACTCCGCCTTTGCTTCCCGAATTCCCCGAAGAATCTCTTCCTTGGTTTGAGAATCAATCCAAACTCGCCTTTCCTCCGCCTTTAAATTCTTGCAAAAGGAAGCTACCAAACGGTAAATGTATTCTCCCTCCCGTCCGGAGTCGGTACAGACATAAATACAGCCGATATCTTCCCGTTCCATAAGGCCGGTAACCTGTTGAAATTGCTCTTTAACGGAAGGAATTACTTCATAAAGAAATTCCCTGGGAAGGAAGGGAAGGGTTTCCATACGCCAGCTCTTGTATTTCTCGTCATAGACCTCCGGATAGCTCATGCTGACCAGATGTCCTACACACCAGGTAAAGATATGCTCTCCCGCTTCTATATATCCCCTTCTTCCGCCGGAGTTGGTGTTTACCCCCAAAGCTTCAGCAAATTGCCTGGCTACAGAAGGTTTCTCCGCTATATATAAATTTTTTTTCTTTCCTATATCCGTTTTTGTCATGAACTCTTATTTAAATCAATCTTTGCCGAAAACGATAGATGGTTTCAGAACGGTAGATAGAGCCTGCAGATACAATGGGAGAAAGAAAAGTCGGAACATTGATGGCATTGGGATAGTACTGAGTTTCAAAGCAATATCCGCTATGGGGTTCATAGCTCACTCCGTCCTTTCCCATATCCTCCGCCATTAAAAAATTGGCGGTATAGAACTGAATTCCCGGGCAATCCGTTTCTACCGACATTTCAATTGCTGTTTTCTTGGAATAAGCCAGAGCTGCTTTTCGAAGGGTTCCCGCTTCTCCGTCTACACAGAAGTTATGATCATAGCCCCCTGCCGCTAAAAGCTCCGGATCCTTCTTAAAGGCCTTCTCAAAAATCGACCTTTCCTTCCGGAAATCAAAGGCGGTTCCTGCAACAGGACGAATCTCTCCCGTAGGAATCAAGTATTCATCGGAGGGCGTATAATCGGAAGCAAAAATACGAACACTTTGTTCCGCTATATTTCCCTGGTCATGACCGGACAGATTAAAGTAGGCATGATTGGTAAAGTTCATTAGGGTATCCTTATCCGAACTTCCCTTATAGCGGATATGCAGGGCATTGTCCTCCGTTAACTCATAGGTCACGGAAAAATCCATGTTTCCGGGAAAGCCCTGATCCATATCTTTAGAGAACAAGGAAAAGCAAATTGCATTCTCTCCCTTTTGCTTGGCCTGAAACAGTCTTCTGCCAAAATATTCCGGGCCGGAATGGCAATTACTATGCTGCTTGTCATTTAAAAACAAATGGTAATCTTTCCCGTGTAGCTGAAAATGTCCTCCATTAATACGGTTGGCATTTCTTCCTACCACCTCTCCCATATGTCCCGGGTTTTCCATTAAATCTTCCCAGTTTTCAACGGACAAAAGCACATCCACCAATTTTCCGCTCCGATCAGGAAAAAGAAAGGAAAGCCAAACAGCACCAAGGTCGGTGAAAACCGCCCGGACGCCGTTCTTGTTTTCCAAAATATAGCGATGAACTTCTCTTTCGTCTACAAAATTCCCACATTTTTCAATACGCATAGCAAGCCTCCTAAAAAAGGGTTGTGAAAAAGATGGCAAGTCCCCTTTGTTCACAACCCCTAGATTTTATCTTTTTTGAATATAGCCAAGCTCAACCAAGGTTTCAGCGGAGAGCACTCCACCGCCGGCTGCCCCTCTTAGGGTGTTGTGGCTAAGTCCCACAAACTTGAAATCGAAAAGATGGTCTTCCCGTAATCTTCCGATGGAAATTCCCATTCCCTTTTCGAAATTCACATCCGCAAGAACGGAAGGTCTGTTGTCCTCTTCCAAATACTGAATGAACTGCTTTGGAGCGGAAGGCAAACTCTTCTCCTGGGGTAAGCCCTTATACTTTCTAAGAGCGGAAATCAGCTCTTCCTTTGTAACCTTCTTCCGGAAACGAATGGAAACCGTAGCAGTATGTCCGTTCAATACCGGAACACGGATACACTGGGCACTTAAAACCAGTCCTTCCTTCAGTTTAATACCATCCTCTGTGTAAGTTCCCAATACACGAAGAGGCTCCTTCTCTGACTTCTCTTCTTCTCCGCCGATATAAGGAATGATGTTTCCTACCATCTCAGGCCAGGTTTCAAAGTTCTTTCCTGCACCGGAAATCGCCTGATAAGTAGAAATCACACACTCGTATGGCTCATACTCTGCCCATGCTGCCAGAGCAGGCGCATAGGACTGGATAGAGCAGTTAGGCTTAACCGCAATAAAGCCTCTCTTTGTTCCTAAGCGCTTTCTCTGTTTTTCAATCAGCTGATAGTGATCCGGATTAATCTCAGGCACTACCATCGGAACATCCTCTGTCCAACGATGAGCGGAGTTGTTGGAAACCACCGGAACCTCCGCCTTGGCATAGGCTTCCTCGATGGCCTTGATTTCTTCCTTCTTCATATCCACAGCAGAGAAAACGAAGTCCAGTCCCTCTACCACTTCTTCTACCTTGGAAACATCCTTAACCACCATCTTCTTTAATTTCTCAGGCATAGGCTCATCCAGCTTCCAACGGTCTCCTACAGCTTCTTCATACGTTAAACCGCTGGATCTTGGAGATGCGGCAAGACATGCCACCTCAAACCATGGGTGTTCTGCCAGTAAAGTTGCAAAACGCTGTCCCACCATTCCTGTTGCTCCTAAAATACCTACTTTAAATTTTTCCATTTTTATCCCTCAATTCCTCAATAACTGTTTTATTGTAGCATGGCTGGGCTTTGAAAAAAAGCATTTTCCCTAACTATGCTTTACGCCCTTTCCACCTCTTTTGCCCGGCTTTAATCTTTGCAGGTTCAAAGTTTTACTTTCCAGCTCCACATTTTCCTCCGAAGCAAGAGAATATACCTTTTTAACATAGTCCTTAGGCCGTAAACTCATAGCCACTACACCCTTCGCCGTCTTTTTCTGTAAAGGTACTTCTGTTAAGGAAAATCTAAGGAAGTATGAATCCTCTGTTTCCAGAACAATATCCTCTTCTCCCACAGGCATTACGCTAAGGAGTCTATCCTCTTCTCCCAGCTTGGTGGCCTGTACCAGACGGTTCTGGGTGGCAAATTCTTCTCCCTTCACCCTCTTTATCTGGGCCTGTTCCGTCACAAAGAGCAGGGTTTCTTCCTCTAATTCCTTTCGAATAAAGACTGCCACCACTCTTTCCTGTTCTGCGGAGAACTTGCTTAGATTATCTAGAGGAACTCCCTTATCCTTAAACTTCGTGATTGGAACATCAAGCATCTTAATCTGATGCATGTTTCCTAAATCCGTAAAGAAGAGCAGGCGGTCCGTATTCTTGCAGGGCAGTACATAGGCATACTCCGCCTCGATGCTTTCCTTATTTCTCTGGAAGGTTCCCGGGTCCACACACTTTACATAGCCAAAGCGATCCTGCAAATAATACAAATCCATCTCTTCAATGGCAGTATCGTCATATACCGCTTCCCGGGCATCACAGATTTTCGTTTTTCTTTCCTTCCCGTAATCCTTTTGGATTTGTAGAAAGCTCCTGCTCCAAATAAGCATACAACACCTTTTTTTGGAGCCCAAAAAGTTCCTTATAGTTTTTTTAATGTTTTTTTCAGGCTTTCTCTATGAGACTTTTTGCAAAGACAAAAATTTCCAGACCGATCAGCTTGGACAGGCGCATATCCAGAATGGCCTGGGCCTGTAAATCCGTAAAGGAAAAATCCCTCTATGGTCTTTCGGAAAAACTTCATCCCTTTCCTTTTTAATTGGATGGCAGATAAATCTCCCTGCATCAAAGCGGTTTTTCGCGTCCTTATGGTTCTTTGCGCCTCTAAGCAGGGCAATAATGGCATCAATAGAGTCCACGGCGGAAATCAAACCTTCCTCGATTTCCCGCTTTCTTTCTTCCTTTTCCAGTAATTTGGAGAACTTAGCCTCCAGTCTTTCTTCCTGGAAGCCAAGATATTCCTCTAAAATTCTCTTTAAAGAAAGGGTTTCCGGTCTGCCCTTGGCAATGGCCAACATGTTTACCGGGAAGCTGTCCTCAAGTTTTGTCTTTTTATAAAGAATATTTTTCAATCTTTTTTTCAATATCCGCTCCGGACTTTAACTCCAGAACAATACGAATTCCCTGCTCATTGGACTGGTTGGAAATATCCAGAATATCATTAATCTTTTTTTCCTCACAAAGAATGGCCACATCCTGCATAAACTTACTGATGCCCTGGCCCACCATGGTATAGGGAATCTCCGTTACCACCAGCTTATCTCTGTCGGAACGACCTTCCTTTTTCTCAAAGGAGAGCTTTCCTCTTAAACGAAGTCTTCCCTGTCCTGTTTTGTAAATCTCTTCCAGCTCGGACTGATTGGCTACGATTCCTCCTGTGGGAAAATCCGGTCCCGGCATGATTTCCAGCATTTCCGTAAGGGAAAGCTCCGGATTCTTAAGATAGGCCAGAATCAAGGAAATTACTTCGGACAAATTATGGGAAGGTGTGGAAGTGGTCATTCCTACCGCAATTCCCTCAGAACCGTTTAAAAGAAAATAAGGAATCTTTGCAGGAAGCACCACCGGCTCCTCTAATTTTCCCATCATAGTTAGGCTGGAAAGGAACGGATAGAGCCAGGTCTTGCAATAGGACATCCTCCGTAAATTTTTCCAAACGAGCCTCCGTATATCGGGGTGCCGCAGCAGAATCTCCTTCAATGGAGCCGAAGTTTCCCTGTCCCTCCACCAAAGCCTGATTCTTTTTAAAGACCTGAGCCAAAACCACCAGAGTTTCATAGATGGAGCTGTCTCCGTGGGGGTGATATTTACCCATGGTATCACCACAGATTCTGGCAGACTTTAAAGTAGGTCTGTCATGGAAAACCCTGAGCTCTCCCATATCAAACAGGACTCTTCTTTGCACAGGCTTTAAACCGTCCCGAATATCCGGCACGGCTCTGCTGGTAATGACGCTCATGGAATAGTCCAGATAGGACTTTTGCATTTCCTCGGAAAATTCCGTGGTTAAGATTTGTTCTGGCATACTCTCTCTTCCTCAGCCTTTCTATGCATCAATTTCCGCTTCCATAGCATGGGTAAAGATAAACTCTCGTCTGGGAGCCACCTCCGTACCCATCAGCATACTGGTCACCTGAGACGCCAGCTTAGCATCCTCAATTTCCACTCTTTTTCAACACCCTGTTTTTCCGGATTCAGAGTAGTTTCCCAAAAGCTCCTTGGGGTTCATTTCTCCAAGTCCCTTAAAAGCGCTTTTAATTCATAGCCGGAGCTGCCATGCTTCTTCTGATAAGCCAGAAGAGCCTTTTTCATCATAAAGATACTGAGGCTTTTTCTTTTTTTATTGTCCGGAATCACCAGATACAAGGGAGGCATGGAAACATAGATATGCCCTTCTTGAATCAGCTCCGGCATAAAGCGGTAGAAGAAGGTAAGCAGCAGAGTGTCAATATGGCTTCCATCCACATCCGCATCCGTCATCAAAATAATTTTGTGATAACGAAGCTTGGAAATATCAAAGTCATTTCCAAAGCCCTCGGAAAAAAACCGCAGCCAAAGGCATTGATCATGGTTTTAATTTCCGCATTGGCCAATACTTTATCAATAGAGGCCTTTTCCACATTTAGAATCTTTCCTCTTAAGGGAAGGATGGCCTGGGTATGACGGTTTCTGCTGGTTTTGGCCGAGCCTCCCGCACTGTCTCCCTCTACGATAAAGATTTCACACTCCTCCGGAGTTTTGGAAATACAATTAGCCAGCTTTCCGTTGGAATCAAAGCTGTACTTGGACTTTGACAGGAGATTTACCTTGGCCTTTTCTTCCTGTTTTTCGAATCTTGGCGGATTTTTTTCCGCACAGGAAAGAATGGCTTTCACCACTTCCAAGTTCCTGTCGAAAATATCGCTCCAGCTCTTCTCCCCACCACGGAGGAAACATCCTTAGCGGCTTCTAAGGAAGCCAGCTTGGTTTTGGTCTGTCCCTCAAAAACCGGCTCCGGATATTTTACGGAAAGCACCGCCACCATACCGTTTCTGGTATCCGCTCCGGTAAAGTTCGGATCCTTATCCTTTAAAAATACCCAATTGTCTTGCATAGGAATTCATCAGCTGGGCAAATTTGGTCTTTAGCCCCACAATATGGGTTCCCCTCCTGGGTATAGATGCCCGTTACAAAAAGCCCAGAAGATTTTCTTCGAAGCTGTCGGTAAACTGGAAGGCACATTCCACCTCTGTCTTACCGCTCTTTTCCCTTGAAGGAAATAATGGGGAAACAATTTTACTTTTGGTCCTTTACAAGCTCCGCCACAAAGGCATGAAGACCTTCCGGCTCATAGTAATCTCTGCTAACAACTTCCTCTCCCCGCTCATCCCGAAAATGAAGATGAAGTGTGGGGTTCAGGTAAGCAGTTTCATGGAGGCGGGACATCAGCCACTCCTCCTTAAAACGGGTTTTTTCGAAAAATGCTGTCATCCGGAATAAAGGTGGTTTCCGTACCGGTCTCCTTAGTTTTTTTCCCACCACCGGCAAGAGGCCGTCAGTCAACTCCGTCTTGGGAATCCCTCTTTCGTACTCATCTTCGTAAATTTTTTTCCATTCTGATAAACCCTGACCCGCATGTAGTTGGACAGAGCATTCACTACGGAGGAACCTACGCCGTGTAAGCCTCCGGAGGTTTTATAGGAGCTATCATCAAACTTTCCTCCGGCATGGAGGGTCGTCATTACGATTCTTTCCGCAGAAATTCCCTTCTTATGCCGGTCAACAGGAATTCCACGCCCGTTATCCCGTACCGTACAGGAGCCGTCCTTATGGAGCGTTACGGAAATTTCCGTACAATATCCTGCCAAATGCTCATCCACGGAATTATCCACAATTTCATAAATCAAATGATTTAAGCCCTTGCTTCCGATGGAACCGATATACATTCCCGGTCTTCTTCGTACCGCTTCCAATCCCTCTAAAAACAGTAATACTGTCTGCATTATAGCTCTTTGCCATTTTTTTCTCCTTTTTTTGTTTCCCTGGGCTTATCCTTACAGCCCCTATATTGGGCTTATCCTTACAGCCCTATATTGAGCTTATCCTTACTGCCCTATGTTGAGCTTGTCCTTACAGCTCTATTAATCTATTTTAAAATTATACTTTGGAAATCACTTCCGTAAAACGACGGAAGGCTGCCTTTCCTTCTGCATCCCTTTTAAAAATTCCTGCACAGGAAAGAACCTCCATGAAAATCTTGGCCACTTCTTCCTGTACAATCTCATGGACATTCTCCAAAGAAAGATGGGGATATTTTCTTAAAATCTCCTCACCCCAATCCGCATGCTTCTGAAGGCTTTCTTTCTTCCGAAAATCTTCCCCGGAAACCAGGGCTGCCTCCAGCTCCTCCAGTTCCTGTTTCAGCCTTGCGGGAAGCACCGCAAGACCCATCACCTCGATAAGACCGATATTTTCCTTCTTAATATGGTGATACTCCTCATGAGGATGGAACAATCCCAAAGGATGTTCCTCTGTGCAAAGGTTGTTTCTAAGCACCAAATCCAGTTCAAAATCCTCTCCCCTTCTTCTGGCAATGGGGAGTAATTGTATTGTGGGGAGTCTCATCCGTAAAGGCATGGAGAGAAACTTCCGGATCCGAATAAGAGCGGAAACGCTCCAAAATCATCGTAGCACAGGAAGAAAGCTCAGCAGAATTCTTTCCCCGTAAGCGAATCACGGACATGGGCCAGTTCACAATCCCTGCCTGGATATCCGGATAGCCTTCCAATGTAAAGTATTCTTCAACTTCCGCCTTTTCCATAGGGAAGCTGTAGTTGCCTCCCTGAAAATGTTCATGGGAAAGAATGGAGCCTCCCACTATGGGAAGATCCGCATTGGAGCCCACAAAGTAATGGGGGAACTGTTCTACAAAGGAGAAAAGCTTGGGGAAGATTTCCCCGGAAATCCGCATGGGCTTATGCTCCTTATGAAAGACGATACAATGCTCCGGATAATACACATAGGGAGAATATTGAAAATAAAACTCCTCCCCTGCCAGGTTCAGCGGAATAATTCTATGGTTTTCCCTTGCCGGAAAATCCAGTCTGCCCCCATAGCCTTCACTTTCCTTACAAAGCATGCAGGCCGGATAGGAAGAGGACTGCATCTTTCCAAGGAGGGCAATCATCTTCGGATCCTTCTCCGGTTTACTTAAGTTAATACTGATTTCCACAGGACCGTAGTCTGTATCCTTATGAAAATGAATATCCTTCCGGATTCTGTAGCGACGAATATAGTCATTGTTTTGGCTGAACTCGTAAAAATACTCCGTAGCTTTTTTAGGAGAGTCCTGATAAAATTCCCTGAACTTTTCTTGCACATGGCTTGGACGATCTGTAAGAATCCCCATGATTCTGGTATCAAAAAGATCCCGCTCCACCACATTGTCCTCTTTTTAAAAACACCTTTTTTTCCAAGGCTAAGGATAATAGCTTAGAAAGTAAACTTTCCAAATAGGAACCGTCTTCAATGCTTTCTCTGGAAATCCCCTGAAGCTTTTCCTGAATCTTCTCATAAGAATAATTCTTAGGTTCTACCGTAAGTAAAGTAGCCAGACTGTTGTAGATATAAACAAAGTCCGCTTCCTCAATCAGCTTACAATAAGCACCATAAGCCACAAAGTCCTGTAATAATTCCTCTACCATCTTCCCTTACTCTCCATATCCGTTAGGATTTTGAGACTGCCATCTCCAGCTGTCCTGACACATTTCCAAAATGTCTTTCTCCGCCTTCCAGCCAAGAACCTCTTCCGCCTTCTTGGGACTGGAATAACAGGTAGCCACATCTCCTGCCCTTCTTTCCTCTATCACATAGGGAAGAGTCTTTCCGCAGGCTTTTTCAAAGGCATGAATAATTTCCAGAACGGAATAGCCCTTTCCGGTTCCTAAATTACATACCAAAACGCCGTCATTTTTCGATAATCTCTCCACCGCCTTCACATGCCCCTTCGCCAGGTCTACCACATGAATATAATCTCTTACACCAGTACCGTCCTTGGTGGGATAGTCTTGACCGAAAACATGGATTTTCTCCAAAGCACCGGAGGCTACCTTGGCCACATAGGGAAGAAGATTATTGGGGATTCCCTTGGGATCCTCTCCAATCTTTCCGGAAATATGGGCACCGATAGGATTAAAAGTAACGAAGAAGAATCACATTCCAATCCGGATTTGGCCTTTTTGCACATCACAAAGCATCTGCTCCTGCATCCACTTCGTCCATCCATAAGGATTGGTGCAGGTTCCCTTGGGACAGTTTTCCGTAATGGGAATCTCCGCCGGATCTCCGTAAACTGTTGCGGAGGAAGAGAAAATAAAGTTTTTGCAGCCGTATTTTTTCATACACTCCAGAATATTTAGAGTTCCTAAAAGATTATCATGATAATACAGAAGAGGTTTCACAACAGACTCTCCCACTGCCTTTAAGCCGGCAAAATGAATTACCGCGGAAATATCCGGGATGCTCGGAGAAAAATCTTTTTCCATGTCCTCTTTTTTTCAGCATATCCGCCTCATAGAAGGGAAAAATCCTTTCCGCTGATTTCCTTCACCCGCTCAATAGCCTTTTTTTGCTGGAGTTATAGAAAGTTGTCAAAAACCACCACATCATAATTTTTCTGCCAGAAGCTCAATTACGGTATGGGAACCGATATAGCCTGCACCGCCGGTAACTAAAAATCTTCATATTGCCTCCTTATAATTCTCTGGGACCGTCAGAAACCTCTGCCTCATAGAAGCTACAGGGGTAACCAATCTTTCTTTCATAGCTTTCCGCCACTTTTCTCTTGAATTCCTCTTTCTTGTCCTTTTTCCAAAAGAGTAACGGTACATCCGCCGAAAACCGCCTCCTGTCATACGGGAGCCGTAGACATAGGGAAGAGCTCTTGCCCCGTCCACCAAAGTATCCAGTTCTTCACAGGAAACCTCGTAATCATCCCTCAAGAGAATCGTGGGAAAAGATTCATTAATTCTCCAAAACGATGCAAATCTCCCTCTTCCAAAGCTTTCTTTGCCGCAATGGTTCTGTTGTTTTCCAAGACTGCATGCTTTTGCTCTCTTACGAATGATCGGATCGGAGATTTCCTTTTCCAAAAGCAAAGAAGTCTTCATCGGAAAGCTCTCCCAAGCTCTTAATGGGACGGAATTTCTGCAAAATTTTCAGTGCTTCTTCCGACTCTCTTCTTCTGTCATTGTAGGCGGATCCGATAAGCTTATGCTTTTTGTTGGTGTTACTGATAATGATGCAATGATCCTTTAAAAACTATGGGAGCATAGGAAAAATTGCAGGGTGGCAGTATCCAAAAAAAGATCGCATGATCCTTCTTTCCCCATCGCACTGGCAAACTGATCCATGATTCCGCAGTTCATCCCGTTATAATTGTTTTCACTGTATTGCCCGATTAAAGCCAGTTCCGGGAAGCTTACGGAAAGTCCGTAAAGCTCCTTACAAATGCTTCCCATCAAGACCTCTAAGGATGCAGAGGAAGAAAGTCCGGAGCCGTTGGGAATATTCCCGTAAAGCACTAAATCCAGACCGCAGGGAATGTCCAGACCTCTTTTTTTCCATAGCCCAAATAACCCCCTTTAAATAAGCAGCCCACTGCTTATCCTCTAGAGGGGTAAAATCATTCTCTCCCGCAGAAATCACCCCTGCTCCCTCCACATTTAAGGAGTAAAAGCGGAAGTTTTTATCTTCTCTCTTCTTTACTGCCGCATAGCTTCCCATACTTAAAGCACAAGGAAAGACATGGCCTCCGTTGTAATCGGTGTGCTCTCCAATCAGATTTACTCTTCCCGGAGAAAAGAAATAGCGAATCCCCTCTGTATTTCCATAAAGCTCGGAAAACTTCTCTTCTAATGCCTTTTTGATTTCTTCCTCTCTCATTTTTTTACCGTCCTCTTACTTCCTTTGCGAATCAAATGGGTAACCCCCAGCTTCGTTTTCGTCAATGATTTTTTTCTTCTTTTGTATTTTTTCTTTCTGATTTTCTTTCCTTTTTTAAGTTCCTCCGTTCCTTCTGCCTCAGTGTCATTTCCTTCTTCAGAAAATATCGTATAATCTCTCTCCAACAATAAATGAGAGAAATCTTTTTGCAGTTCTTCTTCCGCAATTCTTTCTAAAAGATAATTCACTAAAAAGCTTTTGGATTTATTCTGATACTTGGGAAACCCATATTTTTTCTGCAATTCCTGTAGTTCGGATTTCCAGAGTAAACTTGCCTTTCTTTTTATATCACAAAACGGATTTTTTTGCTCCTGACGAAGTATATAAAAATCACATTTCCCTTCCAGCTCTTCCACCGTGATAATCCCCCAAAAGGAGGGAACATGACTTTCTATGCTGTGGGCATGCTTGCTCCCCACAACCACCATATTATAGTCAAAATATTGGTTATAGTGTTTTACCTGCCCCTCCAGGCGAGTATAGCTGTCATGGTCTGACTTAATTTCTATCCCCATAAAGCTGTCTTCTTGAATCAGGACACAATCCGCCCTGGCCCTTCCTATAACCTTTTCTTCCAGTATTCTGGATTTTCCATAGCTTTCTTCCAAAAAGAAAAATAAACTTTCCCGTATATCTTTATCGTACATCTCCGGGTCCCTGGTCGGAAATAATATATTCTTCCGAACTGCTTTCCTCTTGCTTTTTTGTCTCCGTCTTCTTTTCTTCCTGTTTTGCAGCAGGCTTCTCTTCCGTTTTGGTAGCTCCGGCATTTTCCGTAGAAGGAGCCTGACCTTCCCCGAAGGATTCCGCTACCGCCTCGGAAGAAGCTTCCGCTCCGGCAGTCTCTGCTACGGGCATTTCCGGAACAGGAAGGGCTGTTCCGTTCTCCAGCCCCCTTTCCAAAGGAACTCCGGAAAGCATATACAGCTCATGAAAATTCTCCCTTTCCTCTTTAGAGGCAAAGAGCAAAAGAATCTGTCCCTTGGGAAGAACTTCCTTCGTGTATATGCCTAAATAGCTGTTTCCTTCCATACTGTAGCTGGCTGTAAGAATCCCGTCCACAAGACAATTCCCCTGATTTACTCCGGGAACCAGGGAAAGAGACTGGGCCAAAATGCCATTTTTTCGTAATATGCCTAAAGCTTCCATTTTTTCCCTTGGAAGCAGTAAGCCTGTATCTCCGATTTCTTGAAATTCTTCTTTGGAAATCTTTATGCAATAGGGCTCCTGCTCCAATAGAGCATTTAAGGGAGTCTTTAAGCTATCCTGCTTGTTTTCTTCACTTTTCGAAGAACTCTCCTGTCCTTCCTTAACGGGTTTTTCTATAGCCTCTACAAAGGCATTGGGATAAAAGCGCCGAACAAAGGCGGAATAGGCCTCCCCTTCCGTCAAAAAGGCTTTGGGATCCGTTTGCTTTCTGGCCATAAGCTCTGCAAGATTCATAAGCTCCAAGCCATAGTACTCCGCAAGATTCTTTACTACAAAGGCATTGTCCTTGGTATGCTTATCCTCTGCAAATGCCCTATCTCCAATCAAACACAAAATCTCCGCTTCCGGAAACTTCCTTTGACATTCCCGAAGCAAAAGCTCGTAATAGTAAGGAAAGGTATAGGGATTGTCATAATCCGAGAAGGAAAGGAAAATCAAATCTCCGCTAAGCTCTTCCTCCTGCAATTTGAGATAGCCGGATAAGGCTGTGGCATTCCCGGGAAGTTCAGGAATATTCCATTCCACCTTTCCGCCGTATTTGTCTTCCAGCGCTCTTCAACAGTGGTGAAAAAAGTCATTTCTCCCTTTTAAATAATCATTTCCAAGAAAAAAAGAAGCTTAAGCTCTCCTTTTGTCTTTAATTTGTTGATACTGTTGGAAAGCTTATCCTCTTTTTTTGTTCTCCTCGCTTCTTCATCTTGCTCAGCAACTCACCGTTTCTCCGTTATGCTGATTCCTTTCTGCTATCACATTTTTTTCCCATAACGATATACACCCATAGAGAAAAAAAGTTGCTGAAAGTAAAGAAATCGTAGAAGAACGAAAAAAAGAGGAGAAAAAGGGACTTTTCCCCTTTCTCCCATAGGATTTTTCTCTTTTATCTTCTGAACCCTCTTCCTTGGCTTCATGAGCAAAAGCTTCTCCGCTCTTTTGCATACTTAGTATTTCCTGCTTTTGCTTTTCTTCCCCTTGCACTTCTCATCCTTCTTTCTACTATACTTTTTATCATTAATGATGACAAATAATCGGCATACCCTGATAAACAAACTGGTACAAAGTCCTGTGCAATCTGAGGAGGAAGATTCACGCATCCATGAGACCCGCCTCTTAGGTAAATATTTCCTCCGAACCGGTTTCTCCACCAAGCATCATGAAAACCGATTCCCCGGTTGAAAAGGGCATCCAATAGCTCTACCTTTGGTTTCATAATCTCTCCCCTTCAATGTGGCATTTTTCGTTTTATAGGTAAGAGGATAAATACCGTCCGGAGTTCCGTTATTTCTGGCTACATTTCCGGTCACACAGTCAGAGCTAAGCTTGATTTCTCCGTTTTTCCACATAAAAACATCTTTTTGTTTTGCAATATCCACTTCCACATAGGTATTTCCAAAATCCCGAGGCTCCTCTTCCCGGTGCCACCGTGTCATACTCCGCTTCTCTGATACCGCTTTTCATTGGACTTTAAGATTTGTAAGAAGCGCCGCTTCCTTCTTTTTACGGAAAGAGAAAACCGTATTTTCCCTTTCAACAAAGAAGTACTCTTCCATCCTCTGTATGAAAAGCTCTTTCCTTTCCCTGCGGTGTCGGTCAGCGCCTTTTCAGCTCTTTTAACATAGTCCTTTAATGCCTTTTTATTGAAACTCTCCGTTTTCCAGCCATTGGTGGTATCGGTCCGGGCGTCAGTTCTACTGTCTCACCGGAAAAAGTTGTAGCTGAAGCATGGGCTTTGTAAAGCTTTTTATTCTTTTTCCTCTGCCACCGGTTTTAGCTCTTCCGTCTTTCGCCTCCGGGCTTTTTGATAGAAAATCTCCTCTCGAAGGTCAATCTTGAGAACTTCCTTCCGAAATAGCCTGAATAAGCATAGTCCGAAATTTATCCCTGATCGATTTTTCCCTGCTCCCACTGCTCATCTCCCACCGCATAGCCTTTTCCGGGAATATAGGCGGTAAGAAAGGCAGCTCTTGCTTCTTCATCACTGTCATGCTTTTCAAGATACTTTGGTAATAAAAATCATCCAGAGCAGCTTCATCATAGTGCAGGCTTCCTTCAAGTCATAATCTGTTTCTTCTGCCCAAAGAAAAACAAGAGATAGAAGGAATCCAGTTTTGGGAATATGAGAAAAAGTCGGAATCATAGCTAAGACCCGAATATCCTTTCCATAAAGATCCTTCCCTGATGACCCATGTTTTATCGATGATCACAAGATGATAGGCATCCTGTCTCTTTCTGTGAGAATAATCTCCTGGGCTTCTTCCCTCTTTAGAAAGAGAAACATCGACATTTTCAATATAGGTTCCGGGAAAAAAATCGACCCGGACAGCAGACTTAAGCCCTATTAAATACAATGCATACTATGGATAAAAATGCTTATTCCCAAGGAGCATAACAACGCTTTTCTTTCAAATTTCAATCCTTTTCTAATCGTAAAGAACCTTTCATAAGACAAAAGTCCCTTTTGCCGGGTACTGTGTAACCGGCTTGTTGCCTATCCTTTGCATCAATAATCGCAGGGTATATCCCCGGGCTTTCCTTTTTATGATAGCCTACTTCCAGCAAAGTGTCCCTACCATAATCCGAATCTGGTACTGTAAAAATCCGCTGCCTTCAAAAGTAAAAATCGAAGCAGATTTTGACTTTTTTTGAATACGAATACTGCTTATGGAACGAATGGTGGATTTCTTCATCTTAGGGATTTACCGCAGAAAGGACTTTTAAAATCCATGCTTTTCCGATCAAAAACTGTCGCCGCCTCCTGCATAGCCTCCGATATCAGGTTCTTCCTCCAAATGGAGCAAAAATCTTTCCGATCAAAAAACCGGTTTTGTTCTTCCGATATAGCAGGAATAACGATAGATCTTTCCCCAGGGCATTGTATCTGGCATGAAAAGCGAGGACTGACCTTCTTTACGGAGAGAATGGCAATATCTTCCGGAAGATAACTGATTTCCATAGTCCTGAATCTCTTCCTCAGAAAGCTCCGTATCCAAAAAAATACATTGGCACACATCCCTCTGGCATGCACTCCCTGCATCTGTTCTGGAGGCACCGATAATCTCTACCCCGCTCATCATTTCTCGGAATTCTGGAAAAATACCCCTTCCAGCTTGCCCTGAATGGTCGCTTCCTGATCCTTCTGCTTTTTTTCAAATCCAAAATATCGTGAGCCGTCATAGGCAACGATAAGCTTTATAATTTTCCTTCATGAATAGTCCTTTATAAAATCTTCTGCTTTATCAACATGATTCTGCATCATCTGTAAGAACAGCTTCACCCTATTTGCTCATGGGATAATGATTGTTGCTAACCAAATAGATTTTACGGAAAATATCCGTCCTCCTGCAGAGGAAAAATCCAAATGAGCTTCCTGATTCTTTAATGGCATTTCTGGCTGCAAGACGAGATACTATGGCTACGCCGATGCCTTCCTTTAACGGATAAAAGCAAGATGGCACCCGGTATTGGCAAAACGAGCCACCACCTTTAATTCCTCCGGCTTTTAATCCCATCTGTGTTAGAAAGATTTACCGCTTCCTTCTTCGTGCCGGAACCGTTCTCCCGCATCACAAAATCTGCCTTTTCGCAAGAAAGATAAGATCGTCCTGTCCTTCTGCTTTATTTCTGGTAAAACTCCGTATTGGGCGTGACCAAAGATTAATTCATCCTCATAGAAAAGGAAGGAAAAGTTGCAATTAGACATCGGGAACGATGGATCCGGAAAAAAGCCAAAGTCCGACCGATGCTCCGCCACATCGGTAACAGCTCCCCTACTGTCTGTCTCATGAATACGAAACTCTGTATTTAGGGTATCGTTTACTAAAGTTTGCCAAAAATGCCCGGGGAAGCAGGTATTGCGCCGGGAATGGAGGATGCGGAAATAATAATTTCATTTACCTCTTCCTTCTTCATCATCCTTAAAAGCATTTCCGAATCTTATTGGAAAGATTCACAATGTCCTTGGCATAGAGATAAATCTGTTCTCCCTTCATTGGTAGTGTGCACTTCTTTTGGTAGTTCTGTTAAAAAGCTGTACCCCCAAAGTCCTCTTCCAAAGCTACTGATATAAGAGCTCACTGTAGGTTGGGTAAGATATAACTCCTTTGCTGTTTGTGAAAAAAACTCTTGTTTTTTTAACGATACGAACAAATGCTTCTAGCTGTTTGATGTTCATGCTACGTCTCCTTGTTGTCGTTCTCTGCTGCTGCTTTTGCAAGTCTTTTAGTAGAGAATAATATTTTTTTCTCTACTAAATTCCCCTTACTTCTCCAATACAGGATACCGTCGTATCTAAAGTTTGCCTTTTCAAAAAGCCTCCAGTGCTCTTTCCTTTCTCCTCCATGGGAATACTGTAAAGCAAACCTCCGGAGGACTGAGGGATCAAAAGAGAATATCCTGAAAATGCTGTAGAAATCCTGCTGACATCCACCTTTTGGCGACTGGAACTTCCGATTAGCATAAGCCCCTGCCGGTATCATTCCCAGCTCCGCATATTCCAAACTTTCCGGAATATAAGGAATGTAAGAAGATTGGAGATGAAAGCTGACCTTGCTGGCCTCTGCCATTTCCAGAGCATGTCCCATCAAAGCCGAAGCCGGTAATGTCCGTACAGGCATGGACGGTAAAACTGATCCATAACCTCTTTCCCCTTTGCGATTCAGGGAAGCCATTACACTTATAAGACTCATCTTTTTGCTCTTTCACTGGCAAAGTTTACCTTAGCGGCAGTATTGATAATTCCTGTACCAATCTGTTTTGTTAATAGAATACAGTCTCCCGGCTTTGTGCCATAGTTTTTCTGAATTTTTCCGGGATGAACCAATCCGGATACGGAAAGACCGTAGAAAGGCTCATCATTTTGAATGGAATGTCCTCCTATCAAAATGGCTCCGGCCTCCTTCACCTTATCTGCTCCTCCCTTCATGATTTCCGAAAGGACATCCGGAGAAAGGCAGTTTGGAAAACCGACTATATTCAAGGCTACCTTAGGAATGCCTCCCATAGCATAAACATCGGAGAGAGCATTCGCCGCTGCAATCTGTCCAAACAGATACGGGATCATCCACTACAGGCGTGAAAAAAAGTCCACTGTCTGAATCATTGCACAATCCTCTGTGATTTGATATACCGCTGCATCATCAGAAGTATCCAAACCAACTAAAACATGAGGATCAAAAATCAAACTTTTGGGAAGCTTGCTCACAACCTGAGCAAGGGTCTCCGGACCTATTTTCGCGGCTCAGCCGGAAAGTTTGGTCATCTGGGTTAATCTCAGTTTCACTCATCTAGTCTCCCTTACTTTAACAAAGCAGGGAAAGGTACAGAAAACCCTTCCCTGTTATTTCTATATCAGCTTTTCTATTGTACGATTTATCTATAAAAAAAGTCAAGATAAGACAGGACTTTCCGTGCTATTCCGTCCCAGGATAAATCCCCCATAGAGATCATTTTGGAATAGTCACTGTCCATACAAAGGGCAATCTGTTTTCTCCAATCGTCTCCTCAAAATATCGGGAAGAGCTTCTTCCGGAATTTCATCCGCATTTTTTTCGAGGAGGGAAGTTCCACAAAAAGATAGGGTGCGGTGGGAAGATTTTTCCGAAAAAACTCTTCCAAGCCTTCCAGTGCCGTAAGAACCACCTTTATTTCCCACCGGCTAAAGGACTCAATCACCGTCATTGGTACCGCATCGAAAGAAGGAAGGCAGGAGAAAAACAGTCGGAAAACTCATACCAGGGCACTAAAGTCGGAATAATCCAAATCGTCCCAAAAAAAGTGGATGGGATAGCTGCAGGTTTTTGGCTAAAGCATAGACTGCCTCTTTTCTCTTCCTGATTTCCATTATCCCCAATCATAAAAGAGGCGAAAAGTTTTTTTCTTCCCTTTTGAGAGAGAGCTTCCAAGCTTCTCAGAAAGAGAAAAATACGCCCTTTTTTTCTCTCCCAGCTTTCCGGCAAAAAAAGCAAGTCTAGACAATCTCCCTTGGTAAAATATCTCTCCCGGTAGCAGTTCTGAATCTCTCTTCTTCTGGGAATGCCCCTGGGACTGACCACATCTCCCTGTAGGCTAAAGCCAAGAACTTCCGAATTATAACCGATACCGATATTTACCACCTTTTCAGGCTCCACACCGTAAAGACGAAGAACCTCCTGCCTCTGTGCCTCCTTAGGGTGTAAATATCTTTATCCAGCTTTTCGAATGTTTCGAACAATTCTTTCCTTTCTCCAAATCATGCTTTCTCCATTTGCCGAAGGTCCGTATTATGACAAAAAAAGCAAAGATGGGGATATTCGGGATACTGCTCTCTAACCAAGGCCGTTAAGTAAATACAGGTGATGGCAAAGAATCAGATCCGGAGAAAAAACGGACATCACTTCTTCTAGCCTTTTTGAGAAAGGCTCTTTCAAACTGCTCCAGCATCTCCTTCGTAAGATCTTTATACCTGGTACTTTTATAGGGCATCTCGTCGCTCATGCCCAAGACCGGATAGGGCAATTCCTCCGATTCGTAATAGACCGGGAAAAATTCCACGGAGGGAATATCCGGAAGCTTATCTTCCTTCGTCACCCCGCAGATTACAGCCTGTTTCTCCCCCAAATGTCGGTAGGATTTTAAAATCTCCGTCAGGTAAATACCGGAGCCTGTACTGCTGGGTTTTTGCGTAATAATACTGAGTATTTTCATCTTCCCTCCTACTGAAAAAGACTGCCCGAAAAAGGGCAGTCTAAACGGCAAATGCCGGAATCTTTGGCGAAGGTGTGTGAGAATCGAACTCACCTAGGGTGTTCTACACACCCAACACTGGTTTTGAAGACCAGGAGGCTCACCAGGTACCTATCCACCTCCAAATGAACACTGCACACTATACCACAGAAAAAAATGCTCTGTCAAATTATAAACAAGTTCATAGGAATTTCCAATAAGTCTTATTTGGTTTCCCTATAAAAAGTCCGTAATAAGAACTTTTATCAGCGGAGTACAAAAAGCCTTATACAATACAGCAATAGTCATGAAATGCTAAAACAGAATTTCATGGACTGCACTGGGTTCCAATCCCTCATCCTTACAGGCACTTAAGGTAAGCTCTTTGTTCTCCAAAGCTGTGCTCCAGGCAAGTCCGCAGCCTGCGGATATGACAGAAGGAAGGGGAATCAGTCGTCCGGGCAATTCCTTTTCCTTCCCCAGCTTCTCCATTTGCAGGGCATCCACCGTATTTTTAAAGCTCAAAATACATTGTAAAGTTTTTTCTCTCATTATGGTTTGATAATCTTATCGGACTGCATCTGGGTTTCCACAATCTCGTACATATTGGAAACAATTCCCCACAGCCAACTTCTCCTTAATTTTATAGTAGTCCGCACAAAGTCCACAGGTCATAATCTTCACCCCTGCCTTCTCCAGATTCTTTAAGTCGGAAAGCACCGGAGAATCTTCAGAAGTTAAGTAAGCACCGCTATTATAGAACACCATAGCTGTGGGAAGGGGGTCCACATTGCTTAAAGCGAAGACAAAGGATTTAATCAAAGCATGGCCAAGCTCCTCAGCTCCCTCTCCCATCTTATTGGAGGAAAAAGACCACGGTGCAAGTGGCTTCCTTCTCCTTGGGAGCTCCGCTCTGCTTCTTTACTTCAATCCGAACTTCAAATTCATTTCTCAGAAAGCTTTCTGAGATGCCACAGCATACTGAAATTTTCTGTCCCAGTCTCTGCAAATTCTGTACCGCAGTTTCATTATCCACCAGTACAGTCAAAATACCTTCCTGCATCTCCTCCATAGCCTTCTTTGCTTCCACCACCGGAAGAGGACAAGCCAAGCCTTTACAATCTAAGTTTTTTTCCATTTTGCTTCTCCTTTCAATATTGATTCTCCTAAACTATAAAAAAATTCAAGGAAAAAAAGTCTAATAAGTAATTATTATAAATCCTCTATTTATATTTCCAAATTAATATAAGTGTTTTTGCTTCGGGCTTTAGAATAGAAATTCCACTTTTTGTCTATATCTTCAGCCCTGAAGCATTATCCTCTTCTTTCTATCCTTCTTCAGAAAGAATTCGAATAGCCTCTACCGCCTTGGCCACTTCTTCCTCCGTATTAAAATGGGAAAAAGCTGAAACGCACACAGCCCTGCTCCACATTATTTAAAGCCTTATGCATAAGAGGCGCACAATGTCCTCCTGCTCTTGTGGCGATATGAAATCGGGTAAAAGAGCTCATCACTGACCATAGCGGAGTCATAGGCATAGAGATTCATGCTGACAATGGGACAACGCTTCTTCTCCTGAAAAGTTTCCATAAAGCTTTTACACCGGGAAGAGACTCTATGCCCTTTTTAAACTGCTCCATAAACTCCAGTTCCTTCTCTCGGATAGAGGCTGTACCCTCTCTTTGAATATAGGCCACTCCCTCGTGAAGTCCCTGCAATGCCATGGGCATTTAAGGTTCCTGCTTCCAAGTGGTTGGGATATTCCGTAGGCATATCTTCATTGTAAGTCTCTATCCCGGTTCCTCCGTAACATAAAGAGCGAAGAGAAATTCCTTCCTTCACAAGCATCCCTCCGGTTCCCTGTGGCCCCAATAAGGATTTATGACCGGTAAAGCAAAGAATATCAATACCAAGCTTTTTCCATATCAATATCATATACTCCTGCAGTCTGAGAGGCATCCACAATCCAAAGTAGAGACTTTTCTCCTGAACAAAAGCAGAGATTCTTTTCCAAATCCACCATATCTCCTGTCAAATTGGAAGCATGGGTATGCACAATAGCCTTCGTATTTTCCTTGCAAAGCTTGTCCAAAGAAGTATAGTCCAAGAGACCATTTTCATCCAAACCGCAGAAAGACAGTTCCACTCCCTGCCTTTCCATGGCATAAAGAGGACGAAGTACGGAGTTATGTTCCATCACCGTAGTAATCACATGGTCTCCCGGTTTTAGACTGCCCGAGAATTGCCATATTCAGGCTTTCTGTGGAATTTTTGTAAAGATACAATGACTTGGATTTTTTTCCATGAAAAGAAATTCTGTTAATAAAACTCTTGTGTCAAATACCGTCTTGGTAGAGCTATGGGCGGCCTCATGAGTAGAACGACCGGCATTTCCCATGCTTTCCATGGCATGAAGAACCGCATCCAAAACTTCCTTTGGCTTTTTTTGACTGGTTGCCGCATTATCCAAGTAAATCATTGCTCTTCCTCCTTTCTCATAGAAAAATACTTCCACTTCCTCTCCCCTTCTAAAGGGCGCATTAGCCTGTAACTTAATATGAACTTCCTGCCCGAATAAATTGATCCTATACAAACGATAAGAGGCTAAGAATACCTCAGAAAGTATTTTTCCCGTTTTCCGAAGCACTCCTCTTCCCTCCTGCCTTCCGGATAAAGGCTCTACCCTGCCCTTTTCAGAGCTTATACCGAAGTCCTCAGGTCGAAGAAAATAATTCTTCCCTTCCAAGAACAGCACAAAAGTACTCTCCAAAAAAGCGCCGAATATACTCATTTTTCGGATGTAGATAGAGCTCTTCTCCTGAGCCGATTTGCAAAATTTTTCCCTTTTCCATAATGCCGATTCTATGTCCCAGTTCCATGGCTTCTTCCTGGTCATGGGTAACAAAGAGCATGGAAAGCCCGATTTTACTTTGCAAGTCCACCAGTTCTTCTCGAATGTCTTTACGAAGTCCCGCATCCAGATTACTCAAAGGCTCATCCATTAAGAGTAATTTGGGCTCAACCGCTAAAGATCTGGCTAAGAGCCACTCTTTGCTGCTGTCCACCGCTAAGCTCCGTCACCATTCTATCTCGAAAAGGCCACAATTTCATCATATCCAGATATTTTTTTCTGCCTGCTCCAGCTGCTCTTTCTTTTTTTCAATCCCTTCCATTTTAGGCCATAACAGACATTTTCCAAAAACCGTCATATGGGGAAAAAAAGGGCATATGACTGAAAAACCGTAGAAACCGGTCTTTTTTCCGGTGGAAAGGCACTATAATCCTCTCCCTGAATCAAAATCTTTCCCTTTTCCGCAAAAAGAAAACCGCCCAGAAGCTGTAAGCAAGTCGTTTTTCCACAGCCGGATTCTCCCAGCAGACAAAAAGATTTCTCCCTCATTTATGGATAAGGAAAAAGTCCTCTAAAATCAAATCCTCTTTTAGGATCATAGCGAAAGGAAATTCCTTCCAAAGCAGCCAAATGTATTGCTCTGCATATTAGCTCTTTACCTCCTCGTATTTTTGCAAAAAAGCTTTTCTACTATTCCCAGTAAAGAAGAAAAAGCCAAAGACAGTAAAATCATGATTCCGGCTATCAGGGAAGCCACCGCATAATCTCCTCGATTTATCGCATCAAACAGGGTGTAAACCAAAACCTTGTACTTTGCACTGATCAGGAAAATGATGGCTCCCGCAGTAGTTAAGCCCTGACTAAATTGTAGATATACGGAAGAGATAAAAGCTGGGTAGAAATTCCGGGCAAAATGATTTGCAAAAACACCATGGAAGGTTTTGCCCCCAAATCCCTTGCCGCAACTCCAAGCTTTTTGGGACTTTGGCTCAAAAGCTGTACTGGCTAATCTACTGCCTAAAGGCATTTGTCGGAAAAGAAGGGAGAAAAACATAATCCAAAGAGTACCTGTAAGCTTTAAAGGCGCCTTATTAAAGGCCAGAATATAAGCCAGTCCAAAACAGGTTCCCGGTAACAAATAAGGGTAAAGGACAGGGCAAAAGTCCAAAGAGTTTTTTTTACCTCTTTTCATTTTTCTTTCCATCATATAAGCCAGGAGAAAGGCAAAAAAAGCTGCCTATAAGCGAGGCCGAAAAAAGCCAGTATCAGGCTTAATCCCATAGTGGAAATATTGTAGTGAAAAAGACTGTCCATATTTTCTAAGGTGAAAAAAATTTGCTTTTTGTTAAAACGAAGAAAGCCATAGAGAAAAATAGAAGCATATTGTAAGGCTTGGAAAAGCAAGAAGATAAACAAGAGCAGTTGAATAGGGTATTTCATCCAATGCTTTTGATCCAGTTGTAGACTTGTTTTCCCCTTCTGCCCCTTATTCCGTTCATCCGCCTTTTTCATAGATAAGCGATACAGCAAGAAACTGATAAAGGCCGGGAAGAGCAAAAGAATATTCATGGCTGCGGCCTTTGCAAAGTCGGAAAAACCGATGATTTGCAGATAGATTTCCGTAGCCAGGGTACTGTATCTCCCCCCGATAATAATGGGGGTTCCAAAGTCGGATAGTCCCCTTAAAAAAACTCAAAAAGAAGGAAGCCAAAAATCGCAGGAGAAAGTAGAGGGAGCAAAAATATCCTTTTAATACGGAAACTGCATCTGCCCCTAAGTCTCTTCCACTGTCATACAGCTTTCCGTCAAAATCCTCTAAGGCGTTGGTAAAAAACAGGGTATTCATACAGGCGAAGTGAATGCTTTGCATCAAAATCACTCCCCACTTATGGTAGGGGATCAAAAGGATAGCCCCAGTAAACGATAGGTAATCAGCCCTCTTCTGCCATACAGGGTAATAAAGGATAGGGAAGAAATAAAGGGCGGAGACACCATACTCATGGATAAAAGGATTAAAGCTATTCTTTTCTGCCACTTCCCTGTGGAACGAATCCCGTAAGCCAGAAAAAAAGCCAAAACCGTAGAAAATACAGCGGAAATAAAGGAACTTTCTATACTATGGGAAAAAGCTGTTCTATAACGCAGAGCAATGTCTCGAAAATATGCTGCACCCGGATTTGTCCGGCTGAAAGGCCTTTTTCAAAAAAGCAGCAAAAATCGGATAAACAATAAAAAAATAAGAATGGGAAGAATGAGTAGGCACAGAAACAAAGAATAGAATACAGCAGAAAAAAGAGTGGAATGCTCCACTCTCTTTTCTACATTTTCCTCTATTCTTTTTAAGGAAAAGAACGACCTCATCTTAAGCCTCGTTCTTAGAACCTGCTAAAGTCTCCCACTTGCTAAGGATACTGTCTCTCTGAGAACCGAATAGAGCTAAGTCTTCCTTCATCAAACAGAGCGGTATCAAAGGAAAGCTCCACATTGGAAAGCTTTGGTAAAACAACCTTAATGGTGTTCTTTCCGTCGATTTCAGCCAATTCCTTTAAATGGTCTTCGCTGTTGTATAACCAGTTTAAGAACTCCTTTGCAGCCTCTACATTGGCAGCCCCCTTAAATACCGCAACTCCCTCCGGTACATAAGGAATTCCATCCTCAGGATAAACCAAAGAACATCCCTGCTCTGTAGCAAGCTTTTCTGTCTTCTTATCCATTGGAGTGATTCCGATAGCAACCTCTCCCTGAGCGGTCTTCTCTCTAGGATCTCCTCCACGCTTGGAGTAATACTTTACATTTTCATTCAAAGCTGTAAAGTACTTCCATCCCTCGTCTTCGCCCTTCTTCTGTAAAAGAGCGTTTACAACACCATAGTTGGTTCCGGATACTGCAGGATTGGACATCAAAATCTCATCCTTGTATGCAGCATTCAACAAATCGTCCCAGCTTTTTGGTGCTTCTGCATTCTTTGTTGTAAGCATCTCATCATTCACGATAAAGCCTACTACAGTAACACCCTTGGTGTACCAGTAGTGGTCAGGATCAATATAGCCGGAAGCAAAATCATCTGCTGCGTCTAAATCAATCTTCTCCAGTAAGTCGCTATCCTTAGCGCTCATGAAAGCGTCAATTCCGCCGCCAAACCAAAGGTCAGCGGTAGGTGTGCCACCCTCAGCCTTTAGCTTACTGAGAACCTCTCCGGAAGACATGGAAAGCAGTTCCGTCTCAATGCCGGTGTCCTTTGTAAACGCATCAAATAACTTCTTGTAATCCTCGGAAGTAGCAACGATAGCCAGCTTTCCTTCAGCCTTGCTCTCCTCTGCCTTCTCAGTAGCCTTCTCGGTTTCTACGGAGGACTCCTCTGCCTTAGCAGTAGTCTCAGCTACAGAACTCTCCTTTGTTTTCTGTCCGCAAGAGGCAAGAACGCCTAATGCCAGCACGGACAATGTGCATAATGCAAGCTTCTTCTTCATAATGCTCCTTTTCCAACCAGTAATTTTTACACTCCCGTTTGCAGATAGCTATGACCGCAAACAGGCAATAGTATACCATATTAAAAGGAGAAGTTAATATTTTGATTTTAAATAGATTGTAGCCTTTTATTTGAATATTCTATAGGAAGGCAATGTTCTATTATGAATACGCTTTTTCTTGATACTGTCTGTGGTCGGGGCACGCTCTCGCTAACCTCGCCACGCAGGGGTACTAAGCGAAAAAGCTGCGGTTCCCTTGCTTTCCGCAAGTACCCGCGGGCTCAGATTACCCCCGAACCACAGACAGTATCATGAAAAAGCTGTTCCCCGGAGTAATTAAATTAATTTCATAATAGAATAAGCAAAAACAGTGTGGATCAACCGCTTGTCTTAATCAACACTCCGTTATCCACACTGTCAAAAAAATTTTTGGGAATTTATCTTTTCAAGCTCTTAGAATTAGAATAAATCTCCCCCTACAAAGAGCTTATGCTCTTATACCATGGACTATAAAGCATCTAAATGAATTAAATACCATTCATATAAAAATCTCTTAGAAGCTCAAAATATACCTTCTCACAGCGAAGTACATCTTCTTTCTCCACATATTCATCTCGTTGGTGGGCCATGTCTAGTGATCCGGGGCCGTAGGAAAGGGTGGTATGGTTATCGCATTTTCCGGCAACCACGGCGGTATCGGTGTAGCCCGGGAAAGGGCAGACCTGAGCTTTGGGGTATCCGGCTTTTTCAATGGCTTTTTTTACATTTTGCCAAAAGCAGACTTTCCTCATAATGAGGGTATAGCAGGACGATTTCCGGTAATCAAAATCGTGGATTTAAGCTCCGGATAGCTTTCTTTCACCTTTTCCACTGCTTTTTCCAGAATTTCTTTTCCTGTATCAGCGGTATAGGGGGGCACCAGACGCATATCCACGGATACCTTGGCTTCTGCCGGAACCTGATAGGGATGGATTCCTCCACTACATTGGCCGAAACAGATTTTTGAGTCGCCTAAAAAGGCATCCTTTTCTAAGGCATCTACTCCTTTTTTTGCCTCCGGAATCGCCATGGACATGGAGAGAATGGCATCTATTCCGGTTTCCGGCTCACTGGCATGGGCAGCCTTTCCATGAAACTGCCACTCATACCAGAACCGTCCCTTATGGGCAGTTTGAATGGTGCCGTCTGTGGGTTCCGTATCCATAAGCAAAGTATTTTTGTCCAGCCAGCCTTCTTGAATGGCTTTCTCCACGCCCTTCATGTCCCCCTCTTCATCACAAGTGAAGACCATCTGTAAGGAAATCTTCGGCTTTTTGCTTTTTCTTTCGCTAATGCCAGCATTTGCAAAAAGGCGGAAATTGCGGCAGCGGTTCCCCCCTTCATATCGCAAGCCCCTCTTCCATAGAGGCGATTGCCCTCCCACTCTCCGAAGGGATTTTTCTCCCAATGCAGACCGATAGGTACCGTATCCATGTGACAGATAAAGCTAAAGCAATCCGTAGTCTCTCCCGGAAGGAATACTCGAAGTATGGGACGATGGGCTTCTACTTCCACCTTCTCTACTATACCGGAAAGCTCCGACACCGGCAGCTTTAGTACTGCCAAAATATCCTCGGCTACCCCTTCCTCCAAAGCTCCCGGATTTGTACTTTCTCTAGCCACCAATTTTTTTCCAAAATCTCTATGCAGTTCATTTTCTTTAAGCCTTTCTGATGATTCCAATGAGATATCGTGCACTTTGCCGGTGATACTAAAAAATCCCTCTCGCATCAGCAAGAGGGATATCTTTATTATTTAATCTGTGCAGCTACTTCAGCAGCAAAAATCTTCATTCTTCTTTTCAAGTCCCTCTCCTGTTTCGAAACGAACGAAACGAACAAGAGAAATCTCTGCGTTCTGAGCCTTTGCAACGCTCTCAATGTACTGACCAACCTTCTGCTTTCCATCCTCAGCACGAACATAAACCTGGTCTACAAGACATACTTCCTGTAATTCCTTGTTTAATCTTCCTTCTACCATACCAAGAAGAACCTTCTCAGGAGCATTTGGCTTCTCGTTCTTAGCAGCAGCCAAAAAGGATTTCCTTCTCGTTCTTTAAGTACTCCTGATCAACTTCTGCACGAGTAATGTACTTTGGATTTAAAGCGGCAATCTGCATAGCCAGGTTCTTTGCCATCTCCTTGATAGTGTCATTTACTACAGAAGACTTAACCTGTAAAAGCACACCGATTCTTCCGCCGGAGTGAATATAATCCTGAACAAAGCCGTTTTCCTCAGTAATCTTTGTGAAACGACGAATGTTCATGTTTTCCCCAATTACGGAAATGGTAGCGGAAAGCTGCTCAGATACAGTCTTGGAAGGATCTAAATCCCACTTCTCCTGTAAGAAGCTCTCTGTATCCTGTGCGGATGTCTTTTAAAGCCTGCGCTGCAACTTCTTTAACGAAGTTCTGGAACTTTTCATTCTTAGCAACGAAGTCAGTCTCAGCATTAACCTCTACTACAACGCCGCTCTTTCCATCTTCAGAAATCTTTGTGAAGGAAACACCCTCTGCCGCAATTCTTCCTGCCTTCTTCTCTGCACCAGCAAGACCCTGCTCTCTTAAGAACTCAACAGCCTTGTCCATATCTCCTGCTGTCTCTGTAAGAGCCTTCTTACAAGCCATCATTCCTGCTCCGGTAATATCTCTTAACTCCTTCACCAGTGCTGCGGTAATCTCTGCCATATTCTTTCCTCCTTCTAAACGATAACATTAGGGAAATAGTCCCTTCTACTCAAAGAGCAAAAGGGACCGCGTTTATCTTATGCCTCTTGTGTGAAATCTTCTTCACTGCTTGCTAAAGCTGCTTCTTCCTCAGTCATATCACCCTGCTTAGCTTCGATAACGGCATCAGCCATCTTAGCAACGATTAACTTAATTGCACGGATAGCATCATCATTACCGGGGATGATGTAATCTAACTCTTCAGGATCTGCATTGGTATCAGCGATTCCGAAAAGGGTAATTCCAAGAGAATGAGCCTCCTGTACGCAAATCTTCTCCTTCTTAGGATCGATTACGAAGATTGCATCCGGAGTAGTCTTCATATCCTTGATTCCGCCAAGGTTAGCCTCAAGCTTAGCCCACTCCTTCTTTAAGAGGGTAACTTCCTTCTTTGGCAATACATCAAAGGTTCCGTCTTCAGCCATCTTCTCAATGTCCTTTAATCTCTGGATACGAGAACGGATGGTCTTGAAGTTTGTAAGCATTCCGCCAAGCCAACGCTCATTTACATAGAACTCTCCGCAACGAAGAGCTTCCGCCTTAACAGCGTCCTGAGCCTGCTTCTTTGTTCCTACGAAAAGGATGGTTCCACCGTTAGCAACGATCTGAGATAATGCGTTGTAAGAATCATCTACAAGCTTTACAGTCTTCTGTAAGTCGATGATGTGGATACCGTTTCTCTCTGTGTAGATGTATGGAGCCATCTTAGGGTTCCATCTTCTGGTCTGGTGTCCAAAGTGTACACCTGCTTCTAAAAGTTGCTTCATTCCAATTGCACTCATTTTTCTACCTCCTTGGTTATACTTCCTCTATATGCTTTGTGCGTACCGGATTCATCAGAGACACCGCCGGTTTTCCATATAGAGTGATCATTTGCCTAAACTTAGGCAGGATAAAAGTCGCCTTTCAAAGACGCGACTCCTACTATAACAAATCCTATTCTTTTTGGCAAGGAATTTATCTCAGCTTTTCAGTCGTTTTCTTAGGAAGCTATGATATAGTATATCAAGAATATTTCATGCAAAAAGCCAAGCTTATTTTAAGAAAAACACCCTATACAAACAACGACTGAAAAGAGGCATTTTATGTTAAATACATCCCTAAATCTTATCTTAGCTGCCGCTATTGATAAAGCCGGGCTTAAACTAAAGCCCTCCAATATTCATGAAGCAAAGGGAGAACAGTCCTTTCCTATAGTAATCTTCTTTTCCGCAGAGGAAAATACTTACACGCTTCAAATCTTTAGTGAAGTCCTTGAAGAACTGTCTTCTACTGTTTCCTATGCCTTGTATACAAAGGAAAATGAACTTCTTTGCCAAGGAAAAACAGAGTTCTTCTCTTCTTTGCATCCCTTTGCAACTAAGGCATACCAGCACCTTGTTCCTGAAAGAATGTCCTGCGATCTCTGTCAAAAGAAAATCATGGGAGAATGCAGTGGCTTAGGGGAGCATCTTTTATGTAGGGAAACGCTCTAAACGCTTCAAACATTTGTAAAAAGCAGGAATCAGGAAAGCATCCGCAAAGGTCCAGGCCAGAGGAGAGGCATAGCAGGCTGCCATATAGCCGAATATTGGTATAAAGATAAAGGCTACCAGGATTCTGGCAATCATTTCACTTACTCCTGCAAGCATGGCAAGCCCGGAAAAGCCCATTCCCTGTACCGCAAAACGCCATACATTCAAAACCGCCAAGGGAATGTAGAAAAAAGCATTGGCCAGTAAGAACTCCTTAGCCATACGAATCACCTCCACCTCCTTCGCATTGATAAATATCTTTGGAATGTCATTGCCGAAGAAAAACAGTAGGACACAGATCAGTACGGCATAGATACTTCCCAGCTTTGTAGCCTCCCATACCCCCTGATGAATCCTCTTTAATTTTCTTGCTCCCACATTTTGTCCTGCAAAGGTTGCCATGGTGACCCCCAGAGAATCAAAGACACAACAGCAGAAATTGCTGATTCTCTGTCCTGCGGTGATGGCCGCCATTGCCTGAGAGCCCAAACCGTTTACCGCAGTTTGTAGGATAACGGAGCCGATTGCCGTAATACTATACTGTAGTCCCATGGGTACTCCCATCAAAAGAAGCCTTTTATAGTAATGCCTTTCCGGCTTTAAATCTTCCTTCTTCAAATGAATGATAGGAAAACGCTTAATCATATAAACTAAGCACAGGATTCCGGATACCGCTTGGGAAATCACAGTGGCATAAGCAGGTCCATCTACCCCGAATCCCAAATATCGAATACTGATATAATCCAGGACAATGTTTAGTAAGGCTGCCAAAAATAAGAAAATACACGGGGGTCTTGGAATCTCCCAAGGAACGGACGACCGAACTGGTAATATTGTAAAGGAAGGTAGTGGGAATTCCCAAAAAAACACAATAAAAAAATATAAAGGAAGGCATAGGAGAAGGTCTCTTCCGGTGTCTTCATCCAGCGAAGAATAGCTTCTGTCAGTACGGAAATCAGCATGGTCATCACTACGGAAAAGAGTACGGTCAATATGACAATATTCCCCACATATTTCCGCAGCTTTTCAAATTGCTTTGCCCCAAATTTCTGAGCAACCGGAATGGCAAAAGCCGGAGCAAAGTCCGATGACAAAAGCCGTTAATCATGAAGTTTATGGCACCTGTAGAGCCCACCCCGCCAAGGCGTCCAATCCGATAAAGCTTACCGACAATAATGGTATCCATCATGCCGTAAAACTGTTGAAACAAAGTCCCCAGCAGCATAGGGAAAAGCAAAACGCAAAATCAAAAGCCAAAGGCTTTCCTTCCGTAAGATTCAGCATCCCGTTCTTGTTCGCTATTTTTGTTCTCCGCTTTCATCTCTATTTTATTTGCTGTCTTATTATCAGTCTGATTCTCTGTCTTATTCTCTGTCTGATTCTCTGTCTTATTCTCTGTCTTATTCTCTGTTTTGTTCTCTGTTTTGTTCTCTGTCTTGCTCTCCGTCTTGTTCTTTGTCTTGCTCTCTGTCTTGTTCTCTGTCTTGTTCTCTGTCTTGCTCTCCGTCTTATTCTCTATTTTGCTCTCCTCTTTATATCCTGCTTTATTCTCTGACTGACTCAGCATTTCCAAACTTTCCATATTCTTTAACCCTTTCAGCATTCTCCCTCCCTTCCTACTTTCTCTACATGCATAGAGCTTTTTAAACATAGAAAAAGGAAAGGCAAGCCCTTCCTTTTTACAAGCTTTTGTGCATTATAGGGCAGAGTCCTTTCCTTGTCTATAGAAATATGTGAAATTCTGCAATTCTTTTTCTCTGTGAATATGCTTTATTCTTAAGCCTAATAAATTTTCTTCCTATTTACGCCTCTTTAATTTCTCCACTTTGATATGCCTCCAATAAATCCAAAAAGATCCGTCATTTGCCTGCGAAGTTCAATCCCTTTATCCGTTTCTCCGATGCGAATACGGGTTTTCATCCTTTCTACCATCTGAATCTCAGGAGTATTCTCTTCTCCCTTATGGAAATCCTTATGCTTTGCCAAAGACAAGTGTTTAGAATCATAAATCAAGGTATAGCCTGCAATGCCCGTTTTTGAATGATAGGCTTTCGATATTCCGCCGTCAATAATGAAAAGCTTTCCGGAGGCCTTAATGGGACTCTCCCCTTCTTACTTTTTACCGGAACATGACCATTTACAATATGAGAAAGATCCGGATTTTCGTCAAACTCCTGAATAATCTTATCCACATAGCTTTCTTTTTCTATCCACTTGTAATAGGAATTGAAGGTCTCTTTATGGCTCTCCGGATCCTCAATGAAACAGTGCTCAAAGGTGGTCATCTTATCTTTTCCAAACAAGGGAGATTTCGGTCCGCACCAAAGATACCAGAAAAAGTCGGTGGCATAAAGCTTTCCATGTGGGATCCAGTTCCTCATTCATAAAATAAGCTTCGATACACTTTTTGCTCACAGTAATCCATTAGGCGCTTTCCGGAAACCTCTCCGTCTCTGGTACTGAAGGGTAGAAAATCCCCCTCTTCCGTCATGGGAATACATCCATGATACAGGATGTTATGGTTTATGATCTTATACATGGAGCCATGGGTAAAAAAGAAATCAATATGCTTTTTCAGAAACTTAGAGTGGGTAAAGCTGTAGATTAAAGTATCCATCAGTTCCTGCTCTTTTTCCGACAAAGCATAGGGATCCTTCCAATCAACGGTAGGAAAAATGACAGTCCTTCATCGGATAGATTTTTCCTTCCACTTCCACCTCGGCTTTTTCCACATTGATTTTATGAAGAAGCATTCTATGCTCCAAACCATACTCCGGGTGTCTGCGAATCAACTGTCCTTCCAGCTTCCACATGATTACGCTAATAGTCTTACACATTTTTGCAGCAAGCTCCGGCTCCACGGAATCCGCAATATTTTTATCCCATAAATGAGGGCGTAAAAGCAAGTACAGGGATCATCCCCGTAAACCTCCTGAGCAAACATGGATAAAGGCCTTAGGTTAATCCCATAGCCATCCTCTAAAACATCAAAGCTATTGTAAGAAGTGGCAATGCGAAGGACATTGGCAATGCAGGCCGGATTTCCGCAGTAGGCGCCCATCCAATCCACATCATGATTTCCCCACTGAATATCCACATCATGGAAGCTCATCAATTCCTCCATAATCAGATCCGCATGGGGACCTCTATCGAAAATGTCTCCAATAATATGGAGACTATCGATACTCAAACTCTGAATCAATTCGCAAAGAGCAATAATAAAAGGCTCTTCCCCTTCCTACATCTAAAATTCCTTGTAGGATTTCTTTATGATAAAGCTTCGTATCCTCTTCTTCATCATGTAAAAGCTCATCAATCGCATAGGCAAATTCCTTGGGAAGCTTTTTTCTTACCTTGGAGCGGGTATATTTGGAAGCAATCTTTAAGCATAGAGCCACCAATCGATGAATGGTAATCTTCTGCCATTCCTTGTCTTCCAGATACTTATTATTCTTATCCATAAAAAGTCTCTCTGGGATAATAAATCAAATTGGCCAGATTTAACTGTTCCTCTTCTCCTAAATAATGAGAAAAAAACATCGGAAATTTTAGCCCGAATGACTCCCGAGGCTGAACGCATCAAGAAAAATGAAGGCCTCGCTTTCTCCATGCAGGTCGGAAAAAAATACTCTGTACCCTTGGGAAGGGCACAGATTGCCCGTAAGTTGATAATCTCCGCTGCCGCAGCATCTGCACTGGGAAAAACTCTTGGCCAGCAGGCGAAGATAATCCAAATCTCTTTTCATAATTCCTCCTTGACTTCCTATGAACCGATTTTTTTGATTTTTCCTGACGCATTTCTGTAATTCTATTGGGTTTATCCTGAAGCTATTCTTGATATCGTCACTTTAACATATTTTTTTCGATAAAAAAATCTATCTTTTTTTGTTAGAAATAAAAAAAGAAATGCACTCAAATTTTTCTCCTTATAAAGTATAGGGTTGAAATAGGGCACGCTTTTCGCTAACTTCGCCTCGTAGCGGACACTAAGCGAAAAACAACAGTTCCTGTGTTTTTTTCGCAAGTGCCGACGGGCTCAGATTACCCTTTATTTCAACCCTATACTCTATATCGGAGAAATGTATATCTGGTACATTTCCATTTTATGTAATATGTGAAAACCGACTTAGTTTTCTTCTCTAGCCACTACGGAAGGATCCACTTCCTTTCGATTTAAAATCTCCAGGAACTCTTCTCCGCTAATGGTTTCTCTTTCATAAAGGAACTTGGTGATTTCGTGAAGCTTGGTGATATTGTCTTCCAATAGCTTATAGGCCTTATCATGCTGCTTCTTTACCAAGGCTACCACCATCTCATCAATCTTGGTTTTGGGTTTCCGGAGAAACGGTTAGGCTGGAATCTCCCCCAAGATATTGGTTATGAAGCTGTTCCATAGCCACCATTCCCACCTCCGGATTCATACCGTAGCGGGTAATCATAGCCCTTGCAGACTTGGTTGCTCGCTCAATATCGTTGGATGCTCCTGTAGTACAGGTATGGAAGATCAGTTCCTCCGCACAACGGCCACCGGTGAGGGTGGCAATTTCATTTTCCAGCTCTTCCTTGGAATAAAGATAATGGTTTCCCTCTTCCTCCACCTGCATGGTATAGCCCAGTGCTCCTGAGGTTCTTGGAATAATGGTGATTTTATGCACCGGAGCGGAGTCCTTCTGTAAGGCAGCGACCAGTGCGTGTCCCACTTCGTGATACGCCACAATCAACTTTTCCTTCTCTGTCATTACCTTATTTTTCTTCTGATAACCGGCAATAACCACCTCAATGGATTCTTCCAAGTCGGACTGAATCACTCTTTCTCTGCCTGCGCGAACCGCTCTTAAGGCCGCCTCATTGATAATGTTGGCAAGCTCTGCACCGGAGGCTCCGGGAGCAGCCTTGGCAATAGCTTCTAAATTTACATTGTCGGACATCTTAATCTTGGCACTATGTACCTTTAAAATGTCAATTCTTCCCTGATAATCCGGAAGCTCCACCGGCACTCTTCTATCAAATCGTCCCGGACGAAGCAGGGCCGGATCTAACTGATCAGGCTGGTTGGTGGCTGCCAAAAGAATAATGGCCTTATTGCTGTCAAAACCGTCCATTTCTGTAAGGAGCTGATTCAGCGTCTGTTCTCTTTCATCATTTCCGCCTAAACCGCCGGCACCACGCTTCTTACCGATGGCATCAATCTCATCAATAAAGATAATACAGGGAGACTTCTTCTTTGCCTGCTCAAAAAGATCTCGAACCTTGGCCGCACCCATACCTACATACATCTCTACAAATTCCGAACCGGAAATGGAGAAGAAGGGAACGCCGGCTTCTCCGGCTACAGCCTTTGCCAGCATAGTCTTACCGGTTCCCGGAGGACCTACCAATAAAGCACCCTTGGGAATCTTTGCTCCAATCTTGGAATACTTGTCCGGATTGTTCAGGTAGTCCACCATTTCCGTAAGAAGCTCTTTCGCCTCATCTTCTCCAGCCACATCCTTGAAACGAATGCTGTCATCCTTTTTTTCGTACTCTCTGGCATTGGATTTTTCCCAGTCCTCCCAGACCGAAACCTCCGCCCATACCGCCCATGGCTGACCCCATGCGCTTGGATAACCAGTTTCCTAAAAGCCATAAACAGAAGAAGGGAACTACCCAGGAAAGGATGAAATTTAGGAAGAAATTGCTTTCCATCGGAATGGTTTCATTGTACTCCACTCCCTGAGCATTTAACTCCTGCATCACCTGTGCCTCAGTAAACTCGTTGTTCACTCTGGTAGTGCTATAGGTTTTGCTTTTGTTATCTTCCTTCACCTCATAGACAATGGTGTTTTGATTAAACTCTACCTTACTGACTGTCTTATCACGAATAGCCTTCTGAAAAGCGGAATAGGTAGCAGGCTCTATTCTTGCCTGTTTTACTGCCGGAAAAACAAAAGTATTCAGCATCAAGGTAATAATCATAGCAATAAAGACATAAAAGAGGAAAGGTCTGGGGGCTTTGTTTCCCCCTCCATTTGAGTCCTTTTTTGTCCCCCAGGAAGAAATCATTCCAGCCGGGCATAGAATTGTTCTTATTGTCCATAAGCATCTCCTTTCTTCTTTGCTCTATACGGTATTTCTAAAAAGATCTTTATTCTGCTTCGCAACTTTTTATTTGATACAAGCTTGACAAGAACCTATAAAAGCAAGCCCTTGATAATATAAAAAAAGAACTCTATGGAGTATAGAGTTCTTTTTGTGTTTAAAAGTATGAAAAAGCGTAAGAATTTTTTTCGTTACATGATTTTCTTAATCAGGCTGCAAAGCTCTTCCACAGCCTCTGTTTTTCCCTCCTGTATATCAGAAACCACACAGCTTTCAATATGGCTTTTGTAAAAAGCTCCTTACTGAAAGGCTTTTTAAAAGCGGAGGAAACGGAACTTACCTGGGTAAGAATATCTACACAATATCGCTCCTCAAGAAGCATATTGCGAATACCCCGAATCTGTCCCTCCATGCGATTTAAGCGAGAAATTAAATCTCTTCTTTCCCCCTCATCTCTAGCCTGTTTTTTCTTTCTTCCTCCGCAACAGCCTCCCATTTCCAAGGAAGCCTCTTGCTCTTGCTTTTGCTCCTCCTGCATAAATGCAATCTCCCTTATAGACATTCTTGCTTTCACATCGTTTTATAAAAAAATCAGAGCCTTACTTGATTATTAACACTGACTACGAAAAATGATGATGAAAATTAATTATGAAATGGATTTCACCGTATATTCCTGATCCTCTACAGCCTTCTTTAATACTTCATCCGCCACAGCTTCTTTCAAAGTAACCACAGCCTTACCTGTTTCATGACTAACCTCAGCCTTTTCCACCTGTGGCAAAGCCTCTAAAGCCTTCTTTACAGTTCCGGAACAATGTCCGCACATCATCCCCTCAATGTCCAAATGCTTCTCCATAACAATCTCCTTTTCTTTTTGTGCATGGCTCTCTTTCTTTTCAGAGTCAAAATCCAACAGTAGCTTTTCTCTCTTTTCTTCCGCCAAACCTTTCCTATTATCTCCAGCGGAATTGTTTATGTTAAATAAGTTTAACCTTAGTGCGTTTAAGCACACGGTAAAAGCTGGAAAGGCTCATAGCCGCTGCCCCCCCACCATAGGACTCATGGCAAAATTCCAATGGAATATGGCTGAATAAAATCCTGCAGCAAGGGGGATACAAATCACATTGTAGAAGAATGCCCAGAACAGATTTTCATGAATGTTTCGAATCGTAGCTCTGGACAGACGAATACTCTTCGGAATATCCCTTACCTTGGATTTCATCAATACCAAATCCGCCGCATCAATCGCCACATCCGTTCCGGCACCTATGGCAATACCCAAATCCGCTCTTGTCAGAGCAACCGCATCATTGATACCGTCTCCTACCATGGCAACCTTACCATAGTTTTGCAGCTTTCGGATAACCGCTTCTTTTCCGTCGGGAAGCACTTCTGCAATGACCATATCCACTCCGGCTTCCTTTCCGATGGCATTTGCTGTCCTTCTCTGATCTCCGGTAAGCATAACCGTGAAAATGCCTTGCTTTTTCAGCTCTCCGATTCCCGCCTTAGCATCCTCCTTTAAGGTATCCGCTACGGCGATACAGCCTAAAAACTTCTCTCCTCTTGCAAAGAATAATGGGGTTTTTCCCTTTTCAGAAAAAGCTGTTACACTGCTCCTCAAAAGCTATTTTCCAAAGAAAAAAATGCTCTTTCATATAGGATAAGGAAGCTGCCACCGCTGATTCTCCCTCTATGGTTCCGGAAACACCATGTCCCACCATAGCCTGAAAATTATCCACGGGCAGTACAGAAATCTTCTTCTCTTCCCCATAGTTTAAAATAGCTTTTGCTAAAGGATGTTCCGAATTCTTTTCCAAAGATACCGCCAAAGTGAGAAGCTCTTCTTCGGAAACTCCCTGCATGGGAAAAAAATATCCGTAAGCACCGGTGTTCCGTTGGTAATGGTACCGGTCTTATCCAGTGCAATAATCTCTACCTTTCCGGCTGCCTCCAAAAGACGCAGCGGTTTTTAAACAAAAGTCCGTTTTTTTCGCACCAACTCCATTTCCTACCATAATTGCAACAGGAGTAGCAAGACCCAAAGCACAAGGGCAGCTGATAACCAGTACCGCAACAGCTCTGGAAAGAGCATCGGAAAATGTTCCTCCGCTCAAAAGTATTACAGCAAAGGTCAGTATGGCAATGCCGATAACCGCCGGTACAAAAAAACACCGGAAATTTGATCCGCTATTCTGGCAATAGGAGCCTTGGTAGCTGCCGCATCGGATACCATTTGAATAATCTGAGAAAGGGTAGTGTCCTTTCCTACTCTACTTGCCTTAGCCTTGATAAAACCGGACTGATTCAAAGTACCGGCAGAGACATTGTCCCCCTCTCCCTTATCCACGGGAAGAGATTCTCCCGTTAAGGCAGACTCATCCACAGCAGTAGTACCGCTTACAATGATGCCGTCCACCGGAATCTGTTCTCCGGGGTAAACGACGAAGAGATCTCCTTCCTTTACTTCCTCCACCGCTACTTCTTTTTCCTGATCTTCTACTAGAAGATGGGCGGTTTTGGGGCTTAGATTCAATAAACTCTTTAAGGCATCTGTGGTTCTTCCTTTGGAAATCGCCTCTAAAAGTTTTCCCAAAGTAATCAGGGTGGGAATCATCGCCGCCGTTTCAAAGTATAGGTGGTGGCCCAGCATCTTAGTCTGCTCTATATTTCCCTCTCCAAAGGCATAGAGAATACCGTAAAAGGATTCCCAGGGAGTACAAAAAAGGATGCGGTGGAGCCCAGGGCCACCAAAGTGTCCATATTGGGGGCTAGAGCAAAGGCGCTCTTAAAAACCGGAAATGAAAAAAACTTTCTGTTGATGTAAAGAACAATTAAACTAAGTAAGAGTTCCGTTAATGCCAATATTCCGGGATTAGAAAAGGCCTTTGGAAGCGGAGCATGGAATAACATTGGCCCCATGGAAAAATACAAAAGAATTGCTAAGAAAAAAATAAGGATTGCAAAAAATCTCTTTCGTAACTTGGGACTTTCGGTATCCTTTAAGGCCTCACTCTTATCCTGCTTTTTCTGATTGGGTACTGCTCCTTCCGGATTCTCAAAACCGTAACCGGCAGCTTCTACCGCCTTTTGGATTGCATCTGCCCCTACTTCTCCTTCCACTCCCAGGGAGTTGGTTAAAAGAGAAACGGAGCAGGACTTTACGCCGGGGACTTTAGACACGGCTTTTTCTACTCTACTTTGACAAGCAGCACAGGTCATACCTGTAACTCTATACTGTTTCATCTTTGCCTCCTTTCTGTTCGACATGATAATATACCCCTATGGGGTATATGTCAAGGAGGGAGATGTGAAAATTTGAAGAACTTGATAAAATTACCTCCTTCAATGTAGCAATAGGTCTGGAATTCGGGCACGCTCTCGCTAACTTCGCCTCGCAGCGGATACTAAGTGAAAAACTTCAGTTCCTTCGTTTTTCGCAAGTACCGGCGGGCTCAGATTACCCTTATTCCAGACCTATTCTACATTGCATATAAATTGGAATTCCTGATTTTCAAGTCCTTCAATATTTCAGTGTCCTTTTTAGAACTCTATCTTATTATAGGCTTCTCCTTTTTCTACATCGTATAGGGTGAAGCTCTTGTCTTCCAAAATGCCGTAGCTGTGTGGGCTGTCTTCTTTAGGATAGCTGATGGAGCCGGGGTTTAGGTGATAGTAATACTTTTCTCCCCTGCTCTTCTTCATTGCCACAGGAACATGGGTATGTCCCTGAAGGAAGATATCTCCATCTTTTTGGAGCGGAAAGCTTTCCGCGTTATAGACATGGCCGTGGGAAAGGAACACTCTATGCTTTCCCCACTCCAAGATGGCATAGTCTGCCATTACCGGAAAGTCCAAAACCATCTGATCCACCTCTGCCTCACAGTTCCCTCGAACTGCCAGGATTTCCTCCTTTAAAGGATTCAAAAGGGCAATCACTTCCTTAGGGGCATAGTCTCTTGGCAAAGGATTTCTGGGGCCATGATATAAAACATCCCCCAGAAGCAGGATTCTCTCACAGCCGCTTTTTTGATAGGCCTCTATCCCAAGCTTTGCATAATACGCAGAACCGTGAATATCACTAAGCACAAAATACCGCATCTTACATCCTTTCCGGAGCAGAGAAGCCTAAAACCTGAATACAATCCATAAGCACCTTCCAGCTTAGGCAAAGAAGGCCGATATATTCCTTCTTCTTTTGCTCGTCCTCCTCTGTCAAAATCTTTACATTGTGATAGAAAGAATTGAACTGATTGGACAAGGTATAGATATAGGTACAAATCTTATGGGGAGCACATTCTCTCCATGCATCCCGCATCTCATCCTGGAAGGCTGCCAGAATTTTTGCAAGTGCCATTACATTTTCATCCCCGGAATTTCCTATGGGATAATTCTTTGCATTTTCCGAAATCCAGCTAAAGCTATCCTTCCAAGCCTCTCCCTTACTTTCCGCATACTTTCGTAAAATAGAAGAGATTCGCACGATGGTATAAAGAATATAGGGACCGGTATTTCCTTCAAAGGCAGTAAACTTCTCCAGGTCAAAGATATAATCCTTGGTGGCCTGGTTGGAAAGGTCACCGTACTTTAAGGCTGCCAGGGCAACAATACCTGCTGTTTCCTCTTTTTCTGCTTGACTTAAGCCATTATCCTTGGCTTCCTCCATGCGCTTTAATACCGTGTCTTTGGTTTCAGAAATCAAATGCTCCAATCTCAAGACACCGCCCTCTCTGGTTTTAAAGGGCTTTCCGTCCTTTCCGTTCATGGTACCGAAGCCGATATAGCTTAACTCTGTCTCCTTGGGAATAAGCTCTGCCCGTCTTGCCACACGGAAAAATTGGGTATAGTGGAGAGCCTGCCGGCTATCCGCAATATAAAGATACCAATCCTTCGGATAATGCTCTTCTCTATCCATAATGGTACCCAGGTCAGAGGTGGCATAAAGACTTGCTCCGTCGGACTTTTGAATCATGCAGGGAGGATATTCCTTACTGTCTCCCTCCTCCGTAATATCCACCACCAATGCGCCCTGAGAACGATAGGCTAATTTCTTCTCTTCCAAGAGGGCAATCAGCTTAGGAATATAGGGGTCTGCATCAGACTCTCCCTTCCACAGGTCAAAGTGCACATCCAAGGCTCCATAGTTCTTCTTTAAATCTGCAACGGAAACCTCCATGATTCTTTCCCAAACCTTATGGAATACAGGGTCACCCTGCTGAAGCTTTAAGGTGTTTTTCCTTGGCACGGTTGGCATATTCCTCATTGACCAGATTTCCGGCCTCATCCTTTTCCTTGGCCTTCTTAGAGGCAAAGGGGTAAATTTCTTCCAGCTCGGAAATCGTAAAGGGCTTTTCCAGTTCTCCCCTATCCTCTAATTCTGTGATGATGAGACCCATTTGCAGACCCCAGTCACCAAGATGTACATCTCCTACTACATCATTTCCCATTCTTTTGCCCCATTCTTTTCAGAGCTTCTCCGATTACGGCAGAGCGAAGGTGTCCTACATGAAGAGGCTTAGCTACATTGGCTCCGCCGTAGTCCAGTAAAAATCTTTCTTCCTTCCTTTTTCATGAAGGCCGTTCTGCTCTTCCGTCTGCATCCCTTGTAGATAAGCCCCCAGGAATTCCGGAGAAAGCTTCACATTCAAAAAAATCCCGGCTTTACCGCCTCCACAGAGGAAAAAGAGCGGCGTATTTCGATATTCTTTCTTTTCCAAAAACCTTTTTACCTTCTCGGCCAAAAGCAATGGGATTCTCCTGATATTTTTTGCTCCCATCAAAAGCGCCGTTACTCTGATAATCACAAAGGTCAGGGCGGTTGGAAACACTGACCTTACCTAATTCCTTATCATACCCTGCCTCCACAAAGGCGGATTCCATAGCCTCTTGTAGTATTGCTTTTAAAAGCTTGCATAGCTATCCTTTCTACAAAAAAAGGCTTCCCTTTAGGAAGCCTTAGTCTCAATTTTCTTCTAGGAGAAGCATTCTTCCCAGTGCTTATGTTCTAAGCCGGTCCCGAAATTATGCTCTAGACTCGTAGTCTCCTGTCTGGGTAGAAATAATAATCTTATCTCCGATATTTACAAACAGAGGAACCTGTACTTCAACACCTGTCTCTACAGTAGCAGGCTTAGTTGCACCGGTAGTGGTATTGCCCTTAATTCCCGGCTCTGTGTGAGTAACCTCTAAGGTTACCTTCAAAGGAGGCTCTACAGAGAATACATTTCCCTGGTAAGATACTACCTTAACGGTTTCGTTCTCCTTAACGAACTTCATGGAATCCACAATCTGCTCATGGGACAGAGCAATCTGCTCAAAGGTCTCATTGTTCATGAAGTTGTACATCTCTCCGTCATCATAGAGGTACTGCATATCTACACGGTCGATACGTGCTGCAGGGAACTTCTCTGTGGGACGGAAGGTCTTATCGGTTACACCACCGTTAATAACATTTCTTAACTTGGTACGAACGAAAGCAGCTCCCTTACCGGGCTTAACATGCTGGAACTCCACGATCTGAACTACCTGTCCATCCATCTCAATAGTAACACCATTTCTGAAATCACCTGCAGAAACCATAAATCCTCCTAAATCACTTTTCTTTGGGAAAAAAACTCCCCCTTCTTCTAAGGCACTTGCCCATAACTCGGGAACAATTCTAATATAAAAACAAATAAACATGCAAGCTTTCCTTCCGGAAAAATCCGGCGAAAAAAATCGGAATTTTTGTAGAAAATCAAAGGAAAAAGCCTTATTCTTATCCTTCTAAAAAAACGATGTCCTCCACCGCCGGAGGAATGACCTCCTCCACCGCTGAAACCTCCACCGCCAAAAGCTGCCGCCTCCGCCACGGAAACCGCCCCCTCCGCTTCTTCCACCGGAACTACGGGTTCTGGGGATAAATGTCTTATCCTTAGAAAGCAAATCCTTTCGTTTTTGGGCAATGATAAACTCCGGGACCATAGCTCCTAAAAATAGCACCGGCTCCTACGGCTTCATTTTGTTTTCCGGAAATAAGAAGCAGGAAATTTAGCAGTAAAAGCCAAGGCTCCCGCCAAGAAGAAATTACTAATCCAGCGCATGGGAGTCTCCACAAAACGCCCTTCCATCTTGGCATTCATCTGTCGAAATGCCATTACCGCTGTTTTTCCAAACTCTCCATTGGAAGCATAGCGATAGATATTGTCCGTAATGCTGTCCGCCACCTGACTGTTAATAGTTCTATACAGGCTTCCTGCACTTTGGATGCGGATTTCTCTATTCCCCATATCAATCAGTAAAATGCTTGCACTTCCGCCGGGAAAGGCTTCTTCCAGTAAATCTCTTGCCGTGGAAGCAGCAGAATAGCTTCCTTCTCCGGAAATAAAGGCAATATTTCCGTATTCCGTTAGAGGAATCATAGCCTCCCTGACCTGTTCTTCCTCAGAAGAGCTAAGCAAATCACTTTCATCCAAAAGATAGGCTTTATAACCGGAACTGCTATTGCTATACACGGAAGAAGACAATACCTCCCTTCCGCTTAAAGCAAAGCTTTGTAGGGAAATAAGGAAGAAAAGACTAAGAAAAAGGAAAAATGCAGAAAAATATCGTATCCATTTTCTATCCATTACTTCACCCCCTTCTTATCAAAAAATTCCGGTATGGAACGGGTGGACAAAATATTAAATTTTTAATCATAAGTCTAAGGGTCAGAATAGACATCAATCCGCTCACCGCACTGGCCAAATAATAATATTCATCCTGCACCGGATTCCAAATCAAAATGGTAAGAGAAAAGAGGACGGAAAATACGGCGTATCCTGTTCCACTATGCTGAAGGAGTTTTTCCTTCTCCGCTTTCGGCTTGTTTTGATTCCCAACCAGGCTATCTTCCCTCTTCTTAATTTTTGTAATCTGCCCCTGAGCAAGAAAAAAATCAAAAGGGTAGATAAAGCCAAAAGTAAACCAAGGCAGAATATCCGCCTTAATCTGTAAAAAAACAGATTCAAAAAGAATAAAAAAATAGGAATTGCCATCATTAGAAGCCTTATGAAACTTCCTTTCATCAATGGGAATATCACAGTAAACCCTGCCGGTTTCTCCATTGACCACCGCATAGGCAATACGATTATCCTTTTTTTATAGCTTAAAAACCAAACCGGAAACATTCCCCGTTCTACCGTAACGGACTTTTGCCCCAAGCTTTGTCAGGGACTTCAGACTACTATGATTTAAGATCATACTGCTTTCCTGAAAGCCCTGATTTCCCATAACAGAAGACCACAGCTGTTGCTCCACCAGGTGAAAGGCCTCAGGCTCATATTGCTTGGCATCCGCATCCGCCACATCACTATAAAAGCCCAAGAGAAAGTTAGGACTGAATTCCTTTAGATTCTTCTGTGTAAAAGGGGCAATACAACCGGCTATGGTATCATCAAAACGGGTAGAGGCATCAAAGGGAATATTTTTAAAGCTTCCCTGCAAGCGACCGCTAAGGGAATAGCGCTCGTGAAACTGATAATTTCCGCTTTGATATTCCTTCATCCCCTCAATTCCAAGGGTTCATCCATTTCAAAGTTGTAAAGCCAGTAAGGAAGGTAATAGCCCACAAATCTTTCCAGATACTGGGGATTTTTCCAGCTCCTTATCGTGATACATGGCAGAACGAACCTTATCCTGATAGCGCTTCTTACAATCTTCCTTGGTAAGCTGGAAGGGAATGATTTTCTGCGGCATCTCCGCCTGCTTCATTCTACTGGTGAAAACCACGGAGGAACCGCAGTAAGCGCAGAAACCGGTACCGGAGAAATCCGTACTTTCTATCTCTGCTCCACATTGAGGACAGGTAAAAACCTGCGTGTCATAGTACTCCTGTACCACCCCCTCCACCGTCTTATCCGTATCATAGGGGTTAAAGCCGGAGTCACATTGCTGACATTTCAAGCTTTGGCTTTTTAATATCGAATAGTAACTCTCCTGCACAATTTGGGCAACGGGCCATCCTACCTCCTGTCTATTCCAAGCTGCTATTTCGTTCCCGGGAATATTTTTTTCTAAGAAAAATATTAATTTTCAGCATCGCTTTGATCACTAAATCTTCGGTGTTCTCATGAGAATTTCTTCTCTCTTAGGACCATTGGAAACCATGGTAATGGGAACTTCCAATTCCTTCTCGATAAAGTCGATATAGTCTCTACACTCCTGTGGGAGGTCTTCATACTTACGGATTCCCCGGATATCCTGCTTCCAGCCCTTTAATACGGTGTAAACCGGCTTAGCCTTTCTTAACAAAGGAGTTACCGGAAAATCACGAATCACTTCCCCGTCAATTTCATAGCCGGTACAAACAGGAATCTCATCCAAATATCCCAAAGGATCCAAAACGGTTAATGCTACCTGGGTTGCTCCCTGTAAAGCACAGCCATAGCGGGAGGCCACAGCATCATACCAACCTACTCGTCTTGGACGGCCTGTGGTTGCTCCGTACTCTCCCTTGTCTCCGCCTCTCTTCCGAAGCTCCTCCGCCTCCTCTCCGAAAAGCTCACTGACAAATTCTCCCGCACCTACCGCAGAGGAATAGGCCTTGGTCACGCAAACCACATCCGTAATGGCATAGGGTGGAATTCCTGTACCCACGGCTCCATAGGAAGCCAGGGTATGGCTGGAAGTTACCATGGGATAAATACCGTGGTCCGGATCCTTCATGGTGCCCAGCTGTCCTTCCAGTAAAATCTTCTTTCCTTCCTTAATGGCATTTCTTAGGAACAGAGAAGTATCCTTTAAAAATGGCTTAATTTCCTCTCTTTGCTTCTTAAGCTCTGCTAAAACCGTAGCAAAGTCCAAAGGCTCCTTGCCGTAAAGATTGGTAAATAAAGCATTCTTGATTTCTAAAATCTTTTGCAAACGCTCTTCCAAAATATCATCAAAGAAAAGCTCGTTAAACTGTAAACCGATCTTTGCATATTTATCGGAGAAAAATGGAGCAATTCCGGACTTTGTGGAACCAAAGCTCTTCTTTCCTAAACGCTCCTCCTCAAAAGTATCTTGTAACACATGGTGGGGAAGCATAACCTGTGCTCTATCGGAAATGTAAATATTCGGTTTTGGTACACCGGCCTCCTCCAGGGACTTTAGCTCTGCCAGGAATTTTCCGATATCCACAGCCACACCGTTTCCTAAAACACAAGTAACCTTTGGGTTAAATACTCCACTGGGCATCAAATGTAAAGAAAAGCGGCCATAGGGATTGATAATGGTATGTCCGGCATTGGCTCCTCCCTGAAAACGAACCACCACATCCGCAGTTTCCGCCAAATAATCCGTAATCTTACCCTTTCCTTCATCTCCCCAGTTTGCGCCGACAATTGCCTGAACCATACTATCCCCTTTCTTACACATAAATGTATCTACAGTGCATCTGCACTATCTAACTGCTCTTTACTATTACAAAACATTGCCTCTTCTGTAAAATTGGCTAGTCTTTTTTGATTAGCCTTGTAATCCATTGATAAACATAGAAAATACTGGGAAGAATCATGATGCAGAACATTAAGGCCAGCATATACTCCTTCTTCCCCTGTAAAAAGCCAAAAAGCAATAAGGCAATTAAGGCAAGGCAAAAAAAGAATCAAAGTAAAAAATAGCCAAAGTTCTCTTCATATCTTCTCCTTCCTCAGTATACAAAATATAAAAATAGCACACAAGATGCTTGTTTTCATTCTTAAAGCTTGATTTCTACGGAAAGATTTAAAAGCTCTTTGTTCTTTTCCAGTAAAGGAGCAATATCCGTAGCAATAAAATCCTCCACCTGCTCCTTGCAGCGCCCGATATATTTCTCCGGTATCAAAAAGCTCCTCTAAATCCGCCTTTTTCCAAAGGAAAATCAGGATCTTCCGCAATTCTTTGCAGCAGGTCGTTGTCTAAAGCCGTCTCTTTTCACCCGCTGTCCCGCTTCCATGGAATAGCTTCTGATTTTTCTCGTGAAGCTCCTGCCGGTCTCCCCTCTTTTCACCCCATCCATCAGGATGTTTTCCGTAACCATAAAGGGAAGCTCTTCCCGAAGATGCTTTTCAATCATTTTTCGGATAAACCACTAAAGCGGAGGCAACATTGTAATAGAGGTCTAAAAAGCCCGTCTGTCGCCAAGAAGGCGTGGGGCACGGAAAGTCGTTTATTGGCAGAATCATCCAAGGTTCTTTCAAACCACTGGGTGGCTGCGGTAATGGGAGGATTCTGGCTCTCCGCCATCACAAAGTTGGCAAGGCCTGCGATTCTTTCACAGCGCATGGGATTTCTCTTGTACGCCATGGCACTGGAACCGATTTGCTTTTTCTCAAAGGGTTCTTCCACTTCCTTCAAATGCTGTAAAAGCCGAATATCATTGGAAAACTTATGGGCGGATTGAGCGATGCCGGATAAAATTGCCAGAACCTTTGAGTCAATCTTTCTGCTATAGGTCTGACCGGATACGGGATAAACTCCCGGAAAATCCATTTTCTTTGCAATCTTTCTGTCCAGCTCCCTACATTTTTCATGGTCTCCTTCAAAAAGTTCTAAGAAAGAGGCCTGAGTTCCGGTAGTTCCTTGGAACCTAAAAAGCTTTAGGGGAAGAAATGCATTCCTCCACATCCAGAAAAATCCAGATACAAATCATGTAACCAAAGACTGGCTCTTTTTCCAAGGGTTACGGTCTGCGCCGCCTGAAAATGGGTATAGCCAAGCATGGGCAGTCCTCTATACTCCATGGCAAAGTCCGCTAAGACCTTCATGCAGTTTAAAAGCTTTTTCCGAAGAAGCTTTAAGCCCTCTCGCATTGTAATCAGGTCCGTGTTATCTCCCACATAGCAGGAGGTAGCCCCAAGATGAATGATTCCCTTTGCCTTCTCACACTGTACGCCATAGGCATAGACATGACTCATCACATCATGGCGAACCTCTTTTTCTCTGGCCATGGCCACATCGTAATTGATGTCCTCTGCGTGAGCCTTTAGCTCTTGAATCTGCTCCTCTGTAATGGGTAGTCCCAGCTCCATCTCACTTTCTGCCAGGGCAATCCAGAGCTTTCTCCAGGTTTTAAATTTAAAATCGGAAGAAAAGATTTCCTGCATTTCCTTAGAGGCGTATCTTCCGGACAATGGACTTTCATAGCTTTGATGACTCATTTCCTCTCCTCTTTTCCTTATCCTCATCATGAAAAATAACGCAATATTCTCTGAAAATGAATATTCCTTACTTTGTACTTTTCACTCTTATTGCAAAACATCCGCCATACTATACATTCCCGGCTCCTGTTTTTCCAGGAAAAAGGCAGCGGTAATAGCTCCCTTTGCAAAGATTTTCCGACTGTAGGCGGTATGATTTAGGCTGATGACCTCATCTTCACCGGCAAAAATCACCTCATGGATGCCGGGAATGGTACCTCCCCGAAGGGAAGACATCCCGATTTCTCTCTTCTCTCTGGCGGTATCTCTTCCGGAACGGTCATAAACCATCTCTAAGCTTTCTCCGATTCCCTCTTCCACAGCCTTTTCCAGCATTAAGGCTGTTCCGCTGGGAGCATCCTTTTTTCTACGGTGATGGGCTTCCACAATTTTCGATGTCAAAACCATTTTCATATAGCTTTTTAGCGGCAATCCGTAAGAGCTCCTGTAAAAGATTAATACCCAAAGACATATTCCCGGAACGAAGGATAGGAATCTGCTTAGAAGCCTCTTCCAGCTTCTTTTCCTGCTCAATGCTTAAGCCTGTGGTGCAAAGCACAAGGGGCTTCTTTTTCTCCACCGCAAAATCCAGAAGAGAATCTACTGCCTCTTTAACGGAAAAATCAATGATACAATCGAAGTCTTCCCTCACTTCCTCTCCGCTTCCATAGATTGGAAAACCTGCATAAGTCAAGTCTGTATGCTGATCCAGGCCGGCAACAATTCTGATCCCTCCACAGCCTTTGCTACCTCCTGCACATTTTGTCCCATTACCCCTTTAGCACCATGCAGCAAAACCCTCATTTTCTCCTCCTTTAAAATCAATAGATACCCTACTATTCTAAGCCACTTTTCCACAGAAAAAAAGAGGCCGAAAGAAAAGAAAATAAGGGACAGGCTGTCCTGTATTGATTTTCTTTTCTTTTAAGCCCCTCTATATTAGGATAAAAATGCCGTAACGACGCATTTCTTCTTTTTAAAAATCTGCTGATTCGCTTCTTCCATCTCGGTCAAAGGAAGGCGTAAGGGTCCCTACAGCCTTGCCCTGTAAATTCATTCCAGCCTTTACCGGAATGGGGTTTACTTCCATAAAGAGGCTATGAATCAGAGGAAGTGCTCTCTTCTGCTCTTCCCAAGCCCCCTTTACATCCCCTGCAAACCACTTCTTGCAGATTTCGGCAGTCTCTTTCGGTGCCACATTGGACAAAACGGAAATTACTCCGGAGCCTCCGATGGAAAGCAAGGGAACAATGATTCCATCCTCACCGGAATAGAGTAAGAAATCTTCATCCACCAAACGCATCAATTCCACTGTGGATCCCACATCTCCGGTAGCTTCCTTTACGCCCACAATGTTTTTACATTGTGGTAAAAGCTCCGCCATGGTTTTCGGCTCAATCTTCATCCCGGTTCTCCCCGGTACATTGTATAGGATACAAGGAATGGAAACCGCATCCGCAATAGCCTTGTAGTGAGTATATAAGCCCTTCTGGGTAGCCTTATTATAATAGGGAGTTACCAAAAGAAGTCCATCCGCTCCGGCCTGTTCCGCTCTCTTAGAAAGATCAATGGCGGTTGCCGTACAGTTGGAGCCTGTACCGGCAATGACGGGAATACGGTGATTTACCACCTTAACGGTGTGGGCAACCACTTCAATATGCTCATCCTCTGTAAGTGTTGCAGCCTCTCCTGTTGTACCAACTGCCACAATGGCATCCGTGCCTTCTGCAATTTGCTCTTCCAAAATTTCCGTTAACTTCTCATAATTTACACTACCATCCTCATGAAAGGGGGTAATCAAAGCAACGCCAGCTCCTTTAAATAATGCCATAGTCTCACTCAACCTTTCTTATTATTTTCTGTTAAATCCGGCTCTCTTTCTAGCGGTAGGATCCAGAATCTTCTTACGAATGCGAAGATTCTCAGGTGTAACCTCCAAAAGCTCATCCGTATCGATAAAGTCAATACACTGCTCCAAGGACATAATCTTCTTCGGTACCAGCTTTAAAGCTTCATCCGAGCTGGAGGTTCTGGTATTGCTTAAAATGCTTGGTCTTACATACATTTAACTCGATGTCCTCCGACTTAGGACTCTGTCCGATGACCATTCCGCTGTAAACCTTCTCTCCGGGACCGATAAAGAGGCTTCCACGGTTCTGTGCCTGGAACAGGCCGTAGGTAACCGCCTCACCCTGCTCGAAGGCGATAAGGGATCCCTGATGACGATAGTTTAAGTCTCCTCTATATTCTCCGTAGCCTTCAAACTCCGTATTCAAAAATACCGTTTCCCTTGGTGTCGGTAAGAAACTCTCCTCTGTAACCGATTAATCCTCTGGAAGGAATCTCAAACTCTAAGCGAGTATATCCGGATGCCAAGGGGCTCATGCCGTTTAAGGTACCCTTTCTCTGGGTAAGCTTCTGAATAACGGAGCCGGTAGCCTCCTCAGGCACATCAATATAAGCAATCTCCATAGGCTCCAGCTTTACGCCCTGCTCATTTTCCTTATAAATAACCTCTGCCTTGGATACCGCAAACTCAAATCCCTCTCTACGCATGGTCTCCACCAATACGGAAAGATGCAGCTCTCCACGGCCGGAAACCTTAAAAGCAATCTGCGGATTCCGTCTCCTCTACTCTTAAAGAAACGTCCGTGTTTAATTCTCTGAAAAAGACGGTCACGGATATGTCTTGAAGTAACAAACTTTCCTTCCGTTCCTGCCAATGGAGAATCATTAACCATGAAATCCATGGAAATAGTCGGCTCGAAATCTTCTGGAAGAGCAATGGCTCCGGATTCTTCTCCGTACAAATGGTATCTCCCACGTGCAGGTCTTCAATACCGGAAACCGCAACGATATCTCCGAAGGAGGCCTCCTCCACATCCACTCTCTTTAAGCCGTCAAAAGCATAAAGTTTGGTAATGCGCACCTTTTTCTTTTTATCCGGATTATGGTGGTTCACAACCAGAGCTTCCTGATTCACCTTAATCTTACCGTTCTCCACCTTACCGATTCCGATTCTTCCTACGAATTCGTTGTAGTCAATGGTGGAAACCAAAAGCTGGGTTTCCGCCTCCGGATCCCCCTTAGGTGCGGGAATAAAATCTACAATGGTTTCAAAGAGGCTTCATATCCACGTCCGGATCTTTCCAGCTTCAGCTTTTGCATAACCGTTCTTGGAAGAAGCAAAAAGGAAGGGGCAGTCCAACTGCTCGTCGGAAGCATTTAAATCCAGCATCAATTCCAAAACCTCATCCACCACATCATTGGGACGGGCCTGAGGCTTATCAATCTTATTTACCACCACAAGAACAGGAAGACGAAGGTCCAGGGCTCTTTGTAAAACGAATCTGGTCTGAGGCATGGGGCCCTCAAAGGCATCCACCAATAGGATGGCGCCATCCACCATTTTCAAAATACGCTCTACCTCTCCGCCAAAATCCGCGTGTCCCGGAGTATCTACAATATTAATTTTGGTATCTCCATAGCTTACAGCGGTATTTTTTTGCCAGAATCGTAATGCCTCGTTCCCGCTCGATGGGGTTGGAATCCATTACTCTTACCCCAATGTCCTGGTTATCACGGAAAACACCGGACTGCTTTAAAAGCTCATCCACCAAGGTAGTCTTACCATGGTCTACATGGGCAATAATGGCAACATTACGTACATCTTCTCTATTCTTTAACATTTACTTCTCTTTCCCCTTAAAGAAACTTAAAAGCCTCTTTAAATGATTTATTTTTATCTACAGTTCTTTAACTTAGGAAGTATACCACCAGCTATTTTTTTGATTGCAAGAAAAAAACCACCTCTTGGCCGAACTCTGCAATGTGTTTTTCCAAGGACAGATACTGCTCCTCTTCCATTTGCAGAAGAAGCTCCACTCTTTCCGTATAGTTTATTTCTAAAAATATGAATCCCCATTTCCTGAAAAATCATATTCCAATCTCCCTAAAAAGTGTGTAAGGAATACTAAGACGAATTTCCTTCCCCTCTTTTCTTTCCATAAGCTTCGCTTCCGAAAGCACCTGCTCTGCAGCATCTCCATAGGCTCTGGACAGGCCTCCCGTTCCCAAGAGGATTCCGCCGAAGATACGACTTACCACACAGAGAACATTTTTCAGCTCTTTTCTTTCCAACCTTTGCAGTATTGGAGCTCCTGCGGTTTTCGCCGGCTCTCCGTCATCACTTTGCTTTTTTTCTGCTCCTGCAAAAAGCCCTCCCGCTCTTCAGAAAAAAATGTAGGCATAACAATGATGCCTTGCCTCCGGATATGTCTTTTTACATTCCTGCAAATAAAGAGCCACATCCTCTATGCTATGAAGCGGAAATAAAGAAGCATAAAATTTTTGATTTTTTTCACTTCCAACATGGAGGTAAAACGATCTTGTATAAATTTCATGCTTCTTTTTCCTTTCTTAGCTAATTTTTCCCTTTTGATTTAATTGCCCTTTTGGTCTAATTTCCTTTTGGTCTAATTTCCTTTGGTTCCATTTTTCCCTTTTAGGCTGATTTTCCTTTGGTTTCATTTTTCCCTTTTTGGGCTAGTTTTCTCTTTTTGGGTTTCTCTTCTTCTTTTGTTTTTCTTTGAGGGACCCTGCTCTGAGATAATCACATCATCCCCGGAAGGCTCTCCCTCCTCTTCCGTCTTTTCCTTTACCTTATAACGGAAATAACGGTCATCCGTATCTAAGTCTCTTAAATCCTCCGGTACCAGCATAGCTCCCCAGGAAGTATGGTAAGTACATTTTTCTGTAGGAACCGTGCCCTTGGCAAAAAGCTCCGTAATCACCGCGCTACCACGATAATCCGCAAAGCAGCCGGAAATCGGTAAGAGGCCGGATTTTCTGCAGACCTTTTCCTCCACAATATCCTCCGGTCTTTGGAAGCCCGGATCGGTCTTTCCCTTATGGATTTTCTCCATAATCTTCCGCCAGATATCCTTATGGAAGCCGGTACCTCCGTTATATTCTCCGCTGGCACTGTCCTTTAAGACCTGATTATCATCACAGCCTGCCCAGATACCTCCCACATAATAAGGAGTAAAACCGATAAACCAGATATCCCTGTTATTACTGGTGGTTCCGGACTTACCGGCCTGACTCATACCGTCAAAGTGGGCTCTGGTAGAGGTAGAACTTACTCGAACACTGGAAGAAAAGGCTCTATTACTTTCCATGGACTCACTCATAGCATCGGTTAAAAGATAAGCCGTTGTGGCCTTCATCACCTGCTCCGGTACATCCTCTGTGGTATCAATCAGAACATTACCGCTTTGGTCCTCGATTCTGGAGAAAAATTTAGCTTTCTGAAACTTTCCCTGATTGGCAATAACGGAGAAGGCCTGGGTCATTTCCAAATTGGAAACACCTCTTGTCAAGCCTCCCAAAGCCAATGCAGGATTCGCATCATCAGGAACCAAGGAAGTAATGCCTAAGGACTCCGCATAGCGGAAACCGTTCTCCACTTTTACCGTCTCCAAAAGACAACGGACTGCCACAATATTTAAAGAATAAATAATACCGTCCCGAATACTTTGATATCCCAAATACCCGCCGGAATACCAGTTTTTAAAGGTCTTCTTTCCCACGGTATACTCGGAGTCATAGTAGGTGGATGCCAATGTGGCTCCATACAGGTCTATAGCCGGGGCAAAGGAGGAAAGAATCTTAAAGGTAGAACCGGGCTGTCTAAGCACATTGGAGGCTCTGTTTAAGGTCTTACTCTGCTTTTTCTCTCCACGGCCTCCCGTTAAAGCCAAAACCTCTCCGCTCACCGGATCCATTAAGACAAAGGAAGCCTGAGGCTGTAAAACATAGTCAATGGTCTCTCCCAAAATCTTATCGGACTCCACCACAACCTTGTTCTTAAATTCTTCTACCCTCTTATTGGCCTGATCCTTGGAAGTAAATAAACCATTAAAGTCCAGTCCTCTTCCCTCTTTCAAGTACTTTTCTAAATCCTTTTCTCCGTAGTTTACAATGCTTCCATCCTCATGCTGTATGGTTAATCTCCAGGTAATGGAATATTTTGCCGTGTCATAATTCTCCGGATTATTCACTTCCTCATCCACAATTGCCTGTAAATCCGGATCCTGGTTGGCATAAATTCGTAAACCGCCGGAGTAAAGCAGCTTGGTAGCCTCTTCCTTAGAGTAATTCAAGCGCTCTACCAAACTATCTACCACCTGCTCCGTCAGCTCGTCCGTATAATAAGAATAGGGCTTGTCTTCTCCCTGGGTTTCCTGATTCACATTTTGGATTCTTTCGTAAACCGGGTCCTGCAAAGCCTCTTGATAGCGGGCGTTGTCAATATAGCCCTGCTTTAACATATTCTTTAAAACCTGGGCTCTACGAACAGCATTTTTATCCGGATGGGTGATAGGATTTAGGCCGGATGGATTCTTGGTAATGGCGGCAATTACTGCGCATTCCGAGAGGTTCAGCTCCGTAACTTCCTTATTGAAATATCTTCTGGCAGCAACCTTTACCCCCAGAGTATTGGCTCCAAGATTAATGGTATTTAAATATTCTGTCAAAATACTCTTCTTAACTTCTTTTTTTGCTTAAATTGCTCTGATCTTCCAGTTCCAAAAGCCAAATACTGCTCCTGAAACTTTCGGACATAACGCTCAAACTTTCCCTCATGTAAGCCACCCCCGAAAAACATTATTTTTTTCAGAAGCTGCTGAGTGATGGTGGAGCCTCCTCCCGCAGAGCTGTCATCGGAAACCACTCCCTTAATGGCACGCATAATGGAACGAAAGTCAATACCGTTATGACTCCAGAAGCGTTCATCCTCTATGGCTACAAAGGCATTAATCATATCCTTCGGAAGCTCTTCATAAGTCACTCTTTCTCGATTGGACCCTTCCGTAACCAGGGTGGACATAAGATTGCCCTTTTTATCATAAATTTTGGTGGCATATTCCGTAGGACCTACATGAATCTTATGGATATCCGGTGCAGAATCCAGAATACCCTTGAATAAGCCGTAAGAAAAAGATACTCCTAAAAAAATACCGGCAAGCAAGAGAAAGAGGCATAGACTCTTGATAATCCCCGTGAGTCTATGCCAAATACGAGCCCGCTTGCTCTTCATCTCATATAAACGATTCTCTATACTGTATCGTGTAAAATTCATATTCTTCCCTAAAATCACAAGCTCCAACGAGATACTGACCCTATATAAAGTCCGTACTACATAAATACCGCTCTATTTTAGCATAAAGTAAGAAAAGAGAATATAGAATTTTCCTTACGCCTTCCAAATGCTTTCAGGCATGATAAACTGTTGCTCCCCTTGAGCCATAGGCGCTACTTCTCCCTGAGGGAAGACTAACACCAGCTTTCCTTCTCCATTAATATAGAAGCTTTTGATTTTTTTCTCCACCTCCATGAATCCCTGATCATCCTCTCCGTCCTGAATAAAATATGGATACTCTCCCTTTTGGTTATGGGCCTTCATCTGAGAAATCACCTCATTGGATAATAATTTCTGATAATCCGCATTTTCCGGGAAAAGCTCGGAAAGTTGCAGAAGCTTTCCGCTATGTTTGTTCATGGTGTAGTAATGATTCTGTGTAAAGCTGTCTCCCTCCTGCTGTAAAGCACTGAGAGCCAAGACATAGTAATCCTTGGAATCTAAAAATCACCTGAGAAGAAACAGAAAGATTTTTTTAAATTCGCTATCCTGCATTTCCTGCTTAAATTGGGCAATCAATTCATCGGTTTTCTTCTCTATATCGAAGTTGATTTCCTGCGCGGAATTGCTCTTTTCAGATTCCTTAGCAGCAAGACTACCGGCTTCTCCCCCTTGAGAAAGGCTTTCTCTCTCCCCGCTTTGTCCCTTATCGGCTGTACCCTTCTCATCCTTTCCCTGCGCAAGCTTCGGCACCACCACCTCCGCCTTATGGTTTCCATCCTCAAAGGAATATTTCCGGAAGGTAATGAGTTGAAAAATAAGATCCAATCCCCGGAATACTTTGTAAGGCATAGGCAGTTTCTTTGGAAAGGTTAGGCAATAAAAAGCAAGAGGCAAAAAGCAAGCTGCTACAGCGGAAGAAAAAAATATCGAATAGGAAATTTTTTTATTTTTTTCCTCTCCATCTCTTTTTTTCCGCTTCTTCAATAAAGCGCTCATCGATTTGAGAAAAAGGCCTCTACAATTTTCCAGTCCTTCATACGATTCCCTCATCTTCCAAATATTTTGCCAAAAGCCTGTCTAGTTCTATGCAGACTAACCTTTACCTTACTTTCCGTTACTTGAAAAAGCTTTTGGCTATTTCCTGAATTTCATCATGATAAAAATATCTCCTTACGAAGAAGATTCTTGTTTCTTTCTTTTGTTTTTTTCCAAAAAAACTGATTTAAGGCATCCACCAGAGCCTGTTGATTCACATGCTCTTCCACATTGTCCGAAGACAAATGAAGATCTTCTCCAAGCTCTTCCACACTTTCCGTAAAGTTCTCTGAAAAACGCTTTTTAGCCTTCAACATTTTCAGCTTATTAATAGAAGCATTCTTCACAATTTTCCCTAGATATGCCCTCAAAAACTGAGGGACGCTCAGGAGGAATGGCATGCCAGGCTTTTTAGCCAGGTATCATTAAGACATTCCTCCACATCCTCTCTTTGAGATAGAACCTGAGAAGCAATCTTTCCGCAGTAAGCCTTAAAATTCTCCTGCAAAAGCAACAAGCCCCTCTTCCTTTCTTTTGCCATAATAAGTCTATAATCTCTTGCTCTTCCATAATTCTCCTTTAGCTTTTTTTATGGGACTTAGAAAAGGATACGGCAAAATTTTGATTTCTTTGTGAATTTTTCTATTAGGCCTTCTTTACAGATAGAATTGTTCCGGTGAATGAATCCACCTCGGAAAGTTCTCCGGTATACTCTACAGTAACCTCATCACCTTCTTTTACCTCGCTAAGACCTTCCGGAGCCTTGTCAAAATTAAGAACATATTCCTTTCCATCAGCAGTTTTAATGGAGAACATAAAGTCCTTCACTTCCAAAAATTGTTCCCTGAACTTCCTTGGCATCCTTCGCCTTCTCTCCGCTTTCCTTAGCCGCAGCGGTCTCCACCTTCGTTCCCTCAGCCTGCTTTGTCTCTTTTTCCGCCACAAGCCATCAGACCGATACTCATCATGAAAGCTAATACAACAATTCCAGTCTTTTTCATAGTAAATCCTCCATCTTATCAATGATTCGGAAGCTAATTCTTCCGACATTTTTGAAAAGACAGAGGAAATACAAAAAGGTTACAAATTATTTTTTTATTTATTTTAATGACAGCATTCTCTCTTCCGATTCTGCTATTAGTGGGTACTGCCTTTTCCTCGAACCAGGGTCTCACAAAAGGCTTACATTGTTCACGCTTCTGTCAAAAAAGGCTTAGGTTTCTTCCACAGCACTCTTTTCTCCGTAGCAAGCTCTCTATGGATTAAATCCGCCGCATCCTTTTCCAAAGGACTTAGTAAAAGATCATCCCTTCTGGTTCCTGATTTTAAAAATGTCTATGGCCGGGAAGATTCTTCTTTCCTGAAGCTCACGGTTTAACACAAGCTCCATATTTCCCGTCCCCTTAAATTCCTCATAAATCACATCATCCATGCGGGATCCGGTATCCACCAAGGCTGTTGCAAGAATCGTAAAGGCTACCACCTTCTCTAATATTTCTTGCAGCACCGAAGAAACGCTTAGGCATATGGAGGGCCGCGGAATCCATACCCCCGGATAGCACCTTTCCGGAGGAAGGCACAATCAGGTTATAGGCTCTAGCCAGTCTGGTAATACTGTCTAAGAGAATGCAAACATCCTGCCCCTGCTCCACCAGACGCTTTCCCCGTTCAATGGTCATCTCCGCCACTCTTTTTATGGTGCTCCGGCAGCTCATCAAAGGTGGAATAAATCACCTGCACCTTATCCCCCACAACCTCTTCCATCATATCCGTGACTTCCTCGGGACGCTCATCAATCAGGAGAATCATTAAGGTCATATCCGGCTGATTTTTCAGAATAGACTGGGCAATCTGCTTTAAAAGGGTTGTTTTTCCCGCCTTGGGAGGAAACGATCGTTCCTCTTTGGCCTTTTCCGATGGGCGCCAAAAGATCCAGTACTCTTAAAGAGGTGGGAACTCTCTTCCCTTCTCTTTCCATATGGATTCTCTCATCCGGGAAAATAGGGGTAAGCTTGTCAAAATCCGGCCTTCTGTAAATAGCGGAAACCGGTAAATCATTGACAGTTTCAATATACAAAAGAGCATTGTATCTTTCCTGAGGATTTCTGGACTTGGCATAGCCATAAATCATATCTCCGGTTTTCAAATGAAAACGACGAATCATCAAGGAATTGACATAGACATCCTGTTCTCCCGGCATAAAGTTCTCAGAACGAATAAAAACCGTAGCCATCAGCCATGATTTCCAAGATTCCATGGGCCTCCTTGGCATCTGTGTCCCTGGGGCCTTCTCTGCGAGCTTCATCTCTAGTGTCAGAGTCCCTTGAGCCTTCTCTGCGAACTTCATCTCTAGTGTCAGAGTCCCTTGAGCCTTCTCTGCGAACTTCTTCCTCAGAATTCCCTCTTCGGCACCGATACCTCTTGTTTCCTCCTCTGCTTCTTTGTCTTTGACTTCGGAAATCACAGATACGGAATCTTTCTCTTTCGCCTCGACTTTAGAATGCACAGACCAGGATTCCTTCTCTTTCGCCATAACTTCAGTAGTATCAAGCCCGGATTCTTTCTCCTTAGCCTTGACTTTGGACTTAAGCTGTCTGGATTTTTTTCTCCGGAACTGTCTCTTCGGAATCAGTTAGCGAACTTTCTTCTTTGGATTCTTTTTGAAGAAACAGTAATACTCTCTGTTCTTGTCACGCTGTCATCCGAAGACGCTTTTTTTCTGCCTCTTGGCTTTTTTTCTCTTTAGCTTCATTCTCCGGCTGAATGAATTCTTCCTGATTTTCTGTGGATTTTTCTTGGCATAAATACTCCTTTGATTGGGATAATAAAACAGACTATATAAATGAATTACTTCTAAAAAGATTCTCGGCTTTTAAAATGAAACAGCTAATTGCCTAGATAAAAAAAGAATTGTAATTTTGAACTTAGAAAGCAATCAGACTTTCTGATAAAAATCCGGGGTGGAAATCCAAGTTGATTTCCTCCCTGTGTTTAGGATGGACCTGATGGGAGTCGAACCCATGTCCGAAAACGAATTCCCTCTCCTTCTACTATCATAGTACGCTTCAAGATTCCCCACTAGGATAAGATGCGCACGTCTTGTCCTAGCCGGTATCCTCTAAATACGCCCGGCTGCGGGAGGAACCGCAACAGTCGTTTCTCACAAAAAAATGAGGTCAGGATCTTCCCGTGTGAGTGCAGGAAGGCTGGCCAGCAGCGCTTAGGCTGCTAATGCGTAACTATCGTTAGCGTTTAAATTTAATTTTGAAGTTTAACGCGACTTCTTTCGGATAGCTTCTAAAGCTGCATCGTCCCCGTCGAAACCGGTACAAGCCCTAAAACAATACTATTTTACGAGGAAAAAGAGATATTTGTAAAGAGGGGAGGTTTTTATACGATAATATAAACTGTAGGGATTACAATACATATGTTACATCACAACTAAATAATAAAACGGAAGCACCTGTCTTGTGTTAAAGTTAGATCACCACAAAATAACAAACATAAGGAGAGCTTCCGCTGTGGCTACTATAACACAAGATATGCGCTTTAGACTATCACTCATTCATTATTCTGAAAAATATGGGGTATCAAAAGGCTGCAATAAAGTATCGTGTTAATCGACAGTATATTTATCGATGGCGTAACCGATATAATGGCTCTATTGATTCATTACGCAATCAATCTCGCCGCCCACATCATCATCCCAACCAACACACTTTAGAGGAGCTAAAGTTAATTGCTGATATGCGCCGAAGAAATCCCTATACAGGACTTGTTGTCTTCTGGGTAAAACTCATGCAAAGAGGCTATAAACGCTCTATAGCAGGGCTTTATCGTATTCTTCGAAGGCAAGGAATTATGGCTGATAAACTCCCCTAATCCCAAGTATGTTCCAAAGCCCTACGAGCAAATGCATTACCCCGGAGAGCGTATCCAGATTGATGTAAAATTCGTTCCTACTGTATGCTTAGTGAATGAAGCAAAGGGGCAAAAATTCTATCAATACACTGCTATTGATGAGTTCTCTCGATGGCGATATGTAGAAGCTTTTGACGAGCACAGCACTTATTCTTCTGCTGTGTTTCTTGAGCATCTCATTAAAGCATTCCCTATGCCTATCGAGTGTGTACAAACAGATAATGGAGCAGAGTTCACTAAACGATTCACTTCCACTAAAGAAGAGAATCTAACGCTATTCCAGAACCGTTTAAAAGAGCATGGAATTCGTCATAAGCAAATCCGCCCATTTACTCCCAGACATAATGGTAAAGTGGAACGCAGTCACCTTAAAGACAATGAAAGGTTCTATGCTTCACACACCTTCTATTCCTTTGAAGACTTTTCCAAACAATTACAGCTATACAATAGAAGGGACTATAACCAGTTTCCTATGAGACCTTTAGGATGGAAATCCCCTAGTACCATCCTAAAGGAATTTATTCAGTGGGGTGTAACATATGTTTGACAAACCTACAGGAGGTTTTTATACGATAATATAAACTGTAGGTTTTTTTATACGATAATATAAACTTATGATTAGTTAACGAGCTTTTAAAAAAATAATCTTGATTAACGTCTTCAATTATTAATCATCTTATCTTTTTATATCATGTAAAAAATTATATAACAAGCAGATGTTGTTCTATATGGATAATATCTGCTCAACCATTTCTTTTATAAAAGCACTCTTTTCTCTTCATAATTACTCACTTATCAATCTATTTATCATCGTAATAATATCATCGGATTTCAGCTGTGGTTCAAACGAAACACTAACTCCGTCCTTTTTAAGCTCTTCAAAAAAATTTCTTAGCCGATGCGATTCTTAATTTTTCGCTTCCTCTTAAGGATGATTCTTTATCTATATCTTTCGTTTTCAACAATAAGGTTGATTTCAAACTTATCGTCTCGTTGAATTACATACATAAAGTCAGGACTAGTTGTACCACCAAAATAAAGCGGAACTTGAACACTTCTTCTCGGTATTTTCCCAAAAACAACGACCTCATCAATATTGCTACGTTGCACAGTATCCTTCTCTTTCGGACTATCAAATACTACCTTATCATACAAAAAATTCTCAGGAGCAAAGAGACTGTCGTCTCTAATAATTCCTACTGTTCCCTGTACTATTTTTTTCTTTTTACTTCACCATTTATATCCGTCAAAGCCGTTTCAAGAGATTTTACGTTGAGCGCCTTATAAGAAAATCTCTTTAAAAAAGCTTCCTCGAACCAAAGCTGAAACTCCAAAATAAATTTTGTAAGAGTATTGCGATTAAAAAATGCCTTATCCAAAGTATTTGTCCTGTTATAATCACACAACGCTTTATGCATAACAACAACTGGCAATCCTGTCGCTACCTGTACTTGCTTCAAAAATTCTCCATACGGGATTGACTCATCAAGCACATAATAACCAGATGTTGCTTCTTTTAATTGTATCCCATCATTTTCAACAGAAGTCCTTTTTTTCAATTGTCGTCGCTATGACATCCTCTCGAATACCTTTCTTTAAGATCTCTAAAGATGCTTTATATAGTTCTTCATTCGGAATCTTATCTAAGGATAAATAGTACTTTTTATTGATTGTTGTCCAAAGCTCCTTTATCTTAGCAAACATATCTCTCCTAATATAAACCATTCCCTGGTCTTTTTTTCGTCCTTACTAATAACTTTGTTTTGCTCTAATCCTATGTTAAACTCAGGATATTCGGCAATGAATTTATCTCTATTTTCATAGTTAATATTTCCATCCACATCTATATATTTATTAATTAATAGCTGAGCAAAAAGTATATTTTTCATCCATTCCTCTATCTGCAGCAACTTTGCCCAGCCTTAGTTTAATGTTATTTTTGAGTAATTTTTGCTATCTTGATTAATTTCTCCAATCAAACGGTCAGCAAAAATCTTTTTCAGAATAATCAAAGAGATAGGTGAGATAAAATTGTTCATCTGAAATTCTGTTTCCATATTCATCTACCGGTAATCTAAGTCCACGCCCAACTTCCTGCAATTTGCTAATTTCCGAACCACTTGAACGTAGTTTACATATCTGAAAAAAACATTAGGATTATCCCAACCTTCTCGAAGTGTCCACTTAGAAAAAGATAAATCTTCTGGTATTCCAATTTCCATTCCCATCCTTAAAGGAGAGTAAACTTTGTTTGTCCCTTAAAAATCTGATCACTTCTTTTTGGATATCCTCATCAGAATTGGAATTGTCTTCCGCAAAGTATCCACCATTTGTAGCTCCAACATCTTTCAAAGAACTTTCAATAAAACTGATATACTCTTTATGAATCATAGAAGCGGAATTCTTATACTTTTTCTATTTCAGCTTTCAAGTTTTCCTTTAAAGTATTATGAAAACTCGTTCTCAATACTCCATCTGACCCATTGTCACCCCTGTAAGAATAAATCGAATCGATAAAAAACAGTGATAGAGTTTTGATCTTTCTCTCTCTAAAGAAATTTTCCCTCTCCTGCTCAATATGATTTTTTTACAGCTTGTTCCATCATCAACTTTTTGATAAGTCGTTCCATAAATACCGGCGTAAATCTGATCACCTTTTACTAAAATTTGTCCATTGGAAAGAGAGACGCCCCTTTTAATTTCTTCATCATCTGTCTTTCCTATAGATTCAATACTAATTCCTCCAAATTCAGGTTCAACAATTGACAGAACATCACCTAACGACAATGTATAGCTTCTGCCTGTCTTTTCATTTCTAAACACACAGGATTTTGGACTATTCACGATTTCCATCAACTTCACTTTTGTTTCGTTTAAACTCTCCTGTGCAATCATTTGAGTTGCAACTCCCTTAACTAAATTGTTATTAAAAGCTTCTAGTGCGCCTAAGTTGAACACAAGGTTATTGTAATCCTTCTTTTCAGAGTTTGGGAGGTTCGGAAATGTCGCACCGAAGCGAATCACACAAAGCGGATTGATTCTCTCGATAAGTCTTTTATAAGCAGTATTCTCCCTTTTAAACTTATGCGGTTCATCAATGATGACAATAGGTCTTGTAGCCTTTAATGTATCGTAGGGATTAGAAAATGTCCCGAATAGTGTCTGATCGTATTCGTTATCCATTGTTGCTTTAGATAAAAGCATACCACTTGACATAAGCAAAACATTGATTCTACCGTTTTCCAGAGCAGTTCCCCTTGCAAAGTCAGAAATCGCTTGAGGAAACATCTTTCTTCCCTTAGTCTTTTTCTGAGCGTTCAGCACAGATAAAGCGATTCGTTTATCTGGATATAAATCTGAAAAATGCGAATTAGCATAATCTGATTCAATAAAAGACTTTGTCCCTTCCTTGATTGGCGTTGTAGGAACTAGGATGATGAACTTATGAAAACCATATTTTTTATTCAGCTCATACATTAGTCTTGTATAGCAATAAGTTTTTCCGGTTCCAGTCTCCATACGAACATCAATTCCAAATTCATTAGGAACACTAGTTCGCAAGTCTCTTGCAATAATATTTCCTTCAAAACCTTCTTGAATTAGTGCTATGTTTTCCTTTAGTTTCGTGTTATTTGCATCAAAAACAGGATTTGAAAAGATATTATCTGTTATTTGGAGATGAACACCCTCAAAAACTTTACTAACCCTTTCCAAACACTGCATTTGATGAGGTAAAATACTCAACTTAATTGCCATATCAATACCTCTCTATCAATTCTACAGACTTGTTATTTCTCAAGTTTGAGAGATTTTTTTTGAGTTCATGTAACACATGAAAAACTAAGAGAAGGAGAATAGACCACCACTCTTGTGATATCGAGTTCTAAAGTTTCAATTTTTTTGATCAATTCCATTACATCATCCGATTCTAAACCACCATCAATCATGTAAATACTATTATCTATCTTATCTGCTTCAAAATTTGAAAGTCTGTATTTTTTTGTGTATTCACGCTCAATCCATATCCATCTAAAAGCAAGATAAGTAGATAAAATCGCATCTTTTCCTTTTGACTTATCCGTATCAAAGATACCAACCATATCATCAAGAATCAGTTTAGGATTATCATCAAAGTAGTCAAGATTAGTGAGAACTTCTTCTCCCAAACTTTTTAATGAATAAACCTTACAGCCATAGTCTATTTTTAGCCCCTGTTTCCTCTTGTATTTTATTTGCAGCTCGTCTAATTCTTTTCACGCCCAATTTCATCTATTGTTCGATACCCTTCCTTGTATGCCGGCTTATCTTCCTTTATAAGTTCCGGAAGTTGAACAAGAATGTATTTTCGATTTCCGCCATCTTCTGCATTTAAATTCATCACTGCATGGGCGGTAGTAGCTGAGCCTGAAAAAGAAGTCCAGAATTATTATATTTTTTTAGTATCAAGATTACTTTCACCTACAAGCTTAGTACATCTAGTTATAAGTCCCAAGGGTTTAGGCTTAGGGAAAATTCTTTTATCAAATCCTAACTCAACAAAAATCTTCTGTTCCTCTCTCAGAGTTAATATCTTTAAAAAGTCCAAGAACTTGTAGGTTTAACTAAATTTCTCTCTTCCAAATAGTCTTTTTGCATAACTCCCCAAATTTTTTTCTAGTTGGCATAAATTTAGGAATTATTTCATTAATTCTTTCTCTAGCCGTGTTTATTTCCCATCTCCAGTTACCATCTTTCCCATCTTCCCTCTGGGGTTTGATTATAATAAAATCATCTAATTCGAGGGTTTCTTGTATCTGGATAGAATTCTCCTGTTATTTCATTGTAATAAAAAAATAATAAAACAAATTTGGTCTATCTTCTCTAAGGTCATTTTTCTCCAGTTTTTTTCTTAAGTCTATTTCTCTAAATAATCTACCATCATCATCAGTTTTATTATATCTTTTTAATAATTTTTCTCAGTCGGTTCAAATCCTGACCAACCCAATTTGCTAATATTTCTTGCATAGACCAATAATGATTCATGTGCTGTAGCTATAAATTTATCATCCGAACGTCCTTTAGGATTATTCGTATTACTAACTACTCCCACATTATTTTTCTTCTCCAAAAAAATTTCATCGCACATAAGCTTCAAATTAGCTTGTTCATTATTATCTATACTAATAAAAATAACACCGTCATCCGAAAGCAATTCTCTCGCCAATATTAATCTCGGATACATAAAGGTCAGCCATGCTGAATGAGAACTTTTGCCTTTTTAAATTGATAATCCTCTGTGCTTCCTCTTCTTCTACACCTATCATTTGTGATAGCTTCTTAGCATCAAAATAAAAATTGTCTGGATAAACAAATCCATCCGAACCTGTATTGTACGGTGGATCAATGTAGATACACTTGATTTTTCCTGCATAAGATCCTAAAAGATGTTTCAAAGCATCCAGATTATCTCCAATGATATATAAATTCTCGCTATCTTTGTTTTCTTCTGCTTCATTATGCTCAGTATGAGGAGCTATAAACGTTTCTGTCCTTGTCGAACTCAAATATCTCGCATAAGATTTCCCCAGAAAGTTCAGCTCGTATCCTTCCTTGTTTAAAGTAATTTCTTCATTCTTCAAAATTTCCTTAAACCTATCCCAATAAAAGTTTCCGTCTTTATCAAAATACTGTGGAAAAGTATTTTTTAAAACCTCTATTTCTCTACTGTTAGGTTTTGAACTCTCATTATATAAGATATTATCCTTAATCATTAAACTCCTCCTAGATTACTTTATTAATCAAATCCTGAACAATTTTTCATCTTCAATCTTGGCTATTGCAAAACTCTTCTTGCCGGCATCTTTTATTGATGCTCCAATAAAAATATCCTTCCTTATCATCAATAATCAAAAAAACGGTCATGAAAATCCGTGGTAGATTTTTACACTCAAACTCGGATATTGAGCATTAAACTTGTTAATGTCTTTTGTTGTTAAGCTTCCTTTTCCAGATGTTGCAATCAATATATCCACACCTATATTTTTCTTACAGAGTATATTAAGCGTATTGACATCCACATAATTATCAATCAAGGTTAGCTTGTTTTGTGCTTTTCCAATTAACTCTGCAATAAAACTAAAGGCATCGTAAATTTGACCATCAAAAAAAATCTTTTGTTTTATCTCTGTATTGCTTGCAATGTGGTCGAATACTTCTTCGAGTTTCTTATCGGTTTCTAGCAGTTTTAACTCTACTCTATCAAGACGGGAAAACATATCTTTGTTTGAAATGAAGAAATTACGCATCCCAACAAAAGTATCCATAATTTTTATACTTACATCTACTGCAATATCACTTTTAAGAACAGCAGAAAGCATCGCAATACCTTGTTCTGTAAATACATAAGGCATATATCTTCTGCCACCATGAGTATTACCTTCACTTGAGGTCACAAACTGTGATCTCAAGTTTTTATACTCCTCTTCTGTTAATTGAAAGCAAAATCGTTCCGGAAATCGATTTGAGTTTCGCTTGACCGCCTGATTAAAAACTCTAGTCTCAACTCGGTACAAAATAGCCAAGTCGCTATCAAGCATAACCTGTTTCCCTCTGATAGTATAAATTAAATTGGTGATACTTGTTTCCTCCATCGGTATAATAGCATTATTGTCTTTCATATCTAAACCTCCATAAACTTCAATATATCACTCGAAGACAGATTCATTACTCTACGTATTAATTCTAAGTTTATCACAAAAAATATATTTGTCTTTGCCCACATCGCATAAAGTATTTGAGGCGAATTCTGTAAACTTGATTAGGTCGTTTATTTTTTTAGATTCTTTTCTATAAATGAATTTATATTTTTTTTGAATAGACACTCAAAAAGGATTTCAAAATTATTTTTTTATTATACCATATCAAAAAAACAAAAAAACCTAAGGCAGATTTGCTTTCACAAAAAGAAGTTTTTTTGTGCTAAAAATAACTATGAGGGTTTTTGTACAAGAAAAAAATCCTCTTCTATACTATTGAAGCACACCCCTTAAATATTGTACAATAACGCCGATAATTAAAAAATTATTGAGAGGAAAATCTTATGAAGCTCACGAAAATCGTATGTCCCAATTGTAACGGTCAGCTGAATATCCCTGAGGGGATGAAAGAAGGCTTTGTAAAATGTAAATTTTTGCAATACCGATGTTTATATTGAACCCCATAAACCGAATATCACCCAAAAATATTCATATCGATGAAATAAACTACAATAAAACAAGAGAAGTGCCCAAGAGAAATTCCGGCCTTTCTCCTCTTTGGGGAGTTTTGCTTTCTCTTCTCTTTCTTCCCTCAGTTTTATCTCTTCTCGTATTTAATAAGGTTCGATCTTCCATTTCATCTAATGATCCGGAAGTTATTGCTTCCTATTGTACTGTCCCTGAAGATGAGACTGTAGTTCGCTTTTTGGAAAATGTCTTTGGAAAATCCGTTTCCGATCTTTCCGAAGAAGAGTATGGCTCTATACAATATTTGGAGATTAAGAAAACATCAGGATTATCCCCCAACGCCGTTGAACAATGGGTATTTTCTTATGCCAATAGCGTAGATGCTTTTGGTGATCCTTTAGAGAAAAAGACCATTGCTTTACCCTCTACAGATTCTATTGATGAGTCAAATATTCAGCCCTTTACCGGATTGGTCAGCCTGAATTTAGATGGGAATATAAGCTTCAGCTATGATAATACGAGCTATAGCCAAGATTTGAAAAATCTAGGCAATTTAAAGTATTATTCCGACCACTATATCTATGCCGCAGATTTAAAAAGGATTCTTCCCCATCCGGAGGAAATTTTAGGAATTTCCGGAGTGAATTTTTCCCATACTTTATCCACATATTATTCTCAAGAAAACGAAGAGATAAGCATTGAAAAATATCCTGAGCGAATTCACTTCCTTGGAATCTCTTGGCGTTCGTGTAGATGAAGATTATGAAGGCGGACTTCTTTTCCTAAGAAACCTTCCCGCTTTGAAACGCTTGACCCTGGATATTATCGGAAATGATGCCGTTGTTTTAGACCTTTCTCCCCTTTCTTCTCTTAGTCACTGTACCGATCTTTCCATTACCGGACCTTATCAAGAGCCTTTGGACAATGTCAGCGTTTTATCCGGTATGCCTCAGCTTGAAAAATCTCAAGCTGAAAGACATAACAAGCTTAAAGGATTTAAATTTTGTAAAAAACATGCCCAAGCTAAAGAGCTTGAGTTTAGATACTTTACCTATCCTTTCCTTAGATGGTCTGGCCAATCATCTTTCCTTAAACAGCTTATATCTGGATTGCCATGATGTGGAAAAATGTAAATGCTTTTGTCTACATTAAGTTCTTTACAAAAAAACTATACATTGACTATCATAACTATGATATTCCGGATTTACACGGCTTAACAGCATTGGAAGAAGCGAATCTCTTGGTTTTGGGACTTGGATAAAAATCGCCCACATGCCCTCTTTAAAGAAGCTGACGATTCGAAACTATATGTCCGATTACAGTGCCGACATTTTGCGGGGAATGAATTCCCTAAGCGACCTCTGCTTTTGTAGGTCGCGGAATCACCGGACTGGTAGATACGGACTTGGGAAATGTGTTGCGGGAGCTTCCTGCTTTGGAACGACTGACCATGCTGGGAACCCCTATGGATCGCTATAAGGATTACACGAAAGCCCTTTCCAATATCGGGGTAAGGGAAATGTACTTTTATCCTGAGGATGGCAGTAATGTAGCGGATGGTCCGGTTCTAAGCCTTTCCTTAAGTCGAATGGAAGACGACAACAGCACGGAAATACTAGCTCTGGAAAAGGCGGAGATTCACAATGTAGATGATGACAGCAAGAATTTTGATCAAAATGCCAAAGCTTATCTGTCTCATTTTAAGGCAGTAAAAAGCTGATAATTCCCGGAAATAAACTACAAAGTCTGGATTGTCTGGAAGGACTAAATACTATTGAAGAGCTGGATATCTCCGACAATTACATTTCCGATATCAGTATGCTAAGAAATCTCCCTAACTTAAAGAAGGTAAAGCTGTCCGGAAATTCCATTGCCAATATGGAGATTCTGCCGGATACGGTAGAGGTAGTGGATAGCTTGGAATGAGATAATGCTTCTAAACTGATACATTTGGATTATAAAGGCATTTGGACTATGAAGGCATTTGGATTTTAAAGACATCTGGATATGAATAAGTCAATATAAAAAAAGGAGAAATATGAACTTTTTGCAATATTTTTTTTGGAAGGCATGGAATACATAATGCAGGATTCTATCTTGTTTTATTTTCAGGTATTTTTTTACTATCTAGTGCGATTATATGGCTTGTTCGTCGTCTAACAATTCTACGAACAGGGGGCAGTTTTTTTCTGCCCCCTACCATATCGTGGGAGATACCCTTTATATTCATGCAGGCTTAAGCTGTATCGGAAAGCGGGCTATTCCCTTTTCCGAAATGCGTGCCGTCCATGTGGATCCTATCCATAGCCCTCATGGAGGAAGATATTATGCTATTCAAATTTTGAGAAAGTCCGGACTGCATAAGTTTTTCACTATTACGAATAACGCACAAGGCAAGGTGTATCTGGAAGAATTAAAGGAAGCTTTACGAAAGCATGGCGTAGGGGTGAGATATCTTTCCAAAGAATGATGATGACCGTGAAAAATCTGAGTTTCTACTGTGTCTCCAGAATTTTAGAAATCTTAGCAATCTCCCCTTCCGGATTTTTCCACCAGTTGGAACTCCAGATTCTATGAATCTTCCAGCCTCTGGACTCCAGATACTTCTGCCTATGTAAATCTCTTTCTCTTGCGGACTTAGAGCTGTGATAGAGTTTGCCGTCGCACTCTATGCCCAGCACATAGTGACCATCTTTCTTTATTCCCAAGTCAATACTATACCCTCCGATTCCGATTTGGCTATCCACTTCATAGCCCTTCTCCGTTAGTCTCCGGTATACCTCTTCCTCAAAGCCGCTGTCAAAACGCAGAGAAGTACCGGCATTTGCCTCGATCTCCAAAGGATAAAAGAACTTCTTTAGCCCCCTCCTTATCTCCCTTACTCACCGCAAAGGCATATTGCAGATACTTCTTTAAGAAGCGAGGACCATCGTTTTTAATATCTTCAACCTGAAGTTCTTCCGGGAAAATGGAGGTGACGATATAAACCTTTTCCTTTGCACGGCTAATGGCAACATTAAGACGATTTTCCCCTCCCTTTTGGTTCAGCCAGCCCCATTGACGAACAATCCTTCCATTTTCATTCTTCGCATAGCCGATGGAAAATACAATCACATCTCGTTCGTCACCTTGTACGGACTCGATATTCTTTACAAAAAAACCGATATCCTCCCCGTCCTTTTTTCGAATAATTTCCGCACGAATCTGAGCAGCAAAGACTTCATCTATCCCGCATTCTTCATCAATCAAGTCCTCAATCAAATCCCTTTGGCTGACATTAAAGGTAATAACACCTATAGTCTCCGCCTTTTGCCGATTTCTGAAGAAATCTTTCAACAAATTCACAATATGCTTAGCCTCCGCAAAGGTTGGCGCGATCCACCCATATTCCATCCTCAAGCTTATGTACTTCAATGGGTGGCTTTTTCTGCCTTTTTTTCATATTAGGAGAAACATACAGTCTTCCCTTATAGAAGGCATAGTTGGAAAATGCGATTAACTCTTCATATCTAGAACGATAGTGGAAATTCAACAAAATATCCGGGAACTTAAATCTGGCCACATCTAATAAGCTTTCCTCTTCCAAAAGCAGCGGAAAGCTCCATGTCTTCCGGCAAATCTTCATTGATTTCCACTCTTCCGGAGCCGATTTTCGAAGGTCTTAACTGCTTATGATCCCCTGCAATCACCAGCTTCTTTGCTCTTAGAATAGAGGGGACTCCATTTTCCACATACATCTGGGAAGCTTCATCAAAAACCACCAGATCGAAGAGCCCCTTTTCCAATGGCATAATTTCCGAAACTACTTCAGGGGTTAATAGCCAAATCCGAATACTTTTAAAGAGTTCAAAAGCCAAAAGCGCTTAATGAATTTATTTACGCTCCATTTTCGCTTATTTTCCATCACCCTTCGCATTTCACCATAATGCTTGGTTTGGCGAAGATTCTCTAAGGCTGTACTCAGCATTCCCTGCAGCTTCTTTTTGGTAAGCTCCTTTTTTTCATTCATATTATGCCGCAAGGCTTCGATAATCCCCTGATAATCCTTGATATTTTGGAAAAGTTCCCTATTTTCACTTTCAAAACGGGAAATAAAATCAAACAAAATCGCATCATAGACTGCTGTATTCGCCTTGGAAAGGGAATGCTCATAGAACTGACTACAAGAATTTATTGCCTCAAAATACTCTTTTTCCTGCTTAGATAGACTCTCATATAGTCCCTTAAGCTGCTGATATTCCCCATGAACTGTTGCGGAGTCCTTCAATGCCTGAAATTGATTTTTGAGTAAGGCTTCCAACTCCCTATTTTCCGTATTAGAGAAAAAAATTTAGAAATCTCATAAATACAGTCATTTACTCTTCCCTTGGAGAAAAAGCTTCACAATAAAATTTTTTTCTCTGCCATTCCTGATAAACTTCTTCGTATTCCTTCAATTTTTTTCAGAAATATTCAACATATCAAAGTCAGACAAATGCTCCCGGAATCTTTCCATCCAAGGATAGCTGTCCTTTAGTTCATAATATCTGATTAAATTGGATGTTAAAGCTTCTTTTGAAAATTTATCCTTCAGCTTCGTAAGTTCCTCATAACTTATTGGATAAGCCGGGGAAGCTTTAGAAGAGCCCTGGGAAGCCGAGGAAGCTGTGGAGCCTGAGGAGAAGGAGGAAGTATAAGAGTACTGTCCCTTCCCGGAAAGCAAGGTCTTCGATAAGCTTTCCCTAACAGCTGTTAGTCTACTTCTTTCTAAGGGATTCTCCAGATCTAGACGAGGAAGTTTCCGATAAATTTTATAAGGTTCTATACCGAAGCTTCCCACGGAATATAATTTATCCGAAATCTCCTCCAGTTTTTTCACATCCTCATCAATAACTAAGGAAAGCGTGTCCAAATCCGGATTTTCTGTAAAAAAATATTCCTGTTAAAGTCCAGCATTTTTTCAAGTTGGGCGTAAAATAACTCTTTGTTTCCAATGTCATCAATCAATAAAGAAAAAGATGAAAGATTACCCAGTCTGGAGTAAACCACATCCAATGCCGTTTTCTTTTCCGACACCATAAGCACAGTCTTATCCTGACTGACATAGTCGGAAATAAGGCTGGTAATTACCTGGCTCTTTCCTGTACCGGGAGGCCCTTGCACCACAACACTGTCTTTATAATCAATAGCAGAAAGCACCTCCTCCTGAGAGCTGTTTAAGTCATTGATATAAGTTAAATCTCTTTCCGAGATAGCCTTCAGCTTTTCTTCTTCCTTCTCCTGCTCCTTCTCTATTCCGGAATAAAAATCTTGATAGAAGTCAAGATCATCAATATTTTGTAAAAGGATATTGAGAAGCTCATTGATTTGTCCGCTTTCCAGGATGTCATCGAAATCCTTTTGAATCATACCGGAACGGGTAGGAAATTTTCCCAGCACCATACAGGGTTCCAAATATAATTCTCCGTTTTTATAAGAAGGAAACTCCCCTGCACTGTACTCTTTGAACTTTTGCAGTTCCGTATCCTCCTTTAAAATTGTAAGACCATTTTCCTTATAGAAGCTAAGTAAGCGGTCTAAAAAAGAAAGGCTGCTGATATCCTCAATAACATCATTCGGTAACGGATTATTCATACCGTTAAACTTAAAAAATGCAAGAAGCAAAGTGCTGTTGTATAGAATATCCCTATCCTCATCCAGCTTTAGGCTTACACCAAGACTGTCTCTCTCTGCCACCATAGGAAAAAGGGCCAAAGGACAACGAATATCAAAAATTCTCTCCCGGAAGCCGTCCTTTTACAAAGGGGTAAGCCACATAAAGATCATTTTGACCCTTATCTCGAATGTCCTTTTGAATTTCTCGGAGGAGCTGGGTATATTTTTTATATTGAGATTGGGCTTCGATAGAGCAAACCTGCATGGAAACATTCAAAAAAATAAGGCCTAAAGGATTGCTGCAATCACAGGAAAATAAATCAATTCCCTTTTTGGCCGGAAGCTTTTGCCAAATATAAAAGACAATTCTTTCTGTTGACATCCACCAGCTTCTTTTCCAGTTCTTTTAAGGTTTCTCTGGCTTTCGTATCCATGAGCACAGACTTTTCCATAGGGCTTTCCACAGATTTTAAAATCACATCCAGAAAGCGCTCAGCATAGTTTTCTACGAAAATTTTACCAAGTCCTGCCACACTGTGAAAAATCCTCAATTTTCCTGGGGCAAAGCCTGGCCATCTCATGAATGGCATGATCTGAACAGACCATGGGGGATTTTTCCCCTTTTAACTTGGCCTGATTTTTAATCGTTTCCCTTAAGGAAAACAAATCTTGAAGTAATTTCTCCTGATTCATCATTTCAAAAGCTTCCTTTTCAACAATACTGTGTTTGCTTATATCTAAAGCACTATCCCCTTCTCCCTCAGATTCTCGAGGCATTCTTGCAAATACTCCTCATTATGCTCCTCATAGATGGGAAAGCTACGCTCCACTTCCTCTAATTCTGCATATCTCTCACAAGTCTTTCCTCTATACTTAGGATCCTCCCAAAGTTTATCTACCTTATAGCCTCTTTTCTCCATTTCCTGCATAATAAAAAGATGGTACTGAAAAAGCTTATAGGGAGAATAGGAAAAGACATAATTTACCGTAGCATGCTTTTTTCCCCAGCCATTTCCCCTAAGGGCACAGCATTCCCGGTGTTGCCCAAGAAGCTGCTGTCTTGGTAATTTCCCAATCAAATCCTCATGCCATAATCTCATTTTCCCCTCCGGTACTCTCTTTGACCTTACAGTTATCTTACGCTTTTCCTACTTCTTTTTTCATTATAGCTTGTAAAGCCTTGAAAATACTATACTTTTTTGCCTATTTTTATGTTCACGAACTATGCTTATTTAAGCATTCTGAGCATTGTAATATTCCTCCAATATGCTATTATAATTTTATATTAATTTATGCAAATATTAGGAGGTATTTAAATGAGGATTATTTCCCAGTTCTTTAAGAAATGGGTCCAGGGAGGGATGCTAACAATTCTTACATTTCTTCTCGCATGTACTTTGTTTGTAGGCTTTTGCGCCATCAGAGCTTGCCGTAGTATATGCCCAGGATGAGACAATTTACCTTGATGGAAAGAAAGGTAAGGACGAAAATGACGGTAGCAGCGTAGAAACAGCTGTAAAGACTTTTGAAAAAGCCAAGGAGCTGGCTACAGAGAATCAAAATATTACTACAATTTATGTGGTAGAAGCTGTTCCTGTAAGCGGAGATCTTTACTCTAGCAGACACCAATGCCATCCTGAAGCGTTTCCCGGGATACGGCGGATATCTTTTGACTATTGCAAAAGGCGAAGAGGCAACTCTACGGAATATTACCATTGATGGCGGTGGAGAAAATAACAAGCTTACCGAGTATTCTTTGATTTATGTAGACGGTAATCTGAATATTGAAGATGGTACCATTTTGGAAAACAATATGGTAGAGGACTTAAACTATATTGATGCCAATGGTGGAGCAATCCACGCCAGCCTCAACCCTGTAGAGAAGACCATCAATATGACCGGTGGTACTATTCGAAATAACAGTGCTTACTTTGGTGGCGGAATTTATCTTGGAAACCGTGTTACTTTCAACATGTCCGGCGGTGTTATTGAGAACAACAAGGTGAATGCCGGAAGAACCTACAACAATATTCCCTTTGAATGTGGTGGCGGTATCGCTGCATTTAAAGGCTGCACCATTAATATAAGTGATGATGCTTTGATTACCGGAAACTCCTCCGCGGAGATTGGAGGCGGAATTTCTCTGGGTACTATCGTAGATATCAGCCCGGGAAACACTCTGAACATGACCGGAGGAACTATCAGTGATAATAAAGCAGGATCCAGCGGAGGTGGTATATACGTGCAGGCAGGAACCGGAAACGGTTATTCTGTAGCCAATATCTCTGCAGGCAAAATCATTAATAACAGCATGACCGGTGAAGGTCTTGGAAATAAAATGTTTGGCGGTGGCGGAATTTATGTAAATGGAGAAAATCCAAATTACGGAAGAAGACGCGGAATCCTAAACCTCAGTAATGCCTTAGTAACAGATAACGAAGCTCTGATTGCCGGTGGCGGTTATGCTTCCTGTCCCGTTTCCGATACCGATGTAAACGTAAAGAACGGTATAGCCATCTATGGAAACAGAGCAAAACGGGCGGAAGATATTGACATTGAATCCGGCTACATTTACGGAAAAAGAGCATAGCGGTTCCCCAAGTTATTCTATCTCCGCTTTTTATGCTGGGTGGCACCCCTATAACTGGAAAAATGATGCCAATGAGGAACTTCCCATTAATAAGTTAAACGGAACTCTGAAGGGTTACGAGGAAGAAATCCTTGGATTACATACCGATGTGAAAGAAGATGCAGAGGCAGAAAGCTTGGCCAAGGTTATTATCAGCGGTAACTACTCTGCTACCCGCGGTGGCGGTATCGGATCTAACGGTGCTGTAAATACCGGAGAAAAAAAGGTGATCGAGATTAAGGTTTCCAAGATTTGGAAATACGATAATCCTGAAACCCGCCCTGAGACCATCACTATTGAGCTATACAGAATCAATGATGAAGATCCTGCCAACCCCATTTATATTGGAGCAGAAACGGTTAGTGAGGAAGCCGGAAAATGGGATATGATTTTCACCAATATTCCTAAGCTGGATAACGATGACAGACCCTATCGCTACATGGTAAAAGAAAAAGCCTTAGAAGGATATTCCAGTAAGGTAAGCGGAAACCAGACCAGCGGTTTTGAAATTGTAAACATTCCCGGTATCTCCCTTTCTGTAGAAAAAAAGTGGATTGGAGAAAGTACCAATCAGGTAGAAATTAAGCTTTTGGCAGATGGAGCTACCAAGGCTAAGTTTACCCTTACGGAAGCAGAGGGATGGAAACACATCTTTGAAAATCTTCCAAAATTTGATGCAAATGACGGACATGAGATTGTATACACCGTAGAGGAATCGGCAATCAGCGGATATATTTCTGCAATTTCAGGAGATGCAACTAACGGTTACATCGTAACCAATACCAAGACCACTACTCCTCCTGAGCCGGAGAATCCGAATACCCCGGAAAATCCGAACCCTAATCCTCCGGGAAATACTACACCATCCAATCCTCCAACGCCGTCCAGACCCTCAAGACCCTCTACCCCTACTCCTTCTACACCAGGGTCTTCCACACTGCCTACTTCTACACCGCCTACTCCTACCGTAGCCGGTGAGTCCAGACCTACACCAACCCCGGACTCAAGTGAAGTGGTAGATGCGGTAGCAACACCGGATCCTGAGCACATCCCACAGGTTTTGGGAGAGTCCAGAGAGGTAGCAGGAAATAAGCGTGATACCCCAACTGGAGACAGCTCTCATCTTCTCCTCTGGGCAGGCTTCTTCAGCCTTTCCGCTTTAGGGGCTTAGCTATTATGGACTGAGAAAAAGCAAAAAAATATAATAACTTTACTATAATTTTAGCTTTACTATGATTTTTAGCTTCACTATGGCTTTTGGGTCTTACTTTAGCTACTGTCATAGCATAAAGAAAAAAACATCAAAAAAAGTCGATAGGCTTCTTGTACCAAATCTCCAATTGTTAGATTTTTTAGATCCCAACTTCTAGGGGTGATACAATGCCTATCGACTTTTTTTATTCTAAGCACTATTCCGGAAAATATTCTTTCACAGACCTTTACAAAAGCAAGTTCTCTTTCATAGGTCTTTACAGAGCAAGTTCTCTTTCACAGGCCTTTAGAGACCAAGTTCTTTTTCATACTCCTTCACATATTCCATAAAGTACAAAACTCCCAACTTTAAGACATTTTTCATCAATATCAAAGTATGGGCTATGCTGAGGATAGCGAAGCTTCTCCTCCTGAAATCCCGCGCCCAGGAAGAGCAGGCATTTTGGAGCACTGTATTTTGCAAAATCTTCCCCACCCATCTGGGGTTCCCATTCCAACAAAAAAAGTCTTTTCCAAAAAAACACTTTCTGCGGCTTTTTCTTCCGGTATCTACGCAACGATCATCATTAATCAATGGCGGTGGGCCTAAGTGATACTCCAGCTTTATTTCCGTTTTTTTGTAGATTGGGCTACCCCTGAAGCCACCCGTTCTAAGATTTCCGGATACTGTGCTCTGATTTCCGGATTAAAGGTTCTGGCAGTTCCCATTAAATGAGCCTCCCCAGGAATCACATTAAAAGTAGTTCCCGAGATGAAGGAAGTTACGCTGATCGCAGCAGGCTCAAAGGGACTGATTTCTCTGGATACAATGCGTTGAAGAGACATAACCAGCTCAGATCCCTGCAACTAAGGGATCTACTGTTTGGTGTGGCAATGCCCCATGCCCTCCTTTACCCTTTATAAAAATGTCAAAGGTATCCGCAGCAGACATAATAGGTCCATACCGCAGGGACGCGTAACCTGCCGGTATTTTGCTCCAAATGTGTATGGCAATTAAGCGATCACATTCCAATACTTCCGGCTCATCTTTCATATAGCTTGCGCCGCTATCCTGTATGCACTCTTCTGCCGGTTGAAATAATAGCTTTACTGTTAACTTCAGTTCATCCTTCATTTTCTGCAAAAGCTTTGCTGTACCAAGTAGCATCGTAATATGCGTATCATGGCCACAGGCATGCATTGAACCTTCATTTTTAGACTTCCAGGAAACCTCTGCCAGTTCCTGCACGGGAAGAGCATCAATATCCGCCCTTATGCCAAGCACTTTGTCTGAGGATTGCTTTCCTTTGATCGTTGCAATCACCCCTGTTTTACAGGACTTTGTGTAGGGTATATCCAGTTCATCCAAATAATCCATTATTTTTCTTCTGGGTATTAAACTCTTCCCAGGACTGTTCAGGATTCTCATGAAAATAGCGGCGAAGCTCCACAAGTTCCTTCTGAAGATTCTCTCCTTCTTTAAAGATATCCATCTTGTTTCTCCTTATACTTGTACATCTAAAGTTGTCTATTTTTTTCTAGTTTCCTTTTTATTATTGAAGTTTTCTATCTCTTTAAACTTACTGGATTCTTTAAATTTTTCTGTTTCTTTAAGCTTACCGGATTCTTTAAGTTTTTCTGTCTCTTTAAAGCTTACCGGCTTATTGAGGTTTCTATCATTTACAATTGCCATTTAATGATTTATCTCTCTTAGTGCAGCTTCCAAGCCTCTTACAATCTCTTCAAGGGACAAAGATGCTTTATCCTTTTTATTCACTGTCTGTTCCGGAATATAGGGAACATGGATAAATCCGGCCTTGATTGGAAGGGCATTTTTCTTTATAGAATACAGTACTGAATACATCAAATGGTTACAAACATAGCTTCCCGCAGAATTGGAAACAGTAGCAGGAATCCCTTCTTTTTGATAGCTTCCATCATGGCCTTTACCGGCAGAGTGGAGAAATAGGCATTTTCCCCATCGGGATAAATGGGCCGGTCCACCGGCTGATTGCCTTCGTTGTCCGGAATTCCGGCATCATCTATGTTGATGGCAATTCTTTCCGGGGTAATCTCCGCCCTTCCTCCTGCCTGTCCTATAGAAAGCACATAATCCGGCTTTTTCTTGTTCTATGGTCTCCAGCACAAGCCGGGCAGACTTTTCCAAAAACTGTTGGTACTTCAAGTTTAAGGACTTCAAGTTGTCCTATTTTATCCGGCAAAAGCTTCATCGCCTCCAGCGCCGGGTTAATGCTCTCCCCGTCAAATGGGGTAAAGGCTGTCAATAGTATTTTCATGGATTAATCTCCGATTCCATATCTTGTATAAGCTTTTCCGGAACTTTTCTAGAACTTTTTTTAGAGCTTTTTTAGAACTTTTCCAGACATATTCTAATGCTTTTTCTAGAACTGTTCAATATCTTTAACGCAAGAAATCCCCAGCTCCTCTCCCGCTTTTTGAAGAGTTTCAAAGGAAATGTTTCCCTCTTCAAAGTATAGTTGATTTCCTGTTTCCGATAGCTGCGTAACAAGGATAGAAAGTTTAGGACTTTGGGGGAGTTTTTTTGAAGTTTTGAACCGCTTATATTCTCTGTAATTCCTGCGACACCTGTTGTTTCTGTGATCTCTGTGGATTCTTTCTTTATGTGTTCTATACGCTCATCCTGCTTTAAGGAATCCCTATCTCTTACTACCGGTGCAAAAAATGCCTCCAAGCTCTCATGCTTTGCATAGCGTAAAATCCCTTGCCATTCATTGGGCTGATTGGTCAAGTCCTCTCCCACCCCGGGAAGTTCAGAACGATCTGACTCACAAGGCAAAGGGCCATTTCCATGGCGGGTGACATAGGGACGTGTCACATAGATGGCTTCATCCAAAGATAAGCCTCGTTTTTTTCTAAAAAAGATAGCCGGATTATGAATTCCGGTTTTGGAAGAAGTCAAATGGGGCGCATAGGCCTCATAGTCCTGATCCAAAAGCAAGCCCTGGCCTGTCTCGAAAATCAAATGTTGAAACCCCTCCAACCATTTTCTATCCGCATCCACTAAGGTCAGAAGCTTCACATTCTCCTTCACTTCCTCTACAAAGTTTTTCCAGTACCGTCTCATTGTTTAGCATCTCACAGTAGGGATTCAAAAGATTTGCGAAATTCGAGAAAATCGTGGAATTAGATGGATTCGAAGGATTTGAAGCAGTGGAAGGATTTCTAAAATTCGATTGGTTCATGGATTTCGAAGGAACTGGTGCTTGAATCCCCAAGATTTTTCGCTCTTCTTTCCGTATACTCTTTTTCGAATATGCTTTAAACAGTCTAATAAATCTTGCTTACTCCATGTAGCAAGCTCTTCCACAGTAATTCCGTATCCGGCGGCATTTCGCTGGACACATTCCTCTATGCCCATACCGCAGGAGCCGTGGCGGTTCTTGCCTCTGGCAAATTCTGCCCCCATATTTAAAAGTACATCATCTATGGTTGTTATTCGTGCATTTTTTTCAGAATAAAGGATGGGCTGAAAGCCGAAGAGCTCTGTAAAGTCTTTAACTTCCTTACCCAGCTGAAACAGGTCCGGCATGAAACTGTCGGCAAATAAAGTAGGCACATGGTATTCCGCCCCGGCGCCTATTTGATGATGGATAAAACGCCATTTTCCTTCCGGATCTTCTACCGTGTGCCCTGCCTGTCCGCCGCCGTTATGTTTGATAATCAGGGATTTCTTAAGGGATGAAGCAAGACTGCTACAAGTAAAGCCCTTCCCCTCATCCCCAAAATTCTTGCCAATAACCGCAATTGATCTCATAGATAAATGTTATTATCCTTTTCCTAATGACTTTTATTTTTTATAGATATTAGTTCATCCTATGCCAATAACTGCTATTTTCTCTGAGCTAAGCGTTTGCCCTGTGCCCATGACAGTGATTAAGCTTATAGGAAAATGTCTTCATTCCTTTGTAAGGAAAGCTGTGCCAATGCCGCGCTAATCACAGGACGATTAATCTCATCCCAACGACCAAGAACTTCCTCTAAGACAGCGCCCTTTTTGCAACTGAATGGCACTGATAATGATTTCCGGAAGACAGGAAATATCCTGTCTTGCCAGTACGATACAATGCCCCGGCAGCAGCTTCTCATTTTCCTGATTGTGTCCGCCAATCATGATATGAAAAACATGGAAGGATTGCTTAACTTCATTTAATAAATCCTCTTTGGTGACACTCGTTCCAATATCGTCGCCTATAACCCGGGAAATCGTCATTCCCACCGAATCACTGCGAATCTCTGCCATATCTCCGATGGTAAAAAGAAAGCCTTTTTGCTGTCTTTTCTTCACCGCATCAATATTGGTGTGGCGGGACAAGAATTCCCAAAGACAGGTGGGTACCACCTGACCATTTCCATGATTTTCAAAGTAAATGTCTAAAAGCTGCTCGGCGATACGAATATCCGACTCAAACTGAGTCACCTGCAATGGGGATGCATCCTGAAAATCTCCGTAAGCCGCACACATCAGAGCAGGATCCGCCACGGCGCCGGTGGAATACAGCTTTGTAATCAGCTCATTTAAGGCTCCCGTTGCCAGCTCCACCGCAAGATAGCCCATGGAGCCGGTCACATCCAAGCCCACAACAATAGGAGTGGTATTGGGATGCTCCTCAGAGTCAAAACACTCTCTGGTTCCGATGAATTTCGGATTCATCTTGGGATTACATTCTCTTCTTGTAAATACTTCCTCTACCCTCTGCCCGTTGGAGAGCTTTCTACTGCTTTTTAATTTCTGCCAATCTGATGCTGAATAACTACCGTAACCCATATTTTCCTCCTATTTCATCTTCACAAAACGATGTCCGCCAAAGCCCTCTTCGATCACCCTATCCCATGCGGCGAAGTCCTGAAAGGCATCCCCTTCCGGCTCTGCCAATAAAAATTCCTCCAAAAGAGCCGGACTATGGATATTTTCCGCAACGGATTTTGCGGTCTTTCGTAAATCCAATAAATCCTGATAGCTGCGCTTCCTCTCCACATTTCTCCAATCCCCAAAGAGCATCCCCTCATGGGTAAGAGAATTCACAAAAAGACTGGATGCCGTTATATCCCCGTGCTGAAGCTCTGAATACTCCAAGGCGCAACAGATATTTTCCATCCGGGAAATCACCCAGGCCAAATGCTCCGAAGCAAAGGGGGCAAAAGACCTCAGCGGGATAGAAATAGGGCTTTCTGGTAAAAAAATCAGACAGACCTTTCCCGCATCTAAAAGCAATCTTAGACTTTAGCATCGGAAAACATCTTGATAACTTTATATCCGCTTCCGGAAAGCTAAGACGACTTAAGCCCTGCATAAAAGCATTTGCCCCATCCTCCCGGTCAAAGACATAGACCACCGACTCCCGGCATAAGTAACAGACCATCTCGGGATAATGATAACGATCCATATAGGAGAGGGTTAAATTCTTACCATTTGCCATCAGATAGGTGGCAGTGCCCAGCTCTTCCCATAAAGTATCGCCGCTATAATCATTTTCCTTCTCGCTTGCCTTCGCCTTGTAGTAAGCCAAAAGCTTCTTTCGAAACTCATGATTCCCTTTGAATTCCGCATCGGACATAAAGGCTCTCGCCCCGCAATAGGGGCACTGAAATCCACCGGCACTGCCAAGCTCCAGCTGGGCGCCACATTGCTTACAACGATAGGTAATCATAGACCTCCTTTGATGAGCAAATTCGTTAAGAACTTTCAAAAAGCAACAAAGTTTAATTACAGAGAAAGTATAGCATAGATGGAGGGGGAGGTCTATTTGAAGGGAAAAACTTTATCGAATCTAAATTCAAATGGTATCTATAATGAAATCAACTCCGTAAAGAATAGATGTTCTATTAACTTTTATCTAAATCTTATACTTTGTTCCTCTTCCACTGCCTACAATCGTAACGTAATGATTTTCCACCATTCTCTTTAACAGAGCTGCTGTCTTCGATTTTCCAAATGGCACTTCTTCCATAATCTCACTAATGGACTTGGGATAGTTTTTCCTTAATACAGCATATACAACAGCCTCATCTGCATTTAGATTTATACTGCTGACAACCGGCAATGTAACTTTAATGGAGTTCTCAAAGACCTCAAATACCGGCTTCTTTTGACTTTCTTTATAAGCTTCTTTAATTCTAATAATTCCGGTGCCAAGAATTTCCACAATATGCAAACGATAAAATACATTACCCAAAATAGGATTTCTGAGCATAGAGATATTTCCCTTTAAATACTCTTCCTCCGAAAGTCCTGCCGGCAAGCCTCCCGGAGAGCTGACTTCAATTCTATCTTCAAACATCAGCACACGGATTTGTGCATTAACATCCCAGGTTCTGTGAATCAAGGCATTGGCAATGGTTTCTCTGAATGCTTCCTCAGGAATCTTCTCTACCTTTACCCTATCCATACCCCGAATTTCTTCATATTGATAATAATCGCGATATATCTCAACCGCTTTCTCCAGTTCAGAAAGTATGGACTCCTTTTCCAATACTGCACGCTTCAAAATAATACTGATATCTTCTCCAAATCTGGCTATATCTATTCCGGGAAAATGATTGTGATCCGCAAGGAGCTCTGCCGCATGGTTGTAGCCTTCTCCATCATGATATAAATTCAAGGTCTTCAAAATGTCTTTATTTAAAGATTTTTATCCCTATTTCCTGTTTAGCTCTCCGTTCCAACTCCGAAAAGGAAAGCTCTTGTGTATCCGCAGGAAGCTCTTCATAATGAATATTTCTGCCCTGCAGAATCAATCTACTAAGCTCCAGTTCATCCACTTCAATAGTCGCGGTATCATTTCTGCGATAAGCTTTGGATTTATAGGTATAAGGTTTAGCCGGGTCCGCCTCCACTGTAAGGGTTACGGTTTTTATCTTTCTCATTTACCGATAGTTCATACTGAGGCTGAGGGCGAATGGCATCATTAATTTTATTCTCTATGGCAAGGCAGGTCTCCGCCGGATCCTTTTAGCCCGATTATTTCACCTGTATCTCCTACACCAAATACAATCTGTCCACCATCATAGTTGGCAAATGCACTCACCGTTTTTTTAAAAATGTATTGGAAATATCTGATGTAAATTCCAGCTGTCTAGTCTCTTTCATCCCCATTACCTCCTTGTAGTTAGAACAATAGTAATTGAAAACAGCCGTAAATTCAACCGTAAAATTTTACGGTTGAATTTACGGCTGAAAAAAATCGACAAAATTGCTTTTCGATTGAATTAAGTCCTATAATGACTCTGTTTTGTAAGAAGCAGTTTCCATTTTTCGATTTATAATACAGAGGAAAAAGCTAGAAGTACAAGAGGGAGACAAAATCCAGAAATATAAAAGGGGGAGAAAATGAAAATGAATCTTTTAAAGTATTCACTGCTTATCGCAGCATTATCCGCTCTATCCATTACCGCCTGCAGCAGTAAAACGGTAAAGGAAAGTAACACAGTGAGTCCCACGGAAGCTAAAAAGAAAGCAGTTCTTCGAATCTCCGTGACGCCGAGAAAGAAAGCAATAATGCCGATTCCAACGAAACAGAAAAAAGTAGTGCTCCGAATCCTACAGAATCCGGAGCAACAGAAGGTGAAAAGGGAAAAGCTGAAAATAATTCTGATTCTCTTGTTGGAGCTTATAACACCAATCTCGTAAGCTTCTCTCTGAAGGATAACCCTGGGTGCCATGACTGCCTTTGAAGCGGCATTTCCAAATGGCTATAACTATACCCATTATGAGCCCATAGCCCTGCTGGGTCACCCAGGTGGTTTCCGGCACAAACTACCTTTACTTATGTAAGAGTACTTGGACGGATTATCAGGAAAAATGTCTCCTTCGTGCTTTTACAGATTTATCAGGACCTTTCCGGAAAGTCCCAGGTTGTGGGAAGCGCCATTCTCTTTCCCACAGAAGAATCCAGAGAGGAGGGAGAAGATTACATTTACAATACCGGCTCCTATCTCCCGGAAAATATTCCGGCAATCCAAAATACCTTTGAAGAAGCTGTACCGGATGACGAAAATGCCTACTATATTCCCCTCGCCTATATCGGAAAGCACAGCCAGGAAGGCAAGCCCGAAGAAGATGTGATATTTGCCGCCAAGGATCCTAGGGGAACAGATACTAAAAATAAGCTATGAGCTTTTTTTACATTGGAAAAAGATAAGGACGGAAAAGCAAAGCTAGTAAAGACGGAGGATGTGGTATTTCCGGATTTTTAAAGTGGAACCGTTTTTACAGTTCCTCCGGATGGCTCTTAAAATACTGACGGAAATGTTCTTTTACCTCTGTCATATCCGTTACCGCTTCCAGGGTTCCCACATAGTTCTGCTCCTTGTCCCGAACCGCCATATAGCGCACCAGGAAGGGCTTTCCGCCTTTTTCCATCCAGATAGGCACTTCATCTTCCTTTCCATCCCGGAAGTTTCCGATAATCATACGCACCATAGGTTCCACTTTGGGAGGATGACAGGAAAATACTTCCCGATCAATGGCCATTTGCGGGCGTTTAAAGACCTTTGGCCCTTCATTAAAGAAACGATTGATATTGTCCTTATCCACGAAGGTAATCTCCACCGGAAGGGTATTTAACATGGCGATAAGCTCATTTTTCTTTAAATGTCCACCGGGCATAGTGATTTCTCTATCGCTTGTAGAAGGGGACTCCCCACTATTCCCGGATTTTCCTTCCAATGATTCTACCCTGCGAAGCAGGTCTTCCAGCATTTTTCCGGCTTCCTGTGGAAGTTCAGCAGCATGAAAATCTCTGGAATATTCTTCGGAAGCTTCTTTCCTATCTTTCTCTCTTTCCGATTCTCCTGTAGCTTCAACCGCTCTCCATTTTTTTCCGGAGTATTGCCGGTTTCTTCCGCTTCCTTCCAACTTACATTTTCAACAGAAAAAAACAAGCATCATAGTCTTTGGAATCGAAGTAAATCTGTATCCACTCCTCTTTTTTTGAAATTGCAGGGCGCACATGGGGAAGAGAATATTTTCCTCCTTATAAATCATCTCCTCCATACGGTTCCGTACAGCAAGATAATTCTTTAAGAAAAAAAGCTGTTTAAGATGCTTTCCGCAATCTCCGCTTTGCTTCTAATGTACTCTTCTTCCTCGTCATCCAAGTCTTCTCCGGTGTTCTTGAGCGCTCTCACGCCCTTGCTCTTCTCAGTAAGCTCTCTTTTCACTTCTCCCAGAGTATCCCGAATCTCGTCATCCACTGTCCACATGACTTGAGAAGGACCGGAAATGTCGTATTTCACCTTTAAAAGCGGATAGAGAAGGTCTCCCTTCTTCGCATAGTGCACGGTAAAGAAACGGAGTTTTGCAAGCTCCTCTGAAAATGCAGCAAGCAAAAGCTTCCCAATCCGGTGCCCCTTGTGCGTCTTCTACTCCCTCTGCTCCTTGTGCGCCTTTTTACTCCTTCAGCTTTTTCTACTTTGTCTGCTTTGGCTACTTTATTATTTCCGTTAATTCTTCCGGAAAGGCTCTCTACCAAGCTTTCCCATCTTGCCTTCGTGTTTTTCCAAATACTTCCCAAGAGCCTCATTTTCCTTGGTAAATGTTGCAAGAGGATGTCCGGGAATCTGAATCAAGGCATCTGCCTCTTCACTTTTATTGATGTAATTTTTCTCCTCTTTCCCTGGCTGATTCTTTTAAAGAAGCCTGTACAGCTCTTTCCGCATTGGCAATCTGCTCTTCTCTAGTATCTCCATGGAAGAGGGCCGAATGCACATCACAAAGCTTCTGTACTTTCGAAAGAGGCATGCCGGACTCCATGAGCCCTTGCTCCGCCCTCATGATTTCCGCAGGATCCACATCCTTAAAATCCCGTACAAAATCTGCACGCACAGACTCCAGATCCTCCCCTCGGACAGACGATCCAAAAAGCGAACGCAGGACTTCTGCACGATCTACCGGAGCTTTAGTTGCCTCAAATGCATCAGCTATCTTAGTCTCCTCAGATACCTTAGATGCCTTAGCTATCTTGGCTTCATCAGTTGCATCTACAGACTCAGTAGGAAAGGGCTTCCCTCCATCCGTTATCTCAAATCCCTTTTCCCGGAATGCGCGAATAATCTCCTCCATAAGAATCTTCTTCATCTGAGATCCTTTCTTCAGATTCATAATCCGACCTACAGAAGCCAGCATGGCAGGATTTTTTTAATTTCCGTGAATCCTAATTCAACCATGATGTCGGCAACTTCCGGATACTCCTTTACAAGGGATGCAACACTTTTATCCAAATCCAAAATCTTATCCATTTTCTTCTCCTTCTCATTCCACTGATTTCTTCTGACAATCATGAGGCGGGTTTACTTTTTTACTTGCCGGAGAGAGTCAGATTATTTTTTACGATATTAGACTGATGCGTATACTATAGTTCTTGTTAGTATATTCTAATTATCATTTAAAAAAATGATTTTTGTTGCTTATGCAACAAATGCAAGGATATTATCTTTTTTTCATCAGAAATTTTTCATTAAGGATCGATAATGAGTCCAGCTTAAATTAGGACGCAGTGCGTCCTGAATTGTAATTGTAGACTAAAGACTGCGCATATTCCGTAAATTACTCTTGTCGTAGCTTTTTCCACATTCACTTGTCATTTTTCAAGAGAGAAAATGAAGAATCTCCATCTCTAAAAAATACTTTTATATCTTCGATATCACGAATCAAGCGTCTTAAATCTCTAATATCCGGATTCAAAATGTCCGTAATTCCCTTAGAGAAGGCAGAAATTATCAAACCTATACTGAGACAGAAAAGAATTAATACAATGGCTCTTCTAATCAGTAAGGACAATGAAACATCCTTAAAAAATTCAGCTAATAATATAGTGATAACAGGAAGTAAAATGTATGTTGTCATCCCTTTAAATAAGCCCCTAAATCCTTTCCATGTATCATACAATTCTTCCTCCTTTCTAGCCATTACGATAATCTCATCCAACTGCGTTTTTATTATGTACATCAATATGAAAAAGACCTTAATAATTTAACCATCTCATTTATTCTTTTCTCAGCAGCAGGCCCGATTTTTTTTCATTTAATATTCTCTTTTTGTTCCATTTTATTAATTCCACCGATAATCAAAAATCAAAAAAAGCAATAATAAGTATTGCAGAGGATCCAAATATACCTATCATATATCCCAATAAAGCAAATGCAAGTATGAGCATTGAACCAATAATCCACATTGCTAAAAAAATTTTTTTCATATAATTGCATATCCTTAAAAGAGAATGTGCTATCCTTTTGTAATATATCCACTTTGTATCTCTTAAATAAATAATTAAACATGTCCTACTCTCTTTTTTTCTACAATTTTTTTCTCTTTTTCTGATTTTTTTCTCTTTTTTTCTGATATTGCTTGACACCAACTTTTTTTGAATTAGATTAAAGAAGTTCAATGAATGTAATGCGCTATATTAGTAAGGTGTCTGCATGCAGATGCTGATATGATTGGTGCATCGATTCAAAAGGGTCCTCTGAACGGTGTCTGTTTACAGATGCTTTAGTCAGACGGCTCTTTTCTTTTTCCCCATTTTAAGTAATCATAAATCAATATCAAACGTCTTATATTCGTTTTTACTGGTGGTGTTGTTTCTTCATAGAGGATATTTCTATTTTGCTCAAACAAATCTTTTAGAATCGTTTCCAACTCGTCAATTGAAATCTTATCCTCAGGAAGGTGAGCCACTAGCCTGGTTTTTTTCTCAATCGTAGCAGACTTTAAATTCCAGATGTCCATGACAGAATGATACTTTTCTACTATATGTCGCTGATTCCGTATAGTTTTAGAAATAATCTTATCAAAAGTATACTTAAGTGCAAGTTCCTCAGCCTCCGGATAACTTTCTTTTGCACTTACTAACAGCTTGTTAACCGGAAGCTTGTTTGAATTTTGTTTGAGTAACTTAGGAAAAGCGTATCGCAAGAGTTCATCTGCACTAAAATTCAAGTCTCCAAGGACAATATTTCTATACCATTCACTTGCATCAAGACCACTCAATCCTTTCAACCCAAATTCTGAAGCTCTACCGATGGCTAATACCAAATCCTCATCTTTAACCCTCGTATCATCAATTGAAGCTACCCGCATTGTTGCAGTCGGGCTATTTGTAATAACAAAAATTATATAGTTCCTCTTTAAAATGCCTTAGCAATCTAACCGGCATTTTTGCTTTTTTCATTTCTAACGCACGATATAATTGAGAAAAGTCGCTAAGACCAATCTTTGTCATCTGCAAAGGTTCTGATTCAATCATGACCGCATAAGAAGATATCTCTATTCCGTTATTATTAGGTTGGTATTCGACGAAAATAAAACGATCAGACAGTTTGTGTAACTGTTGTGTATCGAGACAGCTTACTATCGATCGAATAATCTGCTGTATGTTACAGTCACTTATAGAATATCCAAGAAAAATAATCGGATATTCCATAAAAATAGTCATCAGCTTTGCTGCAAGATACTTTTCCTTTTCGTCAAAAATCTGATAATCTTTTTCATTTATAACAATACTTTCCGGCAAATCAACTGAACCGTGTATTTTATATATCTCTGCAATTCCCTGCAATGGGGAAAATATCAACTCACTCTGTCCAATATAAGTTTTATATCCATCAAAATGATCCTCTAAAAACGTATCGTAATTTGTTGTAATAACTCCTGATATGCTGTTTAAAGAGATTTTTTCCAATAATTCTATTTCTTTTTGATATTGTGGAATTATAGAAAAGGATCGTTTAATGTAGGCAGCCACTTCCGCTTTGAATGGAGAAGCACCATTAGCTACACTTTCTAATTCCTTTTCATTAAGATTACGCTTTTGCAGGATTGCTAAACCACTCTTCATTGAAATCATTTTCTATTAACGAAGCAACTCTTGGCAGGGTCATAGAAGAATTTCCACTGGATGCCTTATTTACATAGTATTGATACGCAAATTTATCATCTCTGATTTGTGTGGCAAAAATGCTTTTAATAAACTTTCCCAATTTGGCAGTTCTAAGTATCTTCTTGACATTCCAGAACCGATAAATAGAAATGGTGTGGTGTTAAATCCGTTTACAATTTCAGTTAATGTCATATCTACCATTCCTCCTTAATAATTCAACGTAATACTATTCATGTAACCTGATTATATCACCTTCAATTTTTTTCTTATCCAAAAGCTTATTTCCAATAATTCCTGTGCTACATCTTTACTTTTTTTACACGCATTAGATTGTCATCCACCTTCGCTCGAGATAGAAAAATTCATACTTCCATACCATACTATCTCTTCATCTATGATAGCGAAATGTTCATGCATATGCTCCTGAAGCTTGATCTTGACACCACAATTTTTCAAGTATCTCTACAAGTCTTTTTGTATCCTCAATCTTTTCTTCCGGATATCCCTCCGGATTAAGAGTTATCACCGTAAGCTTAACTCCATCTTCCTGTCTCTGTTTTATAAGCTTTACGAAAGCATCAACCTTGGCGTGATTTAATCCGGGACTGGAAATAATAATTTCTTTATTGGCCTCCAGTAAATCTTTTTCATATACTTTTTCATAGCTATCTATATCAAAAATAGTATTGGCATACTGTTTTTCGACAATAATATTATTGCAAATTTCATATCCGATTTTCTTGTAAGTCCTTAGGCGCTTATGATACATCTTCTCCAGAACACGTATATGAGAATCCACATAATCGTATATGATTACTTCTGTCTTCGTGTCATAATCTCGATGCAAGCGCCCGGCAAACTGCTCAATATTTCCTTCTGCGGCAGCAGGCATGGTAAGCATCATTGTATCAAGGCGAGGAAAATTAAAGCCTTCGCCAATATATTTATCAATAGCAACAAGGACGATAGACTCCGCATCCGGAACTGCTCTCATTTGAATTCTCATTTCATCCTTAGCTTTTCTACTGCCCCCTCCTTGCAAAAGATAAACATGGTCTGCCTTCCCCTGCAATCGTTGATATAAAAGTTCAGCGTGTTCCTTATATTTAGTTAGGACGAGAGGCGTTCTACCATTTTGAATGCAATTTACAACATCCGAAATAATCTGTTCATTTCTGGATTCACATTCAATAACTGCCCTATTTGCCTCCGTAACTTTTTAAATTCGATGTACTGACTAATCTTGTAAATCTTGGATAAACAAAGTGATCAATCCCTTGTTTTTCTGCTCTTTCCTTTGCCGTATAGCGGAATCTTATGGGACCGAACTGCATAAAAACTTTCTTTTCCAATCCATCTTCCCGTTTCGGTGTGGCCGTTAAGCCATAGACATATTTCGCTTTTGCTGAACCAACAATATCTTCAACCGTCTGAGCCGCTCCGTGATGACATTCATCCATGATTACCATTCCATACTGCTCGAGCATTGGATTAATTTCTTCCCCCTTTCCCAAGGAGGAAAATATTGCAACATCTATAATACCGGTCATCGAATTATGACCGGCATGTAGTTTTCCAATGATGTTCTTTCTCTTTTTCACTCTTCCTGTTTTTGTCTTATATTCCGGTAACTCAGCATTTATATCCAGAAACTTGTTTAAATCCTCAATCCAATTCTTCTGGATTTCCGTATTATGAACAAGTATCAGAGTATTGGTTTTCCTTTCTGCAATCATATACGCGCCAACAACGGTTTTACCAAAAGAAGTGGTTGCTGCAAGAATACCATTATCATATTCTAAAATAGCCTTAGCCGCTCTCATCTGTTCATCGTATAAAGTGCCGTTAAAAGTAACATCCAATGCATTTCCAACAGTCCTATGATCAGCCAGTGTAATTGGAATATCTGCTTCTTGGAATCTATCCACTATCGTTTCCAGTAAGGCTCGTGGAATACAGATATAGCCGGCCTCATCATAACCACAGAAAATGATTCTCGGAATTCCTTTTTGTTGATAATCCCATAGAAGATTTCTTATAAAAAAATCAGGATTACTAAATGCCGCCATACGTCGTAAAGCATTTTGCATTCTCGGTTTCATGCTTTTTGTGCTAATGTATACTTTATCAGCAATAACGATTTCCACCGTAGCGGAAACATCTTCTTTATGAAAAGCTATCTTTCCTTTTTTCCAGGGCTTAGTCTCCTTTTTCATCCGTTATGCTATCAGTATCTACTGTATCCGTATTGAAATCATTATTGAGTACACCAAGAATTCCGTACAAAGACCATTCTTGTATCTTTTTTTCGACTGTTTCAGTAGAAATTTTCTTGATTTCCCTTAAGCAATCCCATTGATTGGGATAAGCATTCCAATTCTCATCCACAAAGGCACTATTTCCCTGCTTAAGAGCCTGTCCCTGCAACGGTAAGGCAACCAGATTTCCTAGCCCCGGCTTTCCTGTTTTTGTGTTAATAGGCAAATGGTCTTGAGCCGGAAGCATTCTATCATAGTACTTAAAGCTTCTCATATTTACAGATTCAGCACCTTGGGTTAAAAGTGATGTTCCAAATCGACGCGCAATACTTGCCAGAATGGGCTTCTCAAAAAATATCCAAATATGAGCGCCTTTTCCGGAGCGGGAGCGTTCAACCAGAATGGGGACTTCATTATTTTCACAAATCTTTCTGAAAGCATTAACTTCCGCTACCCATTCCGAATCAATATTCGCACCATCGTCCCCACCATTTAACTCATCATGGCAATCAAAGTCGAATACCAAAAAAATTAATCGTTTCATCCGGAAACATCGGGTATAGTCCTATAACATCCGAAGCATCTTCTTTTACTCCAAGTAAGTGCTCATATAATACTTGCCCGGTCAGCTCCTTATATCTTTGGTTCCGACATTCTCCACAATGGAACTGTGGATTATTCTTCTTGGGGCAAATTCCATCCTTCCAAAAAGTTCCAGCATTGCGTATAATAACCATGTTTTTCCGGTCTTCTTATTTGCTTTTTCCGGATCTCTTACTATATACATCATTTCGTCCCTTAAACAAATGATAGAAATATTGAACGTGCTGCTTCGTAGGCTTAACAGGAAGAATGCGTGCTCCTTGATCCTCCTCAAAAGCCGGATTCTTATCCGAGAGAAATCTTCTGACTCTTTGACTTCTAATTCATAGGAAATCCCGGCATCATCAAGAAGACTATGCAGATATTCGATTTCCTCTTCCAGTTGTCTGATTCTTGATAAATACTGTTCCTCATTCATAAAATCTGCCTTTGTTTGGAATTTTATTGTATTTAATAGGATTCACAAAGAATTCTGTATCAGATTGATATCTTAGTTTAAAAAGTGTGAAAAGTTTAAACACTTTTTAAACTTTACTCCATTTTTTATGGAGAGTGATTTATAAAATCATTAAACTTTCTATCAGGCTCTTCCCTTTTTTTCTTAGATGATTCGATTTCAACTTTACGCAACGTTCTCTCTTATCAAACTGTTTCAGGTCCGTATACTCCATCTCCAATTCATCTAAAAGATATTTGCACACTTCTTCTCATCATCCTGACACATATCAAGTTCATACAACATATCATTAATCTGATTTTCCTCTAACTCTATCACTGCCATATGTACACCTCTCTATCTCACATGCTCTGTGATGCCTCCATCCTCATGGGCGTCCATAAAATATTTCGTAAACTCTTCCTTTTCTATGTATCTGCAAATTTCCCTTATCCTCATACCAAAACACAAGTTTTCTGGTATCCCCGATAAACTCTTCATTCAGACGATTAATAATCTGTTTTAGATTAAATTCTGCCATTTACTTAACCACCTTCCAATTTCCAGAACGACGACTTCCTTCTCTTAATAAGAACGCCTTTTTCCTGTAGCCTAGGCAGAATACGCTTGATAGTTCCTATCGTGATTCCAGTCTGATTATGCAAGGCCTGTTACGTAATACTCGGATTTTGTTTTACCGCAACGATTATCAGCTTCTCGTCTTCTGTTAGTTCAGTCGCATTGGTTGCAATTTCAGTCGCATCAGTCGCATTAATTGCACTATTAGTCGCAGTTCTATCTTCGCTCGGGCCAATTCCCTTGCGATAAATGTTTTACAACAAGGTCTACCTCTCCACCTTCAAATACAGGAACAGCAAGTCCTTCATCACATACTTCTCGAACAACTCTCGGAATTCCGCTTCCCCACTTTTCCATCAGTTTCATATAGGAATCATCAATGGAAGTTCTAATTTTCTCTTTCGGCTGCATCAATCTCTACAACAGTATATCCTATAATATTGATAAGATTGCCCTATTCTCGAACATAGAGTAAGTCTTTTATCTGCCCTACTTCCTTAAATCCTCAATCAAATAGTCAAATTCCTCATGTAGCAAATTAAGGCTGTCATTATCCATATAAGCGCCATAAAGCTTGTTCAATACACTTTCATCGTTAATACCTTTCTATGCTTATAATCGCCTTAACAAAGTCCCTATGGTTATCATTTACTATATCTTCAATTCTGATATGTAATGACCTCCTGTCAAGTGTAAATCATAGAAAATCACCACAAACTTTTATTTAATTATTTCTGAAGACATCTGGAAAGAGCTCCGGAGTATCAGTTCCCGGCCTTGGCCACTCTGATATACGTGGATTGGTTACCTACAGGTCAATGGTCCGCCGTGAGCTCTACCGTCTAGTTTCGTGGATCACAGATTACTCTGTGCCGACATAGAATTATCGTAGATAGCTCGAACCTTGAAATGGTCGGAGCCCTTTCAAGATGTCTTCAGTTGTTACTATTATTTTTTTGCAGATGTGTGTGGCATAGCCATCTCACATCTGCTTGATTACCCACCATAACAGCGGGATGATGATGTCAGGCTGCAAAGCACCGCTTTAGCGGCTTGGCCTTGATATTAGCAGCACGATGTTGCACTCATAGTGTCAGGCAATACAATCTGTCATCATGCCCCACATAAAGCAGGCAAGTTCTCTTGCTATTGCTGTTTTTGGCTACGTTGTGTTTCTTACAACTGCCAAGAACCATCTTGTAATACCTGCGTCTTAGACGCTCGTTTGCTTTATCTGCATAAGCTATGATTTCCGGTGTGTTTCCGGACTGTCGTGATTTCAATTCTTTCGATTTGAATCCAATCTTTCCCCTCGCATAGCATTGAGATGCTTCTGTAAGCAGTAATCGTATATGCCTGTTACCCGCTTTCGTGATGCCAAGCCTTGTTTGATTCTCACCACTGGAATTCTCCCCTGGTACAAGACCGAGGTACGAAGCAAAGTTCTTGGCAGAAGCAAAACGTTTGAAGTCACCAACTTCAACCAGAACAGAAAGTGCTGTATGCGTTCTCACCCCGATGAAACAGCAAAGCTTCTTAACCGCTTCCCTGTACTCTTCTAGTGAAGCAAGCTCCTCAATACGCTTGTTCATTCTTTCAAGCTTATCGGAAAGATTCTGATAGGTCAGCAGATATTCGTCCAGGATTTCCTTGTATAGAGCCTCAGGAGTTAATGATCTAAGCCATTTGAGATGAGCTGCTGTCCAGTGACTTTTTCCATTATAACGATAGCTATGTCGTAAGCAGAACGCAAGTATCTGCTGCTTTATCTTTTTAAAAGCAAGCTTGTGGTCATCCCTCATGCGCAAGAATTCTTTTTGTTTCTTCATCTTTTGCTGTAGGAATGTGAACAGAGCTATAGTTGTGTTGAGCAAGACATTTAGCAATGATTTCAGCATCGCGCTTGTCTGTTTTAATACGCTTCTTACTACGCTGCTCAAGCATTGTTGTAGGGGCAAGAATAACGCAGTTTACATTGTTCGCTGATAACTGGTGATACAAAGTATAACCGAGGCAACCAGCCTCATAACCGCATATGAAGTTAGCATCATTTCCGTAGATGCTTCTAAGGAACTCAAATATTTCAGAACCTCCTTGTAATCAGCTTCTGTTCTTTGGTGATAAGAAGCCTTTTCAGCTTCAAGAGTGTAAGCACAAAGTGAAAAAAATTTTCCTTATGAACGTCCATTCCTACGTAAATTGTGTTATGATTCATTTGATGACCTCCCTTTTGTATGCGGTAATCCCTGCTGTTGTTTTGCAACTACATTATACAGGTAAATCCACGAATTTTACAAAGTGGAGGTCATTACATATTGTCTAGCTCTCATTGCTTTGTAATCCATGTTTTTGTCTCCTCGATGAGTCTGGATAACTACCTTAAATTCATTGCAGGATATGGCTCTGAACATCGAAATGACATTTGATTCTGCCTGTCTTCATCATTCGAATTTGGTGACTCTGAGTATCAGATTCAGTGGCTCTCAAATGCCAGAATAATCAGTGCCTAATAGTCATCTACTTTTAGACCACTCTCCTAACAATCTTTAATAATTTCAGCCCATTGCCCTGTTCGAATCCTGCTTGTAGCGAGTTTTGTATTCAACTTGAATTCCTTACTGAGATAGTGTGCAAAGTGGAAAAAAAGTTTGTAAAAGTGGAAAAAAAGTGCATTCAACTTTTCACACTTTTCACGATTATCTCAATTTTTATGGAGAAAAAGATGACAGGATATTTACCATTTACGTTTAAGCCAGCCTGATGGTTTCATGAAACGGAATTCCAGTTTCCGACTCCGGAATCATCGGTTCTGGATTTCCTGAATGGCTGTATCCATCATACCGGAATCGCCGGTTTCCATAACCGGATAGGCGGGGCAACACTTCCTGGAATTCTCACTCAGATATAAGCGCTTAAGAGCCTAGCTCTTTGGGGAGCATTCCGGGCTTCTTCTCAGCATCAATCCTAGCCTGAATCACTCTATGTTCCGGCTGAAGAGCTTCATATTCTTTTTCTAATTTCAAGATCCTGAAGTTGCTCCTGAAGAAAAATCATCAAACTTGCTACTCATTATGAATTTCCTTTCTATTCGGATTCCATACGCTCAGTATCACATTGGTATCTTAGTTTGAAAAGTTGGAAAAGTTTAAACACTTTTTCAACTTTTTCTCTATTTTTTTGATGAAAAAAATCAAAAGGGTTATACGTGATTTGTATTTTACCGACATCTCCGACAATTTTCCGGTATTTCTCCGACATCTCCGACACTCGTGTATCTTCGTAGATATCTATATCAATCAATTCAGGCTGTCAATTAAATAAATATCTTTTTCATAATACCCTACTCCCTTAATTCCTCAATCATATGGTCAAATTCCTCATTTAGCAAATTAAGGCTATCATTATCCATATAAGCGTCATAGAGCTTGTCCAAAGCACCTTCATCGTTTATGCCTTTTTTTCTATACTAATAATTGCCTTAACAAAGTCCCTATGGTTATCATTTACCATATCTTCAATTCGGTCTCTCATTGCTTTTGTAATCCATGTTTTTTTAGTACCTTTCAACTATTCAGTACAATTACCGTATATTCAATGTAGGATATGGCTCTGAACATCGGAATGCTGTTTGATTCCGAATGGCTCCGCCACTCGGATTTGGTGGCTCTGAGTATCGTATTCAGCAGCTCTCAAGCGCCTAAATAACCATTTACATTCTAACAAGATAAATTTAAATGCTCTGTGTTATCTTGATATCTCGGTTTAAAAAGTGTGAAAAATTTAGATACTTTTTAAACTTTTCCCTATTTATGTGGAGATTTATAGGCTGACAGTAATTTATATTTCACTGACATTTTTCCGAGATATAAAGCCAATCACTTAAAATATTACTCTCCTTCCACAATTGAAGTAATATATCTTCCCATCCGAGTTATCATCGGCACAACAAGGGCATTTCCCATACAAAATCTTCTCATTCGATCTGGCATACCTGCCGTCCAATTGTCCTCAAATCCTTGAAGTCTTTCACACTCTATTGGTGTTAAGATACGGATTGTACCGGTTGCTGGATCCGCAACAATATGTGTACTCCTGTTTTTAGTCCCTTCACTTGTAAGCATGGTTCTTCCAGGTTTATTATAGTAGTCAAGGAATGGAATTGCACCTTCCGAAAAAGTATATGTATGTCCTTCTGATGTTGTGCGTTCTTTCTTTTTAGCCCCTTTCATTTCAACCCAAGAGGGCAGATCTGAGCTACTCACAAAATAATCTTCGTTCTCACAAGCTTCAAGAATCTCTTTTAAGGTAATAGGACTTTCTTCCTTCTCTTTAACTTTAGCAGTAATAATACGTCCATTTCTCATGAACCCAGAAGTTTCAAATCCAAACTGAAATTTATCAGAAACCTCTACAACATCCTCAAAAAGAACAGTCTCGCTAAATCTTTCTACTGGAAACTCAATAGGAAAAGCTTCCGCCATAAGTCCATACTGATTAATAATATACTCATAAGATATCTTTGCCATTTTCTTTCCATACTTCGTATCGTTTTTATAGGCAAAGATGAATGTTCTTCTCCGTCTTTGAGGACCACCATAAAGCGCTGCATTCACAACACGCCACTCTACAGAATATCCAAGCTCATTGAAACACGCTAAAATAACGCCAAAATCACGTCCTCTCTGCTTTGCAGGAGATTTAATTAAGCGATCTACATTTTCCAAAAGAACAAAAGGTGTCTTTTTGGCAATAAGAGTATCACGAATCTGCCACCAAAGAACACCTTTCTTTCCTTCCAATCCTTGGGAAGTAGAAAGACTATGCGCAACAGAATAATCTTGGCATGGGAATCCACCTACCAATAATGTGTGGTCAGGTATTGCTTCCTTATTTACTTCTGAAATATCTATTCCAGTTGTATATTCTCCATTTAAATCTTTTGCATCTCCAAAGTGATGAACATAGCATTCATGAGCCCATTGTGTTCTTGCTCCAGGTTCCCATTGAGAAAAACCAAACAGTTTCCCACCCAGAATTTAATCTTTCCATTCCGAGGCGAAAACCACCTACACCTGCAAATAGCTCTACTATTGATTTGTTCATTTTAAAAGCCCTCCAATTTCGCTTGTTTAGCAGACAGAACTTAAAGTTCTTTCTTTGGCAGACGCCAAACCTATTGTCCACTGTAATACTATATCATACTAAAAAAATAAGGCATGAGCCTTAATCTAAATGATTCTTTATAATTTTAAGTATATATGAGTTATTAAGCCAAAAACATTGTTTTGGGTATTCACGTCCATCAGGTAAAATATAAGTATCCTTTGAGTTTCTTCCATGAGGACGTACATGGCAAACAGCATTTTCTGTTTGCTTAGGAAATATCCCCTTATAGCATCCATTTTCCTTCTTCAATTCAGAGGGAAGGTGCAAAAGAGTATATTTCGTCTTTTCCCAAACTGATTTCACATCAGAATCAAGAATATCATATGGCATATTCCAAAACTGTGCATGATCCAGATTATAGCTTCCATCTTCTTGTTCTTGATAGACTACAAACAAAAAAATTTAGTTGAGTAAAGAAGATTGTAAAAATCAGATTCTTCCCATTTTTGATTTACAACATCCGAAAAACTTGAAAGTTGGAAAAAGATATATTTTCTTTAATCTTATCTTTCTTATTAATACGAAAAGTCTTCACCTTGATATTAGCTTTCATGAATTCTTCTGCATTATTACTTTTTGATATTAAGCATCCTAAAGGAAAGCATAGCACCTAGATTTTTAGGCTCTTTATTTTTTTAAAGCAATCTCAAACTCTTTACATAGAAAAATCTACTGATTTTTCCTTTGAACTGATTGATTCGATTTAGAATGTAGTTTTCAATGTCTCCAACTATCTTTCCAGAAATAATCGATTCATAAGCAGGTTTCTTATGGATTATATAATTATTTAAAACATAGGTCATATAAGAACTCTTATATGCAAATGCTCTAGGTTTAGCTGGAATTTCACTATTGGGCTGTTTTCTTACTATCGACGAATCAGAGCTCTTTGTACAAGCCGAAAGATACATCGTATCTGACTCAGACAACTCATGCGCTTTACCCGATTCGACCTTTTTTTAATATCTTAAAAATAATCGTTTTTTTATTATCGCTAAGTCTTCATTTGAAGGAGTAAACAAACGAACATAATCAATACGATAATTAAGACGATCTTTAATCTCTTTATTCCACAAATAATACACCAATAAAAGCCATTGAGATTTATACCAGAAATGGCTTTTTATCAAAATCAATTTCATTGATAACTGCATTGTAATCAATCATCGTTAAAACCAATCGTTCTTTTGCAGCAATCGATTTATTTTTGTTTATCTTATAAGGAGAAACCTTTAATTCCACACCGGCTTCTTTAAAGTCAGGGATCAGAATCACTGTTCGCTTTATAGTGAAAAAAATCTTTCTTCAACCAGCTCTCCTAATCCACCCTTTACGCTTCTTATTTTCGTGAGAAACATTATACTCCATCATCGACTCATAAATTTTCTCATCATTATCAAGAACAGTCAAATCATAAAAGGTCTTTTCCAACCATGTTTTGACCATACTTTTCTATGCTATATTTATCTGCTTTTGTCGTAAGAATCATGCTGTAAATAATCTGACATTTGTGGTTCTCGTTTCATATTAAAATTCACATAACAATATGAATTTTACTGTGTAATATATACACTAAAAAATACCATTGCAACTTTAGAAAAAAATGTTCTGGCGGATAACTTAGCGATTTTAACTTTATCTTTTTCTTTTTAATTCTTGATATTTTTTTATGCTTTTTCTAATTTATTTTTTTGAAAAAAATATCATTAATTTCCTTTTTCCATCAAATTTCGTTCGTCTTTTCTACTTTTTCTAATATCTTCTATATTAATTGTTCCAATAATCAAACTATCATTATCTCCTCCTTTTTATTTGCACTATATTTCTTTGATCTCGGCTATAGGGTCCAGAAATACGTGAATCACCATAATGGGATGTGTTTGATTGAACCATTATAGCATGAATATCTCGAGTCATTGTTTCAATAATGTTCGAGAAATATGTAGTATCACTATTATTTTCAGGGGATAAACATCATATCCACTTCATCTTTAAATAATGCTCTCGCACAAATATCTGTAAATTCATAACAAAGAAAAAAACCCCAAATCTAACTTGACCATCATCAATGCATGTATAAATAGGTACTTTTCTGTCTTTTAATTTCATATCCCTTTGTTGCTAATAGTTTTTTTTCTAGCGGGGCATAATTGTTTTTTTCTCTAGCAAAAACACATGATGCGTTATACTGTCCAGATTTTACCCTTGTAAATATACACACCAAGTTTCTAGCATGTTTATTTTTACCTTTATTATTATATACATATTGCATTCCACTAATAATAGTTGTTCCTGTTTTTTTCTAGTAAATGAAAAGAACATCTTGTATCCATGATATCGGCATGTAAAACTCAGGGAAATAGCAAATAATCCACCTTTTTCATTCGAGCTAACATAAGACGTATTTAAAAAAAGAAATAAAGTCATTACGATTTCTAATTACCGGTGTATTATTTAAACCCATACAGCAAGAATCAATGTCTAATTTTATATTAGCAACTGCCACTCTAATTCTCTTCAAGTTTCTTGTCTTATTATTCAGCTTTATCTTTATAAAATTATAATTCTTATTTTTTTCATCCTCATTTATCGATATTGATAATGGTTTTTGCCCAATTGGATTCTATTTGATTAACTTGGAGAAATTGTTTAGTTATTTTTTTAATAATCTTATCAGAAAAATACAGGACTTGATTCAAATACAATACTTCTTATTATTGAATAATGGAATAATTCTTCAAAATGGATGAATCGTGGAGACAATTTCATTTTCCGTGCATTATATAGTTTAAAAATATTCTTCTTTCAAAGAAGATAAATTCATATTTGAAAAAGTCCACATCTTTATTTACCTCATCTGAATAATTCATTAATGAAAAATGAAACAAGATAATGATTAAATAGATTTGCATTACGAATCTTATAACAATTATCAAGTATTTCCTTTTTTTCTTTTCTTGAAAAATACAGGATTGACTGCTAAAGCAGTAGATATACAAATATCAAACAAATCATTCAAGTCTTTCTTCATTTTTTTGTTTTTTTATATTCTTTATTTGTTTATCCTTTATATCTTCTATATTATCAACTGAAATGGTCTTTATAGCTAATCTAATATTATTTTTTTAAGAAGATTCCATTCTTTTTGGGAATGATTAGAGGTTAGAAGAATATAATATAATGCGTTTATCCAATGAATACTATATTCAATTGCATTACTACTAGAAAAATTAATAATCTTAATTTTTTTCATCTGGCTTATGTGTCCTATTATTCTGGCTAATGTTTGATGCATTAAATCTACTACCACGTACAAGTTCCGACATATACAATGATAACTTAAACTTATTGATTTCTAACTTTCCTATATCTCTAATTTTTGGTCTCAATAGAAAAAAATTGTTCAATGCATATGCCACTTCTTCGAAATCATCAATTTTAACGTGAGTACTAGGAATAATGTTCATTTTGACTAGGAATTATTTTTTTGTTTTTTTCTTAACTGTGCCAAAAAGTGCACTACATTTTTTTCTCTCAAAAATAAATTAATTTTTAGTTTTTTTCTTTTTTTGAATCAGTAATTCATTGTATTCTGGAAGACAATAATCTTTTTGAGTCCGTACGTGAAACAATATTATTTAATATAAGTAATTCTTCTAAAAATACTTTCACTGGCATCAAATTTACTTTTTACCAGTATTGAGCAATATCAATATATCATCAACATATCGACCATAGTACAATACGTTTTTATTATTTTTTTCATCGATATATCATACTTGTACATAAACAAGTTAGACAAGAGCATAGAACTAAATAGTCCAATCGGTAAAAATATATTCATTTTGTTCCTCATTTTTGTGATAGATTTCTAACTACAGAAATTATTTGAGTATATCTTTTTAAAAAATTAGTTCTATTATAGAAGAATAATGTTCAAATTCTTCTAATCTTTTTATCTGGAATAATCTTTATTAACTTATCGAATTTCCAATGTATAGAGTAATAAAAATTTTTTTAATATCCATGGATAATAAAACCATATTCTTACTATTCTTATATTTTTCAATTGCATCAATTGCATTGTTTTTTTCCAATTACAATACTGAGGAAAGTATATTTTAAAATAAATTCCTTTTTTTGAAACCGAATTGATTCTTTTAGATTTTTTTGACTTGGTGAATAGAAGTTCATTGTCTATTACATTACCATACGAGTCTTTTTGAATTATTCCATTATCAAAAAGCTATCTTGGCAACAATTAAAGTCCAAACAGTTTCTAATAAATGCAATTCTATTGGCATATCGATAAAAAAATTTACTTTAGAAACAGATTTATGCGATAAAGAACTTAAAAACAAATCTATCTTCTATGTTTCTGTTTTTCTTTAAAAAGCTTTTGGCAACACATAATAATCTATTGAGTTAATCCAATCATTAATTTTATCTGAATAATCAAAGGGATTTTTTTCATGATTTTTTTGCCAAAAAATCCAACGTCAAATTCATCTTTTCAGAATCAAATTCAAATGAAGCTATTTTTTTCTCATTAATAAAAAAATTTTTTTGTTATAATGATAATATGATTTCAATTTCTTATATACACCAAATAGCATTTTTTTATTATCAGACTCTTGTGAAAAACATTCACCAATTTCCTCCATCCACCTCTAATCACATTTCAAATACTTAGACTTCGAACTTGTCAGTAGATTAGTGCTTACCCTCTGTGATTCTATCAGTCAAAGAATTCTATACTTGTCACGCAAATTCCCATATTTTTGCATTATATTTTGTAGTCTAAAAATTCCTTTTTGCTAACTGCTTCTTCTTATTATCATAAACTATCGCCACGCTGTATTTTTGCACGAGTTACAGCAACATAAAAACTTAGAGCGCATTTGATTTTTTTAATTCTTTATTGTGGTCGAAAAAAACCATTTCTCCATATCTTTGGTAGGGTAAATTAATACTCGGTCAAACGTCAATCCTTTAGAACCACCAAAGGTCATAACTGGATAATCTGTATTTACACTCTTTCTACTTGATTCTCTTAACTGTATAGGTTTATATTTTTTTCTAAATAGTCATCAACATCTGCTGTAGAAATAAAGAAAACTCCATCATGACCTGTTGACGATTGTTCTATAAATTCACAAGGCTTAAAAATAAGGATAAATTGAATTGGCAAAACAACAAATACTTTTTATTGTTTCTGTAGCTTCTATTAAGAGTCGTATCGTCTATGCTTACAGTATGTCTTGAACACTCATTCTTCACAAATCCTATAATATCCCCATCAGAGTATTTTTTTATATTTTTTTCCTCCTGATGAGTGTGGTAGGTAACTTGTCGAGGATCTCCTACTAGCAATATATTAGATTTAGAGCCAAATAGTAACTTGACAATTTCCAAATCATATCCAGATAAATCCTGAATTTCATCTATAAAAAAATATCGGAATATTTTTTTCAATTCTTTTTATCACAACTCCCTTGGTTAATTCGTTTGCTCTAGCCGCAAATTTTGAAACTTTATCGGAATAAATCAATTTATTTTTTTGCTGAAATAGTGTTTCATCGGATCATTTTCCCCATAATATACTGGTTTTCCATCTTTAGTTCGATATTTCAACCCAGATTTTTGATTCACTAGTAACAGTCCATTTACCTTACAATCGCAGAGAACACTTTGATAAGGCTTTTTACACCATGTTGAATTAAAAAAGAGAACCAAGTTTGAATAGTGATATTACTCGGTATACATCCTTTCAATTCAAAGAATTTTTTACGAATTTCATTTTCATTGGCTTCGGTAAAAGTAGTGATTAGCACCTTACCATCTTTGATCTTCAATGCCTCCTCAACCAAATGTGTAGTCTTGCCAGACCCAGCAGCTGCAATAATTAGCTTATTACTCATTTTTTTATTGCCTCCATAATGTATGTAGGAAATATTATTCTTTCATCAGAATTAAAAATAGCCAATGCAACCTCCGTTTTATGATGATTCATATACTTTTGCAAATCTTCAAGTTTATCGTAATTTGTTCCAAAAATCCTGTTAAATAAAGATAGGTCATTACTATTAGCTTTAAGAATCTTCGGTTCCAATGTATTGTAGTTATACATCTTATTCCCAATGGTAAGAGTCCCTTCATCCACAACCTCATCATAACAAATTGTTATATTTTTCCTTTTTTTGATGAATATAATCAACATACTTTTTTTCAAGAGCTACTACATCTCCATCATTGTCAGTTACAACAGAGACTCTAAGATTCAGCTCCTCTGCAATCTCCAAAAAAACCTTAAAAACGAAGTCCCAACAGAAATTACATCTACTTGGTCTTCAATAGGCAAATGATCGTTGTATAAAGATTGATACGCTTTTTGAACTACAAGTTCATCTGAAGCACCTTCTACTAAAATTGCTTTTTTTCACAAAAATCAATCTTAGTGTATCATATCCAGATACTTTCTTGAAGAAATCCGCAGATGAAAGTTCATTTATGCGAGCAACTTTAAGATTTTTTTAATCAACAACAAGTTTTCTAACCCTAATTTATTAGCTACAAAACTACTATGCGTGGATACAATGATCCGCTTATCATTATTCTTTTTCTTTTATTGCTTTGATCAGCTGGTTGAGTTTTTGAAAATGACAAATGACTTTCTGGCTCTTCTAGAAGAATAACTTGTGAATTTTGAGCACTTTTGTGCGTCAATGCTAGCTCCGTCTTCATAACACACTGTGCTCCTTTTTCCAATAAATCCAAACGGAACATCATTAAGCTGAGTAACCAAGCTACTTTCCCAAGCATTCTTTTGTACCTAAATCAACCGATAAAGCTACTTTCCCCTCCAACATAGAGGATTCTCCACTTATTCTATCATTAATTTTTCTTGATTGAAGGGTCACCGAAAAAAATGTATCTTTCATCTTTCTATGAGCTTGAGAAACTGCTGTTATCTCTTCTGTAGAAAGTAAATCTTTAATGATTCGAGAGATATATACATCCGAACCATTTTGATAACGATAGCTTGAGGAATCAATCATAGATGATTTAATCGGAATACTTCTTGTTGTAACTACTTGACGAGCAAAAGTTGTCCAAGTTGCCTCGTAGTATTCTATAGGCAAACTCATCATATTTTTTTGGGATACGAGAACATTATATTCCTCTGTATATTTTTTTCATCAAAGGCAATTTGAAACTTTAGCCCTTCACAAGAAATTCGTTCGGAATTATCATTTCCTTCGAACTCAGGATCTACAGAACCTTCAAAAATTTCAATAGTAATAGACGGCGGAATCAATGCCTTTCCATTATTCACAGAATTGAAATATGACTCTACTACCTCTCGATTAAACAGGTATTGTGACAATTCGTTTCTGATATTTCTCCCCTCGTAGAATCCCGTTAAGGCAACATGGATAGCCTGAAGAATAGTAGATTTTCCAGTCTCATTATTACCCACTAAAATATTCAATCCTTTATTTAATTTGATCTCAAATAGTCCGTTGAAACACTTAAAATTATCGATTTTTGACTCTACTTATCGCCACCTTGATCTCCTTTTTAAATTTTTTTCTTTTTAAAAATACGAAATACATTGTATTTGTAAAAAAAGAAAAAAATAACCGATACTTGTATCCTTTTTACTTGAAACTAATAAATATTTTCTATAGATACCAGTCTTTCTCTACGGCTGTATTCTGTTATGCTTATCTCATCAATCTTATCCCTTCAAACATTTGATATGTCTCTAGGGCGAATTCATCTGTCATCCCACTAATATGATCTATAATTAGATGCGCTCTGAGCCACCATTCCTTTATAAGAAAAATTTTCCTCAGTTTCAACATTTTTTTAAACTTCATGCTTATATGCTTGAATATAGCGCTTCCCGACAAGATGAAACAATCTTTTTTTCAAAAATCAAAACCTTTTTATTTTTTTCATCATTTACCAGGCATTTAAAAGTCCTTGTAACTCATTTTCAGTATACTGCTATATTTATTTAATATTCCAGTTATCACAGCATAACCTGTAATCTCTATGCTTTCAGCTTCAAATGATGTATATAAAAATGCGTCTAGATACATTCTTCATAGTCTCTAATACCCGGCCCATATCTTTGTCGTTGGAGATCAAGCTCTCTGCGCTTCCTTCGTATATTTCTTTATCAAGTAAAAATGAATCTTTTAACAGCTTCATCCATAGCCTTCTTCGACCAAGGAATTGAAATATCTTGATTAAATCCTTTTTAAGTCCTTTTTTTCTGGAAGATCAACAGGAATTTTTTTCGTCACCAAAAGCTATTCCTCCACTCTATTTTAAATTCATTTAGAAACTCTTCTTCTGTTAAAAATGCCTTTTTCTATCCCATCAGCTATGTCACTCATACAGTACGCAATATCGTCAGCAGCTTCCATGATATATACAAAAGGGTATCTATGCTTTTAACTTCATTTTAACTTCTCGATAAATTTTTTTCTACTAACTCTTTTTTTCAGTTTGAAAGTAACCTGCTTTTTTTTAATATACCTTCGTTTTTTTCTTCTCCGGTTGTTCTTGGATACTTCAAAAATACAAAGAAGAGTAGAATAAGTTAAGTTTAAACTATATTCATCATAATCGGCATGAAGCTTCGTAACTATCCTAAATCCTTGTGGATTTCCATCAAATTCTTTAAAATCATTAATTAGATTGTTCAGTAGAGAGTTCTTATCTTCAATTTGATCCTCAATCTCAACAGGAATAGAGCTACGAATATCGTTCTGAGCCCATTCCCTAATAGCAGCCTCCCCAAAATGACCAAATGGCGGATTGCCTATGTCATGTAAAAGACATGCATTCTCTACAATAGCTACTAGAGACAAAATTTTATCTTTCGTTAATTTCTTTTGCTTTTCTAAACGATATGCAATTTGATTTGCTAGTGTTCTGCCTAAATCTGAGACTTCTAAAGAATGCGTCAATCGGGTCCTTACACTTGAGTTTGGCTCAAGAGAGAAGACTTGAGCTTTTTGTTGTAAACGACGAAAAGATGATGAATAGATAATTCTTGATCTATCACTATAAAATTGATCAATTATTCTTGATCTTTGAAGAGATGATTTACGAACTCTTGTAATACTTATAAACCCATTATAGGTTCTCTCTATTGAATTATCCATGTTTTGTCCTTTCTCTGATGGAGTAAACTTATTGTCAGTTAGCGAGCTTCAAAAATACACTTTGATCAAGGTCTTCAACTTTTCAATTATCTTATTATCATTTTTTTATGTCATGTCAAAATTTTATAATAAACGGAGGTGGTTCCGTATGGAAAAAATCTTCTTAACTGTTTCTCCCGGCATTGATGCATGGAGTCCGTCTATATATTTCTTTAACGCATCATAGTGCTCTTTTAACGCATCATAGTGCTCTTTTAACACATCTATAAGCCTTATTTCCTTTACACTTATCCTTTCTGTTCCGGTTACTTCCAGCTTCTTTTCTTCTCGACCTATCTTCACCAACTGAAGAAGCTTTTCTCTTCCATAATTTCTCTCATAACACCTTAGCTTACTCATCTTGTCAGCACCTTTTTGGCTCCATGATAAAGGTCTTAAACTTAAGCGGTCAGATAATACATGACTTACATGACTCTCTGCACTGCAGCCTTGTACAAGTTTGTTTCTTAGCGTTCTTCTGATAGCTGCCCAATTCTCTAACACATACGTCCGTAAGCGTTCTAATCTCTCTGTATTTTTCCCTGATGCCGCCATACAATCTATATATTTTAAGAATGAAGCCTTCGTGGAATGCTTAGAGTATAGTTCTCTTATAATCTTTTTAGCCATGTTTTTTTCATTTTCTTATAACACATAATATCATATATTAATTTTTTTATTTTCTGTTTAGCTCTATTCTTGTAAATAGCTATGCTTACATAAACTATAATATAAGCAATTGTATCATTTATAAATATATCTCTATAGGCATTAGGATGTAGTTCAACAAAAAAATCCTGAAATGAACACATATAGAAAAGCTAATATAATAAAAAAATCAAGTAGGGAATTAAACAATTAAAGATTGGATTTTTAAAAATCAATGTCTGCTACAATGCCAATAATAATGGAACCAATTAAAGTTAATACTGCCCTATCCAAAAATATGAAAAATAGGTATCGTTTGTATTGCCCATTAGCAAATTTATTATGCAACTCGCTATTGTGGCAACCGTAAAAAAATAGAACAAAATAATATTTCTATATTTTTTTAATAACCTACAAGTAATTTTTCATAACACACTACCTCATCTATTAGTCAAAGCCTCCCACCAAAACGATGGAAGGCTTTCTAAACAATTTACTTTAAATTCAACAACTCCCTTTTGAACCTGCTATTTCAGCTTTTTAGTATCAAAACAGAATCATTCAGACAATTTTACTTTATAAAAAAATCGATCGATTCCCGTATTTTTCAGGCGCATTATAACAGTAGTATATTTGCTTCTGTTATTCCATCTCAATCGTTCCTGGTGGCTTAGAAGTCAGATCATAGAACACCCTGTTCACACCCTTTACCTCGTTCACGATGCGATTCATCACTCTCTGGAGTACGCTAAAGGGGATGTCCGCACATTCTGCGGTCATAAAGTCATCGGTAATCACCGCACGGAGCGCTACCGCGTAGTCATAGGTACGGAAGTCTCCCATAACCCCCACGGAACGCATATTGGTAAGGGCGGCAAAGTACTGGCTGTAGGAACGGGAAAGTCCCGCCTTCTCGATTTCTTCACGATAAATGAAGTCCGCATCCTGTACCATTCGAACCTTCTCCGGAGTCACTTCTCCGATGATTCTTACTCCAAGTCCCGGTCCCGGGAAGGGCTGACGATACACCAGATGCTCCGGAAGTCCAAGCTCCAGTCCTACTTTACGCACCTCGTCCTTAAAGAGCAGGCGCAGTGGCTCTACGATTTCCTTAAAGGAAATATTCTTGGGGAGTCCCCCACATTATGGTGGGACTTAATCACTGCGCCCTTTCCAAGGCCGGATTCCACCACGTCTGCATAAATGGTTCCCTGAGCAAGGAAGTCCACTGTTCCAATTTTATTTGCCTCACGCTCAAAGATACGGATAAACTGCTCTCCGATAATCTTTCTCTTCTTCTCCGGATCTTCCACTCCGGCTAATTTCTCAAAATACTCTTCTCCCGCATTTACACGGACGAAGTTTAACTCGAAATCTCCCTTTTCGCCGAAGATTTCCTCCACCTGATCTCCTTCATTTTTCCGAAGAAGGCCGTGGTCTACGAACACGCAGTACAGCTGTTTTTCCGATGGCTCTGGAAAGAAGCCCTGCTGCAACAGAGCTGTCCACACCGCCGGAAAGAGCCAGAAGCACCTTGCCGGAACCGATTTTATTTTTCAGAAGGGAAACCTGCTCCTCCACGAAGGACGCCATTTTCCAGTCTCCGGTACATTTGCAGACGTCATAGAGAAAATGATGAATCATCTTCTGCCCTTCCACGCTATGCTGTACCTCCGGGTGGAACTGCACCGCATAAATCTGTCTCTTCCCATCTTCCATTCCCGCAACAGGACAATGCTCGGTATGGGCGGTAATCTTAAAAGCCTTCCGGCACCTTGGCAATATAGTCGGTGTGGGACATGAAAACGGTGGTCTCCTCCGAAACATCGGAGAAAAAGCACGGAGGACTTCTCCACATGAGTTTCCGTCTTTCCATATTCGCTGACAGGGGCGGTAGCCACCTCTCCTCCAAGCTCATAGGCAATGAGCTGTGCTCCATAGCAGAAGCCGAAAATGGGGATACCCAGCTCAAAAATTTCCTTTCCGATATGCTGACTTTCCTCTTTGTACACGGACTGAGGTCCCCCGGTGAAGATGATTCCCTTTGGGACTTAATTCTTTAATCTTCTCTATGCCAATGTCGGAACTGTAAACCTCTGCATAAACCCCTTCGTCCCTTACTCTCCGGGCAATCAACTGGTTGTACTGTCCACCAAAATCCAATACGAGAATCCGCTCATGATTCATTTTTCTTTCCCCTTTTCTTCAGTTCGTCCAACGGCAACAAGATAGATAAACCGCCTTTTTAAAAGGCTCACACAGTTACTCATTATAGTGCCTAGGAAAAGACTTATGCAAGTCCTTCTTTGCCAAGCGTTATAAGTCCACTTCCTCTCCTAAGGAGAAGGAATATAGGACTCTTCGTTTTACTTTCTTTCCTAAAATCTGCTCTAAGGCTTCACTATATAGATCGATTTGCTTTTGATAACGATTCCTTAGCTCTTCCCCGTCCTTTACCCGGTCGGTCTTATAGTCCACAAGGATAATGCCATCTTCCTCCATGATAAAGGCATCGATGATACCTTGGAGGATTACCTTTTCAACATTATCCCCCCCATCCTCCGGAAATAGCTTCTCATACTTCACTTCCTGCATAAAATGCTGTTCCCGGTAAAGGGTATTCTCCTTATAGGCCTTGGCAAAAAGCTGTCCTAAGGGAGAAGCCAAGAACTTCTTAAGCTTCTCTTGATTCAGTAAGCCATATTCCTCCGGAGAGAGAAATTCGGATAGCTGGGAAATATCCTTGGAGTAATCATAAAAGGCTAAGGCATGGTGATAGCTGTCCCCTATTGCAGCACCGATATTTTTTTCCCTCTGCTTTCATTTTTTTGAATCAGTGGGCTGTCGTGCTTTTCTTTGGCCTGCTGCTTTTCTTCAGCATTAGCATTAGCCTCATCCCACTCCGGGGCAATAGCCTTCCCCTCCTGCCCAATTTCGGCGCCAAACTGCTCTCCTAGCTTCTCCCCATGCTCCTCCATGGCCTTCATTTTTCAGTAAAGATACGGAGTACTTGGGGCTTCTATGGGTACTTTTCTCATAGGGATAGACATAGGAAAAATGCTCTTCCATAAGCTTTTTCCGCCTCTATCTTTTCCCGCTTTTTTTCCCAAAAAAACTCGTAGAGCTTTTTCTCAAGGGAAATGGCTTCTCCCATGGCTTTTCCTTCATTTTCCTCTAAATCCTCTTTAGAAATAAAACGAAGGGCGATTTCTTCGGTTTTTGGTACTTTCAAAAGAAACTCCGGGAATAGGCCATTAAAATCCAGGTAAGATAAGAACTCGCTCCTCGGATGTCCTCCAGAGACAGCCGTTCTTGCACCGGGAATTTCTTCGTTAAAACCTCTTCATTTTTGCAAACGCCGGTGAGAATCAACTTTTCCTCTGCTCTGGTCATGGCAACATAAAGCACCCGAAGCTCTTCTCCAAGACTCTCCCGCTCCCCCTTTTCCTTAATGGCGATTTTGTGGAGAGAGGGATACTTTATCCTTGTTTCCAAATCCAAGTAATCCGCGGCAAGCCCCAGCTCCGAATCCATTAGCATTTTTGCCTTGGAATCCATCTTATTAAAGCTCTTATGTAGCTGGGAAAGAAAGACTACCTTAAACTGTAGTCCCTTGGAGTGGTGGATGGACATAATCCGAAGCAGGTCGTCCTTTTCCGAGAACACCGTTGCCTCGCCCTGATCCTGCTCTTGCTTTTTCACCTTTTCTATATAGCGGATAAAATGGAATAAACCGCTGTAGCTTCCCTTTTCAAACTGCTTGGCATCCTCTAAAAAGCTGGTCCAGATTGGCCTGCCGTTTTCTCTCCCAAGGGCAGCGCCCGCACATAGTTATAGTAATCCGTCTCTTCATAGATCGAGGTCAGTAAGGAGTGAAGCCGTAAGGAACGGGATAGTCTACGGTAGCGTTCCAGCTTATTTTGGAAATTCTGCCATTTTTTTCTTCCAGTGCAGGAGGCAATGCTTTTTCTGCCTGTAAAGATAGATTTACTGCATTTTCCTTGGTCTTATCATAGGGCTTTTTGTATAGGCTACCCTTCGCCAGCACAATCTGCCCCAGCTCTTCGTCCGTAAAGGAAAATAAGGGGGAGCGCAGTACTGCTGCCATGGGGATATCCTGTCTTGGATTGTCAATGATTGCCAGGAAGGATAGAATCGTCTCCACCTCCACCGCAGAATAATAGCCGGTTTTTAGCTCCGCATAGGCAGGGATGCCTTCCTTTCCGAAGATATCCACCATTTCTCTGGAAACGCTGTGGGGAGAACGAAGGAGAATCACCATGTCCTTATAGGCATAGCCCTTTTCCAAAAGCTCCCGAACCTTTGCCGCAATCATCTTGCATTCCAGTTCCAGCTTACTGAGGGATTTTCCGGAGGAGCTGTTGGAGGAGCTATTGGAGGAGCTATTGGAAGCACTATTGCCATCGTCCCCTATACTATCATCCTCTTTACTATATTCGTCCCCCTCTTCCCCTGCAGAGCCGGTTTTTTTCCAACTCTAAGAGAAGCAGTTCCGTTTGGTCTCGTCTCTGCTTGCCTGAAATTGGAGCCCCGCTCTCCGGCTTTTTCTTTATGCTCTTCGCCACTTTGCGCTTTATATTCTTCGCCTTGATTCTCTCCTGAACTCTCTTCCTGCCTTGCATCTTCTGTTCTTATCTTCCCCAGGAAAAAGACTGTTCTCCAAGTCATATTCGATTCCCCCGAAGTCCTTTTTTTCATAATCTTAAAGAACAGGGCGTTTACCGCAGAAAGCACCCCTTCATCGGAACGGAAGTTTTTTTCGAAGGAAGATCTTGGGATAGCTTTCATCATGGTATTTTTTTCCAGGAATAGCTCCGGTCTTGCCATTCGGAAACGATAAATGCTTTTGCTTTACATCTCCCACCTGAAAGACATTTGGCTTTCCGAAGCGCTCCTGAGATAGGGCACGTACAATATATTCCTGCACAAGGTTTGAGTCCTGATACTCATCCACCAGAATTTCCCGATAGGACTTTTGCCAGCTCGTCCGCCAAGGGACTATAACGGACTTCCTTCTCTTTCCCTATTCCTATCTCTTTAGTTCCCTCTTTACCGACTTCTATCTCTTCCTCGATTTCTGCCTCTGCCTCGATAGCTCTATCGTCTCCATCCTGATACAAAAGCTTCAAGGCAAAATGCTCCAAGTCCGAAAAGTCCAGCACCGCCCTTTCTTCCTTTTCCTTTTTGATAGCGCTCTAAAAAGAGAAGGCAAAGTCGCACAATCTCCAGGATTCGCTTCTGTCCCTTCTCCTCCACTTCCTCTTCCAACTCTTTTTGGAAGCAGCCTATAGTTCTCCTGCCAGGTCTTCAGCGTCTTCTTTCCTCTTTCTCGAAGGGACTTTACCAGCTCTTTTTCCCTCTGACTTGAGTGCTCTTTAGGCGCCCAAAGGATAGATTCTCCAGTCCTCTTACCAAGTCTTCCAGATTATCCGTATGTGCAAGGGCAAGGCACTGATCCCTTTCTTCTAAAAATCCGTTCTTCATACTCTATAGGGCCGTTTGGCTCTCGGCATAGGTCTAGGGCCTCTTCATAGAGGAGTGACAGATTCTCCAAACGGCTCTTCATATCTTCGTAGAGGTCCTTTTCCCACTTTTCCCTACGAGAAAGGGAGTCTTCCTCTAAAAGCCCCTCCAAATAGGCTTTGGGAAATGGCATGGCGCTGGCCAGGTTATAAAGCTTTAGAATCAGCTCCTCTATGCCCTTGTCCTTCTTTCCCATGGAAAACTGATCCACAAAGGCCAGGAAGGACTCTTCCTTCCTTTCGTACTCCTCTTCCAGAAGCTCCTCTAAAATATCCGATTGGAGCAGGGACATTTCCCCGGTATCCCCAATCCGAAAATGGGCGTCTATGGAGAGACCTGCATAATTTTCCTCAATCAGTCGCTTACAAAAAGCGTGGATGGTACTGATATTTGCGGTAGGAAGCAGGGCAATTTCCCGAAGAATCCGCTTGTCATAGCCCTTTTGTAAATGCTCTTCCAGCCGTTTTTTGATTCTTTCCTTCATTTCCTCCGCCGCAGCCTCGGTAAAGGTCATCAAAACCAAAGAGGAAAGGGAAGCATTTTCCTCTAAAATCAGGGACAGCACGTGTTCCACCAGCACTGCCGTCTTTCCGGAACCTGCCGCCGCAGAGACCAGCAGATTTCCTTCTCTATGGGCGATTACCGCCTTTTGCTCTTCCGTCCACAATGCCATTTACTGTCCTTTCTTTCGATACTTTCACCGGCAATACCATCTTACTGCCCTTTTTCCGATACTGCTGACTGCACTGCTATTGTACGATTGTCTCTTTTGAAACTTCCATACACACGACTACTTTACGACTCTTTCTTTTGATACTTCTCTATCCACTCGTCCCAAATCGCCTCTTCCTCTCCCTTTTCCAGACTTCTATAGGAAAATCCGGGGAGGTCCGGGTCAAAGCCGCAGATGCTGTGATAAGGGCAGTAGCTGCAGGCCGTCTTATCCATGGTCTCCCGGATAGGGGAGATGGCCTTCTCCCCCTCCAGGATTCTCTTACAGTCCTCTTCCACCCTCTCCCGCACATAGGAAAGCATGGCCAGAATCTTTTCTTCTTTGGCAACAGAGCCCTTTTCCTCTACAGAGCCGTTCTTCTCCTTTACCGGAAGCAAAAGGCTGTCTCCCTTTAACTCCCTGTCCATACGGAAAATGATGTTCTTATCTCCGTTGATTAAGCCCTTCGGTCTGGAAGCCTTCAGCTTTTTCCTGAAATAGCTCTTCCTCAGTCTGGCCTTTAAAGCTTAGACTGGGGTTATCCATGGTGAAATAGAACAGTCCTGCAGGGTGAAGCTTATACTCCGGATGTCTCTTTTTCTCCTCCTCCAACAAGATGGATAGGTAGAGGGGCAGCTGAATCTGTAATCCCGCCTTTAAAAGGTCCAGGGAAAAATCCGTATTTCCGCTCTTATAGTCCAAAACCTTCAGGTAAAAATTCTTTTCCTCATCCAGGTAACTGTCCACCCGGTCCACCCTTCCCCGGAAGGACAGGGTATCGCTTTCATAGTTAAAATCCCGCTCCAAAGCTTCCACCTGAAAATCTCCGCCGGAAAGCTGCCGTTCCAGCGCCCAGAGGATAGTTTTCGCATTTTCCTTAAACTTATGGAGAAAATACTGGTTCCGTCCCCCTCTAAGAAGGGGGCAAATTCCGGATCCTGCTCACTTTCCGCTATGGCATGATTCAGATATTCCTGAAAATGTTCAGAAAGCGCCTCTCCCTTGGCCTTTTCTTCCTTTATCTTCTTAAAAAAAGCTTTCCACCAGCTTATGGTAGAGTTTTCCCAAATCAAAGGCCTGAATCTCCGCCTCTTTTCTTTCCTGTAAATGTAAGCCGTATCGTAGAAAATGGGAAAAAGGCGCATCGATTTAGCCCGTCCAATCGGCTTACGGAGCCTTTGATTTTTTTCTCCGTAAAGTCCCTTGGACAGCTCTTTTGCTTAAGGGCAAATGTCGGTTCTCCCAAAAGATGGCTTCCAGGAGCTTTTCCAAATCCTTTTTGTACTCTTCCTTTTGCCAGAGGCCATGGAGTAGCTGAAAGGATTCCAGCTGAAAAATAGGGAAGAACTTCTTCTTCCGAACGGAACAGGGCTTCTTTTTACAGAGTTTGGGTAATTCCTTGGATAGACTGTCCTTTGCCTGGGAAAAGCTCTGCATTTCCTGTATTTCCCGTTCCAGCTTTCGAATCTTAAGCTTGGGAAATAGCCTTAGGACTTCCTGTAGGATCGGAGAAATGCCTCCCCTGCCTTTTGGAATTCTTAAGGGGTAAGACAGATAAAGCTCTTCCTTGGGGCTTAGAAAGGCGTGATAAAGGTAAAACTCCTGAATATAGCTTTCCTCCCATGCCAGGGGAGACAGGATGCAATGCTCCTGCCGTAAAAAACTCTTTTCCTCCTCGGTAAAGAGGGACTTCTTCTTTGGGGGTAAGGGAATCAGCCCTGCATTTAAGCCCAGGAACAAAAAGGCCTTTGGGTTATGGAAACGGGAGCGGGTTAAATCTCCCACCAGCACTTGATCGTTTGTGGCGGGAATCTGCCGCAATTTTTTTCCAAAGATAAAGCCATATCGAAAAAAAGGCGGAAAAATTCCTTTTTGTTTACGGAATTTCGCCCTAAGCCTTCCTTCATTTTGGAAAGAAGAAGCTGAATCTGGCTAAGGCTTCTTTCCAAGCTTTTGGGATAGGGAGTCCATGCCCTCATCCTTTAGAAAGGTCGCTTCCTCTTCCAGCTTAAAACGTTCCATAAGCTTTTTCTGTAAAAGCTTTCCAAGCTTTCAATTCTTTCCTTAAGACTGTGGCTTCCTTCATTTTCCTCTAAAAAGGCTGAAGAGAGCCTCCGCTTCCAAAGGGCTTTCCTCTTGAAAAAAAGGCTTGTAAAAGCGGACTTTCCCTTAAGGCCTTTGGCTCTTGCTTCATTTTCCAAGGCATCAATCCTGTCCTCTTCCTCCATGCCCCGATAGGGAAAGGCCCGAAGATAACGAAAGAAGGAGTCGTAAAGCAGGCCCTTCTCCATCACCTCTAAGGCAGAACGAAGAACCTTACTGAAGGGGGAGTCAAAAAGCTTAATGTCCTCCTCCAAAAAGAGGGGAATGGCGAATTTCCGCCCCTGCTGAAAAAAGGCATCCCGGTACAGCTCCACATCCGGAAGCACCACCCCTATATCCTGATAACGATAGTCCCTTTCCTCCACCAAGTAGCGGATATGGCTGCAGGCCTCCTCCACCTCTTTGGAAATATTGGCGGCTTCGATTATGGAAATGCCATGGGGGACGGAAGGATAGGCTTTGCCCTCCTGCAAGAATCCCTCTACCAAGGTCTGTAAAGCCGGAATTTGCTCAAATCGGGGAAGTAAAGCACCATCCGCTCTTTTCTCTCCTGTTCTACTGACTATTTCATTTAAGGATAGAGGAGGCAATATTTCCACTCCCAGCTTTTCTCCTCTGCTATAAAGCTCCTTTATCGCTTCTTCTGTAAGATAAAACAGGGATTCCCGCTTCTTCCCGTTTCCAAGCTCGGAGATATTTTTCCCGGAAAACTCCAGGGAAAAATACAGCTCTCCCGCCCTTTCCATCAAAACCTCTATGCATAGAAGCTGGATGGGGGTAAAGCCGGTAAAGCCGTCAAAAATCAGGATGCTGTCCTTTAAAGAATTGTCCTTCCATAGGGCGGAAATTCCCTGATCCGCTAAGCCTTCCTCCGTGATTCTTCCGGTTTTGGAAAGGTAGAGCAGGAACTCTTCATAAATATAGGCCAGATCCAAAAACTTGGCCTTCGTAATAGACCTTTTGGATTTTTCCGCGCATTTTCGTAAATCCTCCGGGCTTACCTTGTACTGCATACATTCGGAAATCTGGGACTTACATTCCTCCACAAAAGAAAGGCTTTCCGCCTCCCTTTGATAATAGCTTAGCTGCTTTTTTTCTTCTTTCCCAAAAATCAGGCGAAGAATCATCATTTTCCCCATCTCATCTAGGGAAAGGGGGCTCTTTTGATTGGTATTCTCAAAGGCACGGTAATAGAGCCTTTGGAAGCTAAGAACATCCACATTCAAAATGCCCTTCCCCTGATTCTCCTCATGGGAAACGATTCTTTTTTGCATGGCAAGGGTATCCTGCTCCGGAACAAGATAATAAATCTGCCTATGATAATCCTTCCCGGCCTCCTGCAAAGCCTTTCGAATCAAATATTCCGTTTTTCCGGAACCGCCGGCTCCGAGGATGATTTGCAGCTTGGACATCAAAAGCCTCCTTATTACGCTAATCCTTCAAACATTTTTTTCCACAAAAGCTTTACTATCCTTTAATTTGGGTAAATGAATCTGATTCCCCTCTCCTTCATTTCCCTCTATTAAATATCCCTCCTGTAAATCCGTATCCTCTAGGCGAATCCAATGCAGGGAGTCTTCAAAAAGCTCCGGATAAAAATAATACAAAAGGCTGGTCATATCCCAGTTATAAAAGCCGGGAATGCCGTAGACTCTATCATTATAATGCATCCAGTCTTTTGCCTTCCCTAAAATATACTGCCCCAGGGAGGATTTTTCCAGCCTACGCTGACATTCCTCATAGGAAAGGAGGAAGGCCAGGCAGGCATTTCCGGTAAGGGTGTGGAGATTCTTGCCGTTTTTTAATACAAGTTCCGTAGCCTTATAATCAATGGAGAAGTTTAACTCCTTCATTTCCTTCTTGGCAAAAATCAGGGGCTCCGTAATTCCTCCCATAAAGTAAATGCCCTTCACATAAGAGAAAAACGCTGCGTCCAGCATATAGGCCCCGGCAATATTGGTGGTGGAGCCGGTTACCAATATGTCCACCTCTCCCGGATAACGCTTTACACTTTCCAATATTTTTCGGGAGGCTTCGTTTTCCCATTGTCTTGGCGCATCCGCCCCGTACCAAAGGGGAAGTTCCTCTCTTCCTCTCTCCTTTAGCATCTTCTTTGTGTTTTCATAGACCACCGCGGTTTTGTTATTGCCAAAGGAAGAGGAAACTCCCAAAAGCTCTATATCCTTTCGCCTCAAAAGAAAGAGGAGGCACAGGCCGTCATCAATATCGCAGTCCGGAATCCCCATGGTGTTGTCACAATCAAAAAGAAGCTTTCTTTTTTCCATACTACTCTCCCTCCTTATCCATTCTACTTTTCCCTCCTTATTCATCCTGCTTTTCCTCCTTATGTAAAAACAGAATTTCTTCTTCCCCTTCTAAAAAAGCAAAGGGTGGGAAGCCCTTTTCCGGAAGCTCCTCTCCCCTTTCGATGAGGCAGCTAAGGACTTGACCGTCAGGATTCTTATAGAAGGCACGGAAAAACTCCCCTAAGTATTCTTTTTCGATAAGCGTAAAGGGGCTTAGTGCTTCAGATATTCCGCTTACTTTTTCCCCTTCATGAATGCTTTCTCCCGCAGTCTGCTTTTTCTACTATCTGCTTTTCCACTATCTGCCTTTCCGCTATCTGCCTTTCCGCTATCTGCCTTTCCGCTATCTGCCTTTCCGCTATTTCTTTTGTAAAGCTAAGCTGTCTCTCCCGGAAAAAGAAAGTATAGTTTCCCTCTTCTTTCTCTACCGGAAAGGAAAAGTAGGGACAGGAAAATACGCCATTTTCCACTCTGCCCAAAATACTGTTTCCCTTCCCCATAAACCTTGCCACATATTCATTCACAGGTCTGTAATATAGTTTTTCCCCTCATCCACTTGGAGAATCTCCCCATCCTTCATTAGGGCAATACGGTGAGCAAGCCTTAGTGCCTCCTCCTGGTCATGTGTAACCAAAACCACGGTTAAATTCTCTTTCCTCTGAAGCTCTAACAAAAAGTCTCCCATCTCCCTCCGAAGATTAGGGTCCAGGGCGGAAAAGGGCTCATCCAAAAATAGAATATTCTCATTCATGGCCAGGGCTCTGGCAATGGCTACTCTTTGCATTTGCCCTCCGGAAAGACTGTCAATGCGCCTGTCTGAATATCCCTCCAGCTGCACAAGCTTTAAAAGTTCCTCCACTCTTTTCTTTCGCTCTGTCTTTGGAACCTTCTGCAATTCCAGGGAAAAACCCACATTTTCCCCTACGTTCAAATGGGGGAAAAGCCTTAAATCCTGAAAGACCACGGAAATTCCCCTCTTATGACTGGGGAGATTCTGAATTTCCTTTCCCTGAAAGAAAATCTTTCCTTTGCTTAGGGGATATAGGCCAAGCATCGCCTTTAGGAGACTGCTTTTTCCACAACCGCTTTCTCCAAGAAGCGCCAATATTTCCCCGGAACGAACCTCCAGGGAAATATCCTTTAAAAATCTTTTTCTTCTCCAGCTCCAGCTCTAATTTTTCACAAGATAAACGAATTTCCACCCTTAACTCCTTTTACAAAATGCTCTGTACGCCCTCTTATTTTTACAAGATTTATACTTGTCTTTACGCTAGTCTAAACCCACACTGTTCTAGCTTCGCTCTGTTCAGACATCACTTTTTTTAGCCTCTCTCCCTCTGTATACCCTTCTCTAAAAAGTCCAAGAGGAAAAAAATAATAGAAAGCTGCTACATAGAAAAAAATCAGTCCGTAGGCACTGGCCAGATTTCTTTCTCCGCTTTTGAATATAGGGAACCATAATCAGGCTTAGCTTTTTCACCTTTCCCCCGCCCAAAAATCAAAGTCAAAAATATACTGGCTCATGGAAAGGATATAGGACATCATAAAGGCCGGGAAAATGTAGGGATAGAGTAAGGGCAGGCTAATCTTCCAAAAAGAGTCTTCCTCCCTACTGCCCCCCATGACCCTCCCCTGCTCTTCATAGAGCTTCATTTTTTTCTACTCATTCCTTCTTGCAGAAAAACTTACCGCATAGGGCAGGGGCATAAAGGACATGGGCCAAAAATACGGTAAGAAATGGGTTTAAAATCTTTACTTTCAAAAAAATAGAATCTGAGCCCCCATGGCAAAAACCGTTGCAGGAATCATAATGGGGAAATTCACCAAAAAGGCAAGGATGCCCTTTCCCTTAAGCCCCTCTTCATTTTTGGTACTTGGCCGTGCAAAAAAAGCCACCAGCACGGTACAGAGGGAAACCAAAAGTGAAAAGACCATACTGAAAAGCGTGTCCTGAAATAGAGCCTTCCTCTGGAAAAGAATGCTTTTAAAAGCTTCGAAGAGAAAAAGCTCTTGGGAAAGAGCTCCGGCCAGGCATAGCGTTCCGTAAAGCTGAACAATAGTAAAAAAAGAAAAGGGGCAGAACTAAGCTTAGAAAAAGATTACGAAAGAGAAGGTAAAAAACGCTGCCGGCCCTTCCTTTTGATTTTATAGAATTCATAGCGCCTCCCCCTTAGGTCTTCTTTTTCGGTAGAAATTTAAAGTAAAAGTAGCTTAGAAACAGAGAAAACAAAAGAATAATCCCATTATAGGCTAAGGCCACCGGCCGCTGTAAAAATCCCCTCTGTAGCTCCTGGTAGGGATAAAACCGATAAGGCCTTGGGACTGGTAGCACCCAAAAAGATAGGGAAGGTCAAAGGCTCCGAAGGAGAAGGAGAAAAATGATGAAAAAAATGCCGCCAAGTACTGCCGTATGGATAGGGGCAGGGTGATTTTTCCAAAAAGGCTTGAAAGGGATTTGCCCCAAGGCATCTTGCCGCCTCTCCCGCCTTTTTCATCCACCTGATAGGCCAGGGGCAGGGAGAAGAACAGGACAAAGGGCAGTTCCTTCCATAGGTAGGAAAGGATAATACCTATCCCCTTCTCATCATACACCAGAGCCGGAAAATCCGTCTGGGAAGAAATCCAACCAAAGGAAAAGAACAGCCTTGCCAAAAAGCCGTTGGAAGACAGTAAAAACAAAAAGAATAATGCCACTAAGCTATGGGGCATCATAATGGCGATTCTGAAAAAACCTTCCAATCTTTTCCATTTTTCCCCATATTGTAAAAGAAAGAAGGAAAAAAGAATCGCCAGCGCCAAGGATAAGAAGGAAGAAAGCAAGGATAAACGCAGAGTATAGAAAATAGAGGGGATAGTATCCCTCTATGCATGATTTCCTGATAATGCTCTAAGCTTAAGCCCTTTTCCCCTAAAAAAAGCTTTTTATAAATCCATAGGAAACTCCCAAAAGGAAGATCGTAGATAAAATCAGCTGGGGAAGAATCCACAAATAGGAAATCTTCTTTTTCATCTTATTTTCCGGCCACTTCTTCCTGCCAGATTTCCTCGATGATAGGAACCAGACCTGCAGGCATTTCCGGTAAACGCTTGTCTAAAAAGAACGCTCTGCTCTAAAACACCCTCTCCCAAGTCCACCTTGGCAAATTTTTTTCCTGTACTTCCTTGGAAAGCTTGCTGTTGTCCAATACAGGGATGGTCTTTAAGGTCTCATAACGGTTTAACTGCACATCCTCGGAAAGCATGGCATTGATAGCAACCTGGGCTGCCGCATTGTGCTTTGCATTCTTGGAAATGGCAATGTAGTTGGTGTTTCCGATGGTTCCCTTTATCCCAGATAAAGGTCTGCATATTGTTGGAGAAAGATCCGTCTGCAATGCTGTTGGATACAAGGTATGCAGAGTAAGTCATTCCCATAATCAGCTCTCCGTCCGCCACCATATTTCTCATGGTGGGCTCCTTCTCGGGATAGGTCTTTCCTTCCTTCCAAAGGTAGGGATTTAACTCCTTTAAATAGTCCATAGCAGGCTGTACCAGCTCTTTTACCGCTTCCTTATCTTCTTTAACGGTCTGGAAGGGCTCCACCCCTACGATATCGTAAATCACATTTCTCACAAAGGCAGAACCGGTGAAATCCGGAAGGGCTGGGTAAGTAATCTGTCCCGGATGCGCCTTGGCATAAGCCAAAAGCTCTTCGGTATTCTTCGGGAAATCTCCCTTGGTCTTATCTCCGTAGAAAACCATCTGGGCCTTTCCGTAAGGTGCTTCATAGCCCTCAATGGGATAAGCAAAGTCCTTGTTGGTTTCCGGATCATCCTGATTTACCAGATTCTTAAAGTTGGGAAGATTCTGGGTAAATGGCCCATAAAGGAAATCACTTTCCTTTGCGGTTTTAAAAATTCTCTCCGTTAATCCAAATCATATCGATATCGGACTCTTTGGCTCCCGCTTCCTTCTCTGCGGAAAGCTGGGCTAAAAATGTCTTCGATTCCCATGGGAACACGATTCAGGGTAATGTCATAATTTTTCTTTAGATACTCTGCGTAGTAGCCGTCTAACCATTGGTTTAAACGGTCATCTCCGCCCCAGCCGTAGAAGTTTACGGTCTGTCCCTTGGCTTCCGCTACCAGTGCATCAAAGTCCGCAGAGCCTTCCGCCTTTGCTTCCTCTGTAGCCTTGGATTCTTCCGCTACAGAGCTTTCTGCATTTGTTCCTGCTGCATTTGCTCCTGCCCCGCTTGTCTCAGTGTTTGCCTTCTGACCGCCACAGGCCAAAAGCGCCATACTCATAGACAGCGCCAGTGCTAAAAAAATCTTTTTTTCATAGCTTTCTCCTTTTTTTCTCCTTACTATTCCAATGGCTTTATGGCAAAATGCTTTTTCCATTTTTCTATACTGCTATTCTCATCCATCATCTACTCCTGTCGTAGTACACAGGAGTGTTCTGTATTGACTGTTCTTTATGTTCTGTTCTTTATGGCGTTTCCTCTGCTTTTGCAGTCTCTCCATCGCCCTCGATCTTTCTTCTTAGACCGCTCTTCATAAAGCTGTTTTCCAAGGGCAATCATAAAGCCAAGGGCAAACAAAATTAAAAGTCCTGTCACCAGCCATTTGGCTCCTCCGGTTAAAAAGCCTCCCACATAGGAATAGACTAAGGTTGCCGGAGTCTGTCCAAGGCCTGTGGCAATAAAAAAGCCCCAGAAGGACATTCCGCTAAGACCTGCCGCATAGCTTACGATGTCAAAGGAGACAAAGGGCAGCAGTCTTGCAATCAGGATACTTTGCTTGCCATGCCGTTTAAAAAAGGCATCTATCTGGTTCAAAAGCCCCCTTGGAACTAAAGCTTCTCCACAAACTCTCTTCCGAAGGCTCTGGCGATAAAGAAGCTTAAGGCAGCTCCCGCCATAGCACTGGACCAGGAAAGCAAGGCTCCCTTCCAAAAGCCGAAAAGGGCAGCATTTGCAAAGGTAATTAAAAAGGCAGGCAAGGGCGCAATGATGGACTGTAATACCATCAAAAGGAAGGAAATTACCGCCGCATAGGCTCCGTAGGAGGCCACAAATTCCTTTTAGCTTTTTGAAAGTCTCCCGTGGCAAAAAAACACGGAAGACTTCCTGCATAAAAGCTTCGAAAGGGACTATAGGCAAAATATGCTCCAATAAGAGCTACAGCCAGGGCGATAATGAAAATTCTTTCTTTCAGAAAGGATTTTTTCTCCATTACTTGTCTCCCTTAGAAAAATCATAGGTGATTTCCTTGGTTCCGTCCAAGCAGTTCCAAACATTGGTATAGCCCTTGCTTGCGATATACTCCGCAGCCTTTGCGGAACGGTTTCCGGAATAGCAATGGGTAAGGATTAAAGTATTCTTATCATCCGGAAGGATAGCATCAATGGTCTTGGTATCTTCAGAATTGACATTGACAGCGGTTGCAAAATGCTCCTTTTTCGAAATCCTTAGCTTCTCTTGCATCCACCACCAAAGCATCCTTTGCCTTCTCCATCAGCTCAGCCCCTCTGATATTTCCATAGGTGGTTAATTCATAGGAATGATTCTTTACGCCCTCTGCATTATAAACCTTGGTAAAGCCGTTATTCACCAGAATTTCTGCAGCCTCTCCGGACATATTTCCGGAATTGCAGTACAGAACTACATCCTTATCCTTCCAATCCTCAATCTTAGCTACTTCATCCTTAAAGGTATCCAGAGGCATGTTGAGGGCAAATTTGATATGTCCCTTTGCATAGTCTTCAGCGCTACGAACATCGATAACAAGGTATTTTTTTCCTTCTGCTCCTTGTCCGCTACGATATTTGCCAAAGCATCCCCCCCTTCATCTCCTTAATTTCAGCCTTCTCTGCCGCAGCAGCTGTTGTTTCCCCGGCAGCCTTGCTTTCTCCTGCAGCCTCAGTTCCTGCTATAGTAGTCGCTGCAGGCTTGCTTCCCTGTCCGCAAGCGGAGAGAGAAAGTGCAAATAACATAACGCCTAATCCTAATAAGTTCTTTTTCATAGCTTTGCCTCCTAAATATGCGTTAAATCTGTTTTTTTCCATGAGTTAGTCTTCTCGTTTTACATTATTACACAAAAAATAAATGTATGTGTCGCTATATATTTGAAAAAACGCCCTCAGATTTCCTTAGCCATTCTATCATACTTATGTAAATTTTTATATTGTGATTTCTGATAGCAAAATCTCAATTATTTTATAACCCTATAGTATAATTTTCGCCGGCTAAAACAAGCTCTTACAGCAGTCCTCCACCTCTGTCAAGAAGGGATCCTGCAAATACGCCTTAATTTTCCGGAAGGTATCTTCATTTTGCAAATCTCTTCCCTTCTTGTATTCCGTATAGGCCATGGCGCACCAGGAAAGCCCCCGGATGCAGTTATACAAGATAAAGAGAGCTGTTTGCTCCTGTAAAGCCGGAAAGTCTGTGCCTCTGCATTTTTGATAATGCTCTAGGGAAGCCCTTGATTTCCCCTTCCGAGAGAATATAGTCCGTCTTCCAAAAAGTGGTAGTAGGACTAAGAAAATGTCCCAAATCCTGGGCAAAGTGCCCGTAGAGAGGCTTTTCCCAGTCTACCAAGTAGTTCTTCTTTCCTTCTCCGTTCATCAGGAAATTTCCGGAGTTTAATTCCGTATTGATGATGCAAAACTCCTCCTGCCTTAAGAGCTTTTCTCCCCGCTCCTTTTCCTGCACCCCCTTCTTCCAAAGGGCATGAAGGCGGGAATAGACAGAGTCCTCCATAAAAGGGCTTAACTCATAAAGCCTTTGCAGTCTGGCAGACTCGGAAAGCATTTCCAGTAAAGGATCCTTGGCATAATACAGCTTATCTTCCCCTGTATCCGCTTCCCTATGGTAAGGAAGACCGTGGATATCCGCCAAAATTTCCGCCCCTAGCTTTTAAGTCCCTAGCATAGTCAAGGGATATTCCCTCCAAAAATTCCATCACAAGAATTCCCGGCTCCCCCAATCTTTCCGAGCAGTAATATAGCTTAGGCGTTCTGCCACTGGCTTCCAAAAAGCTTTAGGGCATGGGCTTCATAGGAAATCTGCTTTTCCAGCTGCATTTGAGAGCCATGGTTCACCCGAAGCACATATTTTTTTCCGGTATCCGGGTGGGTAAATACAAAGTTTTCGTTATACTCTCCCCTGGCCAGAAAATGATATTCCTCCCGTACTTCCGCCCCCAAGGCCAAAGCCTCCCGATAGCCGGGCTCTGCAATGCGTTGTAAAAGCGCCGGTTCCTTAGCGAATGTCTCTATATTCCTTTGCCAACTGTTCAATGTCTTCTCCTTTACGATACCTGGCCCGAAGCCGGTTCATTTTTCCACATTAAAGATAGCTTTTGGATAAAATTTCCTGAAAAACGTCTGTCGCTGGTAATGATTCGCTTCTTGGCCAAATAAGGAACAATTCCCCGATTCTTTAGATTCAGGGAAAACTGATAGTCCTCCATTAAGGGAAGGATTGGAAATTCTCCCATGGCAAAGAAACAGTCTCTATCCACAAAGATGCCCTGATCCCCAAACATTACCCTTCTATCCAGCACCCTATGGTTACTGATAAAGCTGCAAATGTGCATCAGGGGGGAGGAACTCTTAAAACGAATCCCTAGACAGCCTGCCAAAGAATGCTTGATTCCCTCCCGAATTTCTTTCACGAAGCCCTTGGGCAGGATAGAATCACAGTGCAGGAAGAAAAGAATATCTCCGGAGCTCTCTTCCGCCCCAAAAATTCATCTGCAAAGCTCTTCCCTTCTTGCAAAATCACTCTATATTCTCCGGAAAAAAATGATTTTCCCCTCCGTCTACAAAGAGGATTTCCAACTCCTTTTTATAAGGGCTAAGCTGTTTTTCCATTCTTCTTACCAGCTTTCCTTCCTTGTAGCAGGGGATAATGACGGAGATTTTCGCATTTTCCACCAAGGCCTCGCCGAAGGAGGATTTCGAAGCCCCTTATCATAGGGAAGCAGGCGTCTATAGGCATTCAAGTCTTCCCCCTCATCCACATCCCTCTTCTTTTCCAAAAGGCTGAGGGGAATTTTGGACTCCTCTAAGATTTTCCGGGTATAGGAAAAGGGACTTTCTTTCCGAACAAGCTGATTCGCTTTATTCGATAGATTTTTTAGGAGCATCCCGGATGAAGCAGAGGATAGCTCTTTGTATGGTTTAAAAAGGATTAAGCTTCTTAAAAATGCAGGCGACTAGTCTGAAGGGATTTTACTCCGGGTATTTTTCTATTCTCCTGTACCGCCTGATAAGAAAAACAGGCATGGAGCAGTTCCGGCTCTATTCTTCTTTGTAAGCCAATACCGTAATAGCCTTCGTCAAGACTTCCTCCTAAGACCTGCCTTCCCTTTCTTCCCAGAGCGAATACTCTATGAAAATGCGCTTCCTCCATAAAGGGAATGTCCGCTCCCACCAGATAGGAAAAGGAACTTCCCATAGAAAAAAACTGTAGCGAAAGGCATTTTCCATCTTATCGAAAATATCCTTTCCCTCCTGTCTTTGAAAGCTTGCCTTGGGAAATAGGGTTTTCAGGCAATTTAAGGCTGTTTCCCACTGCTCCTTGGCAACGCCCTTGGGCAGATCATAAAACACCAGCAGGGAAACGCTCTTTTCCTTTCTTTCCAGTTTCTTCCAGACTGCGGAAAAGTCCTTAAGCATAGCCCAATGAACTTGCAACGCTCCTTCTTCTCCAATATGAGGAACCAATCTGGTTTTGGTCTTCCCTAAGATAGGGAGTCTGGTAAAGAGTAGTAGACTTTGTTGATCTTTGTCCTTTTTGTCTTTCGATTTTTGCTTTCTCTTGCCTTTTCACTTTGTTTTGGCTTTTCACTTTGTTTTAGCTTTTCATTTTTTTTTAGTTTTTCACTTTGTTTTAGCTTTTCACTTTGTTTTAACTTTTCACTTGATCCAGCAAGCTTTACAACACTTTTTACGATGAAACAGACCATGGGCAGTTTTCATTTCCCCTCCCTCATTAATAAAACTTATGCTTAAAACGATTCCAGAAGGAATGGCTGTAGTCCGCCTTTTCTCCTGTCTCCAAGATCAAGGGCAGGGAAATGCTCAGCTTCCAAATTTCCTTCCTTAGTAAACTGTCCGATACAGGTGGAGCAATAGCTGATTAAAGGCTTCTCCCTCCCTGCGTGCTTTTTCGCCATTTCCTTGAAAGCTCCGCCTCCTGCACAAAGGCACAGCCTCCCATACCGCAGCATTGCAGATTCTTCTTTTCGGAAATCTCTCCGGAGATAAAGTGAGACAGCCCCTCCATCCAAACTTTATCCTCCCGATCCGGACAGGGGTAGAAGCAACTATACTCGCCCTCTACCTTCTTACCTACGCCCATTTCCTTCAACTTTTCATAAACTGTAGTAATTTTTACATTCAGTTGATCTCCAAAATGATAGTAGCAGTTTGGGCAGGCCAGCACAATCTCTTCAATACCGAATTCCTGAAAGCGTTGATTCAGTCGCCGAAAAATGGCATTGGCCTCCGCTTCCAATCCCAGCTCCAGCACCGGCTTTCCGCAGCAATCATAGAAGGGAGGAATCCCTACATTTGCAAAGATGGAAAGAAGCTTCTCCAAGGTCTTGGGATAATAGGCAGGAAAATTACAGCCCGGAAAAAAACACGGTCTTAGCGCCCTTTGCTTTCCTATGATTCTTAAAGAGATAATTTTTCTTCTCCAGCAAAATCCCGCTGTAGCCCCTTTGCTTTAAGCCGTATTTTCCTTCCTTCACCTGCTCCTTACGGAAGTCCAGAATAATTTCCCTTCCGTCAATGCCCTTGGGACAGACTCTGGTACATTCTCCGCAAAGATAACAATGGTAAGCCAGTTCCTTTAGCTTCTCCGTATCTCCGATACAAATATCATACTTTGTTAAAAACTTGCATTTTCTTTTACAGGCATTGCAGTGAATACACTCCTCCACCCGCTTGTGAATTTCTCGTTTTTTTCTTTTCCGCCATAAACTCCCTGAAATATACTCTAGTTAAATTGTGCTCAAACTTAGCTTCTCTTTCATTGTCAAAACTTTATAGAAATCTTGGGAAACTCCTGAAATTTCCTAAGTTTTTCTCTTTCATCTCCATGGCCTTTTCTCTTTTCTTGAAATAATACAGCATTCCCATCAAAAGGCAGAACAATACTCCTGCAGTCAAAAAAATAGATCCAGGGATTTTTCTTCTCCTGTAGTCCTGCAAAGGCAATGGTATACATAGCTGTTCCCGGAATCATAAAAAGGAAGCTGCACACAAAGTAAAGGGAAAAGGAAATGTCTGTAATCCCGTAGGCATAGTTTTTGCAAATTAAAGGGAAAGACCGGAATGGTTCTTGTGATAAATAAAAGCAGAAGAAGATTCTTCTTTTCCTTTCCCATGAAATACTTGGCAATATAGGGATTTTGCATAAGCTTCGGCTTAATGCTGTCCTGCAAGAAATATCTTCCCATAAGGAAGGAAATACCTGCGGAAATACTGGCAGCCAATGTACAAAGCACCGTTCCCCAGAAGGCATGGAAAACCATACCAGCCAGAAGGGCATAGCTGATACCGGGAAGGGCTAAAAAGGCTCCCGCCAAGGCACAGAGTAAAACATAAACTAAGGCTGCAAGGAGGAAGTTCTCCTCCACCAAGCTTTGTAAATACCGAAGCAACTCTCCCTGAAAAATATCCTTTACCGGCACCTTCCAAAGAAGGGCAAAAAGGAGGATAAGAAAAATCAAAAAGGCCGCTAATTTTTTCTGAGCCATAGTGTCCTCCCCAGAAATGCTCCATAGCATAAAACGACCATAGCATTTTGAAAAAGAAGAAGCAATATACTTAGCTCATATTCCCGCATTTTTCAAAGTCATGGCAATAAAGAAATAGGCATAAGAAAAGAGGAAGGAGCCAAGGCCATAGAGCAATAAGAGCTTGTGGGAAAGTTTAGGGGAAAGCTTGGGAAAGCCTTCCATTTTTCCCTTTCCGCCAAAGGTTTTCTTTGTAAATATGAGGAATAAAAGGCTAAGAACCATTATCCCCAACAGCACTTTCCATTGGTGCAAGAAAAGGGGACCGATTTGAGGTCCCCTCCATTTGCTTCGTAAATATACCATGTGCCTGGCCATGCCCATCTTATGCTCTGTAAAGTAATGGATAACATACAGTCCCACAAGGGATAAGATACTGATGAGGCCGGATAAAACCGTAATTCCCTGAAGCAATATTTTTTTCATTATTTCTTTGCCTTATCTGTGCTTAAGTCTTTTACCAAAACTTCCTTATAGTCGCTGCTTCCCGGCTCACCCAGCTGAACCTTGTTCTCGCCGTCCATCTGCCATACATACCAACCGCCGTCATAAAGGTAAGCGTTCTTATAACCATTTTCATGGGCAATCAGGAAGGGAACGGATGCTCTCCAACCGGTTCCGCAATAGAAAGCTACATCATTTTTCTCTAAGGAAACACCGCTTTCTCCTAAATAAGACTCCAGCTTATCCAAGGAAACGATACTGCCGTCCGGATTGTTGTAGGAACCGTCATCCGTATCGTGTCCCCAAACTGCGCCTAAAGGCTCTCCTGCACGGTCAATATAGGAATAGCCGGAGGTCTTTCCTAAGAACTCATCCTTGGAACGGATACTTACCAGCTTGAATTTGGGGTCATCCTTCTGCTTTTCCTTCACTTCATCGATGCTTAAAAATATACTCCGGATGAGCGGGAATCTTTACCCCGAAGTCCTTATCGGTAGCTACAGGCTGGTTTACCTTGGTTTCTGTCTCATATCCCGCCTTGGTCCAGGCATCGATTCCGCCGCTTAAATTCTTTACATCCTCTACACCAGCCCAAAGAAGAACAGTTGCCAAACGATCATCCGCTGCATTTTCAGGGCTGTTTCCGTAAGTTACCACCTTGGTATCCTTGGTGATGCCGTAGGACTTTAAGAGCTTTCCGATTTCTTCCGGAGTACGGAAATTCCAGGTTTCCTCTTCTTCGATATCATCGGTATTGACATGGAAAGCTCCGGGAATATGGGCCTTATTATAGGCTTCATCCTGCTCAACCTTTTCCCCATGCAGCTTCCAGAACTACTACATCCTCTCCGGAAGCCATAAGTTCCTTCACATACTCAGGACCAACATAAACGGTTTCGGTCTTTACATCCGCTAAATCCTTAGCCTCTTCCTTTTTCTCCTCCGCCTTCTCGGAAGCAGCCTCAGTAGCTTTCTCGCTCTGCTTCTCGCTTTCCTTTTACACTCTCCTGTGCTGTGCTTGCCTTTAGTGTCCGCCGCTTTTGTTCCCTGCAAGCGGCCAATACGGACAACATGGAACCGCAAAGTACAAATTTCATAAGATTTTTTCATTTATTCTACTCCTTCAAGTCAATATGATTACAACTATTGCAGTATAACATTTCTGTAAAGAAGTACAAGGAATGCGACATTTTAATATCTTATAAATAAATGCAATTTATAGTATATCGCAATATTTTATTGGCGTGTGCAGGATCGCAAAACAGCCTTTTACACAATTGTAAAGCGTCTTTTTTTCAACACTTTTTCAACATCTTTTTGTCCTATATGCCCTCAAGCTATAAGTCAGTTTTGTCCTATAGCCTACAAGATGCATTGTTCTTAACATCCGGCAGATAAGATTATGGATATCTATAAAAATAAAAAATACCGCTCCGCTCTTGGTCTTTTCCCCCAAGCTCGAAACGGTATCTATTTTTATATCGTTAATCCGATATTTTTAAGCTAACTTAGCCTTCGCTGCATCGCAAAGTGCCTTGAATCCATCCGGATCAGCAATAGCTACTTCGGATAGCATCTTTCTGTTCATGTCGATGCCTGCAGACTTTAATCCGAACATCAACTTGGAGTAAGAAAGACCGTTTAATCTTGCAGCTGCATTGATTCTGGCAATCCAGAGCTGTCTGAACTGTCTCTTTCTCTCCTTACGGCCCTTGTAGGACTCTGTAAGAGCACGCATAACGCTCTGCTTAGCTATTCTATACTGCTTGGATCTAGCGCCTCTGTATCCCTTAGCTAACTTTAAAAATTCTATTGTGTTTCTTCTTTGCGTTCACTCCGCCTTTAATTCTCATCTTATCCTCCTATCAATCCCTTAGCCTATTACAGATAAGGAAGAATCTTCTTCATTACCTTCTCGTTAGTGTGGTCAACCACAGTGTCTTTTCTCAGAGTTCTCTTTCTCTTTGTGGTCTTCTTGGTAAGGATGTGAGATTTGTTTGCCTTGTTTCTAACTAACTTTCCTGTACCGGTGAGCTTGAAACGCTTTGCTGCTGCTTTCTTCGTTTTTAGCTTTAACTTTGCCATATTTGCCTCCTGTGAATTTACTTTTTCGGGCTTAAAACCACTGCCATATTTCTTCCTTCAACCTTTGCCGCCTTATCCAGTACGGCAATGTCGGAAAGCTTCTCTCCGAACTCATCCAAGATATACTTGGATTGATTCATACGAGACATTTCTCTTCCTCTGAAACGCAAGGCAATCTTTACCTTGTTTCCCTTCTCCAAGAACTTTCTCGCTGCGGAAAGCTTCGTATTCAAATCATTGGTATCAATGTTTGGTGTCATACGAATTTCTTTCAGCTCTGTTGTGTGCTGGTTCTTTCTGGCTTCCTTTTCTTTACGCAACAGTTCATAACGATATTTTCCGTAATCCGCAATACGAACTACAGGTGGCTGGGCAGTAGCTGCAATCTTAATCAGATCCAACTCCGCTTCTCTTGCCTTCTGTTGAGCATCCTGAATGGACATAACCCCCAGCTGCTCCCCTTCTGCTCCGATGACTCTTACTTCTTTGTCCCGAATCTGCTCGTTAATTTCCAGTTCCGCATTTTTTTTAATGGCCATAAGCTCCTCTCTGCACACATCGACTTATCACTCTTTACGAAGGATACTTGTTAAAACAAAATATCGGACTCTTCGCAAAGGGATACTTGTTAAGAATAAAAAAATATGGTGGATTGTAAGCCAATCCACCATTGAAAATACACAAAGGTAATAATCAATATTAACCTGGGTCAGTAATCTGCCAAGGTGAGGTGGATACCTACTTTCCTGTCATAAGACTAAAGAATCTTAACACTCTAATCTTCCTTTTGTCAATAAAAATCTTCTCAATTAAATCCAAACACTCTTCTCGGAACTTTGACACCTAACATAACATAAACAGTATCGAGAGGCTTGAAAAGCCTCTATTTTTTTGCGCAATCAATAGTTCTATATATTGCGTCTTATTGCGTACTGTTGTATAATATAATTCATTTTTTTAGGGAGGTGCCTATGAGACTTAGAGCCACTAAATCTGCTCACTCAGTTTCTTACTCTGTTATTAAATCTGCTTATATCAATAAAAAACGTACGACTGTAACCGTTGAAAAACTGGGAAACGAAAAGGAAATCTGTAAAAAGTATGGTGTTTCTGATGCTCTTGCATGGGCTAAAGAATACGTCGCCAATTTAAATAAGAATGCCGAAAGGAATAAACCTATTGATATCTCGTTTGATCCCTCAATTCCCCTCACTCAGAACGATCAGAGGCTCTTCAATGGAGGCTATCTTTTCCTACAGGATATTTATTTTCAGTTGGGGTTTGATAAGATTTGCAAAGCTATTGCCAGAAAGCATGGATTTAAGTACAACCTCAATTCAATTCTTTCAAGGCTGCTCTATACAAGAATCCTTTATCCTTCTTCAAAACTGTCTTCTTTCGCGCTTTCTTCAAGATTCATAGAAAAGCCGGATTTTTCTCTTGAAGATATTTACCGTTCTCTATCCATCATTAATGAAGAGTCGGATTACATTCAGTCCACACTTTATCGGAACAGCTTAAAGATTTCAAAAAGAAAAACCGGAGTGATTTACTATGACTGCACCAACTACTTTTTTGAGCTTGAGCAAGCAGATGGATTAAAACAGTATGGAGCTTCTAAAGAAAAACCGGCCTCTTCCCATTGTTCAGATGGGACTTTTTATGGACAGTGATGGTATTCCTCTTGCCTTCAGTGTCAATCCCGGAAATACCAATGAACAAACGACAATGGTTCCTTTGGAAAAACTTCTGAAGATTTTTTTCCTTGTCTAGACTGGTCGTATGTACGGATGGAGGGCTTTTCCGCATTATCCAACCGTAGATATAACTCCAAGGGGAATCGTGGTTTTATCACAACACAATCCATAAAGAAGTTAAAAGGTTTTCTGAAAGAATGGTGTCTCGATTCTAAAGACTGGCGTCTAAAAAGGCAGTATGCAAAAAGTATAACATTTCCGAACTGGACGAAGAAAAAGACAGAGAAAAAAATCTTTTACAAAGAACGGTGGATAAATGAAAATGGACTTGAACAACATCTGATTGTATCCTATTCCATCAAATACAGGGATTATCTAAGGTACGTTCGAGCGGACAAATCAGCCGTGCCCAAAAACCTTATTACCAATAATCCCAAAGAAATAGACTCACAACCGCCAAAACCGATTTCAAACGGTTTGTTAAAAACAGTGTCACGCCGGAGGGAGAGCTGGCTGAGCAGAGCTTTTTAGAACTCAATGAAGATGTCATCCGAAAAGAAGAACAGTATGACGGTTTTCTACGCTGTATGCACTAACTTGGAAGATGATGCTTCAGCTATCATTGAAGTAAACAAACAACGCTGGCAAATCGAGGAATGCTTTCGCATTATGAAAAGTGAATTCAAAGCACGACCGGTATACCTTCACAGAGATGATAGGATTAAGGCACACTTTTATGATTTGTTTCCTTTCATTAATTCTCTACAGATACCTGGATAAACAACTTGGAAGCAAGTATTCATGTGAAAAAAACTGTTACATGGTCTAAAAAGATATGAACTTTCTAAAGATTGAAGGCAGAGGATTTATCCCGACATATGCAAAAACAGAATTTACAGACGATCTAGAAAAAGCCTTTGGAATTAATACTTCTATGCAGATCGTCACTATAGAAAAAATGAGAAATATTTGCCATCAGACTAAAGAATAAAAAAATCTGTACGCACATCTGATAACAAAGAAAAAGCTCTGTAAACCGCTTGATTTCAACGATTTATAGGGCTTTTTACTATGTAGACTGTCAAAGTCGGGATCTTAACACTCTAATCTTCCTTTGTCAATAAAATCTTCTCAATTAAATCCAAACACTCTTCTCTTCCCGCCTTTGAGGTGGCGGAGAATGGAATCATCACACATTCCGGGCTTGCGGACAGGGCTTTTCGAATATCCTTTACCGCCTGCTGTTGCTGAGAACGCTTTAATTTATCCATCTTTGTGATAATCACAATGGGTTCATAGCCTGTAGCAGAGCAAATCCACTGGAACATCTGTAAATCCTTCTCACTGGGCACCCTTCTACAGTCCAGAAGAAGCACTACCTCTTCAATATCCTCTCCCTGCTCCAGATAACGGCGAATCATACGATCCCATTTTTCCTGCTCCACAGGGCCTGTAGCCGCATAGCCATAGCCGGGAAGATCCACCAGATAAAAACTGTCATTTACGGAATAGAAGTTAATGGTTCTGGTCTTTCCCGGAGTGGAGGAGGTTCTGGCAAAGGATTTCCTTTGTAATAAGGTATTGATGAAGGAGGACTTTCCCACATTGGAACGGCCTGCTAAAACAAATTCCGGCTTTCCCGTCTTTGGCAAAGTGGACTTTACACCGCAAACATAGGGAAGGTCCACAGAACGAATGACCATATTATCCTCTTTTCTTAACCCTTTTTCTCTCTTTTACATTGTCTTCTTTATTCTGCTGAAACTCCAGCCAGCGCTCCTGTCTCTTTTCAGGATTTCTTTCCACCTTGGGCTCTGCCTGATTCTCCACCACTTCCTTGGTGATTTCCACTTCGGCAATGTCTTCGTCGGAAGGAATCTCATACATGATTTCCGTCATCATCCCTTCCATGATGGAACGAAGTCCTCTGGCACCGGTCTTTCTCTGTACCGCCTTCTCCGCAATGGCGGTTACCGCATCATCGCTGAAGGAAAGTCCTACACCGTCCATTTCAAAGAGCTTCTGGTATTGCTTTACCAAAGCATTCTTCGGCGTGGTCAGGATACGCTTTAAACTGTCCACATCATGGCTGCTTAATTCCACATCCACCGGTACTCTACCGATAAATTCCGGAATCAAACCGAACTTGGTTAAGTCCTCAGGCTGCACCTGCTTCAGAACATCATCATAGTTATCCTTGTTCTTCTCCACGATTTCCGCACCGAATCCGATAGAGCCGGAGGCAATTCTCTTCTCAATAATATGCTCCAGGCCGTCAAAGGCTCCACCGCAGATAAAGAGAATATTGGTGGTATCAATCTGAATCAACTCCTGCTGAGGATGCTTTCTTCCTCCCTGAGGGGAACGGAAGCAACGGTTCCTTCCAAAAATCTTTAAAAAGGGCCTGCTGTACTCCCTCTCCGGAAACATCTCTGGTGATGGAAACATTTTTCAGACTTCTTGGTAATCTTATCAATCTCGTCAATATAGATAATACCGATCTCCGCCTTGGAAATGTCATAATCCGCAGCCTGAATCAGCTTCAAAAGGATGTTTTTCCACATCCTCTCCCACATAGCCCGCCTCAGTCAAAGCTGTAGCATCCGCAATGGCGAAGGGCACACCCAAAATCTTGGCCAGGGTCTGAGCCAGGTAGGTCTTTCCGGTTCCGGTAGGTCCAATCATTAAAAATGTTGGACTTCTGTACATCAATATCTCTTACCTTGGAAGTGATTCTCTTATAATGATTATATACAGCCACGGAAAGCACTTTCTTGGCTTCATCCTGTCCGATTACATATTCATCTAAAAAGTCTTTAATTTCCTTCGGCTTCAGTAAATGGATATCGGTAACATCGCCTCCTGCATTTTCCCCGCCCATTTCTTCGTCGAAAAATCTCCTGGCAAAAGCTCCACACACTCATCACAGATATAGGTGTTGTTCAGGCCGGCAATCATTTTCCGAACCTGCTTTGCTGATTTTCCGCAAAAGGAACATCTTACTTTATCATCCGGTTTCATAGGCATATTTCTTCCCGCTTTCCTAGAATTTATTTCTTTTCTAAATCAGTTCTTTTCTGGAAAATGTGGTCAACCAAACCATATTCCAAGGCCTGTTCCGCAGTCATCCAGTAATCTCTTTCCGTATCTGCAAGCACCTTTTCAAAGGGCTGATTACAATTTTCCGCTAAAATCTTGGCTAAGTTCTTCTTGGTACGGAGAATCCATTCTGCCGTAATCTGAATCTCTGTAGCCTGTCCCTGAGCACCGCCGGAGGGCTGGTGAATCATAACCTCCGCATTAGGAAGAATCATTCTCTTGCCCTTGGCTCCTCCTGCCAGCAGGAAGGCTCCCATGGAAGCGGCCATTCCTACGCAGATCGTGGAAACATCACACTTAATGTATTGCATGGTGTCATAGATTCCCATTCCTGCGGTTACGGAGCCTCCCGGAGAATTGATGTATAAGGAAATATCCTTATCCGGATCCTCAGACTCTAAGAAAAGAAGCTGAGCAATCACCAAGGATGCTGTGTCACTGTTGACCTCATCTCCCAGAAAAACGATTCTTTCGTTTAAAAGTCTGGAAAAAATATCATAGGAACGCTCTCCCCTACTGGTAGACTGGATAACATAGGGAATCGTTGTTATATTTTTGTGGGTATGAAAAATTCTTCATGGCTTACCTCCTCTATTATGGTATCTCTCATAGAATAACACAGGGCTTTCTTTTCCCCTATAAACCCATAGTTTAAGAATAGAAAAAGACCGGGAAAATCCCGGCCTTTTCCAAGGAAAGTGTTCTACTTACTTCTCTTCTGCTTCTTCCTTCTCTTCCTTCTTGCTCTTCTTCTCAGGCTTTACAAGCTTTAGCTTCACTAACCAGCTTATCAATGGTAGCCTGAATATCCAACTCTCTCTTAATGGAAAGCTTCTGGGAATCGCTGATGGTCTTTGCCGATCTTCCTTCTTCATGCGATACTGCTCAGCAATTCTCTCCAATTCCTTCTCAATAGCTTCTTCGGTAACTTCGATGCCTTCCTTCTTCTGGATTGCATCCAATACCAAAGAGGTCTTGATATTCTGTACTGCAGACTCTCTCATCTGGCTCTTTAAGCCCTCTTCTGTAAGTCCGGTAATCTGCATATACTGGTCCATAGGAATGCCCTGTGCTTCCATGCGTCTAGCATAATCATAGAACATCTGCTCCAGCTGCATCTCTACCATTGGCTCAGGAAGCTCTACGGAAGCGTTCTCTACAACCTTGGCAATAACGTTATTCTCTACCTGAGAAGTAGCTCTCTTCTCCTTCTCTTCCTTAATCTGCTTCTTTAAGTCTTCCTTATACTCCTTAAGAGTCTCAAACTCGGAAACCTCGGAGGCAAACTCATCGTCAGCCTTAGGAACCTGCTTCTCCTTTACAGACTTAACAGTTACCTTGAATAAAGCCTCTTTTCCTGCCAAATCCTTAGCGCCGTAGTTCTCAGGGAAAGTTACATGAACATCCACCTCTTCTCCTGCCTTAGCGCCAAGCAGCTGATCCTCAAATCCCGGAATAAAAGTTCCGGAACCGATGGTCAAAGGATAGTCCTCGCCTCTTCCGCCGGGGAATTCCTTACCGTCTACGGAGCCTACGAAGTCAATGTTGGCAATATCGTTCTTCTTGATAGCACGATCAACATCTACCATTCTGGAATTCTTCTCCAGCTCTCTATTCAAACGCTCTGTAACTTCCTTGGCACTTACGGATACATCAGCCTTCTCTGCAGTAACACCGAAGTACTCCCCAAGAGTAACCTCAGGACGAACTGCTACAGTAGCGGTGAAAATAAAGTCCTTCCCCTCTCCGATCTGCTCAACGCCGATTTCGGGACGGGAAACGATGTCTAAACCGGACTCCTTCGCTGCTGCCGGATAATGAGCATCCAAAATATTGTTAATCGCTGCATCGTAGAAAACCTGTGGGCCATACTGCTGCTCAATCATCTTCTTTGTTGCTTTTCCCTTACGGAAACCGGGAATATTATAACGAGTCTTATTCTTCTGATAAGCCTGTTCTACAGCCTTGGCAAAAGTCCTCTGCGGATACAGTTACTGTAATCTTTGCCATATTCTTTTCTAGATTTTCTACCTTTACGCTCATTGCGCATACCTCCAAAAACTATTTTTTTCTACATTTCAAAAATCGCCTCTGCTGGGCTTTCGAGGGTAAAGTATAGCATTTAACGGACATTTCTGCAATAAAAAGAAGAAAAAGCCTGCTTTAATCCTTTAATTTAAGATTGGAAGATCCTTAGCAAAAGCTTAATTCCGCATTGGAATAGCCTCTTTCCTCCGTAAGCTCCTCGGAAAAACCAGTCTAAAGGCTGAAAAGTCTTCGCTTCTTCCAAAGAGGAAAACTCCACCTCCGCATAGCAAAGCCCTTCCAGTTCCCCATGAAAAACATCCAATTCCACAGTGTATTTTTCCACAGGGAATTTCATATCTGGACTTCTGAATCACCCGGCCTTCTATTTTTTTCCAAGAAGGCTTTCATAGGCTTCCTTGGTCAAGGGCAGATTGTATTCTTCTCTGGATAGCCTTCCCTTTCCCTTATAGCAGAAGATATACTCTTCCCTTTGCTCTATGTCTCTTTGTGCTATGCCGCTTAGTTCTATGCCACTTTGCGCTATGTCTCTTTGCGCTATGCCGCTTTTGCACTATACCTTTTTCCTCTAAGTCCTTTTCACCGGCCTTCCCATCCTTTTTCTCTACACTATTTTCCTCTCCGTAAGTTTTTCTCTACACTGCTTTCCACTCCCTGAGCGGAAAAGATCTCCTTTCGAATACGCAGGGTAGGATTCGCACATAGATAGGCCTGCTCCATCTCTTTACAGGGAAATGAGCGATAGTCCTTGGGTAGGGTTCTGACTCTCCATTTTCTCTCGATTTCTTGTCCCATTTTACACCTCATCCTCAAAAGCCGGGATTTTCAAATATCAAGCCTGATACCCGTTAAAATCCATGCTATATGAACAAAAAAACCGGGCACATGGCCCGGCTTTAAAAGTCTTATTCTTCAGATGCTGCCTCTACATCTACATCAGCCACATCCCCTTCTTCTTCAGGAAGAAGTGCCTTGATAGAAAGAGAAATCTTGTGGTTGTCTACATCTAAATCAACCACTCTTGCTTCTGATTTCCTGTCCCGGCTCAAGTACATCGGATGGCTTGTTCACATGATCCTTAGAAATCTGAGAAACATGTAATAAAGCATCAATTCCCTTGTCTAACTCGATGAATGCACCGAAATCAGTCATTCTTGCAACTCTACCGGTAACGATCTCGCCCACAGCATACTTGCTTTCTGCATCCTTCCATGGGTTCTCGTTAGGGAACTTTCTGGTCAATGCAATTCTCTCTCCGCTGATTTCCTTAACCAGAACTTCTACTTCCTGTCCAGGCTTAAAGAGCTTCTTCGGATTCTCGATTCTTCCCCAGCTCATCTCAGAGATGTGAAGAAGTCCGTCTGCACCGCCAAGGTCGATAAATGCACCGAAGTCGGTAAGATTCTTAACCACACCTGTACGGATATCGCCTTCCTGTAATTCAGAGAAGAGCTTATCATGCTGCTCTCTCTTCATAGCAGACATAATCTGCTTTCTGTCTCCAATAATTCTTCTCTTGGCCGGATTGAACTCGGTAATAACAAACTGAATGTCCTGTCCCTGATACTTGTTCAAATCTCTCTCAAAAGCTATCGGATACTAAAGAAGCGGGAACGAAGATTCTTGCTCCGTCTACTTCTACATTCAATCCACCCTTAACAACCTGTACTACCTTACCGGTAAGAATAGCATTCTCTTCGAAGGCCTTTCTTAACTCCTCGGAAGCCTTAGACTGAAGAGCATCTCTGTGGGAAAGAACGACCTGACCTTTCACCGTCATTTACCTTCTTAACCTTACACTCAATCTCGTCCCCTACAGATACAACTGTAGTTAAGTCTAATTGGTTGTCTGCACTGTAATCACTTCTTGTCATAATTCCATCGGACTTGTATCCAATGTTCAGTGCGATCTCATCCGGCTTCACACTGATAACTGTTCCTGTAACGATTTCCCCGCGTGAACTGACTTTAATGATTCTTCAAGCATTTGTTCAAAACTCATTTCTGACATAAGTTAGAACCTCCTCTATTATTTCTTTTTGGGGTGCTTGCCCCTGCTGTAGATACCTACGTTGCGAATCGCTTCATCCGAGTTGAATTTTAAGATCTTTCACCGTCTGTATCAGCTGGGTATTTGGGGCATATCGCCCGGCAAATCTCAAATAACTTCTTTGTGTTAGATGAACTGCTTCCACCAATCACCACCATGGCGTCGGATCGTCCAGCTAATTCCTTTGCTTCTGACTGCCTTTCGAAAGTTGCGTTGCAAATCGTATTGATAACAGAAACATGATACCCCTTTTTTTTAAAAAAGTGCAAGAACTAGTTTGAATTTATCAATATGAAATGTGGTTTGGCCCACAACAAAAATCTCCTGTCCCTCTCCATCAGGCAAAAGCTTCCACCTCTTCTATGCCTTTTAGGGCGGTAACATCCCCCTTCCCCCAGCCTAGAATGCCTTGGACTTCCGGATGCTCCGGGTCTCCCATCACAATGACTCTTTTCTCCCTTTTCACTGTGTTCCCGGACAAGGCGCTGTATCTTCCGTACATAGGGGCAGGAACTGTCCACAATTTTAATGTCCTTCCCCTGTAGCAGGCTATAGATTTCTTCCCCCACACCATGTGCACGAATGACCAAAATGCCCTTTTCTAATTGAGCCAGTTCTTCCTTTGTCTTCAGAAGCTTAACTCCTCTATCCTCCAGAGCCTTTACCACCTGCTCATTATGCACAATGGCTCCATAAGTATAAATAGGCTGTCTAAGTCCTTCTTCCTTTTTTTCTTCTTCGGAGAGAACTCGATATACCGCATCCACAGCCCTCTCTACTCCAAAGCAAAATCCTGCACTTTTTGCCAGGATAGCCTCCATTTTTATTCCTCACTTCCCACACAAAGACTCAGCATCTTATCCACCACTTCATTGATGGAAAGATTGCTGCTGTCGATTTCAACGGCATCCTCCGCCTTCTTTAAAGGAGCAATGGCTCTGGTACTGTCTCTATGGTCTCTTTCCTTCACTTCTGCCAGTACCTGTTCAAGACTGATCTTTTCCCCCCTTTTTCCAAAAGCTCCTTCCAGCGCCTTTCCGCACGGATTTCAGCTGATGCGGTTAAAAAGAACTTCTTATTGGCATTGGGTAAAACCACAGTTCCGATGTCTCTTCCGTCCATCACACAGGAATGCTCCTTGGCTACATTTCTCTGTAAGTCCAAAAGCTTTGCCCGGACGCAGCCGTACTGGGAAATCATGGATGCTCCCTGTCCCAGCTCGGGAGTACGAATATAGTCAGTACAGTCCTCCCCTGTTGCAATAAACCTTCTGCTTCTCTCCTTCGTAAACTAAATCCACCTGCAAATCTGGTAGTGCCTCTTCTATGCTTTTTTTCTGCTGTAAAGGGAATCCCTTTGCAGAGATTCCATAAGCCAGTCCCCGGTAAAGTGCTCCTGTATCCACATAGTAAAAGCCTAGGCTTTTAGAGAGTAATTTTGCAATGGTGGATTTCCCTGCCCCTGCAGGTCCATCTATGGCGATTGTATATGGCATATTATGATGCTTCCTTTCTCTTCGCTTTTCTTAAACTTCTTCTTGTAACGCTCTTCCTGCGGACTGTCCTGCTAAAACACCGGTGGAGATGGCGATTTGCATATTAAAGCCTCCGGTATAGGCATCCAAGTCTACCACTTCCCCTGCAAAGTAAAGTCCGGGAACCTTTTTTGCTTCCATGCTCTTCTTGGACAGCTCCCTAGTTTCCACTCCCCCCTTGGTAACAATCGCTTCCGGAAAGCCCCCCAGGCCTTGAATGGTAAAAGGGAAGCCGTGAAAAAGATTTAAAATCTTTCTTCGCTCCTCTTTCTTTAGCTCTGAGCTTTTTTTCTCTAAAGATACTCCCTGCTTTTTCCAGTCGTTTTAAAAAAATGGGATAAAGCTGAGCCGGAAGATAATACTTTAAAAGCTGATAGAGCTTTTCCTTTCCCTTGCTTTCACAATCTCTTAGGAAAAAGCCGTCAAACTGCTCCTGTCCCATCTCCGCCTTTAAATCTATGGCGATTTGGTAAGTTCCCATAGGCGCTTCGGAAATCTCAGGGCTTAGGGCTGCGCTGGCGGATAAGACTACAGGCCCCAGCAGGCTATTCTTTTGAAAGTATAATTCCCTGTCTTTTTCATAAAGGCATTTTCCGTTTTCATTGAAAAATCTTTAAACCGATATGCTTTTAGCTTTAAGCCGGAAAGGGGGTAAACATCCTCCTCCAAGACCTCCATTTTCACTAAGGAAGGGTAAGTCTTTGTGACTCCTATGGAAAAATCTTTGGCAAAGCTGTAGCCGTCTCCGGTGGAACCTGTAGAGGGTAGCTCAATCCTCCGGTAGCAATAATGACCTTCCTGGCTTCTGTCTCCGGGAAATTTCCCTTTATCAAAAAGTTCTCTCCCTTTTTTCTGAATGCTATCTACCCTTTTGTTCAGACAGAGCTTTACCCCTTCCCTTTGCAGGGCTTTCTTCATCCCGTCCGTCAAGGAAAAGGCCTTATTGCTTTCCGGGAAAATGCGGCCTCCCCGCTCTTCTTTAAGAGGACAGCCATTTTTCTCCATAAAGGCAATGGCATCCTGATTGTTAAAGTTCCGAAAGGCAGCCATAAAAAATCGGGGATTTCTAAGGATTTTCTCCATAAAAGCAGCTTCCTCACAGGAATTGGTCCAATTTCCCTTCCCTTTCCCGTGATAAAGAGCTTTTTGCCTAATTTTTCATTTTTCTCAAACAGCACAACCTCCCGGTCCTTGGCTTCTCTTTTGGCAAAGATTGCCGCCATCATTCCGGCAGGTCCTCCGCCAATCACAAGAATATCCATAGCCCTCTCTTTCTTTCCTATAATTTTTCCCGGCGGAGTAGACTCTACCGGGAAAATTTTCTGCCTATACAGACAGTACAAACATATTGTAAATCGCCTTAATAGCTGACTCGAAATCTTCGTTTCTAACACCGATAATGATATTGTACTCGGAAGATCCCTGGTCAATCATCTTGATATTGATATACTCATGGGCGAGGGCAGAGAAAATACGGCCTGCCACACCTCTGGAGGACTTCATGCCTCTTCCCACGACGGCAATCAAAGATAAATCCGCTTCCAATTCAATCAGATCCGGATTCACCGCTCTTTGAATTCCCTGTAAAACCTTCTGCTCATGGGATTCCAGCTCTTCCTGGTGAATGAAAAGGGTTAAGGTATCAATACCGGATGGGGTATGCTCTACGGAAATTCCGTTTTCTTCAATGACGGAAAGCACCTTACGGATAAATCCGATTTCCGCATTCATCATGGCTTTTTTTCAATGTTAATGGAGCAGAAATTCTTCTTTCCCGCAATACCGGTGATGATAAATCTTGGCTTCTTCAAAGTATTCGCCACAATCATAGTACCATGGTCCTGAGGAGCATTGGTATTTTTAATCTGGATGGGAATACCCTCCTGTCTTACCGGGAAGATAGCATCCTCATGGAGTACCCCTGCTCCCATATAGCTAAGCTCTCGAAGCTCTCTGTAGGTAATATAGTCAATCACCTCAGGGTCTTTAACAATACGGGGATCCGCCACCAAAAAGCCGGATACATCGGTCCAGTTTTCGTATAAATCCGCATGAACAGCCGCAGCAATCAAAGAACCGGTAACATCGGAGCCCCCTGGAAAAAGGTAATGGTTGCCCCTTCCGCATTTCCACCGTAAAAGCCGGGAATAACCGCATAATCTACATCCTTTAAGGCCTCTCTGGACATCGTCTGGGTCTTCTCGAAATCACAGCTTCCATCCTCTAAAAAGAAGATTAAGTCCTTGGCATCCACAAAGGGAAAGCCCAAAAAGTCAGCCATACACTTGGCGTTCAAATACTCCCCTCGGGAAGCAGCATAATCTCTGGTCTCTCCCGCCAAAAGCTTCTCGTAAATCTCTTGAAAATCCTGCTCCAAGGACAGGGACAAATCCAGGTCGGAAATAATGTCCCGGAAACGATTTTTAATCTTTTCCAGAATTTCCTCCGCTCCGGAGTTTTTTTGTACCGCATCATATAAGGACAGCAGTAAATCCGTAACCCTTAATATCTTTATCATTTCTTTTTCCCGGTGCGGAAACCACGATAAAGCGTCTGTCCCGGTCTTCCATTACGATTTCTTTTTACCTTACGAAACTGCTCTCCGCTGGCGCAGGAGCTTCCTCCAAATTTTGCAATTTTCAGCATCCCTTTTTTCCTTCTCTCTTTTTTCTTTTCTTCTTTTTTATTCTGCAAATGACTCTGTCCGTAAATTGCAGATATTCCACAATGCTTTCACATAAAAGAATGGGGAAATTGTATCATTTCCCCATTCATAAAACAAGCTATAAGCTGTCCGGATTTAATCTACATAACCTGTCCGGATTTAATCTCATGCGAAATCCAAATTCTTCTTTCTTACTCGTTTCGGATAGCTGCCAAAGGACTAAGCTTCATGGCTCTTACTGAGGGGAAGTATCCGGAGAGCATACCCACCAACATAGCAAAGGCAATGGCAAAAAGGCAAGCCAGCTGGGAATAAGGGATAGCTTTCCTCTCCTCCGTTGGTAAAAGCCCATAAGGAAGTCGCTGTCTCCTCCACCGGTTAAGCTGTTGATAATGTAGGAAATCCCATAGCTAAGGGCAATTCCCACCAGACCGCCGAAGAGACCAATCAGGGCAGACTCCGTAAGGAACATATTTCGAATATCTCCCATATCACAGCCCAAAACCTTCATAACACCGATTTCCTTGGTTCTTTCAAAAATAGACATCATCATGGTATTCATAATACCGATGGCTGCAACCAAGAGGGAAACGGATCCGATGCCTCCCAGTACCATCTGTACCATGTTTAAGGAATCCTGGCTTTGTTTCAACCATTCCAAGTTAGAGTAGGCGGAATAGCCCATATCCGTAATGGTTTTCTGCACCTCGGACACATTGTTCATGTCATCTACGAAAACATAGGCTTCGTCATAGACATAATAGCGAAGAGGTTTTCCGTTCTTTCCGGTCTTCGGATCCGGTACCAGGTCCTTCTTATATATCTTTTTTAAGAAAGCTTTCAAGGTATCAATGTCCGCATAGGCATACATGGATTCTTCGCTATAGTCCTCGGCGGATCCTTCCATCACCGCTGCAGCCTTTAAGATATATTTCTTCTGGGGCTTATTACTCTGGCTTTCCTGCTGTTCTCCGGAAACCCCTGTTTTGGTTACTTGGCCTTTTTCCGGGAAAAACATAGAAGATGGTATCTTTCATAGGATTGGCAATATAGCTGTCTTCCCAGTTTTTTTCACCTTGTGGAAGGAGCTTCCCTACCGTATTACCGTATACCAGTGTGAGTTCTGACGCTCCGGAAGGAGGAGCAGAGCCCTCCTTTATTTTTTTAGCTGGGAAAGGTAGGCCTGTGATACTCCCCTTAATGCTGTAGTTCCTTCATAGGCTCCTATTTTTTTGCGGTGATATTAACCTCCAAAGAAGGGGAGGTTCCGGGTTACATGGGGATGGACTCAAAGGACTTAATGCTGTCATCCGTCAGCTGTACCGGATTCTTCTTACTGTTGAGGCTCCGCCTCCATAATTACTGATATTGATTTTTGTTAAAGAACTGGAGTTCTTAAAGGACTGTAGCATGGACTCGCTCATTCCCAGTCCCAGACTTACCATTACCACAATGGAAGAGGTTCCGATGACTACACCCAAAACGGTCAGTACCGTACGGAACTTTCTTCGTTTTAAGTTGTTAATGGCCAGCAGAAATAAGTCTAATATCTTCATTTAGTTCTTCTTTCTCTTTTTCAGGATGTAGAAAGCGGCTCCCCCTACTAAAGCGGCAGCTCCTACAATGATTCCGGGAAGCGGGACAGAGGGAGAAGGCTTTTCTTCCACCATATCTCTGCTGGCTGCTCCCGCATCATCCGGCATATCGCTTTCCGCACTCTCGGTAACAGTCAGTGTAATCTCCGTCTTTTCCGTGGCCTTGTTGCCGTTCACATCCTCATATTGGATTTCTACCGGAATGGTGGCTTCACCGTCAGTAGCCTTGACAGCGGATAGCATAACATCCACAGAACCGGTTTCTCCCGGCTTAATATTTCCTACATAGGCAGTAGTTTTCTTAATACTGTCGCTTTCAAAATTGGCGGTTACATTGTAGAGCATTACTCTTCCGGTATTGTTAATGCTGAACATTGCATTGGCTTCATTGCCCACAGCCACAGTGGAGGGGTTTACATCAAAGTTGGAAAATCCCATTCTGGCTATCTGATATACCGGAATATCGATTTCCACCTTTTCCTCAGCATTCTTAAAGTCCGGAGAGTCATACTTTTCGTTGATGGTCATAATATAGGACTTGGGATCCACTCCCGCCTTAGCCATTACCTTCAGTCGAAGCTCTGTGCTTGCCCCTGCCGCCAAGGAATTTACCACATAGGAGTTGGAGCCTTCGGAAATGGCAAATACGGTCTGCTCCTGTGCCTTCTCGGAGCTCAGGGTAAAGAGAATATTGCTGGCCGCAATAGAGGTGGAAGCATTTTTCATATTTAAAATCAAAGTGAACTCATCCCCGGCGTAAACCTTCTCCGGTTCCGTTCTGTAAGAATCCACAATGATTCTGGCCTTACTACGGTCGTTGGCATTAAAGTCTCTCAGCTTTTCCTTCTCCACATCCACCATGTTCGGATTCTTCACATTGACAAAGAAGGAATAGGTATCGCTTACGGATACGGTACTTCCGGGAGCCAGTTTATAGCTTACGGTATAGGATAAGGGATAAAATCCGCTGGCTGCATTTTGCTTAATGGCCATGGAATACTCGGGAGAAATCACCTCCCCCTTTTCTACCTTTTCAAAACTTCTGTCATAGTTTGCTTCGTTAATGGAGAAGGGAAGTCCTTTACTGCCTCCGCCTTTGCAGCTGCACTAAGCTGTACGGATTCCTTCTCTGCCAAAGACATATTCATCTTAATCTTCACATCGTACAGAGTCTTTCCGCTTTTGATTTCGGAAGTTCACGCTATAGTTCATGGCGTTGGGATAGGTGCCTACAGGTGTACTCTGGTTCTCCCCCACCACAAAGGCCTGGGCTACCGTCTTGGTTCCTGAGTCCTTTACCTCTCCGCTTTCCGTTATGAAAACGTTGACAAACTCGGTCTTGTTCTGGGTCTGGCTGGCTCCCGGAACATCATACCAGATGGTAAAAGGTACACCAAAATAACTGTCGCTGGCATTTCCGCTGCTATCCTTCATCTTTAGGGCATCGGAACGAACATTTACCTTGAAAGTTAATTCCTTATACTCCCCCTTCTTCAAGCTTCCCAAGGTCTGCTCCTGGGTGAAGAGAGAAGCATTTACCTCGAAGGGGTACACCCCTCCGTCTACAGGGTACACATAGTTTAAGCCGTTATTGTAGGCATTGTTCTTTCCGGCTTTATATCCCTCTTCCCATGCATCCTTCTGTGCCTCTCCCTGCTCGTCTTCATCGGAAGAATTCTTGTAGGGATTGTTCTTTTGCGTCTTTTGGGGGCTGTTCTGGGTGGTCAGATAGCTTTGGTCATTGGAAAGACGAACCCTTACATTATTGATAACATCGGAATTAGGGTTACTAAGGCCGTTTAAGCCGTTATATCCGATGCGAACCCTTACCTCCATTTCCTGACCTGGATAACCTGTAGGAACATCCTGTACATCGTGGATAAAGGTATTTAAGTTGGTATTAACATATCCGGCATAGCTTCTTACACTAAAGAAAGGAAGAAGCAGACTAAGGCACAAAAAGAGTGCAAATACCGTTTTCCCTAAATTCAATTTCCTCTTATTTTTCTCTCTCATTCCGTTTCTCCTTCTTTTTTTCTTTTCCTTCTTTATCATGTCTATGCTCCTGTTTCTCCACAATCGTAAAGGGAGGAGCACCGTTTTCCCGTAATATTTCTTCTTCGATTTTACTGCCTTCTCGAATCACGGTTTCCACAATTCTTCCATCTACCACCCTAAGCTGCCTATCCGCCCAGGAAGCAATATAGGGGTCATGGGTAACCATAATTAAAGTCTTTTTTTCTGCTCTTCCACAATCCTTCGCATCAGAGCCAAAACCTCTTCCGTGGTATGGGAGTCCAGGTTTCCTGTAGGCTCGTCCGCAAAGATAATCTCCGATCGATGACCAGGGCTCTTGCAATACCCACTCTTTGCTGCTGTCCACCGGACATTTGGTTCGGAGAACGATTATATTCCTTCCCAATATTCATTAGTTCCAGATATTCTCTGGCTTTTTCGGTTTCTTTCCTCCTGAGGAACGCCTCGAAACATCAAGGGCATAGCCACATTTTCCATGGCATTCAAGAAGGGAATCAGGTTGTAGCTTTTGGAAAATGAAGCCTCACATGCATTCTTCGAAAGGCCACCAGCTGTTTTTTTCATTCATCTTCTCAATGGATTCTCCGGTAATGGTCACTTGCCCGCTGCTGGGCTTTTTCCAATCCGCCAGCATATTTAAACAGGTGGATTTACTGGATCCGGAAGTACCTACAATAGCAATAAATTCTCCTTGGTAAATGTCAAAGTTTAAACCGTTTAAAGCATAAACCTCCGTATCTCCTATTTTTAAATATTTTGTATAAGTCTCTCACGGAAATAATGGGTTCCATGTTTTTCCTTTCTATCTTGAAAAAGCCTATTTCCCCTAATACCAAGTAAGTATAGAGGATTGCATCTCGTTGCGCAATGAGAATGTTTTAACAACAATAAAGCCGGTTATTTTCACAACGATAAAGCCACTTCTCCTGATAGGACAGGAAAAAGTGGCTCCTTCGTTACAGCTCTTTGTTAAGAACTTTGATTTTATGCATTTTTTTCTTTTTTTCTACGGAATTGTACTTGGGAATCAAAACTTCCTTTCCTCCCATATAAGGCTGTAAAGCCTTGGGGATGCTTACGCTTCCGTCCTCCTGTAAGTGGTTCTCCAAGAAGGCAATCAGCATTCTGGGTGGTGCCACACAGGTGTTGTTTAAGGTATAAGCAAGATGGTTCTTTCCATCTGCTCCCTTTACACGAATCTTTAAGCGTCTTGCCTGTGCATCTCCTAAGTTGGAGCAGGAACCTACCTCAAAGTACTTCTTCTGTCTTGGGGACCAAGCCTCCACATCACAGGACTTAACCTTTAAATCAGCCAGGTCTCCGGAGCAGCACTCCAAAGTTCTTACCGGAATCTCCAGGCTTCTAAAGAAGTCCACCGTGTTCTGCCAAAGCTGGTTATACCAGTGCATAGCATCTTCCGGCTCACAAACCACAATCATTTCCTGCTTCTCAAACTGGTGGATACGATATACTCCTCTTTCCTCTATACCATGAGAACCCTTCTCTTTTCTGAAGCAGGGGAATAGGAGGTTAAGGTTAAAGGCAGAGATTCCACCGGTAAAATCTGGTCGATAAAACGGCCAATCATGGAGTGCTCGGAGGTTCCGATTAAGTACAGATCCTCGCCTTCAATCTTATACATCATGGCATCCATTTCCGCAAAGGACATTACCCCGTCCACTACCTTGGAACGAATCATATAGGGAGGAATCACATAAGTAAATCCTCTGTCAATCATAAAAATCTCTTGCATAGGACAGCACTGCAGAATGAAGTCTGGCAATATCTCCCACCAAATAGTAAAAACCGTTTCCGGCTACTCTACCTGCAGAATCCAAATCCAAGCCGGAGAAGCTGTCCATAATATCTGCATGATAAGGAATCGGATAGGAGGGAACCACAGGCTCACCGAAACGCTCATTTTCCACATTGCAGGAGTCATCTTTTCCAATCGGTACGGATGGATCGATTATGTTTGGAATCACCATCATTCTCTTCTGAATCTCTTCCTGTAAAACCGGCTCCTTCTCTTCCAACTCTGCCAGTCTCTGAGAGAATGTTGCCACTTCCGCCTTCGCCTTTTCTGCCGCTTCCTTCTCTCCCTTAGCCATCAAAGCACCGATTTGCTTAGAAACCTGATTCTTCTTTCCTCTAAGCTCATCCGCTTCCATCTGAACTTTTCTGGCCTCTACATCCAGAGAAATTACCTCGTCCACAAGACCTAACTTCTCGTCCTGGAACTTCTTTCTCATATTCTCTTTCACCACTTCAGGGTTTTCTCTCACAAACTTAATATCCAGCATACTCTGGTCCCTCCTTTATTTTCATTACTTTTACTATAAACTGTCCCCTAGGCATTTTCAAGAACCTTATTAAAACTCTTTACCCTTTCTCCGATTTCTTCTTTTTTTCCGAATACGGAGGAGCCTGCCACGATAAAGTTGGCGCCTGCTTCCAGAATAGGGGAAATATTGTCCAGCTTTACGCCTCCGTCTACACCGATCTCCAAAGGAAGATTTCTCTCCTCCGCCATTTTCCGCAGTCTTTTAATCTTATCCAAGGTATAGGGGATGAAGCTTTGTCCCCCAAAACCGGGATTTACGGACATAATCAAAATATAGGGACAGATAGGAAGGATTTCTTCTATCGTGGATAAGGATGTGGCAGGATTTAGAGCCACTCCCCCCTCCATACCAAGCTCTCTAATCGCCTGTAAAGAACGGTCCAAATGCTTTACCGCCTCCACATGGACGGAAACTCTGTCTGCTCCCGCCTTTTTGTAATCGGAAAAGAAAAAGTCCGGCTCCTCCACCATCAAATGCACATCAAAAAAAGCCTTGGACTTATTCCGCAGGGCTGCTACTATGCCTGCACCATAGGAAATATTGGGCACAAAGTGTCCGTCCATAATATCAAAATGAAAGCTATTGGCTCCTGCTGCCTCTGCCAAAGCCAGATCTTCCTCTAATGCAGAAAAGTCTGCTGCCAAAATGGATGGGGATAATCGATTTTTCACGGAAACCTCCTTAATAATTCTTTCTTTCTTCCACAATTTCCTGATATAAACTCTTATAGCTTTCGTAACGCTCTAGGGCAATTTCTCCCTTTTCCACCGCCTGCTTAACGCCACAGTCCAGCTTTTTTTCTCCCAAATGATAGCAGGTATTATAACGGCAGGACTGCCGATACTCCTCAAACTCCGGGTAAAAGTAGCGTAGGTTTTCCGGAGAAATATCCGGAGGAAACAGGGAAGTAAAGCCCGGAGTATCTAAAACATAGCTATCCTCTCCTAAGGAAAAAGAATTCCGCATGCCTTGTGGTATTCTTTTCCTCTTTTCGATCTTTTTCGGAAAGGCTTCCGGTTTCCATCCTCCTGTCTTCCAGTAAAAGATCGATCATACTGGACTTTCCCACGCCGGAAGGCCCTGAGAAAAACCGTGGTTTTTTTCCCTTTAAAAAGCTTTTAGAATCTCCTCCCGGTCTTCCTTCGTATTGCTTTTGGAAGAAATAAACCGGAATACCTGCTTTTTCATAGATTCTCTGCATTTTCTCCCGATAAAAATCTTCGCATTCCGAAAGCAAATCTCTTTTATTAAAGAACAGCATGCAAGGAATTTCTCTTGCCTCCAAATGAAGAAGAAAAACGATCAATTAAGGGAAAGGAGGGATCCGGATCCTTTACTGCAAAAAAACAAGGGCAGCCTGGTCGATATTACTTACTAAAGGACGAATCAACTCATTTTTTTCGGGGAAGAATCCTAAGTATCTGCCCCACCATTTCCTTCTCCGTGTCCAAAACCTCTTCCACTTCCACCCTATGTCCCCTACCAAAGGCTTTTTCCTTTTTATTTCGGAAAAAGTCCCTTGGCATGGCACTCAAATATTCCCTCTTTGGTATCCACATAATAGAATCCGCCGATACCTTTAATAATTTTCCCTATCATCCTAGCCCTCCGGATAGAAATCCAGATCATAGGAGGCAAGAACCTTATCCGTCTCCGCATCTACCACTTCCACGGTTCCTCTGGATATACCGGTAATTCCCTTAATACGGCTAAGACTTAACTGCATTTCACTTCCGATAATGTAGGATCTGGCAGGAAGCAGGGTGGTGTATCTGCTTTCTCCGTTAATATCCTGTCTTAGGTAAACCACCACCAAAACCGTACCCTCTACTCCGGGACCGCCGGAGCCCAAAACCACGGTCTGGTTAATGCTGGAAACCCAGCTCTTATCCTCGGTAGAAGGAAGCTTTGTACCGCTTTCTCCATCCGGTCCGGAGCTTACACTAAAGGGAATTGCCTGTCCCTTCTCTACATAGCTGCCCGCGATTACAGACTGCTTGATCACTACGCCCTTAGCCACTGTAGTGCTGGGGATATAGGAAATCACCCCTGCATCCAAGCCTGCCGCTTCCAGGGCGGAAACGGCTTCCTTCTCGGAAAGCTTTGTAAGATCGGGAACCATTGCCCAGTTATCCGGAACTCCGCTGCTTACAATAAGCTCCAAATCCCCCTGATCCTCTGTACTGGCCTTGCTTGCCCAAAGCAGGTAACCTTTTTCTACCGTATCCGACATCTGTTCCGTAACAGTATAACTAATCTCTCTATCCTTTAATTCTTTTTCCACGCTAGCCAAATCCATCTGTTGAAGCTTACTCAAATCCTCAGGATAGTTCTTATCATAGAAAACAAAGTTTTTGCTTCCCTTGGAAACTGTTACATAGAGTCTGCTTTTCACTCCATATTTTCCACTTGGATAAGAAATAATCTGCCCTTCTTCATACTTCTCGGAGAACTCTTCCTTCTCCGGATAAATCTTAATATCGTAGGAAGACAAATATCTCTCCGCCTCGGGAATAGTCTTTCCCACTATATCCGGCAGTAAGCTGTCTAAGGCGGAAATGGTAATGGCCACCTGGGTACTTTCCTCTGTCTCCTTTTCCGTAGTATTTTCCACCTTAGGGGAAAGGTCCTTTACGGAACGGAGCATGGATACCAGCTTTACACCCAGGAAAAGAAATACTCCGACAATACAGATAACCGATAAGATGGCTAAGGCCTTATAAAGCCTTGAAATCCCCTTTATCCATCTCCTGTCTTGCCTGACGGGAAATCGACTCCTCCCCATCCTCCGGTCTTTCGTCCAAAAACTTTGCCTCCGGATCCTCTAAGGCAAGATTCAAATCTTCTCGTAATTCCTCTGCGCTTTGATAGCGGGCAGAGGGTTTTTTCTGCATAGCCTTCCAAACCACATAGTCTAAAGCGGGAGACACCTCCGGTTCCAGATCCCTAACTCTGGGAATAGGGTCTTCCATATGGGAAAAAACCACCGCCATGGAATTCTCTCCCGCATAGGGAAGCTTTCCCGTCAGCATTTCATAAATGGTGCATCCCAAAGAATAGATATCGGAACGCTGGTCGGAAACCCCTCTTCTAGCCTGCTCCGGGGAAATGTAGTGAACGGAACCCATTACCGCCACATTGGTGGTTTCCTGACTGGCAGCCCGGGCAATTCCAAAATCCGCAATTTTAACCACACCTTCGGTGCTGACAATCATATTCTGAGGCTTAATATCTCTGTGAACAATTCCCATCTTATGGGCAGTATCCATACCTTCCACAAGCTGCAATGCAATGCCGATGGCTTCTCGCTCGGAGCATTTTCCCTTTCTGTGGATATAGTTTTTCAGGGTAATTCCTTCCACCAATTCCATAACGATAAAATGGGTATTCCCCTCATCCACTACATCATAGGCGGAAACAATGTTTAAATGATTTAATTTTGCCGCAGCCTTGGCCTCATCCTGGAATTTCTTGACGAATTCCTGGTCCTCCGCATAGTCTTCCTTTAAGACCTTTATGGCAACGGTTCTTCCTAACTTTTGGTCTCTGGCACGGTAGACATAGCTCATTCCCCCCTCTCCAATGAGAGCTTCAATGGTATATCGGTCTTGTAGCAGAGTATCTTTTTCCCACTTCATTATCCCTGCTCCTTTCTGCCGGGTCTCACCAAAATCAAGGCGATATTGTCTTTTCCCCCATTAATATTGGCCAATGTAATCAATGCTTCTCCCTTTTCTTCCAGGCTGGAATCATCCTTTAAAATTTGTACCATACTTTCCAGATCCACCATATTGCTAAGGCCGTCAGAACAAAGGAAAAATAGATCTCCTTCCTCCCATTCCTCTTCAAAAAAGTCTACTTCCAGGTATTCTTCCGCTCCTACAGCCCGGGTAATCATGTTCTTGCTTTTTTGATATTCCTCGGAACCTCGAATCATTTTCCCCTTCTGGATCATTTCTTCCACATAGCTGTGATCCTTAGTAACTTGTCGCAGACGATTTCTTTGAAATAGGTAGGCTCTACTGTCTCCCACATTGGAGAAGACAATGCTGTTCCCCTCCACAAAGGCGGTTACCAGTGTACTTCCCATCCCCTGTAAATGCACATTGTTTTGGGAGAGACGAAGTAATTCCTTATTCATCTTTTGTATAGCCTTTTCCAAGCTCCGAACCAGTGGCAGTTCCTCCTCCTCTTTCAAAAGGGAAGTCAGACTTTCTACCAAATATCGGGAAGCAAAGTCTCCTGCTCTATGTCCGCCCATTCCGTCTGCCAAAAGAAAAAGATTGGGAAATTTCCCCAGAGGTTCCCCTGTGGCAAAAAGAAAATCCTGATTCATTTTTCGCATCTTTCCCTGATCTGTTTTTGCAAAAAACTCCATCTTAAGCCCCTTCTATTCCGTCCCTTCGCAATTGTCCGCAAGCACCGGCAATATCCGCACCCATCTCTCTTCTTACCGTGCAGGTAATGCCTCTCTTTGTAGATACTCCTGAAAAGCGTATACCCTCTTCCGATCCGGCGGAGTAAAGGTCCTTTCCTTGATAGGATTGACCGGAATCAGATTGACATGACAGGGAAAATGTTCTCCTTTTTCCTCTTTTAACAAATCCGCTAAAGCCTTTCTGTCTTCTTCTCCGTCATTTACCCCAAGCACCAAGGCATACTCAAAGCTGACTCTTCTGCCGGTTTTCTTAAAATAGTCCTTTACCGCAGGCAAGACCTCCGATAAAGAATAGCGCTTGGCAATGGGCATAATTTTTCTTCTCTGCTCATCCGTAGGCGCATGCAGACTTAAAGCCAGCGTAATGCCATAGTTTTCCTTCGCCAAATCATAGATTCTTGGCACAAGTCCACAGGTGGACAGGGTAATGTTTCTGATAGAGAGATTCTTTCCCTTTTCAGCACTGATAATTCGTAAGAAACGGGTAACCTCCTCATAATTGTCCAAGGGCTCTCCGGAGCCCATCAGCACCACATGAGAAATTCTTTGTCCTGTCAGCTTTTCCATAGCATAAATCTGCCCAAGCATTTCTCCCGTGGTACAATTTCTGGCTAAGCCGTCCAAGGTAGAGGCACAGAAGGCACAGCCCATCCTGCAGCCGACCTGGGTGGAAATACAGGCGGAATTCCCATGCTGATAGCGCATAAAAACAGACTCGATTCTATGTCCGTCGGAAAGACGGAAGAGAAATTTTTCCGTATCATCCATCTTGGAGCAAAGATGTAAATCCGCCTTTGGTAAGGCTATGGAGTAGCTTTCCGAAAGCTTTTCCCGTATGGCTTTGGGAATATTCGTCATTTCCTCATACTCCTCCACAGCCTTTTCATGGATCCAGGAAAAGAGCTGCTCTGCCCGATAAGCAGGAAATCCCTCCTCCTTACACAGGCTCTTCAGCTCTGCAAGTTCCAAATCTCGAATACTTTTTCATGCCTTCTTTTTTTGCAAAAAATGACTCCTCCGACTTTCTCTGAAAAATGCGTAAAATTACTTCTTTGAAATCTTCCGGCACAGTGCTACTGTCAATCCTCCGTCTTTCTCTGAAACAAAGCCAGATAAAAGCCGTCCGATGGCTCTCCCGGCATAAACTTCTCTTCCTTGATAAGGGTGAAAGGGAAATTTCGTAGAATAAAGTCCCGATTTTCTTCATTTTCCTTAAAGGAAAGACTGCAGGTGGAATACAAAAGCTGCCCTCCCTTTTTTTCACATAAGCCTGCACCGTAGTTAAAATCTCTCTTTGCAGCTTCTGTAATTCGTCTAAAGATTCCTTGCTAAAATGCAGGCGAATATCCGGCTTTCGTCCGATGACCCCAAGACCGGAGCAGGGAGCATCACAAAGCACTACATCCAAGAGCCCTTCTCCGTCCTTAAGAAAGCGTTCATCCCGGACTCTGGCATCCCAATGCTCGATTTCCATATTTTCTAAACCAAGCCGTCTTTGATTTTCCACAATATAACGGAGTTTATCCTTTTGGGCATCTCTGGCATAAACCTTACCGCTACCCTTTAATAGGGAGGCTATATGGCAGGCCTTTCCTCCGGGAGCACTGCAAGAGTCCAGCACCAAGTCTCCTTCTTTAAGACTTAGGCTCTTTCCCACTGCCTGAGAAGAGACGTCCTGTATCGTTACTGCGCCGGAGAAAAACGCTCCTCCTCTAAAAATATTTCCGGATACCTGCTCTCCTTCTCCCTCTTCATTTCGGATATAAAAACCTCCATCACTTCGAAGGAAGGCCTCTGCCATGGCAATTGTTCTCTCCCCTGCCATAGTCTTGCAAAAAGACTTCCAAAAATATCTTGAGGAAGACATAGGAAATGGAATCCTCCTTGGGAAGAGAAGCCAGCTTCTTCCTAATCTCTTCCTTCTCTCCTGCAATTTTTTTCGTAAAACCGCATTCACAAAGGGAACCAAGCCCTGAAGCTTTCTCTTTTTGATGCTTTTTACCGCCTCATCCACAATGGCATGGTCCGGAATCTTATCCATAAACAAAAACTGATACAGGGCAATACGAAGGCTCAGAAGCACCACCGGCTTTAGTTTTTTTAACTTCACACTGCTGTATAAGGAAATAACATAGTCCAGCTGTAAATACCGCTCTAAAATCCCGTGACTGCTTCTGGTTAAAAAGGCTTTTTCCCTGTTTCCCAAATCAGGATATTCCGAAAAAAGCTTTCTTAACGCAAGATGAATAAACTCTCCCTCATAAAAGACCTTTTCCAAAAGTTCCAACAAAAGCTCTCTTTCGCTCTTTTCCCCTCTTTTATTTAGCCTTTTATGCCTGTCCTCAGACTTAGTCCTGGTGCTTTCAGCCTTAGTTTTCGTATTCATCCTCTTTGTTTCTGTATTCATCCTCTTTGTTTCTGTATTGGTCCTCTTTGTTTCTGTATTGGTCCTTTTTGTTTTCGTATTTTCAGCCTTAGTCATTTCTTCTACCCCTTCTTCCCCCATAAAGAATGAGTAAACGAAGAAGTTGTAAGACTGCGGAAGCTGCTGCCGCCACATAGGTAAGGGCTGCTGCGGTAAGCACTGCCCGCACTCCCTTGATTTCCTGAGGACTTAAAATGCCTTCCTCTTCCAAAAATCCGCATGGCTCTTAAGGAAGCATTCCACTCCACAGGAGGGTAATAATCTGAAAGGAGATAGCTACGGCAAAAACAATGATTCCCACTTGTACAAAGCCGGTCATGCCAAGAAAAACGCCAAGAAAAATAATAGGAATGGCCAACTGAGAGCAAATGGAGCAGATTGGATTAATATTTCGGCTAATCACCAAGGGGGCATAGCCTACTGCATCCTGGATGGCATGTCCGCACTCATGGGCGGAAACACCTATGGCCGCAATGGAAGTAGAATGTTCCGTAGCTTCCGAAAGATTCACCGTCTTATCCTTCGAGCTATAGAAATCACTCAGATGTCCTCTTACGGAAAGCACCTGCACATAGCCGATGCCATTTTTCTGTAAAAATAATTTCTGCCGCCTCTCTTCCGCTGATGCCTCTTTGGGAACGAACCCGGTCGTATTTGGCAAAGGTGGACTTTACCATAGAAGAAGCAATCAAAGATAGTGCCATACCAATGTAGACAAAAATCATCGTGGGATCAAAAAAATAGTATGAGTAGGGCATATTATCCTCCGAATCCTAGTAAAAAGGCAGGGGTATCCAAACGCTTTTTTCCCTCTACCTGAATTTCCAATATTTCCAAATATCCTTCTCCGGTGGAAAGAAGCAGACGATTGTTTTCTTTATTCTTATACATCAGTCCAACACCTTCTTTTTTCCGGAAGGCCTCCTTCTTTTCTTCCGAAAGACTTTCCGGTAAATGTGTAAAAAGCAGTTCTTCCTGAATTTCGGAAAAAAACTATGGAAGTCCTCCTCCAAACTTTCCACTACTCTTGCTTTCCAAATCTTAAAGCTTTTTCCTTTGGGAAGAATACTCACGGCAGCAGGCCAGGGATTAAAAGCCCGAACCATGGCTTCAATCTCCACCGCAGGCTTATTCCAATTCACAAAACCGTCCTGCTTTACAATCATACTGCAATGGCTGGCCTTTTCCTCTTCCTGAGCCCTTCTGGGGCAATTCCCCTCTTCCAAGAGCCTGAGGGTTTCCAAAATACAGTCCTGAGAAAGCAAAGCCAAGGCTTCAAAAAGACTTTCTCCGGTTTCTTCTCCCGTTAAGGGAAGTTTTTGAAGCAAAATGTCACCGGTATCCAGTCCCTCTGCCATTAGCATGGTGGAAATTCCGCTTTCCTTGTCTCTATGTAAAATGGCCTGCTGAATCGGAGAAGCTCCCCGATAAAGAGGCAGTAAAGAAGCATGGATATTTACACAGCCATAGCGGGGAAGCTCCAAAACTTCCTTGGGAAGGAGTTGTCCAAAGGCGGCTACCACTATGCAATCCGGCTTTAAATCCCTCAATTGAGAAAGGAGCTCCTCATCCTTCCGTAAGCGAGCCACGGAATAAACAGGAATTCCCAGACTTTCTGCCGCCTGCTTTTACCGGGGTTTTCAGGATATTCCCTTCCTATCCTTCGCCTTATCCTCCTGACTGACTACCAGAGGAATCTCGTGTCCTGCCTGATGGATAGCCTCTAAGCTCTTTACCGCAAAGTCAGGGGTTCCCATGAACACGATTCTCAAATCATTTCCTCCTCTTCCAGCTCTTCATACTGCACATCTTCCAATTCTCCCTCTACTTTCTCTGTATAGAGAACTCCTTGAGACGATCATACTCATGACAGAAAGCCCTGGCCAAAAAGCCGGAAGCATCTAAACTGAAGGGCTTCATGTTCTGATCCAAAGCCTCCACATGGATATTCATGGGACGGGTAACCTTTCCTTCCTTTCCCGGAACGGAAAGACAGCCCTCTTCTCCGCACTGCTCTTCCTCTCCCACAGCCTCGATTTTAGGATTAATGCATACATAGCGAACACCGTCTCCGATATCCACCACAAAAAAGCTGCTTTAAAAATTCCCACTTGAGGAGCAGCCAAACCCTACACCGTTGGCATCGTACATGGTTTCAAACATGTCCTGAATCAGTTCCTTCGTTTTATCTGTCATTTCCTTAATTTCTTTACACTGCTTTTCCAAAATGGAGTCTCCGATTTTACGGATGCTGCGAATTGCCATATCCTTTACCCTCTCTATAAAAGATCAAACTGGAGCTGAATTAAAGAGCGTTTATCCTCTTTCCGAAGCTCCTCAACAAATAGATTCCTTAATCGAATGATTATATCATGGGATTCTTGCTTAATATAGATGATTTTCCTAAAATTATCCTTTAGCTTATAGATGGTGGCCGGAAAGGGACCGAATAACTCCGCCTTCTCCTCTTCCAAAGCGCCTTGTATTCTCTTGATGGTCTTATCCAGCATCAGACTTAAAAACTCTTCCTCCTGATAACTGCACTGGATGGCCAGCATTCTGGCAAAGGGAGGATACTCCAATCTCTTCCGAAACTTCTTTTCCGACCGGTAAAAGCGGAAATAGTCCTGTTCTAAGGCCAATTCCAGCACTTCCTCCTCCGGGCGATAGCTTTGAATCAGAACTTCTCCCGGAAGCTTTCCCCTTCCCGCTCGACCTGCTGCCTGGGTAAGAATCTGAAAGGCATATTCCCTTGCCTGAAAGTCCGACTGAAAAAAACAGCTGCCCGCTGCCATAATGCCCACCAAAGTAACCTTCGGAAAATCATGTCCTTTTACAATCATCTGGGTTCCCAAAAGAATATCCGCCTTCTCCTCGGCAAAATCCTGCAAAATTTCTTCGTATCTTCCCTTTTTTCCTGTGGTATCTCCGTCCATGCGAAGAATTCTTGCATTAGGAAAGACTGCTTGACAGATTTTTTTCCAGCTTTTTCCGTACCGGTTCCGAAGGGGAAAAATATAGCTGCTGCCACAGTTTGGACAATTCTTTTCCAGCTTTCTGCTATAGCCACAGTAATGGCATTGTAACAACCGTTTTTATGTAAGGTCAAACTCACATCACAATGGGGACATTTTAGACTTTTTCCACATTTCCTACAGCTTACAAAGGGAGAATAGCCTCTTCTATTCATGAAAAGAATCGTTTGTTCGCCCCTTTCCAAGCGCTTATTCACTGCTTCCTCCAGTGCCCGAGAAAAAAATGGAGCGGTTTCCTCCTCCAATTCCTTTCGTAAATCAATTAAAGTCAGCTTCGGCAGAAGACTACCCTCCACCGCCCTGTTTTTTAAAGTAAAGAGCCTGACTTGTCCTTCCTCCGCTTCACGAAAGATATTGACGGAAGGGGTAGCAGAGCCAAACAATACCGGACAGTTTGCCAGTTCTCCTCTTTTTCTGGCCACATCCCGACTCTCGTATCTGGGGGCGGTTTCCGACTTATAGGAACGCTCCTGCTCCTCATCGATAATGATAAGACCTAAATTAGAAAAAGGCGCAAAAAGAGCGGAACGAGGTCCCAGCAGAAGCTTTTACCTCTCCTGACCGGCATTTTTCCATGCTTTCCGCCCGTTCTCCCTGGCTCATCTTGAATGAAGCACCGCTACCTGGCCCGGAAAGCGTCCCTCCACCCGCATTCTGCTTTTCGGTGGCTCAGAGAAATTTCCGGAATCAGGTAAATCACTTCCTTCCCTTTGGGCAAGGCATTCTTCGATTAAACGCAACAAAGCTCTGTCTTTCCGGAGCCTGTAACGCCGAAAAGAAGAGCTGAGGGAGCTTCCTCTTCCTGAAAATATTTTTTCATAGCCCAAAAAACCTCTTCCTGCTCCGGATTTAGTTTTGGAGCAGGATAGGGGCTAGCATATTGCATCTTCCCCGGTTTGGTTCTGTTCTTCGTCTTCTTCTTTTACCGGAAGCACGGTTTTTAAGCATTGGTTCAGCGTGGTTCCATACTCCTCCGCCATCCAGATCGCCAGATCCAAAAGCTGCTTATCCACGGAAAACTCCTTTTCCATGGGAGACAGGATATCCTTGATTTTCTCCTCCGGAAAGTCTGCCGATTCCACAATTTCAATTACATAGCCCTTTTTCTTTCCTCTTCCAAAGGGTAGCAATACATGATCCCCTAACGGATAAAGAAAAATCCTCAGGGATCCTATAGGTAAAACATTTATCAATAGATTCGTGGGAAATATCTACGATTACCTTGGCAAACAATGCTTACTCCTTATTTCATGAATTACCGTGGAAAGAGACAGGGAGTTGGAAGCCTTAAACAAAAGCAGATCTCCCGGCTTAATTTCCTTTTCCAAAGCTAAGGACAGCTCTTCCAAACTAAAACAGGCTTTTTCCGGGAAGCAGCTTCTCTCCCATTGCCTTCCGAATCTCCTCCCCCTTCTTTCCCAAGGTAAAAAGGCCATCAATCTCTAAGTCCTTTAAAAATTCTCCGATTTCTCGGTGGTAGGCGATTTCATTGTCTCCCAGCTCATTCATATCTCCAAGAACGGCAATCTTTCTCTGTCCCTCTTCCGAAGCCAATACCTTTTAAGGAAGCCTTCATGGAATCCGGGGATGCATTATAGCTGTCATCAACGATCATTATGCTGTCGTCTGTGGAAAGTCTACCGCCCCTTCCCTTTAAACCTTGAAATTCCAACAAACCCTGAAGTAAGTTTTCTTTGTGCAGTCCTAAAGATAGGCCTATAGCCATAGCTACGGAAGCATTGTCCTCCATATGCTCTCCGGGAACGGAAAGAGGAATCTCCTCCTGCTTCTCGTAGAAGAAAAGATTCAGCTTCTTCTCTCCCAAGAATCCCATGGCTCTGATTTTTTCTTCGCTAAGCTGTCCCAAAATGGCATCCTTCTTCGGCAAATATAGGGAAACTTCCTTTTGCTGTCCCTCTAAAAATATGCATTTTTCAAAGCAGGTATTTTCCTTGGTTTTTAAATTCTCCAAATGGGCGGATCCAATATTGGTAAATACCGCAATATCACAGGACGCAATCTCCGCAATCCCTATGCATCTCTCCCGGAATGGAGATTCCCAATTCGATAACACTGATTTCCTTATTTTCCTTGGCCATGGAAAAAAAGCGTAATAGGAAGTCCCAGCTGGGAATTGGCATTTCCTTGGTTTCAAAAACAGACTTCTCCATAGAAAGAGCCTTTGCAATCATGGCTCTGGTGGTGGTTTTTCCCACAGCATCCGGTTACACCGATGACCAAACCGGAATACAGGCTTCTGGCATAGCCTCCCAAAGCCTGCAGGGCGTCAATAGTACTTTCCACCGGAATAAAACGGACAGCGGGATATGCTTTAGAAAGCTCCGAACAATCCTCCTCCGTAAAAATAAAGGAAGCCCCATGCTCTATAGCCATGGGGATAAAACGGTGACCATCCTGCTTTTTCTCCTTTGATGGGAACAAAGAGTCCTTTACTGCAATCTTCCTGAGTCCAAAACAATCTTCTCTACAGAGGAAAAATATCTCCGAAAAATGGAATCTGCATCTTACTTTCCTCCTCTTTCCGCCTCTTCCAAAATCACTTCTCTATCTACAAAACGGGTAAATGTTCCATTTACCTCATTATATTCTTCATGTCCTTTTCCGATAACCGCAATCAAGTCTCCCTCTTCAGCCTGTTCCAAGGCATAGCGAATGGCTTCTCTACGGTCCTCAATCTTCACATAATTCTTTGTCTTCTTGGATAAAAGTACTTTCAATATCGGAAATAATATCCATAGTTTTCTCATAACGGGAATTGTCTGCAGTGAGTATCGTGAAATCCGCCATCTCTCCTGCAACCTCTCCCATGCCGTAGCGTCTTTCCTTGGCTCGGTTTCCGCCACAGCCAAAGACTACAATCAGGCGCTTCGTCTTGTAGGCCTTTAAGGTTTCCAAAAGGTTCTTCATCCCCATAGCATTGTGGGCATAATCCACTAAGACAGTATAGCCCTCTTTGCAGGACCACCTCCATCCTTCCGTTTACCTGAATCTTTAGTAATGCGGATTGCACCACTTCTTTTTATGCCTAAAAGGGATGCTAAAGAAATCGCCGCTAAGGCATTGTAAACATTGTATCTTCCCGGCAGGTGGTTCCAAATTTCCCAATCCTCTTCTCCATGTCGAAAATGGAATCTACAGCCTAGGAAATCATAGCTTCTTAAATCTTCTATCTCTGTCGCCATAAAATCCGCCTTCTCCTTTAGGGAATAACTAAAGCAGGGACAGTTGGCATTTTTTTATAAATTCATCGGAAAAAAATCCGCATCCAAATTCACCAGTCCCTTCTTGGACTGGGTGAATATTCTGGATTTATAGTACTTATACTCTTCAAAATCCTTATGTTCATTTTCTCCGATATGGTCCTCTTCGATATTGGTAAAAATACCATAATCAAAAAGAATACCGTCGGTTCTGTGCATCTTAAAGCCCTGGGAGGAGGCCTCCATCACCACGGCTGTGCAGCCCTTTTTCCTTCATTTTTCCGGAAGGTCTCTTGCAGGGTATAGGATTCAGGGGTGGTATTTCTGCTTTCTTCATGGATACCGGCATAGTCAATTCCGGTAGTGCCGATAAGACCGCAAACATAGCCCGCTTCTGTAAGGATTGCCCGTACCATACTGGCCGTTGTGGTTTTTCCCTTGGTACCGGTGATGCCGATCATCAGCATCTCTTTAGAGGGATAAGAAAAATAAAAGGCTGAAAGCTCTGCCAAAGCCTTTCTGCCATTCTCTACTTGCACAATGCAAAGGTCTTCCCGTTCCTGTATTTCCTTCGGTAAGTCCATAAGATTTTTCTCTACCACAAATAAACGAACACCCTTTTTCAAAAGCTCGGGGATTTTATCATGGGAATCCATGCTGCTTCCCTTCATACAAACAAATAAATCCCCTTCTTTAGCCTTTCGGGAATCATAGGAGAGGGAGGAAAACGCCTCCCTCTCCCCATCTCCCCTAAGGACTTGTGTTCCGGTCAAACAAGATAACCAGCCCTTCATCTACTCCTCCTTAGAATATTCCTACTATCTTTCCGTTTTCAAAAGCCGATATTCTTAGCAGCCGGCTCCTTTTGGTAAGCCCGGCATAGTCATAACATCGCCTGCTAAGCATACCACAAATCCTGCTCCTGCGGAGAGGGAAAGTTCACGAATTTCAATACGGAAATTCTTAGGTCTTCCTAAAAGATTTGGCTTATCGGATAAGCTGTACGGTGTCTTTGCCATACAAATCGGAAGATTGGAATAGCAGGATTCTTCCAGTTTCTTTAATTCATCCTTAGCCTTCTTGGAATAATCTACGCCGTCAGCACCGTAAATTTCTTTTTGCCAGAAGTTCAATCTTCTGAGAAATGGTCTGCTCCGGAGTCTGCAGAGTATGGAAATTCACTCGCCTGCTTCCACAGTCTCAAGTACTGCCTTACCAAGCTCTTCTCCACCTGCACTTCCCTTTCCGTAAGCTTCCATGATAGCGCAACGAACGCCTCTCTGTGCACAGAAATCCTTTAAGAAATCAAGCTCTCCATCGGTATCTGTAGCAAAAACGGTTTACTGCCACAACTGCAGGAACACCGAATTTCTTTACATTTTCGATGTGCTTTTCCAAGTTCTCTACCCCCTTCTCCAATGCAGCACGGTTTTCCTTGGAAATCTCTTCCTTGGGAAGTCCGCCGTAGTACTTTAAGGTACGAAGAGTAGTTACGATTACTGCACAAGATGGAGTTAATCCGCCTGCTGCACACTTGATATCAAAGAACTTCTCCGCTCCAAGGTCAGCACCGAAGCCTGCTTCGGTAACCAGGAAGTCTCCTAAAGCCAATCCCATTCTGGTGGCTCTGATAGAGTTACATCCATGAGCAATGTTCGCGAATGGTCCACCGTGAATAATCGCCAGGTTGCCTTCCAAACTCTGTACCAGGTTTGGCAGCATAGCGTCCTTTAAAAGAACAGCCATAGCTCCTGTACATCCTAATTCCTTAGCATAAACTCTCTCATTCTTCTTGTTGTAGGCTACTACAATCTTATCTAAACGCTCCTGTAAATCATCAATATCCTTTGCCAAGCAAAGAATAGCCATGATTTCGGAAGCTACTGTAATCTGGAAATGGTCCTCTCTTAAGAATCCGTCCGCCTGATTTCCCATTCCTACAATTACATTTCTCAACACTCTATCATTCATATCCAGGCAACGCTTCCAAAGAATCTTCTTTGGGTTAATCTCTAAAGCATTACCCTGGTGAATATGATTATCTAAAATAGCAGCAAGTAAGTTGTTTGCGGAAGTAATTGCATGGAAGTCTCCTGTAAAGTGAAGGTTAATATCCTCCATAGGAGCTACCTGAGCATATCCGCCTCCTGCTGCACCACCCTTTACACCAAAGCATGGTCCAAGGCTGGGCTCTCTTAAAGCCACAATACTCTTTTTTCCTAAACGATTTAAGGCATCATTCAGCCCGATAGATACAGTGGTCTTTCCTTCACCTAAAGGGGTCGGATTGGTAGCAGTAACCAGAACCAATTTTCCTTTCTGTTTTCCTTCCTGGGCAGCACAAAAATTTTGGGACAATTTTGCCTTATATTTTCCATAGAGCTCTAAATCCTCTTCGGAAATCCCATAATTCTTAGCCACTAAAGCGATTGGTTTCAGTGTTACCTCGTGAGCAATTTCTAAATCTGATTTCATTTACTCCATCCTTTCTGTAGACAACAATTCCTCAAATTCATCAATGTTCATAAGAACTTTCCTAGCCTTGGTGCCTTCTTCCTCTCCTACTACATGTTCTGTAGCCAGTCGATCCATAATTCTTGCCGCCCTGTTAAAGCCGATACGGAATTTTCTTTGTAAAAAGCCGATGCTGGCCTTATCCGTTTCGATTACCAACGCTCCCGCTTCCGCAAAGAGTTCATCTCGGTCTCCCTGAGCTCCTCCCGCTTCTTCCGAAGAATCCTTTTCCAAGCTCTTGGATATGGCATGATTATATTCCGCCTCTCCTTGCGCCTTTAAGAACTCCGTCACCTTGGCAACCTCTTCATCCGATACAAAGGCTCCCTGTACTCGAATAGGCTTTGGTAAGTTTTGGGGGAAGAAAAGCATATCTCCCTTTCCCAAAAGCTTCTCCGCTCCATTCATATCGATAATAGTACGGGAATCCACCCCACTACTTACAGAAAAGGCAATACGGGAGGAACATTTGCTTTTAATTAATCCCGTAATGACGTTTACTGAAGGCCTTTGGGTTGCAATAATCAAATGCATTCCACAGGCTCGGGCCAGCTGGGTCAGACGGACAATGGCATCTTCCACTTCTGAGGCCGATACCATCATCAAATCCGCAAGCTCATCAATAATGATTAAAATCTGGGGAAGGACGGAAAGCCCTCCTTCTCTTTCCTCTTCTGAGAGTCCACGAATTTTCTCGTTGTAGCCCGCTAAATCTCTTACTCCGTAAGCGGCAAATTTCTTATAGCGACTTGTCATTTCTGCCACAGCCCAGTTCAACGCTGCAGCGGCCTTTTTAGGATCCGTAACCACCGGAATCAGCAAATGAGGAATCCCATTGTAAACCTGTAGCTCCACCACCTTAGGGTCCACCATAATCATCCTTACCTCTTCCGGACTGTACCGATAGAGTATGGACATAATCAGGGTGTTGATGGATACGGACTTTCCCGCCCCTGTAGCTCCCGCAACCAGTAAATGCGGCATCTTCGCAATATCTGTTACCACCACCTTTCCACCAATATCTTTACCTACACCAAAAGCCATCTTCATCTGGTTCTCCTGAAAAAGCAGGAGAAGAGAGAATGTCTCCCAAATAAACAACCTGGCTGTTTTTTTGTTGGGAACTTCAATGCCCACTGCCGACTTCCCGGGATGGGAGCCTCTATACGAATATCCGATGCCGCCAGGCGCATCTTTATATCATTACTTAAAGAAACAATCTTCGCTAACTTTACTCCCTGCTCCGGTTGTAATTCGTAGCGGGTAACGGAAGGGCCTACGGAAACATTACTGATACTTACGGTAATGCCGAAACTCTTCAGGGTTTCCTTAAGGGTCTGTGCATTTTTCTCAATTTCACTCCGCTTTTCTTCCTCCTGGGTATGGGAACGCTTCAGAAGAGAGAGGGGAGGGAAAACATAGGGCTTCGCCGCCTTTTCAGGAACAGAATCCAAACTAAGTTCTTCCTCTTTCTTGTCCTGAATCCGCTTCTGAAGCTTCTCCTGATCGGAAGCAATTCTTCTCCCGTCTGCTGTATAAACCACCCTGGAAGAGGGGTCTCCTTGCAAAAGACGCTTTTTTTCAAATCTTCCTCATCCAAGAATTCTTCCTTAGTATCTTCTGCAAAATCTTCTGCTCCGGCATAGTCTTCCGAAGACAAATCTTCGTTTTCCTCTTCTACATCTAGAGCATCATCTATACTACTGTGCTTGACAGCTTCCGGCTTTTCCCTTTTTTCCTCGGTATCGGACAAGCCCTCCACCGTGAAGCTTTCTTCCTGCCAATCTTCTTTCTTTCCCTTAATCAAATCCAGTTCCTCTTTGACATTAATCAAATCGGAACGGAGAGCCTCCTTCTCTTTCCTTTCTTCCTCCTCCAAAAAGAGAACTATCCCTATCCTCCTTGAAATCTTCCAAATGGAAGTCTGTAGTCTGAAAATCAACTGCTCTTTCTTCCCGCCTTGCTCTTCTTTCCTGCAAAGCTTCCCTGGCAGTTTGGGAAATTCTTTGTAAATCGCTCTTAGCTTTTCTCCCTGCCTTTTCTGCCGTCTTTACGGAAAACAGAGCAAAGAGACTCATCAGAGGTTTTTCGGTAATCATCACCATACAAAGTAGGATGCCGAAAAAGAGCACAATCATCGCTCCCAAGTTTCCTAAAAACTGCTTTAAAAACAAAAAGGAAAAATTCCGGCAATAAGCCCCCTTCTGTAAGCACATCCGTTAAATCACCGGGGATTGCCTTTCCCAGTATCATTACCGGAAGGAATGCTCCTAGAAATATATACAAAAAAACAAATAAATGGAATCTTCCTAAGCACCATAGGATTGTTACGATTGGCCATGGCAAAGCTTATAAGAAAGAAAAAGAACAAAGGGAAAAAGTACACTGAAAGAACCGAATAAAAACAGCATTCCCTGGGAGAGTGCCTCTCCCACTATTCCACAAAATCCCAAGTTACTAAGAAATAGAAGTAGGGAAAATAAGAAGGATAGTATCAAAAATCGCTTCTTCTTTAAGTCCTGCATAAGATGTCTGTTCAGCCTTTCCTCCCGTCTTTTTTTCTTTCTACTACTTTTGTTTTGTTCTTTTTGCCATAAACCCTCACAACTCCTATCTATTACATGCCCATTATACAACATTTTTTTCACAAAAAAAGAAGCTAATTTGACTTAATTATGAAATATTATATAAATAATATTAGTAAAACTTTGATTTAAAGACACAATTGACTTTGTCTCAAACTCAAGATACAATTTTAAAATACTTGAAAAATTCCGAAGGGAGAACCTCCTTATGATTCATGTTGCCATAGTCAGTCCTGAAAAAAATCCTTGGAACCGATCGAAAAAGGTCATTCAAGACCCATCTTTTTGATTGCCAGTTTTTTTCCCTATATCTACAAAAAAACCTGAAAGATATAGATGAAATTTATGAAGACTGCAAGAAAAAAATGTGATGTTATCTTCTTTTCCGGCGAACTGGGATACCACTATATTCATCAGCGTTTTCCGGACAACCGCATCCCCTGTGCTTTTACCGCCTATGAAACCATTGATGTACTCTCTATTCTCTTGCAATTCCAAATCGAGCACAGAGACCAGCCATTAAACCGGGTATTCTGCGACTTCCTGACGGAAACCAATCACTTCATGGATATCCCAAAGTATTTACCGGAAAAAAGCTGCCCCATTTTCTACAGGGACAGCCATTACGATTACAAGCATATTACGGAATATGCTAAAAATCTTTGGAATAAAGGAAAGATCGATTTGATTCTTTCCCGAAGTATTAACAACCTGGGACAATTGGACGAACTGCAGATTCCCTACGAAGCCGTTTTTTTCCCTAACGAAGAGACGATCCGCAACTCTATTCAGCATGCTTTGGATGAGCTCCGTTTAGACAGTATTACGGAACAAAGACTTCTCAGTATTTTTTTAAGACTTCCCTTTACCGAAGAGGTAGAGAAAGAAGAACAAGAATATCGGGAGGCCTCCGTTTATAAATTTTTGACGGAGTACAGAAAAGAAAATCATTTTCCCTTTACGATTGAAAAAGGCTTTAATCAATTTTCCATCAGCACCGGTCTTTCACCGGAAACAGAGCTTATGCCTCTCTTGCAGGAAATCCTTTCCGCCTGTAGGCAAAACCTGAATTTCCCCTTCCGTATGGGAATCGGTGTGAGCAGTTCCAAAGAAAGAAGTCGCTACTATGCCGAGCATGCCCTCATGGAAAGTAACCGTTACGGGCGAAACGATGCCTTCTTTATGGAAGAAGAAGGAAAGCTTCTGGGTCCACTGTCTCAGAAATTAAAGCTTCTTACAGACTACAGTAATCCTAAGGCTCTGCAATTTGCCAAGGAGCAGGGTATTCACGAAAGCAATATCCTAAAGCTTATCAGCCTTTTTGAAAATGATCCGGAACAGGCTTTAAGCGCCCAGTACATTGCCGAGCTTCTGGCTATCACCCCCCGTTCCGCCAGTAGGATTTTAGCTAAGTTATTCCAACTAAAACTCATCCGTCAAGGACAGCTGGAGGAGGGAGAATCCATGAAGGAAAAAAAGAAAATGCGACACGGCAGGCCTGCTTTTCATTTTCATTTTGAAAAGGAGGCTTTCCAAAAGACTTTTATTACGGAATAAAAAAAGATTGGAACGAGTAAGAAATTGATTTCCTCAGTATAGAGCCGGAACAGGGGCAATCTGAGGCCGTCTGTACTTGCTAAAAGCAAACGAAGTGTAGCTTTTCGCTTAGTACAGCTACGAGACGAAGTTAGCGAGAGCGTGCCCTGTGACAGCTCTATACTGTAGGAAAAGATTCTATGATTCAAAATCCTCTTTTTTATCCCTGTAATATTATCTTCCTCTCTTCCAAAGAAGAAGCAGGCCACTGTGCCGGGGCCGGTATGGCAGGCAATGGTGCCCCTCAATCACAAAAGTCTCTATCTTCGCCTTTTGGATAGCGCTTTAAAAATTTCCTGTTTTAAAGTTTCCACATCCTCAGGGCAGGCGGAATGGCAGAGGAATAGCTTTTCCTCCTCCATATAGCCCTTCTTTTTCCATCTTGGACAGCAGGTTGTTAAAGGCCTGCTTTTTTTTCCTCTAGCCTTTTTCAATGGGCTTTAATGTTCCTTCTTCCGTAATCATAATAATAGGGCAAATGTTTAGTAAGCCGCCGATAAAGCCGGCTGCCTTGGAAATTCTTCCTCCCTGAATAAAGAAGCGAAGGTCGGAAGTAAAGAAGTAGCCCTGGAGAAGACTTCTGTATTCCAAAAATCTTCTCCACCAAAGCCTCCAGTGAAAGCCCCTCATCTCTTAAATCCGCCGCCTTATCCACCAAAAGGCCATAGCCTACAGACGCGGAAAGGGAGTCAATAATTTCAATTTTTCGCTCGGGAAACTCCTCTAAGAGAATGTCTTTTGCAATTTGGCAGGAATTTCTGGTTCCGAAATCCCACTGGAAAGACAGAAATGAACAATATCCTTTCCCGCCTCTAATGCAGGACGGAAAAGTTCCATATATTCCTCACTGTTTACCTGAGAAGTCCTACTCTTCTCTCCCTTTAACATTCTTTCAAAGAGCTGCTCCTGTGGAAGGGAAGTATAGAAATCGTCTCTATACTCTTCATCATTTAAATAGAAGCGGAAGTAGGCCAAAAGAATATTTCTCTTCTCCGCCCACTCTTTTGGATATATCCACTGTAGAACAACAAGATAAAACATAGCTTTCCATTACTCTCTCCTTAATCACTAGATAGTTTCAGCTTGATGTCAGCCTTTTAGCCTTATGCCGGTTTATTCACTGCCTAAGATTAGTTTTTTAGCTTCATACCGGTTTATCATCTGCTGTTTCTTTTCTGATTCTTTATTTACTCTTTTTTGATTCCTGCCTTATTCCCCTAATACATTGCGAATTGCCACCGGGGTTCTATAGTTCCAACGATAGATACGAATTCCGGAGCGACGAGAAGCGGCATTCACCACCTGTCCATTACCGATATAGATTCCTACGTGATTTACCACGCCTCTTTTATTGGCGTAGAAAATCAAATCTCCGGGACGCATATTTTCACTGCTGACCTTGATACCGGTTCTTGCCTGATCCCTGGAAACCCTGGGTAAAGATACTCCATATTTACTCATAATCGTCTGGGTAAAGCCGGAGCAATCGCACCCCTTGGTTAAGGAGGTTCCTCCCCAGACATAGGGATTTCCAACGAACTGACAGGCAAAGTTTACCAGATCGCTTCGCTTTTTCGCTGCAATATTGGCCCTATCCAAAGCCGGTCTGTAAGAAATTGCCTCTACCAGGCCATAGTTTACGGTAACATTGTTGTCTCTAGTGGAAACAAAAGGCTCCCTGATCCCCTTCTTGATCATCTCCGGAGTCTAAATCAAGCTGTACCCATCCATCCAATTGGTTTACCACAGAGTATCTTTGGTCACGGGTAACCTTCGTCCAGGCATTGGATTCCGTACTGGCATTGGCACGGACATTGAGAGCATCCGTATTTACCGTAGCCATAACCTGGGCATGATCCAGAGCCAGCTGTTCCGCCTCCTTACCCTGCGCTACCAGTTCCGCCTTTACATAGCCGGTAATTTCTCCGGAACGAATCTTAAGCCAACCATTTTCCTCTCCTAAGATATCTCCTCCCGCATAACCAGGGAATTTTCCGATGATGTTGTCAATCCCCTTATCTTCAGGATCGGAACGAATATTAATATAATCTTGTGCTTTTGGAGACACCCAAACGGTCATACTGGTTTAGTACCTTTTTGCTTTTAGGTTGTAGCTTCAGGGCCTCATCCAATCCATATTCCAAACGAACATTTTCCGCACTGGAAGAAATATAAGCTTTCTTCCACTCCTTCAATGGTATCCGCAGAAATACGAAGGTAATCCTTTCCCCCTCTTCCCAAAAACAATATATCTTTCTCCCTTGGCACAGGAGCCTAGGGTATTTCCCTCAATTTTTTCCGGTGTGGAACGAATGCGAAGCTTTTCCGCCAAAATAGTGACTCTTGGCTCCATATAGCCCTTAGCCTTTTCCTTCGCTTCCTCCCCTTCCAAAAGGAATTGCTTGGAAATATAGCCTCCAATCCACCTGAGCGAACCTTCACCCAGTTTTCCGTTCCGCTTGCCGGGGACTCTAAAACCTCAACCCCTGCACCGTTTTTCAACAGTCCTATAATATTTTGAATATCATTTTCATTTGGCTGAGAACGGAAATTAATATAAGAAGAATCGCATTGCACCAAGCCAAGGTTAGTATATCGAGCCAGAGCAAGTTCCTCTTCCTCCAGCTTCTTCTCTTCCACTTTCTTGGCAATCACAGAGGAGCTGGCTTCTTCCTCCACGGTTTTCTCCATTTCTGAAGCGGAAAGTTCTTGACTCTTCCTTCCTCCTTACCCTTCACGCAGGCCGAAAGACTGCATAGGCAAAGCAAAATCAGTAAAGCGTGTTTTTTCATCGGCAAAATTATATCCTTTCTTTCCCAACGGAAAGCATACTATGAGCTCTCATAGCCGGCTTTTCACTCAAGTACTATCTAATCCTGTAAGCAGATAAATGCTCCCTGAAGGCCTCTTTTCCCTTGACTATACCGGTGAGAAAAGAATAATTCCGGATTTTCCATGGTGCAATACCCGCTGATGGATATATGCTCTTCTTGTATACCGCTTTCCAAGGCAATTCTGCGGTTTAAATCCCAAAGGTCCAGTTGAAATTTCTCCTCTGAAATCCTCTGTATGGGAGAAGCAGTATTCTCTGCCCTACACTCCGGATAATCCTCCAAAAAAGAATATCCCAGGTCTTCCGACACAATATATTGTTCTTTGGAAATACTGGGGCCAATAGCAATCCGTATATCCTCTTCCTTAGAACAAAACTCCTTTTTCATTTCCTCTACCACATTCCGAAGAATCTTCCCCTTAGTTCCTCTCCATCCGCTATGACAGGCTCCAATAGCCTTTTGAACAGGGTCATAGAAAAGGATAGGAACACAGTCCGCTGTAAAGCAGGATAGAATAATTCCTCTTTCATTACTAATCAGGGCATCAATTCCCTCGTAATCTCTTTCTCTGCAAATGCCCTTTCCCTTATCCTTTTGTCCTACCCTCAAAACTTTGGTCTCATGACTTTTGCTTACTAAGAACAAAGTCCTCCGGATTCTTCCCAAAAACCTCTCCGATTCTCCGAAAGTTCTCCAAAACATTTTCTTCTTGATCTTCTACAGAAAAACTTAAGTTTAAAGAAGCCAAATGTTCCTTGGAAACTCCACCCTTTCTTGTGGAAAATCCATGTTGGATGCCTTCAGCCCCTTGCAGGAGAGGAGATTCCACCATAGGCAGAATTCCGGAGTTGATTTTATAGTCTACCAAAGGGAAGGGATGAGCCTTATATGGATTCATAGTTTTATCCCTTCCTTTCTAATTCCGTTTCTCTTCTTCTAAGATTTTACGAAGGGCTGAGGATTCCGGGACAGGCAGTACCGCCCCATCCATTCCTGCTTTTTTTAGCCCCTTCTATATTTTTCCGCCAAGTCATCTATAAAGAAACAATCCTTTGCTTCCAAGGAAAAAAATGCTTTAAAAATCTTTCATAGATAATATCCTGAGGCTTCATACATTGGAAGGCAGCAGAATAAAAAAATGCCGTCAAAATACTCTGCTCCGGGAAGTACCTCTCGCCAAATGGGTACAAGACGCATGGAGGCGTTAGACAAAAAGATGATCTTTCTTCCATTCTCCTTTTCTTCCCTTAAAAGCTCCGCAACGCCGGGGGATTTTTCTTCATATTATACTCGATCCCATTGCTCAAAAGCAGATTTTTACACAGCTCCGCCACCTCCGGGGAACTAAAGCGCTTAAGCCAGGCTTTCAGAGCTTCCTCCTCAGAAATCAATCCGGCATCTAATCTTATCCATTCTCCGGAATAAAACATCACATCCTTGATTTCTTTAATCCAATCTTCTCTATCTGTATATTTCTTAATTACCCATGCCGGATCATAGGCCACTAAAACATTTCCCATATCCAGAACAAGATTTTTATGCATCCTTTTCTCTCTTCTTCCTAATAAATGCTTTTCTATTGTACCAAATCAGAAAAAAAGAAAAGGAAGAAAAAAGAAGAAAGAACAAAGGAAAAAAATAAACATAAAAAAACCCGAGCAATGCTCGGGAGTGACGAATCCGGGAATCGAACCCGGGATTCAGCCGTGAGAGGGCTGCGTCTTAACCTCTTGACCAATTCGCCTTAGTCGATTTGAAAACCGACTTGGATATACTATCAAATATTTTTTTCTTATCGTCAAGAACTTTTTTTCTAAATCTTTGAAAAAAATTTGGATAAGAAATCTGAATGCAGTCTGCATCCTCTATTTCCATAGGATTTGCCGCCTTGCAAAGTAGTCCTAAAACAGAAAAAAACTCATAGCAATCCTATGATCCATAAAGCTGGGAACCCTCTTTCCTTCCAAGGGAAATGTCCTTCCTCTACCGGGTATTACCATACCGTCTTCCGTCTCAACTGCGGAAATTCCAAGGCACTGCAAATTTTCCACACAGGCCTTAATCCGGTTGGACTCCTTTACCTTAAGCTCTGCCGCATCAAAAATCCGCGTTTCTCCCTCTGCGACTGTAGCCAGCACAGCCAGCAAGGGAAGCTCATCAATCAGCTTAGGAATTAAATCTCCTCCGATATCCACGGCCTTTAGGGGAGCATAGGCAAGATAAATATCTCCTCTTTCTTCCCCATAAACCGTGGAGCAATTTTTCAAAGAAATCTTCGCTCCCATCTTTTCCAGTACCGTTAGAATACCGCATCTACTGGGATTTAAGCCGATATTTTTCAGGCATAGGGAAGAGCCGGGAAGAAAAAATACGGTCGCCATAAAGTAGGCAGCCGAAGAAATGTCTCCCGGTACAAGGTATTCTCCGGAAAGAGCCTGTAAGTCCTGTCCTCCCTCCAAAGAAATCTCCACTCTTCCATCCTCTAAGAGCTTTGTGGAGCATTCCACACCCATAGCGCTTAAAAGCCGTTCTGTATGGTCTCTGGAAAGACTTGGTTCAATCACGGAAGTTTTTCCCTTGGCATAAAGGCCAGCCAAAAGCACGGAGGACTTTACCTGAGCAGATGCCACCGGACTTTCATAGCAAATGCCTGTTAAAGGAGAACCGCTAATTTCCAAAGGGGCTGTGCCCTTTTTCGCCCTGCATCGTAATTTTTGCTCCCATCTTTTTCCAAGGGAAGGCAAACTCGCTTCATAGGGCGTTTTTCCAGACTTTCATCTCCTGTCAGACAGGAAGAAAAGCTTTGCCCTGCTAAGATTCCTGCCATCAGTCGCATGGTGGTGCCGGAGTTCCCGCAATAAAGCGCATCCTTCGGAGCCTTTAAGCCATGAAGACCAAGCCCCTGAATTCGAACACTGTCCTCCTCCTGTTCTATGCTTACCCCCATTTTCCGGAAAACGGAGATGGTGGAAAGGCAGTCTTCTCCCGCCAGGAATCCTTTTACTTTGCTTTCTCCATTAGCCAATGCGGAAAACATTACCGCCCGATGAGAAATACTTTTATCTCCCGGTACGGTAAGACTTCCTCTGATTACTTTTTCCCGCTCCTGCGATGCTTTTCGATCATTCGATATAGCCTTTCATTTGCAGATAGTTCTTCATCAACAATTCCATCTCGTCGTAATTGATACGGGAAGCATTAATCATCAGATCGTAATTATCCACCTTCATCCACTCTTCTCCGGTGAAATAGCGATGATATTCTTTTCTTTCCTTATCAATCTTCTTGATGCGCTTCTTTGCTTCTTCCCGATCCACCTTGCAGTAGTCCATGGTTCTTTCAATACGCTTCTCCAAATCTGCATAAACAAAGAAATCCACATGCTCTTTTCCTGCATCTCGAAGAACTACATTGGCACAACGGCCTGCAATAATACAACTTTCCTGTTCTGCAAGCTCTACCACTACCTGACTTTGAAAACGGAATAGATTCTCAGGGCTCACAATGTCCTCGGACAGACTGGGCTTTCCCAGTCTGGGCTTTAAGGAATCCACAATCTTATACAAAACATTACTTCCCGCCTTTTTCATCCGCAAGCCGAAAATACTGTTCTCCGATGGCAGTCTTTTCTGAAGTGATTTTTAAAATCTCCTCATCATAAAAGGGAATGCCCAGGCTTTCCGCCAGATTCTTTCCCACAATTCTACCTCCGGAACCGTATTGTCTGCCAATGGTAATTACAAAGTCTCTCTTTAACATAGTCTCTCCTCCCCTTCCTTAGGATAAAAAGAATACGATCGTTGTCCAATGCCTTTCCTGCCTTCTCCATAAAGAGTTCCAAAAGCTTTTCCACACTAAGGCCTTCTCTCTCCTGCCCCGCCAAATCCAAAACAATATTCCCCTGATCCATCATCAGGGTACGATTTCCCAGTTCCAATGCCTGATGCATATTATGGGTAATCATAAGGCAGGTGATTTTTCTTTCTTCCACAATATTTCGAGTCAGTTCCAGTACCTTATCCGCCGTTTTTCGGATCCAAAGCCGCTGTATGCTCATCCAGAAGCAAAAATCTTCGGTGTTACCATAGTCGCCATCAAAAGGGTAAGGGCCTGTCTCTGTCCTCCGGAAAGTAGTCCCACCGGATGATTCATTCGATCTTCCAAACCCATTTCCAATAGGCTTAACTGTTCCCGAAAGAATTCCCTGTCCTTCTTCTTCACTCTGGAAAATAAGGAGCTGTGGGAAGCGCGAAGATAGGAAACGGAAAGATTTTCCTCGATGCTCATGTGAGGGGCTGTACCCATCAGGGGATCCTGAAAAAGTCTTCCGATAAACTTACTTCTTTTATGCTCTTGCAAAAAGTAATGTCTTCCCCTCCAAAAACCACGGAACCGCTATCCAATAAAAAGCTTCCGGAAATCGCATTAAAGAGGGTGGATTTTCCTGCCCCGTTACTTCCTACTATAGTCGCAAAATCTCCGGAAGACAAATATAAATTTAAATCCTCCAAAGCTTTTTTCTCATGAATGCTTCCTGCATTAAAGGTCTTGTAAATATGGGATAAACTAAGCATGCTTCTCCCTTCCTTCTTCCGTCTTTCTATGGCATCTCTCCGTAGCTTCTTGTACTGCAAAAGTTCCTTTACCTTCGTAGAAGAAATTGCCAAAGCCACGATACAGGCACTAACCAGCTTAAAGGCCTCTGTAGGCACCTTTAGTCGTAAAGCCAAGGCAATGATACTTCTATAAAGAAGAGAACCGAAAACCACCCCCAAAAGACGAAGTATCAGCTTTTTCTTTCCGAAAATGCTTTCTCCGATCACCAAGGATGCCAAGGCCACAGTAACCATACCTGCTCCCAAATTGATGTCCGCAGTTTTGTTGTACTGGGCAATTAAAGAGCCGGAAAGTCCCGTCAATGCATTGGAAAGGCAAAGTCCTACCGTAATGGTAAAGCTAGGATTAATAGAGGAAGCTCGCACCATGGCGGGGCTGTCTCCCGTTGCTCGAATAGATAATCCTAAACCGGTTTTAAAGAACCATTTTAGGAAAAAGCAAAGTCCAAGTACAATCAGGAGAGTAGAATGACCACCCCCATTCGTTTAAGAAAGCATTTTCTCCTGCAAAGAGGGTGAAAATGGTATCCGTTCCAAAGATAGACAGGTTGGAAGAAAAATCCCATTACCGCCAGATTCACGGTATAAAGTCCCTGTATTCACAATGATCCCTGCCAAAAATACTTTCAATGCCCAGGGTGGTCTGTAAGAAGGCAGTGACAAAGCCGGAAAGGGATCCGGAAAGCATAGCCATAAAGATTCCCAAAATCGGATGTCCTGAAATAGTAAATATCGCAGACACGGCTGTTCCTAAAGTATAGGAACCATCCGTAGAAAGGTCTGCGATATTTAAAATGCTATAGGAAACAAAGAGAGCCATGGCAACCAGGGCGTAAATAAGCCCCAGTTCCACAGCGGTCTTCATAATTCCTACTGTTAAAAATCCACTCATCTTTTATCCTATGATTTAAATTCTTTTTCCGTCTGAATCTCCACAATCTTGGTACAGAATGGAGCAAAGGCTTCTTTAATCTTCTCCAGAGAATAGCCTAATTTTTTTCAGCAGTTTCCGTATTAACCGTTGCAATACCGTTATCAAAGGTCTGTACAGGAAGTGTTGCGGTGTCCTTCCCTTCACGAAGCACCTCATCCACCATATCCGCTGTAGCCTTACCAAGCTGTACATAGTCCACACCGTATCCGGCAAAGGCTCCGTTTAATGCAAAGGAATCCGCTCCGCCGTAGTGAGGAATCTTCGCCTTAATCAGCTTCTCGTAGAAGGAAAGTTCCGCTTTTTGAATGGTATTGTCTGTCGGAGTGAAGATAGCATCCACCTGCTCTGCAATCAGGGCATCTACAGCCTGACTTACCTCATCGGTGGTGGTTCCGGTCTTCTCTACCACTTCCACGCCCTTTTCTTCCAAATACTTTTTGGCCGTAGCAATAGGCTGCTGAGAAGAGTCTTCACTCTTAGAGTATAAGAGACCAATCTTTTTCGCCTCGGGATTCTGGGCAAAAATCAAGTCCATAATAGCGTTTGTATTTAAGAAATCAGAGGTTCCGGTGATATTTCCGCCCGGCTTTTTCCATAGACTCTACAAGCTTTTGCAGAAACCGGATCGGAAGCTGCAGAGAAAAACAATGGGGATATTCTTTCCCTCGGTCTGAGATTGTACCACCTGAATCGCCGGTGTAGCGATAGGGACAATCACATCTACGCCATCCGCAATCAGCTGCGCAGTCATCTGGTTTAATACGGAAGCATCTCCCTGTCCGTTCAAACGATACTCCTTATACTCATACTTTGCTCCGGAACTCTCGGAAAGACTGTCCAACTCCTCACAAAGACTGTCATCAATCTGGTTTAAGGAAGGGTGGTCCATAAACTTTAAGATTCCTACCTTAAAACTTTTGTCCTCTCCCGCCTCTGCCTTAGCTTCTGCGCCCTTACTCTCCTCTTTTGCTTCTTTAGAAGCATCTGTTCCTGCCTGCTCAGTTCCCTTTACACTCTCCGCCTGCTTTGTCCCACAAGCCCCCAAAATCATGGCCATAGACAAGGCCAAAGCTAGTCCAAATCTTTTTCTCATAATGTCCTCCTTTAAATCGCTAAGCTTAGACTCTAGCACAAAAGCCCTTCTCTTTCAAGAATTCGCCAGGATACATAGCAGGACAATAAGGAGTAAAATCTATACCTATTTTTTTCATATCTCCTATGCCTTCTAAAAAGATTTTAATAGAATAAGATACCCCTTAGAAGAAAGTCTTCTTTTAAAAAAGCTCCCTAGCATAAACTGCTCCTATAAAAAAATTCCTGCATAAATTATTCCTTTAAGAGAGTCAGATAGCGCTCCATAGGAATTCCCTTTTCTGAAAGTCCGTCCTCTTCATAGGCATCTATAAAGCCTCCGATTTTTTTCCACTGCCCACATGCCTGCTGAAAAAAAATCCTTCTCCTGCATAAAGCGACCTAAAAAGTAGGGCAGAGAATAAATCTCCCGTTCCTACAAAATGCTTCTCTCTTTGCCTATAAGGAATTCTACAAAACTCCCCCTTTTTCTCATCGTAAAGAAATACACAGTTTTGTCCATCAATCTTCATACTGGTGATACAAACAGACTTTGCTCCGGCTTCCCTTAGAGCTTTAAGCAATGCCTTAGCTTCTTCTAAGGAAAACTCCAATTGGGCCGGATTTTTTCCTGCAAGCAGTAAGGCTTCCGTACTGTTAGGCACAATATAATCTGAAAGTCCCATCAGCTTTCTCCTACTATCTACCGCCTCCGGAGAAATTCCGTAATAGAGCTTCCCATTATCCGCCATAATGGGATCAAAGAAAATAATACAGCCCTTTTCTCGTTCTTCTCTACAAAGCTCTGCCAAAAATTCTCCCTGCTTTTCTCCGGTAATAAAAACCGATGGCCATGGCATCAAAGGAAAATCCCAGTTCTCGCCATACTGCCACACTTCCCTTCATATATTCCGTAGTATCCAGAATTTCAGCCTTTCCGAAATCCAAAACATTGGAGACCAGGGCTGTAGGCAAGGAAAACAGTTGATATTTCATTGCTGTCAAGGTAGGAATCATCCCCTGCAAAGCCACCTTCCCATAGCCCGGAAAATCATTACACAAAAAAATATTTTTCCCGCTTTCTTTACGCATATCAGCCATCTCTTTCTCCTTTTTACTACTTTCCAAAAATATACTTCTTTACAGTGCTTCCCACATCCGCTCTCTTCTGTTTATCTCCAGCTAATGCTACTGCCTTTTCTTTTACTTTTTACAGGATTTATTCTATGCTATTTCTCATAGGTCTTCCTATAAAATTTTCAGCGTTTTATTTTAACACATTTTCACACAAAAAATAAGTATTCCGCTCAGCGCATTTTTTGCGGAGCAGAATACTTTTTTATCTTACTTCTCGGAAGAAGAGAATATGCCTGTTGCCTTCATACCGGTCTTAAAAAGGAATACTCCAAGTGCATCGGCACTTGAAGAACTTTGTCGAAATATAAACTGAAGAAATCCATTAACCAACGCGAATGATGCAGTACAGGTCTTTCATAGGGGTAGTCTGAGCCCTTCAGTACTTACTGAAAGCGAGCAAAGCGACGCTTGAAGTTAGTACCGGAAACAAAATTACCTGCACTGCTCATAATTTGCGCTGACCTTCTCCCAGTCCAAGACTTCAAAGAAATTCTTAAGATAATCCCCTCTTAAGTTCTTATAGCGAAGGTAGTACGCATGCTCCCACACATCAATGCCTAATATCGGGGTATGCTGTCCTGCTTCCATAAAAGGATTGTTCTGGTTTGCAGCCTTTGTGGCATAGAGCTTTCCTTCTTTATCCACAGATAAGAAGGCCCAACCTGAGCCAAACTGTCCAAGAGCCAAATTCTGCAAAGTCTCCACCAGCTTCTCCAGGATCCGAAAGTCTCTATTGATGGCTTCTTCCAATGCCGCACTTGGCTTGGTTCCCTTCTTAGGGCTCATCACGGAAAAAAATATAAATTATGGTTATAGTAACCACCGCCATTATTCTGTAAAGCATTCCGTAAGGCTTCATCGGATACGGAAGATAAAGAAGAAAGAATTTCCTCTACAGATTTCCCGCTAAGTCCCGCCTTCTCCACAGCATCATTAAAATTCTTGGTATAGGTGGCATGGTGCTTTCCATAATGAGTCTCCATGGTTACCGTGTCAATATGTGGCTCTAAAGCATCAAAAGCATAGTCTAATTTTACCTGTTCAAACATAATTTTCCTCCTTGAATTCTGTTCTCTTACTGAACTTTAGCTTCTCATATTCAGAATAGCAGATCTCCTAAGCTTTGCCTACAGATCTGCTTAAAGTAGAAAGAAAACGCTTGTTTTTCTTTAGCTAAATTCCAAATATAAGAAGTATTGTCAATTTTAATGCACTCAGTATAGCAGAGAAAAAAGAAGAAAAGTATAAAAGTTACATTAAACTAACTAATCTACTATAGGATTTACTCCGGGCTTATCCATTTTTTCAACTTCCAAGCCCTCAATATAGTAAATCAACTGAGAAACATCCTTAGAAATAGAATACTTCCCCTGTCGTAAAACCCCCTTTACCCGAATCCAAGAACTTTCTGATTCAAAAGCAGACAAATCAAGGTCTGTCCTAAACTCAAAATTCACATAGCCTCCGGTGCAGTAAGGACAGGAAGGACCGTTTCTTCCTACAAGGGTATAGCCTCGAAGTTCATATACATCCCTTCGATGCTTACCGTCTTCCCTTCATAGTCCTGAAAATTCTTATACCAGTCATTGATCTGGGTTGCATATAGCTTATCTCCCACCACAATGTCCGGTTTTTCCAGGGAATATTTTTGCCGATCTTCCTTAGGATCATAGGGGTAATCATCTATGGGATAGGGTCTTCCCTGCTCATCCGTCTCCTTCTGAGTTTCCGGGGAGTTACTGCTTCCTGCAATTTTACTCTCCAAACTGCCGTATTCCGCCTCAATGGAGGCTGCTTCCTTAGATTCCAAAGCATCCAAATTGGCCGCCATGGACATGGCTTCTTCTTCGGATATAGCGGAAGCTTCCGCACTTTCTGTAAATCCATCTTTTCCGGGAGTTTTTCGTACATTGTCCTTTTCTTTACAAGCTACCAATGAGCCGGCACAAAGGACAAGAAGTAAGGAATTTCTGGTAAAGGTTAAAACGGCCTTCTTTTCCTTATTTCCGAAAATGGGAAAAAGGCCCCTAAGGCCTTCTCTACTCTTGTATTCTTTTTTCTGCCAAAAATCATTTTCTTATCCCTTTCTGTTCCGAATCGCTTCAATAGCGCAAAAGATAAAGAATAAAATAATGTCAATCACTACAATGGAGGCTCCCGTAGGAATGCTGTAAAGGAAGGACAGGGTCATTCCTACAAAGAATCCAAAGAGAGACAGTATAGACGCCAGAATAATGGTGCCTAAGAAATTCTTACATACTCGCATTGCCGTAATGGAGGGGAAAACAATCAGACTGGAAATTAAAAGGGTTCCCATCATACGCATTCCCAACACGATGGTAATGGAAGTCAGTAAAGCCAAAACCATATTGTAGAAGCGGGTATTTGTTCCGCTGGCTTTCGCAAAATTTTCATCAAAGGTCACCGCAAAGATACGGGGATAGAAGAAAATGTAAAGGAACAGCACCACCACGGATAAAATTACGGAAAGCCGCATGTCCGAGGGACTGATGGCCAGGATGGAGCCGAACATATAGTTACAAACATCTGTATTCATACCGGTGGTCAAAGAAATCGTCATTACTCCCACCGCCAAAGCTCCGCTACAGAGTAAAGCGGTAGCCGCATCTCCCTTAATTTTAGAATTCTCTTCCAGTTGCAAAAGGAAAAATGCCGCAATCACACAGACCGGAATAGACACGGACATGGGGGGCTAATTGCAGAGCATAGGCAATTGCCAAGGCTGCAAAGCCCACGTGGGACAAGCCATCCCCAATCATGGAATATCTTTTTAAAACCAAACTGGTTCCCAAAAGTGTAGAACACAGGGAAACCAGAGAACCTACGATAATCGCTCGAATCATAAAATCGTAGGAAAGCATCGACCCTAAAACCTTAAACATTTAGCCCTCCAAATCCTTCACAAAACTTTTTCCAAGCTCCGACTCTCTATACTTTTCCGCCTCTCCGAAAAATAACTGCTTATGGGCCAAATGGAGAATATGCTTTGCTCTTTGTACTATTTCCTTCACATCATGGGAAACCATGATAATGGTAATCTTTAATTCCTGATTCAATCTGTCAATTAAATCATATAACTCGGTCTGAGCCTTGGGGTCAAGCCCCGCAACAGGCTCATCCAAAATCAAAAGCTTGGAGCCGGCGCAAAGGGCTCTTGCCAAAAGAACCCTTTGCTGTTGTCCACCGGAAAGCTCCCTGATAACAGGATTTTCTTAAATTCTCAATGTTTAAAAAAACGAAGGGCTTCTTCCACCCTCTTCTTATCTTCCTTACGATAAAAAGGGACGAAGGAAAGCTTGTTTAGGCATCCGGACTCCACCACCTCATAGACGCTGGCGGGGAAATCCTTCTGTGCCTCGGTCTGTTGGGGCAGATATCCGATATCCTGCCTTTTCAGACCGTCCCCCAGGATGATTTCTCCCTCATTAGGCTTTTTCAGTCCTAAAATTCCCTTTAAAAGGGTACTTTTTCCGGCTCCGTTTTCCCCCACAATACAAAGATAATCTCCCTTTTCCACGGAAAAATGAATGTCCTCTAAAAACCACCTTCCCTTCATAGGAAAAGCCAATCTTGTTCAGGGAAAAATAACTCATTAGTTCAGTGCCTCCTTTAATGCCTCTACATTGGGCTTCATCAAATCTACATAGGTCTTACCGGCCTTAAAATCTTCGTCAGTTACATTGTGCACCGCATTTAAAAGCATCTTCTTCGCACCGGTATCCTTGCTGACGGCATTTGCCATGTCTTCATTGCTCATTTCGATGTGGAAGACTACCGGAATGCCGTCCTCCTTTACCTTGTCCTGTAAGAAGGCAATGGTCAGCGCTGCAGGCTGGGTATCTGTAGAACAGCCCGGGAAAGCTGCAAAAATAGCTTAAACCGTACTCCTTACAGAAATAGGAAAAGGGGAAACGGTCTGCTACAATGATTTCCTTTCTCTTTCCGGAATCTACCACTTCTCTAAAGCTCTTATCCAACTCTTCCAATTCCTTCACATAGGACTCTGTATTCTTTTCAAAAAGCTTCCTTCTTAGCAGAATCCAAGGAAGAAAGCTTCTCTTCCAATTTCTTTACAATCTGAATGGCATTTACAGGAGAGGTCCAAACATGCTCATCCATCTCCACTTCCTCTTCCTCGTGGCTGTCACTCTTTGTCTCGGAAGCCTTATCCTCATGGTCGGCAGCTTCTTCCTTATTCTCTCCGGACTCTCCTTCATGCTCCTCTTCTTCCTGCATTCCCTCCACATGTTCTTCCTCCATAAGCTCCACAACATCCATCAGCTTAAAAATAGAAGAATCTTCCTTATTGATAGAGTCTAAAATGCCATCTACCCAAGCATCACTGTCTCCGCCTACATAGAGGAATAAATCTGCATTTTGGATAGTAATAATATCCTGAGGGCTTGGCTCATAGCTGTGCGTCTCCGATCCCGGCTTTACCAGCATGGTAACATCCGCCTCTCCCTTAGTAACAGCTCTTGCAAAATCATAAGCAGGGAAATTGGTAGCCACAATCTTCAGCTTCTCTCCGCCTGCCTTGCTCTCCTCCATACTGCTTTCTGCTGCTGCCTGTGTGGTGGCTGCTGTAGTCTCAGTCTTTCCTGCATTACTTGCTCCACAGGCAAAAAGATTTGCTGCAAGTAAGGAAAATGTTGTGGCAATCGCCAATTTTCTTAGTCCCATAGGGGCTCCTTTCTAGATAAATAAGTTTAAGGCCTCTTTTCCTCTTCCCGAGCACAGTTTTTCACACAAACCGTAGAAAACCGTCCTTTTCGGATTCCAATGAAAGCCATGATGCACAAGAAGATGCTCCATCATAAAGTCCAGTTCATGACAATGCAGATGAATCAAGGCTCCACAACGGCTACATTTGCAATGGAAAAAAAGATGTTCCTTGGAAACTTCCTTCCTCTCCCCCACATATTCAAAGCAGGCAGGGCTTTTTTTGGTCGATAAGGTATTTGTTTACCAAACCTTCTTCACAAAGCCGTTCCAACTGCCTGTAAACCGTGGTGGTTCCCATGGGCTTCCCCTCTTCACGGAAATGACTGACAAGCTCCGATACCGTGAAATGCTCTCCCTCTAAAGTGGATAGATACTTCTGCAATTCCTCTCTATGCTGGGTTTTGTACTTCCCTTTTTTTCCATATCCGCTCCCCTACAAAAATAACGCTCATCCTTGTTTCCTTCCCTCTATGCCTGACCATAGAAGATATTTCCTATCAGGATTTTTTTGTCTTCAATCTTATAAAAAAATAGGAAGACCGAGAAGATTGAATACAAAAAAAGCACGAAAAACGGAAACCATTTTCATATTTTACTATTATTATTTTCTCTGTCAAGAAATACAGAAAAATTTCATAAAAAGCTGAAGAAAAATAATGTAAATATCAGAAAACAGCCTTCATGCAGTATAGGTCCGGGCTCGGGGCACGCCTCGCTAACTTCACCTCGTAACAGTACTAAGTTCAAGCTTCGCTCTGCTCGCTTTCACTAAGTACTGACGGGCTCAGATTGCCCCTATTCCGGACCTATACTGCATGAAGGCTATAAATTAATTTGACTCCCACATTCCTTTCAAGTTTTATAAAGATATTTTCCTTTTTTTATAAAAAAATTTTTCCCTAAAAATGTTTACCAAACGCTTCTATTGTCACTCCCTCTCTTTCAAGAGTCTTCCTTAGCTTTTCTACAAAAAGCAGGGCTTTCTCTCCGTCTCCGTGGACACAGATGGAATCCGCCCGTATAGGAATTTCTTTTCCTGTGATGGCTCTGACCTTCTTCTCCAGTACCATGGAAAGCACCCGTTCAATAGCTTCCTCTTCGTCGGTAATCATGGCTCCCGGTTTTCTTCGATTCACCAAGGAACCGTCCTCCTCATAGGCTCTGTCCATAAAGACCTCCGCCTTTACGGGAATTCCCATCTTTTCCGCCAATTGGTAGAGCTTACCGGAGGCCTGTGCCAGTATTACCAAGAAAGAATCGTATTCCTTTACCGCATCGCAAATGGCCTTAGCCAGTTCTTCCTCCTTTGCGGCCATGTTATAAAGGGCGCCATGGGGCTTTACATGCTGAAGCTTTAAGCCATCCTTATGCAAAAAGGCTTCCAAGGCTCCCATTTGGTAGAGCAGCATGGTCTTTAATTCCTTAGGCGTACAGTCCATATTTCTTCTACCAAAGCCCTGCAAATCCGGAAATCCGGGATGTACCCCCAGGGCAACTCCCGCATTTTTACACAGTTCCACGGTTTTCTCCATCACCAAAGGGTCTCCCGCATGGTAGCCACAGGCAATATTGGCAGAGCTGAGAAGGGGAATCAAATGGTCATCCATTCCCAAGGTATAGCGCCCGAAGCTCTCTCCCACATCCGCATTTAAATCAACCTTCATGCTTATTTTCCTCCTAAGGTAAAGCGCTCAATAAAGCCGGTATCCACCTTTCCTTCCACAAATGCCTCAGACTGCATGATTTTATATTGGAAATCCAGGTTGGTTTCCACCCCCAGCACCAGCATCTCTTCCAAGGCTCCCTTCATTTTCCGGATAGCCTCTTGCCTATCTTTTCCATGCACCAAGACCTTGGCAATCATGGAATCGTATTCCATGGGAATCTTGTAGCCGGTATAAATGGCCGTATCCACTCTTACCCCGTTCCCTCCCGGCAAATGCAAGGCCGTAATGGTTCCGGGGCTAGGCATAAAATTCTTCTCCGGAATTTCCGCATTGATTCTACACTCTATGGCATGCCCCCGTAGAAGAACTTCCTCCTGCTTCATGCTAAGAGGCTCTCCGGCGCAGACCCGAATCTGCTCTATCACAAGATCCTTATCCGTTACCAGTTCCGTTACCCCGTGTTCCACCTGAATACGGGTATTCATTTCCATAAAATAGAACTTGCCTTCCTGACTCACGATAAATTCTATGGTGCCGGCTCCGACGTAGGACACTGCCTTAGCCGCATTTACCGCAGCCTCCATCATAGCTTTTCGACTTTCCGCCGTCACAATGGGGGAAGGGGATTCCTCCACCAGCTTTTGGTGATTTCTCTGGATAGAACAGTCTCTTTCCCCAAGAGCAATCACATTCCCGAAGCTGTCTCCCATAATCTGTACTTCCACATGACGAGGCTCCAAAATCAGCTTTTCCAAATACATGGCATCATCGGAAAAGGCATTGGCGGATTCTCTTTGGGCAGTAAGGAATTCATTTTCAAAATCTCCCTCGGAAAAGCATTCCCGCATCCCCTTACCGCCACCGCCGGAACTGGCCTTTATCATCACCGGAAAGCCCATGGCCTTGGCCTCCTCTAAAGCCTCCTTCACATCATAAAGAGCCTTTAAAGAACCGGGTACCACCGGCACGCCGGCTTCCCGCATCTTAGCTCTGGCTTGAGACTTGTTTCCCATACCGTCTATCACTTCCGGACTTGGTCCGATAAAGCAAATGTCGTTTTCCCTACATTTTTCGGCAAACTGAGCATTTTCCGACAGGAAACCATAGCCGGGATGAATGGCATCACAGCCCGTATTCTTGGCTACAGTAATCAAGGTATCCATATTTAAATAGGAATTTCGGGAAGACCCCTCTCCGATACAGACCCTTTCCTCCGCCAGTCGTCCGTGAAGGCTGTCCTGGTCTTCTTTGGAATACACCGCCACGGAGGGGATGCCCATGCCCCGAAGAGCTCGAATCACCCGAACGGCAATCTCTCCCCGGTTGGCTACTAAGACTCGCTTAAACACTTCCGCCTCCTTTACAGCTTACGCACGCGGAACAAAGGCTGCCCATACTCCACCTTCTGCTCATTGGAAACCAGCACCGCCTCAATTTCGCAGTCAAAAATCCGCCGTGATTTCATTCATCATTTTCATAGCTTCCAGAATACAAACCGTATCCCCTGCCTTTACCGTGTCTCCTACTGTAACGAAGGCAGGAATATCCGGTCCGGATGCGGAATAAAAAGGTTCCCACGATAGGACTGGTAATGTGTACCTCTGTCTCCTCTTCCACAGTATCCTGCTTTTCAAGAGTACGGGATTCATAGGCAATAGGAGCTGCTCCCCTTGGGAAACCACAGGAGGATGGTCTAATTTACTCATAACTATCTTAAAAATCCCCATCTTTAATGGACATGGTATTTAAGGAGGAATTCTCCAAAAATTCTCACCAAACCCTCTACCTTTTCTAAATCCATTTTCTCTCCTCTCCTATTTCTCAAACAGCTTGGATAAGCGTTTTGCAGCCAAACGACAATCTAAAACCTCTTTACAGGGCTTATGAATCAGTTTTCTCATTTCCTGTAGCTCTTTCTCTTCTTCCCAAAGTAGCCTCTGGGCTTCCTTGACACTTATCTTTTTCAAAACGAATCTTATCATCCATTCTTCTTTGTACCAACTTTGGTAAGTCTACTGTTGCTACTGTAGCAATCTTTCCGTAGCCTCCAGTGGTTTGCCTATCCGCTAAAAAGCACGATGGGCTTTCCATGGGAAGGAACCTGAATAGATCCTAGGGCAATTCCGTCAGAAATAATATCCGATCCCTTCTTGCTTTCAATATAAGCCCCTTCCAAACGAAGTCCCATACGATCAAATTCGCTTCCCACCGTATATTCACTTTCATAGAAGGTGTTCATCCTCTTTTGGAAAATACTTCTTCTTCCGGTCCGGGAATAACTCGAATCTTCGCCTTAGACTCTTCATATTCCTTTAAGGGAAGGGTTCTGGAAAGAAAGCTGGGAAGATAAATTCTTCGATTAATCCTGGTATCCAGATAATCCCCATCCTCTAATTTTTCTTCCCTTAAAGCCGCCAATCTGACTTTTTTTAAATTGGTAGACCGGGAGCCCATAATCACCGGAACCTTTAAATAGTTGGAAAAAGGCGATATAGCAAGTCCTTCCGGTTCTTGCGGAACCTATCTTCAGCATATCCCCTTTGCCACATAAATGGCGGTATACATAGGATGGCTTCATCATTTAATTCCGGTCGAAAAATCGCCTCCTGTAATGGAGATAATCATAGGAGCGGTAAACTCCAAGGTGGGACCGATTAAAGTGCATTCCAGTACCGCCTCATTTTTCCGGATTATCCAAAAGCAGGTTTGCGATACGAAAGGCTCTTCTATCCATCACACCGTTCACATTAAAGCCCTGAGCCTGGTAACCTGTACGGCCTAAGTCCTGAACCGTAGTAAGAAGGCCTCCCTTAATTACTCGAAATCCCATATCAGCCCTCCTTATGCCACTGTACGCTATAATTTCCTGATGCTACCGCCTCGGAAATCCTTGCATATTCAGCATCCGTAATCGGATAAAAATGGATATATTCTCCGGCCTGTACCAAGATAGGATCCTGCTTTTTCCGGGTCGTACATCTTCACCGGCGTTCTTCCGATCAACTGCCAGCCTCCCGGAGAATCCACAGGATAAACACCGGTCTGAGAACCTCCGATTCCTACAGAACCTGCGGGAATCTTCACTCTGGGGTTTTCCAGCCTGGGAGTATGAAGCTTTTCCTCCAGCCCGCCAAGGTAAGTAAAGCCCGGTAAAAAGCCCAGCATATACACCAGGTAATCCTTCTCACTATGGAGGCGTATCAGTTCTTCTCCGCTGATTCCGGCATGCTCCGCCACATAGGAAAAGTCCGGTCCCAGCTCTCCTCCGTATAAGACGGGAATCTCCCAAACCTTCTTCTCCATGCTTTCTACCTTGGTATCCATCTTCACAATAGCGGAAACCCTCTTGTAAATTTCCTCATAGCGAATCACCAAGGGGTTATACTGCACCAGCAGGGAGGCGTAAGCGGGAATCATATCCACAATCCCTTCGATTTGTTGCATTTTCAATAACTTTACGGTAGCGCTGATTCTGCGATTTACATCCTCTCCGATTCTTTGCTCAAACTGAATCAGTAAAGCAGAGTCTCCTGCAGTAAGCACTCGTATCTTTTCCATGGTTTTCCTTTCTCCGAAAACAATCTCTGTTTAAAAATCCCGTTCTTTAAAAATCTATATGCTCTAAGCTTTCATACATAGATTTTATGCGGTAAAGAGAGTGGATAACTTTGTCAAGGAAGTTAATCCCACATAAGCCGATAATACTACCACGATAATCCCCAAGAAAAGCAGAATTTTCGGATGCTTATAATTTTCTCCCATAATCTTCTTATTCTGAGAAGCCACAAGACAAATCCCTAAGCTTACCGGTAAGATTAAACCGTTCAGAGAACCAGCTAAAACAAGAAGCTTTGCCGGACTTCCAAGGCCTGCCATTACCAAGGTGGAAAGGAGGATAAATCCGATGATAAAAAAGATTTTCTCTCTTAGCCACTGCAGGAAACAATGTCTTTAAGAAGCTGACAGAGGTGTATGCCGCACCGACGATAGAGGTAATAGCCGCACAACAGAGTACCAAGCCGGAAATTCTCTGTCCTATTACGCCAGCTCCCTGAAGAAAGGCATCTGCTGCAGGGTTTTTCGCATCCAAGCTGGCACCCTTCGCCACAACACCCAATACGGCAAAGAATAAAAGGACACGAACCAATGTGGCAACAAACATTCCCATAACTGCGGAATAATGAATATCCTTCAATTTATCTTCTCCGGTAACGCCGGCATCAATCAAGCGGTGCGCCCCTGCAAAGGTAATATATCCTCCAACCGTCCCCCCCAAAAGAGTAAGGATGGCAGGAAATAAACTTACGATGCTTGCTTCCGGAAGAATACTGTTTTTAAGGCCGGAGGCAATGGGAGGCTTTACCATAAAGATCACCACTAAGATGACAAGAATCATAATTGCCCCAAGAATTTTCACCAGATAGTCCATGATTCCCTTGGCATTTTTGGATAAGAAAACCAGAATAGCCAAACCGCCTGCCAAGAAATATCCCGCCTTAGTGGGAATGCCTAAAGTGGTTTGTAAGCCTCAAGGCTCCTCCGCCTACATTTCCGATATTAAAAACCAAACCGCCCAAAACAATCAAAAAGGAAACAAAGTACCCTAGTCCCGGAAGAATACGATTCCCCACATCCTGCCCGCGCATTCCGCTAATACAAAGAACGCGCCAAATATTCAGCTGAGCAATCGCCGCCAAGATTACGGAAGCTAAAATAACAAAAGCAAAACTCGCCTGAAAATCCCCGGTGAATTTTGCCGTCTGAGTTAAAAAGCCCGGCCCGATGGCAGAAGTTGCCATCAAAAAGGCTGCTCCAAGTAGTGCTCCGCTCTTTTTCTTCGTTCCACTCATCATGAACTTCCTCCTTTAAGCTATTTAAAGACTTATTTATCAATGTCTTAAATCTGTGTCTTGTTTATAGTATAAACATTTTCTCTCAAGCGTCAAGAATTTTTTCTACTTTTTGTCAGAAGGAAAGAAAGACAGGAGTATTCCTTAATATTTTTTTCCATCCATTGAATTTTCTAATATACTTAGTAAACTAGCCGATATATAAGCTGGATATAAGAATGCTCTTATCCATTTGCATTAGAAAGGAGCAAACATGCAAAAGTTTTTTACAAAAACTAAAGCGTTTTCGAAAAGGATTTTGAAAGCTTTAGAAAATAACGGTAGAAAAGCTTTAGGGGTACTTAGCTTATTTTCCCTTTTGGCAAGCTCTCCCGTTTTTGCGGAAATCCCCTTAAGAGAGGGTGAAGGTATTGTAAATGAGGCACAGGTAAATGCGGCGATTGAGGTTTACAACAGAATCCCCGCTTCTATTAGACTTCAATATGAACTGAATCATAACAGTATTACCTTTTTAGCAGTAAACAAAGAAGAGACAATGTAATCGGTATGTATACCGCTTTAGACGGATTGGAAGCCAGCATTATGCTTTCCGATCATGAGCTTTTTAGGGGCTTATGCCCTGGCCCACGAAATCGGACATTACTTCGATGATGTGGTATATAAAGACGAAGAAATTCTTTTACAGGAAAAACGTTACGGACATCAGGTTTTCCGTTATGTAAGCAGAGGAAAACGCTCCCGCTCCGAAGAGGCTGATTTTCTAGCCATCTATCAGCAGGAGGCTAATCAAAACACTTTGGTTACCCCCTATGAAAAATCCGACAGTACAGAGTATTTTTGCCGGAAGCTTTAAGGCTTATGTGGACAGTCCAGAGAAGCTACAGATTGTAGCTCCCAGCACCTATGCATTTATCGATCAATTGGTAGAAGAATTCAATGCTACCCATCCGGTACCGGAGGAAGCAATAAACACATAATAAGAATATTAAAGAGCCCTACATCCTTCTATATCAAGGCTGTAGGGCTCTTTTTATCAATAGGTTTTTCTTTCTTAATCCAGCCAGCGCATCTGCCACTCCATGGCTATCTCACGAACTTCCTCTTTACCGGCCAGAGCATTGACCCAGTCCTTGGGAATCTGGGACAAGCCGTAGTAAGCGGCTGCCAGAGTGGATACCACCACGGGAAGGTTCTTACTTCCCTGTACGGAAAGAGATAATTCCACAGCTTCCTGGTAGCTCTTGCTGTGAAGTAGTACCCATGTCGCCAAAAGAAGAGTATCTTCACAGCTTTCCTTTCCGGAGAAGTCCTCCGCCTTCTTTCCTTCCAGACTCTTTAGATCCAAGAAGGGCTTTAGAATATCAAAGGAAGCAACCAGTGCATCATAGTCCCTTAACATCCTCTCTATGCTGCTCCTTGGCCTCTTCATTCAGACGCTTCTCTTCTTCACTCTCCGCCTCTTCCTCTTCGTAGAATAAAGCTACATAGTTAGCTGCAGCCTGTAGCTGCTCCTCCAGACTCTCTCCTCCCAAGTGAAGAACCAAATTACGAAGCATGGTGGCATAAAGCTCTCCCATCAGCATAGCCTTAGGATTGTTATGGCTCAATTTCACTGCGTCATGGAGCATGGCTCTGTCCATATCGCTAAACTGATGCAAGCGTCTGCAAAGCATCATAGCAAAGGGAAGCATTCTGGCCAGTAAGGAATCATCCTCAGCATCGATACCGCAATCCTTAGGTCCTTTACCGGTGGCAAAGCGCATAATGCTGGCATCCATGGTCTCTACAGCATCCTGCTCCTGCCCTTCCATGGCATAAACGCCCTTGGACTTCCACTCATAGAACTTCTCCAGCATATCCGAGAAGGATAACTTTCTTTCTGTATTTAAGCTGTGGAATTCCGCCAAAAGAACGGAGCCCATAGCAGGACGGTAAGCAAATGCGGACTCAGCATAAGGAACTTCTCCCAACGCATTCTTCTCCTTGGCCAGCCCTAAACTTCCTCCAATCATGGCAGAATACAGCATAGACTCGGAAAGAGATTGGGTCATGGCTCTCTTCTCTTCATTTTCCCTTGCTCTCTCTTCTCCCCGCATCTTGGCATCCAGAAGCCACTTCACCATATCCAGACTTAAGAAGAAGGATTGGGACCAGGGGTTAATGATAAGGCCGTCCATCTTTCCGGACTCGGAAATATGAATGGCAGCCTTTAGCACATCCTGTACCGGCATAGCAATAGCCGCTGTTTCTGCAGGGTTCTTCTCAATCTCTTCTCCGGAGGTAAATACCGCAATGGCATCTCTACCATCCTGTGTCTTTAAATGGTTAAGCAGTACCTGTCCCTGCTCGACTTCTCCCTCTTTCTTCTCCGTGGAAACAATGGCCACCAAAAGCTGTGCATTGTTCTCCATGGCCTGTAAAAATCCCTGTAAGACCCGTTCAATTCCGGCTCGCTTTTTCTCCTCCGGCATAGACTCCCCTTCGGGAAGCTTCTTCTGCTCCTCATAGTAAGCTGCAACCGCCTGGAAAATTCCCGCACTGCTTTTTAAACGCTCCTCCACATTTTGGGTGCGCATCTTATTTTGCAGGGCCAGGATCGCTTCCTTCAGTAAAATGAAGCTATTGCCGAATGGATTAATCACTACACCATCAGAATGGGGATGATTTGCCGCAATCTGTAAAAAGCTCTGCTATGGGAAGTAAAAAATAGCGGAGGACTGCTGTCCTTCATTCCCCGCCTTCTGCTCCTCCACATTGGTGAAAGCCGCCGCATAGCTCTTTCCTTCTTCAGTCTTTAAAAAAATTTCAGATTAATCTGCTGCTGCCCTGTCCTTTTCTCCGGCAGGGATCTGCCGCCAAAAGAAGTCCACCGCCTCTGGCAATCAGCTCTTCAATACTGGCAAAAATTTTTATTTAAATTCTCCTGGTTCCGCTCATCGGAAAAACGAAGAACACTTTCCTCAAGTCCCTTGGCTAATTCGAGTTTTTTTCAGTAAACTCACTTTGTCCCATCTCTCTCATCTAATCCTCCTAAGTCTCGCAAAAAAAGGAAATATGCCCTTTTTGTACTTTTAGACAGTATAACAAAGAATAGAGTAGAGAGAAACATTTTACTGAAGAAAAATCCGGATTCCATGATTATTCCTCTGATTTAGAAGGCGTATTTTAGCTTATATAAGCTGATGCCCCTTAAGTCCTAATCGAGTAGGAGGCGGCGACTAACCGCCGTCCTCTCACAGCACTGTACGTACGGTTCTCGTATACAGCGCTTTCAATAGTTGACGTGCACAGACTGATAGGCTGTGGCTAAATCGTAAAAAGCCACTGTTTATCAGTCTTTCTTTTGTCATTGCCATGTTCATGACAACTGTATGTGTTGTAAACCAATAGCCTCGTCTGCTGTTTGCCGTTTTCCACCCTAGGTCTTGAGGAACTCCCATGACCCTCAGGTTTCGGTATCTGGTTCGCACACATTTCCATTGTTTCCATACACACATACGTATTCTGTGATAGAGCCATCCGTTGATATCATTCATGTTGCTCTTCATACTTGCTATTCCATAGTAGTTAAGCCACCCTCTTGCGTATACCTTGATTCTTTCTAGGCTCGGCTTGATTGACTGACAGCGCTTACGGGAAGAAAGCTCTTTCAGTTTCGACTTAAACTTCTCCCAAGACTTTGCATGAACTCGGACATATATGCCACTTCTGTTCCTTCCCAGTGCAAAGCCAAGGAATTTAAAATTTCGGATTGCAAATACACTGACAGTGCGGCTTTTCTCTCGATTCACTGTAAGTTTCAGTTTCTCCTCAAGATACCTCGTACTGCTCTCTAAGAGTCTCTCTGATGCCTTTCTGCTTTTCGCAAGAAGCACTATGTCATCTGCATACCTTATGCATGGGACACCTCTTTTCAAAAACTCCCGGTCGAACTCATTGAGGTAGATATTCGCGAGCAAAGGGGATAAATTCCCTCCTTGTGGCGACCCTTCCTCTGTTTCAATAACCACTCCATTTTCCATTACGCCACTTTTCAGATACCTCTTGATAAGTTGCACCACACGTTCATCTTTAACATTTTTCCTCAGAAGGTTGATAAGAATCTCGTGGTTGATTGTATCGAAATATTTCGATAAATCTAGAACTACCGCATATGTGTAGCCCTGTTCAGCGTACTCCTTAATCTTAAGTATTGCTCCTTTTGCGTCTCTGTTTGGACGGTAACCGTAGCTGCCGTCTGTAAAAAGCGGCTCATAGATTGGAACTAACTGTTGTGTTATCGCCTGTTGAAGTGTACGGTCTATCACTGTTGGTATGCCAAGCTTTCGCACACCACCATCTGGTTTGGGAATCTCAACTCGTCTTACTGGAGACGGAGTATACTTTCCACGATAGATACGGTTAGTTAACTCCTGTTGATGTTCCTGAAGATAAGGAAGTGCCTCTTCGATGGTCATACCATCAATTCCAGGTGCTCCCTTGTTTGCCTTCACCTCTTATACGCTCTGTTAAAGTTATCTTTATGCAGTATCGCTTCTAAGAGCTTCGGCTGTGCACTGCCTCTTTCTTTCCATATCGGATTGAATGACCTACGCGCTTTCGCATACCCTTCATGTTCCGCACTATCTCTTTGCGAACAGCCATTGTTTTCAATGTTTTCTGCCATAACCAGTCATTCCTCCTTTCTCAGTCATACTTGAGACTCCTACTGATTCGGTCCTTTGTCTCTCGACTACTATGACCTCTGCTGACTTCTGTGTGTTCAGCATTGCTTTGGACAATGGTTACCTCCTTCGAGGCATATCACACAGACCTCCCTAGGTACCACACGTTTCTTCCTCTCCATATATCTGCCTCATCTATCATGCATGATTCCGTGTAGTTATTGGACTTTGGCTTGTCTTGCAGTCTTATCCTCATGCATAACCTCATATGAGATTTCTGTTCGTCAGACCAGAGATTTGCCCATGAGTTAGTATCTTCCTCATATCCAGCTTCCTTCAGATTCGAGGTCACCCTCGACACCCTTGCCTTCGGCTATATCCTTCCCACTACCGGGCGGATTCGGGACTTTAACCCGTTAGAAACGTGCGCCGCTAGGCGCACAAGAAAAGAAGCCCTCTCCCCTATAGGATGGGCTTCTCTTCCTCTCTTTCTTACTTGCTTTCCTTACGAACTGCCTTCAGAATTATTCTAAATCTCTATGAATTTTAACGATTTTTTTAGTCATCGTGCTCAACATTGGCTTTTTCTGATGGAACCGTCTACAGCACCGATTTCGTAATCGTACTCCATGTTTCCTGCCTTAAAGTCAATCTCATATACACCGTCATCATCATACTCTACAGACAAGTCTCTTACCTGTCCTGCAGAAACCCCTGCGTGGCCAAAAGCAATAGCCTTTGCCTTGTCTGCACTGATTCTCTGGGGCGCTGCCTGGGTCTGAGACTGAGTCTGCCCCTGAGTCTGGGTCTGAGCCTGTGTCTGTGCTACAGCAGCCTGTGTTTCAGTAGGCTGAACCTGAACAGCTTGAGTAGATCCCTGCTGAGGAGCTACTACAAAGTAGTCATCATCTCCCTCATTAATATCCTCAATGGCATCTGCGATATTTTCCCAAAGACTGTCATCGGAATCATACTCAATAATGTCACGGATATCGATGTTCTTATCAGCCACCAGCTTTGCAATTTCAGAAATCTTCATCTTTGCCAGATTCTTAGCATTTAAAGAGCTGTCCTTCTTTGCAAGGTTTAATACGAATACAGCCTTTCCTAAGGAAATGTTGTTTTCCTTGGCAAATGTGGATGCGTTGCTGTTCTGTGTGGAAATTACCTGATGCAATACTGCCGCATTCATGTCTTCAGAGGAAAGAGCCAGCTCCATCTCCTCTACAACCAGTCTACGAAGATTATCCGCCTTCTTCTGATCCTTGTTCTGAACGGTTACCAATACCCCCTTGGTATCCTTAGTCATGTATCCCTGCTGTACCATGGAGCCTACGATAGCATTTAATGCCACCTGTAAATCCACATTCTGTAAATCCATACCGGAAAGAACCTTCTCTCCATCGGAGTTGGTTGCATAACCCTTTAATACCCGGTTCTTCCGGTTGGTAAGAAGCTCAATTCCCGGGGTTTACATCCAAGTCCACCAAGCTGTCTACCATTAAGTTTCCTCTGTAATAGAAGATACCGCCAACCACCAATACCAAAGCTACGCAAGCTGCTACCAACTGCATCACTGTTTTTTTAATCCTAGACTTGTACTCTTACTTTCGATTCTTCTTACCAGCACTTTTTCCATCTTTTGCACCCTCTTCCTTGGAATCCAGTTCTGCGGTAATCCTATGAAATAAGTCATCGGGAATAAGATTTTTGAACAGCCTCTTGAAGCTCTTTTTCCATATTATCCTGCTTCATCTTACTCATCCTTTCCTAAACGATCCTGCAACTTCTTGATACTTCTTTGGTATTTGGATAAAACCGTGTTTAAGTTTTTTTCCTAAATACTCTGCTATCTCCCGATTCTTCCATCCTGCCACGGCATGAAGAAAAAGAATCTGTCTTTCCTCTTCCTCCAGGATTTCCATGGCGGATTCCAAAAGCATTCTGTGGTCTGCATTTTCCACGAAGGAAAAAGAATATTTGGCGTCCACCGCCTCTTCCACTTCATGAATACTTTCTTTGTTTTTCTCTTTTCGGAAAATGCATCAGGGTGAAGTTCTTGGCAATCCGGAATATCCAGGCCATAGCCTTATTTCCCCCGTGATAAGAAGCTGCATTTTCTGCAATGCTTACATAGGTTTCCTGCAAAACATCCTCTGTGTCAAACTTGTTTTTTTGTTAAAGAAAGAACATAGGCATACAATGGAGTGATGCTTTTCTCATATATGATTTTTAAGCGCTTCACGGTTTCCCTTTGCCAGGGAGAAAAATAAGTTCATCTGAAATTTCTTCCTGCCCGGGAAAAATCCGCAATCAGCATACTCACATCGATCATGTTTTTTTCGTCCTTTCATATGTACAATGCACAAAGAGGGCATTTTATTGCAAAGAAAAATCAACTTTGTATAGTTTTAATATTTGTGCTGGGGAAAAGTACATTTTCTTTGGCTAATTTGATGGCAACCTTCTCGTTTACCCGGTTATAAAGGGTCCAATAGGATTCCGTATCCACCCAAAGGCGGATGCTAAACTCTAAATAATCTCTTCCTACTGCGGAAAGTCCCACAAAGGGTTCCGGGTGCTTTCTTACAAGCTCATCCCCTTGAATACAAGAATTTAAATATCCCTTTATTTTCTCCACATCCTCATCCCGGCTAAGCTGATACACAAGATCCACTCTTCTAAAGCGCTCCGCACTATAGTTAATAATGTTGGCATTCATCAAAGTACCGTTGGGAATGGAAATCCGCTTATTGTCTACAGAAAGAATAATGGTATAGAAAATGCTGATCTCCTGTACGATTCCCTCTTCCGTACCGGTCTTAATGTAGTTGCCGACCCTGAATGGACGGAACAGCAGAAGCATAATGCCTCCGGCAAGGTTGGACAGGGATCCTTGTAAGGCTAAGCCTATTGCCACACCGGCGGAAGCCAAAAGGGTGATGATAGAAGCAATGGGAATTCCCAATATACTGACACAACTTATGCCTAAAAATAAGATATAGGCACAGGATGATGGTTTTAAAGAAGAAGTTACGAACAGTAGGGATCTATCTTTCCGGATATTGGTGTTTTGGGGAAGGAACTGTCCCAGCTTTTTGATGACAAAACGGCCTATCAAAAAAACGATTAAAAGCCAAGAAAAAAATTTTGCCCAGGAAACGGGTGAATCCCTAAAGCCAATCCATTTCCAAAGTTTTGGAAGCTCCAAACCCGAATTTCGTTTTCAATAGTTTCTATCTGATTCATTATTCCTCCGATACACAGAATTCTTCTTTGAGAATTCCGTGTTTCTTTTTATTTCTCTAATTCCTCTTATTCCTTTTTATTAATTAAAATATTAGAATAATATAAATGGTGTAAAAATGACCCCCCAAGGTTAGATTTCTTGGGTCTAACTTTTTGGGGGTCATAGGTACTTGTATGGTTCATCCATCTAAAAAGAAATAATTTTTTTATTCCTCTACATATTCTCCGTCTTCTACGAAAACATCATTCTTATGACTGAAAAACAAAGAGAATACGGCAAATAGAAATTACAGATGCCAAGATAGCAAAGAGATTAGAATCGTTAATGTTGCTCATCTTGCTGTATACCGCCTTATAGTTATAGTAAGAAACAATGATGATGGCCACGGTGCAAAGAATACCGATAACACCTCCGAAATATCCTCCAATCACTGGTAATAGTCCCATCACTCCGGCACTGGCAAGCGTAGGAACCTGTGTTCCAAACATCTCCTGGTCTCCTGCAAAAAAAGCATAGAGTCCACGATTAATATATGGAACAAATGCTAAAAATCGCCTTATCATCGTGACCGTTGTTCTTTGCCAAAGTGTAAAGGGCATAAGCCTCTAAACCGTAGCAAACAAGCCACACCAGAATAAACGGAATTAAGAATATTCCCAACAATGCAAAGATCTGTACATATGACATAGTAAGTCCTCCTTTATACTGTAGGGCATCTTGCATCCATACAAATCCTGCCCTTGTTAAATAATCATTACTAGTATACAAAAATAATAAATTTTCGCAATACTTTCTAAGTTATTTCTAAAAAAATATCTATCAGCATTCTAAAAAGAAATATTTAGAAATTCACAGGTTCCTTAATTTCTCCCGTTCTGGCAATCTTCTCCAAATGTAATACCGGTCCCATTCCGTGATATTCTTCTCTTTCTTCCAGCTTAACTTTTGCCGTTAGTTTTGCCCAGTCCCTTGTAGAAAATGGAGCGATTAAATTCTTATCCCCCTTACAGATAAATCCCAGGAAGGTCATATCCTCCGCACAGCAGGTCATAGCCATACGCCCGGGAACAAATTCATTTTCCGGCATATTCTTTCGCTTTAAAATCATAGCGGAAAAACTGATTTCCTTGTCCAAATACCGTTCCGGATTCTCCATACAATCCAGGAACCAGGTACCATAATCCTTATCCCCTAAGACAATAGTATCCTGACTAAGGTCGTAAGGCAAATCTTCCGGCAGGGCCGTTTGAGGAATTTCCCCATCCTTATCCTCCAGTAAAATCATGGCATTCTGTCCCATGGCACGAATCTTTCTTCTGTAGTCCACCAGCTCCTCATTGGATAAGGCATCGCAACGATTGACGATGCAAAGCTCCGCATGACGAAGCATTTGCCCAAGGAAGGAACGCATATTGGAAAGATAGAGCTTTAGGCTGGAACCATCTAAAATCGTAATGACCTGATATAAAAACCAGTCTTTGGGCATAGACACTTGGTACTTTGGCTCCCTGTTTTGCTGTTCAGAAAGAACCGCTTCACTCATGGGACCTCCGTAAAGGTCATCCTGATTCCACATCCCGTTCCACTCGATGATGACTCTTTCCGCCTTATACTGTCTTGCCAGAGCCTGCAATTTTTCTTCCTGAAAGTCAGTAATACTATCCATATATACCGGCGTTGTATGATGCGCTGCCAGTTTGATCGGGTCATACTCCACTTCCCCATCCTCGCAAAGAAGAAGGAGGGTATTCCCCTCGGTCTGAAAAATATTCCTGTTCCATGGTAAATTGAATGAAGCTACTTTTTCCCGCCTCTAAAAAATCCGTTGATTAAAAAAGACCGGAATGCCTTCTCCCTCCGCTTCCCACTGTTCACCCATTCCCTACTCTCCTTCCTCTGATGATCTTCTGCATTACAAATCCTATAAAATCCACACCATGTAAAGATATAACATCTTTATGAAGTCTTCTTTATGCAATCTTCTATACAAAAATCTTTTATACGAAATTTTCTATATGAAATCCACTAAAGAACATTAATCCTTAAACAAGGCCTTAATCTTCTCTTTTTGCAGTTCTGTTCCGATAACCACAAACTTTCCGATATTTTCCGGCTCTGCATCACGGATTTCCACCTGCTCCGGCACCAAGTCAAAATTCACCCAAGTACCGTCTGTGCATGCCAGCATTCCCTTGGCACGAACAATTCCGCCATAGGCACAGCCTTCAGCCATCTCCTCTAAAACTTCAGCCAGCCAGCTCCGCTCCACTTTTTTGAATACTTCTAAGCCGATACTTTCAAATACTTCATCCGCATCATGGTCATGCCCACAGCCACAGCCCTCGTGATGATGATGATGATGATGTTCATGTTCTTCTTCATGCTCGTGGCAACCGCAACCGCAGGACTCCCCATGCTCATGATGATGTTCGTGATGATGATGATGTTCATGTTCTTCTTCATGGTCATGGCAACCGCAGCCGCAGGACTCCCCCATGCTCATGATGATGTTCATGATGATGGTGATGTTCATGCTCCTCTTCATGCTCATGGCAACCGCAACCGCAGGACTCCCCATGCTCATGATGATGTTCATGATGATGGTGATGTTCATGCTCCTCTTCATGCTCATGGCAACCGCAACCGCAGGACTCGCCGTGCTCATGATGATGCTCATGCTCATGGTGATGATGTCCATGATGGTGAGCAGCTTTTTCCTTAACCTCGGCTAAGAGCTCCTCTTCCAGATTTTTCTTCCTTACCGATAATTTCCAAAAAGCTTCGCTCCGCTTAAATCCGCTAAAGCTGTGGTAATCAGATTGGCGTGGGGATTCACTCCGCGGACAATGTTTACAGCCTCCTCTGCCTTATCTCCGGAAGCGATATCCATTCTGGAAAGAACTACAGAGGTCGCAAAACGAATCTGGTCATCAAAAAACTCTCCAAAGTTTTTATTGTAAAAGCTTAGCCTTTGTGGCATCCACTACTGTGACAGCCCCATCCAACTGTACATCCAGATTTTCCGAAACGCTCTTTACAGCAGATAAAATATCGGAAAGCTTTCCTACTCCTGAAGGCTCAATCAAAATCCGATCCGGATGATACTGTTCAATCACTTCCTTTAGAGAAGTCTCAAAGTCTCCCACCAAAGAACAGCAGATACAGCCCTGGTTCATCTCTCGAATCTCAATTCCTGCATTCTTTAAAAAATCCGCTGTCGACACCAATCTCCCCAAATTCATTTTCAATAAGAACAACATTCTCTCCCTTCAAAGCATCGGAAAGTAATTTCTGTATAAATGTGGTTTTTTTCCGGCTCCTAAGAAACCGGAAATAATATCAATCTTAGTCATAAAGTCCTCCTTTGGACAAACAATACAGTTTTGGTACAAGAGCAATTTTACGATAATCTCCGTCCTTGTCAATATAAGGAGTAGAAGAAAGTTAGATATGGATAACTTTCTTCACGAAATCTTCAGTCTATTTTTAGAAATTTGATATTATGAACGCAAAAATTATTTTGGATGCAAATCCGCTTTCTACAAGAGTATGATAGAAGCAAATCATCTTTTGCTTAAAGATAATGCTCTTCCAGTATCTGCCATAATTCTTCCCCATCTTTCACCAGATGCTTTGCCCCATGCTCCTGAAGTTCCTTTTTATCCCTGAAAACCATAGAGACAGCCAATGCTATGCATTCCCGCATTTTTTTGCTGCGTCCAAGTCCGTCTTGGTGTCTCCCACCATAATCGCTTCCTCCGGCGTAATTCCCAGTTCCTTACAAACCAGGAGAAGCATATCCGGATTTGGCTTTAAAGGGATTGTGCCATCATCCCCCAAGACCATAGTGAAGCAGTCCGGAGAAAATACCTTATCCAAAATAATGGAGGCTTCTTTCTTTGGCTTATTGGTGATACAAACTCTGGCAATTCCCTTTTCCTCTAAGCGTTGTAAGCAGGAAGGAATGCCTGGATAAGCCTCCACCTTGTAACTACAATTTTCCGGGAAAATGGAACGATAGTAGTCGCAGGCCTCCTCATAAACCTCCATCACCTCATCCCCCTTAAGGTCTAAGTCCATGGCCTTCTCCTCATCTTTAGCTTCCCATTTTTCTGCCTGCTCATACCATTTCTGAGCATTTTTTTCCAATGCTCTTTCCACGAACTTATCCGTGCCCACGCCCACAAATCTCTTGGTTTCTTCCAGACTGACTCCCTCCAAAGAAAAATGCTCCATGGTGGCATCCATGTTCTTTTTTAAGCTGGCCAAGGTATTCACCAGTGTTCCATCCAAGTCAAACAATACCGCCTTGATTTTCTTTCCCATTTTTCACTCCTCTATATACTTTTGGAAAGCTTTTGGTGTATATTCTCCTTACTATCTACGGGGGCAGGCGACTCACTTTACTAAGTTCCCCTTCCCCTTATGGAAATATTCATAAAAACCTTATCCGTTATTTTCTCCTCCTTTAGTATAAAGAGGAAGAAAGGGAATGTCTATCATGGCTTATTATTACGCTGTAAAAGTCGGAGAAAATCCGGGAATATACAATACTTGGGCAGAATGCGAAAGGCAGGTAAAGGGCTATCCCAATGCCCAATTTAAAAAATGGAAAACGAAAGAGGAGGCGGAAGCTTATATAAGAGCCGGCAAGAATCCAATCGGATCCGCTTCTACTCTGACTCCTACCGCTTCCGATTTAACTACGACTTCTTCCTTATCCGATACAAGTTCTTCCGCTTCCAAGGCAAAAGCTCTATCCTCTAAAGAGGGGAAAGAAAAAAAAGACTCTCTTCCACAGCAAGACGGCTCTATGGCTGCAATAGAAGAACTTTTTAAAAGGATAAATACTGACTGTATTGCCTATGTGGATGGAAGCTATGAAAAGGACAGCGGAGTCTACGGCTATGGAGTGGTTTTTATAGAAAAAGACGGCAGTATAGAAGAATACTTTAATTCCGGTAAAGAAGAAAGCTATCAAAAGCATGAGAAATGTTTCCGGAGAAATTCTGGGAGCCTTAAAGGCAGCGGCTTTAGCTATGGAAAAAGACTACTCTTCCCTCGCCATATTCCATGATTATCAAGGAGTCGCTTCCTGGGCCATAGGGGATTGGAAATGCAATAAGGAAAAAAACTATAGAATACAGAGAGAAAATGCTGGAATACCAAAGAAGGCTGAAAAATTAGCTTCCATAAGGTTCTAGCCCACAGCGGAGACTACTTTAATGAAAGAGCCGATGAATTAGCTAAAAAAAGGCAGTCGGAATTTCTTAGCCCCTGTTTTAGAGCTATAATGCAGAAAAAGCGGAGCCCCCACAAAGGGTCTCCGCTACTTCTATTGCTTAAAATAAGCAATTTTAAATTTAACAAACATACTATAAAAGGAAAATATTATTCTCCTCACAAATCTTTCGCATCTCCTTCGGCCAGATGGAAGCCTGTACCTCTCCCACATGGGCTCGGTCTAAAAAGCAACATGCAAAGTCTGCTCTGTCCAATTCCACCTCCGATGGTCTGGGGAAGCTTTCCTTCCAAAAAGCATCTTGTGATAAGGAAGTTTCGCCCTATCTTCATTATGAGAGAGCTTAAGCTGTCTTTCCAAAGCCTTTTCATCCACACGGATTCCCATGGAGGAAATCTCCAAAGCACAATTTAAAGTTTCAAACCAGAACAGGATATCTCCGTTTAAGCTCCAATCATCATAGTCCGGAGCTCTTCCGTCATGAGGTTCCCCATTACTAAGCTTATCTCCGATTCTTTGAATAAAGACACAGCCGTGCTCTTTAGTGATGGCATTTTCTCTTTCCTTCGGACTTAGATTAGGATATCTCTTGAGAAGTTCCTCAGAGTCAATAAAGTAAATCTCCTCCGGCAGCTTCTTCACAGCATCCGGATACTTATACCAAACCTCATGCTCCATATGCTTGATAATACGGAAAATGTCTCTTACCGTATTCTGTAATACTTCTTCCGTTCTTTCGTCTTTCCCGATAACTCTTTCCCAGTCCCACTGGTCCACATAGCAACTATGCAGGTTATCCAAGTCTTCATCTCGGCGAATGGCATTCATATTGGTATATAGACCTTCTCCCACCTGGAAATTATAGCGCTGTAAAGCAATTCTCTTCCACTTCGCCAGGGACTGCACAACCTCCACCACTTCATCTTTCTTCCATGGCACATCAAAGGACACCGGTCTTTCCACACCGTTTAAGTTATCATTTAATCCGGAGCTCTTCTCCACAAAAAGGGGCGCGGAAATTCTGGATAAATTCATCTCCTTTCCAAACTCCTTTTTGGAAAGTATCTCTGATATATTTAATTGCCTCTTGGGTTTCCCGAACGCTGAGCCTTGGGGAATAATCCTTTGGAATTACGAGTGCCATGCTTTTTCCTCCTTTAAATCACATCACTTTAAGTGCCTATCATACTCTTCTTTTTTTTATTCGTAAAGGCACAAAAAGCATAGGAATTTCCCCGCCTCTACAACAAGAATTTCATATTTTCGCTTAAAGCTTTAACTCTTCTATACATTATCACCTTTTTTCGCGAAAATATAAGCAAGCTCTGTTCTTTTTGCATGAAGGGCTAAAAATCGGCACAAGCTTTTAGAAGGCCTCATCTAAATAATATTCCGCCTCTTTTCCTCTTCCCAACTCCAAAAAATATCCGTAAAGAAAATCTCTTTGCGCCTTACTAAGAGGGCAAAGGGCTGTAGCCATCAGCTTTTTCTTGCTGGGATTATGCAAAAGCACATAGCCTCTCCCACTCAAAAAGTCTCCGGCATTGAAAAGACTTTGCTTTGCAAATTCCTCATATAGCCCTAATTTCACTAAAATTCTTTCCGCTTCCATACAATGCTTTCCCCAATCTGTAGGAAAAAAATCTCCCATAGGAGAAAGCCAGCCCAGTAACTCTTTATCCATATCGTCCTCCATCCTTAAGAACATCAGTCAAGAATTTTACCCTATAGCTGTTTATATAGAAAAACTGTGAAAAAGAAAGTCGATTTTCTGCCCTTTCTTCTTCACAGTCTGTATCTTACTTTTTATGTCCACATTCCGGGCAGAATTTTCCTACATTACCGGTATGTCCGCATTCCGGGCAATCCCACTTATCCGCTCTTGCCTCTCCGCATTCGGAGCAGAACTTTCCGGTATTATGGGTATGACCGCATTTCTGGCAGGTCCAATCCTCTGCCGTTCCCGCTTCCGCAGCAGGTACGGCACCGTTTGCTGTATTTTGAAGCGGCACATTCGCCTGACCAAAGATACTTCCCTGAGCGCCGGCATTTGCCTGATTTCCTGCATTTTGTCCCGCCTGCGCATTTCCCTGCTTAGCGCCCATGGCGAAGAGCTCGGAGGCATTGAAACCGCCGGTCTGGTTTGCCATGTTCATTCCTGCAAAGGCCATCATTGGTCCTGTAGCGGTATTTCCCGCCGCCAGCTTCATCGCGTCTCCCTGAGCCTTGGAAAGATAAGCCGCAGCCATGCCGGGATCCCGGAAAACAGCATCTCTCTGCATTTCCTTAATCATCTTCTCATCTTCTTCCGGTGCCTTGATGGAGCTGATACCGAAGCTGGTAATCTTAATGCCGTAATGTCCGCCCCAGGTGCTGGAAAGAATGTCATTTAAGGCGTGGGCAATGTCATCCGTATGGCTCAGAATGCTGTGGTAGCGGATTCCCTGTTCGGAAATGCGAGAGAAGGCAGGCTGTAAATTGGTCAGAAGCTCAGACCTTAGCTGAGACTCCACCTCTTCCTTCTTATAATCTCCCTCTACATTGCCCGCAAGATTCTTGTAGAAAAGTACAGGGTCGGTAATCTTATAAGCATATTCTCCGTGACAGCGAAGGGAAATCTCTATATCCAGGTTTATGTTGGGATCCACCGCTCTAAAAGGAATGGGGTTTACGGTACCGTATTTATTGCCCACAATATCCTTGAGGTTAATAAAATAAATGCGTTGATCCTTTGCCGTATCTCCGCCAAAGCTTAAACGCTTCATAAAGGTCTTAAAGCTTTCTACTACGCTTTCTCCCAGAGAGCCATAGAAAATACTGGGTTCCGTAGAGGAATCGAAAACAAACTCTCCCGCCTCTGCAGACAGCTCCACGATGGCACCCTGCTCCACAATCAACATACACTGTCCTTCATTTACCGCAATAACAGCACCGTTGGAAATAATGTTGTCCGACCCACGGGTATTGGAACTATTTTTGTCCGGTTCTCTTCTGTCCCTTGGTCATGAGGGTATTGTTATCTAAAGAAGAACAATAGAAGTACTCTCTCCACTGATCTGCTAAAACGGAAATTCCCGCTTCTTTACCTGCTTTTATTAATCCCATAGACTCACTCCTTTATGGTAAGCAATTTTCTTTTTTATCTCCCTAAGACTACCATATTTTCCTCTAAAGGGAAAGAAAATCCCTTTCCAATCTTGACAAAGTTTTGGCGTAGCGGGTAAAATGCAGAGGTAAACAAATTGCTTGAAAAAGCATGTCAGGAGAAAGAGGGATAGAGATGAAGCACATTATTACCTTAAGCACCAGAGATTTAGAGAAGAGCGTTGAGCACGGCGGATGTGGAGAGTGTCAAACTTCTTGTCAATCTGCTTGTAAGACCAGCTGCGGTATCGCAAATCAAAACTGCGAGAACGAAAACAACTAAGGATTTCTCAGAAGAAGGAGCTGTGTGCAGACACAGTTCTTTTTTTTGCCATGGATTGATATATTATCTTTATGCATTGATTTTATTGATACTGATATGGTTTATGTATTGATATGGTTTATGTATTGATATGGTTTTATATGTTGATATGGTTTATATATTGATTTGATTTATATATTCGTTTTATAGAAGGAAGGGTAAATGATTCACCAGTATTTGATGAACGGACGACATATTGTTTTGGATGTATATAGCGGAAGCATCCATGTTACGGATCCTATGAGCTTATGCTGCCATCGGCTATTTGGAAAAAAAGGTCTTTCCAGAGAGGAAGTGCTCAAAAAGCTTAAAGTGGAATTTCCGGAAAGCACAGAGCAGGACTTTCTGGACTGCTTTTTCGGATATAGACGAATTGGTTGAGAGCAAAAAGCTCTTTACCAAGGACAACTATGGGCCTTTAGCGGGAAAAATTAAAGTCCCGCAGTGGAAATGTGATTAAGGCTCTCTGTCTTTTGGTTGCCCACAGCTGCAACCTGGCTTGCTCCTACTGCTTTTGCCTCCCAAGGGCATTATCACGGAGAGTCAGGGACTGATGAGTTTTGAAACCGGAAAAAGAGCCTTGGATTTCCTTATTGAGAATTCCGGTACCCGCCGTAACTTAGAGGTGGATTTCTTTGGCGGTGAGCCTTTGGTAAACTTCCAGGTTTGTAAAGACCTTGTTGCCTATGCCCGCTCCATCGAGAAAGAAAAGGGAAAAGAATTTCCGTTTCACCCTAACCACCAACGGCGTAGGCCTTACGGAAGAAATCATGGATTGGGCAAATGAAGAATGCCACAATGTGGTTTTTAAGTCTGGATGGACGAAAGGAAGTCAATGACCGTTTTCGTGTAGACCGAAAGGGAAAAGGGAAGCTACGATCAAATCGTCCCCAAGTTCCAGCGTTTTGTGGAAAAAGCGTGGAGACAAGGAATACTACATGAGAGGAACCTTCTCCCATTTTAATACGGATTTTACGGAAGATATTGCCCACATGGCTGATGAGCTGGGCTTTAAAGAGCTGTCCATGGAACCGGTGGTTTTAAAGCCGGAAGAAGCCTCCGCCTTAACCGAGGAAGATTTGCCCATCCTCTATGAGCAGTATGAAAAGCTGGCTCTAGATCTGCTTCGCAGAAAAAAAGCGGGGGATCCCGTAACCTTCTACCATTATATGGTGGATCTGGACAGAGGCCCCTGCATTTATAAGAGAATCTCCGGTTGCGGTTCCGGAACCGAGTATATGGCGGTTTCCGCTCAGGGTGAGCTCTACCCCTGTCACCAGTTCGTATCCGATAAGGAATATAAGCTGGGAGATATTTGGAACGGCATTACCAAGGAAGAAGCCAGAGAAGAATTCCGAAATACCAATGTTTATACCAGAGAGGACTGCGGAAAATGTTGGGCTAAACTTTACTGTGCCGGGGGCTGTGCGGCAAATGCCTACCACTCCACCGGAGACATTGCCGGCACCTATGAGTATGGCTGTAAGCTCTTCCGGAAGAGAATGGAATGCGCCATTATGATGAAGGTGGAGGAGTCCTTGATGGAGCAGGGCTAAGGAAGCCCCTTTTTACAAAAGCACGAACACATACGATAGATATATAATCTTTTCAGCTTAAATACATTCAAAAAAACAGAGAATTTTGTATAATTTTTCCTAGAATGTATACAAAAAGCAGACTTCTTTTTCAAAGTCTGCTTTTTCATCCTTAAATGCCAAAAATATCCAACTCAGTAGTTTGATATTTTTTTCTTTGATTTTCTTCATTTCTTCTTTTTAATGCAGATAGTTCTTCCACCTTGTAGGTGTAAAATGGTCTTCTGGAATATCCCGCTTCCAGTCCTCTCCACTGCATCATTCCGTGAAGGACAGATGGAAAATCATACTTTAAAGCGGAGAAAATTACCTCATCCGCAATTTTTTTTGGAGCTTCATACCTCCTTGGATATCGCTTTCTTGAACCTTCTTAAGAATCTTCTTATATAAATCCGGGAAAAGATTATAAAAAGATCCTATGATGCCATCCGCACCGGCACAAAGTCCGGAAAATGCCATCTCATCACATCCTGAATAAATCATAAAGTCTTTTTCCAAGCTTTTCCTTTAAATAGCCCATTTCATCATGCGATCGGCAGTATATTTTAATCCTTGTACTTGAGGAAGATCGCCAATCTTAAAATTAAATCCATATCCATAAGACCTGCTAATTGAATATTGTATACTACCATAGGAAGGGGGGTAGACTCGGCAATATCCTTATAATAGCAATAGATATCCTCTTTGCTAAATTTCCAGTAAAAAGGTGGCACGGAGGAAATTGCATCTGCCCCCGCTTCGTAGGCATATTTTGCCAGCTCTATGGATTTCTTTGTTCCGATATCTCCTACGTGCACAATAATAGGGACTCTGCCATCTACTTTTTGGACAACAGTCTTTACCACAGAGTTACGCTCCTCTGCATTCATGGTGAAACAGGCTCCAGTACTACCCGTAAGATAAAATCCATCTGCTCCATGGTCTATCATAAAAATCAACCATACGTTCTGTACAGGAAAGATCCACATTTTCTTCTTGATCAAAAAAACTCAACATGGCAGGAATAACACCCTTAATATCTTGCATTTTAAACTTGTTCATACTATTCTCCTTCATTACTTTGTTTCACTACATACTGTCTGGCTTTACTTTATTGCTTTATTTCATTAACTACTTTCCGGCTTTTCTTTATCACTTTAATTTATTACTTTATTCCACTGCTTTGCCCTATTTCTTCACTAATCTTATGGCAGCAAACCATATGCTCTCTACCGTTTTTCACAATCACAGTGGGTTTGGGCACCTCTGTCTTACATCTTTCCATACACTCCGAACATCTGGGATGAAATGCACAGCCGGACGGAGGGTTAACAGGGCTGGGTACATCTCCCTGAAGTGGTATTCTTTTTCTTCTTTTATGAATATCCGCAATAGGAATGGCACTTAGTAGAGCCTTTGTGTAAGGATGCAAGGTATTTTCAAACAATTCCTCTGTATCTGCCATCTCTACAATTCTTCCCAGGTACATTACCACAATTCGATCACTAATATATTCCACCACGGATAAATCGTGGGTAATAAACATGTAGGTCAGTCCTCGTTCCAACTGAAGCTTTTTCAGTAGCTGCAGTACCTGAGCCTGAATGGACACATCCAAAGCAGATACCGCCTCATCACATACGATAAACTCCGGAGAAACTGACAGGGCTCTGGCAATTCCGATTCTCTGTCTTTGTCCTCCAGAAAATTCATTGGGATATCTATCCATATACTCCGGAGGCAAATTCACGGCTGCTAAAAGCTCTGCAATCTTCTCTTTTCGCTTCTGTTTACTTTTCTCCCCAAAACGTAGTAGCGGTTCCTGCATTGATCCAAAAATTGTAAAGGAAGGATTTAGGGACGAGTACGGATCTTGGAAGACAATCTGCATTTTGCACCTTGCCTCATCCAGCTCTTTCTTATCCATCCCCATAAGTTCCTTCTCACCTGTTTCAAAGGAATAACGAATACTGCCCTCTGTAGGCTTAATCAGCTGTAAAATGCTTTTTCCCAAAGTAGTTTTTCCACAGCCGCTTTCTCCTACAACCCCCAGTATTTCTCCCCTATAGATATCCAGGCTAACATCATCCACGGCTTTCACATGACCTACTGTTCTTCTGAAAACACCCTTTTTTACAGGATAGTATGTTTTTAAACCATTTACTTTTATGAGAATTTCTTTTTGATCTGCCATTTACTTAGCCTACCTTTCCCGTTAAACTGTGAAAGCATCTGCAGTAATGTCCCGTTTCCAGTTGCATCTCCGGTGGCATTTCCTCCTTACACTGTTCCGTGGCAAATTCACATCTTGGTGCAAACTGACAGCCTTTAGGTCGATTATATGGATCCGGGGTAGAGCCTTTAATCGGCTGTAAATCCTGTTTTTTCCCCCTTCCCAAGACCGGAATAGACTGGATAAGTGCCTTGGTATAAGGGTGAGCGGAACGAGTTAATACCGCTTCCGCATCTCCACTCTCTACAATATTCCCCATATACATAACTGCCACATTGTCGGCAAGCTCCGCCACTACTCCCATGTCATGGGTAATCAGCAGGATTGCTGCATCTTTCTCATTTTTAAGCTTTAGCATCAGTTCAAAAATCTGTGCCTGAATGGTCACATCTAAGGCGGTAGTAGGCTCATCCGCAATAAGCACCTTTGGCTGGCAACTCATAGCCATAGCAATCATGGCCCTTTGGCACATTCCACCGGAAAACTGGTAAGGATATTCATCTACTCGCTTTTCCGGAAGCGGAATTCCCATATCCTTTAATAAACGTATGGATTGCTCTTTAGCCTCTGTTTTGTTCTTTGCCATTTTGTGATATAAGAGGGATTCATTAATTTGGTAACCCACGGTAAAAACAGGATTCAAAGCCGTCATAGGATCCTGGAAGATCATAGAAATGCCGCTTCCCCGAATTTCTCGCATTTCTTTGCCTTTTCGTTTCAATTGATCGATTCTGATATCTTTCCCTTCATTGTAAAAATGAATTTCTCCCTTTTCTATTCTGGAAAGATCCGGTAACAAGCCCATAATGGCATTTGCAGTTACAGACTTTCCGCAACCGCTTTCTCCTACTATGCACATAATCTTTCCTTTTTCCAAGTTAAAGGACACTCCCCTAAGTACCTTGTTGCATCTTTCGTTATTATAAAAATTAACCTCTAAATCTTGGACCTTTAATAAAGTATTTTCACTCATAATTTTCTCACGCTCCTTGTTTGCTTAGATTCTTTCACTATGCTTAAACCGATAGTATTTGGAATAGTTTATCCTATCTGTGTCGGATCCGTCGCATCTCTTAATCCGTCACCGATAAAGTTAATTCCAATAACAAACAGCGTGACCACAATACCTGTCGGGAGCCATACCCACCAGGAATTTTTTTCAGAATCATAAGGTCTTGGGCAGCATTGAGAATATTTCCCCAAGTAGCCACCTCTAAAAGGTACTCCCAGACCCAAGAAGCTTAGAGAAGCTTCCTGAAGGATAAACATAGCAGTGGAAAGCGTTATATTTACAAATATAGGTCCTATAGCATTAGGAAGCATATGCACAAATGCAATTCTCATACTTCCAACACCAAAGGCCTTTAAAGCCTGTACATACTCTTCTTCTCTGAGAGAAAGCATCTGAGATCTTGCCATACGGTACATGGAGGGCCAACCCGTAATGGAAAAGATAAAAATCAAATTCCATAAGCTTTGCCCTGTAATGGTCACTAAAATTAAAAACCAAAAATAATCTGAGGGAACGACATTAAAATCTCCGATATTTTCATAATGATACCGTCAAATAACCCACCCTTATAGCCTGCAACTGTTCCCAGAAAAACTCCTAAAACAGTTGCAATTAACGCACTGCCCAGTCCCACTTCTATGGATATACGACCGCCGTAAAGAATTCTTGCCCAAATATCTCTTCCTACCTTATCCGTACCCATAATATGTGCTGCAGTGGGTGGGCTTAAAATATTTCGAAGATCTACTTTTGTGGAACTATAGGGTGTAAAAAGCGGTGCAAACACGCACAGGAAAAATAATCAGAAAAAAATATAATAAAGCCAAAAATCGACAATTTGTTGGCAAACAGTTTTTCTCAGAGCACGATTCTTAATGCCTTTTTTTGATTTGACCGGAATTTTTCTCTTGCTAAGATTCGGTCCATCTTTCTATCCAGTGAACTTTTCATCTTAGACCTCCTAACTTAGTTTGATTCTGGGATCCAACATAGCGGTAATAATATCCACGATAATACTCGCCACTAAGACCATCAGCACACTGAAGAAACCGATAATCATAACCAATGGCGTATTCTGTGACCGAACCGCCGACACAAAAAGTCCACCTATTCCCGGCCACTGAAATACCTCTTCCACTACTACTGCTCCTCCGATAAGCATGGGAAGTCGGAATCCTACCAATACTACCACCGGAGTCATAGCCGCTCTAAGCCCATGAAGGAGATTTACCCTCCACTCAGGAAGCCCCTTACTTCTGGCTGTTTTCATATAGTCATGTCCCATAGAATCCAGCATACTGGATCTTCCATAACGCATTACACCTGCAGTCAAAGAAAAACCTAGAACCGTTGCCGGCATAATAAGATTCGGCAGTCTTTGCAAGAAACTTTGTCCGACATAAGCCATACGTCCACCCACCGGAAGAATCCCCATATGCAAAGCAAAGGCATCAATAAAAAAATAAGTCCCAATAAAAAAACTGGGGAACAGCCACACCAATCATCCCTAAAACACTCAAAAATCTGGTCCAGCAATGTTCCTTTTTTTAGGGCACAAATTACTCCCAGAAGAATTCCGAAAACAGAGGACATTACCAAAAGCCGTAAATGTAAGCTCAATCGTTGCCGGAAGATGATTTTTTTCATCAAAGTAATTACCGGAACACCACTTTGCAAACTGTATCCGAAATCTCCATGTAACATCCCGGCCAGCCACTTTAAGTATCGCAAGAAAAAGGGATCATTAAGCCCCAGGGCCTCCCTCATGGCATTCAGTTGCTCCGGCGACATGGTAGATAAGGCATCCGGAGGAATCAAAAAAATCGATAGCATCTCCGGGCATAAGCTCCATCCCCAAATAAATCAGAAAGCTTATAACTAACATCATCGGTATAAGCGTAAGAACTTTACGTATTATGTAATTTCCCATGAAAATCTCCTGATAAATACTGCAAAAATATGGCGGACCGTTCATTACGATCCGCCATATGACTATCTGCATTGATTACTTTATATTAGCCTCATGAGGGAACTGATTAATATAGAAACATCTGGTATATCTGATATTTGCCGATGTCACTTTCATACTATCCATAGCCTCAATTGCCTTTGCATCTTCCGTAGACTTACTCCAAGCATAATCAATCTTTCCTGCTCCCGCATTCTTTACAAGATTACCGTCATTTTCTCCACTGGCAAACATGTAAACAGTGTCCACGTTTCCGCTGCCCTTTTTATAATACCCGTCCCATCTCTTTAAAGTAGCGTAGTTGTTGAGAACAACCTCATCTACCTTGTATGGTCCGGAACCAATAGGTTTCTGCCAGAACTGATCCTGCTGTAAGGTTTCCGGATTAGCATTTTCCAAACAATGCTTAGGAAGTATAGGCCACTGAGAGAATACTGCTAAAGCATTGGCGGATACAGTGTCGAAGTTCACAGTGATCTTATTGCCATCTACTACAATCCCCTCTAAACTGTCTGTCTTGCCTTCCACAAAATCCGCAGAGCCCTTAATTGCCTTCACAACATCTGAAGCCACCGCATTGGTACCGGGAGTCTTCAACATAAGCTCCAAGGTGAACTTAACATCCTCAGCTGTAAGTGCCTCATCATCATGCCACTTCAGACCATCCTTTAAAACGAATTCAATGGTCTTATTGTCTTCCGATACAGTATAAGACTCCGCTAACATTCCATCCGTGGGTGTTAAAGAGCTGTCCGCATTAATTAACTTGTCAAATACAAGCTCTGTACTGATCATATATCCCGGATTAACCATGGGATACCAGAAAAACTCTTCCGGTCCGCCGTTAGTGTATAAGGTCTTATCATCTCTATCAATCTTCCAGTCCAGAATATTCTTTTCATAGGAGAACTGATCATTTCCGAACTTTGTTCCTGCTGTATCCAACTTATTGCTGGTATATATAAAGCAAACCTGATGGTATAAAGGCATAGCCAATACCTTTTCTGCAATAAATTCTTGGATTTTTGCAAATGCTTTCTTCTGGGCATCTGTATCCATGGTTGCATTGGACTCTGCAATTAATTCATCCAGCCCTTCCTGCTTAGGAACAGTGGAGTTGTTGGAAGCGGTAGAAGCAAAACGATTATAGAACTCACTTTCCGCCAAAGCCGCAACTGCTGCATAAGCCAAATCCCACTTTACTACGGACGGTCCCTTCTCCTTGTCTGTAGGAGGAACCCATAGTTGGGAGGCCAAGTCTCCCTCAAGCTTTCTAAACTTGGCTTTCACTCCGACTTCCTGCCAGTACTGGCCGATAATCGTCATCAAATCCACAGTCTGCTGATCATCATAGTAGTACACCACATCTAAGGTATAGTCTGCCGGCCAATTAGCCTCCTTCAATAATTCCTTTGCCTTTTCCGGGTCATACTTATACTCGGGAAGATTCGCATTCAACCAATCTCCGGGGGCGGTAAAGCTCTTTGCTACCTCTGCCTTGCCTTCAAAAATACTGTCCACAATGGTATCCATGTCAATGGCATAAGCCAAGGCCTGTCTCACCCTAACATCTGCCAGGGGTGTGCCCAAATCCTCGGAACTGCCGGCCTCTGTCTTTTCTGAAGACTGAGTCGCCTCAGAACTTTGACCGCTTTTAGCGGAATCATTTCCTCCCGCTCCGCAACCGAATAATGCGCCTGCCGCAAGCGATGCTGCCAATAGTAGACTCACTAAACTTTTCTTTCTCACAATCTGTAACCTCCCTTTCTTCTTGAACTTTGTAGTACAAATATTGTGTGGATTTATTTCTTTTGTTTGTCTTGTCCCAATATAGGATAAATATACAGGCTTTTGTCAATGGATTTTTTTCTATAAATATATACACATTTTTCATATTATCCAGCTTATTTCTTTTTTATAATAGGGCAAAAATAACCAGAATTGACTTTTTTTCCATTTTTACGGTATTGTGTTTGTGTTTAAACTCTCATGTCAACTTTGTAGTACAAAGTTTTTTTGTGGAAGGAAGTGCTTGATGCTTGAAGCCAGTGAAATGAAAAAAATTTAAAAATCGCGCAAGCTGTATTTGCAAGTTTATGATGAAATAAAAAAATTATATAGAGGAAAATCATTTAGTCCCCGGAGATAAGCTCCCTTCCGAAATGAAGATGTGTGAGATGCTGGGGGTCAGTAGAAATGTTCTCCGGGAAGCCATCAAATCTCTGAAATCACCGGTACCCTTTGCTCCACGCCAGGAGCCGGTATTGTTATTCAAGAGTTTAATATTAACTTTTTTTCTGAGAAGCCTGGTTTACAGCGTTAGGGGATGAAAAAGCAACTTTTTAAAGAGATAGAGGAACTTCGGAGAGTGTTGGAACTTGGTTTTTGCAAAAAGAAGCCTTTGGGAGCATTAGTCCGGAAAGCCTGGAACAACTTCGCAAAGAAGTCGAAAATATGGAAGAAATCTTTAGCCAGATTAAAAAAATCTCACTCTTCCGTATTCGGTATAAAAATTCGCAAAAATCGGATGCCGCATTTCACAAGATTCTTTTTCCAATCTGTAGACAACAGTATGTTGAAATCGATTATTGAATTCTTCTGGGCCTGTGATAAGTATTACAATATAAAAACCACCCATCACAACATAGAACTCACAGTGGAAAAGCACGAAAAAATCTATACCGCCCTTCAAGAAGGAAATTATGAAAAATATATGGAAGCTATGAAACTTCATTTTCAAAACGGATATTCTAAAGGATAAAAGGAAGTATACTTATGGAAATAAAACAATCTAATTCGCAGTATGACATTATCGTTGTAGGAACAGGGTTAGCCGGTATACGAGCCGCCATAAGTTCCGCAAATGCCGGAAAAAAAGTTCTACTGATTTCCTCTTCAAAACTTTGTTCCGGATCCAGCTTCTATCCCCTGATGGACACTCTGCATTGTCTATGTACCGCAGGACCTGAGGATAAGGAATTATTCTATCAAGATATTCGGGATTGCAGTCAGCAGATGAATGACCCTTGGATGGGAAAATATTATATTGATCACATAGAAGAATGTATTCAAAATCTGCCGGATACCGGTATTGATGTGCATAAACTTCCGGAAAAAAAGATTGCCTGCTTTGGTCATACCTATAGAGACTTATATTATTGGAAAAAAACTGGGAAGCAATTCGAAAGAACGTCTATGATACTCTTGCTCAAAATGAAAATATCAACCTTTTAGAGCACACGGATTTGGTCCATCTTGTGCTTTCCGGGAAGCGAATATCCGGAGCTTTGCTCTTAAATAAGAATGGCCTAGAGCACGTCGCCACAAAAGCAGTGATTCTTTCCGGCGGAGGAATGGGAGGGCTTTATCTTCATAATCTTAATACTGCAGATGTGTACGGTAGCGTTCAAGCTATTGCTTTAAAAGCCGGAGCAAAATTAATCAACTTGGAATACAACCAATTTATACCCGGCTTTATTTCCCCTATTCATAAAATTGTTTTTTTCGAGAGGGAAGTCTCCGCTATTGTACCGGTGTATTTGATTCGGAAAAATAGAGATGTGTTAAAAGAGCTTCTTCCCGACCCCGAATCTTACCAAGACTGCCTAGTCCATCAGGGGAGCCCCACGGCCCATTCACATTTTCTTCCAACTCTCGTTACTTTGATATTGCCCTAATGAAGTCCATACTGCGTCAAATAGAAGCAGAAAATGGTCAGGTAAAAGATTCCTTCGGATGCTTGATTCGCTACAGTCCCGACATTCTGAAAGATGAGCGGAGCTATGTGCAAGATTATCTTCACTGGCTCAAAACAGAGCATAATATTGATATTGATAAGGCGGAAATTCGTATTGCTCCTTTTTTTCCATGCCGCAAACGGAGGGATTCTGATTGACCATAGCTGCGGCACCGATGTGGAAGGACTCTTTGCCTGTGGAGAATGTGCCGGAGGAATCCATGGGGCTGATCGTCTTGGAGGAATGGCCTCCGGAAGTTGCCTGGTGTTCGGCACTTTGGCCGCCAAGTCAGCCTGTCATTATGTGGAAAAATCAGTCTCAAGCCTCCTTGTCTCCGGAGGACATTTATGAACAATTCCGTTCCTCTTATTTTGCCTGTGGGACATATCAAAAAAAGCACTGTAGCAAATGAGAACAATAGCTTGATTTTTACAGGATGAGAACCTTCTCTCTCCACAAGAAATCTGTCTTCGCATCAAAGAACTGATGTGGCAATATGGAAATATTATCCGAACAGAAGACGGGCTGGAAAAAGGCAATGAGCGAAATAAATTCCTTGGGAGAGATTTTTAAATCAATCATACTGCTTGCAGGACTACGATACTGTTCCCGACTTAAAAGCCTTTTTAAAAGCCCATCAATTTGTGGACTTAAGTCGTGCACTGCTTCTTTCCATGCAAAGCAGAAAGGAAAGCAGAGGAAGCCATTATCGGGAAGATTTCCCCAAAACAGATTCCCTTTATGAATACAAGCGCACTGTAATCAGTATAAAAAGACAAAAGAATACCAAGTATCTCAAGTAGCTACACCACTAGATAAAGAAATGAGGCAAATATGATTTTAGATACTCTTGAAAATTTTTCCCTTTACACTTCTCTGCATCCCGGGCTTCAGCAGTTTTTTGAGGCCTTTCAGCAATGTAGCCCGGCCCAATATCCTGAAGGAAAAACAAAGTTTAGACGGAGAAAATGCCTTTTTTTGATTTTCAAAAAAATATGAAAGTAAAGACACAAAGGGTGCCCTGATGGAAGCACATAATCGCTATTGGGACATTATGTATATGGTGGAAGGGGAAGAAACCGTTTATGTGAAACCCCGAAAACATCTCACAAAGATTGTGCAAGAATATCAGGAGTCTGGAGATGCCATGCTGGCAGAATTGGATAAAGACTGTACTCCGGTACGCCTTAGTGCCGGACAATTTCTCATCTTATTTCCCGAGGATGCTCATTGTCCGGAAAGAGATTGTACAAAAAAAGCAGCAGGTCAAAAAGATTATTGGAAAAACTGCACTTTGCCAAATAAGAAGTGTTCAAGTTTTAGAAAGAGAGGTCTGAAATTGGGGCACGCTCAGATTACCCCTTTTTCAGACCTATTCTGCATAAAAAGCTGTATACGTATTATTACAAATTTGATTTCACCCTAAATGAATATGCAAAAATAACATGTAGCAATACTATTTCTTATATATTGCTCAAGATGTATTTCTCCACCATTACTGCCACGCCATCTTCATCATTGCTGAGTGTGATTTCGTCGGCTATTTCCAAAACATGCTTTTGGGAATTGGCCATGGCAATGCCTTTTCCGGCATACTGAAGCATAGTCAGGTCATTTCCTCCATCCCCAAAGGCCATAAGCTCTTCTCTCTTCCAGCCCTTTTTCTCCAAAAGTCTTTTTAAGGATTCTCCCTTGTCTACGCCTACGGGGCAGATTTCCAGGAAAAAGGGTTCGGAAAAGAAGATGTAATTCTTCCCCGTATTCCTTTTCCAGTCTTTCCTTTAAGGGAATCAAATCTTCATGCTCTCCTAAAGCCAGGAGCTTACAAACTTCCTCCGATAAGGCATTAGGAAAATCCTCTACCTTTCTAAAGGGCATCTTGTTGATGGTGCTTTCTCTATCCATATAGGGAAATTCCGGCCGTTCTGTCACAATCTCCTTCCCCTGATAGGAAAGGAGGCCCTAAATCCGCCTCTCTTACCACTTGAGCGATAGGAGCATAATACTTCCGGGGAATTGTCTTCTCAAACAAAACCTCCTTGGTCTTACAATCCATACAGAGACTTCCGTTATAGGAAAGAACATAGCCCCCCAGTCTTTCCAGCTCTAAAGCCTCCCAAACCTCGGACATACCATAGGTCGGTCTTCCGGAAGCCAGGATAATGCAGACGCCTCTCTTGATAGCCTCCTGCAAAAGCTTTTTTTGTTTCTTTCGCTGACTTTCTTTTCCGAATTGGTCAATGTTCCGTCCAAATCCAATGCTATCGCTTTAAACATTTTAGTCCCTTCCTCTATCCTCTATTATTATTTGTTTTCCTTTTTGACAGTATTATTTTTTTCTTATTACCTTTTTATCTTATATCAGCAAAAGCCGTGTCCTCTCTTATATCTCATTCTTCCCGGAAAGTAAAGAAAACTTAAATTTATTATTTTTATATTCTTCTCCCGAACTTTTCCTTGCATTTTCCTCTCCACTTTGCTAGTATTACAGAACAAAATTTCATAGCTTATTCAGAGTCGGTGGAGCTACATAGGAGCTAAGAAGCCGCAGCAACCCCGGAAACGGAAGGTGCTAACCTGAGCGAACCATTTGTTTCGATCAATAAGAAGATTATCGACCATTGGCGAGCCCAATGGTTTTTTTATGTCTTTTCGGAGCCTCTCCCACTCTGTATGCAAAATAGAAAGGATTATTTTATGTTATTTTCATCAGAACAGGTTTCCAACGGACATCCGGATAAAATTTGCGATCAGATCAGTGATGCCATCGTTACAGACATTTTAAAGCACGATCCCAAGGGAAGAATCGCTGCAGAATGTTGCATTAAAGACTATGATATTGTGATTTTGGGAGAAATCACCAGCAGCCATACCCCTGACTACGATACTCTTTGCCGAAACGTGTTAAAGAATATCGGTTTGGAGGACTTGGATCGCTATAAGATTCAGGAGTTGATTTCCGTACAGTCTCCCGATATTGCCATGGGTGTAGACCATGACGGTGCCGGAGATCAGGGAATGATGTTCGGGTATGCCACCAATGAAACCAAGGAAATGCTTCCTATCCCCTATGTTTTATCCACCAGAGCTTTGCAGAAGCTCCGTGCCTTTAATCTGGAAAATGCCTTTTCTATTTTAAAGCCGGATGCTAAGGCCCAGGTAAGCTATGATTACAAGGAAAATCGCATTGATACCTTCCTGATTTCTTCTCAGCACAGTGAATCCGTTTCCCTGTCACAGGTTCGGGAGATTATTCAGAAAATCATGGTGGAAACCGCTGCGGAAATGAATTTAAATACCGACTTCCGCATCTTGGTAAACCCCACCGGCCGTTTTGTTCTCGGTTCCTCCTTTGCAGATTCCGGTCTTACCGGGCGTAAGATTATTGCCGACACCTACGGCGGCGCTGCTCATCACGGCGGCGGCGCATTTTCCGGAAAGGATCCTTCCAAGGTGGACCGTTCTGCTGCTTATATGGCCAGAAAGATTGCGAAGGACCTGGTTTCTGCCGGAAAGACCGATAGATGTGAGGTACAGCTGGCCTATGCCATCGGTGTGGCGGAGCCTGTATCCGTTTATCTGGACTGCTTCGGTACCGAGCATGAAAATGTTGGGGACCTTTGGCGTTCCGTAATCGAAAAGTACGACCTTACCCCAAAGGGCATTATCTCCAACTTAAATCTTTTAAACACAGACTATAACCTGGTTTCTTCTTACGGACACTTCGGTAAGGAAAACCTGCCATGGGAAATCTAAGCAAATGTCAAAGGATTTACAATTTATAGAAAACGAGATACTATACGCAACGCCAGCAATACTCGTTAAGAATAAAAACAAGGGGGAGCAGTCCTTCTTAGGCTCCCTCATGAAGAAAAAACGCTATCAAATGAAAAAGGCAGTCCCAAAAGACTGCTTTTTTTCTCATCATTTTTTTCCACTGATTCTTTTTGGAATTAGCTTACAGTTCCTTCTGTTTCTTCTTCCCGTCTTGCTTTACGGCTATAAAAGTCCGAAGCTCTTGCTTCCCACTTCTCCTCTGCTCTCCCTTTGCTTCTTTTTCACAGTCCTTCCCTTACTTTATGGAGGTCTGGGGCTTTTGGCTTCCTACGCCAAAAAGTTGGCGATTTTTGAGCTGTTTCGCAAGGGGACTATAGTTGTTTTTCTTCTATCCCTGCTCTCTTCCCTTCCCCTCTTTCTTCACCCTATCTACTGTTCCAGAACATCCTCTCTTTTCGGAAAAGCGGATGTTCAAGAGGCGGGATTTCTTCGTCCTTATAGCGAGAGTCTTCCGGACAGTTCCCGGGAAGCTATAGAAAAAGCCCTTAGTATTTTTCCGGATCCCCCTCTTTACGATATGAGCTTTTTCCACTATGGAGAGGGAAATACAGAGCAATTCCAGTACCAGTTCTTCTTTACTATTGATAATATAGAAGACAATATAAAGCTGCTGGAATACGCTCTGGACTTCCAACAAAAGGTGGAAGAAGAAAACATATTCTACGGAAATGGAAGACTTTCCGAAGCCATGTATTTTGATATCAGTATTGATAAACAAAACGGAAAAGTAGAGTTCAGCTTTAGCAATCTTCCTTTTTAAGAATTTATGAGCAATCAGAAAAATAAATAGTTTTCCGGCAGTACAGGCCTGAAAAAGGGGTAGTCTGAGCCCGTGGGTACTTGCGAAAAACAAGAGAAACGCAGTTTTTCGCTTAGTATCCGCAAGGACAGACTTTTCATCAGAAAAGTCGTCCTGTTACAGACCAACTTCCGAAGGAATTTGCTTTGCGAAGCAAAGTGAGTAGTGGTTAACAAAACCACTGCTCAGTCAGGCGAAGCTAGCGAGAGCGTGCCCCACTTTCAGGCCTATACTGTATGGAAAACATTTTTGATTTCTTTAGATGCTCACAAAAGGAAGATTGATATATGCATTATTCTGCTTCTGCCGCTCCGGCATCCCCCTCATTTTCCATAGTATAGAAATGAAGATGAAGAATTACCTTCGCTGTCTTTCCTTTAATGATTAAATCCGGGAAACTTAGTTCTACGGTAGCATGTTTTTCTTCTTCTCCTTCTCCGTTTTCAGGATTTCCTTCTTCGGAGACTTTTTTTCTCTGTCTTTTCGGGAATATAGCGTAATTCCACTTTTTACAGGCTTTTTCACCTTCATTCTCCGCTTCTCCAAGCAGTAAAGACGGATTTTTCTCTATCTCGTCAAAATACTCAAGATTTACATCCCCGTCCTTTTCAAGAACTTCTCCGGAAAGAAGGGCTTCTTTTTCCAGATTGATTGTGTCTTCCAGAATATACTCCCCATCATACAGAAGTTCTACGGAAGCAGGGATTTTTCCCTCATCCATAACTTCTTTTAATTGAATATCCTTATATCTCCAAGCATCATAGTTTTTTTCGGAAGCTGTTTGTCATCTAAATGGAAATCCCAAACAGAGCGATTTGCATCATACACAGCTTCTACAAGGACCTTTTCCTCCCGAAGCAGCTCTGCCTTTGCAATTGCTTTTCCCGTTTCTACAGCTCGGAAAACAAAATGCTCCTTATCTGTCGGAAGGGTTTTCACCTCTCCATCTTCATAGGTCAGACGAATCTTATCCGCATAAGCCCACCTATATTCCTTTTGCACCTGAATAAAGCTTGGGAGCTTAATCAAAGAGTCTTCGTTTTGGAAATATACCGGAAAAGTTGTTCCAATCTCCGGTAAGGGGCTTCCCTGTTCTTTATCCACGGTAATGCCATACTTTGCAAAGTCTGCATAGGGAAGATCCTGTCTGCTTCCGTCTGCTAAATGCAGGTCAAGAATGGTATCGGAAATATCCAAGCTTTCTCCTACCGCTCTGGCATTTGGTTTTCTGCTAAAATCAAAATAGGCAATTTTTTGTTCTTTTCCGTCTTTTTTCAGCTTTCTGGAACGAGCAAGGGCATTGTCCACTGCGCTGACCTCCCCCAATGTGGACTGGGTTGCAGAAGCCACCGCATCATAGGCTTCACCCTTTTTCTCCTTCAGGTTTTTCTCCAGCTCTTTTACATCCTCTAAGCCTTTCAGGTAATCAAAAATCTTAAAGGTCTTGTCCTGATAGCTGTCATCTTCCGTATATTTCACATTGCTGACTTCGGCAATCTTTCCATCCTTAATGCTGACTTTTACAATGTCGGGACCGCTTTGCTCATAATATCTTGACCAAGTTCCCGTACCGTAGAAAACACCGTCTGCAAGCAAGGATTCTGCCTTCTTATCCGGATTTTCTTTAGGATTTTCCGCTTTTAGGATTCTCCCGGGGCTGTTCAGTCTTGGGATTTTTCATATCCTGCTCACTCACTCCGCCGGAGGAAGCTCCTGTGTTTCCGCTTGCCCCGATACCGCTTCCATTACTGTTTGTATTACTGTTTGTATTACTGTTTGTATTACTGTTTGTATTACTGTTTGTATTACCGTTTATCTTAGCATTTTCGTTGCTAGAAACTGCACCGCTTCTCCTGCTTCCGGATCTACTATGGGTAGAACCTGTGCTTCCCCGTTGAGTTGCAGTATTTTTCAATCGTTCTGGAAACACCCTTTACATCGGATTTTTTTGTAATAAAGCCTTTTCCTTCAACGAACTGCACTACACCGTTCACCGTCCATTGTCCCTCTTCATTTTACGGTATAACCGTCCTTGCTAATGCCGTTTTGAAGCAGAATGCCCTTCTTCTCACCTTCTTCTTCAAAATAATAGCAATATCCGTCAATCCATTGCCAGGATCTAAGCGCCTGTCCCTCTGTAGGACTTCCTTCCCGATTATCATAAAAGCGATAGGCACCCTTACTGTCTTGATGCCAGCCTCTAGCCATAGAACCCTCTACCGCCTCATTTTTATTTTGAAAATAATAGTTTGCGCCCTTAATCTCTTGGCTTCCCAGAAGCATTTCTCCGGAATCCTGCGAAAGATAGAACCAATTTCCCTTATCCATAAGCCAATCCTTGACAGGCTTACCCTCTTTCTCATAGAACCATTTTCCGTTTACAGCTTTCCAGGCACCGGAATTTCCGCTTTCTACAGCAAATACTTTTCCCTGCACCAGAATTGTGGGCAAGACAAAAGCAAGGGATAGAATAAGCCCTTTTGACATCTTCTTCATTTTTAAACCTCTTTCTAAAACTGTGATTTACGACTCACGTTCAGGTTTAATCATTTTTAAGCGCCCCATACTATGCTTCCCGTTTTGTCCAAAAATAAGGATAGGGTTCTGCTTTTTCCCTGCTATTGCTCCGCTAAGGTCCTAGGAGTAGATTTTTAACAGAAAAACTAAGTCAAGAAAAATACTTTCCTACTCATTATTTTTTTTAAATCAGTTAGCCTTGTCTACCTACGCAGTATAATTCTGTTTTTTTAAGAATTATAAATAAAAAGCTTCATTATGGAATACATTAATATTTTTTTATTCTCTCTTTTAGCTAAGTTCTGTGAAGATATTTTTTTCCATAAGCTATTGCTATGGCTTTTAGAGAAAATCTATGAAAAATCTCTTTTAGAATTTGATATGGAATTTTTTTATTGTTTTTTTCTTTCTTCTTTTTTTGCTATGATGTTATAAGTTAGAATCTTCTAACTAACTATGCAATATTATTTTTTTCCTTTCTCGATCTTATCAGATTAGCAGATAGGAATATTCCCTGAAGGAGTAAGCTATGAGAGAGAATTTTTCAAAAATATTGATGGTAAGAAATTAGAAATTGTCCATGAAATTAAATCCGCCTATGATGAGGGAAAGATTTCTTTGGAAGAAGCGAGAAAAAGCCCTTAAAGATAGAGTACAGCATCTGGCGCCCTATGAAATTGCTATTATCGAGCAGGAAATGGTGGAGGAAACCGAAGACGAGTGCATTAAAGAAGACATTCAAGCGATGCTGGAGGTCTTCCAAGATGTTTTAGTCACAAAGGAGAGTTCACTTCCGGAAAATCATCCTATCTCCTGTTACCGTAGGGAAAATGCCAAAAATGAAGGAATTGCTCCTTTCCGTTGAGGATTTGGTGCAATATCCTCTCATTAAAAATCAATGGCTGGAACTCTATGAAGAATTGCTGAAATTCAAGATACATTTGTCCAGAAAACAAAATCAATTATATCCGGTTTTAGAGAAGAAAAGGCTTTACCCGTCCTACCACCACTATGTGGACTTTGGATGACTTTATCCGAGATGAGATTGCAGAATGCTACAATCTTCTTTTAGAGGATAAGGAGGAGGAATTTATCGGAAAGCAGGCAGAGCTTGTGGCGGATGTGCGGGATTTGATGGACAAGGAGGAAAATATCCTTTACCCCACTTCCTTGGAAATGATTAACGAAGAAGAATTCCGTTATATGGCTGAGGGAGATCAGGAAATCGGCTTTGCCTATATCACTGTGGATAAGGAAAAAAGCGGCAATCAAAACAACGCTTCCCCTTCCGCAAACACATCTCCTCTTGCAGGACTTTCCTCTGCCCCGGGCTTTGCGGAAGAGCTGGCCGGTCTATTAGGAAAGTACGGCTTTAACAACAAGGAAGAAAAGCTGAATGTTACTACCGGGCAGCTTACTCTGGAGCAGATTAATTTAATCTATCAGCATATGCCGGTGGATCTCTCCTATGTGGATGAGAATGAACTGGTATGCTTCTACACCGATACCAAGCATAGAGTCTTCCCCAGAAGTAAAAATGTCATCGGAAGAGATGTGAAAAACTGTCATCCCAAGGCTTCCGTACATATCGTTGAGGAAATCATCAAGAAGTTCCGTTCCGGCGAGCAGGATAAGGCGGAGTTTTTGGATTAACAAGCCGGATCTCTTTATTTACATCATCTACTATGCGGTTCGAGATGAAAACGGAAAGTTCCGTGGAGTGCTGGAAATGATGCAGGATTGCACCCATATCCGTTCCCTACAGGGCTCTCAAACTCTTCTGACCTGGGAACAGCAGGAAAAGGGAGAAGGCACAAGGACTTCGGAAGGCGAAGGCAATGGAGAAAATGCAGGGACTTTGGATGCTGAAGGCAATAGAGATAACATGGAGACTTTGGAAGCTGAGGGGCCATAGAAAAACACAGGGACTTTGGAAGCCGGAAAGCTAACGGAAATCACCGAAGACACTCTGCTAAAAGGATATTTTTGGAAGCGGATCCCAATGTAAAGACTCTCCTTTTCCGATTAAGCGACCGTTTTAAGGCCTTAAACACGCCTCTTGCTCGTATTATGATGCCAAAAAGCCACGGTAAAGATTATGAGTGAACGGGCAGAAGTAGATTTGGATACCCTGCTTCGAGAGCTTCGGGAGTATTTTTAAACTATGAGCTTTCAAGGTTTGCTTTTTAGGTTTGGTGTGCTTTTCTCTGCATAGGGATATTTCACCCCATAGTGGTATATGCGGAGTATTATTTTAGTAAAAAAATAGCCTGGCTTTTTTTCTTCATCGGCCTATCCGCTTGTCTAGCCAGTCTTTTTCTCCCTTCTCTTTTCCTCTCCGGAAGCCTGGCCATCTTTGGCATTTCCTGCTTTTGGAGTATTCATGAATTATATGAGCAGGAAAAAAAGGGTGGAAAAAGGATGGTTCCCGAAAAATCCAAAGAGAAAATTTTAGAATTTTAAAGGAGTACCGTACGCATAACATACGGTACTCCTTTTTAGTTCTGATACTTTTTCTTAATCTTGATAATTCACGATTTTTGCAAACTCTTCCTTCAGGGAAGCGCCGCCGATTAAGCCGCCGTCAATGTTTGGCTTGGATAGAAGCTCCTTGCAGTTTCCGGCATTCATAGAACCACCGTACTGAATACGAATCTTCTCTCCAACCGCCTCGGAATAGATTTCGCAAATCACCTTACGGATGTAAGCACAAACCTCTTCCGCCTGCTCTGCAGTGGCTGTCTTTCCGGTTCCGATAGCCCAGATTGGCTCATAAGCGATAACGCATTTTCCGGCATCCTCCGGGGAAATTCCCTGAAAGCCGCCTTAATCTGCATTGAAATCCACTCAAAGTAAATGCCCATTTCTCTCTGCTCTAAGCTTTCTCCACAGCAGATGATAGGGGTAAGGCCCTTTTCCAAAGCCTTCTTAGCCTTCTTGTTGATATCTTCGTCTGTCTCATGGAAATATCCTCTACGCTCGGAGTGTCCCATGATAACATACTTTACCCCTGCATCCACCAGCATATTGGCAGAGATTTCTCCGGTATAAGCGCCGGACTCTTCAAAGTAAAGATTCTCCGCACCTACAGAAATCTTGGAGCCCTGAAGCTTCTCCACTACAGGCACAATGTCGATAGCCGGTACACAGAAAACCACATCTACCGCATCTGTATTTGCCAAAGGAAGTAATTTATCACACAAAGCCTTGGCCTCTGTTACGGTCATATTCATCTTCCAGTTTCCGGCAATAATTTTCTTTCTCATCTTCTCACCTATTTCCTATAATTCCTATCTATCTTATGCATAGTGCTCTATATATTGAGTTATGTAATTACTGTGACCTATGTACTTAATGACTTATATACTTAGTGCCCTATGTATATATTGATTTCTATGCATACGGTTATATCTGATTATTTATAGAACTTCTTATTTATTGTTTGCAGCTGCAACGCCGGGAAGCTCTTTTCCCTCCAGGAACTCTAAGGAAGCTCCGCCGCCGGTGGAAATATGCGTCATCTTATCTCCGAAGCCTAAGATATTTACCGCAGCGGCACTGTCTCCACCACCGATAATGGTAGTTGCTTCTGTCTCTGCCAAAAGCCTTTGCTACCGCAATGGTTCCCTTAGCCAATACAGGGTTCTCAAATACACCCATTGGTCCGTTCCATACTACAGTCTTCGCAGACTTCACCGCATTGGCAAAAAGCTCTGCAGACTTTGGTCCGATATCTAAGCCCAACATATCTGCCGGAATTTCAGAAATATCCACAGTCTTTACCGCTAAGTTAGCATCATCAATAGGATCCGGGAATCCTGCAGCACAAACCGCATCCACAGGAAGCAGAATTTCACAGCCTAATTTCTTCCCCTTCTCCAGCATTTCCTTACAGTAGGAAAGCTTCTCGTCATCCACTAAGGACTTTCCGATTTCATGTCCCATAGCCTTTACAAAGGTAAATGCCATACCTCCACCGATAATCAGGGTATTACACTTCTCTAACAGGTTGGAGATAACATTTAACTTATCAGATACCTTTGCACCGCCAAGAATGGCCACGAAGGGGCGAACAGGATTTTCTACAGCCTGTCCTAAGAACTGAATTTCCTTCTCCATTAAGTATCCTACTACAGCTGGTCCGGAAATAAACTGGGTAACTCCCACATTGGAGCAGTGTGCTCTGTGTGCGGTTCCGAAAGCATCATTTACGAAAAACATCCGCTAAGGAAGCCAATTCCTTGGAGAAAGCTTCTCCGTTCTTGGTCTCCTCCGCACGGTAACGGGTGTTCTCCAGAAGAACCACATCTCCGTCCTGCATCTTTTCTACTGCAGCTTTAGCATTTTCTCCTACTACAGTATCATCCTTGGCAAAAACAACAGGCTGTCCCAAAAGCTCAGAAAGACGCTTTGCCACAGGAGCTAAAGAAAGCTCAGGCTTGGGCTCTCCCTTTGGCTTTCCAAGGTGAGAACATAAAATTACCTTTCCGCCATCAGCAATCAGCTTCTTAATGGTAGGAAGTGCTGCCACAAGACGATTCTCATCGGTAATCTTTTCCTTCTTTTTAAAGGTACATTAAAGTCACAACGACATAAAACTCTCTTGCCTTTTACGGAAATGTCATCTACGGATTTCTTGTTTAATTCTGCCATGCTAATCTCCTTCTCTACTTCGGAAAAAGCCACCGGATCCACTCCGGCGGCTTTCCGCAAAAATCTATGCCTATAAAATTACTTTACAAACTTCTCGAAGTACTTAATGGTACGAACCATCTGAGAAGTATAGGAGTTCTCATTGTCATACCAAGATACAACCTGAACCTCATAAAGGTCATCTCCCACCTTGGATACCATGGTCTGAGTAGCATCGAAAAGAGATCCATAGGTCATTCCGATGATATCGCTGAAAACCAACTCTTCCTCTGTGTATCCGAAGCTTTCAGGGATCGGAAGCTTTCTTCATAGCAGCATTGATGGCTTCCTTGGTAACTTCCTGAGAAGACTTAACAACTGCGAATAGGAGGGTTGTGGAACCTGTTGGAACAGGAACTCTCTGTGCAGAACCGATTAATTTACCGTTTAACTCAGGGATAACCAAGCCGATAGCCTTAGCAGCACCGGTAGAGTTTGGAACGATATTGATAGCACCGGCACGAGCTCTTCTTAAATCTCCCTTTCTCTGTGGTCCGTCAAGGATCATCTGATCTCCTGTGTAAGCATGGATGGTAGCCATGATACCGGACTGGATTGGAGCGAAGTCATTTAAAGCCTTAGCCATTGGAGCAAGGCAGTTGGTTGTGCAGGATGCAGCGGAAATGATGTTATCCTCTGCCTTAATGGTCTCGTGGTTAACATTGTATACGATAGTTGGAAGATCATTTCCTGCAGGTGCGGAAATCACTACCTTCTTAGCACCGGCCTGGATATGAGCATTTGCCTTATCCTTGGAGGTGTAGAAACCGGTACACTCAAGAACTACGTCTACAGCAAGCTGTCCCCATGGTAACTTGGAAGCATCAGCCTCCTTGTAAATCTTAATCTTCTTTCCCTTAACTTCAATGTAGTCCTCTCCGGCAACTACTGTATCTCCGTACTTATATCTTCCCTGAGAAGAATCATACTTTAAAAGGTGCGCAAGCATCTTAGGATCGGTTAAATCGTTGATGGCAACAATCTCTGTTCCTTCATGATCGAACATCTGACGGAATGCCAAACGTCCGATACGCCCAAATCCGTTAATCGCTACTTTTACTGCCATAGTCCTTTTCCTCCTAAATAATCATTTATAATTTCTTAAACAGCACGTTCATTCTATTGCAGGCAATGTGTTTTTTTGCAAGTACAAAAGAAGAAAAAAATCGCAATATTTCACTAAAAGTTTACAGAATTCTAAAGTAGAAAAATTAAATCATTATTAAAAATAATTATTTTTAAAATCTTATAGAAAATTCTTGCAATTCTTTAAATATCCTCCTGCTTTAAACTATATTTCTCTTTTCCGTATATAGAGTCTTCTCAACAAAAAAAGACTGTAAAAATCAAAAAAATTTTTTTCTAAGCAAGATAGTCCTAAAAATTTCTTTGTGATTTTTAATTTTTTTACAGTCTTGTGCCTGTTATTAAATATTATATCATCGCCTTTACATAGCCGGCAACATTGTCCGCATGGTCGGAAATTCTTTCCAGGTCGGAAATGACATCCAAGAAAAACCACACCGGCCTGAGGAGCACAATCACCGGAGCCCAATCTTAGGGATATGGGTCTCTCTCATGTCCTCTTCCATCTCATCTACCCTGATCCTCCAGATGAGCTGTTCTTACTACCGCATCCAAATCCTTATTTTTCAAAGGCATCAATACTGGCTTCAAAAAGCTTCCATAACCTTGTTGGAAATCGTCCTTAAGTCATCCTGCCCTATCTCCGAGAAAGAGATACCGTGGTTCTTGGCATACTGGGCCTGCTCCGCAATATTTTCCGCATGGTCCGCCGCTCTCTCCACATCAGTAATGGTATTAAACATATTAGTGACTTCCAGCTTCTGGCTTTCATTTAAAGAAAGATTTCCGATATGAATCAGATAATCCGTCAAAAGCTTCTGCATATTGTCAATGATTTTCTCTCGAGCATAGACCTCTTCGATTTCTTCCACCTTTTCTTCCAAAAAGGATTCCCATGGCGTGGGAAATGTTTACCGCTGTAATTCTGGCCATATTAACCACCTCAGCCTTGGTGGCGGAAATCGCAATGGCAGGGGACTCCAAAATACGAAGATCCAGGTGCTGAATCAGATTCTTCTCCACTTCGGTATAGTGGTTCGGATTCTCCGCCTCTTCCTTATCCTGCTTACTTTCTCTTACAAGAGTACCGGAAAGGTTCACCAGCAGATCCCCAAAGGGGAATAAAACAATGGTACAGGATACGTTAAAAATTGTATGGAAGAGAGAAATCTCTACAGGGCTTAACTGCCCCTGGAAAAAACTCTTCATCGGAAGACTTAAGAAGAAAAATAATGGCGCCGAAAAAGCACTGCACCGGTAACGTTAAAAAGCAAGTGGATCACGGCAGCTCTTTTCGCCGTTCTGGAGGTTCCTGTGGAGGAAATCATCGCCGTTACACAGGTTCCTATGTTCTGTCCTAAAGTAATGTAAAAGCCTGCAGCCCGGGGTACCGCTCCTGAAAGAGCCAGAGTTTGCAGAATGGATACGGATGCTGCAGAGCTTTGAATCAGTCCTGTAACCACCGCACCGGTTAAGATACCAAGAATCGGGTTTCCTCCCATCACCTGAAAGGCCTTTTGCAAAAAAATAGGAGAATCCGCATAGGGGATACGGAATTACTCATGAATTCCAAACCGATAAAAAAATAAATCCTACACCGATACAGAAATTGGCCAACAAGTCATCTTTTTCCCTTTTTTTCCAAAAAGAAGACGAAAAGCCCCCACTCCTACCAAGAGTGGAGCGAAAAATTCAGGCTTTAAGAAAGCCAAAGAAGAACTGAAAACCTGTGTTAAAAGAAACCATCCAGGCAGTAATGGTGGTTCCGATATTGGCTCCCATAATAATTCCTACAGACTGGCTCAAATTCAGAATCCCGGCATTTACAAAACCTACCACCATGACTGTGGTAGCGGAAGAAGATTGCACCAGTGCCGTAATGGCTGCTCCCAAAAGCACAGCCATAACACGGTTTCCCGTAACCAAATTCAGGAACTTGGACATACGAGGCTGGCAGCCTTCTGCATACCGTCACTCATCACCGTCATACCATATAGAAACATTCCCAAACCGCCAATAAGGCCAAAAAGGCTACCGATGAATTCCATGATTCTTTCTTCTCCCCTTTTCTTTAGAATAACAAGGTAGAAAGTATCCTTTCTGTCCTTCCTTGTCCTCTAAAAACTACCCGATTTCCCTCTCCTTAGGAAATCCTGTAACGTAAAAAAAGCCAGTGTGAAAAACACTTGGCTTAGTATACAAATACTTTCTCAAAAAAACAAGGAATTTCTCGTGGGCTAGGGAGAGGGGCAGTGAAAATCCGCACTCTAGCAAACCTTGTTCCCAGTTTCCTACAATGTTTTTCAATGCCATATTCGTTCCTATCTCATTTTCCCTATAAAATATCGGCCTGTTTTAAAAACTCAATAAGCAAAGGAAAAAAATTTTGCTTTAAAAAAAACAAGCGGCACGCCTCTAGATCCGAGAGATTCCTCTCCCCTCATCTTAGGGCTTACCGCATGAAAAAATTATTTTTTATTCCGTACTGAGTGACATTAATCACTGAGATTGTTTTTCGTTGTTTTGCGTTTCAAAAATGATCGCATAAGAAAGTCCTGCGTCCTCTACATCCTGGGCTTCTGTACCAATAGGATAAGCCATAAAGGAAGTCTTATCCATCTGCATTACACCAAAGGCGGACAGCATTCCGAATACAAAGGTAAAGAACATCTGCATAGCCAAAGTCTGAAAATACTCTCCCTGTAAATCACTAATCTCTACAATTTCCAAAACATTGGCAAAAGGCAAAAGCCCAGGCTCAGCTTTTGTTCCCTCCATGCCGAACATATCCGGAGTTAAGTTCTTTTGCACTTCCAAAGCCCAATCCAAACGGTTAATCAGATACATGGAAACCAGCATAATGATGGCAGCAATAATAATCCCTGTAATCTTAACTCTTTCTGCCAGAAGCTTATAGCCTCCCATAACCAGGAAGCCCATAGCCACACCACCAAACCAAGTAACGTAGCCAAGTTGAGAGATGACAAGAACCAAAATACCGCCCAGCACCGCACCGATCAGGGCTCCCACGATACCACGCAAAATATTTGCACTTCCTCTTAGTTCAATAGCCTCCTGCTTTTCCTGAATCTCCCTTTCTATCTGCCCATACTCAGCCTTAGTAATGATTTTTACCCCTTTTGCAAAGTAGGTGGATACTCCCTGGGTGCTACCGCTGATTTCGGAACAGTTTTGAAAGCCTCTATCCTGTAAAAATCTGGCCAGGTCCTGGATGATTTCCTGGAATCTTTTGATGGTTCCCCCCTTGGTCAGAGCACCGCCAATGGTGAAAACAGTGCGATAATTTTTCTTGTTCACCCCTATAGTCTTTAGATACTTATTGTATTCCTTGATTCCCTCAAAATCCGCCTTTACGGGGATATCCCCCTTAGTAGCGGAAATGGTCAAGTAATACAAGGAGCCTCTTTCCACATTGGTAATTAACATGTTGTAGCCGTTAACTTCTCCCACAGCGGTATTGCCATTCTTATCATAGTGAAACCCTAATCCCTCAGCCAGACCTTTAATCAAATTCATCTTCCTTGTCCCCTCTGTCTTTCCTTAAAAAAACTTAATTTTTTTAAATATATACCGTAAATTTTACGAATCTTTTTTTATTATACAGATTTTTATTAAAAAGCCAGCAGATTTTTTTCTCCAGTTTTTCTTCTTCCTTTTTTTCCTTTATTTGAAAAAAATCCGTCATCAAAAAGAAGCCGGAAAACCGACTTCTCTTGAACACTAAAGAAATTTCATGGATAGCTCTCTTAGCTTAAGAAGCGAAACCATAGTAAATATTTACACCCTTTACCAATCCTTCTGCCAAATTGTTCAGGGGCCTTCTCGCTATGGTCAGAAACTTTATCGCCCAGCTCAATGTCTACAGAAGGAATGGTGGAATAGGAGGTCTGCGTAAGATCCATATCCATTCTTCCCTTGCCGAAGATCTTGACTCCCTGTCCTCGTAAACCGCTAAGAAGGCTTTCCCCAGCTTCTCATGTCTCTGCCAGTTGCTTGCCACCGGCTCCATTCTCTTTAAGCCTTCAGGAACAGACATAAAAAAATGCGCCCTTATCCTTTGTTGTATAATCCCAATGCAGGGCAATATGGGCATCTGCCTTGTTATTGGCTAAAACAGTACGAGGCAATATTGTCCAGCTGTACATCCTCTTCGCTACGAATCATCAGCACATCATAGCCCTCTGCCAATAGCTTTTTCCCAGAATATGAGCCATCTGCAAAGTTACCGTTGCCTCTTTCGTTCCGTCCTGGAAGGTCATACCGGAAGAGACCGCCAATGCAGTAGTCTCCCCTGCAGCATTGGTACCGCCGGTTAATTTTCTTGTTCCATCCGGATGGCAAAGAGTTCTTTGCTTCTCTCCCCCTTGGTTCCATGCCCCGCATTTACTGCAATGGTAATATGCTTGGGCTCCTTGACATCTGTAGTATACAAAATAGATTTTTCCTGTATTGATTTTTAGAATTTCCCGCATACTTCCAGTTTAAATTTAAACCGATCTCTGTAGCAGCAAAGCTTTGTATCCCCATCATAAGGGATAAGGCCATAGCTAAAACTACTCCTCTTCCTCTCATTCTGCACCCTCTTTTCCTTTTTATTCTCTATGTATATCGACCGATTAAGCATAACGAACTAGTCTTTTCTATACAAGCCCCTTTCCTTTACAGTGCCTTTACGGATTTCTTACAGCACCATACGGGATACGGCAAACCACAAAAGAATCACTCCGCCAAAAAGAATTCGATAGTAGGCGAAGGGGAGGAAATTATGGTTTCTAATAAAGCGTAATAAGAATCGGATGCAGTAAAGGCTGACAAAATAGGAAAGAAGCATGGAAAGTAGAAGCATAAACCACTGTCCTGAGCCAAAATTTCCTGCGTGTTTTAACAGCTTTAAAAGGCTGGCTCCCGCCATCACCGGTACGCTTAAAAAGAAGGAAAATTCTGTCGCTGCCAATCTTCCCACGGAAAGCAGCATAGCTCCTAAAATCGTGGCGCCGGAACGGGAGGTTCCCGGAATCAAAGCTAAACACTGGAAGAGTCCAATCATAAAAAGCAGTTTTTCCAGGAAATATCTTCCACCTTCAAAATATGAAACTGTTTTCCTTCATTTCTTCTTTCCAATAAAATAAAAAATACACCATAAAGAATCAGCATGAGAGAAACTACAAAGGGATTATACAAATGGGCATCCAGAAAATCATCCAATAAAAGTCCCAGTACTGCAGCAGGGAGGCAAGCCAGGAGAATTTTCCCAATCAAAACACACTTCTCTTCCTCCAAATAATATCCTCTTCCCTGAGACCTTTGTGCTACAGGCCAGATTCGGAAGAAAAAAACTCTTTAATCACGGCTCCCACCGCTCCCAGCTGAATCAGCACTTCAAAGGTGGAGAAAAATTCCTTACTTTGCTGTAAAGGAATAATGCTTTGGAGCAAAATCATATGTCCGGTGGAAGAAATGGGCAGCCATTCCGTAAAACCCTCCACCAAAGAGAATACTATCACTTTTAATAGCTCAACAATGTTCATGGGATATTTAACCTTTCTTTTCTTATAACTTCAAAACCCGCTAAGACTTCTCAACTATTTCCTACTCTAAAACCCAATCATTTTTTTCTCAACTATTTCCTACTCTAAAGCCCAATCAATTTCCTCCAGTCCTTCTTCCCGAAGATAGGCATTGCAAAGGGAAAAGGGCTTGGAACCGAAAAAACCTCTGTAGGAACTTAGAGGACTGGGATGAGGCGCTTTTAGGATGAGGCGTCTCTTTTGTCGAATCATCTTTGCCTTTGTTTGGGCGGAAGAGCCCCATAAAATATATACCACCGGATCTTCCTTTTCTTCTATAGCCCGAATAGTGGCATCCGTAAACTCTTCCCAGCCGATTCCTCTATGAGAATTGGCTTCGTGGGCCCGTACCGTGAGTACTGTATTCAAAAGAAGCACCCCCTGCTTTGCCCAAGCATCCAGTTCTCCGCTTTTAGGCATTTTACAGCCTATATCTTCCTGTAGTTCTTTAAAAATATTCTGCAAGGAAGGAGGAAAGGGAATGCCTTTTCCTACGGAAAAAGATAAGCCCTGGGCTTGCCCAAAGTTATGGTAAGGGTCCTGCCCCAAAATAACTACCTTTACCTTCTCATAGGGGCAAAGACTATAGGCTCGAAAAAGCTTCTCTTTTGGCGGAAAAATGCTATGACTTTTATATTCCTCCCTTACCTTCTCATAGAGTTTCTTATAATAGGCTTTATGAAATTCTCCCTCTAAGTGCTTTAGCCACTGCCCTTCAATCATCCCTATCCTCTTCCCTTTTTACTGGTCACCTGTTTATAAAGATCATAAAGAAAAGACCCGGTTTTTCCCTCGTGGGGATATTCATTTTCCCCAATGTTTAAAATATATTTATCGTATGCATTTACGATTTTTGTACCACTGGAATGCATCCTTTCCTGCTTATAGGCACTACCGTAAGTTTTATGAATATGCCCATGTACCATATACTTTGGCTTGTATTTTTGCAGTAAATCTTCAAAGGTCTGAAAGCCCTGATGAGGCAGATCCTCCATATCCCCATAGCCCTTAACCGGAGCATGGGTCAGTAAGATGTCGAAGCCATTCTTTAAAACGATGTCCTTTTTTACCTTTTGGATTCGTTTCTGCATCTCTTGCTCCGTATACATATGATCTCCGGGTTTGTAACGGAGGGAACCGCCTAAGCCCAGAATTCGTAAGCCTTTAAAATCATAGACCCTATCTTCAATGCACTCACAGCCCAGTGGAGGCTTTCTTTTATAGCCCTGGTCATGATTTCCGTGGACATAAAGAAGGGTGCCCTTCCCATCGTAACCAAAAACTGCAGGTAGTCGGAATGCAAATCTCCTGCGGATAGAATCAAATCAATATCCTTTAGCTTCTCCTTATCAAAATGGTCCCAAAGTCCCTTATTCTCTACATCTGCTATACATAAAATTCTCACAGTAAAAATCCTCCCGACAGGATAGCCTCTTGGGCTTCTTTGGTAAATCTGTCAAGAGGAGGAATTTCACCCACCACATTGTCATTTAACCAACGCATATCTACAATTTCTTCCAAGTTCAAACTTTCCGACTCTTCCCTTCTAATCCTCTCCCTCTGACTATGAATCTCTCCGGAGAAAGGCGTGAGACTGCCTTCCACAATTTCTTTCCTTAAAATAGAAACAAGCTTTTTAGAGGCATAGCTTAACTCCCTAGAAAGAATGATGTCTATAACCCCTTCTTTCAAGCCAAAGTAATAGTTCAAGGCATTATGAGCCTTAGCTAAAGTGTTGGCATGGTAGGAGCCCTCTAAAATAGATTGTAAAATCAAGGCATAGTACTTCCCCAGTCATAGACAGGAGCCGCCACATTGAAGACCTTATCCCCCTCTTCTCGGATATAAAGTCCAAATTCTCTGCTGAATTCTGTGGGCTTTGCAAATTCCGGTCCGGAAATGGTCCGAATTCCTTGATTTCGAAATTCTTCCTTCCAATTTCCATCCTGTAAACCGCTCCAAGATAAATGTACCTTGCTCCAGGGGTTGATAAACTGGGCACCAATAGCAAAGGCATTGATATTGGCAATAGTGCCGTAGAGAGGAAACTGCTCTACATAGCCCAAATCATTTCCGTCCGTAATAGAGGCCGCCAGAGCACCCATCAAAAATTTGGCTTCATACATTCTGCCGTAATAGGTACGAATGGAATTATAAGAGGTATTTACCGAACAATTCAGTATGGAAGTCTCCGGATGCTCCAGAGCCATCTTGATGCTGACTTGTGCCATCAGACTGGCTGTGGTGAAAATGAGTTCCGCTCCCCATTCTATTGCCTCTTCTATACTTTCCTGAATTCGTTCCTCTGTATTACAGGACTCATATCTTTTGCTTTCCACCAAGCCCTGAAACTTCTCCATAATGTAATTTCGTCCCAACTCGTGGGCATAGGCCCATGTGGAATCCTCCACAGTTCGCTCGTACAAAAAGGCTATCTTCAGGGGATGCTTGCCGTTATACAGCTTTCCGGTTTGGAACAAGTCCATAAAGCCGCTGATTTTCTTTACTTCTTCCGGATTTTGCACCAGTACCACATCTCCTGCAGACTTTCTATATTCATTCCAAAGCCGTTCGATGTTTTCTTTGATTTCTTCCGTACTGCTGTCTAAAATTGCCTCCATACCAAAGACCGTGAGATAAACATAAAAAGCATCTCCTATGGTATTTCCCAGCTTTCCTCCTCCCATCTGCATATACAGTTCTGCAAAGCGAGAATAGGCAGCACGAATATCTCTGGATAACTCCTCTTCCCAGAGTTCTCCCGGTTTTTTTCCCACCACCTGGCAAAGACGGTCATAGACTCCCAATTCCGAAAAACGAATACGATAAAGCCCTGTGCATTTATAGAAATCCACAAACTCATAGTAGAGCTTATTTTCCCGTTCCTCTGTTCGCTTAGGCAAGATGCGAATTACCGTTGCAGGAATGGAAACTGCCCCATTAAAGCGACTCACGGAAACTCTTTTGTTCCCCTCCTGTACATAAAACTTGTACATATATTCATAAACCAAAATAGGTTCCCGGATGCCCTCTTCCTTGGCAGAATCATAAAGTGCCGACCACTTGAAGGCAAATTCCGTTTTTGCCCCTAATATGGGCATGAAATTCTTGGCAAAGGCCTGCTGTCTTGCGGTGGTCTTAGTCCCCACAATGTCCTCTAAGGGAATTTCCAAAACACCAAGACGGTTTTCTCCCTGAATTTCCTCTTCCTTTAATTTATCATCCAAAGCTTCCAAATAAGGAGACTGCCCGGTTAAAAGTGCATTTCTATATGCCTTGTCTCCCAGCTTTTTTGCCTCTAAGTAATCCTCTATCATAGCTACTCCTCTCCAAGAAACAAGTGTTCCTAACGAGTGTTTTCTGCCATATTCTAGCATATTTTTTTTTCAGCTTTAGGAATTTTGAAGCTCAAATTTTTATAAAAAGCTACTGTTAGAGAGCGCTTTATGCAGTATAGGCCTGAAATTGGAGTGCTACTTTACCCCATTTTCAGACCTATACTACTTAAATCTATTAAATTTTTTGAGTATTACTGTGGTTAATGCGTATTACTGTGGTCCCTGGGTATTTCCTTCCTGAATGCTTCCCTGTCCGCCACCGGGATTTGTAGATGCTGAATTGCTTCCGCCGGGACCGTTGCTGTTGGGGCCGTCTCCATTAGCAGGACTGCTCTGGGTGTTGCTCTCTCCACCGGGAGTATTACTGCTGTTTCCACCGGGACCTGCACTGTTATTGTTAGCACTTGGATTTGCTGTTGCACTTGGATTTGCTGTGGCATTTGCCTCCGTAAAGCTTACATTGGATGTATCGGAGGTGCATACACCATGCTCATTGAAGCTAAAGTCTCTTCCCTCTAAGTTGATGGTAGTATTGCTAAGCATCTTTCCATCCTGCAAATAGTAATAGTGACTCTTTTCCTTCAGCCATCCTCTTACCATCTTACCGTTATCCTGGAAATAATACCAAGCATTTCAATCTTGGTCCATGCTCTAGCCATCTTTCCATTGGAAGGCTCCAAGTAATACTTATTGCCGTCGGTATCTGTCTTCCAACCGGTTTCCATATTTCCATTGCTTGCGGAAAGGTAATAGTAAACCCCGTTTAATTGTAACCATCCGGTCTGCATTGCACCGTCATTACCGAAATAATACCACTTATCGGCAATCTTCTGCCACTGTCCCATCACTAAGGAACCGTCCTCTGAACGGAAGTAATACCATTTGTCGGAAATCTTTCTCCAGCCGGTAGCCAAAACGCCGGAAGCCTTCAGGTAGTACCATACATCCTTGCCATCTTTTTGAAGCTTCAGCCAGCCTGTCTGCATGGTACCGTCTGTCTTTAAATAATACCACTGCTTGTCGATTTCTCTCCATCCGGTCACCATTAATCCTGAAGGACGGAAATAATGCCAGGAATTGTTAATCTTTTTCCAACCGGTAACCATATAGGTATCCGCACCAATGTAATAGTATCCGGAAGAAGTATGAATCCATTTTCCGCTGACTCTCTGTTCCGTTTTGGGATCTACAAAGTAATACTTACCATCCTGCTGTCCCCAGCCTGCTGCCAAAGCTGTTAAGGAAAGGCTGGCCACACAAAGTCCCAAGGTCAAAGCTTTCCAAACAAATTTCTGTCCTAGTTTCATAATCTTCCTCCCTTTAATACGGATCTATATAAGGCTATGAAAAAGGCAGCTCTCTTTTCCTTAGAAAACTGCCTATTTTCGTCTTTTTCTAAACTATAGCATAGCTTGCTTTCAAATTTCTATACTAAGCTCTTACTTTTTCCTTAACATTTATAAGAATATTTTTCCAATTTTTAAGGCTTTTTATTACTTTTCAAGGCTTATTATTACTTTCAAGGCTTTTTTTATTACTTTCAAGGCTTTTTATTACATTCAAGGCTTTTTCCTATAATGCTGCCATACAGTAGTAAAAAAACTGATTTAAACGAGATATCGCAGGCTTTGCCGGCAATAGTTTTACGAATAGTAATAGGTCTGAAATTGGGCAACATCGAATCTACCCATCTTCAGACCTATCATACATCAGTGCTATCTATCGTTGGATTTTTTTACAAGCACCTTATCTCCATATTCATTTTTAGCCCTTTAATCCTAATTCCTTGTTCAGCCAGTTCAATCCTGCTCTGGTTACATAGTTGTATGGCTGGTTGAAGTGTGGCATAAAGAAGAGGTCTACCAATGGAAGTTCAGCCATAGTCAAGCCCTTCTGAATAGCCAGGGAGAAGAAATGAATGATTGCTGTTGCATCATAGCTGGATCCTAACTGACAACCTACAATCTTCTTGTCATCCTTCTTGTAAACAATACGAATCTTAACCTTTGGATTCTCCACCTCCATAAATGCAGGGAACTGGGTATCCTCGTAATCCTCGTAGGAAACCTCCATACCTTCTCTCTCTGCCGCAGCCAAGGAAAGACCGGTACAAGCCAGCTTGTAGCCGTAGATTCCTAAAAGCACTGGAGCCCTGAACGCCTAAAGCTTTCCACAGGCGTTCCGCAGATGTTATGTGCTGCCACAACACCGGAACGAACCGCATTGGTTGCCAAAGCGATATAGTTTTCTCTTCCTCTTGCATTGTCATAAAGGCTTGCGCAGTCTCCGATAGCATAAACGGAAGGATCGCTGGTCTGCTGCTTTCTGTTTACCAGATAAGCGCCGTTTTGATACAGCTTTAAGTGCTCTGCGCCAAAGGCTTGCATTAGGGTCTGAAACCTACTGCGCAAATTACCATATCCGCATCATACTGTCCCTTGTCAGTCTTTACGCCGGATACCTTGCCTTCTCCTAAGAATTCTTCTACCTTTTCTCCTAAAGCCAGCTTAATGCCGTGCTCTTCCATTCTGTTCTTTAATTCGTCTGAGAATGGAGCATCAAAATATCCTGCAAGGATACGGTCCACCATGTCGATCAGAGTTACTTCCAATCCAAGACGCTGGAAGGCTTCAGCAAGCTCAACACCGATATATCCTCCTCCAAGAACGCATACCTTCTTGAATTCTCCCTTATTCTTCAGCTTTTCAATAACTTCCGCTGCGTTCTGGTAAAGCTTTACCATCTGTACATTCTCTAAGTCGAAGCCCTTTACAGGAATTCTGTTGGGGATGGATCCTGTAGCAAAAACCAGGTTGTCATAGTGATCTTCAATCACCTGTCCGTCCTTTAACTGTACCTTCACGGTCTTCTTATCGTAATCTACGGAAAGTACCTGAGATTCCATGTTTACCTTGGCGCCCTTCTCTAAGAAGTTCTCAGGCTTTGCATAGAACAGTCCGTCTCCGGAATGAATCTGCTCACCGATCCAAAGAGCCATTCCACATCCTAAAAAGGAAATGTTGCTGTTCTGGTCATAAATGGTAAGCTCCTGATTAGGATAAGATAAAATGGTGTTTGCGCAGGCTGTTCCTGCGTGGTTTGCTCCTACTAATATTGTTTTTTTGCCATGGGATTCCTCCTTGAATTTTGATATTTTTTTAGCAATGAGTATATTTTTATCCTATTTAGAATAGGAATAAAAAAATAAAAAAATAGTATAAAGAATTATTCTTGTTTTAGTGATTGAAGTTCTAATGAATTTGGTATTTCTCGCCATAAGTCTGAGCATTCCGTAAGGAATGCAGAGCAATCAGTGCAGATTTTTGTCCATAAGCTAGCTTATGAGCAAAAAAATCTGTACTGCCTGCTTTTAGAAAAAGTGGCTTCGCCACTTTTCAGACTTATGGCTTTTAATCCCATTCCAAAACTACATTCCTAAAAACTTTCTTCGCATCCTTAAAGTATCTAAGCATTTTCAGACTGTATTCGCCAAACTCCTGTCCTTTTCGCATTTTATAGGCGCACCAAAGGCTCCAAAGCAGCCCTGATAATCCCATATAAGCTACCAGCTGTTTTTCCAGCTCTTCCTTCGTTCTTCCTCCAAGGAGCAAGGGCTGCTCCAAGTTTTCTTCCTTTGCAGCCCAAAGATAATCCTCCAAGAAAGCCTTAGCTTCCGAAAAATCCATATAGGAATAAATTGCTCCCATGGCAATATCCAAAAGGGGATCTGCCATTCCCGCATATTCCCAGTCGATCATCTTCACCCCTTCTTTGGTAAAGATAAAATTATCCTGTACCGCATCAATATGACAAAGACAAAGGGGGATTTCCTGCCTCCACAAAACGAAGCATTTTTTCACCGGCTTCCTTCATTTTTCCATAGTCCTGATAGGGGATTTCTCCTCCCCCCTCCAGACAAATGTCTTCATAGTACTGCAATCTTTCTCTTAATGAGAAGGGGTGCTTCACTTCCTTCTTTCCCTCATGGAGCTTTAACAAAAGCTTCATGCAGGCTCTTCTTTCCTCCTGCTTAGAGAAATCCGCATTCTTTGCCTCTTCATAATAACGGGAAAATCTTATAACCATTTTCCGGATTGAAATACAGGAGTTCTTCCGTAATCTCTAAATCCTTTACAATCCTGTAAATCTCTTCCTCTTCTTTTCTATTAATCAGCTTTCCTGTTCCCACTCCCGGAATACGGCAAATGAAGTCCTTTCCGGCATAATCCTTATTTTCACTTTCTTCATGGATGCTGAAAAGGAAGGATTTATTGGTCATACCTGCCTTTAGGCAACGAAGATTTACAATATCCCTCTCCGGTATCCGGAACACGCTAGAAATCAACTCCATCGCCTCCGAGCCGGAACTATGGACATACCTTTCGTCAAAAAGTCTTAACTCCTCCAAGTTTTCAAACTCATAGATTTGCCCTTCCTTCTGCTCATTGCGATAGATGGGGGGCAAATGCTTTAAGCTTAGTCGGAGTACATCCTCCCAGTAGTAATCCTCTGTTCCCGGTCTATGATAATACTCTTCCAGAAAGGGACGGAGGGCGGAAAAGAATTCCTTCTTTAGGAAAACCGGACCGTACATACAGTAGGCATCCTTTCCCCCTACCCGCACACTTTTTAATCTGTCCATCCTTTCCACAGTCCAAGACCCACTCCTTGGTTTCTCCTTCCATATAGCTGGCCGCATACCAGGAAAGGGGCTCAATGCTGTGATACATATTTTCCCGCATCCAATTATCGGAAGACAGAATATAAAAGCTCTTCCCCTCCATGGCTTTTCTGGCATGGTATAGCGTTCCTATGGTGTTCTTAGTGGAATACTCCGGATTATACAAAAGCTTTACGCCATAGGCATCTATGAGGTAGTCAAACTTTTCCTTCAAATACCCTACAATAATGGTGATATCATAAATCCCCACCTCATGGAGCTGTTTAATCTGCCTTTCTATCATTCTTTCCCCAAAGACTTCCAATAAGCCCTTAGGGCATTCATAGGTCAGAGGCACAAAGCGGGAACCAAAACCCGCTGCCAAAATAAATGCAGCATCCACCTTGTGCTCCTCTAAAAATGCTCTTCCCTTCTCTGTAAGGATGCGCTTCTCTCCCTTGGATTTCTGTTTTTCCAGATAGCCCTCTTCCTCCCAGCTCTTCAAGCATTGGTTCACCTTACCCAAAGACATTCCTGTTTCCTCAGCCCATTGTCTTTGGCTGCAGTCCGGGATGTTCCATTATATTTCGCAATAAAATAGTACAGGAATTCATTCTTTCTCCTCTTCTCTGTCTAAGCACTCTGTTCACTCGGTAAGTATATCGACTAATTATGAACAAAAATAATAGCAAAAAAAGAAAAATTTTTTTCCTGTACTGTTTTTAGATCTTCTATCAACTAAGATCAGAAAGCCTGTTCTGATGTCTTATCACTTTATTCCACTATGCCCTATCTTTTTATTTTTCATATTAAATCTCGGATACCTCATACAGAAGATCACCATAACTTGGGAATGGCCATAGACTCTTATCCATAATGGTTTCCAAAAGATCGGCCGGTTCTCTTAAATCCCGCATATCTTTTGTGATAACTTCATGGAAGAAAAATGCCTTTTTTTCTTTTCATCGGAAATTTCCAATGCCTCCTCCAAATGTCCCAACAGCTGTTCTCTGGCTCTTTCTATTTCTTCCAGATATTGAGAGGCCTGGTTTAAGAGCTTTTCCTGGGCATAGGTACTGGCCTTGGGAGATGCCTGCTTTACAGCATTTAAAGACTCCGCCAAATTCTGCACATAGCGAACCGCTGCCGGAATAATCTGCTTTCCGGAAATATTCACCATGGCTCTTCCTTCGATATGAATCACCTTGCTGTAGTGTTCATACTCCACCAACTCTCGACTTTTCAGTTCCGTCTCCGTATAAATGCCGAAGGAAGAAAATAAGTCAATGGATTTCTTCGTGGTTAGGGCGGAAATAGCGTCTACCATGGAAGGGTGATTGGGAAGTCCTCTTCTTGCAGCCTCCTCTACCCATTCCTTTCCATAACCGTTTCCATTGAAAATAATTCGCTCATGTTCTCGCAAGAGCTTTTTCAAATAGTCATGCACCGCTGTCTCAAAAATTTTCTTCTTTCTCCAGAAAAATCAGCAGCCAGCTTAAATTGCTCAGCCGTAATGGTATTTAGGATAATGTTGGCACTGGCAATGGAGTCGGAGGAGCCAACCATACGGAATTCAAACTTATTTCCGGTAAAAGCAAAGGGAGAGGTACGATTTCTGTCCGTATCATCTCTTGCCACATCCGGAAGGGAACGAACGCCGGTATTGATATGCTCTCCCTTTGGGGATTTCGTAGCATATCCTGTACCGATAAGCTGTGCCACTACCTCTTCCAGCTGGCTTCCCAAAAAGCAGGAAATAATGGCAGGAGGAGCTTCGTCTGCCCCTAAACGATGGTCATTACCAACATTTGCCGCGGACATGCGAAAGTAAGTCCGCATGATTATCCACAGCGGCTAAAACACAGGCTAAAACCAGGAGGAACTGCACATTTTCATGGGGAGTCTCCCCCGGATTCATCAGGTTAATGCCGTCATCGGTACATAAAGACCAGTTGTTGTGCTTTCCGGAACCGTTAATTCCTGCAAAGGGCTTCTCATGGAGTAAGCATTCCAAACCATGGCGAGAGGCCACCTTCTTTAGATTTTCCATCACCAGCTGATTATGATCCACCGCCAGATTGGCTTCCTCAAACATAGGAGCCATCTCATGCTGGGCAGGAGCCACCTCATTGTGCTCTGTCTTTACAGGAACCCCTAAAGCCCAAAGCTCCTGGTCCATATCTCCCATAAAGGCAGCAATTCTTTTCCGGATTACCCCATAGTAGTGGTCATCCAACTCCTGTCCCTTTGCAGGCATTCTGCCGAAAAGGGTTCTTCAGTATAAACTAGGTCTTTTCTGCGAAGATATTTTTCCCGATCCACCAGAAAATATTCCTGCTCCGCACCAACAGTAGCCTTAACAGAGCGGCTAATCTTATTTCCAAAAAGCTGTAAGAGTCGTAAAGCTTCTCGGTTAATCGCCTCCATGGAACGAAGGAGGGGAGTCTTTTTATCCAGGGCTTCTCCGGTATAAGAACAAAAGGCCGTAGGAATGCAAAGGGTAGTGGTTTCTCCGTCCTTTCGTAAAAAAGCAGGGCTGGTACAGTCCCAAACGGTGTATCCTCTTGCCTCAAAGGTCGCTCTTAAGCCGCCGGAAGGAAAGGAGGAAGCATCCGCCTCGAGCGCACCAATTCCTTACCGGAAAAATTCCAGCATGACCTTTCCCTCTCCCACAGGGCTTAAAAAGGCCTCATGCTTTTCCGCAGTAATACCGGATAAGGGTTGGAACCAGTGGGTATAATGGGTTGCTCCCTGCTCGATAGCCCACTCCTTCATTCCCTGGGCCACCGCATCCGCCAAATCCGGACTTAAGGAATAGCCCTCCTGCATACTCTTCTTTAGCTTCTGGTAAACATTTTTCGGTAATCGCTCCCGCATTACGCCGTCATGAAATACATTTTTGGAAAAAAATTCTCTATCCCGTTTCCAGCCCGCATATTACTCCTTTACTGATTGCTTTACCAAACGATTCCTCTTTTTAAGTGCAAAGGGCAGAGACCCTGCTCTGCCCTTCTTTCTCTTATGCTTTATTAGCACAACCGAATAAATCAATTTTTGCTTTACATTCTTCAATGATAGCATCTGCACCCGGCTTTAAGAGTTTTCTTGGGTCAAAGCCCTTACTCTTCTGATCGGAACCTGCTTCAATATACTTTCTGGTAGCTGCAGCAAATACAAGCTGAAGCTCTGTATTTACATTAATCTTTGCTACACCGAGAGAAATTGCCTTCTGAATCATCTCCTTAGGGAATTCCGGAACCGCCGTGAAGTACCAATGGCATCTTCTCTCCGATCTGCTCCTTGATTGCTGCCAGGGTATCGAAAGAAAGTCCCTTCCAATCAGGGGGATAAACACCGTGGATATTTCCGATTCCTGCAGCCAGGAAGTCGATGCCTAAATCTGCAATCTTCTTACACTCTGCAGGATCTGCACACTCTCCCATTCCCACAACACCGTCTTCTTCTCCGCCGATGGAACCTACCTCGGCCTCAATGGACAGTCCTGCTTTGTGCGCAGCCTCCACTAATTCCTTGGTCTTTTCAACATTTTCCTCGATTCCGAAGTGAGAACCGTCGAACATGATGGAAGTAAAGCCTGCCTTAATGCAGGAATAACATCCGTCGTAGGAACCGTGATCCAAAATGAAGAGCTACCGGCACAGTAATTCCCAGGCTCTTATCCATAGCCTTGACCATAGCAGTTACGGTTTCAAAACCGCACATATACTTTCCGGCACCCTCGGATACACCAAGGATTACAGGGGACTTGGCCTCTTCACAAGCCAAAAGGATGGACTTTGTCCACTCCAGGTTATTGATATTGAACTGAGGAACCGCATAGTGGGAAGCCAGCGCTTTATCCAACATTTCCTTTGCATTAACTAACATATTTTTCCTCCTTGAAAAAGAAAATTCTTTTTCTATTGGTAAATCTCCTCCATAAATGGGATGGGGAGAGTGTAACACATTTTTAAATCCTAGGAAAGCAAGAAATGAGAAACGGTCATCTCCATATCCTTTACGGAACAAACGGTGTTGTGACGAATCTCTCCCTCTTCCACTTCCTTTACCGGAGCCGGAATAGGCTCCTTCCAAAGCTTCTCCAAAAGCCTCGATCCCTTCAAAAACATCCTTAGGTACCGGCTCCTTTAAAGCCTTTAATACAGTCTGGGAGAACTTATAAGGACTGGCTGTAGAAACCACAAGGCACTTGTCCCGTCTTCCCTGCTCATAAGCATAGTGGTCTGCAACCACCTTGGCTACTGCGGTATGGGGATCCAGAACATAGCCTGTTTCCTTATAAGTCTGGAAAAATACTTTGACTGCCCTCCGCTTCCTTTCCGTATCCGCTGTAAAAGTCCTTCAGTTCCCTTGCTATCGTCTCGGAGATACGATATTTTCCCTTATCCTTCAGCTCATCCATCAATCCCTTTACACTCATCCGCATTTTTTTTCCTGCAAAAATACAGGAGTCTTTCCAGATTTGAAGAGATCAGGGATATCCATAGAAGGAGAGGTAGTAACATGGAAGGGACGATTTTTTTGTCATAAATTCCGGTACGGAAAAAGTCTGTTAAAACCTTATTGTCGTTGGAAGCACAAAGAAGCTTTCCTAATGGAAGTCCCATCTGTTTAGCGCAGTATGCTGCCAAAATATTTCCGAAGTTTCCGGTAGGTACGGATACATTTAAAGTCTCTCCCGGCTTTAACTCTCCTAGCTGTAGCAAACGGCAGTACGCATAAACATAGTAAACGATTTGCGGTACCAATCGACCGATATTGATGGAGTTGGCAGAAGAAAGTCTATAGCCCTTATCCAAAAAGTTTTTTTCCTGATAAGCCTTGTCGGAGAAAAATCTTTTTTTCACACCGCTTTGCGCATCATCAAAGTTTCCAAGAATGGCTGCAACATGGGTATTCTCCCCTTTTGTGCCCGCATTTGCCGCTCCTGGAAGGGAGAAACCCCATCCTTCGGGTAAAAATACAATAATCTCACAGCCTTCCACATCGCAGAAGCCTTCCATTGCCGCCTTTTCCGGTATCTCCGGAGGTGGCGGTAAGAATCACAATCTTCTCCTGAATCTGATTCTTTTTACAGCTTACCTTCATCAGATAGGGAAGAATGGATAAAAGCCATATCCTTAAAAAGCCAAGGTTCTTCCATGGAAAAAGCTCCAGGTAATAGCTATCACCCTTTTTACTACAGGGGCAATTTCTTTGGTGGAAAATTTCTCGTCGTAAGCAGAATTAATGCAGTAGCGTAATTCTTCCTCCGTAAAATCCGTAAGATAAAGCTTCATGATTTCATACGCCAAGTCTTGGTAGGATAACTTAGCGTAGTCCTCAAGAGACTTTTCCAGCTTAGGCATTTCTTTCGGTACAAAAAGTCCCCCGTCCTTGGCCAGTCCCTGGACAATTGCTAAAGACGGACTTACATTCTCTTCTCCTCCACGAGTGGATTGATATACCATATTTTTCTCCTTTACTACTCAGTTCTTAACAAACTTTCAATCTTTGTTTTCACAAGATCAAAGGCAACATCATTCATTCCGGAATTCATCACAATATCCGCCTTGGCTCTGGTAGGCTCCACATAAAGATAGTGCATAGGCTTTACCGTAGTGAGATACTGTTCAGAAATATCCTCCACCTGGCGCCCTCTTTCCTTCACATCTCGAATAATTCGCCTTATTATTCTTTCGTCCGCATCCGCTTCTACATAAATTTTAATATCGAAGAGGGAGCGTAACTCCGGATTTTCCAACACCAAAAATTCCTTCCACCAGGATGATGTTCTTTGGCTCCACAGTAAAACACTGCTCTGTTCTATTGTGGGTACTAAAATCATAGGTGGGGGAAGAAATACTTTCGCCCCGTCTTAATGCCTTCAAATGCTTAATCAACAGATCCGTTTCAAAAAGCATCCGGATGGTCGTAGTTAGCCTTTTGACGGATAGCAAAGGGCACTCCGTCATTGGACTTATAGTAATTATCGTGATAGAGGACTGCAACATCCTCCGGAAAACACTCTTTGATCCTCTTGGTAAAGGTGGATTTCCCGGAACCGGAACCTCCTGCAATACCAATCATTACCGTTGAAAACATAGTCTCCCCTCTTCCTCTTAAACTTCCTACAGAATATCCTAGTTCAATTTGTTTGTAAACCTCTTAGATATTTTTTTTCCCCATGCCTAAAAAGGCCAGACTGAAAAGAAATAAGAGCAGAAAGCAAAGCCCCAAACCATAATGAAAATATCCCTTTGTTCTGCACCAGTAGAGTCCGTAAAAAACCAGCAAAAAGCTGATAAATTCCAGTACATAACTCAAGGCAGTGGAATAAGCCGTGTTTTTTCCCAAGCAACTGCAAAAGATTCCCAAAGAAGTACAATATAAGGCGGAAAAAATAAAAAACAGGAAATACAAGAGAACCATGCTATTGGAAATTCCTCCATAAATATAGAGTGTGGCCAGGAAAGGGACTGTGGAGGATAGTAAGGTGATATGGGTAGACATATAGCTGATAAGCTTTCCATGCAGAATCGTCTTTTTCCGTGCAATCCGTACATAAAAAGTAGAGCCAGGTTATTCTGTTCTCTTTCCTGGGTGATGCTGGAGGCACTTAAGGCGGGGGCCAATAGCAAAAGAAAAACAAAAAGTCCGCTTCCTACGTAATAATAAAAACGATTAAACATGGCATAGCGAATCTCTCCCGTCTGCTGAGCATTCAAAGAAATATAGTATAAATTTCCGAATAAAAAGTACAAAAAAAGCAATAGGTTGGTGAAGAAAAATCAGCATAGGCAGAAATAAACTTCTGTTTCCCAGCAAACTATCCTTAGTCCATATCGGATTCTCTTTCATAAGATAAAAGACTCCTTTCCTCTTGGGATTTTTTTGAAACAATACCCCTCGATACTTCCCTGTTCTCTATAGAAGGAATAAAGGGAAATTCCACTTTCTACTATCGTTTCCAAAAGCTTAGCCTCATCCTCCCGGCTTCCCGAGAATCCCACACGAATTTCATTTTCCCGTAGGCTGATGGATCTTACCTTAGGCTCATTCTTTAAGACCTGCATAAGTCCTGTGCTTTTCCCTCTGACTTGGATAATAATGGGATTTTGCAAGCTAAGCTCTCTGGTAATCTGGGATACAGAGCCGCTACGAATCATTTTCCCCTGATGCAGAAAGCCCAGGTGGGTACAGAGATCGGACACCTCCCTAAGGATGAGCCGGTCATGAAAAATGCTTCTTCCCTGACTTTGGTAGTCTAAAAGCATGGTTTTAATTTCCTCCAAAGTTCTTGGATCCAAACCCGCCAGAGCCTCATCAATAATCAAAATTTTTCGGATCATGCAAAATAGCCCGGACGAAGGAAAGCTTTTGCAAGACAGCCTTGGGCAAAAGCTCCATACCGCTGTCCTCCCAGCCCAAAAAGACCGGACATTTCCAAAAGTAAACGGATTCTCCCTCGAATTCTGCTTTCCTCCATGGAATAACAGGAGGCAAAAAAATTCCAAATATTCTCCCACTCTCATCTGTGGATAGGCTCCCGGAATATTGGGAACATAGCCCAGTCTTCGCTTGAGTCTTCGCAGTCCGGAGCCGGCCTCCATATCATCTATCATGATTTTACCGCTGTCTAAAGGATAAAGCCCCATCAGAAGATTGACCAGGGTTGTCTTTCCGGTATCCGGAAGTCCCAGTAAGCCAAAAAAATCTGTCCGTCGGAAACCTCCAGGGAAAAAAATCTTCAATCACCTTGATACCGCCATAGCCTTTTTTTACGTTTTGGAATTGAATCATGCATCCTCCTTCGCCAAGACATAAATCTGAGGCAGATATTGCCGGATTTGAGGAGAAACATTGCTCTCCTTGGGAACAAAACGGATATTCAATTCCTTTTTCTCGCTTAAATAGGGAGCAAGCTTCTCCCCTTCCAAAGTTCCATCCTTGGAGGGCAGAAGATCAAAAGCCACCCGTCCTGTAATTATAAAGAGCCATATTTCCCCGGAAATTTTGCAAAAGTTTTCCCTCCTCCAAGGAAATATTCTCAAAACGAATTCCTTCGATACTTTGTTCCTCTCCCAGCTGATAGTGAATCTCCAAAGGAATCATGGGATTCATGGTATTGGACTGTAAGTCATACTCTCCACTGGAAACTACAGGATCTCTGGAAAGAGCGTTGTATTCCACAGTGCTTCCTTCCTTACGATCGAGGCTTATGGACTGGGTCAGAATATGCACGCCATAGTTTTCTATATTTTTTTCTCTTCCGTAAAGCCCAGTTGCTCCTCTCGAATAAAGCCGAAAAAGCGAGCATCCGGAAAGTAGCCGTGCATTCTTTCACTTAAGATATAACGAAGGAAGTTCTTTCCGTTTCCACTACTGATCAGGGTACTGCTGTACTCGTAATCTCCAACAGGTACCGCTATACTCTCCAATGTAGAGAGATCCAGCTCCGCTCCACTCTCCCATTTTCCGCACTTGACCATACGACCGAAGAGGTAGAAAAAACAATCATAAAAACTATAATCCGTAGCGTTCTTTAAGCTTCCGCTAAGCTTCCCTTGATAATAATGAATCTGCCCCTGAATTGCCCCTTGCTGTTCGGAATTTTTTTGTTAATGTTAAAATAGTGGGGTGAAAATGCATCACTTTTTAAAAATATGAATCAAAGACTCTTCTCTGTCCCTTTGAATATCCATACGATGGAGGTTTTTCCTTTTGCAAAAAGCTCCGTCAGATCTCCCGTAAAGTCCATGCCCTTAACAATGGGGTTCACCGTATATTCCGGCTTAATGGACAGACTGATATTTTTTTCATCCGGAGAACGAAGGTTAATATAGTTTTGTTCCTCCACGGAGTTTTCACTGATTTGCGAAAGCTTCAGGTAGGAAAGAAAGCGGCCGTTAAAGCGGGTTCCCATACCTAAGGACCAGACAATCACTCCTAAAAAAACAGGGAAAAATAACAATAAGCTGAGACGATAATATTTCAGATTTCTCTGCGAACGCATCAGTAAATACAGTCCGGGACCAAGGAAAAGAAGGGCTGGAAAAAGAATGGCAAAATACAGTACCAAGGAGGGAAGCTTACTGAGGTCCGACAGATTCATCAGCTCCTCCAAATCCCAATATTGTTTTAAGCTTTTCTCCGAAGCGGAAATCGAAAGGCTGTCCAAGCGGTTCTGTCCATAGAGGGCAAGGAGGAGTCTTCCCACATAGGAACTATCCTCCGTAGCATATCGCTCCACCTCCGTTAAGTCATAGCCCAATACCGCAAGTAAACCGTTTCCCCTTTGTAGAACGGATAGATAAGGCTGATTCTCCGAGAACAAGGCCTCTCTTCCGCCCCTAAACTGTACCGGAGAGCTTTGCAAAGATACTGTACTCCCGGAAGCTAAATCTCCTTCTGTCCCAAGGTGTAGGGAGCGCTCCTGAAAATCCAGTTCCTTTTCCAGTAAAGCAGCATAATTATCTCCCAGAGTTTCTCTTCCTCTTTCTCCTGAAAGAGAAAATAATACTACTCCCCCCTGTTCAATATAGGAATTGATAAAGTTTTCCTGCTCCTTAGACAGATCTGAAAAACGAATATCCCGAATAATCAATAAATCCAAGAGAGAAAGAACGGATTCTTCCTTGGGAAAACTTTCCGCCTGAAAGGAAAAGGTTCTGCTTTCTAAAAGACCGTTATTGACTCTGGCGTTGTGTAGATAGCCTATTCCCTCTCCCTGAGAAGAAAGAATCCCTACAAAAAGCTCTGCGTCCGTTCCGGAAATATCCAAGCCAACTCTTTGGCTGTTAATCTGCTCTCCCGCTTTATTCTCTATGCTAAGAAGCATCTGATTTACACCGGTAGGAAGGCTCAGGTTTTTTACCAAATCTTTTTTGCTGTTCCCTTCCACCACCAGAGGATAAGAATATTCTACGATGCTTTGGTTAGATTCCGCAAAAAGTACCCTTAGGTTTCCGGAAAAAACCTGTTCCTCCGTATTTTCCAAAGTAAGAAAAAGAGGCAGGCTTCTTCCTGACTTCGCCGTATTTTGTATTCCATACTGGTAGCTTAAATTCAGATTTTCCGCTCTTCCCTCTTTTTCCCGTTAGGAAAAGGAAGAAGAGAAAGGCAAAAAAAGCAATACCTTCTTTCCCATTTCTCCCTACTTTCTCTCTCTATCTTTTCTTTCTCTTTTTATCAGGCTTTCTATCTGCTCTACTTTCCAATCTTTTCTCTTTGCTCTCCGCCACCCTGTTGCTTCTTTCTTCTCCCACCGTTTTATCGGAAAAGCTCTTGGCTTCTTCCGTATACTTCAGCGGAAGTGTTACCGTAAAGCGGGTTCCCCCATATCCGACTGCACTGTAATATTTCCATGGTGCATATCCACAATGTTTTTCACAATGGCCAGTCCAAGACCGGTACCTCCTGTACTAAGAGATCTGGAATACTCTACCCGATAAAATTTATCAAAGAGAAGCGGAAGTTCCTTCTCCGGAATCACATAGCCGAAGTTTAGAACCTGTACCGACACCGCTTCCTTTTCTTTACGAAGGCGAATTAAGACACGCTTTCCCTCTGCACCGTATTTAATGGCATTGCTAATCAGGTTATCAAAAAGTCTGGCCAAAAGGTCACCATCCCCCTCAATCAAAAGGGATTTTACATTGGCGGAAAAAAATCATAGGCAAGATTGTTTTTTTCTCAAAAATTTGGATAGCTTTCTTCCACAAGCTGAGATAAAAGCTGTACCAGATCCAGCGTACTAATATTCATGTTCAGCTTCCCATAGGATAATTTGGTAAAGCCAAAAAGCTCTTCGATTAGCTTTTGTAAACGGAGAGCTTTGTTATAAACGATTTCAATATAGTGTTTTTTCATTTCCTCCGGAACCATCTGGTTGTTTCTTAGTAAATCCAGATAGCCCAAAATAGAGGTTAAAGGAGTCCTTAAATCGTGGGCGATATTGGTAATCAAATCCGTTTTTAGATTGTTCATTCTCCTCTCTTTTTCGATATGAGCGGACAACTCCTCTTCCATCAAACGGATACTTTCCGCAATATGGGCCAACTCTCCTTCGCCGGAGATAGCGATTTTCCGTATGAAAAATCTCCTGCGGAAATCTGCTTTACACCTCGGGCAAGAGTTTCAATATCTTTAGCGGTTTTCCTTTGCAGGAACAGGAAAATAATGGTGAAAAATCAAAATCCCCACCAAAACAAAAAAAGAAGAATACTTACGGTACTGACAAAGGCGAAGCGCTGCACCAGGGGATTATCATTTCCCATCTGCACCAGGTAATTGGTATAAGACCCTATATTTAAAACCAGGAAGCACTCAATTACCGCTGTAAAAAGAGCGGAGATTCCCACGTGAATCAGTACCTGCATTAAATAGCCCCTACCAAAATGGTGGGGTAAGCTAGTTTTCTTCAACGGTAAAACCCCTACTTTTTCAATCTTATAGCCAACGCCCCAAACCGTGGTGATAATCTTGTCCTCTCTCTGATCCTCTTTCATCTTTCCTCTCAGACGACGGATGTGTACCATAACCGTATTATTGGCCTCATACACCTTTTCATTCCAAACCTTTTCAAAAATCTCATCGGTGGAGAAAACTTTTCCGGGATGAGATGCCAAAAGGAAAAGGATGTCAAACTCGATGGGGGTAAGCTTAATGTCCTCATCGTCAATCAATACCTTATGATTGTCCTTATTAATCAGCATATTCCGAATATGAATCTCATTATTCACATAATTGGGACCCGCATTGGGATTTAACTGGGTATAGCGTCTTAACTGAGACTTTACCCTGGCAGTAAGCTCCAGTGGATTAAAGGGCTTTTGTCACGTAGTCATCCGCCCCGCCGGTTAAGCCTACAATCTTATCCAAATCCTCAGACTTTGCAGAAAGCATAATCACAGGAATATTGGAGCTTTCCCCGATCTTTCGGCACATTTCCAGCCCGTTCATTCCCGGCATCATCACATCCAAAAGCACCAGATGAATCTCTTCCTGAGACAAAATCTGTAAGCCTTCCTCCGCATTATATGCCTTAAATACCTTATATCCGTCAGACACCAAGTAAATTTCTACTAACTCGGCAATCTCTTTCTCATCATCTACTACCAATATATTAATCTGCTGCATACTACCTCCTTAGCACAATATGTCATAGTGTACTGGATATTTATGAAAAAAGAAAGACTATCTACTTTCTAAGTTCTTGCATTTTCGTTCCGAAAAACTTAATTTTTATCTTTTGATAGTTTTTTTCTTATCTCTTAAGATTTACTTTTTTTATTTTTTTCTTTTCTCTGTTAAGAAGCAATATCTATCTATCTTAAAAATTATAGTTTTACTCTAAAATCTCTAGAGGGATAATTCCCTAAAATCCTAAAATCAAGCCCCTCTTCCTGTAGGCAGGACAAGGCATTCAAGACTTCCTTTTGCTCTAAATTCCCTAAAAAGTCTACATAAAAAGCAATAAGAAAAATTCTCCGTCCCCCACCGGTCTTGACTGAATCATGGAAAGCGTCAATCCGTTAAATAAGAAATTCCCTAAGATGTGATAAAGGCTTCCCACTGCATGGGGTAAAGAAAAGGAAATGCTAATCTTTCCAGCATCATTCGTAAAAAAATGCCTCTCTTCCTAAAAATAAAAAAAGCGGGTGGTGTTTTCTTTCTTACTAAGGTTTTCCTCTAAAATGGATAGCCCGTATTCCAAAGCGGCTTCCTTGCTACAAAGCACTGCGGCACCCCTCTCTCCCTGCTCCTTTAGGCTTTTTGCTGCAATCGCCGTATTCAAGCTGGGAACAGCTAAAATCTGCGGATATTTTTTTGAAAAAAATCTGCGCACTGGGACAGGGCCTGGGGATGGGAGTAGACTCTTTTTGATATCGGAGAAAGTCTCCCCCGGAACTGTTGCCAAGCAATGGGCAACCGGAAATTCGATTTCCTGTACCACATAAAGCTTAGGATGCTTTGCCAGAAGATCAAAGTTATCCTGCACCATGCCGTAGGTGGAATTTTCCATGGGAAGGATGCCAAAATCCGCTCTTCCCTCTTCTAAAGCCAAGAGCACATCCTGAAAATTTGTGCAGGCAAGCATACTTTCTTTTTGGGAAAAAAATGTCTTTCCCGCAAGGAAGGAATAGGCTCCCTCCGCTCCCTGGTATGCCAAGCTTTTTCCGGAAAAGGGAAGGCTTTTCAGCTTTTGAAAATCCGCAGAATATCCTCTTCCCCTATCCAAAAGCATGCCAATCTGTTTTTCTTCTGGACATACTCATCATTTCCTGGAAAAAGCTCTGTAATGGACTCTTGTGAGTTTGGATCCTCCACATAACTGCGTACAGCCTGCAACTTTTCCTTTTCCCTTTTGCTGTCCAATACTGCCTTTCCGGTATCCAGCTTAAACTTTGCCACCTCTTCCACAAGTCTCATCCGCTTTTCGAAAAGATGAACAATCTCCCGATCCAGTATGTCTAACTCTTTACGAATCTCCAAAAGATCCATGCAGCCTTCCTCCTCTATATCTCGGTGACTTTTTGTCATGTCTTTTGAGAAAGCTCCTTGGCTTCCTTCTCTTTCAGCTCCGCAAGCATCTCCCGAATCCGCTCCTTGGTATACTCCGCAATATTCTTTCTATCCTCTTCAGAAAGCTCTGACAAATTTATGGGCTTTCCGAATTGCACATAAACCTTGGCGCTGTGCAGTCTGGGAAAATCCTCTTCCATAATCCTTCTGGTATTAATCATGGCCACCGGAACAATCTTACAGCCGCTCTTTTCCGCAATCTTAAAGGAGCCTGCCTTAAACTCTCCCAGCTCCAGCTCAGACTCTCCCTTAGTTCTGGTACCTTCCGGGTAAATCCACATGGAAATGCCGGCATTCACCTGCTTAATAGCCTCAATAATCACTTGAAGATTTTGCTTTAAATTTTCCCTATCCAAAAAGAGACAATGCAGCTCTCTCATCCATAACTCTATGTTGGGGATTTTGGCAATTTCCTTCTTGGAAATAAAGCCGGTAGGACGGGGCAAAATGCTGTAAGCCACCACAATATCAAAGTAAGAACGATGATTTCCGATAAAAAGCACCGCCTCCTTCTCCGGAATCTCCTCTAAGCCTTCCACAATCAGTTCCACCTTACAAATCTTCAAAATCTGCTGTAATTTTCTTCTGACAATAGAGAGGACCAAGGCATCTCTTTCCGCCCCCTCTTCCATTTTTCGTATAGAAAAAATACGCAGGGTTCCGAAGCTTAAAAAAATCGCCAAAACCAGTACAACCAAAACCAATGAAAGCATAGACTCTCCTTTACTTTTGAAAAATTCGATTCTACAGCTCTCCTCTCTAAAGAAAAGACCGTAAAAAACAAGAACTGTTACAAAAATCAAAATCCACTACTTATAACACATCCGAAAAATGCGGTCGAAGAGAACGGAAAAAAAGCGTAAAGAAAACAAGAATAAAAACAGCTGTCACGCCCCAGAAATACAGGCTTAAGCCCGGTCTTTCAAAGAACCAGTGGCCGGTAAGCATGGAATCTCGGTAACCTGCCACAATATAGTACATGGGATTTAACTTTAAAATCCACTTTACCATAGGAGCCTTCCCGGTAAAGAGGGTTTCATCATACATAATCAGGGGTCATCCAAATCCCAAACTGCAACAAAAATTCCCACAATCTGCTGCATATCCTTAAAAAAAGACGGAAACCGCAGAGGTAAAGAAGGATAGAGCCAGAGCATAAAAAAAGCTGTTGCAAAGGAATAGAAGAACACCTGCGGCCAGGTAATCAAAATAGGCTCTCTACTAAACAGGGCAAACAAAAAAACATGACCAGCAGGAAGAATAGGTGTACCAAAGAACAGCTGATTAACTTAATAATCGGTAAAAGCTCAATAGGGAAAACCACCTTTTTGACCAGATACTGATATTCCTGCAAAATCCCCGTGTTCATATTCATCACTTCCGAAAAAGAAGAACCAGGGCACCATTCCCGGAATTAACCAGGTAGTATAGGAAACATTGGGCACAGGGAGGGCTGGATTTAAAAGCCGTAGGGTCCAAAGATAAAAAGCATAAATTGCAATGGTCACCAAAGGCTGAATCAACATCCAAACCGCCCCAAAGTACGAGCCTACAAAGCGCTTGCGAAAATCCGCAAAAAGCCAGACTCAAAAATCATTTTTCTCTTTTTCTTTACATTCTTTAAGAAGGGTAAAAAATCCCCGCATGCTATTCCCTTTTCTGCTATTCCTATATAATCCAAAGGAGATATCAAAGATTTCCTACAGGATACTCCTTATGAACAAAACGCCAAGTCTAGTGTAAAAAAACAAACTGATGTAAGTGTATAAAAAGAAATGAAAGATTCGCAAGAATCTGGAAGAAAAGGACAGAAGATACTATCCTATCCCCCCTCTTTCCCACCCTTTTGCTTGGCATAAAGCAAAGGATAAAAAGAGGCAACACCGGCAAAAAATATCTTCCCTGTACGCCTAAGACATAGTCCGTACGCTTTGGCGTATAGGCAAAAAGCATAGAAGACAAAAATCAAAAACAATAAGTCCCAAGGGAATCAGGAAAAGAAGGATTCTTTGTAAAACATGAAGCTTCTTCCCCTGCATTTCCTCCCTCTCCAAAGATTCCTGCAAGGACAGGGGCAAATGCTAAAAAAAGTACCACCAAGGGAAGCGGGAAGGATAGACGATGGTCAAACTGTCCCAAAGGACGACCTATCAAAAGTATACCAGTACTCCCTTCCCTTGATAAAAAATGTATTTCTTAAAATCTTTAAATACACATCCGGCTGGGCAAGAATTTCTCTTCGATTATAGGTTTCCATGCCTCCGTCCTGTCCCACAATATTGGAAAGATTCACGATATCCTCCTGTGGACGAACATAACGACTAAAGGCATCCAGATTGACTAACAAGAGGGGAAGAACTATGGACAGACCGATGGCAAATATCCCGATAAAAATAAAGCCAGGGAGAAGAGAATCGTTTAAAGGAAACCATCACGCAAAGTAAAAAAACAAAAGGGAATACACCATCTTGCAAGGGGAAAGCGCTATGGCAATCAGGCAAATCCATACAATCTCCTTGATGCCTAACTTCTCCTCCCTAAACTGGTATTCAAAAACCAAAGATAGGAAGAGAAAGCTTAAAGCCAAGATATAAGCATCATAGGACATGGAGGAAATCAGTTCCAAAGTCATGGGGAAAAGACTGATGGAAAAAAGGATTTCCTTCCCCATCGGTATTTTTTCTATGGCCAGACTTCCTAAAATACTAAAAAAGAGAAGGTTAAAGAATCTTCCGAAATATAAAAGGGTAAAGCGGGAACCGTAGAGGATTCTGGCAAAGGAAAAAGCCCAGTGCGGGAAAAAAGTAAGCCAAAGGGGTGGTCTTTACCGGTTTTTGCAGGGTAAAGCCATAGCCCTTTTCTTTGGCAAAAAAGGAGGCCTGCTGCCGCTCTTCTATCTGTGCCCTATCAATATGCATGCCGAAAACCGTAGCATCCTCCGGCTTCCCATCTCCGGTCCAGTCATCAATCTCCTCATCTTCCTTCCGGATGCGAAGATTTCCATCTTTATCATACAGTTTTCCCCCCTGTCCCAGCATTTCCGAAGACAGCGCATAGGCACTGACATAATGCAAGACCTCATCCGGAGCGGACAAGGGCATTAAAACAAAGGAGTAAAGGGAACCAAGAATCATCATGCTCAGAAAATAAATCTGGGCAAGCTTCATTTTCCTACGAAAAAGAAAGAAGAAAAAAATCCTGCTGCAAAGGCAATGGAAATCAAACTAAGAAAAATGCACTCCCGAAAAAATACGGGGTGCTCCCTCCACAAGCTTAGTAGATTCGTCATTTACAATCCTCCTGCTCTTTTTTCAAGTGCTGAATCCTATCTCTTTCTTCTCTCTCCTTTAAGGCCATATCCTGCACGATTCGATTCACCTTTTCCTCCAGCTTTCCCAGTTCCACATGGGTATGAAAAGAGCCGTAAAAGCAGAATAAAAAAATCACCAATAAAAAGAGAAAGTTCGGGGTGGAATAAATCCCCAGGCTCATTGCCATAAAATCCGGCACAAAGGGAAAGATGGCAAAAACAAGTAAGAGAATGGAAAAGAGTAGCCAAAAGATACTCTCCTCAATTCTCATTTTCGACTTCCTGATAGAACGATGTAAAAACAGAGTGGTTCCCAGGCAAACCAATAGGATAATTACTCTAAACAAAGGACTCATAGATTGCTTTCTTTCCTTTCTTTGGAAAATTTCTTCCGAAAGTACTGAGGATTCACGGTAAAGGCAAAAATCCAGCTTTTCGGGAGCTTATGATAACGTTTTTCCCAATTGATACCCAAGAAAACGAAAGACAGTTTTATAAAGAAAGGGGAAAATCAAAAGAGCTTTTTTCTCCTGCCAAAGCTTTCCTATGCTCTTTTTCAGGTACTTCATTCCTTCCTTTTCTGCCGGAATTTTCGAAAAGATTTCCCTATAGTCTCTGTGGGACACTCCCAGATCAAAGTTTCTGTGGAACTGCTCCATGGCGGAAAAATGGTGAGAATGCCAAACCTCCGCCCTTGGGCAGTAGGCTGTTTTTCCTCCCGCCTCCTGCATCCTTGCGGCATAAATCATATCCTCATTAAAAATGCTGGGCTCAGAAAAGCCTCCAAGGCTTTGAAACAAATCCTTTTTATACATGCAACAGACATTGGACTGGAAAAAGCATTTGATACCAAGCTTCGGCAACTGCTCTATCCCGCAAATCTTCGGCTCAGTCCCATAGTTAAAGCTCCGGGAAAGCACCTCGTCAAAGGAGCTGTTCTCGTCGGTAAGCTGTCTGGCGTATACCGCTCCGATTTTTCTCCTCCCAAGAAAAATGCTTCCAGCAGTTCCTTCGTACAGGAAGTTCCCTTGGGAACTGCATCCTCCGTCATACAAAGAAAAAAAGGCGCATCCGAAAAAGATACCCCTAAGTTTCTGGCGTAAGCATGGTCAAATTCTTCTTTCTTGATATGTTTTAAAAGGTAAAGCTCCGGATTCCTTCCCTCCAATAAGGACTTGGGAAAAAGAGCTTCTTCCGTGTTAATCAAAATGATTTTTCGTGGAGGAACTTCCTGCTTTTCCAGGGCATCCAACAATCTTTTGCATTTCTCATCCGGCTTATAAGTGGGGATGATGACGTCATAGTTTTGCTTCTGACTTTGGGCATTTTCCTGCATTTCCTACCTCCTTTTGGCATTTTAACATGGGCTTTTGAGAAAAGAAAGGTATTGTTTTGGCTTCTACTTTCGCTACAGGTTTCACTTCTCCTTTTGCTCCGCTATAGCTCTTCGCCTCATGAGGAAGAAACCGCGAATGAACTGTCCTTAAATTCTCCCTTCCCGTGTCCCGTAACAAAGAAGAAAAAGGAACAAAAAGACCATCATAAATAGAAAATGCAAACTGCCGTAAAAAAATCCTCCCATAGCTACCACCGGATTTACCGTAAAGAAGGAAAGCAGGCTGGCAATACCATAGCCGATAAATACCCATTTTTGCTTTCGCTTTAAAAATCAAAAAGATAGTACTCCGTGTTGGCCAAGGCATAAAAAGGCACCTCCCAAAAATCAAAATGCAGAAGGTCCATCTCTCCCCGTAAACTTTCCGGAAAAAGCCGCTGCCAGGATCCACTCCAAAATGCTGAGAGCCAAGCCGGAAAAAAATCAGGGCCAAAAGAAAAAAAGTACCAAGGACAGCAAGGCTACCTTTTTAAACAAGGCATTTTCCTGCTTTCGGAAGGCCTTTTCCTTTCCTTCCTGAAAAAAAGCACTGCAAGATGGGGAAGGGCAGGGGCGGATAATAAAGTTGGCCAAAAGATAAATGAAGTTTCCGGGCATAAAGAGGAGATTAAAAAAATACCGGAACGGGAAGAGCCGTAGACCTGATCCACCGCATATTTACTGGAGGAAAAAAACATAGAAGTCTAAGAATACGGAAAGAAAGAGGGTGAAAACCTCCTTCCAAAAGCTTTTGATAAGGCCAACTTATTCAGGGGCTTTTCTTCTCCCAAAAGGCTCCGTAGCTCTCAGAGGAAGATAGGAAAAAGAGAAGGAAGGAGAAGAGCTGTGCCAGATTCATAGCAATGGCTCCCAAGAAAAGATTTTTAGTGGTGCCAAGAAAAAAATCAACAGAGCCAAGACGGAAAAAAACAGTGCGAAGAAACATGGACTGTCCAGCCTTATACAAAATGCCCCTTCTTTTGCAGCTCCGACTCATAGACATCACAAAAAGGCATCCCCTATTTTAAAAAGGCATAGGAAAAAAATAATATCAGACTCTTCTCCCCGCTATAAAGACCGCTACCGTACTGAAAAAAAGAAGAAAAAAAGCACAGCAAAAATCAGAGCCAATCCTCCGGTAAAGCTGCGAAACTGCCTATATTGTCGGAAAGAAAACTCTCCCTTCATATCCGTGATATGAAAAGGCCGAAGTCCAAAGTAAGCCACAATGAAAAACTGTTGTCCCAAAGTAGAGTAACCGAAGCCGAAGATTCCCCCCTGCTCCTCTCCTCCCAGGCGAAGGACAAAGAAAGCCAGCACCATGGAAGCCAGTGCATAGCACATACTGCCTATGCCGTTCCAAAAGCACATCATTTTTTTCATAAAGGAAGGCTTGTGCCCTCTTTGTTTTTTTCCACTGACTCTACACTCATTACGCTCTTCTACACTACTTTCTATTCTTTAAAGCGCCGCTTGTATAAACGCTCTCCAATTCCACGGAAGTTCCCGGTTTAAAACTTAGCTCTTCTTCCCTTTATTTTTATCCCTTTATATTTTTGTATTCCCGAAAAACAAGATGGACAAAAGCACTCTAGTCATATACTTTGCCGCATTCCAGGGCTTTAGGTAAGACTCTCCCTGCCGTCTTTCCCGAATTTTTACCGGTACTTCGGAAATCGTCATTCCCGCCAAAAAGTAAATGAGCCAAGGTATCCGGCTCCGGAGAGAAATTCCGTTCTCTGGAAAAGCGGAGAATGGCTTCTCGTCCATAAATCCGAAGTCCGCAGGTGGGGTCCGTCAGTTTTGTTCCGGTTCTTAAAAGAATAGCCAGGCTGATTAAGGCAGAACCGAAGTCTCGTAAAGAGCCTCCTTTTTTCTTTTCCAAAAAACGGGAACCGCAAACAATGTCCACGCCATTTTCCGCTTCCTCCAGCAAAGCCTCCACATCCTCCGCCCGGTGTTGTCCGTCGCCGTCAAACTGCAAGGCATAGGCATAGCCCCTTTGATCCGCATAGCGCATACCGGTTTGAAAACAGGCCGTTAAGCCGAGATTTTCCGGGAGGGCAAGGTAGGAATAGCCCTTTTTTTGGCAAAGCTCCACAGTCCCGTCCGTGGAACCGTCAGAAACAATAATATAATCCGCCTCAGGATCTGCGGATAAAATGTCTTCCACTACCCCATCCAGACTTTTCGCCTCATTATAGGCGGGAATAATCCAGAGTAATTTCTTTTCTTCCAACATTTCCTCCTTAGAAGAATTTTTATGCAAAGTTTTTTTATCTATCTTACTTAGGAAAGGTAAAAAAATCGTCATAATACTTTCCGTAAAAACCATAACGGATACTGTCTTCCGCCTTTGGGGAAGCAAAATCCCCTATCAACTTTGCTCCAGCCTCCGTAGCTATACCCCCCTCCTCTCCATCAGCATCCCTTTCCGATGCCTCAGAAAGGTAGAAACTTACTGCTTCTTCCACAAAGGGCGCACCTGCCAGCACGGAAAATCCTATGCCGCCGGAAGGTCGGGGATTGATTTCCAGAAAATAAAAGCAGTCCTCCTGCTCTTCATAAATCCACTCAAAAATTCACAAGTCCATAAAGATTCAAAGCTTCCGCAATCCGCCTGCACTGCCTTTCGATGCCTTTTTCGGGTAAAATTTCCACACTGACACCGGCTCCGTTTTTCGTCCGAAGATTTTCCTTACGCACCAGTGCTCTATCCGCTCCCCCATAACCTCGAAAGTAATCCACGGTATAGACCTTCCCTCTCTATTTTTCTTTGGAAAATGTAGTTCTTCTCCTCTTCCCGCCACATCTTATTGCAGAAGAAGCCCAGCTGATCCTCGTCCTCTATCTCGCACAAGCCCTCTGAGGAACGACCGTTTCTTTTCTTGGCAATCATGGGAAAAGATAGATTCTCAAAATCCAAATCTTCATACTCTTCTCCGGGAATCACGGAAAATCCCTCTTCCAGCTTGTCAGAAAGAAATTTACTTAAAAGGTATTTGTCCCGAATCAGACTTAGATCCCCTTGGGAATGCATAGCTGAATGCCTTCCTTAAGAAAAAGTATTCTTATACTTTTCATAAAAATCCACTTCAAATCAATAAGAGGAAATATAGCGGAAATCTTCCAGTCCTTGCATAGGGGCTAAAATTGTATCCAAATATAGCTTTTTCTTCCCGCACCAAGGAATTTCTGCAAAGTCCTTCACCCTTTTCGCCATGGGAATCCACTCTCCGGGATAACAGTCCGCCCCATAAACGGTATAGCCCTTCTTTTCCAATCCCTCTATCACTACCTTGGTGGAAAAGGAGCCTATGGCAGTGCAAAGTATATTTTTTTCATGAACACTCCTTTTTGTAAAATGGCAGAAATCCTATCCACATCGGAGAAATCCAAATCCGGATAGATAGGCAAAGTCAGTACTTCCTCTGCAATTCTCTTGGCTATCGGCGTGCTATCCCCGAAAAACTTTCCTTTATAGCAATCATAGTCGGAAATCAAGGGATAAAAAAATATTTTCTGGGATGAATACCTCCCTTCTCCATAAGAGAAAAATCCGATTTCTTCGTCCCTCTTCCAAAATCCGTACAGGAAGGTAGGCATAGTTTTTCTCCAACCCCTCCTGCTCCTTAGGAAAAATAAGACCGGGGACATCCTTTAACAGGCTTTCGTAATGCCGGTACCGCTTTTCCCTTTCTTTAATATATTCTGCTATATGCCGTAAATTGCAAAGTCCCATAGCGGCGGAAAAATTCATTCATTTTTCCCGTTACAGCCCACCAGCTCCACACTTTCCTGCCCCATAATACCGAAATTTTTTTCAAGGCATAAAAGCTTATGCATAAGCTCCGGATTTTTCTCTCCAATGCAAACCGCACCGCCCTCTATACTGTGAAAAACTTTGGTAGCATGAAAGGAAAAACATAGAAGCATAGCCAAAAGCTCCCTACGCCTCTTCCATGATAGCGTTCCCCAAAGGCGTGGGCAGCATCATAAAAGCACCGGAATGCCGTATTCCTTGGAAATCTTATCCAACTCCTCCACATCGCAAATATGGCCATAAACATGTACCGGAAGAATCGCCACCGTATCCTTGCTAATCAGGGAGCGAAGTTTTTTTACATCTATAGTATAAAACTCCTCTTCAATATCGCAAAACACCGGAGTACAAGCGTTTCGTACAATGGCATGGGTGGTACTGGCAAAGGAAAAGGGAGTGGTAATGATTTCCCCTTTTTTCCCAAGGCTTTCAATCAAAAGTTCTAAAAGCGATATGTCCGTTTACAAATAGCTCCGTATCCTCCACCAAAAAGATAGGTAGAGAGCTCTTTTTTTCAGTTGTTCATGGAATTCTCCCATATTGGTTAAAAAATCGACTTTCCCAAAGTCTTTCCATATAGGGAAGAAATTCCTCCAAAGGAGGAAGGCTGGATTTTTGTAACAAAGATTTCTTCTTTCTTTTTCATTACTTCCTCCTTAAATTCTGTCGAGATTTTTACAATTCTATAGTAATCCCATGAAAATGTAAATGCTCCCTAGTTCTTTTTGGCTTTTTGTGTTAAGGTTCATAGGTATGTTTAGATATGAAGGAGGTTAATTTATGAATCAAGCGAAGAAGATCGCTGCCATTCTGACCCTTATGAGCATCTCTGCCACCCAGCCCTTTCTTGCTTTGGCAAATCCTGTAGAGGGTACAGAGAATGCTATTGTATATACAGAGGAAAATGCTCCCTCCCTGTCTCAGGGACCGGTGGATGGAAACAGTACCGGTACTCCCGCTAACGCAGTAGAAAGTACTGCTCAGGGAAGCACCGCTATTAGCATTGAAAGTCCAAGCATTTCGGTACAGAATTCCGGCGGGGAGAATAATGCCACCGTGCAGGAATCCGCACCATTGGAAAAAACAGAGCTTACCGTAGATGCCATTCGTCCCTTTATGACCACCGATCATGCCGGCGATATGGCCGCTGACCCCGTTTTAAATCTGGTACCTTTGGCAACCTACTATATTTATAATTCCGCAGGAGAGCGTATTGACTACGGCTACAGCCAGGACAACCAGTCCTTTAGTTTTAGCCCTAACGGCTTCCAAAGAATTATGCTGGAGCATCAAAATGTCGGTAGATGGTACTATCGTACCTATTCTCCCTCCAGTTCCTGGGGACCCTGGGCGGCTTCCGGAGAGACCACCCCGGACAAGGGAACTGTTACCGCCATTATGCTAAGAGTCAAGGGCTATACCCATACCATGGGAGAAATCTATTATCGTGCGGTATTAAGTGACGGTACCGTAACGGATTGGGCGAAGAGCGGAGAAGCCTGCGGAAGCTTTTCCGAAGACAAGTACATTGTAGGCTTAAAGATTGCCCTATGGAAAAACGGCGTAGAATTTAGTGGAAAACGTGGTAAGGCGTTAGACAGTGCATATCAGGAGGGACTCTATTTTGAAAATGGAGAACCTAAGTACCAAACCGCCGACAACAGCCCCTATACCGGCTATGCCTTTGACCAGGATTCCAACCAGTACTATTTTGAAAACGGTGTTGCTCAGAGAGGCTGGAAGCTTGTAAACGGCTATCGCATTTACCTAAACGAACAGGGTATTGCCTTAAAGGACTTAGAGCCGATTATGGGTAAGCAGGCTGCCTACAGTATCCGTATTAATAAAGAAACCAGAACCCTCTATGTAATGACCAAGGACGAGAAAGGAAAATTCACTATTCCTTATAAGACCATGATGTGTAGTGTAGGACCGGATACCCCTCTTGGTACTTTCAAGATTTACCAGAAATATCGTTGGCACTTCATGCATAAGGATTGCTACACCCAGTTCCTCTCCCGTTTCTATAAGGGATTTTTGATTCATTCCTTATTGTATGAAAAGGCAGACCCCCACAGCTTTTGATGCCATCAACTACAACTTTATCGATCAGGCTATTTCCGGCGGATGTATCCGTTTAAGAGCCATAGATTCCCAGTGGGTCTATGAAAACTGTAAGAACGGAACCCCCGTAAATGTGTATTCCGATGCCTGGGACAAGGGTCCCATCGAAAAGGATGCCATCATGCAGGCTATCCCCAGAGAGCAGGACTACGATCCTACCGATCCTGTTGTTGCCGGCAAGCAAAGTGCAGAGGATGCCAAGAGTGTAGCTGATTCCAAGAAGGAAGTGGCTAAGGAAGCGGAAGAAAATATCATTGAACCCAATGCCTAAGGGACAAACAAATGAAAACAACCATCGTTATACCAAACTATAATGGAGCTCATTTTTTAGAAAAGTGCATGCCTGCTTTGCTTTCGCAAAGTAGGCAGGACTTTTCTATTCTTTTTGTGGACAATGCTTCCAAGGACGACAGTGAAAAGCAAATCCGCTATTGGATGGAGCAGGATCCGGAGCGGATTTTCCTGATTCAAAATACGGAAAAACACAGGCTTTTGCCACTGCAGTGAACCAGGGAATACTCTGGGCCAAGGAGCAGGGAGCAAGCTATGCCCTGCTTTTAAACAACGATACGGAGGTGGCTCCTGATTTTGTGGAGCAGCTTCTGCTTTTCATGGAAGAAAAAGAAAAAAAAGGAGAAAAGGTATTTGCCCTTTCCTCCAAAATGGTAAAGATGCATGACCCAAGCCTTATGGATGATGCAGGGGATGAACTGTGCCTCTTAGGCTTTCCCTTCCAAAAGAGGTTTAGAGGATGAAGCCTCCCGGTGGACTAGGGCAGAAAAAGGTATTTTTCCGCCTGCGGAGGGGCTTCCCTATACAGTATTCCTCTTTTGGAAGAAACCGGGCTTTTTGACGAAAAACACTTCGCCTACCTGGAGGATGTGGACTTATCCTTTCGAGCCCAGTGGAAGGGCTATTCCGTTTACTACTGCCCCACTGCCCTCTGTAAGCATGTGGGCTCCGGAACCAGCGGCGGTAAATACAGTGATTTCAAAGTAGAGCTTTCAGCCAGAAACTCTATCTTCCTTCTCTATAAAAAAACTTTCCTCTAGGGCTGAAAAATTCTGAACTTCCTGCCTTTCTTACTGGGAATTTTGATTAAGGCTCTTTACTTCCAAAAGAAGGGCTATGGAAAAGCTTATCGAAAGGGCATCTTCAGAGGCTTAAAGGAAAGAAAAGAAATGAAGAAGGTGGATTTCCGGGAAGTGCCTCTTGGAAGAATGATTGCTATTGAGGCAAGACTTTTTAAAAATTGCTTTGTGTATCTTTCAGAGAGAAAGAGGAGAAGAAAAGGGCTGCGCTCCGATGCTGTATAGGCATGAAATCGGGGGCTGACGCTCCGATGCTGTATGGATATGAAATCGGGCACGCTCCCGCTAACCTCGCCGCGTAGCGGATACTAAGCGAAAAACACAGTACCTGTGTTTTTCGCAAGTACCGACGGGCTCAGATTGCCTTCTTTCATGCCTATTCAGCATCGGAGCGTTGCCTTTGATTATACTACAGTTCTGCAACTACGAAGGCGAAGCTAGCGAGAGCGTGCCCCAAATTTAGACCTATATTGCTTAGAAAATTTTTTTTTATTTTTACCTTCCTTTTTCTCTTTAAAGGGTTTAATGCCATTAGTGTTTTGATATCTTTTCTGTTCAGCACCAATGAAAAATAGTATATAGCAGATTGCTCCCAGGGGGATGAGGACTATGAGTTGCCATAGTTCGGTCATTCCTCTTTTTTTCTAATTGTCCTTGGGATAGGTAAACGATTCCTCCCATGAGAAAGGATGCGATAAAGGATGCCAGGCAGTCTTTTTAATTGGGAGAAGAAGCCGTATTGTATCAGTTTTTTTCATTGGGTTTGGAGTTTAAATACAGGCAAAGAACTTCTCCTACATTTTTCCCAAAGAGCATAACGAAGATACCAAAGGGGAAGGTGAGGAGGAGTATTCCTATGCCCAAAATCTTCTTGATAATTTCCAGCTTTAAAAAAATAAATCCGAGCGCCCCTGACTGTTCATCAGTTGCAGATTACACATGTGCAGGGGTAAGAATAAATACGTCACGGAAAGAAAACGTAGATAGGGCAACATGCCTATCCATTTCTTGGTGAGTAGTAAGATGATAAAGGGCTTTTGCCACTGCCATTAATCCAAAAAGGATGGGAAACAGAAGGAAAGCGGAAAAACGAATGGTTTTCCTTGCCATTTCCTGTAAGGTATCCTTTTCCTCTTGCATCTTGGAAAAGGCGGGAAACATTACTCCGGATATCATGGTGGAAAGGGTAGAGGACAGAAGCTTAGGAAACATTTCTCCTCGATTGTAAAGCGCCAGTTCCTCTACCTTGTAGCGTTTTCCGATGACAAGACCATAGATATTTTGCCATATCTCGATCCAAGAGTCCGGAAAAAAGGATTTTCCAGCCAAAATGAAAAAGAGCTGATAAAGAGGAAAGCCTAAATAAAAGCTTCGGTCTCCAAGGGAGGCATAGAAACATAATCAGCATGGTAAAAAAGTAATAGGAAACCTGCTGATATGCCATGGCAAAGGGACCATAGCCCCGATAAGCTAAAAACACTGCCAGCACTCCGGAAAAGAGGGAGGAAAAGAAGCTGGCCAGAAAAATCGGGCGAAACTGCAAAAGCCCTTCCGGCATAGGCCATTTGGATGGAAATTACCGCTCCGGGGAAAAGCAAAATACTCATTTGTCGTAAAAGAGATTCTAAAAACCGGAAGATGGTAAAAACTCTGCCACAAAAAGGGCTTATGCCGTAAAACAGGAGGTAGATTCCTCCGGACAAAGCCAAGGTGAGATAAAACACGGAGGAATAATCTTCCTCTTTAATTTCTTTTTTCTGCATCAACGCCTGAGAAAAACCGGATTGGATGAAGGTATTGGCAATGGTGATAAAGATGCTGATGACACTTACCGCCCCCACCTCTTCCGTATCCAAAATCCGAAGGAGAAACAGGGAGAAAAATCAGCTGTATCCCCTGGTAGGAAATCTGCTCTAGGAAACGCCAAAAAAGGCCGGAAAGGATTTTTCCCTTCCATCCCTCTTTGTTTTGCGTCATTTCTCCCATAGCATTCTCCTTACTATCCTTTGCCTTACTGTCCTTTGCCTTACTGTCCTTTGCCTTACTGTCCTTTGCCTTACTGTCCTTTGATTTTTTTACATTTCTTTTTGCTTTTGCCGAAGCTGCTCTTTCTCTTTCACTGAAAATGCTCTTCTGTTTATTTCTTCCGCTCCATACCGAACTGTTTCTGTAAGAAGCGATAAATCTTAGGACAGTACTGCTCTAAGCGAAGCAAAGTTCTCTCTGAGAAAGACATTTCTTGTAAATAGGCTCTATATTCTTCCTGGTAGATACGGTCAAAAATCTCTTAGGGTTAAGCGCTATAGAAAAAGCTAAGTCTATTGATAGCTTCCTCTACTTCCAAGCTATATTTACCTTTAGCTGCTTCTAAAAAGAGCTTATAGCAATGCTTCATTTCCAAAAGATATTTTTCCTGCTGCTGCCTGCCCTTTTCCCTTTCTGTCCAAGAGCTTTTGCAAATGAAAGCGATAGGCGGTGTATTCCTCAGGCAAGTATACCGCCTTTCCGGCCAATGCCGCCATCAATTCAATAGGTCTGTCTCCCACCGGACAGGCATAATAAAAAAATCCGGAAGCTTTTTCAATTAAACATCTTCTAAAAAAACATTGAAGAAAAAGGCAATCCCCTTAGGATGATTGATAAGTTCTTTGCCCTCCAGAATTTTCCCCTCCTGATAGGGACGAAGTAAGTCCTTAGGGCCTTCACTACCATCGGAGAGCAAAACCTTTGCCGGATGGAAGCAAAGAACAGCCTCTTCTTCTCTTTGCAAGGCTTCCATCTGCTTTTCCAGTTTATCTTCTCGAAGGTAAAAATCATCCCCATCAATCACGGTAACAAATTCCCCTCTGGCTCTGGGAAAAATTAAAAAAATTCCGGTAATATTTCTTTTTCCCCGGGAATACTGATTTTCTGTCTGTAAGATAGGAAAAAGTATCTCCGGATATTTCTCCTGATAAGAACGGATAATCTCCTGACTTCCGTCTGTGGAGGCATCATCATGAAGAAGGATTTCCAAAGAAAAATTCCCCTTTTGAGAAAAGAATACTGTCTAAACACTTTCCGATATAGTCTTTGTGCTGATAAGTCACGATACATACGGAAATTAGCGGTTTTTTTCCTCCATTACGCCTCCTTTCTCCAAATCTAAGCCCTATAATTTATTGATTTATCATTTTTATTGGTTTATAGTTTACTGATTTATCGTTTTACAGATTTATTAAATCATAAATCCTATTGTTTCATACGGCTCTAAGCTCTTAACTATCCAAAAACAGCATTGCTCCGATGCCCCGATACAGGGGATAGGGGTAAATGCCGAAGAGGGCCATGGTTGTTATCTTCCCTAAACGGTTTTTTTCTTCCAAGGACAAAAAAAGGCTTCCAAAACCTTTTTTTCTTCTCTTTTCGGAATCATTTCCCCAAATAAGCCCTTCAATTCCCTTCCCTGGGCAAACAACGCCCTGTAAGAAGTATGAATGATCTCTTCCTTATCCTTTTCTTTGGAAGCGGCCAGCCTGTCTCCACATTCCTCTAATATACTTGCTTTTTTTGCCCCTAAGACATTTTCTCCATGCTGCCGGTAGGCATAGCTGGCATAGGGCAAATATTGAATTTCCCCAAAGCAGTTTGCCAACAAGGCCAGCCAATGGTCATGCATCTTTACTTCCGCAGGAATTTCCTTGCAATATTGCAGCAAAGCTTTGTTGATTCCCACAGAGGCTCCTGTCACATGGTTTTGCAAAAAGCAGGCGAGAAAAAAACGGTAGGAGGCACCCGGTAATTTCTGATATCTTCTATAGGACTTGGCAAGAAGCTCCCCTCTTGAATTCACCAAAGAGCAGTCTGTGTGACAAAGGATAGGAAGGCTTTCCCCAAACTTTCTTTCTTCCTCCTTTATGACGGAAATCGTCTTGGAGAGCTTGTCCGGAAACCATTCATCATCCTGATCCGCAAGGAAAATATACTCTAAATTCTCTATATCCACTTCTCCCTTGGCCAGGGCAGAAAGTATAAAAAGAAAATGCTTTGCAGGACTTCTGGTTTTCATAGGTCTTAGGAAAGCCCTCATCCTCCTTCCATACTTTTCCTGCAAGCTTTGCAGAATTGCTTTTGTACTATCGGTGGAGCCGTCATCAGAATAAAGGAGGCAAAAAAATCCTCCCTATCCTGTTCCATAATGGAACTAATCTGCTTTTTCCAGATATTTCTCCCCATTATAAGTACATAAAATCACACAATGCATCTCAGCAAATCCTCTCTTTGCGTCTTCTATTACTTTTTTGCTACCATGAAATTATGCCTCTACCATTCTTGATTCCGACTCATTTCGATAAGAAAAGAGAATACAATAGGGTTTCTCCCAAAATCACTGCCTGAACAAGCCTTAACAAAAGCATTTGTAAGAAATTAGCATGGAGGTATTTTCGGGCATAAAGTGCCTCGGACTTCTGCCGTAGCTTTTGTCTTTGTACCAAGGACTTCAAGGATTTCTTTGTGCTTCCGCTATCCTCATGGAGATACGAACATATAGTACATAGATAGCTTTTGTAGCCTGCCCTTCTCAGCTTTTGTCCGATTACCTTTTCCTCCTCGTAAAGAAAGAATTCTTCATCATAGCCCCCGGTCTTAAGAAATGCCTCTTTGGAAATGCAGAGAGAGGAGCCATGCAGCACATCTACCTCCATATAGGGCTTTTGTTCAAGATATGTCTTTCGATAAAAGAGCAGGGAAGAAAAAACTCTCTTACTAAGGGGGCCCATGCTAAGAAGATTTTTGAAAAAGCTGAGTAAGGGCCAGGCTGTTGCTTGCTTTCCGTAAGGGTCCTTCATCCTGCCGGAGACCAATCCTGCCTGCTTCTCCTTTTCAAATACAGATAAAACATTTTCAAAGTACGCTTCCTGAAAACGGGTGTCCGGATTGGCCAAAAAGCAGTAGTCCATCCCCTCGGAGAAGGCGGCACGAAAGCCCAGATTGTTTCCTGCCCCATATCCCTTATTTTCTGTAGCAAATATTAGCTTGCATTTACTATCTTGAAGTCCCTCTAAAACCTGCCTACTGCTATCCGTGGAGGCATTATCCACGATATAAATTCTTGATAACACGGAAAAATCCTTCAGCTCTTGGTAGAGCCGAAGGGTATTTTTCCAAGTCATTATAATTTAAAAATCACTATAGCACAGGACATTAGTTTTCCTTCTTTATAGAACGATAATAAAACTCTCCTACTTTTTCCCGAAGCTTAGGAAAAACAAAAGTCAGGAGATTTAGGATATGGTAGCATAATAAGTAAGCCTGCTTCCCCTTTTCCTTCTCCATAGGAAAGGGACTTTCTTCTGCATAATAATCGAAGGCTCTTCGATAAAAAAATTATAGTTTCCCTCTCTCCAAGGTCTCTCATCTCCGGCAAAGTGAACGATCACCGGATGTGCCTTAGCTTGGGAAAAGCCTTTTTTACTCTCTAAATCCTGATACCAGGGAGAAAAACGGCATAAGGAAGAATATCGACTGTAGGCATAGTTGGAAAAAAAGTTAAAACGCTGGGGCAGAGCACGAATCCGTCCCCTACACACCATATTCAAAAATATCCTGGTCATTAAAAAGGAAGCCGCCCTTCCTTCATTTGGTAATAGCGAAGACATTTTTTTCTTCTATTCCTTCTTCTCTAAGCAAAGAAAGGTTCATAAGAATTACCCCCGCATTATAGTAGGGACTTTCTTCCGCTAGGGATAAAAAAATTCCTTATGCTTTTTTTATAAATACTAGGTTCCGCTGCCATGCCCAAAAAGCTTATCCCCCAGTCTTAGATGGTAAAGGGGTACAATGGATTGAAGTACCACCGTATCCGCATCCAAATATAAAGCCTTGGTAATGGTTTCCGGAAGTGTAGAAGGAATAAAGAGTCGAAGCAGGGTGGCTTTGGAAAATTTTCCGGTAAATAGACCGGGAAGTTTTGCCTTCCATTCCGAAAATTTCTCTTCCAAGTCATAAAAACTGATTTTCTGCCCTTCCGACTCCACATACTGTCGAAGCCTTTCCTTGCTCTCCTCTTCTATCCCTAAGGAAAGAATATGAAAATGAAGAGCTTCCCCCTCTCCATGCATCAGAAGGGAGGAAAGCGACACCGCAAGAATCGGCATAAAGGCCTCATTGACTCCGTAAACGATGTGCATACTTATCTCCCTTCTGTTTTCTACTTAGTTTGACTTAATGAGCTTCATTCTTTGCTTCCGCCACTCGCTTCTTTCCTTCCGCCTCTGCTTCTTCCGGGAAGAGCAGACGATTTAAGGCGCTGAAGATTGCTCGTACGGAGGAACGGGTAATATTGGAGGACACTCCCACACCAAAACCGGATTTACCGCTATTTTCCTCCACAAGTTGAATATAGGATACCGCCTTTGCGGAGGAGCCTGCACTTAAGGCATGCTCTGTATAGTCCAAAAACCTTCAAAAGCCAAGTTAAATTCCTTGTTTAAGGCACTGATAACCGCCTCAATAGGACCGGAACCCTGTCCGGAAATCTCCCGCAAAACACCTCGATTTTCAAAGGTTAAGTTGATAAAGCTGATATAAGATTCTCCCTCTCCCTCCACATCCGTGGTACGAAGATTCTTAAAGAAGAAGGGGCTCTTGCCTCCACATACTCTTCTTGAAAAACCTCTAAAATACGCTGAGGATTAACCTCTCCCTCCAGCTCGGAAATTTTTTGAATATAATCCGCAAACTCCCTTTGCATAGCCTTAGGTAGTTTATAGCCATATTCAAAGTCAAGGATAAAGGCCACGCCTCCCTTACCGGACTGGGAATTGATTCGAACTACCGGCTCATACTGTCTTCCGATATCTGCCGGGTCGATGGGAAGATAGGGCACCTCCCAGAAGGGATTCTTCCGCTCCCGCATTGCCTGTACTCCCTTATTGATGGCATCCTGATGGGAGCCGGAAAAGGCGGTAAATACCAGCTTTCCCGCATAGGGATGACGATCCGGCACACTCATCTTGGTGCAACGCTCATAGACATCCTGAATTTCCCGAACATTTTCCAGATTCAACTTGGGGTCGATGCCGTGGGAGAAAAGGTTATAAGCCAGGGTTAAAATATCAACATTTCCGGTTCTTTCTCCATTTCCGAATAGGGTTCCCTCGACTCTTTGTGCTCCGGCAAGAAGAGCCAGCTCTGCAGAGGCAATACCCTCTCCTCTATCATTATGGGGATGCACGGAAAGAATCACATGCTCTCTTTCCTTCATGTTTTTGGACATAAACTCAATCTGATCCGCATAGACATTGGGGCTATGCATCTCTACGGTATTAGGCAGGTTAATGATAATCTCCCGACCTGCTTTCGTTCCCCAGGCGGAAATCACCGCATTACAGATTTCCAAAGCATAATCCATCTCCGTTCCGGTAAAGCTTTCCGGAGAATACTCCAGACGAAGCTCTCCGGAAAAATCCTTCTCGTGACGCTTCACCATCTCTACACCGGAAAGGGCAATGGCGGTAATCTCCTCTCTGGACTTTCCGAAAACCACATCCCTTTGCAATACGGAGGTGGAATTATAAATATGGACAATGGCCTTCTTTACTCCTTGAAGAGCCTGGAAGCTTCTTTCCAAAAGCTCTTCTCTACACTGTACCAAAACCTGAACCGTAACATCCTCCGGAATCAGATTCTTCTCCACCAAAGTCCGTAAATAATCAAATTCTATCTGGGAGGCGGCAGGAAAGCCTACTTCAATCTCCTTAAAACCAAGCTTGCAAAGAAGCTGGAAAAAAATTCCACCTTTTTCTTCTACGGTCATGGGATCCACAAGGGCCTGGTTTCCATCCCTTAAATCCACAGAACACCAAATCGGTGCTTTAGTGATTTCCTGATCCATCCAAGTTCTTTCCGGATAACGGAAAATCGGAAATTTTCTGTAACGCTTTACCTGATCCATTCTTACCTCCTATTGTATTTTTCCACTACTACTCTTACACAGTTCTTATTTTGAGTCTACCCTGTACTGCCAAACAAGCTTTTCCAAGCTCTGCAGGGCTTCCTTTTACTCTATCAATAAACTTAGGAAAGGACTAGTCCTTCCTTTTTCATAACTGCTATAACTTCCTCTACATAGTTCTCGCAAAGCTCTTCCTTGGAGGCCTCCACCATGACACGAATCAGAGGCTCCGTTCCGGAAGCACGGAGGAGAATTCTTCCATCCTCTCCCAGGCTTTCCTCTACCTTCTTTACAGCCTCCTGCACGGTTTCATTTTTGCTCCACTAAAAAGCTTATCCTTCACCCGAACATTCTTTAAAACCTGTGGAAAGCGCTGATAGTCTGCCAAAGCTTCCTTCAGGCTCTTCTTTTCCTCTAAAAGCACCTCCATCAGCTTAATACTGGTGAGAATTCCGTCTCCGGTAGTGGCATGTCTCATAAAGATGATGTGTCCGGACTGCTCTCCTCCCAGAGAATAACCGTTTTCCGCCATATTCTCATAGACATAACGGTCTCCTACCTTGGTCTTTTCATAAGAAAGTCCTACCGCATCCAAAGCCTTATATAAACCGAAGTTGGACATAATGGTGGTAACAATCTTATTGTCCTTCAGCTGTCCCTTGTCCCGCATATTCTTTCCGCAAAGATAGAGAATCTGATCTCCATCCACCAGTTCTCCCTCGCTGTCTACGCAGAGACAACGATCCGCATCGCCGTCATAGGCAAAACCGATTTCACAGTCACTGTTTTTCACATATTCCTGCAGGGCTTCCATGTGGGTGGAACCGCAGTTAGCATTAATGTTATAGCCATTAGGATCATTGGACAGTACATGGGTGTCAGCCCCCAGAGCATCAAAAACAGCCTTTGCACAGGAGGATGCGGAACCATTGGCACAGTCCAAAGCAATCTTCTTTCCCTTAAAGGAACGGGTCGCCAAGGAAATCAGATAGCCGATATAACGGTTTCTTCCTGCGGCAAAATCCACGGTTCTTCCAATTTTATCCCCGGTAGCTAAAGGAACTTCCTCGGTTTCTCCGTCCAGATAGGCCTCAATCTCCGCAATAAAAATCATCGGAAACCTTTTCTCCATTTTCATTAATGACCTTTAATCCATTATCATAGAAAGGATTATGGGAGGCGGAAATCATAACACCGCAGGAAAAATCTTCAGAACGAACGATATAACTTACGGAAGGCGTGGTGGTAACATGCATCAGATACGCATCCGCTCCGGCAGCGGTTATTCCTGCGGAAAGAGCATACTCAAACATATAGCTGGAACGCCTGGTATCCTTACCGATGACAATACGACACTCCTTTGTTCCTTTATTTGAAAAAAATAGTAAGCCAAAAACTTTCCTACCTTAAAGGCGGTATCTGCTGTTAAATCTACATTCGCCTCTCCACGATAACCGTCTGTTCCGAAATATTTTCCCATCTTTTCTCCTTAGTTTCTTTTGAATAACACTTATACCCCTTGATTGTCATTCCAAACTTAGAATGAACTTTCTTTTAAGGTAATACTTCTCATTTCTTTTTTTACCCTTATTTTTTTGAAAGGGACCTGTCCGCCAAATCAGCAAACAGGTCCTCTCCCTTTTCTACTTTCAGAAAAATATCTTTATTCTACTTCTAACGCCTTTAAATAACGCTTTAAAGCATCCTTCCAATGGGGAAGGCCCTGAAATCCCTCTCTTCTAAGCTTTTTCTTTTGCTAAGCCTTGAGTTAAAGGGGCGTTTTGCCCTGCTTAATCCGTATTCCTCTGTGGTGACAGGAATCACCTCTGTGGAAAGTCCCGCCTCTTCATAAATAGCTTTTGGTAAAGTCATACCAGGAAATATATTCTCCCTCATTGGTAGCATGGTAGGTACCATATTTTTTTCCGTCTCCACCATGTCCACCAAAAAGTCTTGCCAAGTCCAAGGTATAGGTAGGACTTCCCACCTGGTCGGAAACCACTCGAACACTGGGGTGCTTCTTTCCTACCTGGAGCATGGTCTTAATGAAGTTCTTTCCATTTAAGCCGAAAACCCAGGCAATACGAACAATAAAATGCTCCGGAAGTGCTTTTGCGAATTTCCTCTTCTCCCGCAAGCTTGGAGGCTCCATAAACATTGATAGGGTGAAAATCCCTTTCCTCCTCTTCCCAGGGCTTTTGTGCCCTCTCCGGAAAAAAACATAGTCTGTAGAAAGATAGAGCATCTTCCCCTTTAAATCCTTCATGACTCTGGCCAGATTTCGGAAGCTTCTCCGTTAATCCGAAAAACCAAATCTTTTTTTGGCAGGATCCTCCGCATCGTCCACCGCGGTCCATGCGGCACAGTGAATCAGGCAGTCAATCTTCTCTTCCGTAAGGATTTTTCGAGCTTCCTCTTCATTGGTCAAGTCAAGTCCCACATAGGGCATAGTGCAAACCGGACTTCCGTCCATAATCCCTATGTACTCCGGTTCAATCCCGGAGCCTACCGCATCTATTCCTCTTCGAGCCAACTCATTCATCACGTCATGGCCTAATTGCCCATTAACGCCGGTAACGAAAACTCTCATGCTTATTCTCCATACTGCTTCTTATAATAATCCTGATACTCTCCGGAAATGATATGCTCCCACCAGTCCTTATGATCAAGGTACCACTGAATGGTTACGGGAATGCCGGTATCAAAGGTGTATTCCGGCTTCCAGCCAAGCTCAGTTTCTAACTTAGTGGGGTCAATGGCATAACGCATATCGTGTCCGGGACGGTCTGTCACATAATGAATCAGGGATTCCGGCTTGTCTAAAGCCCTTAAAATCGTCTTCACCACTTCCAGGTTGGTTCTTTCATTGTGTCCGCCAACATTGTAAACCTCTCCCACTCTTCCTTTCCGGACAATGAGATCGATAGCCTTACAATGGTCGGTAACATAGAGCCAGTCACGAACATTTTCGCCCTTGCCGTAAACAGGGATGCTTTCATTGTTCAGGGCTCTGGAAATCACCAACGGAATCAGCTTCTCCGGAAAATGGTAGGGACCGTAGTTGTTGGAACAACGGGAAATAGTCACCGGCAAACCGAAGGTTCTGTGATAAGCCAGTACAAAAAGGTCCGCACTTCCCTTGGAAGAAGAATAGGGAGAAGAGGTCTTAATAGGGGTGTCCTCGGTAAAGAAAAGATCTGTTCTCTCTAAAGGAAGGTCTCCATATACCTCATCGGTGGATACCTGATGATAACGCTTAATACCGTACTCTCTGCAAGCATCCATTAAGCAAACCGTGCCCAAAACATTGGTCTTTAAAAAGATTTCCGGATCCTTTAAGGAACGGTCCACATGGGACTCTGCCGCAAAGTTAATCACCACATCCGGCTTTTCCTTTGCAAATAAGTCAAAGATAAAAGCTCTATCCGTAATATCTCCCTTGATAAAACGGTAATTTTTCTTTCCCTCTAAGGGAGCCAGAGTCTCTAAGTTTCCTGCATAGGTCAGGCTGTCCAGGCAAATCCACTCCTCCTCGGGATAGGCATTTACCACAAAATGCATGAAGTTTCCTCCAATGAAGCCTGCGCCTCCGGTTACGATTGTTTTCATCTTCTCCTCCTACTGCTCTTCAATATATTTTCCGTCTAAAACATCCTTTAAGTACTTGCCATACTCGTTTTTTTCTTCAAAAGCTCATAGGCCTCCAAAACCTTTTCCCTGCTGATCCAGCCATTACGATAGGCAATTTCTTCAAGACAGGCAATCTTTCTGTGCTCATGGGTTTCAATGGTGCAGACAAAATTGGTGGCATCCACTAAGGACTCATGGGTTCCGGTATCCAACCAGGTAAAGCCCTGTCCCAAAAGTGCCACATCCAACTCCCCCTTCTCCAAATAGATACGGTTCAGGTCGGTGATTTCCAGCTCTCCTCTCTTGGAAGGCTTTAAGCTTTTCGCATATTCCACAACCTTGTTGTCGTAGAAATACAAGCCGGTTACACAGTAGTTGGACTTTGGCTTTTCCGGCTTCTCCTCGATGGAAATCGCCTTTCCGCTCTCATCAAACTCCACGATACCGAAACGCTCCGGGTCATCCACATAGTAACCGAATACAGTCGCTCCCTGCTCCTTCGCCACAGCCTTCTTTAAGATTTCTCTAAAGCCTCTTCCGGAGAAAATATTGTCTCCCAAAATCATGGCTACCGGCTCTCCGCCGATAAACTCTTCCCCAATTAAAAAGGCCTGAGCCAATCCGTCCGGAGAGGGCTGTACCGCATACTGTAAGTTTAAACCAAAAGCTTCTCCGTCCCCTAAGAGCTCCTGAAATCTGGGTGTATCAGTGGGTGTGGAAATAATCAAAATATCCCGAATCCCTGCATCCATCAAAACGGACAAAGGATAATAAATCATTGGCTTGTCATATATCGGAAGCAATTGCTTAGAAGTCACCCTTGTCAGCGGATATAATCTGGTGCCGGAACCTCCTGCAAGAATAATACCTTTCATGGTTTTTTTCTCCCTCTTAAAAATAATGCATACTGCTGTAAATTTTAGCATAGGCCGCCCAGATATACAAAGGCTTTTTTTCTGTTAATTTCGCTTAATTTTTTTGTAATGGGAATTTTAAGAATTTCCTTTTCTCTTTTCTTAGGATATTTTTTTAATCCCCCTCTTCTGCCCCCTGGTCCTTCTCCTTATTTTTTTCATAAACTCCCTTCCCTCCCTTTTGCAAGGCATTTTCTCCTATGCTACACTAGCAAGGTAGGGATGGAATATCGGATTAGTATATTTGAAGTAGTGTTTTTTTCAGTAGTATTTTTAAAGTGGTATTTTTGAAGTAGTATTTTTGAATAAAAATATTTGAATGAATATATTTGAATCATTACATTCGAACTGCCACATTTGTTCTGATGAAAGAAAATATATTAAACGCTTAGAATGATTCAGCATTTATTAAGGAGTTCAAGATGGAAAAAGCCTTAATCGCCATGAGCGGCGGTGTGGACAGCTCTGTTGCTGCAGCACTCATGCAGGAAAAAAAGGATATGATTGCATCGGCATTACCATGAAATTATACGATAGCGAAACGGGACATGCCTGCCGTAGCAGAACCTGCTGTACCTTAGAGGATGTGGAGGATGCCAGGCAGGTGGCCTCCAGTCTTTCCATGCCCTTTTATGTTTTAAACTTCAAAGATGATTTTCACAAGAAGGTCATTCTTCCCTTTGTGGAAACCTATGAAAATGGCGGAACCCCCTAACCCCTGTATCCGTTGCAACCGTTTTATGAAGCACAATAAGCTTTTATCAAAGGGCGGAGGAACTCTCCTGCTCCTATATTGTCACCGGTCACTATGCCCGAATTGAAAAAGACGAAAGCACAGAGCGCTATCTTTTGAAGAAAGCTAAGGACGAGAAAAAGGATCAAAGCTATGTGCTGTATTTTCTCAGTCAGGAACAGCTGGCCCATACCCTCTTTCCCTTAGGAGAATATTCCTCTAAGGAAGAGGTTCGGGAAGTGCGGACAAATACGGCTTTATCAATTCCGATAAGCCTGATTCTCAGGATATCTGCTTTGTAAGCACTGGGGATTACGGAGACTTTTTGGAAAAATTTCCGAGGAAAGCCCTACACAAGCGGGGACTTTGTGGATGAGAAAGGACGAAAAATTAGGAGAACACAGAGGAATCATTCGTTACACCATAGGACAAAAGAAAGGGACTAGGCCTTTCCCTGAAAAAGCCCATGTATGTCTCCGGAAAAGATATCGAAAAAAATCAAGTGATTCTCTCTGAAAAGGAAGGACTGTACTTTGAAGGGCTTTTAGCCAATGACTTTAATTGGATTGCTCTCCCTCCTACAGGAGAAATAGCTGTGGAAGCCAAAACCCGGTATAACGGAAAGGCAGTTCCCGCCATTGTCTCTGTACGGGAAAACGGAGATGTCTTCCTTCGCTTTCCGGAGAAGGAAAGAGCCGTAACCAAAGGCCAAGCCGTGGTGCTTTACGACGGAGACTTAGTTCTCGGGGGCGGAACGATCGTGGAAGGCTATAAAAGGCTGTAAAAATCAAAAAAAGATTTCCTAAGCAATATAGGTCTGAATTTGGGGCACGCTCCCGCATTCATACCTATATTGCCGAAAATCCTTTATTATTTTGATTTCTTACATTCCTTTTACATAGGAGGTGAACAATCACCCTGCTTTCCAATCGCACTATACATACAAAGCTTCATCAGAAAGCTTTGCCTTATGGATCAGTAGAATACCTCCCCGTTCTCTTCCCTTAACATTGTAAAGGGCTGTATCTGCCGCAAAGGTATAGTCCCAAACCCTGTTCTTTTTCAGAGGAACAGAATTTCGAATTCCCTGGGAAATGGTCACTACTCCACCTCCCACTTCCTCCGAGTGCTGTAGATTAAGGGCTTTTACAGAATCTCCCAATTCCTTCGCATAGCCTAGAAGCTCTTCATCTTCCATGTTCTCATAAATCAAAACAAACTCATCTCCGCCATAGCGGGCAGCGTAAATGCCGGGATGCTTTGCACAAAGCTTCTTAATTTCTCCCGCCACCAAACGAAGGCACTCATCGCCGGCCTGATGTCCATAACGATCATTGTACTGTTTAAAATAATCCAGATCCACCATTTCAAAGCCTACAGGCGTTCTGGCATTGTAAGCTCTTTCAAAGGCAGCGTCTGCATAGGTACTTAAGTGATAACGGTTGGGAAGTCCGGTTAATTCGTCATGGTCCGCTTTCTGGGTAAGTCGAACATTTTCCTCCTCCATAAAAAGCGTTCTGCTCCTTCAGGTCCTCTAAATCCTTTCGAATCTTTAAGGCAAAGAGGAAGGCATTGACCTTCTCCTTCTCCTGCTGCTTCACCATTGCATAATAGTGATAAGCCACTTCATTTCTGGACTTCTCATCCTCGATTTTCTCGAAATACCGAAGCTTAGACTCCATAAAACGCTTTTGTAATTCCGGAAGATTGATTTCCGAAAGCTTTCCTTCCAATAAATGCAGAACCTTCTTACACTCTGCCAATTTATCAATCTCCAGAAAAAAGTCCGCCAAGTCACAGACATCCTCTATCATGTGGGTACGAAGGGCTGTGATAACCGCCTTATCCACAAAACGGCGAATCAAAAGATCCCTTTCAGACATTTTGGACTCATAATGTGCCAAACGAATAGAAAAGCTTAAAATATCTATGCCGGAAAGCAATTCTCCGGTAAAGGGAGAATTCTTTGCCATGGTCAGGACGGATTCCATACAAGCTTTAGCCGCCTGAATATCGCGACTTCTACTGAGGTAAATATTTCCAAGGAAGATATAAATACTCATCATATTGGGAATATAGCTGCTGTCTACCTCATTCCCGCTGATTTCATAGAGGGCTTCTTCCGCATAATAACGCCCATGGTCATAGTCGTTTAAGCTAAAGTAAAGTCTGGCAATATTGGACTTTACAATGCCGCTCAGACTGTACTCCCCCGCCTCCATCTGCTCACAGTACTGTAAAGCTGTCATATAGTAATCTAAAGCCAGGGCAAAGTTGCCCCTAAGGAATTCTGTAATTCCCAAAAGATTGTGAGAACGGGTCAAAAGGGCAAAGTCTTGCACCTCCTGTTGGGATTTAATGGCCTCCGAAAGATAATGCCTCATTTGATCCACATCAAAATGAAAGCTATAGTATGCATCAGCCAACTGATAATACACATAGCCCTTTAAAGATTCATCATCTAATTTTTCAGCCAATCCAAGAAGGTATCCTAAGCTGTGAAAAATCTCCTCATCAAATAAGGTGTATTGTTTTTTTCTATAAGTAGGGATAGATCTTTGTATTTCCTTTTTCATATCCACTAAAGTTCATAAATCTTTTCCTTTGAAACAAAAATGTTCTAAAATCTCCCCAGATATTTCGTCATAAATAATAATCCGAACTATTATAGCAAAAAACCCTCTTTAGGAAAAAGAGGATTTTTCTAAAAATAATAATTATTTAATACCTTTTCTATCCGGAACAGAAATCCTTCTTATCAGGATTTCTATAGATTTACTGAGGATCCTCCGCATCTATAGCGCCATTCATATTGGCAGGAGCTAATGCAGAGGTTTCCGGTGCGGCAGTAGCCGGATTTCTCTCTGCAGTACTTGGGGCTGTGCCGGCAGTCGTACTTTCCTTTGTAGACTTCGTGCTCTCCTTAGTACTTTCCGTACTGCTTTTCGTAGACTTCTTGGAAGAGCTGCTTTCCGTACTGCTTTTATTGCTTTTACTACTTTCCGTACTACTCTTTGCCTTTGTTTCGGAAGACTTCGTTGTAGATGTGTTTGAAGAAGCGGTACTTGCAGGTACCTGGCTCACAGAAGCTGTAGTCTCAGCAACACTTGCCTGGGTTTCCGCTGTCGCAACGGGAGGGAAGTGTTTGTATTGAATGCCATTTCCGCCGGCAACATCCTGTCCCCTGAAACGAATCATTTCCGAAACGGTAACCAACTGATAGCCTCTGGCTGTTAACTCGGGAATTATTGCCTTACAAGCCTCTGCTGTGGAAAGATACAAGGCATGCATCAACACAATGTCTCCATCCTTAACCTGTGTCAAAAACACTTTGTTTGGTCTTCTCCGCATCTCTGGAACGCCAGTCCTCCGTATCAATAGACCAGAAAAATCAAGGGCTTAGATACTGCGGTCTTTACATCGGCAGAATAATTCCCCCCCGGCAAACGAACTAAGGCAGGGCTTACTCCCGCGGCATTCATAACCGCCTGATCCGTCTTATCAAATTCATTTCTGATGTAATCTACACCCTTCTTACTCAAATGAATATCATGGTCATAGGAATGGTTTGCCACCTCATGGCCTCGCTCCACCGTATTCTTAATGTCCTCAGGGAATTTTTTTCCACCCTCTGTCCTACCACGAAGAAGGTAGCTCTACCATTTACCTTTTTCCAACTCATCCATCAGAATACTATCCACTTGCACATCCGGACCATCATCAAAGGTTAAAGCCACCATGGGTTTGCTAGGGTCAATGTAGCGCCCTCCGGAGAGTACGAGCCCATTGTCTTCACTGGCACTTTCTACTGTTTCCACAAGGGATTCTTCCACCGTTTCCGCCAGGGATTCTTCCGGACTTTCACTTTCCACAATAGTTTCAATGCTTCCTTTTTGCTCTGTGCGGCTTTTCTCTATAAAATGAAAAATTCCTGCAAAAGCCTTGAAAACCAGAAAAAAACAAAGACTAAAGCAACGCACGCAAAAAGAATCCGGACATTCCTAACCGCTTCCCTTCTTTTCTTGATTCTTGCCTTCCTTCTTCTGTACTCCCTTCTCTCCTCTTCCGTAAGACTTAAGGGACTTCTATTACCGGCTTCCCTGCTTGAACGCCTTCTATTGCTGCTTCCTGTACTTCTTGTCTTTCTTTCCGATCTATATTTATCACTTCGATTTCGAAATTTTCTTTCTCCGCTGTCCTGATTTCTCTTGTCTGCCATGATTAACCCTTCTTTTCTTTTCTTGCCATTTCTCCCCTACTATACCACAATTTTTTCCAAAAAAAAGGAAGAGTTTTTTAAGACTTGTCTATCCCTGCAATTTTTATTAGAATACAAGCCTAGAAGACAAAAGGAGATAAAAATGGATAAAAAAGGCATAGCGGAAATAAAGAAATGTTTTAAAAAAGAAGATTGTCGTATTGATCGTATGGTTAGTTGCTTTTTTTAAACGAAGAAGGAGAAATCATATCTCGATTTTTCCGACTCCTTCTATGCATTAGAGGATAAGGAATTATTCAAATACTGTGAACTTTTTAAGCAGTCTCTAAGCGGAAAAAAATCGGCAGAAACCTATATACTTTGGCTTTTCCTTTAGAAGAAGAGGCTGAAGGGGGAAAGCAGAATACACTTTACAAGCTTTTACAGTCAGAGCTAAAAGACGAAGCCCTGTATAACGCTTTTTTCGAGAAAGTACGGCAGGACTATCCCATTCCCGGTAAGCACCTTCTCCTCCTAGCCCATGGCGTATATGATATACCTAGCAAAAACCAGTGACGGTCTTACTTTTTAGAAGATGCCTCGGAACAGGTCTATTCCTTTATCCTCTTTGCCCTTTGTCCGGTCAGTCTTTTAAAAGAAGGCTTATGTTTTTGACAAGCAAAGTGACTCCTTTGTGAGCCGTTCCGAGGATTTTGTGGTACAAAAGCCTGAAATTTCCTTCCTTTATCCCGCCTTTCACGACAGAAGTAGTGATATCCATGAGCTTCTCTATCGTTGTAAAAAGAGAAGACAGTCTGGATACTCTTCCCTGAGTCCCTCTTCGGCTGTTCTCTTCCCATGGGAGAAAAAGCAGCAGAAGAATTGTTTCTCCAAGCTGGTAGAAGAAATTTTGCAGGAAGATTGCACCTTTGAAAATGTTAGACTTCTTCAGGAAGAACTGGCAGAATTACATAATAAGGAAAATGAGGAAGAGCGGGAACAAAGTCTTCCTAAAAAAATCAGGTGAAAGCGCTCTTGGAAAAAGCAGGAGCCAGTGAAGAGCAATTATTGAACTTTTCTTCTTTATACGATGAAGAATTAGGAGATAAAAATGAAAAAGCTTTTTCTTGGAAAAATCTGGCGGACAATACTCTCCGCTTGGATTCGGAAAAATCTTCATTTGAGAATCAAAAAAATGAAGTCTCTGCAATATTGGAAAGCAAAAATAATTGATGGTAAAGAATATCTTCTCTTACCGATTTCCGATAACTTGGAGTGCAACGGGATTTCTATAAGAAGAAGACTTTCTGCCAAAGAAGATGAAGAATAGACCGTTCCTAAACATTTATTACAGAAAGAATAAAGAGAGAGCAGAGAATCATCAGGAGGATTCCTCTTCTCCTTTGAATGGGGGATTAAGTTGAGACTGGATAAGTATCTGTCGGATATGGGCGTGGAAAGCCGTTCCGTATTGAAAAAAAGAAATTCGTAAAGGCCTGGTTAGCTTAAACGGGGAAGTGGTGAAAGACCCCAGCGTTGATGTTGACCCGCAGCATTGTGAAATTCACTATAAGGGAGAAGCCGTTCAATATGAAGCTTTTTTTCCTATTATATGATGAATAAACCCACCGGTGTTCTTTCTTCCACAGAAGATCGGAAGCAAAAAAACGGTTTTTGGATCTCTTTTCTGAAAATCACAGAAAAGATCTTTTTCCTGTGGGGAGATTGGACAAGGACAGCGAAGGGCTCTTGCTCATTATGAATGATGGCACACTGGCTCATAAACTGCTCTCCCCCAAGATGCATATCGAAAAAAAATATTTAGTGGAAATCCCGGGCAAAATATCCGAAGAAGAACTGGATAGATTTCGGCAAGGGATACAGTATGATACGAATTTAGTAGCCATGCCCGCAAAAGCCCGCTGTCTCTCCTCTTCCGAGGAAGGAAGCCAAGTGGAGGTGATTATCATGGAAGGAAAATTCCATCAAATCAAAAAAATGTTTTTGGCTCTATCTCCGGACTATGTGGTAAGCAAGCTGCAAAGACTTTCCATGGGACCCTTACATTTGGACCCTACACTTGCCCCCGGGGAATACAGAAAATTACGGGAAGAGGAAATACAGGCTCTAAAGGATTGCTTTTAAAATCCCGAATCCCTAACACTTACTACTTCCTTGCAGACGTATACAGAAAAAAACTGTAAAAAAATCATAATAGTTTTTCTAAGCAATATAGGTCTAAATTTGGGGCACGCTCTCGCTAGCTTCGCCACGTATCGGATACTAAGCGAAAAACTTCGATTCTCTTGTTTTTCGCAAGTACCGACGGGCTCAGACTACCCCTCATTTAGACCTATATTGCCGAAAATCTATTTATTATTTTGATTTTGTACCCTTTTTTATTCATTTAATCTATACATCACTAAAATATCTCCCACTGCCACAGTGGTATCCCCTCTGGGAATTAATATATCCTTTCCTCTTTCAATTAAAAAGTACTCTGGCCATCTCATCTCGAGGAATTTCCGCAATGGTTTTATTGGCATATACGCTATCCCGATCCACATCCACTTCAACAATATCCAGGTCTGATGCCATGGTGGATTTTGCGGATCCGATGACCACCCTATCTCCCACCTGAATTTTGGTATCTCCCTTGGGCAAGACTTTCTCTCCATTTCTTTCCACCAAAATAATCAAGGTTTCCGGCGGAGTCGTAATGTCTCTTATAAACTGTCCTGCCCAACTATGTCCACCGGGAATCAGAAATTCCACAAACTGTACCGGCTTCTGCTCGGTATAGTCCGTAAAGGTCTTCATAACGTCACTTTGGTCATCAATCATATCCAAGCGCTTAGACATTTTCGGTAAAAAGCTTCCCTGAAAGAGAATGGACAAAATCACTATAAAAACCAAATGGAATAAAAAGTCTCCGCTACCCAGGCTCTCTACTGCCAAAATGGCAAATACAATAGAGGCTGCTCCTCGAAGCCCGGCAAAAGAAATCAGGATATTTCTGTTTCTGGAGGAGGGGAAAGCCTTCATCAAAAAGAAAACAGAAAGAGGTCTGGCAATAAAAGTCAGGAAGAAGAAAATAATTAATCCCTGCATAGCCACATGTGGGAGCTCAGAGGGTAAAGAAAGTAACCCTAGTAAAAAGAAAATAACCAACTGCATCAATCCTGTCAAACCGTCAAAGAAGGATACCATTTCCTTCTTTTCTTTGATTTTACTATTTCCAAGAATAATTCCGGTGAGGTAAACCGATAGATAACCGTTTCCTCCAAGGGCGGAGGATAGAGCATAAGCAGTGATAGCAGAGCCAAGAACAAATACAAAGTCAAAACCGTCTCCGGAAAAATCAATTTTCCGCATCATAACCCGGGTAAGAATTGCTACCACGAAGCCGATGGATAAGCCCCAGAATACTTGCGCAAAAAGCATGGAAAGAATTTGCGTAGGAGATAATTCTCCCTGAATCAACATCACGGAAATCAGAGTCATCATATAGGACATGGGATCGTTACTACCGGATTCAAACTCCAGTAAAGAAGCGGTTCTATCCTTTAAATTCAATTTTCTGGAACGAAGAATGGAGAATACGGAAGCCGCGTCAGTGGAACCGATAACAGAGCCCAGCAAAAGTCCCCAGGCAAAGCTCAGATTAAAGACCAGCATACAGAAAATGCCGACTACCACTGCGGTAAGAACAACCCCCAAAGTGGAAAGAACAATCGCCTCTTTGGAAACGTGTTTAGCCTCCTTCCAGCTGGTACCAAAACCTCCTGAAAAACATGATAAAAAAATCAAGCCAAAAGCTACAAATATTTTCTGCCAGGGAATAATTATCAAAGGGAATCTTAAATATGCCGTCACTACCAAAAACAATACCCAAGAATAAAAAAGCCAAGAGCATGGGCAGTCCCATTTTAACAGATAGTTTTTTTCAGGAATACGCTGAAGAATATAACAATTCCCCACATCAATAGAATTTGATTTAAACTTCCCTCCATGCTTTCTCCTATCCCCCTTTTTCTTTTTACTCTACAGTTTTTTTCATTTTAACATATTTTTTTAACATAGAATATAGGGGAAAAACTGACTTAGGCGCTTTCCCACAAAAAAAGGAGCTGTAAAAAAATCAAAAAGAATTCCTAAGCAATATAGGGTCTGAAATAGGAGCAAGCTCTCGCTAGCTTCGCACAAAGCGGATACTAAGCGAAAAACTACGTTTCTCTTGTTTTTTTCACAAGTACCCTCGGGCTCAAACTACCCCATATTCAGACCTATATTGTTGAATTTTTTTATACAGTTCCTTTTTTAAGTGTAAAATTATCTTCTACTTCTCTTTTTGTTTAATACCAAAGCATAGCTAAATCCAAGTCCTGCCAAAGTAAAAAGGGCAAAGTACAAACGCATTTGACTTGCATCGCCGGTCTTCGTCTGTCCACGCTCAGCGCCAAGAACAGCTCCCGGATTCGGGCTCTTTTTCGCTTCTCTTTCCGCTCCAAGTACTGCTCCCTCTGCAGTAACCACATCAGGATTTCCTGCAGGCGTACGATCGAGCATTCAGAACCTCACCGCCTCTTGGATTGTTTCCTGATGGAGTCGGGTTGGATGGGGTGTTTCTCGGAGTGAAACCGCCTCCACCACCGTTACCGCCACCGCCACGGTTTGGATTTACAGGAGGAACTTCTCTCTTTCTGTTAACAAACACATTGACATAGCCGGTAGCCTGATTGTTCTCTGTAGTTGCTGTATATCCTGCTACATTATCCTCTGTCACCGTATAACGAATTTCCTTGCCGTTAGCATCGAACTTAGGCATATCAAAGCTGTGCTGCCAGCCGTTTGCCGCATTTAAAGTATAAGTTGCGACCTTTTCTCCGTTGGCGAAAAGCTGCACATTCAGGTTTTCAGGATGGCTTCCTGTTCCAAGCCAAATCTTGGTTACAGGAATTACTACTCTTGAACCATTGTAGTTACTAATGGTAAATCCGGTATCCTCTGTTCCGGAAATGGCAGCCTTAAATCCTGCTACTTCCTCTTCAGATACGGTGTAAATAATTTCTTTTCCATTTGCGTCTTCCTTAGGAAGATTGGAGAAGGAAGTCTTCCAACCGTTTGCTGCAGAAAGCTCGGCAGTAAGATTCTCATCCTTCACACCATTCTTGAGAATGGAAACCACTACCTTCTCAGGCTTATTTCCTGCAAGCTTTGGATCCAGAACCCAGACCTTCTTTACGGAGATATTCTTTTCCTTAACGATTACTTTCGGCTTTTTTTATTTACTACTTCTAAAGAGACGGTAGCATCCTTCTGGATGGAATCCTTGAAATCCTGGACGGAAATAGTTTTTGCGGTACTATCCAGCTCGTATCCCTCCGGAGCCTCTACCTCCGTTACCACATAGTCAGCCATAAGAACATTATCCAGCTTCGCAATGCCGTTAGCATCAGAAATAATGGTCTTTGTATACTTGGTCTTGGGATTTACAACGGTGAACTTAGCCCCCTTCAGGACTTCTCCGTTCTCTCCCAGCTTCTTGATTCGAATCTTAAAATTACTTCCGTTTAAAAATCCGCCGGCTTCCTGAACAATGAAATCACGAGTATGAGGCTTCTGGGTAATATTGTCTCCAGTAAGCTTTGCTTCATTCTTGTATACTGTTCCGTTTACAGGAGCTTCATTGATCTCCACATAATAGCTGAACTGATAGCCATCCTTGGGATTCATGTGTCCGATGTTGTAGGTAAAGCTTCTTCCGTCAGCCGCATAAACCGGAGTGAAATACTTCTTTACCGCATCCTTGCTATCATCATCTTTATGTCTAATGTTCCAGCTCTTTCCACGAGCAGGATCATTTAAATCATCTGTTGGCGCATTTTGCCAGATGCCGGCAATATTGTCCCCTGAACGCCACTGTCCTTCCCACATAATAGCGGTATACTCTGTTGCAGGATTTACCAGCTGCAGGTCAGTATTAAGATGTCTTACATCAAAAATAAGTTAAAGCATCGCTCTTTAAGGTATCGGTGAATACCACATTGTCATAGCCGGTAGAGCTTGCATTCTTCTTGAGGAATCTCTCATCAATCTTTACATAGTAACGAATTAAATAGTGTGTCTTTCCTTCTGTATCCTTGACTACCTTGATATCCTTATCCATAGTCTTCCAGAAGCTGACCGGATCATCCTTCCCCACTACGGTAAAGTTAAATTCCTTCTGAATAATTTTCTTTCCGTTAACCAGAATTTCAATCGGTTCTTTGCCGCTCTTCTTAATCACATTGGTGTTTACATTTAGGTTAAAGAAAAATGCTTCCGCTACCACCACTGTAATTTTCGGCATTCTTATTGAAAAATCACCTTCAATTCTCTAGTCTTGGAATCATACACACCCTTAGCAATGGATACTCCATCCGCTCCGGGAATCTCAAACTCCTGGTCCTTGGACTTTAAGCCAGCAGGGAATTGAACGGAAATATAGTCTCCTTCTTTAACTGCCAAGCCGCTAATGTCAATATCAGACTTAAACTGTAAAATTGCGGAATCACTGACGGTATCTCCGTCATTTACTTCCTTGTTAGCGATAAGCAATTGGGGATTCTTCAGTGCTCCTTCAATTTCTTTTTCCGGATGCAGCAACTGCTCCTCCCGCTACTACACTGCTACTTGCTGCAGAAGCCGCAGCACCAGTCCCTGTGCCTGCACTTCCAACAACGGCTGTCCCGCTTGTGTTGTTGCTATCAGCCATAGCAAAGGAAAAATCCCTGCCATACCATCATGAGCACCAAAAGCAAGGACAAAATCTGTCTTTTTCGCTTTCATATTTCTTCTCCTTAAAAAATACTTAATTCTTTTGTCATTCGATATTTTAGCATAATCTATTAAGATTTCAAGATATAGAGATAAGTTTTTTTGAAGTATTTAGAGAGTTTTTTTCTGAAAGAAAAATGAATTTTTTTCTTTATTTTTTTCTTCGATATGGCATGATTTGTTTAAGTTTAAAAAGTTTGGAAGAAAATACTTGGAGAATCTCTCTAATTTTTCTATTTGAATCGTAAGAAATTCGTAATCTTCTTATTTCCTCTGACTTGCTCTTGTCTTAACTATAACAGCCACATAAATGCCTTAAACTACAATGCTGTTCTTCAGAACGAAAAAAAGCCCTTCGGGAATTCTCGAAGGGCTTCTTTCAATTTATGCTTCCTGCATACTTACTATGCTTCCTGCTGCATTCCATCGAAGATTGCTTTCTTACTTATCAGCTTTCTTCCTTTTCTTCTCTGCCAGTACCCAGACAAAAAAGTCCTACACCTGTAGTTGCAAATAATGCAAGATACTGAAGTGCTCTGCTATTGTCCCCTGTGGAAGTAGAACGAGATGCATCTAAGACAGAACCGTCAGCCTTCTTACTTCTGCTGGCATTGAGTACGGAACCATCCTTAGATTGCTTCTTGTCCGGGTTTCTGGAGGCATCCAGTACAGAACCTGTATTGCTTCCGGAAGTAGAACTGTTTCCGCCCTTGTTGTTTCTACCGCTTGGGGTACCGCTTCCGCCAACACTTCCACCACCCTTGTTACCGGGGTCATTGGGGTTTTGGCTATTTTTTTGGTATTGGTAATGATATTCAGATATCCTGTAGCAGCATCTCCGGTAATTTTGGTGCTGTATCCTGCTACTGCATCCTCTGTAACGGTATATTGAATCTCCTTACCTTCCTTCGTTCTTTCCAGGTTGGTAAAGGTATACTGCCAGTTGTTGTTCGCACCAAGATCCTGCTTGGCAATTTCTTTTCCATCTGCCAACAAGCGCACAGTTACGGAAGCCGGATGTTCTCCTTTTCCGCTCCAAACCTTGGTAACAGGAATAGAAATCTTGTTGCTGATGGTATTGGTTAAAGTAAAGCCTAAGTCCTGTGTTCCGGAAATAGCCGGTGCATATCCCTCAACAGCCTTTTCTTGGATGGTATAGGGTATACGGCTTACTGTTTTCATCATACTTGGGAAGGTCGGAGAAGGAAGTCTTCCAAGCATTGGCCTGGCTTAACTCGCCGCTAAGGCCAATAACTTCACCATTTCGAAGCACTTCAACAGTTACCTGCTTAGGTCTGCTCTGTGCCTTGTCTCCCGCGTCAACCCACTTCTTTGTAACATTCAGATTTCTCTTTGCTTCCGCCTTGTTGTTCACAATGGTAAGGCTTGCTACCTTCGCCACATCAAACATATCCGCATTCACGGTATAACTTTCATCGGATAAAAGGTATCCGCTTGGTGCCTGTACTTCCTTTACGATATAGTTGCCTCTCAGCAATCCCCCAAGAACTGCATCTCCGCTTGCATCTGTAGTTAACTTGCCAACTTCTACGCCATCACTGTTGCTTACGCTAAATACTGCTCCTGCTAAAGCCTTCTGGTTTTCATTAACTTTCTTAATCTTAATGCTGAAGGTAGCTCCGGAAGCAGCACCGCCGGCATTTTGAACCTTAAGATACCAATCTCGCTTCATGGGGCTTCCGCCATTTCCGTCAGAGTTTAGCTCAATTGCATTTCTATAGGCAAAGCCCGACACCGGATCCCCATCTATTTTAGCAAAGTAAACAATCTCAAAGCCCTCGTTGGCAGCTGTATTTCCGAGATTTAATGTAAAGGTCCTCTTTCCTATAGCAGCTTTATACTGTGCTTCCAAAGCGGTATCCTGTGTAGCAGGGCCTGTCTTTTCAGAATTACGAATATCGAAGTTCTTTCCGTTTACTTCCTCGGCAACCCAGTTACCGTTTTCATACTCGCCTCTCTGCCATACACCCTTACGGATAGATACGGGATGGGCATCACTACTATAATAAGAGAATGCTCCCTCTCCTAAAGTATCCTTTAAGGTCATATTGGTTCTTGCACCAACATTTACCAGCACTCTATAACGAATAAGGTAAATCTTGTTTCCGGAAGCATCGGTTTCTTCCACAAAGTTGCTCCAAGAATCCTTTACCAGCTCAAAATCACTATCCTTTGCAATACCGGTATAGTTGATTGTGCCATCGATAGCGATTTCAGTGGTATTGTTTACCTTCAATGCAGTGGAAAGCTGCTTTGCATCCTTTTCTTTGTCGGAATTCACCTGCATAGAAAGCCAGAAGTTTCCTTTAATATCGCTCTTCTTTTCTACATAATCTGTATAAGTCAGCGTAACAGTCTTTGCCTCCGCATTGATTACCGCATTGGCTACAACCTGATCTCCGTCCTTAATCTGGAAGTTATCAGACTTTAAGATTTTCAGAGAATCGGATAACTGGAAGACAGTAGTATCGCCGGCCTTTGGAGACTGCCCATTAGGAACGGTAAAAATCTACAGCCACACCGAACTGTCCGTAGTTATCAAGAGCTTCATTATTATATGCTGCAGAATTATCTTTATTGACATACACAGCCTTAGCACTGACAGAAACTGCCTTAGCTGTGGTTGCATTAAGAGCTGCGGCAGCTGCCTGAGCCTGCTTTTCAGCTTCCTGCTTTGCCTGCTCCGCCTTAATGTCCTCCTCCGAGGGGCTACCCTGGCTGCCGGCTTCCGTAGCGGTAGGTACCGTACTTGCCAAGGCAGAGGATGTAAGCTCATCTGCATTGGCAAAGGAAACTCCCTGCCAAGCCATAGCCACGGCCATTAAGATCGCTAATAGCTTTCTTTTTACGCTTCATGTCTTCTACTCCTCCATGATGTTTTTAAAAAAATTAATAATCAAACGATAGCTAATGTATTCTATCACAGTCTCTCAAAAAAACAAGCAAGGAAATAATACTTCATTATATTTTTTTCTTTTTTTCTCTTTTGAAAAAATTTATAACGAGAACTTTCGTTAGAATTCTTAAGAATAATAGTCTTGCATTTTGTATTTTTTTCCCTGTAATTTATTTCTAAAAATGAACAAAAGTCTCACATTGTTCTTGCTATTGCTAAAAAAATAATTTATATTTTTTTATAATTTTTAGTCCTTATTTTTTTAAGCTCTTACCTTTACCACGATTTTTCTTACATTTTTCGTGGCTGATCTCGCCGCAACTGCCGGTCTATGGGCTTCATCCGGAGAAAGAATCAAAAAAATCTCCTTTGCGTAACAGCATTTGGGGAAAAATTTTTCTTTGGCTTCCAAAAAAGCAAATGTCCTTCCCTTCCGGATTCTCTGTCACGATACAGGAGGAACGAGCAATCACATCAATTCTTTCTTCTCCTCCAGCAAATACTGAATATCAAAGTAAATATCATGGGCCTCAAATCGTCTCTCCTCTTCCGGGGCAGTTTCAAAGCTCTGCACCATGGCGAAAAACATCTTCTCCGAGAATAGGATAATTCCCTTCGCTTAGGCTCTCAAGGTCTTCCCTTTGCAAGAACTGAAAGGCAGCCTGAAATTCTTCGTTCTCTAAGTCATATTTGTTTTGCAGTTTCAAATTTTTGAAAAACCATTATTTTACCTCTTTCTATTTCTCAAAGCATAGGTTTGGCCATTACAAGAAAATCCAATTGAGATTTCCGCTTAAGGAATTCTTTTTGAATAAAATTTACGAAAACTGTCTTAGGGAATTTCTCCTGCCTGCAAAGGACCGCCGAAGAGATACCCTTGAATCACATCACAGTTATACTCCAAAAAGCTTTTCATATTGCCATTCTTCTTCCACACCTTCCACAATAACAACCTTCCCCAGGTCATGAACAATATCAATTAGGTTTTTAATTACTGCTCCATTTTTAAGAAGGAAATGGTCTATCAAGGACTTATCCATCTTTACCGTATTCAATGGGATATAGGGCAAGTAACTAAAACTACTGTAGCCTGTTCCAAAGTCATCCAAATGAAGCTGGATGCCTGCTTCTACCAGACGGTTAAAGATTTTCTTCGTCTGCTTACTCTCCTCAAAAAAAGAATCCCCTCCGTAATTTCCAAAACCACATATTCATAAGGAATTTCATAACGATCCAATTGATAAAAAAGATATTCTACAAAGTCATCATCGTAAATCTGATAGCTGCTGAAGTTTATGGAGATCGGACAAAGAGCATGCCCTCTTCCTTCCATTTTGCCAATTGCCTAATTACCTGTTCCACGGCAATTTTTTTCCCAGCTTCACAATATATCCGTAGCTTTCCGCCACGGGGATAAACTCGATCCGGAGAACAATCTTCGTTTCTAATTCTCATAAGAGACTCAAAAGCCCACAACTTTTTCTGCTCTTACAGTCTACCTGAGGCTGATATACCATATAGAAGGAGTTCTCTTGAATAGCATTTTCTACCTTTTTTTCAAAAATCTGGCTGATTTTTTTCCTTCTTATACCGAAGTTCCTCACTGTAGAATACCAGTCGGTTTTTTTCCCTTTCGTTTTTGCGAAGCTCATGGCCAAACCGGCATACATTACAATTGTTCGTGGACTTTCTCCCCCTATAGAGGAAGCAACTCCTCCGGAAGCATTCATATAGACCGTTTCTTCTCCTACGGTAATGGCTCTCCTGAAAATGGAAAGAATCTCCGCAAGTTCCGGAGAATCCTCATGTAAGGACTTTTGCGGGAAAAATAATCATAAACTCATCTCCCCGTAACGGGAAAGAATAACGCCATGATCCTTTTCAAAGCGTCTTAATCGATTGGCTACGGCAATAAGATAAAGGTCACCAGTATCATAACCTCTGGACTCATTTAATTCTTTTAAATTGTCAATGTCCACCAAAAACACAGGAGTAATCCTTACTGTCTCCAATAAACTCCGGCAGTCTTGCCAAAGCGGTCTGCCTGTTTAAGAGCTCTGTAAGCAGGTCATAGCTTAGCTTTATGTTCCAAATCGTCCTTGGCCAGCAAAAAGACTTTCATTTTTTTCTCCTCCAGCTCTTCCAGTACCTTCTTGCTATGCAAACGACTCATTACAAAGTAAGCGGAAATCATGATTACTGCCACCAATGGGAGAGCTGCAATAATCAGAAATGGGGCATAGTTTTGAACCCATTGTTTCGGACTGTCTTCCAAATAAACATTCTTGGGCAGTCTGCTTTTTCGGAATATGGTAGGCACTCAGAACCCGGTTATCCACCACAAGCTTTCCCGGACTGTCTTCTTCATAGGAAATCTTTTTCTACTTCCTTCTTTCCGCTAAGGACGTCCAGCATCAGCAAACTGGCATTCTTGGCCATCTGCTGAATTCCCATAACTCTTCCTCCAAGGAAGCCCTTTACATTTTTCCACCATGGCATAGCCATAGACCGGGACATTCGCCCTGGACAATACCATTTTTTTATCGCTTGGTTGCTGGGATAATAGTTACCATCCTCATCCAAGCTTGTGGAAAAGTATAAAACAATACTTTTCTCGTCTAGATTCTCCACAGCCTCAAAAAAGTCTTCCTTCTTCATCTGGGAGAAATTCAGTCCTGCAAAACGATAGGAAGAAAAGCTTCTTTGTAAGGCAAAAAACTCCTCTCTGGCCGTGTTTCCCAAATAGGTATTATCATAAAGCACCATAATGGTATCTGCCCCAATCTGCAAAGAGGTAGCCAAATCCAGTGTTTCTTTTAAACGGGTAGGACTATAATATCCGGAAATCTTAGGATTTCTGGAGGCATTTTTTGCCAGCTCCTCATCTCTAATGCCAAAGAAAATAATAGGAATGCCGGAGAACAATTCTTCCTGAGCCTCCATTACAAAGTGCAAAGCCCTATCGTCCCCCACCATAATTCCGTCATAGGGCTTTTCCCTATTGTTCATTCTTGTCTGTACAAAGGTATGAAAGGCCTCTATATCTTTGTCATGTCCAAAATGTTGGAAGTCCATGTTGATAGTATCCAAATGAATATTGGACTGCTTAATAATGGACTCCATTCCTTCCAACTCACCGGCAAAGATCGAGGAGGAAGTATCATAAGAACTAAAAAATAGAAGGCTTTTCTTCTCAGAAAGCATATAATTCTCATTGCTTTCCTTCCATTCCTTCCATTCCTTAGGCTTTAAACTGAAAAAACTGTTCCAAGCAAAAATTGTAAGGAAGATAAAAAGAAGCAAGCAAATAAAGCTTGCCAAGAGCAAAAGCGAAACGAATTACTTTATTTCGTTCTTTATCTCCCATGCTTGCCACCTAGTCCTCCTTGTCGGCAGTTTTTGTTTCCTTACAAAATTCTTAATTTCCCTATTTTATCGTAAAACATAGTCTCTGGCTATGTAAAAGCCCAAGTTAATATTCTCTTTTTGATTTTTTTGCCATATTGCATAAAAACATATTCCATCAGACTCATAAAAAAATATTTATTTTTTTATGGAGACAATTTTTAATAAATAAGCAAAAATTCAATGAAATAGGACTCACCTTAGAGAAAAAAAGGCAAGCCCTACTTATTTTACTCAAAAATCTCAATAATACAATCCATGGAAGGGAATTTAAAAGGAATCGTATTTATAAAAATACAATTTTTATTATATTCCTTAAAAATTTACCTATTTTTATAACTTTATTCCCAGTCCTTTGAAGTTCCAAAATCGCTCCACGGTTTCCACTGGTAACCAGTGCACGGTAACGAACAAGATAACCGTCCAGATCCGTTCTCTTCTTCGGCTTCCATGCCTTTCGTCTCTTCTCCAGTTCTTCATCGCTAAGCTTTTACATTCAAGCTATAGTTTGGAATATCAATGGAAATAATGTCTCCTTCTTCAATCAGAGCAATGGGTCCACCTACAGCGGCCTCAGGAGAAACATGTCCGATAGCAGCACCCCGGGAAGCGCCGGAGAAACGACCGTCTGTAATCAGAGCTACAGTACTTCCTAAGCCCATACCCACAATGGCGGAGGTAGGATTCAACATTTCTCTCATTCCGGGACCGCCCTTCGGTCCCTCATAACGGATGACTACCACATCTCCGGGATTAATCTTTCCACCCTTGATGGCGGCAATGGCATCTTCTTCACAATCAAAGACTCTGGCAGGGCCTTCATGCACCATCATCTCCGGAGCCACAGCGGAACGCTTTACCACACCGGTATCCGGAGCCAGATTTCCCTTCAGAACTGCAATTCCGCCGATAGGCATGAATGGCTTATCAATAGGCCGGATAATTTCCTCGTCTCGGTTTCTGGCATGAGCAATATTTTTCCTCCATGGTCTTTCCGGTAACGGTAATGCCGGAAAGATCCAGAAGATTCTTCTTAGACAGCTCCTTCATGACTGCATAAACGCCGCCGGCCTCATTTAAGTCTTCCATATAGGCATAGCCTGCAGGAGCCAAATGGCAAAGGTTCGAGTCTTTGCGGAGATTTCGTTGGCATTTTTCCACCTTTAACTCAATGCCGCACTCATGGGCAATGGCAGGAAGGTGAAGCATAGTGTTGGTGGAACATCCCAAAAGCCATATCTACAGTCAGTGCATTTCGGAAAGCCGCCTCTGTCATAATGCTTCTGGGGCGGATATTTTTCTCAATCATTTCCATAATGGCATAGCCCGCCATCTTTGCCAAACGAATACGAGCAGAGTACACCGCAGGGATGGTTCCGTTTCCGGGAAGTCCCATTCCGATAACCTCTGTTAAGCAGTTCATGGAGTTTGCAGTATACATACCGGAACAGGAGCCACAGGTAGGACAAACATTTTTCCTCATAGAGCTTCAGCTCCTCCATACCGATCTTTCCTGCCTCATACTCTCCCACTGCCTCAAACATGGAAGATAAAGAACGCTTTTCTCCCCTTACCTTCCCTGCAAGCATAGGTCCGCCGGATACGAAAAACCGTAGGGATATTCACTCTGGCTGCTGCCATCAAAAGGCCGGGAACATTCTTATCACAGTTTGGAATCATCACCAAACCGTCAAACTGATGGGCTCTGGCCATACATTCTGTGGAATCCGCAATCAAGTCCCTGGTAACCAAAGAATATTTCATGCCGGTATGCCCCATGGCAATACCGTCGCAAACCGCAATAGCCGGAAACTCCACCGGCATACCCCCGGCTTCCGCAATCCCCATCTTCACAGCATCCGCAATTTTATCCAAGTTAATATGCCCGGGTACAATTTCATTGTAAGAACAAACCACACCAATCATGGGCTTTTTCATCTCTTCCTTGGTATAGCCCTAAGGCATTAAATAAACTTCTATGAGGTGCAGACTGTACCCCTTCTCTCACATGCTCACTATTCATAGACTCTCCTTACTCTAAACGCTTTTGATTAGCTACATAAACTAAAAACAATTTTTTTTGCTGTATTTTTCCCATATAAGAAAAATTTGTCTATCCCGCTAAACAAAGAACTACTGCATACTCGAGGTAAAAATTTTCTACCTCAAACACCTATATCTACAGTTTTACATAAAAAAACTTTTTATTATACCGCATTAACAGCTTTGAGCAGATGTTTTTTTTGAGTTTTCCATGAATTTTTTCTAAATATTTTCAAATAAAAAGAGACAGAGGAAAGGAATTGCACCGTTTTTCCCAGTATAGCTTGGAACAGGGGCACGCTCTCGCTAAGTTCGCCTCGTAGCGGTTCTAAGCTTTCAAAAGACAAAAGCTAAGAACCGACGGGCTCACATTGCCCCTTATTCTCAAGCTATACTGCTGAAAAACCAGGCGAATCATTTCTTTTCTCTGTCTCTTCAGTCAGAACAAAAACAAGGTGAAAATTCATTAAAACTCATCCATCAGCTCTAAGCTGTGTTCCTTCTGCATTCTTTCGCAAGCTTTTAAGAAAGCATCCAGAGGAACATTGTTAATCTGCTTATTGGAACCGCGCATATTGATGGATACGGTTCTTTCTTCCTTTTCTCTGTCTCCCAGCACAAGGATGTAAGGGTTCTTATAGTTCTTATAGCCCTTAATCTTCTCCTTCATGTTCTTATCACTGTAGTCCGCTTCAGCTCGAATGCCGATTTCCGTTAGAGCATCGTAAACTTCTTTTCCGTAGTCGTTATGCTCTTCACGGATCGGTACGATGCCCTACCTGCTCCGGGCTTAGCCAGAAGGGGAAGCTTCCCTTGAAGTTCTCGATAATAATACCGATAAAACGCTCCAGTGAACCGTAAATTGCTCTATGGATGACCACCGGCATAGCGGTGTTTCCTTCAGCAGTCTGGTAAGTTAAGCCGAAGTTATGGGGAAGCTGGAAGTCCAGCTGGATGGTTCCGCACTGCCACTCTCTTCCCAAAGCATCTTTAATCTGTAAGTCAATCTTTGGTCCATAGAAGGCACCGTCTCCCTCATTGATTTCAAAGCCGCCTTCTCCGTACTTATCTGTCAAAATCTTCTTTAAAGCAGCCTCCGCTCTATCCCAAACCTCGATATCCCCCATGAAATCCTCAGGTCTGGTGGAAAGTTCTGCACGATAGCTTACCCCGAAGGTTCCGTAGATTTCATCTGCAATGGCAATGATATCTGCAATTTCCTCTTCAATCTGAGATTCCATTACGAAGGTATGATCATCGTCCTGGCGGAACTCCTGCACACGGAAAGTCCGTTCATCTGTCCGGATTTCTCCTTTCTGTGTAAAACATCATACTCGGAATAACGGATAGGCAGTTCCTTATAGGAACGATTTCTTCTTCTGTAAGTAATCATGGCATTTGGACAGTTCATGGGCTTTGCCGCCATGGTATCAATGTTCTCACGATTATAAACTACAGAGCCGGCCTGAATCTTTACAATCTTCTCCCCAAGACTGGCATCCGTGGGATGCTCCAGTACACCGGATAAATCCGCATCAGCCTTTAACCATCCTGAAATTCCGGGAACCATGAACATATTGTTAATGTAATGTGCCCAGTGTCCGGAAATCAGCCATAGCTTCTTATTGTTGATTAATGGGGCGGAAATCTCGGTATAACCGTGCTTTGCCTGAATTCCTCTGGAATAAGCCAAAAGGGCCTGATAAAGCTTCCAGCCTCTTGGGAGCCAGTAGGGCATTCCGGGAGCAGTCTCATCAAACATGAAAAGATCCAACTGATTTCCCAGCTTCTTATGGTCTCTCTCCTGGGCTTCCTGTAACCACTTCAAGTGCTCCTTTAAAGCATTCTTGTCCGGGAAGGCAAAAAGGTAAACTCGCTGCAGCTGGTCTCTGTGCTCATCTCCACGCCAGTAAGCGCCGGAAATAGACTTTACCTGAAAGGCTACATTCATCAGTTCCTGAGAGTTCTCCACATGGGGTCCACGACAAAGATCCACAAAATCCTCTCCGGTACGGTAAATGCTGATAATTTCATCGGAAGGAAGGTCCTGAATCAATTCCTTTTTGAACTTCTGCTTCTCAAAAAGAGCCAAAAGCCCTCGATCTCTGGATAACTCTTCTCTGGTCCAATCTTTCTTCTTTTGATGATTTTCTCTCATCTTGTCCTCAATGGTCTTAAAATCCTCTTCGGACAGGGACTTTGGCAGAGCAAAGTCATAATAACAACCATCTTCAATCTGTGGTCCGATAGCGTACTGCACCTCAGCACCATACAGCTCTACCATGGCTTTTGCCAAAATATGGGCCAAGGAATGTCTATATCTTTCTAAAAATTCCTGTTTATCCAATGCCATTACCTCTCTTCTTTCAATCTCTTTATTGCTTTTTCTATTCTCTTTAAGGACTCTTCCTTACCCAGTACGGAAAGAATCTCTGTGGCCCCTGCCGGAGTCATTTGCTTTCCGGAAAGGGCAATACGGATAGGCCACATCATAAAGCCTGTCTTGTATCCCTTTTCCTGACCGAAGGCCTGTAATTTCTCATACAAATGGTCGTTACTGTAGTCATTTTCCTTCTGTAATAAAGGAAGAACCTCTTCCAGAAGGCTTAAAGAATTCTCTAAATTGCACTTTGCCTTTTTGTTTTCATAAAGAGACAGCTCATAGTCCGGTACTTCCTTAAAGAAGGAAACCTGTTCTGGAATGTCCGGGAAGATTTCGATTCTGCTCTTTACCATCTCGGCAATCTTCTTACGATCCAATCCCTCACCTACAGCTTCTTTCACAAAGGGAGAGCTCTCTCATAGAACTTGTCGAAGTCCATTTTTCTTGATGTACTCCCCGTTCATCCAACGAAGCTTACCCATATCGAAAACCGCAGGACTCTTGGAAATTCTACGGTAATCAAACAAACGAACCAAATCCTCTAAAGAAAGAATCTCTTCATTTTCCTCAGGGCTCCAGCCTAAAAGAGCCACAAAGTTTACCACCGCTTCAGCCACAAAGCCCTGGTCAATCAAATCCTCAAAGGAGGAGTGTCCGGATCTCTTGGATAGCTTCTTATGATTCTCATCCGTAATCAAAGGACAATGAATCAGCTTGGGAGACTCCCAACCGAAGGCATCATAAAGTCTTTGGTACTTAGGGCTGGAGGAGAGATATTCGTTTCCACGAACCACATGGGTAATCCCCATCAAATGGTCATCTATAACATTGGCAAAGTTATAGGTAGGATAACCGTCGGACTTAATCAGCACCATGTCGTCCAGTTCGCTGTTCTCCACGGTAACATCCCCGTAAAGCTCATCATGGAAAGTAGTGCTGCCTTCTGTCGGATTATTCTGGCGAATAACAAAGGGCAGGCCCTGCTTTTAACTTCTCTTCCACCTCTTCTTTAGTAAGAGAAAGGCAGTGCTTGTCATAATGGAAAAAGCGTCTCCGTTTACCTCGGTTTGCAGGCTCTTTAAACGTTCCTCGTCACAGAAGCAGTAGTAAGCCTCTCCTTTATCCACCAGCTTCTTGGCATAGTCCATATAAACGCCGGTCTTCACTCGTTCCGACTGCACGTAAGGTCCACAGTCTCCGGGATTATCCGGCCCCTCGTCCCAGAAAAAGTCCTGTAGCTTCCAGGGTTCTACGGATAATATCCACAGCGCCTTCCACTTCTCTTTCCTGGTCGGTATCCTCGATACGGAGGAGGAAGTCACCTCCCTCATGCTTGGCAATCAGATAGGCGTACATGCCGGTTCGCAAATTTCCCACATGCATCCTTCCGGTAGGGGAAGGTGCATATCTCGTTCTAATCTTCATTTTTCCCCCTTAAGCTGTACTTACGCTTCCTGCTTCTCTACCAAATCCTGTGGGCGCATAGAAAGGTTGATTCTGCCCATCTTATCCACTTCCAGAACCTTTACACGAACTTTATCGCCGATATGAACCACATCCTCTACCTTATTCACTCTCTGGTCAGATAGCTTGGAAATGTGAATCATGCCGTCCTTGTTGGGGCTTAACTGTACAAAGGCACCAAAATCCATCATTCTGACTACGGTTCCTTCAAAAATCTGTCCCGGCTCAATATCGTTTACAATAGACTCAATGATTTTCTTCGCTCTTTCCAAATCAGGCAGGTTTGTTCCGGAAATGGAAACAGTTCCGTTATCATCAATATCGATCTTCACGCCGGTTTCTTCGATGATACCGTTAATGGTCTTACCCTGCTTTCCGATAACATCTCCAATCTTCTCCGGATTGATAGACATGGTCAAAATCTTCGGTGCATAGGGAGAAAGCTCCGCTCTAGGCTCTGCAATCGCTTCTTTCATAACACCGTTCATAATAAAGAGTCTTGCTTCTCTTGCTCTGCGAATAGCCTCTTCCACGATAGGACGAGTCAGGCCGTGAATCTTAATATCCATCTGGATAGCAGTGATTCCGTCCTCTGTTCCGGTTACCTTAAAGTCCATATCCCCGAAGAAGTCTTCCAAGCCCTGAATGTCAGTAAGTACCAAATACTCATCATCGCTGTCTCCGGTTACAAGACCGCAGGAAATTCCGGCAACAGGCTTCTTAATGGGAACACCGGCAGCCATCAAAGACATGCAGGATGCACAGGTGGAAGCCATGGAAGTAGAACCGTTAGACTCCATAGTCTCGGAAACGGAACGAATCGCATAGGGGAATTCTTCCACGGAAGGCAGTACAGGGATTAAAGCCTTCTCTGCCAAAGCACCATGACCGATTTCTCTTCTTCCGGGACCTCTGGAAGCCTTAGCCTCCCCTACGGAATAGCCGGGGAAGTTATACTGGTGTAAATAACGCTTTTCCGTTTCAAATTCATTTAAACCTTCTACCTTCTGAACCTCGGAAAGAGGTGCCAGGGTAGTGATATTCATAATCTGGGTCTGTCCTCTCTTAAACATGGCAGAACCATGTACTCTGGGGAGAAGATCACCTCAGCCTCTAACTTACGAATCTCATCAATGGCTCTTCCGTCCGGTCTCTTATGATCCTTTAAAAATCATCTTACGAACAGTCTTCTTCTCATACTGATAGATGGCATCCGGTAAAATGGCCAAAGCTTCCTCGTCATCCTGGAAGGCTTCTACCAATCTTTCACTCAGAAGGGAAACATTGGCATCTCTTTCCGCCTTATCATCGGTAAATACAGCCTTCTCCATCTCCTCCGGCTTTACCACTTCCTTCATCTTGGCAAATAATTCCTCAGGAATAGCGCTGGAAACATAGCTGTGCTTCTCTCTTCCGCACTCTTCGATAATGCTCTCAAAGAAGCCGATAATCTGCTGGTTGACATCATGGGCAAGGTAAATTGCCTCAATCATCTTGTCCTCAGGAAGCTCGTTGGCACCGGCTTCAATCATGATAACCTTCTCTTTTGTGGAAGCCACGGTCAATAAAAGATCGGAAACCGCCTTCTCTCCGTTTCCGGGATTTACCACAAACTCTCCTCCAACCATTCCGATCTGGGTGGTGGCACAGGGGCCGTCAAAGGGAACATCGGAAAGACAGGTGGACAGGGAAGAACCAAGCATGGCCAAAAGCTCAGGAGAAGCATCCTGATCCACGGATAATACCAGGTTGTTTAATAAAACATCATTTCTATAGTCCTTGGGAAAGAGAGGACGCATAGGACGGTCAATCACTCTTGCAGTCAAAATCGCATTGTCACTGGCTCTTCCTTCTCTCTTCTTAAATCCTCCCGGAAACTTTCCTACAGAATACATCTTTTCCTCGTATTCTACGGAAAGGGGAAGAAATCAATACCGTCTCTCGGCTTTGCGGAAGCGGTACAGGTGGACAATACCGTAGTGTCCCCATAGTGCATCAATGCGGCACCGTTACTCTGGGCACAAACCCTATCCACATCCACCGTCAGGGTTCTTCCGGCAAGTTCCATTGAATAACTCTTATACATAAATCCTCCTTTTTTTATCCGGAAGATCCAAAGCCACTGAAGAAACTGTGAGTTTCACCGCCTCTTCAGTGATCTCGGACTACCTTCCGGACAGCGCTTTGTCATAGATTCCTATTATACAGGAAAATGAGAAAATGAACAGTAAAAAAGGGTAGAAAAGCCATGCTTTTCCACCCTGATTCTTCTTACTTTCTGATGCCTAACTTCTCGATTAAGCTTCTGTAACCCTCTAAGTCGGTCTTCTTTAAGTAGTCTAAAAGACCTCTTCTCTGACCTACCATCATCAGAAGTCCTCTTCTACTGTGGTGATCCTTAGGATTGCTCTTTAAGTGCTCGGTAAGCTCAACGATTCTCTCTGTAAGAATCGCTACCTGTACTTCAGGAGCATCCGGTATCTCCGGGCTTTCTTCCGTACTTTGCTACCAACTCTGCCTTTTTTTCTCTTTTTGTAATCATTTGATTCTCCTTTTTTTCTGCAATTCCTTGCGTTTACATACGCTAGACTGAGGGAGGCGTTAGAAATCGCCTTCCTATGCCTAGCGCGAAGTTCTGTGCATTTTTATGATAACTTTTCTTCTTCTCCAAAAATCAGTCCATAAATGCCAGACTATAATACGCGAATTTCCTGCTTTCGTCAAGGATTTTCACACTTTGCTTTTGGCAAAATTCCGCTTTATTTTTTTAGGAAAGTCGCAAGCCTCACAAAGGCGATTCTAGGATTCCCTCTTTCTACTCTCTTCCTTGACAAAGTTCAGGTCTTTCTCCAACTGAGTCTTTAGTTCATCCATATTCTGAAAAATGCCTTTGCTCCCGAATAAAACTGATAAACTCTAGCCTAAGCTTTTCGCCGTAAATATCCCCCTGAAAAATCCAGAATATAAGTTTCCACAGTGAGAGGGTTATTCTCCGCCACACTGGGATTTTTTTGCCTATACTGGTCATGCCTTCATAATAGTCCTTCCCCAAAAAGAACACGAGTATGATACACCCCCTCCATGGGGCAGAGCTTTCCTGCCTTTGGGAAAATGTTGACAGTAGGAAAATTGATGCTTCGCCCGATTTTCTTCCCGTGCACCACAGTACCGGACAGGGTATAAATCCGCCCCAAAAGTTTTGCCGCCTCTTCCACGGCTCCCTCTTCCAAACATTTCCGGATATAGGTACTGGAAATTTCTACGGGTTTTCCATCGGCATCCTGCGTCAAAGCCTTCTCCACCACGGTAAGCTTATAGCCGCATTCCTCCGCCTTTTCTTTTAGAAGAGTCACACCTCCTCTTCCCTTGTAGCCGAAGCTGCAATCCGTTCCCACCACGAGATGCTTTACCTTCAAGGCTTTGACCAGAATCTCTTCTAAGAATTTCTCCGGAGACATCTTGGCGGTTTCCAAGGTTAAGGGAAAGAGAAAAATCTGGGAAAAACCGGCATTTTGCAAGCGGGTATAATGCTCATCCTCCGTGCAGAGAAGGTCTTGACGCTCTCCGGAAAAATAGGGCTGAAGGATGCATGGTAAAGGACAGGACGGAGGGAAGTAAATTCTCTGCCTTTCCCTCTTGAAAAACATCCTCAAAAATCTTCTGATGCCCAAGATGTAGTCCGTCAAACTTTCCGAAGGTTAAGATTGTGTTTTCTTTACTGTATAGGGGCGGAAGAAGGTAAGTACCTCTTTTCCCTTCTCCTTCCAGCTTTTCAATTTCCGAAAGTCTGAAGCTATCCTGTAAAGAGAACTCTCCCACTTTTTTTCTCGTAAAAGTGCAGACATACAGGCCTTGGTGCCCAGCGCTTCTCCGATATCCTTGCAAAGGGTGCGAATATAGGTTCCCTTGGAGCAATGAATCCGAAAGCGAAGCTTAGGACAGTCATAGGAAAGAATTTCCAGCCCAAAAAAATTTTCAATTTGGCTTGGCTTTCGTTCTACCGTTTTCCCTTCCCTTGCCAGTTCATAGAGCTTCTTTCCTTCCAGCTTTTTGGCACTATACATAGGAGGAATCTGCTCCTGTTTTCCCAAAAAAAGCGAGGAAGAATCTCTTCAATATCCTCCCTAGTTATAGAAACCTCTTCTTCAGAAAGAATCTTTCCGGTACTGTCTTCCGTATCCGTTTCAATACCTAAAGTCAGCTCCGCCTGATATACCTTTTCTTTCGCCATCAAAAGCATCCACATATTTCGTGGCCTTTCCAAGGCAAACCAAAAAGCACCCCCTCTGCCATAGGGTCTAAAGTACCGGTATGCCCCATCTTTTTTTCTCTCAGAATTCTTCTAAGAGCCCTAAGAACATCAAAGCTGGTCATGCCCTTTTCTTTGTTTATGTTAATGATTCCATCCATGCTTACTCTCTACATCTTTTATTACTTGGAAAAATCCTCTGCATCCAACTGCTTTCTCATTTCCACAAAAAAAGCTTTTTCTAAAATCTGCTCCGGACTTCCCTTTAGGGCTACAGCCTGCTGCCATCTTATGACCACCGCCGGAAAAAAAGGCGGCAACTTTGGACACATCAAAGGCTTTTGTTGTTGGAACGAAGGCTCACCTTGTACACCTGATTCCCTACCTCATAGAGGAAAATCACCCCATCCACATCTCTGGTTTCCCGAAGCACGCTGACCACCATATCCAGGTCTTTTTGTTCCAGATTAAAGGAACGCATATCCTTTAGGCTCAGGGAAGAGGCCAGGATTCTATCCTCACAATAAAGCTTTGCATCCTGTAAAACCTTCCCCGTCATTTTCTGCTGATCCACAGACTTCATATAGAAGCTGTCATCAATGATGTAGGAAAAAGGGATTCCCTTTGGCTATACATTTTCCTGCAATCTCCATAGTATGCTGAGAGGTACAGTTATACTTAAACACTCCGGTGTCATGGATCAAACCGGTATAAATACAGGTAGCCACCGCCTTATCAAAAAACTCTTCTTCCATCAGGTCGAAGCTCACCTCACAGGTACTGGAGGCATCGGGAAGGATGGTATGAAAAGGAAAATCCTCCCCATTACTTGTTACATGATGGTCCACCACATAACAATTCTTTTGCCGCCTTTGCCAAAGAGCCGAACTCTCCCAATCTTTCATAGGCTCCACAGTCACAAATTAGAGCCAGGTCATAGCTCTCCTTCGGTACATCATGGCGAATGTCGGAAAAACCGGGAAGATAGGAAAATTTCTCATGGGCCTCCATCAGATAAACCTGCACATCCTTCTCCGGATAGCGATTCTTTAAATAATTTTTCCAGCCTAAAGTAGAGCCCAGGCAATCTCCGTCCGGGCGGGTATGTCCAAGTAAGCAAATCCGCCGGGAAGAAGCTAACAATTCTTCTAGCTTATCTTTCATTCTTCCTCCTCTTTGTAGCGATTCTCTCGGTTCACCACTTCCCCTACAGCTCTTTCCTTATCTTCCTTGCTAACCTGATTAATTAAAGCGTCCATTCTCGATCCGTATTCCACAGAACGATCCGCGATAAATTGCAGCTCCGGGGTATGTCTTAGATTTAGGGCTTCTTGCCAGCTCCCTTCGCAAAAAAATCCCCCGGCAGCCTTTAATCCCTCAATGGTTTTTTTCCCAGTTCCTCTTCACTGCCCAGGCAGGAAACAAAGACTTTACAGTACTGTAAATCCGGAGTGAGGTCCACACCGGTAACATCACAGAAGGGAGAAACCCTGCTGTCCTTTACCTCTTCACGAATCAAAAGAGAAAGGCACCTTCTCACATCCTCATTTCTTCTTTGGTTCTTAAAGCTTAGTTTTTTTCACAATATACCCTTTCCAACGAGATACCTTATTTTGCGTAAGATACCCATTATGTATTAAAGCCAATTTATCAAAATACCATGCAAAAGCTTTCCAAGGAAAGCGGCAAGGATTTACAGGACAAAATCCTTCTTATGCTAAAAAGTAGGAACAGGGGAGCCTTCGGCTCCCCTCCCTCTTATCTCTGTTTTACTTCTTCCATGATGTAAACTTCCAGCTGATCCAATTCCTGAATATCGGTAAAGTCTTCTAAAACAATACCGCATTCCTGCTTGACACCCACTTCCTTTACATCATCCTTAAAGTGTCTAACGGAAGCAATAGTTCCATCATAAAGCTGCTCTCCGCCTCTTGTCAGACGAACCTTAGCTCCTCTTTGTACCTTTCCGTCGGTAACAAAGGATCCGGCAATAATTCCCACGCCGGAGGACTTAAAGATCATACGAACTTCGGCATGACCGATAACCTTCTCCTCGTAAACAGGAGCCAGCATTCCCTTCATAGCCAGTTCAATGTCTTCAATAGCCTTATAGATGACATTGTACAGTCTTACATCTACATTTTCCCGCTCTGCAATATCTCTTGCGGTTGGATCCGGCTTTACATCAAATCCGATGACAATCGCATTGGAAGCAATGGCCAGGTTAATATCGGACTCATTGATGGCACCAACGCCGGCATGAATTACCTTAACCTGTACTTCCGCATTTTCAATCTTCTGTAAGGAATCGCGAACAGCTTCCACGGATCCCTGTACATCCGCCTTAATCACAATCGGAAGATCCTTCAGCTCTCCGGCCTTAATCTGGTCGAATAAAGCATCTAAGCTGACTTTCTTACGGGAATCCTCCACCATCTTCTGCTTTCCTTCACTAACGAAAGTATCCGCATAAGCCTTGGCTTCCTTCTCATTGTCCTTTACCTGGAAGATCTCTCCTGCATTTGGCACGGAGTTTAATCCTAAAATCTCTACAGGCATGGACGGGCTTGCCTTCTTGATTCTCTTCCCTTTGTCGTCAATCATGGCACGAACCTTACCGAAGGCAGATCCTACAGCTACCACATCGCCGATATGGAGGGTACCCTTTTGCACCAAAAGACGGGCTACGGAACCTCTTCCCTTATCCAGCTCCGCCTCGATTACGACACCATAAGCCTTACGGTTTGGATTGGCCTTTAATTCCAGCACATCCGCCTGTAAAGCAATGTTCTCCAAGAGGCTTTCCAGTCCCTCTCCGGTCTTAGCGGAAACAGGACAGCAAATGGTGGTTCCGCCGTAATCCTCAGCCACCAAATCATAGGTCATTAATTCCTGCTTCACCTTGTCAATATTTGCCGCAGGCTTATCAATCTTATTGATGGCTACAATAATCTCAGTGTTTGCAGCCTTGGCATGGTTAATCGCCTCAATGGTCTGGGGCTTGATACCGTCGTCCGCAGCAACAACCAGAATAGCAATATCTGTGGACTGGGCTCCACGCATACGCATAGCTGTGAAGGCCTCGTGTCCGGGGGTATCCAGGAAGGTGATTACTCTGTCTTCATCATTAACCTTTACCGTTACCTGATAAGCACCGATGGACTGGGTAATTCCGCCATGCTCTCTACTGGTCACATTGGTATTTCGAATCGCATCCAGAATAGATGTTTTACCGTGGTCAACGTGTCCCATAACCGCAACTACAGGAGGACGGGGCTGTAAATCCTTCTCTTCATCCACCTCAGAGTCCTGTACCAGCTCAGCGATAACGTCAACCTTTTCTTCCATTTCGCAAAGGATATCGTATTCTACCGCAAGGTTTTCCGCCTCTTCGTAGCTTAATTCCGTATTCAGGGTAACCATCTGTCCCTTTAAGAAAAGCTTCTTGATAAGGTCTGCAGACTTCTGCTTCATCTTATCCGCCAACTCCTTAATGGTAATTACTTCAGGTAGGGTTATGGACTTAATGGTTTCTTCCGCAACCTTCACCACTTCCGGCTTAATAAAGGCTCCCTTTCCGGTCTTCTTTACCTTTACCTGCTCGTCTCTCTCATAGGACTGGGTAGCGCCGTACTTATTCTGCTTTCTGGCAACACGATTCTTCTGGGAAATATTTGCCTTCTCATTTTCAAAGTTCTTGTTGCCGTAAACCTTCTTCTGTGGCTTTTGTAGCATCATGCTTTTGTTCTGCTCTGCTTCTCCACAATCTCCGGAGCCACAGTAACAGCAGGCTTTTTAGGCGCAGCACCGAAACGGGGCTTTCCTGCAAAGTCCCCATCCTTTCTGCCTTCTGCTCTGCTGTCGCTTCTCCCCCCGGCGCTAAAGCGCTTTTCTGCAGGCTTTCCTGCTCCGAAGCTGCTGCTCTTACGCTCTCCTGTTGTATCTTTTGCAGGAGCTCTTCCGGGCACAAGCTTAGCCGCAATGCCGGAAATAGTCGGTCTCTTTGCCTTTTCCTGGCTTTCCTTCTCCGCCAAAAGCCTTCTTTTCCGCCTCTTCTTTGGCCTTTGCAGCTTCTTCCTGGGCTCTTCTTTCCGCTTCCTGCTTTTCTAAAAGAAGTCTCTCCTCTTCCAGCTTCTTCTCCTCTGCAGCCTGCTTTTTTTCTGAATCGCATTTAAAGCCTTTAAAGGAGTCACTCTTGCTGTTCCGGGAGGCAAGGGTCTTCCGTTAGGAGACTTCTTCTCCCCCTCCGCCTTTCCTGTTGCTTCCTTCTTTACCTTAGCCTTAGCTTTTTCGGAAAAATTGTGTTCTTCCCAGAGGATGATTCTTGTGATTCACCGAATTTTGGGAATGGAAAACCACCGCTAATTTTTTTCTTTTTAACGGGAGCTTCCTCACTTTTTTTGCTCAATATTATCTTTCTTATTCTCTTCCAACATCCGCATTCCCTCCATCTAAAAATCTCAATCATTCTCTTTGCAAAGCCTTCATCCTCTATACAAAGAGAAGAACGCATTTCCTTTTCCAATCCCTCTTCCCAGCTCTTCCTTCGTTCCGTAGGAAAAATATGGGAATATGGTAATAAAAACAACTTTGTCGGAATTTCTTTTTCCGTATTCTCGGAAGCGTCCGTCGCCACAAGCACCAACTTCGCCTTATGGGCTTTTAATGGACTTTTTCCACAGAAAACTCTCCTGCCTTGACCTTTCCGGCCTTCATGGACAAACCTAAGAGTCCCAATACTTTATTCTGCAATTTCTTTGATTTCCTCCCTCAGTCTATCCAAGTCCTCCTTGGGGATGGCTTCTTTGAAGGAGCGGAAAAAGGCTTTTTTCTTCTCTGCCTTTTCAAGGCAGGAGAGATCCTTGCAAATGTAAGCCCCTCTTCCATTTTTTTCTTCCCTGCAAATCCACGGCATATTCTCCCTCAGGAGAACGGACAATCCGGAGAAGTTCCTTCTTGCCCTTTTTTTCTCCACAGCCTATGCAGCTTCGTTGTGGTTCTAACTTCATTTTTCCTCCAAAAATATCCCCTCATTGGCAGCAACTACTCTTCCTCGTATTCCTCTTCGTAATCAGCGTCCTCATAGTCCGCATCATACCCCAAGTCCTCTTCCTCCAAGCTTTCTCCATGGTAGTCAATGCCCATTTCGTCAAAGATTCCCTGTTCCTGCGCCTGAGACTCGGACTTAATATCAATCTTATAGTTGGTCAGCTTTGCCGCAAGTCTTGCATTCTGTCCTTCCTTACCGATAGCCAGAGACAGCTGGTTGTCCGGTACGATAACCAGAGCTTCCTTATTGTCCGGATCTGCAATAACCGCAATGACCTTGGCAGGAGATAAGGAGTTCTCAATCAGGTAGGCAGGATTCTCATCATAGTTAATGATGTCAATTTTTTTTCTCCCCGAAGCTCTTCCACGATGGTGTTTACACGATTTCCGTTAAGACCTACACAAGCACCTACTGCATCCACATCCTCTTCGTTGGAAATGACTGCCATCTTGGTACGGGATCCCGCTTCTCTGGCGATGGACTTAATCTCCACAATGCCTTCTCTAAGCTCGGAAACCTCCTCAAAGAACAGCTTACGAACCAGCTCCGGATGGGTACGGGAAAGCATAAGCTTCTGGTCCCTTGGGACTATCCTTTACTTCCACCACATAAACCTTGGCTCTTTTGTCCGGGAGTCAAATTCTCCCCTGGAATCTGCTCAGCTTCTGCCAGATAGCCGTCCACCTTGCCCAAGTTCATGATTAAGGCTCTTCCGGTATTCTTTTTCAACCAAAGCAGTAAAAATCTTCTTGGACATAGCATAGTATTCTTCAAAGAGATTCTTTCTCTCTTCTTCACGAATCTTCTGCACAATGACACCCTTGGCATTCTGGGCAGCAATTCTGCTGAAGGACTTGGAATCGATGGGCACCTGTACCACATCCCCCAAAGCATAAGAAGGATCGATTTCCTGCGCCTCTTCCAGGCTGATTTCCGTGGACTTATCTCCCACCTTCTCCACTACCGTCTTGTCTGCCAAAACGGAAAAATACAGCGGTGTCCGGATTCATGCTTACGTGCACATTGTCTGCTGAACCGAAATGGTTCTTGCAAGCGGTTTGCAATGAAAGCTCAATAGCCTCGATTAAAAGCTTGCTTGGAAATTTTCTTTTCCTTTTCTAACATGTCTAGCGCTAAGCGTAATTCCTCGTTCATCGTTTTTACTCCTCTTTATTTTTATCATCAGGCTTTTTCTATCCTTACTACTTAATGATTTCGCCTGTATTATACTTTCAACTGTTTTTTTGCCTTTAGCATTTACTCTTCAGTCGCTTCTTCCTCAGAAAGCAATTCTTCTTCCACTTCGGAAAGCTCCTCTGCTCTGGGATTGTCCTTAAAGCCTAAAGAACATACTTCCAAAAATATATTCTTCTGCAATAAAGTCTTCCTTATCCAACCACTTGGACAGCCGTCTGAAACCATGGCACAGTCATTTACTGTCATGTCCTGTTCGTCTTCTCTAAAAATAAATGCTCTAAGATAATGGGTTCCTGCCTCTAAGGTAAAAGTCACACTATCCAATACATAGCCCATTCCGGGAAGAATTTCTTCCAAATACGCTTTCGTTCTCTCAATTTCCATGCCAACGCTCCATTCAAACAAAAGGGACAAGCTGCTGCTTGCCCCTTCCTACGTTACAAATACTGTTACACACTAACATGAAAGTATTGAAAAAACAAGCCTTTTCTTTGTTTTTCTTCACTTTTCACAGCATTTTTTCTTCTATAAATATAGATTCATGTCTCTTTTTAAACATTTCTAAAGATATTTCCCTTTTTGTATCTGCTTTCCTCTTCCTTCTCCATGGATTCTTCTTTGTTTCTTCTTCTCTTTATGCTATAGTAATCAAGATTAAAAAAATACATCATTTTAATAGAAAGATACGAGAAAAGAGAGCAAGGGAAAGCTTCATGCAAGATGACAGTCTTTCGCTTCCTTCTCCTTTTCCGCTATGGTGAGGTTTATGAAATTAATTAGTTTTGCAATCCCCTGCTATAATTCTGCCGCTTATATGCGGAACTGTATTGAAAGCATTCTCCCGGGAGGGGAAGAAGTGGAAATCATCATTGTGGATGACGGCTCTAAAAAGACAATACATTGGAAATCGCTAAAGAATACGAAGATAAGTACCCGGGCATCTGCAAGGCGGTACATCAGGAAAAATGGTGGCCATGGTGAGGCGGTAAACACCGGTCTTAGAAATGCCAATGGATTATATTTTTAAAGTAGTGGATTCTGATGACTGGCTGGATTCCAAGGTTCTTTTAGAGGTTTTAGATAGAATTCGGAATTTAACCCTCTCCGGAGAGTCCATTGACATGCTGGTGGCTAACTTCATTTACGATAAGGTTGGACAGGAAAACAAAAAGGTGATGTCCTATGCCAATGCCTTCCCGGAAGAAAAGATCTTTGGCTGGGCTGACATGAAAAACTTCCACCTGGGACAGTATATCCTTATGCATTCCGTCATTTACCGAACAAAGATGCTTAAGGACTGCGGTTTTACAGCTTCCCAAGCATACCTTCTATGTGGATAATCTTTTTGTTTACGAGCCCCTTCCCCATGTTAAGAAGATTTATTACCTAAATCAAAATCTTTACCATTACTACATCGGTAGAGAGGATCAGTCCGTAAATGAAACAGTAATGATTTCCCGCCTGGATCAGCAGTACCGGGTAAACCGTCTGATGATTGAGTGCTGTGATGTCTTAAAGGTACAGCCCAAGAAACTTCGGAAATATATGATTTTGTATTTGAAATCATCACCACTGTATCCTCAGTCCTTGCCATCAAGTCCGGTACGGCAGAAAAACCTGCAAAGAAAGAAGGAGCTATGGACAGAGCTTAGGGAGAAACACTTCCCCCTTTGGTGGAGAATGCGTTCCGGTTTCTTGGACAAGGCGTAAACCTTCCCGGAAAAATCGGAAACAAGTTGACTATTTTTAGCTTACAAGCTCACCCAGAAGTTCTACGGCTTTTAATTAGTGAAAAGCTGTAAAAATCTGTCACAAGAAGAAATTGAGCTTTCGATAAGAAATTAGATTTTAGTTTGACGAGATGCCTTTTGTGGCATCTCGTTTTTTTCAACAATACCTTTTGAAATTTCACGGAGGAAGTATTATGAATATTGCCATTATTACCGGTGCCTCCCGAGGAATCGGAAGAGCCGCAGCCAAGCTGTTTCGCTAAAGAAGGCTATAGCCTCTTGTTAAATTGCGAAAAAAATTGGACGCTCTTGGAAGAATTGCAGGAAGAAATCCAAGCAGACTTACAGGAAAACTGTCCGGAAATCTATCTTTGCAAAGATTTGGGTACGAAAGAAGGCCTTTCCCGTATACTGGAAGGGAAAAGCCTTTCTAAGCTGCTTCTTCTTGCCAACAGCGGCAAGGATTCCATTAAATTGTTACAAGACTATAGTGAGGAAGAAACAAGGACTCTTTTTGGAGGCTAATCTTCTACAGCCCTTCAGCCTTTGTCAAAAATCTCCTTCCCTATCTTTTAAAAAGCTGGGGAAGGAAGAATTCTATTCAGTTCCTCTGTCTGGGGAAATGTGGGGGCTTCTATGGAAAGCCTCTATTCCCTAACCAAGGGAGGACTTTCTACCTTTGCAAAAGCTCTCGGTAAGGAGTTAGCCCCCTCCCATATCTCCGTAAATGCAGTAGCCTTCGGGGCTATAGACACGGATATGAATTCCTGGCTTAGCGCTGCAGAAAGACAAAGTTTAGAGGATGAAATCCCCTACGGCAGAATGGCCAGTGTAGAGGAAGCCGCAGATTTTCTCTATCTTCTTTCTCAGGCCCCCCTCTACCTTACCGCCCAGGTAATTCCCTTTGACGGAGGCTGGATTTAAGGTGCATTCTAAAGATAGCGCCTTATGCCTGAGCCTTCTTCGCCAAAGCATTCTTCATCCAATCTTTGCCGTCTACAAAGCGGGAAACGATAAAGGAAACCACATAATCTCCTGCAGAGTTAATCATGGTTGCGGGCGGATCTACCAGATTACCGATGGCTACCAAAATAGGGAAGGCTACCTCCATTTGATTGGGGAAGAAAATGCTGGCGATAATATACTCTCCGATATATCCGCCCCGGGCACACCGCTCATTCCCACAGAGGAGAATACTGCAACCAAAACAATCACCGGAAGCTGGGCAAAGCTCACCGGAGTTCCCAAAGCCCCCATGACAAAGCAAATCTTTAGTACACAGGAGAAGCAGGAGCCGTCCATGTGCATGGTTGCTCCCAAAGGAAGCACAATATCGGAAACATCCTTGAAATACTGCTTTCCTCCGCCACCTCCATATTGGTCGGAATAGTAGCCACGGAAGAGCAGGTTCCCAAAGCCACGATAGCAGGCTTTAAAATATGGGACATCATCATTTTCACGCCGTCCATTCCGGCACCGATATAAGCCATTACAGGGAAGGCCGTGAAAATATAGATAAAGCATACCGGATAATACAAAATCAGGGCTCTGGCATAGCTCTCCGTAATCTGAGGACCGTAGCTGGCCACCAAATCCGCAAAAAAATCGCAAAAAAAGGCAATAGGAGCATAGTAGGTAACGATTTGCACAAACTTCATCATTACCGCAGTAAGACTCTCCAAAAAAATCCCGCCACCTGCTTACCGGCCTCCCCTGCTAAATTCACGGAAAAACCAAAGAGAACGGAAAAAACAATCAAGGGGAGCATAGCTCTTCTGGAAAGCAGTCCCACAAAGTCTTCTACGGTAAAGAAGTTCAGCACCATTTCCGTAAGGCTGGCATGCTCTCCCACCTCCTCTGTACTAAGGCTTTTTCCAGGGCTGTAAAACTGGTGGAAAAAAATCTGGCACAGCAGAAAGAATACTACGGCAGCAAAGGCTCCTGTGAGCACAAAAGCTAAGAACCGTAACTCCCATAATCTTTCCGGCTCTCTTCCGGCTCTTCATATTGGCAACCGCTCCTGCAATGGAAGCAAATACCATAGGCACCACCACGCAGAACATCATGCGGATAAACAGGTCTCCCAGGAATTTAATTCCATGGGCAAAAATCAGGAGCCGCATAGCCTGTTACAGAGCCCAGAACCATGGCCGAAATCAAAATCAATAAAAAAACGGTAGTTTCCTGCAATAGATTTGCTTTTTCATCTCACGCACCTCTTCTTTATTTTGTCAAAAATCGGAAAAATCCCCGGAAAGCTTTTGGTCTATCTCCGGATGGAACTGGATGCCCAGCATAGCCTCTCCGTATTCAATTCCTTCAATTCCGCCATCCTCCGCAAAGGCCACTGCCCGAATTTCCTCTGCCGGTTTCGTAATCCGATAGCGATGCATACTGGCTCCCTGAATCCTATCCGAGGGAAAAATGCTTTCTCAGGGCGGAATCCTCTAAAATCCGAATCTCCTGCTTCACCAAATGTTCTTCTCCCCGGTTGGGATTGCATTTCCAATGTCCCTCCACCGGCTCCACAAAGAAATAGCGCTCCTTCTTCATTTCCTCATAAGCTTCCAAAATGCTTTTTTTCCGGGACGATTCTTCTGCTCCTCCTTGGCAATAAAAATAGCTGTGTATAGCCTGCATGCCAAGACATACCCCCAAAAAGCTTTTTTTCCCTGTTTTCAAAGCATAATCTATGACCTGAAAATGATAGGGAAAAAAATCCGTTTTCCTCCACAAAGTAAAAACGCATCACAAAGGGCTAAAGCCTCTTCCTTCACCATGCCGTCTACGCCAATAATACCCAAGGGAACTCCGTCGGCTTCCTCCACTCTTATGGTATAGAGTTCGTGGAAAAATAGCATTGTCCTCATAGGGATTTTCCGTCTCTCTAAGGCGAGAGGGGGAACTATTCCGATAATCTTCATTTTTTTACTCCTTTTTCCAATCCGCTTCATCATACACTATTTTCTGATAAGAAAAAGAAAAAGTGCTGCAAATAAATGTCTTTTTTTATTCTTTTTACCCGATTTTTTTCTATATTTATCCATTTTTTTCAAGCCCTGTTTTTACAAAAAAATCTAATTTCCTATAAAATGCTTTTTATGGCATAATAACATGGCGATAAAAATGAGTAGGAAAGGAAGTATTATGAAAAAAACCAGTAATCGGTATTTCTACCAGTGTCATTGTCGATCATGAGGGAGAGTTCCCGGGCTATGAAAAGAATTTATGTAAACAAGGATTATGTTTCTGCAGTAATGGCTGCAGGAGCGGTTCCCCTAATGATTCCCATGGAGGATCTCGGAAGAAAAACTTACGGGAGAGCTTAGATCTGGTGGACGCCGTAATTTTTCTCCGGAGGACATGATATCGCTCCATTCCGTTACGGAGAAGAGCCCCATGCCAAGCTCCATGATATTTGCCCTGAAAGAGATGCCTTTGACTTTTTGCTCTACCGCCTGGCAAAGGAAAAGAAGCTTCCTATTTTGGGAATTTGCCGTGGTTACCAGCTAATGAATGTTGCCGAGGGAGGAAGTCTGTATCAGGATCTTTCTTTAAAAAAGCACAGAGAGCTTTAAGCATTCTCAGGGGCACGGTCCAAGTATCGCTACCCACACTATGAAGGTGGAAGCAGGAAGCAAGCTGGCGCAGATTTTTAGGAAAAGAAGAAATCCGCATCAACAGTTTCCACCACCAGGCCATTAAGGATATTGCGAAGAGCTTAATAGTTTCCGGAAAAGCACTGGACGATGTGGTAGAGGCCGTGGAATTAACAGACTATCCCTTTGGTATCGGTGTACAGTTCCATCCGGAAATGTTACAGGCTAAGGACGAAACGATCAAAAAAATCTTCCTTGTTTTGGTAGAAGCCGGAAAAGAATATCAAAAAACAAAGTAGGGGGCTACAGCTCTGTCTTAGACACTTGCCTGAGAAGAAAGAGCTAAAGTTTTTGCTTCGATATTCTTATAAAAAATACAAAAGGAGTAAAATGAGTAAAACACAAAAATTGGGCTTTTGGTCCATAGTCTTGTTAACCATCAATTCCATTATCGGAACAGGAATCTTCCTCTCTCCCGGCTCCGTGGTAAAGCAGGTAGGTTCCTATGCTCCTGTGGCTTACCTTTGTGCCGCAGTCTTTGCAGTAATTTTGGCCTTAAGCTTTGCCTCCGCTTCCCGATATGTGGTAAAGAGTGGAGCGGCCTATGCTTATGTAGGAGCAGCCTTCGGGGATAATGCCGGTCTTTATATTGGTATCACCCGTTTTGTTTCCGCCAGCATTGCCTGGGGAGTAATGGCCACCGGAGTGGTGAAAACCGTACTGCAAATCTTCGGTATGGACACCAATAATTTTACTCTGGTTACCGCCGGATTTATCCTCTTAATGTTAATCCTCTTTTTGATTAACCTCTTCGGACTTAAGGTTTTTGGAAATGGTGTCCAATATCTCCACCTTGGGTAAGGTTTTGGCCTTGTCCCTTACCATCCTGGCAGGAATCTTCTTTTTACTACAGCAGAAAGAAGCGGTAGACCTTTCCCCCCTAATGCCGGGAAAGACCGATGGAACGGTGCCTGCACTGAGCAGTAAGACCTTTGTTACCGCTATTGTGGCTGCTTTCTATGCCTTTTACCGGTTTTGAAGGAGTTGCCAGCGGTTCTTCCGATATGGAAGCTCCTGAGAAAAAAACCTTCCCAAGGCTCTTCCTCTGTCTATCTTTCTGATTGCGGCAATTTATTTGGGCATTGTGTTCGTGTCCATGAGGCTGAATCCCATGGCCCTTCTAAGCTCAAGCAATGTGGTTGTTTTGGCGGATATTTTTGAAAGTCCTATACTGCAAAATACCATTGTTCTGGGTGCATTTGTGTCTATGTTCGGAATCAACATTGCCGCCTCCTTCCACACCCCCAGACTCTTGGAGGCAATGGCCAAGGACGGACAGGTAAACAACATTTTCGTAAAGAGAACGAAGGGAGGATTCCCTTTATACCGCTTTTATATTCAGTATCCTTTGGGCTATTATGATTCCCATGGCCTTCCACTATGATATGAAGGGGATTATGATTATCAGTTCTATTGCCCGTTTTGTACAGTTCCTTTTGGTTCCTCTTGCAGTACTTTCCTTCTACTACGGAAAGCAAAAAGGGAGAAATCATCGAGCATCCCATCAAAAAAATTTTTGTACTGGATGTTCCCCTGTCTTTCCTGGCAATGTTCCTGACTATCTTTTTTTACTAAGCCAGTTTAACTGGGTAGGACAGTTCAGCACCACAAAAGACGGTTTTGTAGAACCAAATTTCTATGCCATCTTTGCTATGTTGTTCGGCTATCTGCTTTTCCCCTGGTTAGCCTTTGTTTTAAGGGAACAAAACAGAGAAAAGGATGCTAAAACAGGATAGTAAAAATAAGTAGTAAGATTGCCGTGGTTCTTAGACAAAATACCGCTTAGAAACGAGCTCTTCCTTGCCGGGCAAGGATACTCGTTAAAAATCAAAAAAAGCCATTTCCCCGGAGAACACTCTTCGGAAAAATGGCTTTTTCTATTTTAAAGATTAATCTTAGTCTTCTCCCTTGATTCTTACAAAGCGCTCTCCTACTCCATATACTGTAACGATAGGTGCAACCTCCATAAAGGCTCTGGGAAAATTCTCTGCAAGATATTTACGAATCATAGCTGACTGTCTGGGGGAGCAAATGGAGGAAATCATAATCTTCTCTTCCTTGGTATAAGCTCCGATAACCTTTGTTTGGGTAACTCCTCGACCAAGCCCCAGAATATATTTGGTAATATCTTCCGTATCATCTTTCATAAAAGGAATAATTGTTACCTTATAGAGCTTCTGCCGGAAACCGAAGAGCATATAGTCCATAATGTAAATGCAGATGACATGGTTCACTAAAGCATAAAGTGCGATTTCCTTTCCGAATACGAATCCCAAGGAAATCAGGATTGTTCCGTCTAGAAAGAGCATTACTTTACTTAATGGAACTCCCTTAAAGACTTTTCTGTTCAGGATTCTGGCTATAGTATCCGTTCCTCCAAAAAGTAACCCCTGCCCGAAGTACCAGTCCGGAACCCACGCCATAGAACAAGGAGAAGTAAATACAAACTAAAAAAACATTTCCCCATGGACAAAGACAAAGTCAAACTTTCCCGTTAAAACCAACAAGGTAGGGTAAAGAAAGGATACAAAGATAATCTTCATAAACTCTTCTCGCTTTAAAAAAGCAGAAGGCCATGATTAATATGGAAATACTAAAGAAGTAGTAAATATAGGTGTAATGAATCCCTACAAAGCGTTCCGCCATCTGGGACAGACCGGTTACACCGCTGGTGGATAATTTATTGGGCACCAATATACAGTTTACGGAAAAGGCTGTGATAAAACAGCCTACTACAATCTGTAAATAATTTAAAAACCTTTCCCTGTAGTTTCTGCTCTGCTTCCATTTCTTACTCCTTCTTAAGCATTTGATTCTTTTGTCTTTGACTTTATTGGCGTTCTTTTTCCGATTTCTTCACATACAAGTTAGCCGCTCGACTTCTACTTGTTACGAAGAAAAGAAGAAGCACAGCTGTACTTCTTCCCTATTTTATTCCTCATAAAAGCCGCAGGCTTAACCTGCGGCTTTTCGCATCCATATCATTCTAGCACAATAGAAAAAAATGGAAAGAGTATTTTTCGTTTATTTAAAAATACTTATAGGAAATTCTTATCCGCAACAGCTTCCACTACCTTGGGGATTCGCACAACTTCCTGTTCCATCAGTATCTCCACACTCCATGGGTTGCCAGAACTTTTCCACAATATCCTCTTCCTTCAAATTCTTATCCAAGAGCCCAAAGGACTGGTAATCCTTAATAACCTTTCTCATAGCCGTTTCTGTCTGTTGATCGGTCAGTACAAAATTTAAAGAATTGGCGAAGTCCAATACCTTCTGTCTGTCACCGCTGGCCCAGTTCTTTTCTAAAAGAAGATCCACAAAGCTCTCTTTATTGTCTTCAATCCACTGACTGCAGTACATGCTGGCATTCTTCAGCTTCTTTGCGGTAATAGGATTAGCCTTTGCAAAATCCGCATTCATAATCTGTACACAGCAAGGTTCCACCTTGAAATCCGGATCTGTAGTGAGAGAACGAATCGGGCGAACAATTCCTTCATCTACAAATTTCCGGGCAAACATATCGGACATCATGGCTCCTTGCACTTCTCCATTCTGTAAAGCCATAATCACCGCATCATTGGCAACCACCTTGTACTTCACTTCTTCCGGCTTAATGCCGTCATTACTAAAGAAACGAAGAGCAATATTATGGTCGGAATTTCCGATACCGTCGCTTAAAGAAACCGTCTTTCCCTTTAAATCCGCGGTACTTTGAATATCGGAATCCTTAAGAACATATAAAGTCTTACAGCCACTGTGAGCACCTTTTTGTAAATACCAGATTCAATCCGTTTACCGCAGGAACAAAAAAACGGAAGCCAAATGGTCTGCGGCAATATCCACCTTCCCCGTAGCTACGGCATCCTTAGCTTCGGTCATCTGGCTGATAGCTGTACTTAAGCCCTCTGCCTTATAAAAATCCCTCCTCCTGGGCAGTACCGAAGGTTCCGGTGCAAAGTCCTCCATTATATCCGATTTGGATATCCTTGCCATAAGCAGGTTCCTTCTTCCAGGCCTCTTCTTCCTCCGGAGTGAGCTTTAAGGGATGATACACAATATCCTTTGCCTCCGGACGGTCGGAAAATCCCCCCTTGATTTCTTCGGTTTGCTGTTCTCCATTCTCCTGCTTTGCTTCCTGTGCTGTACTTTCCTTTTCGCCCTCAGCCTTTTCCTGACTTTCAGCCGAAGTTCCTGTTTCCGCCTTTGTCGTTTCCGCCTGTTTTCCCACCTGACTGCTGCAAGCCGTCATAGAAAAAACGGAAGCAAAAGCCAATGCCATTCCCAGCTGTCTCAATGTCTTTTTCATCATACACTCCTCTTCTTGCCTGTACATTTCTTGTTCCTATTTATCTAAAAACCCATCGCAAAACGCCATGTTCCAATAGTCCCATTAGCCTCCATAAGACTACTTCTATAAGGCTTCCCTAAAGCTTCCATTACATTTTGTATGAGTTTTAAGAAACTTCTTAACCCGCCTCTTCCTCCTGATCCACTCCAAGAAGACGCATGATTTCCTCACGATAAGATAAAAACTTGGGATCCAATCTTTTCCGGGGATATTCCAAATCAATAGGAATATCCCTTAAAATGCTGCCTCCCTGCCTTAGCCATCACGATAACTCTGGTTCCCATATAAATAGCCTCATCCACATCATGGGTCACCATCAGCATCATGTTTTTCTTTTCTTTCCATAAGAGTAGCAGTTCATCCTGCATCTGCATTCTGGTAAAGGCGTCCAATGCTCCCAGCGGTTCATCCAGCAAAAAGACCTCCGGCTCATTAATCATGGTTCTGACAAGAGCCACTCTTTGCGCCATTCCCCCGGACAATTCATGGGGGTAGGCCTTTCGGAATTTAGTCAAATGTGTCAACTCCAACATTCTCTCTATCTCTTCCGGTTTTTTCTTTCCCTGCATTCTGGGGCCGAACGCAATATTTTCCTCCACCGTAAGCCATGGAAAAAGAGTGGGCTTTTGGAAGGCCATGCCTCTTTTGGCATCTGTTCCTTCTATTTCCTGCCCATCCAGCATTAGTCTTCCCGAAGTGGGAGGAATTAATCCGGCCACCAAACGAAGCAAAGTGGATTTACCACATCCGCTGGGGCCTACAATTGAAAGAAATTCTCCTTCCTCCACCTGCAAATTCACAGGAGAAAGAGCGAAGGTAATTTCCTTTTCCTTACGGGCAAAACTTTTTGAAACATTTTCTATCACTAATCCCAAGGGCTACTCCTTTCCGAACATGTTCTTTCCGCTAGTCAACTGTCAGTCCCCATGCGTCCCTTCTCTTTTTCTTAATCCTTCAGCATGCCTTCCTGCCAACGAAGCACTCGTTTTTTGATGCTATTCAAAAGAAAATTCACGGTAACAAAGATACAGCAGATTAAAATGATGGCACCGTACATCTTTCCGTACTCCGCCCAGCTCTTTTGCCAGGTGATATACCAGCCAAGACCTGATTCCACACCAATCATTTCCGCAACCATCAACGCCATACAAGCTGAACTCATGGCCTGAACCATGCCTTGGAAAATGCTGGGTAAGGCCGAGGGTATAGCGATTTCCAGGATCAAATCCTTCTCCTTTGCCCCCAAAGTTCTTGCCGCCTCATAATAGGACTTGTCCATGTTCCGAATGCCGGTAATTGTTGCTAAGGTAATGGAAAACCAAACGCCCAGCGCAATGATGAATACACTTCCCCGGAACAAAGAAGTCGCTAAAAACCATGACTATCGGAATCCATGTAGTACTGGGAATGGAGCCCAGGAGTTTCATAAAAAGGTTCAATCCAGTAATTTATTTTTTTGTTATACCCACAGGCAATTCCTGTAAAAAGCCCCACAATCAAACCGGAAATATAACCGCAAAACAATAAGAACAAGGAGCTCATGGTGCATTCCCACAGATAGGCTCTATCCTGCACCATGGAAGAAAGCACCTTATCAATACTGGGAAAAATATGGAGTAATCAAAAATATTGCTTTTTTTAGGGTTAGGGGAATCATAGAGCATGAACAAAAATACAAAAAGCACGAAAAAGGAGCATGGTAAAGATAATTCTTTCTTTGTCTTTTTCCCCTAAGGCAAAGCAGAAAAAGAAATTCCATTTCCCACTAATAAAAAGCAATAAAAAAAGGCATAAACGTAACTTGCCTCAAACCCGTGATGGTTAGGAACATAGAAGTATTCTAAAAGTGCCAGAACTCCCATCAAAAAGGGACTCAATTGAATCAAAAGATCGAGATTTTTCTCCCGCTTTGTTTTCCCTTTTTCTTCCTGTTCCAACAGCTCCTCTACACTGCTAACTGCCCTATAATCCTTTGAAATGCCGTTCATGCCTCACCCTGTACTTAAAAAACATACAAATATACAAATTAAATATCCTTGTTTATTGTATATTTTTATGGGCTGCTTGTCTAATTGTCTTTCCGGATAGCTCCGTTGTCTTATAGAGAGTATTTATAAACGAAATACAGAACGCTACACAATTGACACTTGTTAAGGGTAAGGAGAATAACGTACTTTCTCTGTAGCTCCAAGGATTTCTTCGTAATCATCGAGATATCCTCTTCTATATCAAAGCCCTCTGATAAATGCTTATCTAAAGCCAATGTATCTCCGTTTATAATATCACTTACAATCCCGGGAACAGATTCAAAATCTCCTATGTCTTTTATTGTAATCATCTGCAATCTCCTGTGGTTATTATCTGTTATAATTTATTTCGCCTAGCGGAATTGGGTTAGGGTTTAAGATTACCCAACTAACTGCAAGCTCGCATAATCTTGTAATTACACCATCCTCAGCCAACCCTTTTCCATCTATCTTTGAAATAAGCACCTTACTCTCTTCTATCTCCTTCTCTGACAGCGCATTTCCTTCTGCAAAATGAACCGGCAGCGAATTTAGCATATTTCTATAACTCCTATCCCAGTTTATTCCACCGTTTCTGTTAATTTCATCGTCCACCCTGCCTGTTATGCGGATAACCTCTCCCTGCACCGTTTTTGCTGCTCCTGTCGATGGAATTAGTAAATCCCAAAGCTCATTATACTGCTCTTTCCAAGTGCTCCCCTTTACAAGAATAGGAGAAACGCCGTCATGTATTATTCTTTTTACCACAGGCTTTGCACCAAAGATATTGTAGAGCTTTGACAAGGCTGCATCAGCCTCTTCAAGCGACTCTTTTCGAAAATTTTCCCTGTGGAATTCAAAATCCTTACCGATTATTTCTACTTTTTCTGCCATCTCAGGCGTATTTTCTACACCTGCCTTTATTAACATTTCTGCTATTTGGGCCAAAGGCACTACTCTTATTCCTCCGCACACTATAAGAGCCGCTGATAGCGGAGTTTCGCCTCTTTCATTTTTAGCATTGACATCTGCACCCTTTTCAATCAAAAAGTGTACTGTATTAGGGCGGAAATACTCTGCTGCCATATGAAGCGGCGTATTTCCATATCTATTTGGCTTTTGTATATCTCCTCCCAGCTCATAAAGCAGTTTTACTGTATCCATGCCAAAGGTTGCCTGACTGTACAAAGGTGTGCAGCCATAATAGTCAGATATATTCACATCAAGGCCCTGCTTAACGAGCCAGATAACAAGCTCGTCAGGAACACCCTTGTAATGAAGTGCAGTGTGCAGACCGAATTTTCCATCATAGGCAGTAAGCTCACATTTATCATAGACAGCTTTAAGTACTTCAATATCTCCCACTTTAAGCAATTCATCAAAGTCTTTTGGCAGGGTAACTCTTTTTTTAGCCATAATTCTTCTCCTTGGTTTTATTTAAATCATTTGTAATACATCCAAAATGGATGATTAACATTAAGCAGTGGCAATTTTGCAGAGAAAATTTCATCTATAATTCCCTCTCCAACTTTATTTTGCCCTTCCATTATATAAAACTCAGTTCCGCAGACTAATCCGGAATAATCAACCTCTTCATAATTTTATTATTTCTTTTTAGCCACAAAATAATATCTCATGAATTTTTCCCCTTAATTACACCTTCTTTATCAAGAATTTCCTGTGCTTTTAAAAAAAGGTTATCCTGATATTTCTCCACTTCAAAACCCGGAAATTCCCAATCAATAATTCTGGCAAACCAAACCAGTGCACCTACATCATAAAAATTCTATCGGTCTGTAGACTTCATCTTCTTCCACAATGTCAAATCCGTTATCAGCAAATTCCTGTCTTGCTATATTTAAATAAGCTTCCGGAAAAGGAATTTCAACATCACCTATCAAAAAGTTCTACAAGTTCTCTGTCATTTTCTGCACCGACTTGTTGCGTAAGAAATACTCCTCCGCTTTTTAAGAGTTCTTTTAATTTCGTTTATGTTATATTGACCATGCCTGTTAGTAATAATGTCAAAGTAGTTATCTTCAAAAGGAAGAATATCTCCTCCGTCACATGCTTTTAAAAATCTATTCCTAAAGGAAGAAGTCTGTCCTCACATATTTTGATGTTTGGTTCATACCCTTCAATCGCAGCAGTATATTTAGCGTTTGCCATAAAAAGACAAAAAGAAATTCGCCACCTCCTGTTTCCATGTCCAATAAATAATCTGTATCATTCAAATAGGATTTTATAATGTTTTCTAAATCCCAAGGGAGATCATCCTCTTCTTTATATCTTCCTCTAATATGTGAGAAATCCCAACCTTTAATGTGCGCTATTTCCTGCTCAAGTAACCATTGATTTATAAGTGCTTGTTTTTTTCCATTTTTCTCCTTTTCACTACCAAAAATATCAGTTTATATTTTATCCCTCAATATCAGCCGACAATAGCCCCTTCTTTTGGGCTTCCATTAACTGCTATGCTGTGTCCAAAGAAAAGGTCTTTATCCTTTATAACCACAGGCTTTCTATACTCTGTAAGTAGTTCTTCAAGTTCCGGACAAGCTACGTTTTTTTCAATAACTTCCACCATCACCTTCATGTCTTAGAATAATAATCTCTCTTTCTTCTTTCTCAAAAGAGTTTTCCCATTCACTCTGTGTCATTTTATTGTCTTATATATTCTATTAATTCCATTATTCTCTCCAGTCAATCCCAAAACGATTTCCAAACATTTATAATTTTCAGTACATATAATTATTCTAAAAAAATGCCCTTCCCATTCCTTTTCGGAAGGAAAAGAGCTTAATACGACGAAAACTCTTTTGCTTTTTCTATTTCTATCAATTTCTATTTCTTTATTTTCGAAGGAAAAATATATCGATCTTCCGTGGAAAGTTTATCCTCAGTTAAAAATCCAGGCCCTTAAAGCCCTTGATTTCTTCTGCGTTTTCTATCTTATTTTCTGCCAAAAAGCGCACCATTTCTCCTCTTGCCATCTTGGCATAGACGCCCTTTTGCACAAGCTTTTCTCCTGACTTCTCATAAAAAAACCGCAGCTAATGTAGTGAATGGAAATGATAATTCTTTTGGCTCATCTTTCCACATGATTTTTCCTCAGGATTCTATCCTTGGGAAGATATTTCTCATACATTTTGCATATTCTTTGGAGGCGAGATTGAGGATTAGCATAGGATTTTCATTTTTCCAACGACTTTTTCTCCCTCTTTTTGCAAGCGCTCTTCTATCTCTTCCAAAAGCAATGCAGTCCAGATATCCTCACCCCAAAAGTCATACAGATTTTTAGAAGTACCAATCTTCGCCTTTGCCTGCATTTCCAAACGATAGGGAACCACCCCATCTAGGGGCTTTACCACGCCATAAAAGCCGGAAAGAATCCGAAGATGACTCTGTAAATACGCAAGTTGAGAGGCCTCCATAACAGAGGGAGCCATATACTGATACTGAATCCCTTCTGTAGGATAAAATGGCAGGACTACAATTTCTTCTCAAATCCATCTTAGCTACTCTATCACTATTTTCCCTGGCCAAATCCTCATTACAGGCCCAAAGTTCTTTTTAACTCTAAAAAAAGAAAGAGATTTTAAATATTGTAAAAGGCGTTCCGTCTTTCCCGACAGATTCAATCCGCCTTTCAAAAATGTACTATTTTCCTCTGCTCCTGATTCCACAAAAAGAGGATAGCCTTGGTGAGGGATATCCAATTCAGATATTTTCATTTTTCGCAGGAGAAATTATAATTTTCATAAAATACCTTTCCTCTAAAAAAACAAGCTAACTATTCTCGAATTAAAAAAACCATCCTTTTTAAAAACAAGTCAAAAAGCTATGAAGAAATCCACATACCTTCCTTTGTTACGGTACAGGGTAAATACAGAATCTTTACCCCTGGCCTGCCGGGCTTCTTCCAATGCTTCTCCAAAGGCCTTATGGGTCTCCACATTCGGATATACCATAAAAAAACCTTCGGCATGGCAATCACAAAAAGCCAAAAATAGCGATATAGCCCTCCTGTTTAGCCTTCGTAAGTTCCCTTAAATGCTTTTACCCCCGTTCCGTCGGAGCATCCGGGAAATAACCAATGCCGTCCCTTTCCAAGGTACATCCCTTTTACTTCTAAGAGATATTTACGGATATTCCCTGATACATTGAGAAGCTCCTGACTCTGCATTCTTATATTCTCGGCCCGCTGCTCCTTTCCATTTCTTTCTTCCCTTTCCCCATATTCCCAAAAAGGCTTCCGGAAGACTTTCATCTCTCTCCATATAAAAATCCACTCTGGAATCACGAAAAAACATACTCCGGCTTCAGCTTTTTCGAAGGCAAAAGCCTCTGAGCCACTCCAAAACCACCTGATTCGGGGCCTGACTGTCGATGTTTACCAACCCCAACCCCGCCTTCTCCACCGCCACCAAATCATAGGCGGTTTTGCGATTAGGGATTTCCGCTTTTTCTCCAAATATACTTTAACCCCCGGTAGCAAGAGTTCCTTACAGCGCCCGGTATTTTTTTCACATGTACCGTTTCTACCTTACCCTCTATCTCCACATGGGCAATAAAAACGATTTGGACGTTCCAAAAAACTTTCCCTCAACAATATTTTTGATACTGCATACTTCCTCTTATTTTTCCCTGAAAAACTCCTCTGTCAATTTCTCCGTACAAAATCCCATGACAATGCCGGCTTAAGTTCTATCATTTAAGAACTAGGACAAAAGCCACATCCCAATGCCATCATGCCCACAAGAACTAGGGCAAAGTCACATTCAAAAATTATCATTCCCACAAGAACTAGGACAAAGTCACATTCAAAAATTATCATTCCCACAAGAACTAGGACAAAAGCCACATCCAATGCCATCATGACGGTAAAGCCCAGGGCAAAAAGTAAAACACCCACATTACTGTGCTCCCCCTCCGACATTTCCGGAATCAACTCTTCCACTACTACATAGAGCATAGCTCCCGCCGCAAAAGATAGGAAGATTGGCATATAAGGAGCAAAAGATCGGTGCAAAGAAAAATCATCAGTAAAGCCCCTAAGGGCTCCACCGCTCCGGATAATACACCATTCAAAAAGGCTTTCCCCTTGCTTTGCCCTTTGCTATGAAGTGGCAGGGAAATAATAGCTCCCTCCGGGAAGTTTTGTAAGGCAATTCCCAAGGCTAAAGCCAGGGCAGCTCCGGCAGTAATATTAACTTCTCCTGTCAAAAGTCCAGCAAACACTACCCCCACAGCCATACCTTCCGGAATATTATGAAGGGTTACCGCAAGAAGCATCATCGTAGTCCTTTGAAAAGAACTGGGCATTCCTTCAGCCTGATCTGTATTCTGATGCAAATGGGGGATAATCTTATCCAATGCCAATAAAAAAACAAGGTTCCCAGCCAAAAATCCCACAAAGGCGGGAAGAAAGGCCAGCTTTCCCAAATGAGCACTCTCTTCCATAGCAGGTATCAGCAAGCTCCAAATAGAAGCTGCTACCATGACTCCTGCAGCAAATCCTGTTAGCCCCTTCTGCACATTGGGATGAAAATCCCGTTTCATAATGAAAACACAGGCCGCTCCCAAGCTTGTTCCAATAAAGGGAATCAATATACCCCAAAAAACTACCATATTCATAGAAACTCCTTTTACTACTCTTTATTTATCTTTCATACTCTTTATTTCGCACTATTAATTTTTATTCAATTATATTGTTTGCAATTTTATTAATTTAGTATATCTGAATCCGTGAAATATGGCAAGAAAGAATCTCTATTCCCAAGTCTTCCAAATATCCGGACAATACCCTACCGTGGCTTGCTTACCATTTCTCACGATAGGCTGCTTTAATACCATAGGATGCTCTAAAACTTTCGCAAATTTGTCTTCCTTCGCAAGATAACGAATCAGTTGATATGCTTCCCGCTCCTTTGTTTTTTCATCCAGCATCTCTTCCAAATCCCCCACAGCAGAAAGAACGGATTGTAATTCTCCCTTGCTGATTCCCTTTTCTTTCAAATCTACAGCCTGAAATTTAATCCCTCTTTTCCTTAAAATAGCGTTCCGCCTTCTTTGTATCCTGGCTCTTCTTTGTTCCAAAAATCTGAATATTCATAAAGCACTCCCCCAAAATTCCTCTACGAAAAACAATCCTCTTTGTAATACTTCTATTTTGAGTATATCTATTTCTTTTTACGTCCAAATCATTCTAAAAAAATATATCTCCTTCGTCAAGTTACAGCTTGATTCCGGGCTACAAGCTGCCGTTCTGTTCCCAAAAAAATATTATCCTTCGCCTCGTACTATTTTTTATTCTTAATATTTACACTATACTTTTTATTATTATTGGTATTATTTACTATGATTATTCAAATTATTTATAGAAAAAAATTATACTAATTTATCAATTTATTCTAATCCCCTATATATTCTTGGGAATTTAAAGTGATGGCTTTTGGAAAAAAATATAAGAATACTCCGGAAATTTGCTTGGCTTACCCCTAAAGGCAAATACCATGACAAAAGAAAAATACAGGATATAATGTTAAGAGAAAAATACAGTAACGAAAGGAAGCACAGTAAAAAAAGCAAATGAAAGAGATTTATTTGAGACCAAGGAGCCACCTCCCTATCCAAAAAGCTCCGGGAGTAGGTATGGCTATGGCAAACTATATAGAAAAATATTGGTGCCAGCATGAATCGGGGAAGCTATGGAAAGGCTATGGAAGTGGGAAATCTTGCCATTCGTCTCCGAGAAAGGGCCTGTAAGCTCTTTGCCTTTCAGAATCCCGGGCCATGTGATTATTACCCCGGGGAGCCAGTATTGGCTTAAATATGCTGATTATGCCCCTCTTTCAAGAGGGCGGTCATGCGATTATCAGTCCTTTGGAGCACAATGCGGTACGAAGACCCTTGGAAATACTTTTTTTGCAAAGAAAGGAACATCCCATTTTACTAAGTACCTTCCCTTATGATTTAGGTTTAGACGGCGACTTTAGCCCTCTGGAAAAGTTAATCCGTCCGGATACTAAAAGCTGTCATCATGCTCCATGCTTCCAATGTAAGCGGGGAGGTTTTTCCGATAGAAGCCATAGGAAAAATCTGTAAAGAAAAGGGTATTGATTTTATTTTAGACGCTTCTCAAAGCGGAGGGCATATCCCCATTGATTTTGAAAAAATGAATCTTTCCGCCCTGGTTCTTCCGGGACACAAGGGTTTACTGGGTCCTCAGGGCATCGGCCTTACCCTACTCCGGGAGGATTTTTGCAAAAAAATACTTCCCCTTATCTGTTCGGGGAACCGGAAGCGTATCGGAAAGTCTCACTATGCCAGGCTTCATGCCGGATAAATTCGAGCCGGGCACTCCCAATATTCCGGGAATCTACGGTTTGGAAAAAGCCCTACAATTTATCGAAGAAACCGGAGTGGAAGTCATGGAAGCATATACCAAACAACTTCATCAGAGATTTTTGGAAGGTCTCTATGAAATAAAAGGAAAGAATTTGATACGAATACCGGGAAAGGAGGGGCGAGAAAACAGCGGTGTGGTCAGCATTGATTTTTGCACTATGGACAATGCTTTAGTTTGTAACAGATTGGCAAACCGGTATGGCATCATGACCCGTCAGGGCTTGCACTGTGCGCCGATAGCACATCAATGTTTTGGCACGGAAAAAAGCGGAACTGTACGCTTTTCCTTCGGCTTCTTTAACAGGATGGAAGAAATAGACCGGACTCTACTGGCTATTCAGGAAATTCTTTCCTAATCTTCCGAAAGGGATGCATTTTCACAACACACATTTTACATCAAAGGAGAAAAAACATGAAAAGCAAATTCACTGATGCCAGTATCCTACTGGCCGGCTTGGCTACAGGCCTTGCCGCGTTAATTCTGACCAAGATGGGAAATCCCGCCAACATGGGATTCTGTATTGCCTGCTTCTTACGAGATTTAGCCGGAGCGATCGGCTTACACCAGGCCGCTAAGGTACAGTATCTTCGTCCGGAAATCATCGGAATAGTATTGGGTGCTTTTGCACTTTCTTTCATCCAGAAGGAATGGAAGCCAAAAGCAGGTTCCTCCCCCGCCACCAGATTTCTCTTAGGGATAGTGGTGGTAATCGGCGCTCTCGCCTTCTTAGGCTGCCCCTTAAGAATGGTAATTCGTCTTGGCGGCGGAGACTTTAACGCCATTACCGGACTTGTAGGATTCGTTATCGGAATTTTCATCGGTATTATCTTCCTGCAAAAGGGCTTTTCCTTGAATCGTGCATATCCTGTTGCCCCTGCTGAGGGACTGGTGCTTCCCGGACTTTTTCTCCGTCTTGTTCCTGCTCTTTATCACCGTTCCTGCTATCTTTTTCTTAAGTACAGAGGGACCGGGGGCAAAGCATGCTCCAATTTTTGCATCCTTTGCCGTGGCATTTGTGGTAGGAGCTTTGGCACAGAAGGCAAGACTTTGTACCGTCGGTGGAATCCGTGATTTCATCCTTTTCAGAGATACTCGCCTTTTATCCGGCTTCGTTGTGATTTTACTGACCATCCTGATCGGAAACTTGGCCTTAGGAAGCTTTAAGCCCGGATTCCCTCTTCAACCTATCTCCCACAGCAATCATCTATGGAACCTGCTGGGCATGATTTTAGTTGGCTGGGCTTCCGTCATGCTGGGAGGATGCCCCTTTAGACAGCTGGTGCTTTCTGCAGAAGGAAACGGAGATTCCATGGTAACCGTTCTGGGAATGATTGTTGGTGCAGGTCTTGCCCATAATTTCAAGCTTGCCGGAAATCCGGATTCCTTAAATGATGCCAAGGAATTTGTACTGGGCGGACTTTCCGACTATGGAAAGGTAGCAGTAGTTGCCTGCTTCTTTATCCTGCTGATTGTTTCTGTTTTGAATCTTCCCAAGAAAAATGCCGGACAGCTGGCGGCCTAAGCAATAAATGATTTAAAAAATACTATTTTATAAATGACAGAACTATCGGAACTTTTCGCCGTTTCCGGTAAAATATACTATTACATACGATTGTATAAGGAGGTAGTTATGGTAGACGCAAGAGGATACTCCTGCCCTGTACCTGTAGTTATGGCAAAGGAAAGCATAGAGAAAAATCCCGGAGCTGATTGTGAAATCCTGGTAGACAGCATGGTTTGTGTAGAAAATATTACCCGTTTCGGAGAAGGAAGGGGATATAAGGTTTCCTATGAAAAAAACAGGGAGAGGATTTCAAGATTTTACTAAAGAAATAAGACAGAATAGAGCTTATTAGGAGAATGATTTATGAAAGAATATATCGCAACCTTTCACACCCATTTTTCCGCCATGATGAGCGGAAAAAAAATGGAGGCCGCAGGGATTTCCTATAGTCTGGAGCCGGTTCCCAGAAGCCTCTCCTCTTCCTGTGGAACCTGCATTCGTTTTTCAAGCTGAGGATTGGAAAGAGAAATGGATGGACAAGGATTGTGACAGCATTTATGAAGTATTGGGAGAGAAGGACAAGAATCCGGAATATCAAAAAATCATCAGCTTAAGTTAAGAATGAAGACGCTCTGCTTCTCTCAAGAGCTTTAAACTTTTTTCGTATACAAGACTCTTAGGTAGGAGGTCTCCCCTCCTACCTTTTCTATTTCTTCCCTATTGTACGCTTCTTCCGGGAAATTCGGAAAAACGGTCAGCATCCGGGACTTCCATATCCACATAGGTCATATAGATTTTATCTGCAAGGGAAGTGCTTCCTGAAATATTTCTGCCCCTCCTGCAATAAAGATTTCTTCTTGCCCAGCTCTCTCTATTGCTTCCTTTAAAGATTTTACAGTATGTAGATTCTCTCCGGAGAAGACCTTTGTTTTGGATACAACGATATTTGTTCTCTCGGGAAGAGGATGCCCAATTTCCTCATAGGATGTTCTCCCCATAATCACCACATGGCCTGTGGTTAGATCCTTAAATTGCCTTTTTGCTCTCCGGGAATCTTCCAGGGCATCTTTCCCTCTTTTCCGATGGCACCGCCTTTAGCCACAGCAACAATGATAGAAATCATTTTGAAACACTCCTATTAGGCTTCCAAGCTCTTAAGCCCCAATTCTTCCGGAAGGAAACGAGGATTTACATTTTCCGAGGTACCAAGGACGGAAGCCGCCAGTTTGGTACCGATTTCACAGGCTTCCATCAGATTCTTACCATAGGTCAGTCCCATAGCCACTCCCGCAAAAAAGGCGTCTCCTGCTCCTGCGGTATCGATCACATGGACTTTCTTTGCCTTACAATGTCCGAAATGCCCATTTTGCTCCGCATAAATGGCTCCCTGACTGCCTAAAGTCATAATCATCTGTGGGAACTGCGCCTTTACCACATAGGAGGAAAGAGAGCTTGCCATCTCCTCCAAATTCATTTCCTCAAAGTCCTCGGAAAAGAGCATCCCTGCCTCCTGCTGATTACAAACAATACAGGCTGTGGTCTTTAAAAGGTCTCTTCTTTCTAAGGCAATGGACATATTGGAAACAGCTGCATATACCTTTTTATTGTATTTCTCAGCCAATTGAAAAATCTGCTTTAAAAGCTTGGAATCCATATCAATTTCCACAATAACACTATCACAGCGAGAGAACAAAGAGTCTCCCTGCTCCGAAAGTACCTCCTCCAGCTTAGAAAGGTCCGGCCTTTGGGAAATAGAGCCCCTAAGCTCCCCTTCCGTATCAAAGATAGCCAACCAGGTTCCTAAGCCCCCTTCAATTCGCCGGATATAATTGGTATTGACCTTATGCCGCTTTAATTTCTGCACTACCTCTTCTCCAATAGCATCCTTATCCACTACGGAAATAAAGGTAGGACGAAGCTCCACATTGGCAATATCCTCCACAATATTTCGGCTCACACCTCCATGAACCTTGACCACCTTTCCGGCGTTTCTTCCATCCGGCCGATACAAAGAAAAAAAGGATAACCCTTTATGTCCACAAAAACTGCGCCAAAAACCAAAATACCGATTCGCTCTTCCATCATTTTCCCTTTTCATCCTTTTTAGCACTGCATGTCTTATTCCTTATGCTTTTATGCTTTATGCTTTATGCTTTATGCTTTATGCTTTATGCTTTATTCTACTGAAGGATGAATTTTCTGACAAGAGTATTCTTTCGCAGTTTACTCCAAATTCTATAAAAAAACAATCACTTAAAGTATTCATTATTATCACTATTCTTAAGATTTATTTTAGTTCAAAAATTAAGAAATGCGACTAAATATTGTAATCAAAAAAATGCCTTATCCTTACCAAAAATATTAGGTTTGTCTTCATAGATTTACACTTTTATTTTACGGTTTCTTGACATCTGCGAAAGCCTATTGATTTGCCTTTATTTATGCATTAATATGCATACACGGAAAGGAGTCCATATACCAATGATAGGATGTCAAAACAAAAAAATTTTTCCAGTTTAAAAATACAATTTCGGAGAATTCCTCCGTCGAAATAGATCAAACTATAGAACTTACAAATCAGATTTCAGAAACAGAAGCCATTTCAAAAACAGAAGCCGTTTCAGAAAACCCATTTCAAACTCCGGTAAGTTCCAGGCATAAATTCATGGCCAAGTTTCTCATGGCCATTTCTGTTGCCTTCCTGCTTTCCGCTATTCCAACATTTTCCGTAGGCTTTACCAAAGGAACTTCCAGGGATGCCTGGTGGTACGATTTAGGAAATGAAAATTATTTACGCTCCACCTGGCAATGGATTGATACCGACAATGACGGTGTTGCTGAGTGCTATTACTTTGACGCCAATGGTTGGATGTATACCAATACCACCACTCCCGACGGCTATACCGTAGATGAGAATGGCGCTTGGACTGTAGATTCCGTTGTACAAACAAGGGATGTTCAGGAAGAATATACGGAAGAGGACGATACTACTTCCATTCAAGACAGTTCCTCCTACAAGCAAGAAACAATGGATAGAATCAACCAATTCAGGGCAGGGCAAAACTTACACGCCTTAGAAGAAAGTGAACGCTTAAGCTCTATTGCAGATATCAGAGCCAAGGAATGTGCTGCAAGCTTTTCCCATACAAGACCCCAGGGGGGCTCCGTTTTGGATGAAGCGGATGTGTACGGAGAAATTCTTGCCCACAACAACGAAACTCCCGACAGAACCGTAAATGCCTGGATTTCCAGTGCAGGCCACAATCGCATTATGAGTAAGGGAGAATTTCAGCACTTCGGCGCAGGCTATTATCTGTTTCCTTTTTCGTCGAAAAAGGAAACGATTACTGGGTAGTATTATTCGGCTATTAAGCAAATTACTCCATCTTCGGCTATTTTATACTCTCATTCCATTTTAGCCGATATTAAGCGAATAAACAAGGAGCTGTAGAAATCAAAAGCTTTTTTATTGCCCTCGGCGAAAAGCTATGATTCTTACAGCCCCTTGTTTATTTTACTTTTAAAATACTTTTATAACTCCCCATCTGTCCATTATTGTGGGGGACTCAAACCTTCTCTGTCCACTGATATGGGTACAGTAAAATTCAAGCTTTCGAATGGCTTTTGCAGAAAAGCGATATCCACAATTAGAATCGACTTATTCCGTACTGATACCGATCATGTACCTTCTCATCCTGTGTCAATGTTCTTCCCGCAAGAATCTTATCCACCTCTGCAGAAACCTCCTCATCGCTCAGGATATGGTACACCGCCGCAGTCATATAGTCCTGAACTCCGGAGTTGTCCGTTGCGGTAATGGTATTAAAGCTCTGATCTACCATAATCACATTTCCCTCCGGCGAGATATGCCCATTGACAAGATAGCGCTTTACAGAAGGGGTGAAGCTCATCATCAGGTGTCCCGTGGCAAAATCCACCACATAGGCCTTTCGCTCCGTATCATTATTTCGAATCAGAAGAAGCAGATTTTCCTTTTCATTATACAGATTTACATCATCGAAGCTTACCGGCGTCTGGGTGAGCGCTTCATCCATGTCCAGACTCTTAAGACCGATCTTACTACTCCAAGTAAAGGCCGTATTGTTCTGTATGCCCTTTAGGATGATTTCCTCCTCTTGATGCTTAAGATTCAGCACCTCCCCCGGAATGTCCTCTATATGCTGCTTACTTTCCAAATCGTACAGAGAGGCTGTTCCTGAAAATCGATTGACAAGAAGTATCTTATCGTCTTCGGAAACTAAGATATTCAAGGAAGAATCCGTAATTTCCGGGATAGTATCCAGCAGGCTTAAATCTTCTACGCTATAGATCTTTAAGCCTTCCTTCTTATCCTGCAAATAGATTTTCTTTCCATCATCGGAAAAGCGTAGAGCCGGATACGCAGAAGGGATTTCCACTGTTTTGGATTCCCGACTTTCCACATTATAAAGCACCAGCCCGGGGTTTCCGGTATCCGTCATTTGCCCGACATAGGCATAGTATTTTCCGTCGTTGGACAGGACGTTTTGTTTTGTACTCGTCATCAAGCCGTAAATCACCGTGTTCTCATTGGTGATGGTTTTCCCGGTCTTCCCGTTATCCGTGGAGAGCAGGAAATCCGTCCCGTTAAAGAGAAGAAGCTTGGAGGAATCATTGGAGGATGCAATAATTCTGCCCTGCACCGGCTCCGAGGAAATTCTGGACTTGGTATCAATAATCTTAATGCTTTTGGCCTTCATGGGAATTGGTCAAAATCTTGCTGCCATCCTTTAAGAAGTAGATTTCAGAAGGTGCTATCCCCCCCAGATACAGCCTGTCATCCGTAATCACCTTATCCTTCCAAATGGAGTAAATCCCTGCTTCTCCAAAGCCTGCAACCATGTTTTGTTCTGTATTATACGCAAAATATTTTAAATCCAAGTCACCAAAAGATACTTCATCTATGCTTTCTCCGGTTTCTCCATTGAGAATCAGAATCTTGCCATAGCTGTTTACAGCAATTTTTTCCCCATTCTCACTTTCCACTAAGGGCTTATTCAAGGTAGTTGCAGTGCTGATCTTCTCACTGAAGAGAACTTGATGATCCTCCAAAGAAATTTTTTTGAAGCTCGTCATCTGTTAACAAAATAATAGACTTCCCGTCATTGGAATAAAAGGCGGATTTGTAAGGAAGCATAAAATTGGATCCATCGAGAGAAGTTCTTCCTATCCGATCAATAGTAGAAATAACACTGCCATCCTTAAGGCTTCTCCTTGTCAGCTGATTTTCATCATTGTTGCCTAAAGTGATAAGCACCTCTGAACCATCACTCTTAATATCCGCATATTTTACCGTTTCCTGGATAGAAAATGTACTAAGCTGTTGCCAGGTATTGGCATCAAAAACGTAAAAGTCCGCAGAAGTATTAGTAAAGCTTACATAGAAAAACTGTGAATTATCCCCGGAAAAACGCCCCAGCATAGGGACTCCCGGAATCTCCAGCTTTGCCTTCTCCTCTCCGCTTTTTACGTCATAGACAATGATACTATTGTCGAAAGCAGCGGAAACCAAAAGCTTGTCATCCTTGGAAAATGTTAAAAGCTTTACCTGTTGGCTATGTCCCGGTAATCTCTTGATAATTTCTCCATTTTCCACCTTGGCAATAGCGGTTTCATCATTTCCCAAACCGAAGGCCACCAGCTTTTCATCATTGCTGAGAGCCATAAAAAGTCAACTTGTTTTTGTAGAAATGGAAGTCAAGGTCGAAGCACCGCTGTGATAAATCACATCATTGAAAATGCTCATCTTCTCAGATTGGAGCTGCGGATACGCTTTCATGCCTTTTCCAATAGGCTTCATAGCTTCCTTCGCCACCAGGGCTGCCTTTAAGTAATCCCCTCCTTGGCAATATCCTGAGAACTTTTCATCAGGATGCCGGCATTGGATTGCACTGCCTCCTGTCTGGCTTGCTCCGCCTTTTGGTAGGCATTAAACATAAAAAAATACCAAAGAGCAAAAAGACCGCTCCGGATAGGGAGGATATGGTCAGAATAAGCCTATTCTTTCTCTCCTTATCCCTTTGCTTAAGATCTCCGAAGGTACAGCCCAAGATGGTTGCCATGATTCGGTACTTTTCGGTTTTAAGCAAATGAAGGGCCTGCTTTTGTCAGGGTTTTGCAGCTTAGCGCTGTCCTTCTTCTGAACTTCCTCATAGCCGGGAAAATTCTTATGTAAAACTTCATCCGGACGGATATCCGCCGCCAATACATCCGCAAGGCTCTGATCCGCCCCTCTTTTTAATTGTTTCAAGGGTGCAGGAAAAGCTTCATCCGGCTCTCCTTCAATCAGCACCGGAATAATGCGCTCATCTCCGTGAAGCTGTCTGAAGGTACGAATTTCCTTCTCACACCACTCGGAAAGGGGCGTTCTCTTGGAACAAAGAACAATCAAATAGCGACTTTCCGCCAAGGCCTCTTCAATGGAGCTGCTTAGGTCTCTTGCCGCAAGCTCCTCTCTGTCACGGAAGACTCGGAAGGTGGTTTTCTTCCCCTCCTTATTGAATTCCTTGGGAGGCTTAAAACTTTCAATCATCTGGTGCAGCTGCTTCGCAATACTCTGGTCCGGCTCCACATGACGGTAACTGATAAAGGCATCAAACTTATATTCCTTTTTCCTTAAACTCCTTCGCTGCCTTTTTCCAGCTCTTTTAGAGCTGTCGGAATCCTGTCTGTAATTTTGCAAGCTTTCTTCCTCTACTATTGGAGCATTTTTGTCCCAATTCTTTTTCCATTCTCTATCCTCATTTCTTTTTGATTCTTTTTTTATACTTTTTGATTCTTTTTTTATTCTTCAAGGCTCTACAATTACTCTATTGCTAAATCTAATCTTTAAAGTCTAATCTTGACGCTGTGACATTAGAGCTCTTCTTCCTCTTTTCGGAAGAGAGTAAAGACAGAGAGCAAATCATATTCCGGGTGGCAAATGTCGAACTTCTCCCTCAATGATTTCTCCCCAGTTTTCAATCAAACAGGGTGGGTCTTTAGATTTTCATCCTTCTTCTCTCCATAACGGAAGTTCATGGCATAGTAGCTGTTACACCATCTCTTATGCTCCAGTCGGGAAAGAAAATCCAGTAAGGGGTTTTTCGGAAAGGTAGCTTCTAAAAACTATGTTGAAACTCTTCTTTTCCTTTCTCTCCACCAAGCCTTTGTGCTTCCTGAAGCTTTTTAAATTCCTCCAGTTTCTCGGATAGATAGCCCCTAATCTCCTGCTCTGACTTTCCTGCCAATACCCGTTTGATGATTTCCTCTTTAATTCCTGCGTGGGTGGCAGACTGTCTGGAAGAGTTCTTCTTTACATAGGACAATTCATTCCACTTGCTTCCCTCTCCCATGCCGGCAGCTCCGGAAGCCTTGTTGTAAGAATCATTGAACTGCTTCGCTCTATTGTCCAGAGATGCCCGAATCAAGACTTCACTGCACATAATCTCAGAAAGATCACCGAAAACCTTGATTGTCTCCCTGGTCTTGGGAAGTACATGGCTTAAATCCACATTGGACACATTACGGATAAGCTTGGGGGCATTTACAAAATACCGGTCAATGAGGTTCAGTGCCTTTAAGCTCTTTACCACATCCTCCTGCATCAGGAAAACAAGAGTCGGGCTGTCTTCCCTGCTTAATTCTTTCAGATAGTTTTGTAAGTTCCTCTGCTCATAGCCTAAGTCTATGCATTCCAAATCCAAAGCCCTTAGTAAGCCTTCCTTTTCCGGAGTATTTAAATCCAAAAGCTCCTGCATTTTATGAGAAGCATTTTCTGCTAAAATGCTGATTTTAGGATTTCTTGTCAAAGAAACAGTTGCATCATTCGCCAGCTGCTTGAGTAGGGGAAGGGTCAATTCATTTACGGAAAAAAGCAGAATATGTGCCGGCTTAATAGCTTCCTCTATAGTATCCACCCTATTCGTTTCCCCGGAAACACCTTCCAAACTCCTGTAAATACTCTCCTTCACTTCCGGAACAGCCAGAAGCATCCGAACGGTCAAATCCTTTTGGTTAAAATGCACCGTATCTATCTTCTTCAGAAGCTCTTCCCGCTTTCTTTCCTCGGAAAGCAGCTCTTCCATATAGCCCACAACCGTGTTGGAGCTACAATGCGCATAGCAGGTAATTGGTCTTCTGGGTTTAATGCGCTTTATGACATTGGCATAGAGGGCATAATTTTCCAAATCATTTTCTACACAGAAAAAGATATACTTTGCATGATTGATATGCAAAGCCGCCAAAAGTTCTCTGGCTTCATTTTCATCACAATGCTCAAAGTCAATCTGATAGGTGGCAATGCCCTTTTTTTCGTATTTATTCTTCAGGCGATCATCCAGAAAATTCTTGGAAATCAGAGAAATCTTATAAGGAGCCTTTTCCTTCATTAAGTTACTGATGAGAGTCTCTCCCATCTCGCTATTTTCAAAAACCAATACATGATGAATACTGGCTCTGTTTAAAAGCATATTTTTCGCATGGAGTAAAATGTTGGAAATCTGTGTAAAGATGAATGCGGAAGTTAAAAATCGGCGCCATCCACTTGGCAAACTCATAAAAAGCTGGTCTTTTTCCTCCGCAGAAATGGGAGAAACAAATAAAAAACAGCTTGATGGTGCCGTATAAAAACCGCAGAAAAGAAGCTGTAAAGGGTCTGAAATCTTGGCACTGTAATAGCTGTAAAGGGCTTGTAAACCGAAGATTACAGTAATGATAAACAAAAACAATATGATTTTTTTCTTATAGTAATTTCTATTCTCCTGCATAAGTCCTTCCTTATAAAGCAAAAAAATTGATAGCTTTTTTTAATGATAATTATCGCAATTTTTTTACGAGAACTTGCAAGGAGTATTGCATAAAAAGAGATGGTAAATTAAAAAAATGATAAAGCATTTATGCAGTATAGGTCTGCAAACGGGGCAATGAGACATCAAAAGATTCTATAGTCTTCGCACAAGTCAGGATTAAAGTAAAGCTCTCCCGGAGTAAATCCCTTTAATAGATTTACTCCGGGAGAGCTTTTATTCTGATATAAAGAAACTCTATTTTAATCTTCCTTTAGCCTCTCTATCCAATAAAAAAACAAATAATTTCCATACTTATTCTTCCATAATTCGAAGAAGCATGTCTCCTGTTCCCACCTGATAGCCTGAAACGGCATAAATTCCATAAACTTGCTCTTTATCCTCTTCCGCAAGCAATATAAAGGGGTAGGAGCCAGGTTCCACATACATCCTTCTGGCAAGAAATTCATCCTGATTCTCCGTATCAAAGTACAAGTTACATTTTCTTAGGGCGTGTCTCACCTTCTGAAACAACGGATCTTTCTCTTCTTTTGGAGCTCGTATCACAAAAATACATTCGTTCTGAAATTAAAGAAAAAGCGCTCCTTCTGCTCCAGAATCTCATTCAAGATATGCTCTGTAGGTTCAGCTCCTGGTTCCAGCCAGAAGAAGATAGCTCGTTTTCTTTTTTCCACCGACTTTCCCTTCAGGCACTCCGGTTTTTGAAGGAGAAGGAGAGAGTTTTCCCCACTGCCATCTTCCTTTTCCAATGTAAAATTCGGAAGCAATAGCCGCTCCAGCATATCCTTTAGCTCTGCTTCCCTATAGTAAACTTCTATTTCCTTTCTTTCTCCCTCTTTCAAAGAAAATACATAGTCAGCCCCCTGTATGTTACCATTAGGAAGACGATTTTCCGTGATGATTTTGTATCTTCCGGGAACTGCTGAAATTTCTAAACTATTTTGCCAAAAAACTTGATCCCTGAAATCCAAAGTCTTATATTCTCCGGCAATTTCTCTTGCTAAAGTCCAATGCTGTCCATATTGCAAGCTTTCTTCGGTACTTTTTCGCAAAAGAATTTTACAGCTTTCCCGCTCTTCTTCTAGGACGGGAACAAATTCCTTCCTTGTGTTCTCCCAGTATTCCATGGCCTTATCCGATTTTCTAAGCCTGGCAGGAATACCCAAACTGCGGGCTATCGCCACAAAAAGAATAGTCTGAGAAAGAGAGCTTCCCACCCTTCCAATAAGGCAGGCAGCGGGAGGTGTTATAACGCTTCGGCGCTCCTTATTCGGATAGGATTTTATCTCTTTTTGAATCCATTTATGAATTTCCTTAGGATCTTTTCGAAATACCTCTTTTTCTTGATTGCTAAAGCTCGTTAAAAACTATATTTCTGTATGGTCTAAGAATCTCCTCATCTACTCTTGGATTCATAAGATACGAAAATATAAATTTTTTTAAATGTTCCGTATATTCAGGGGTATTCTCGCTCTCCCCCTCCTGCCTATTTCCCTTGAAATGACTATCCTCGAAATAACTATCCTCTAAGACCTCTAGAGAAACATCACTAAGGTCCTTTTCACTAAGGACATGAAGAAATTTTTTCACGCCTTGCCCTATCAGGATACTGTAAAAAAAGAGACTATGTCAGGATTTTGATAAGCTTTTCATTTTCTGCTTTAAAAACTTCCTTACAAAGACTAAGCCTTTTTCTTTCCTCTTGCCTTTTCCTCTTCCGTTTCTGTATTGGGATTTTTCTCGCTGTCCATAGGAGCAAAAAAGTCCAAATCCCTCCACTCCTCCTCTTTTCTTTCTCCTGAAAGATGTAGTGAGAAACTATCCCCTTCCCTTGTATCAATCAATTCGGAAGCCTTGCCCTTTTCGTGCTGAACTTCCAAAAAGTACTGTGCCTAAACCGGTATGAAAGAAAACCCTTCCTCTGCATCCGACTTAAGTCTGGCGATGGGATAAAAACTCTCCGGTATTTAACAATAGCAAAGAAACCATAGCATTCGGGACAGGATAGCCTTTGCTATCTAAAACATGAATAGCTATTTCTTTAGACTCTGCATAACGAGAAATTTGGTTAAGCTCTGTCACTATCCCTTCTTTTCCCAAAATCTCTTCTTTTGGAAATGATTTGTTTTCTAATTTTTCGTAGTTTTTCGAATCATTTTTTCCCTCTTCGGAAACGACACTGTGCTCATCCATAGACTCCGATTTTAAGAAGCTGTCAAATATATCCTCTCCGAAATAACGGGAATGAATCAGTATAGCTCGGCTTGCGGCTGCATTAAACCAACCGATATTTAGATGCTCCAAAGGCTCACAGGCCCCAAGAAACTGCCAGTTCCCCTCTACAAAAACCTCTATCCAGGCATGATTGTCTTCACAGTGCGCCCAACGAGGTGCGTAAACCTGTCTACAGGGAATCCCCATGGAACGCATGGCATTTACAGCAAAAACTGACTCCTCTCCACATCTTCCATAGCCCCTTGTGTAGAACATCAAGGCGGAAAGAGTACGGTTATCCGTACTTTGATAAGTTCCCTCTCTGCTACACCAATAATTAATTTCTTTTTATCAGTTTCGGTGTGATTTTCAAGGCTTTATCTAAAGTACTGTCTAAAGCTTCGTCTAGAGTTTTCTCCAAGGCTTTTGTTCCTTGTGTTTTTCGCCCTTTGTTCTAAAGCAAAGTCCTCCTTTACTTCCTGAAATAGTGCTTCCATCCCTTCCTTAAGCCATAGTTCAATTTGCTCTCCAAAGAGACTCCTACAGGGCAGAATCTCTTCTTCATTTACCCTATGAAAAAGCACATAGGGAAAGAAAAGCTCTTCCGGAAGAGCTTGCACATAATTTCTATTCTCCCTTAAATACACTCCTCTTATGGCATAATCCAGATAAGTCTCAAAAGGATAGCTTACCCTATCAGATAGAGGCATGGCAATATAGAGATATTGCAGAGCACAGCGAAGATTCTCCGGCTCTAGCTCTAACTGATGATTGCTACTTGTCAGTAAAAGACGAGATATTTTAGCTTCGATTTCCTGCATAATCATAGGAATTTCCAGACATTCCTTTTGAAAATGCTTTTCGATCCTTTCTCTAAACTTTTCCGAGCAAAAAACATTTCTCTTCTTCGTTTCTTCTCTATCTCTCTTTGTGGACTTTTCCATTTTCTTTCCTCACCGGTATATACTGTGCACAGTTTTTTCTTTACCCAAATCCCTCTGCTCTTTGACTAGAGCTGATCTAAAACAGCTCTGGCTTCCCGAACCAATTTTTCATCCGTCTGCAAAAATTTCATATTCACTCATAGAAGCTATTCCCATACTTACGTCCTTTTTTTCGATAAATCATAGGGACTGTCTAAAAAGAACTTTGCCGGACATATGATAAGCTCTAATTCCTGTTTTTCATAAAGAAGAGGGATATTTTTTTCGAACTTACGGAAGCTCCTGCCTGTAATAGAATTCTTCCTTTTGCCTGTTCTTCCAGCGCTTTCAAGGTCTCCAGCCCATCCGTTGCCCTCTGCTTTTGTCCTGAAGTAAGAATGATATCTATCCCTAGCCTACAGGCCTGTTCCAAAAGCTTCAAAGCGATCTTGACAAAGATCAAAAGCACGATGAAGGGTAAACCGCATCCCCTGAGAAAGAGAACGAAGTTCTGCCATCCTTTCCACATCCAGCCTTCCATCCGGCTTTAAGATTCCACAGACAATGCCATCCGCTCCCAAGTTCTTAAATTCCTTTATCGCTGCGCACAGCATAGAGAACTCATCTTCCGTGTAACAGAAATCTCCATATCTTGGGCGAACCATAACATGAATAGGAATCTGTAAACGACTTTTTCACAATACGGTAAAACTCTGCCTCCGGTGTTGTTCCTCCTATCAAGAGATTTCCACAAAGCTCAATGCGATCCGCTCCTCCCCGCTCTGCGGCTAAGGCAGACTCCACCCGATCCACACAGATTTCCAATTCTTTTTTTTCTTTAGACATGAAATTCCTCCCGGGATTCTATTTTTCTTTCCTAATAATTTCTAATACCTTTCCAACAGGATTTTGATCTGTTCCATTTAACTTTGTATCCGCAAAAAGAATATCCGGATAATCACTATGCACCCTAACTGGAAGAAATCGGTACTTCCGCACCGGAATAAAGCCAACGAATTCCCCCTACCTCTTCCTTTTTTAACTTGGATAGAGGGAGGGGACCAATGGTATCCTCTAAAAATATGGAAGTAGATCTTATTCCCATTTTCTGTATAGAGTCCATATTCCGGCTTAGGAAGAGAGCTTTCTTTACAGCCATAGATGCTTTTTCCGTTGTCCCTCATCCATTCTCCGATTTCCTCTAAGCGCTCTACTTCCTCCCTGGGAATCCGTCCTCTGGCATCCGGCCCCACATTAAGAATCATATTGCCTCCCTTGGAAACACATTCCACAAGTTTTTGAATCAGGAGTTTTTCCGGACTTAAAGTTTCTGTCCTTTTCCGTATAGCCCCAGCTGTCATTCATGGTAACGCAGGCCTCCCAGGGTAAGGATTTCCCATGAATATCTCGAATTCCAACTGGAGGAATCATCTGCTCCGGAGTGACAAAGTCTCCATGGAAGGGAGAGGGACAGCCTTCCTGTAAGGAACCATAGCCTTCTCCGCTTACCTCTAAGCGGTTGTTGATAATCACATCCTTCTGTAAAGAACGCACCATATCAATCAACTCTGTTGCCTTCCATTTTTCCCCTCGCATATCTCCATAGGAAAAGTCAAACCACAAAAGATCCAGCTTTCCGTAGTTGCTGCAAAGCTCCCTTACCTGTCCATGAAAAATAGTCAATATAGCGTTGGAAGTCTCTTCCCTCATTTCCCTCTTCCTTTCTGTTTCGGTCAGGATGAAAAATTGTCTCCATAATGGGGAAAAGTCTTGGTGACGCCAATCTATCAAGGAATAATATAAACCTACTTTTATTCCCTCTCCCCGCATGGCATCTACAAATTCCCGTACCAAATCTCTGCCACAGGGAGCTTTTTAGGGAGTTAAAATCCGTAAATTTCTGTGTCAAAAAGGCAAAAACCGTCATGGTGTTTTGCTGTCATTACCGCATACTTCATACCGGCCTTCTTACAAAGCTTTTGCCCACTCCTTCATAGAAAGAAGATCCGGATTGAACTCCCGGAAATATGGAGCGTAATCCTCTTCTTTCATCTCTTCATTCCCAAAAACCCATTCCCCTCTGGCCGGAATAGAGTACAAACCAAAATGAATGAACATACCGAAACGGGCTTCTTCAAACCAAGCCATTCTTTTCCTATATACTTCCTCATTAAACTGATACATTATTCACCTTTTACTTTCAGGGTTTCTCCCCACTACTTGTTTTATTTCTATGTATTATTCCTTAGCCTTCCTCATAATTTACGCAGGCCACAAAATGTCCGGGCTTTACTTCTCTAAGTTTAGGCATTCTTTCTTTGCATTCTACCCTACACTCCTGACAGCGGGAGGCAAACTTACACTGTTCCCCCAAACCGATGGGGTTAGGAATACTTCCCTCCAGCATAATGCGGGAACGCTTCTTCTCCACCTCCGGATCCGGTACCGGAATAGCGGAAAGGAGGGTTTTGGTATAGGGGTGTAAAGGATTTGCAAAAAGCTCTTCACTTTCTGCAAGTTCCACCAGTGAACCCAGATACATAACACCGATGCGCTTACTGATGTGCCGCACCATGGAAAGATCATGGGCAACAAAAAGATAGGTTAGTCCCCTCTCTCTTTGCAATTCCTCTAAAAGATTTACTACCTGTGCCTGGATGGATACATCCAATGCTGAAATTGGCTCATCACAAACAATAAACTCCGGGTTCACCGCAAGGGCTCTGGCAATACCTACTCTCTGTCTTTGTCCTCCGGAAAATTCATGGGGAAAACGATCCGCATGGGCCGCCTGTAATCCTACTCTTTCCAAAAGCTCCAGTACCTTTTGCTCCCTTTCCTTTGCCGTTTTGGTCAAATGATGGGCATCCATCCCTTCTGCCACAATATCCAAAATCTTTCGTCTTGGGTTGAGGGAAGAGTAAGGATCCTGGAAAATCATTTGCATCTTCCTCGTTAAGTTCTGCCTTTTGTCCTTGGATAGAGAGCTGGTGATATTGACTCCGTCATAACTTACACTCCCCTCCGAAGGCTCGTAGAGATGTATCAAGGTTCTGCCGAAAGTGGATTTTCCACAGCCGGATTCTCCCACAAGTCCCAAGGTTTCTCCCCGAAATATTTCTAAGGATACATCATCTACCGCCTTTAAGACCTTATTTTTTCCCACATGAAAGTATTTTTTGAGATGACTTACCTCTATTAAGACATCTTTTTCCCTGCTCATCCTCTACTCCTCCTCTGAAAAATGCCCTGGGCTCTTTCATCCAGAGCAAAGCATGCTGCCTCATGTGTCTCTCCTAAGCTATAGGGCATAGGCATATATGCTTTGCAAACCTCCATAGTTTTTCTGCATCTTGCCGCAAATGGGCAACCTTTGGGAGGATCCATAAGGTCCGGAGGGCTGCCGGGAATAGAATAAAGACTCCCACTTTCATTAGGCTTAGGAATGGATTGTAAAAAGTGCTTTTGGTGTATTCATGGGAAGGATTTTTAAAAAATCTCATGAACCTCTGCGGTCTCCATGATTTTTTTCCGCCATACATCACCACCACTCGGTCCGCAATATTGGCAACCACACCAAGATTGTGGGTAATGATAATGATGGAAGTTTTGATTTTTCTGTAAGTCCCTCATTAAATCCAAAATCTGTGCCTGTATGGTTACATCCAAGGCGGTAGTAGGCTCATCCGCAATCAAAACCTTGGGATCACAAGCTAAGGCAATGGCAATGATTACCCTCTGTCGCATTCCTCCGGAAAGCTGATGAGGGTATTGCTTATAGCGGGTATCCGGGTTAGAAATTCCTACCATAGAGAGGAGAGAAAGGGCACGATCCCTTCGCTCATTTTTCCCCATATCCTTTTTATGCTTTTTTTGAGCATTTCTTCAATCTGATCCCCTACGGTCATGGTTGGATTTAAGGAAGTCATGGGGTCCTGGAAAATCATAGCGATTTCTCCCCTCGAATCTTCTGCATTTCCCCTCAGAGCAGTCTAGCAGTTCTCTTCCCTGCCAGACGGATGCTCCCTCCGTTATCTTGGCACTTTGGGGAAGTAAACCCATTACGCCCTTCATGCTCATAGATTTTCCACAACCGGATTCCCCCACAATGGCAAGGGTTTCCTGTTCTCCTAAGTCCAGATTGATTCCCCGAACGGCATGAACAATTCCCTTGTGGGTTTTAATATCTATGCTTAGATTTTTAATACTCAACAAATTTTCCATAGCCTTATCTCCTCATCTGTGGGTCCAATGCATCCCTTAGTCCATCTCCCAAGATGCTAAAGCAAACCATAATCAGCACAATGATGACAGCAGGAGCAAGCATGACATGAGGATAATTTCGAAGTACCTGATAACCGTTGTTAATCAAAACACCTAAGGAAGCCTGTGGCTCTGCCAATCCGATTCCAATAAAGGAAAGGAAGGCTTCGGTAAAGATAGCACCGGGAATGGTAAACATCACATTGATGACAATAACACTAACCGCATTGGGAATCAGGTCATTTAGGATAATAAAGGCAGGACTACTTCCCAAAGCTCTGGAGGCTAAAACATAATCCTGATTTTTCAATTTTAAAATCTCAGCACGAACCAATCTGGCCATATTTACCCAACCGGTAATGGAAAGTGCTGCAATAATGGTCCAAATTCCTGCCGGAAAAGCCATTAAGAATAAAATCACAATAATCAGATGAGGAATTCCTACTAGAATTTCAATAATCCTTTGCATAACCGCATCCACCTTCCCTCCAAGAAGAGCAGACACTGCACCATAGCTTACTCCCACCAGAAGATCCAAAAGTGCTGCCACCATGGCTATCAAAAGGGAAATTCGACATCCCATCCAGGTTCTTACAAAATAAATCTCTTCCAAATCGATCCGTACCGAAAAGATGAGCCTTGGATGCAGGAGCAAATATTAATTCATAGTTTGTTTCCTTAAAGCTGTAGGGACTGAAAAATCGGAGCGAAAAATAGCAAAAGCCAAAATGATGAACAAAATAAAGAGGGAAACTACTGCTGCCTTATTTTTTTCTGTAAACGAAAGCCAGGCATCTTTTAAAACCGTGGAAGCCGGTGCGGCAATTTTCTCCTGTTCCCCTCATCCACCCGGGCTTTCACAAAGAGAGCATCTTCTATCTTTATCTCATCCATTCTTTATTCCTCCATATCCTTGGAAAGTCGAATTCTTGGGTCAATAACTGAGTATAAGAGATCCACAATCAAAATAACAAACATATAAAAAGCTGCATAAAAGATGGTGATTCCCATAATCACCGGATAGTCGTTCCCCTTGATACAATCTACGAAAAGGCTACCTATTCCCGGAATGCCAAAAACATTTTCCACTGCCAAAGAACCGGTTAAGAGGTTAATAATAATCGGTCCCAAAATCGTCACCACCGGTAGAATGGAATTTCGAATGGCATGCTTCCTTAAAAACTTCCCACTGGTTTAAGCCCTTGGCTTTTTGCCGTAATCATATAGTCCTGCCCCAAGGTATCCAGCATTTCCGTCCGCATAAATCTGGCAACTTGTGCGATTGCACCAAAGGATAAGGCAACCGTCGGCAAAATTGAGCAAGTCCAGTCTGTCCAAAAGGCCACCGGAAGGATTCCCCATTTTAACCCTACATAGTATTGGAGAAGAGCCGCCATAACGAAGTTTGGTACAGAAACGCCGATCACGGCTAATATCATGGTGAAATAATCTATAGCACTGTTATGTTTCCAAGCCGCAAGAATTCCCAGAATCAAACCGATACTCAGTCCTAAAAGTACTGCCTGTAAGCCTATCAAGAAAGAAGGTCCCAAACGACCAAAAATAACCTTTCCTACGCTCTGATTCACATAGGTAAAAGAGGTTCCCAGATCTCCATGCAAGATATTCAGAATATATTTTTGGTACTGCACCGGCAAAGCGATCGTTTTAAGCCATAAAGTTCCAGGATTCTTTCCTGCTGCAGAGGTGTCATTATGGCAAAAGCGCTCCGCATCAAAAAGGAGTTCCCGGCAGCTTTTTCATCAGAAAAAAAGGTTACGGAAATGATAATCCATAAGGTGATAAAGATATACACTAATCGTTTTGCTATGTACTTTAACATGTATTCCCCTCTATTATATAAAAATGGATGAAGGCTCCGAACAGATATCCCAGAGCACTCCACCCACAAGGAAAACTGTGGTCAAGCTTTGTGAAAATTCACTTCTTCGCTACGACTTCTTATTCAAAATAAGCATACTTAAATTCCATGGGAACACCGATAGGATGGGTAATCAGATTCTTCACATTGGGCTTTTGTCAACATAGCACTACCCCTGTGAACAACCGGTGCCACTACTGCATCATCGGAGCAAAGCATCTTCTCTGCATCCAGCATGTTCTGTAAACGCTTTGCATCATCGGTCTCGGCCTTTGCATCTTTAATTAAAGCATTGTATGCATCGTTCTTATAATTTCCTCTATAGGGAGTACCATTGGTCCATAAATCCAAATAGGTCATGGCATCATCATAGTCTGCTCCCCAGCCGGTAAGTCCCATCTGGTAGTTGTTGGCATCCATCTGCTGACCTCTTCCCTGCATGGTCTTTGTGTCAATCTCCACTTTAAGGCCTAAGTTTTTCTCCAACTCACTCTGTATAAAGGTCGCAATGGTCTTTAATACGGAATCATCTCCGATTAAGAGAGTAATAGATTCCGGAGCCTTTCCAAGCTCTTCCACCGCCTTCTTGTAATACTCTGCCGCTTCTTCTTTGTTAAATGGAGAAACTTCCCCATTTAATTCACGGAAGCTCTTCTTTCCATCACCTGCCAAACCGTCAGCAACAAGACCTGTTCCTGCTGCGGATCCGTCTGCCAAAATACTCTTTACCAGAAGCTGTCTGTCAAAGGCCAGAGAAATTGCCTTTCTCATATTCGCATTGCCAAGAACAGGATCTGTCAGGTTAAACTGTAAATATGTAGTACGGAAATCTACGGACTTTGAGAATTCCGGACTGTTCTCATTTGCTGCTACATCAGCATTGGTTAACTTTACCTGAGAAAGTTCTCCTGCCTGGTAAGCATTTAAAGCAGCAGAGGCGTCCTTCATTACACGAACTTTCGCCTTCTCAATCTTTACATTGTCCTTGTCCCAATACTGCTCATTCTTTACAAAAGCTAACCCCTACGGAAGGATCGTACTCTGTAATCTGATAAGGACCGCAGAAAAGCATATTTTTCCGGACTAATGCTGAACTTTTCTCCCTGCTCATTATAGAACTTTTTCATTTACCGGGAAGAACATGGTCATTGTAGTTAAGTTCAAGAAGTATGGAGTGGGGCTCTTTAAACTAACCTCCAAGGTCTTATCATCTAACGCCTTAACCGCTACATCTTCTGCTTTAGCAGTACCTGCATTATATTCTTCTCCATTTACAATATAGTCGGTCATGATGAAGCTGTATCCATTCCCTGCATCAGCACTCATCTGCTTTAACCAAGCAAAGACAAAGTCCTCAGCCTTTACCGCCTCACCATTACTCCACTTTGCATCTCTTAAATGGAAAGTATAGTTTAACTTATCCTCAGAAAGTTCGAACTTTTCACAAAGTGCAGGTTGTGGAATATTGTCTTTATCCATACGGAACAAGCCTTCCTGAGCCTGGTTCAAAACCAGAAAAGTCTGATTTTCGGAAACCATCCAGGGCACCAAGGTCTTAATCTCCGCCTCAGCCACTACGCTTAAAACTTGATCTCCTCCAGCAGTCTGGGCATCTGCCTTAACCTCTTCTGCCGCTCCACTGCTTTCCGCCTTTGCGGCTGCTGTCTCTCCGCTGCCGCCGGTAAAGCCACAGCCCACTAGGGAAGATAATGCGAAGAGTAGGGATAATCCCATTGCCAATACTTGTTTTTTCCTCATAATACACTCCTTGTGAAGCACTGTATGAACTGTCAAAAATTTCACAGTTTATACTAACCAATTTTAGTAACAGTGTATAGGTTTTATCATGTATTGTCAAACTTTATTTAGCACTATTTCTTTTTTCCTCCCTAAAATAAGGAAGCGATTTCGTTTGATATTGTTAAATTGCACTAAAAACAGGCAGTAAGTATTCCTGACTGTCTGTTCTTCGTATAATTTCTATAAAATGATAGAATCTGCCATCCTTAAAGATTTTCTATCACTGCCACATCTTTAGAAAAAGTGCCCTCTATTCTAAAAGAATTTTCTCCATTCTTTTGTAAAAGCTTGATAATCACTACAGCAGCTAATATTCCGAGAATTTGTTCCACTATAAATTCTAGAACGAATGAAGATGAAAAATAATTCTCCTGCATCTGTAAATATATAAAAAGCGAAGGAGAGCAAGAGAATAGCAAGGCAGGAGTACGGAACACCTGGCTTCCATTTTTATTTTACCCTCAAGCATACATTGGGGAAAATAAACAGATAGGACAGTGGAAAAGGATGCAAGCCATAAAGCAAAACTATTCTCCATTAAGAAGTATAAGAGTACAAGAGAAAATACAATACTAAGAATAGAAAAAGCAGGAAAGACTGTCTCCTTTTTCCTCTCACTATCTTCTGTTAAGTGAATAAGCTGTCTATTCCATAGCGTATAGATACTCTTCTGTTTTCTATAAATATTTTGCAGGACTATAGAAAGCTTGTATTCAATTTCCCAAGCCATGCAGCAGAGTAATACCATAGGCAACGCATCGATAACAATGTTAAGAATTCCTTCTGTCAGAAATCCCAAGGGTAAATAAAAGATATAGTACTCCAAGTACAAGGAAAGTGCCAGTAGGACAAAAATCCCTCGAAATATCCTGATTTTCTCTTTATGAAAGGATACTGCAAGGCCTCCAAAAAGCCCATATAGTAATGTCAGACCTAAAAATCCAAGGAATCTTAGGATAAATGCTTCTCCATTATCGGTGCGCAAGCTTTTCACAAAAACTTAGGGTGAAAAAGGCTAGACCATAAAAAGAAAAAACTCACTTTTAAGTTTATTTTCATAAAAACTCCCTCTTCTGTTTGTCGGTATACTTTTGTGTCTCTACTTCCGTATCTCTTCCTAGGTGTAGATACTTGTTTTATATACCGCTTTATTTACCTATATCATCGGCTTAAACAAAGGATTTATAAAGAAGCTAGTTGCTATTCCATAATCAGGGAAAAACAAAAATCAGGCAGTAAGTATTCTACTGCCTGACTTTGTGGAAGTATTCCCAAGTAATAGCGCCTCAAACAAAGGAATCAATTCTTAGCCATTTTCAGAATAGTACTCAGTAAAGTTAAAATATGCTGTATCATCTTTCATTGTATATTCCCACTCTGCAACTATCGCCATATTATCTAAGGTATCATGCACGCCACTAAGTAGAATCGCTAAGTCTTTTTTTCTATTTTCCGTGGAAAGAGGAACTATAAAGGATTTATCTCTATTTATTATGTGTTGCTTCACTTCGGTAAAGAAAGTTTTTATAATCTGCAATGTCATAATCCCAGCCGGAAGACCTACCTCCTCCAGAGGTAACCCCATATCCTTCATTATCAACTATTGTTTTAGGGCTTCCATCAACAAACTGTGCGTCTGCTACCGGTGGTTCTACCCCCGTCTCTCTTGTCTCCGCATAACGATGATACTTCGAAACTTCCTTGTCTAAATCATCCAAATGTAATAAACCAGAATCATCAGAATATCCGCCGATATAGTTTTGATTTTTTAGCATTTTACCGGAATCATCCATATAATACCAGCAGTCTGTCTTTTTCCTCCCAGGTATACTCCCCTTCTCCCAAAAATCTCAATAATGGGATAATTATGCCATCCGATATCAAGATAGCCTTTATTATCAAAGTGATACCACTCTCCATCGATTTGCTTCCATGCATTCTTCGGATAAGTTCCGTCCGCTTCCTTGTACCACCAGTTCCAATTTTCCGGACCATCATAGACCCATTCTCCTGCAAATGCCGGTAAAGCCATAAATATGCTTTAGCCCCAAAGCCAGCATTGCCATTCCCCATTTCTTTTGCTACATTCATTTTTTTACCTCCTTAAAAATTTGCTATTTTTAAACGACAAGAAAAATCCAAAGCTCTTGCCGCAAAAGTTCCAAAAATTCGTTCGCTCCTTTCTAGTCGTACATTTTTCTTTTTCAATACAGTAAAGTAAACAGAGTCTCACAAGACCACGATTTTTATTAAAATATTTTTTTATTTGTTTTTTTCTTGTTTTTTTCTTTTAAATATTAATTTTTATTATATAGCAAATGAAAAAAATATTTACCACCAAAAATATTCCATTTTTCTTGTGAGTATTACACAACAGCAAGAAGTCTTCCCCAAAAAGCATATTTACTTTAGGAAGGTAAAATAACTATAAACTCTCTTCCTATCTTCTTCCTTTTCTCATCCTCCCTGCTATAATATATTTTATACAATTTGATTTTAAACATCTTTCTAGGATTGAAATGGAGGTCATGATGAGTTTTTAAAAAATATTACAGTAGCAGGCGGTGGCGTTTTGGGTTCCCAAATTGCTTTTTCAGACCGCATTTTCCGGATTTTTCCGTAAAGATTTGGCTAAGAAGTGAGGACTCTATCCAGAGAACCAAGCCGAAGCTGGAAAGACTTTATACGATTTATAAGAATGAGCTGACAGAAGCAAAAAAGAACCTGGGAAAGGGACTGAGCTTCTCCAGAGGATTGATTCCTGACTCTTCCTCTGTTACAGAGGCGGATATCGACAAGCTTTTGGAAAATGTAGAAAGAGCCCATAAGGATATTCTGCTTACTACCGACCTTTCCGAAGCCTGCAAGGATGCAGATTTAATTATTGAAAGTATGGCGGAGAATCCTGAGGCAAAGAGGGAATTCTATAAGGCTATCGATCCCTTCCTTTCGGAAAATACCATTGTTGCCACAAACTCTTCCAGCATGGTGCCCAGCCAGTTTAGAGACTGTCTCTCCAGACCTGAAAACTATCTGGCTATCCACTTTGCCAATAACATCTGGAAGAGTAATACGGCAGAAATCATGGGACATGACGGTACTTCCAAAGAAGCCTACGAAGCAGTGGCGAACTTTGCCTCTGAAATTAAAATGATTCCCCTCCGTTTACATAAGGAACAGCCCGGTTACATCCTTAATTCCATGCTGATTCCCTTCTTAAGTGCCGGAGAAATGCTTTTAGCCAAGGAAGTGGCAGACCCTGCCACCATTGACCTGACCTGGAGACTGGGTACCGGCTCTCCCCTCGGACCTTTCCAGATTTTGGATATCGTAGGCTTAAATACCGCCTTAAACATCGTATCCAACAATCCCCAGTCTCAGGATCCTGAAAGCGTCCCCGGAAAGATTAAAGGCTATTTTGGAGAAGTATGTTGCAGAAGGTAAAGATCGGTGTAAATGCAGGGGAAGGATTTTATAAGTACAAATAGCTTTTTAATTTGAAATTTGTTTTGCAAAAATTTTTGATTCGAAGCTTGTTTTTAATTTTTAAAAGCTTATTTTTCAAATTCTTTCTCTCTAAAAAAATATAGAAAAATAGCTCCGCTTTGGGATATTTATTTCCCAAAACGGAGCTATTTTTTTCTGTATTATATTCTCTCAAGCTCATAAGCCTGATAAGAATCCACCTTACCCCCATCATACATGGACACCATGATAAGGCTTCCATTTATATCGATTATCCAACCTTCCGTCTGGCTATATCGTACCAGAACCGGATCGCCGACACAAAATTCTTCCGTCTTCTTTCCGCTAAATAAACTGAGAAAAGCAAAAATCCGAATGATCTTAAAAAGCAGGGTAAAGGGAAAGCTAATCAGAGCAACAAGTAATGTCCACAAAGAAATTCCCGGGACTTCCCCTCTGTATTGCTATCTATACTGCTGTCTGTTTGGGCAGCTTCATAAAGGCCTTTGCTCTTAGCTTCCGAAGCTTTATTGTTTTTCTTTGCAGGAGGCTTCGCAAGCCTTCTATATTCTCCGTCCACTTCGTATAGACCATTTTTCTCACAAAGGGCTCGGTGCACTCGCGGGCTCAGCACATCCTCTAAATACGCCATGTCTTCTCCGGAAAATTGCAGTGTAGAAGCCAGAGCAGCCCGATCTATCACCGACTTGGATACCACGCCATCTAAGTCAAGTAAATCATCCGCGTTAAGAGAAATCTTTCGATTCACCATGGAATGAAGGAGCATATCCAAGGTGTCCTGATCCACGATTCCTTCAAACCCCAAGATTTCATCTGTACTTATGCTTTCTCCATGATTTAGAGCATAGTCTATCATTTGACAAATCGTCTCTTTAGATACCAGGCCTTCAAAGCTCACAATATCCTCAAAGGGAAATTTCGCACCTAAGGACATCGCTTTTTTTAATCAGCTTTTGCATTTAATTCCTGATCCTTTATAAGTTCGGCAATATCAGAAATCTCCCAAGCCTCTCCAATCGTCTTCAAAGAGGAAATTCTTTGGCTTAAAGTGGATTTGCTCCAGTTTTCAGCCCTTTCATAAAAATCATCCCATTCCATAAGCAAATACCTTATTCCAATTTCAGCTCTATTCCCATTTCCAAGGCACGCTCCTGATAGACTTCGTTGATTTCTGCCGTTACCACCAAACGCTTTTTGGCATATTTTCCGCCAAAGCGATGTGCCACCGTATCCAGTTCATAAAGAGCATGCAGGCACTGCTGGGGAGACAGCTTTCCACTCTTGCAGGAAATAAAGCTGGGAATATAGCCCTGAAGAGACAGGACATCGATTTCATTTAACACATCAATTCCGGCAGGGCCTTCCAGCACCCCATCCCAATCCAGATGCACTCCTACCCGGCACTCATCGCTATGCCCCTTTTCCTGCAAATAGGTATAGAGCTCTAAAATGCTGCCTCCATCCCAAAGATACCCCTTAATTGCCTTGTTCTTAAAGCGAAATTGGTATTTCCCCTCGGAATGTTTTAAATCAAGAATCGCTCCTGCCCTGAGCCAAATCCTCCATGATTTGATAAAAACTTATGGGCAGACTTCAGCTTATTGGAAGAATCCGCCAATGCCTTCAGTACCGTACTTTCTTTTTCGATACACTCGCCCCTCTTCATCAGGGCTCATGTTTTTCTCTTAAAAAAACTCGGAAAAAGGGATTCCAATGCTCGAATGAAGCTTCATTACCTTCCGAATTTTTAAAAATGTCTTCCCTACTCTCCTCGTCCGGAACATCTTTAATATCCTTTTTGTAATTTATAGTTAATGACACCGCCATGCATCTCAATCAGCTTGTCCAGAGTCATAGGAACAAGTCTTTTTTTCCGCTATGCTACTGATGCCTTTATGTTGTTTATCATTTAGGAACTCAACATTTGGCTCATAAGCATTTACCTCATCATTCTGTTTATCTCTGTTGAAAGGCTCTTCCTTCACCTCGTTGTAATGCAATGATTCCGCATTCAATTCCAAAAAGCTTTCCTTTGAAAATGTCGTACATGTGCATAGGTGTTTCATATTCCCGGGACAGCATACCAAAGGCCACCAGCATCAGGCTTTCTCCTCCGGTAATGTCGAAAAAGAGCTTGGCTTTTTTGCTAAGTTCCAGCTCTATTTCCTTTCGCATGGTTTCCAAAACCGACTGCAAATTGCTTCCCGACAAGGGCAGAAAGACAATATTTTCCACAGCACAGTATTTTTCTCAAAAAAATTCTCCGTCTTTTTCCTTCTGAGAAATAATGTCCTCATGATTTTCCGAAAAACACCAGCCTATCCACTTGAAAAATTCATTGCGGTAATGACATTTTCAATAGGCTCCCGGCTAAGAAATTCAAAAAACAACTACCATGCTGTCGCTCCTTATGCTTATATTTCTATTCCATTATTTCTCTGGCCTTTGGAAGCCACTCTTCTCTTGCCTTTTTCTCGGTATCCTCCCGTTCATCATAGGCATCATAGGGCGCCATGGGGTCATGGGGCTTTTGCTTCTTTAAGGAGTTACAAATCTGCTCCTTATGCCGAAAAGCAAATTCCAAATCATCTGTCCAGCCGGTATGTCCGCTAATAATTTTCGGAGAAATCCCTCTCTCCTTTATGAGCTTTTCCAACTTCACAAGGGACTTTTTCGCCAGCTCATTGTCCTCAGCCAAAGAATTCAAGAAGCTATAGCCTCCATCCGGCCCAAACCAAATGGTATCTCCCGTGAAAAGATAGGCATCATCAATGAGATACACCAGATGCCCGAAGGTATGCCCCGGCACCAGAATAGCCTCCACTTTGATATCATCAACATAGAAAACTTCCCCATCTTTTAAGAGCCTTTTCTCATTATCCGTCTTCACCATAGGAAGCTTATAATGCCCAAATAAGACTCTTCGACGAGCCTCTCCGGTCAAATATTTATTTTCCGTCTCTCCAAGGTAAAGCTTGGCATTCCAAAAAGCCCTGCACTATCCCTTTCCACCGCCCCTACATGATCCGTATCCAAATGGGTCAGCAGGATATGCTGAATGGAAGCAGGCTCCAGTTCCAGCCACTTCATCTTCTCCGCCAGACGCTCATAATTGTAGCCCGCATCAATCATGATGGTCTTGCCATTTTTCGTATAGAAAAAAAGACATTTGCCACCCATTCCCGGACAGCGCTTACTCTTTCATCTATCCGCCCGGTGTTTAAGGGCTTAAAAATTTCCTTTCCCCGATAGGAAAATGACATCAATACCTTCTGAAATTTAGAAGCAAATTTCGACATAGGAAACCTCCTATAATGCTAACTTTTCCCCCAGTCCGCAATCTGTAACTCTGCAAAGGGCTCCATCCCGAAGCAAAAAGACAACTCTGGCTTTTGGCCTTATCTCCAATCTTGTCATACAGTCTTCCGGCACTCATGGACTCTCCTTCACCGTATAAGGGCTGTTGGCCACATAGCCAATCTTTCCAAGGCCTTTTATCTTCACCAAAATAGCCTCGGAATCGAATTTATTCTCCGGTTCCTTCTCCAGCTTTAGCTTCATGCCCTCCTTCAAAAAAACTCCGTACCAAAAATAATGATTGCATCCCGTAATTGTAAAATACATCTCTTCCATGGCAAATACCATCCTTTCTATTTCAGCAATGGGTATTTTGCTTTTGCTTACTCTAGAATGTATTTTTACGCCGGATATAGTCCGTTAAAACTGACTAGATAATGGTTTATACCTTTTATAGTTATCTTTTGCAATTTCTTTTGATTATTTTTAATTGTACTCCCCTGCACCTAGCTAAGCAACCAAAACTCTATTTCGACTACCAAGAAAAATAGCTCCTTCTATTCATTTTCGAATAGAACTTAATTGACAAGTCTACTCTTTAAAAGTAGTATCAAGCCAAGAATATCTGAGCATAAGAAGCAAGAATTAAAAAACTAAAATAATATTTGGGGAGGTAAAAATGACAAATCGTGAATATAAAAAACTCCTTAAGGAGAGGTATAAATCCTGGAAAGAAGAGAAAATTGGCATACATATCCTTTCAAAGGAGGAAGTTGAAGAACTCAAAAAGAAAGGGATTATTAAAGATGAAAGGGGAAAATAATGGATTACGAAGATGAGCAGGTAACATTAATGGGCGGCGATTTAGATGGGCTCTTTGGAAAATTTGTGTCTCTGGCAGATTCTTATTTTCCTTCCAGCCTTAATTTCTTTAAAGAAATTGTATCCGCAGATATTATGGCTGAAGATGAAGAGGGATGGAGGCCAAAAGAATATTCTATAGATGTTCCCTCTAAGGCCTTTGCTATGGTTCATAGTCCCTATCGATTGGAAAGCACAGGCGGAGGACAGTTAACTCTTCACAATCCGCCAAGGCTTCTGGAAGTAAGGCTAACAAATGGAGATGTACACTACTTTCCCTTTTCCGGTTCTGACGAATTCGATACTAGATATGAACTGGAAAAATGAATATACGATCTTTTTGATGAGCAATATAAAGAAATCCATATTTTACGAGAAGCTGCAGAAGTCATGAAACTACTGGATTTTTTAGAAGAAGCTATTATGGACTTGGATGTAGACGATGATTCCAACTTCTCCTTGAACGAAGACCTGCAACGTAGATTTCCTACATTCAACCTCTTAGATTTTTCACCGGTAATACAAATGATGTGCCTGCTTCCTTTGATTCAGCAGACGATGAACTTCCTGAATTTTTTTAGAAGATGATGAGACTCGGCTCCAATCTTTTTCTCGATGCCATGAAATGGCTCGGAAAACGAAATCGAGAAGTTTATGAAGCCAGAAAAACAGGAATTTTATCGCTATATTGAAGAAAAAGGGAATAAGTGATTTTTAAGCTTCCATTTTCGATTCAGCGAATACACTTGACGGACATGCAAGAAAGAAGATTTTTTTGTCGGTTATATCGAACAAAAATCTTCTTTCTTAAAAAAACTTAATGCTATATTTTTATAGCAATACACTTAAAAATCAGAGAGACTATATTTCACAGTTCTCTGATTTTTTTATTCTTATCCATAAAATAATAAGCATTTTTTTACTATTTTATTATGCTATTTTTATCTCTCCCGACAGCTTCCCATTCTCAATCAAGGACTTAAGCTGCAATCTTCCGGCCACACTCCGGATATCCGATCGATTACTTCATTGGCTGCCGGGTGAAAATACTCTCCTCTTTCCTGAGCCTTCAGTCCTGCTTCCAAGGCCTGCTGCAGAATAGCTCTGTCTTCGATTCGTTCCTCTTCTTTGATATCCTGTAAAATCAGAGTGTGCGGTTTTACTACAGCTTCTTTTCTTTAACATTCCGGAGAGAGGTATTTTCTTTCCTGCAAACATAAAGCCGGAACAGTAATCATAGCGAGCGCCCAGTATCTTTACCTGATGCTTTAATAACCAATCGATAGAGCTCTGCAACCGCCATCGTGCCGGAAGCGGTCAAGCATCCATTCTCCTTCTCCGCTATAGCCTTAGGCAAAAACTTCTCTATTGATTCTCTTGATTTCTTTGCCCTTCTTCGAAGCGGAAAATATTCTTCCATTGTCCCATGGCAGATTTTGCCATTTTCCAGCCAGACTAATTTTTTATCCTTCCAAGGCCATAAAGATAGAATTTCTTCCTCTCCAAGGGAAACTAAGCCATGGGTTAGTAAAGCGGTTTCTATGAAATATTCAGCCATGATTCCTCCTAGTCTATCCCAGTTCCTCCACTTCCTCAGCTGTAGGAATAGAACTTTGTGCTCCACTTTTGGAAACTACAATGGAAGCAAGCTTTTGTGCATACTCTATCGCTTCCTCCAAGGATTTATTCTCCACAAGTTTGAGTGCCATTCCGGCCACAAAGCTATCCCCCGCTGCAGTGGTATCCACAACCGTAGTTTTTCTGGCAGGAAGTCTGGAAGAATGCTCTCCATCATCAATCAAAACACCCTTTTTCTCCCATGCTCACGACAAGAGTTCCTTTGTATAGTTTTCTAAGCTCTTTAACCATGTCCTCCACTTTAGTAGAAGCATCCATTCCTGTTAAAATAGCTAATTCCGTTTCATTAGGGTTTTAGAATATCCACATAAGAGAAAAGTTCAACAGGAAGCGCTACTTGCGCAGGAGCCGGATCCAAAATCACTAATTTCCCCCTTTGTTTTGCTTCTTTTGCCGCAAAGCAAACAGTTTCTATCGGAATTTCCAATTGTAAAATAAGCATCTCCGATTCTTGAATCTCAGATAGATTTTTTTCTCAATATAGGGAATATCTACTTGTTTGTTTGCTCCGGGGATTACCACAATGCTGTTATCTCCTTCTTCGTTAACACAAATCCAAGCAGTTCCCGTGGATGCATCCGACAATTCCATCTTGGAAGTATCTACTGCCACTTCTGAAAGATTTTCGGATCATGCTTTTTTTCCGGCTTCATCTTTTTCCGACTTTTCCAAGCATACAGACATCTCCCCCAAGTTTTCCTATGGCATAGGCCTGGTTTGCACCCTTCCTCCGGGAACAAATCGCAAATCATCTTTTGCCAAAATGGTTTCTCCCTGTTTTACCATATGAGGCACATGAACAATGTGATCCATATTTAAACTTCCAATGACTACTATTTTACTCATATTTCTTCCCCTGATTTACACTTTTAAAAAAACAGAAAGAAGTCTGTTTTACCGCCTGTTTCCGTCTACCTCTAGGGCAAAATAAAATCTCACTTCCTTGAATTTCGGAACAGAATCTTTCATCAATCTTAATCATGCCTCTAGTATCGGAATTCGTAGTATCCACTCTTGCACTGAAAAAGTTTATAAGTACCTAAGGAAGGACAATCTGCCAGTACCATGGCAAGGGGATCATGAACTACACTTTCGTCCATCATTCCCATTGTTTCATGATGGAAACGGAAATACAGCTTTAACGCTTCCTGCAAATACCGGACAATGGGTAAGTTCTCTTCTTTACAGTACTTACCAACTTTTTCCAAATCTTCTCCATGAAGGTAAGTTTTTGTAGTCACATCCAACCCTACCACCATCATATGAAAGCCTGCTTGAAAAACAATGTCCGACGCCTCCGCATCTCCACCGATATTTGCTTCCGCGTAGGGACTGATATTCCCGGGTGCTTTAACGCATCCTCCCATCACTACTACATTCTTTAATTTTTGAGGCAGCTTAGGATCCAATTCTAAAGCTTTAGCCAGATTAGTCAGTCTTCCCAAGGTAACTAATGTCAGTTCCCCCGGCATTTCCCCTGCCTTTCGAACAATCATTTCCCAAGCACTTTCCTTAGATAAAACCTGATTAGACTTTGGAAGTTCCACATCTCCAATCCCATTTTTTCCATGAATATGAATTGGGTAGTCTTCCTTTTTGCCTAAAAGAGTCCCTTCTGCACCTATTGCCACCGGTATTTCGTATCCCGGATTTGCCAGTTGAATCAGTCTTAAAACATTTTCAGCAGCCTGCAGGGCACCGGTATTCCCAAAGCCTGTAGTAATCCCTTCAATATGTAGACTTTTGCTCTTTAGTGCATAGAGAATTGCCAAGGAATCATCTATTCCGGTATCACAATCAATCAGTATTTTTTTCATTTATTCTACTCTCCCTTACTTTTTAACCATATATTTTTTTAATGGAATACAATGTTAAGAACAGAATTGTTGCGGCATAGGGAAGCATCTGGATAAATTCTGCAGGTATTCTAAGCATTTGCAAAATGTTGGATAATCCGTCAAAGAAGGAAAATAATAGAGAAGAAACCAACACTCCTACCGGTGTAGACTGCCCCATAGCATTTGCTGCAAGAGCAATAAAGCCACGGCCCGCAACCATATCCCTTGTAAACATAGGCAAATACCCCATGGAAAGATACATTCCTCCAAAAGCCTGCCATTATTCCACATAAAAAGAATAGCAAGAAGACGAATGCGAACCACGTTAATTCCCACACTTTCTGCCGCCTTTGGAGTCTCTCCCACTGCTCGAATACGAAGTCCAATAGGTGTGCGATAGAAAAAGAGATGTATTAAAAACACCATTAGAAGCCCCATATACGTGAGAATGTTGTGTCCGGATAGAATTCTCCCCAATACAGGAATTTTTTCTACTATGGGAATATTTAATGTCGGAAATTGAAGCTATTCAAAGAGGAACTGGATCCCTTTTCTCCTGTTAAAAGCTGTAAAACAAATACGGTAAGGCCTGCCGCAATAGTGTGTAATAGCAGTACCGCAAAGAACCGAATTCGCTTTTAAAACCAGATGAAAGTAAGCAAATAGTACACTTACCACCACCGCAGATAAAACCCCTGCTGCAATGCCCCTGCATCAATCCGCCACCAAAAGCACTTCCAATGACTCCAAACAGAGCCGCAATCAGCATGATTCCTTCCAGCCCCAGATTAACTACTCCACTTTTTTCACAAATACTTGCTCCTAAAGCAGCCCACAAAATCGGAGTAGCTACTCTAATCCACATAAAAAGGAAATCTATCGTGAATTTAAAGCTAAACATTGGCAGCCTCCTTCTTCATTTGCTCTTCTTTTTGGTCGCTTCCACAATCATTTTTTTGCTTCCACTTACCAAATAAAGCCTCTGCAGCAATCATGAAAATGATGATTCCTTGAATCAGTTGTACTACCTCACTGCTTACATCGCTGCTTCTAGCCATAATACTTGCACCAACATTTAAATAACCGATAAAAAGGGCTGCAAAAGGAACCAGCAAAGGATTATTTTTTGCAAGCAAGGCTACCGCAATACCGGTCCAGCCATATCCGGGAGAGGCTGTCCATTTAAAGCGGGTATACATTCCTAAAAGCTCTGCACCCCCGCCAATTCCCGCTAAAACTCCTGCTACAATCTGTGCCATCAACATCACAGAGGGTGCTTTAATTCCGGAATAATTGGCAAAAAAATTTTATTGTCTCCGGTGATGCGAAGCTTCATGCCGAAAGTTGTTTTATACAAAAGAATGTAAACAAAAATACAGGACAGAAGTGCCAGAAAAACACCGAAGTGAATTCTTGTTCCCGGAATCAGCACCGCCAGTCTTACAGTCTTTAGCATAGGAACAGACTGCAAGGAAGAACTGCTCATATCCCTTAAGTAATAGCTGATACAATACAACACAAAAGAATTGAATGATATTATTCAGCATCAGAGAAGTTACCACTTCCGATACATTCCACTTCATTTTTAAAACCGCAGGAAAAAAATGCTGCAAGTGCCCCAAAATTCCGGCCACTACCAAAAGCAACGAATGGATGCAAGCCTACAGGAAGAGACAATCCGCAAGCAACCAGCAGTGCTCCTAAGGTGCCGAAAAAGAAAGCTCCCTCTGTAATCATGGAGAAAAAGTCCTGCTCAAAAAATCATCAGTACCGCTAAAGCAGTAAACATAAGAGGACATGCCGCCTCCACAATATTTCCTATTCTTCTTGCAGAAGTAAATGGACCCACAAAAAAGCTAAAAAAAGCATTAAATGGATCAGAACTTGTGGCAAACACGACGATAACCACCAAACCGCAGGCCACCAAAATCGTCACCAAAAAGTTTCGTCAGATCCACTATAATATTTATTTTTACTACTATCCATGAACAGCCTCCCTGAATGTCCGTTTCCGATTGTTTTTTTAATTCCCAGCATATAGGCGCCCAAATCCTTTTCTGAAATCGAAGAAGTATCTGAAAAAAATATGCTGCAATCTTTCCTTCGTGAAGTACAATTAGGCTATCAGAAAGCCCCAAAATTTCATTTAAATCCGAACTGATTAAAAAGTACGCAACTTCCATTGTCTCTCATTCCAATCAGACGTTTTCTGATAAATTCCGTTGCCCCTACATCCACACCTCTGGTGGGCTGGTTAGCAATAATGATTTTGGGTGATGAAGAAAGTTCCCTGGCCAATACAACCTTTTTGAATATTTCCACCGGAAAGGGAGTCAATCCGTACATCAGGGATTTTTGCAGAAAAATCTGATAATCTCTTGTGATTTCTTCTCCATATTTCTTGAGCTCTCTTTCTTTTTAGAATACCGCGCTTAGAAAAACCTTGGCAGATTCATTTTATCGGAAAGTGCATTCTCTAAAAATCGATAAAGAATGAGCCATACCGGTTATCATTCTATCTTCCGGGATATGCGCAACAGATAGCTTTCTAATTTCCTGAACAGATGCCTTCTGAATGTCTTTTTCCTTGAACTTTAATAGAACCCTTTTTGGTATTTCAGTAGTCCGGTTAAAGCCTCCACTAATTCCCTCTGTCCATTTCCTTCCACCCCGGCAATGCCCAGGATTTCTCCTTCTCTTAAGTCAAAGGACAGCTTATCCAGTATTGCCTTCTTAGAGTCTGCATAGAAACTAAGGTTTTGCACCGATAGCATAATATTTCCGGGCTTTGCCGGTTCTTTCTCTGTAGTAAGAAGCACCTCTCGACCTACCATCAGATTGGAAATTTCCTGTTCTGTTACATCCGAAACATGGAAAACGCCCATGAAACGTCCCTGCCTGATGATTGAAATTCTGTCACAAAGTTCTTTTACTTCATTTAGCTTATGAGATATGAAAATGATGGTATATCCTGCCTTCTTTAAGGTTTTTAGTTGTACGAACAGCTCTTCAGTTTCCTGAGGAGTTAATACAGCTGTCGGTTCATCAAAAATCAAAAGTTTCGCACCTCGATACAAAATCTTTAATATTTCCACCTTCTGTTTTTGCCCTACCGTAAGGTCTCGAATTTTTGCTTTAGGATCTATCAACAAGTTATACTTTTGACTTAATTCTTCTACCCTTCGACAAGCTGATTCCATATCGATAAAGCCTCGTTTGCAAGGCTCCATTCCCAAAATAATATTTTCTGTAACTGTCAGAGAGGGAACCAACATAAAATGTTGATGCACCATTCCGATTCCCAGCTCAATCGCCACCTCTGAGGAAGAAATGACTTTTTCATCCCCATGAATGAAAATTTTTCCGGAACTTGGCCGCTCTTCTCCGAAGATAATTTTTCATTAATGTGGACTTTCCTGCTCCATTTTCACCGGATAGAGCATGAATTTCTCCCTCCAGAACCGAAAAGTTTATACCTTTATTAGCCATTACACCATTAGGATAGATTTTTTTCGATATTCTCTAATCGCAGTATTTCTCCTTTTCCCTTGATATCCTGCTCCATCTCAACCTCACTTTTTATCATGATAAACCGGAATACCGGCTTATTCCTATGTCACTTGTTCAGGACGAACACTCCAACCAAACTTTGAATTCCCCATAAAAAACGCACCTTGCAACCATTCCCAGGGGCAAGGTGCGTGAGAATCAGTTTAAATCGCTTTATTTCATACTGTCTCTCAAAAGCCGCAACGTCTTCTGTTTTTCATATCTACTGCTCTATCTACTTTGATTTCGCCATCGAGAATTTTCTTTTTTTGCATCCTCAACAGCCTTTTTGCATCCTCCGAAACAAGCTTTTCATAGTTTTCATTTTCAGCCAGACCAACTGCTCCGCTTTTTAAGCCCATGACATAGTCTTGTGTTCCGTTCATTTCCCCACTTTCCAAGCCTTTTACAGCTGTCTCAATGGACTCTCCCACATTTTTCAAAGTAGAGGTAATGATATTTGCCGCCAAGTCAGCTTGGTCTGTTTTCAACTGCGTATAAAGATCCTGATCGCATGCAATAAGGTATTTGTCGCAATTTTTCGCAGCTGTTGCCGCTCTAAAATACTCTGAGACGCGGGAGCATAAACCATCTGTGCCCCCTGGTTATACAGCTGTGTCGTCATCTCCAAGCACTTTGGTACATCTTCAAAGCTACCCACATAAGAGGTTAATACACGAATACTCGGATCTACGGATTTCACTCCTTCAATATAGCCTACTAAGAAATCATTGATGTTCGCACTGTCCATAGAACCTACAAATCCAAGGACTCTCTTGGATGCATCAATCTTTGTGTCTCCGGAATCCAACATCTTTGCCGCCATTACGCCTGCAAGATAAGATGCCTCATTGGAGTTATAGGTAATCCCCAAGACATTACCTTCTGTGGCTACATCTCTGTTAATTGCACAATCGAAAGCAAGGAAGGTTTTCTCCGGATACTTTGCAGAGGTTTCTTCAATTTGCTCTCTGACGGAAAAAGTTCCGGCTACAATTAAATCCCAATCCTGATCTGCTGCATCCAAGAAATTACTCTCATAACTGGTTTCATCTCTACCCATTTCCACAATCTTGGTTTCCCAACCAAGGTCTTTATGTACGAGATCCATCCCCTTAGCTGCGGAATCAAAAACCCCTTATCTCCAAGACTTCCATTAACCAGATAAACCGCTTTTTCCTTTTCCATCGGTTGCAGAAGCTTCATTTTCCTTCTTTTCCGCTGTATTTTGTCCTGCTGCCGTTGTGCCTACTGTTGTTCCTTCCGTCTTACCGGTTCCTGCACATCCGGTAGCAGCTACTGCTAACATTGCGGAAAGAGCTCCCATTGTTAGTAATGATGCAATACTTTTCTTCATGACCTACACCTCCCAAGTGTCCTCTTTAAAATGGTGCTTTTTCGCTCTAAGGAAAAAGCGATATTTCAACGCATTCAGACGATGTTTACAGTAAAACTGTGGAGTATCATTCTCTCCCAACAGAATTTCCTCAAAAACAATTACAGGAGTTTCTGCGGAAAGTCCTTTGATTTTACTGCTTCCTTCAGACTGAACAACGCTAAGTACAGTCCTTGCTCTCCTAGATATTTTATAAATCTCTTCGGAGGCAAACTTTTTGATAAATTCTTTATTCTCTATATCGATATGGTACTTTTCAATGCAATGCACATCGAAAATAACCGTTGAAATAGCAACCTGCTCTTCTTCCTGATAATATTCCAGAACAACTGCCAAAGTTAAAAAGCCGCTATTCTCTTTCCCCATCTCATTCGCCACGTATTTGCCGCACTTTTGATACTTACATTTCATCCGAACCTTTGTGATAGGCTCTTTAGAATCTTCTAAACATAAATTGTATAGCCAGTTGATTGAATTTCTTTTATGCATGGCATAGGTGGCAACCGTTGCCCTTTTACCCTGACTTTTATTAATGTAACCATCCTCTTCCAATCGTTTCATAGCCATACGAATGGTTCCACGACTAACTCCCCAATGCTTTTGCCATAGCATTTTCGCTGGGAAGCTTATCTCCATCTTTAATTACCCCTCTATAATCAGTCGATACAAATTGTCATAGGCCTTTACATAGTTAGGAGTTTCAGACTGTTGATCAGAGGCATCCACAGGAAATTTAGATAAGAGTTGCACTTTCATATTTTCAAAAGCATTCCTTTTATTGTAATCGTATGGGAAGCCGGACTACTTTATTGTCCCATTAAACTTAGCTGTATATGTTTTAAACTTGGCTTCCAAGTTATGTTAATATATTATCACTGATGACAAATAGAGTAAATGAATATATATAACTATTAATTAACCATATTTATGTGCATATTGTACATATCATTAGGGCATATATCAAAAAAACAACCCACTAAATCTGTCGTTCTAGTAGGTTGTTTTTAGATATCTTTCTTATATGCATGGTAAGTTATTACATATGCTCATTTTATAATCTAACTGATATTTTTTAACCTTTCTATAAAAAGCTACTCCTTGAAATTCCTAGTTGTTTACACATATTCTGCACTGTATCTCCGTTCTTTAATGTCTCCTCTAGAATTTCTCTTTCAATTTCCCTCACTGTTTTTGGAGTATAATTGAGGAGTGGTGTTTCAGATATATCTGCTTTATTTTTAACATAACTTTCTATGTATGTTTCGATTGTACTTAAATCTTGATTGTCAATCATTTTCCATAGTTTTCTGATATACCTCTTCAATACCATGTAACTTTATTTTTCCATACACTTTTTGATAGTAAAGAATACCACTCTTAAAGAATCTCTCAAAAACAGTTTTGTTATTATAAACACTTTGAAGTTCAGGGAATTTTATTTTTTTAAAAATCAACTTATATAACCGATAACTAAATAATTTTCTTTTGACCAAATTCTCTAAATTTTTCGGTACTGCAAAAAAATAATTTGGATAGATACATTTTTGACTTCTTTTTTTATGCACTCTAATTAGTTCTTTTTCCATAAAAATCTGCAAGTTTCTCTTGAACTGATATTAGCATTTTTTTCCGGCTGCACAATAATAATACTTCCTCCTTGTATTCGCCAGAGTATGCCGTGTTCATCAAACAAGAAAACATCCATTAAATCCTATAAACATTTTTGCATATAAATAACTCTTAGTTCTTGTAATCTTCTATCTGAATAATTCACAATTGCTTTAGCTATAAGTTCATTTAATGCATTATCTTTATGATTTAGAAATATGAACTCATTTTTCTCCCAGTTCCTTACATTCTTCAATACTTTCTTTACTAAGATACTTTGACAACCACGAAAAATGTAACCATAGTAGAATTAAAAAAATAAATTTGATTCTTTCTGTATTTGACTATATGACTTAAAAATAGCATAAATATTCTTTTTATATTATTCTCTTTAAGAAGTGGCGTAATACTAGCTGTACCGTAAAATGATGTATTTTCATTTTCAATCGAAATTTTTTAGTTCTTTAATAGCTTTTCCTTTTTAGAAGATATTTTCCTAAATCCTGAGATAATTCCCAAATTGAATTCAATGGTTTTTCACACTAAATAAATTCAATAAGGATTTATTTTTGATAAAAATACTTTTTCCCAATTCGTTACAATACAATAAAAGCCTCTGGCATCGCTTCTATTATAGATTCAATTCTTTTTAATTTTTTTCTTTTTAACCGTTTTTGACTCATGTTCAACTATTCTTTTCCCAATAAGCTCAGCCATATTCTCCATAAATATATAAGTAGAATCTAATTTTTCGAAAAAGTTTATCTACTTGCTTTTTCTTAATAATTAAAAGCAAGAGCTCCTATTATTTCCGTATTTTTCACGAATAGGAACCCCTACAAATCCTTCTATTTTACATTGATTATATCCTACATTCTTTACACTTAATTATGGATTTTCTATTTTTGACGAAATAATTTTTCTCCATTTTTATAACATCTGAGAGAAGAGAGCCATAATCAATTTTTTTGATATAAATCATAATATACTAAGCATTTCCCAAGTAGATTAAGATTTTTATCTACAATCAATACATCGATGTCTAACATATCCGAAATCACCTTTGCAAATTGATCTAAGTATGATTTTTTTCTGCCATATCCCTCTTCCCTCAAATTGATATTGTAATAAAAAATAATTCCTTTCGTTTTTTTACTATTATTTATTTTTCATAGTATATTCATATGAAATTTCTTTAATCCACTGCAGTCTTTCCAGATCGATATCCTCTCGGATGGTACAGTCGGCACCAAGTCCTACTCCTTTCGTGCCGCTCTCATCCAGAATACGATATATTTCTTTCTTAATCTCTTCCTTTGTTCCGGTATACAGGAGGCTTCCTTCCGCATTATCAAATCCACCAAAAACAGGCTTATTATTCAATATCCTTTTTCCCTCTGCAAGAGAAATATTCTCGGAATAAATCGCCCAGTTGAAAGCCTTTACAGGGATAATCTTTATACCATTCCAAACGGTTTGTATACTTTCCATATCCGCAAATGTGGAGGAGTACATTATCCGTATACTGAAGAATCTCGTTTAAAACTTCCAGATCCAATGGCTGTACTCTTTCTTTATGCACTTCCTCGGTAAAGCTCTTGTCCTGTACACACTGCACACTGTAATAAATTCCATCTACATCCGTTTCCGTAAACAGTCTCTTTACAAGTGCCTTTGTATCCTCTGCGATACGCTTTGCAACCATAATCATTGCCTTAGGATCTTCCTTGAAGAGTCTGGTAAACTTTGTAAAGTCCTCATCATATTCCTCGAAGCGGAGGCGAATATACTGTAGCGGGGAAAAGATATTGTAGTATTTATAGACATCTTTTCCTGCATGAGCACAGATTTCCTTTACATAATCTACCTGTGCCTGAATCCAAGGGTGATTCTCTCCGACAGACTGTACTTCCTTTAACTGCTCCAGTGTAGTAATGGTAGACTTGCAAAGAGACGGATGTCCAAAGAAACCGTCAGACATAATCTTTATAAAGTCCGGCTTTGCTTCATCGATATATCTTTTTTGTTCTGCAACAACCGTATTCATAATGCTAGGATCTTCCCAGCCATAGTGATTATGGAAGGACACGAAGTGATGCCAGAATCCTCCGATAACTCTTTCGCCTTCTTCATTTGCCAAAAAGGCATTCATTAATTCTTTTCTGTTTTCCATGCTTACTCTCCCTGTTCTCTATTCTTTTCCTGTGCACAGTAAGTTATCCAACGCAGGCGTTCATTTGCAATGCTGTTCGGTACCGAGCAATCCGCTCCAAGGATGAAGGAGCGATATTCACTCTCCTCTATGCAATCCTCTGCAAATTTCTCTACATCCGCTCTATCACCTTCTGTTATCAAAGTTTTAGGATTGTTATCAAAACCGCCGAGAATGCATTTTCCGGGGAATAATTTCCTTCCCTCCGATAAGCTGACGCCTTCCGTATGGACTGCCCAGTTATACGCTCCTGCTTCGTAATCTTTGTAGAAGTCTAAATTGTTTTTGTGATGTGCATAGCCGCAAATATGAAGAATGTTATAAGAACTTAATTCGTTTTGCCAGTTTTAACACGGCAAGCTCCTCTTCTCCCACGATTTCCTTGTAAGTCTTTTGGTCATATTTCGGACTCTGTACATTTTGCACACAGTAATAAATGCCATCCAGTTTTGTTTCGGTAAGAAGTTTTCTTACCAATGTCTGAATATCCTTTCCGAGCTCTTTTCCCGCATGCTGCAACTCTTTGGGATAATTCTCTGCCAGATACACAAAGCGTTCAAAGTCCAAATCAAAAAAATTCCAATCGAGTTCGAATCCACTGTACAGGAGAAAAAAATATTGTAAAAAGCACATTACCTTGTCGGAAAAAAGCTCCGTCATCTTTTTAAGATGCTCCACCTGCTCCGTAATCCAAGGATGATCTTCCGGGAGGCTTTTTATAGCGAGAAGGTCCTCTCCGTTTCCAAGAGGATTTTCCATCACAGTCGGATGTCCGATAAATGCATCGTTCATAATCTTCATGATATCGGGCTTAACTTCCTCAAAAAACTTTTTATGGCCTTCTATTGCTCTTTCTTGTGCAGCCTTATCACCGGGCTTTGCAAACTGCTCCTTTTCCGGGAGAAAATGATGCCAGAATCCTGCAGGTACTTCCTGCATCTTTTCCGAAAATGCCATTTTAACTAGATTTCTTTTGGATTCTTGCATCTAATTTCCTCTTTTTTCTAATGCTTTGTTCATTAAGACCTTAATTTGCAGTGCCATGGTAACCGCACCGGGATCCAAATGCCCCATCCCCTTATTACTCTGATAGGTTGCTCTTCCTTTAATGGATTCCATATTTCTGGTTTCTTCTGCACCTTTTTCCGCTGCAGCCGCTACCCTCTTACACAACTCTTCGACACTTACTTCCTCTTCCAAAGCAGCCTTATATTCTTCTACCGCAGGGTGCAAGCTGTCAATCATGGTTTTAAATCCGGGCTTAGCCTGTCCTCTTTCCATAATGGCGTTCAGCATTGCGTTTAAAATCTCAAAAAGTTCCTCTTTATGGATAGCTTCCTTATCCTTCATCACTTTGGAGGCGTGCAAGTAAGCACTGCCATAGAGAACTCCTGAAGAACCTCCGATTACCGCCATCATAATCTTTCCGATTTCTTTTAACTCGGAACTTAAGTCCAAGGCCTCCAATCTTTCCTTTTCTTCGGTGAGTTTTGTGAAGCCCATGTGCAGGTTTGCCCAATGGTCTCCGTCCCCCGTTGCAAGATCAAGATTGGTAATATACTCCTCTTTTCATTTAATTCCTGATTAACGGCAACAATATAGTCCATATAATCTTTACTGTTTAATGTAAAATTCATATTTCCTCCTCATTAATCAATCTTCAAAGCCGGGGTATCGCAGGAAGCATCCAAAAGTGTCTTCATCTTGTCGTTCAACTTTAATAAAGAAAGAGAGCAACCTGTCATCTCTAAAGAAGTGGTATAGTTCCCCACAAAGGTCTTGTATGCGGTAATATTCTTTTCCTTCAGTAAGTTCTGTACTTCATAGTTTAAGATATAGAGTTCCATAAGAGGAGTTCCTCCTAAACCATTGACCAATACCGCTACTTCACTGCCTTCATAGTCATAGTCATCCAAAATTTTCTGAAGCAGAATGGCCGCAATCTCTTTTGCCGTCTTCATGGTAGTCTTTTCTACTCCGGGCTCTCCATGAATTCCCATTCCGATTTCGATTTCATTTTCCCCAAGGGTAAATCCCGGTCTTCCCACAGCGGGTAAAAATGCAAGGGCTCATCGCCATACCCATGCTTCTAAGATTTTCCACCACTTCTCTTGCAACCCCTGCCACTTCACTAAGAGGAGCACCTGTTTCAGCCATAGCACCGGCAATTTTATGAACAAACATGGTACCTGCAATTCCTCTTCTTCCTGTGGAATAGGTGCTGTCCGGCACTGCCACATCATCCTTTACTACAACGCTTTCTACCTGTATGCCTTCCATTTCCGCCATATCCTGCGCCATACCGAAGTTCATGATATCGCCCGAATAATTCTTAATGACAAACAGTACGCCCTGCCCCTTTTCCACCTTCTCAATAGCCGCTTCAATACGATCCGGGCTCGGAGGAGAATACATTTCCGGAAACTGCGGCATCCAGCATTCCTTTTCCTACAAAGCCGGCATGAAGAGGTTCATGGCCTGCTCCGCCCCCGGAGATAACCGCAACCTTCTTATCCATATTTTTGCGATATATCACTTCCTTTTCCGGGATATACTCCAAGGTATCGCTATTTGCCATCTGTAAGCCCATAAGGCACTCTTTTTACTACATCTTCCGGCTTGTTAATAATCTTTTTCATGCTTTTATCCTTTCTTTACCCTATTCCTAAATATGCTTCTTTTTACCTTGGGGTTGTTTGCAATTTCCCTCGCATCTCCCTGCATGGTAATGAGTCCATTTTCCAAAACATAGGCACGATTAGAAGTCTGTAGTGCCAGGTTTGCATTCTGTTCTACAAGAAGTATGGTTACACCCTGCTTCTGTATTTCCTTAATCATGTCAAAAATCAATAAAACAATATTGGGAGCAAGGCCCAGAGACGGCTCATCTAAGAACAAAAGCTCCGGAGAAGACATCAGTGCACGTCCAACAGCAAGCATCTGCTGCTCACCGCCGGAAAGGGTTCCGGCCTGTTGCTTGATTCTTTCTTTTAATCTTGGAAACAAAGTGAATACTCTATCGTAGTTTTTCTCAATCTCTCCTTTATTGCTGATAGAAAAGGCTCCAATCCTTAAATTTTCAAGCACCGTCAAATCCGGGAAAACTTCTCTTCCCTCCGGAGAAATACTGATTTTCTTCTTACTTAACTGGTAGGGAGCAATATTGGTAATATCCTCATCATAGAGCATTACCTTTCCGCTACTGGCCTTCTGAATTCCCGTTACAGTGCTCAGCAAGGTACTCTTTCCCGCACCGTTACTTCCTATCAGAGAAACAACCTCTCCCTTATGAATTTCCAAGTCTATTCCCTTTAAGGCGTGAATTGCCCCATAATGCGTATTAAGTCCCTGAATTTTCAGCATTTTGCAGCCCTCCCAAGTACGCCTCTATTACCTCTTTATTGTTTGCAATTTCCTTAGGCAAACCGTCTGCAATAGGCTTTCCATGATCGATTACATAGATTCTGTCGGAAATGTTCATGACGACGCTCATATCATGCTCTATCATCAAAATGGTATAGCCCATGTCTCGAAGTTCACGGATAAATCCCATAAGCTCCATGGATTCCTGCGGGTTCATCCCTGCTGCAGGCTCATCCAGCAAAATCAACTTCGCTCCTGTTGCGATGGCTCTTGCGATTTCCACCTTTCTTTGGTCTCCATAAGGAAGGTTTGCAGCATACTCATCTCTTCTGTGATCCAGCTTTAAAAGTCGCAAAAGTCTAATCGCCTGTACTACTCTTTCATCTTCTTCTTTTCTAAAACGTTTCGTTCGTAAGCTGGAATCTAAAAATGTATATTTTGTTCTGTGATGGGTTCCTACAAGAACATTTTCAATCACTCTCATGTCATGAAAAAGTCGAATATTCTGGAATGTTCTGGCTATCCCCTTATGCACAATTTCAATCGGCGGAAGATCTTGAATTGCTTCCCCCTTAAAATAAATTTCTCCGTGATCCGGTTTATAAATTCCTGTAAGCAAGTTGAAAACGGTTGTTTTTCCTGCCCCGTTGGGACCGATAACACTGATGATCTCTCCTTTTCTTATCTGCAGATTCACATTATCGACAGCCTTAATACCGCCGAATTGCTTGGACAGATTTTTTACCTCTAAAAGCATTTCTTCCGTACTCATACCAGCTCCTTACTATCTTTTGCCAAATCCTCCTTGCCTGACGAGAAAGAGGATAGGGTAGCCTGGATTTCCATCCCAATAAGCCTGCCGGGCGGAAACGCATCATCAGCACCAGAATCACGCCGTACAGTACGAAACGGTACTCCATAAGGAAACGAGAAACTTCCGGAAAGGCAATCAGCAAAATAGCGCCGATATACATTCCTCTCTGTGTTCCCATTCCTCCTAAAATCACGATACTGAGTATCATCGTAGATACATCAAAGTTGAAAGTATTCGGATCTACATAGCCTATTAAGCGGGCATAGAGGGAACCTCCCAGAGCACAAATCATGGCGGAAATGACCATAGCCAGTATCTTATAAAAGTTTACATTGACTCCCATCATAACGGAAGCAAGCTCATCTCCTTTGATTCCTCTTAGTGCTCTGCCTGTCTTGGAACGAACAAGGAAGAAGCAGAATATGCTGACGAGAATGAGGAAGAACAGAGCAAGATAGTATAATCCATAGTTCTGTACAGTCAGTTCCATTCCAAAAATCCTAGGCTTAGGAATATTCTTTATTCCCAAAAGTTCCACCGGTAACACTTTGCCAGTTCATCAGAATCATTTTCATAATCTCTCCGAATCCCAAAGTAATAATGGAGAGATAGGTGCCCGTTACACGCAAACTGGGAAGACCCAGAACCACGCCGATTGCACCGGCTAAAAAGCATCCCTGAGAATAACGGAAGGAAAAAAAGGGCAGTCCTGCTTTCATCGTAAGAATTGCACCGCTGTAAGCCCCTATAGCCACGAATCCTGCATGTCCCAAAGAAACGAGCCCCGTATATCCGGTTAAAACATTTAATCCCAGTGCCAAAATACTGTAAATTCCGATTTTTATAGTGACAGTCAGTAAATACTGGTTAGATAAAATAAACGGAAAAGCCAGTAGAAAAAGAATTAAAAGCCGGAAGCAAAAATCCGTTTTTTTCTCATGTGCCCATTTTTTTCAAGCTGATACAAATTGACCATTTCTCCAATGGCAAAGTTCTTCTTTTCTTTTTGCTGTAGAAGCTTTTTATATCTTTATTCTCTGCCATAACTTACACCTTCGTTATTCCTTTCCGTCCGAATAATCCTTGCGGTCTTAGTAAAAGTACAAGAATCAAAATGATAAAAGCGATGGAATCCCTATAGGTTGACCCCAGGAAGGTTGCAGCCATACTTTCCGAAACCCCAACCATAAGTCCACCTATCAATGCTCCCGGCAAGCTGCCGATACCGCCCAAAACCGCTGCCGCAAAGGCCTTCAGTCCTGCCATAAATCCCATGTTGGGATAGACAATCTGGTAATATCCGCTTACCAATGCTCCGGCAATTGTTGCCGAAATACCTGCCAGGAAAAAAACGTGAAAGAAATAATAAAATTTACATTTACTCCCATAAGATTTGCAGCCTTCGGGTTTTGTTCGCAGGCTCTCATGGCAAGTCCTATTTTCGTCTTAAATACGATGAACATCAGGATTCCCATAAGAAGAACCGATACTACAAACATCATGATTTGAGTGAAAGAAATGGGGAATTTTCCAATCATTACCGTTCCTTCTCCAAATACGGAGGGGAAACTTCTTTTTCCGAACCCAAGAAGATGATTAATAGGTTCGTTATAATATTGGATATACCGATAGTCGTAATGAGAGAGGCAATAGGCGGTGACTTTTTCTTTCTTAATGGTTCCAATGCTACTTTATCGATTGTAATTCCCAAAATTCCTGTCAACAGCATCGCAGCAATGATTCCCGGGACTATTCCGAATTGCATCCCTATAAAAACCATAGCCATCTCTGCACCGAAAGCATAAATTGCACCATGGGAGAAATTCACCAGACGAAGAATTCCAAATACAAGGGAATATCCTACAGCAATCAAGGCATATCCCATTCCCAGTGCTAATCCATTTATAATCTGCTGTGTGACCATAGCTACTCCTATTTCAATATCAAATACTTTTTTTAGAATAGAATGGGAAAAACATAAGCTATGTTCTTTCCCATTCCCCTTGAGTCGTTCTAACTTTTATTACTTGTCCATCTTCACAAACTTACCGTCTTTAATGGTTACCTTTACGAACTGCTTATCTACATCACCGTTCTCATCAAACTTGATTTCTCCGGTTACACCCTGATAAGTAGTCTTATAAATCTGGTCCTTTACCTTTTCGGAATCAGTTGTATTTGCATCCTTGATAGCAGTAAGAAGGATACCTACTGAATCATAAGCCTGAGAGGTAAGAGCGGACGGAGCGTTGCCGTAAGCTGCCTTATAGGATTCAACATAAGACTTAATCGTCGGATCCTCGGACTCGGAGAAGAAAAATAACAGGGAAACATACACCTTCTACAGCGCTTCCGCCTAGTTCGATTAACTGCTGGCTATAGGAATTGGAAAATCCTACAACCGCAATATCCGGATTGATCTGCTTATACTGCTTTGCAACCGGTGCTACCAGGTTGTACATTCCGCAGCAAATTACTACATTTGCACCTGCCTCGTTTAACTTGGTAATAGCCGGAGTATAGTCGTCGGATCCTTCCATAACTTCCTCATGCGCAACCACTTCCGCATCGGTCTTTGCAATCAATTCCTTAATGATGGAGAAGTATTGGTTCCCCAGTCTGTCATGATGCTGATGATACCAACCTTTTTTTCTTTCCTAAGTCATTCACCGCAATATCAATACTTGCAGCTGCCTCTTTGGAAATAACAGTATTATTTCTGAAAATATAATCTCCGATTCCGGAGTAATCCGGGTGAGATGCTGACGGAGAAATTTCAATAATCTTGTTCTCCTGATATATAGGAGCCGCTGTCATACATACTCCTGAGGAGAAGTGACCAATAACGCCAACTACTTTCTTATCAGAAATAATCTTCTGTGCAATGGTTGTCGCCTCTTCTGCGGTGTTCTTATCGTCATACTGCACGATCTCAATTTGATGTCCTAAAAACGCCACCATTATCATTCCACTCTTTAGCCTTCAATACAGCAGCATTGTAAAATCCGATTCCATACTCTGAATTATCTCCAGTCATGGGGCCACAAACCGCAATTTGGATTTTTTTCACCATTTCCTTTTGACGCTTCTTGTGTTGGTTTAGTTCCTCCACATGATGTAAGCAAAAGCTAGACTCAATAGACCTGCTACAATTGATATTTTTCTCATTCTACACCTCCTGTTATTACATGAAATAACTACAATTGCGTCTCAATATCTGTTGTTATTATTATACTAATTAGTTTGATAATATCTATATTTTTTTATGCATTTTGAATAATTATATTAAATTACAACAAATTTTCATTGTATATTGAGTTTGTTTCAATTGCATTTACAATATGTTCTGTCTCATTTTGATACAAATAAAAGCTTATTCCGTACGGATTGCGAAATAATTTAATAGTAAAAAAATTCAAAGAAATAAAAAAATAATTTGTTATATAAAAATTAAAAAACCGTAAATGGAAAAATCCCCTGTCTTTCCAACAAAATCTGCTTTTTATTCTTCCTATGGCTATCCGGTAATACCTCCGACCAAGGCATCAGTTTTTCAAATCTTCCTCAGAAACATTTACTTTTCTAAGCCAGTAGAAGTATGCATTTCCGGAGGGCCATGCTGTGCGCAATAGTCATCTACTTTTAGACCACTCTCAATAGGATATCCGTCAAAATACTTTTGGCTTTCCATGTAGTTTTTTCCGGATTCAAACTTTATATTTCTTGCTTCTACTTCCCTTGCTTGCTTCCTCTTCCTTTGTGGTGAAGTGTGTAATGCTTAGCTCCTCGCCTGTGCAAATTAGGTAAGCTTCTTTTATCTCTTCAATATGTTCGTGGGGGGCCAAGCCTTAGACTGTTGCAAGCCTCTTTAATGTCGTTTTCTAAATCCAAGGAATAGTTAATCTCTAACTCGTAAAACTCACTTACTAACTTCTTTACTAATGCTTTCATTTTATACCTTCTTTCCGCTCTGTGGGCGGTGCACTTCTTGCTGTCGATGTAATATTGCACTATATAATTTAATTTTAAGCATAACTTTCAACTTTTCAATTTATTTTTTTCGCTTGTAAAATTTATTCATATACTATATAGTGGATACAAATAAAAGGGGGATTAAAATGGTAGCGAAGAAAAATTAAGTCGATTCTCATATATAAGGATATGAGAATAACGGCGTTAACAGGTTTGCTAGGAAAAATCAGTCCAAAATACAAGTAACCTTTTTGAAGAAAGACGATTTTTCGAGAATCTGACTTACGAACTATAGCGGAAAAAACTGGGCTGTGATTTAAAGATTGAATTTGTAGATAAAAGAAACAGGGGAAATATTTTAAACTTTAATTAAAAAGGGGAAAAAATGAATTATACAGTAAATTTATCATGGGATACTGATGCAAGTGTATGGGTAGCTACTAGCGACGATATAAAAGGACTTGTCCTCGAAAGCGGGTCGCTTGATGTACTCATTGAGAGGGTACGCATGGCTGTCCCAGACCTATTAAAATTAAATAATCAGCCATTAGAGCACGCAAAAATTGTTTTTTTGACTGACCGAGTAGAAGAGGTCTGCGCATAATGGCTGAATATGAGAAGAAAGTAAGAAAAATATTAGCCGAAAAACGGATGTATCCTTGTTCGTCACGGCAAGGGCGACCATGATATTTGGCATAGTCCTATAAATAACAACAATTTCACGGTTGACGGGAAAATAAAAATCCAGGCACACAGCAAACGCAATTCTAAAAGCAGAGTGGCATAGATTATCATTTTTAAAGCGTACGAGAAAAGACGTATTTTAGAGGGCGGAGGCGGAGCGGTAGCATAGCAAGGAAGCCATGCACGGAATAAAAACCAAAAAGAAAAAGCTAGGGTATACCGCCCTAGCTTTTATAGTGTATAAAAATATTCAATCTTCTTTCTTTTCTATGCCTGCTGCCTTTGCGTACTCAACCATATAAGCAGATAGTACGCTTGCCTGTGATACGCCTTGGCTTTCGCAAGCCTCTTTAAAAGCTTCCACTATATCCTTTTTCAAAGTATAGCTTTTTGAAAGCCAGCCAGCTTTTTTCATGTACTTGGATACTGTCTCCGACCTACTCGCCATAGTGTACTACCTCTTAAAAATTTTTTTGTATTGCCCACTTACGAGCAAGCCGATGAAAGACGAGAGTGTTACTATAAGAAATATTTTCATTTTCCTTTATCGTGATGTATAATAGTCGGTACAGAGGATTCCTCCCCTGTACCGTGGTGGTTTTATCATAGACCGAGAAGCTTAGAGATAAGTGCCACCAAGATGCCCGATAGTACCGATATGGCAAAGTTGATGAAGACAGCTCGCCAGTCGATATTCTCGGGATTTTTTCTATTACCCATCCTTTTTCCTCCTTTCCTTGTATTCCAACGTTACGACTGTTGTATAATGTTTTATACAAATGCTGTCAATACTTTTTTCTATTATTTTTTAAAAGTTTATTTAAAGCAGTATCAGATTTATAAAGTCTGCTCTATTTTTGTCCGTTTTATTGGACTATATAGAGTAAAGTAGTACAAGCATTTGCGTGTATAAAGCCTTGAAAAGTCTAGCTTCTCAAGAGGTCAATCCAGTTTTACATTCTTCTGAATTAACAAAGCTCTCAAACGAAGAAACTTTCTGATTTTCCTGCTTTAAATAATTGGATATACTTCTTGCACTGAAGCTATGTCCCACATTGTCTAAAAGATAGAGAATCATCCTTTCCAACAATTTCACATCTCGAATATTGTTACGCTGAACCACATCCTTTAAGAGCACTGAACTATAGACATCTCTAAGATATTGCATAGAAGCATCTTTATCATAGCGAAGATTCACCAGAAAAGGCATCCCTCCCATTTCCAGATAATTTTTGAATTCTTCTGTAACGGAAAACTCTTCATTTTGCTGTTTTATAAATTCCAGATATTCTTCGAAAGAAAAGGGAAAACCACAAACTCCACATAACATCCGCTAAGATAGCTTGCCAACTCTCCGGAAAGAAGCTTTGCATTGGAGCCGGTGATATAGATATCACAATCAAAATCTACACGGACAGAATTAATACACTTTCCCCATTGTTCCACTTCTTGAATTTCATCAAAAAATAAATACACCTTTCCTTGGATCAATGAAATCCTTTTTTTTCAGTTCTTGGTACAAGGAATTCGCTGTGCAGAAATCAGCATTTTCCATTGACTCAAAGTTAAAGCTGATAAATTGAGTCTCTGCAATACCTTGCCTTCGGATTTCCTCTTGAATAAGACGGAGCATAACAGACTTTCCCGATCGGCGAATTCCGATCAGAACCTTGATTATATCCTTTCCAATAAACGGATTAATCTTATTGACATATCTCTCAGGTTGAATCATTTGAGGAGACCTCCTCTTTGATTTATGGAAAATGTGAGACTATTATACTTGATATTTAAAACAAGAAAAAGATTTTTGTTCGATATATAACTGACAAAAAAATCTTCTTTTACACATAGGCTGTTTTAGGGCCGGTAGTTTGACAGTTAAATAGTTCCAAAATCTCCTCAGGCCTTGAAAAAGCCTGTATGTCAAATTTTATGAAAAATAGCACTAGCTATATTTGGCTATATATGGTATAATGGGCGCATGGAGGGACTGCGTCATGAAAGTATCTGTATCAAAATCAAAAAATCAGACAATCTATTATCTAAGTAAATCAGTTTGGGTAGATGGTAAATCCACTACTAAGACTATAGAGAAGATTGGTTCGGAAGATGAACTTCTGAAGGTTTGCGGAGATCTTACTCCGCTGGAGTGGGCAAAGCAGTACGCTGCCAAACGCTCCGCAGAAGAAAAAGCTTCAAAAAAAGACATTATGCTTAAGTACTCCTCTTCGACCTTGATTAAGAAAGAAAGCTGCCGTAGCGTAAACGTAGGCTACCTCTTTCTGAAGGACATCTACTATGATTTAAAAATCCATGACATCTGTGCTCAGATTGCCGAAAAGTACAAGTTTGAGTTTGACCTGAATCAAATCCTGTCTATGCTACTTTTCTCTAGGATTATTTATCCCGGGTTCAAGAGATCTTCTCTTGAACTTTCAAAAAAGTTTCTTGAAAAGCCTGACTGCAAGCTCCATCACGTTTACCGTGCACTGGAAATCCTTGCAAAAGAGAATGATTTTTTCCAGTCTCAACTTTACAAGAATTCCGAAATGGTACTGAATCGACATAAAAGAGTTCTTTACTATGACTGCACTAACTATTACTTCGAGATTGAGGAAGCGGATGATTTCAGAAAATATGGTCATTCCAAAGAAAACCGTCCGAATCCGATTGTACAGATGGGGGCTATTTATGGATGCAGATGGGATTCCCTCACCTTCTCCCTCTTTAACGGAAACGAGAATGAACAACCTTCGATGAAACCATTGGAGAAAAAAAGATTCTTTCTGACTTTGGAATGACGAAGTTTATTGTTTGTACAGATGCAGGGCTATCATCAACTTCAAACCGTGTCTTCAACAACACTCCAAACCGAAAATTTGTTACCACGCAAGCAATCAAAAAGCTGAAAGGATACCTCAAGGATTACTGTCTTGATGAAGACGGATGGCACCTTATTGGAGATAAAAAAGAGTACAAGCTCAGTGAACTAGATGAGGTCGAGAATTACGAGAAGACTTTCTATAAAGACCGGTGGATTAATGAAGACGGTTTGGAGCAACATCTCGTTGTCACCTTTTCCTTTCAATATCGGGACTATATGAGAAAGATACGGAATCGTCAGCTTGAACGCGCTGAAAAGCTCGTCGAAAATCCTTCTTCTCTGAATAAAAAACGTCCAAACGATCCCAAGCGTTTTATACGTCAGAATCACTGTACTTCTGACGGCGAGATTGCAGATAAAATGATCCCTTCGATAGATGAAGATGTTGCCACAGAAGAGGAACGTTATGACGGTTTCTATGCCGTATGCACAAACCTGGAAGATGATGTGGCAACGATTATAAGTATTAATCAAAAGCGATGGCAGATTGAAGAATGTTTCCGGATTATGAAAAAGTGAATTTCAGGCCAGACCGGTATATCTCAGTAGGAAAGATCGAATCACGGCACATGTTTCATTACCTGCTTCACCGCCCTGATTCTTTATCGCATTCTAGAGAAGAAGTTAGGTGAGAGTTATACCACTGAAAGCATTATAAGAACACTGAAAGAAATGAACATGCTGATAGCTCCCGGTGAAGGATATATCCCTGAGTATACACGAACCGACCTTACAGACAAACTCCACGACACATTTGGTTTTAGAACGGATTACGAGATTGTATCTCAAAGAGAAATAAAAAGATTATAACTGCAACAAGAAAGTAGAAATATTGCTAGAATTCAAAAGAAAAACAAGAGCTCATAAATAGCGTAATTACGCCGTTTATGGGCTCTTGACTCTTTCGCAACTGTCAAAGACGGGATTATACTTGATATTTAAAACAAGAAAAAGATTTTTGTTCGATATATAACTGACAAAAATCTTCTTTTACACATAGGCTGTTTTAGGGCTTGAACCATCCCCCTGTGAATAATCCTCCTTTAAGGTCTCGGATTCCAGACCAATAAAAAGACACCCAGCCCGGAGGCGAGGTGCCATTTTAACGTATGAGGTTGTAATCGTATTATTTACTTAATACGCAGTCGAGGAAATCCTCGGAAAGTCGCATATTGTACTTTTCGAAGTGGTAGACCATACGATCGTCCCAATACCAGCCGCCCTCCTCGTCGGAATAGCCGGAGACACCCTTATCCGTAGTCTGTCCGGTAATCTCGTCCTTGAGGCTCATACCTGCGGCGCAGTCCGGCTTAAATCCCTGTAAATACTCGAGGATTTTGCCTTTCTTATATATCGGATTCGGGAATGTTTCGTTTTTTTATACTTGGGTGCTCCTCGTTTTTACTGAACTCCCTTATATTGCAAATAGGCCTCATTTATTCTCCCTTGGCTTGAAAGTTTCCATTTTGCCCGTATTTTCATATCGCGACGCTCCTATTGTGAAAGAGTGATTGTTCCTTGCCCATTGTATATCATTTGGCGCGGAAACTTCAACTCGAAGTTCGTCCGCGAGTGATTGAACAAAGCAATCCTCGCCTTTACCCGTCTCGCAAGATAGAAGACGAACCGGAGTATCCGGCGTGTAGTCGTCATTGATTGGTAGCGAATACGGGTTTTTCCGCCTCTACTCCGAGACGAATTATAGCCGCCGTCCTTTGCTTCGTATACTCCCTCATACCCTCCGGCGCGGTTATACCGAGATCGATCTTTTCGTGCATTTCCGTCGCCAATCTTACGGCGGTCGCTTGTAGCTCTCGCTCCCTTACGTACGCCGCATACGTCTTTTGGCTCGGGGCTACTCTGCCACATAGGTCGTAGTATATCCACTCCCTCTTCTAAGAGTCGAACCTCTTCCCTCTACGCACGCATATTTGTTTCCATGCTTCGCTGTTTCTGCGTAGCTTCATAGGCGGTGTACTCTCTACCACGGAAAGCTTTCTTTCGCGCCTCTCGTGCGTTTTGCTCCGAAAGCCACTTATCCGTGTATGTTTGCTCAGAGCCCTCAAAAAAATGGATAATACTAGTGCCTGCAATTCCACCCAAGGAATCACCCCTGCAGGTGTGAGACAATTCTTTGTATCAGTCGTTATTCGGTAGAAGCCGGAGAATCATCCCCTCATACGCGGGACAAATTTAGGAATGGTTAGCGTCTTCTTCACTGCTTGAGGATCATCCCCGCATACGCGGAACAAATAAGTTAGAGACAGATACCGTTTGAACAAAAGGGGGATCATCCCCGCATACGCGGGACAAATAACTCTACTCCGGACAGGTCGAACAAATAGCCGGGATCACCCCCGCATACGCGGGACAAATCAATGGGTTCAATCATAAAGTGGGGGGCAGATGGGATCGCCCCGCATACGCGAGACAAATCTTATTGCCGGAGCAATATCTGTGATTGGCGCGGGATCGCCCCCGCATACGCGGGACAAATCCCACCTCCCTATTCTTTTATTGGATATAGGCAGGATCACCCCCGCATACGCGGGACAAATCACGAAACTTTAAAGAATGTCGATTTTAAGCCAGGATCATCCCCGCATACGCGGGACAAATGATGATAGAATTGTGCTAGGATACATCTTTACAGGATCATCCCCGCATACGCGGGACAAATTCGCCGACGCTGTAATTCCGACTTATAGCATAGGGATCATCCCGCATACGCGGGACAAATATCTGATAAAGAAGCGGAAAGATTAGACAAATAGGGATCATCCCCGCATACGCGGGACAAATGGGGAAAGTTTTTTTCATTATAACCCTATTTCAGGATCATCCCCGCATACGCGGGACAAATTTAGTTCTCCGTTAGGTGAATCCTGCGTAATTGGGATCATCCCCGCATACGCGGGATAAATTGATCCTGGAAAATTCAAAAAGAGAACCATCATAGGGATCATCCCCGCATACGCGGGACAAATATATGGATTTTGTCCTTGGAAATGTTTACCTCAGGATCGTCCCGCATACGCGGGACAAATAGAATTAAAGAATTTATTGATGAAGCTGGTGGGGGATCATCCCGCATACGCGGGACAAATTTTTTACTGGTTTCCGATTGTGGTACAGAAGCGGGATCATCCCCGCATACGCGGGACAAATCTATGATTTGTTCCTGTTTTATCAATGTTTCTAGGATCATCCCGCATACGCGGGACAAATACAATGAATCAAGAATAAATCATACAGGTTTTAGGATCGTCCCCGCATACGCGGGACAAATAACTGTTTTAATCATTTTATAATATGTACTCCAGGATCGTCCCCGCATACGCGGGACAAATTCTCAAGCTCACAGTATGAAAGAATCACGAGCAGGATCGTCCCCGCATACGCGGGACAAATAGGGTGGCGCAGAATGAGTTTGCTAAAGAATTAGGGATCGTCCCCGCATACGCGGGACAAATCACACAATATCTAGCAAGTAAAAAAACGATGAAAGGGATCGTCCCGCATACGCGGGACAAATCAATATGATAGTTTTTTTATCATAGAGTAAACCAGGGATCATCCCCGCATACGCGGGACAAATAAACAAACAAAATTTTAATGAGTTCCTATCTGAGGATCATCCCCGCATACGCGGGACAAATTGCTATAAGTTGGTATTACAGCGTCCGCAACTGGGATCGTCCCGCATACGCGGGACAAATTAGATATGATTAACGAAGGGAGAAATCCCAGGGATCGTCCCGCATACGCGGGACAAATGCTCATTCCTGTATTTCTAATGATACTATAACAGGATCATCCCCGCATACGCGGGACAAATTAATTTTTTTGATTTTGGTAATCATTCCAAATAGGATCGTCCCGCATACGCGGGACAAATTCATGTTCGGTAAGCTTTCCGTCCTGTTCTGTAGGATCATCCCCGCATACGCGGGACAAATGAATACAATCATTAAAGAAGCTTTAAACGAATAGGATCATCCCCGCATACGCGGGACAAATTTATTATGTCTTTATTTTTTACGCTTTCAATGAGGATCATCCCCGCATACGCGGGACAAATTTTTAATCGGTCGGCTTGTGCGGGATCCAGAGAGGATCGTCCCGCATACGCGGGACAAATTCCATCCGTAATGCTCGTCGGCATACTGTCATAGGATCATCCCCGCATACGCGGGACAAATTGAAATGGATTGCAACAAATGTACCTACTTGGAGGATCATCCCCGCATACGCGGGACAAATCTTCATTGTGAAAAAACACTTGTGCCCCCAAAGGGATCATCCCCGCATACGCGGGACAAATTTACCTTGGATTGGATTTTTTCAATGGCGAGTGGGATCATCCCCGCATACGCGGGACAAATTAGTTATAGCGGATAAGGAGATTTCCGGGAACAGGATCATCCCCGCATACGCGGGACAAATACCTCCTTTTTATATAAGATAGCACACACGCCGGGATCATCCCCGCATACGCGGGACAAATAATACAAAAAGATTTTTAGGAGGTAGTGGTGCAGGATCATCCCCGCATACGCGGGACAAATGGGGGTTACTGATCTTGCACATCGGTAATCCCAGGATCATCCCCGCATACGCGGGACAAATATGCTTTGAGAGCAGGACGGTCTAAGACCTATGGGATCATCCCCGCATACGCGGGACAAATTTGTAGTTGTATCGTGCGATATTGTAGATATCAGGATCATCCCCGCATACGCGGGACAAATGAAATGTTTTTTTCTTAGGAGAATCTAAAGCCGGGATCATCCCCGCATACGCGGGACAAATATAGCAAGCCCTATGCTGTAGGCTGGTATGCCGGGATCATCCCCGCATACGCGGGACAAATATAATATGGTTTGCAAGTGAACGCAAAATATCAGGATCATCCCCGCATACGCGGGACAAATCGCTTTGTTTTCCGTCATTCATTATCACCACCAGGATCATCCCCGCATACGCGGGACAAATAAATGATTATGGCCTGTTTAAAGCGACACAGCGGGATCATCCCCGCATACGCGGGACAAATTCATGTTTTTGGAAAAGAAAAAGCAGAACGATAGGATCATCCCCGCATACGCGGGACAAATGGAATTATGGGAGCGTGGAAACGCTCCTGATTAGGATCATCCCCGCATACGCGGGACAAATCAATACGACAGCTTTTATCACAGAGTAAATCAGGGATCATCCCCGCATACGCGGGACAAATAAGCATTGAATACAATCATATCTGTAAAAAATGGGATCATCCCCGCATACGCGGGACAAATCCACAAGCATAGACATGCGCTGTTTTACAGAGGATCATCCCGCATACGCGGGACAAATACTTAAAAGATCCCCTAAAATAAAGAGCCTTACGGCAGATGTTGACAAAATCCATTCACTTTTGTTGCCAATTCATAAAATCAATTTAGCATCTTCTAACGCCCTATGCAACTGCTCTTTTTTTGTATGCCATAACTTTGTAGAGAAGTTTCCAGCTTATAATTTTTTTCTGAAATAGCTTTTCTTTTTATTATCCTCATTAAATCCATAGAAGAATTATGCAAGTTTTCCATACCATTTTTGTAAAATAGCATTCAAGAAACGAAGGTCAAAGGCAATATTATATCCGACAATAATTGTCCCTTCTAAAAAATCCAATACCTCTTTCAATACAATCTCAACTTTTCTGCCTTCCCTTTTTAAAAGGTCTGTAGTTATACCTGTTAATCCTGTAATTTCATTTGGTAACTCTCCCTCATATTCCAGCAAAGAATGGTATTCTAAAATACCGGAATCCTGCATTACTTTTTACTGCCCCTATTTCGATAATACTATTGCACTGTTCATTCAAACCATCTGTTTCCAAATCCAGAAAAGCATAGCACTCTTTCTTTTCGCCACTATGGTTATTCGCAAATTTTCTGGCTTTATAGTATTTGCTGGCATTACTAAAGCCTTCCTTTATTCCTTCATTATCTCCTTCCGGATCTGTTTCCAAGGGAAAAACAAATCAAAAGGTATTCCATCACTATCATATATTTCTCTCTTGGTATTTAAGGTATTGAAAGTATATCCAAGTTCATTTCTCATGGGGTAAGATATCGTTGCTTCTCCGCTTCCCACAGCATCTTGAATTCGTTCCCACAGTTTATCTCTTATTTTCGAATTAAAATTTCCAATATAAACTCCGGTAGCAATTTCTTGCATCCACTTGGATAAATCTCCCTTAAGAGAATTACTGACCTTGGATAAAGTAATCACTGTCATCGGCATGATGAATCCTCACTATAATTTACACCGTAAGAAACAAGCCTTTCCTTATCATCCCATAAATTAATACTGTCAACTTCAAAGAACTGATCTTCTTCTACTTCCATCAAATTTTGAATATCCTTAACCATTCGTTCCAATAGCTTCGTCTCAGTAAAAATATCTCTCATTTTTTTGCGAACTTCTCGTGGAAGATCCTCTTCTTCCAAACATCCTGAAACGGTCTGAAAGGCTACCGGAATCGAAGTCCAAGCCTTATACAAATCGGCAATATCATATACAAAGGACAAGTCATGTCCTGTATGCACAAAGCCCAAGCCCGGAGAAAGCCCCAAGGCAACAATTACACTGTAAGCCAGTCCGTATAAAGCAACATTGGCAACCGATAAGGCTTGATTTATAGGCGTTGCATCAAAAAAATCCTCAGGATCATAATCCCTTTTATCCCATGCCACATGGTACTCCTTGGACATATTTCGATAAACTGTTCTAATTCTGGCACCTTCTCTACCACGTAACTGCTGCATAGTTAATTTCGAAACATCTTCTCCTGCAAAGCGCATCTGATACATTTTTCTGGCAATCTGTAATCTGCTTCGTGTGTTACTCACCAAATTAGCTTGTTTTTCCAAGAAACGAGAGGAATGAGACAAGGCCCTCCCGTGGGCGTATTGTCTCACTCCTCTTTCCCCTGTCCATAGGACACTGGTACCCGTATCTCCCAAAAGTTCCATTGCTCTATGAGAGATATCTGTTCCCGGTCCCAGCATAAAAATACCAATCATAGATACCGGTACACGAACAATACCATGCTGGTCTGCAACAGTTATAGAAAAATCTTGACGATGAATTTTAGCATGCTCTACATAAATAAAACTGACACGATCTCCAATTCTGGGAAGTTCATTTAACTCTACTTTCTTTACATACACATCACGATTCTTATTCATATTTTTATACCGGTATTACAGTTAATAAGCCACAACCATAAGCCTTTTTCTTTCCAATACCATCACATAATGCCTTTCTAAATTGCTCAGCATCAATAACGGTTAGAATTCCTTCATAGATTACTTGAGAAATGGGCGTATCCCTCATTCCTTTCTTTTTCAGCGTTTCAAACTTTCTTTCCTTAATCACAAAGTCTGCTGAATTCAAAGAAAATCCATTTTTTTCCGCCCTATCTAAGAGAAAACGGCTCTGGTTTTCAATGGTGAGAAGGGGTACAGGCTTTCCGCGTTTCTCTCCTTCGATAGGCTTCGCTACAACCGGGTTTAAAGTGGTACGAAAACGGTACTTTTTCCCTTCTTGAATACTCGCCAAAAAGAATCATAGGATTTTGTTTCCCCACTACCATCCACACCATATTTTTCTAAAGCCTTCAAGGAAGGCTTTTCTTCACTTAGAATAAGCAAATATTGTCTTCCCTGGATGCTATCAATTCTCCATAGTTTTTCTTGAGCGTTCCAGCATAGAAATTTGTCCTACAAAAGAATCTTCCACCCAACTATGATATGCCCTCAAATGGGTCAAGTCTCGGATTTTTTTCTCCGGTTCTCTCTATCTATTTCCACTCTTGAAAGATACATTATGCCCCCTCCAATGTTGAAAAAACGTCATGTTCTATATCTTCCGGTCCTAAGCCTTTTTCTATTCCGCTTAAAACTTCGATAGAAATACAAGCTTCCTGCCTAAAGGCAAACTGTCTTCCCTTCTGCGAAAAAGAAATAGGAATATCCCTTCTAAGCTTCGACCTGGAAATTTTTTCATCTTTTAATATCTCTTCATCCGCATAAACTTCCAGAGATATTTTCTCTCCAACTCCTTGTTTCCCTTTCTTTTTTTTATACCAAGGGGCAGCCTGCCAAGGCAAATTTCTAAGGCTATCCAGAATATCTTCTGCACTTTCTCCTAAGAAAAAAATCTACTGGAACAGGCAGGGATCGTCTCCCCATAAAAAGGCTGAAAAATAAGGGGATTTGATGGCTTTTGTAAGAGTATCTATCAATTCATCCATACCGGAAAGGGCAACAACAAACAGAGCATCCTCCAAGTAATAACGGTTTGTTACGTATGTTCTTAATTCATCTCCCGTGTCCTTATGGGATCGGCAATATGGTAATCTCTCAATAAAGTCCCATCCTGGTCTATCCGTACTGCAAATTTCAGTTTAGATAACTCTCTTAGATTCTCTGCCTCATCTCGTCTATAGCCTAAACAAGCTGCCAATAGCCCTATCACTGCGCTTTTAGACGGATAGTATTCGGTATAACGAGTCTCAAAATGAGAAGATGTTCCATAGGACTGAAGGGGTCCTGCAAATTTCAGCAAAATAGTCTTCATCCTCTTCTCCTTATAAACGATTATCTAATTCTTCTCCTAAATCATGTAACAAATCAGACAAACTAAGTTCCTCTTTTGCCCCTTCTAAGGAATGCCCCTCAGATAAGTTGAGGTAAAACGATATTTCCGGCTTTTCTACAAATCGTTGCACGTTCTTATGCTCTTTAAACATGGCTTCTATAGACTCATTTACAAAGCCTTCCTGCGATAATTTTGTTTTAATCGCTGTCTCAAAAGCACTAACAAAACTTACGGGGCGATCTTTCCTTAAGGATATTACAACGGAAGCCGGCACTGTCTGGTTTTGCAAAGCTATTAATCTTTCCTGTAGGAAGAGAATTTAAGAATGCTTCCACAAATAGCTTAATTGCTTCAATGGTTTGACCTTTATTTTTATCTAATTGACGATAAAAATTCATGTAATGCAACATTGCCATATCGGTATAAGGTTGAAGAATTGTATTCTATAGTACCTAACATTCCTGCCCCGGACTGATCCTCTTTTGACAAATCGTCTAAAGCTGTATAAAAATCAAACTCAGATTGTACTCCATGGGTAGAAATAGCATGGGCAATTTGAGCAGAAGCATCTTCATTTAAGCTTGCATCATCTGCTACCATTCGACCAAACAAGGCAATATCAACAGCGATATTACTATTTAAAATCTCCTGAAGTGCTTTCTTGTCTAAATTATCCTTAATGGCTTCTTTTTGCCAAATTATCAGCCTGTTCTTTCCCTAAGAAAAAAATAAAGCTTTCACTTTGTTATCTTTCGTTGTAGAAATTCCTGCTGCATTAAAGGTCTTTACAGATTTATTGACTGCATCTTCCATGGAAAGTTCCGGTTTAAGTTCTCTGATTTTTTCTGCAAGAAAACTCACTACATCTAAGCTACGCACTCCCACATTGGATAGATTTCCGTTTTTCCTTAAAGTAATCTCGCATTGCTTTCTTCCATGACTGGGAACTAACTCTTGCTCTTCTTACTCCACCATAAACCGCCGTCTTGGGACTACCTGTATCATCTCTATTGATATTAGAGGGTGGAAGGGTTTGAATTACATGGATGTCTAAAAAAATAACTTTTCTTTACTCATTTGTGTTCTCCTTTTCTACAGTACTTTTTTTGAAATGATTGATAATAGGCTCTTGCCCAATCCATCAGGATATTGTCCCGCTTTCCTTTTTGCATCCAGAACAAATCATTTTGCCAATTTAGGGTAATTCACAGATGGATTTGCTGCATTTGCCTTTAAAATTTTTTTATCATTTGTCTAAGGTAGTGGGATAACTCCTCAAAAACTCCCGGCTGTAACCATAGTATTAAAGCGCTCATCCATTGCCTTTGTCTTACTTTCATCTCCACGAAGAGCCCGCAAGCTTTCTCCGATATTTCTAGTAGATTTTTCCTCTCCTCTTTCCAACTTTGAGGAGCCCTGCTGCATTAAAGCATAAATCTGTAAACTTAAATAAATCGCATTTTTCCTCTGCTGTTATCCTCGCTTTATTCCCCAAATATTCCTCCGGGAGATTTGCAAAAAGCAAGGGCCAAACCTGCGGAGCATTAGTCAGTTCTTTTCCTATTGAATCTCTAATTCCTGCCAGTAAGGCTTTTCCACTTCCAAGAGTTTTGATAGGCTCAATTTCTGCAATGATCTTTCTCATCACCGCATCTACTGATTTTCTTTCTTCATCCATAGTTCCTCCTAATCTTGATTTAATTTTTTCTTTAGTCTAATGAGAAAATATTCATACGCAGTAAAGATATTTTTAACGCCTTTTGCATTTTCCTCATATTTTCCTTTAATATCCCTCTGTCTACATTCATTTACTTTTTCAAGGGCTCGTTCTTTCATGGAAAAGAATAGTAGTTCTTTCCACTCCTTAATCTTATCTTCTTTAGAACTGGACTCATCAATTCCACTAAGCCAATCTCTAAACGCTTTATCCAGACCAAAATAAGCTTGTTCTAATTCTTCCTCTACAGACTTTTTGGTATTTCTAATATCATACATATCTTTTAAAAACCCCTTGTAGATAAAGCCAACTACTTCCTTGGTATCTTCCACAAGTTCCTTGATACGCATAACCCAGCCTTCTTTTCCTTTATCAAACAACACAATCTCATGTAAAGCCAGATTATCAATCATTTCATTTACCGGTACCCAAGAAGTTGCATTTCCATCGTCTTGCATTCCGACAGCAGAAATTCTAACTCGAGGCTTTTGAATATACTTTTCTATCTTAGATAACCAAGTAATAATTCCTGGTTCCCTACTATCTTCCGATACGTCTGAAGGAACGGTAATTAAACCAAAAGATCTCCATAAAGCCTGACCGGGTCGGTATTTTCTCGGTGTATAGAAGTTTTTATTTTCTCCTGAATCATTGTATTTCCATAAAGTCATTGGCTCGATTTCCATCATTCTATGATCCAGCTCCGGAAGCTTTACAATGTCAAGCTTAATATCTTTCGAAAAAAATCTATTGCCAAATCAAGCAAAGATGCCCTACTCCAATTGGTATATAGTTCTGCAAGATTATCTGCTATTCCTAGAAAGCTCCTATCTATATTTTCTGCTCCGGAATACTCCCAGCAAGGTCTTTGTATTGGCAATATATCTCCAACTACTTTTTCTGCTACTTTCAGATTCAGCATCAAAGTTTCAAACAATGTATCTCCATTTAGAAAAAAATACCGCCAATATCAAATAGCCACCCTTTAGAGGCCTTATACTTTTCCTCTCCAACGATTGCCTTATCAGAAAGCCCAATATAGCCTTGCAGCATAAGAAGCCATCTGGCAAACTCTCCTTCCTTCATTTTACTCTTGTATTCAATAGTCATTGAGAAAAATAAAGCCACCTTATTATCGCTTTCTGATATATTTCTGTTTAAATTCTTACCGGAAATAGAACTGGGATTTTTTTCCATCTTTCATTCTGGACAAAATCTCTTCCTTCGTAACCTGATAAAAAGGATATTTCTCATCCAACAGGTAAAAATGATCTTTCCAAGCCTCCAAATATTTCCTAACTACTGATGGGAATTTTCCTCTTTGCCACAAAGTCTTCCACGTTTCCATAAGGGGCATCATTGTATTCCTCTTCATCATCCTCGAAACAGCCTCCTTTTGTCGAAATTTCTCGTCAATTTCTAAAAAGTCATAGGCTTCTCCATCAGCATTTACCCGGGAGAATACGGTATGCAGTACCGCTAATAGGAATCGCAGCATTGCAAAATCCTGCGTCGCCATCTCCCCTGCCAAGCACCGATACTTTTCCGCATTTTCAAAAAGGGTAATGAGGGATACTTCTTTCATTTCCCCTTCTTCCAAAACTCGAATCCAGTTTTCTTCTAACAAATTAAATCGGCTCAAGCTTTACACCTCCTTCTTATGCCACTGCAAGCCAAATTTTTCATCGTAATGTAAAACAATATTTTTTAAGGGAAAGTCATTGTTCTCATCAAAGATCAATCCTAAACTTCCCTTTAGCCATGCTTCGTTCTGCCAATCAGCAAGTTCTCGTCTATTATAATCTTCTAAATAATGAATAAGATCCTCTTCCTTTTTCTATGTGGATGATACTTTCTCCTAACCTTAAGGTCTGACAAGCCAGCTTTCTTGCAATTGACGCTTTAGAAATCTCTTCTGAAATGTCCTTCTGCTCTTGAAAAAGTCCATATCCCGCTCCAAATTTTTTTACCGCTATCACTTCTATGGAAGAACCAATATCTCGAACCTTGGCCTGACATAACTCTTCTGAATCAATAGGCAAATCATTATCCAGTAACCCATCTAGACTAGTTTCTTCTGAACATTCCAATTTAGGCTTATCTAAGCGAAATCCTTTTGCTTTCATTTTTTGCTTCTTTAAGACTGCTTCTTGTTTCTCTTTACTCTCCTCATATTTCTTCTGAAGGTCAGGTGCTAAAAAAGGGTTCCATTCTCCATACACTTCCTGCACCAGTGGTGAGATATCTCTTGGGATGGAAATGCTTTTCCCTAAAAACACATTGGGTTTTAATAAGTAAATAATCTCCATAAACCCTTCTTGATCCTTTTTCAAAGTCAAAGCTCTCACTTATTCCAATAAGATAGAGTTTCGCTTCACTCTGTTCCTTAGGTCTTTCTATCTTATGCCTATGAAGTCGGCCTATTCGCTGAATTAAAAGATCCACAGGACATAAATCACTAATCATTAAGTCAAAATCAATGTCTAGGGACTGCTCTATTACCTGAGTTCCCACTACGATAAAACGCTTGGGTCTCACCGCATTTTTCCCGATTTTTTTGAGTAATTCCTCTTCTTTTTTTATGCGATCCGTGTCAATAAATCGGGAATGTAAAAGATGGACTTCTTCCTCCGGAAAAGCTCCTAATAAATCTTTTGTGATTCTCTGCGCCCTCCCAACCGTATTTACAATAATGCCTATGACCGCTCCATTCTTACCAAGACTCTTTACGGTATCTACTAAATTCTCTTCGTCCAGCTGATAAAGCGTAACCTTTTTTTCTTTCTCTTCTTGAAAGTCTGAAAAAGATTCAACCTCACTTCCTTTGCTAAAGGTAAGTAAGGGATAGCTTTCTGCCTTAAGGAAATCAAAATTTCCTATGTCCTTCTCTTTAATCCCTCTACCTTTCAAGTAATACTTCATCAGGTCTTTTCTTCGTTCTATGGGTAAGGTCGCGGATAAGATAATGGTTGGCACTTTATAGGCTCCAAGCCATTGTAAAACCATGTAGAGGTACTGCCCCATATAGGCATCGTAGGCGTGCACTTCATCAATGATGACAACCTTTTTACTAAATCCCAAATGCCGAAGCATAAGATGTTTTTGTTTTAAAGCCATAAGGAGTAAATGATCTACAGTTCCTACTATAAAATCATCCAGCATGGCCTTCTTTCTCCCGGAAAACCATTCATTCACATACACATACTTCGTTTTTTTCTCCGTCCGGATCTATTCCCTCGCTACAGTTTCTGGACAAGGATTGAAACTCTTCATTTAAAGCTGCCTTTCCATGAGATAGGCGAAGAGATAATTTCTCTTGATTCTCTTGCCCAAGGGAATCTACCCAGGACTCCACTCTCGGAAAAATGCCGTTGGAACTGGCTTGGGTAGGCAATCCAAAGAAAACTCCGGCACATTGCTGCTTTCCCGCCAATTGTTCCGCAGTCATTAAAGCCGCCTCTGTTTTTCCGCAGCCCATGGGCGCCTCAAGAATCACTAAGCCGATGTCCTCAGCCCCAGCAATCTCTGTAAAAAAACTTTTTCTTGAAAATCTCTAGGCATAAAGTGAAAGGAATTCTGATAAGCCTGTTTTGCATCAAAAAGCTGCGTCGCTTCCCATGTTTGATTCTGCGTCCATTTTAGCCAGGCCGATTCCATCCTCTCACTTATTTGTGTATCTTCTTTCTTCCTATCTTCTTGATTTACTGTAGCATCATCCAACTCATGGTCAACTTCATTCTGTAAAGAAAATAAAGGAAAAATATTCCTCATTACTGGCTATCCAATCCGCCATAATTAAAAAGTCCGGAAAGTAAGAGTTGCGTCGGTTTGGGACATCTAGAAGCTCCTCTACATTTTTATAACCGCAGCTCTCTAAGGCCCAGGAAAGTAAGTTCTCTTGAGTATCTTTCCATTTTTTGCATATTGGAGAATCTTCTTTTTCTTCCTGATAAAAAGTTGGCAGTATATGCTTCAACATAGGACATAAGACTATAGTTTTTCCTTCATAGGAACTCCATGATGGGCTCCTATGATAGAGGCAATTCCTCTGTTGATATCCGCTAATCGGCAAATCACTTCTCCTGCATAGGCATGGGGAGTTTTCCCCCGATCTGTTAGCTCCAAGTCTTTGATTCCGGAAAAACCTTCCCGTTCCAGTCTCTCCATCAAAAGCAGATCCAAGTCCTCAGAATTTTTGAAATCCTCTTTGAATCTGAAAGGCCAGGGGTAGCCTTTCCGATATCATGAATAGCTCCAATAAACATGGACATAGACTTCGCTTCATCCACTTCGACCTTCATAGATTTAGTAATATATGCTCTCTGTCCCTCTGAAAGCCAGTGTTCCCATAGAAGCCCCATTACTTCCCTTGTATCTTCCAGATGCCGCTTTAAAAGATAGCCAGTAAAAAAATGCCATCCTTCTCTTTCTTTTTCGCCCAAAGTGCTAAGCAATTATCCATATTGTCCTCGAGATTCTTAGTAAATCATCTTTGCTTTATCTACTATATTCCCTTGAAATAAATGATTCTCTCAAAAACTGGTGTAACCACAACAATAATTTTGTCTTATTATTAAAAACTGATTATTTGGATTATATCATTTATTACAATGAATTCAAAGTCCTTTATTAGAAGTTTATTGTTAATTTTGTTATTATTTTTTTAGATTTTTGGCTTTTTAAAATTGGATATTTTGTCTTATTTTGTGCTTTTTGCACGCAAAAACAGAGCAAATCCCCCATTTCTTTCCACTTACTAGGGAAATCTACTCTGTTGAATAGCAAGCCAGTATTATTCCACCCTAATCTCTCCCGCCAGCTTCCCATTCTCAATCAAGGACTTAAGCTGTAATCTTCCGGCCACGCCTCCGGACATCCGATCGATTACTTCATTGGCTGCCGGATGAAAAATACTCTCCTCTTTCCTGAGCCTTCAACCCTGATTCCCAGGCCTGCTTCAAAAATAGCGCTGTCTTTGACGCGTTCCTCAGCTTTGATATCCTGTAAAATCAGAGTGTGCGGTTTTACTACAGCTTCTTTCTTTAATAGTCCGGAGAGAGGTATTTTCTTTCCTGCAAACATAAATCCGGAACAGTAATCATAGCGAGCGCCCAGTATCTTTACCTGATGCTTTAATAACCAATCGATAGAGCTTTGGATATCCACCACATCCTTCAGAGAAGTAGCAATTAAAATGGTTTTACTTTCAACAAGTGCAGGCAAGTCCGGACACAAAGTCTCTCCCTGAATATAGCTACTAATTCCTCCCATACCTGAAGTTACCGCTACAGGAACACCATACAGCTCTGCAACCGCCATCGTGCCGGAAGCGGTCAAGCATCCATTCTCCTTCTCCGCCATGGCCTTAGGCAAAATTTCTCTATTGATTCTCTTAATTTCTTTAGCCCTTCTTCGAAGTGGAAAAATATTCTTCCATTGTCCCATGGCAGATTTTGCCATTTTCCAGCCAGACTAATTTTTTTATCCTTCCAAGGCCACAAAGATAGAATTTCTTCCTCCCCAAGGGAAACTAAGCCATGAGTTAGTAAAGCGGTTTCTATGAAATATTCAGCCATAATTCCTCCCAGCAAAAATCCCTCTTTACTGTCTTAGCAGCAAAGAGGGTGAAATAACGATTTACATTTAATTAACCAGTAAGCTAATTATTACTTAAAGTAAAGCTTTAAGGTTTTTAATTTCAAAGGGCTTAATTTCTACGCAAATATCCTTTCCTGTATCCAGAATTTCTTCCTCTTGCTCCTCTAAAAGATTGCATAGATAAGCCTTCTTTATCGGTGCATGGAAACTCAAATTGACTTTTCCTCTTCTTCCATGGAACTCGTAGAGTCTCAGGATATAAGCTTCCTCATGCTCTGCTTTTTTTCAAGCACTCCAGCTGTATATTCTTCTCTTCTACTTGTACGAAAGAGAAAGTATCTGTATTTCCTAAAGCAGAACTTAAAGCCGATGCCTTGCCTGTATTCTTACTGAACAAGAAGCTTTCTGCCGGATTGTTTAAAGCATAAACATAAGAAATCATATCACTATCCTTCCAACTTCCCTGATGTGGGAAAATGCTGTAGGAAAAATGATGAATTTCTTTATCCGCCATAGGATTTGGATATAAGGGAGACTTCAGTAAGCTAAGACCTACTGTAGACTCTCTTACACTAATGCCGAATTTAGAGTCATTTAAAATAGCAACTCCAAATCCATCTTCGCTTAAATCCATCCACTTATGATGGCAGACTTCAAATTTAGCCTTATCCCAAGAGGTATTTGCGTGAGTCGGTCGTTTTACATTTCCATACTGAATATCAAAGCTCGCCTCTCTAGTTTGAATATCGAAGGAGAAGAAGTTCTTTAACAGTAAAAGATGTTCCTTCCAATCCACCTCAAAGTCCAAATCCACCTTAGGATGATTCTTATATAAGCGGATCCATTGTTTAATTCGAGAAGACAAAAATTTCTTTTCAATACATAAGCTAAAGCGTAGTGGGCCTTCTTCTACGACTTCCATAGAAAGAAGCTCTGAAACCTCATAAGGCTTCTCACTATAATAGTCATTGATATCCCAGGCATCATAGTTATGTGGTCTATCTTCGAACACGCGTAAAACATTGCCGTGACTTCCCTTTGTCAACAATTCTCTATTTTCTCTCAAATCCACAAAAAGAGATAAATTCTCCTCTTGCATTAAGTTCAATTTCGAAGAAAGGATTCGAAATATATAAGCCGCCTCCATTTCTCTTTTTCCCAACGGAAAGTTTTCGTATCTTCTTCGCCCTGATTTTTTTTGATTTTTTTCCACTTCCTGTGAAGTGCCTTCTTTTTAGTGTGAATTTAGAAAATCCAAAAACCGGGAAGAGAGGGTAAATCCAAAAAGGTAATCACCTTGTTCTCCTTTTTGCAATAGATACTCTATGCCTCCTAAGCTAACAATAGGATTCTCATATCCGGGTAATGGCAAGGAGATAAGTTCTCCTCGTCGATTCTGCTTAGGATTCCATAGCAACAGACTTGCATCACAGGTCTGTTTTTGCTTCTTCGGAATCCGCATTCCCAAGAATTCCATTTTTCCCAGCTTCCGTCATAATCCACATCACTTTGGAAATCCCTCTGTAACCAAGCACTGGAAAGCTCTTTTTAGACCGTTTTTCTCAAATACTGTATCGTTTCCTAATAAGTCCAGAAGAGCCTCTTTCTTTAACTCTTCCAGTTCAAAGAACAGTTTATGATACTCCTTCTTAGAATCTTCATATACTTCATAAATACTGGATCCCGGTAAAATATCATGGAACTGATTTCGAAGAAGAATAAGCCATAGCTCATGCAATCTTTCTCTTGGATAGGAAGCATTGTTTGACAGAGATAAAAGTTCTGTTAGAGCTTGTAAAGCCTCCATGTTTTCTAATGCAAATTCTCCTCGTCTATTCCATTTTTTTATTTCTTGCCATCGTCGTATAGGTACCACGATGATACTCTAAATATAATTCTCCACACCATACGGGAATATCTTTTTTCTCGCAAAGTTCTTTCTGAAGTCTATCGTAAAAAGACAATGCAGTACCCTGTTGTGTACGCGGAAGCCCGGGGATTCCTTGCTTCATTCTGATATCCTTTTCCAGCATTTCCTTTGTAGGGCCGCCACCGCCGTCTCCATATCCGAAGCTACATAAAACTTCTTTATTTAGCTCCTTGTCACTATACCTTTTCCAAGAGCCTTTTACTTGGGAGGGATTCAAGTCTGCATTGTAAGTGGTATAAAAATCTTGACCTGAGCCGCCTTCTACTTCCGGCTTTTTATAGTCTCTGCTGGGGATGAAATGCGTTAAGCAACGACTTCCATCAATTCCTTCCCACAAAAAACTGTCATGAGGCATTTTATTCGTCTCATTCCAACTTATTTTAGTCGTCATAAAATAAGGCACACCACATTTTTGCATAATCTGCGGCAGAGCTGCAGAATAGCCAAAAACATCCGGAAGCCATAAAATCTTATTATCCTTTCCAAACTCTTCTTTAAAAAACTTTTTGCCATACAGAAATTGTCTGGTCAAAGCTTCACCGCTGGAAAGATTACAGTCTGCTTCCACAAACATACCGCCTTCTACTTCCCAACGTCCTTCTTTTACTCTTTGCTTAATTTCTTCATAGATTTCCGGAGCATTTTTCTTCACATACATATAGAGCTGGGGCTGAGATGACATAAAAATATAATCCGGATAATGCCTCATTAACTCCAATACAGTGGAAAAACTCCTTACAGCCTTATCTTCTGTTACCGCCAATGTCCATAGCCAAGCACAGTCAATATGTGTATGCCCTACTGACAGTACAACAGGGAATTTTTCTTTATTGCAATATGTTTCATAAAACTCTTTTTGAAAATACTCGATTGCTCTTTCTACACTTTCATAAAAGGCCGGACTGTCCTCTACTCTAAAATCCACAAGATTAATGGCATCATTAATCTTCTGCAATATAGTAATGTACTCTTCTGAATCCTCTTCCAAAAGAAGCATGGTATCATAAGGCACGCTTAAGTCATAATACAGCTTTTCTACTCTTGGCTCTAAAATCCGAAAAGCTCCCATCATTTTTAAAGAATAGTTTTGATCCCCCGTAAAGCAGGTTAAAAAGATTTTATATTCATCTCCTGCCTTAGCATTTTCGCTAAGAATGCATTCTCTATGATTTACATCCAAGCCCTGTCTTAAAATCCCATTTACATAAAGAGAGAATTGGGGATTTAATGCATCCCAAGCCCCCTCTTTTCCTGTCTCCAAAGAAAAGACCACTGTTTTCCCGGCAAAGTTTTCAGGAACAGTCCAAGTCGTATAAAAAGAAAAATAAGCTCTATGTCCTCCAAAAATCTCCTCTCGCTTCAAAGTAAAAAAACTCGATCCAAGGGAAGATTATTTCTTTCTTCTTCTGAATAACGATAATCTTCATTTTTTTCCATACCAATATGGAATAACTTCCGTTTTTGGTATAAATCTGCTCTTTGAGATATTCTAAAAATTTCCCTATTCTCTCTTTAATAAATCCCATATCCAACTCCTTCTATCCCTTATCTCCGCCATTCATGGTAAAGCCCTTCGACATAACTTTTTGAGACAATATGTATAAGAAAATTGCGGGCAGAGAGTATAGTAAACTGTATGCTGAAAGAGCTCCATACTCTATAGCCCCATGCTTTCCGAAATACTGAAACAAGATAACTGATGCAGGTTGCTTAGCTTCTGAATTCAAAAGGATATAAGGAATAAAAAAGTTCCCCCAAGCCCCTGAAAAACTATAGATAAATACAACACAAATTCCAGAAAACATTAGCGGAGCTACCACTCGCAGCATGGATTGTACAGAATCTGCTCCATCTACAAAAGCAGCTTCTTCCAAGCTTCTAGGTATTCCGTCCATAAAGTTCTTCATCATCCACACCCCATAGGGTATACCGGATGCAGTCAAATACAATATTACACCGGGAATACTATCTAAAAGTTGAAATCGCACAAAAATCTTGTAAACCGGTACAATAACGGCAATCATCGGCAATGATGTCATAAACAAAATGGTATAAAGCAAAGGTTCCTTATAAGACAGATCATATCGAGATAATGGATATGCCGCCATTAAGGATAAAATACAAACCAAGCTTGCTTGTACTATAGAAATATAAAGTCCAATCCCGAATCCTCGTATATTTCTTCCATTTTGTATTACTGTAAGATAGTTATTAAATGTCCACTGGTCAGGCCACTTTAGAGCCTGTCTTGCATGTACATTGAATGAACTTAAAACCAGCCATAACATAGGCATTAAGAAGAGTATGCCAATGAGTGCCAAAATTAGATAATAAATCCAAGTTTTGTTCCTCATCCTTCCCTCCTTTCAGCAAGAGTAGTTTTTACTTTCCCAAAATTTCTCTTGCTCTTTTTCTCTTTCGTAAAACAGGAAGCTGTATCCTATACTACATATACCACCCAGTAGTAAAATCAAAATTCCTATCGCCGTTCCCTTACCCAGCTGAAAATTTTTCATTCCTGCATTATACATATATATAGAAAGTGTCGTGGTTTTATTACCCGGCCCGCCTCCGGTCATAGCCCAAATCAAACCAAATACTCCCAAGGTAGAGAATGTATTCAGCATGGTATTCATACCGATTGTCTGCTTCATACAAGGAATAAGAAGATGCCACAAAAACCTGAAAGCGATTTGCTCCATCTACTCGCGCCGCCTCCTCCATATCTCTGGGAACATGATCCAATGCGGACTGAAAATTCAGCATAGAAAAACGCAGTTCCATGCCAAATATTAGCCAGTATAACGGTCAGCATCGGAAAACCGAAAATCCAAGAAATTATCGGCAAATGTAATGCCTTCAAAATCGTATTTGCTGTACCTTCCATATCGAAGAAGGCTAACATACAAAGAGAAACCACTATTTCCGGCATTACCCAACCGCACAAGATACAAGGTCCCACTATACGCCGAAATGTTGCAGAGCATTCCCTCATGCAGTACGCCAAGATAAATCCTACAAACTGTTGTCCTAAAAGGGAGCCTGCAAGAAAGAACAAGGTGTTTTTTATCACGGATAATGCTACTTTATCTTTGAAAAGCCTTATATAGTTTGAAAGGCCTACAATATCGTAGTTTTTTGCTGTAGCTCCTGTTAGCGCCATATTGGTAAAAGAGAAAAAAATAGTAAGAAGAACAGGGACAACGAAAAACAATAGCAAAAGTGCCATAGCCGGTATCAGCAAAAATTGACTGCCTGCACTCTCTTATAAATCTGCTCGTTTTCATCCTTGCCCCCGTTCTTCTTATTCTAATAAGCCTGACGATCCATATTTAATTGACTTAATTTAATTGACTTAGTTTACTTTTAACTAATTCACCACACTACATCATTATTATTCATTACTTTTTCACTACATTGTCATCTCCGACAATACTTGCTGTATTGGATGCATACTGAGAAATTGCATCATCAATGGAAGTTCCTGTTACCACAGATTCCACCATTTCCTGAATACCGGTAGAAACCGAAGAGTATAAATCGTTCTGAGGACGATAACCTGCTGTATCCAAAAGTTTTGTTCCAAATTCAAAGAATGGCTGTGCCTTGTACTCTTCCTTCTCCGCAATGTCTTTTCTTGTACAAATGTCACCTTCAAAAAGCACAAGATCTAAATAGTGTTTTTCGCTCATCATGTGCTTTACGAAGTCAAAGGTAGCATCCTTATTATCTCCATTTTTCCGGTAAAGATAGAGCCCAACCTCCTGATAAAGTAACAGTTCCAGGAGCCTGCCCCTTACTTGTTGGCATTGCAGCAAGTCCACATTCTTTTCATAATTCTTCCAAGGAGCTGCTCCCTCTTCCTTCCACGGAGCAGTAATCCAAAGACCATCTAATAGGATACCCAACTTGCCGGAAGGTAAATATTCTCTTTCGGCATTTAAACCGCCCTGTCCAGTAAGAACCAAGTCCAAGGAAGGTCCATATCCTTTTTATAAATATTCTGAATAAACTCTAGGGAATCCTTAATGCCCTGAGACTCTACAATCCACTTCCCATCTTCATCTAGAAGCTTTTCTCCTGTTCCATACAGAAGCATTTCATAGGTCTGCATGGATGTAGCTTCTCCTGTAGCCTTTCCTGAATTACACCAAAATGGAATTACATCCGGGTCACTGTCCTTGATCTTTTGGCAGGCGGATAAAATATCCTCCCAGGACTTTGGTTCCCAGTCTTCTCCCGCCTGAATAACTCCGGCTTTCTCTAATACACCTCGATTATAGAAAAAGCCCTCTTGTATCCGTACAATAAGGCACACCATAGCACACTCCCTCAACAGAGGTAATACTTTGCATAGACTCATAATACTGATCCCACTCATCATATTCCTTAAGATAGGAAGTAAGGTCGGTTAAATATCCTGCTGCTGCATCATTTGGTAACTGGAAAGTATCTTCGCATACCAAATCCGGGCAAGTACTGGGGTCAGCGAGCTGTAAAGCAATCTTTGTGAAGTAATCTCCTTCAGATGCAGTAATGGGAGCAATGTCCAACTCTACCTCATCCTTATGTTCCCATGTTTCATAAGCCGCTGTCACCCAGCGATACAGACCCATCTTTTCTTTAGCGGTTCCATTGTCTCTGTAAGTGAAAGTGATTTTTCCGGAAAATCCATCTTTTTTTCCTTCTTGTTTATCAGCTGCTTTAGCCGCCTCAGTAGCGGTCTGGCTATCCCCTTTGCCTCTTCCTTATTCGCCCCACTACCACAGGCCGTCAGTAAGCAAAGCCCCATTCCCAGACCAAAGATCCATTTCTTCATTGTGTTCTCCTTTCTTCTTGCATGTGAATGTATTTTTTAAGTGTGTTACATAACAGAGCAATAGGATTATTTGCACAATCTAATATTTTTTTAGCTATTCAGTACAATTATTTTCTTTTTGCATTAATTTTATAGGCGTAATTTTATCATTTCCATGTATTTCAGTCAATTGTTTTGGAATGTTTCATTGTATTTCAATATTTATTTCTTTTAATACTTTTGTATATATTGCATAATCCATAAAAATGATTTATAATGAAAAGTTAAAGATAAAAAAACAAAATGTTATAACGCTTACGCTATAAAAAAGTAATACAGGACTGTTATGCAATACAAAAAGGGAGCTGTGTTTTTCCACAGCCCCTTCTACTATAATTGTGCTATTTAATTTTTGAAGTTTTTACTCACTTTCAAAACTATAATTTTTTTCATCTTTTGAAAGTGTTTTTATCTCTTCGATCGAGCTCATACACTTCCGCCATAGAATACTCTTTCAGTTCCTCTTCGAACTTCTTCTGAACCGCAAAAAGGCCATCATCCAAAGATGTGTGAATCAGTCTTCCTACCGGACAATATAAATCATCTAATCTAGATTTACTAAATCATGATTAGTTTCCATTATAGTGCTTATAAAAAGGATAAATAAGATATACAAAATGAAAAATTTCACTCCACAGGGTAAAACCTATTGCTTCACAGTAATCTCCTCCAAATACATTTCCGCTATATAGGAGGGGCCGGTCCACCAAAGTTTTGTTGTATCATCATACAAGGCTTTTCCCGTCTGTGAAGCAAGGAAGTCCACTAAGACTTCTTTTACTATCTTTACCGATAAATGACGATATTTCTTCCACAGCCATAGTGACAAGTAGATCAATTGTATAATTCAGTCTTTCTTTTGAAATACTTAACTCAGCCATATCTTCTCACTTCTATAAATTTTAGGCAAGATAGTGCATCTTCTAAACCCTTGTCCAAAATCCTTCATTTTAGCACATTTCCTTAAGTTCGGGCTGAGTACCTCACAATAGCTTCCATGATAAAGAATTAAGCTTTCTTTTAACTCAAGCATGTATCTTTAATCCTTTCGCATCAAGATATTCTTCAATATCCTGCAACACTGCCTCGTCTCCCTCGCAATGGAAGATTCCATAAGCCTTTTCTATATAGTCTAAAACATTCGCCTGTTTAAATAAAGTGAGCACTTTATCCATGGAAAGCTGCCATTCCTCTACTGCCAATCTGATAAGTCTAGTTTGCATAAATAGTATTTCTTCTTTATCACTCATCTGAAATCCTCCTCGTATTGTGGATTATATCATAAATCCTTTACACCTTCTCCCCTTCCTCCTTTGTCTTTCCCATTACCTGACTAATGGCCGCATGACTGCCGGTTTGCATCTGGCTAAGCAGTGCTTGTCCACTGCTCTGAAGTTGACTGATCACTGTCTGCCCGCCACTTTTTTATCTGGGAAACGGCGGCTTGCTTACTGCTCTCTATTAACTTGCTTAAAAGCATTCATAATTTCTTTTTTCTTATCTTCCGGAAGCTTTCCCATCTCCTTCCAGATGGTTTCCATGTTTTTCATTAAATTTCCGGAGAACTCTATAAAGGTCTCCGATTTTGTACTTTCAATCAGGGAAAATGCTGTAGTGCAAAGGGATTCTCTGGTTTCATCGTCCATGCTTTCCAGCCAGCTTCCCAAGGTGGTTTTCGTGTACTCACTAAGCTCATCCAGTTCTGAAGAGACCAGGGAATCCTTTTCCGCTTCCCAGGTCATAGCATCATGCTGCAAAATGCCCTTTGCCGTACTGTGAATCACATGTTGCTCTGCGGGATTGGACAGAAGTTGCCCGATAATGGAGCTCTGAGGCGCAACGGTAAGAATTTTTAGGCAGTATCTCCTGAAACTCCGGAGACTGAATAATCTCCTCTCGAAAGCCCGGGCCGTCATTATTATAAACTTGCACAATGCGTTCCTTGTACTCTGGTTCACAAAAGGCAGCCGCATACATGGCGAAGTTCCCTCCCTTCGAGTGTCCTCCCAGAATAAACTTTCCCTCTAAAGATTTAGCTACTTTATTGAAATAGCTCACCGCTTCCTTGGAGCCTGCGGTTTCCGATTGACAGCTCATCAGAAAATCTTCTCGCCAACCGGTAATGGTCTCATCTGTCCCCCGAAAAGAAACATAGTTTGTACCATCCGGAAGTAAAAAGCAAAGGGCGGCAAATTGCTTTTACCGTGTCCTTGTCAAAATCCTTCACATAATACCCGACCTTTGTATCCTGAAAGCGCGCTCCCTCCATCATCTTTTGCAGCAATAGCGGCGCTCGCTCCGTGAACTGTCCTGCGGTCTTGATTTCTTCCATGGAATGCTTTTCACAAAAATGCTCATACTGCTCCTTTAAATCGAAAAAGCCATCCCCATTCTCCAGCAACTTCCCAAACTCGATATAAGACAAATAGGAAAATATGACATTGTCCACTTCATTAAAGGGGGACACCGATAGGGGAACATCATTTCTCCATGCTAAGTAATCCAGTAATTCCATGCTTTACACTCCTTTTTTTCTTTGTTATATCGCTTATATTTCCATGTTATCTATATTGTATGCGATTTTTTTGCTACAAGCCGCATTTTTATCGTCTACAAAGATTTTGCATCTTACTCAGGGATATTTTGATTCTCTATTTAGCCGATTCCCAAGATTTCGAAAAGCGCCTTTAGCTTTTTTTAACCGCAGTAGACTTTTGCACTGCAGTTTACCATTTCCAAAAAGTCCTAGCCATAGGGCATCCTCTTTCGAAATATTTCCTCTTTTCGCAGCTTCCCTTAGATATGCTCCATAATAGATGCAGATATCTAAGATCCGATTAATCCAGACAGGCGGTTTTCCTGTCTCCACTGTTTTCACTCCCGCATCTTTTATACATTCCCAAAGCATGCCCCAGCAAATGTTTAGAAGCTCTCTTTCCTTTTCTGCAATTCGCACAAGCTTGGCAGGGCTGATTTCTTCATAGCTTAAGAGCAGTCTTGTAATTTCCCTTAATGTCTTTAAAGATAATGTACCGGATTGAACCAATTCTTTAAACAGACTCTTTGCCCCGTAAATGCTTTCTCCATCCTGAGCCAAAAGTGCCACTGCAAAAGCTTAAAAACAGTTTGGAATAGGGCGTAGCTTCGCCTTCCAGGGGAGATTTATTTCCTCCTCGCCAGTTTCTAAATTCGCTAACTACAATCTTTTTCTGAACACTGTCATAGTGAAGCCACGCTACATTTTCCTCCTCTATCAGTTCGCCATTTCGGTCTATCTTTCCGGCAGAAACCTGTCCCTCATGAGCTAAAGCATATAACCATCCGGCAATGACCACCTGATAGGAACAGTCCGAATCCTCCGGCAAATCCAGGTCGAATTGAAAAAAACTTTTTCGTTTTTCGAAGTTCCAGTCCTTTTACCCGAAAAAGTAACATGGTCTTCTATAAGTTCTTTTTCCTTCCGGTAAAGGAAGCCATACTTTCTCAAAATCGGCGGGGGCGGGGGCTCTACGGAAGCTATTGTTTTACTTTTTGATGTATTTTCTATAGTTCCTAATTTCTCAAGGATTTCCTTTGCATAAGATACCGCCTTGGAGGAGCCGCTTTTCTCTGCCAAAAATGCGGATAGGCTTCATTTCCAGTGCTTCTTTCGAGGCAAGCTTTTTTTCTACCGCAAAAATTGTCTCATCCAAATAATCTCTTAAAAACTTTACAATCTCCGCAGTTCCCGCCAGGATTCTGGGTATCTTTTAAGGATTGCTCCACTGTGTCGCAGGCTGCTTTCCAAACTAAACTCAGCATCCCTCATTTGCCATAAAGTCCATCGCGGCAGCAAGATTTGCCAGATTGGACAACTCCCCGCCGCTCCAATCCAGATAGGAAATATCCGCCAGCCCGGGAAGCAAAAGGCCTCTTTCCCAGGCTTCCCGGTTTGCCTTTAGCGCATCCTCCGCATTTTCATCACTAAGCTTCCCAAATACCGCAATCCAGTTCATGAGAGCCCCCTTACTTAAGGGCTTTCTCCTTCTTGCCAGCTGTCGCAAAATGATGCCTTGTCCATGATAAACTTCAAAATCTCTATGCACCGCCGTAAAGGGAATAATCACCCCAATTCGGGAAAATCGAAAACAGTGCGTTATAACTGTAAGACAGTCTATAAGGTAGTGCCTTAAGGCTTTCCGGCATTATCAATTCCACCTTCCAATAGGGCGTTTCTCCCGGGAAAAACACCGGCTCTACATAGGGGTCATGCAAATAAGCTGCAATCAACTCCCCCAGCATAATGTCCTTTCCCTCTTCATCCTGCAAAAATTCTCCGGAGGGAAGTTGGATTTTTAAGTCAAGCTCCTGTAGCTTTTCCACGCATTTGCTTCTTTCTTCCTTGCATTTGCTTATATCTTCCTGTGAAAATGTCTCCATATCCAACCGTGTCAACGCAAGCTGTAAATCCGGCTCCGATACATAGGTGGATTTTTCCGCCTGGTACAGACTTAGTCGCTCCAGCAAATCCTCTATGGAAATGCTTAAGTCTTCAAAGCTTGGGGTGCTGAGTAAGCAAAGGCCATTTTCCCATGGTACGAAAAGAAGTTCTCTTCGCATGGTTAAGAGTTCCCGATACTCTATCTTTACAATTTCTTTCTCTCCCTGCCAAAACCTTTGCCGGCTTTCCTCCACCGGCCTCATTTCTATTCCTCTTGCCCATCTCCCCAGCGTCCATAAAGTGCCGGAATCGCTGTTGGGAATTCCCAGAAGACTCATTTTGGCTTCTTCAGGATTTTTGTATGCAATGTGATTTGCCAGGGCAAGGAACTGTTCAAAAAGAAGGTCTTCTACACACTCCTTTCTATCGGAAAGCAGGGTAACCATGTCCGTTAAGCTTTCCGCCGTTTCCTCTCCCAAGCTAAATCTTGGAACCTCCCAAAAGCTTAGGGCTTTCTCTCCATAAGCCCTGTAATTCTTTTTGTGCTCTCTTCCTGTTCCAACACTAGCCCCCAGGACAGAGCCAATTTTTTTCTGCAAGACCGGAAATACTCTTATCCTCATCCTGCAAATAAAGGGAAAGCCATTCTGCAAAGTCATTTGCAGATTTTGGCTTCTCTCGCTTTAAGACAGAATTTAAAAGCATCTTCTTCGTTTTCTTGACCTTAGCCGAAGTACAGGAAATGAGTACCGGATACAGAAGTTCCTCGGAAATATTTTCTATAAGAGCCGGGGCAAATCTCTCTAAAAGCGGACTCTCCCCAAGCCCCAGTAAGGGAATAAGATTTTCCGCCCTATCTATATAATCCTTTTCTGCACAGCCAAGCTTATCCAAAAGCTCTACCCATGCTTTTCTGTCGCCGGGTCTTTTCGCAATATACAACGCATCAAAGATATACTCTTTTGCCGCTTCTTTACTAAGCAAATGATTCTCTACGCCAAAGAAAAGCAAATCGGGAAAGGGGCCTGTTGCGGGCATGCTCAGGGAAATTCCCTTTTCGATATGCTCTATAAATCTTCCAAGAATTTCTTCCTTCTCCAGCGTAAAGCTATCGTCAAATAAATGATCCTTTCTTGCTCCTAGTAAAATCACTGCGGAAGCTGCTGCCCAGTCCTTCATATACTCCACCGATTCCGGAATAGGGAGATTCATCCTGTGCAGAAGTTTTAGGCAGAGCATACCAAGGACGGACAGGGAATGCTCCCATGCCCTCCTATTACCGCTTTCGGCAGCGGAAATGAAATGGATTGCATAGTTCTCTCCTCTGGCCATAATTGCCTGAAGCGAAATCTCATCCCCCCGGCCTATCACATTTGCCGCTCTCTTCGCCTCCACACCGATACGAACGGCAAAGACAGCAAGTTTCTTAAGATCAACATCTATAATAGGAACAAAACCGTAGCTATTTTCGGATAATTGTTTGACCTGTACCCATTCTCCGGATTTAAGCCCGTCCCTTGCAATCCCTTGCTCTTCCTTCGTTCCTATTTCAAGGCTTAAAATATTTTCATAAGCCGTTTCCTCATACCCCTAAAGAACGATAGATTTCAACAGCTCTTTCCAGTTTGCTCGCCATGTTAAACTCCTTTATTTACTTTTTCCAGCCGAATGATATCCACTTGTCACCCTATCGACTTACAGTCTTTAGATTATATTACTTGTTAAATTATAGTCCTTAGACTATTTCCTGCCTGCTGAGAATTACAGTCCCTGTCTTAATTTCACTGCCAAAATGTGCTTACATGGGCCTCTACTGTTTTTATGCTTTAAATACCATGTACAAGTGCATTTTGCATCTTCCACTCCGGATCCTTCCGGGTAAATCACTCTGTAGTTTGTCTCTCCCGACTTCACATACCAAAGGGAATCTTCCACAAAAAACGCTGTCCTCCATGAGCTTTTTTTGCCGCCACCAGTCTCGGATTATCCTTTAAGACTCTATCCGGGTCATCAGGAAGCTCTCTATGGAAAAATGCATTTTCATGGACATCAAAGCCCAGCTTTCCTGAAACGGCAAGGAGTTCCATGGCATCATGAACATTTTTCTTATCCATGCCCAGGAATGCTGAGATATTTTCAAGTTTAATTTTGGGCTCAAAATTCAATTTGTTATCGATTCTTTCGGCACATTCCAAAGTCTCTAAGTTAGAAAGTGCCTCCAGTAAAGCCCCTTCCCCGGAATAACCTTCATAGCTCTTCGCCGTAAGGCTCAAGGTAATGCTTGCACCGCTCATACAAACTTCAATCATCATTTGCCCGGGAGCAGTCCCTTCGGGAGCATAAAAATTGATTCTGTTTACATGGCTCATGAGACGCTTCAGCCCGCTAAGCCGATGAAGACCGCTGATATATACGCTGTCTTTTTCTTCCCGTAGCTTCAATATTGCACCGGTTTTTGTGGGGCATAGCCATCCGGATTGTTCCTTTCCGGTAACAGGCGGAAGCCCTGCAATAAAGGCCTTTGCCTGCATTCCTTCCAGGTGGAATTTGTATTTCATTTTTTGATGAAGCATGGCGCAATTTCCCAGAGCTCGAATCCAGCGATCCGGCATTTGCACGGGTCGCTCTATCAGGATGTCCGTAAGCAAGGTTCCGTCCGAAAGCTCCTTACTGTGTAAGCTCTTCCAGCCCTCATCGCCGATAAGAAACTTTAATTTATCTCCCTGCCTCACTTTACAAAGGGCTTGCCTTAGCTTGATGCCTATATCCACATTGGTAGTGCCGTAAAGAATTTCTCCATCCAAGGCAGTTTGAAATACATCCAGCCTTGCATAAACACCGTTACAAGCCGAAAAGCACTCCGCTCTAAGCCTATCCCCCTGGGCAGAAAGCACAGGATCTTTCTGCGCCACCGGCACATACTGAAAATATCTTGTGCTCACAATATCCGCTAGAACCAAAAGCCCTCCCACGATAATCGCAGGATTCACGATTTCTCCTTGAAAAAACAATGGATTTTCCTCTATCCCTTTGGGGGTGAGTGCAGGCGCTATGGATAAGGCTAAATTGCCGTCATACAGGCCGGATATGCTTTTAAATTCTCTCATACGATGCTCCTCTCAGACAAGGGGGGGGGATTCTGATTCGTTTATTTTATGTCCGGTTTATTTTCCGACCGGTTTATTTCTCTCATTTATTCTTGATTCATCTTTTATTGCGTTTTAAAAGGGCTGTCCCTACGGAATAGCCCTTTCATTTTATCACATATTGTTGTATTTCAGTGAATTTGAATATTACTTGCGGTTTTGCTTCTGACTCATTCTTCTTTTTTGAAAATCAATCAACTGTATCCCAGTAATCTGTTCCGGAATACTCTCTTCACCTAAGTGTTGCTCTCGAGACAAGCAACAAATACTTTAGATGATTTTTTTGTTCCAATCTGCATTTTTTCCATCCAGAAAAATCTCAAAACAATTGACCATGCAATGACACGTATCCCTGCTTTCTGTTTTTTATTTTTTTGGTTCTTTAAACATAGAGGTAAACCATGTTTTTTACGCAAATCCCCATTTATTGAAAGCTAAATGCAGCGCAAATCCCCATTCGTAAAAGTTCATTTTTTTGACGCAAATCCCCGTTTAAATACCTTCTTCTGTTACATGAGAATCTTTTATGAATCTCTCTCACTGAAGCGCACAGAAGTATGAAATTATGTAAATACAGTCTTCCTATTCGCATGTACCATGCCTATAATGGAGGCAAACGGAGGTGATTCCTATGGCATATACAGTAGATATTCTCAACATTCTTGTTCCTATTACACAGTTTAACCGCAGTCAGGCTTCCAAGATCTTTGATCGTCTACATAGCGAAAGCCGGCTCATTGTTATAAAAAACAACCAGCCGGCGGCTATTATCCTGTCTCCTTCTGAATTCCAACGTCTGAATGAAATCGAAGAAGACTATACTTTTGCTCCTTGAGGCAACAAGACGCCTTAAAGAAGATTCTTCTCCCACGTCTTCCCGTAAAGAGCTGATGTCTGAGCTTTATATCAGCGAGGCAGATCTTGCTGCTGCAGGGGATGTGGTAATTGAATAAGGTGGCAGATTAACTATTGGAAGATTTTTATCCGGACTCCACTTTCCACTTGTATAATGAAATACAGCTAAGTGACATGGGACTGAAAAGGAATTATGCCCAATTCTCAATTTTCAGAGCACTCACTCTGGAAAAATTCTTTCACGTTATTCGTTACAACTGTATATCCAAGAGACTGCGCATGACCTGCAATCATCATATCGAGAGGGCCTATCGGCGTACCTTTTTTCTCCAAACCTGCTCTAATCTTTCCATAACAATCAGCCGCATCCACGTCAAAATCCAGAATCTCCATATTCGCCAGAAGCATGGAGAGTGCCAATCTGTTCTTCTCCACGGCTGCGCTCTTTTCTACACCATGCACCAATTCGGCATAAGTGACCGATGATATACACACATCCTCCGGATGAATAGTCTGTAATTTTTGAAATACCTTTTCCGGCTTATGCTTGATTACATAAATACAGATATTGGTGTCAAGCATATACCTCATAGCTCGTCACGCTCCTGCGCCGAATTTGTTCTTCCATCCGCCATGAAATCATCCGAAAAACATATCTATTGCTCTCATAAACGAATCCCACTTGTTTTCTTTTGGAAGTAGTATAACCACATCCCCTATCTTATTCACCACTACCTCATCTGATGAAAATCGACACTCCTTAGGAAGTCGGATTGCCTGGCTTCTTCCATTTTTAAAAACCTTTGCAGTCATCATATCGATCACCTTCCTTTTTCTTATAATATATATCACAATATATACCGCAATATATATCAAGTCAAGAAAACCTTTCTACATATCCTATCTATTGCATGTAAGTATTATCCTGGAATGAGGGTGATTTTGATAGGCATATGATTATGAGAAACAATCTTTTTTAACAAAGAAGGACTGCAATCTTGCTCCCCCTCTCCCTAAGTTCTCTATATTCCCTAAGCTTCAACTTTATCTTTGATTTTTAATACAGCTTCGCTCCTGCCGGAATATGGTTATCCACCATCAGCAAATGCAACTCTTCCTCATCACTATCCTTCTTCTGGTTAATTGCGGAAAGTAGCATACCGCAGGACTCTACGCCCATCATTGCTCTTGAGGGAAGGTTGGTGATGGCAATCAAAGTCTTTCCAATCAGCTCTTCCGGCTCGTAGTATGCATGAATTCCAGAAAGGATTGTTCTATCAACACCTGTACCATCATCTAGAGTAAACTGTAAAAGCTTTTTGCTCTTTGGTACTGCTACATTCTTCTCTTCAACGGTCGCAATCCGGTCGCAATTCTCTGTTGAATTTGTCTTAGATACCTTATTTTCCTGCTTATCCGAGCCTAAAGACTTCATCGTAGGATTTTGAAACACATCGCTATTCCAGCACATTGGCGTTTGTCCTACATCGTTTGCCACTAATTCCACCTTATCATTCAGATCAAGAAACATAGACTCTAAGATTGCGTGGATCCCCCCCAGTCGAAGCTCTCTGAAAAACTCTTCTATCTTGTCTACTATCTCAAACATACTCTCTCCTTTTACTTAATCACATTGGCAAGAAGCGGAATTAGCTTTAATCCGATAAGGGCAATGCCCCCCCTACCATAAGCTGCTTAATGCCTTGGTATTTTACTGATGTGCGATAAAGAAGTAATAGAAGTGTAAAAAATTTTGCCGTTCCTATCCGGCACTCGCGCGTTGTGTCGGATAGGTCGGGCGGTTATTCTGGCAAGTCAATCTTGCCGACAAAAGCTGTAATAAATCTCAATGTCCTGCCTGCGGGTTCCGTTCTCGTCATAGCTGCACTCATGCACGACGATTTTCTCAATCATTTCCCGCAAGAGGGTAGGGGTCAATTCCTCAAAGGCAAGGTGCTTTCGGACGATACCCATAAACTTTTCCGCATTGACGGTGGCGGCCTGCGACTTGAGAGTTCTTCCTGCAAAAGCGGCGGCGCGGTCTTTCAGTTCCCGCTGTTCCTGCTCATAGTCTGCCGACAGTTCCATGAAACGCTCGTCGCTGATTTTGCCGTTCACATTGTCCTCATACAGCCGCTTGATAATGCGGCTCACTTCGGCAATGCGCTCCTGCGCCTGTTCAAGCTGCTTCGTGGCTGCGGCGGTCTTTCTCTTGCCGCCGATCTCGTTCTGCTGGATAAGCAGCTTCACAAAGCGGCTCTCATGCTTGGCGGCGTATTCGGTCACTTGCCGGAGATTGAGAGGACGCCGGCGGTCAACAGGTCGGTGCGGATAAAGTGCGCCGTACAGTCGCGGGTGCGCTTCTTGTAGCTGCCGCAGATGTAACAGTCCTGCTTGCGGTTCTTGTTCTGATACCGCTGCTGGTACATCACATGGCCGCAGTCGGCGCAGAACAGCATACCGGAGAACAGCCCCACTTCGTCATAGCGGTTCGGGCGTTTGCGCTGCTTGCGTAACTCCTGCACGCGCTCCCATGTTTCCGTGTCGATAATCGGCTCATGGTGGTTCGGGAAAATGGCCTGCTTCTCCACGGGGTTCTCTACGCTGTGCTTGGTCTTGTAAGAGGGCTTCTCCGTCTTGAAGTTTACCAGACAGCCGGTGTACTCCCGGTTTTCCAACAGGTGGACAACGGTATTTGTCGCCCATTTGCACTCATAGCCGGGGTGATAGCGGCGGGTGCTGCCCGTCCTGCGGTATTCCAGCGTCCCCGGCGTGGGGATTTGCTGCTCCGTAAGCATACGGGCAATCTTGGTCGGGCCGTTCCCGGCAAGGCAAAGCTGGTATATCTGCCGGACTACCGGCGCGGTTTCCTCGTCAACGATATAATTCTCGTCCTCGTCCATGAGGTAGCCGTACACCGGCTTGCTGGTAACGGGCTTGCCGCTCATGCCTTTTGCTCTCTTAACTGCCTTGATTTCTTGCTCGTATCTCTCACCAGCCATTCGTTGAACAGATTTCGCAGAGGGGTAAAATCGTTGTCCATGCCGCCGTTTGCGCTGTCCACATTGTCGTTGACAGCGATAAAACGCACGCCCTTTTGAGGAACAGCATTTCCGTGTAAAACCCTACCTGCAAGTAGTTTCGCCCTAACCGGCTCATGTCCTCGACGATGACCGTACCCACTTTCCCAGCTTCAATGTCTGCAAGCATGGCTTGAAAACCGGGCCTTTGAAAGTTCGCGCCGGAATAGCCGTCGTCGGTGTACCAGCGCAGGTTGGTAAAAGCCATTCTGTTTTGCAAAAGGCTTCGAGTATCCTTTTTTTGGTTCGATATGGAATTACTCTCACCTTGCAATTCGTCCTCATGGGACAATCTCGGATAAAGGGCGGTAATGAGGTTTTGGGTGGCTTGTCTTAACATAAAATCCTCCGTTTCCGACAGCCAGCCCCACTATTCCGTGGTTTCATTGTACCACGGAATAGGGCTGGTTGTATAGCGGCAAAAGTGTCAAATCTGCTTCTTTACAGCTTGTCAAATCGCCGGTTTTTTTGTGTAGCAGCGGCTTCCGCTTCCAGTACCCGCGCCATTTTGTCGGCGGCGGTGGTGGTCGTGTCTTTCTTGAAATAGCCGGACACGACAAGGACGGAATTGCCCATGCGGATTTCCGTCACGCAGTCGGGGCGGCGGGCGGTGCGGGTGTCGGGCTGCTTGTTATCTGCCATAGGCAATACTCCTTTCAGTCGGTAATCAGTTTCTTCATGCTCTCCATTTTCCGCTGCGCGGTTTCCTGCCGGAAATTCTCGCCGGTAAAACGTACCGGGACGCACATGGAAAGCAGCCGGTCATAAATCCGGGAATGGGCGGTGTCCTCCGGGTTGTGCAGGCCGTCCAGCGTGAGGTTGGTCGTGACGATCGAGCGGCTTGCCGCTGCGGTAACGGCTGTCAATCACATTGAAAACCTGCTCCAGCCCGTATTCCGTTCCGCGCTCCATGCCGAAATCGTCAAGGATAAGCAGCGGATAGCGGCAAAGGCGGGAAATGTACTCGTTGCGCCCCTCAAAGCTGGCGGCAAGGTCATTGAGGATAAGGGCAAAGTTCGTCATGTGGACGGGGATTTCTTTCTCCATGAGGGCGTTTGCGATACAGCCCGCAAGGTAGCTTTTCCCGGTTCCCACGCCGCCCCAGAACAGGCAGCCGATATTGTCGGTTCGCATATCCTCCCCAATGCTCCACATATCGGCGGGCAATCCCGGCCTGCGGGTTCCTGCCGTTGTCGTTCTCAAAAGTCCAGCCCCGCATGGTGGGGTCGGTAAAGCCCCGGCGTTTCAGTTCTTCCACGGTGTCAAGGTGCCTGCGCCGCTTCTCGGCGGCCTCCCGTTCCTCGCGGGCGGCTCTCTGGCAGTCGCACTCTGCCGGGTGGCGGTCACGGCCAAAGATAGCGGCCTTATCCGGCGCAAAATAGGTTTCTTTCGGCTTGCGGCACTTGCCGCAGTACAGTAAACCGTCCGCGCCGGTGTAGTCCTCCGGCTCCGGGGTGGCAGCCGTCATATTCTCCAAAACAGCGTTGATTTCGTTCTTCATAAACTCTCGCCCTCCTTGCATGAGTAGTCTGGTATGCCCTTTTTCGGGGCTTTCTTGGCTGCGTCCTCCTGCGCCCATTTGTAGATTGTGGCGGCATGGCTGCGGTATCGCTTGCCGCTGGACGCGATATGGCAGGATAGCCGGTCAATGTAGTAGTTCCATTTGTCGGGCAGGTCTGCTTTCAGCCCGTCCAGTTCTGATTGCGAAAGAAAGACATTTTCATACCGGCCATAGGCGGCGCGGGCGGGCTGTCCCGTATCTAACTCGCGCTCTCTCTCTTTTTCTATCTCTATCTCTTTCTCTATCTCTATCTCTGGTGGACAAATGTCCGCTTGATATGGTGGACATTTGTCCGCCCCGGCCTTTGGCAAGGCTTTCTGCTCCTGCAAAGCCAGCCTTGCCCGCCGTTTCCGCTCCCCCTCGGTAGAGGATTGGCCGATAAGCAGTTCAATGTTGCTCATATACAGCGCGCCGTTCTGTAACGGCTCCACAAGCCCCAGCTTCATAAAAATCTGCAAGGCTCGCTCTACGGTGCCGACTTGCTGGCGGGTAATGGTGGCAATCATCTGCGCGGTGTAGGGGATATTTTCATCAAGCTGTAACTTCCCGCCGTTTTTCAGCGATTTCAGGTACAGTTTCAAGAGAATGTTGGAATAAAGGATACCGTCCTGCATACTTTCCAGCAGCACGATAGCGTCCTCGTCAAAGTAATTCTCTTTCAGCTTGAGGTAGTAGTATTTTCGGTTGTCTGACATGGTTCCTCCTTTGGGTGGATTTGGGGCGTTTGTACGCATTTAGAACGCTGTTTCCGGGGAAAAGGATAAATGTATCGCGCACCCTTTGACACCCACGAAAAAAGCCTTGATTTATGCGGGTTTGAAAGGCTCTAAAGCGTGACATCTCTGCCTTTGTTTCCGCTTTCTCTCGGCGGCTTTGATTTTCTTCATGCGTCCGGCGCAGCCGGGGCAGTATTTTCCCCGGTTGGATTTGGGGACAAAGGCCGCGCCGCAGACGGCGCACCGTTTCCGGCTCCCCCGGTACAAGAGGGGCTGCGGCCAGTTCCCCGTCGAGGGGCAGGACAGCCACACGGAACCAGCGGCACATGAGGGAAAGGGAAATGCTCTGGACGCACACGCAAGGCTCCCCGTCGTCTAACAGCAGGCAGTTCCCTCGTCGTAGTTACAGCACTCATGCACCAGCCGCCGCGCCCGCCGGTGCTGGCGGTAGTCCATGCGGGGCAGCTTATCGCTCATGGCTCTGCTCCTTTCTGCGGCGGGGTTCCTCCCGGCGCAAAAATCTGGTCGATGTTCCGCTTGACGGTCTGCAACTCCTTGAACCGCTGTTTCTGTTCGTGATAGGGTGTTATACAGGCCGTCTTTCTCGGAGATAAGCTGCTCGATCTCGGCCTGCAACGCTTTCCGGGCGGGCAGCTTGGTGATGCCATGCGCCTTGAAATACCGGGCGGCGGCTTCGGCTATGATAAAATCGCTCTCGTTTGCCTGCCGGTAGGCGTCACGGGCTTTCTGCGATTTCTGCGCCCGCAGCCCGTCACGGGCGGGCTTGGTCTTGGCATAGGCAAGTACCTGTTGCTGCAACTCCTTTTTCCCTTGTAGCTTCGTTTCCAGTGCTTTCAGTTCGCCGCTGGTCTGGCGCATTTCCTGATAGGCGGTATCAACGGCGGCTTCTAACTGCTCCGGGGAAGTGAAGCCGTATTCCTGATACACATTCAGCGTCGCGGCCATTTGTTTGAGGTTGTGCATGGTCGCCCAGCGTTCATAGCCCCGGCCTTTGCCCTCGGCTTTCTTCTGCTCAATGTCCACAAGCCGCTGCACATTCAGGGGCGGTTCGGGCGGCTCTGTCTGCCCGCAGTTGGTCTTGGATAGACAGGGGCTTCGACCTTTTCTGCGGCTCTGGCGGCGTTCTGCTCCAAAACGGCAAGGACAGCGGCGCGGTCAAAATCGTCGCCCAGCTTGCGGGCGGTAATGGGCTTTGTCCTGTCCGGCGTAAGGTAGGAAAGCCGCCCCCGGCTCTCCTTGACGGTCACGCCCTCCCGCAGCAGCAGAGAGAAAAAGTCCTCGAATGAAGCCGCCGCAGACAGCGCGGCGCGTATGGTCTGCCGCAGCTTCTCCTTGTTCGTTTCAAACTTGGTCTGCTGGGGCGTGATACCGCCTGCAATCATGGGGGGCGTTCTGCTTGTCCAGCGCGGCCTGTCCCTTTTTCTGCGCCCAATACTCCCGGTCGGTCACGCGGTTCTTGCTGCCGTTCAAGAGGTCGATTTGGTAAAGCCCCTCCCGGTGGCACATCTCCATGACTTCGGACTTGAAGTAGCGCAAGGCCGCGTCAGTACAGCGGTGCTTGCACCCGGCTTTCGTGTCGGCTGGCCTGTCCATGTAGGGCAGGAACGGGACTTCCTCTATCCGCAGGCTGTTAATGACGATATGCACATGGATATTGCCGCTGTGGTTATGGCCGTCCGGGTGGGTGCATACAAGGGCTTGGTGGCCGGGGAAATGCTCGGCGCAAAACTTCTCGCCCAACTCCTGCGCCCGGTCTACGGTCAAACCGTTGTCCGGGCCGTCCCGTGGATCAAAGCTGATGATATAGTGGTGGCTTTTCACATCTTCCCGCCGCTGGTTCTTCTCATAGCGGAGATTTGCCCGCATACAGGCAACGGCAAAATCCTCCCCGCCGCAGTTCAGCGTGGACAGCCGGTAGTCCTCGCGGGGGATAAGCCTGCCGGTTTCATCAGGACGGGCTTCATGGTAAACTCGTCATGCTCAAACAGCAGGTATTGTTCGGCGGCTCCGTAGTCGGCGTTTTTAGAGTTGATATGCTTTGAGTGTTGCCAACCGCGTCACCCTACTTTCTGTAAGACTTCATACTTGAGGGCGGCAAGGTCGGCTATGGCGGCGCGTACCTCGCCGGACAGCGCATTGTAGGGGTGCGCCGCACTCGTTCAGATACCGGGCAATCTGGTTGAGGTTGCCGCCGATCCTGCCGTACTCGGCTGTGAGTTTTCCGACAGCGGAAAGCAGCTCGTCATTGACCGCCGACACACGGATAATGGGGCGTATGGTCGCCCGCCGTATCGCCTGCCGGAGAAATTCGGACTGGCTGATACCATAGGGCGCAAGCCGCGCTGTGAAGTCGGCGTATTCTTCTTCGGACAGCCGGGTTTTCACAACGCGGCTGCGGTGGGGTGTGTTGTATCGCTTCGGCATGGGCTGTAAACCTCCTTTCACTTATCACAAAAATAGGCTGGTCTGTTAGGTATTTCCGGGGCAGTTCTCGCAAAAAAACGGCCTGCCGAACGGAAATATTTTTGCGGCGTAAGCCGCCATAGCAGGGTTTGGGGAAGGCACTCCCCAACAAGTTTCCCGCGAGGGGCAAAACCGCAGAATTGCGGATTTTGGCACCGTGGTAGAAACTTGCTCTCCGTGACTGCAAACTTTCTCTCACTTCCGTCCGCCACTTTTTGGAAAACTGCAACCACAAAAAGTTTGTTTCTCTTTTTCTGCTACTACTAATCCTGTAAAGGGCATTCCTGCCCGCTTTCGCTAAAAATGACACCGGACGCAGTGGTTTCTACCCGGTGTTGGAGAAATCCTTTCTCTTTGCCCTCTACTACGGGTAAATGCTCCAAATGCCAAACACCAGGGCAGAAAAATTCCCTCCTCGCTTACTACTACAACCGGCAGGGGGCAAAATGGCCGGGAGCGGAGCCGGACAACAAAAAAAGCAGTAAATCTTTTTCAAGACTTACTGCTTTCGCTAGCCGCGTCGGTGGCGGCTGGTATTCAGTTTTTATGACTTGTCCGGTGGTTCGTCAAGCCGGAACTTGAATTGACAGTCAATTAACCGCTGCTTTACATAGTCCTCCACCTCGGCGTTGACCTGCCCGTTCACTTTTGAGAAATAGCGGATATATCCGGCGTAGTGGAGCAGGACAGCGTTCACGGCTTCTGGGTCGCCCTCACGGGCTTTGAGGATTGTTTCATAGGGGAGAAGTCTACTCATACCGGCTCACCCCCATTTCTTCGCGTAGCCGCTGCAAGGCAAGCTGGATATGCCGCCCCGCTGTGCTGCGTGACCGGCCAATACACGCGCCGATCACGCGCTGCGGCTGGCGCAGAAAGTAATAGCGCAGGATTTCTTCCCGCGTCTGCTCCGGCAAAACAGAGATCGCGTCGGCAAGGGCGGCGTTGCAGAGCAGGACGGTCTGACCGCAGACGGTAAATGGGTATTCCTCGTCCGGCTCCGACGCGGCAAACTGGACAAACTTCTCGTTCATCAGATAGTCAAGGGAAACTTGCCGTTCCCATTGCCGTTTAAGCTTCAAAATCTTGTCCAAGGCGGCACAGCGGATAACAGTCTTGCAAAAGGCGTTGTACCTGCGCTGGATATATTCTTGATAGGCTATCTGGTCGGTCATGGAAATTCCCCTTTCTGAATAATAGTGCGGGGCGGTGGCACTTCTTGCTGTCGCCCCTTGATTGCCTACCAGCAAAGGCGGGCGGGGCTGTCAACGGCTGCGCATATGCGCCGTTCATCTTGACCGTTGACTGGCTCGGCTGGGTTTGCTATTTACCCGACAAACTTGAATTTATTTTAAGCTATCACGTTTTACCTTCTTAAGCCTTACTATCATTACCATAGGAATTTCTTTGTTGGTTTTAAAACATTCTTCATAAAATCCATCAATGACAAATCCAGCTCTAAAACAAAGGTTAAAAATATCTTGTATGGAACGATGATAATAAATCTGCTCTTTCGGTTGCCCTTCAATCGCTATATCATAGTAACTGTGCGGTGTCATATATTTTTCAGTCAACGTGACAAAACAAGGGTGTTGCGTTGCAAAGACAAAAATTCCGCTTTCCTGCAACAGTTCATAAACAGCCATAAGAAGTGGTTCAATATCCGTAATATCCATAATTGCCATATTAGAAACTGCTTTCGTAAAGGCTCGATTTCTTTTTAATTCTAATATACTTTTTCTATCGGTCGCATCCGCCACACAAAATTCAATTTGTTTTGCATATTGTGATTGCCGTCTTTTTAGCCAATTCTATCATTTTTTTGCTGTAATCAAAAGCGACAACCGAAGCGCCTCTTTGTGCAAGATACGAAGAATAATTTCCATTGCCACACGCAATATCCAAAATGTAATCCGCAGGATTAGGGAGATAAAGTTCCGTTACTTTGGGACGCACTACCTCTCTGTGAAATTCATTAGATTCGTCACCCATTGCATTATCCCAAAATTGTGCGTTCTCCTCCCAGATTTTTTTACTTTCCTCTGTTCCCATGTTCTCTCCCACTCCCCAAATTTGCTTTTTTGCTTCCATTAAATCTTCCTTACTATATTCCATTGTTACCCTCCATAACTTCTGATTGTTGCCGTCTTGACGATTATGTATCTTTACATTACCTTCTGAAACATATGGCGCACCTTGTCCAGGCGGCTGTTTGGACGGCGGGGCTGGATGACCGGCTGACCGACAGCGGCCTGATATCCTTTCAGCTCTGTAAGGCATACGCTCCGCCCGTTGGTGTAAAAGGCCAGATCAGTACGGTATGCCTGTATACAGCGGGCGGGAATCTCGCCAGTAAAGACAACTTCATCCTTTTTTACCTGGGCCGTTTCGATGGTGGCACAGTATTTCGAGTGCATCATGATAAGCCCTGGAAAGGTATTCCTGGGGCGCATAGAGGATGAAGGAGAGATAAGGTTCCAGCAGCTGCGTCCCCGATTCCTTCAATGCCTGTTCCAATACAATCGGGGCCAATGAGCGGAAGTCCGCCGGCGTGCTGACCGGACTGTAATAAAGCCCGTATTCAAAGCAAATCTTACAGTCCGTTACGTTCCAGCCGAACAAGCCCTGCTCCAGCCCGTAACGGATACCATCCCTGACAGCGTTTTGAAAACTCTGGTTCAAGTATCCCAGCGAAACCCGGCTCTCGTATTGTACACCGGAGCCAAGCGAGAGTGGTGTAACAGACAGTCCTATGGATGCCCAAAACGGGTTGGGCGGCACCTCGATATGGATGGTGTGGCTGGCTGCTTTGAGCGGCCGCTCCATATAAATGACGGAGGGTTCCTTTACCACTGTTTCAAGCTTGTATTTTTCCGACAGCAAAGCGGAAACAACCTCCAACTGCACCCGGCCCAAAAAAGAAAGAATGATCTCATGGGTGATGGAATCCACTTCGCAACGCAAAAGCGGGTCAGTATCCGCAAGTTGCGTAAGAGCGTCCAGCAGCCGTTCTCTTTGCGCTGCCGTTTTCGGCGCAATCGTCGTCCGCAGCATGGGGAGGGGGTCCTCGCGCCACCTTTTACGAGGGAGCCGGGTTTGGTCCCCTAATACATCGTTTAACCTCACGCTGTCGCTGGGAAGGATAACAATTTCACCCTGATAAGCGGTGTCTGTCCGAACAATTTCCCCTTTGGATGGAATACGCATCTCTGTGATTTTCAGCTTTTCTCTCCCGGCCAGGGCCACCGTATCCCGCAGGCGCAGCGTTCCGCTGTATAACCGTAGATAGACACGCCGCTGGCCGCAATCGGTGTACTCAACCTTGAAAAACGCTGCCGCATGGGGCGGCGCCCCCCTGTTCCCCAATCGGTTGGAACAGCCCTGTCACCGCATCCATCAACGGTTGAATGCCAAGGCCATTTTTGGCGCTGCCATGATAGACTGGGAACAGGGAGGCGTCTTGAACCCGCTGCTGTTCCTCCCGCGCAAGTTTTTCCCGGCTGATTGGTTCTCCTGCGATATACTTTTCCAATAATTCATCGTTATTTTCGATGACCGCATCCCATGCTTCTATGTCGGTATTTTCCTCCAGGACTATTTCCGGGGACAGCGACACCGTCTGCTTGATGATAATATCGGCGGAGAGCTTATCCCGAACAGACTGAACCACGCTCTGCAAATCAACGCCAGCCTGGTCGATCTTGTTGATAAAGATAACGGTGGGAATGTTCATTTTCCGCAGGGCATGGAACAGAATACGGGTCTGGGCCTGCACGCCATCTTTAGCGGAGATCACCAAGATGGCCCCATCTAAAACAGCCAAAGAGCGGTACACCTCCGCCAAAAAATCCATGTGGCCGGGCGTATCCACAATGTTAACTTTACATCTGTGCCACTGGAAGGAAGTGACTGCCGCTTGAATGGTAATCCCACGCTGCCGCTCCAAAAACATGGTGTCCGTCCTCGTTGTCCCTTTTTCGACGCTCCCCGGTTCTGAAATGGCTCCGCTGGCATATAGCAGGCTCTCCGTCAAGGTCGTCTTTCCAGCGTCTACATGGGCAAGAATTCCAATATTGATTATTTTCATGTGATTGTCCTCCCTTTACAGCCCCAAAGGGCATAAAAATCCCCAGCAGTAAAATACTTTTACCACTGGGGATTATAAGTTGCGGACATACACATATACAGCATACACCTGTTTGTGATTGCTGTTTTTGGGGATATGTCAAAATTGATAAGGCAAAAGTATTCTTAAATTGGGTACAAAAAACTAAGCCCCTACAAAAGGAGCTATCATAATCCTTTGTTCCCACTATTTGATTATAGTTTTATTTAAGAATACCTTGCCGCATATTTTTTACTCCTTTTCTGGATTAAATCATTGTATCACATCAGTTTTAGGAAAGCAAGTACCTAAAAGAAATTTTTCTTCCCCTTATATGTAACAATCATACCGGCTTCCTAGCGTTCAGAATGTTTTCTGCTGTCTGCTGTGGTGTTTGGTTGGAATTGTCCAACCAAAAGCCGATCCGTGGTGTTGTCTGCATTTTACTAAATACAAATTCAATGTATACAGAAATAAAGATATAAGGAGTGGGAGGGATTCCGCCGTAGTTGGCATTGTAGGAAAATCCAAAAGTTTAGATTTTCCCACAATGCTTATCTTTTGGTCTTTGGTTCGGAATAGTGTAGTGCTGGCGGTCTATCTCTTGTTTTCGGTTGCTTGCTTCCTTACCGTACATGAGCATTTGCTCCGGGATTATCATTTCCATATCCCTCCATAAGGTTATTAACTCCCCACGCTCCAAGACCGGCTCCTACGGCCATAACCAAAATCTGTAATACATTGACTGCCTAAACAAAAATCCATATTATTCCTTGGTCTCCTCGTTTTTCTTCCTTCTTTTCAATCTTGTAGTAAGAATTCGCCAAAAAATTCCTGTACTTCTTCCCTTCCTTTTCATGCTCCTTAAAGTAGCCAAAAACATGAATCAAATCTCCCTTTTGAAAATCTCTTGCTTTCTCCACCTTCTCACCATACGCTGAACAGTTGATGTATTCCTTACCCTTGCCATACTTTTTTTACAAGCGTGAGATTTGCGACCTCCACTTTTTCGCTATCTCTTTCAAAACTTGTAAAGCTTGGCTCATCGAGCAGATTGGCATTGATGTTAATCATTTCTTCCTTCATTTAGAAATTCTCCTTTTCTATAAGATACCGCCCGTTTTACAAGCGATATTTACTTGAAATAAAAAAAGCGACTGGAAGTGTTTCTTTCTAATCGCTCAGCTACTTAGTATTTCGTTTTTTTAGGTAGAGCTTCTATTTCTTATCATTGTTCCCTTTTTAGACAACAAAAAAAGCGATAGGAAAAAAGCTCTATCGCCATGGATATGATATTATTCAGTTCTTATTTACTAAGGATTTTCTTTTTCAAATAGCTTTTTCACCTTACTAATGTCATCACTGCACACTAATGAATAATTATCTACTACATAATAACAATCTCCTATAACTTCTTCATCAGTAATAAAATAATGACAATCGTTAATTGGTTCTAATATGAAAATTCTATCACCATAATGGTGTTTAGCTACCGTAGAATAAATGCATCCTTTCGCATAGTCTGATTTCATTGACCATAACATCATTTTCATCTCTAGCGAAACATTTACGCAATATATTATTTATTCTTCTGGTCTCATTCTTCAAGTCAACAATTTCAAACTTACATCGGGAAATCTGACATAGTGCAAAATACTTTAATTTGTCCTCACAATCTTTATAATATTGTTTCTGGCTATCATACAGCATATATATTCCCTTCTTCAATGGTATAATCTACTTTTTAAATTTACCATATATCTAAAATAATAAGCAATCTATATGTTGTTCTATGTCAATTTAAATTCGATTTATTTATAGATTCTCACTTTTATTTCTATAAGTTTTACTCCATGTTCCCTCCGGATACTGTTCCAGACACTGATCTAAAGCTTGGTAGTAATCAATCCAATAGCATTCAGCCGATGCCAATCTTTGAGCATCCTTTGCTGGGTGATCATTTTTCTTATCAACCTCTATTAAGACTTGTACAGAAACTTTTTGCCCTTCAGCCATTGCAGCTAAAATCTTAGGTACATGTTCTCCAACGATGATCTTCTTTATATGACAATTGGGTCCCTTAAATAATCTCGCATAGATAGAATAAGATCTACCTACATATACACATTCATCACCAACAAAGAATCCATATACTCCTCGAATCTCCGAATTCAAAATCTTATCCTCTATTGCGAAGTTGTGATCTAAAGCCCATTTTAAGTTCTTATTTCTATTTCCTCCCATATCTTTCGGCCTACCTTTATCGCATATTTTTTTCTCTTTCCTGCTTCTCCTCAAGCAACAGCCTATATACAGACTCTAGTTCATTTTCAAAAATTTCTATAATAGCAATATCATCTTCATCATGAGGATTAATATCATCAGCCTGAATTCCTTTTACTGTCCTATAGAGTGGCTGAGGTAAACCACTAATCCTGATTCGAGCAAGTTCTACTTTATCCACAAATTCTCCTCGTACTGATTTTTCCAATTCTAAAAGGAATACTTATTACGATGATATTGAAGATACTGTTTGTTTCCATCTGTCAATTCTATTTTCATATCCTCATATATATTTAAAAATCTTTTGTTAACATCATCGAGAAGCCCTGAAATCAGAATATTTCCCTCATTGTCAAAAGAGATATAGCCTCTATCAAACGCCTTATCATGATTAGGGCAAAACAAAAAACCATTATCAACATCTAATCGTTCATTTTTCATCACTATCTTTCCATGGCTTTATATGACTTGCAATAAGAAAGTTTTGCTCTGAAACTTTGCACAAGCAACAATGGTTATATCTATGTAACAATCGTTCTTTAAATATACCTTGGTTAATACGCATTTTTACAATCGCTTCTTTATCTAGACCTTTTAAATTAATACTTTCAATTTCAGCGATAGCCTTCTGGGCTTTGTCTTTATCAAATGCATGTCTTAGACTCTCTCCATCGATTTTCTTGTTAGTCCTACGTAACCAATCACAAAAACTCATAAAAATTTCGTTACTCCAAGATGAGAATTCCGGAATTTCATTTTTTTCCAATTTTTTTGAATAAGATATTTTTGTAAATTGTATTCTTTGAATTATCCTTAAAACCAAGTCTAATACAATAGTCTTCTATGGTTGGTTTTGCTATTACAGGAATAAGTTTACCAGGATAATATGTAATCAGGAGTCTATTCTTAAATAAACTATTTAGATTATTATTATGAATAGCATCATAGTCTTCTTTTTCATATCACTGATTAATTTCTTGATATCTTTTTTTATCGCATTAAAAGGCTTTTGCTAAAATCACTTCCAAAGTTCGCCTTATACGTTCTTGATAATTTTAAGGCCACTTTCATTAATATATATACCAAACACATCAGGTCGCGCGTTTCCCATTGATGCCATATCTTTTAACTCATATTGTAATCTATAACAAAAATCCTTCTTTATTACTCACAAGATATTCTTCCAATGAAATTCTATCTAATCTATCAATAGGAAAATCTTCAACAAATTTTTCTTATTTTTTTCAACATTCTCATGCAATCGCATAGCTTCATCATATTCTTGTTCGTTAAACTCTTGAATAAGTCTCAAGTTCAATTCATCACAACCTTTCTTTTATTATTTGGTTTTGTTCATAAATACTTACTGATTATGCAAAATATACTCACACAACAAAAACCAATAAAAACAATTTGTTCTTAATTGTTATACTCCACCCAGGATTTTTCTTCCCTAAGTTAGTGCAGAATCTGTCCTCTCATTCAATACTTCACACTGTAAAAAAAGTAATGCAAAAACAGTAAACAACGACTTTTCTATTAGATACTATCACTCTTTAAATACCATTCTTTTAAAGAACAAAATCCACTTTTTCAAAATTTTTGCTATATCTCTTCACCATAGCCTCTGGAAATAGTTCTTTTACATTCTAATTGAATATTGTAAATTCTCACCATTGAAATATTTTCATGAAAATTATTCCGGGATTTATTTTATCCCACAAGGATATTTTCATCCCTAAGAAAATGCTCTATCCCCACATACTGGATGCCATTATCATCTTTCCAAGGTTTTAAATAGTCTTTGACCACAACCATCTTTTTAAAAGAATCCGGTATTCTGAGGAGAGATGCGATTTCCTGCTTTTTCTTTTCCGGATCTGCAATGCTTAGTGCCGACTGAATGTAGTACCTGTCATTTCCCCTATTAAGCACAAAATCCACTTCTAACTGTTTCCGCACTTTTTTTCCCTCTTCCATAGTTGCAATCTCTACGACTCCGACGTCTACATCAAAGCCTCGCCGTATCAAATCGTTATAGAGAACATTCTCCATCAAATGCGTTTCCTCGATTTGTCTAAATCCAAGTCTGGCATTCCGTAACCCTAAGTCAGTGTAATAGTATTTGGATGGTGTCTTAATATATTTTTTTCCCTTCACATCATAACGCTTTGCCTTTTGAAGCAGATAGGAATCCTCAAAGTAACGCAAATATCTATCAATGGTATCCGGTGCAAGGGACATATTTCTTTCACTCTTAAAGGTATTGGACAGTTTACCGGGATTTGTCAATGAACCAATCCCGGATGCCAGGATATCAAGAAGTATCGCCAGTACCTCCTCATCGTTCTTGATCTTATTTCTCTCCATGATGTCCTTAATATAAGTTCTTTCAAATAGATCTCGAAGATATTTACTTTTTCGTTCATGCGTATCCATTTCCAAAGTCATCGGCATTCCGCCATAGGTGTAATACTCTTGCCAGGCCTCCCGCTTATCTCCTTCATAAGCATCATAAAACTCAGCAAAAGAGAGGGGGAACACTCTAATCTCATCCCCTCTATCTCTAAACTGTGTAAGCACATCTGACGAAAGCATCTTTGAGTTACTGTCGGTCACATAGACATCCGCATTTTTTATCTTCAAGAGTCCCAGAACCACATCTACAAAACTAATCTTAGCTTCCTGATTATCCACATTTGGATTCTTTACTTCGGAAACCAGCTCTATCTCATCGATAAATACATAAAAAACCTTTTTTGCATCTGTAATTTGACTTCTGATATATTCATCCAAATGAAGTGGATCGCGATATTTCATATTTCGCAAATCATCCAACTGTATCCCTATAATCTGTTCCTGAACAACTCCTTCGTCTAAGAGTTGCCGGCGAAACAAGTCAAAAAGAAGCACAGACTTGCCACTTCGTCTAAGACCGGTAATAATCTTAACTCTTCCGTTCTCTTTTAATCTCATTAACTCATTAACATATTGCTTTCTTGGCAGCATATCTATCTCCATGATTTTTTTGCAGAATGGAACATCATCTATATAAAAACAGATTATATTCTAAATCGAGCTTTAATCAAGATATTTGTATGATTTTATTGTTCCAATCTGCATTTTTTTCATCCAGAAAAATCACAAAACAATTGACCATTCAATGATATGTATTCCTGCTTTCTGTTTTTTGTTGCCCTGTCTCTTTGCTCATATAAGTAAACCGCGTCTTTTACGCAAATCCCCACTTAAAGAAAGCTAAATTCAGCGCAAATCCCCATTCGTAAAAGTGCATTTTTGACGCAAATCCCCATTCACTAAAGTGCATTTTTAACCCTAATCCCCATTTGCAAAATAAAAAAGCGACTGGAAGTGTTTCTTTCAATCGCTCACTAACTTAGTATTTCGTTTTTAGGTAGGGCTTCTATTCCTTATCATTTTTCCTCCTTTCTAGGTAATAAAAAAGGCGATAGGGTATTTCTATCGCCTTGTGAAGATATAAATATTATTTTTTCAGAGTAGGATTTATATTATGTAGTAAAATGTTTCTGAACTGTTCCTCTGCCCTTGGTATGTTGTTTTGCCTTGCAATGGAATTATACATTATTGATTTTTTCTCGTCTTGATCAATAGTTCCACAACCATTTTGATAAATGTCACTTAGAATATAAGAAGCTAGAGTGTCACCTAAATTAAAGTTTTCTTCAAGTAATTGAATCGCAAATTCTTCATTCTTTTCTACCACGATTCCAAATAGGTAACATATAGCCATATAGTCTTTTGCAATAGATATGCCTGCATCTGCTGACATTTTTATGTATTCAGTTGCTTTTAGAACATTTCGAGTAATTTGAGGTTCACCAAATAAATACAAATAACCTGCTTGAAACATTGCTTCCACATGCTGTTTTTCTGCGGCTTCACAAAAATAGCATAGTGACTTTCTTAAATTATACTGCTCATTCGAGGTTAACTGTTCCAGTCCTTTACGATACTCTTCTTCCCCATCCATTTTAAAAAAATATTTTTCCATAATGCATCTCCTTGCTATTAACTATTTATTATATTTATTTCCAATTATTATAGGCGAAAAAATCACTATATCTCCACCTAATTTTTGCTTTTCCCTTTTCGTTTAATATAGCTCTCCACATCAAAACTATTTTTCCTTATCATAGTCCTTCAATAGTCTATAGTTCTTATGCTTAGTTACATCATATTTATCGGAGAAAAAAGGTCTGACTCCTCTAAGCTAAAGATTTATTCTGCCCAATTCTCAATTCTCAGAGCACTCACTCCGGAAAATTCTTTCACGTTATTCGTTACAACTGTATATCCAAGAGACTGCGCATGACCTGCAATCATCATATCGAGAGAGCCTATAGCTGTTCCTTTCTTCTCCAAATCTGCTCTAATCTTCCCATAACAATCAGCCGCCTCCACGTCAAAACCCATAATCTCCATATTCGCTAGAAACATGGAGAGTGCCAATCTGTTCTTCTCCACAGCTGCACTCTTTTCTACACCATGCACCAACTCGGCATATGTGACCGATGATATACACACATCCTCAGGATGAATAGTCTGTATTTTTCGAAATACCTTTTCCGGCTTATGCTTTATTACATAAATGCAAATGTTGGTGTCAAGCATATACCTCATAGCTCGTCACGCTTCTGTACTATATCTGTTGTTCTTCCGTCCGCCATGAAATCATCTGAGAACATATCTATTGCTTTCATAAATATTAGAGCAAAGGTCTGCAGAAATCTTACCCTGATCACTCAGTTCCTGGGAAACTGTTCCTATCCCTCTGATCCCATTGGTCCGAGAAGTTCAACAATATTTCCCTTTCCCTCAAGATCTTCCATAACCTTCTTCATCAAAGCAGCACCTGTAGATTCATTATCTGCTCCAACAAATGTATCTGCAGCATTCTGATCACTGATTCTCTGGTTTAATATAACAACTTTTACACCGGCCTTCTCCGCATCCTTTACCGCTTTCACGATACCGTCTGTGGATACCGGCTCGATAATGATTCCGTCTACGCCGAGTGTTACTGCCTGTTCAATCTGGCTCACCTGTGTTGCTACATCATTCTTTCCATCATAGATTTTGAAGGAATCTCCTGTGTAGCCAAGCTCTTCCGCTTCTTTTTGTACGGAAGAGGATAAAGTCTTTACAAACTCATTGGTCATATGAGACATAAAGAATGCCATAGTCTTCTTTTCCTCATTTTTCGCTCCGCTAAACTGTTCTGCCTTAGCATCCTTTACAACATCAGAAACTTCAAATTTGTCTATTCCATTAAATTATGATTTGTTATTGTTCACTAAATTAGAATTTTATCTCTACCGTGGATTCAGATATGTAATCGGATTCTGTGCCGACTGGTTTAACTTCAGTCCGGCTATCGACTTCCCAATGTAGAATGATTCATTCTCATCAAGCGGAAGCCCCTGTTCATATCCTTCATCCACGAAGAATAATCTATTTTCAGTTTTCGGTGTCAGAACGATATCCTGTCTTGGAAGTCTGTCCTTTGCCTCTTTACATACAAACCACTCTGATGGCTTATATACGGCCACAATCAAAGAATTGTAAACACCGAAAACATACTCAACTGTTTTAACCTTTTCCTTTGATGCTCTCCAAACACCACGAACAGCATCATATAATACCTTCTCATCCATACCTCTCTGATAGAGTCTGTTTATTTTGATGACAAGAATTTTGTGCCTGATGTCTTTTTCTTCAAGCGGGGCGGCACCGTTTATTCTTTCATACTCATCAACTGATAAAGCCTCTGCCGAATGATGTCCGGCAACAATATTTGTAAGTCCCGCATCACTAACATAGTTGAATGCATTAATCAGTGATGCCTCTGCAGCAAACGCCTCTTCTTCAGTTAAGTTTGAATTTATAATTATCTTTTCTACTTCAAGTCCGGCATCCTTGATATCTGTGATAGTCTTCAGTTTCAACTTCTCACTATCTGGACTACCCAGGCTTTCTTTTTCATGCTCAAACACTCTGTTTTTCGTGCCTTTTCCAATATAGAAGATTTGCTTTGTGCGTGGATCATGAGTCCGTACACATAATAATCTCCAAGTGAAAGGAGGCTCTTCTCTGAAAATCTATCCGTAGAACTCACCACCTATTCGTTGCTTGTTTTTATCTGCTCTCCATCCGGGAAGATAAATGACTGCTCAAAGGTTACACCCATGACATGAGCTATCAGCTTTAACTCCTCAAGAGTCACAGTACCTTATATATCTTACCGCAGCCTTTAAATCCGTAACTCCTGCCGGAGCACCTGCATCCCTTCCTCTGCATCCGGCATGTACATATGCAAACCCTGCATCTGTATAGTCCTTAACACTGCTATATTCAGAAAGAGCTTCCTGTGCGGAATACCCCGGTGTATTTATAGGCATTACGACAGGTGCTGTATCTGCACTATAATCTCCAATCTTTGAGGATGTATTGATTTCACATGTATATGTTCCGTCATCATTTTTCAGCTGTAAAATAATCTCCCGGAACAAAGATTGCAAGATTCTCATAATTTTCGTCCGCAGGATCTTCACAATATGGCACGCCTATCTGATAGTATACATTGTCGTCTGCATTATAGTTCCAGTTTTCCTTACTTATCTTTAAAAAGTCCGGTGGTTGCACCGGTGCCGTCTTCTTTCTTTTGTCTCTCTTTCAGATACTTCCGTAGTGCCTTTCTCAGCTTTCTTACTTTTTACATGCTATTAATGTTGCAATTGCTATAATAGCAATTATTAAATTAGCTCAATTTTCTTCATTATATACCCCTCGTGTAAAAAAAGGTTTTTAGTTGTTCAATTTTAACTGATTCTCAAATATCTTGCAGCACTTTATTATCCCTTGATTTATACAACATAATACATGTTTGTGCATTATTTATCTTCTATTACTATACCTATATCCATATTTATAAGTTCACCTATATGTTTTGAAGCTTCATTTGTAATAAGCCCTTTTTAAGAATCCTATACTTACTGTAATATCCGAGTTCACACATATATCCGACTCCCCTGTATCACCGTTCATTCCTGAGTTTATATCGGCACTTACCACACTTGCATTCGAAGCATTTATAGCCTTTATAAGAGAATATACCGGTTCTTTTACCTCACCGCTGAAGCCTGTGCCATATATACAATCCAGAATATAATCATATGAATTAAATTTTTCAAGCAAAGCACTGTAGTCCATGCTTTCATCCAAAACATTATACTTTATACCGTTTTGCTTACAAATATCGAAATAATACTGTCCGTCCTCCGAGAACTTATCCTTTATCAAAAGAATCTCTACATCTATTTCTTCCGTATTTAACAGATCTGCAACCACATATCCGTCACCTGCATTATTTCCGCTTCCGGCAACTACAAGTACTTTATCACCTATATTCCAGTCACCTACATAGAATATTGCCTCACCTGCCCTGTACATTAACTCCTTACTGTCTACAAAATTTGCAATTGTATAGCTGTCGGCATCTCTCATCTCTTTTACAGACAACACCTTTTTTTGTTCAAATGAATCAAAGAATTTTTTTACAAGTTTTCTGTAATCACTTTCCTTTATTTCCATACCCCTGGCACCCATCAATTCAAATTCTACACCCATTTCCACAACTCTGGTGTCAAGAGTTTCAAAACCGTTCTTTCTGTAGAAATCCAGTCTTTTCTTTCTCTGTTTAAAATTATCGCTTTCTTCTTCAACCGGTTCTATTGCCAGCGAAAGCCTCGGATGCATCTTCTTGTACTCACGCAGTATTTTACTTCCGTATCCGCTCTGCCTTAATGAATTTTCTATAGCAAAATAGAAAATATATGAAAGCTCATCTCCCACCAATGTATGTATAAATCGAGCCATTTGTCATCATCATAAATTGACAAAAACTCCACACCTCTGTCATTTCCGACCAATACCATGATATAAAAAGGTATTCTCTCTTCAAAAGGGAAGGCATCAAAATAAAGTTGTTTTATTTCTTCCAGATTTTTTGTATTCTCATCTATTATCTCAAATCTTATCATTATTCTCCTATCCGAAAACATGGCTTTTATTCTCCACCATATTTTTTCAATATTTCTAAACAATTTTTTTCATTTTTTTGCTGAAGTGTAAATGTTAGTTCAACTTAAAAAAGTAAAAATTATGTAAGTTGCATTTTGTCTTACAGAATAAAAGAAATATAACATTTATTCTACTAAAAAGGAGCAATAACTGTTACAGAATAAATGTTATAGGGGACTATTTGGGCGTATAGGTGTCATTTTTTGACATGACAAATAAGTCTGTCTTTGACAGTTTTGAAAGTAAATGGTAAATAACCTGTCCCAAATACATTTATGATGATCCCTACATTACATATATCTTCCAAAAGACGATATGTTAAATCGTATCCGTCGTATATTCCATAACTCGCAATATTTAAACAATTTACAAAAATCCGAAAAGAACTGGCTTGATGTCACCATTGACGATGCTATAGGTAAAATTCTAAAATGTCTTCAAAAAAATCAGATTAACTTATGAGAGAGACTGCAATCTTGCAGTCCCTCTCTCTATTTAGTTGTGCTGTCAAAGCTTCAACTTTATATTTGATTTTTAGTACAACTTCGCCCCTGCCGGAATATGGTTATCTACCATCAGCAAGTGCAATTCTTCCTCATCGCTGTCCTTCTTCTGATTAATGGCAGAAAGCAGCATACCGCAGGACTCTACGCCCATCATTGCTCTTGGGGGAAGGTTGGTGATCGCAATCAAGGTCTTTCCAATCAACTCTTCCGGCTCGTAGTATGCATGAATTCCGGAAAGGATCGTTCTGTTGCTTCCGCTTCCGTCATCCAAGGTAAACTGTAAAAGCTTCTTACTCTTTGGAACGGCAAAAGCAATCCTTTACCTTTACCGCACGGAATTCGGACTTGCTGAAAGTTTCAAAGTCAACCTGTTCTTCGAAGAGAGGTTCAATCTTCACGTTTGAAAAATCAATCTTTTCCGAAACGGTCGCAACTTGGTCGCAAATTCCGTTTTCAGTACCCTTAGATGCCCTATTTCCCTCATCCTTCTTCTCTAAGGACTTCATCGTGGGGAAAACAAAAACTTAGGCAGTCTAAATCGTTATAAGTGATTATATCTATATTTTCAAACAATCGATTTATGTCTCTGATTTTATAATTCTACGCTTATCTACATAAGTAGTCGCAAATCAGTCGCATACTGGTCACAAGACATATTATATTAAACTATTAATTGTTCTTTACTATGTTTTACCCCGGCTTCGCACATTCTAGTGGTAAAAGTATGTCTCAAAGAATGGTTACTAAACTTCGGAAGAATGATTGCATCTTTCTGATTGATCTTATCAAGTATCTCAAAATTGCAAACTCTTATAATTCTCCTAAGTGCTCTTTTCCTTTTAGAAGTATTAACCTATCAATATATTCTCTAGTTAAAATTGAATTGTCTATTTCTATCCTCTTTTTACAATGTAAAAGCCACAGAAAACTGAATAGTTTAAAGATCCATAATTTCGGTTGCAGGTTTTAGGGTTTGTAATCCTTTTCCCACTATCATCTACATTTGTAACTCTTGAATGTCCTCTTTTGTGTGACCAATACCCATTAGTATTAAGTACATAGCAATGGTAATCCCTATTTGGCGCAATGACTAACACAACTTTATACTCTCCTGAACCTGGACGTTCACTTGAGCTTGATCTTCTAATATAGCGTCCTCCAGCTAAACGAGAACCATCACGCACAACAGCACTAAAGATACTTGTTCAGATAACGACTCAAAAGTTCGTCCTGATAGTTGACCAGGCTGTAATTTTCCTACAAAATTTTGAATTAAGTCCATTGAATAGGCATAACAATTAGCTTTCTTTATACGATTGCTATTATTCCACCAACTTGGATTATATACTGGTGCTCCTAATCTAAAAGGCACTATATCATCTATGTCTAATTCATCTAGTTCTGGTTCGGATACCGTAATATCTTCAGGATTGACAATCATCTTTTGTAGGTCTAGTGGCTCATAATTAATGCAATCTTGTTCATCCGGAGATAAAGAATTATACCATTCTAACCACTCTAATGTGTCTTCTGATAGTTCTTTTTTTGTTCAATAGCAACACCCTGATAATACAACGTATCATTCTCTAAGGCATAAGTATTAAATCCAACATTCAATGATAATAAACATATACTTAAGACCAGAGACATTATTTTAAAAATATTTTTTTCATCTTGCATTCCTCCTTGCTTAATAAAAAAATCTTCAAGTATATATTTTTCTATTCTTTTTATATTGTATATTGCCAGTATAAAAATAGCGAAAAAAATACTTGATTATAACAACATTCAATACTAAACAAAATAATAATCTCCATTCTTGTACCTCATAGGATTTATCTTTTTTTAATAAAAATTGTATTCCTTTTCCTTTCTTTAGATTTTTTTATCGCTACAGGTATTTGCAAAAATACTAAAATCAAATTAATATTTTTTTGCTTATATGCCTATAGTAAATTATCCATTCACTATTTACAATAGATTGATAAAGATATTGTTTATGTAGACGATAGTAATGGAAAAAAATGATTCCTGTAGAAATTACAGAAACCATATATTATAATAGTAACTCTGGTATGGTTCCTAAGAGTTTTTTTCTCCATTGGCAAAAATTGGAGAAACAAGAAGCTACACAGTTAAAAGTATCAAATGAGATGATGGGTATTCTAGGTACCGTTGGTACAGGTTTAAGTTTTGTCGCTAAAAAAAGCAGCAGCTCAAGTTGTATCAAAAGCCATTGCCGCAAAGTTAGGAGCTGGTTTTATTCCTGGATTAAATTTTGTAACATGGGCATTAGGCGTTGCCGCCTTAGCTAATGCTATATCAGGTAAATCTGGAATAGAAATAACAGTTGGATTAAAATACACAGAAACATATCTACACAAAGAAGGTTATTCTGTAAATGGCTGGAGCCCAACAAGTCTTTCTGTAAGAAGATACTAATTTTTAAAAAAAGGATGTTCATGTATGAATAGTAAATTCAATATAAGTCTAGCAATACTTCAAATAATTGCTGGTATTCTTGGCTCTGTAGTTTTTCTTTAAAAAGTATACTAAACCCTGGAGAACTAACAATAACTATGACCATTCTATCATTCTTTTTGGATGGTTTTTGGGTTGCTTCTTGGATTTAAAGGGCTATATAAAATTAAAAAGCGTTAAATCGAGTAGGAGAAGGGCATATCTGCCCTTCGACCTCTCACACCACCGTGCATACGTTCGGTACACGGTGGTTTTTTAGTTTTCCCTTAATTGCACGGCAAGTTTGCGATAGTATTTTCGGTTATGTGTGCAATCCTCTAGCAAGCGGATGCCTCTACATATCCTCTCTCCTTTTTATTTTTTTACACAATTTTAGGTATAAAAAAAGACGATAGAACTTTCTATCGCCTTCTTCATATAAATTCACTTCTCTTTTCTTAAAAAGATCGTATTCTCTGATTTAGCACTTCCAGGAAAGCAATCATTGTTGCACCTATCATAGGTAATCCATAGGGACTGAGGATAAAAGCCAACAATTAATGCCTCCAATGCAACTCTTCCGTCCTGAAAGAATAGAAAAGAACCTATTGCTACAAAAATGCAAAGAATCATCAATAAATACAAGATAGCCATTCCTATACTTAGCAAAAATGTTAGAAAAGCAGTGCTAACCGATAATAGAAGACTAATAGGAAACAAGACAAGCTTAAATAGTATTCTCATAGGCAAGCTCTTTTCTTTAATTAACTATCTATTCATCTACATTCGATTACTAAGTTTATAATAGCACACGGGATGAAATTGCAAATCATCAATTCTTTTTTTATAAAAATGGCGGATGAAGTTAACTTCATCCGCCATAAGGCATCAATCTCTTTGTCTTCAAAAATAGTTCAACAATAAACAAAATACTAATATAACTTCGCTCCTGCAGGAAATATGATTATCTACCATCAAGAGGTGCAACTCTTCCTCATCACTATCCTTCTTCTGGTTAATGGCGGAAAGTAGCATACCGCAGGACTCTACTCCCATCATTGCTCTTGGGGAAGATTTGTGATAGCAATCAAGGTCTTTCCAATCAGCTCTTCCGGCTCGTAATATGCGTGAATTCCGGAAAGAATCGTTCTGTCGCTACCGGTTCCGTCATCCAAAGTAAACTGTAAGAGCTTCTTGGACTTTGCTACCGGAACACAATCCTTTACCTTTACTGCACGGAAGTCGGACTTGCTGAAAGTTTCAAAGTCAACCTGTTCTTCGAAGAGAGGTTCAATCTTCACGTTTGAAAAAAATCAATCTTTTCCGGAACGGTCGCAACTTGGTCGCAAATTCTGTTTCCATTACCCTTAGATGCCCTATTTCCCTCATCCTTCTTGTCCAAGGACTTCATTGTGGGGAAGAGCAGTACATCACGGATGGAAGCCGCATCGGTAAGAAGCATGACCAGACGGTCAATGCCGTAGCCGATTCCTCCTGTTGGAGGCATTCCGATCTCCATAGCATGCAGGAAGTCTTCGTCGGTGTGGTTCGCCTCTTCATCTCCTGCATCCGCCAAAGCATCCTGCGCCTTAAAACGCTCTCTCTGATCGATAGGATCGTTTAGCTCGGAATAAGCATTTGCCATCTCTCTACCATAGATAAAGAGCTCAAAACGCTCTACCTTGGAAGGATCGGAAGGCTTCTTCTTGGTAAGGGGAGAAATCTCCACCGGATGATCCATAATAAAGGTTGGCTGTACCAGCTTCTCCTCACAGTATTCCTCGAAGAAGAGGTTTTCAATATCTCCGATGCCATGGTGCTCTTCGTAGGCAATCTCTTTTTCCTTCGCCAAAGCTCTAGCCTCTTCCAAGGTCTTAATCTGATCAAAGTCAATGCCTGCATATTCCTTGATAGCTTCGGTCATGGTCAAGCGACGGAAAGGACTCTCCAAATCAATGGGAGTTCCCTGGTAGCTGATGTGCAGAGTGCCGCAAACCTTTTCTGCAAGGTAACGGAACATGGACTCGGTCAGCTCCATCATTCCCTCATAGTCTGTATAAGCCTGATACAGCTCCATTAAGGTAAATTCCGGATTATGTCTGGTGTCGATTCCCTCATTACGGAACACTCTTCCAATCTCATAAACTCTTTCCATGCCCCCGATAATCAGACGCTTTAAGTAAAGCTCCAAGGAAATACGAAGCTTTACATCTTCATTTAAGGCATTGTAATGGGTTTCGAAGGGACGAGCTGCTGCACCGCCGGCATTTTCCACCAGCATAGGAGTCTCTACTTCTATAAAATCTCTTCCTGCAAGGAAATTACGGATTTCCCGAAGAATCTGAGAACGCTTCATGAAAACGGTACGACTGTCCTCATTCATAATCAGATCCCACATAGCGCTGACGATAACGGGTGTCGGTATCAGTTAAACCGTGAAACTTCTCAGGAAGTGGGTACAGGGACTTGGAAAGCAGGGTAATCTTCTCTCCGTGAACGGAAATCTCTCCCATCTGGGTTTCAAAAACATAACCTCTAACTTCCACAATATCGCCAAGATCCAGCTTTTTAAACTTCTTGTATTCCTCTTCCCGAGGCTTTCCCGGCTTACATAAACCTGGATTCTGCCGTCTCTATCCTGCAAATGCATAAAAGCTGGCCTTACCCATGACACGCTTGGATAAAATACGTCCTGCAATCACGACCTGCTGATTCTCTAAGCTCTTGAAATTCTCTTTGATTTCAGTAGAATGATGGGTCTGTTCCGCTTTGGTAATTTCAAACGGATCTTCCTTAGCTGCCTGATACTCTGCCAACTTATCATATCTGGCCTTCAAAATGTGGTTCATGTCCACCGGTGCATTTCCCTTTTGCTTTTCCTGCTCTCCCATCCTTCTATCCTTTCTTAGCGCCAAATCTAACTTATTTTTTTCCAAATAACCTTTGATTTTATCGAATCTTCTCTTCCTTAAATCCCGTCCTGATATGTGTAGAACAGTCTTCTACTGAAAAGAATAATACTCCTATGAAAAATTTCTCTTTATAAGAACATCATTTATTCGTCGTTTGCTCTCTCTACGGAAAGTACCTTGTACTCTAAAATTCCTGCCTGAGTTTCTACCGTAACTTCATCTCCCACTCTGTGGTTCAGTAAGGCCATACCTACGGGAGATTCGTTGGAAATCTTTCCCTGCATGGAGTTCGCTTCTGTGGAACCTACAATCATATATTCCACTTCTTCGTCAAATTCCTTATCAAACAACTTTACCTTACATCCGATATTGATGGTGCCTTCTTCCGCATCATCCACTACTTCCGCATTCTTTAACAAGAGCTCGATAGCAACAATTCTTTCTTCAATTTCTCTCTGCTCATCCTTTGCAGCATCATACTCTGCATTCTCAGACAAATCTCCCTGTTCCCGAGCTTCCTTTATTTTTTTCTGCAATTTCTTGTCTTTTATTTACCTTCAAATTATGAAGTTCATTCTCTAACTTATTCAATCCTGCCCTGGTAAGGAGGTTTTTCTTTTCTTCAGCCACCTGCTATCCTGCCCTTTCTCTAAAACTGCAAGGACGGCTTCTGGAAGACCCGAAGCCGTTTCATCAATGATTCGATGTAGTATTCTAGCAATGGAAGCTTGAGAAGTCAATGTTTTTCCTTGTTTCTTGCAGGGATTTTTCCAGCTTTTTTATTCCTTCTTTCATCCTTTTTTTCTTCCATTGCCATTTTAAAAAAATCTTTTTTTATTTTTTTGAAAAAATACTAAGCTTTCTCCACTTAAAAGGAAGCGCAAAAAACCGCAGCTTCCGCCCTTCCTTTTTACCATAGCAAAACATAAATACTACATAAGATATGGAGTATCCATTTCCTAAATCTAAGGCTCTATTTTTATCTTCTTTCTTATACGCGATTCTGATGCATCATAGTAAGGAGGATTATAATAAGCTCTTGAACAGTTCCTGAATATCCTCCAGCTTAGGATCTCTTGGATTTCCGGGTCTGCAGGCATCGTCCATAGCAGACTGGGATAAGAAATCCACGTCCTCAGGTTTTACAATGTTCTTCAAATCTTTAGGAATACCTACATCCTCAGCCAGCTTCTTTACCGCATCAATAGCAGCCTTCTGGTATTCTTCCTTACTCATATTTTCTGTTCCGGAAACTCCCATAGCCTTTGCCACCGCTCTAAGCTTTTCTCCTACTGCATCCTTATTGTATTCCATAACAGTAGGAAGAATGATGGCATTTGCTACACCATGAGGAGTATCATATAGTGCTCCCAGGCCGTGAGCCATAGAGTGTACAATACCCAATCCGCAGTTGGAGAATCCCATTCCGGTAAGATACTGTCCTAAGGCCATCCCCTCTCTTCCTTCAGGGGTATTTTCCACTGCCCCCCGAAGGGACTGTGCAATCAGCTCAATAGCCTTTAAGTTAAACATATCGGTAATGGTATTTGCCCCCTTAGTGGTATAGCCTTCAATAGCGTGGGTCAGCGCATCCATTCCGGTGGATGCGGTAAGTCCCTTTGGCATGCTGGACATCATATCCGGATGCACGAAAGCCACCACAGGAATATCATGGGGATCACGCAGACAAACTTTCTCTTCTTTTTCCACGTCGGTAATAACGTAGTTAATGGTTACCTCTGCTGCAGTTCCTGCTGTTGTGGGAATAGCAAAAATAGGTACTGAAGGCTTTGTTGTTGCAGACAGTCCCTCTAGGCTTCTTACATCCTCAAAGGCAGGGTTGGTAATGATAATGCCGATAGCCTTGGAGGTATCCATGGAAGATCCTCCACCGATAGCAATGATATAGTCTGCACCGGATTTCTTAAAGGCAGCTACGCCGCCCTGTACATTTTTCAATGGTAGGATTTGCTTTGATCTCGGAATAGATTTCATGGGGAAGCCCTTCCTTATCCAGTAAATCTGTCACCTTCTTGGTCACATTAAACTTAATCAAATCCGGATCGGAGCAAATGAAGGCCTTCTTAAAAGCCGCGACGCTTTTGCTTCCTCTGTGACACTTAAGATTGCTCCCTTTCCATGATAGGATACTTCATTCAGTACAACTTTGTTTGCCATATTATCCTCCTAATGAAATAAATAAACTCTCTTTGCTCTTCATTGTTTTTATCTTTTTGCTTTTATCTTTCGACTTTATCTGTTTATCTCTTTTACACGACTCCCTTTTTGCAACATAATATTGCCGTAGAGAGCCTTTTCCGATGTCGCAATAATCAAATAGCAGGTCTTTGCCTCTTCATAAAAAAAGCAAAACGCTCAATACTGCCAATGGCTTTTTCTCTGGAATCATACTTTGTCACAATAGTCTTAAACTCATCCCAGATAGGGGTAGCCACCTGATCTCCCGGTACCTTTTCCATGATTTTCACAGGGGCTTTCTGTGTAAGTATCCAAGGGAAAAGAGCTGTAAAATCCCATCCAGAATTTCACAAACTCCATGACCGTCCATGCGAATCACATGGGCGTTTGCGCCTACGGAATGGGAGGAAAATTCCCATCCGCAATCAGGACTCTATCTGAATGTCCCATCTCACATAAACGCTTTAAAAGTTCCGGGGAAAAGAATTGCAGGAATTCCTTTTAACATCTTTTTCCTCCTCGTATTTTTTTTATAGGGGCTGTAAAAAAATCAAAATAAGAAATATATTTTCGGCAATATAGGGGCTAAATGAGGGGTAGTCTGAGCCCGTCGGTACTTACGAAAAAAACAAGAGAATCGAAATTTTTTTCACTTAGTATCCGCTACGTGGCGAAGCTGGCGAAAAGCGTGCCCCAAAAATTGAACCTATATTGCTAAAAACTATTTTGATTTTTTTACAGCCCTTCACTGCAGATTTCTATCTTGAAAATCCGCCCTATTCCATTGTTAAAGAATGTACTATTTACCTTTGCTTTTGAATTACTCGTAAAGACATGGAGCAATCTTCTCATCTTCCATATTGTCCTTGTTGTACCAAAAGAGCACCGGTATCCACATCGGATACGCTTTCTCCATTTGCTGCCTTTACAGCAAGCTCTACAACCTTATAGCCAATCTGTACAGGATCGCTGAGTTACAGAACCTGCAAACAAGCCGTCTCTGATAGCCTGTAACTGCTTGCTTCCTGCATCAAATCCTACTGCAACAACCTTGCCTTCTCCAATCTTATCCAAACCTTCATTTGCAGTAATGATAGCGTTTGCCGCAAACTCATTGGAGCCGTAGATAGCGATAAGGTCGGACTTCTCTAAGATAGCGGAAGCAACTGCAGCACCGTCAGCATCCTTAACTTCTGCAGGGATACCTACATCAATGATAACCTTTGCACCGGACTTTTCCTTCTTTAAGCTGTCGTGTCCTTCTACAGAAACCTTATCAGCGCCAATAAGTTCTGTCATAGCCTCTACAAATCCCTTGGTTCTTTCTACGATGGACTGAGAGTTGGATTCCTGAGCAACTACACCGATTCTTACAGTCTCAGATGCACCGTCAATCTTATCCTTGATTAAAGCATAAGTCTCTTTTTGCAGCAAGCTTTCCTGCCTCATAGTTGTTGGTGGAAGCATTTGCCTTGATAGCACCTTCCGGAGCATCAGGTACACCGGAGTCAAATCCGATAATGGGAATGCCCTTGTCCATAGCGTTCTGGATAGATCCTATAGCAGCCTGAGTGTCTAATGCAGCAAGACAGATTGCTGCCGGTTTCTGAGCGATAGCAGCATCCAGGTACTCAACCTGCTGTGCAATAGCAGACTCATTGTCCGGTCCCTGGAAGGAAACTTCTACACCAAAGTCCTTTCCCGCTTGCTTTGCCCCCTTTTCTACTGCCTTCCAGAACTGGTGCTGGAAGCCCTTGGCAATGACGTTGATCTTCTTAGCTTCTCCGTCCGTCTTGGTTTCAACGCTTTCAGCATTTTGCTCTGCTGCAGAGCTTCCTGCTGCTGCAGTAGTGCCCTCGGACTTTGCGGAAGAACCTCCACATGCTGCCAGAGACAGGGGCCATCATACCCGCCAGTGCAACCGCCATAATTCTTTTTTTCATCTTTCTTTCCTCCTTATACCTTTCTTTTTCTGTTTAAGATATCCATATACACAGCGAATACTAAGATGATTCCTGTGATAAAGAGCTGATAGTGAGACTGTACTCCGATATATGGGAAACCGATTTTCAGTACCGTCATAATGAACACACCGATGATGGTTCCTAAGATGGAACCCACGCCTCCGGAAAGGGATGTTCCGCCGATGACAACTCCGGCAATGGCATCCAATTCAAAAGCCGTTTCCGGTATTGGGCTGTGCTGTAGAGAATACTGCCACATAAGCAATTCCTGCCAATGCTGCAAAGAAGCCGGAAAATACATAGGCCAAAGTTTCATATTTTTTTACGTTGATACCGGAAAGTCTGGTAGCTTCCTTGTTAGAACCAATGGATAAAATATATCTTCCGGTTCTTGTCTTGTTTAAGACTACTGCCATAACGGCCGCACAGAAAGCCAAAAGTAAAAATCCTGTAGGGAAATTCTTTGGTAAAAGACCTCCATCCTTAGTCACCATAAAAATCTCTCTAAACCAAGCGCCCTCCGCAGAACCTTGAGGGAAGGAGATGGTCTTTGTCTTGGAAACGATGGAGCCCAATCCTCTGGATACCATCATGGTTCCCAGGGTTGCGATAAAAGCCGGAAGCTCCAAACGGGAAACCAAAATGCCGTTAATCAGTCCGAACAAAGAACCGCAAAGCAGAATCACCAATAATACCAATGGCATGGGCAAACCGTTTTCCATGAGTGTTCCGCCTATTAGGGCACAACAGATGGCTACCGTTCCGATAGATAAGTCAATTCCTCCTGTGGAAATAACAAAGGTAACACCAATCGCCATGAATGCTACATAGTAGGCAGACTTGGAAATGTTGGTAAAGGTGGTTCCCTGTAAAAAAATTTGTCTGTAAGTAGCAGAAAACCACACATATAATGACTAGGGGCAGCTACTACCACTGCCTGCTGGTTTTGAAAAATAACTTTTTTTAATCTTCACCTTTATTCCCCCTGTCTATTCGTAGCACAAGTCATAATGGCTTCCTGGTTGACTTCTGCAATATCCAGACAACCTGTCACCCTGCCTTCGCACATAACGATGATTCTGTCGCTCATTCTTAAAATCTCAGGCAGCTCCGAAGAGATCGTGATAATGGACTTTCCTTCGAAACCAATCTTTCCATCAGCTCATAGATTTCGCTCTTGGCTCCCACATCAATTCCTCTTGTAGGCTCATCAAAGATTAAAATCTCCGAATCCTTTAACAGCCACTTGGCAATAACCACCTTTTGCTGATTTCCGCCGGATAATTTTTTGATGATTTGGCTAACACTCGGCGTCTTAGTTCTCAATTCTTCCACGTACTTTTCGCTTCGTTCCTTACACTTCTTTTCATCAATGAAGAAGCCCTTTTGGAACTTTTCCAGAGAGGCCAGACAGGTATTTTCCTCAACGGTCTTATCAACCAACAGTCCGTATCTCTTTCTATCCTCGGATAGATAGCCAATTCCTGCCTTAACCGCATCCTCGGTGGATTGAATATCCACTTCCTTCCCGTGAATGAAAATCTTTCCGGAATCCCGCTTGTCCGCTCCAAAGAGCAGTCTTGCCACTTCCGTTCTTCCTGCTCCCATCAAGCCGGAAAAGCCTAAGATTTCTCCCTTCCTAAGTTCAAAAGAGACGTCCTTTACTGCCTTACCCCGGCTTAAATGCTCACATTTTAGGACTACTTCCGCCCCTTCCTTCACCGCCGACTCAGTCTTTGGATCCATGAAAACGGTTCTTCCCACCATCATTTTGATGATATCGTCCTTAGTGCATTCCTTGGTCACCAAAGTTCCCACATACTCCCCGTCTCGCATAACCGTTACTTTATCGGAAATGACATTGATTTCATCCATTCTATGGGAGATGTAAATGATTCCCGTTCCCTTTTCCCGTAAATCTCGAATAACTTTGAAAAGCTCTTCAATCTCGGAGCTACTTAATGCCGCTGTAGGTTCATCGAAAACAATAACCTTGGCATTTGTGGAGATAGCCTTGGCAATTTCCACCATCTGCTGCTTTCCTACGGTAAGCTCTCCGATTTTAGCACTGGGCTTAATATGTACATTCAGCTTTTTAAAAAGCTCTTCCGCATCTCTTTCCATCTTCTTATCATCGATAAAGAAGCCGCTCATTCGTTCTTGACCGATGAAAAGATTTTGCGCTACCGTCAAATCATTCATCATATTCAATTCCTGATGGACAATAGCGATTCCTGCTGCTTCCGACTCGGAAACGGTTTTGTATTCCACTTCTTTTCCTTCAAAGTGAATACTTCCCTCATCCTTGGAATAAATTCCGGTTAAAATCTTCATGAGGGTGGATTTTCCCGCTCCATTTTCCCCCATCAGGGCTACTACTTCTCCCTTATTTAACTCCAACTCGGCATTCTTAAGTGCTGCAACTCCGGAGAAAGATTTTTTGATATTTTTCATTGATAATAATGCTTCCATAAAATCTCCCTCCTAATCTTTTTTCGTACTCACTCTCTGCCCGTAGGTCTTGAATTTTTCTGCCATAAGCTCCATTTCTTCCTTAGGAAGAATAACCGGCTCTCCGATGGCCTTAGCCTTGGTATACACTTCTGAGCAGTACTCAATCTCTTCGATGATGTTAAAGGCATTGAGTAAATCCTTTGCTCCTGCCAGAATGCCGTGGTTAGCAAGAATTACCGCCTTTCTATCCTTCATGGCCTCAAAGGCATTTTCCGCAAGCTCCTTGCTACCGTAAGTGGCATACTTTGCCACCCGAACTGTTTCTCCTGCCACTGCAATCATGTAGTGGGTTGCCGGTAAATCCTCTCTTAAGCAAGCCAGTACGGTGGCATACATGGTGTGGGCATGAATCACCGCATCAATGTCATCTCTGTACTTATAGGGGCATGATGTGCATGGCCCACTCGGAGGAAGGAACTCTCTTTCCCTCCACCGTATTTCCATCCAGATCAATGATAACAATGTCCTCAGGCTGAATTTCGAAAAAGTCGATTCCGGAGGGAGTGATTGCTACATTTCCTGTAGCTCTGTCAAAAAAATACTAAGGTTTCCCCCTGTTCCCTTGGTAAGTCCCGCTTCTACCAATTTTTTTCCGTACTCAATAAGAAGCAGTCTTTCCTTTTCCATTAACATAAGTCTTCCTCTTTTCTTACCGATTCTCTAAAAAGTTTTATCCTCCATTTTCTTGTGAACAGAATAAAAACTTCTATGATTTTTAAGCCCCAGCTCCCCTATACAGGGGAGCCTTAAGCATCCCTCTACTTATATAAGGTCCGTAGTAAGCGCAGGCTCTGTAATCCTGTCCCTCTAAATCCGCTGTGCCGAATCCGTTGAAGGAGTGAGGTCTGAAGATTCTTCCCTCTTCCACATTGTGGAATGCCACAGGAATTCTCAGCATGGAAGCTAAGGTCAAAAGTCTATCTCCCACATGGCCTTCTACTGTTGCGCCATGGTTTGCGCCCCACTTAGCCATTACGTTATATACGGAATCTGCCGCTCCAACCCCAATCTTTGGTGCAAACCATGTTGTTGGCCAGGTCTTACTGGTTCTCTCATCCAAAATCTTATGAACTTCATCCTCCAGTACACAGGTATGTCCTTCAATCACCTGTAAGGTTGGTCCAACACCCTCTACCATATTTACACGAATCATGGTTACAGGCATCTCTGCCGCTGTTTTAAAGTGGGAGGAGAATCCGCCGCCTCTAAAGTACTCGTAGTCCGCTCTGCACCAGTCGGTAGCTTCGCAGCAAGCCTTGATATCTTCTTCGGTAAGGTTCCACCATTCCTTCATGGTACCCTTTCCGTTTGCATCCTTTGCACCGGCGCTAGCATCTAAACAGCTTGCTCCGGAGTTAATCAGGTGGATAATTCCGTTCTTTGCGTAGCCGCTAAGTTCCTTACCGCTAACTCTCTTTACCGCCTCCGGAGACCAGTAAGTTCTTACATCGGAGAAGATGGGGGCCTTTCCTGTGGAAAGCCATCCAAACATCATTGCCACACCATTTAAGGTATCGTTCTCTGTGGCAAAGGGAGTGGGCATCTTCTTTCCGTTCCAGTTAAAGCCGGAAGCCATGATTGCCTCGGTAAAGTCCGCATTGGGAAGCCAGTCTGTCCACATTCTCTGTCCCTGGAATCCGCCTGCAATGGCATTTCTTCCAAGGGCCTCTTCATGCCAGCCAAGGGCACTTAACTTTGGATTTCCGTAGAGAATATCTCTGACAATCAACACATGCTTTTACACAGAACTCCCACTGCTTGTCATCCGGAATATATCTGGACTTAGTGATAACTTCGGGGAAATTCTTCCCGGCATTGATGTCCATACCTTCCTTACAGTATTCCTTTACCCAAGCCAATGCCTTCTCATATTCTTCATGGTCATAGATTTCCAGATTAATTCTGCGAAGAACCTCTGTCATATCTACCCACTCTGTTCTCATTCCCAAATACTTTTGAAGGAAGTCTACATTTACCACACTACCTGCGATACCCATGGATACCGCACCGATGTTCACATAGGACTTGTTCTTCATAATGCCTACTGCAACCGCAGCTCTGGCAAAATCCAAAATCTTCTTCTGCACATCTTCTGTAATGCTGGTTTCGTCCTTGTCCTGTACTTCGGTTCCATAGATGGAGAAGGCAGGAAGACCTCTCTGTGCGTAAGCTGCCATAACTGCTGCCAGATATACAGCTCCCGGTCTTTCTGTTCCGTTAAAGCCCCAAACCGCCTTGATGGTATTGGGATTTAAGTCCATGGTTTCTGTTCCGTAGCACCAGCAGGGAGTAACCGTCAGGGTTCCCACTACATTTTCCTTGGAAAAATACTCCTCACAGATAGCAGCTTCTCCACCGCCGCCAATGGTTGTGGGAGAAATCACTACCTCCACAGACTCTCCGTCAGGATAACGAAGATTCTCTGAAATAAGCTGTGCAGCTCTCTTCGCCATGTTCATGGTTTGTTCTTCTAAAGACTCTCTTACTCCACCCCATCTTCCGTCAATGGTGGGTCTGATACCGATTCTTGGATGATTCATATTGCCTCCTTTATAGTTAAAACACTCTATTACCTTAGATTTCCTTGTCAGAAAGAATACTCCCGAATTTCCGATGCCTCGTAAATCAATTTTCTTCCTGCCTCAAGACTATCTATCTCCCCTTCTTTCAATAAAAGTAGGAGAATATTTCCCAGGGCAGAACTTTCATAAGGGCCTGCCTTGACCTTCAGCTTTAAATTCTTGGCTATCTTTCCCGCCAGGTACTCTGACCTTGCTCCTCCTCCAATCATCTGAAGTTTGGAGAAAGTCTTGCCTAAAAATGCTCTCAATATCCTCTTTTTACTTCTCTGTATTTTTTTCCACCATGCTGGCATAAATCAGAGTAAAGTAGGAAAAAGTCTTCCTTGAGCGGCTGTCCCCCTTGGCTAAGAGATAGGCATCAATTTCTTGCTTTACCTTTATGCCTTCTCTTCCGAAAAACCTCTGCGTCCATATCCAATAGACAGCCGGGTTCTGTATCTTTCTTGACAAAGTCTGTGATTTCTGAAAAAGCAATCTTTCTTCCCAGTCTTTCTTCCAGCTCTTCCTTATACTTTTCTAACAGATAAAGTCCTGTGATATTTTTTTAAAGAAAAAGCGTTTCCGACCGGTAACTCAACTCATTGGTAAGATTCCTCTCATAGGCTTCTTTACTGACCAATGCCTTCTCTACAGAAGTTCCGATTAAAGACCAGGTACCGCAGCTTAGGAACAAGGAATTGTTCTCTGCATCTCTTTCCGTCATCAAAAGGGCACTGGCTGTATCATGTCCGCAAACCGGAATCACATCTATGGATAAGCTTCTAAGCCTCTCCAGCCTTGCATTCTTGGTATTTCCTTCCATTCTCCTGCTCGCACAATCCGGGGAACCAACTCCTTCTTTAATTGAAGCTTAGAAAAAAGATGGTCGGAAACGGCCTTTTTCGATAAATCGTATAAACCTGTTGTAGACCAAATGCTTTCCTCTCCAATCTTTTCTCCTGTCAAAAGGTAGAAAAGAAGGTCCGGAATCATTAAGAGCTTATCAGCTTTCTCATAAAGCTCCGGTTCCAGCTTCTTTAAAGCCAGAAGCTGATAGACTGTATTGATGGTCATAATCTGGTTTCCGCTGTTTTGGAAAAAGCTCAAATTCCTCCATTAAGTCCTTGGCTTCTTCTCTTCCCTCGGAGAACTTATCGTCCCTATAGCAATGGGGGGCTTGTAGCAGATTTCCCTCCTTGTCGATTAAGCCAAAATCCACGCCCCAAGTGTCAATCCCGATACAGGCTACATCCGGGTTTTTCCAAGATAGTCTCCTCAATCTTTCCGGCAAGAGCTTTCCCAATCCCAGTAGAGTCTTCCGTCCCTTTTTTTGAATCTTATGGGACATTCGCATGACTTCTTTGGTGCAAAACTTACCATCTTCTATATAGCCTAAAATCCCTCTGATGGAGGTCGCCCCCATATCAAACGCCAGAACTTTTTTCATAATCCTATCTCCAAACAATAGCCCTAAATCTTATAAACACTTAGAGTACTCCCCTCTCCACTACTCCTTATAAATGATTTCTCAAGTCATTTTTTTAATATCCAGAATATAGCATATTTCATAAAAATAATTGTATCTTTGAACATTTTGTTGGAAATATTTCCTATTTCTGTGCTATACTGTCCAAGAATGAACATTTTTGTTCACGATGGATAAGGAGAAATAAATGGGGATTAATGAAAGAAAAAGAGAAATTGTGGAAAGCCTGAACCAACATAACGGCTTTGCCAGTATAAATTACCTTTGTAAGAAACTTTATGCTTCTCGCTCTACGATTCGTAGAGACCTGATGTCTTTGGAGGAAGATGGCATACTGAAGCGTTCCCACGGTTACGTTTCTTTGGTGGTCAAGTCTGCGAAAGAAAGTCCCATCAGTATGCGGCAAATTGAAAATCTGGATAAAAAAACAAAAGCATTGCAAGAAAAAAATGGAGCCGCTAATCAAAGACGGAATGGTAATCTTCTTGGACTCCTCTTCCACCGTCTGTCAGCTGGCTCCTATTTTAAAGACGAAGCAACACCTTACCATCATCACCAATGGTATCAATATTGCCAATGAATTATCCCATGCTCAAAACCTGACCTGCTTTCTTTTGTCCGGGCGTTCTGAAGCACAAGAGTCTTTCTATTGTAGGGAGTTCACCTCCCAATTTATCAAAAACTTTCATGCAGAGCTTGCCATCCTTTCCTGCAAAAGCCATTCAGGAAAAGGGCATTTTTCGAAGGAGATGATTCCCAGGGCTTAGTCAAAAAAAGCATGATGGAAAAATGCGGAAAAAAACCATCCTGCTTTTGTGATAATACGAAGGAAAAATGCTGTTGGCTTCTTTAAGCTTGCAGACTTTCAGGCCCTGTCCTGTCTGGTGTCGGATGCACCCTTCTCCCCTTCTTTACAGAAGACTTTTGGAAGAACAGATTCCAATGGTAATTTACTAAATAGAAATAGAGATTCTTTAATAATAAAATAGTTTTTCCATAGTACCATTAAAATTCGAGGCACGCTCCCGCTAACTTCGCCTTCGTAGTGGACACTAAGCGAAAAACTGCATTTCATTTGTTTTTTTCGCAAGTGCCAACGGGCTCAGATTACCTCTCATTTTAATGGTACTATGGAAAACTCATCTACTTTCTTTAATGAAGTCTTCCTCTGACTTTCCTTATTCCCCTATAGTTCCCTAACCATTTGGAATACCTTCTCCAAATCATTTTCCGTATTCACTCTCTGTCTCCAGCGGGCTGCATTTTCCAAGCCTTCCATATACCAGGAAAGGTGCTTTCGCATTTCAAAAGAGCCAAATGCTCTCCCTTAATTTCTACCATCAGTCTTAAGTGCCTAAGCATCATTTCCTTTCTTTCCGAAAGGCTCACCGGCGGCAGCTTCTTCCCTTCAGAAAGAAGGCTCCTACATGCTCGAATCAAAAAGGGATTCCCTTGGATGCCACGGGCCAAAGCGATACCGTCAACTCCGGTGGAAAGGAGCATGGCCAGAGCATCCTCTTCTTGGAAAATGTCTCCGTTTCCAAAGACAGGAATCTTCACTGCCTCCTTGGCTTCCTTAATGTATTGCCAGTTGGCCTTTCCTCTATAATATTGCTCTCTGGTTCTACCGTGAATGGTCACGGAAGCCACCCCGGAGGCCTCTGCCATTTTCGCAAATTCCACCACATTGATGGCATCATCCGTAAAGCCGATGCGAAACTTCACGGTAAGAGGTTTTCTTCAACGCCTTTGCCATGGTGCTTAAAACCTGTTCCGCTAAGGGAAGGTTGGTCATTAGAGCTGAGCCCTCCTGATTCCGTACCACCTTAGGCACGGGACAGCCCATATTAACATCAATGCCGTCAAAGTCCTCTTCAATTCGGCAGGCCATTTCCGCCATCAAGGCTGGATCCGAGCCAAAAAGCTGTGCCGATACAAGCCCCGGCTCTCCATGATGTTCAAGCAGGGAATCCGTGTTCTGATTGCCATAGTAAATGGCTTTCGCTGACACCATTTCCGTAAAGGATAAACTTAAGCCCATTTCCTTACATAGAATACGGTAAGGAAGGTCTGTCACCCCCGCCATGGGCGCCATCAGGATATTTCCCGGAAGCTTGCAATCCTTTAAGGAAATCGGCTGAAAGAGGTTTTTCTCCCTCTTCTTCTCTTTTTATTCAAGGCCTCCTCATAGGAAAAGTCGGAAATTCCATGGCTTTTTCACGATTTCTTCTATTTTTTTCCTTTTCAACTAAGTATTTGATATTGTCCTTCTTTCTTATTTCTTCTCCAGATTCTGCAATCCCGCATAATACTCTTCCAGCTTGGAAAAGAGCTCCTTATAATCCTTTTGAATCTGCTTCTTCTTTAGCTCTGCCCCTATCGGATCATAAAGATAGTCTGTCTCCTCCGCAATGCTGATAAGCTCCAGCCTTCCTTCTTCTCCGAATTGCAGGAGAAATACGCGCCGATTTCCTCGGTGTAAGTTACAGTGATTTTTTTGCAGGCTTTCCTGTACCTCTTTGGGAAGGAGGGAAAAAAACGAGGATTGAAAAAAATATTGCTCTCTATAGGAATTGGCGCCGCAAAGCACCTTCTCTTCCTCTTTCTTTAAGACATCCTGATTCATTGCTTTTTCGTCCATAATCTCTTGCTCCTTTCGGAATTTTTAACCTGCATCATCATAACACAAAAGGAAGAAAGCCAAAACCCTATGCTTTCTTCCTTTTTATCCTAAGGGAAACTCCCCTGATATTCTGTCCTCCATAAACACGGCTACAGAAGTGCTTTTTAAAAAGATAATTATAGAATCATTTTTAGCAATAAGCCTCTTTTTATCTTACCAAAAGCTGGGCAATACGGTACTGCTCCTCAGAAATATCCTTCTTCATGCGCAGTGCTTCCTGAATATCATAATCCACGAATTCACCCTTTTTATAAGCCACCAGGCGATTGGACTTTCCTTCCAAGAGAAGCTCCACAGCCCTTGCGCCCATAATAGAGGCATAGTAACGGTCCTTACAGGTGGGAGATCCGCCTCTTTGCATGTGTCCCAAAATGGTTGCTCTGGTTTCAATACCGGTAGCCGCCTCAATGCGCATCGCCATAGAGGAGGAATGGCCAATACCCTCTGCATTGATGATGATATAGTGCTTCTTTCCTCTTTTTCTACTTTCGATAATACGGTTGATAATGGCCTGCTCATCTCCCTCATACTTTTCAGGCAGAAGGATTTCCTCAGCGCCGTTTGCCACACCACACCAAAGAGCGATATAGCCTGCGTGTCTTCCCATTACTTCGATAATGGAGCAACGCTCGTGGGAGGTAGAGGTATCTCGAATCTTATCAATAGCCTGCATCGCAGTATTGATAGAGGTATCAAAGCCAATGGTATAATCTGTACAGGCAATATCCAAGTCAATGGTTCCGGGAACGCCGATGGTATTAATCCCTAAGGAAGAAAGCTTTCCCGCTCCCATAAAGGATCCGTCTCCACCGATAACTACCATGCCATCAATGCCGTGCTTTTTACAAATCTCTGCACCCTTTTTCTGTCCTTCCGCAGTGGTAAACTCCTTACATCTTGCGGTATACAGTACGAGTACCTCCGCGGCTTACTATATCAGAAACAGAATGGCTGTCCATCTCCTTGATTTCTTCCTCTAAGAGCCCTGCATAACCACGCATAACGCCCTTCACCTTCAAGCCATTGTGAATTGCGGTTCTTACTACAGAACGAATTGCCGCATTCATTCCGGGAGCATCCCTCCGGAAGTTAAAAACACCAATGGTTTTTACTGCTTTCCCTGCCATAACTGCCTCCAATCTATACACCTATATGCTTTATTTTATCTAAAAAACTAATTTTTTACTTGGCAATAAACTATCTCGCCATTCCTATCTACTATTCCAAAAGCTAGTCTCTGCCTTTAAAAACAATCGTTTTTGTTCTTTGTATTTATTTCCGAACAAGTACTCTATCTTACAGTATCCTTAAGCATTTTTTTCAAGGATTTTAGCTGTTCTTTCACATTTTTCCGGACCTACAATTTTTGCAAGATTTTCCAGCAATTCTTGGGAAGATTGTACAGCATAAAGCTTCCCTAAGCGCTTAATAGCCTTTTCCTTTCGAAGGTAAATGGCCACGGTGCTTTCGCCTCCCTCTTGAGACAGGCATTCCAAAACTTCCTTTTCCTTCTCCAGATAGGCCTCTTTGTCGGAAAATTGCAACCAAATTTCTTTCGGCAAATTTTCAAAAGCTATAATTTTTTCCGCAATCAATTTTCCGTTGGCTTCATCGCTCATTTGCACTCTGCCGTAGACAAAGACCTTTCTGTCCTCCTGAATCAGCTCCTCTGTAAGCTCGTAGGGTCTTCGGGAAAAACCACCACTTCCATGGAGCCGGTATTGTCTTCCAAGGTCACAAAGGCCATCATATCATTTTTCTTGGTAATCCGCCTGTTAATGCCGGTAATCATCCCTCCTACGGTACAATGCTCATCGTCCACAAGATTCTTCTCTTCCTCTATCGCTTCCAAAGAGAAGTCTCTGGCTCTTCTGCTGCAAAGCTGCTTTAGGAGCGCCCTGTCGCTGTCCAGAGGATGTCCGGAAAGATATACCCCCAAGGCATCCTTTTCATTTCGCAGAAGCTCAGCCTTGGGAAATTCTTCCAAATCCGGAAAAATCAGCTCAAATTCCTGTCTTTCCTCCGCCTCTTCGCCTAAAAGATCCAAAAGGCTCATCTGCCCTGCAATCTGGTCCTTCTTCCCCTTCTGCAAATCCTCCAAAACCTCCGGAAGCATCACCAGCTTTTCCCTTCTGTTTCCTTCCAGATTGTCAAAGGCTCCTGCATGGATAAAAGACTCCATGGCTCTTCTGTTAATACCTCTTTGATTTAGTCGCTGTACCAGATCTTCAAAGTTTCGGAATGGGCCGTTCTTTCTTTCCAGAATAATCTGCTCTGCAGCGGATCTTCCCTACGCCCTTTACCGCGGAAAGGCCGTAACGAATCTTTCCCTCCTTCACGGAAAAGCCCACCTCCGCCAACTGAATATCCGGAGGAAGAATCTCTATGCCCTGTTCTCTGGCCACTTCGATATACTCTGCGGTTTTCACCGTGTTATCCATAAAGGAGCTCATGGTGGCGGCGTAGAATTCCGGAGCATAGTAATACTTTAAATAGGCGGTTTGATAGGAAAGCAGGGCATAGCTTACCGCATGGGACTTGTTAAAGGCATACTTGGCAAAAGTCAATCATCTTGTCATAAATCCGATTGGCTACCTCTTCCGAAATTCCCTTGGAAATACAGCCTGCAATCCCCTCCTTCTCATTGCCGTAGACGAAGCTCTGCCTTGCCTCCTCCATAACGGAGGTCTTCTTCTTGGACATGGCTCTTCGTAAGAGATCCGAGCCTCCCATGGTAAAGCCTGCCAGGTCTCGCACAATCTGCATAACCTGCTCCTGATACACGATTACCCCATAGGTATTTTTCAGGATGGATTCCATCTCCTTACAGTCATAGTGTACGGTAGCAGGATTTTTCTTTCCGGCAATGTAGTCCGGAATAAAGTCCATGGGGCCCGGTCGATACAGAGCTACTCCCGCAATAATGTCATCCAGACAGGAGGGCTGTAAGCGCTTCATAAAGTTGACCATCCCCGCAGATTCCAACTGGAACACACCGGCACAATCCCCTTTGGATAACATGGCGTAAACCTTGGTATCATCATAGGGCAGTTTGTCCAAGTCCAGCTTCACCCCGTGATTTTCCTCTATAAATCGAAGGGCATCCTGAATTACCGTCAGGGTGCGAAGGCCTAAAAAGTCCATCTTTAATAGCCCCAGCTCCTCTATGGTGGTCATGGTAAACTGGGTGGTAATGGAACCGTCGGAACCTCTGGACAGAGGCACATAGTCGGAAACCGGACTTCCGGCAATCACCACTCCCGCTGCATGCATGGAGCTGTGCCGGGGAAGTCCCTCCAAACGAAGACACATGTCAATCATTTGCCTGGTTTCCTCTTCCGTATCATAAAGATTTTTTAATTCCTTACTGACACTTAAAGCCTTTTCCAAGGTCATATTTAATTCGTTTGGCACCAGCTTTGCCAGCTGGTCACATTTGGCATAGGGAATGTCCAATACTCTTCCCACATCTCGGATTACCCCTCTTGCTGCCAGGGTTCCGAAGGTGATAATCTGGCTGACCTGTTCTTTTCCGTACTTCTTTCCCACATAGTCAATGACTTCTTGTCGTCTTTCGTACTCAAAGTCCACGTCTATATCCGGCATGGTCACACGTTCCGGATTTAAGAATCGCTCGAAAAGCAACTGATGCTCCATGGGGTCAACATCCGTAATCCCTATAGCATAGGCCACAATGGAGCCTGCCGCGGAGCCTCTTCCCGGCCCCCACCGCTATGCCGTGGGTTTTGGCAAAATGAATATAGTCCCAAACCACCAGAAAATAGTCCACAAAGCCCATATCGGAAATGGTATTTAGCTCATAATAGAGCCTGTCCTTATTTTCCTGCCGGCTCTCACCGTAGCGTTTCTCCAGCCCCTTAAGACAAAGCTCCTCCAAATAGCTGTAGGCGGTATACCCCTCCGGCACAGGGTATTTTCGGCAAATGATATTCCCCAAAGGTAATGTTCACCTGACAGCGCTTGGCAATTTTTGCAGTATTTTCCAAAGCTTCCTTCGCATAAGGAAACAGTTCTTCCATCTCCTCTTCACTTTTTGATATAGAACTGCCCCCGGGATAGCGCATTCTATCCTCGTCCATCAGTTTTTTTCCGGTCTGCAAACAAAGCAGGATGTCATGGGCCTTGGCATCCTCCTTATAGGTGTAGTGAATATCATTGGTTACCACCAGGGGAATCCCGGTTTCTTCATGCAAACGAAGCATGCCCTGATTCACCAGCTTCTGCTCCGCATAACCGTGGTCCTGCATTTCCAGAAAGAAATTCCCCTTTCCGAAAAATGCCTTCATAGCGAAGTGCCGCCTGCTTTTGCTTCCTCATACTGGGAAAGCCGCAGATTTCTGGATACCTCTCCCGCAAGGCAGGCAGACAGGGCAATAATCCCCTCATGGTATTTCTCCAAAACTTCGTAGTCCACTCTGGGCTTATAGTAATAGCCCTCGGTGAAGCCCAAGGACACCAGCTTCATCAGGTTATGATAGCCTGTATCATTTTCCGCAAGAAGCACCAGATGATAGTATCTGGCCTCTCCCTTTTGGATAAAACGCTCCTCCATGGAACGACTCAAATAGATTTCCGAACCCAGAATCGGATGAATCCCTGCTTCTTTGCCTCTTTATAAAAGTCAATGACACCGTACATAACCCCATGGTCTGTAAGGGCAATGGAGTCCATCCCCAGCTCCTTCACCCTGGCAATCATCTCCGGAATCTTTCCGGAGCCGTCCAACAAACTATAGCTGCTATGTACATGTAAGTGTGTAAATGCCATTTTCTATCCTTCTATCTATACACTTGCCATCAGCACTTTAAGTAAGCACTATGCTACTGTAATCACTTTTCCATAAGCGCTGTCAATTTCTATCTATACTGTACAGGCTAATTTCCGTATTGCCTAGTCTTTTTGTATAGAAAAAGGAGCCCGTTTCCGAGCTCCTCTGTTTAAATCGCTTCTCCAAGAAGATATCCGCTGATTGCTGAAATCGCATCCTCTTCATCTTCTCCCTCTGCAGATACATATAGCTCTGCGCCGTTATTAATGCCGAGTGCCATCATCCCCATAATGGATTTTGCATTTACCCTTCTGCTTCCCTCCGTCATATAGATGCTGGATTGAAAACGACTGGCAATTTGTACGAGCATCGCCACCGGATGATCATCTGTTTTGTTTGTTAAGTTAACGGTTACATTACTGTCTTTCATGGTCTGTGCCTCCCTGGTGCATTTGAGCTCCCTAAACGCAGAGTGTTGCCACTCCATCCTCAGTTCCAAAGCTGTCTGTCTAAATTGTCTTGAAAATGCAGGCCTAACCAATGTACCTTTGCGAGGAAAGCTCCTCTTTTGCATATTTTATTTTTTTAATCCTATTTCTTATGCGAAGCGGATTGTTCCTCCCGAAGTTCTTTTGCAATTCTGGCCAATTTACGCAGGCGATGATTCACCCTGCTCTTTCCGATGGGGGTTCCAATCCCTGTGCAAGCTCCTCCAAAGAAGCATCCGGATATTGCAAACGACGCTTTGCCACCTCTTTAAGGGCCTTCTCCAGTCGATCCAGTCCTAAGACTTCCTCGATGTATTGAATTTCTTCCTGCTGCTTTAAACTGGCTTTCACGGTGCGATTAATGTTGGCGGCTTCAAAGTTCACGCGCCGGTTAACATTTTCGCTGACTTCCTTTAAAATGCGGGCATTCTCCAATTCCATCAAGGCATCCACTGCCCCTAAGAGTTTTAAAACATCTGCGATTTCCGAAGCATCCTTGAGATATACCATATGATTTTTACCTCTTTTTCCCTGCTTTGGGTGTAGAGAATAATGCCGTAGAATTTCTTCTACTTCCCTACCATCCTCTGCTTCGGAAAAGACAAATTCCAAATGATATTCTTTTTGGGGATTAGTTAAAGATGCGTTGGAAAGAAAAAAATCTGTCTTAGTTTTTTTCCCTTCTTCCCTTCTCATCATCTGCCTTCATATTAAAGGTTTTTTTTCCAAAAGCTGTAAAGTCAATTCTCCTTAGTTCCTCCTTGACTTTCTGGGAAAAAGAGGCTTTTTTTGCTTGTTTTTTTCTGCTGTCATCTCTCTTGTCTCTTGGCAAATTTCTATGTTATTTTTTTCCATAAATTTTCTATCTTTTATGAAATTTTTATGTTTTTCCTATTTATATCATTTCCTTATATCTCTATGTTCCAGTGCTATCCCATAATCCGCAGTATCCTTTAGGGATTGATACAATTTTTCCGCCATAGTCACGGAACGATGCTTCCCTCCGGTGCAAGCCAGCCCCAGTACCAGCTGATTCTTCCCTTCCGCCACATAAAGAGGAAGGAGAAAAATGAAATAAATCCACTAATTTGTCTAAAAAGATTTGGGCATTCCCATCCTGAAACACAAAGTCCTGTACCTCCTTTTCCTCCCCGGTATGCGTCCGTAAATCCGGGTCATAATAGGGGTTTGGTAAGAAGCGAAGGTCAAAAAGTAGGTCCAAGTCCTCCGGCATACCATATTTAAAGCCGAAGGAGAGAATGGACAGCTGAAGATTTTGATATTTTTTCTCCTCTTGTACAATCTCCTTTAACTGCTGCCGGAGATTTTTTTCGTTAAGAGTCTGGAGGTATCGATAATCAAATCCGCCTTCTTCCGAAGAAAGGCCATCTTCTCTCTTTCCTTTGTGATGCCATCCTGAATCCTGCCCTCTTTGGACAGAGGATGACTTCTTCTGCTTTCCTTATAGCGTTGAATAAGCACTTCATCACTCGCATCCAAGAAAAAGAATGCGAAAGGGCACCTTCTTTTTCTTCTCGCCAGTTTTCAATAATCTTTTTCCAGCTCTGAAAGCTCTTTTCCGTTTCTGCTGTCAATCCCTAAAGCTGTCCTTTTGTTCATTTTCCCTACTGGAGAGCAAGAGCTCCAAAAAGAATTCATAAGCCCTATGGGCAGGGTTGTCGATACAGTTAAAAACCGAAGTCCTCCAAATGCTTCAGACAAACGGTTTTGCCCGCCCCTGCTCATACCGGTTACAATTAAAATTTCCCCACAGCTTTACCTCTGTTTCTAAACGCACTCCCTGCTTTTCTTCCACAATTCGAATCACTTCCCTGATCAGTCGGTAAATCTCTTTGGCGCCGGCTCCTCCCAGGTTCACCACAAAGCCGCAATGCTTTTTCGGACACCGCCGCTCTTCCCATTTGAAAGCCCCTTAAGCCGCTGACTTCAATAAGGCGGGAAGCATAGTCTCCCTCCGGTCTTTTTAAAGGTGGATCCTGCCGAAGGCATGTCTAAGGGCTGTTTTTTTCCTCTCTTCTTGCCTGAAAAATCCTGCATTTTTTTTCCCGTATTTCCGCCGGATTTCCCTTCTCTAAGAGAAAGCTTGCCTTTAGGCATAGGTCTTTCTCCGAAAGACAGGAATGTCTATAGGAAAAAAATCCATTTCAGAAAGTTCTTTTTCCAAAAAAATTCTCCCTTTTCATTTAAAAGAAGCCCCTTATGGAAGAAATCCTTAATTTCTCCTCCATAGGCACCGGCATTCATTTTCACCGCTCCCCCAAGGGTTCCGGGAATTCCGGAAAGGGGCTCAAAGCCGGTATAGCCGGCTTCCAGAGCAATTTCCGACATTCTCTTTAAAGTGCATCCCGCTTCCGCTTCCAAAAGCCCCCGACCGTCCTCCTGTTCCTTGATACTGCAAGCGGATAAGTTGTCTTTCACCAAAATCACTGCCTCATCCACCCCTTCATCAGAAACCAAGAGGTTAGAGCCGTTTCCCAAAATCAAATAAGAACGCCCCTCTTTGTAGAGTTCCTGTACCAGTTCCTGCACTTCTTCTATAGTAGAAGGAATATAAAAGTCCTTTGCTTCTCCCCCAACCTTAAAGCTGGTATAGTCCTTCAAGCTCTGTCCCTGTCTATGTTCCATTCTGCTCTCTTTCCTACATTCATCTTCTGATGCTTCCTGTATTAATCCTATAAATATCCCTGTACGAATACTCCGGCTCTTCCTGTATTAATCCTCTGAATCTTCCTGTCGTTTCATATTGGCGGTTACTCGCTCATAAAGCACCTGAGCTGCATTGTAGCCCATCTTCTTTGCCCTGTTGTTAATGGCGGCACATTCTACAATGATAGCCACATTTCTTCCCGGACGAATAGGGATATCATAGCTGATCACCTTATTTCCCAGAAATTCCATATAGTTGTCTTTAAGTCCCAGGCGATCATAATCCTTTTCCTTAGACCACTCCGCCAGGTTAATCACCATGTTTAAAGTCTGGGTATCTTTTACAGACTCCACACCGAACATCTGCTTAACATCAATAATACCGATACCCCGAAGTTCAATAAAATGCTTGGTAATGTCAGGGGCTGTTCCCACCAAAGACTCATCGGAAACCTTTCTTAACTCCACCACATCATCACTGACCAAGCGGTGACCTCTCTTAATCAGCTCCAAGGCGGCCTCGGACTTTCCGATACCGCTGTCCCCCATAATCAGAACGCCTTCTCCGTACACATCTACCAATACCCCATGGACGGTAATCATGGGCGCCATCTTTACCTTTAGCCAGCGGATAATTTCACCCTCCAGCTCCGTTGTGGGTCTGGGACTGGACAAAAGCGGAATCCCCGCCTCTTGACAGGCGGAAATCATACAGGAGTCCGGTTCAATATCTCTGGCATAAATAATGCAAGGGATGGGATACTTGGTGATTTCATTATAGCGAGCTCTTCTCTCCGGTCTGTCCATCCGCATTAGGTATGCAGTTTCCACATTTCCGATAATCTGTACTCTCTCGGAATCAAACTGGGCAAAGAAACCGGCAAGCTGCAAGGCAGGACGGTTCACATCAGGAATCGTCATAAAAATATTATCCGTATCCAATTCCGGAGTCAGATTCTTTAAATTTTCCTTCTTAATCAGCTCCGATACACTCACCTTATCTGTACTTTTCATCAAACCCTCCTACCCTTCGGAATGCCTTTCCTCCACTTGTATGCTTATCCTTAGCAGTATAGGTTTTTTTCAGGGTAAAATTGCAATCCTTTTTCAAGCTATGCTACACTCCAAGAAATGCCAAATGAAATCCTAAAAATAAGCACCCTAATACCGGCGGAAAGGGGGAGGAAAGAGATATGAAAAAAGACAGAGCCATCGGTATTTTTGATTCCGGTCTAGGAGGACTCAGCGTCTTAAAGCGTCTCCAAGAAGAACTCCCCGGGGAGGATTTTATTTTCTTCGGAGATCAAAAGCACGCTCCCTATGGAGAAAAGTCAGAGGAAGAAGTGCGTTCTCTTTCCCTCTCCGCCTATCGTTTTCTACAGGAAAGAGGAGTAAAGGCCACCGTTATTGCCTGTAATACCGCTACCTCCGCAGCTGCCCCCTATCTTCGGGAACTGTTTCCGGAGGATATCATTATTGGTATGGAGCCCGCGGTAAAGCCCGCCGTGGAACATTTGCGTGCCTTAAAGCATTTGCCAAACGCGGAAGCTATACCGTCTTCGGAGTCTTTACAGGCCTCGGAGTCTTTACAGGTCTCTGAATCTTTGCAGAACTGCGAAGATAGGGTAAACAGGAGTAATCCTCCAAAGATTTTGATTATGGCAACAGAACATACCATCAAGGGGAAAAGACTGCAGCAGCTGATTTCCCGTTTCGCCCATCCCTCTCAGTTTCTTCTGCTCCCCTCTCCGGGCATTGTCCGGATCTTGGAAGCAGGCAAGGGAGATAGTCCGGAAATGCAGGACTACTTAGAGAAGCTTTTTGCTTCCTTACCAAAAAGAATCCATTTCCTCCATTGTTTTAGGGTTGTACCCACTACCCCTTTGTTAAGAAGCAGATTCAAAAGGCACTGCCCTATCCGGTGATTTTTGATGGCGCTGAGGGAACCGCAAAAGAAACCAGACATCGCTTAGAGGAAAAGGGGCTTTTAAAGGAAGGAAAAGAAGAGGGAACTGTACAGCTCTTTAGCAGTAACGAGGACAGCTCCTTTATAGAAGCTTTTTACCGAAAAAATTGCCTCTCCTAAAACTTGGAAAGCCTTAAAAAATCTTGGAAATTTTGATGGAAAATTTTTTTAGAAAAGTTCTTGACAAGTTTTCGGAAGTTTTGTATATTGTACGGGTGCCGCGAAAACGGCAGAAACAAGCGCCCTTAGCTCAGCTGGTAGAGCAGTAGACTCTTAATCTATTTGTCCAGGGTTCGAGTCCCTGAGGGCGCATTTCTAAAGAATGTTGGAAGAGCAACATTCTTTTTTTTTATTTTTTTCTAAAGACTTTTGCTACGCCTTTCTCTTTCTTAAAAGCTTTGCTATACTCTGATAGAAATAACTTTTGAGTAAAGGAGATTCTTATGCAAAAGATTTTAGTTTGTGATGATGATAAACAAATCGTAGAAGCGATTTCCATATATCTTACCGGTGAGGGATTTCAGGTAATCAAAGCCTTTGACGGCTACGATGTTCTGAAGATTTTAGAAAAGGATAGCGTCGACCTGATTATTTTTGGATGTTATGATGCCCGGTCTTGACGGTATCCGTACCACCTTGAAGATTCGGGAAAAAAGTTCCATCCCCATCATTATCCTAAGCGCCAAGAGTGAGGATACGGATAAGATTCTGGGCTTAAATATCGGCGCGGATGACTACATCACCAAGCCCTTTAATCCATTGGAAATGGTAGCCAGAGTAAAGTCTCAGCTTCGTCGTTACACCCAGCTTGGCAATATGAATGAGCAGTCCAAGGGGGAAGCCATTTACAGCTGTGGCGGTTTAGTGATTAACGATGATACCAAAGAGGTTTCCGTTGACGGAGAAATCGTAAAGCTAACGCCCATCGAGTATAACATTCTCCTGCTTTTGGTACGAAATGCAGGAAAGGTCTTTTCCATTGATGAGATTTATACCTCCATTTGGAATGAAGAGGCCATCGGGGCGGATAATACCGTTGCGGTACATATTCGTCATATCCGGGAAAAAATTGAAATCAACTCCAGAAAGCCCAAGTACCTTAAGGTTGTGTGGGGCGTTGGCTACAAGATAGAAAAAGCAGGAAAGAGCGAGGAATAAGCATGAAACGTCTTGCCCCTTTTATGCTTCATTTTTTTATCCTTCTGGTTTTTTTCTTAAGCTTAACGCTTTTGCATTTTGCTCCCAAGGGAAGTGACACCATTGCTTTCCTACAGGAAAAAGACTACCTTTCTTCCTCCAGCTTTTGACAGCGCGGTTTCGGAAAGTATCAACGACATCTTTGACTACATTGATTTAAGAGATCTTTTTTGAAACCAGGGGAAACTTGGATTTAAACCATACCATAGCCCAGAGTGAAAGCAACGGGGCAACCCTGCTCTTACAGTCTGGACTATTTAATTAAGTATGCCCGTTCCATGGGCTATTATTTGAATGAAAAAAATGAAATCATGGAGGATGGACCTGCCACCGTTACCAAAGAGCAGGACGAAAAAGGAGCACCAGATTAAGGTTACCTATCGGGCCTACCTTCCAAACTACCAGCCTGCCAGTCCTGCTGACGGCTTTTATGAGTCTTGGAAAACTGGCCAAGGAAGCCTTAAGTTATTTGGCCAAGTACTATGCCATCCGCTCCCGTTATTTTGACCAGGGCTCCAACTTTCATTTTTATGTAGCCTATAGTAACGGAAATAACTCTACTTATTACAACAACGAGGCAGGAGGCACTGCGGAAAAAAATTCAAAAACTGGGAAAAATACCTTTTCACGGACTCCTCTTCCTTGGAAATCAAAAGCAATTTAAAAACCATTCCCTCCAATGTGGTTCCCCTCTTGGAAGCCAGAGATCCTTATCAGGATGGCTCCTATGTTTTTGCCGCAGGAGTGGATACCAACTTTCCCATACAAGATCAATATAAGAGCATGATGGAGGAATACAGCTTCCGGAGAAGCCTGAGTATTCTTGGCGTGGTGCTGTTCTTTGGCAGTATTCTTGCCTTTCTTTTAAGCTTTGCCACTCTACTGCTCCGTACAGGTCGGGGGGAAAATCGTCAAATGGTTCTCTATGCCATTGACCGTCTTCCTTTGGAAGCGATTCTGGCCATCGGCGTATTTTGGTTTTTCTTTGCGGAAGTCTTCAACCGTTACTTTTTTGACAGCTTAATTCTAGTTTTGGGAAAATTACCGGAGCCCCTTTTCTTCCATAGAATTGGACTTTTTTCTCTGCGCTACGTGGTTTTTCTCCCTCTCTTACTATCTTTGGTAAGGCAGATGAGAAAGGGAATCCTATTTTCTTCCTCCTACTGCAGAAGAATCTGGAGCCTTTTGGAAAGCACTCTTTCTGCCAGCGGCTTTGCCCGTTCCAAACTCTATAGTATATTGCTCTTTGTTTTGCCGAACTTTTTAGGTATAGGGCTCTTTGGCTATAATATGTATTGCTTCTTTCATCACAAGAGCTTATTACATCTGGGCTTTAGCCTCTTGCTGCTCTTCCTTTTGGTCTCCATTGATTACTATAGCTATTCCATCAGCAGAGGTCTAAAGGCGGCGGTAACGGAGCAGGTAAAGGCGGAGCGCTTGAAAACCGACTTGATTACTAATGTTTCCCATGATTTAAAGACCCCCCTTACCAGCATTATCAGCTATGTGGATCTTTTAAAGAGGGAAAATATTGAAAATCCCAGGGTGCAGGAATATATTACCGTTTTGGAGCAGAAGTCCAGCCGTTTAAAAAACCTGACCGAGGATTTGGTAGAGGCCAGCAAGGCCAGCTCCGGAAACATCACTTTGGACCTTATTCCCATTCACTACACGGAGATTTTTGCAACAGAGCCTTGGAGAATTTGAAGACAAGCTGGCTGCCCGTTCCTTACAGGTCTTAACCACTCTTCCCCAGGAAGATATTATGATTCTGGCAGATGGAAGACAGCTTTTCCGCGTGCTGGAAAAATCTATTGAACAACTGTTGCAAATATGCCTTACTGGGAAGCAGGGTTTATATAGAGCTACAAAAGGATGAAGAAATAGCCACCTTTACCATGAAAAATATATCTGAAGCGCCCCTAAATGTTTCCCCCGAGGAATTGACGGAGCGTTTTGTCCGAGGAGATGTCAGTAGAAGCACCGAAGGCTCCGGCCTTGGCTTATCCATTGCCAAGAGCCTGACCAAGCTGATGAATGGAAAAATGAAGATAGAAATTGACGGAGATTTGTATAAGGTTTCCCTCTCCTTCCCTCTGGTAAAGGAAGAAGCATAGATACCGAGCTTGCAAATAGAGTACAAATAAGATGTAATCAAAGAGAAGTAAAGGATAGAACATGATTTTCAAAAAAAGTACTTGTATAGTATAAGCAGAAGGATAAGGCGGCAGTTCCCCTTAGGGATGCTCTGCTTTCTTTTGCTTTTTTCCTGCATTTTCTCCCTTGTTTTTTCCCATACCGCTTATGCGGAGGGATGGCCGGGTTGCACAGATCTGATTGAGGCGGACGGAGCATTGTTAATGGATGCTAAGTCCTCCACCATTCTGTATGCCAAAAATGAAAATACCCATTACTACCCTGCTTCTATCACTAAAGTCTTAACCGCCATTGTGGTGCTGGAGCATGTGGAGAATCTGGAAGAGAAAGTTACCTTTTCACAAGAAGCTACAAGGGGCAATCTGGAAGCCAACTCCACCGTCATTGCCGCCTCCCCCGGAGACAAGTTAAGCGTCCGGGACTGTCTTTACTGTCTGCTTTTACATTCCGCCAACGACTGTGCCAATGCTTTGGCAGAGCATGTAGCCGGATCCAATGAAAAGTTTGCAGAGCTTATGAATCAAAAGGCGCAGGAAATCGGCTGTGAAAATTCTCATTTTACCAACCCCTCCGGTTTAAATAATCCGGAACACTATACCAGTGCTTTGGATATGGCAAAAATCATGCAATACGCCATTAAGAATCCCACCTTCTGTCAGATTGATGCTACCCAGGTCTATACCCACGGTCCCATTATCAAGTATCCGGATCCCAATGCGCCGGAAAATACCATCTATGCCCATCATAAGATGATGAAGAAGAACAGTAAGGAGTATTACAGCGGAGTATTTGCAGGAAAAACCGGTTATACCATGCTTGCAGGGAACACCCTGGTAACTGCCTGCAAAAGAGGAGATACCACTTTAATTTGCGTCATCTTAAATGGACATAACTCCCAGTATAGAGACAGTAAAAAGTTGTTTGACTTCGGCTTTTCCAACTTTAACTCTTATCCGGCGGAAAATAATGATCCACGCTTTGCCCGGTTGGAAAACCACTGGACTGTAGATGGGCTTCCCTTGGTGGAGGGACTTCATTTTACTGTAGGAAGAGATGAGCAGATCTGTCTTCCGAAGAATATTCCCTTAAGTGACATTGCCTCTACCCTTTCCTATGATATTACAGAGGAGGAAAAGGCCAGCGGTAAGGTGGCTAAGCTTATCTATGAGTATGACGGTAAAACTGTAGGGACCGCCTATGTGTATTTAGAGGATGCTGCCGCGGTGCAAGAAACAGAGGATCTTCCCAATACCTCTTTGAAAAAAACGGAGAATATCCCCAAGCAGATTTCCGTAGCTATGGAGAATCAGGAAAAGACGGAAAGCGCGGAGGAGGATTCCCCTGCTGTGGAAAAAACAAATAATGCCCCCATTATCTTTGATAAAAAGGCGGGAAAGATCATTCTACAAAAGCCCATTGTTCGGGTACTGCAGATTCTCTTTGCTATCGTAGCCATCGTGCTTCTTTCCCTGCTCTTTCTCTACCTCTTCCAAAGACGGGAAGAATTCTACAGAGCCAGAAGAAGAAAGAGAATGTTAAAGCTGACCAAAGACCTCAGTAGAGAACAAAAAACCAAGCGAGATCTTTCTTTTGGAAAAAAGCGTAAGCGGCAGAAAAAAATAAAAGCCTAAAAAAGAATCTCTTAGGCTTTATCGGTATGGCTAAGGGAAGCGATATAGTTTTTTTAGGAAATGTCGCAGAAATTTTTAGAATATCCTTCTTGTTCTCTTTTTCCTTGGCATGATAAAAATTCACAATGGATTGCTATTATTTTTTTAAAAGCATTTTGTCGTAATACTATATGGATTTAATTGAAAATAAAAAAATGGCGAAATAGAGTGAAAAATTAATTTTTAGGAGGTAGGAAATGGCGACATTGCATATTTTTGATTCCAAATGCAGACAGTGTACATGATTTTGTGGGGATTACAGAGGAGTTTAACTTCGATATGGATTTAGGAGACGGAAACCGTATGGTAGATGCCAAGTCCATTCTTGGTATTCTCTACCTTGGTGTAGGAAAGGTTCGTAACCTGATTGTACCTGAGGAGAGAGTGAAGCTAGTAGAAGAAAAAGCTTTCTTCCTTCTTGGTAAAAAGAATAAAAAAACTCAGTTAATCCGCCCCTGCAGTTTTTGCAGGGATTTTTTTATTTTGTCCGATAACTCCAAAAAAATGGACTGTAGAAATCAAAATATATTTTCTAAGCAATATAGGGTCTGAAATTGGGGCACGCTCCCGCTAGCTTAATCCTATTGTATTGATGGACTGTATTTATTATAAATATGAGCTCTAATACAGTATGGGTCTATAATCAGGGCACGCTCCCGCTAACCTCGCCTTCGTAGCAGTACTAACTTCAAGCTTCGCTTTGCTCGCTTTCAGTAAGTACTGACGGGCTCAGATTACCCTTATTATAGACCCATACTGCATTATTCGCTTCACTTATTGATTTTTACAGTCCTTCACTTCGCCGGTTTTTCGCAAGTACCGTCAAGCTTTTGACTACCCCATTTTCAGACTTATCTTGCCGAAAGTTTCTTTATTATTTTCAGTCCCTTCCGTAATTTCTTTAAAAATCAATCAAATAAATCTTTCCGGTTTTTGCCCGGAGTCTGCTGGACAAAATTCCATTTTCCGTAAAACGCTTGGTTTGTCCTGCATTATAGCCTCTTCCATCGGTTTTCAGAACTCTTCGAATCTCCATCTTATCCGTTATAGAAGCTCTCCACAAAGGAATATCCAGGGTGCAATCCTCATCTCCGCAATAAATAATAATCAGAGCAATCTGCCTCTCACTGCATCGAAGAAAGGTAACCCAGTTTTTTCCGCTCTTTAAGAGCATAAGGTTTCCCTCTTAAAGCCTTGGAGTTCTTTCTGTTTGCAATCAAATAACGATGGTATTCCAATAATTCCAAATCTTCTTTTCCCCAGGGATAGGTTCTTCTACAATCCGGCTCCGTCCATCCATACACTCCGACCTCATCACCATAGAAAAGGGTTGGTGCTCCCGGCCAGGTAAACAAAAGCATGGAAGCCAGACGGAACAAGCCAAAGTCAATGCCGATTCCGGCATCATTAAAACCGTCCTTCATTCTTCCGGCTCTTCTGTTGGTTCTGGTTAAGAAACAGGGAGTGGTCATGGTTGGAAAGCTGGTTCATCGCCGCATCCAAAGCATTTTTCCGGAAGCTTGGCCATGTTGTAACGCATGGTATTAAAGAAGAGCTCTCCATCTCCGAATTTCTCCGGCTCTGCCCGGTCGGAATGCTTCTCCATACCGGTTAGGAACCAGCTCACCGGTTCCATAAAGGCGTCGTAGTTCATAATGCTGTCCCACTCCTGCCCCTTCAGCCAGGCACTGGGATTTCCGTAATGCTCCGCCAAAATCACCGCATCCTCATTGGCTTCCTTAACCGCCTTCCGGAACTTCTTCCAGAATTTATGGTTGTAGGCTTCACTGTGTCCCAAATCCGCTGCCACATCCAAGCGCCAGCCATCACAGGAAAATGGTGGACTGATCCATTTTTTTGCTATGGCAAGAATCTCTTCCTCCAGCTTAATGGCATTTTCATAATTCAACTTGGGCAGGGTATCATTTCCCCACCACTTCTCATAAGTATCATTCTCCGGCCAGTCCGCCTTTTCCCCTTTAGAAAAATGAAAGTAATCTCTATAGGGACTGTCAAAGCTTTCATAGGCCCCCTTAGGATAGGGCGATCCTTCTCCGGTTTTGTAAAAATAAGAAGCATTCATATAACGGTGAAAGGAACCGCAGTGATTAAATACACCGTCAATGATTACCCGCATTCCTCGCTTATGGCAGGCCTCTACAAAGAGCAGAAACAAGGTATCGCTGGCCTCCAGATTCTCTTTATCCGTACTTCTGATGCTGTACTTGGAGGCTTCTTTATTGTCCATTACCCCCTGAGGAAGCACCTTGCCTCCATCGTGTACAATTCTTCCCAAATGAGGATCAATATGATCATAATCCTGGGTATCATATTTATGGTTGGAGGGAGAGACAAAGAGTGGGTTAAAGTACAAAACCTCTACCCCAAGATGCTCCAAATAGTCCAGCTTTTCCCAGACCCCTTCCAGGTCTCCGCCATAAAAACGATGCACATCGAAGGATTCCACAGGGGCATCCCAATCCGCCACAGACACTACAGGACGGCCCAAGTAGATATATTCTCTATCCTCCACATTGTTCTTGCCGTCACTGTTTCGGAAGCGGTCCACAAAAATCTGGTACATGGTGGCACCTTTAATCCAGTTGGGAATAAAGAACTCCGGGAATACGGAAAAGGCGTACTGAATATCCAGGTCTTCTGTCACCCCTAAACGATTATAGTGAATGACTTCCTCTCCCTTCTCTATCCGGAAATAATAGTGGAGAGGCTTATCCTTTAATTTGATTGCTATTTCATAGTAATCAAAATAGTGGTCACTGCTTCCAAGTTCCATGGCATGAATCTGCTGTTCATCCGGAAGATACAAAAGGACTCTGTCCACATCCTCTCTTAAGGTACGAAAACGAACGGTCAGCTCGGAAAAAGCATGACTCTCCTCCGGCTCACGATAAAAGCCCTTCCCTATACTGTATAGGGCGTCCCTATTGATTCCTCTCTCTTCCATTCCGGAAATCCTCCTTCTCCCCTTCCTATCCTTAGAAAACCACTTCTCCAATATAATTTAAAGCACGATACTTCTGGGCATAGTCAATACCATAGCCCACAATAAACACATCCGGCACCCAAAAGCCCTTGTACTTTACATCTACTTCCACTTCTCTTCTTTCCGGCTTATCCAAAAGAGTACAGATTTCCAGAGAAGCAGGATGCCTTTCCCGTAGGATGGTTTCCAAATGATGCAAGGTTCTTCCCGTATCAATAATGTCCTCCACCAGGAGAACATGCTTCCCCTCTAAGGGCTCATCCAGATCCTTCACAATCTTTACCACGCCGGAGCTTTGTGTTGAAGAGCCGTAACTGCTTACCGCCATAAAGTCCATGGAAACCTTTGGATTGTTTAATTTCTTTGCCAGTTCACACATAAAGGGTGCCGCACCCTTTAATATACAAATCAAATGGAGATCTTTTCCTTCATAGTCTCTGCCGATCTCCTCAGCCAATTCCGTAACTCGCTTTTCAATCTCCTGCTCTGCATACAGCACTTTAATCTTTTCTACTTTTTCCATAGTATTTATCCTTTTCCAATAGTAAACACTTTTTCTCTACTTTGGCTACCATGCCCTCCGGCAAGGAAATCCTGCCCCCATTCCCTCTTTTTAAGAGCTGATCCATGGCATAGTAATGTGCTCTTCCAAACTGTACAGTATTTCCCTTTAATTGACGAATAGCTTCCTTGTATATCTCTCTACGAAATAAAGGCTTTTCTTTTTTTAATTCCGGAATCGGCAAAGATAGAAACAGAGATAGCCCGGGTATTCTTTTCCCTAAATGAGGGATAGGCAAAACATGAATTTCTCCCGCTTCTTCCCTGACTTCCATACTTCCCTGTTCTTTTCAAGCCATTCTTCCGCCTTTTCTTGAAAGTATTCCTCCACCTCGAGAGTAACTCCCCTGCTTCCACAAGATGCTTGGCAGCGGCAGAATTTACTTTTTTTCCAGCTCGGGTAAAACCTTCAAGCGAAGATAATTTCTGGCATAGGAAAGATCCTGATTTGTACTGTCCTCCCTATAGGGAATAGACAAGTCCTTTAATCTTTCCTGAATCTCTTTCTTTCTCAGGGAAAGCAATGGGCGAAGAAGCAGAATCCTCTCTTTGGAATCTTTGGAATTCTTGGAGTCCTTGGAATCTTTAGAATCTTGAGAGACTTCAGAATCTTTTGAAACTTCTTCCTCCAAGCTGCCTGCTTCCGAAGCTTCCTGCATATCCCAAAAACATCCTGAACAAATAGGCAGTTCCGCCCTCATTCCGGCTAAACCGGAAAAAGCCCTGATCCCCGTAGCAAATGATAAAGTATGGTTTCCGCCTGGTCATCTCGATGATGAGCCAGGGCAATTTTTGTTTTCTTTCCGCTTTCTTTTCTGCCAGCGAAGAGCCTCCCGCTCCAAGGCTCTGTAACGAAGAATGCGAGCGGCTTCCTCTATCCCCAGCCCTTCCTTTTTCCGCATAGTCCGGTACGGAGCAGGAGTAAGATAGAAAGGGAATACCAAAAAGCCTAGCCTGTTCTTCAGAAAATATTCTATCCTCTTCGGCTTCTTTCCCTCGTATCCCATGTTGAATATGCATGGCTTTTTAAGGAGAAGGAAATATGCTTTTTGCAGTTCCTTTAAAAAAATACAAAAGATACATGGAGTCGGCACCGCCGGAAAAAAAGCCAGAAGAATCTGCTCTCCTTCCAAAATCCACCGCTGTTTTTACTTGTAAAAATAAGTCGCTGTCGATTCCTTTTCTCATTTTATCCCTGCAAACAAAGGAAAAACGAAAGAAGAATCTTCCTCTTTTCGCTTTCTCTAATCTCAACCCTATGACATAGTTAAACTCTATGGCATACGGCTTTCCCTCTTTCAGTCTTTACTCTTTCGGTCTAACAATAATTTCATCCGGCATCTGCAATCCAAAGATTTCTCTTGCCTCTTCCATGATATACTCTTTCGTTTTCACATAGACCTGTTTTTTTCTTCCAAGACCTTGGCTCGTTGTTCTTCTTTACTGTATTCTTCCGCCAAACTCTCTTCCATAGCAAGATAATTCTTATTTTTGCTCTGCAGTTCTCTACCTCTAACAAAAATGACAATAGCAAGAAGGGCTACCACCATGAACAATCCCAAGACAGTAACCCCATTTTTAAACATTTTTCTTCTGTTTCACTTGCTTTCTCATAGATATTGAAATAGCTCTGCCGCCTCATCCTTTCGCACAGTTTCTTGCACAGACAAAACCTTTGCTTCCACCGATTTTTCTCCGAAACGAATGCTGATGATATCTCCCACTTTCACATCATAGGAGGCCTTCTGCACCTTTCCGTTAACAGATATTCGACCGGTATCACAAGCTTCATTAGCAATTGTGCGTCTTTTTATGAGACGAGATACCTTCAAATACTTGTCCAGACGCATGAAATTAGTTCACGCGATCCTTTAAAGCCTTACCAGCCTTGAATCTTGGAGCCTTAGAAGCAGCAATCTTCATGGTCTCTCCGGTTCTTGGGTTACGACCTTCTCTTGCAGCTCTCTCAGAAACATCAAATGTTCCGAAACCGATAAGCTGAACCTTATCCCCCTTCTCTAAAGCTTCAGAAATGGCATCAAAAACAGCCTCAACTGCTAATCCCGCATCCTTCTTAGATAACTCTGCCTGCTTTGCAACTGCGGAAACCAAATCAACTTTATTCATCTTTCATCCTCCATAATCGCCGAAATCTCAGCGTAGTCTTGTTACTTAGGGCACAAAGCCCCACATACGAGTGCATTATAACTTTCTCCCTTTCTCCTGTCAACGAAAGCCTTGTATTTCCTAAGATTTCCTATGTTTTTTCCCTATTTTTAGTAAAAAAATTTTGATAGTTTTTCTTTCGTTTTTAGGGCAATGTGGGAATATGGCTAAAAAAATCTCGACCGCTTCTTTTTAAATCTATCTGCAAATTTTAAAGCTGTATTCTACATTACGATAGTAATGCTTCCGTTATTTCCTTCACCTTAACTATGGTAGTAGGGCTTCCGCTATTTCCTTTGCCTTTTCCATGCTTTCCTGAATCTTGGGCAAATCCCGTAAATTCTTTTTTCTGTATAAAAGCTTGGGACTCTCTCCATTTACAAAACGAATTTCTCCTGGGACTGGGAAATCAAAGGTAGGAATGGCAGCGGTGTTGATTTTCGCCTTGGGGAAGAACAAAAAGTGAATTTCTCCCCTCTTAATCTTGCACTCCGTTACTCCTATTTTATGAAGCAAATTTCTTAGACTTGCCACCTGGAAGAGATTTTTCCACCTGATAGGGCAGGTCTCCGTAGCGGTCCGTCAGCTCATCCTCCAAATCCATCTTCTCTTCTTCACTGCTTAAAAAGAGCAATTTTTTTGATAAAGCCTCCAGCTTCTGCTCTTCATTTTCCATATAGCTTTCCGGAATAAAGGCATCCAAATCCACATCCAGCTGGGTTTCAAAGTCCTCCTCTTCCTGCTTTTCTCCCTTTTCCAAAAGCACCGCATGGCGAAGCAGCTTGGTATAAAAGCTCATACCCCACCGCCTCCATGTGGCCGTGCTGCTCTGCTCCCAATACATTTCCCGCCCGCGGATTTCCAGGTCTCTTAAAGCAATGCAATTCCGGAGCCCAGCTCCGTAAATTCCCCGGATAGCCTTTAAGCGCTTTTTCCGACTCCTCCGTAAGGCTTTTTTTCCTTTTTTTATAAAGTAAAAAAATGCATAGGAGGTTTTATTGGATCTTCCCTACCCTGCCTCGAATCTGGTAAAGCTGGGAAAGCCCCATCTTATCCGCATCTTGAATAATCAGGGTATTGGCATTGGGAATATCCAGTCCGGTTTCGATAATGGTGGTGGATACCAGTACATCTATTTCTCCGGCAATAAAGGAAAGCATGATTTCTTCCAGTTCCTTCTCTCCCATTTGCCCGTGAGCATAAGCAATACGAGCCTCCGGAAGCAGTTTTTGCAGGCGAAGCGCCGTATCCTCTATGCTTTTCACCCGATTATGCACATAGTAAACCTGACCGTTTCGCCGAAGCTCTCTGGAAATGGCCTCCCGAATGGTGCCTTCCTCCTCTTCCATCACATAGGTTTGGATGGGAAGTCTGTCCATGGGAGCCTCTTCCAGGATGGAAAGGTCTCGAATCCCCACCAAAGACATGTGGAGAGTTCTGGGAATAGGGGTTGCGGAAAGGGTAAGCACATCCACATTTTTCCTTTAAGGACTTGATGCGCTCCTTATGCTGTACCCCCGAAGCGCTGTTCCTCATCCACCACCAGAAGCCCCAGATTTTTAAAATGCACATCCTTGGAAAGCAATCTATGGGTTCCCACTAAGATATCAATTCTTCCGCTTGCCAGCTGTTCCAACGTCTTATTAACTTCCTTTTGGCTCTGAAAACGGGATAGAATTCCCACTTCCACCGGAAAGCCCTTCATTCTCTCCACAAAGCCGTTGTAGATTTGCTGGGCCAAAATGGTGGTGGGGCAAAGGTAGGCCACCTGCTTGGAATCCTGCACCGCCTTAAAGGCCGCCCGAAGCGCTATTTCCGTCTTTCCGTAGCCCACATCTCCGCAAACCAGCCGGTCCATGATTTTCTCACTTTCCATGTCTTCCTTGGTGGCTTCAATGGCCAGAAGCTGATCTCCGGTTTCTTCATAAGGAAAAGCCTCTTCAAATTCTCTTTGCCAAACCGTATCCTTTCCAAAGGGATAACCTCTCTCCTCCTGCCTTTTGGCATAGAGGGCCAAAAGCTCCTTGGCGATTTCCCGCACCGCCCCCTTAACCTTGGACTTGGTTTTCTGCCATTCTGAACCGTTTAGGCGATTTAATTTAGGAGCCTTTGCCTCCTTTCCTGCATATTTCTCAATACCGTCCAGCTTATTTACCGGCAAATACAGATTCCCCCCGTCTCCGTAGAGAATCTTTAAATAGTCCTTGCTGACTCCGTCCGTTACGATTCGTTCAATTCCCTCATAAATCCCGATACCGTGGCTTTCATGCACCACATAGTCTCCCTTATGAAGCTCCGTCAAAGAACCGATATGGAGGCTTTCCACCTGCTTTTTTTCTTACGGCGCTTTCTCCCTGCAAGACTTTGCCCATATAGGTCCTGCTCCGTCATTACCAGGATTTTTTTCCTGAGGGCAAATAAAAGCCCTTTCGAAGATACCGGGGTAGGACTCGAATGCTTCCCGGATTTTCCTCTTCTTCCCTGTCCTCTGACATAGTATCCGGACAATAAGCGGAAAGCCCCTCCTGTCTTAGTTCTTCCGCCAAACGGGAGGCCCTACTTTGGGAAGGAGAATACAGGGAAATCCGCACCTTCTCCTTCTTATACTTTTCCATATCCCCTTTAAACTGGGCAAACTGCTTGCCGTAGAAGGGGATTTCTCTGCACTCCAAAGGAATGGATTTTAGCGGTTCTTTAAAGACCTCACTCCATTCGGAAATGCCTCCAAGGCTGGAAAAAGAAGAAAAATGGGGCGGGAAGCACATTCCTCCATGAGAGTCCTCACAGAGAAAAGGTCTAATGGCCTTTGATCCTTCTCCTGATTTGCTTCCGCTTCAGCCCTTTGGGAAAAAGTAGGCGATAAATTCCTCCTCTACCCTTTTTCCCTCTTCCAAAACCCGCACCGGCTCATCCACAATCACCAGACAATCCTTAGGAAGATAATCCAAAAGAGAAAAAGCCTTTAAGGAAGAGGGCTTTCCCTGCTCGGACACCGGGTAAATATTGGCTTCCTCCACCTGTTCCAAAGAACGCTGGCTTTCCAAAGAAAAATACCGAAGGCTATCCACCTCATCATCAAAAAATTCTATTCTAAGAGGCTCCTCCATTTGGTTGGAAAAGACATCCAGGATTCCTCCCCTAAGGGAATACTCTCCTCTGCTCTCCACCTGGTCCACCCTTTGATATCCAAGGGAATGAAGACTGTCTTGCAAACTCTCCAGAGAAAGAGTCTGTCCCAGCTGCACCGTGAACACCGCCTGGCGGAAGGCATTTTTCCCCTCCAGCTTTTCCAGCATTGCCGGAAGAGTGGTCACCAGCACTCCCTCTTCCTCCTCCACCAGCTGTCTAAGGCACTCACTTCGCTCTCTACTGATATAGTTTCCTCTGGTATCTGCCTTATAAAAAGGTAGTCCTTCGCCGGAAAAAAGCAGGCAATTCTCCGCAAAAGATTTTACCGTCCTGCAAAAATCTCCTTTGCCCGCTCCTCCGTCTTACAAAGGTAAAGGATCCATTTTCCCCTAAAACCAAGAGCCAAAAGGGACTTTAGGGAGTCGGAAATTCCCTCCACAAACAAGGGCTCTTTCTTTTTCCAAAAGCCTCCGTAAGTTCAAAAAAATCCGGGTTTTACTCGCCGGATTTTTTTGGTAGAAAGAATGCCCTCCTCCGGCATTTTTTTCCAGATTATGCATCAGCCTCTTCCTTTCCCTTCTTCTTTTGATTAAACTCGTTCATGGCCTGATCAATCCCCTTTTCCACGATGGCAATGCAGGCTTTTGCCGCTCTCTCATAGGCATCTTCCATCTCCGCCTGTTCTTCCTTGGAAAATGGTGAAAGCACATGGTGGGCAAGATCTTCCTTCTCTCCCTTGGCACCCACCCCTAAACGGATTCTGGGAAACTCTTCACTGTGCAGGTGGGCGATAATATTTTTCAGCCCATTATGCCCTCCGGCAGAGCCCTTTTTCCGGATGCGAATGTCCCCCGGTGCAAAGGAAATCTCATCGGAGAGCACCAGAATATGATCATTGGGAATCTTAAAATACTGGGCCAGAGGCACGATGGATTCTCCGGAAAGGTTCATATAGGGTTAGGGGCTTTAAAAGAAGTACCTCTTCGCTGCCGATTCTGGTCTTGGTATAGGCCCCACGAAATTTTGTGCTTTCCAATGACAGGTTTCCCAGCTCCTTACAAAGCACATCAATCACCGCAAAGCCGGCATTGTGTCTTGTACCCACATATTTTTTCTCCGGATTTCCTAATCCTGCAATTAACCACATTTTCTTCCCTCTCTCTATTCTTAAGCTCGATTAAAGCACAAGGCGTATTATAGTGGGTTTTTCCAAACGAATCAAGGTGGAAGCCTCGTAGCGAAGAACTATAAGCAATGAAGGGCTACGCTCTGATGCAGTATGGACCTGTAAGCGGGGCACGCTCCCGCTAACCTCGCCTCGTAGCGGATACTAAGCGAAAAACACAGTTTCTGTGTTTTTCGCAAGTACCGACGGGCTCAGATTGCCCCTTTTACAGGCCCATACTGCATCAATCGCTTCAGCTTTTGGAATTCTTACAGTTCTTCACTGCTCTATGGTTCAGGGATTTGGAGCAGTTCCAAGTGGGACAAGGAAAAAAACAAGGACTATCTCAATAAATACTAACGCAAGCACAAGTATAAAAATAGGCTAAAGTGACTTATCAGCCTATTTATGATATAATATATCTTAACAATAAAAACGGATAAGGGGTAATAATATGGCAATTTCTTATAAACCATTATGGCACTTATTGGTAGAAAGAGAAATGAACAAAGAAGACTTAAAAAGAGCTGCAAACATAACAAGTAACATAGTTTCTAGAATGAGCAAAAAAACTCTTATGTGAACTTAGAATCATTAGAAAAAGATTTGCCTGGCATTGGATTGCAGAATTGAAGATGTTATAGAAATTCATAGAAATGAGGTGGAATAAAATGAAGAAAAATATTTTTTTAGAAAGGAGGAAATAAAGTGAGTCAAGAAAAATAAGATAAGTCAATCTTGCTGAGGTTCAATACAAAAAAACCACTGGTACAGTGGAAGAAAAAAAGCAAATTGCCCCAAATGTCACAAAAAGAGGAGAAAAAGGTTAAGAATATAACTGTAAAGCATATGGTATCAGAAAACCTTATGGGAAAGGTTGTAGATGAAGAAACTTACTATTTATGTATGAATGAAGATTGTGATGTCGTGTATTATAACTTAAACAATGAAAGAGTTTTTTTATAAGGAAGATGTAAAAAGTTCCTATATGGTTTTAAAAAGGATGCAAATCCCAAATATATATGCTATTGCAACCAAGTTACAGAGCAACAAATTATAAACGCTGTTTTAGATGATGGTGCAAAGAATATTAAAAGATATTATTAGACTTACAGGGGCAATGAAAAAAATGGAAAGTGCGAAATTAACAATCCTTTGGGGAAAAATGCTGTAGTCCTTTTTATTCAAGAAACCATCAATAAGGCATTAAAAAAAGCAAACAAAAGTTTGCGAAACATAATTTATAAAGTACGTCACAACAGTAATAAAATTAAAAAAATAATAAAAACTATAGAATTAAAAATTTTAACGGTTCAGATGTAAAAGTCTGGGCCGCTTTTTTTATTTTTACCGGAAAGGAGGTCACCTATATGGTAAATGATGAAGTTAATAATAAGGCTATAAATATTGAGATAAAAAGTGGCTCAGTATTCAGCAAAGGCTATTTTTAAAAAGCTATGAAAAAGATTATAGAAGATGCCGATGAAAAAAGCCAACCACTTGCAGATTATATTAGTGAAAAAAAGAAAAAAACTAATTCAAGGAAACTTAAGGATATGGTAAAGAAAGGTAAGCTGGAAAAATATTGATGAGCAAATCGAAAAATAAATTCTATGCTTTTTAAGGATTACGCATATAGGCGTAAAAATAAATTGGGGGTTTTGTTAGAGATAAAGATACAAGACTTTATATTATCTAAAAATAGAAAAAGGTATATTCACAAAGAATGACTGTATAAAATAAAAAAAGCACTTTATGGTATAACTCTATCTCTATTACAAGATAACAAAATACTATAAAGTGCTTTCATATTAATTAGTACTAACAGGGTCATAATCAGAAGGTACAGGAGCAACGATACTTACAAAGATAACATCTTCTGTTCCAGTATTTTTTGCGCCATGACATTCACCCTTTTTAGATACTATAACTTGCCCCTTTGTAAAAGGCACCTCCGTATCAGGCGTTGGATAAAAATACCCCCTTGCCTTGCAATATAACCCATATATCATCAGAGTTATGATGGTAATGCTTTGGTAAGGTTTGACCAGGTTTAATAACCCATACTGAACCACCTGTGGAATCAGTTTGATAAAATGCTGTCTTAACAGCGTTCTCTAGACTTTCAACTTTCACAAGTTCCATGTCAAAAAAACACGTTGATCATTCATAATGCTCACACCTTTCATCAATTTCCAACTAGCGAGTGCCCGATGCATATTCACCCATATTAATATCTATAACAGTGCGAACAGGTTGAATTAAGGAATCCTCATATTGAACCTTCCATTTGATATCTGGATTCATATCTCCATTTTCTAAGCCTGCAATCGTTTGACCGTCATCAATAGGGTTATCGTGCTCAAAGATATAATACAATACACTAAGTTAAAAAGCAACCTAAAGTAGGTATAAGACCATATTATGTTGATGAATATGAACCAATAACAATTGAGGGAGACGATATAAAAATAGTGGGCATTATAACAAATGAAGTTACCTTGCCAAAAAAATGATGGAACAAGAGGTTCTGCTTTTGTATAGAATCCATTTTAGATTATCTAGCAAAACCAACTAGCACATGGTCTGAATTGTTTTTAAGAAATTGGAATTACCCACCAAGTTTTACATCAATGCATAGACCTGGAATAGCTAGAGTTGAATCTGATAAAATCATTTTAGATGGAACAACAATCGAAGAGGTAAAACAATATCATAGAGATACCTTAATCTTGTGTGTAGAAAAAAACAAATGAAGAAGAAAAAAACAATATAGAAGAAGAGAAGAACAATTAAAAAGAAAGAAGCAAGAAGAAATAGAAAATCATTATAGAAATATAGAAGATATTTCAAAAAGACTTAAAAATTTTAATTGTGACACTTTGAAAGGGATAGCAGAAATGATATCTCTTTTTTTATTTTAACGAAAGACTAACTATTAATAGTCAAGCATAAGATTAAGATTTTTTTAGAATAAAAATACGGAAACGTATTTTTAGATAGATTAGTACATTGAAAAACTGTATGACGAATAGAGCATCAGCGATGATGCTCTCAGAAAAGATTATGAGCTAATTTAACTTATAAAGGCTGATATGACGTATGGGTTATTTCCATCCGAAAGATGGTTCTGACAAGCTTTTTAATCACATGGCTTATTGCGACATAGTGAGATTCTTATAGTCCTTCATTGCTCTTGTGCTCAGTAAGTGCGGTGGACTGGATTGCCCTTTTACAGGCCTATACTGCTCTTATAGTCCTTCACTGCCTCAGAGCTTAGAACGCTCCCATACTTTACATATCTCCTTACCAACTTTGCTAATACTATCATTTGTTTTCATTGTTAAAGCGGTTCTACTGCAATATTTGCAGCCTCGAATACTTCTTTTACCTTATCAAAATCACTGCTCATAAGGTTAGCTTTTTTTAGATTTGGAAATTGCTGTAGTTCTTCCAAAGTGATTTCATTTAGGTCAAAACTCTCGTCTTCTCCGTCCCACTGGGGAATAATGTTCATATACACATCATTCCCGCCGTCCATATAGAGCATTTCCACATAGGGGGCAAAGTTCTTTGGAATTTCCATTTCCTTAAAGAAATTCATCGCAGGTTCAATAATGATATCGCTATCCATATCGATCTTTTCTCCTTCATAATGGTCGGCAAAATCATAGATATCAAATTCCGGCTTCAGCAAATGCAGGTCATACATCAAGACTTGAATAATCGCTAATTTGAAATTCAAAGTATCAAAATGGAGAATATCGCTTTCACTTTCTTTAGTAAAACTTGGCAAAGCCGACTCTTTGCCAGCAGTATTTTCTCTACTGGTCACAATCTTAGCCAGTTCAGCTTTAAGATAATTATTTTTATAGCTAAAAGCAGCCGTCAAAGGGATTATAAAAACAGGTAAGAACACAATGATTCCTGTAAGTGCAAGACCTTGAGAGTGATTTCCCGTATGTCCGCCTTCCGAAATGCGATTCAAAAAGTCTGCTACCCTAGTGAAGATTTCTCCTCCTACAACGAATAGCAAAATGAACTCTAAAGTCAATAAGCCCAAAATGATAATCATCATTCTCTTTGCAGCCTTATCACATATTTCTATTTTGCTTTCTATGCTGATGGATTCGGCACCGGATATATTGGAAAACCACTTTTCTGCTCTTTCCTCTCTCGTCATAATGAATCTCCTGTGCATATACAAGTTTTCACTGATTGTGCAACAGTATTATACAAAAATTCATTTTATTCTCTCATAGCAAAAGCCTCATGCCCTTTTACAAATCCTCCGCGACAAATTGAAGGGGCTGTAATAAGCCACCTAATGCAGCATAGGGTCTGTAGGTAGGGCAATCTTAGCCCGTCGGTACTTGTCGGAAGTGAGGAAGTGAGGAAGTGAAGGACTATAAAAAACAACAAGTTTCAGCGACTGATGCAGCATATCCCTGTAAAAGGGGCAATCTGAGCCCGTCGGTACTTGCGAAAAACACAGAAACTGTGTTTTTCGCTTAGTATCCGCTACGAGGCGAGGTTAGCGAGAGCGTGCCCCACTTACAGGGATATGCTGCATCAAAGCGTATCTTGTATAATAATTGTAGTCCTTCACTACGAAAGGCTGCTGAGTGCAAGCATGACCCTAATACAGGTCTATACTGCTGCAGAGCAGGCCACTTTATTCTTCACCGCCTTCTTTTTCTTTTCTGCAAAAATCAGTACTCTATCCAAAATCCCCAATAGGGAGGGCATCAAGAAAATTACGAAGAAGAGGGAGCATACGGCGCCTCTTCCAATCAATTTTCCCAGCTGTCCGATAGCCGGAACGGAGGAGATAAAGGAAATCACATAGCCGACCACCGCCAAAATGGTTCCGGAAACGAATAGGGAGGATAGGCTCTTTTCAATGGAAGCAATAATAGCTTCTTTTCTGCTCTTTTTCTCTCTTTCCTCCTTGAAGTGATCCAAGGTCAAGATGGCGTAGTCCACCGTTGCGCCCAGCTGAATACTGGACACGATAACGAAGCCGATAAAAATCATATTGGTGCCTTCCAAAAAGGAGAAGGACATATTGCTCATAATGGCCAGTTCGATAGGAATCATTGCCACTACGGCAAAGAGTACCGACTTGAAGGAAAGCATTACCACCAGGAAGATGATTATCATGGACAGGGTATTTACCTTGGCATTGTCTGCTCGAAGAATAGTATCCATGTCCATAGTGGCGGTGGTATCTCCCACCAGATAGCTGTCCTCTCCTGTATAAACCTTCAAAATCTGTCGAATGGTCTTTACCGCCTTATAGGATTCCTGACTTTCTCCGGGAAGATTTAAGGTGATGACCATTCTGCTGTATCCGTCTTTTCTGACTAAATCCAAGGAGGACTTGGGAACCATAAATTCCGGAACTCCCTCCGGTAATAAAGCACTTAAGGACTGCACATTTTCCACATAGGGTAGGGAAGTTAAAAGATTTCCCAAGGCCTTCTCTCTATCGTTTCTTCCCTCCGGATAAATGGCAATCAAGAGATTTTCTTCTCCGAAAACTCCATTAATTTCTTCTTCCATTTCGGAAATTTTCGTGCCTTCTCCCTTTACCACCGCACCGTTACTAAATCGGAAGTCATTCATTCCTTGCATGATATTTAAGGGATAAACCAAAAGAATAGTAAGAATCAGCACAAGGGGGCTAAGTTTATAAGCAAGCTTTGCCAAGGGCTTAAAGGAGGGCACAAAGGGCTTGTGTCTGGTCTTTTCCACAAAGTTCCACATCCGAAGCAAAAAGAGCAGGCATAAAGAAAAATAACCGTTAAAAGGCTGAACACCACGCCCTTTGCCAGCACGATTCCCATATCCTTACCGATGCCGAAGCTCATGGCACAGAGAGCCAGGAAGCCTCCCACAGTGGTTAGAGAGGAAGCTAAAATCGTGCTTAAGGACTTTCCTACCGCATAGGACAGGGCCTTTTCTTTATCCATGCCTTTTTCCAGTCCGGTTTCAAAGGAGTGAAGCAGGAAGATGGCATAGTCCATGGATACTGCGATCTGCAAAATTGCCGCCACATTGTTGGTGATAAAGGACACCTTTCCTAAGAAAACATTGGTGCCTCGGTTTAGTCCCACTGCCAGCAGAATCGTAATCAGGAATAAGAAGGGCTCTCCGTAGGAATTGGTCATCACAATCAGAATCAGGAAAATAAAGCCAAGTCCAAGTGCTAAAATTAAGCCCATCTGAATGCTTACCTGTTCCTCCACCGTCTTGCTCTGTACGGCAAGGCCGGCATAGACCGCCTTGTCTCCCAAAAGGCTTTCGATTTCCGTAAGAGCCTTCTTTAGTTTGCACGTCACTGTCTCCATTTACAAAGACTACATGAAATAAGGCATTTCCATCCTTATAATCTAAATCTTTTTCCTTCTCCTTTTCTTCCATGAATTCGGGAGCATAGGCACTTTTTGAGCCTGTGGAAAAAAACTCACCCGGTCTACTCCGGAGATATGCTCTATCTGCTCCTTATAGGAGAGTGCTTCTCCCATGGAAACGTCCTTCAGCATGATTCTTGCTGTTCCGGGATAGCCGAAGCTATCCTCCATTTTATGAATTCCCTGCTGGGTGAGAGAGGACTCAGGAAGATACTTACTTAAGTCGTAGTTTACCTGCACAAAGAGGCAAAAGAATCAGGGAGATGCCTAAGAGTCCCCAGAAAACACGACTGATTTTTTTCTCTATATTTAACAATAAAAATCTGCACATTTTTTTCGCTTATACTCATTTACTTCCCTCCTTTGAAAATAGAGGTGATTCCTTTCCATACCTTATGCGCCACCTGTCCCAGTCTGTCCCAGAGGCTAGGCTCTTTCGTTTCTTTAGTCTTTACTTTTTCTTCCTTTTACTTCTTTGATTTCTTCGGTACGTAAAGTTACTGCCACATCTACAATATTGTCATTTTCAGAAGGCATTAAGGACTCAATGGGTCTGTTGGGATCAATTTCCAAAACTGAAGACTTTTCTCCTACATTTTCATCCCACTTCTTCTCCACAAGAGCTTCCAGCTCTCCCTTGGCATTACGAACAACTCCGGTAGAATCCAGTACAGCCTCTCCGCTTTTCAGCATTTTATCGGTAGCATTTAAATTATTTTCAATGGAAGCATAGGCCTCCTCTCTCTTTCCTCGAATGTAAGCATCCTGCTCCTGCAAACTTCCCCGTAAATCCTCCATGGTTTTCTGGCTGTTTTCCAAAAGGGTGTTTAAATTTCTTCCTGTTTCCTCCCCCTTCTCCGCGTAGTTTTTCAAAGTTTCCTGCAATCTCTTCACATCCTCAATGTTATCTTCCAAAAACAGAAAGGCTCTCCTTGGAATTTGTTAATCCGGAATGGGCATTGGAGGAAAAATTCCTTTATGGCAGGACTTAGCTTTTTCCATGGCAAGCTTCTGCATCTCCGCCTCTGTACTATCCGCCTCTGCCTGCAAAGAAATATATTCCTGCACCATAGCCATAATCTGATCCTTCAAAGGAGAACCCTCCAGTTTAGCCGACAAGTTCGCTAAGCTGTTCTGTACAGAGCCCTGCTTTTTGGCGGAAAGCAATGTTTCTACCTGATTAAGACTTTGCTGAGCTTTTATCAATCTCTGTCTGACTTGGCACATCTCCTCGAAGAGCCACCAAAAGAATCCTCCAGTTCCAGCATGGCATTTTGCAAACGGTTCATATTGCTCTGACTTTTCGCTGATATTGTTCTTGGCATCCCGGCTCAGTCCGTTAAAGTCCTCCACATTTTCCGTAAGGGGGCTAATGCTGTTATTTACAGTCTCCATATCCTGATAGATTTGGTCTCTACTGTTTTGATAAGCTCTTCCTTCTTCCTGGGTCTTCCGAAGAAGAGCCTCGCTATTGGCGATATTTTTTTCCGCATTGCTTCCAAGGACTTCTGAGAAGCATCCAGAGAATCCAAAAAGACTGTTTCCGGCATCCTTTAGGGCATGGTAGGAGTCCTCCGACTCTTCCTTTGCCTCCCGTAAATCCGTGATTTTCTCCACCTGTGAAGAACGAAGGGGTGCCATCTGAAATTGTAAGCCGGAAAAGCTGAAGGAGTTACTTCCCACCTCAATGGTAAAGTCGTCTTCCTCTCCGGGAAGAAGGACAAAAAAATCACTTCCTTCTTCTCTCCCAGGGATACTACCTGAGCCTTCTCCGCCTTTAGGGATAAAAATGTCCTCTGCGCTAAAACTGCTTCTGGCCATCATCACATAGTTTTTTTCGCCGCATAATCCTGAGCATTGGGATTCTTTTGTAAACTGCACATGAATTTTTCACCAAGCCCTTCTCTCCCGCAAGGGTTTCCGGCTGTACCTCCAAAACCGTTTAGCTCGTAGCGAATCTGAATATTCCAAGGCAAGAGACTGTAGGGTTCTGCTGTTTCTCCCTCCAAAAAGAGAATCCACATTTCCCTTGGACAGATCCAAGGTATGCTGATTTCCATTAGACTGCACCGCTACACTGTTGCTAAGGTTTTTTTACATTTTCATAAGTTCCGTAATCTGTAAGACTGGAATAGCCCTTGGTTTCATACTCTCTTACTAAAAGATCCCTGCTTGAATTCTCCGGTGGGGCCTAATAAGGCATAGTAATTCTCATGATAGCGGGGCTTTTGTACCTCAGCCAAAGCTGACATGGACAAGGCAAGTACCTGACTGAAACAAAGAGCAATACAAACCGCTCTTTTCCATTGCTTATTCCTTTCTCTACCCCTTTGCTTAGCATTTCGAATATTCTTCTGATTGTCATTCTGATTACCGTTTTTGATGGTTTACTATTGCTCTATTGTAAATTTTTCTGATTTTTCATGATTGTACCCTCCTTGTTCTATAAAATTCCTACTCTACTTTTGTCTTTAAAACCATTCTGCTTTCATGACAGTTTTTAAGACATGTCTCCATACTTTTGCTCATACTGTCTTCAAGACTGCTTCCTATACTCTCTGTCCATACTATTTTCAATACTCTTTTCTTTGTTTTTCTCCTTTTTTTGCTATACTAAAAAGAAAGATATGGGCAACAGAAGATATCCTAAGCCTTTAGCAACAGAAAAAACGGTCAATATGGGACAAATGTGGTATAAAAAAATGAAAAAAACAAGAGTGTAGGGAAAGAACCCAACGGCAATTGGCGGAAGCCTTGGAATTTTATTTACAAAAAAAGCCCCTGGAAAAGATTACCGTTCGGGAGCTGATTGAGAAGGTCGGTATCAATCGAAAGACCTTTTATTATTATTTTTCCGGATATTTACGGACTTTTTGGAATGGATGGTAACACAAGAAAGCCAAAAGATTGATTTTTGAAATTCAGAATCAGGAGGACTATGAAAATTCCCTATCCCTGGTTTTTGATTCCATTGAGAAGAACCGTCATTTTGTAAACTGCGTTTATGATTCCATGGGTAGGGATGCTCTGGTTCGCTTCTTAAATAAGGACTTTCGTAAGGTCATTTCCTGGGCCATGGAAAAGGGTATGGAGGATGTTTTACAGAGGAATGGGGGGAAAATAACGGAAGCTTCCAATCCCTTGGGCATTGAGCAAAAGTTTTTGGATACTTTGGTAGACAGCTATATCGCCAGCATTGCGCAAATCCTGCTCCTCTATCTGCAGAAAAAGTCCCCCTTTAATAAGCAGGAATGTATTCGATTTATCTTGCGGTACCTGCAATCTACCATACCGGCGGCATTGGAGGAATTTGCACGATAAAAAGGGATTATAAAAAATCAAACCAGATATTTTTTACGCAATAAAGGTCTGAATCGGGGCACGCCCCCGCTAGCTTCGCCTCTTTTTCTTAAAGAATATTCAGTAATGGAACGCATTCTATTTATTAATTTATTTACTATACCGATATTACTATAAGTGAAATAGCATGCAAAAACCGCATGAAATTGTTTAAAAGAAAGGGAGATGGGTTAGGAGGTAAAACTATGACAGTAACTGAAATGGCGAATTATGCCCTTAAAAAACAGGATTATGAGAAAGCCACTTCTAAACAAGGCTCTTCCGATAGCGAGGGGAATCAATCTATTTCCGACTTAGAACGATCCTATCGGAATGCAGAAGCCACAGGTGGAGACAGATGGTTATGTGGTTGGAACCCCGATGTGGAGCCGAAGCATATTGTACCTATAAGTAAAGATATTGAAGATTTAGTGAAACACCAAATCAGAGAAAGATATTTAAAGGAACAGGGTGGGAGCTCCTTTGAGAAAGTCCATAGTTATAACGAAAAAAATACAAGGCCTATGCAAAAGACCAGGAATGGCCCGGAAAGAATGTCCGTTCTTTATACCATAGAGGAGTTAAAGTTTTCAGAAATGGATAAAATCATGGGATATATCAAAAGTAAGGTTCCGGGCTGGCACCACCCTAAGCCCTATGATCCGGCTATTGTGCAGGAGTACATTAATCAGGAAGAAGGAAAAGACAATAAGGATATTAATATTTCCGTATAAAATGTAAGTTTTACGAGATAAAAGAATCCCTAAAATCAAGCGGTATGATTTCATGTCTGCCTGGTTTTGGGGATTCTTTGGTATCTACAAAAGTGCCTACCTCTTCTTTATTTAAGTCTCTATTTTTCGGAAGCATAATCCTTGCTGCCTTTTTATGTATTTCGATACTGCCTGCTTTATAAGCGCCTCCGAATTCTCCGTCCAAAGGTCCATTCCACCGGCTTTTCCCCTGAAACTCCAAATAATGGGTTTTGAAAAAAAGCTCACATAGGGATGATCTTCCGGGAATATCTCCCCGAAGCAGGGTTCCTGCAATCTCTCCCAGCTCACCGATATTTTTCGGAGAGCGAATCAGTAAAACCTCAAATTCTCCATCCGCCAAATCTATATTCATCTTCTCCTGAAGGTTCTGTCCCGGTAGCCCTGAAAAACCTGCCACGGAATAGGCGTTGGAAACGGCGCCAAAAAAATATACTCTCCCTCTTCGGAAAAAAATTTTCAGCAGAAATTTTTTTAGCGGAATACTCTGACTCATATTCTCCGGTAAGGTACGAAGTGATTCCAGCAAATACGCCAAATGCCCCAAATTATTCTTTAATTCCTGGTCAGTTCCGTAGCTCACCTTGGTAAAGGCTCCTAGGGCCGCAATATAGTTAAAAATATTTTCCTGAAGACTTCCTACATCATAATAAAAAGCATTTTTCCTTCCACCATAGCCCTCAGATTCTCCTGCAAATCCTTGGGAATTCCTAAGGAGTAGGCAAAAATCATTGGTGGAACCGCAGGGAATATAGCCCATGGGAATATCCAACTTTTTCCTTCAGAATGGCATTCATAAGATAATGCAGTGTTCCGTCTCCACCGGCGCAGACCAGCAAGTCATAATCCTTCCCCAGCTTTTTTTACCAGTTCTTCCGTTCGTAAGTCCCTATGCTTGGGAAGAATAGGAAAAAACCGTTACGATACAGCCTAATAAGGAAAGACCTTCTACCACCCGGTAGCAAAGTTCCTTTCCCTTCCCCTGTCCACTCTGTGCGTTCATTAAAAGCAATACTTTTTTCATAAGGCTTTCCTCTTGTTTAATGCGTTACATGGGATAATCATACCATGTTGTTTTATAAGATTTAATTAGACCTCCGAAATGACTTTGGAATTATCATCTCACTATTATATCTTACTCCTGATTAGTCACATAGTTTTTACTATTAAAAAAGAGGAATACATCTTGAACATGCTTCCTCTCTTCCTTCTTCTATTATGCGGTCTTCTTAGCCGCAGGACCTAAGTCCTTCATCTTCTTCTCTAAACGAGCTTCCTTTTCCTTGGCCTTTGCCTGGAAGTCCTTAAAGGTATTCTCTTCTACAATTCCTACAAAAACCTCTTGATAGTCTTCGCTACCCTTTTCCTGAATCCGCAATACATAGCAATCGGAGAGGCCATAAAGTGCACCCTCTTCCTCTGCACTTTGGAACTCTTCCTCAGGAATAAAGCTAAACTGCTCTCCATCCTTAACGGTCTTCTTCCATAAACGATTACGAACACCCTTGTCCTCATCCTGTAGGTAGGTATTCTTGTAAGCTACAACTTCTACTTCCCCCTTAGTGGAAACAGAGAATACCGGATTCTCGTGGAAAATGTAAGCAACTCTGGCAGACTTACTGACAGGATCGTTTACCTTTCCTTCAACATATTCTACATGAAGCTGTAACTGCTCCTTCGCCATTGCTGTGAAGGAAAATAATAAGATGCCAAGGAGGCATGTCATTAACAATGAAACTCTTTTTAACATATAGGATATCCCTCTTCTAACGAAAAAAATAAAGCCAGTATCTCACCGGCTTTTATTAGTATATCCGTTTTTTTCGTTATCATGACAATCTTCGGGGAAAAAAGATACAGAGTTTTGTAAATTTTTTGTAAGAACTTAAGGTTTGAAAATACCCTTCGCTAATTCAAGAGATTCTAATTCTTGAATGGTCTATTATACCTTAAGCTTTTTGCGTTCCAAGATGCATGGATCTATTTCTGTTCTGTAAATAAAGGAACAGAGAATATCCAATAAAAATCGCCAAAGTATACAAGACTAGATCATTAACATCCACCACATAAATCGGGGAATGGAAAAGGATATTCAGAAGAAGCTGAATACATTCAATACCGAATCCAATCAACACTGCATATAGCAACGCCTTCTTTTTCTCCTTCACTACGGAAAAGAGAAATCCCGGTAAGGGAAGAAATGATACTACTATTATAAGATTGGTTAGCATGTTGTATCTCAAAAAACAAGAACGGATTCAACTCAATATTCTGAAGGATCTGCGGGATGGATAAATCCCTATGGCTTATGCTATGAGGAATAAGATAAATCAGCCCAAGCAATGCCATATAGCAAATCAATCCCCGGCGATGTCCGAAACTATACGCTCTCCTCAGAGAAATAAGGTAAATCAGTCCAATTACCAAAAGCTAAAATGAATACTCTACTATAAGGATATTGCAAAAGGAAACTAATCATAAGAATCACCCTTTCGAATGACTTTATTGCAGAAATACATCGGAAATATACTGCCTTCTAAAATATAATCCAAACTTCCAATGTCATCTCAATGAAGTAAATTGTTAGCTGCTTCTTTCACCCGTATGCTATTGTCTGTTGTAATAGTTTTTTTAACACTTACCCCAAAAAAATAGCAATATAATTAAAGCTTTTCTAAAAATATTAATTCTTTATTGACCTAAATTCCCAAGAAAAAAATCACTTAATGAAAATGTTTTTTTACTAAAGAAAAAAATGAAAGGACATGATTATTCTGGCTGAATATTCCGGTGCGGCGGAGCCGCTATTCCGGAAAAAGCGGAAACCGCCTGTCCGGAATAGGAAACCGTTTTCTCTCACCAATAAAGATTGATTAAATCACTCCTGCTTTTTTTCAAAAATGTTTTTTTAAGTATCCTTGTTGCAACAAATGCTCCTATGCAAGCAAGAACAAAAGTTATCAAGCCAAATCCTACTGCCCACGAAACTTTGAAATAAGATAATGCTTCATTTATTTGTGCTTCGCTCATTTTCCATTTTGATGCTCTTTCCACAAAAAGAAGCTGTTCCGAATAAAATCACAGGAATTACTGTTCCTAAAAAAATCTGCTAATGCAAATGTCCCATATCCAATAATCATTCGTCCCTTGCTCTCATAATTTCCTGTAATCAAATCACATATCATTCCACCGATTACAGCAAAGACTGCATGAGGCAAATGTCCTCCTGACAATGCAATTAAACCAAGAAGCGTTCCTGATATTGTAAATACACCCTTCTTTTTTAACTTTTACAGCCATAAGAATATAAACGGTAGCAGCTATCATAAAAGCTAACTCCTGAAGCAATAAATCCTCCTATAACTGTTGTTGCCATAGCAAATGCTACTGCCATGTATATGACAATTCCAATTGCATTAAAAATTCCGATTGTAATAAAATCACGACCATTTAATTTGTTTTTCATAGTTGGTCTCCTAATAAACTTTCTGTATTACTTTCACAAGAGTAATCATCAAAGCTCCTAATAGTCCAATCAATAAATCCGTTGTTCTAAACTGCAATTCTGTTAATGTTACCCTGTTTTCATCACTATCAAGTCCTCTAATGAGTGCTGAAGCTGACAGTTCATCTGAAATCTTAATCATTCTCATTAAAAGCGGAACAAGCGTATATTCCATATATTTAATTGGATGTAGCAACGGGAAAAATCTGCTTGTTACGATTCCTCGAATCTTCATATTCTCTTTTAATGCCTTGAGTTCTATTTTTATAGTTGGTACAAACCTAAGCAAAACACTAAAAGGTATGCCAATGCTTCTTGGCACTTTCATTCTATTTAACGCTTCCAGCATTTCACTTACACTTGTAGTCTTTGTTATATATCCGCCAAACATAGCGATTAAGGTCATTCTTGATGCAAAGTAAATAAACATATATATTGCAAATACGATGCTTGCTTTGCAAAACTTTCCAAGCCCTAACTCTATGCAATATAAAAAGCACAAAAAAACAAGATAAAGCGTAATGCTCTTTTTCCACATTCCACTGTATACATACAGAAAAAAGGCGAAGAAAAGCAGTCCGAAAAGTAGAATTGTATCGCTTATAAAAAAGCTCGTAAAGGAAGCAATTGGAAGTAGCGTAAGTTTTATCCTCGGATCGACTGTTTTTCTATCCATCAAGCTCTCTACCTCCTCTCATCTTGTCTAATATGAGAAATTTATTACTTTCACTCATATTCAGAACCTTTTCTATTTTTCCATCTCCCATTACCGCAACCTCACTCACTGTGTTTGCTAAAAAAACTCAAAAATCATGACTTATTACCAAAACTGTTATCCCATTTTTTAATTGCTCTTCAATCAGTTTTGCCACGGAAAGCATTGAGTCTTTATCACAACCCGATGTTGGCTCATCATAGATGAAAATCTTTGCCTGTTTCATCATTCCACAAGCTATTGTCAGTCTTTGTTTTTCTCCTCTTGATAAAGCAAACGGATGCTTATCAATGTATTTGGCTAAGCCAAGTACACTTAAAATAGACTTTGCCTTTTGCGTATTTTCTTTTTTATCCTTACTTGAAATACCAAGCAGCATTTCATCAAGTACACTTTCCGAAAAACAACTGATAGTCTGAATCTTGAAAGACAAAATAGGACATATCCATTAAATCTTTATGATTAAGCGACTTACCTTTTCCCGCCCATATTGTTCCCTCTTTTATCTTCTCAAGTCCTGAAATCACTCTTGCAAAGGTAGTTTTCCCGGTACCGTTTAAGCCGATAAGACCAATGGCTTTTTCCGCACTCCATATTGAAATCAAGATGATTTAAAATGTACTGTTTTTGCTTCTTTTCCATCCTTAGCCGCACTTGGGTAACAAAATTTCAAGCCTTTCCCACTGATACTTTCATCATTTAATTGATATAAATCTTTCTTCTCACTTATCCTGTATTCTTCTAATTCAAGAGTTCTTAGTCCATTTTCATCCCAAAAACGCCCCTTCAAGATGGATAACTTCTTCTCGACTCAAATCCTTTGCAATTTCTCCCTCTTTCATCAAAAGAAAACGGTCAAATAAAGACTTTACATAGTACAAACGATGTTCAATTAGAACGACCGTTGTTCCTTTTTTCTTTAATTTTTCCAAAATCAAAAATAGGTCAAATGTTGCTTTCATATCCAAATTTGCTGAAGGCTCATCTAAAATTAAAACTTTCGGATTCATCGCATAGATGCTTGCAATAGCTATCTTTTGTTTCTGTCCGCTTGATAATTCAAAAACAGATTTTCCTTTCAGTTCCGGAATATCCAGCTCTGCATATACTTCTTCTACTCTCTGTTTGATTTCATCTCTTGATTTACAGATAGTTTGAAGACCAAAAGCTATTTCTTCATCTGTCGTTGTCGTAAAAAACTGACTTCTTGGATCTTGAAATACAGTTCCTACAATATGCCCTATTTCATGAAGCGATAATTTGCTTATATCTTTTCCGAACACAAAGGCTTTTTCCTTGCATTTTGCCTTTATAATAATGCGGAATAAGACCATTCATTACACTTCCAAGAGTGCTTTTACCACTTCCACTTTTCCCTGAAATTAAAACAAATTCACCTTTTTTAATTTCAAGATTGATATTTTTTAAAGCAGTTCGTCCATCTTCCCATTCATAAGAAACATCTTTTAACAAAATCATGGTTACACCTCATACTGAGCTTTCCATAATTTTGTGTAGTAGCCTTCTTTCTCAAGAAGTTCCCCATGCTTTCCTTTTTCAAGTAAATTTCCTTTTTGAAATACGAGAATTTGGTCAGCTTTTTGAATTGTTTTTAAATGATGAGCCACTACAAGTACAGTTCTATTCTTTTGCAAGTTCTGTAATAGCATCTTGTATCAAAGATTCATTTACAGGATCAACGTTACTTGTCATTTCATCAAGAATTAAAATCGGTGCATCTTTCAGAAACGCTCTTGCAATAGATATTCTTTGTCTTTGTCCGCCTGATAAAATCCCACCATTTTCTCCAATATCAGTTTCATAAGCTTTGGGTAAACTCATAATCAAATCATGTATCCTTGCTTTCTTTTGCAGCTTTAATGATTTCCTCTTTTTGTAGCTCCTTTTTTTCCCTACTCTGATGTTTTCTTCAATCGTGTTATCAAACAGTTGAACATTCTGCATGACAATGCTAATACGATCTAAAAGCTCATCATAAGGAATATCCCTTATATCAGTTCCTCCGAGTGTGATTTTTCCTTTATGCACATCATAAAAATCTTAAAAGCAAGCTGGTTATCGTAGTCTTGCCACTTCCTGATTCTCCAACTAAGGCTGTCACTCGTTTTTCAGCAATAGAAAAGCTCAATTTTTTTCCATTTTTAAATTCATCTTTTTTTCATAGGAAAAAAATCTATGTTTTCAAAAAGCTATATCATTATCTTTCGGAACAATTCCATTCACTTTATCCGAGATTACATCTGCATATAAAAATTCTTGAAAGTCTTTCGTAACTATCTACCGCCGAAACATAGTACATATAGTGTTGTTCCATAGAAGCGAACGGCTTATAAAACTCTTTTGAAATTACAGCAAAGATAATAAAATGAAGTACATCAAGACTTCCCTTTATAACAAGTATTGCTCCTGCAATTAAAAGAACCAAATATCCAATATCCAGCAAAAAAACCAAATATAGATAGTTGTTTTTGCCTTGAATCTTGAAGCTGCTTTTACTTGTTTCTCCAAACTTTTTTTGTCTTGTTCATAAGCTCATTATCCAAGCTCTTATTGTTTGAAAAAAACTCTTTAGTACAGGTATTCCTCTAACATATTCAACAAATAAACTAACCATATCAAGAAGTGCTGAGTTGTTTTGATTTTCAATTCTTTCTGATTGCTTAATTGTTAGATATAAAAAGATAAGTGCAATCGGAACGGATACTGCCATTATCAGTGCCAACTTCATATCAATATTTGCAAGACCAATAAATACGACTGCAGCTATCAAAAAATCACCAAACATTCTTGACCACATGTGTCCTACAACAAGGGACATATTATCAACATCTTTGTGTAAAATTGTATTAATCTCTCCCAGTCTTTCATTGGTATAAAATCCCAAACTGAATTTCTTTAATTTGATAATCATGCGTTCTCTTATTTGCTGAACAATATCAAAACCTGCACTATGCTTTTTCATATCCGCAACCATATTACAAATACCTTTGAAGACTACAAGTAATCCAATCGCAATAAAATATTTATATAGGCTTGCTAAGCTCGTTCCATCAAAGATTTGGAACAGTATAGAAAATACGATAACAATCATGGCTATGGAGCTTAGTCCATAAAGGGCAAAGAATACACTTGATATAATCAAATCTCTCTTGCCGGTTTTTGTAAGTAGTTTTAACATTTCTCTAAACATTTTCTGTTACCACCTCCGTACACTCGCAATCCGCTTTGCTACTTGCTCGTGAAAGACTATCGTTGATTCACTCGCAATCCACTCCGTTCCTTGCTCGTGAAAGACTATCGTTGATGCACTCGCAATCCGCTCCGTTCCTTGCTCGTGAAAGACTTTCGTTGATTCACTCGCAATCCACTCCGTTCCTTGCTCGTGAAAGACTTTCATTGATTCACTCGCAATCCACTCCGTTCCTTGCTCGTGAAAGACTATCGTCTTTCAAATTCCATCTATCTACCTTGTTCTGTGCTTCAACCATATCCTTATAACAATCACATCTTTTCATCAGCTCTTCATGGCTTCCTGCATCAAGAACAACACCCTTATCCATAACTATAATTTGGTCCGAATCTCTAATTGTATTTAGGTGATGAGCAATTGTAATGATGGTTTTATCCTTGCTTAAATCGTCAATTGCTTCGCCGATTAGTCTTTCATTTTCACTATCAACGGCTGCCATTGCTTCATCTAGTATCAAAAATCGGTGCATTTTTAAGTATCATTCTTGCTATGGAGATTCTTTTGTTTTTCTCCACCGGATAACTTAACACCCATTTCACCTACTCGTGTTTCATATCCATTTGGCAATGCTGAAATAAAAGTCATGGCATCTTGCTTTTTTTAGCTGCCTCTATAACTTCTTCCTTCGTTGCATTTAGTTTTTCCGATTGCTATATTTTTCAAAAAAATGCTTAAATCAAAAAGGATAACTTCTTGTTGCACACTGCCAATCAGCATTGAGATGTTTTCTTGACTATATTCTTTTATATCTTTTCCATTTATCAGTATTTGTCCTTCATCTGCATCCCAAAATCCCATAAGCAAATTAGATACCGTACTCTTTCCACAACCGCTTGCCCCTACAAACGCATTCAAGCTATTTTTTTCTTAAAAAGTCAAATTGATATTTTTTTAGCTTAAAGCCATCTTTTTCCGTATGCAAAATTCACATCTTTAAATTCTATGTTTCCAAATTCTAAACCTTGTTCTGTCTTTTTTTGTTTGGAAGTGGAACTGTTAAAACTATTCCGATCGCCTTTAATGCCTCCCTAAACACAATAGAAAAATGTTGCAATGTAGCTGTCTTACTTATAGATGCAGTAAAAGCAGATGATAAAATAATTGCAAGGATAAAATTAGGCGTTGTAATGTTCCCCTGATAAAGAAAGATACTTCCCAAGATCATGACAATTACCACTCCAATTTCCATAAATATGTCAATAAGTCCCATTGGAATTGTGATTGCTCCCATACTCTTTTTTTAACACAGTAAATATATTCTCTTGCTGTTTTTAATGTTCTTTCACTAATCTCCTCTTCTTTAGCAAAAGCCTTAATAACAGAAATATTTTTTACATATTCCATTAGCTCTTCTCTCATCTTGTTTTCATGGTTAAAGTAAATAGCAAAGTTTTTTTTATCCATTGTTTTCTGTGAAAGAACTTTTACCAAATACATGAGTGGAACTCCGGCAATCATACCAAGTGCAAGACGCCAATCCACAAAAAAATCATAGCTACAAAAAAATAATGGTAGGCAGAAGTGTAACTGACATTATTTCCGGAAGACCATGGGCAAGGTATACTTCCACTTGCTCTACATCATGCTGAACAATGTTCGTAAGCTCCCCGGTATTATGTTCTTTGAAAAAAATCCTAAACTTAGTTTTTTTAGATGCCCGATAATATCTATCCTAAGTTCTGTCAATTTTTTTCGTATGCCTTCTCATGAGCAACCTTTGTTGCAAAATAGTAAAACACGCCTTTTTAATACAAACGATATAAAGATTCCTAAGAATATATACTTTAAATCCCCTTCGTTAATATTGTTTGTAATTAAAGAACTAATCAAATATACGAGTAAGATTTGTGGCATCAAATCAAATACTATTTTTAAAGCAAGAAGTGAATTGGATAAACCATTTTTCCCAATCACTTTTTTCCTTAATTCTTTTTCCGGCATGAACAACTCTCCTTTCAAAATTGAATAATATTGAATTCTAATTCAATATTTGGGTTTTAAAAGTAAGACTTTGCTGATTATGCAAAGTCTATTTTTTAGTGCTGATTATAGGGATTCCACTCCCTTGTAATAACACCTTGCAATAAGTTTTAGCATATCTTTTGCCCACTCTTCACTTTGATAGTGCCTTGCTATTTCAAGAAGCCCCTCTGTAAAGTTACTGGCTAAAATATGAGCAAGCATTGGATCATATTCCTCTTTTGATTGTCTTTTTAAACTTACTTCAATATGAACCTGCATTTGTGATATGAGTTTGTGTTTTGCTTCTGTATGTTTCGTTCCTGAGCTTTTTATCCATCAAAAATAATTAACTTCTTACGCTCTTTTTAAAAAGTTCATGAATATAGTTTTCTCCAGCTTCATCAAACCTTTCAGAAGCAGAACCTTTTTCCAAAGACTCTTCCTCGTCAAAGGCTGACTCGAAATTTATATAAACTGAACTTACTACTGCATCAAACAAAACTTCTTTATTTTTGAAATAGGTATAAATGAGTGCCACAGGAATATCTGCTTCTTTTTGCAATTTCTGTTAATTTGGCACCTCTATAGTCCTTTTTCATAAAAATACTTTTTTTCTGCTGCTTCAGTATTCTATTTCTAACTTCTTCTTTTTAATACTTGTGCCATATCACACCTCTTTCTATCCCAATACTGAATTTACATTTAATAATAAATTTTAATTCAATATTTGTCAAGATTCTTTATTTTTCAAGAAAAACAATCCTAACTCAAACTTCAGTACCAAGGATTTTAAAGAGATTTTTTTTATTCCTTTTTGACATTTTTTTCTTGCACAAGAAGTAGGAAAACCGAGTTAGTAAAGCTCCGGTTTTACCGGAAGAATGGCTTTTTTCTGATCAATGGAAAGCCCCTCCATGAGCCATCGGTACTGCTGAGGGGTTAAAGTGCGGGATTCACTGGTGCTCCGTGGCCACTGTAGCTTTCCATCTGTAAATCGCTTATAGCAAAGAAGCCAACCGTCTCCCTCATACAGGAGAGTTTTTATGCGATCACATCTGCGGCCGCAAAACAAAAAGATGGAGCCTGATTCCCTGGGATCAAGTTTAAAACCGGCATTAACTACTTCAATTAGGCCATCAATACCTCTTCTAAGGTCTGTATATCCGGTACAGAGATAAATGTGTTTGAATCCAGAAGCATCGTTAAGCATTTTTCAAGACCTTTATAACATTTGTCAGTAAATCCATCGGCGTGTTTTCGTCAATCCCTAGGACGATTTCATTTACGGACGCTGTTAACTTTGGAGATGGATAGCAGGAGGAAACCTCCACTTGTTGCCGTACTTCCACAAATCCACTCTGCGTAAGGGCAGCTTCCTTTACCTTTCGAAGCCGGTAGAAGTAGGCATTTCTGGAGAGGCCATGCTGTGCACAATAGTCTTTAATAATGTCAGCCCATTGCCCTGTTCGCATCCTGCTTGTAGCGAGTTTTTGTGTTCATATTGAATTCCTTCCTGAGATAGTGTGCAAAGTGGAAAAAAAGTTTGTAAAGTGGAAAAAAGTGCGTTTAACTTTTTCACACTTTTCACAATTATCTCAATTTTTTTGTGGAGGGAAAAAAAGATGACGGGTTATTGACCATTTACGAATCTACTGTTAATTGTATAAAAATTAGCAGATTACAAATATGATTAAGCTCCCGCAACTTAGAGACTAGAAAAAGGCTGTCACCCTAAGAATAAACACTTCTTAGAGTGGCAGCCACTTTTATATACTTTTATATGCTCTATCAATACTCTTCCTACAAGCTTTTTATACGTCATAAGTCACTTAGCTCTTCATTTTTTTCTTAACCTTTAAGAAAAAAATATTTCTTATTCTCTGGCTATAATGTATTTCTTATTCATAAAGAACTTCCATAATACAAGGTTAGCCAGTATCATCACCACTATACCTATTAGCTGTAACTCTAGGGTTTTAAGCCAAAAATATATGCGTCCAACCAAATAAGGCAAGTATGAATAAACTCATAAATAACAAAAAGTAATCCCCGTCCTACATTTGCAGGATTGAATTCCGAAGAAAAATGGAAGCTCCCAAGTACCTACTCTTATCATAAGACTTGTTACAAATATAAACGACAAGTAGGCAATGACTATATCGGGTAGGATAGCAATTCCATAAACCGCAAAAAAGCAGAGCTGACAGAGCAACAAAGATAGGCGTCAGATAGCGAAACAATACTACCTTAACTCCTGCCCTTATACATTTACTTAGATTCTCAATTGGAAGAATCTGATAGAACATTATGCTCTCTTTATTCTCAGTCTGAGTTATTATCCCATAGATGGCTGCGGAAGTAAGCCCTGTAAAAATAAAAGCAGAGCTAACCCCCATCTTCCTTCTCTGAGATTTTCTATAAATCCTGTAAGTCCCTTTTCCCCTGTAATCTGTGGCAGAACCATTATTATAGGGAGAATAAATACATTGGCAAGCTGCGGATAGAGCTTAAGCTTCATATCCCTGTTTCTTGACACCTGTATCAGCACAAGCTTCATAAAGGCATTTTTCCTGCTCATCTTTTTGAGAGAATCCTACATATAAGCTTTTGAAAATGCTGAAAGCGTCTTATTTTTCCTTGGCTGTTTCTGTAAAGCTTTATCGAGCTCTCCTTCAAACTCAGGCATAGCCTTTTTTTCCTGTATATTACTTCAAGTAAGATGACGGCAGGCACTGTGATTCCTGCCAGTACATATATGTACCATACTCCACCCGCACCAAATAAACTCTCCAGTATAGCCGAGAACCAAGCTGATGGCAGAAAAAGTAAACCGGTGAAAATGTAAGCTGCCCCTTTGAGAATCCTGCTACGCTTATGACTCTTGGCACAATCTGATATGAGAGTATTATCGCTATTGTCATAAATATCTGAAAGCCACTTAATATGTCCTTTAGCTTCTCTCCGAAAATACCTTGAGAAGGAGGTAGTAAATGACTCCTGCCAGGTGAAGGCAAACAACAACAATTACAATCGATACCAGAGTAAATGCAAAAGCCGTATAGGATTCCTTTAGAAATAAAAGCCGACAACTATAGATGGCAGCATCATAGAGGCTGCTATAGTTCCTATATAATAAGCTATATGTATGTTTTTTGCAGTACTTATCTCGTTTTTCCCAATCGGCAGTGCTCCGTAAAATGACTTTTCTGTAGTATCTAAGAGTACAGATGAATACTCACTGATATAGACGGAAAAATAACATGAATATAAGCATTGCAAAAGCTGATTGTATTAGCTCCAAACATATTTGGCACAATCTGCATAAAAGCGATAAAAATTCCTAAACCCATATAAACCAGACAGGTTAAAATCATAGATTTTTGCGGCTCTTTCCCTATCTTCTTCCCGTTATTTTGCAAAGCTGAAGAAACCCTTCTGCTATCCATAATTAGCTTTAGCCTAAGCATCTCCCTAACCTGGCTATAGTTTAGGTCCTTACTTAAAAATGGCTTTACGCATTTATCAACTACCTTAAGCACAAAGGGTTCGCTATTTTTCATCTTCAATAGTCTCACCTCCGGTCAGTGTGTCTACAAACTTGGCTGCAAGGTCGTGTCCCTTTGTAAAGCCTGTAAGGTCATTGAAAATATCCTCCATACTGCTTCCTCTGCTGTTGTTTTTAAGTTCTTCAACTGTTGAGTCTGCAATCACAGCCCCGTCCTTAAGAAGGATAACCCTGCTACTCATCTGCTCCACCACTTCCATAATATGAGAAGAATAAAATATAGTCTTCCCCTGCTTGGTAAGTGTCTTAAGCACCTCCTTAAACACAGCCACGCTATTAGTATCCATACCATTAAGCGGTTCATCAAGGAAGAGGATGTCAGGGTTATGTATAAGGCTTCCTATGATGGCTATTTTTTGCTTCATACCCTTTGAATAACCAGAGATACGAGTGGTGAGCGCATCATTTATCTGAAATATCTCCGCAAGCTCCTCCATCCTACCTCTCCAGTTGCTTAGTTCATAGACAGAGGATAAGAAAGAGATATATTCTTCCCCTGTAAGGCTCTCATAGAGGGATAGAATCTCTGGAACATAACCTATCTTCCTCTTGTAGCTTACCAGATCTTCTTCTATATTCTTGCCAAAGACCTCAATTGTACCTGTGTATCCACCAAGGATTCCAAGCATCAGCTTAACAGTTGTGGACTTGCCACTTCCGTTTGGCCCTATGTAGCCGATAAGCTCTCCCTGTCTGCCTCAAAGCTCACATCATGGAGAACATGATGCTCTCCAAAAGCTCTTATTCACATTAGTCAGTCTAAGTACCGTATCCATACAATTCCTCCACTTTGATTATATTAAAATAATAATATCACTAAATATTGATCTCAAATCTTTGCGTTCTACTCTTGTTTTTTCTATTTGACAGGTATATTACCTGTCTTTTGGAGTTGAGATTGAAAAATAGTGCTAAGCCACAGATTAGAACCTATAGCTTAGCATTTTATTTATACCTTCATTATTAAGAAAATACAATGTCAATGGAAGTTTTGTATTTATAGCTAGTTTCTTTATAAAGTCTGAACTGCATGTAAGGTTTATGTATTTATAATCTGAGATCTTTGCTACCTTAAAACCCCTTATAAAGTTAAATATTTCTTCGATTCCATATTTATCTTCTAAGATGTAAATTTGCAGCATTCGGGAAAGAAGAACAGCAAGGTAACATATCAGGAAATGACCGATAATTGAGTCTTGTTTTTGGAGGTATACAGGTCTGGCGTCAAGCTGTGATTTCATTGCCCTGAATGACTCCTCAATTCGCCAGAGATTATGGTATGTATCATATTTTTCTTTTGAAGTCATTGACAGCTCTGACGTTACAATTAGATTATATCCTGCAAGCTTTTTTGCTTTTTCTATCGCCTCTTCATTTATTTCAACTTTAATTTTCCCGTCTTCTTTGTTTCCTTTTTTATCTGTAGGTATAAAAGTTACATACTTTGAACAGTCACCAAACTCAGACCTTTTAGCCTGTGAGGTTTTTAGATTGTGGGCTTTTTCAACCAGTTTATTAATCTCGTATATGTGTTTTTCTGCAAGCTTAGGATTAAAGTAAATGGTAAATAACCTGTCTGCCCAAAAAAATCTGCCAGCTCTCAGGCTGGCAGGTTTTTCTTATCTGGTTTTATTCTTCCTACATCTATCCGGTAATGCCTCCGACCAAGTCATCAGTTTTTTCAGTTCTTCCTCAGGAACATTTTCTCTTGGATATTTTATGAGTTCCTTTAGTAGGTATGCAAAGTATTCGTAGGGCTTTAGTTGGTTTGCCTTTGCACTTTCCGCAATACTGTATAGAAGGGCACTGGCAGAGGCTCCTCTCACGGAATCGATGATGTGCCAAGAATGCTTTCCAACGCAGAAGCTTCTGATGCTTATCTCTGCGTCATTATTATCCAGAGGGATTAAAGCATCCCGTAAATACACTCGGAGATACACATAGATTGCAAAGAAATTTTTTATTCTTTTTGACGTTCTTTCTTGCAAAAAACCGGAAAAAAACCGAGTAAGTACAGGAGAGCTTTTATGCGATCACCGATGCGACCACAAAACAAAAAGATGGAGCCTGATTCCCTGGGATCAAGTTTAAAACCGGCATTAACTACTGCAATTAGGCCATCAATACCTCTTCTAAGGTCTGTATATCCGGTACAGAGGTAGATGTGTTTGAATCCGGAAGCATCGTTAAGCATTTTTCAAGACCTTTATAACATTTGCCAGTAAATCCATCGGCGTGTTTTCGTCAATCCCTAAAACTATTTCGTTTACGGACGCTGTTAACTTTGGAGATGGATAGCAGGAGGAAACCTCCACCTGTTGCCGTACTTCCACAAAACCACTCTGCGTAAGGGCGGCTTCCTTTACTTTTCTAAGCCAGTAGAAGTAGGCATTTCTGGAGAGGCCATGCTGTGCACAATAGTCATCTACTTTTAGACCGCTCTCCTTGCAATCTTTAATAATGTCAGCCCATTGCCCTGTTCGCATCCTACTTGTAGCAAGTTTTGTATTCATCTTGAATTCCTCCATGAGATAGTGTGCAAAGTGAGAAAAAAAGTTTGTAAAGTGGAAAAAAAGTGCGTTCAACTTTTCACACTTTTCACGATTATCTCAATTTTTTTGTGGAGAAAAAAAGATGACAGGTTATTTACCATTTACTTAATAACTCTATGTCAGTCAAAGTCCCACCGGGAATAAAATAGGCACAGAAAAAGCACATAACTGAAAGATTCTATGATCTTAAAGTCATGTGCTTTCACTATATAATTTTTTTGAATGAGCCAGACAAATTGGGATTTGTTAAGCTTTTAGTTATTGGGATCCAAAGTTCCATTTTTGTAGTCTTTTGCTGTGCATATCACCTTCATAGTAATATTCAAAGTCAGATTTTTCCTGAATGAATATAGCCATGCTCAGGGAAGAATACTTCCATTGCATATTTCCACCCGTTATGAATGCACTCCGGAACACTTCCTACTAATTCTACAACTGCATACTCTGCTTCTTCCACTTCCAAAAACATCTAAGCCCATACTTCTTGCTTTTGTCTGTACCTGTAACAATATAGCCAGCCATATAATTTATTGTGCTTGGGTTTTTCCACATCATGGCAAACGCCAACACTTTGACCGTTTCCCAAACTTGCAAGTTCATCGTGGCTATATTTTTTTCATACAGCTTATCCCAGATACTTGGACATAATGATGAATTAATGCTTTTGTTCATTTACTCCTGCGACTGCAAAGGCTTGTTTCTTTTTGAATTGTAATATTCATGCTTCTTCCTCCTCTTACACTGAGTGCTAATTGCACCCGTGAGACTAATTTGAATGGTTTCCCATTTCTTACCTCCGAAGGAGTAAATCCATGAAAATTTTTAAACGCTGTTCCAAACGAATCCGATGACTCATATCCGAATTTGAATGCAATATCAATAATCTTGTCATCTGTATCTCTTAACATAATCGTCGCTTCCGTTAATCGTCTACTTCTTAAATATTCTGAGAGTGTTGTTTCAGTTAGAATAGAAAAACAAGCGACTGAAAATAGAATAAGAGTATCCGGATAGCTGAGTTACTTTCTTTTCGTCAATTTCATCATCAAGAACTGTTTCAAGATAATCAATCGTATTGTTAAACGACTTGATAATATTCATTTCAATACCTCCTTTCTTTCGGTTTATTTTAGTATAGAGGAAGACTTCTTTTCCTACCCTACAATATCTGTACTAGTTTTATAGGTTTCATCTCATAAAAACTTGTACCTTGCTAAGTTCAACAAACTGAAGCTTGTTTGTCTCATTTAGCTTTCTTGGGTTTCTTTTCTGGCAGTTCCGCATACATACCTTTCAGTAGTTCAGTAATCAAATCCATATCCTCAAATCTGTCGAATGCATACATCAATGTCTTTGAACCCTCATACGGATAACGCAATTCTGAGTCTGCAAGAAGTTTGTCCGATGTCGGCGTTCTCTTTAAAAATAGTTCATTATCGCAAATGTCACCTATCAGCTTACCGTTAAAATATATAAGGTATCCGCCCATCATGGATCTTATGACAATATCACCTGCTGCGGAAAAAATCTCACGAACAAATTCATTAAATTCATTCACTATGATTACCTCCTTCAAAATCAAATATTCCTTACTTTATGGCAAACTCTTTCCCTATTTATCCTCAAAATTTCAGCAATCCATTTTCATCAAATTGAAAATTCGGTCCCCATGAAACTTCCCAATAGTATCCATCTAAATCCGAAAAATATGCGTGATATCCACCCCAAAAAACTTCCTGTGGCTCTTTTACAATTTTTCCACCTGCTTTTCTTACTAATGCAATTACAGTCTCTACATCTTCTTTATGTTCAACATTGTAGGCTAATGTAATTCCTGAAAATCCATTCCCTTTTGGTGGATTATTTTCATCAATATCTTTTGCTAATTGTTCCAAAGGAAATAGTTCAAACTTTGTTCCCGGAGTATCAAAAAAAGCATACTGACGGATTATTTTCTCTGCAATCAGTCTTATATCCTAAAACCATCTCTATAAAAACTTGATTGACCTTTCCATATCTTTCACACCTAAACAAATACAAGTAATCTTGTTCATCGTTACCTCCTATTTCACTGAATATCTTAATATAGTTTTTTTGTTTTTTTCTTCTGATGTCCTGTTTTTTTATTACTTAGGTATATTTCTTTTATGAAAATCACCTATTCTTGTAAAGATCAAGTTTTCTTGCAAATTCATCCATCTGTTCAAATGATTTTTGGCTCATCATCATAACTTCCAACATGTAAAAATCTGAATAGATTTACCCTCTTCTATTTTTTTCTAAAACTTATCTCATCATACAATGCGTCAGGCTTTTTTTCTTTTTTTATATTCTCAAGCGCCTTTTGTGAATATCTCTTGTGTAATAAAAATCAGGTTGTTTAATCATCAATGTGTATTCCAGTTTATTTTTATCAAGCTTTTTCTCCATTTACTTTTTTTCCAAAAATCCCTCTAGTGGATATACTGTAAAATCTGTAATCTCGTTATCAGTTTTATTTTTTTCATTGCATTTTTAAAACAACATTTTAATGGCATAAGCAAGAGAATATAAAGCGGATATTCTATCTGAAAAAAATCTACTTCATTCGGATTTCCTTTACCTTTTACCAAAATAAATTTTTGCTTTTGGCAATTCTACAATGGCAGGTGTCTGCTTTTGCACCATAAAGATTCTTTTCTTGTTTTCTCCACTCATATTTCATTATCCAATCCTCCCTTTGCATCTTGATTAATTAAATTATACAGGAGGATACTTGACACCATTTGTCAAGTTATATATTTTTCCCGCCATTTTATTTATATTTTCCCGCCATTTTATTTATCATTTCTTTAATCTGCATTCGTATCTCTTTTGGCTCTAATACTTCTGCCCCATCTCCGAAAGAAAAAAATATAATTGTATAAGTTGTAATCATTTGGAACTTCTATTTCAGTATATAAATTTCCGTCACTATCTTCTATAATTTCTCCGTTTAACTCATCATATACCCTGAAGGCAACTTTACGATCAAACTTGACTTTTATATGCACTGTATTCTCGTATGGCATTTTATTTTTTTGAGTATTGTATCTTCAAAGCTGTCATTAAATTTTTTTCAGTATGGATGTCTAAATTCTTTATCCGGGACAATTTGAAATATCTAAAATCATTTCTAAGTAAACAGAAAGCATATAGATACCAATCCTGACTCTTGAAAAGTAATCTCACAGGCTTAACTCTTCTGCTTGTTCCTTTTTCATTTCTGCTAAAATATGTGAACGAAACAATATTTTTACTTATAATTGCCGACTTAATATCATTGAATGTTTTTTTCATATAGCTTATTGTTTTGCCAATTATTAAAGTCAACTTCTATCCAACTGGTATTTTTCATTTTTTATCAAGTTTTAGCTTGTTAGGGATAAGCTAATACCCCCAAAATTCACACAAAGGAGGAGCTTTTACAAGATACGCAAAAAAACTATGGAATCTATATGGGTAAGGAGATGGAGAGATAATCTTTATCTCTTCTTTTTTTCTCCTTAATTATGCAAATAAAAAAAATCCGATGTATCCCTAAAGACCACACCAAACATAAGACTCTCAAAAAATGAGGGAACCGTGTCCCTCATCTTTTTCATTTCATTGCATTTTTTTCAACTTAGAGTAATCAGTAAATATAAAAAAATAGTAAAGCCGACTTTCATACAGTATAGGTCTGAAAAGGGGGCAATCTGAGCCCACGAAACACATAAAAAACACCTCAAACGAAGAACTGTAAAAATCAATTAGGGGCTGTAAAAAAATCAAAATAATAAATAGATTTCGGCAATATAGGTCTAAATGAGGGGTAGTCTGAGCCCGTCGGTACTTGCGAAAAACAAGAGAATCGCAGTTTTTTTCGCTTAGTATCCGCAAGGACAGACTTTTCATCAGAAAAAGTCGTCCTGTAACAGACCAACTTCCGAAGGAATTTGCTTTTGCGATCGAGTAGGAGGCGGCGACTAACCGCCGTCCTCTCACAGCACTGTACGTACGGTTCTCGTATACAGCGCTTTCAATAGTTGACGTGCACAGACTGATAGGCTGTGGCTAAATCGTAAAAGCCACTGTTTATCAGTCTTTCTTTTGTCATTGCCATGTTCATGACAACTGTATGTGTTGTAAACCAATAGCCTCGTCTGCTGTTTGCCGTTTTCCACCCTAGGTCTTGAGGAACTCCCATGACCCTCAGGTTTCGGTATCTGGTTCGCACACATTTCCATTGTTTCCATACACACATACGTATTCTGTGATAGAGCCATCCGTTGATATCATTCATGTTGCTCTTCATACTTGCTATTCCATAGTAGTTAAGCCACCCTCTTGCGTATACCTTGATTCTTTCTAGGCTCGGCTTGATTGACTGACAGCGCTTACGGGAAGAAAGCTCTTTCAGTTTCGACTTAAACTTCTCCCAAGACTTTGCATGAACTCGGACATATATGCCACTTCTGTTCCTTCCCAGTGCAAAGCCAAGGAATTTAAAATTTCGGATTGCAAATACACTGACAGTGCGGCTTTTCTCTCGATTCACTGTAAGTTTCAGTTTCTCCTCAAGATACCTCGTACTGCTCTCTAAGAGTCTCTCTGATGCCTTTCTGCTTTTCGCAAGAAGCACTATGTCATCTGCATACCTTATGCATGGGACACCTCTTTTCAAAAACTCCCGGTCGAACTCATTGAGGGTAGATATTCGCGAGCAAAGGGATAAATTCCCTCCTTGTGGCGACCCTTCCTCTGTTTCAATAACCACTCCATTTTCCATTACGCCACTTTTCAGATACCTCTTGATAAGTTGCACCACACGTTCATCTTTAACATTTTTCCTCAGAAGGTTGATAAGAATCTCGTGGTTGATTGTATCGAAATATTTCGATAAATCTAGAACTACCGCATATGTGTAGCCCTGTTCAGCGTACTCCTTAATCTTAAGTATTGCTCCTTTTGCGTCTCTGTTTGGACGGTAACCGTAGCTGCCGTCTGTAAAAAGCGGCTCATAGATTGGAACTAACTGTTGTGTTATCGCCTGTTGAAGTGTACGGTCTATCACTGTTGGTATGCCAAGCTTTCGCACACCACCATCTGGTTTGGGAATCTCAACTCGTCTTACTGGAGACGGAGTATACTTTCCACGATAGATACGGTTAGTTAACTCCTGTTGATGTTCCTGAAGATAAGGAAGTGCCTCTTCGATGGTCATACCATCAATTCCAGGTGCTCCCTTGTTTGCCTTCACTCTCTTATACGCTCTGTTAAAGTTATCTTTATGCAGTATCGCTTCTAAGAGCTTCGGCTGTGCACTGCCTCTTTCTTTCCATATCGGATTGAATGACCTACGCGCTTTCGCATACCCTTCATGTTCCGCACTATCTCTTTGCGAACAGCCATTGTTTTCAATGTTTTCTGCCATAACCAGTCATTCCTCCTTTCTCAGTCATACTTGAGACTCCTACTGATTCGGTCCTTTGTCTCTCGACTACTATGACCTCTGCTGACTTCTGTGTGTTCAGCATTGCTTTGGACAATGGTTACCTCCTTCGAGGCATATCACACAGACCTCCCTAGGTACCACACGTTTCTTCCTCTCCATATATCTGCCTCATCTATCATGCATGATTCCGTGTAGTTATTGGACTTTGGCTTGTCTTGCAGTCTTATCCTCATGCATAACCTCATATGAGATTTCTGTTCGTCAGACCAGAGATTTGCCCATGAGTTAGTATCTTCCTCATATCCAGCTTCCTTCAGATTCGAGGTCACCCTCGACACCCTTGCCTTCGGCTATATCCTTCCCACTACCGGGCGGATTCGGGACTTTAACCCGTTAGAAACGTGCGCCGCTAGGCGCACAAGCAAAGTGAGCAGTGGTTAACAAAACCACTGCTCAGTCAGGCGAAGCTAGCGAGAGCGTGCCCCCAATTTAGACCTATATTGCTTAGAAAACTATTTTGATTTTTTACAGCCCCTTAATTATTTACAGTATTTCACAATTAGGTGGGTTATAGTGCCCTACTTTCAGACCTATACTGCATGAGAGTCTTATTCTTTTTATATCCTCTATTACTCCAACACTATCTTCATAAAACTCTTCTTTCCCTTCTGGAGCAATGGCTCGTTCTCCAGTTCGGAAAGGGAAAACTGTCTTCCGATATCCGTAATCTTCTCTCCGGCAAAGCTTACTCCGCCCTGCTGCACGTTTCTTCTGGCTTCTCCCTTGGATGGTGCCAAACCGCTCACCACCAAAAGGTTCAAGATATCGATTCCCTCAGGATACTCTGCCTTCTTAAGCACACACTTCGGGGTATTGGCAGAATTTCCACCCCCTGCAAATAAGGACTTGGCAGCTTCCTCCGCCTTCTTAGCTTCCTCAGCACCGTGCACCAGCTCTGTCAAATGGTAAGCCAGGATTTCCTTAGCTTTATTCAGCTCTGCTCCTTCCCAGGCATCCATCTTCTTGATTTCTTCCATCGGAATGAAGGTCAGGAGGCGAAGACATTTTTCCTACATCCGCATCATCCACATTTCTCCAATACTGGTAGAAGTCGTAGGGACTGGTCTTTGCCGCATCCAGCCAAACCGCACCGCTGGCGGTCTTTCCCATCTTCTTGCCTTCCTTATTGGTAAGAAGAGTAATGGTCATGGCATGGGCATCCTTCCCCAGCTTCTTACGAATCAACTCTGTTCCTGCCAGCATATTGGACCACTGGTCATCTCCGCCGAACTCCATGTTACAGCCGTAATCCTCATAGAGACGATAGAAATCGTAGCCCTGCATCAGCATATAGGAAAACTCGAAGAAGGAAAGTCCCTGAGAAAGACGATTCACATAGCATCTGGCTCTCAACATTTCATTTACGGAAAAATGTGGGCCAACCTCTCGTAAGAACTCCATAAAGTTCATATCTCTAAGCCAGTCCGCATTGTTTACCATCAGTGCCTTCCCCTCGGAGAAGTCAATGAAACGGCTCATCTGCTTTTTAAAGCAGGCACAGTTATGGTCAATCATTTCGGTGGTCATCATTTGCCGCATATCAGAACGACCGGAGGGATCTCCGATCATACCGGTTCCGCCTCCCACCAATGCAATGGGCTTATTCCCTGCTGCCTGCAAACGCTTCATCAGGCACAGCGCCATAAAGTGTCCTACGTGAAGGGAATCCGCAGTGGGGTCGAAGCCAATATAAAAGATTGCCTTTCCTTCATTTACCATTTTTCGGATTTCTTCTTCGTTTGTAACCTGGGCAATCAATCCTCTCTCTTGTAATTCTTCGTAAACTCCCATACTGCTTCCTTCCTTCTTTTTATCATAGACTTAGCAGGATTTGTCTTTCATGCAAAAGAAAAATCCTGCCTGATTCTTAACGAATACCCTTCGCGTAATGCAGGGGTATCTCATTTACTTTCTTTACCTCAAAAATTAAACTGTTCTCACAATGCTCTTTTAATATTTGGTCTGCTGCTCGTACTCGTAAACATTGGAAATCAGGCGAACCGTATCCTCCCAGCCGATACAGGGATCGGTAATGGACTTTCCGAAGATATGCTCTTCCACCTTACAAGCCCCCTCAATCAGATAGGACTCAACCATCAGGCCCTTCACAAAATTGGCAAGCTCCTGGGAGTACTTTCTGGAATGCATGATTTCCTGGGCACTACGAAGCTGCTCTCTATGCTGCTTTCCGGAATTACAGTGGTTGGTATCCACCACTACTGCAGGATTCACCAGATTCCGCTCCTCATAAAGAGAATGTAAAAGCTTTAAATCTTCATAGTGGTAGTTCTGCACCATTTCCCCGTGCTTATTCTGTAAGCCTCGCATAATGGCGTGGGTGTAAGGATTTCCGGAGGACTTTACTTCCCATTCCCGGAAAATGAATTCATGGCCATGCTGTCCTGCATAGATGGAGTTTAACATAACCCCTAAGTCTCCGGAGGTCGGATTCTTCATGCCGCAGGGAACATCCACCCCGGATGCCACCAAACGGTGCTGCTGGTTTTCCACGGAACGGGCTCCCACCGCAATATAGGACATCATATCGGAAAGGTAGGACAGGTTGTCCGGGTAAAGCATCTCATCCGCGGTACTGAAGCCTGTCTCCTCCAAAACTCTCATGTGGAGCTTTCGAATGGCAAAAATCCCTTCGATCAGATTGGCACGTTTTTCCGGATCCGGCTGGTGCAGCATACCCTTATAGCCTTCTCCTGTGGTTCTCGGTTTATTGGTATAGATGCGGGGGACAATTAAAATCTTGTCCTCCACCTCCTTGGCAATGTCCTTAAGCTTGTGGCAGTATTCCAGTACAGGATCCTCATGGTCTGCGGAACAGGGACCAATCACCAGTAAAAACTTGTGACTTTCTCCTGTAAAAATCGCCTTAATCTCCTCGTCTCTTTTCGCTTTCTGAGCAATCAGCTCGGAAGACAACGGATACTGTTCCTTTACCTCTGATGCAGAGGGTAACTTATGAATGAATTCTAATCCCATACTATCTCCTTCCTATTCTGCTAAAGTATAAAGGAAGTTGAAAAAAAGTGCAAGAAAAGAGGATGCCCTGTCCAGGCATCCTCTTTAGGCTAAATCGAATAGGATAAATGTCTCTTTACAATATCTCTTTACATAGCAAATTCTCAAAAGTTCCCCGATTTAGTGAAGACTTATTACAGGGCATCCGCAATAACCTTCTTTAAAGTATCGGCAGAAGCCTGTAATGCTTCCTTCTCCTCAGGGCTTAATTCAATGGGTACTACCCTCTCCACGCCCCCTCTTCCCACGATAGCCGGAACGGAAAGGGACACATCGTGAATGCCGTACTCACCATGCTGCATGCTGGAAACCGGCAGGATGGATTTCTCATCTCGAATAATGGCTTCACAGATTCTGCGAACGGACATGGCAATACCGTAATAGGTCGCCTTCTTCTTTTCGATAATTTCGTAGGCGCTGTTCTTTACATTTTCCGCAATACGGCTCATGGACTCATCATGCTCGATATGTCCCCGAAGCTCACAGAAATCGTTCAAAGGAATACCGGATACATTGGCACTGCTCCAAGCAGCAATCTCACTGTCTCCATGCTCTCCGATAATAAAGGCATGAACGGAACGGTTATCAATGGAAAGATGCTCTCCCAAAAGATACTTTAGTCTTGCGGTATCCAAAAACGGTTCCGGAGCCGAACACCCGATTCTCCGGGAAGCCGCTCAGCTTTACCGCCGCATAGGTTAAAATATCCACCGGATTGGCTACAATCAGAAGAATTCCTTCATAATTTCGCTTGGCAATCTCCGGAATAATGGTCTTGAAAATTCCCACATTCTTCTTTACCAGATCCAAACGGGTTTCTCCCGGCTTCTGTCCTGCCCCCGCCGTAATCACCAGGATGGAGCAATCCATAAGATCATCATAGTCTCCGGCATAAATCTTCATGGGTTTTGCAAAGGAAGTCCGTGGCTGATATCCAGAGCCTCCCCTCCGCCTTAGCTCGATCCGCATCATTTAAAACAATTTCGGAAAAACAGTCCGCTTTTGCATTAAAGCAAAGGCAGAGCTTGCTCCTACAAATCCACAGCCGATAACCCCTACTTTTCTCTCTTGAATATTCATTTTGCATCCTTTCCGGGAATTTTTTTCCCCATTCCTTAAAAAGCTTTTGGACAAGAGTAGTATAGACTAATCCCTAGCTATTTTCTAGGAATTATTGCATTTTATACATACCTTCCCTTACTATTTCGACCATATTCAAAGTTTCTTTACTCCGGATTATTAATCCTCTTTGCCTATAAAAGGGGCTGTAAAAATCAAAATAAGAAATAGATTTTTTTACAGCCCCTTTTACCGAAGTTCCTCCTCTTCCAAAAGTCTCCGTTTCTTCTCTAAATACTCCGGAAAACGCTCCAAATAAGAATGCATATCCTTTCCGTTGTCCGTTCTTTCGATTCTACCTTTTGGAAAGAGAATCTTACTGGAAGCCCCTGCCCCGATGCCTAAAACGCTGTGCTTTTCTTCCATCATGAAAATGTTGTAAAGGCACTCCTTCCCTTCCTTGGCAAAGCCGATATTTTCCAGATTTCCCGCCATGTTTTTCTGTCGGTAAAGGTAGTAGGGCTGTAAATCCAATTTCTCCGCCGTATCCATACTGCAAAGCATCATCCACTCGATTTCCCTTCTCTCCTGTCGCTTCTTTAAGGAAGGCAGATAAGGAATGGAAAATTCTTTGTCCAAGGAAAAGCTTTCCGCCTCTCCCCCTGCCTGATAGATTTCCCGAAAATGATTTTCCTCCGCCTTCAGTCTGGCGGCCCGCTTTACCGCCAGGGAATGTACGGTTAAGCTATCCGGAGCAAGTCGCAGAATTTCGGAAAGGCTTTCCTCCACCTGCTGCAAATGCTCTCCCGGTAGGCCTAGGATTAAGTCCATGTTAATATTGTCAAAGCCCAGCTCCCTTGCCAAGGCATACTTTTCTTTCACCTCTTCCACGGAATGTTTTCTTCCGATAATGTCTAAACTTTCCTGATGGAAGCTTTGGGGATTAATGGAAATTCTATCTACGGAATAATCCTGTAAAAGCTTTAGCTTTTCCCGATTAATGGAGTCCGGTCTTCCGGCCTCCACCGTATATTCTATGGCGCCCTTTCCCTTGGAAAAACAATGCTTATCCACTAAGGAAAGCAGGATTTCCAGGTCTTTTTCCGTTAAGGCTGTGGGGGTTCCGCCGCCGATATAAATGCTTTGTAGCTGCTTTCCTCTTTTCTCTCCCATTTCTCGCAGCACAAAAAGCATTTCCTCCTCTAAAAGAGAGAGGTATTTCGGCATCCTCTCGGTAAAACTTCCCATGGGCATGGAAAGGAAGGAGCAGTAGGCACAACGGGTAGGACAAAAGGGAATATTGATATAAAGACTGTAACCTTCGGAAATGTTTTTTCCGTAAGCCTTTTCCGCCCTTTGTAAAATGCTTTCCTCCTGCAAGGAAATCTTATACAAAAGCTCCGCCTTCTCCCCTCCAAGCGATATTCCTCTTTAAGAGCCGGGAATAAAAGCTCGGGGCTCTGCCCCTTTTCTTCCCGCATTTTCCGGCAAAGCCCTACAGGACGAATGCCGGTTAAGTCTCCCCAGGGCAGACTCCTTCCGCTTTGCTTTTCCAAAATGTCATAAAGATAGGCCTTTAAAATCGACTTATCCTTTCCCCGCTCTCCGGTAAAGCTAAGCTCTTCTCCGGTAATCTCCAGAGAAAAGAGGAACAGAGAAGGGTCGAGAATCCCCTCCTCTGTTAAAATGCGATTTTTCTTTTCCTCCGGCTTATGCTTTAAGCTCTTTTTGTTTACCTCGGTAGGCTTTCCCACTTCCTTCGCCCGCTTAAAGGCATTCTTCTCTTCCTGGGTAGTCTCCATCAGGCGAATACCCTGACTGCTATGAATCTGGAAATCTTCTCCGGGGTAAAATGCCTTACAAAGCTCCCTGAATATCTGCTTCAAAGGGCAGAACCTTATCTCCTAAAAATAATTGAATCACAAAATCCTCTTTTACATACTCTATAAATATTAACTACAAAGACTCTTATAGCTCTTAATGACAAGACTCTATAGAACCCACCTTACAGAATTTACCCTACAGAATCTACTCTACAGAATTCACTCTACAGAATTTTTAGTTGGAAGTCTTCTTAACATTACTGTCCAAAAGCTTATTAAAGCCTACCCAACCGTTGGCTTCCTTGGCTTTTCCGGACTTCTCTCCCTGCTCGATAAATTCCCGCATGGTTTCCAGCTTGGCATCCGTATTGTCTGCAAAGGAAAGAAGCAAAGCTTCCATGGTAGCCGGCTTCTTGGGGGAACCGTATTCTAATTCCCCGTGATGGGACAGGATACAGTGTAAAAACTCTGTCTTTACATTTTCCGGAAAGTCGGGAATCTCCTGCATCTTTTCCGAAAGCATGGTGTAGCCGATGAGGATATGGCCTAAAAGCTGTCCTTCGTCGGAATAATCATTTTTCGGAAAAAGGGGTAAGCTCCTTGGTCTTTCCGATATCATGGCAAAAGAGCCGCACTTAACAAAATATCTCTGTTAATGTCTCCATAGTGTTTTTGCATAAAAAAATCGCAAAGCTTGGCAACGGACAGAGTATGCTCCAAAAGTCCTCCCACATAGCCGTGGTGTACGGACTTTGCCGCAGAGTGGAAGGAAAAGCATTTGTAAAAAGCCTTGTCCTCCACAAAAAGCTTCTGCAAAAGCTTTTGCAAATATGGGTTTTGTACGGTCTTAATAAGCTCGTACAACTCCTTCCCCATTTCCTCCCGATCCCGCTTACTCACCGGTAAAAAGTCCTCCGCCGCATAGGTTCCTTCTGAAGCCACCGACAGACGCTGAATGCTGAGCTGATTGATCCCGTTGTAAATGCTGACATTTCCCTCCACATACACATAATCTAAAGGAGAGAAATCCGAAATCCCCGGGGAATTGGGCTCCCATACCTTGGCATCAATGGTACCGGTCCTGTCCTGTAAACAGACATTGAGATATTCCTTCCCGTTTTTTTGTCACTGCAGCATTCTTGGTTTTTACCAGATACATTATTTACCCGAAGCCCGTCTCGAAAGTTTTTCAATAAAGCGATTGGGGTTAGGAACTCGTTCCATACTTTTTTTCCTTCCTACCTTGCCTGTATAGGGCAAGAAAGCACTAACTCTACATACTCTTTCCCATTATAACGGAGAAGTTCCACCGGAACAACTGCTCCTTCCGTCTGTCCCATTAAGCTGTCCTGAAATGCCTTACTGGTTTCCACACTCTTCCCGTTTAATTTTTTGATAATGTCCCCGGGTAGAATGCCGGTGGAATAGGCGGGACTGTCCTCCACCACCTCCAGTACATACACCCCCTCCGGGATGCCCAGCTCCTGCATAGCCTTAGAGCTGTTCTGAATCTTTACACCGAAGTAGGGGAGGACTCCTCCGTTACTAAGGCGTTCCAAGCTTTCCAAGGCATCGGAAATTCCGATTATTTTTCTTCCGGAGCTTCTGTCCTCCGCCTCTGTAAAGAAGCCAACCCATTCCCCCTTGGTATTTAAAACAAAGGCTGTGCTGTCCGCTTCTCCCAAGAACTGCATCTTGATTTCTTCCTCTACCCTGTCCTCTGCCGCCTTATCGTAGGACAAAGCCCCGATATTGCTTAGTGCTGTAGAGTAGGCCTGACCAAGGGGAGAACCTAAAAGCAGTACCGTATCCCCCTTTTGCAGGAGTCTGGAGTTTCCCCTGGGCATTTCCTGAATCTTCTCCCATTCCTTTTCGGACAAGGAGGAAAGCTCTACGCTTAAAATCACCCATCTGTCCCTGGTACTCTTCCCCCTAAGACTTGCCGGAAGCTTCTTTTCCCGGTTAAACTCCACCTCATAAACCGCGTCCGCCTTGGCCTCTCCCAAGAAGAGAATCACCGCCTCTTCTTTGGTCTTTTTTAAAATCACTCCGGCACAATGGAGGTTATCTTCGCTTAGGGAATCCTGTCCGGGGGTATGGATACGAATCTCCACCAAAGACTTTTCCCCCTCGGAAATCAGGGTTTTGGCGTTGGACATCAGACTGTCATAGCTGGAAACGGAGAAATCAAACTTTTGAAGCTCTGACTGCACCACATCTTCAATGGCCTCGGTTTCCGCCACCGTTTCCGGTACCGCTTCACTGCTTTCTTCCACCAAAGCAATACTTTCCTTTGGCTGTTCCGTCTCCTTTGGAGAAAGACACTTTTCCATAAAAAAGAAGGATAGGGCTGCTGCCATACCAAAAAGACCGCCGGAAAAAAGGAGGAGTACAGCCTTTTTCAGCCTCTTCTTCCACTTTCCCTTGGGACCCACTATTTTCTCTCGAATAAAATGTTCTTCCATCTTATGTTCCTCTAAGCCCATTCCACTTGCTGCTTATATTATCCGCTTACCAAGCCTTACGAATTAACTCTTCAAATCTACTCTTTCCCTAGCTTTAGGAAAATACAATAAGGCCTAATTTTTCTTAGTCTTCCACCCGTTCCATGGCCGGAAGAGAAAAACTAAATTCCGTGCCCACCCCTCTGTGGAGACACAGTCTATATTCTCTCCGTGGGCAGTGATAATGCTTTTTACAATGGCAAGGCCCAAGCCTGTACCCGCCTTATCCTTCCCTCTGGATACATCCGTCTTATAAAAACGCTCCCAAATCTTACCTAAATCTTTCTTGGGAATTCCAATACCTTGGTCCTTAATGCCCACCAGCACCTTCGTCCCCTTCTGTTCTGTTCGAATCAGAATTTCCGAATCCTCTTTGGAAAACTTCACCGCATTGTCCAAAAGGTTGTAAAAGACCTGCTGAATCTTCGGATAGTCCCCATGAACCATCTGCTTTTTCTCTGCAAATTCCAAAGAGAAACCAAGCTTTTTCTTCTGACACTGCATTTCAAAGCTGGCACAAACCTCTCGAATCATCCGATTTAGATCAAAGTTGCTCCGGTTTAAAGAGCTTCCCTGATCCAACTTATTGAGACTAAGCATGGACTGAGTCAATTTACTCAGACGCTCTGTTTCTGAAATCAGACGGAGCAAATATTTTTCCTCAGCCTCCTTAGGAATGGTGCCGTCCAACATAGCTTCCAAATAGCCCTTTATAGAGGTTAGCGGGGAGCGAAAGTCATGGGAAACATTGGCAATAAACTGCCTTTGGTAGTCGTCCGACTTATGAATCTCCTCCGCCATAAAGTTTAGCGTTTCCGCAAGGTAGGACATTTCATCCCCCTCCTACGGAAATTCGATACAAATATTCTCCTGCCGCATAGTGCACCGCCCCTGCCGTAATTTTCTCCAGCGGCCGATAAACCCGAAAGTAAAAAACGAAAAAAATAGAAAGAGACAAAAGGGCAAGGGCCAGAAAAGCCTGATAGAAGATACTCAGTAGCTCTCCTTTTTCCCGCTCTATTCTCTTTAAGGAGTTATGCAAAATCAGATAAGCCAGATTCTGATAATTCCTTTGAATGGGAGCCTGGGCTAAGATATTCTCTTCGGAAAGTAAGCCGTGCAAAGTACCGCTATAAGCTATTTTGACGCCATTTTCCGTGGGGTCAAAGTCCGGTATTGTTTTTTTCCAATGAGGCTATCCTTCCCCTTATGCTGTAAAGATCTTTCCATCCTTATCCACCAAGGTCCATTCCACATTGGCCCTGTGAATATTTCCTTCCATTTCCCGGCTAAGTCTTTCCAGAGAAAGGCTTCCATTTTCCTCTTTGGAATAGTAGTTGGCAAGCCTTGTGGCCTCGCTGTATAAGTCCTGTCCTTCTCTTTGGTAAAGCTTCTGCCCTATCGCTTTTTCTCCGTAAAAATGGAGAAAGAGAAAGCTGAATAGGAAGAATAAGAGGTAGGCGATAATAAATTTGATCAATAATCGTTTTCCCAAATTCCCTCCTGCTTTCTTCTATTCATTCCAATCTAAGCTTAGCCACCGATTTCTGCAATACCTGTCCGAAGCAAATCACCATCTGACTCTTTTAAATATCCATCACAGTCGAAGCATACCCTTAGGTCTTTATCCTAATCTAAACTTGTAGCCGATGCCCCAAAACCGTGGAAATCTCCCATTCCTCCACCTGAGGAAGCTTCTCCCGAAGTCTTTTAATGTGTACATCCACCGTCCGGGAGTCTCCGGCAAACTCATAGCCCCAAATATGGTCTAAAAGCTGCTCTCTGGTAAATACCTGGTTGGGAGAGCTTGCCAGAAAATACAAAAGTTCAAGCTCCTTGGGAGGCATATCTATGGCCTTTCCCTTATAATGCACCGCATAGTTGCTTAAGTTAATCACCAGATCCTCGTAGGCAATATACTTGCCCTTTCGTAAAAGGTCCTCTGCCCCGTCCTTTTCCTTCTCTTCCTCCATGGGAGGGATGAAGGAATGCTGGCTTCTTCGTAAAACCGCCTTTACTCTGGCTACCAGCTCCTTAGTGTCAAAGGGCTTAAGCATATAGTCGTCTGCTCCAAGCTCCAGGCCCAGCACCTTATCAAAGGTCTCTCCCTTTGCGGAAAGCATGATAATGGGTACATTGGAGCTTGTGCGTATCCTTCTGCAAACCTCATAACCGTCTATTCCCGGAAGCATCAGGTCTAAAATAATCAGCGCCACCGGCTCCTTTTCCAGACTTTTTAAGGCCTCTTCCCCGTCTTCACAGATTCGGGTATCGTAGCATTCCTTTTCCAAATACAGGGATACCAGCTCTGCAATAGAGCTGTCATCATCCACAATCAAGATTTTTTGCTTCTCCGCCATGCTTCCTCCTTTCTAATGTTTTCCAACTTTCATTGCTCTAAAAATCACCGAAGCGAGTCTTCGCTTCAATCTATACAGTACACGAGTGTTCATCGGCTCCTCTTTGTAGTCTATACAGAGCTTAAGCTGCATCGGCTTATCCTTGCAGCCTATGCAAAGCTTAAGCTGCATCGGCTTATCTTTGTAGTCTATGCAAAGCTTAAGCTGCACCGGCTTTTTACTTCTTAAAAAAGGCAATGCTGACACCGTCAGAGCCTTCCCCATACTCTCCTAAACGGAAGGATTCGATATGCTTATTCTTTTTCAAGCATTCCTGCACCATCTTTCGAAGGGCTCCGGTACCTCTTCCATGAACGATTCGTACCTGAGGCAGTCTGGCTAAAAAGGCATCATCCAAATATTTATTTAACTCCGGCAACGCATCCGCCGTCATTTTTTTCCGATTAAGTTAATTTCCGGAGAGATTCCCAGCACCTTTCCTCTTCCGATGGAGGCGACTTTTCCCTGATTCTTTTCCGGCTTTTCCTTCTCCTTATGCTGGATAAATTCCACATCCTTGGCGGAAACCTTGGTGCGAAGCATACCGGCAGTAACGGTGAACATTCCATTTTTATCCGGAAGAGTGGTAACCGTTGCCACCATATCGTGCATGCTTAAAACCCTTACCTTGTCTCCGATGGCCAATTTCTTTTAAGGAAATGGTTTGGGAAGGTCCCTTTACCATGGTGGAGGACAGAGCCTCGTCATTTTCCCGCATCTTTTGGTGAAGCTTGGTTCTGGTCTTTTCTCCCTCTAAGGCGCTGCTCTTTCCTGCCTCCTGCCGACGTAGTTCCTTTACCACCTGGTCAGCGGTTTCCTTAGCCTCCCGTAAAATCTGAGCAGCCTCTTCTCTGGCTCTTTGCAGGATTTTCTCTCTTCCTTTTTCGATGCCTTTGGTGGATTCTCTGGCACGCTGCTTTTAAACTCTCCACCTCCGCCTTGTAGCGCTCAATTTCTTCCTTTTCCCTCTGGGCAAGCCGTTTGGTATTTTCCAAATCCGCAATTACATCTTCAAAATGCAGGTCTTCCTCTCCCAAACGGTTCTTCGCAGAAGCAATGATGTCCTTTCGAAGACCAAGCTTCTCCGCAATGGCAAAGGCATTGGACTTTCCGGGTACACCGATCAAGAGATGATAGGTAGGCCTGAGACTTTCCACATCAAAGGCGCAGGCGGCATTTTCCACTCCCTCAGTAGACAGGGGCGTAAAGCTTTACCTCCGCATAGTGGGTGGTAGCCAGGGTTCGTATTCCCTGTTGGAAAAGGTGGTCCAGAATAGCCAATGCCAAAAGCTGCTCCCTCTGTAGGGATCTGTTCCAGCCCCCAACTCATCAAAAAGGCAGAGGCAGTCTTCCCTTGCCCCCTGTAAAATCCGCACCGTATTGGTCATGTGGGAGGAGAAGGTGGAGAGACTTTGCTCAATACTTTGCTCATCCCCGATATCTGCATAAATCTCCCGATACACCGTAATGCTGGAGCCTTGGAAAGCCGGAATAAAGAGTCCCGCCTGCCCCATGAGCTGAAACAAGCCCAAGGTTTTTAAGCAAACCGTCTTACCACCGGTATTGGGTCCGGTAATCACCAAAAGACTGAAGTCATCTCCCAGGCGGATGCTGATAGGTACCACTTTCTCCTTGGAAATCAGGGGGTGGCGGGCATCCAAAAGTACCGTCTTTCTCTCCTGATTCAAGATAGGCTTTACCCCATCCATCTTATTGGCCAGCTTAGCCTTTGCAAAAACAAAGTCCAAATGACTTAAAATCTTTACATTTTCCCCCAGTTCCTCGGTAAAGGGCGCTAAAGAAAGGGAGAGTTGTAAAAGAATCTTCTCCACTTCCTTTTTCTCTAAAGACAAAAGTTCCCGCATATCATTTTCCAGCTGAACAATGGAGAAGGGCTCCATAAAAAGAGTAGCTCCTGAGCTACTTTCATCATGAACAATTCCCCGGAAAGCATTCTTATACTCCGCCTTAACAGGGAACACATGCCTCCCGTTTCGAAGGGTTATCACCGGGTCCTGCAACATAGAACGGTTATGCTGTAAAATTCGATTTAATTCCTGGTTGATTTTTTCCTCTAAACCCTTTTCCTTCCTGCGCAGCTGGGAAAGCTCCGGACTGGCATCATCTGCCAGCTCCTCTTCGGAAAGAATACAACGTTGCAGCTCTCTTCGAATATCATCCAAGGGGGCTAAAGCCTGAAAATACTCCTGTAAAGCATCTTCCCTCTCTTCTCCCTGATCCTTTGCTTTTTTGGTCTTTTCTAAAATCAGGATAATATCATATAGCTCCGGAATGGAAAGGGCTGTGGATAAGGCTAAACGGGAAAAATAGGGGCGGATTTCTTTGATTCCCCGAAAGGAAATTCCTCCCCCTAAACGAATGCGGTCTTGTGCCGCCTCTGTTTCCCAAAGACTCTGCTCCACCTCTAAAAAGGAAGAAGAAGGCTCTAAGACCTTCAACTTCTCCTTACCCAAAGAAGAGTCTGCCTCCTCCACTAATCGGTCTATGATTTTGTAAAACTCCAATGTCTTTAAGACCTTTTGGTTCATTCTATCCCTTTCTACTCTTGGACGAACTTGTCCGGATTTACTTCCGCTAGACGATATCCATTCAAAGCATTTCTATTTTATACCTATTTATAGAGAAAAACTATTCCTTATCCAGCATCAGCTTTGCACAACCGTAAATTCCTGCATCATTTCCAAGCTTAGCCAGCATCAGCTCCGCCTTTTTGTTTAAAATCGGTGTGTGCTCCTCGTAATGCTTCTTAATAATCTGTAAGAGGAAGTCTCCTGCTCGAGAAACGCCCCCACCGATAACGAAAACCTCCGGATCCGCAATCATGGAAACCTGTGCCAAAACAATTCCCAGATAACGCATACTGCATTCTAAACTTGTGCTGGCCAGAATGTCTCCCTCTTTAGCCGCTTCACAAACAATCTTTGCGGTAAGGGCTTTTCCATAGATACGAAGAGAAGAAGGATCTCTGAACATCCGAAGAAAACGCTCTGCCTCCTTCACTATTCCGGTAGCGGAAGCCACCTGCTCCAGACAACCCATGCCGCCGCAGGCTCAACGTTCTCCCTCCACATCCCGCACATGGATGTGTCCGATTTCCGCTCCTGCACCATGAGCGCCGGTAACAATTTTGCCATGCAGAATCAAACCGCCACCTACGCCGGTTCCCAAAGTTACCATCAGCATATCGGAGAAACCTCTTCCTCCTCCCTGCCAAAGCTCTCCAAGGGCCGCCACATTGGCATCATTTCCTACTGCACAGGGAATCTTTCCGCCCATCAGCTCTCTCATGATTTTTGCCGGATAAATGTCTTTCCAGCCTAGATTTACCGCAACAGGCACATGTCCGTCCGGCTCTACAGGTCCCGGTACACCGATCCCGATTCCTGCCACATCCTCATAGGCAATGGTCTTTTCCGCCAAATGCTTCTTTAACTCCTCAGCCACATCCGGAAGAATATACTTTCCCTGTTCCGCCTTTCTGGTGAGCACCTCCCATTTGTCCAACAGTACGCCGTTATAGGTAAAGATACCGCATTTTACAGAAGTACCCCCTACATCAATGCCTACGCAATATTGATTCATCTTATCCTCCTCTACAAGCGGCAAAACGCCCTGCCTTAAAAGGGCAGAAGGCCTCTTAACCGGAACTTAGTCTATTTTACCCGAACCGCCTCTTCATGGCTTTTATAAGCTAAGAACAAGTCTGTTCCACTAAATTGAATTTTTGATAAAGAGCGAATATATTGCAATCCCTCTTCAGTCTCCCCATTATAACGCAGTCTGCCTTGGAAATCATAAACTTTATAGTTTTTCTCCTGGTAGAGAATCACCTTATCCTGGCTTAGTTCCATACTGCTGCCCATAAAATCAATGGGCTTATCCAAAATCTTCTCTCCTGTCTTTCGGAAAATGAGAAGCCTATAGGGTTTTTCCTGCTTCTTCTTTTTCCCCCCGGAGGATTCTTTCTTCTTCCGGCTTTCTTTACTTGTACTTTCCTTGTTTATACTATCCTTGCTTGTGCTATCTTTGCCTGTATTTTCTTTATTTGTATTTTCTTTATTTGTATTTTTCTTTATTTGTATTTTTCTTTACTTGTGCTTTCTTGGTTTGTACTCTCCGCACCATTCTTTTCTTGACTTGTACTCTCTTCTTCTGCTTCAAGAGTACTACCGCTTAACACAGGACTTTGCTTCTTTTTTCTTAAGACTTTTTGGCTTGCCATCTTTCGTACTATTTTTAGCACCTGCTTTTCCCGTATCCTCCGAAGCCTCTCCTCTTTGGTCGGTAAGAACAGCCAGATAATTTTGGTCATAGGCAATCATTCGAATCGTTTCCGGTATTTCCACCTTCTTCTTTAGTTCAGGGCTGGTTCTTACCTTTGTGGAAAAAGAAAGCCAAGCCTCCATCATAGGCTCCGAAGGATTCTTCGTCGGTGAAAAAAATGTACCCTTCCCACAATTCCGGAAGCAAAATCATCGGTGAAGCCTCCCACTACTCGGTCTGCTCCTGCATTTTTTTCCCCAAAGAGGAGAAATTGTAAAAGACCACCCTGGATTTTTAAACTGGTTTGTTCCAAATGAGAAAAAGCCACGCAAAGTTCTGTTCCATCAGGGGATACAGACATATCCAAGGGATAGCCGTCCCCTGCCATCACCGACTTTATGCCGATATCCAGATTTTTTCCTTCCTTGGAAAACACGGTAATATAAGTTCCCTGATCCTCCGTCAAAAGAGCATAGACCACACCCTTTTCCGAAATTCGTAACTTCTCTATGGTGCTGGGCGCCTCTCCCTGTCCGCTTAAGCCCTGGGAAGAAAGAATATAAAAGCTTGGTGCCTCCCTGTTCTCCGATCACCGCATATTCTCCGGCCACAGAGACTAAAGCTCTTCCCATCTCAAAAAGCCTGATTCCATAGCACCTTTCCCTGGGAAGAAATATATTTTTGCTCCATCTTTACTGAGCTTAATCACCCCGTCTTTATAAGGGAAGTATCGATATTCCTCTTCTAATGCCTTAGAGTCTTCCTGATTTTTCTTTCCAAAGGAGTTCTTTCTGTCGAAAAACGTCTTCTTCCATAAAAAGAAAAAAATCCTATCACAAAAAAAGCAAAAAAAGAATCAACAAGAAAGGAAGCCAGAAGCTCTTTAGGGAAAGAGAAAGAGGATTTTCTTCCGTTTTCTTTCTCTTCTTCCTTACTTTCCTCTTCCGCTCTTTTCTTCCGACTTACTTCCTATGATGACCCTTTGCTTTAATTTTTCTTTTTCCTCGATTCTCTTTCCCGATCCGCCAAAGTCTACCCCTATCTATCTAACGATACAAGTGCTACGGGTATATGCCCTTAGGGTATACAACTGTTCAGGATACATTCCCTTGGCAATGCATTCTCTTAAAGCTTCCTCTGCCAATGCCCGGTCTTCCTGGTAGGTCACACCAAACCAACGGTCATGGTCCTCCAATACCTTTACTCTTGCCTTTCCTTCTTTCATCAGACAATCCACCTCTCTGGGCAGCAAATACTCCGACTTTAACTCCTTACCATACTTTTCCAGCCAGGAAGGAAAGTTTTCAATCAGAACATCCAAAAACTTCTCCGGAAGTCCAAACATATTCATGGAAGCAATGGCATTTTCCTCTAATTCCACAATGGCCTTCTGCTGATTTTCTCCCCGTAAAACGCCGTCTTCCTTTCGCTCAATATTATAGGTTTCTGCAATGGACTGAAGATAGCCCTCTGCATTTACCTGACAGATTCCACGATTCACAGAGCCGTACTTGGAAAGGGTATTTACCAAATGATAGCCCGCCATACACATTTCCATCATACCGGAGTCTGCCCTATCCGTTTTTAAAAAATCATTGATCAGGCGGAAGCCCTCTTTTCCGTAAAAATCATCCGCATTGATAACGCCAAAGGGCCCCTGTACCTGCTGTCTGCATTGCATTAATGCATGAGCAGTTCCCCAGGGCTTGGTGCGTCCCTCAGGAACGGAAAAAGCCGGCGGGAAGTGCAGTGATTTCTTGGAAAAACATAATCCACATCCGCAATCTTTTCAATTCTCTTCCCGATAATCTCTCGGAAATCCTCTTCAATATCCTTTCGAATAACAAAAACCAATTTCTCAAAGCCTGCCTCCAGAGCATCATGCACAGAGTAATCCATGATAATCTCTCCATGAGGGCCAATTTTTGCCAGCTGCTTTATTCCCGCTCCATAGCGAGATCCCAATCCCGCAGCCATTAATACCAATGTTGTTTTCTTACTCATTTGTCTCTCCCTTCGACAGGCTTTTTATAAAAAAGTAGTACAGTGTTTTAAACTTGAACTATGGCTTTTTTTATCCATTTTCTTATCCTTTAAAGATAAGGGAAAAATGGCTTTTCGTCCAGTCTTTCCGGAGGAAAAGCCATTCTTTCTATAAAAAAGGGAGGGGGCGGTACTGCATCTTTCGTTTCAAATTATTGGTTTTTACAGCAACTGCCTATTAGCTAAAGATTCTCCATGCTGTGATGAAGTTATTTGCCCACCAACCGGAAAGGCTTCTGTGTACTACACGACCATTAGAAGAGGATGCGTCGATAATCGATCCGCCTCCGGCATAAATGCCTACATGGCCTCGTACCACCACGATATCTCCCGGCTGCAATTCTCCCATGCTTACCTTTTTAAAGCGTCCCGGATTTCTCCAACCGGAGGAAGTCATATAAGAGGTTCCTACTCCCGCCTGGTTCAAGCACCAGTACACAAAACCGGAACAGTCAAAAGAGTTGGGTCCTTTAGCTCCCCATACATAGGGAGAGCCAATTTTTGGAAGAAGCTATGGAAATCAGAGCACCAGCGGAACCGGAAACCGTTGCTCCGCCGGAACCGGAAGAAATACTGCCGCCGGAACCTGCATCTCCTCTTCCTGCCGGTGCGGAATTTCCGCCACCGGAGGCATTGCCGCCTGCCCTACTATTGCTTCGGCTTGGAGTATTTGTCTTTGGCTTTGGCTTAGACTTGGCACTTCCGGACTGGAGCAGCTGTAAGGTCTTGGCACCTACAGTGCCGTCTGTTCCCAATCCATTTACGGACTGGAAAGCCACTACCGCCTCTTTGGTCAGTTCACCGAAATAGCCGGAAGCTTTATCTCTAGACAAATAACCGTACTTCACCAAAAAGGTTTTTGCATATTCTTTACATCATCACTCTGCTCTCCCAAACGCATTCCGAAGGGCTTAGCATTGTCAGAATCCATAAGGTTTCTGGTATCCGGTCCAAGATATCCGTCTACTACCTGGTCATTTCTGGACTGGAAGGCGCGGATGGCATTTTGCGTACTAAGGCCAAAGTTTCCGTCCGATTCTCCTGAAAGGTAACCAAGAGCAATCAAGCGGTTTTGATATTTTTTTACAATATCACTCTGTTCCCCAAGGGCAATGATATTGGCCTTAACCTCATCGGAGTACAACAAGTCATTGGTGGCTTGCCCAACAGTACCGTCTATCGTCAGTTTATTGACTTCCTGTAATTTTTTTACTGCGGTCTCCGTATCCTGGTCAAATGTCCCGTTAATCTGTCTGCTTTCCGTAAGGTATCCAAGGTTATACAAACGATACTGAATCTTGGTAATATCGTCCCCCTGGAAGCCAAGCTTTGCCGCATAGTGGGGAGCGGATTCAGACATCAAAGCATCCCAGGTATCCACACCGGTAATTCCGTCCATAGTACGACCGGTCTGTCTTTGGAAATACTGTACTGCCTTGGATGTGGCGTCCCCGTAATAGGTGGTAGGCTCATCCGCCTCCATATAGCCGAGGTTCATCAGTCTTTGCTGTAAATCTTTCACAACAGAATTGATAACACCTACGGTAAGATTAACAGGCGCAAGCTCCTCCGCCTGCCCGTCAATGGTAACGCCTTCGATGGAAGGAAGCACATTGGCATTCAAGCCAAGAGCTGCAATAGCCATGACCCCTTCCGACTCTGCTTCCGTAGTAAGGACAATGTCAGAAGAAGAAACCGCCTGCTCCTCCGAACCTAATTTTTTCTCACAAGCCGTAAGTCCTAATAGACTGGCTACCAAGACAAGAGAAAGACCTCTATGGAGCAATTTTGAATTTCGTATATGATCTTGCATATATTTTTTTGTACCTCTTATTTCTATAGATGAAAACGCTGTATTATGATACCATAGGCACTGTTGCTATCCTATAAAGAAAAATCTTAATTTTTGATTAGGAGGAGGAACCGGAAGGTATAAAAAAATAGTGAAAAATCAAGGAAAAAAAGAAGAACATGGCAAAAAGGAATAATTTAAGAGTTTTTTTGAATAATGAACGGTGTTCATTTGCTTCTTTACTAAGCATCACCAAATGTGCTCGCACATTTTTGTGTAGGGCAAAAGGCAGCGTAGTCGGGAATGCAAGCATTTCCGACTGCACCGCCTTGTCCTACATAATACGGAAAGAATGCTCGCATTCTTTCCGGGTGATGCTAAATGTTTTAAGCAAGCTAGCTTTTTTTCTTTAAAATTTAAATATCCTGTTTTCATATGTTTTCTAATTTTTCGTTATTTCTTTCCCTCCCCTAATCCAAACCCATTTATAAAAGGAGTACCTATGCGTTTACGTCATATTCCCGGTTCAGAAGATTTTGTAGCAAATTCTCACTATGTCCTGTCCCATCCGGAACAGTACAGGGGTGAGTTTTCCAAAAAGCTCTTTGGCAATGCCAATCCCCTGCATATCGAAATCGGTATGGGCAAGGGGCAGTTTATCTTTGAAATGGCCAAAAGAAATCCGGAGATTAACTATATCGGTATTGAGCGCTATGACAGCGTTTTTACTAAAAGGCCATCCAAAGAAGAGAAAAGCAGGAACCGGAGCTTAGCCTTTCCAATCTTTTCTATATCAGTACAGACGCCAGACTTTTGGCAGATGTTTTTGCTCCGGAAGAAATCGGAAAAATCTATCTGAATTTCTCCGATCCCTGGCCCAAGAAAAGACAGGCTAACAGAAGGCTTAGCAGCCCTGTCTTTCTAAAAATTTATAAAGAAATCCTGGCAAAGGACGCCTTAGTGGAAATGAAGACCGATAACCAAGATCTTTTTACCTACTCCCTAGAAAGCTTGGAGGAATGCCATTGGCAGATTCTGGCACATACCAGAGATTTGCACCATGATCCTGTCCTGAATGAAGGAAATGTGATGACCGAATACGAGGAGAAGTTCTCTTCAAAGGAAATCCCATTTGTAAGTTTATTGCCAAGCCTTAACTATCACTTTTCAGCATTCTCCGGGCAGCAATTTACCCAAAATACTATGGCAAAGATACTTAGTTATCGGCATACTTTTGCTACTGTTTTTCCATAAAAAATACTTGCCTCCCTTATCCATAACATGCTATACTCAGTCGGTATGTAAATTTGAAAGGAATGGTTTCCATGAAGATTTTTTTGGTTATTGTATTCGTATTATTGGGCTTAGCATTGTCCGCCATTATTTTTGATGCAGGAAGGAAAGAACCAGGGCTTAGGCGCTTTATCCGGATCCGCAGACAGCTATTGGCAGAAGAATAGAGGTCGTTCCGTTGAAGGGAACTTAGAGAAGTTTACCAAGTTTGCGGCTTTTGCCTTTTTTGCTGTGGCATTGGTGCTGGACATTATTTGGTAAGATTATTTCCTCTGTATGGTAAGCCTGCATTTTATGCAGGCTTTTTCTCATATCCAAAGATAATCCATATAGAAAAAAACAGAACCGCTTAGAAAGTGAGCGTTCAAAGAGTTCGTGAGAAAACTCGTTGAACATTAAAGGAATTAAAGGAATCAAAGGATTTAAATAGTTTAAAGACAAAAAGGAGTAAAAATGCGGGAAGAGCAAAGGGAAAAAAATTAAAGAAGATCATCTTGGATCTGATTAAGGATCCGAGCTACCACCCCATGAAGGAAAAAGAACTTTGCTTCTTTCTTGGTGTGCCAAAAGAAGAAAAGGCAGCCTTTCAGGAGCTTCTTCTGGAGATGCAGGAGGAGGGCGTTATCGGCATTTCCCTGCAAGGGAAATACAGCAGGGCAGAAAGCTTCTCCCAAAAGGGTACTTTTCATGCCAGCAGACGAGGCTTCGGCTTTGTTTCTCTAAGTGAAAAAGAGGAAGAAGTCTATATTCCCAAGGGAGAAGCCGGTAACGCCATGGACGGCGATCTGGTAAAGGTCATTCTTACAAAAAAATCCGAAAACGGCAGTAAGGCAGAGGGAAAAAAATCAGCAAGGTTTTTGGAGCGGGCCAATAAGGAAGTACTGGGGCTGGTAAAGGAAAAAGCGGGAAGGGCTCTATCTTTCCCCGGATAATCCCAAGCTTCGGATTGTATTTTTGATTTCTCCGGGAAGGGACAAGGGGGCTGTGCCCGGAGATAAGGTGGTTTTGGAAATCCTCTCCTATGGTCCTTCCAAGGAGAACAAAGCCCCGAGAGGTCCCATTCCCCGGAAAAAAATCACTCCTCTTCTCTCCTGTCCCATAGGAGAAGTGAAGGAAATCTTAGGGCATAAGGATGATCCGGGAATGGATGTACTTTCCGTGATTCGTTCCTTCTCCTTACCGGAGGAATTTCCGGAGGATGTACTTTTGGAGGCCAATCAGCTTCCCAATACCGTATCCCCTGAAAAGGCTAAGGAGCCGGGACGAAAGGATTTTCGAAAGCTTACCACCATCACTATTGACGGAGAGGATGCCAAGGACTTGGACGATGCCATTTCTTTGGAATATTTTCCGGAGAAGGAAGAATACCGCCTTTATGTGCACATTGCGGATGTAAGCGACTATGTGAAGGAAGGAAGTGCTCTGGATTTGGAAGCACTGGAGAGGGGCACCTCCGTTTACCTGACAGACCGGGTAATTCCTATGCTGCCGAAGGCTTTAAGCAACGGCATTTGCTCCCTCCATGAGGGTGTGGACAGACTTTGTCTCAGCTGTATCATGGACTTTGACCGGGAAGGTCGCCCCCTTTCCCACGAAATCACTCCCTCCGTCATTTGCTCCGATAAAAGGATGTCCTACCACAAGGTTACGGCGCTTTTAGAGGATCAGGGAATGGGAAGACCCGGAGGAAAAGCTTTCTTACCTGCCTTTCCAAGAGCTTCTTACGAAAAATGCGGGAACTGGCAAGGCTTCTTCGAAAATCCAGAATGGCCAGAGGGGCTTTGGACTTTGATTTTCCCGAATCCAAGGTATACTTTGACGAAAATGGAAATATTTCCAAAATCTGTGCAGAGGAAAGAGAAGAATCCCATAAGATTATTGAGGAATTCATGCTCATTACCAATGAAACCGTGGCAGAGGAATATTACTGGAGAGATATCCCCTTTTTATACCGTATTCATGAAAAGCCGGATTGGGAAAAATGGCAGAATCTCTCCCATGTTCTCTCCTCCTTTTCCTACATTTTTAAAGGCAAAGGATCCGGATAGTCTTCGGCCTAAGGCTTTGCAGGAGCTGCTTTCCAAATTAAAGGGAAGGCCGGAGGAGGCCATGCTTAGCAGCCTGATGCTCCGCTCCCTAAAACAGGCCAAGTACAGTACGGAGCCGGAGGGACATTTCGGGCTGGCCAGCCAGTACTACAGCCATTTTACCTCTCCCATCCGCCGTTATCCGGACCTGCAGATTCATCGTATCATTAAGGAAAATATCGCCTATCAGGAAAATGAGAAACGGCGAAAGCATTATGAGCGGATTCTGCCGGAGGTGGCTCTTCAAAAGCTCCCTTCGAGAAAAGACGAGCAGAGGAAGCGGAACGGGATTGCATGAAGCTGAAAAAAATGCCAGTACATGAAGAACTTCTTGGGAGAAGTCTTCCCGGGAAGAATTTCCGGCTTAACCCAGTATGGCATTTATGTTACATTAGAGAATAGCATTGAAGGCATGATTCCTCTTCGCTTTATGACAGAGGACTACTACATTTTCAATGAGAAGGAAATCAGTCTTAGGGGCGAGGCAAGCGGAAAGACCTTCCATATGGGAGACTCCATGTGGATTTCCGTTTATGCCGTGGACACTCTCAGCAGAAGTATTGATTTTCTTCCCTACTATCCGGAAGATGCAGAAGGAGGCAATAGTCTTGACTAAGGAAAGCATTAAGCAAATCGCCAACAATAAAAAAGCCTTTCACGACTACTTTGTGGAGGAAAGCTTTGAATGCGAATTCAGCTTTTTCGGAACCGAGGTAAAGTCTCTTCGTTTGGGCCAGGCTTCCATTAAAGAGGCCTTTTGTCAGATTCGAAACGGGGAATGTTTTGTGGTAGGCATGCATATCAATCCCTACGAGCGGGGCAACATTTTTAACAAGGATGCCTTAAGAGACAGAAAACTGCTGCTGCACAAGCAGGAAATCCATAGACTTCTGGGAAAAAAATCAAGGAGCAGGGTTATACCTTGATGCCCCTTTTCCCTTTATTTTTAAAGGAAGTCTTGTGAAGCTGAACATGGGACTCTGCCGTGGTAAAAAGCTTTTATGATAAGCGGGAAGATATGAAGAAAAAAAGCCCAGAGAAAGGAATTGGAAAAGGAATTCAAAAAGGCGAATATCAGAGTATAGAAAAAAAGGGGCTGTAAAAACCAATTTTACAGCTCCTTTTTCGTTAGCGGTAAGAAACCTCCTATCCTTACTCACTTCATTAATCTATGTCTAAAAATCCCAATTCCTCATTCACCAAAATCACATGAATACGATCTGTATGGCGGGAATAGCGGGTAATCAAAAATCTGACAGCAGATGGTATCCGGAGATTTACAATCCGAGCACTTTCCCGTTACCTTACAGGGTGTTTTAATATCAAACCTCTGGGTATTGGTAGGCGCCGCCACATTTCTGGCTCTCTTCATGGCACTATCCAGGTCCGAACAAATCTTCTGTATGCCCACAATAAACACCACCTTCTTCGGTCCCTGGGCAATGCAGGATACTCGGTTGGAATTCCCGTCAATATTTACCAGAACTCCATCATCTGTCATGGCATTTACGCTGGATAAGAAGACATCCGCATCATAGGCCGCAAGCAGTGCCGCCCTTGGCTCCATTTGACTTCTATCAATAAAATTGTATTCTCCCTCTTTTAAGGCAGACACCAAGCCAATCTCCATAGCACTCATACAACCGCCCATGGAAATGCTGCTGCCCTTGGGAATCAGATCCAAGGCCAGCTTCAAAGCCTCTTCCTTGTCTTTGGCATAATAGCCTGTCATATTTCGAGACTTTAAGCCCTTAATAACCGTTTCCGCCAGTAACTCATTTCTCTTCTTTCCGTAAATATCCATAAGCACTCCTTCCAATAAGACTCAACAGAATATTTTTAGCACGAGTTCCCCAGCTTTTCAAGAGATGAGGTCTACCGAGAAATCCCCCTTAGACTCGTGCTATAAGCAATACCACAGTAGTTTTTCAATAGATTTTTCACTATGAATCCGGGAAGCAAAAAGCCGATGAGGGATTTTGAGGTAGACAATCTGAGCTCGTCGGCACTTAGCGAAAACAAGCAAAGCGAAGTTCGAGCTTAGTACCGCTACGAAAGCGAAGTTAGCGAAGGCATGTATACCGAAGAATCCCCTTAAGATTAGTGCTATAAGCCATACCGCAGTAGTTTTTACCGGGAATTCGGGAAGCAAAAAAAGCCGATGGAGGATTTTGAAGTAGACAATCTGAGCTCGTCGGTACTTAGCAAGAACGAGCGAAGCGAAGTTCGAGCTTAGTACCGCTACGTAAGCGAAGTTAGCGAAAGCGTGTCTACCGAGAAATCTCCCTCGGCTTTTTGCGTATCCTTATTCTATTATATAATTACGAGGCTATGGCTTATGCATCCCTCAGTCTTGCGCCCTTCTCCTCCAAAGCCTTCAGCAAGCTATTGGTACATCCTACAATCTCCTGCTCGGTAAGGGTATGGTCCTTGGCTCTGATGCTGACCTTATAGGACATGGACTTGTAACCATCCTGTACCTGTGCTCCCACATAGATGTCGAAGAGTTCAATCTTCTCTAAAAGCTCTCCTGCTCCCTTACGGATAGCCTCCTCCAAGTCGCCGGCCATCACATTTACCGGTACTAAAAGAGAGAAGTCACGGGTAACCGCCGGGAACTTTGCCACCGGCTTAAACTTTCTGAAGTCTCCGGAGAGAGGATATAGAGCCTCTAAATCCAGAATAGCTACATAAGCCTTTTCCTTCATATCGAAGTTCTGTAATACCTCCGGATGAATTTCTCCTAAGGAGCCTAAAAGCTTACCCTCATAATAAATATTGGCCTTTCTTCCCGGATGGTAAAATGCCTTTTCGCAGTCTTTATCATAATGGAAATTTCCCTGTAAGCCGGATTGACGTAGCAGTTCCTCCACTTCTCCCTTTAAGCTAAAGAAGTCTCCCTCTCCTGCAAATCCAAGAGTTAAGGTCATTCTCTCCTCCGGAAGCTCCGTCAAAGGAAGAGCCTTGGGAATATAAATCTTAGCCATTTCAAAAAAAGCTTGGCATTCTTGTTCTTATGATGCTCATTTAAGCTTAATGCCTGTAACATTCCCGGTACGGAACTGGTTCTCATAACGGAGAAGTCCTCTCCCAAGGGGTTGGCAATGGTAATCTGTTGCCACTCCATAGCATCCTTGGGGAATAAAAAGCTTCTCATAAACCTTCTTGGACTCAAAGGAATAGAAATAGCTCTCGGAATAGCCCAAAGCCTCTGCCAAGTGCCGAAGCTTTTGGTTTAACAGTAGATCCTTAGCCTTGCCTCCCACAGTGGTAGCCTTTGGCAGGGTGCTGGGAATCTTGTCATAGCCGTAGAAACGAGCAACTTCCTCCGCAATATCCGCCATTCTCTCCAAGTCCCTGCCTAAAACTTGGAATAACAAGGGATAGCTCCTCCCCATTTGCACTCGTTCTGTATCTCTACGGAAATCTCCAAAAGCTGTCAAAATCTTCTTCATTTCCTCTCCGGAAAGAGACAGTCCCAAAAGGTTATTGATATCAAATACGGAAACGGTAAGCTTAGTATCCTCTCGCTTTACAGGGTAGCAATCCAACATTCCGCCTACTACCTCTCCGGCTTGAAGCTCTTCAATAAGGGTACAAGCTCTATCCATAGCCATTTCGCAAAGGTTTGGATCCAAGCCCTTTTTCAAAGTAAGCGGAAGCATCCGTACGAAGTCCCAGCTTTCTTCCGGAAAGACGGATGTTGGTGCCGTCAAAAGCAAGCCGCCTCCAAGACCACATTTTTCACCTGATCGGTAATCATGGAATTCTCTCCTCCCATGATTCCTCCCAAGGCAATGCTTCTTTCCCCATCCTTAATGCAAAGGATGCTGTCAGAAAGTTCATGCTCTACACCGTCCAGCGTGGTGAAGCTTTCCCCTGCCTTGGCTCTCTCTACAATAATTTTTATGTCCCCGGATGGTGTCATAATCAAAAGGCATGCATGGGCTGTCCCAGCTCCAGCATCACATAATTGGTGATGTCCACGAAGTTGTTGATGGGACGAATCCCTGCGGTACGAAGACGAATCTGCATCCAGAGGGGGGACGGGGCAAAACGCACATTTTTAATGAGGCGCGCAGTATAGCGCTTGCAAAAGCTCCGGAGACTTTAATTCAACAGAAAGATAAGAAGAAATATCCTCCTGATTGCCAAGCTTTTCAATCTTTGGATACTGGAGCGCCTGCTTAAAAGTCGCCGCCGCCTCTCTGGCCAATCCAAGCACGGAGAAGCAATCCACACGGTTCGAGGTAATTTCATACTCGTGTAAAATATCTCGTAAACCTAAAAGCTCTACCGCATCCACACCCACCGGAGTTCCTTCCAGGAAAATGTACAGACCGCTCTCCGGCGCTTCCGGGAACAAGTTCTTTTCGCCTCCAAGCTCTTCAATGGAGCACATCATGCCGTTGGAGGGAACGCCCCTTAACTTTCCGGCATGGATTTCCACGCCTTCCTTAGGGCTTACTGCCGTCATGGGCAACTTTAACCTTACCCCCGTCCAAAACCACAGGAACCACGTCTCCCTGCTTCATATTCTGTGCACCGGTTACAATCTGAATCTGCTCGTTTCCGATATCCACCTGACAAATGGAGAGCTTATCCGCATCCGGGTGCTTCTCCAAAGAAAGAATCTTTCCGGTAACAATCTTTTCCAGATTCTCCCCCAAATCCTCCATGGTTTCTACCTTATTTCCCGCCAATGTCATGGCATCCCGGAATTCTTGTCCGCTTACGGAAAGTCCCGGAACATAGGCTCTCAGCCAATTCATGGATGTATTCATATTTTCCCCCTAACTCTTAAAACTGCTCCAGAAAACGCAGGTCATTTTCATACAAAAGACGCATATCATCAATTTCATACTTCAAAAGGGCAATTCTTTCTAAGCCCACACCGAAGGCGAAACCGCTGTATTCCTTGGAATCAATGCCGCAGCTCTCCAAAACCTTGGGATGCACCATACCACAGCCCAAAATCTCGATCCAACCCTCTCCCTTACAGAAACGACAGCCCTTTCCCTTACATTTAAAGCAGGACACATCCACCTCTGCAGAAGGCTCTGTAAAGGGAAAATGATGGGGACGAAGCTTGGTCTTGGTATCTGCTCCGAAAAGTTCCTTGGCAAACTGCTCTAGTGTTCCTTTTAAGTCGGAAAAATGAATATTTTTATCAATCACCAATCCCTCAATCTGATGGAAGGAGGGGGAATGGGTGGCATCCACCGCATCGGAACGGAAAACTCTACCCGGACAAATCATGCGAATAGGAGGCTTATGGGTTTCCATATATCTGGCCTGTACAGAAGAAGTCTGGGTACGAAGCAAAATATTGGAATTAATATAAAAGGTATCCTGTTCATCTCTTGCAGGATGTCCCTCCGGAATATTCAGCTTTTCAAAGTTGTAGCTGTCATACTCCACCTCAGGTCCCTCTACTACTTCATAGCCCATGCCGATAAAGATCTTCTCTACCTCCTCCAAAGCTAGTGTATTGGGGTGGGGATGGCCATAACGAATCTTCTTGGCAGGAAGGGTAATATCAATAGTCTCCTCCCGCATTTTGGCTTCCCGAAGAATTCTTTCCAGGTCTTCTCCATGGCTCTTAATGCTCTGCTCCACTCTTTGGAACATTTCATTTACCAGCTGTCCGAACTTTGGTCTTTCTTCAGGACTTAGGTCTTTTAAAAGCTTTTTGGCCTCGGTAAGCTCTCCCTTCTTTCCTAAGAACTGTACTCTGATGTCGTTTAAGGCTGTTAAATCCTTGGAACCTGCAATCTGTTCCTTCGCCCGTTTTACAATCTCTTGCAACACTTGATGATCCATACGCTCTTCCCTTTCCACTTTACTATTTGTTCTGCTTCCTTTTTACAAAGGAAATCCGCTTTCTTTTGAGAACCTTTGTAGACTTGTTCTTTTTTTAGTAATAAATAATTAGTAATAAAAAAGCCCCTGTCTGTTCTCTAACAGACAGGGACGATTGCTCGCGGTACCACTCCTGTTTTTTTCGATTCCTTAGCTCCGAAATAAAGCTAACATAAGAATCGAACCCTCATTTTGAATGTAACGTATTCCACGGTTTTTTTGCTACTCTCCTTCACAAAAACAGCTCCGGCGGGAAGATTCCATCGGGAAGATAGAAAGGACTTTCAGCCAAGGTCCCTCTCTCTAGGCTATCTTTTTCTCCCTTTGTACTGGGCACCATCTTCGCTTTTCAACCGACAGTTTATTGCCCTAATGAAAGAAAAAGTCAAGCCTTCTGCTCAGGCTCATCCCGTTTCTCTTCTTTCTTTTCTTCCTTTTTCCTTCCCTAAGTCGGTGGCCTCACTCCAAACACGAATCTGACTCTTGGTGGTCTTCTTCACCACATACATAGCATAGTCCGCATTTTTCTGGAGCTGGTCGGGGTTAGTTCCCCCTTCAGGATACCAGCTTACTCCCCCGGAAAGGCGTAGCTGCTTCTTCTCTCCGTCCGGAAGCATAATAAAACTCTTATCAATAGTCTCCTGCAGTCTTTCAATGAGGTAGTTAATTCGGCTTCGGTTTCCTTCTTCATCAAAGATAAAGGCATTGAACTCATCTCCGGAAATACGGGAGTAAATCGCTTCATCCCCCAGCCCCTCTCTCATAGCATCTGAGGCACAACGGATATACTTATCTCCGTACTCATGTCCATAGGTATCATTTACCATCTTCAGATTGTCAAGGTCCATCATGATATAAGCACCGATGGCATTTCCTCCGCCCTTCTTCTCCAAAAAGCTCTCGGATTCTTCGCCCGAAGGCTCTTCTATTATAAAGATCGGTAAGGAAATCATGATCTCTTTCGTATTGCAGATTTCTCTGCTCCTGCAAGAGTCGATCGGATAGGTCTTCCAGAGCCTCCGACATTTGGTCAATCTCCAAAATACCGGTTTCCTTTAGGCGAAGCTTATCCGTCGTCTTGTTGCTTCGAATCGCCAAAGCCAGCTTACGAATAGGCTTTTTTTGCAGGAAGAGGGAAAATCCCAAGGCTTCCCACAATTCCGATAAGCAAAGTCATAATAATGGTTACTGACATGACGAAAAATCATTCGATTGGCAAAACGGTTCATGATTTTATAAGGAAGAATCGCTCCTAACTGCCACTCCGTATCCGTAAAAGGGCCCACAGTGGAGAATAAATGCAAGGGTATACTAAAGGTGAAATACTGCTTCGCGTTGGAGACAATCTTTCCCTCTTCATCCTCCCTCACATCCGGAAGAGAGGTATTGAATTGAATCACATCATGATAGGAAGAACTGCTTCCCTCCGGGATTCCGTCTTTATGGATACCAATAAAATAGGATGCACTTCCTCCATTATCCAACTCTCTGGTAGGCAGGTTCTGTCTAAGATAATCCACCAAAATATCCACTCCCAAAACGCCATAAACCCGACCATCTGCAAGCCTCAAGGGAACAGAGTAGGCTATCGCTTCTCTGGTTTCCCCAAAAAGAGTATAGGGTTTGCTCCAAAATCCCATATCCTCCCAGGTAAGTTCCGCTTTTGCTGTAAAAAAGTCGCCTGGGTCGGTTCATACAAGAAGTCATAATAGGGAACACCGGCGGTACCGAATTGAAAGCTGGTGTTCCAAGACTTATCGGTGGTAATCTGTTTATTCCTTGCTACCAAAAGAGGAGAACGTAAAATCATTAAGTCCAGATTATCCTCACTGGCTCTGGATTCCGGATCCAAGTCTCGAAAATATAGCCCCGGTTTGTCCATATACTGCATGGATTTCATGCTTTCTTCCAGGTTGTCCGCATTTAAAATCATAAATGCTCCGGTAACATGGTTGGTTCGCATCATGCTGATGATGTCGTCACTGACCGCATTTAAAAATGGAGCGGCATTCTCTGAACTGTCATCAAGGGCCTCAATATCCATCTTTCCCGCATCCACCAGTCCATCCGCCAAAAGATTAATCTTTTGTACCGTCTGTCCCAGATTCATCCACTGATTTACCATCAGACTTTCCAGATAATTTCTTCTGGCCTCCACACGGCTCTCCACAATATCCTGAGCGTTCTTATGAATGAGAGCAAATAGGCCCTGACTATAAATAGAGACCAGCAGGATGCCGATCTCTAAAAAGAACCAGTAACATCAAAGGAATCAATATTTTTTTGTAAATATCGGTTGTTTTTTTCATATACGCCCTTCGGTATTCTATATACCTCTCCTAGTCGGATTGCAAAAATTCCACTTCCGACAGCAAATCCTGATAGAAGAAGTCAAAATTTTCCTCATTATCATATTCAGCTATAGCTTCCTCCCGAGACTGTCCGCTAGCCATAGCGGTCTGTATCTTACCTCGGTCAGAACTAGCCTTGTCCTGCATATGGTACTCCAAAAGCTCTACGGATTTCGGCCAGATTAATCATGCCCGGAGTATAATACAGAGTATTGGAGGACATGGTGGAGAGAGCCTTTTCCAAGGGGATATCCATACCCTTCCCCTTTGCCTTATCAATACTTTCCACTGTAAAGCTGTCTACTCTGGCAGGGAGATATTCTGCCGACAGAGCAAAACGAGCATTTTCTTCATAGCTAATCATCCATTTTAAAAATTGTACGGAAGCCTCAATTCGCTTTTTTTCTCCTTGAATGACGCCTAACCCCATTCCCTGCTGTACGGCAATTTTTTCTCCCCCTTCAAAATGAGGAGCAGGTAAGACCATGCTGGTAATCGGATACTGATAGGAGTCTGAAATAATCACTTCCTTCGGAAAATACACGCTACTGGCAGAGGAACCTGTATAGGCCAAAATCGCCCCGGTTTTCACATCATCCGTACGAAAACGACCGGCAGAGGTATAATAGCCCTTAATATAAGGTACATAGAGGTTATCCCAAAGAGTTCTTATCACTTCCCTGGGAAGATTCACCTTAGGCTTTCCCTCTTCATCCACAGTGATCAAATCTTCACCCAGCTCCTTTGCTCCCACCAACATATAGTTGGCGTAGTCATCCATCCCATAGAAGGCTCTACCGTCATCCGGATACTCCGTTAAGGCGTCCGTATAGTGGTAGTATTTCTCCGCCACCCTAAGGAGGCCCTCTCTACTGTTTAATTCGGAAAGCTCGGTGCCGGTTGCCTCTGAAAACTTATCCCAGTCAGTCTTATTGAGATAGAGTAACTCTGTAGACTTGGCTATAGGAAGAATTTTAACCCCACCGTATTTTCTGCCAAGACGCCCCTCTTCAAGAAAGCTGGGAACAAACTTGCTCCATTCTTCCTTTGTAAAATAGGGATCAAGGTCCGTAAGCAGCCCTTCCTCCTCCAATATCATAGCCGTATCGGTATGCAGACTGATAATATCCGGATAGTCTCCTGTTGCCAGGTTCTTTTCATTTAAGCTGTAAAGATTCATCTGCAAATCCAAGGTGGAACCCGGGTTATAGGATTTCACCTCTACCCCAATGTCCTTTCCCCGTCCCTCATTGAAACGGTCCAAAGCTTCCTGAAAAGCCTCCTGCTGTATACCGGAAAAATAGGTCCAAACCTTAATTTCCAACGGCTGCTCATTTTCACTGAAATCGCTTTCCCCTCCGCCAAAGAGACTCTCTGTAGAGCCTACTACATTGGCTCCACAAGCCAAAAGTCCCATTGCCACAAGCAGTAGTACAGCAATTTCGAAAATCCGTATTACTTTTTTCTTCATCTTTTTTACCCTTACATTCTCCCATAGTACTTACTATACTTTTTCCACAGAAAACTATCGTCATTATTATTAACAAAGATAAGTATTTTTGCAAAATTGCATTAATATTTAATAATCCGGGAAAAACTTCCGGTCTTTTTAGTTGGGAAGCAATCTTTCTCTCCCATCTAAAAATAGCTTCCAACAACTTTCCTTCTCGGTCATATCGTAGAGTCAAAGAAAAAAATCCCTGTCCCTTCGCCAATAAGTCCAAAAAGATTCGGTCTCCTTCCCAAAGAGGCAGACGCAGTACTTCTTCATAGGAAAAAAATATTGCAGTTCTCCTTCGGAGCATTCCTTTAGCTTGCCTTCTTCCAGGCTTGCTGTATATAAGAACATGTAGCTGCAATCTTTTTCACCAAAAAAGAAACTAACGATTCCCCTTAGTTGATGGTTCAGGACATGTAGCCCTGTCTCCTCGAAAAACTTCCCGGTATAGACAATCTTCAGGACTTTCTCCCTCTTCAAAAATGCCCTCCTACACCGATCCATTTTCCTTTATTAATATCCTCTTTTTTTCTTATTCCGGTGAAGCATTAACCACTTTCCATCTTTTTCCGCATAGCAAAGGGTGGTTAAGACACCGTCAGCAAATCTTTTTCTTCTCCATGCTCATCATTATACATAAAAAAATACACAAATTCCAAGGATGAATTTTTGCACATTTTTCATAAAAAAATAGAGTTCTGAATCGTATTTTTTTAATTTTTAATATCCGGAATTCATGAAGTCAAAAAAAGAGAGCTCAGCTATGGCTTTTGCTCTCTTTCCTGATGCTAGTACCACTGTTGCAGGCTAAACCCAGGATTTCTTGCTTTTCTTATTGAACAGCTTTCACTGTATTTCAGCAGTTTTTAAGATATTAATACTTATCATCGTCGGAGCTCAAGATATTTCTCTTATACTCTGTCTGACGAATCTTTCCTAAATCTTTGGCCAAGGCTTCTTCTCTTACAGTCTTGGTTGCTTGAGGTACATAGCCGCTGTCTCCGGGAATTGGAATCTGAGATAAATCCATACCATCCATACCGGTGATATCCACTAAACTCTGTCCTTCTTCCACTACAGGACTTACAGCTTTTAGCTCAGCCGTCTTAGCTTCTACAAGTTTTTTTAGCAGCTGTTTTCTTTGCTGCCGGATTTGTTTCTGTTCTCTCCTCTACAAGGGCTTCTTCAACTACAGGCAGTTCTTTGTTCTCAACGGTCGTTTCCACCTTTTCTACAGCTTTTTCCGCCTTAGGAAGAAAAGCGGTCTTTTTCACTTCTTTCCTTCTTGGCAAAGAGCTTTTTGACAGATTTGCCTTCTGTCTTTTCTACTACCGGAGTTTCCTCCTTTGCAAGAGCTGATTCTTCCTTAAGCGTAGCTACTTCACTCTTTACTACAGGAGCGGAGATACTATGGATTTCCCTCTGATAGGGCTCTGTTCTTAACCGGAACTTCTCCAGTAATGCGTTCAAGCGGTCAGCCTGTCCGGAAAGCTCCTGAGAAGCTGCTGCGGATTCCTCTGCTGTTGCGGTATTGCTCTGCACTACAGAAGAAATTTGGTCAAGACCGGTGCTTAACTGCTTAATGCCCTCTGCCTCCTCCTCTGCTGCGGAAGAAATAGATGTGATAATACCGTTAATCTTTTCTGTTTTTCTGAGATACCACAGAAAGAGACTCTGCGGTTTCTTCTGTAATTCTTGCTCCCTTATTCACTGCCTCAATAGTTTCTTCAATTAAGCTGGAAGTGTTCTGTGCAGCCTTAGCAGACTTCTGTGCAAGGTTTCCTACTTCATCCGCTACCACTGCAAAGCCCTTTCCTGCCGCTCCTGCTCTGGCCGCCTCAATAGCAGCATTTAAAGACAGGATATTGGTCTGGAAGGCAATGTCATCAATGGTCTTGATAATCTTACTGATTTCCTGAGACTTCTCGGTAATGTCCTGCATAGCTCTGGACATCTCATCCATCTTCTGGTTACTGGTTCCCACCGCATTACCGGTTTCCTGAGAAAGTCCGGATGCATGCTGGGACATTTCCGCTGTTTCCTTAATCTTAACAGAAATATCATTCATGGTAGCGCTAAGCTCTTCGATGGAAGAAGCCTGCTCTGTTGCTCCCTGAGACAGGGACTGGGCAGAGCCGCTAACCTGCGTTGCAGAAGAATTTACCTGGTGAGAGCTCTTCTGAATCTCTCCCATGGTTACATTTAAGTCATCTAAAATATCATAAAGGCTGTTCAGCAGAGGCTCATATTCTCCGTTGTAAAGCTGGGTATTCCAGAACTCGAAGGAGAAATTTCCCTTGGCAATCTGTTCCAGCTTTCCTGCCAAATCCTGAATAATGCTTCGGATTCGCTCCACAACCTTTTCCATACTCTTGGCAATCTGCCCGATTTCATCCTGGTAAGGGTAGTTGATTTCCTTGGAGAAATCTCCCTCTGCCACGGATTCTCCCACATCGGCAATCTTCTTTAATGGATTTAAAGACTTCTTGATGAAGAAATAGCTGAATCCTACCAAGAGAGCAATTCCCAGAACGGAAAGGGGAATTGCCAACATAATCATGTTGCTGATTGCCTTGGTGTATTCCTTTTCGGAAACCTCGATGGCTACCCACCAGGTTACGCCTTGTATATCTAAAGGGCGGGCGTTAAACTGCACCAAATCTCCCTTTTCATTCTGAATATGGGTATTAAAGGGTTCTCCCCGATCCAGATAGGATTGAAGCTTTTCCATGCTGTCCGCAGGAAGAATATCGCTTAACTTCTTATCCTTGGCCTCTTCGTTCATACTGAACATGATGTGCCCGGTGGTATCAAAAAACATTACTGTATAAGCTCTGGAAACGTGCATCCCTCTGCTCAATGATTTCAAAGGAGCTCATGTCCATGTCGATAATCACGATTCCCTTAAACTCATCCTTATACATAATCGGCTCAATCACAGATACTACCCATCCGCCGGCTGCACTCTCATCTTCATAGGCATTGGTCAGGTTCAATCCCTTATTCTCCTTTGCCTTTAAATAATAGTCCTTCTGGGAATACATGCTGTAAGGGTAAACCATCAGCTTTCTCTTCTCCGCATCGGTTCTGCTCATATAGGGGGCGTAGTTTTCGATACCCTGATAAAAAGCATTCGGCTCTAAGAAAACACCGATTCCCACATAGGACTCATTATTGCTTAAAGAAGAATAAATAGAGTCCAAAAGGGTGGTCTCCGCATTGTAACGGCTGGCGGGAATCGCTGCATCCACAATTCGGGAACGGAACATGGTTCCTGCCATATTGGTGGGCTCTAAAATATTGTGCTGATCGTCCTCAATGGTCCAAAGATTGGAGGGAACCCCTCCCGCCATATCATTTTGATCATAGATACTAATCAAGCTCTCTTTAATGGTATTCGCTGTCACCTCGGCCTGGGTAACCACGTTATCCAGATCCGCAACTCCTAAACGAATTTTATCATCCATATTTCCCCGTAAGGCACCATAAATTGCGGTTCTTCCCATGGAAATAATAGCAATACTTAAGCCTGCCATTAAAATTATGCTAAGAAGTCCTATTGCCACAGACATTCTTGTACTGAGCTTCATCTTTTTCCAAAAGGATGTCCCAGTGGTATTGCTTCTTTTTTTCATTTTGTGTTTTTCCTCCTTGAAAAATACTACTTCCTATTTTCTTCTCTAATTCATCGTCTTTCTTTCCGCTTTTTATAAGGCAAATTCCTCTTTCTCCCAAGTTTTTCTTATTTTTTACATAATATTTGTGTATTCAATTGCCTCGGAACTCTTTTCCTGTTAAGAAATTCCTCCGACTTTTGCAAGACTTTTCGTTGAGTAAGATGATGAAAACAAAAACAAGCCCCCCACTTCTTCCTTTTGTCCTTTTTCAGGATTCTAAAAAGCAAGGTTCGAGAGCTTGTCTGCGTTCTATCTATATTGTTCTGCTTTTAGCATAGAGTTCCTCTTTTAGACTCTATACCGGAGAAACTCTATTTAATCTTCATTCTTTAAGCGAAAACGATTCACCAAATCATTTAAGATATTTGCCTGACCGGAAAGCTCCTCGGAAGCCGCTGCAGACTGCTCTGCCGTTGCCGTATTGCTCTGCACCACAGAGGAAATCTGGTCGATTCCCATGGTCAACTGAGAAACCCCTGAGCCTCTTCTTCAGAAGCACCGGAAATACTGCAAATAATATCGTTAATATCCTTTGCATGATTGGAAACAGTTGCCAAGGATTCTGCCGTTTCTTCGGTAATTCTTGCCCCCTTTTCCACTGCCTCAATAGTTTCTTCAATCAGGCTGGAGGTATTCTGGGCAGCCTTGGCAGACTTCTGCGCCAAATTACCGACTTCATCCGCCACTACGGCAAAGCCCTTTCCTGCCGCTCCCGCCCTTGCCGCCTCAATAGCAGCATTTAAAGACAGAATATTGGTCTGGAAGGCAATATCATCAATAGTCTTGATAATCTTACTGATTTCGTTGGACTTCTCAGTGATTTCTTTCATGGCTCTGGACATTTCTTCCATCTTTTGGTTACTGATATTCACGGCAGCCCCTGCCCTTTCAGAGAGTCCGGAGGCCTTTACCGCCATTTCCGCAGTGCCCTTAATCTGTGTGGAAATATCATTCATGGTAGCACTCAATTCTTCTATAGAAGAAGCCTGTTCCGTTGCTCCCTGAGACAGTCCCTGGGCACCGGAACTTACCTGCTCCGCCCCTGCATTTACTTCCTTGGCGCTGGTTTTGATTTCAGACATTGTCTGATCCAAATCATTGGTAATCTGCTGTAAAGAAGTAAGTAAAGGACGATAAGCTCCCGGATACTGCTCCGTATTGTCTAAAGAAACTCTGAAATTTCCTTTAGCCAACTCTCCCAACTTATCGGAAAGGTCGGAAATGATTCCACGCACATTCTGCATAACACTCTGAATGGCAGTCGCCAAGTCTCCAATTTCATCCTGCTGAGTATAGGCTACCTTTACATCAAAGTTTCCTTCTGCTACAGCCTGCCCTGCTAAGGCAATTCCCTGTAAAGGCTTTAATGCTCTCTTAATCAAATAGAAGCTGATGGCAATTAAAATCAAAAGACCTACAATACTGAAAACAGCACAAAAGCAGAACCAACTGATTTCTGGCCGCCATAAACTCCGCTTCGGAAAACACTAATAATGGTCCATAAGGTAGAACCATGGAGAGTCAATGGTCGGAAATATAATCTCTTTTTCTCCTACAGCATTGTTTAAAAGTATATACAAAGGGTTCCTCCCCATCCATCCTTTGACGGATGGCTGCATAGGTATCCTTATCCATTAAGTCTTCCAGCTTTTTCCCCTTAGCTTCTTCCTTCATAGAGAATAAGAAAGTCTCATCCCCACCGATAATATTGGTGGCCAAAGAAGGAAAACGCTCATCGGTCTGCTGAATACTGCTGAAAACATCGGTATTGATGTCCAAAAATTACAGCCCCTACAAAGGCATTATTCTCGTCTGTAATAGGATTTCCCAGACTAATCATCTTGATTTCCGGATGTAAGGTATCACTGTAGCTATCTGTTAAGACCATTTCTCCGGATTCCTTAGCCCCCAAATACCAGGAGGAATCCTTGTAAAAGCTGTATTGATAGGCCATTATACTTTTCTTTTCCAAATCCTCCGCAGACATGTAAACTGCATAGTCCGCTACATCATCGGAGAAACCATTTGGCTCAAAAAAGAGTCCTGCACCTACCAGATCTTTATTGTTGCTTAGCGCAGACTTTAAGGAATCTAAAATCACGGTCTCCGCATTGAAACGGGATGCGGGAAGTTCCGCATTTACAATTCTGGAACGGAAGGTAGTGGCTCCCATCTCCGGATTATTCACGATTTCTCCGGTGGCTCTATCCTTTACCACCCACTGATTCACCGGTGCTTCCCCCACATTGTCATGCTGCGTATGCATAGAATGAATGCCGTTTTCCAAGGTCAGAGAAATAGATTCCAACCGAGAAATCACCTGCTGTAAATCTCCGATGGCCATAACAGCCTTATCATTTAAATTATTATCCAGAGCGGAGCTGATGGAACGCTCCCCTACATTGATAATAGCCACACTCATGACAAAAAATACCAAAACGCTGGCAATTCCTAAAATCATGGAAAGTTTTGTGCTGATGGAAGAACGCTTTCCCTTCTTCTCTATACGATTTCCCTTTTTCATTCTGTTCTTTCCTCCTTGAAAAAACTATATCTTTACTGCATCCGCTTATTTCTGTCACGCTCATAAGCCAAGGTATAAATCGGCGTTTTTTTTCATGGTATAAGATGATCCTATCAATTAGGTTAATTTTTTTAAAGGAGATCCCGGACTATACCGGCTATAGTTGTTAAGATAAAAAGAAAACAGGACTTAACTTTTATGATAAGCTCCTGTTTTCTTCTTTACCCTATAGTATTTTCGTATGACATTCCTTAGTATTCCGGCATTATAATCTTTAGTGGTTTCATTTGTTATGCTTTGGATCAGTCTTCCTTTAATCGGAAGCGTCCTACAAGATCATTTAAGATATTTGCCTGTCCGGACAACTCCTCAGAAGCCGCTGCAGACTCCTCTGCTGTTGCGGTATTGCTCTGTACTACAGAAGAAATCTGATCGATACCTACGGATACCTGCTGTACCGCCTTAGACTGCTCTACGGAAGCCTCCGCAATCTGGTTTACCAGGTCGGTCACCTTACCCGCACCGCTAACCACTCTCTGTAAGGATTCCGCAGTGCTATCCGCAAGGATGGTTCCCTGCTCAACAGCCTGAAGAGTTTCCTCAATCAGCATGGTGGTATCCTTTGCAGCGTTTGCAGACTTCTGGGCAAGGTTTCCTACCTCATCCGCCACAACCGCAAAGCCCTTACCGGCTACACCGGCTCTTGCCGCCTCGATAGCCGCATTCAAAGCCAGAATATTGGTCTGGAAGGCAATGTCATCAATGGTCTTGATAATCTTACTGATTTCTCCGGACTTTTCATTGATATTTTCCATCGCAGCCTTCATCTGCTGCATCTGCTTGTCGGAATTGCTTACTTCCTTACCGGCATTTTGTGCCTCAATATTTGCCTGACGGGTATTTTCCGCAGTCTTCTTGATATGTTCGGAAATATCGTTTACGGTTGCGGACAGCTCCTCAATGGAAGAAGCCTGCTCTGTAGCACCCTGAGAAAGGCTCTGGGCACTGGAGCTTACCTGCTCTGCACCGGAGTTTACCTGTATAGCACTCTGCTGAATTTCAGCCATAGTGCCGGAAAGGTCTGCAGTAATGTTGTTGATGGAATCAAAGAGTGGACGGTATGCCCCGCTATAGTATTCCGCATTGTTCATTTCTAAGTTGAAGTTTCCTTGCGCAAGTTCGGATAACTTCTCGGAAAGATCTCCGATGATGGAACGAATACGCTGACCACATCTCCCATGGCATGCATTAAGCTACCGATTTCATCATGGCTCTTGTAAGAAAGATCCATGGAGAAATCACCAACAGACAATTTTTCTCCAACTTCCGCCACCTTCTGTAAGGGCTTTAGAAGTAGTTGATAAGGCCTGCACTTACCAATACAAGGATCAGTACCGCTCCAAGACCTACCAGGATACCGATGTTTCTTAAAGCATCCACTTCCTTATCATAGTCATGCTTGGAGATACTGAGTCTTGTCCACCAAGTAATACCTTCCATATCAACCGGGTGAAAATACTCTCTTCTTTCCTGACCATTCTCATTTACAATATTAATGGCAAAAGCTTCCTTGGACTCCATCTTCTCCATAATGGCCTGATAAGCCTTAGCAGGAAGTAACTCTTCCAAACTCTTACCGTTTACTTCATCCACCCGGCTGTGAATCAGGCCTTCTCCGTCAATCATGTTTACAAACATGGAGGGGAAATCTTCATCCGTCTGGGCTGCAGTGAGCAAGATATCTTCCTTTACATCCAAAAGAATGATTCCTACGAACTGATTATTATGCATGATTGGTCTGGAAAGAGCAAACATTCTCTTGCTGGGATCTACAGTATCACTGTAGACAGGAGAAATATAAGTAGAACCCTTTTCCTTCGCTCCGGTATAATATCCCTTACTTTGATACTTCTCATAAGGGAAGTTCATGATTCTTCTGTTTTCTACTTCGTTTCTAAGAAGAAGAGGTGCATAGTTCTCAAGACCCTTGTAAAAGGCATAAGGCTCAAAAAGCACACCAATATCTTCCAGATTCTCTTCTCCCTGCATGTTGGCATAGAGAGTATTTAAAATAACCACCTCTGCATTATAACGGGAAGCAGGAAAGAAGCTATCCACCACACGGCTACGGAAGGTAATATTGTCCATAGGGAGGAATGGTCTGATCCGTGCCTTCAATATCACGAATTCTCCATGGGTTTCCCGGAACACCGCCAACCTCATCATTTTGTTCAAAGATAAAGCTGATGCTCTGCTCGATATTTCTTGCAGAAGCATTTAACTTACCCACCAAATCATCTAAGTCAATGGAAGACTGTGCTGCCTTATCCGCCATATTGGCATCCACTCTCTTATTCATAGACAGTCTAAAGCTGTGTAATAAGAAATACAGTAGACCGGCCAAAATAAGAAAGGTCACAGAACCGATAATCAGAGACATTTTCTGACGCAACTTCAGGTTCTCAAAAAAGGACCCCTTAACTTCTTGTTTTTTCTTCATGTTTTTTTCTTTCCTCCTTGAATTTCGTACTCTAATCATTTTTTTAATGAAGAACCTTTTAATTCATCGACCATTCCAAAACTTATATAAGTTAAAACTATGTTTCGCTTCTCATTATTCCTCTTGAAGTCTGAACCTTCCCACCAAATCACTTAAGATATTGGACTGTCCGGAGAGCTCTTCAGAGGCTGCAGCAGATTCTTCTGCAGTTGCAGTATTACTTTGTATTACAGAGGAAATCTGATTAATTCCTACAGACACCTGTTCTACCGCCTTGGACTGCTCAACAGCAGCTTCTGCAATTCGGTTTACCAGCTCTGTTACCTTTCCGGCACCGGTTACCACTCTGTGTAAAGATTCGGCTGTACTGTCCGCAAGAACAGTTCCCTGTTCTACCGCCTGAAGGGTTTCCTCAATCAACAGAGTGGTGTTTTTTGCGGCATTGGCAGACTTCTGCGCCAGGTTTCCTACCTCATCCGCCACTACTGCAAAGCCCTTTCCGGCAACACCGGCTCTTGCCGCTTCTATTGCCGCGTTAAGTGCCAAGATATTGGTCTGGAAGGCAATATCATCAATGGTCTTGATAATCTTGGAAATTTCTCCGGATTTTTCATTGATGTTTTCCATGGCAGCCTTCATCTGCTGCATTTGCTTGTCGGAATTACTTACTTCCTTACCGGCATTCTGTGCCTCTGCGTTAGCCAGACGGGTATTCTCCGCTGTCTTCTTAATATGCTCGGAAATATCATTTACCGTTGCGGAGAGCTCTTCGATGGAAGAAGCTTGCTCTGTAGCCCCCTGAGAAAGTCCCTGGGCACCGGAGCTTACCTGCTCCGCACCGGAATTCACCCGTATCGCACTCTGCTGGATCTCTGCCATGGTTCCGGAAAGATCTGCAGAAATGTTGTGAATGGAATCAAAGAGTGGACGATATGCTCCACTGTAGTACTCCGCATTGTTCATTTCTACATTGAAGTTTCCTTGGGCAAGTTGATTTAACTTCTCAGAAAGATCTCCAATAATGGAACGAATTCTGGAAACCACATCCCCCATGGAATGCATCAATTTCCCAATTTCATCCTGACTCTTATAAGAAAGATGCACGGAAAAAGTCTCCTGCAGATAGCTTTTTCTCCTGCCTCAGCAACCTTTTGCAAGGGCTTTTAAGAAATGGCCGATTAGTAGGACACATGCCAACACAAGAATAACTACCGTGCTAAATCCTGCCGCAATCCCTACATTTCTTAATCTATCCACTTCCTTGGTATAATCCTGATGAGAGATACTGAGTCTTGTCCACTCATGTATTACCTTTCATGTCAATGGGATAATAGTACTCTCTTCTTGTCTGTCCGTGTTCATTGACAATATTAAGAACAAAGGCTTCCTTGGACTCCATATTTTTGGCAATATCGTTACTTGCCTTCTCAGGAAGTAAATCCTTTAAAGTCTTTCCATTAATTGTTTCTTTTTACTGTGAATCAAACCTTCCCCATCAATAATGTTTATAAACATGGAAGAATAATCTTCATCCGTCTTGCTTGCAGTAAGTAATATAGCTTCCTTAACATCTAAAAAGAATTGCTCCCAAAAACTGATTATCCTTCATAATAGGATGGTAAATTGCGAACATTCTTTCTTCCGGCTTTGTAATATCTCCATAAACCGGTGTGATAAAAGTAGAACCTTTTTCTTTTACCGCCTTATAATAAATTTCATCCCGGTAGTTGGCATAGGGGTGATTGGTGATGGTTCTCCTATCCAAATCTTCTTGAGAAAGAATAGGAGCATAATTTTCTATCCCCTGATAAAAATGCATTCGGCTCAAATAAAAATACCGATATCAGCCAGATTCTCCTCCGTCTTAAGGTTTGCATACAGTGCATTTAAAATCACCACCTCCGCATTGTAACGAGAAGCAGGAAGATAAGCATTAACTACACGGCTCCGAAAGCTTACATTGTCCATAGGGATAATGTTCTGGGGATTCCCCTCCTCATCGTTAATGTTCCAGGGATTGCCGGGAACTCCTCCCACCTCGTCATGCTGATCAAACACAAAGCTGATACTTTCCTCAATATTATCGGCAGTAGCATTCAGCTTAGTCATTAAGTTATCCAGTGTATAGGACGCCTGCTCCGCCATATCCGCCATGCTGGCATCCACCTTCTTATACATAGTCAATCTAAAGCTATTTATCAAAAAAAATAGCAATGCCAATAAAAGCAAGAAGGTCAAAATCCCGATGATAATTGACATTTTCTGCCCTAAACCTAGGTTCTCCAATAAAGAACCCTTCTCCTGCTGCTTCTTCTTCACTTTTTCATTCCTCCTTGAATTCCGAACTCCTTGATTTTATGCCAATCTTATAATCTCCTACATTCATCGGCGTAGCCCTATGCATATATAAGGAATTTAGTGTTATAGCAAAAGAATTTTCCAATCCTATGAAAAAGATTCAAAAAGCTTTCTTGTACTTTTCTTCCGAAAAATGCTATTATGCAAAAACTTTCTTCTTATTATATGGAAGGAGGCAAAAAGTATAGGATGACTTTTCCAAATCCCAAGAAACAATAGAGAAGAAAGATGAATAGTAATGAATTTAGCACCATTCAAAAAAGAGAAAGCCGAGCAAAGCAGGACAAGAATTCTAAAAAAATCGGAAAGAAAATTTTGCTTTTCTCTTATAAAAAAGCAAAACTGTCCGATATTGTGTTGAGCTAAAAAAACAGAGAGAAAGGATAGCTATGTCATTATTTTTATGGAAATGGAGTAGCCCTCACGGAGAAAAACCCTGGATTTACTCTGGGGACGGCAGAACCTTACGGTGAACAATATCGCCAATGTGGATACGCCGAACTACAAGTCAAAAATATCTCACCTTTGAGAATGAACTTCTCCACCGCATTTCTACTGCGGAGCAGGGTGGACGAAAGAAAATCGCCATTGGGAATGCTATACAGTCCCAGAGGGCAAGAATTCACAGCACAAAAAACGAGTCCAGTCGACTAGATGGAAATAATGTGGACATGGATCAGGAACAGGTGGAACTTGTTAAAACCACCTATGCTTACCAATATATGGTAAACTCTGTAAACAATGACTTAAGAAGACTTATGGCAGCAGCGAAAAGCTTCTAGCCCCTTTCCATAGGGATGATAGAGAAAGGAAGATGATGATTTCAGGAAGAAAGGATGCTTCCGAACTTTTTCTGGAATACTGATTTTTTTCTTCTTTTATAGAGGAATAGGGAATAGAAGCACTGCCGAAACGGCAGTGTTTTTTTCGGCATTTTTCAACTTTGCCTTATGGCAGTGGGGATTTCGCCGATAGATAACGAGGATACTGCTGTGCAACAGAACACAGTTTAGTAAATAGGAAAAGGTGGTAAAACTATGGATAGTACAATGGAAGGAATGCTGGACACCTATCTCTTGGAGACGGAAGCGCTCCTGGATAAGTTGGATGAAATGCTCATTGCTGATGAAAAAGGTAGGAGATTTCTCCACAGATGATGTAAACGAAATTTTTCCGAATCATGCACACCATTAAGGGTTCCAGTGCCATGATGGAGTTCACTCTCTCTCAAATATCGCACACCATATCGAAGACATGTTCTTCTTTATTCGTGATAAGGGAATCGACTCCTTAAGCGGAGACCAGAAAAGTGAGCTCTTCGATTTAATGTTCCGTTCCGAGGATTTTCTTCGTAGCGGATTGGAAAAGGTAAAGGCAGGAGAAGAATTAGACAACAATGTAGAAGAATTTGCCGGTTCTATCAACGCTTTCTTGGCAAAGATTTCCGGAAAAGCACCTGCAGACTCCGCTCCTGTTGTGGAAGCCGGAGACAGCAGTAAGCCATCCGCTGAAAATCGTAAGCTTCCCAAGGATGACAAGGCTAAAAAAATTCATTCATGTCTTCTTAGATGAAGGCATCGGCATGGAGAACCTTCGTGCCTTTATGATTGTAAATGCCATCAAGGAGTTCGACTTAGAGTTCCGTTATTATCCTGCAGATATGGATTCTAATCCTGAAACAGCCCAGACTATTATCGATGAGGGATTCTTCCTTGCCTTTGATAGCGATGAGGACTGCGATAAGGGGGAGAAGATCTTACGGGAGCAGAGTCATATCCTCTCCTACGAGCCGGTAGAGGCTAAGAAAGAGGAGGCTAAGACAGAGGCAAAGAGTGCAAGCACAGACAATAGCGCTGCACCTAAGGCAAGCAAAGAGCCTGCAGCGGCTCAGCAGACCGCACAGCAGAAGGCAGCGGCACCTGTAAAGCAAAGCTTGATTTCCGTAAACCTGCAGAAGCTGGACAGCTTAAACGACTTGGTAGGAGAAATTGTTATTACCGAATCTATGGTAACCTCCTCTCCTGTTCTTCGTATGCTGCCTCAGGAAAGTCTGGACAACTTTATGAAGTCTGCAAGACAGCTTCGTAAGTTAACCGACGACCTTCAGGATATTGCCATGAGCTTACGAATGGTGTCCATCTCCGGTGTATTCCAGAAGATGAACCGTATCGTTCGTGATATGAAGCAAAAGCTTGGAAAAGATGTTAAGCTTACCATCATCGGTGAGGATACCGAAGTAGATAAGACTATCGTAGATAGCATTCAGGATCCATTGATGCACATTGTCCGTAACAGTATGGACCACGGTATCGAGGAAACCAAGGAAGAGCGTATCGCGGCAGGCAAAAATTCTCAGGGTGAGTTAATCCTCTCCGCTTCCCACACTTCTTCCGAAGTTATCATCACTGTGGAAGATGACGGATACGGAATGGATCCGGAAAAGCTTTTTAGACAAGGCCGAGGAAAAGGGAATCCTTTACAAGCCTCGTTCCGAATATAGTAAGAAAGAAGCTTTGGGATTGATTATGCTTCCCGGCTTCTCCACCAACACCGCTGTAACCGAGTTCTCCGGTCGAGGCGTTGGTATGGACGTAGTAAAGAAGAATCTGGAGTCTGTTGGTGGAACCATCAGCATTTCCAGTGAGCTCGGTAAGGGCTCTGTCTTCACCATGAAGATTCCTCTTACCTTAGCAATTATGGACGGTATGAAGGTAAATGTTGGAGATACCATCTTTACTATTCCTATCGTAAACATCCGTCAGTCCTTCAAGGTTGACGATTCCGAAATCGTATTTGACGAGAACGGAAATGAGATGGTCAAGAGAATGGATGTTTTCTACCCCATCATTCGTCTGAACAACTTCTACGGTATTCAGGGAAAATACACCGAGTTACAGGATGGTGTTCTGATCTGGGTAGAGGCAGGAGACAAATCTTGCTGTCTGTTCGTAGACGACTTAATCGGAGAACAGCAGGTTGTGGTAAAGCCACTCCCCGCCTACTTCAATGTATATGACCTAAAGTCCAGTGGTATTAATGGTTGCTCCATCTTAGGAGATGGAAACATTTGTATCATCTTAGACGTGCTGAGGCTTGTACTCTCAAGCCATTGAAAACATTTAAGGAGGGAAGCAGCATGGCAGAAGAATTGATGCAAGAAGAATTATTTGAAGAAGTTGAAAGTCAAGAGAACAAGCAGGAAGAGAAAGACTTAACTGATGCAGAGCGTTGCCTTACCTTCGAATCCGGCGGTTTGGTTATGTATATGAGCACAAGCTATGTCATTGAAATCATCAATGACCACAGCATCACCGCTCTCCCCATGGTTCCCCACTATGTGAAGGGAATCATCAACTTGAGAGGTTCCATCCTTCCTGTAGTGGACATTCGTCTACTGATGGACAGAGAAGCTGAGGAATATACCTCTAAGACCTGCATTATCGTATTAAATATTGATACTGTACCTATCGGAATCATCGTAGATAAGGTACGCCAGGTTATTGACATTGACACCAGCGAAGTTCAGCCTATTCCATTACGGAATCGTCAGAAGCTTTGCAACGGCATGATTACTTTAGATAGCGGAGAAGTTGCTATGTCTTTTGACGCAGCTTCCTTAGTACAGTCCTCCTCTACTTCTGAAGTAGTATAAGAGGGAATTTCATGAACGATTTATCTGATGAGGACTTTAAGCGACTTTATACCTTTATGCAGGAGAAATTCGGCATTGATCTAAAGCGCAAGAAACCTTTGATTGTAAGCCGTCTTACATCTATCCTGGAAAGCCGGGGATATACGGACTTTCACGATTATGTGAATGACATTATCCAAAAGCAGGACCAGGATATGATGACTACTCTGCTAAACAAGCTTACTACAAACTACACCTATTTCATGCGGGAAGAATCCCACTTTGATTATCTGGAAAATGTAGTGATGCCCCAATTGGCAGAAAAGCACAAAAATGACCGGGTGCTCTCTATTTGGAGCGCCGGCTGCTCTTCCGGAGAAGAGCCTTACAATATTTCCATGTATCTCTTAGAGTATTTTGGAAAATTAGGGGGGAACTGGGACACTCGTATCTTGGCTACAGACATTTCTCAAAATGTCTTATCCAAGGCGGAAAACCCCAAGTATCTTCCGGAAAGCTTGGAAAAGCTTCCGAAAAGCTGGAAAAACAAGTATTTTGTTCCCATTGAAGACGGTTACTACACCGTTAGTGAGGAGCTAAGGAAGAATGTCATCTTCCGCCCCTTTAATCTTATGTCTCCCATTCAGTTTAAAAGAGACTTTGATTTAATCTTTTGTCGGAATGTAATGATTTACTTTGACCAGCCCACCAAGGATGCCTTGGTAAAGCGTTTCTACGACGTGACTTACCCCGGAGGACACCTCTTTATCGGACACTCCGAGGGACTGACAAAAGCCACTTGCCCCTATACCTATGTGAAGCCTGCGATTTATCGGAGGGATGAAAAATAGGAAGCAAGGAAAGGGCCTTTCAAGTAGAAGTATTGGCAACGCGAATAAAATGATAAAGCATATCTTCTATCTTTTAGAGGGAGATATGCTTTTTTATTGTCTTTTTAATGAGCACTGCTTATATAGGGAGCTTCGGAGCACTAGCTACTCCCTATCCTCAAGGCACGCTCCCGCTAAGTTCGCCCCGGCTAATGATACTAAACGCAGGAGTAGCGCTCATCTGCGATGCTTCGGAGCACAAGCTCACCCCTCCCCTCAAGGCACGCTCCCGCTAACCTCGCCCAGCTAGCGGTACTAAACGCAAGCTTCGCTTCGCTCGCTTTTGTTAAGTACCGAGGGGCTCAGATTGCCTTGTGGTTAGGGGATAGCTAGTGCTCCTTAGTTCTCGGATGTAAGCTAAGATGTGGATATGCAGTGCTCCTTAGCTCTCGAATATAAGCGAAGGTGAGAATAAACAATGCTCTTGGCTTTCAGATAAGCCGAAGGGTGAGAATAGGCAGCGCTCTTTTATCAACTATACTCTATATTATCAATATACGGATATTATCCGAATGTGGAGTATAGGAGTTTTGCTAAATTGGTAGTAAGATAGAATGCAATAAAATTCAAGTGTTTTTATTCCTAAAGCCTAAACTTAACTTGAAATCTTCACTGCAATATTCTCGTTTCCATTTATCTTTTCTAAAAATTCAATTTACCTCTCTATCAATTTCTATTATCCAAATTATCTGTAGGTGACTTATGAAAAAAACAAATTCTACTAATGCTAAAGTTAAAAAATCCGCTCGTTTAGAAGCTAATTCTAAGAGAACAAGAAAAAAGATGGATGCTTTGGAAAAGAAAAAGATTATCGCATCTCTAACTTTGATGGATGATCTCTTTATGCAAGTGGTTCTTGAAGAGCAGGCTTGCACGGAGTATATTCTGCAAACGATTTTGGATAAATCTTCCTTAAAGTTAATGGAACAAAGACTTCAAAAAAGGCTGCCAAATCTGCATGGAAGAGCTTTGGTATTGGATTGCCTTTGCACCGATGAAAAAGGCTTACTTTATAACATTGAAGTGCAAAATTCATCTGCCGGGGCAATTCCTAAAAGGGCTCGTTATCATGCCGCTCTTATGGACACACATACCCTTAAGAAGGGAGAAAAGTTTTCCAAATTACCGGAAAGCTATGTTATATTTATTACAGATAAAGATGTATTGGGTGAGGGAGAACAGCTGTACCGGATCGAAAGAGTTATCAGAAAGTCCGGCAATTTGTTTAAAGATGGTTCCCATATCCTATATTTCAATACGGCAAGGCAAGATGATAATACATTAGGAAAACTGGCTAGAGACTTTAAAGAAGCCAATCCTAAGGAAATTCAGTCTAAAGTTTTGTCTCATAGAGTAGCCTCATTAAAGGAAGGTAAACTAGATCGGGAAGGAGAAAAGAAGATGAATGTTTTTATTGGAGAAGTATAGAAAAAGCGGTGGAGGAAGGCATAGAGAAAGGTATGGAGAAGGGACAAAAATCGTCTGGCTCTCTTGGTTGGACGTCTACTGGAAGCAGGACGTATGGATGATCTTAAGAGGGTTTCTTACGATGAAGATTACCGGGAAAAGCTTCTGAAGGAGTTTGGGCTTTTAATTGATTCCACTACATTGGTCGCTAATCAATGCGCACAATAGAGTAAAGATTTTGTCAGTTGATAAAGAAATAAAAAGAGAGTAATCATTAATCCTTTGATACAATGGTTTCGACTAAAAAACTATGCAAAGGAGATTACTCTCATGGATATTGTAGCACTATTAGAAGATTTGGTAAAAGGGTTACTTGAAGCGGAGAACAAATTTTTTTGAAAACCCCAAGGACTTTAGTTCCTTGGAGAGGTCTATAAAAAGCTCTACAGAGTCTTTTTCTGCTTCTTTCTTAGGCGTAGTCCTTTCAAGAATGAACTCGATACTTAGTGAGTGTGGAGCTAGAAAAGAAAGGTTTAACATTCAGAGGGTCGATAAGCGAACATTGATTACCTCTGTTGGGGATGTGGTGTTTGATTGTACGTATTTCAAGAGGAAAAGCAGAGCAAGGAGGTCACTCATACTTGCTGGAAGAACTTATAGGTTTGGATTCCCATGAGAGGTTTAGTGAAGAAGCTGAGGTAATGCTACTCACGGAGGCATTAAAAACAAGCTATTGTGAGGCAACAAAGGTATTACCATCCAAACAAAGAATTAGCAAAACTACAGTGATGAATAAAATACATAGTCTATCAGATAGCATTACCCTTGAGGATTTTTCCGGCAAGAAGCAAGTGGATTATCTTTTTATTGAAGCAGATGAAGATCACATTGCAGAACAGCATGGCAAGGAGTCCAAGGATAATAAGAGCTTCATTTCTAAGCTGATTTATGTGCACGAAGGAAAGTTTGAATCCGGCTGTAAAGGAAGAAAAGAACTCAAAAATAGTTTTTATTTTGCCGGACTTTATCCCGGAAAAGAAGGAAATGCATGTCTTTGGACTAAGGTTTCTGACTACATTGAAAAGACATATGATAAAGAGAACTTAAAGAAAGTATTTATTAGTGGTGATGGAGCCCAGTGGATAAAGAATGGGACGGAGTTCATTGAAAAATCGGTCTTTTGTGCAGATAAATTTCACTTGATGAAATATATTAATCAGGCTGCAGCGCAGATGTTAGATGAAAAGGATATTGCCAAAGAAGAATTATGGCATTTACTATACTCTAAACATTCCACGAAGGCTTCATTCTCAAAATATATAGATTGTATGGCGGCATCAGGGAGAAATACAGAGAGAATAGAAAGCTTACGGACGTATGTGTTAGAGAATTGGGCAGCTATCAGAAGAACTCTAAGAAACAAGCTTGTACAAGGCTGTAGTGCAGAGAGTCATGTCAGCCATGTGTTATCTGATCGCTTAAGTTCAAGACCTTTATCATGGAGCCAAAAAGGTGCTGACAAGATGAGTAAGCTAAGGTGTTATGAGAGAAACTATGGAAGGAGAAGCTTCTTCAGTTGGTGAGGATAGGGCGAGAAGAAAGGAAGCTGGGGGCGACCGGAACAGAAGGGATAAGCGTAAAAGAAATAAGGCTTAGAGATGTATTAAAAGAGCACTCTGATGCGGCAAAGAAATATATAGACGGGCTCCAGGCATCAATTCTTGGAGAAACGGTTAAGAAGACTTTCTCCATACGGAACCACCTCCGTTTATTATAAAGTTTTGACATGGCATAAAAATGATAATAAGATAATTGAAAAGTTGAAGACCTTTATCAAGGCGTATTTTTGAAGCTCGCTAACTGACAATAAGTTTACTCCATCATGCGCACTTTCCTAGCTGATAAAAGTGTTAATTCGTGCTATACTACCCATAGAATTTTTATTTTGTGGAGAAGAAGATGGAGTATCAGGATCAGAAACAAAATATTGAATTGATTGCTATGGGGGCTTCCACAGGAGGAACAGAAGCGCTCCTTGCCGTTTTAAAAGAATTACCGGGGAATTTACCGCCTATAGTCATTACCCAGCATATGCCCCCTGTATTTACGGAAATGTACGCAGAGCGTTTGGATCGCCTTTGCGCCATGGAAGTTCGAGAAGCTAAGGATGGGGATGCACTTTACCCCGGACTTTGCCTTATTGCTCCGGGTGGACTGCAAATGCGGGTACATCGGGATGTTTTGGGGGCCAGAGTGTCCTGTAAGGAGGAAGATAAGGTCTCAGGGCATTGTCCTTCCGTAGATGTACTCTTCCACTCCGTTGCAGAAGAATACAAGGCTTCTGCCGTCGGCATTTTACTGACAGGCATGGGAAAGGATGGCGCCAAGGGGCTTCTGGCTATGCATGAGCAGGGAGCTTATACCCTGGGACAGGATGAAAAAAGCTCCGTGGTTTACGGCATGCCCATGGAAGCCTATAAGCTGGGGGCTGTAAGCCAGCAAGGAAATTTGCAGCAGATTGCCCAGTATCTCTTACAAAAAATACGCTTCCATTAATACATTAAAACTTAAGATTTTGGATTAAGAAAGAATAGGCTTTAGCTTTATAGCCTATTCTTTTTTTGTCGATAATTAAGTATAGAATGTTCCTCCTGAACCGGGAGGCCATGATTTTGTTGTAAATTAGGATGATTTGTATATATTTTAGGGAGATACCATGGGTTTCATCGGAACAGGATTAAGTAAATTAGGGGCAGCCAGTGCCCAGCAATTGGGAATTGCGGCAGCCGCCTCTCTTTCTGTGATGGCCGTTAGTTTTTCTGCCATCGCTTATCAGGGGTATGTGGCGGAAAAGCAACAGGAACAGTCACAGAAAAAAAGCGTTATGACCGCAGAAAGTCGTTTTCAGAAGTTTTCTATAACGGAAATTATGACGATGCCCCTGCAGTATTAGGGGAAAATGAAGTTGCCGGCGCAGTAAGTAATGGTGACAATGTAGCGGAAAGGGCATTACCGGCAGAGGAAAATGCCAATTCTTCCGGCACTAACGGCGGTGGACAGGGCTCCGGTTCATTGTCCAACACAGCACAGGAAGAAAGTGCTGAAACAGAAGCAACAACAGAAGAAACTGAAACTACAAAAGCCACGGAAGCGGAAAGTACCGAAGAGAGTACGGAAACCATTACCGAAATTGTGGAGAATCAGAGCAAAAAGACTGTAAAGAATAATGTACAAGAAAGCGTTGCTCCTGTTCCGGAAAGCACTTCCCAGAATGGAGAAAATGCCGCTGAGGCTGCAAATCTTACAAAACCCGTAGCTGATTTAAATACACCGGAAACCGTGGCTGAATCCGCAGCGGATGTGGCTAGTGTGGGAAGTATTCCGGTAAAATCCGATTCTTTTTCCCAGTTTTACGGAAGCTCCACCTTTAATGATTACAATGTTTTCTTGGACACCGCTATGGGTCCGATGGCCTACTATAACCAGCACGACAGCCATTGGGGGAAATATCTCTACGGCGGTCAAGATTCCATCAGTAAGTACGGATGCGGTCCAACTACCGTAGCAATGATTGTTTCTTCCTTTGGAAATGTAAATGGAAGCATCACCCCGAAGGAAATGGCGGAATGGTCTTCTCACTATAAGTTCTATGCCCCACAAAGCGGTTCTTATCATGATTATATCCCCTCTTCCCTCTCCGCCTTTGATTTAATGGTGGATTCGGTACAGGAAAGAACCCCTGCCAAGGTAGCAGAGCTTTTAAACAGTGGACATATCCTGGTAGCATTGATGGGTAAGGGTGCCTTAACCAATGGCGGACACTTTGTCATTATCACAAAGCAGAACCCAAATGGTACAGTGTCTATTGCAGATCCTAACAGCTATAAGAAAACCCAGCAGGAATGGGATCCGGCACAGCTGATGCGGGAATTAAAGAAAAACTATGACGGTGGCGGACCGCTTTGGTCTGTAAGCAGTCCAAGAAACTATTTAAGATAATGAAAAAGAGACTATAATCCTCTCGAAACGAGGTTTTATAGTCTCTTTTTTATCTTGTTTTAAGAGCTTTTGTCCCCCCTTAAAAGAATAAGATTAAGCCGCCCTACAGCCTTGATTTACAAGGATGTAAAGCGGTTTTCATCAACACATTTTGTCCCCCTCAAAGAAAGATTAAGCCGCCCTACAGCCTTGATTTACAAGGATGTAAAGCAGTTTTCATCAACACGTTTTGCCCACCCTCAAAGAAAGATTAAGCCGCCCTACAGCCTTGGTTTACAGGGGCGTAGAGCGGTTTTCATCAACATGTTTTGTCCAATAAGCAAAAAAAGAAGTGGAGTATCCTCCACTTCTCTTAGGTATTGATTAATTCTGTATTCCTTCTTCCCTTCCCTATCATCGAAGGGAAAAAAAGTTTCTACATAATTTGCCTGATGGTATTTTCCCTTAGGCCATCCTCTTATGCCTGCTCTTCCAATTCTTCTTCGCTTAAGCTGCTTACTACTTCGGAAATTCTCTTCACCACAGAAGAAATTTTCTCATTTACTCGGAACTGGAATCGGAGAGTCTACCTACTTCATCTGCTACCACACCGAAGCCCTTGCCGTGTTCCCCGGCTCTTGCAGCCTCGATGTTTGCATTTAAAGCAAGAATCTTCTGTCTGCTCTGAATGCTCTTTAAATCGTTGGTGCTCTTTCTGATTTCCTTTACCAGACTCTGGGTCTCGGTAATTCCTGCGGATAGACGGCTTGCAAACTCTTCGAAAGCGAACGCCACTGCATTCTGCCTTAACGAACTGCTCAAGGCAAAGGCAAAGGCTCTTTAATGCAGCCTCCTGTCTATCTCTATCTCCGCTCTTATCTTCTTTCAGATAAAGGCTAGCTACTTTTTCTCCTTCGTACTGGAGTTCACAGTGAATAGAAGAAGAGCTGAATTCCTGGGATCGCGATCCAAAAGCATCTGCCTTCCCTGGCTCTCTCTCCTCACCGTCAGCATAGTAAACGATTTTTCCGTCTACTGACTGTACCATTGCTTCCAATCCTGTTCCTTTAGCCCAATTGCATAAAATGGATTGAAATTGCTCTTTTCCTGCAAAAATCTTGAATATGAATTGCCATTTTTTTCCTTCCTCTTCTATTTGTAGATAGGGTAAAAATAACCATCGTTAGAATATTTATCGGCGAGGGAAGAAATTTATATAATGAATTTCTTTCGATTTTCCCTCATCTTCCCAAAATATTTCGATTCTTTAAAGGATAATGTCAGACTCTCCTGAAAATCCTATTTCTCCCCTTTCCTATATTTTTACTGCTAAGTAATTCTTTGTTAAGAGTCCGTTTTATCACCCTACTGAAATGTCATAATAAGTTCAGAACAAAGAAAAAGAAAACCCCTTTCGAAGTTTTCTTTTTCTTCCCCATAAACATTTTCATACGGAGGTTCCTATGTATTACGAAAATTATAGCTATGTTGCAAAGGTCGGTACACAAATCATGCGTTTTGCCACCGAAGAAGAGTATTTAGAATATATTGCTGAGGAACAGGATTAAAAAAGGAACTGTAAAAAGCTAAAAGCGTTTTTACAGTCCCCTTTTCCCTAGCAAGCTAAGGAAGTATCAGGCTTAGCCAAGAAGATCGTTAAAAAGCTTCTGTCATAGTGGGGTGAGTATGGATCTGAGCCCCTAGAGCCTTCGCCGGAATCTTATGGTCGATAGCCAGCTTAATCAGGTTAATCATTTCGTAGCTTTCCGGGCAATAGAAATGTGCTCCCAGGATAAGGTCACTTCCCTCTTCGATAATCACCTTTAAAAGACCGGCAGTCTGACGCAGTACCTGCGCCTTGGGAATAGCTGCTACAGGAAGCTTAGCCACTCTATACTGCTTTCCCTGTGCCTTTGCTTCTTCCTCGGTAATTCCCACTCTGGAAAATGCAGGAGTCAGGAATACGGAATAGGGAATAGCCCCTCTGTTTTCCGTGCTGCGAAGAGCCTTGCTACCGCCCTTAGCTTCCTCTTCCAAAGTAGCCTTTACAATACGGAAGTCGTCTAAAGAAATATAGGTAAACTGCAGACCTCCGGTAACATCGCCCATGGCAAAGATATGAGGTACCTTGGTTCTCAAAGAAGAATCTACAGGGATGGCTCCTCTTTCTGTCAGGGAAAGTCCTGCCTTTTCCAAGGCAAGCTTCTCTACATTGGGCTTTCTTCCGGTCGCCACAAGGATGGCATCAGCGGTAATGGTCTTTCCCTCTCCGCCCTGCTGGAAGAGAATCAGGCTTTCCTCTTCCTTATCCTGAATTTCCTGCACAGTTACGCCCTTACACAGGGTAATCCCCAGCTTCTCCATGTTCTCTTCAATAGCCTTAGCCATCTCCCGGTCTTCTCTTGGGATAAAATCCATAGTATCCTGTAGGATGGTCACCGTGGATCCAAAATTCTGGTAGTAAGAAGCAAACTCCAGTCCGATATATCCGCCACCGATAATCACAAGGTTCTTAGGCAGGGGTATCCAGCTCCATCATACTTTCGCTGGTATACACTCTCTTGGAGCTCTCCACTCCGGGAATCTTGGGAACAATGGTCTGTGCTCCGGTATTGATAAAGATACGCTCTCCCCGGATTTCCTCTTCACCCTGTCCGCTTTCTACAAGGATGCGATGATCATCTAAAAAGGAAGCTCTTCCATCCACCACTTCTACTCCTGCAGCCTGTACCTTTTCCAGATTCTTTCCTCTCAGAAAATGGGTCAGTCTTCTTTTCTCCTGAATAGCCTTCTGATAACGCTCCGCCTTCTCGGAAAACTCTCCTCCCAGTAAAGCGGACTCTCTGGCACTGTTTTTCCAAGGACTTGGAAGGAATACAAGCCACATTGATGCAGGTTCCACCGTAGCGAAGAGGATTCTCCTCAATCAAGACTGTCTTCTCTCCTTTTTTTGCCAAGTAGCCTGCCAGAGTCTTTCCTGCCTTACCAAATCCGATAATAATGTTTTGTACTTCTCTCATTTTCTACCTCTTTCTTTTTTTATTTTATCTTTTGTTTCAGGATTTCTATTTCCGAATTTCTACTTTCGGATTTTGGCTTAGGGCTTCTTCATCAGAATCCCCTCTATAAGCTTAAGGACTAAGTCTTACATTCCGTTTTATGCCTCCTGCTTTCACCAGTCTCCATCCCATGACGTAAAAAACTATAGCACAGAAAAAAATATAGGAATGCCCTGAAAACTTTAGAAAAAAAGTCTAAAAGTCCTATAAAAAGAGGGAGAATAATCGGAATTGTTACGCTCCCTTTTAGCATAATTTCTCTGTCTCCCTAAGAATCTAAAGATTTTTTTAGAATATCCTCTTTTTTTAGATGCAGAAATCAAAAATTTAGGGTATAATACAAAAGACACTTAGTTATAACAAACTATTCTTCTCAGTCTAGAAAAGGAGAAAAAGAGTTCCATGCTTTACCAGATTCTACATGAAAATGATTCCTCTTTCCGCATTCGTCTTGGAGTACAACAGATTACACCACAGGAGGAAGAGATTTTTAAGTCAGATTTTAGCCAGTCATCCCCAGATTAGCGGTATTTCCATTTATCCCGCCACAGCAGGGGTTCGCATTTTTTTAAAGGTTCCAAGAAAGCTGTTTTAGACAGCCTTAGAAAGATTCCCTACAGCAATGTACGATATTTAGCGGAGCAGTTGCCTAAGCCTGAAGACATTCATGTACATCTCCTGCCTACAAGCCAGCAAATCATTCAGGAATTCCGTGGCAATAAGAAGATGAACCCGAATCTAAAGAAGCGACTGGGAACAGAAGTTATCATTGAAGCCTTGATGGATAAGTTCCTGCCGGAGCCCTTAAACATGGCTTACCATGCCTTCCAGCTCCTCCTTCTTTCCAAAGCTTAACAGCAGGCCCTTTTTTGTCTATTCCTATTAAGCGCGCATTCCTTTGAAAGTTTTGCCTAATAAAAATCCCCTTTTTCCATCCGGAGTCACCTGCCATTAAGCAAGAGCTTAGGATTCGGGAAAGGGGATTTCTTGTACATCCTTCATATTGTAGAGACTGTCACAGAACCAGGGCTTCTCCCCTTTTCCTTGCAGGAAAATGAGGGCATGCTTGGCTCTGGTAACCGCCACATATTCCAAACTGGTAAAGTTGGAATTGGCTTTGGCACAGCTGTCACCACCGGTTTCCATTAAAATCACAATGTTGGAATTCAAGCCCTTGGAGGCATGAGCATCCAATACCATATGATTTAAAGAGGCGTCGGAAAAGCCAAGAGGCTTCAAGGCCTGCTTATAGCTTTCTTCCTTATCTTTATCATTGGACAAAATCAAAAAATCTCTGTCCCGAAGCTCCGGATAATTCTCCAAAAGTTTTTTCATAAGTTCCTGTAAAGCCGATGCACTATCCTTCTTCACCGGATATTGATAAACGCCGTGAAGAGGAGAATTTTGTAAAAATTCAGGCTTTTGACAGGCCTTCATATCATGGTAAGCCGGCATTCTCTTCCGAAAATGTTGATTGATCCAATCTATCAGTTCTGCATTGGAGCGATAATTTTCATTGAGATAGAGAACCTTTACATTTCTCTTCTTTTCCATGCGTCGCTTCATTTGGAAGAAAACCTGTCTCTCCGCTTCCTCCTCCTGGTAAATGGTCTGTCTGGGATCCCCTACCATAAAGAGGCAGTTGTGTCGCATTTTCCCCTTCTTATCCGTGGAAAGGAGGAGAAGGATATCCAGCTGGGTCTGACTTAAATCCTGCAATTCATCCGCATAAATCTTGGTGAAATCCCGTCGTAATGTCTGTAGGAGCTTGGAATTTCCCTGTAAAAGCTTATAGCACTGCTCTTCTAAATCTCTATCCGAAGCAACTTGCCCCTCAGCTAAGTCTTTCTTAGAATTGTCCTGAAAGTCCTTTCTTGAATCCGGGACCTCCTTCTGTAAATCTGAAACATCCTTCTGTAAAACCGGGACATCCTTCTGTGAATCTGAAACATCCTTCTGTAAATCCGGGGCACCCTTCTGTAGCCCCAGGACATATTGGCAAAAATCTCGGAAGGTGGTGATATGCATACTGTCAATGCCATAGATCTTTCGCTTTAGCCGTTGGCTCATTTCTTTGTTAATAGCGATTTCCCGATACAAATGCTTTTTTTAATTTTTTTGCTTGAATTCCGCTACCGCCTCATCCGTAAAAGCCAACAAAAGAAAAATGGGAAAGTCTTTCACCGCCCATAATCTGATTTAATATTCTTTTTTTGAAAGAAGGGTGGTCTTCCCTGTCCCCGGACCTGCCACGATGAAAAAGGTTATCCTCAGCCTCTCGAATATATTCCCTCTTCCTTTGCTCAGTCCAAAATCTCTTTCTTCTTTCCATCCATTTTCTTCTCCAAGAGTCTTGGTCTTAAATTTTCTTCGCTATCATACCATAATTTTCTAAAAAGGTAAAAACGGGGCATCGCAAAAAGCGATCCCCCATTTTTATTAATCTGCCTTAGAAGACAGGAACAATCCCATGCTCTCTAACTTATTTAAAATCTCATCCAAAGACTTTCTTCCCATGTTTCTTACCTTCATCAGGTCGTCCATGGTCTTTGCGCAAAGGTCTTCTACCGTATTGATTCCGGCTCTCTTCAAGCAGTTATAAGAACGAACACTTAACTCCAGCTCATCAATGCTCTTGTTTAATTCGTCTCTTCCTGCTTCCTGGCTGGCAACCGCAGCGCCCTGCTCCTTTACAGAAGTATCCATGTGCATAAAGAGCTGCAAATGGGTCTGTAGGATACGAGCCGCCAAAGATACAGCCTCATCCGGCATCATGGTACGGTCTGTGGTAACATCCAAAATCAAACGCTCCGTATCCCCCTGCTCCTCAACGAAGACATTGACCTTCTTTACAGGAGAATAAATCGCATCCACAGCAATCACGCCGATGGCAAGATCTCCGTGATCTCTGGTATTGGCGCCGTCATAGCCCTTACCCTTGCTGACCTTCATTTCCATATAAAAGCTTGGCATCCTTACCGGATAAGGTTGCCAAAACTAAATCCGGATTCATGATTTCCACTTCAGAACTTACTTTAATATCGGAAGCCTTCACTACGCCCTCTCCCATGTAATCCACATAGGCCATAACGGGCTCATCCCCGATACCGTCATAGCGAAGAGCAAGATTCTTCAGATTCATAATGATCTCGGAGACATCTTCCTTCACTCCGGGAATAGAAGAAAACTCGTGATATACGCTATCCAGCTTTACCTCACTAACTGCTGATCCGGGCATAGAAGAAAGCAGAATTCTTCTTAAGGAATTCCGAGAACTGTAGCCTCTCCCTTTGCTAAAGAATCACAGACGAAACGAGCATATCCCTGCTCCTCTACAAGCTCTTTCACTTCCAAGACTGGTTTCATTATGTTTTCCATTCCACACTCCTACTGATCTCTTCTTTACTGAACCTATCTATTATACCTGTTTTTCTCAAAAATTTCGAGTAGTTTTCTCATATTCCATGAAATTATTTTTTTGAAAATGAAGCAGATAAGAGTTAATCTTCCCACTTCAAGGTCAAAAATGATCCCAAGGCAATATTTTTTTGAAAAAAATCTTATGCCGCCAGGTGCTTGTCCTTCTCAAACTGTCTCCGGACTTTCTCACCAAAAATCTCCTCCATGGGTACTTCCAGGAGAACACTTAAAAGCAAACATATTGTCTAAGCTGGGCAATGCCTTCCCTTGCTGCCACTTATACACGGCCTGTGGCTCTAAGAAGCCCATAAACAGGGCGATATCTTTTACCTTTAAGCCCTTTTCCTTCCGTAATCGTTCAATGTTTTTCCCGGTGGCAAAAACGTCTATTACGGGATATTCCACGTTAAACTTTGCGTCCATAAAGAACTACCTCCTGTGAAAAATGAGAAAAACCCTGATAAAAAAATCAGCGGAAGCTGAACAAGCCAGTCTTCCGCAGTTTAAGAAAAAAAGCTGATGACGGAATCGGACCCGTGACCTCCGCACTACCAATGCGACGCACTACCGACTGTGCTACATCAGCGTATCCTGAATAAATTCAGAACATTGCTAAAATACCATAAAGCGACAGCACTGTCAATCAGTTTTTTGACTTTTTTGCTTTCCATTTTACCTTCCCTATATGCCTGCGAAGGTGTCTTATAATATCGCCATGCTCCTATTTTTTTCGAATAATGAATTATTTCATCATATTATAAATATTAATCACTTTATCAATTACATTCTCAAATAAAATTCCCTCAGCATAATCATACTTGATCTGATACGAGCTCCACAAATAATTTAAACCAGTATCATTCACTAACCGCTCAATATTTTCATTTCCAAGACTCAATAAATCAATTGTATTTCTGTGATTACAAGTAGCTATAAATGCCTGTTTTAGGATAATTGGATTGATATTATTCTCATAGCAACTAGAAAGTGCATATACATCATAAAAAAATCCCTCATTCTTGTATTTAATACCCCTCTAGCAAGAATAGTTTGAATCTTTTCAGCAAATATTGTCTCCAGATTATAAGACCACAATTTTTACCGAACGATCCTCAAACATCATTTTATAATCATACTTAATGGCACTTGGCGTAATAGCATCTCCTGTAGAAATATCTAATTTAATTGCCGTCACTAATCTATCAAAAAAATGCATCTATGCCAATCCGAATTCCCGGGTATTCCATTTCATCCATGATGGTGGAAACATTTTTTTAACTTTAAATTCTACTCCATCTTGCAAATTAATCTTAGCTATTTCTGAAATAACGCCTAAAACCACCTGTTCCGAGAGGTTTATATGGCGAATAGATGTATCTATATCCATTGTTGAGCGCATTGATACTCCCAGCATAGAGGTAACCAGAATACCACCTTTTATAATAAAAATTTTTCAGCATAAGGAGATACTGCTACTCTCTCAAGAAATCTTTCCATCATATAAATTCGAACCAAAATACGCGCATCTGCATTATTTTTCTTAGCCAAATTTTTTATCTTACCCTTTAATTGCGCTCCGGTTAATGCCATTACAACATCACCTCCATATACTCTCTAAGTTTTTTGTCCACATGAAAAACTTGCGCATACTCCATAAGTTTATTCAGTTTCTTATCCTTTCTTGCAACATATGTCTTTAGGGCCGTCTGGAAATCCTGTATCTCGAATCTACTTTTCGATCGTATCAAGTCACATATTGTACGCTCTAAGTTATAAATTGGAATATCGTGACCATGACATGTTTTTAACATACTCTTTACCGATATCCATCAGCTCTTTCTTTACTGTAAATACCTTTATCCCATCCGCAACCAAGCGCGACGTACCGTACCCAGTATAAATTGTAAGGGTTCTTTGCATGGGCTCCCTGTCAATTAAGCCATGATAATATAGTGCCTCATCGTGAGAATATACCCCTTGGGGACAACGTAGGGATAAAATATAGAGATCATCTTCCCATGTCTCCGGAGAAACATAAACTCCATATGCCACTTTTTCAAACTTTTTTTCTTTTATATACCTATATAAGATATGTTTTGGTATGCCTGCCTCTATAGCATCTTTTGCCAGTAAAATTCCCGATTCATCCACAATATTCTCTATGCTTATCATTTATCTCACCTGCTTTCGTACTAATATTGTATATCATATTAGCACGAAAGTGAATATAAGGATTTCTCTATATGCTCACTTTTCCTTTATCTCTATTTTCCCTCTCCCTTCTCTTGCACTTTCCAATAAATCCTATACAATATATTTTACTGAAATCAATTTCACCGAAATTGATTTCACCGAAAATAATTTCACTAAAAATATTTTTTTAAACTATTTAGTTTGCAAACCACCACCGACTATAGTATAGAAAGGAAAAAAAGCCAAAAATGATAACAGAAATCTTTCGAGGAAGACAGGCAGAACTAAAAAAATTCTCCGTAAAAAAATTTGCACTTCGGGGATTTATGATGACCGTTCTTTACGGTAGAAGAAGAATCGGAAAGACCATGCTAATCAATAAGTTTATGCAAGAACAGGATTGCAAATGCATTTCCTTTTACCTCTGTAGAGCGGGGAGAAACGGAATTACTTTCCTTAATGACAGAAGCAGTACTTAGTGCATTGGCTCCGGAACTGTTAGGAAACATCAGTTTTAACAGTTTTGAAACTCTGTTTGAATATATAGGAAAGCAGGCGGAAAAAGAACGAATCATCTTCTTTATTGATGAATATCCCTATCTTGCCAAGCAATGCCCCTATATTCAATCTGTCTTACAGAAGGTTATTGATAGCAAATGGAAGTCTACACAGCTTTTCTTTATCCTCTGCGGCTCTCTTGTAAGCTTTATGAAGGACGAGGTTCTTGCAGAATCTGCTCCTTTACATGGCAGAAGTAATTTGGAACTCAAACTTAAGCCCTTTAACTATTTGGAAACAGCAGAGTTCTTAGAAAAATACAGCTTGGAGGACAAGGCGATTGCCTATGGACTAACGAATGGTGTAGCCAAATATATAGAACAATTTGATCCGAGTCTATCTTTGGAAGAAAATATCTTGGAACAATTCTATTCGATTGGAGGATATTTCTCCGAAGAACAGATTAAAACGATTGTCAGCAGCGAAAGACAAAACCCGGGACTCTATAACTCCATTATATCCGCTGTAGCCACAGGTCACACCAAGTATAACGAAATTGGAGGATTTGTAGGAACCGAGGACATCAACTACCCCTTAAAAGTTCTGTGCAATGCAGAAATTTTAGAAAAAAGAATCTCAAAGAAACCGTACTATGTTTTAAATGACAGTATGACAGAGTTTTGGTTTCGCTATGTAAACCGAGCCACTAGCCTGATTAATGCAGGAAACGGTGCCGCTTATTACTACGCCCATGTAAAAAACAATCTGCATGATTTTATGGGTAAAATTTTTGAAAAGATGGCCAAGGAATTTCTAATGCTCCATGCCGGGAAGGATGATTTCCCTATCCTTACGGAAATAACAGACTTTCAAGACACCGTTAAGAACGACTCAAAAGAGCTTATCCCTGTAGAAATTGATTTACTGGGAAAAAATGGCAAGAATATTCTTCTCCTTGGTGAATGCAAGTTTAAAAATTCCCCCTTTGATAAAGCGGAATATGAAAAGCTTTTGGAAAAGATTAAATACATTCCCGCCACTCATCCCTTAATCTGTATTTTCTCTCTAGGAGGATTTACTGATTATGTCAAAGAAAAATGCAAAAACTGCAAGCTGATTAACATAGAGGATATGTATCGTTTATAGAATAAATACCTATACATCACTCACCAATTATATTGGGTCTGAAAATGGGCTTCGCTCGCTACAAGATTTACTTAGCTGAGAGATTGCCCTATTTCAGACCCTTTTATACGTCAAAAACATATTTAAGCTTCTGTTGATTTCAAGCTAAGATCATATTCCTTTCCTTGATCTTTTAAAGGGAAGATTCGCTCACGTTCAGCTTTTAATTTTTCAAATTCAGTTTTAAATTCTTTGTCTTTTAACAACTCTTTTGTTAAATCTTGTAAATCACTCATAATTATCTGATCCCGTATCTCTCCAGGATATAATCCATATCCTTATCTCCTCTTCCGGAAAGGTTAATGAGGATAGATCCCTTATTCATCTGCTTTGCCAGCTTCATGCCGTAAGCCACCGCATGGGAGCTTTCAATGGCGGGAATGATTCCTTCCATTCTGGAGAGGGTAAAGAAGGCATCAATGGTTTCCTCATCATTTACCACATCATACTTCACTCTGCCAAGGTCATGTAAAAAGGCATGCTCAGGGCCGGAGGATGGGTAGTCCAAACCGCTGGCAACGGAGTATACCGGCGCCGGCTCGCCCTTTTCATCCTTTAACATAATACTGTTAAAGCCGTGCATAACCCCCTCTTCGCCATAGGTAAGGCTGGCTGCATGGTCGCCAAGAGCTGTGCCTCTTCCCAAAGGCTCCACACCGTAGATGGTTACAGGATCATTTAAGAAACCGGAGAATAGTCCCATGGCATTGGAACCGCCGCCTACGCAGGCTACGATGGCATCCGGCAGCTCTCCCGTCATTTCCAGGAACTGCTCTCTGGCTTCGATACCCACAACGCTCTGAAAAATCTCTCACCATCATAGGGAAGGGGTGGGGGCCAACCACGGAACCGATGCAGTAGATAGCATCCTTATACTCCTTCATATACGCGGCAAATGCGGCATCCACCGCCTCTTTCAGAGTCGCCAGGCCTTCCTTCACTTCCACCACTCTTGCACCCAGAATCTTCATTCTGGCTACGTTTTAGCGCCTGCTTCTTGATGTCCACAGCTCCCATGTAAATATCACATTCCATACCGAAGTAGGCTGCTGCGGTAGCTAAGGCTACACCGTGCTGTCCCGCACCGGTCTCCGCAATCACCTTCTTCTTGCCCATGTACTTTGCCAAGAGCACCTCACCCATGCAGTGATTTAACTTGTGGGCACCGGTATGATTTAAGTCCTCACGCTTTACATAAAGCTGTACCCCGGTGTTGATCTTCTCGGAGAGTCTTTCCAAATGGGAAATGGGCGTAGGTCTTCCCTGAAATTCCTTACGGATTCTTCTTAGCTCCGCAATAAACTTTCTGGACTTGGAAATCGTCTGATAGGCATGGTCAATCTCCTCCATGGCCTTCTTTAACTCCTCAGGGATATAGGCTCCTCCATACTTTCCAAAATAGCCGTTGCCATCCGGGTAATTCTTTAAGTAAGTATCAAAATCCACATTGTTTAATTGCATAGTTTTCTCCTTTTTCTTTTTCCGTTGTTCTAATAGCGCAAGCAGAAACAGTACTCCGTAAGCTTCACTGTAACAGTATAAAAAATCCGTTATGCTGGCAATTTACATGGAAATAGGCCGTATGTAAAGTTGAATATTATTACAATATTTTTTTACCAATTACTGTGTGAGAGCAATGGAGCATTTCATCTAATGCAGCTAAATCTTAGCTCCAGTTGATATCCCCTTTACAGTTCTTCCAAAATAAACGGTAGCATATAAATGGGATAAAAGCTTTAGCATCTCCACATTGCCGATGTCCTTTTGGGACAAGAGAATTTCCTTTGAAATATATTTAGAATATTTTTGAAATTCTATAATCGATTTATGACTGCCTAAGCCGGAGGATTTTTACCTCTATGGGAATGAGTTTTGTTTTTCGCTAAAGCAAAAAAATCAATCTCATAATAAGAAGAGCTCTTATCTTGTTTCCAAGTATGATAATAAAGACTTTGGTCGGAAGCCGTAATCATCTGCGCTACAGCATTTTTCATATAAATATCCTAAATCCGCAGGAAGAGAATCACTCAATAACTTGTTATAAATATTCTCATCCGTTTCTCCGGAAGAATTAAAAAAATCATGGTAGTAAATAAGCCTGTATCTGCTAAATACAGCTTAAAGGTATCATTGTCTCTGGTTTGGGGGTAATGCAATGCTTGGATTAAGGACATTGTAGGAAGCCACTACCGTCTTTGAATCCAATAAATCATACAAGCGCTCTAAATCCTTATTAATCTTCTTTTTCCCGGTAGCCGCAGAGATAACATAGCTTCTTTTTGTCTGTTGCCAACTGGGTAGGAACCGAGTCATACATTCTTCCGATTAGCCCTGTGCCATCAATTTTGAAAAAAATCATCTTTATACAGATTAATGATTTCTCGCTTTACTTCATCAATTTCCTGAAAAATTCTCTCCCTCCATATAGGCTTCCACTGCCTGGGGCATTCCTCCCACAGCCATATAAATTCGGAAATCACGCATCAGCTTTCTATTTAAGGAATTCCCCACCGCTTTACCACGCTGATATAATTCCCGTAAGGCAGGATAAGTATCATTTCCGATTGCCCACATAAATTCTTCATAATCCATCGGATAAACGGGTATCTTCATTTCCTCGGAGGGAAGCATCGATATCTTTTGACATTTTTTTCTTGATGCTGATTAAAGATCCGGTCTCTATGTAATCGTATCTTCCATCTGCAACAAGATATTTTTATAGCTAGCGAACCTTCGGCATAAGCTGAATCTCATCAAAGATAATGACCGATTCTCTTTTATACAAAGTTATGCCGGTTGCGGTCTGTAATCGCAGGAAAAAGATATCCGGATCTGCTATATCCTCAAATACCTCCAGAACTTCTTTCCTGACATTGGCAAAATCCACTTTAATGTAGGATTTGTATTCCTGTTTTTGCAAATTCCTCAGCAATCGTTGACTTTCCAACTCGTCTTGCTCCTTCTAAAAGGACTGAGTACTTCGGTGCCTTCTTCTCTTTCCAATATTTTTAGTTTCTCAAACGCTTTCCTCTTAAACATAGATTATCTCCGTAAATCATGATATTGCCTATCTTCCATGGTTAAAACATAGTATACTACCGTTTTGAGAGGATTTAAAGTGCTAAAAACTACCGTTTTAAGAAGATAGAAAAACGGAACTTTGACACCTAACATAACATAAACAGTATCGAGAGGCTTGAAAAGCCTCTATTTTTTTGCGCAATCAATAGTTCTATATATTGCGTCTTATTGCGTACTGTTGTATAATATAATTCATTTTTAGGGAGGTGCCTATGAGACTTAGAGCCACTAAATCTGCTCACTCAGTTTCTTACTCTGTTATTAAATCTGCTTATATCAATAAAAAACGTACGACTGTAACCGTTGAAAAACTGGGAAACGAAAAGGAAATCTGTAAAAAGTATGGTGTTTCTGATGCTCTTGCATGGGCTAAAGAATACGTCGCCAATTTAAATAAGAATGCCGAAAGGAATAAACCTATTGATATCTCGTTCTGATCCCTCAATTCCCCTCACTCAGAACGATCAGAGGCTCTTCAATGGAGGCTATCTTTTTCCTACAGGATATTTATTTTTCAGTTGGGGTTTGATAAGATTTTGCAAAAGCTATTGCCAGAAAGCATGGATTTAAGTACAACCTCAATTCAATTCTTTCAAGGCTGCTCTATACAAGAATCCTTTATCCTTCTTCAAAACTGTCTTCTTTCGCGCTTTCTTCAAGATTCATAGAAAAGCCGGATTTTTCTCTTGAAGATATTTACCGTTCTCTATCCATCATTAATGAAGAGTCGGATTACATTCAGTCCACACTTTATCGGAACAGCTTAAAGATTTCAAAAAGAAAAACCGGAGTGATTTACTATGACTGCACCAACTACTTTTTTGAGCTTGAGCAAGCAGATGGATTAAAACAGTATGGAGCTTCTAAAGAAAACCGGCCTCTTCCCATTGTTCAGATGGGACTTTTTATGGACAGTGATGGTATTCCTCTTGCCTTCAGTGTCAATCCCGGAAATACCAATGAACAAACGACAATGGTTCCTTTGGAAAAACTTCTTGAAGATTTTTCCTTGTCTAGACTGGTCGTATGTACGGATGGAGGGCTTTCCGCATTATCCAACCGTAGATATAACTCCAAGGGGAATCGTGGTTTTATCACAACACAATCCATAAAGAAGTTAAAAGGTTTTCTGAAAGAATGGTGTCTCGATTCTAAAGACTGGCGTCTAAAAGGCAGTATGCAAAAGTATAACATTTCCGAACTGGACGAAGAAAAAGACAGAGAAAAAATCTTTTACAAAGAACGGTGGATAAATGAAAATGGACTTGAACAACATCTGATTGTATCCTATTCCATCAAATACAGGGATTATCTAAGGTACGTTCGGAGCGGACAAATCAGCCGTGCCCAAAACCTTATTACCAATAATCCCAAAGAAATAGACTACAACCGCCAAACCGATTTCAAACGGTTTGTTAAAAAAAACAGTGTCACGCCGGAGGGAGAGCTGGCTGAGCAGAGCTTTTTAGAACTCAATGAAGATGTCATCCGAAAAGAAGAACAGTATGACGGTTTCTACGCTGTATGCACTAACTTGGAAGATGATGCTTCAGCTATCATTGAAGTAAACAAACAACGCTGGCAAATCGAGGAATGCTTTTCGCATTATGAAAAGTGAATTCAAAGCACGACCGGTATACCTTCACAGAGATGATAGGATTAAGGCACACTTTTATGATTTGTTTCCTTTCATTAATTCTCTACAGATACCTGGATAAACAACTTGGAAGCAAGTATTCATGTGAAAAAAACTGTTACATGGTCTAAAAAGATATGAACTTTCTAAAGATTGAAGGCAGAGGATTTATCCCGACATATGCAAAAACAGAATTTACAGACGATCTAGAAAAAGCCTTTGGAATTAATACTTCTATGCAGATCGTCACTATAGAAAAAAATGAGAAATATTTGCCATCAGACTAAAGAATAAAAAAATCTGTACGCACATCTGATAACAAAGAAAAAAGCTCTGTAAACCGCTTGATTTCAACGATTTATAGGGCTTTTTTACTATGTAGACTGTCAAAGTCGGGATTATCTCCGTAAATCATGATATTGCCTATCTTCCATGGTTAAAACATAGTATACTACCGTTTTGAGAGGATTTAAAGTGCTAAAAACTACCGTTTTAAGAAGATAGAAAAAGCAAAAAACTACCGTTTTAAGAAGGTTCAAAATGCAGAAAACTACCATTTTTTAGGATTTCAAACGAAAAACCTTCTTCTCTCCTCTTCCTTCTATCACAATCAGGCCTTCCTCCTGCATCTCCCGGCTTAACAAGTAGGCTCTTGTCTTTCGAATCTGCAGGAGTTCCTGCAGTTCCTTTTCACTCATGCTCTTATGTTCTTCAAGATAAGAGAGTACCATCTTTTTCTGTAAAGAGAGTGCTTTATAGCTATGCTCCTGTTCCATAATTCTGTTGTCATAGCTAGGAAAAATAGGAGGATAGGAATAAGTAGACTTTCGTTTCCTTTCTTTTTCACTTTTATCCTGCTCGCTATTCCTATTAGGTAAAATCAATTTAAAAGTATTGGGCGTAATAATCAGTTCCGGTTTTCGTTCACAGTCTTGATAAGCCCGGTAAATCTTTCCTATCCCTGTCCCATAGGACTCTATCAACTTTAAACGAAGACAGAGCTCTGCCAGCTTTTTGTTTCTGGGTAAAGATATTCCATTGCAAATATCCTCTTTACTCAGACCTGCCAGTAAACCGCCGAGAGAAATAAATTCCATACAGGCATCATTTGCATTGATAATAATACTTCCGCTAAAGCTATAATCTCTATGAATCATGGCATTCAACAAAGCTTCCCGCAAAAGCGTCTTCAGGATAGTCTGTTAAATCAATTCTTTCTAAGCCTGAAAATCTCCCCGCAGTTCGATTAACCAACTGTAGATAGGCATATCCCTCCTCTAGTTGCCGAAATATAGAACCTGAAAATTCCTTTCTATCCTTAAATATACTTTTGTCCTCTCCGTCAAATACGGCAATCTTCAGGGTATGTTGACATTGATCTGAAAGAATCCATGCCAGATTGGTAAATTGCTTATCCTCAGGATTCAGAAGGCCTAAGGAAGTAAACTTTTCTTCAGAAAAAGGAAGTTCCCTTTTCTGAAAAGCTCTCTTTCGTTGCTGAAAAAAAGTTAATTCCTGATTCATCGCACGAAGCTCTTCAAACACATCTCCATCTGCATCTTTTATCATCCTCCGAATCTGTTCCGAAGAAGCTTGAACCGTTGATGCTCCCTGCCTCACGTAAACCCCTGTAGGTTTTAGACCTTTCTTCTTAATGTAGTACGGCTTATAGCTTCCCTCTCCCACTTGAATTTCAATCACATAATCCTCTCGCAAAACATATCGAATGAACATGGTAATATCAGGTGCTATAGAATCTCTTATCCCATTGGTAAGTCGTGTATAGATGTCATCAACATTTTTTACACCAACAACAGTTCCAAGGTCATTGATTCCTAAGTATAATATGCCTCCTCCTGTATTAGCAAAGGCAATAACGGTTTTATAGACATCCTCTGTAAACTGCTCTTTATATTCTCTTTTTTCACTTTCATAATCCACGGAAACACCTCCTTTTTTCCTTATTATACTTGTTTTTCACTATTATTCAATCATAAATATGAATATTTATATTTGTGATTAAATCACTTTTATTGCATATCTCACTTTCCATACAATGCAAAAAAGAGAAGCTCTTCAGCTCCTCTTCTTTACTTTTTAAGCTTATATTTTCTTTCTAAATATAATCCCGTATTTGTCTCTCTTTCCTAAAGAACTCATCCTGAATTACTAAGATCTCTTTCTTCTCTTCTTCTGCACAAGCACAAAACCTGAGCCTAAGATTCCTAAGAGGATGATGAATCCCGGAATTGCTGTTACATTTACATCTGTGGGAGGAACCGGGTTCTTTTTCATTCTGGAAAAGAAATCAGTTCTTCCTTGACCTGTCCGGATACAACTTTCTTCATCAGCTTAGTTTTTTCTGTCATTCTGAAGCCCTGTGCATCTGCACCCTTTAAAGCGGGGGTAACAGTAGAACGAGTCTTATCAATATAAGGCATATATCCATCAGGGTTTTCTCCTACAATATACTGGAAGTTTTCTGGTAAATTGAAGGCCAAACTTTCTCCGTGAGCCAGAGTGAATGAAAGGAAGCTGTCTGCGGTTTTTCCTCCTGTAGTCTTTGCAGGCGTAAATTGTACCTTTGCACGAGTATTTGCATCAAAGTAGTAATCCTTTAATCTGTCAAACTCCGCCTGGGTGATACTGCTACCCTTTTTGTTGTACAAGTGAATGCGGAAGGCAAACTGCTTTCTGCTGTCCGCCATCTCTCCTCTTACCCGCTTCTCAATCCGAAGAACCTGCTTGTTCTCTTCCTGATAATTGTTGCTGAAGGAGATTTCCGTATTCTGTGCCTGTCCGTTCGCTTTTCCCATCTTCATAGTTGCCTTCATTACCTTAACCGCCTTTCCGGCCTTGGTAATGTTGGCTTCTACTGCACCATTCTCAATACTCCAGTTTTGGAAAATGTAGTTCTTGTTGTTGGCACTGTATTCCTCATCCGGAGTGCCTAAGATTTCCTCTACATAGTAGTTGTCTCCCGGCATAAGGTTTGGAATTTCAATGGAATAAATCGTGTTATTTCCTGTGCCTTGCATCTTCGCATAACTTTCCAGTACAGGACTTGCAGTGTTTCTGGAAGCCTCTGTATAGAAGCGATAGGTTCCCAGTTCCTGCTGCTGACCTGAAGCAACACCGTTAATCACCTTTTCCTGATAAACCTTAAGGGAAATATTTTTAGCTGCTGCTAAAATAGCCTGGTTGTTACCCTGTAAGCCGTTAAAACGCTTCTTTAAGACTAAGGTTCCGGGGTGCACCTGCAATACAGGCTTCTGATATACCTTTTCTTTTTCTCCCGGCTTCTTTCCCGGTCTTTGGGACTCCCGATCGGAAGGAACCGGTGTCTTCGGCTTATAGTACACCTTCGCTCCATCATTGGAAAACCATCCCATTTGTCGAGAAGAAGTATTTAATTCCGCTTCCTTCCCCACATATTTGTCCGGCTTCCAGGTATATACATCGGATAAGTCGGTTTTTGCCTCTCCGGTATTCTTATATCCGGTAGCCAAATACTTTTCATAAGCCTTTCTACTTGGCTTAATCTTAGCCTTAATCTGATAACGATAACCGGGAACCAGCTCGTAGTTAGGATCTATATTTCCATGCTCATCAACAAATTCAAGCTTCAATTTTGTTCCCTTAATAGCCTTGTCCGCAGAATCCATAGTTCCGGGAACAACGCTTACCTTCATAGAAGCCAAACCATTTTTCAATCCAATAGCTTCCAGTTCTTCCAAATCAGTAATAGGGTCACTGTAGGAGGTTACTTCTACATTTCTTCCCCTCTTGAATTGTTGTAGTCTCTAATCGTACAACCTCTGCATGTACTTCCGTAATTGCCGCAGTGATCCTGGTCTACATTTTCCGATAAGGTATCTTCAATGCTAACCCCTGTAATTCCTGTAGAAGTCATATAATTTGCAATATCGTCAAACGCCCTAGCCAAGGACTTCGGATTAGATCCCTTAAAGTATGGCTTTGTTTCCGTACCTACCGGTAAGGCAACCGGATTCGTCAATCGTCCAAGATGAGAATAACCGCCTTCTGTTCCCACACCTACCGCATAGAATGCATCCATTTTGCTGATGTTTCGAAGTGCTATTTCGGCTTGCTGCATGGCTTCTTCTTCATAGTCAAAAACCGTTTCCAATTTCTTCTCCTGTTAAGAAGTTACCCGGATAGGGGTTTACAGAACCTGTTTCACTATTATAAAGTCGATTAAGAATTCTGGTATAATCCGTATCAGGATTTTTTTTCTTATTGAACCATGCGGTAGGATCTCCATCCGTTACAAAAATTACTACATTTTTTGCATCGGATCTTTGACCGGAAATGCCGTTCAATGCTTTAGTGGCCTTTTTAAATCCCGCCTCGTAGTTGGTACTTCCCTTATAACCGGTATTTCTACCAATTGCCCCCGCCGGATGATAGGGCTTTAAGTCCGTTAATACATTATAAATTTCCTGGGGATTCTTAGTCCACCACTTTACAATACTGGATGGTCCGTTATTCTTATTTGGGTCAATGGTAGCCCCCTTATTGTCATGGCTATCCCAGTTTGCCATGATATCTCTTTTTTGCTGCTGAACCGCTACAGAGCGAACACTTAATGCTGCAGTATGATCCACATTTCCGGAGAAGGTTACCATAGCATATTCTACATCCAGGTCTGTATTGTTTCTAAGCTTTCTTAACAAGGCTCTGATGCTGTCTGTTGCATACTCATAGCGCCTTCTGTACTTCGGCTCTACAGGATTTAATCGCTTTTTTTCTCATCTCCGATTTCTTCCTCCTTACCCCAGGTCTCTAAAAACATTATCATAAGGTGGGTTGGCTGAAACTTTACCGCCACTTAGAGGATTCATGGTTAAGTTCATACTTCCGGAAATATCATAGACAAAGAGAACATTCAGCTTTTCCTTTTGTCCCGCCTTGGAATTATGTCCCTCTACTGTCAGAGTTAAATCATAACTGCCATCCTTATTGTCATGGATATACTTATCATTATAAACAGTATTTTGGGGTAAAGACCAGCCTGTATGCTTGTTAATTCTGCTATCCGGCTCATACACCGCATAAAACCGTCTTCTCAGTGGTCAGCTCTTTTCGTTCAACTCCTCCATCAGTTACCCACTCTGTCTTACCTGCATTAGCTCCGGTAGACGGAAAATAGAATTTACTAACCTCATTGGAATAGCTAACTGTACCATCACTATTTCTGGTCTGTGTTCTGTAAAATCCCTTCAAACGGTATCCTGCCAGAGTTAATCTGGGGTTATCCTTCGCAAAATACTGGTTTGAATTTAAAAATCCTTCAAAGGGAATGGAATATTTCAATTGTGCCCCTGATCCCTCAGCCACATTTTTCAAAATAACATTATGGGACAAAAGGGGATATTTCACATAGAAGACATTGGGTACCGAAATTTCATGTACCTCAGCACCTTCCTTCTCGTCTTCCGTGTACTTCGCAGTGTTCTTTAAAGGATGCTGTACATCATTTTCATCCATCCAAATGGTTCCGGTATATGCAGAATAGTTAAATACAAAACGCTTTACACGGTTCTTAAAAGAAATCTTATTTCCACTAACTCTAAGCCCCTGATAAACCTCCGGTTCTCCATAACCACGGATTTTCTTTGTCACCTTATAGACATAGTCCTCTGATGCATTATTTTTTTCTTCTTTCTGCCGATCTAAATAAACGTCTTTTTCCGGAAACATCACCTTCCAAAAGTCGTTGATTGGCCGGATGCCGTTTCTCTTTTTCCACTTCTGCTCAGTTTCATCGTACCAAGTATATTCTGTAATACGGAATCCATCCTCATCCAAGGGATAAATACCGCTTCTTTAGCTACTTCCGAACCTGCTGTCCAGTTTAAAACAAAGGCAGAGAAGCTGCTAACCTGGAACTCTTTGACCAGTTTTTCAGGGCGATTTGCCAATTGGTCTAAGATTTCTTTTCCCAGCTCTTCCTCTGTATACCCTGTACCGATAAAGTCTTCTCCGGAAAAGCTCCCGTTCTCTCCGGCTTTCAGAACCTCTTCTATACGGAAGTCCTTATAAGGAGCATCATCCCCTTCAAGAAACATTTCTCTTTTTACTTTTTCTTTAGCAATTTCTTCGCTATCCATCTCCTCTTCTACAAGGTGATATACCGCGATTTCTTCTGCCTGAACTTCCTTGGGAATAAACTCACCATCTACACTGATGCGAACACCCACTGCTTTCGTGGGCTCTACTTCCTTTCCGCTTCCGCCTTTTTCTTTAAAATGAATATCTACAAATAAAGAGTTATCATAGATTCCCTTTTCCTGGATTCTTTTTCTATCTGCTTATCAGAAAGACGATTCAGCTCGGATCCGGAAGCTTCTTCAGGCTTTCTCATCAGTTTTGCTTCCATCTTTACCGGTACAGAAAAAGCGTCCTTCTCATAGAAAACTTCTACGGTACCAAAGCCTTTAACTTCTTTAAACTGGCTTCGTCTTCCCAGCTCATTGATACTATACTGTACATATCCTGCGGTTCTTACCTTGGATAAGTCTAAGCCTGCAAAGGAAAATGCCGCTTCCTCTTCAACTACATTTTCGGCAGTTAAAACCCCTGTTGCAATGCTTTGCGCATTTTCTTCTACTGCCTGCGCCTCTGCACCACTGGCCTGAGCTGCGCCTTCCTCTACAGCCTGTCCTGCATCTCCGGCTTGCTCTGTCGTAGTTGTCTCCTGATTTCCTGCCTGCTCTTCTGTAGTAGAAGCATCAGCATTTTCAGCTCCTACTTCCGCCCCTACGGGACCCTGAGCTCTTCCGGCTTCAGGAGTTGCAATATCATCAATATTATCTACCAAAAGCGGTAGAGCTTTCAGCATTTTTTTCTTTTTAGGAACTTAGCCTCTCCCTCTTTTTCTAATGAAGATAGAATTTTTTTCCTCTTTCCTGTACGGTTACGATAGGATAGCTGTTATCCTCTACCTGTAACTGGAAGGATAGAGGCTCTTCTCCGGCATTTTCATATACAAAGGTAAGAATTTCCGCTCCGGTCAGCTTATAGTTTTCCTTTTTCCAGATTACTTGCACTGACTCTTTCGCCCTCAGGAAGCATATCGTCTAAGGACAAAGCCTCCTCCAAACTCATTCCCTTGGAAAAGTGAATCAACTCCGGATAAAGTCTCTGGAATTCCTTTACGGAAATCACTTTCAGTATCGAAAAAGCAAAAGGCTGTCCTTCTTCTTTTTCTGTACTTCTTTTCCCTGATTATCTCTTCTTTGCTTTTTCTACAAAGACATGCACATTTCCGTCTAAAGAAAAGAGCTCGGCTTCCAGTCTCTGCTTCGATTTTTTTCCAGTGGGATTTCACAATCTCCGCGTCATCGGAAAAAAATCTTTCTATATCGATCCATCAAGGCGGTATTTTTTTGCTATAGGCTTGAACGGACATAGCATCATAAGGCTTTTTCGGTCTGCAAAGTTTCCTCTGCGGCTCTCCGTAAGTCCTCTCCTCTCAGGCGAATATTCACCTGATTACCTTCTAAAACAATTTTGTTTTCTGAAGAACCTCCCTGTTCTTCCTGTGCATCCGCAGATAGCACCAATCCATGAGAACCTGTTAAAAATAAGGCAGAGCACCATAAGCATGGAAAGCTTTAGCCTTCCAATTCTTTACGACTCTATTCCTTTCTTTTTGCGAAGTACTCTCATTTGTCATCCCTCTTTTTTTCTCTATTCTCTTAGGGCTTCACAGGGATTTTTCCGAAAATTTCTTCCAAAAATGGGCTCGTATTGCCGTCCGAGAAAGTACTAAATAAATACCCTTTTCTTTCTCACACTACAATATCGGCCTTTTTAGAAAAATTATAATATAAAGTTTTTTTCGCAAAATGCATTTTTATTTTAACTTTTTTGTTTTTTTCAGAAAAGCATGTAAAGGAATCCTTTCTTTTCGATTAGTCATTCCTCCACAGTGCTCTATTCTTATTAAGTAGAAATTTTTTTCAACGGAAGTATTTCGACAAAAAGAGGGATGGTATTAATTTTAATACGCCCCCTCTTATAGACTTTGCACACTATTTATCTGTAAAAGAAGCAAGTTACAAGCCATACTTTTCTCTTATCTCTTTTAGTGCCTCAATTGCAGGCGTAGTCCTTCCGGCTGCAATATCTTCTTCAGAGCGTTCTATTTCCTCATAAATATCTTCTTCATCTTCTATATCTTTTTAGTAATTCAGCAAATGAGGAATAGCTTTTTATTTGGTGTATTTTTAGTTGTTCTACCTCACGCAGAGCCTCAATAGTAATCTCCAAGTTAGTTTTCTTCTTAAGGGAAGCTTCTTCCTTTGCCATCTTCCTACTCCTTTCTATCATTGTAGGACATATTTATAAACCAAACTCCAAAAGCAAAGATTGTAGATACTCCTGATCTGTTGAAGATTTCTTAATATCATCAATTCTACCATGTTCTGCCAACAGTCCCATTAATTGTATTACCTTTTGTTTAGCTATAATTTCTTCTTCCCTACCTTTTTCTATTCCTTTTCCTATTCCTTCTTTGAGGGCTTTTTTTCTGTAATTCTCTAATAGAATGTTCATTTCTTTGCCTCCTCTCTCATTGGGCTTTTGCATTTTTTTAGTAGTGCAACTCTCTTTGATAATATATCTGAATTCATTTGCTCCAATAAATATAACATAGGATTTGGGTAATTACGAAAAATGATATCCTTTTTAGTTATTTTCTGTTGTTAAGAAACGAGATATGCAGTATGATTTACACAATAGTTCAACAAAAATAAAAGGTGAAAAAAATGGAAAAAAATATAACATATATTGTGATGAAACTTGTCATTTAGAGCATGATAAAGAGAAAGTGATGGTTATTGGTGGAATAAAGTGCCCTAAATCCCGAAGAAAACAAATTATAGATAAAAATATTTCACATTAAAGAAGAATGTAACATTCCCAAAAATGGCGGAAATTAAATGGAATAAAGTTTCAATTTGTAATTTGGAGTATTTTTAAAAATTTGATAGATTTATTTTTGAATACACCCTGATTTACAATTTAGAGCGGTAGTTGTCGATAAAACAAAAATTAAATCATGAACTATTCGGACAAACTCATAATGAATTTTATTATAAAATGTATTATTACTGCTTGATTAATTTGGTAGATACACAATCAGAAAGCTATATTTACATGGATAAGAAAGATAGCAAAGGTAGCAATAAAATAAGAAATTTAAAAAGAGTTTATTAGCCGAAAATATCACGATTTTGACCAAAGTAAAATTGTTAGAATGCAATGTGTAAATTCTGCAGAACTTCCTATTTTACAATTGGCTGATTTATTAATAGGTGCTGTAGGATATCACAATAGAGATATTCTCAATCCAAGCAAATCAAAGTTGGAGCTTGTAAGGTTTCTTCAGAATAGAACTGGTTATTCATTAGAAAAATCAACATCCCAGCTAGAACAGAAGTTTAATTTGTTTTTTTATTGATTTACAAAGGAGGCCATATAATATGCAATGCGCTAAAGACTCTCTAAAAGAATGTCTTCCTGAGATTATTGAATGCAAAAATTTAGCTGATTGGAATAATTACTTAAACAAGTTGTATGACGAAATTTTCAAGCCTCAACTCATAGAAAATCTTCCTGTTTTTAAAGGATGGAGAGTATTAAGTAGACGAATGCCTATGGACGGAGAATGGGAACACGGTTTCACACATATGACCCATGTTGACTTAAAACATAATTCTAATGATCCTAATGATCGAATTCCTGACTTGCGCAGAAGCGAAAGGCTAAATTGGGTTAAAAGAATCATTGAGAATTACGAATGTTCCATTGAAAAGAATTGTGGAAAAATTTTGTACTGGGAAGAAATGTATAGAGGACGAGTCAGATGTAATCTTCTTTTTATAGACGAGAGATTCCTCATCGTGTTAGAGCAAGCAAGGAACGTTTACTTTTTAATTACTAGCTTTTATATTGAGAAAGATTGGGAATTGAGCAAAAGAATTAAAAAAAGTATGAAGCATACTAAAACAGAAAAACGCCATTGGCATAGAGTTACCAATGACGTCCCAGCACATCCTTCTACAACCTGGTAGATGATTGTCTTAACTATAGCATTTATGTTTTAAATTGTCAAGAAAAAGATAAAAATAGGGACTCTTCTCTCGATCTCGGATTTTTTTCATCTTTCTATTATCTCTACACCTCTTCAAAAAAACGGTAATTTTTTTATGAAATTCTGATGAAATCACTGCTCTACTATAGCAAAAAGCAGAAAGAAATCTCAAATCACCGCCTTATCCAAGAGGAAGTCAATCAGATTGATATGTAAAACGCCATAATCATCATACCAACGTTTTCCTCCTTCTTTCCATACCACGATTTTAGGAAAAAAATCCTTGGTTAGGAAAAACGGTCTAAGCTCTATCTCCGTCTTTTCTTCTGTAGGCATAGCGTAAGCGGATTGAATATAGGTTCTCTTCCCGCCGGAATTTACCACAAAGTCAATCTCACGAGCCGTCCGAACGGAATTCTCCTTTTCGTTCTTTTTCTCTGGCATATACTACTCCCACATCCACGGAAAACTGTCTTACCATCAATTCGTTATAGAGAATATTTTCCATGATATGAGTCATCTCCTGCTGCCGAAAACCGATTCTGGCATTTCGTAAACCGATATCTTCACTGTAATATTTATTTGGTGAGTCCAAGTAGGCTTTTCCCTTCACATCATAGCGTTTGCTTTCCGAGAAGAGAAAGGCATCCTCCAAATGTCCGATATACGCTCGAATAGTGTTTGGGGAGACGGAAATGCCTTGCTTGGATTGCAAGGTGTTGGCCAGCTTTGCCGGATTCGTAAGAGAGCCTATGGAAGAACAGAGCAGATCCAAAATCTGCTCTAAGATATCCTGCCGTTCTATCTTTTTTCTTTCCACGATATCCTTAATATACACCTCCGAAAAGAGGGATTTTAGGTAATTCATCTTTGCACCGTCATTTGGCCTGGATAAGATTAAAGGCATCCCTCCATAAAAAGCATAGTCGTCAAAGGCTTCATTTTTATCTCCTCCCACTGCGGAATAGTATTCTAAGAAGCTTAAGGGGTGGACACGAATTTCATCGCTTCTCCCGCGAAACTCCGTAAGAATATCACTGGAAAGCATCTTGGGAATTACTTCCCGTCACATAGACATCCAGATTCGGAATGGAGCGTAAATCATTTAAGGCATCATAAAAGCTAATCTTCTTTCCCTCCGGATTGTAGGGATTCGGGACTTCATCGGAAATCTGAATTTCATCAATAAAAAGGTAGTGTTCCTCTGTTGTTCCGGAAAGCTTCTCTCTGACAAAGGAACTTAAGCGGAGAGGATCCCTAAATTGAATGTCTTTCGCTAAGTCCAGCTCAATGCTGATAATCTGCTCTTCCTTCACCTGATGATTCAACAAATAATCTTTATATAGCTTCTTCAGCAAATAGGACTTTCCGCATCGTCTGATTCCGGTAATCACTTTAACCAAAACCGTCAAAAGCGATAGGATATAAGCTGTTTTAAATAGCTATCTCTTTGGATTTCCATAAGCTTTTCTCCTTCATTGAATTTCATTGCCCTAAAAAGGCTTTTTATATTCAATACTATAACTTCTATTCGACTCTATTACAAGATACTTTCTGTTGACATGCCAGGAATATTCTATTGACTTCTCAGGAATATATCTTGCTTTCCACCCCATATAGAACTTCTTACTTTTTCTTCCTGAAAGCCATTGCCCCGCCTTGTCTTCCGTGATACACTTACACAGGCTTATGCGAGTTTTTACTTGCTAAAATTCAAGAGAAAGGAAGGAAAATGCAAATGAAAAGCGGTGACGACACGGATCCTAGTACTTATGATATTTCCATGGGGCAGGGATTTGTAAATTTCTATAAATCCTTCCTTCTAAACGGATAAATCGTGAAAATATCATAAGTTCTTTTCCCTGTGTCCATGATTTTTTGGGAAGGAGCTTACATGAACGAAGAAGAGAGAGTTTTACAGGATTACCAAAAGGAAATTCTGGATATTTTGCGGGGACCGGATGAGCCCGCTATTAAGAAAGAGCGTTTGGAAGACTACCATGCCAACGATATGGCTGCCTGTCTTCCGGAACTGACAAAAGAAGAAAGAGAGATTTTCTATTCCTTACTGGATATGGACAGCCTTGCGGAAATGATGGAGTACGCAGAGGATGCTGACCAATATCTGGAAGAAATGGAGCCCAAAAAAGCTGCAGAGATTCTGGTAGAGATGGAGCCGGATGATGCGGTAGACTTATTAAAGGAAACCAGTGATGAAAGTAAGACAACCTGGTTTTCCCACATGCCGGTGGAAGACCGAACTGAATTACAGTCTTTGGCGTCCCTATAGCGAGGACTTAATCGGTTCTCGTATGACTACGAATTTCGTGTCTTTAGAAATCCATTTGGACATTCGTGGAGCTATGCGTTCCTTAATTGAACAGGCAGCGGAGCACGACAACATTTCCACCCTCTATGTGGTGGATGAAAATGACTCCTATTACGGTGCAGTGGATTTAAAGGATATCATCATTGCCCGAAAGGATACGAAGCTGGAGGACATTACCGAAACCGCCTACCCCTTCGTTTATGCGGATGAGCGGATTGAGGATTGCTTGGAAAAGATTAAGGCCTATTCTGAAAAACTCCATTCCTGTCCTTGGAGATAATAAGGAAATCCTTGGTGTGATTACTGCCCAGGATATCTTAGAGGTTTCCGATGATGAGATGGCGGAAGACTACGCTAAGTTGGGAGGTCTTTCTGCTGAAGAAGATTTAAATGAGCCGGTTATGGATAGTGTGAAGAAGCGTCTTCCCTGGCTGATTATGCTTCTTTTCTTAGGTCTTTTGGTTTCCACTGTGGTTGGACTTTTTGAAACCGTAGTAGCACAGCTAACCATCGTCATGGCCTTCCAGTCCTTGATTTTGGACATGGCGGGAAATGTAGGAACCCAGTCCCTTGCAGTAACCATCCGTGTCTTAATGGATGAACAACTAAAAGGCAGGGGATAAATTAAAGCTTATTGCCAAGGAAATGAGTATCGGCGGCATCAACGGTTTGGTTCTGGGCTTCTTCTCCCTGGTGGGAATCGGCGCTTATATCTACTTCTTTTAGCACATGCCCCTCCATGTAGCGGTGGGAATCTCCCTCTGTATCGGCATCTCCCTGCTTTTTGCCATGGTGATCTCCTCCTTTGTGGGAACCATCGTCCCCATCTTCTTTAAGAAGATTGGTGTGGACCCGGCGGCAGCCTCCGGCCCATTGATTACCACCATCAACGACCTGGTGGGCGTAGTCAGCTACTATGGTTTAACATGGTTGCTTATTCTGGAGATTATGCAGATTAAAGTCGCATAGTATGATATAAGAAAAACCGCTCTTATGCCCTTATGAATCAAGGGCATAGAGCGGTTTAATGTTTTTACAGGTGGAGAAGGATAGAATGTAAAACAAAAAATAATCTGTGGGCTTTTCCGCAGTATAGCTTTGTGAACCGGGGTAATCTGAGCTCGTGGGTACTTGCGAAAAACGAAGGCACTGAAGTTTTTTTCGCTTAGTACCCCTACGAGGCGATGTTAGCGAGACGTGCCCCGGGCACAAAGCTATACTGCAGAAAAGCAATAACACAATTGTTTTACTCTCTATCCTTCTCTTTCTTTGACCTTTGACTCCAAAAGGGCATAGACCTCCGCCTCCGGAAAGCTTTTCCCGGTCCATAGTCGAAAGGATTCCGCCCCCTGATAAAAGAGCATAGGCAGGCCGTTCATATACTGTAAAGCTCGTTCTCTAGCCTGCTGCAAAAGCTTGGTTTCCAAAGGATGATAAATGCAATCGGCAACAAAGATTCCTTCTCTTAGTAAGCTGCTATCTTCCAGCAGAGAACGATGCTCTTTCATCCCTACAGAGCTGGCATTGACCAAAAATATCACAGCTCTTACATGATTCTTCCAAATCCTTTTCAAGGCTTTTTAAAGAAATATTCCGTCCACTTTCCATTTCGCATCGCTCCACAAAATCTTCATACTTCGCTTTGCTTTCCTCCCTAACCAAAACCTCAATTTCCAAAAGTTCCGTTCCGATTCCGTAGCTTAGAATAGCCTTCCCTGCTCCTCCTAAGCCCAAAAAGGCTTAGCTTCTTCCCCTTTAAGGCAATGCCCTTTGTTTCCAATCCTCGGAAAAATCCCTTGCCATCGGTGCTATGTCCTTCGATTTCTCCATTTTCTAAAAACACCAATGTATTTACGGAATGGGCAAGACTTGCCTCTTTGGAAATTCTGTCACAAAGGGGAATAACCGCTTCCTTCAAGGGCATGGTAAGATTGCAGCCCCTGAAGCTTCATTTTCCGGAAAAGAGGAAGAGCCTCTGCTAAATCCTCCTGCTTTAAGTCAAAAGCCAGGTAGCGGGCATTGATCCCCAGAAGGCGAAAGGCCTCATTATGCATGGCAGGGGAAAGACTATGCTCCACCGGACTGCCCAACAGCCCAAAGAGAGCGGTTTTTCCGTCAATTTCCCAAGTTTTTTTCTTTTCCTTACTAAGTTCCATACTTACTCCTACTGCATAAGTCTACTGTTACCGCTAGATTTTCTCTAAACTTCCGCTTATAAGCTTTACTGCACCAATCTTAAACTAATCTCTTATTTCTCTACTTTCATTTTATCGCGCTAAGTTTTCTCCGCTCTCAGTTCCAAAATGTATGTTCCCGAAATTTATACATTTCCAATCTCTGCTTTACGAAGCCTAGTCCATAAAAAAAGGTGCAAAGCAGTCATAGCAAAAATGCTATATAGTCCGAAAAACTTTGCCAAAAGCACTGCGGTCAAAACGCCCAAAGAAAATGCCACCAACATAAGTCCATGACTTTTTGCCATTTTCCGGGATTCCTCATTATGAAAGAATATAGCTTCTGTAAGATGACATCCCATTTGTCGGATATGGTTGGTGCAGAAGGTGGTTGCCATTGGAATTCCCTCCGCCTTTCGGAAAATGTTAAATTGCATGGCACAGATAAAACTTAGACTAAGCTGGCAAAACTGGTCCGGCCAGGAGGCGGGCATGATTCCCAGCAAGAAACAAATCAAAGCCTCAAACAAGAGGAGCTTTTCTTCAATACTTCTTTTTTCCGGATTGCTACCGGCACAGTTTTTACTCTCTTGCTTTCTGTACTCCCCGTGGATACTATTTTCCTTGTCATGGAATTGAGTTCTGTACTCTTGGCTTCTAGACTCTTGGTTTTTAATCTCTTCTCCACTATTTTTCTGTCTAAGGTACTCCGATAATCCTACACCGAAAAGATAGGCGCTAAAAGGTGCCAAGGAGTACAAAGCCCTCCCCCAGTTTCCTTTTCCAACGGAAAGCATCATCATCACAAGGTTTGCGGTCTGAGCATTGGCGAAAACCTGCCCCCTCAGGCTGTAAGTGTATCCACCATAAAAAGCCCCCGCAAAGATGAGGAGGGCAAAAACCAAAGCTTTTTCTTGAATTTTCCAAGACTTATCCATTTTGTAACAGCCTTTGTCTTACAATCTCATAAGCCAAAACTCCGCAGGCTACGGAAGCATTTAAAGAATCCAGTTCTCCCTTCATGGGGATAGAAGCCTGCATATCACAGCTTTCCTTCACCAAGCGGGATACTCCTTCTCCTTCATTTCCCCAGCACCAGTCCGATAGAGCCTGTCAGGTTCAGCTTATACATGCTTTCTCCCTTCATATCTCCGCAGACAAACCACATGCCTTCCTTCTTCAGCTCCTCCATAGTTTGCACTAAGTTGGTAACCTTGCAAACCTTGGTATAGTTCAGCGCTCCTGCACTGGTTCTGGCTACTGTTGCGGTTAATCCCACTGCTCTTCTTTTCGGAATGATTACCCCATGAGCACCTGCCAGATTGGCGGTACGAATCATGGCCCCCAGGTTATGAGTGATCTTCAATACCGTCTAAAAGGAAGAAAAACGGTGCTTCTCCCCTATCTCTTGCCACTTGGAGCAAGTCCTCTAAAGGAGCATATTCATAGGCGGAAAGATAGGCAATAACCCCCTGATGCATTTCTCCGGAGGACATCTCGTCCAAACGGGATTTCTTCACAAAATCAATCACCAGATCCTGCTTCTTCGCCTCTCTAAGAATACTTAAAATAGGGCCGTCCTTTAAAACCATCCTGAATAAACAGGCGGTCAATGGTCTTTCCGGCACGAAAGGCCTCCAGCACCGGATTTCTGCCGATTAGGTATATCCCTCTTCTCTCATTCTCTTCCTCTTTCCTGCTTCTATGCTCTAAGACTTTAGAGCTGTCTTTCTTTAGAGCTGTCTTTCTTTAGATCTGTCTTTCTTTAGATCTGTCTTTCTTTAGATCTGTCTTTCTTTAGAGCTGTCTTTCTTTAGATCTGTCTTTCTTTAGATCTGTCTTATATCTTGCTTGATAGCTTTCTTTATAGCTTTTTTTATAGCTTTTTTTATAGCTTTTTTCTATTTTGCTTTATGCCTTTGTCTCTTCCTGCGCCAGCAAATGCTCTAAGCCCTGCTCCACCAAACGAATTAACCTGGAAATCTTTCCGGCATAATAAAGATAACCTAAAAAGAGCCTCAAATCCGGTGGCTCTTCGATAATCCGAAATGCTGGAATTCTTGGAGTGGCTTTTGAGACTTATGGTTTCTGGCTCTTCGATAGAGGGATAGCTCCTCTTCCGTTAAGAGCTTTTTCTTCCATCAGGAAGCCCATCAAGTCCGACTGCGCCTTGGCACAAACCAGCTTGGTTTTCCTACTGTTTACCCGATTCAGGTTTACCTGATACCTTCTGCAAAGATAATCCCGCACCCGAAAATCATAGATGGAATCCCCCACATAAGCCAAAGCCAAAGGGGATAAGTCCGGAATACCGCCGGAAACACCTTGTGCGGAATTATCTTGCTTAGAAATACCTTGCTTTTCAAGGGATAAAGTTTCTCCAAAAAGCTCCTCCACCATGAAGCATTCCGCCTTTAAATCTTCTGCCATTCCACACCGTTTCTTGTATCCTTTAATTGAATACCCATTGCCAAAAGCTCATCACGAATCTCGTCCGCTCTGGCAAAGTCCTTATTCTTTCTGGCGTCCTGTCTTTGAGAAATCAAAGCTTCTACCTTTGCACTAAGCTCTTCTTCCTTCTTCTCGGTACGAATACCAAGCACTGCCATCAATCTTTCCAGCTTCTGTAAAAGGGCTTCTCCGTATGCCTTGGAGGAATGCTCCTCTACAGTGGCATTGGCAAGACGCACCAGCTCAAAAACCTGAGTAATGGCATCCGCTGTATTTAAGTCGTCTTCCATCTTCTCGGAGAAGATTGTTTCATAGTTTTCGGCAGTTTTTGCATTTTCCTCTTCTTCCTTGGAAAAAGGCTTTCTCCTCCAGTCTAGGGAAGCAAATCCTGTAACCGCCAGATAGCGGTAAGAATTCTTCCTAAGGAGTTCTTTGCCGCTTCCATTAAGTCCTTGGAAAAGTTAAGGGGACTGCGGTAATGAGCGGAAAGCATATAGAAACGAAGCACCATAGGGTCAAACTGGGAGGTTACATCTCTTACGGTAAAGAAATTTCCCAAAGACTTGGACATCTTCTTATTGTCAATGTTGATAAAGGCATTGTGCATCCAATAGCGGGCAAACTGCTCTCCGTGAGCCGCCCTCGTACTGGGCAATTTCATTTTTCATGGTGGGGAAGACAAGGTCCCTCTCCGCCGGCATGGATATCTAAAAGCTCCTCCGCAATACTTGGGAGCCATAACACAGCACTCGGTATGCCAGCCGGGACGCCCCTCACTCCAGGGAGAATTCCAGTAGGGCTCTCCCATCTTCTTCGGCTTCCAAAGCACGAAGTCTGTGGGGCTTTTCTTTTCCTCTTCTCCGGAAACCTTCAACTCACGAAGACCGGAACGAAGATCCTCCATATTCTTATGAGAAAGCTTTCCGTAGGAGGAAAATGCTGTGGTATCGTAATACACCGTACCATCTACAGGATAAGCAAATCCCTTCTTCACCAGCTCATCAATCAGATTTACCATGCCATCAATTTCCTCGGTAGCCTTGGGATGGGCACTGGCCTCCATAATGTTTAAGTCCGCCATATCCTTTTCCACTTCGGAAATGTAGCGCTCAGTAATTGCAGAGCAATCTGTACCTTCATCCATGGCAGTCTTAATAATCTTATCATCCACATCCGTGTAGTTGGAAACATAGCACACCTTATAGCCCTTGTATTCCATAAAACGACGGAAGGTGTCGAATACAATCATGGGGCGGGCATTTCCGATATGAATTAAATTATAAACCGTGGGGCCGCAGACATACATCCGAATCTTTCCCTCTTCAATGGGGACAAACTCTTCTTTTTGCTTCGACATGGTATTATAAATTTTCATAGCTTTGCTTCCTTTCTACAAAGACAATCTTCTCATAAATGAGGACAAAATATGGTTTTAGTGTATAGTCTTTCCCGCTGTTCGTCAAGAAAGGAGGGGAAATAATCGGGGAAAATGCAAGGAATATATAACTAGTCTATCCAAATCTGTCATTCACAATTTCAACAAAAAAACCATGAATTCATACTTAAGCTTTTCCGAGCTATTGCTGTATTTTTTTATTTTTGCTTATATTCTTTTACCACTCTTTCTACCTGTTCTGCCAGCTGTTCCTTGTCAGGAATATATAATGTGTATTTAGATGCAAATATTTGGTTTGATAAATTACCAAGTGCATATTCTGCCTGTATGCTATCCTTACTTGCACAAAGAATAATTCCAATAGGTTCATTATCCATTTCATCATTAACTTCAGCTTTATAGTAATTAAGATACATATTGAGCTGTCCAACTGCCTCCGGCATAAGCTTAGCTGTTTTTAATTCAATGAGCACATAGCTTCTTAGAATTTTATTATAAAATACCATATCAACATAATAGTGAATATTGCCAAGTGTTATTCTTTGTTGTGATCCAACATACATAAAACCTTTGCCAAGTTCCAGTAAAAAGTGTTCTATGTGAGTTATAAGTGCTTTTTTTCTAAATCACTTTCCATAATGGGCTTTTCATCAGGTATCCCCAAAAAATTCAAATACATAGGATCTTTTATTACATCAATAGGATCGGTTATTTCATTTCCTCTTAGTGCTAAATCTAATAGTTTCTTTTTATTATCATCGCCACCGGATAACAATAATCTCTCAAATAAAGAAGTATTTATTTGACGTTTTAGTTCTCTTACAGACCAATTAGCATTCTCTGTTTCTTTCTCATAAAAAGCTACGCTTGTCATTATCTTCTATAGATAAAAGCTCTAAATAATGTGACCAAGTTAATTTTCCAGACAGCGTCTGGAAAATTGGATATGTCAAATAAAAACTCCTCATATAGAACAGGTTCGATTTTGAAAATCCCTTACCGTATTCCTTTGTAAGTTTCTTAGATAAATCTGCTATTAAACGCTTTCCATATTCAGCTCTGTCCGCATGTCCCTGTTCATCTACTATGATAATCCTTCCTATTTCCCAATATGTTTTTACCAATATATTATTAACTTTCTTTGCTACATCATGTCGTGCTTGCTCCATCAGCCTTTTGATATTTGCATAAACATCTATATGAGGATTTTTCAACAAACTGATTCATACGCTTACTCCTTAATTTATTATATTATAATCTTAATTATAGCATGAATATTGAAAAATATTATTTTTAAACCTTTCTTTGGATGTAAAAGTTGCTCGCAGTTATTCCCTAATATTTATCTTATTACTTCACATCTTCCCATGCTAAATGTTCACAATTCCAGTTCTTAGTATAAGGCTTGTTTTCTAATATACTTTGATAAATTGGCTCCAAAAATAGACTAATCTTTGAATTGCTTCCTCAAAACTTAGATTTGTTTTTCCAGCAGGTTCAAATGCTCTCCACTGTTTTAGTAGAAAGATATTATCTTTAAAAAAATAGAAATCTCTCCGAAAGCATCTTTATTCAATTCCCTGTCTCTATGATTAGTGTTTTTTTCTCACAGCTTCTGCAAAGTATTTTCCCCATGAAATTCGTCCTTATTCCCGGATATTTTTTTATCCACTGATATTCGTTCCGTACCTAAAACCTCCAAGGTAATATAGTTATTATCTGTAACAACATTACAAATATTTAACATACTTTTGTTCTATATTCGCCAAGCTTCCATGAAGATCCCTTAGTAAAAAATCAATATCTCTTGTCTTGACTGATTCTTTAGCCTTGTCAAAATAGAAGCTGCTATATTTTTTATAGCCATATCCCCAGTACCTCCTTTATCTTTTTCTCAACGCGAAGAAGCTTCGCATATTTTCATCAATCTTGCTTCATGTTTTTGTTCTGCAATATAACGATGAATGGCAGTATTGAAAAATCTCTGCATCCAACTTATTACGGTGAAACAATAAATCGCAAATTGTTCGTTCTCTGTCATAAATTCGCATAATTATTCCGTCTATCTCTACTTCCTCTATCCCAAGAAGGTAACGATTAGTTCTGAGAAAATGGGCTTTAACTATTGGATAAGATATATGAAATCTTGTTCGACCAGTCTTACTATCTATGGCCAGATGCCATGCAGAAGGTGTTTTATCTGTATATCCATAATAGTCTAATGCCGATTCCATACATAGAACTCCATCAGGAAACAACGCTTTTTAAAAATAGGGATTTCTGAAAAAGCTGTTCTCCTGGGTGTATTGGTAATAACCTCTTCTAATTTGCTCTATCTTATCTTGCTCCAGAAGATTTTGAATTTTTCTTGTAATATAATCCTGCTTCTCGAAGTTCTGACGTCTTCATCACTCCAACCATATCGCCCAAATAATTCTCTTAAATCCTCACTCATTGATATATCCTCATGTTATTTTTTTGTACAATTTATTATATATAATTGTATAGTTTAGTAATTAAAGTATATCTCTCTAATCAGAAAAGTCAGAAAAAAAGGGCTATAGAAAGGTCTCTGTTTATCACTTTTCTATAGCCCTTTTTCCTTTTATTTTTTTGCCTATCTCACCGATACTTTACTGTTCTGCCGTTTATACGAAAAAAACCTTATCTCTTATACCCATTAAAGAAATCTTTAAACTGCTTATACAGTTCATCCTCTTCCTGAGAGCTTCCCTGTTGCTCTTCAGATGGAGCTGTATCCCCTCCGCTTCCTTCCGGATTCTCCTGTGGAATTTCCTCCTGAGAATTGTTTCCGCGCTTTTTGATTTCCTGAAGAACCGCTTCCTGTTCCGTAGTCCGTATTATTGGCCTTTCCCAAGGTAACATGAACCTGAACTTCGTTGTACTTACCGCTACCGTCCTGACGCATTACGGTCAGTGTCACTTCTTCTCCGATGCGATACTTGGAAAGCAAAGATTTAAGATCCGCCGTGGTAGCAATACCCTGTCCGTCCAGCTTGGTTACAATGTCTCTTTCCTGAAGCTCGCTGTTATTTGCTCCGGTATCCTCTAAAATTTTAAAGATATATACACCCTTAGGCATATCAAAGCTTTCAGCGGTCTGGGCATCAATATTCTTTACCTGTACACCCAAGACACCCTGCTCGATCCTTTTGGTACGTCCTCTCTGGTCGCCAGAGTGGAGAGGGATTTCAAAATACTTTCCGCCTTGGAGGACGGAATGGAATAGCCCATACCCTCTACATCCGTATCGGAATACTTTGCCACATTGATCCCAATCAGCTCTCCCTGCATATTCAGGAGGGCTCCGCCGGAATTTCCGGGATTAATGGCAGCATCGGTTTGTAAAAGACCTTCTGCGGTACCGTCCTTGGTTTCCACATCTCTATCCTTTGCGGAAATGATTCCTGTGGTAACGGACTGGCCGTAGCCTAAAGCATTTCCGATAGCAACCACCTGATCTCCCACCTCCATCGCATCGGAGGAACCGATTTCGATGACCTTAATCTGCTCTCTGGTTTCCGGAGAAAGATCGGTCAGCTTTACAGATACCAAGGCTAAATCCACTGTGGCATCTGTCCCCTTCACCTGAGCATTCACGGTGCTGTCGTCGATAAAACTTACGCTTAAGGAATTGGAATCCTGAATCACATGGTTATTGGTCGCAATCAGAAGCTCTGTTTCATTTTTCCCCACAATCACACCGGAACTGCTGGCAGGATACTCGCTTTCCCTCTGAATATCACCGAAGATAGAGAAACCGTTTTCCTGATAACGCATCATATTGGTGATGGCTACAACGGAGGGCATAGCCTCCTTGGCCACCTGACTGACAGAACCGGCCCTTGACTGAACAACAGTCTTCTCTTCTTTTAAATCAGAGGCACTGCTTTTCTTTTCCTGCTCATCCTTGGGCTGTGCAGCCTTCTCTTCCTTTGCTTCGGCTTCTACGCTCTGAGAAAGCTCTCCCTCTGCCAAAAATGTGATAGATTCCGTTGGACTGGGCAAGATAGTTAATCCCCACCATACTTCCTCCGGCAATCACTCCGAAAAGCAATGCCGAAAAGATAATTCCTAGCACTCGTTTCATCTATACTCCCCCTTAATACGCATTTTTCTGTCCAAAAACATCTCTTTATCTTACTGAAAGATTGTGTTCAATTTGTGATGAAACTACATTTCTTCCAAAAGGACAATGGCTTTTTGCGGCAATGCCTTCACCACTTCCTGTGAAGCCCAGTCCTTCTTCTGTGGTGGCTTTCACGGAAATCTTTCCCTTATCGCAGGAAAGCGCCTTGGCAATAGTTTCTTCCATCTCCGGAATATAGCTTTTTACCTTGGGTCTTTCTAATAGGATGCAAATGTCCGCATTCCCCAGGCGATAGCCTTTTTCTTTCACCAAGGCATAGGCCTTTTCCAAAAGAAGGAGGGAAGAAATGCCCTTATACCGCTCATCCGTATCCGGAAAAATGACGGCCGATATCCCCTAAAGCTACCGCCCCCAGGATGGCGTCCGTCAAGGCGTGTAAAACCACATCCGCATCGGAATGACCCAGAAGTCCCTTTTCATAGGGAATCTTCACTCCGGCAAGAATTAAATCTCTGCCTTCCACCAGTCTATGCACATCATAACCAAGTCCTACTCTCATTATTTCATCCTCATCTTGCAAGCGCTACGGAAAAGTCCCGGCTTCTATACTCTTAGCCAATCCCTTCGAGAAAGCAAGTTCCTCTCTATACGCCAAGCAAGTCCCTTCGTAAATGCAAATTTCTCTCTATACACCGAGCCAATCAATAGGGATCCTATTCTCCTAAATCTGAATTCGAAGCCTTCTAGGCATACAGGAAATGGATACATCCTTTTCCTTTCCCAAGGACTCTCCGTCCACATGGAAGGCCATTTCCTGCTCCAAATGTATCTCTACCTTCTTAAATCGATAGCAATGCACTCCCGGAAGACTCTTGTGCCATCCAAATAATGCGGTAAACATAATCCAAAAGAGCCGAAGCTTTTTCTTCGTGCTCACCAGGCAGAGGTCTAAAAATCCGTCCTCTCCGGAGGCTCCGCTTCCTAAAGCATAGCCGGACTCATAGGGATGGTTATGAATGGACAAAAAGAGGATATGATTAAATTCTACCCGTTCCTCTCCATCCAAAAGAATGCTTCCCTTTAGTTTCTTTGCCCGCTTTAATTCCTTGAAAAAAGCATAGAAATAAGACAGGGATTTAGAGCGAATACGCTGTTTTTCCTTGGGGCAAATGCTGCAGCCCATACTTAAAAGCTCCTGCAAAATGGCGGCATCAAAGCCCAGTCCTGCGCTGACCACAAAGCGCCGATGTCCTCTTTCTCCCTCTACAATACCGTAGTCCACCTTCCGCTCTTCTTTGGCAAAAAGGCTTGCCAGGCTTTCCGGAATCTTATAGCCCTTATGTAAGGCTCTGGCAAAGTCATTGTCTCTATGTACCGGCAAAAAGGAAATCAAGCAAGAACTGTTGTCCAGCATCGCTCCGTCAATGACCTCATTCAAGGTTCCGGTACCGCCGATAACCACAATTCTCTCTTCCACTTTCCTTTTTCAATGCCGGGGATTCCTGCACTTTTTTTCTCCGGCTGCTTCAGCCTGTTCTTCTTGAGCGGCTGCTTCTATACTTCGACTAATCTCTTCTGCATGTTCCCTATGCATACCACGAGTAATTTCTCTGGCAAAAAGCTTGGCATCTCCTTGTTTTTTTCCGTAAAGAAAACGGAAAAAGCCTTCTTCTCCCAACAAAGACTTTCCCTCTTCCTTCATTTTCTCCCAAAAGCTTTTAACCCCATTCCCTGTCCTGCTCGGGGATTAACGATAAAAAATACCATGCGTCACCATCCATTACTGTCTGTCTTTTTGATGACTTGAGTATATCATGGGGTGTTTTTATCGTGTATAAAATTAATATAAAGACTCTCTGCTGCTTTTCTTAATTGCAGGTCTTTGTTCTGTCCCGAAGATAGCTAAACTGATCCGCTTCCGGCATTTCCACCGTAAGATCCGGTGTGATCCCCTTCTTGTGGATGTTTCGCCCGGCCGGAGTAAAGTAGTAGTGGGTGGTAAATTCCACGGCGGATCCGTCAGGAAAACTCCGAACCGTCTGTACAATTCCCTTTCCATAGGAAATGGTTCCGAATACCCATGCTCTGTCATAATCCTGCATGGTTCCTGCAAAAAGCTCCGAGGCGGAAGCGGAGTTTTGATTCATTAAAATGATAATGGGAATATCCACCTCATGGCCATCCTTAGCATACCATTCCTTTCCCTTCCCCCACTTGTTTTCCGTATAGAGGAGAAGAGTTTTGTTCTTCTCAAACTGACGGTCAGGATTGGGAGTCACTTCCAGTACAGATGTAGAAGATCTTCTACTTTCCTCTGCCTGTGCTTGTGTACTACCATTACCTTCTACACTGCCTTCTGCGCCGCCAGCTTCTTCAGCAATGCTTTGTCCCTTGTTGCCCGATAGGGAATCACTACTTTGTCCCTCATTCCCCGATAGGGAAGCATTGCCTTGTCTCTCGTTGCCCGATAGGGAAGCATTGCTTTGTCCCTCACTCCCCGATACGGAAACGCTGTCTTTTCTCTTCGGCTTCTGTAATTGATCCGGTAGGAAGTAGTCCAAGAGCTTGGTAGCCGCCTCCACATCGCCTCCCGGATTTCCTCGTAAGTCAATCACCAAGGCCTTCTTTTTTCCGGCAATCTCCGCTTCGTACTGAGAAATAAAGGAATCCACTGCCTCCATATAGAATCCTCGTAAGGAAAGATAACCAATCTCTCCCTGCTTTAAGTTCGCTAATGCTCCCAAGTCTTCTCCGCCCTCATTAGCGGCGGGAATCTGCAACATTTCCGCTACATCTCCCACTTCAGACCCGGGAATCACTACCTCTCCTCTGGTAATCCGGAGAACCACTTCCTCTCCCTTTCGATTCACCACCATTTCCAAAGAACTGCCGTCCAGCCCCTTAATCAGATTCTCCACAATATAATTTAGGCTTAGATTTTCTACGGAAATGCCATCCACTCTAAGCACTATATCACCGGCCTGGAGACCTCCTTTTTTTTCTGCCGGAGAGCTGGGATAAACATACTCCACCAAAGGCCCCCTTCCTGCTGGGAAACAGCAGCACCGATGCCTTGATAAATTCCTTTTTGCTGGTTTCTGCTGGCTTCAATCTCTTCCTTAGTATAATAAGCGGCATAGGGATCTTCCTGTAAAAGACTGGTCAGAAAGCCCTTATAGATCATGTCCTCCGCCTCTTTTCCATTTTCCTGATAAAGATAGGAATCCGAAAGCAGGTCTTGAATTCTTCTAAGCTTTTCGGTCACTCTGGGAAGATTAATGGCTTCACCACTTTCCGGCATATCCGAGGGAGAAATGACTGAGGAACTTAGACTTTTCTCCGCTCCTTCCTTATTTTCCTGCTTTCTGGGAAAACCGAAGAAATAAAAATAGCAAAGGGCTGCCCCCAAGACGAAGGACAGAATAAAGCACAGGAAGAAAAAGAGAACACCTTTCCAAAGTCCCCTGCTTTCCTTTTTTCCTTGCAGACTTTCTCTATCCCTTAGAATATGCTCACCCGATTCTTCATTTTGCTTCGCTTCTACTGCCCCTTCTATTCTATCCTGCCGCAAGATTTCTACCGACTCTTCCAAGATATCCTGCTGCAAAGCTTCTACCGGCTCTTCCAAGATATCTTGCTGCAAAAGCTTCCCCTTGTTCTTCTACCTATTCGGCTGCTCTTTATTCGACTGTTCTTTATCCTGCTGCAAGGCTTCCTTCTTCTCCTCATTTGCATCCATGCATCTCTCCTAACTATTGTTCTCTTGCTATGGCCCTCTTACTATGGTCTCTTACTCCGGGTCTCTTACTCCGGGGTCCTAAGTCATTTTCCATAAGGAATGAATCCTTTTGAAAGGAGGAAAATGTATCCTTATGCTGTCTTTCCTGAACGAGATATCGCACACTACGCGTGCGATACTCGTTAAGAGAAAAAGAAAAACACCAAGGGCTTTTCAGCTCTTGGCGTTTTCCGGAAATACTTTAGAAATCAAGAGTTTCCATATACTTCATATACTTTACTACCATCAAAAGCAATCTTAAAGGTAATGGCGTCATCAAAGACTCTTAAATCCAGTCCTGTGGAACGATCCAGCTTGTCCAAACGATATACCAGAGTATTTCTGTGGATATACAACTGTCTGGAAGTCTCGGACACATTTAAGTTGTTCTCAAAGAACTTATTGATGGTGGACAGGGTCTCCTCGTCAAAATCATCCGGGGAAACATCCGCAAAGATTTCTTTGATAAACATCTTACAAAGAGGAATAGGAAGCTGATAAATCAGACGACCGATACCAAGGGCGTTGTAAGCGATAATCTGCTTGTCCACAAAGAAAAATCTTTCCCACTTCCAAGGCCATCTTTGCTTCCTTATAGGAACGGGAAACTTCCTTGATTTCGTTCACAATGGTTCCGTAAGAAATCTTGGTGGAAAGCATAAGCTCGGAGCCCAGCATATCCATCATGCTTTCTGCAACCTTCTGCACCTGCTTGTAATCGTCCTCCGGAGACAGCTCCTTTACCACAATGATGTTTTTCTCATCCACTGCGGTAACGAAGTCCTTAGGCTCGGAAGAGAAGAAGCTCTTTAAAGCCTCCTGTGCGGAACCGTCCAGATTATCCTTGGCTTCTACCATATACACCACACGACGAACGCCCACTTCGATATGAAGCTTCTTTGCACGATTATAGATATCCACCAGAAGCAGGTTATCCAAGAGAAGGTTCTTAATAAAATTGTCCTTATCAAACTTCTCACGGTAAGCCACCAAAAGAGTCTGAATCTGTAGTACGGCAAGCTTTCCTACCATATACACATCGTCTGTGTCCCCATGGGCAATCAGAACATATTCCAGCTGGTGCTCATCAAAAATCTTAAAAAACTGGAAGCCTCCCGCTGCCTGGGAATCCGCCTGGGATGCCGCAAAAGAGACGACCATCTCGGATACATCCCTATCCTCTTGGAAAGTTGTGGCTAATACTTTTCCGTCAATGTCTGCAATGGCAATATCCAGTCTGGCGATTCCTTTTAAGGAATCAATTGTACTTTGCAAAACTTGATTTGAAATCATCTCTACTCCAATCTTTCATCATCAAATATACTGTAGGAGAAGAACGCTGCCATTCCGCCCTTGTCTAATTCTCTCTTCTTCACCCTACTCTATCGTTTTTCCCCATTACTATAATCAGTTTATTTATAATTTTCAAGCATTTTAAAAAAAGACAGGAGAAGAAAAGTTCTTTTCCTGTCTTTTTTACCAGTTTTTCAGAAAACTTTTATAGCTTTTTCTACAAAAGCCTGATTACTCTTAGTTGGTAATCGTCTGCTCTGTTTCCTTATCAAAGATGTGAATCTTGTTCTCATCTAAAGCAAAACGAACGGTATCTCCTGTTCTTGCCTTGGTCTTTGGATTTACTCTTGCAGTCCAAGAAGCGTCTCCGATATCGAAGTAGAGTAAAGTCTCTGCTCCAAGCATCTCGTATACACGGATTTCTGCGGAAACAACGGACTGTCCATGCTGAGAAAGATACTCTTCCTCGTCATGTAAGTCTTCCGGACGGATTCCCAGGGTAACGGTCTTTCCGATATATCCCTTATCCTTTAAAGCAGCTGCCTTCTTTTCATTTAAGGTGATGGTATTTCCTGCAAAGCTTAACTTTACAGCACCACCCTCTTCTGTGCACTCCGCATCAATCATGTTCATCTGGGGAGATCCGATAAATCCTGCTACGAACTTGTTGCAAGGTGTATCATAAAGATTCTCCGGAGTGTCTACCTGCTGAATATATCCATCCTTTAATACTACGATTCTGGTTCCCAGTGTCATAGCCTCGGTCTGGTCATGGGTAACATAGATTACGGTAGTCTCTAAGGACTTGTGGAGCTTAGCAATTTCTACACGCATCTGTGCCCTTAACTTTGCATCCAAGTTGGAAAGAGGCTCGTCCATTAAGAATACCTTCGGACGACGAACGATAGCACGTCCCATAGCCACACGCTGTCTCTGTCCTCCGGAAAGAGCCTTAGGCTTTCTGTCCAGTAAGTGCTCAAGATCCAAAATTCTTGCAGCTTCATGCACCTTCTTATCGATTTCATCCTTTGGTACTTTTCTCAGCTTCAGTCCAAAAGCCATGTTATCGTATACAGTCATATGAGGATATAATGCATAGTTCTGGAAAACCATGGCAATGTCTCTATCCTTTGGTTCTACATCATTCATTCTCTTTCCGTCAATGAACAAATCACCGGTGCTGATGTCTTCCAGTCCCGCCACCATACGAAGGGTAGTGGACTTACCGCATCCGGAAGGTCCTACGAAAATGATGAATTCCTTATCTTCAATCTCTAAACTGAAATCTTTAACTGCCACAAAGCCGTTAGGGTATTTCTTTACCACATTTTTGAGCTGCACACTAGCCATGCTAATTCTCCTTCTATAAATCTAATTTATGCCTTCTTTTCAGCAGAAATCCAGCCTCTGTAACCCTAGATTTTCGCATACTTATGCTAATAGTATTCTATCTACTTTCCTTCTTTCTGGCTATAGACTAAGTTTCCGAAAAAATACTCCTAATTTTTGTACAAGATAGAGTTCCTTTATTAAATAAATGTCAATCTGCCCAAAAAGAGAGGGGATTTTTAGCAGAATCCCCTCTCTTTATTGCTAATCCTGATAGATTTTGAAAATAGCAGTTCTTGTAATTTTAATCTTTTTTTCTTTTAAAAGCTTACCAATTGCCTTTTTAAAAGCCGCTTTTGATACACCGAAGTCCTTTTTTACCTGTTCCGGATCTACCGTCTTATCCGTATAAGGAAGATGTCCCTCGAACTTTTCCTCAATCAAGCGTTCAATCGTATCTCCCAGCTTCTCATAACGGGAAGCATTCATTTCTTCCTGAGTCAAATGCTTGGCATCCTCTTTTTTCTTGGTATACATAGTGCCTGCCAAACGCTCTGTCTTATCCACATAGAGGTAAATATCCACCTCCATGTCCTTCTTCAGGGCATAGCGCATCTCTCTGTGAGGCACCAAAATATCCTTCTCCAAGCCGATGTCCACAAAGGCTCCAATGGTATTAACATCATTTACCCTTAGTTTTTCCGATTTCTCCCACCTCTAGATAAGGCTTTTTGGTGGTGGCAATCAACCTGTCCTTGGAATCCTTATACAAAAAAATACGGAAACCTCGTCTCCTACAGTCTTTCCCTTGGGTACCTGACGGATAGGAAGAAGTACACTATCTCCCCCTTCTTCCCCTACAAAGACCCCAAAATCCTTTTCCCTAAGAATCTTAAGTGTCTGAATTTTTCCTAATTTCAACATGGCAACATAACTCCTTATTCTGATTATAAAAGGCCACTACCGTTCTCCCCTCTTCCGGGGCAAGTCTTGGGAAAATGCTGTCCCCCAGGGTATAGGCCTTCACATATTCTGCTCGAATAGTGTAAAACACTCTATGAACTTTTCTATCCTTCTTTTCTGTACCGGCTTCGCTTTCCCGGCATTGTTCTCTCCTGTTTCTTCCGCAAAAAAATATCGCCGGCTTTCCTGTACATTGAAAAATAACTTCCTCCGCCAAAGCAATGTACTTGGCGTTGTTCATGTGGTGGTTGGTATCCAGAAAATCCTGCACAACGGGAATGAGCTCTCCCTCCTGATAGCTTTCCGGAAAAGCAATTTTTCTTTGCAGGGGAGACAAATGTAACACATCCTCCCGTTCCTTAAAGGGCGCAATCAATTCCTCCGTAATCTTAGCAGGCCTGCCCTTTTCTAAGTCAAAGCAGAACCACTCACTGTCAGCCTTCACATAGAAATCCTTTGCTTCATTTTGCACCCAGAAATTTCTATAGGCGAAAATCCCCCGAAAGTCATGGGGAGATGTTCCAATAGAAAGTTTTTCATAAAGCTTAGGCAGGGCATAAAGTTCTATGTTCCAAGCACTTAAAAGCCAGGCTTTTTGCTTTTCCTGCAAAGCTTCAATAGACATGCCCACATCATGGGAGTGGAAGGTGGAACAGTCCTGCAAAAGATTCACCACGGAAAACAGGCTCATTTCCCCCTTCTCCGTTACCTCGGAATAGCGAACCCTCTCCTGAATCTCATACATCCTTTGCCACCCTTTCTTGATTTTCCCTTAAAACCTACTCTATCTCACTGAATCCGGAATCCCGTTCCTCACTATTTTATTACACAGATCCGAAAATACCTTTTCCTTCTGTTTTATAGCTCCCCTCCTGAATTCTTTCTGCCCTATTCTACCCTATTTTCTTTATTCTGCATACAGTTTCTATCTTTCCTACAAAAAAAGAAGAGGTTCCCCTCTTCTTTCAGTATTCTTAAACGGACTCTGCGTATCCTGCCAACTTGGATGTGCAATGAGGACAACGAGTTGCCGCAATAGGAATCATAGTCTTGCAGTACTCACACTCTTTCTTTGTAGGTGCTGCTTCCGGCTCAGCCTTCTTTAACTTGTTCATCTGCTTCACGAAGATAAATACCACAAAAGCCATAATCAAGAAGTTGATTACCGCAGTGATAAAAGAACCGTAAGCCAATACAGCTCCCTGCTCTACCGCCTCAGAATAAACCTTGGTGGTCTGTCCTGCTAAAGGAATAAACATGTTTTCAAAATCAATCTTTCCTGTAATCAAGGAAATCAATGGCATAATCAGATCAGATACCAGCTTGTTCACCAATGCGGTAAAAAGCAGCACCGATAATCATACCGATAGCCAAATCAATCATGTTCCCCTTTAAAGCAAACTCTTTAAACTCTTTCAAAAAACCCTTCATTTGTCTCTCCTAAAAATAGTGAATCTCCTTTTTAGAACTTTTTCCTCTTCTGTCCTAAAAATCCTTCGCTACTCTAGTATAGAAGAGAGATTTTGGCAAGTTCTATTTTCCGAAAAATGACAATATTTATTGTTTTTTATTTTTTTGCCCTCTTATTAAGCCATTAGTTTTGCCGAGTTAATCCTCATTTTTTTCTTCTTTTTGAGAAGAACCACCGCTGATAGCTCCTAGCTTTTGTTTCCTCTTTTTTTGAGAAGAACTATCTCCTGAACTCCTAGTTCTGTTTCCTCTTTAGTTCCAAAAACACCAGGACCAGGAGAGGAACTTTAATAAAAAGATACAAAAGAAAAGATTCAAAAATCAGTCTCAACGGATTTAAAGCAGTAGAGAAAAAAAGGAGAAAAAAATCCAAGCTTCCCTGTTTTTTTGTATATAAAGATAGGTATAGGGAAAACCAATCCCTATTTGATTCCCCTTATCAGAAAAAGGCATAAAATAAGAGAGCAAGATTTTCCAAGAAAAAAAGCCAGGCTCAAAAGCAGTACCGTTAAGACTTCTAAGAAACCATGGCTTTTTGATTTTCTGTATTCATATTTTCTCCCTCCCAATCCTCTAAAACGAGATATCCCACGCTTTGCGAGGGATACTTGTCATGAATTATAAATAAGCTATTTTAACTATAGGATGGGAAGAGAAATTCGTCAAATACTATTCCTCTTACATTTTTCTACACTTGATTTAGTAATTCTTGTTTATTTTTAAGTTTACTATTGGGAAGGATTTTAAACTATCCTCTTTCCTGCCTGATAAACCGCCTTTTGCTTTAAGTCCTTATCCACAATCAGATAATCCGCCTGCTTTCCTACCGTAATGCTACCGTAGTCCTTCTCAATCCCTAAGGATCGGGCAGGGTTTAGGCTAGCTGCTGTAATAGCCTTTCTAAGAGGAATCTTCATTTCCTTTACCGCAGTACAAAGGCAGTCATAAACATTGGACACGGAGCCTGCCAAAGCACCGTTTACCGTCAGGCGACAATGCTTTCCCTTCTTTTCCACTTCCTGTCCTCCAAGGTCGTAGAGGCCATCCGGCATTCCGGTGGAACGAAGGCTGTCGCTGATGAGAATGACTCTATCCTCTCCCAAGGCCTCGAAGGCTAAACGCACCATGGCAGGATGCACATGGATACCATCCGTAATCAACTCTGCAAATACTTCCTTTTCCTCGATGGTGGCTCCCACAACTCCCGGATTTCTGTGATCCAGACCGGTCATGGCATTGAAAAGGTGTACCGCATGACTGGCTCCTGCCTGGTAGGCCTTCAAGGCCGTGGGGAAATCCGCATTGGTATGGGCAAGGGAAATCTTCACCTTCCCCCTCATTTTCGGAATAAAACGCTGGAAATCAGGATTCTCCTCCGGCGCCAAGCCCATATACTTTACCAGGCCTCCGGAGCAATGTAAGAAGCGCTCCGCAAAGCTTTTCATCCCACTTTAAAAATGTAATTGGGATTCTGCGCCCCTTCTTCACCGGGCTGATAAAGGGACCTTCCATGTTGATGCCCAGGAGTCTGGCCTCTCCAATCTTTAAGCCTTCCTCATGGTATTCCTTCGCTAAGGAAAGGACCTTTTCCAAATCTTCCACAGCCAAGGTCAGGGTTGCCGGACAAATGACGGTAATGCCGTGCTCCGCCTCATACTTTGCCAAAGTCTGCATGGCCTTTCTGGTACCGTCACAAAAATCCTCTCCCAAACAGCCATGAAAATGAATGTCAATTAGCCCGGGAAGCAGAAAGTCCTCCGGGCAGGAAAAATGCTTCCTCTTCGGAAAGCTCCCTCTCTTTATGAATCGCAGAAAAAGCGCCCGTCCTTCACTTCTACGGAAGCTAAAGTAAATTTTTTTTCTTCTGTAAAGATACAATATTTTTTTCCATATTAAATCCTTCTCAAACAAGCACTATTTTTTTCTAAAAGCATGCACTGTTTTTCAAGAGTTTGATAGCTTTCCTATGGGAATAAACTTTAACTCTTTTAAGCTTTTGAGTATTAAACTTATGATTTTTTGGCTTTGGGGTTTTTAGGCTTTGCTCTTCTGCCTGTTATGAAAATGCACATAAGCCCCCAATAGTCCTGCCCGATTTCCAAGACTTGCCGCCAGCAAGCGGGTGTTCTCCGCCACAATAGGCACCAAATGCTCCTGTAAGTGTCCCCAAATCTTAGGAAGCAGGATATCCTTCTGCTCCATAATGCCTCCCCCAAGCACAATACATTCCGGGTTAAAAGCATAACACAGATTACTTAGTCCAATGGACAGAGCATCACAAAGCCGATCCAACTCTTCCAGACAGATTTTATCTTCCTTTGCCACTTCTTCAAAAATACGCTTTCCGTTCCAAAGCTCTTCCGGCTCTCCCTTTCTGCTGGCTACTCTCTTCACTAAAGCAGAGGTGGAGGCCATACGCTGGAACATCCCACCTGGAATCTGCATATAGCCGATTTCCATGGCGGAATGAGAGGTGCCATGGTAGACCTCTCCGTTTAAGATAAAGCTACCGCCGATACCGGTGCCTATGGTAAGACAAAAGCATAGAACTTGTCCCTTTTCCGCTACCAAAGGAATATTCTCCAAGGCCTGCGCACTTTACATCATTTTTCCACCTCGCAGGGAATGGAAAATCTGCGTTCTATCTCTTCCTTCCACTTGCATCCCTTATACTCCGGAATCTGGGGGCCTGCATGAATAATCTCTCCCTTGATTTCATCCACCATTCCTGCGGTGGAGATACAGATACCGGATAGAAGTGGCTCTGTTTTGGCTTCTGTTGTTCGCTCAGCTTTTGCATCTACCTTTGTATCTGCTTGTGCCCCCTCCGGCGGATTTCCCTTTAATTCCGCTAATACTCTACGGATTTCTCCCTTAACATTTTCCAGAATAAAGGAACCGCCTCTTTGGGCCTGGGTGTCCTTTTCATAAGTAGAAAGGATTTCTCCCTTTTCTCCCAAAAGAGCATATTTTGTTTTGGTGCCTCCGATGTCCAGGGCAAAATATCGCTTTTCCATACCGCTACCTACTTTCCTTCTTCTGAAAAATAATCGGGAATCCACTGTGCCAGATGCTCCGCCAAAGCCTTATGGGCTTCAGGGCTCAAATGCATATAGTCGTAGGGGTAATTTTCTACTCCCGGAATATCCTGTGCCGAAAGGTAGGCACAGCCGGTACGCTTTGCCACCTCCTCATACAGAGGAATAATGGCCTTGGACTTTTCACAGCAGTCTTTTCCCATTTCATTCCCTACGATAGTATCCTTATATTCCGGATCAATGGGATAGGGAGCGATAATCAGGATTTTCGGCTTTTCTTCCGTAAAGGCTTCCTGTACGGATTGGGCTTTTCGGATTAAACGTTCCAGCCCTCTGGAAATATTTTCCGCGGTGGCGGAAAAACGCTCTTTCACATCATTGGTTCCCAGCATAATAATCAAAAGAGAAACCGGCTCATGGGTAAGAAGGATGGGACGAATCATACTTACCCCGGAAAGACCCTCGTACAAGGGATCTTCAAAAACAGTAGTACGGCCTGATAAGCCTTCCTCCCGCACTAAATACTCCTCTCCCAACAATTCCTGAAGCACCATAGGCCAACGCACATGCTCGCTGAAACGCTTTCCGTTTTTATTGTTGTACCCGTGGGTATTGGAATCTCCAAAACAAACAATGGTCTTTGCCCCTGCCATATTTCCTCCTTTAATTGCTTTCCTTTCAAGCTGTTTATCTATAGCTGCTCCCGGGGGGAATGTCCCCTAAAAGCACTTTTAGCCTGCTCTGCAAAGTTTCCAAGAAACCCTACAAAGCAGGCAAATCTTTTATACAAAGCGTGCTACGGTCTCATCAATCACTTTAGCAGTCTTCTTGGCAATCTCCAAATCAGCCTCTGTCAAAGGGCTTAAAGGACTTCTTACGGAGCCGATTACTAAGCCCTTACGATTTTTCAGTACTTCCTTAATCATGGCATACATATTGCCGTGACCGCTGCAAAGCAAAGTGATAATTTCATTTACCGCAAACTGAATTTTTCTGGCTTCTTCGATGCGGTTCTCCTTGAAAAGAGCATTCATCTTTAGGAAAAAGCTCCGGCATGGCCCCATAGGTTCCGCCGATTCCGCCGCAGGCGCCCATAGTTCTTCCACCGATAAATTGCTCGTCCGGACCGTTGAAAACCACGAAGTCCTCACCGCCCCAAGCCTTGTAGTTCTGAATATCCTGTACAGGCATGGAGGAGTTTTTTACTCCGATTACTCTGGGATTCTTCTTCATTTCCATAAACAAATCCTTGGTAAGGCTTACTCCTGCAAGTTGGGGAATATTGTAAATGATGAAGTCGGTATTGGGTGCTGCCGCACTGATGGTATTCCAGTACTCCGCAATGCTGTAGCTTGGCAGACGGAAGTAAATGGGAGGAATCGCTGCAATGGCATCTACTCCTAAACTTTCCGCATGCTTCGCCAGCTCTACGGAATCCTTGGTGTTGTTGCAAGCCACATGGGCAATGATGCGAAGCTTGCCCTTGGCTTCCGCCATTACCGCTTCCAAAATGGTCTTTCTGTCCTCTACGGAAAGGTAAATGCACTCTCCGGAAGAGCCGTTTACATATAATCCCTGTACTCCTGCCTCAATAAAGAAGCGAACCAAGGCCTTGGTTCTTTCTACAGATACCTCTCCATTGTCCTCATAGCAGGCATAAAAGGCAGGTAAAATTCCTTGAAATTTCTCTACATTTGTCATTTCTATCTCCTTCTAAGGGGCAAATTACCCCAAAAAGCTTTTGCTGCCGGTCGGGTTTTTCGCTGTGAAAAGCTCAATTTTACATGCTCATTCTTACTTTAACGATAGAGTAAAAAATCCCACCGGCCTACATGAACATTTTTATCCCTTAACGGCTCCCATGGCAATACCCTGGGTAAAATATCTTTGGAACATTAAGAACACCAGTAAAATCGGAATAGCCGCCACCGCAGCTCCTGCCATGATAATACCGAAGTCTGTGGCATTTTCCGCCTGTAACTTAGCGATTCCCAAAGAAATGGTTAAGTTCTCTGTACTGCTTTAACATAATCAACTGCATGAAGTAATCATTCCAGCTGTTGATAAAAGTAAAGATGGCCAAGGCACCGATTCCCGGCTTAATCATGGGAAGCACTATCTGGGTAAAGATTCTGGCTTCAGAGGCTCCGTCAATGCGGGAAGCTTCCAGCATTTCCCCGGGCACACCTTCAGAGAACTGCTTCATTAGGAACACGCCGAAGGGCCAGCCCACAGTAGGGAAAATCACCGCCAAAAGGGTGTTATAAAGCTTTAAAAAGGACATTTCCCGAATCAAAGGAATCAAAATAACCTGCTTCGGAAGAGCCATGGCGCAGACAATCAGGGTGAACAGAAGAGCTCTTCCTCTGAAACGCTTCTTTGCCAAAGCATAGCCTGCCATGGAAGCGGTAACACAGGTTAAAATCATGGCGGATAAGGACATGGTCACGGTGTTTAAAAGCCAACGTACTGCTCCCGGGACCTTTGGTCCTGTCAAGAGCACAATATCCTTTCCTGTCCCGGAAATTGCTCCGCTAAAGGGAACGCTCAGGGTAAAGAGGGCGGTGGGCTGACGGGAAAAAGAGCTTTTGGTAATTAAGCATTACCCACTCTTTTCGGGAACCAGTCCGGGCTTGTGCCGTTGATGGACTGGGCGGTTTTTAAAAAGATCCTGTAATAATCCAGTATAAGGGAAAAAAAGAAAAGAATAAAGCCAGGAGAATTAACAGGAACAGACTGATGTAGCCATAAATGTTTTTTTGTCTTATTCATAAATTCCTCCTACTTTTCTTTCGCCAGCTGGAACTGCACAGCGGAAAAGTAAGGCAATAATAATCGCCAAAATTACACCCATAGCATTTCCGTAGCCGTAACGATAAAGCTTAAAGGCCGTGTAATAAATGTAGTACATTACCGTATCCGTACTATGGTTCGGTCCACCGGAGGTCAAAAGCTGAATCAGGGCAAAGCACTGGAAGCTGTTGATGGTGGTAATCACCAGAATATACAGGGTAGTGGGCATAATCTGTGGCCATTTAATCTTCCAGAAAAGCTGAAGATTGGTGGCACCGTCTACGGAAGCCGCCTCCACCAGGGACTCATCCACATTTCCCAAGGCGGAAACATAGAGGACGATAGGCTGTCCTACGGAGGTGGTAAATAAAATCAGAATAATACAGGGCAGGGCAAAACGGGCATCTCCCAGCCAGTTGATATTCTTCTCAATCATTCCGGTATGGGTTCCCACATAGTTGAACAAGCCATAGTAATTATGGAACATCCACTTCCATACCACGGTAACCGCTACGGAACCTGTTACCACAGGCAGGTAGAAGATACAGCGGAAGGCGGAAAGCACAGGCCCCTTCATCTTATAAATGGCGGAAGCCACCCATAGGAAAAATACCGCCACCGTAGGGACGGATACCAAAAAACGATAATTAAAAGTATTCTTCAGGGCTTTTTTTGGAAAATACTGTCTCCGAAAAGCTCTGTATAGTTTTTCAAACCGATAAACTGATCTGCCACATTCTTTCCCATGGTGGCATCAAAGAAACTGGTGTAAACGCACAAAACCATGGGAAAAATTACGAAGCCCAGAAAAAACACCAGGCTGGGCAATAAAAACAAATAGGCAGAGCGAGTTTCTCTTTGGGCTAATATTTTGCTTCGATTGCTTTGTACGTAGTCCATTTTCTCTCCTCTTCCTCTTGGATAGATTCCGTTAATCCTATTATCCATTGTGAAAGGATTTTTCCTGCTTCTCCAAGAGTTTCATCAAAAAACTCCGGAGGCTTCCCGTCAAAGGGTGAGCCTTCCGGAGCCTACTCTTCTTCACAAATGTTTCGAATGATTCTCAAATATATTCTAAAAACATTTTTATAAGCTTGCATGCTGGATAGCGCTACAAATTTATGCCTTTTATGCCTTTGCCGCTGCGTTGGCATTGGTCTGGAAAGTAGTAAGTTCTGTTTTAACGTCTCCTCCCTGACCGATTCTCTGAAGCATGTTCCACCACTCAGTTCTAGCGGTTGCCCAGCCCGGAGTTACCTGATAGTAGTCTCCGAAGGAAGGCATGAACTTCTCTGTGAAGAGCTTCATAGTCTCTGCGTTCTCTGTTCCCTCGTAAACGTCTGTAAGATCCTTGTGTACAGGGAAGAATCCTGTAGTCTGTACGGAAAGCTTTGCCTGTTCTGCATCGTTCGCCATGAAACGGATAAATGCCTTTGCAGCCTTGATCTTGTTCTCGTCGCCGTTGTCAAAGATTCCAAAAGCCCCAGATTCCTCCGCAAAGCTCTGCCTTTCCGTCCTTTGCAGGGAAAAGCATTGGGATGATTTCATCGCCGTTGTTGGTCTTTCCTGCTTCACCGTTGTCCTTGTTGTTCTGCTGAGCAGAGTTCCAGCAAAGAGACATTGCCAAGGTTCCGTTTCTGAAAAGGGTAATCTCATCTCCTCCAACCAAAGCCGGATCAAAGTTGATTCCCTCTGCCTTCATAAGCTCTTCTAAAGCCTGTGCATTCTCGGAAGAATCTACAGCGTACTCTGTATGCTCCTTGTTGGTAAACTTTCCGCCGTAAAGGTTGTTTACCAAAGCTCTGGTTCCCTGGTCTCCACCCTGTCCGCCGCAGTAAACTGCTGCAACATTTTCCTGTCCGCCGTCATGCACTGCCTTTACAGCCTTGAAGAAATCTTCGGTGGTCCAAGTATGATTGTCTAAGTCAAGATACTGTAAAGCATCTGCCTTCTCGAATGCGGTCTTGTTGATTGCCATGCAGTGTGCAATCATAGCCAAGGGGTACTCATAGTACTTTCCTTCGGAGGACTTACAAGCCTCTACTACATTTGGATAAATGTCCTTAGACTCAGCATCCTCGAAAAAGGTCTGCCAAATCTACCATCAATCCCTTTAGCACCCCAGTTTGCTACCAAACGCTCCGGTCCTTCCATAATCAGGTCAGGAGCTGCATTTCCTTCGATAGCTGTATTTACCTGGTCATCTCCACTCTGGTAATCCAGGTACTCTACAGTAACGTTGATGTCAGGATACTTCTTGTTAAAGTTCTGGAGCATTGTGTCAACGGATGCGCTGTCGCCCCACTTTCCGATCGGATAGGTGTAAAGCTTTAAGTCCGCCTTTAATGCCTCATCCTCGGAAGCTTCTTCCGCCTTCTCGGAAGCGGCCTCTGTTGCCTTTCCGGTCTCCGCCTTCTTCTCTGTCTCCGTTGCAGCCTTTGGTCCACAAGCTGCCAAGCTACTTGCCAGAAGCAGAGATGCTGCTCCCCATGCTAAGATTCTTTTTCTTCATTGTTTCTCCTCCCATTCTTTGAGTGCCTCCACAAAGGGTACCGCAATCAGTTGCGGCCTTGTGATAATTGATCCAACAACCACCGCATAGGCGCCAAGCTCCATAACCCTCTTTGCCTTTTCCGGGGTGTTGATGTTGCCTTCGGCAATGACCGGGTGCTTAACACTCTCTATCATTTTCCGAAGAATCAGGAAATCTTCTGCCTCAATCCGATCTCCCTTAGACTGCTCTGTATACCCCACCATAGTGGAGCCAATAAAGTCAAATCCCAGGCGATCCGCTTCTATGGCTTCTTCTACTGTGGAGCAATCCGCCATAAATGCCTGATCCTTGTATTTGGCCTTTATTTCTTGGAAAAATTCTGCCAGGCTCTTCCCTCCCGGCCTTTTGGAAATGGTGGCATCAATCGCAATGATGTCCACTCCTACTTCCATTAACTCATCCACCTCTTTCATGGTGGGGGTGATATATACCTTCGAATCCTCGTAGTCTCTCTTGACAATGCCGATAACGGGAAGCTCTACTTCCTTCTTAATCTCCGCAATATCTTCTTTTGTGTTGGCCCGGATTCCTCCTGCCCCTGCCATCTTTGCCGCTCTGGCCATTCTTCCCATAATAAAGGAAGAATGTAAGGGCTCCTCCGGCAGTGCCTGACAAGATACAATGAGTTTGCCTTTCAATCCCTTGATTCTCTCCGTCATGGAACACTCCTTTTTCCTGAAAAAATTTTATACGTTCTTGAAGAAAAGTATTTTTTTCCTTCTTGTCCTTTCTTTAGTATAGTTTTAGATTTTTCAATTTCAACAAGAAAAAACTTGGCTTTGCCTATAAAATTCTTTCAATAAAGGCATTCATCTCCTGAAAGCCTACCCCAGTGCTTCCTTGAATCATCTCCTTCTGTCCTCCTCCCCGGAAGGACAATTTTTCTCCCAGTAGCTTTCCAAAGGCTCTCATATCCTCTTCTTTGCTTCCTGCCACCACAGAAAAAGCCTTCTTCCTTTTTCCCAAGGCAAATGAGGGAAAGGGGAAGAGAGAGCCGCAGCCTATCACAGATTTTTGCAAGTCCTTCATTCCAAGCTCGGAAAGGTAGAGGAAGATGTAGTGATTCTTTCCGTAGTAGGAAAAAGCAGCTATCCTTTAGAGGGCTTCCCAGAAATAGCGTTTTGATTTCTTTCCCTCGCTCTCCCAGCTCTTTCCAAATCTTCTCTTCCAAAAGCCGGATTCCCGCCTCTAAAATTCCTCTTTTTTTTCCTCTTCCTTAGCAAAGATTCTTTCTTGCAAGCTCTGAAAGGCCTCCGGAATCTCTGTCCATGGTCTGCTAAGGCTTTGGGCAAAAGCCGGATAAGAGCTTGAGCTTTTTTTCCAAAAGCAAGAAAGGCCAGTTCTCCTGCCAACATGGTCAAACGACAACCCTTCCTATGCTTTTCATAGGAAAGAATGGTAAACACCCTCAATCTCCCCTGGTGAAACTAAGATGGGTTCCGCAACAGGCGCAGGAATCCACATCGGGAATTTCAATAATACGAATATCCCCCTCTAAAGCCTTCTTTTGTCGAAAAGAAATACTGTGGTCTTTTCTTTCCAAGCGCAGACTTTCCTCCGCCTCCAAACAGGGAACTTCTTCTACTTTTTCTACTTCTTCTACTTCTTCTGCTTCTTCTGCTTCTTCTACTTTTTCTACATCTTCAGCCTCTTGAACTTCTTCGCTAGGAAAAATATGGTATTTTCTTCTCCTCTTCTCCTTGAATATAGAGTTCTCTTATGGGAAGATTTTTTTCGAATGACGGCATTAACCCCCTGCTCCAGCTCCTCCAGTTCCTTTTCGCTGAATTCTCCGTCAAAATCCACGGTCATGTGGGGATTCTCCCCGAAGCATTCCATGTGGAAACCGCTGTTTTTATAGGGAAAATCGCTTACTCACAAGGCCGGAAAAAATATGCTCTGCACTATGGTTTTCCGACTGCCATCTCCGAAAATTCACATCAAACTGACAAAGGACTTTTGCTCCCTCAGGAAAAATCCGCTTCTGTATACTGCCAAAGCTCTCCATCTTTTTCCTCCACAAAGAGAAGCTCTGCCCCGGCAATGCTTCCTCTGTCACAGGGTTGCCCGCCTCCCTCCGGATAGAAGAAGGACTCCGACAGTCTATAGCAAAAAAGGGAAGAACAACTTCCTCCCCATTTTTTTACAAACTCTTCTTTTTCCTCTTCGAAAGCTCCCGCTTTTTCCAAAATAAGAAGCTCTTTTTCCGCCTCTTTCCCCGCTGATTCCTCTTTGATAATATAAGGCTTCTTTAATCATATTTTTCCTCGTTACTCATTCTAAGAATAGCTATTTATTACTGCTTTTTTTGTTATTGTTGAAAGCAAAAACTTTCGATGCTTTCCCTTATACTTTTTAAAGTACAAACTTCGATACTTTCCCTTTTTGCCTCTTAGATCAGTCCTAAGTCCTTTAGTGTGAGGTAGATACCGTCCTCCCAAATGGGCTTTTGCCACAATATCCGCCTTTTTCCTTGATATAGGGAATGGCGTTTCCTACAGCCACGCCAACATTTGCCCAAAGAAGCATTTCCTCATCATTAAAACTATCTCCGAAGGCAACGGTCTTTTTCTCCGGGAATCTTGTATACCTCAGCGATTTTCTCCAAGCCCATAGCCTTACTATAGCCCTTTTCCAAAAGGTCAGCCCCAGTGTCTCTGCTAAAGGGGAAGACATTTAACTCCGGAAAATTCTTCCTGAGAGACTCTGCCCCCTCTACGCCACCGCAATAACACAGAGCAGAAACCTCTTCTTTTAAAAGGTCCTCCACCGGCACAAAATTTCTGTCGCTTTCCTGCACAAAATTCAGGTCGTACTGTACCACCTGTTCCTCTTCCGTGAAATAATCTCTATCCTCTATGGCGGTTCCAAGGGCAATACGATGCTCCTTTCCAAAGCGAATCAATCGTTCCAGCAAATCCTTGGACATCACGCTATGCATCAAAACTTCTTGCTTCCCCAAGGGATCCAAAAGCACCTTGGTACCGTTCATCTGCACCAAAGCATGGGGAGCGATTTCTTTTAAATAGTCATAGGAATAGCGATCATACATATTTCTGCCGGAAGCCAGCACCACAAGATAGCCATTTTCCTTTAGGCGTTCAATGGCTTCCAAGCTGGAGGGAGTAATGGCTCCCTCCTTATGGTCTAAGAGGGTATGGTCTAAGTCAAAGGCCACCATCCCCTTTTTCTTTTCTCTATTCTTAGGACAATTTGCTTCTTCTCTCATCTTTCCCTATCTTCTCTATACTGTGTTCCGAATGATATATGCTGCTTTATAATTTCTAACGCAAGCTGCCATAGCTTCAGGCTGTAGAAATCCACAATACAAGCACCTTAGATTCTCTTACTTTCCTCGCAGAAGGCACGAATCTTATCCGCCATTTCCCTGGTGAAATCTTCCTTTTGGAATCTATAGCTCCAGTTACAGCCCAAAACGGAGGGCTTATTCACTCTGGCTTCCTTCCCCTTATGGCAATAATCCTGATAGGGGATAATCGCGGTATTGGACTTGGAATTTAAAGTCAGTTTAATAAAAAAGTCCACATAATCCATAGCCAGAAGCTCTTCCACAGTCTTTCCCACATAGTCCGCCGCCATCTGCCTATCCCCATCCTCAATTTCCAGGAACCAGTCCTTTAAGACCTGATTGTCGTGGGTTCCGGTATAGCAAACTGTATTTTCCGTCCAAGTGTTGGGACGATAATCTCCGCTTTCTCTGGAATCAAAGGCAAATTCCAGAAGCTTCATCCCGGGGAAGCCGCTGTCTTCCACCAGTTTTTTTACAGACTCGGTGACATAGCCCAAGTCCTCCGCAATCACCGCCTGCTCTCCCAAGGCATTCTTTAAGGCATGAAATAAATCCATTCCCGGCCCCTTCTCCCAGTGGCCTCTTTTCGCATTTTCATCTCCGTAAGGAATGGAATAATACTCATCAAATCCCCGGAAATGGTCTACTCTTACCACATCATAAAGGGTAAAACAGTGCTTCATTCTGGAAATCCACCAGGCATAGCCCGTTTCCTTATGCTTTTCCCAATCGTAAAGCGGGTTTCCCCAAAGCTGTCCATTTTCCGCAAAGGCATCGGGCGGACAACCTGCCACCGCCTTCGGTCTTCCCTCTTCCAACTGGAACAGGGAGGGATTGTCCAGCACATCGGAGGAATCCAGAGAAACATAGATGGGAATATCGCCAATCAGCTGAATCCCAAGGCTATTCACATAGTCCTTTAAGCTCAGCCACTGTTTTTTTGGAAAAAAAGTACTGGCAGGCTTCATGAAACTCCTTCGGATAGGGAAGCTTTCCTTCCATAAAACGGGCATAGGAAGAAAGCCAGAAGGAATTCTTCTCGCAAAAGTCCTGAAAAGCCTTCTTTTCTTCCTGCCCTGCTGCTGTCTCCAGCTTTTCAAAAAAGCGATCCATGGCTTTCTTCAGGATTGGATAACGCTTTTCATAAAGCATACCGTAGTCAATTTGGCTCTCGGATACATTGGCAAGCGTAGCGCAATCCGCTTCTGAAAGGTATCCCTCCTCCTGTAACTGCTCCAAGTCAATAAAAATAGGGGTTGCCGGCGAAGGTGGAGAAGCTTTGGTAGGGGGAATCTCCATAGCCTGTGGGGCCTAAGGGGAGAATCTGCCAATAGCTTTGTCCCGCCTCTTTTAAAAAGTCTGCAAAGGCTCTGGCCTCCTTGGAAAAAGAACCGATACCGTATTTTCCCGGCAAGGAAAATATAGGCATCAAAAGTCCCGCTCTTCTTCTGTCTAAAAATTTTCTTCTCCATCCTACTCTCCTATTCTCATTGAATTAAATATCTTGCTTTCCGTTTTTTCTACGATTGGAAATATTTTTTCTCGTCGAAAAAAGCTTTACCTTATTATCATCTCTTATTCAAAATCGTCATTTTTCGCAATTGTATCACAGTAAATGCAACGATACTGTCTTTTTTGTCCCTGAATTCGTTTAAAGATGTGTGGCAGTTCCTGCTCTGTAGAGGTAATGCAACGGGGGTTCTTACAATGTAATACATTCTTTAAGGTATCCGGTAAAGACAGAGTCGCCTTGTTCACCCGTTTTCCGTCCTGAATGTAGTTTACGGTAATGCCCGGTCCGATATAGCCTAAGACATTTAAGTCCAGGTCAATATTTTCCGCAATCTTTACAATGTCCTTCTGTCCCATTTTCTGAGAATGGCAGTTTTGAATCAAAGCCACCGGGCTCTTTACACTGTCCAGCCCCAGATATTTGTATACCAGCATACTTTTTCCGGCCTTAATATGATCCAGTACAATTCCGTTTTCGATTCCGTCAATCTTCATCTTTTATCCTTTCTCTATATTAAAGAAACTTAATTTTCTTCCCTTATCAAGTATTTCCAATGAATTTTCTTCAAGCTCTCTTTTTCAAGTTCTTTTTTTCAAACTATCTTTTTAAAACTATCTTTTCAAGCTATCTTTTTAATCCATCTTTTAGGCTTCCCTTTTCTTACTGATCCAGCCCTAATAGATACAAAATCAAAGCCATACGCATCTGCTTTCCGCAGAGAGTCTGGTAGAAATACTTGGCTCTTTCATCCTTATCAATCGCCACGGAAATCTCATTTACACGGGGAAGGGGATGAAGGATTGCCATATCCTTCTTGGCATTTTCCAGCTTCTCCTTGGTCAGGATATAAATGTCTTTCAAACGAAGATAATCTTCCTCGTTAAAGAAACGCTCTTTCTGTACTCTGGTCATATAAAGGATATCCAATTCCGGAATGGAGCCCTCTAGGTCGGTGGTTTGAATGAATTCCGCCCCCTCTTCCTTCAGCTTTTCAATTTCGTACTCCGGAAGCTGTAACTCCTCCGGGGAAATCAGAATATAGCGGTTATTGGGATAACGAAGCATAGCATCAATCAGGGAGTGTACGGTACGACCGAACTTTAAGTCTCCGCACAGTCCAATGGTTAAGCCGGAAAGTTCTCCCCTGCATCTCCTAATGGTTAAAAGGTCAGCCAAGGTCTGGGTTGGGTGAAAATGTCCACCGTCTCCCGCATTGATAAAGGGTACGGAGGTATGATTTGCCGCTACCACCGGTGCTCCCTCCTTGGGATGTCGCATGGTAATAATGTCCGCATAGTTGGAGACGGTTTCAATGGTATCCGCTACACTTTCTCCTTTGGCCGCAGAGGAACTGCTGGCTCCTGCGAAGCCCAGAACGGATCCGCCTAATTCCAGCATCGCCGCCTCAAAGGAAAGTCTGGTTCTTGTGGAAGGCTCGAAGAAGAGAGTCGCCAGTTTCTTGTGCTTACATCTGTCCCAGTACTCTTCTTTGTTTTTCTCAATCCGGTCAGCCAGATCCATCAAATGATCCAGCTCTTCAATGCTTAAATCCAAGATGTTAATGATACTACGATTTTCCTTTGCCATTTTCTTTCCTTTTCCTATTTTTTTGCCTACAAACCATTGCGAAATCAGCTTTTTTTAAGCTATTTCTTCCGAAACATTTTTCTTCAAGGAAAATTTCCTACAGAAAAAAACTTTATGCTTCTCTCCAGGACTCATCGGAGGGGTTATCTCTAAAGCGAAGCAGCTTTTCCTGCTCCTCCTTCTCAATATAGCCCTGCTCTACTGCCACCGGAAGAAGGGCATCCAGATCGCAAAGGGAGTGGTTTACCACCTTGGCCTCTGTCAGTCTGTCCTTTCCCTTCTGCATGCCATAGGTGAAAAATGCTGACAATGCCCAGAACCTCCGCTCCATTTTCCTGTAAAACCTTTACGCAGTCCAGAACAGAGCCTCCGGTGGAAATCAAATCCTCCACAACGACCACCTTATCTCCCTTACTAAGCTTTCCTTCCACCTGATTCTGTCTTCCGTGATCCTTTGCGGAGCCACGAACATAGCCCATGGGAAGACCAAGAATTTCTGCGGTAATAGCAGCATGGGCAATTCCTGCTGTAGAGGTTCCGAAAAAGCGCCTCCGCCTCGGGAAACTCTTCCTTTACAAGAGCTGCCAAGCCCTCTTCAATCTGTCTTCTTACCTTTGGAAAAGACAGGGTCAGGCGGTTGTCGCAGTAAATCGGGGAATGAATCCCTGACGCCCAGGTAAAAGGATCCTTCGGCCGTAAAAATACCGCCTGAATGGATAAAAGTCCCTTTGCAATCTCTTCTTTTCTTCCCATAATATTCTCCTTCTCTATCCTATAAGCTTTTCTATATTTGATGTCTCACAATCTCTATCATTCTACGATTGCGTTTTGGAGCTAGGCATCACAGAACGGTCCTACTGCCTCTCAATATGCTCTCACCCTGCTTTACACATTCCGGTGCTTAGGCATCACAGAACTGCCGTACTGCCTCCCGGTAAGCTTCCACCGGGTTCTCCGCCTTGGTAATGGGCCGTCCCATGACAATATAGTCGGAGCCAACCTTCTTGGCCTCCTCCGGTGTCATGACACGCTTTTGGTCTCCCACCTCTCCTCCGGCAAAACGCACCCCGGGGGTTACTGTTAGGAAGTCCGCACCGATTCTTTCATGGATTTCCTTGGCTTCATGGGGGGAGCAAACCACTCCGTGAAGTCCTGCCGCCTTGGCATTTTCCCCGTAATGGAGTACCACTTCCTTCACGGTTTTCGGAATCAAAAGCTCCTCTTCCATCATTCTCTGGTCGGTGGAGGTAAGCTGGGTTACCGCAATCAGGATAGGTAAATGCTCTCCCCCGGAAAGCCCTTCCAGTCCCGCCTTCATCATTTGGATTCCTCCGGAAGCATGCACATTGGTCATATCCACCCCTAAGGCCTTCAGAGAAGCCATGCCTCCCTTTACGGTGTTGGGAATGTCGTGGAGCTTTAAATCCAGGAAGATAGAATGGCCACGCTTTTTAATCTGCCGTACAATCTCCGGTCCCTCACTATAAAAAAAGCTCCATTCCTACCTTCACATAAGGCTTCCGTTCTTCCTTCTGAAAGAGGTCTAAAAAGTCCAGTGCCTCCTTTCCTGTCGGAAAGTCTAAAGCTACAATCACGTCTTTTCCCATGGTTTTTCCTTTCTGTCTGACTTACGCAAAATCCACTTTATATCTTACTTCCTGTCAAAAGCCTGAGCTCCCTCCTGTGGAATGGGAATTCTATTCAAATGCCTTCTCTTTTTCAGTCCTAATCAATACTCCCGATAATCTCCTGTAAGGAAGAAATTCCCAGTTCCTCACAAAGAATGGGAAGATTCTCTAAAATATCCCGGCAAACATAGGGGTGTACCAGATTCTCCGCCCCAATTTCCACCGCACTGGCTCCCGCCATCATCATTTCGATTACATCTTCGGCGGAGGCAATGCCTCCCATGCCGATAATGGGAATCTGTACAGCCTTTTGCACCTGATACACCATCCTAAGAGCGATGGGGAAAAATTGCAGGTCCGGAATAACCTCCCACCTTATTGGCCAAAAACCGGTCTTCTTCTTTTTATATCAATCCGCATTCCCAAGAGAGTGTTGATTAAGAAATGCCGTCCGCACCGGCTGCTTCCGCCGCCTTGGCCATCTCCGTAATATCCGTTACATTGGGGCTTAGTTTCATATAGACAGGCTTCTTGGTTTTTTCCTTTACCCGCTTACAAACCTCCGCCACATTTTTTGCGTCGGTTCCAAAGGCCATCCCGCCGTTATGCACATTGGGACAGGAGATATTTACCTCTAAAAGCCCTACATTTTCCACCTTATCCATCTCTTCCGCAAGGATAGAAAACTCCTCGAAGGAGAAACCGGAAATGTTGGCCACCAAGGGCTTATGGAAAATCTTTTTCAAGGCAGGAAGCTCTTCTTCCACTACCACCTTAACCCCCGGATTTTGCAAGCCCACGGAATTCAGCATTCCCATGGGGCACTCTGCAATACGGGGCAGAGCATTTCCTTCTCTCGGTTCCACCGTAGTTCCCTTAAAGGAAATGGAGCCCAAAATATTCAAGTCATAGAGCGGCGCAAAGTCCTGTCCGAAGCCGTAGCAACCGGAGGCAGGAATCAAAGGGTTGTCCAACTCCAGCGAAGAGAGTTTTGTTCTTAAATCCACCATTTTTCTCCCCTCCTTACCATGCAATCTCATCATAGGAAAATACCGGTCCGTCCTTGCAAATCCGTTTCATCCCGGTCTTCATTTTCCTGCTGCAACCCATACAAGCACCAAAACCGCAGCCCATTCTTTCCTCAAAGCTGAACTGTCCATCCTTTACCCCTTGGTACACAGCCTTTAACATTGGCTCAGGCCCACAGCACAGGGCATAGTCGTGCTGCCCCAAAATGCTCGTCACAAAGCCCTTGGCTCCATAGGAGCCGTCTTCCGTGGTGATATTAATCGGTACGGATAAAGCACGGAACTCTTCCTCGAAGAAAACATCTTCCTTACTTCTAAATCCTAAAGCCACATAAGGGTGCTTCTTTTCCTGTACCAATTTTTTACAAAGGTAGTAAAGGGGAGGCACTCCTACCCCACCTCCGCAAAGCACCGGATGATCCGGAACCCGGCTTAAGTCATAGCCGTTTCCCAAACCGGTTAGAAGGGATAGATATTCCCCCTCTTCTTTATAGGAAAGAAGCTCTGTACCCTGTCCCAGTACCTTGTAAATCAGCGTAAGCTGATCTCCCTCCACATCACAAACTGAAATGGGTCGGCGAAGATATTTTCCCGGAATCTCCACTTCCACAAACTGCCCGGGTCTATGAATCGCCGAGCAATCCCCATCCATTTTCAAAAGATATACATCCTTTGCCAGGGGACGATTCTCTAAAATCTTAAACTCCCGTTCTTTCATCTTCCCTCTTATACTCCTTTTACTCCCAAACACTTAACTCAAGTTTTTTTACTATTAAAAAAAGCTTCCGGTACTTTCACCCGGTATTTTAAACCGAGCATATATTTCCTGAATATCCTTCTTTCATACAAAGAACTCCATCAAGCAAGAAGAATTCTTTCAAAATAAGTACTCAATCCTCTAAGAAGCCTTTTTCTCTATCATAAATTTCTTTTCCGTCATAAAAGGTCTTCACTACCTCCCCTGAACCTCCATACCGGAGAAAAGAGTGCTTCTTCCCATGGAGTAAAACTTTTCCGGGTCTACCTGATAGACTTTCTCACAGTCCAGGATTGTAAGATCAGCTTCTTCTCCCTCTGCAATATACTTGGGACCACGAATGGGGAAAAGCTCTCTTGGCTTGGTACACATGATTTCCAAAAGTCTGTATAAAGAAATCGCACCATAAGCCTTTTTTCCGCCATCCTTGAAAAGCTCTTCCGTACTGCACTTTGCCTTTCTAAAATCCACCCGCTCCGGATCCTGATCCAAAGGATTGCGAAGCACCATATTGTGCAGCATGGAAGCAAAGGCTGTCTCCAAGCCTACAATTCCGAAGGAAGAACCCTCTAAGCCCTTGGACTTTTCCTCCAAACTATGGGGGGCATGGTCTGTAATCAGGCAGTCCAATATACCTTCCTGTATCCCTTTAATCAATACCGCTCTGTCCTCCATACTGCGGATAGGCGGATTCATCTTCCAGGAACCATCCTCCTGTAAATCCTCATCGGTAAACATCAGGTAATGGGGGCCGGTCTCTCCGGATACGGGCAGTCCCTTTTCCTTCGCCTTTTGGATTAGCGCCACGGATTCCTTGGTGGAAACATGACAAACATGGTACTGGGCACCACTTTCCTCCGCCAGATGAATATCTCTTTCCACCTGCTTCCACTCGGAAGCGCTGTTTATGCCGATGTAGCCATGGGCCTCTGCAAACATCCCCTCATGGATACAAGCGCCGGGTTTTAATTCTCTTTCATCCTCACAGTGGGCGATCACGGCCTTTCCCACTGCCTTTGCCTGAACCATGGCTTCCAACATCAGCCAGTCATCCTGCATCCCCTTTCCGTCATCGGTAAAACCGATCACATAGGGAGCCAATTCTGCAATATCGGATAAGTCCCCTCTTCCGCTTTGGTTTTTCGTTAAGCTTCCATAAGGATAGACTGCAATACAGGCATCCTCATGGATTTTATCCATTTCCAAAGTCAAATTCTCCAGGTTTGAAGGGGGCGGATTTAGGTTCGGCATGGCACAAACCGCGGTGTAGCCCCCATGGGCAGCCGCTCTGCATCCGCTCTTGATGGTCTCTTTATAAGAAAAACCGGGCTCCCGCAGATGCACATGTACATCCACGAAGCCCGGAACAATCAATTTTCCATCCATATCATAAACGGTGGCACCTTCTTCGTCCATTTTAGAGAATTGAAGAAATAGTTTTCCTTCCGAAATCAAAAGATCAGCCTTTACGATTCCTTCCTTTTTGTAAACAAAGCCATTACGAAGAACGATTTTATTCACCCTATCCTCCTTTATTCCCATCTCTACGTCCGACAGAGTATAGCAAAATTCCGAAGGTCTTGCAAGGGGAGATTCTGCCTCTGAATACTTTCGGTTTATATAAAATTACCAAAAGCACTACTGCAATTTAGGCGAAAGCTTTACTCATCCCAGCCTTCCTTAGGCATAATGAAGGCAAGCATAGTTTTTTCTTCTCCCTCCGACAAGACAATGTCATCAAGATGGGTCTGTTTTGGAAAATTCATGGAGTCCTCAGATTCTACTACCAGCCAATTCACACCGGCATAGCGAGCATCCTCTAAAGCCTCTTCCTTGGTCTTTCCTTCTCCGTAACAATCCTCCAAATCAATCACATCTACTCTGTAGCCTTCCTCTTTTTTCCGAATTACTGCAGGATAATAATATGTCATTCTAACCTCTTTCTATACTGGTGGGGTGTTTCTCCCATAATGCTCTTGAAAATCTTGATGAAATTTCCTTGATTATGAAAGCCTGTGGCTTTAGCCACATCTAAGACCTTGTCTTCTCCCTTGGAGAGCAGGTCCACCGCCTTTTCTACTCTGTAACGATTAATATATTCCAGCGGGGAAATCCCCACATTGTTTCCAAAAAAACGGGTAAAATACTGCTCGTTTAACTGACAAAGATTTGCCAAATCTCGAATATAGATCTTCTCCGCATAATGCTCACGAATATATTCAATACTGTTCTTAATAAAAAGAACCTGCTTTTCCTCTACCACCAAGCGTCTTTCCGCAATGAGTCCCATACCCTCCATAATGGCAAAGAGCTGTAATAAGCCCCCCTTAACCATCATATGGTCCGCCAGTCTTTCTAAACGATAGGAAACGCTTCCTAAAATAGAGTCTTCCTTCTTTCCATGCTGATGAAACAACTTGCAGATTTCCGAAAAGCCCTGTACCATCTCTAAAAATCCCAAGTGAGATAAACTGATTTCTTTAGGAAAAAAATGCTCTTCTTCTCTTAAAGCCCTGAAGAATCCCCGCTCCAGAATATCCTCCTCTGAAAAGCAAAAAAATCCTCTAAGCGGAAACACAGAGAATGCTCTACGGCCTTCTCCGACGCGGCATACAAGCGATGGACACAGCCCTTGGGAATTAAAAATCAGACATTCCTCTTCGATATGGATTTCTTTTAGATTGAGATAAAGCTGAAAGCTGCCTTCCTGAAAATAAATCAGTTCGTAATAGTCATGCCAATCCGCCTCTACTTTTAAGCTTTCTCCTTTGGTGCTGACACTGGTATAAAGCCTTGGCAGCGGATACTCCCTGGGAATGGAGCTGTGTTTTTTTGTTCTTTGCATAGCACCTCTCCTCTTTTTGGAATATCGCAGTTTGCAAGCCGGTAGAATAAAAAAATAAGCAGTTACATTCTACCATAGGGGAAACCTTTCCGCCATAGAAAAGCAGAGTTCTCTATAGGCAAAAGGCTAATTTTATAAGCCAAACTCTGAAAGTAAGCTTTCTAAATATAACTTGTCCCCTGCAGCTTTTTTGATGTCCTCCACCCTGCCCTTCTCGGCAAGGATTCCCATAAGAAGAGCCATCCTTTGCTTTCCACTCTCAACGCCTTTTTCCATTCCTTTTTCCATTCCTTTTTCCATTCCTTTTTCCATTCCTTTTTTTCCATGCCTTTTTCCATTCCTTCTTCAATACCTTCCCGAAATGCTTTTTGTCTGTATTGCTCTAACACTAAATTCATTTTTTTGCTCTCCTTTCTTATCCAAACGCCTTGATTTCAGCAAAGCTACTCTTTTCGATAAAATTTCAGATTGCATTTCCTCAGGATTCTCCTGATGAAAGTCTTTGGCAAGCTTCCCTAAAGCATTATCTTCTTTGCAATCTGTATTAAAATATAGAATATGGGAGCCATCCTGAAAAGCAGCTCCTATTTCCTCTATCTTCCTTTCGATATGATAAAGCTGTTTCTTTGCTTTGAAAATATCCTTATCTGTAATGAATATAATATAGCTTTCGGGCAAATGCGTAAAGTATGCTAAAATACCTATTATCCACATTCGGATATTATCCTTTAACGGATATGAGGGCTGCAATCCAAGCTCGCTATATTCAATAAATCCTTAACTTTTTATATATTCAAGGAGACCATTATGCCCATCGGAAAAATCAGTTTATGTGCTACCCCCATCGGTAATCTGGAGGACATCAGCTTTCGGGTGCTCCGTACCTTAAAAGAAGCGGACCTTATTGCTGCAGAGGATACCAGAAATTCCATTAAACTGTTAAATCATTTTGAAATTAAAACTCCCATGACCGCCTACCACGAGTTTAATAAGGTAGAAAAGGCAAGGGAGTTGATTGCACAATGTATGGAAGGAAAACATATCGCCCTGATTACGGATGCGGGAACCCCTTGCATTTCCGACCCGGGAGAAGAGCTGGTGAAGCAGGCAGTGGAACAGGGAATTCCTGTGGAAAGTCTTCCCGGAGCTGCTGCCTTTGTACTGACCTTAAGCCTTTCCGCCCTCTCTACCAGACGCTTTTGCTTCGAAGCCTTTCTTCCCACAGAAAAGGCCAACAAAAAAGAGCGGCAGCGACTACTCACCCAATTAAAGGAAGAGGAACGGACTATCCTTCTCTATGAGGCTCCCCATCATTTGCGAAAAACCTTGGAAGACCTTCGAGAAGCCTTCGGGGAAAATAGAAAAATCACCTTGGCAAGGGAGTTAACCAAAAAATACGAAGAACTTCTTTATTTGGACTTAGATCGGGCGATAGAGAAATATCAGGAAGAAGAGCCCAGAGGAGAATTTGCCTTGGCTATAGAAGGAAAGTCTTTGGAAAAGAAAAAGGAAGAGGCTAAGGCCCAATGGGAAGAGCTGTCCATGGAAGAACATTTGCAGGAATACCTAGATAAGGGGCTTTCTGAAAAGGAAGCCATGAAAAATGGTGGCAAAGGACAGGGGCATCGGAAAAAGAGAGGTGTACCAATACTTAAAGGCCCAGGATTAGAGTCTCTGTAATCCTAAATTTTTTTGCATTTTATACCCTTTGGAATTTATAGAGTTCTAATACTATGATTTTTTTCAATTTTCATGATTTCTAATAATATGATTTTTTTGATTTCCGTAATTTCTAAAAAAATCATCTAAATAAAGCAAAAGATTGCTGGCAATTTAATCTTTTTTTCCTGTAGACTGGGCTGTGCAACTTAGTAAAACAGGAAAGGAGAATAAAATGATTAGTGCAAGAAACCATTTTTCATGGAAATGTAAAAAGAAATTCGTAAGGGCGCCGTAAACGGCATTGTGAAGTTAGAAACTCCCGGGGGAAACCATGTTAGCTCCACCATCTCTATGGAAGCGATTGATGATTTAAAGCTTACAGAAGGAAAGAAGGCTTGCATCTTCGTAAAGGCTACAGAAGTGATGCTGGCAAATGAGAATCTGAAAATCTCTGCAAGAAATCAGTGGAAGGGTACTGTAAAGGAGATTAAGGAAGGGGCCGTAAACGCCATCGTAAAGCTGGAGATTGAGGAAGGCGTAACCATCACTTCCACCGTCTCTTTAGAGGCTGTTAAAGATCTTGGCTTAACAGTAGGTGCCAAGGCCGTTGCCATTGTGAAGTCCACCTCCGTAATCTTAGGGGAAGAATAAAACGAGGCTATAAAAAACGAATATTAAAAACTATTTTTTATGCAGTATAGGTCTGAAAAAGGGGTAGTCTGAGCCCGCCGGTACTTGCGAAAAACAAGAGCAACGCAGTTTTTCGCTTAGTACCGATGTGTGGCGAAGCTAGCGAGAGCGTGCCCCAACTTCAGACCTATACTGCATAATTAACTTTTCAATATTTTTTATTGTCTCGTTTTATATTAGCCAACTGTAGAGGTAGACAAAAAGCGGCATGGTCAGAATCGCTACCAAGGTGGTAAAAATGTTTATGCAGCCGGCATATTCCGCATCCTGCTGATAGATAATGGCAAACTGATTCACACTGGTTCCGCTGGGGGCAATGGCACTAAGATAAGTCACCAAAAAAATCTCCTTTCCCATAGGGAAGACGTCCTGCTATATGCCCCAGTTTGAAAAAAAGAGCAATAAACAAAGCAGGGAAAAAAAGACCATTCTTAAAAAGGTCACGAAAAAAACAATCTTTTTATTCTTAAAAAAATTCTCAATAGGCATTTTTGCCAGTACCATACCGGTAACCATCATACTGACAGGACCTATCATTCCTCCGATATCTTTAATAGCTTGTCCCAAGGGTCCGGGAACAGAAATCCGAAAAACGAAAGCACAGAAAGCCAAAAAAATGATTGCTAAAAATATTGGGATTTTTTTAAAAAAATCCGGAGATCTTCTTGAATAGGAAGCCTCTTCCGGATTCCTACTATTCTCCTCCGTAAACTTTCTTTCCTTTCTCCCCTTCTTTAGCTGTTTTTGAAACAAAGAAATGCCATGAGTCCAAAGAAGAATATTATAGACACCGATATAGGCGGTAATATAAATTAGATAATCCTCCCCCAGGGCATAGGCTACGATAGGAATAATAATATTTCCGCAATTACTGTAAATCACCGCAGTTTTCTCCACTACAGTTATGGGAAAAAAACTTATCCAAAAGAAAGATAAAAAAAGTAAAAAGCCTTGTATTCCCAAAGCCAGTATTCCGCAAAGAAAAAAATGCTTTTTGCCGCTCCGGCGTAACTTCCACCGTAAAGGCATGAAAAAAAGCACACAGGGAGAAATCAGATACAAGCACAGCTTAGACAGGGTTTGACTATCTTCTTTTTTTAAAATGTCTTTTTTTACCAAAAATAAATCCGGCAAAAAGCATCAAAAAAAGAGCTATGATTTTTTTCTATTAAAGCCAATTCCATTCCGTCTACCTCTTCCTAAGTTCCACTACCTGTCTCTTTTTTTCAAAAAATATATATTCTATACCTTAGCTTCATTTTCCACCAATATTTTATGCTTTTTGAAAATCTTTTTAAAATTCTCTCCATCATTCTCCTGTGCTTAACCATAAGTCTATCCCGTCTTAGCGTCAAGAGCAAAAGTAAGTCTAAGTTCCAGACGAAATATTGTACACTTCGAGAATGATACTCCTTAAAAATAAAAGAGAAAAAAAGTGTACCCCTGACTTCTGTAAATGACACAGAAGCCCTTGGATACACTTTTTTTCTTTAGATTAGCGATAGTATTGATTTTTACTTTCTCAATTACATAGAATGCTTCTCAAGACTTTCGTTTCTCTTCCGAGCCCTAAGTCTTCTTCTCTTTCTCAATAGCTTTTTTTCTTTCCCATAAGCCATAAATACAGAGGAGTAAAAGACTGGAGCCGAAAAAGACCAAAGTTTAAAAAGCATATTGCTCATGTCTCCGGTAAGTACCGCTCTTCCGTATTTGTCCACTCTTCCCTTTCGGATAGCAGCCAAATACTCTCCGATGATTTGTAATTCCTCCAAGTCTTCCTTGCTTAGCTCTCGCTTCTCTCCAAGAATTTCTCCCAATCTCTGGGCAAGGTCATCCCGGGTGTAACCGCTTCCAATTTCTCCCTTCTTCTTTTTCTTAGGATCCATTCGAACAATACGGTCTGACAGTACCATACTGTTTCCTCCGCCGGGACGAATCGGAAGGCCGTACTTCTCAATAAAGCGACGAACCTCTTCCGGAAGTATATCCACAGGTACATAAATAGGATTTCCGTTACGATCCAGCCCTACAAAAAGTAATCTCTTTCCCGGATCTCCGGGGATAGGCTTATTAGGATTTTTGATTATAAGGATTTCGCTTATCGTTAACAATTGTATCTCCCGGACGAATAGAAGGCTTAAAGCCATTATTCTTTCCTCCGATACCGCCTATGCCTCCCCTCGTTTATCCTTCTCATAAAGCAACCATTGGAAGCCGGGCTTTTTCCATTAGGGCAAAACCTTCTCCCAAAAACACCGTCCTTTCCAAGCAGATGATAGAGGCCATCCTTATCCTTAAGATACAGTTCTTCTTCAATACTATAAGCTCCTGCAAATTTCGGTTTTGTAGGAATTCTGTGGTTTCTTCCGTAAGAAATCACTGTCGGCCCCTCATCGGAAGGCTGGAATACCAAAGCCTCCGTTGATTCCCGATACTTCGCTTCCTTAGTCAAATTCAGAAGTGCGTAGCGTTTTGCACGAGTAAGGTTTTTAAAGCTTTAGGTTTCCTAATTCATCATTTTCCTGAACAGAGAGTAAAACATATTTTCTGCCTTCAATGGTGATTTCCGGCTTAGCATCTCTATCCTTGAAGCTATCTCTACTAATGATGCTGTCTTCTTCGTCAAATTCTCCCTTCATCAGCTTGTCCATAGCCCAGTCCTTTTCCACATAAAGGGCATAGGTCTGCTTTGCGATGTCCTCTTTTCTTGTTTTAAAGTCTGTGGTATGGAAGGAGAAATCCGACTTCTTCAATTCATACTGTAAATGATAGCCGTCCTCAGCCTTCGTTGCTTTTTTTCTATGTCGGAAGAGGATAGCACTTCCAATCGACTCTCCCTATCCGTGAGAGACAGCTTGTAAAGGGCTGTTTTTTTCTTCCTCAAAGTCTACATTTCCTTCATCCGGAAGTCTTTCTCCAAGACTTACCGCCTTTAGATAATACTCTCCCTTAGGAAGACCATGGAGCCGTAGCGTTCCCTCCTGATAGAGCCTGTTTTTTTCTGCATCAGGTATCCCTTCTTGGAAGAATCCAAATTTTCCGGCTTTCCTAAAAGGGTCTTGACAATACCGTCTGTAATCTCCTCCTCTTTCCCGTTGACCACCAGTTTTTCCGCTGAAGGCTTCCGCTCCTACCGCATCCTTATAGAGTTTAAATTCCACTCCCGGAAGGATAGCATTATCCGATCTGCCTGCTTCTTCGTGATGAACTCTTGTGGAGAGCTGGAATGCGGTTCTCTCTCTTGGAAGATCCAAAAACATTGTCCTTCACAAAGTAAATCTGAGAATCTTCTCCCTTCTTCACTACAAAATTGTCCTGGTTGTCAATTTGGAAGTGCAGTTCTTTCATCGGATGGAGGGAGCTCGGAAGATTTTCTGCCGGTAGAATGCTGTACTCCTCTCCTGCCACCAAATCTCCTTCAATGCTAAAGCCTCCGTTTGCATCGGTGGTATAGACTTTTTCACTAACTACCGCTTCTCCCTTAAAAAGACCTTTGACTTTTTACTTCTAAGCCCTTCAGCTTCTCTTCATTTTTCCCAAAAGCTCACGCTTTTTGTCCTTCTCTTGATAACTGAGAAGGGGGTCAATGCCATAGTGGTTGAAGCGAACCCCGGTGACTCTATCCACCTGAGTTGTTTCTTTCTCCAGTTCCTTTGCGGAAAAACGGAAGGGACCGTAAAGTTTTTGATCCAAACGATACCCCCTTGGTTCCTTGACTTCTTTTTACATAGTAATCTTGGTACCATTCCAGGTTGGAGAAGCTAAGGCGACCTTCTTCGTTGCTTTCCTTCACCAAAGGCTTTCCGCTACCGTCCTTCACGGGCTGTTCTCCCTTGGCATCCAAGTAAAGTCCATACTGTGCCCCGGATAATTTCTCTCCGGTATGCTCCGCTTCCTTAACCAGATGCAAGGTTCCGGGAATTCTGCTATTTTTCGCAAAGCCCGCCTTTTTCCGTCATGGCTGTCTCAGGAAGTCCTGCCTCTGTTTCCAAAACACTTTCCAAAAGAACGGGCAAGTACTACTTTATCTTCCTCCTTTGGACGAACCGCAAAGAAGTACTTTTTTTCTTCTCCTGTCCGGAACTTTCCATTTCAATGCTGTAACCGGTTGGAGCCTTGGTCTCCACAAAGTAGTAGAGTCCAATAGGAAGCCCCTGGGAAAATGGCTTGTTTTGATAGGATAGATTTTTCCTTATTGCCGCCATCCTTCGCGGACAGCTTTCCGGATCCATCTGTCGTAAAAATCTCCCAGATAAAGGTCGGTTTCCGGCTTTCTCAGCACAAGGTTCGGGTACAAGGTAGCAATCTTTCCGCCCTGCTCCAAAGCCTCCGCCTGTTCCGCCTTTCCGCTGTCCTTTACCTGATAGAGGGCAAATGTCGCCTTCTCTAAAACCTTTTCATCGGTTCTGTCAATCTTTGTCAAACTTCCTTCTGCAAGAATTCTCTTTGCCTTTACCATCAGACTTCTATCCGCCCGTTTTTTTCCAGGGTGATTCCATGGCTTTCCACTGCCTCAATGCTCTTTCCGTCCTTGGAAAGACTGAAAAGGGCATAGTCATCAGCCGCATTTTTATGGTAAAGGATGGACTGGGCTGTTCGTTCCAGTCGGTAATACTCCCCTGCCACCAGCTTTTCCACAGTTTTTTCTGTCTTATCTCCATTGTCCCAGGAAAATGCCGGACTCTCTTCCTTTTTGCTTCCGTCTCTATTGGCAAGATAAAGCTTATAGGAAGAATAAGCCACAGGGAAGGAGTTTTGATCCTCTTCCGAAATTAAAATTCGGGTAGGAATATTCTTTAAAATCAGCTTAGCTCCATCAGCGCTATAAAAACCTGCCTCCGGAGAATTATTGGCCGGCTGCTTCAATTCCAGATTTCCGCTGTTGGCATTAATTGTGAAAGGAATTGCAGGTCCCTTTTCATAGCCTCTTGGGGGAACTTCCTCACTAAAGCGATACTCCACTCCTGTTTTTAAGACACCTAGTAAACCCCCATCCTTCTTCATTTCCTCTTCCGTAAGAAGAATATAGGACTCATTTCCGGCACTATGCAAGGTATAACGGGAAGAAGCCTCCCTGCTTTGCAGGAAATCCTCCGTCTTTCCGGTGATACGGAATTTTACTCCCTTTAGGGCATTCCCTGTCAGAACATTTCCTTCCCCATCCTTCTTTTCAAAGGAGAAAACTGTGGGGTAATTCCGAAGAACCACTCTATCTCCATCCTTTTCTCCCTGATAGTTTAGGGTACTACTGCTTACAGGAGTTCCGTTAGGGGTTTTCTCACGCTCTACATTGAAAACAATACGATTGCTGAGAAGATATCCTGTTTCCGTATCAATTTCCTCCAAGGCATACTGTCCCCAGGGAAGACCGTTTAACTGAAGGCGTCCTTCATAAGTAAAGCCGCCCTGTCCATCCGCTACTGCCACTGCAGGAGCAGTTTCCAATTCAGCGCTTTCTCCATTTCCAATGCCGGCAATATACTCATAAAATCCCTCTTTTCCGGCTATCTTAACCATAGGGAATTCCTTAAAGTAATCCCCCTTCATCTCCGGATCCGGATTAATATAGAACTTAAATTTGGTCTTATAACCGGTCTTATCCCCCTTTCCCTTTCCTACATAAGAAACTTTCTGAAGACGAGCATTTTTCCTCTTCATAAACTTTCTTGATTTCTGCGGAACCGGTTTTGTATTCCTCCAGCTCTCTAAAGTTAAAGAATGCATCCGCTACCTCTGTCTCCTCTTTCATCGGCTTTATTTTCTGCAGTCCCGCTTTCTTCTTATAGGGGCCATAAACGGTTCTATCCCTCTTATATCCTGTAGGAGCTTCCATTTCCATAATATAGAAAATATTTTCCGTAGGGATGCTAGGGTCATAAGCCTCGGTAGTAAATCGAATTTGTCCATTACCATCGGTAACTCCGTAGTCTTCCGCAATACCCAAAAGTTCCTCTTTAGTTGCAGTTGGCAACATGGCGCGATATTTTTCCTCAAAAATACCAAACTCTGCGCCGGGTAAGGGTAATTTCGCCTTATTATCCGCAAGAGAGTCCTTCTTTTCCATGAGATAAATTGTCTTTCTGGAACCGGAAGAAAAGTCAAAGGACTGAACCTTAACCCCACGCCTAGCGATGGAGTCCGGTTCTCCTGCAGCTTTTTTCACAAAAATCACATTTTCAAAGGGCGGCGTGGAGTTCTCTATATCCGCTATAATGTCTGTGGCATAGGTCAAAACATAGGTATCTGTTGTCGGATTTTTTAAAGTAATCTCCAACTCTGTCACAAGTTCATGGTTACTATCAAAGTGGCGAAGCCTCTTGGCAGTAAAATCCGTATCCAAAGTTAAAGGAGTAGCATTATTAAGATCATTCACATTTTCATTAATCCGAACAGAATTCTCTTCATGTTTCACTCTATATAGCTTAATGGACTTCATATCCAAGACTATTCCCTTGGGTATGGTATCCATCAGCACAGTTCCTCCGGGCAAGTTAGCCCCTAAAGGATTAATCAGAATATTCCAATCAATAACCCCTAGATATCGATTGTTTTCTGTTCTTTGCGTTCCTTTCTTTTCCAAGATAGTATTGGGCATGTTTTGGGTTTTTCCTATTCCCACTGCATCTACAGTGTGAACCACCGGGCTACCGGAATTATAAATGGTAGGGAAGCTGCTGGAGGTAAGACTTGCCCTATTCTCCGTAACAATGGTGGCTTCCTGCAAGGTCAACCCATCTGCACTGGCATTTTGGAAAAGAATGTCCTGCCCGGCTTGGTTTAGATAAGCATAAATATCCAAATCCAAGTTTTCATTTAAAGTGTTTTTGTAGTGCCAAACGCACTGCCTTAGTTGTATCATTGACGCTTAGTTCACTGCCGGAAATAATGATTTCTTCACTGCCACTGCCTATCTTTGCCCTGGTAGGATACTTACTGTCATCCGGTGCCGTTATCGTAAAATATTTGGAATCTAATAGTAAATTGTTGCCATTCTTCTTTCTGTACTTGAAAATCCCCTGTAGATTATCCTCTATAACAAGATTTTCAATTCCCTCCATGCGATTCATGTTGGCAGAAAGTCGAAAATGAAAATATGCCCTCTTCTGATCATCATCATAAAAAGCTTTCCACCGTTTTCCTAAACATATTTTTGAGTCAAAAGCTTGGGGAGCGGCACCTGCTCGAATCTTTTTAAAAGTGCTGCTGGTCATTTTCATTTGAATATAAATATAATTCCGCATAACTTTGGTAAGTATCTCTTTTATCGTTTTTAGCCTTATAGTTCAAAGCAGTGGTTCTATGTTTCCAAGAAACTTGCCCCAGGTCAAAACGATTTTCTATAGGGACATTTTTTTCGGAATAATCGTTAACTCTACTTCTCCTCCTGCAGGAGCTGTTTTACTTGGATTGTATTTTAGTTCCGCCTCAGCTATTTCAGTACCATCCGAAGCAAAAATTTTTGCCGTTTTAGGAGTAGGAATACCGGAAGCAGGGCTTACCAAATCCTGTCTGGATATCTCCGTAAAGATATTCGAAGCGGAAGCCCCCTCTCCATATTGGATACTAATGTCATAAAAAAATCATGGAAAACTCCGTTTCCGGCTACCAACTTCAGTTTTTCATACTTTTCCGTGGTAGCCCCCTTTACCTTCCAGCTTAAAAGAGCTTTTCTTGGATCAGGTTCTCCTACACCGGATGTTTCTAAGAACATAGTCTGTAGAGGAGCGGAAACAGTAGGAATTTCATTAAACTCCTCCTCTGTAGCGCCTCCTCCGATACCGTCCCCCCTGGGATAACTGGCTTCTACCTTTGCACCGTTTGTAATGACAGGATTTCCTTGTTTATCCTTTTTGGGAACATAGTCTTCCGTCATTAAGGTATCAAATTCAATAGAATAGAATTGTTTAAAGCGGGTTCCAAAGGAAATCGTTATATCATCTCCTCCGTCAGGACCGGTTCCCTTGGTATAGGTATAAGAAACCTCTGATACATCTCCACCTTTATTGCTAAAACTATCCGTCTTGTGATTCGACTTTAAAACAACGGAACTTCCATCTCCCCTGTACCTAATGGTAATTCCCCTTGTTTCATCCAGAACAAGCCCCTTTCCAAGATTATCAATAAGCTTGGCTTTAAAGGCTGCTGCTTCGTTTTTATTAAATTCCATCTTCCAACGGATACGGTTTCCGCTAATTTGTTCTCCACTTTTGTGTAAGCTAACTTTATCAATAGTATAACCATCCTTAGCCGTTCTCTTATTGATATCCTTCGGTAGTTTGGAAGCATCCTTATGGCTTATCGTTGCAATATTTTCCAATCTGGGAGGATTCTTTTCTTTATATACTTCCCCACGAACCCCTGTTACTACCCGAATGGTTTGGGGTGCACGAATAATCTCTCCTCCCTCCGGGAAAGTATAGCGGTATTCTTTAAAACCGTCCCCCTTCTCCGGAACCGCTTCCATACTAATAACTTTATCCTTCCCGGTCATAGGATCTCTCTGTCCCACTAAAGTAGCATTAAGTAATACCTGGTGTTTACCCAAAAAGCGGTCTGTAATCGTAAGGCCGTTTAAGGGTACTCCCTTGGACTGTTCTCCCACCTTGATGTTCCAAATCAACTGTCCATTTTTCAAATCCTCAGATACCCTCTTTTCCACTCCGGAAATCATGGAAGGAAGAGGAGGAAGACTTAATTTATAATTTTCTTTCGGAAGGGAAATCTCTATGATATTATCGCCAGTGTCATGTAACTTGGAAGGATCCAATCTAAAATCCAAAGTTATAATTCCTTTGATCTCACCAAAGTCAAATCCCTCAAAATTCTCTAAAAACTCCACTTCTAATTCCCAGTTATGTGTGGTCTGATTCTCTCGAATTTCAAAGGTATAGAATTTTTTTACAGGATAATCTTTATTGTAATAAGTTCCTGCTCTCATGGATCGCAAAATAGAAGGAAAAGTAAAGAGAATTTTTTCTCCTCTTTTTACACTTCCCTTTGTTTTTGGCCTGAGCATATTGATATCCATGTGAAGCTCTTCCACTTCTATTGGAGAGAAAGTATCATTAACTTTCCAGGTACTGCTATTTCCCTCGGTAGAAGTTTTCTGAAAATCTTTTAAATTCCCCCTTAACTTTACAGTCATATTTCGTAAAGTGAAATTAATATCCTCTAAAAATATGCTCAGTAGCATTCACTTCTCCCTTATAGATTCCAATGGTAGAAAAGCTATCCATACTGAACTGAATACGCTCTTTATTACTAAAGAAGCTCTTATTTTCCTTAACCTCCAGGTCTTCTACAAGTATATCTTCCTTCTCCAGATCCACGATATCTAAGCTGTTGATCCCTCCTGCTTCTTTTTCTTTCTTGAGCGGCAGGTGGGTTACCTGAATCTTTCCTTCGCCTTCCAAGGCTTCCTGGAGGGTGAAGTTGATCTTTACACTTCCCTTCTCCGGCTGAATCTCTTCCCATTCGCCGGTCTTTTCTTCCACAAGGAAAAATCCCACATCATAAAGGCGCAGGTCATGTAATATAAAACTATCCTTAGAAGAAGTGCTATTATCCTCATCTTCCTCTGTCTTATGGGAAATGCTTCCCTTAGATAAATCAATAATGGAAGAATCCTTAGATTCCTCATCATGAAAAAGGGCATCTGTATCAGAAGACTCCTTAGAACCCTCATCTTTGGAAATGGCATCTATGGCCAAGGCATCCTTCTGCTCTCCTCTTTTTGCTTCCAGCAAAGCCTCCTTATAGGCCTGATACTGTTCCTTTCTTTCCTCCTCTAAAATCGGACGCACCAAGAACATTACCCCCTTAGGCAGACTTTCCGGATATTCCAGCTCAGCATTAACGGTAATCTCCTCATTTTTATATTGAAAATGCTTTTTCTCGTTTCTTTCAATTGTAGAGTATGACAAGGTAGGAAGCTGCTCTGTCTCCTGCTCCCCTACTTCCGGCTTCGCCGTTCCCTCATCCTTAGCACTGTCCTGTACGGCAAGCTCTTCTTCCACTCCGGCCTCAGAAGTTTGAGATGATAGTTCTTCCTGAGAGGATACTTCTTCGCCATCTTCCAAAGAGGCTTCTGTTTCCCCGATACCGTCTCCTCTTCAGGATTTTTCGAATCCCCTCCATGGTAGCCTGAGCTCCATCAGCAGCAAGCCCATCCTCCGAACCTTGCTCATGAAGAACAGAACCATCCCCTACGAGCCTTGTACTTTCTCCCACGGCCGTAAAACTTTGTAAGCTGATAGACAAAAGCTAAAAAAATAATGCTAAAAAGCGTTTCATCTCTACTCCCTTCGCTGGCTCTCCACTGCATAACATGCTTCTTCCTGTCTTTTTCCTCAGAAATAGCCTCCGCCATGCATTTTCAAGGATTGCCTTTGGCAAAACCGCCTAATATAGTTCTTATTTTTTTAATTTTTGCACAATGCTTCCCTCTAATATCGTCATTTCTTTTTTTGAATATATAACGAAAAAGCAGAAGGTGAGCGCCTTCTGCTTTTTCCCGTCTCGTGGACGGACACTTAAGTTGAGTCTATTTATTTCAGGAGATTTCCCGTGTGTCGTGCTTATGGTCAGGAGGACACGATCACGGGGCAGTTATGAAGTTTACAAACCAGGTATTTGTAAGTTCACAACAGTTAGTTTTATCTAACTAACGCTATAATACAGTCTTAATTCCTAGTTGTCAATAGGAAATTTGATTTTTTACAAAAAATTTTTTTACTGCTCTTTATTTTTGTTTGCTTCCCCCCTTAAAGGCCAAAAGAGCCGGTATTTGTACCGTTGTTTCTGAAAGTCTAAATAGCTTGGAAAGAAAAAAATTTATTCGCTTTACAAAGGATAACTCTTAAGAATAAAAAAACTCGGTGAAACACCGAGCTTTTTACTTCATGCCTTACCCTTGTTGGGAAGCTTTCTGAATCTCCAAATATTCTCTTAAGACATCATTTAAATCTTCTGTTAAATATTCCACGTTGATGCCATGGAGTTCACAGGCTTCTTCTAAAGACTCTGCACTGGATGCGGAACAAGACACACAGCCTAATCCATTTTGCATTAAAAATGGTGCAATCAGTTCATTCAATGCCAGGATATCGCTGATTTTCATATCCTTGGTAATTTCTTCCATAGCTTTTCCTCCTACTTTTCTTCATAAGCATTTGCACAAAAAGTATAGCTACAACTGCTTCATTTTGTAAGGGATTTAAATTGTCTGTAATTTCTCCAATGCAGAATTGAGAATTAAGCATTCCATATGTTCCTGGTAATAAGCTTCACTGGCAACATTGCCATGGAGTCTTTCTCCATATTCCAGTAAAAGATTCGCAACACGATTTAGCGTTTCCATATCTTCATTCTTACTATGTACAGAAAGATAAAAATCCTTCTTATCCAAGTCTTTATAAAGACTATTTTTTCCTAAATCCATGCCATACACTGCCTTAGCCGCATCAATCACTCTGTCTAAAGTCTGAAAACGGTATAGGCGAAGCCCTTCTTCTTTCTTACCTTGCTGTCTGTTCTCTGTCTGAGAAGATTCCATCTCCTCATCACTGTTGTCTTCTGTCTCCTTCAACTGCTTCATCAGTCCGTGAGCACCTTCAAGAATCTGGGTGGCCAGCTCTGAAATCCAGCCATTTTGTCCACTGCTTGCCGTGGAAAATTTAGAAAAGCGTGTATCTAACTCTTCCGGGTCATCCACCTTAGAAATAATGAGTTGTACCGCACCACCTTGCAAAGGGATAGCCTCAATCATCAAGGGGTGTTATCCATAGCAAATCCCACTTCTTCCTTTGCCTTTAACATCATTTCATTAAAAAGCTGCTTAGCAGCCTGCGAGCCATAGGTCATATCCCTTAGATTTATATTTCTTGAAGATAAATCCAAACTGGATAAAAGTACACTTGATGGAGTTGTCATCAATTTTTCTCGATTTTCATGGCTCCTCCTTCTCCGAAATAAACTTCTTTTTACCCTTACTAAAAAAGTTTATCGGTGTGTTTATCATACTATTTTATTGGTGTTTTTTTGCAAATTGAATTACCCATTTTCAGAAATATTTAAGATGATATTATTCATAAAATATTTTTATCTTATATAGCAATAAATAAATTTTTATGCTTTATGAATAACCATAAATTTAATTTTTAATATCCAATTTAATCTTCAATCACATATGAAAAAAAGTATTTTGTATGCAGTATGTCCTTTCCTTTACTTTCTCCGTTCCTACAGTTTTCTTGTACTCTATAAGTTCTTACAGCATTTTTGTAACCTTTCTACTCTTAGTTTGGTCTTCTATGGTATAGTCTTTAGATTATATTTTCTTCAAATTGAAACTAAGCATAGAAAGCAGGTTATATGATTAAAAAAACATTTTTGGAATTTCTCTAATTGCCTTAACACTTTTTCCTGGCTGCCTGTGGAAACAAGGTAGAGAAGCAGAAAGGAAGGCTTCCGGCTACAGAGCAGAGTAGTGCGGCGACGGAAGAAAGTAACACAGAGAAAAATACTGACTCCTCGACCTCTAAGGAAGGCGTAATTTCCGAAACTGAAGAAGGGGCCTCTGCAAAGGACAGCCTTACTCCGGTCAGTAAAGCAAAGATGTCCTTAAAGTATTCCAACCTTGTGGATCAGGAAACGAGAGACAGAGTAAGCAATGCCTTAAAAAATGCAGGTTTAAAAGAAGAAAAGATTAAAGCCTTTCTTGCAGCTGTGGATGAATACAACAATGCAGTAGGCAAAGAAAATCTTGTACAGGAAATGACCCAAATCGACAAGGCCTTCCCCACTTTGGACACGGACAAGCTGGTAGACGCTTGGCTGGATAAGGGAGGATTTGTCGGTAGAAACTGTAGAATCACTACTTATTCTCTGATGGGTGACTTTATTACTATATGCAATCAGACTCCCGGAGACACCACCATGCTCTTCTCGGATTTTAATGCCATATCCACAAAAAGCATCTTTACCGGAGAGGATAAAAAGAAATTCGATACCCTCTTTTCCTTTATAGATGTAACAAACACCCATGATACCAAGGTTTTGGCGGAGGAAATTCAGAAATCCTGGAAGGAAAAGGAAGTCAGCTTTCATAATGACAAGATGCATTTAATTTCCGTCTTTATGACCATGGACGACGGTATGAATAAGGTACAGGAGTTCGTGGGCCATGTGGGCGTTTTGGTGCAGGATGGAGACAAATATCTTTTTATCGAAAAACTTGCCTTTGAGCTTCCTTATCAGGTAGAGGAGTTTTCCAATCTGCAGGAGCTAAATGACTATCTGATGGGTTACTACGATCAAGATGCAGAGGGTCTAACGGCAAAACCTTTGATTTTTGAAGACGACCATGTACTAAAAGAGTATCGGGTAGTAGAATAAGACGGAAACCACAGGGATATGCTCGGAATAATCTCAGGCATAAATATATTTGCCCAATAAATATCTTCCATACAGCAGTTGAAAATTTTTTCCTATAAGGAGATACAATGAACGCAAAGAAAACACAAGTCAGCCTCTTCCTCCTCTTGCTGCTTTGTGTTTTCTTTTTGCTTACTCTCAGCTTCTGTACAAAGGCTGATAGCCCCAAACAGGACTATGGCGTATTTCTTGGAATTGGCGGGAATGCCGAAACAAAGCATCTGGATGAAGAAAAGCTTCAAAAGCTGAAAAACTACCGCATGGTGATTTTGGAGCCTTCTAACTTTAGTCCCGAGCAGATTCGGGAAATCAAAGCGAGCGGCACGAAGATTTACGGCTATCTGAACATCGGTGCATTGGAAAATTTCCGTCCTTACTACGAACGATTTAGACAGGATAGTCTTGCTCCTTATGAAAACTGGGAAGAGGAACGTTGGATGGATGTAAGCAATCCACAGTGGCAGGATTTTCTGATTAACGACTTGGGACAGAAATACTCATCCATGGGCATAGACGGCTTTTTTCTGGATAATACAGACATTTACTACCAATATCCCAAAGAGGAAATCTATCAGGGCTTAAAAATGATTTTAACAGGACTAAAGCAATACTCTCTCCCTGTAATTTTAAATGGAGGCGATACTTTCGTACAAAGAAGTATAGAGGAAGGCAAGGCTTTAAGCCTCTTTGACGGCGTGAACCAAGAATGCGTCTTCACCAAAATTGACTTTTCCAAGCCCGCTTATCTTTCTCAGGACAAAGAAAGCAAAGCCTATTATGAAGAATATTTGGAAAAGGCAAAGGCTGCCGGCCTTTCCGTCTATCTTACCGAATACCGTGCTGACTCCGGATTAAGTCAAGAAATCGAACAATACTGTAAAGAAAATGGCTTCCTTTGGTACAATGCGGAGAGCTTAGAACTTGAATAGAGCAGTTTCTTTTGCTCTATTTCTTTTGCTATTTCTTTTGCTATTTCTTTTGCTATTTCTTTTGCTATTTCTTTTGCTATTTCTTTGATGATTTTCCCCAGTTCTTCCCTGGTAAGGAGTTCTTTTTCCCCTTTTATTTACTTAGTATGCAAAAAAATCTAGGGCGGATTTCTTCGCCTTCTCTATTTTTCAAGCTCTATATTTTTCTATGGCAGAGCTTGTAATCCATTTTTTTCCCAAATATAGTTTGTACGGATTCCAAGATCAGCCCACAGGCATAGTCATCCTTTTCTTCCGAAATAGCTCCTGCAAAAGCCTCTTTTGTCCTTTCCTGTAATACTTCATTATTTACACGATGAAAAGACATTTGCATAAGACTTGTGGCAGACCAAGCCCTGCAAAGAGCATCTTCATCGCTATGCATTTGCTTTATAAGAACTTCGATTTCTTTGGAAGCTCCCACCCATCCAAGGGCAATAATCAGCTTAGCACGAAGAAAGGCTTCTCCTTCTTTTTCCAAAAGCTCGGTCAAAAAAAGCTGCTAAAGCAATCACAATATGACGTATAAAAACACTCTATGCTTTTAACTTGGAAAGACATACTGCCATCAAATAGGCAGTAAATGCTCTCTTTCTTTTCTCCTGCTCTTCCATCATGCAAAAGCTTTTTCCCATAAAAAAACTTCAGCCCTTCTTCTCCATGACGGTCAAAACTATTCTCCAAGAAAAGCTGCGTCTCTTCTTCCCAGTCCTTACAGATTAGCTGATAGTGATAAGCCATCTCCCCACTGTTTCCCAGCGCAGAAATAAAACGAATCCTTTCCCCATCGGGAAAGCCCTCCGCTTCCAGCTTACGATATTCATCCTCCAAAGCTTCTTTTAAAAACTCCGGCTTCTGCCCCCTTACCTCTACAACTTTTCTTGCATTTTTATTGAGTAAATCCGCCATAACTTTTTTTCCCCGTTATATCTATATTCTTTTCGTATCCTTTGCATTTTACATCTTCTAAGGCTTAAAGCCTAGTTACAGTATCAAAGATGATTGACCACAACATCATCCTATATGGGGGATGCTCAAATACCTTTTCTAGGCAATCATCTGGAAAGATGCGCTGAAATATGTCTTCTCTAAAATTACACCTGTCTAATACAATTTCTTTGGACTTAGAATTTGCTATTTTGTCTCTTTCTAGACACCAGCCGCCCTCTCCAAGCTTCTTTTTGAAGGCAATATGGAGGTATCAGCCATGCCAACAGTAGCCGTTCTATCCAGCGTCCTTTTTGAAGGCAATATAGAGAGGTACCAGCCTCGCCCAACAGTGGCCGTTCTATCCAGCGTCCTTTTTGAAGGCAATATAGAGAGGTACCAGCCAAGCTCTCCAAGCTTCTTTTTGAAGGCAATGTGAGGCCGTCAGTACTTGCTGAAAACGAGTGAAGCGAAGTTTGAAGCTTAGTACTGCTACGAGCCGAGGTTTAGCGAGAGCGTGCCTAAAAAAAGAACTCTAGATAGAACAGCGGCAGCAGGAGCGTGCCTAAAAAAGAACTCTAGATAGAACGGCGACAGCAGGAGCATGCCTTCAAAAAGAACTCTGGATAGAACAGCTGTGGCGAAAAAAGAGAAGCCCCTAGTGCTTCTCTCTTGTTGCATTAACAAATCTTGTATACTGTGGCTGCCATCCCAGGGTAACGGTTCCAATGGGACCGTTTCTTTGCTTGGCAATAATAACCTCCGCCACATTGGGGGTCTCCGAATCCTTGTGATAGTAGTCATCACGATATAAGAACATTACGATGTCCGCGTCCTGCTCGATGGCTCCCGATTCTCTTAAGTCGGAAAGCATGGGGCGATGATCCGGTCTTTGCTCCACCGCTCGGGAAAGCTGAGACAGGGCAATCACCGGACAATCCATTTCTCTGGCAATAGCCTTTAGGGAACGGGAAATTTCAGAGATTTCCTGCTGTCTGTTTTCCGAAGAACGCTTTCCTCTTTCTCCGCTCATCAGCTGCAAGTAGTCGATCATAATCAGAGAAATGCCCTTTTCCAGCTTCATCTTCCGGCATTTGCCCCGAAGCTCGGAAACCGTAATTCCCGGGGTATCATCAATCACCATATTGGCATGGGAAATACGGTCAATGCCCTCTATCAAATTGCCCCAGTCCTCATCGGTAAGGTTTCCCTTTCGCAGTTTATCCGCGTCAATGGAGGTTTCCAAAGAGAGCAGACGGTTTACCAACTGCTCCTTGGACATTTCCAAAGAGAATACCATGGCCGGCTCCCGTTTCTTTACCGCCACATGATCCAAGATATTTAGTACAAAGGCGGTTTTTTTCCCATGGAAGGACGGGCGGCAATCAGAATCAAATCAGACTTTTGTAATCCTGCCGTTCGATAATCCAAGTCAATAAAACCGGTGGGCACACCGGTAATGGATTCCTTCTGCTTGGAAGCGGCTTCAATGCGCCGAAGCACATTCATTGCCACTTCATCAATGGGAACGAATTGCCGGTTGTTTTTCTGCATCAATAGCTGGAAAATCCTTTTCTCCGTACTTTCCAGTATGGTCTCCAAGTCTTCTTTACCGCTATAACAAAAGCTCCGCAATCTCTTCATTAGTCTTAATCAGAGCTCTAAGAGTGGACTTCTCCTTCACCATCTCCGCATAGAGACGGACATTTCCTACACTGGGTACGGATATCGCTAAGTTTCTTAAACTTTCCAAAGAAAAAACTCCGGCGGAACATCCTTTTTTTCTTCGAAGGCGCTCTTGCAAACTCACAAAGTCGATCGCCACTCCCTCCGAGGACATTTCCCGCATGGCATCAAACAAAATATGATATTGTCTATTATAAAAATCCTCCGGTACCAGAATCTCCAAGGCGGTCATCACCGCATCCTGGTCTCGAATCATGGCGCCTATGACACTTTCCTCCGCTTCCTTGGCATGGGGAACGGTTCGTAGTACCAGACGCTCTTCCTGTTCTGCCATTCTTTCTTCCCTCTCTACTTTTGGTCTAAAAAACTCCTCTCCTTTTCCTCATCATTTTCTGAAAAAGAGAGAAGTCTTCTAATTGCTTTAAGCCCGTGGCTAAAAGGTAATGAGTAATTGTTTTAAGCCTGTGGCTGAACGCTTACATGGAGGGTTGCTTCCACATCCTTGTGCAGCTTCACCTTAATATCATAGCCGCCAAAGTTCTTCATGGGTACATCCAACTCCATTTTCTTCTTATCCACTGTAAGATTATGCTGCTTCTTCAGCTCCTCCTGTACTTCCTTGGTGGAAATGGAACCGAAGGCTCTTCCGTCTTTTCCCGCCTTCATGGTGAAAACCAGCTTAATCGCCTCCAGCTTTTCCTTTAATTCCTTAGCCTCCGCCAGTCTTTCCTCTGCCAGCTTTTCCGCATTTTGCAGCTGTAGCTTTAAGGTGTTTAAGTTCTTCGCATCTGCCAGCACGCCGGTTTTGGAAGGTAAAATGAAGTTTCTTCCGTATCCCTCGCTAACCTCCACGATTTCTCCCTTTTTTCCTAATGCCTTTACATCCTTTAATAAAATCACCTTCATTACTCTACTTCTCCTTCCGTAATCATCTCATCAATGGCCTTCTTCACCTGCAGGATACAGTCTGCCACCTCACCCTCTTTAATCTGGGCTCCGGCTACGGTGCGGTGTCCACCGCCCCCCAGCTTCTCCATTAAAACCTGCACATTCATTTCATCAATGGAACGGGCAGAAATGAACACCATGCCATTTACCTTGGTTAAAACCACACTGGCCTTAATTCCCCGAATATTTAAAAGCTCATTGGCCGTCTTGGCACAGAGTACCGTGGGGCTTTCCGTGCCTTCGCAGGATACACTGCTGATCGCAAAGAAATCCCGGTAAATATCTGCTCGGCTGATGGCTTCCGCCTTGGCCTGGTAATCACTAAAATCTTCTCTAAACACCTTTCGGATTCTGGTAATATCCGCACCGCAGCGCCGTAGATACGCTGCCGCTTCAAAGGTTCTCACACCGGTCTGGTTGGTAAACTCTCTGGTATCAATAACAATACCGCCATACATGCAATCCGCTTCCATGGGCTTGGCCTTAATACCGTCCCGAATGTACTGCATCATTTCCGCAATCAGTTCAGAGGCGGAGGAGGCGTAGGGCTCACAGTAGCTTAATACCGCGCCCTGAATGGTTTCAGAGCTCTGTCTGTGGTGGTCAAAAACCACCTTGGTCTTCACCATATTGAGGAGCTCCGGCTCATCAATAATGGAGGGTCTGTCACAGTCCACCACCACCAGCATGGTGTTATTATCCACCAATCCCTTGGCAGTTTCTCCGTTAATAAACATATCCTTGGGATAATCTTCATTTTCCAGGAAACGCTCCTTTAAAGGAAGGATGGTAGGCGTTACCCCGTTTTGCACAATATAAGCTCTCTTATCCAGGGCGGTAACCATACGATATACGCCCACGGAGGCACCTAAACAGTCCATATCACTGTTGATATGTCCCATAATCAGTACCTTGTCCTTGGACTCGATAAGCTCCTGGAAGGCCTGAGCCTTTACCCTTGCCTTGACTCTGGTCACACGCTCGGTACTCTGGCTCTTTCCACCGAAGAAGTTTAGCTTCTCGGGAGTTTTTACAATGGCCCTGATCCCTCCACGGCCCAACGCCATATCCATACTGGTTCTGGCGTACTCATAGTTCTGTGCATAGTCTCCCGCACCTAAGCCGATTCCCAAGCTGAGGGTCACGGAAAGCTCGTTGCCCACATCCACCTTCTTTACTTCTTCCAAAATAGAAGCGGTCATCCATCATTTTTCTAAAGCGGATTGTTTTAAAACAAAAAAATACTTATCTTTTTCAATCTTCTTTACTACACCGTTGGCTGAACCGATATAACGGTTAATCTTTCTATCCACTAAGGCTGTAAGAAGAGATCTTCTTACTTCCTCCACCTGCTCCATAACCTCTTCATAGTTGTCCACATAAGCCAGGCCCACTACTATTCTTTCTTCGTCCAGCCTTCTCTGCAGGTCCACTTCCTCCGTCTCATCCCTAAGATATACGGCAATTAAACGCTTCTCCTCGGAAATACTGACCGCTTCCGTCTCTTCTTCCTGGAAAGCATCCACCCGAATCAGGTCGATACAGTATTTTTCTGTCCCGGAAGGAGGAATGTACCTCTAAAACCGCTCCGCTCTCTGTTAAAAATATCTTTTTGAATATTCGGGAAGAGATAAAGCAGATTTTTTTCTTTACTCCATTGTCCTTTTTGTAGGATATGGTGAAAGGCCTTATTCTCCCAAAGGATATCTCCCTCTTCATTGACAATGCAGTAAGCTGTGGGCATCTCTTCAAAAAGTCTGGCATTGTTTTCATTTGCCTTCAAGGAAAAAAATCCAAAAGGGATGACATCAGCTTGGACTTTCTGCTCTGATAGAGATATAGAACAAAAGCCGCAGTACAACACAGCAAAAAAAGAGAAGGACAAAAATGCCTTCCAATCGATAAAGCTTAATATAACTAAAAATAGGAATCCACAGGAGAGAAAGCCAAATGGGCCACCGAAGATACTGGTCTATCGTCCCTGGTATTGATTTTTCTTTTCTTCATCTGTCCTCTTTCTAAAAATAAAAAAACTCTGGGTCTCATTATACCCTTTCTTTTCTCATAGGTAAAGATAGAGAAGAATGGGAAAAAAATCTTTTCTTTATTAATAAAAAAATCGTTTTATCCTTAAGACTTTCTTTATTGTCTTTCTTTATTCTGCTGGTTACAATGAGGCAGAGTTATGGGATAGCAAGGCTATCTCCGGTCAATATATCATGAGGTGAAGTATGAGAAAAAATGAAAATAGCAGTGGCAATGATGGCGTTAAGCCTTCTTTCTACAATTCCGGCTATGGCCAATTGGAACAGAGGGCAGGGCGCTAACAGCAACCGTTGGTGGTATGAAAATGAAGATCATTCCTATGCTCATTCCGGATGGTTTTGGTTAGACGGAAACAATGACGGTATTGCAGAATCTTACTATTTCGACCAGGAAGGCTGGGCTTTAACTTCCACGACTACGCCGGATGGCTATACCGTAAATGATGATGGCGCTTGGGAAGTAAACGGGGAAGTACAGACCAAGGAAGTGGAAGTAAAAGAAAGCGCTACGGAAAACGCTACAAAAAGCTCCAAAGTAAAGAAAGTACAGAGAAAAAACGGAGTAGTCAAAGACATAAAGGTACATGCCGACAATACTTCCAAAGGAATTGCACCAAAGCAGGGTGAGGTAAACGGAGCTGACTTTAATACCGAGCATCCATCCGACAATACAAACTAAAAGACAAAGTTCTTACATACCTTTGAGTTTCAAAAGGGACTATAAAAATCAAAATAATTTTCTAAGCAATATAGGTCTAAATTTGGGGCACGCTCTCGCTAGCTTCGCCTTGACTGAGCAGTGGTTTTGTGAACCACTGCTCACTTTGCTTCGCAAAGCAAATTCCTTCGGAAGTTGGTCTGTAACAGGACGACTTTTCCGATGAAAAGTCTGTCCTTTCGGATACTAAGCGAAAAACTGCGATTCTCTTGTTTTTCGCAAGTACCGACGGGCTCAGACTACCCCTCATTTAGACCTATATTGCCAAAATTTCTTTATTATTTTTATTTTATACAGTCCTTTTTTTCTTGTGCTTTATTAATAAATGACCAGACCCAAAAACTTCCTTCCCAAGAGCCTCCGCCTTCTTTTTGCTCTTTAGAAGAGATAGCAGGTCGGTTTTTGCAGAATAAGCCATGACAATATACTTATGATTGGATAGGGCCTGAATCCTTCCGGACTTTGCAAAATGTCCTCCGCAAGGCTTAGAGATAGACCGCTCTCCTCTTGCAGGGCGGAAAGTAGCTTTTGCTCCCATTTCCGCCTCGGCTCCTAGCAAAAAGCAGCTCTTCCGAAATGCCCTTTTCTTTTTGCTAAAAGGGAGAAGTTTGCCTTTACAAGCTTGAAAAGTTCCTCTTCATTATCACATCTTCCCTCTTCACCGGAAAGCTTTGCTCCCCATTTCGGGAAAAGCCCCTGCTTCTTATAACGCTTCTTGCTGCCTAAAATCATCAGGCCATAGCCCATTTCCAAATCCTCTTCCCTTGGTAATTCCTTTGTGAAGAGGAAGGGCAGAGTAATGGCAGCTACGGAGAGAAAACCGCCTAAGAAAATCCCTAAAATACCATATTTTAGCAAAGTCTTCTTGGAGATTCCCTGAGTTCCCAACACTTCCTCTCCCTTGGCTTCCTTTTCCTTCTTCTTCCACTCTGTCACCTGGGTGGAACGGCTTTCCACAGCATCTATCTTTTTCTGCTGCCGGGACAATAAAGGAAAGGCCTGCAATTCTCTATCCTGACTGCTGTCTTGACTTTGTCCGCTACTTTTTTACAGTATAAAGATTATCCGAAAGAACTTCCATTCTATGAGCCGGCAGGCTCTCCTCTAAAGTAGTCTTGGCCTTTTCCAAATAAGCCAAAAGCCCATCTCCCAATTCCCGCACCGGTTTTTCCGTTCTTCCCACAAGATAGATGCTTACAATACCGCTTCGTTCATTTCCGTTAACATAAAGCAGGTCTTCCACATCCTTCTCTTTCAGCTTTCCCCTGATTCCTTGGCCAGCTCACGATAAAAACCGCCGCTTTGTAGGGCTTTCGTATAGGCCTGAGTCACAGTGGAAAGTCTTGTGGCAAGCTCCTGGTCATTAAGTGCAGTCTCTCCCTCCTCCAAAGCTAAGTAAAGACTGATATCTCTTTCTCCATAAGAGCTTGGGTCAATCTGCATTAAAACAGAGTGGGCAAGAGCTTCTCTATCCGATAAAAGAAGTGATTCCTGACGCTTCCGCTCATTGGAGGCGTACTCTAAGGCCAACTCTTTCTCCTTGGCTTTCATCGCTGCATTAGCATCTCCATTCTCTTCTTCCGTCTTTAGGTTCTCCGCCTTTTGACTTTGCATCGCCTTATACAGCTTTACAGAAGGAAGTGCCAGGCCGCAAAGTACGGTCACCAAAAGGATCCAGATTCCCTTCCGTAAACATAGAGCCAGTAGTGCCGGTAAATCTAAAATCACCTCATCCTGCAGTTCTCTTTCCATAAATATCTTTCTCCTTTTTAATTTCTCTTATTCTCACAAAGCTCCCAGGGAAGAAAATGAAGTAAAGCCTCCAATACGCCTCCCCTATGGCTCTGGCCTTGTCGGACACATTTCGATATTCCACAGCCTCGCCCCTCGGATCCACATCCCCTGCCTTCATTCCGGCAAATACTGTGATACCTTCCTGAAGCATTCCCCGGAGAACTCCTGCAATTTCCGTCCGCATAGGAATACCATTGACCACAGCACAAACATCGCCTGCCTTTACCAATGTTCCAATAGGGAAGCGTTTGTTCTAAGACCCCATCTGCCGGCGCCCGAAGAACTCTTTCCTTGCCGAAGCCTCCGATAATGCCGGGAACTCCCGTATTGGGGATAGCAGAGCCTTCCAAAAGCACTCTCCCCAGGTCATGGCCTCTTTTGCTTTCCACCACTGCATGGCAGTCCACTCCTGCAGTAAAACCGGGGCCAACACCGATTACTGCCCTTGCATCCGTTATGGCCGTTCCCAAGTTTCTCTTGGCCAAAATGGCATCCACAACAGCATCCGGCTTTAATTTATGAAGAAACTCTTTCCCTTCATCCACAAGCACCGGCACCTTCCTCTCTGCAAGAGCCGCTTCTATCTCTTCCACCGTATCTGCTCGGACTGCTGTTACCCCTTCCACGCTACATTCTCCCAGACGAATCGCCTCGGAAAAATGCCACATTTCTCCGAACCGCTGTGGGAATCGCTAAATCACTGTGGCAGACAGAAATCCCTGCCCGATACAAGCGAATGGAGATTCCTGTTGCTAAATCTCCCGCTCCCCGAATAAATACGAGCATAAAAACCTTCCTTTCCAAAAACTGTTTTGGCAAAAAGCAAAATTTCTCCTATAATGAAATCCATAAAAAGCACTCCATAAGATCCTGGCTTAATCCTTTTTTCGGGACTTCATCATTTTCACGCAATAAGACTTCGAGTTCTGATTCTACCATAAGACGAAAAAAGAGCATAGGATTTTTGTTAAACCGTAAGTAAAAGTATAGAAAAAAGGAGTATCCCTTGAAATCCACAGTGCAGAAATAAAAAACAATATCCTTCCTTCTAAAAGCAACTAGCCCCATTGCCTCTCAATCGAATAATGATTACAGTTCTCAAGTAAACACTTCTCTTCCCTCATTGACAGAAGCTCTGGGGATAGAAAGGGGCGTAAGTGCCGTTATCGGAAGCGGAGGAAAGACCAGTCTTCTAACCGCTCTTTCTTTGGAGCTTTCCAAGAAAGGAAGCGTGATTCTCACCACCTCCACCCATATCTTTCCCTTTCCGCACTGTGAGAACATTTTATTTTGTGCAATAGCGGAAAATGAAACAAACGACAAAGCTTTCCCTTGTACTTCCATTCCGGAGAATGCTTCCGGAAAAACCATTCTCTTTCAGCACTCCGATAAAGAAGAGGATTTGAAGGAAAAAGTCCTCTCTCTTTGGAATCAAAGGAAAAATCCTATACTTTGCTTAGGAAGCCCTGGAGAAAAAGGAAAGCTCTCTCCCCGCCTTTAAGCTTTCGTACCTTGGAAGGCATGGCAGATTTTGTGCTGGTGGAGGCAGACGGCTCCAAACGGCTCCCCGGTAAAAACCCATGGAAAAAATGAGCCTCAGATTCCAAAAAGAAAGTAAAAGAACCATTCTCCTCTTTGGTGCTACGGCCTTCACAAGCCAATCTCCGAAGTGATTCACCGGGTGGAAATTTTTCCAAAGCTTTTTCACCCCTGCTTTAACGGAAGATACCCTCTTAACAAAGGAGCTTTTGTTACAGGCTTTCCAAAAAGAAAATTTAGGAGATTGCCTTTTTATCAATCAACTGGACTGTCTCACAAAAAGAAGCAGAAGAGCTGCTTCTCTTTTTTTCCAATACAATTTAGGAAAAGAGTGTCCTAGGGGGCTCCTTAAAGAAGGGCTTGGAAAAATCCCGGAACAGCTTCTTTTCCTGTCCACAGCAAAGTAGATACCGCCTTATCACCACGACAAGCTTTCCTATTTTGAGCTTTCCTTTTTGAACTTTCCTTTTTTTGAGCAAAAATGCTGTAATATTCTCCTACTCCCTTTTTAAAGGCGCATGCGAAGAAGCTGTTCCATCTTGAGAATGGCTTCCTCCGTATCCACGTCCCAAAGTTCAAACTCTCTTTCCACCGGCACCTTATGGATTTCCTCCACCGGAATCATACCGGACTTTAGAAGCACTCCTCCCCATGGTCTCCCGTTAGGTTTCTAAGGTTCTCAAAATATTTTTTTGGGGAAAATCACCGGATTCCCCCTCTTCCTGAAAAACTTAGACGGTAGAGCTCCTCCGGATTTTCTGAAAAAAAGCATCCACCAATCTTTTCAAGCTATCCTCTGAAAGCAAAGGCTGGTCTCCTGTCAAAAACATACAGGCATCCCAAGATTTGGCTTGCTCCGAAGACAGGGCCACTCGGATGGTATCACTTTGCTCGCTTTCCTCATGTAGCAAAACCGAGAAACGCATTTCTTTTCGCCAGTTGCTCCACCTCTTTAAAAACGGGTAACTACCAAAGGGGTGTCTAAAACAATCTTTCCTCCCTTTCCCCGTTTCTTCTTTTCCTGTAGGCCTGCTCCACTGTCCTGAATCCGTTCCGAAAGAGATCCCACAGCCTGATAGTTATAGAAAAAGTGGGAAAGAGTATGCATGGTGTAGGAAATCATGGGTTTCCCCGCTATTCTTTCCAATAGCTTATTCTTCCCAAAGCGTCTGCTCCAGCCTGAGGCCATAATCACAAAGCCTAATCGTTTCATCTTCTATCCTTCCCTCTAAAACATCCCTTGTCAACGGCTTCTCCTATTCTCTTTAAAATAGCTTTCGCCCCTGCACATACTTGGCCACCAGGCGAGCAGTCTCTTCTCCGGTATAGAGCAGTACCTCCAGGCGCTCCTTCACACTCTGCTGCCGAACACTTCTTCTTTTTTCATGGAAAACCAAGATATCTGCCTCATATCCGGGTAAGAAAGAACCAACCTCTCCAAAGAAGCTGCCTCCGGATAGAGTCGCTAAGTAAAATGCCTCTTCTAAGGTAAGAGGAGCCAAGGACTGATCCATTAAACGGAAACGAAGTTTAGACACGGAAATCGCGTCGGTAATGGCTCTTAGCATGGATAGATTGGCTCCTCCCGCCACATCCGTTCCCAATCCCACTTTTACATTTTCCTCTAAAAAATGCCGAATCGGCGCTACCCCGGAGCATAAATTGGTATTGGACTGGGGACAGTGACAAATCATGGTACCCCTTTCCTTTAAGGCGGAAAGCTCCTCACCCTCGGAATAGACACAGTGCGCCATAATACTGTTTTCCAAAAGGCCGTAGCGGTCATAGCTGTCTCCGTAATGCTTTGCAGTAGGGCAAAGCTCCTTTACCCAGGCAATTTCTCCCTGATTTTCCGACAGATGTGATTGCACCGGCAGTTGATATTCCTTAGCTAATTTTCCCAGACCTTCCATCAGCTCGTCGGAACAGGTAGGGGTAAATCTTGGGGTAAGAATCGGCTTACAGTTCTTCCATTCCTTGGGAATTTCCGAAAGCCAGGCTCTTGTGTTTTCCAAAGATTCTTCCGCACTATGCTCCGTTAAATATTCCGGAGAATTTCGATCCATATTGACCTTACCCACATAAGAAACCAGGCCGCTTTCTTCCATAAGCTTCATCAAAAGCAAGGTAGCTTCCTTATGAAGGGTTGCAAAAACCACTGCTCTGGTGGTGGCGCTTTCCCGTAAGTCCTCTACGAAGTCCTGATAGCCCTTTTTGCATAGTTCAAGTCCTGATATTTTTGCTTCCTCGGGAAAGGTATTCACATTCAGCCAATCTAAAAAGCTCCAAATCCATCTTCGTTCCCCTAAAAGCCATACTGGGGGGCATGGAGGTGGAGATCCACCATACCGGGAAGAATCAGGTCTCCGGAATAATCCTTTAGTTCCACAGAAGCCAGCTCCTGTGGCAGCTGATCATATACGCCTAGGCAAAGTCCATCCTTAACATGCAAAAAAGCATTTTCCTTACAAATCAAACTTTGCTGCCCTTCACTGTAGCAAATGTCTCCTTTAACGAAAAACTCCATAGCATCCTCCCTCTGCAAAAAAACATTTCCTCTATTGTACTGCATTTTTAAAGAAAGAAAAAGAAGCTCTTATAAAACTAAGTCTTGAAACAAACAGTCCTTCTTCTAAGCAATCATTCCTTCTTCATAGGCAGAAAAGTCTTTCATGCAATATAGGTCTGAAGTGGGAAGAAATGATTCCTTTCCCTCTTTCAGACCTATAGCATAGATAGCATTTTTTGATTTTTATTATTGATTGTTTTTATTGCTTTTTTCTTTTTACTTCACAGTTCTTCTATTTCTTGTTTTACTTCCTCCACCGGCATTTTTCCTAAAGTGGAAAAAAATGTTTCGGAAGCATATCCCTACAGCATAATGTACTTTAAAACAAAGACTACGGATAACACATACATCAGCGGTGTCAGCTCCTTGGACTTTCCTGTGGAAAGGTGCAATACGGTGTAGCTGATAATACCAAAGGCAATACCCTCTGAAATGGAGTAGGTGAAAGCCATAGCACAGATACAGATAAATGCAGGAACCGCCTTTACCATATCCTCCCAATCAATCTTGGTAACCTGCTGCATCATGAAGAATCCAACGATAATCAGAGCAGGTGCAGTAGCAAAGGATGGAATCGCCAAGAAAATTGGAGATAAGAACAGAGCCACTAAGAATAATCCTGCAGAAACCAAGGAGGTTAATCCGGATCTTCCTCCCTCTGCAATTCCGGATGCGGACTCTGCAAAGGTGGTAATGGTAGAAGTTCCTAAAATAGCGCCTGCAGTGGTACCAATGGCATCAGCCATCAGAGCTCCGCGGATGGAAGGCAGCTTACCTTCTTCATCCAGCATATTGGCCTTGGAAGCACAACCGATCAGGGTCCCCAAAGTATCGAATACATCCACAAAAAGGAAGGCAAATACCACTACCAAGAGTTTAGAGAAAAGATATTGCTTAAATCCAACTTACCAAAGCTTGGTGCAATGGAACTGGGCATAGAAATCAGGGAGCTTGGAATCAAGCTGTGAAATCCTGTTTCCGGATTAGGAACATAAAGTCCTGCAAGCTGACAAAGAATTCCCAAAACCCAAGTAATGATAATACCGATTAAAATATGTCCCATAATGTCTTTGATTACCAAAAAAATGCAGTAACCAAAAACACCAATCAAAGGCCAGAACTACGGTAATACCCTCAGAAGCAAAAGGTTCCCACTTCCAAAGACTTTTTTTAAAGGAAAAAAAGGGTAACCAGGGTAGCACCATCCACAACGATATGCGCATTCTGGAAGCCGATAAAAGTAATAAATACACCGATTCCTACTGCCACCGCCACCTTCAAGCTCTTGGGAATAGCATTAAAAATAGCTTCACGAACATTGGTTAAGGATAAAAGAATAAAAATAATACCTTCCACAAAAACTGCCGCCAATGCGGTTTCCCAGCTATATCCCATTCCCAATACTACAGTATAGGAAAAGTAAGCATTCAGACCCATACCTGCAGAAAGTACGAAGGGAAGGTTTGCCAAGATTGCCATAAAAAAGCTGGCGATAGCCGAAGCCAGGGCAGTAGCTGTAAACACGGCTCCGGCATCCATTCCTGCCGCCCCCAAGATTCTCAGGGTTTACCGCCAAAATGTAAGCCATAGTCATAAAGGTGGTAAAGCCCGCAATGACCTCCGTTTTTACATCCGTGTTCTTTTCTTTGAGTTTGAAAAAAATTTCTCCATCTGTCGTCCCCCTAAGTAAAAAAATAGACCATCTATGAAAACGAGTAGCGACTTCACGACTTGTACCTACCCGCTATCATCCGTTATAGCTCTCCCTGCCGGCATTCTTTTTGAGATATTGTGAAAACCCTAACATTCTATATTGGAGATTGTACAACAAGTAGCGTAAAAGACCATATTTTTACATTTCTACTTTTTTTCCAATAACAAACACTTCTCTTGGCTACTTTGTCCAAAAAATTATTTTTGTTTTTAAAATTAGAAGCAATAGAACTGGATTCCCCTCTAGATAAAAAGCTGTTTTTTTATGCAATAATCCCGTCTTTGACAGTTGCGAAAGAGTCAAGAGCCCATAAACGGCGTAATTACGCCATTTATGAGCTCTTGTTTTCTTTTTGAATTCTAGCAATATTTCTACTTTCTCGTTGCGGTTAAAAATCTTTTTATTTCCCTTTGAGATACAATCTCGTAATCCGTTCTAAAACCAAATGTGTCGTGGAGTTTGTCTGTAAGGTCGGTTCGGGTATACTCAGGGATATATCCTTCACCGGGGGCTATCAGCATGTTCATTTCCTTCAGTGTTCTTATGATGTTTTCAGTGGTATAGCTCTCGCCTAACTTCTTTTTCCAGAATGCGATAAAGAATCAGTGCGGTGAAGCAGGTAATGAAATGCTGTGATTCGATCTTTTCTGCTGAGATATACCGGTCTGGCTTGAAATTCACTCTTCATAATCCGGAAGCATTCTTCAATCTGCCATCTCTTTTTGATTGATACTTATAATCGTGGCTACATCATCCTCCAGGTTTGTGCATACGGCATAGAAACCGTCATAACGTTCTTCCTCTGTGGCAACATCTTCATCTATCGAAGGAATCATCTTGTCTGCAACTTCACCGTCAAGTACAGTGATTCTGACGGATAAAACAGCTTAGGGATCGTTCGGTCGTTTTTTTATTCAGAGAAGAAGGGTTTTTCGACGAGCTTTTCAGCACGTTCAAGCTGACGGTTCCGTATCTTTCTCATATAGTCCCGAAATTGGAAGGAGAAGGTTACAACGAGATGTTGCTCCAGACCGTCTTCATTAATCCATCGGTCTTTATAGAAAGTCTTCTCGTAATTCTCGACCTCATCTAATTCACTGAGCTTATACTCTTTTTTTATCTCCGATAAGGTGCCATCCGTCTTCATCAAGACAGTAATCCTTGAGATGTCCTTTTCAGCTTTTTTTGATTGCTTGCGTTGTAACAAATTTCCGGTTTGGAGTGTTGTTGAAGACACGGTTCGAAGTTGATGATAGTCCTGCATCTGTACAAACAATAAACTTCGTCATTCCAAAGTCAGAAAGGATCTTTTTCTCCAATGGTTTCATGGAAGGTTGTTCATTCTCGTTTCCATTAAAGAGGGAGAAGGTGAGTGGAATCCCATCAGCATCCATAAATAGCCCCATCTGTACAATCGGATTCGGACGGTTTTCTTTGGAATGACCATATTTTCTGAAATCATCCGCTTCCTCAATCTCGAAGTAATAGTTAGTGCAGTCATAGTAAAGAACTCTTTTATGTCGATTCAGTACCATTTCGGAATTCTTGTAAAGTTGAGACTGGAAAAAATCATTCTCTTTTGCAAGGATTTCCAGTGCACGGTAAATGTGATGGAGCTTGCAGTCAGGCTTTTCAAGAAACTTTTTTGAAAGTTCAAGAGAAGACCTCTTGGATCCGGGATAAATAATCCTGGAGAAAAGTAGCATAGACAGAATTTGATTCAGATCAAACTCAAACTTGTACTTTTTCGGCAATCTGTGCACAGATGTCGTGGATTTTTAAATCATAGTAGATGTCCTTTAAAAAGAGGTAGCCTACATTTACGCTACGGCAGGCTTCTTTCTTAATCAAGGTCGAAGAGGAATACTTAAGCATAATGTCTTTTTTTGAAGCTTTTTCTTCTGCGGAGCGTTTGGCAGCGTACTGCTTTGCCCACTCCAGCGGAGTAAGCTCTCCGCAAACCTTCAGAAGTTCATCTTCCGAACCAATCTTCTCTATCGTCTTAGTAGTGGATTTACCATCTACCCAAACTGATTTACTCAGATAATAGATGGTCTGATTCTTAGATTTTGATACAGATACTTTCATGACGCAGTCCCTCCATGTGCCCATTATACCACATATAGCCGAATATAGCTAGTACTATTTCCGAAAAATTTGACAAAAAAATACAGGCTTTTCAAGGCCTGAGGAGATTTTGGAACTATGTAACTGTCAAACTACCGAAAAAATTATTTTTGTTTTTAAAATTAGAAGCAATAGAACTGGATTCCCCTCTAGATAAAAAGCTGTTTTTATGCAATAATATGCTTTAAATCATCTATATGTAATATTTTTTTAGTTATTTTTTTTATAGGGGGCATAAATATGAATAATCGATTACAAGCAATACTCTCTCATGTTTGTCTAAAGACAAAGGAAGCGGACTTGGTGATTAAGAATGCCCGGGTTTTGGATGTTTTTACCGGTACCAATTACGAAGGAGATGTGGCAATTGCGCAAGGCTACATTGCCGGTATCGGTGACTACCGGGGCAAAAAGGAAGTGGATGCCAAGGGACAGTTTTTGGTGCCCGGATTTATTGATGCCCATCTGCATTTGGAATCCACTATGGTAAGTCCCCATGAATTAATTACGACCGCCGCCTTAAAAGGGACCACCAGCTTTATCGTTGATCACCCATGAAGCATGTAATGTATCCGGAAAGGAGGGCATTGACTATATTTTAAATCAAAGCGAGAAAAGTCCCGCCAATGTTTTCCTTATGCTCCCTTCCTGTGTCCCTGCTACGGAAATTGATGATAACGGGGCTGATTTTTACTGCAGAAGAAATGAAGGAGTATTTGAATCATCCCCGTATTCTCGGTTTAGGTGAGGTAATGGATGATTATAGCGTAATCCATCGGAAAAAAAGCATGATGGATAAGCTTCGGCTTTTTCCCATCATATACTGGACGGCCATGCGCCCTTCCTTCCCAAGGAGGATTTGCAGGCCTATGCCTTAGCCGGCATTCAAACCGACCATGAAGCCATAGACTTTGACTATGCTTTGCAACAGGTTCGGGCAGGAATGCATATCCATGTCCGGGAAGGCTCCGCTGCCAGAAATCTGGAGGCTCTGGTAAAGGGAATTCTTTCGAACAAGGTGGATACCAGGGCTTTTTCCTTCTGCACCGATGATAAACACATTGAAGATATTTTGTCTGAAGGGCATATTTCCCATGCCGTTCGTAAGGCTATTGCCTTAGGTCTTCCTGTGGCAAATGCTTACCAGATGGCAACGATTAATACCGCTGAATGTTATGGACTCTCCCACCTGGGGAGCCATCACCGTAGGCAGACAGGCGGACTTCCTGCTGATTTCCGATCGGAAAAGGTAAAAAATCAATGCTGTCTTCCATAAAGGAAAGGAAGTTGTGGAAAGTGAACATCTCACGATTCCCCGCTGTCCTGCAAAATTGAAAAAAACCGTCCACCTCTCTCCCTTAAAGCCGGAGGCTTTTCGTCTTCCCATTTCCAAACAGGAGGCAAAATGTCATTGCCATGGAAGAAGGGCAAATTACCACCAAGCGTTTGCAGGTAATGTTAAAACGAAGTGCCAATTTTACCGGAGAGGAATACCCGGAATATCAAAAAAATAGCAGTTGTAGAACGGCATAGAAGAAGCGGAAAAAAATCGGTTTAGGCATCTGCCAGGGTTACGGCATTCACGGTGGAGCCATTGCCAGCTCCGTCTGCCATGACTCCCATAATCTCATTGTAATTGGAGACAATGATCGAGATATGTGTTTAGCAATCAACGAATTGATTCGTTCCCAGGGCAGCTTTGTTTTTGGTACAGGAAGGCAAGGTTTATGATGCTCTCCCCTCCCGATTATGGGATTAATGTGTGATTGCGGTTTCACGGAAGCCAGCAAGCATTTGGAAAATATGAAGAAAAAAAGGCCCATGAAATGGGGGTACCCAATGGCATGGATCCCTTTATCAGCCTATCCTTCCTGGCTTTGCCGGTAATTCCGGAGATTCGGATTACCCCAAGGGGGCTTTGTCTTGTGCAGAATGGTAGGCCTAGGCTGATCCAGTAAGGAAAGGGTCTTTTCAAGAAAAGTGGATATGGGATTAGACTATTTTTATGCAGCATGGTACTGAATGCGGGGCACGCTCCTTGGATATAGCCCCCGCCTATATCCAGTTCAAAGAAATCCATTCTTTACAATACCGCCTCTTTTCTTTAGGATAGAAATATTACAAAGGACGAATTTTTCTCTAGAAATTAAGAACATTTGCATCCTTGTACCGTGGATTTGCTATAGCATATTCTGTATTACTACGGAAAAAAATCCAAAAAAATATTTTCTGAAAAGAGGGAGTTTTATTATGGGAAAGAAAAAATGGCTGAGTTTTCAGCAGACGATTTGGATTGCCTTGGGGCTTTGTTTGGGTTTGGTCTTTGGACTCATTATGCCTGAATTTTTCTACACTCCTCTGAACCTGATTGCCACCATTTACATGTCTTCCTTGAAAATGATGATTTTCCCCTTGGTATTTTGTAGTCTTCTCACCGGAATCATGGGCATCGGCTCCATTGCCAAAACCGGAAAAATCGGTCTCTATTCTCTTTTATGGTTTACGGCAACCACCCTTTTTGCCAGTGCACTGGGGCTTTTTTTCTTCCCAAACTTTTAAATCTTGGGGTAGGGGCGCAGATTGTAGCTACCGATGTAAAGGTGGATGCCGTTGAATTTAAAAAGTCTTTTTGGGTACCTTGGAAAATATCATTCCTTCCAACCCGATTGCCGCATTCTCCGAGGGGAATATGCTTCAGGTGCTTTCCTTTTCCATCATTATGGGCTTAGCCTGTTTGTCTTTGAAAGAAAAGGCGGATCCTTTTGTGAAGCTTTGCACCTCCATCCACGACATCTCCATTTTTGTCGTGTCCAAAATCATGCTTTTTCACCCCCATCGGTGTTTTTCGCCTGTATGGCCACAGTAATGTACAGCAACGGTATCCAAACCGTTTTACAGCTGGGACAGGTTATGTTGGCTTTATACATCACCTTTGCCCTTTATGCTCTCATTGTGTACGGATGCATTGTAAGATTAGTCGGAAAAATCCCTGTGGGCAAATTTTTTAGTTCCATTGCGCCTGCCAGCTTAAATGCCTTTTCCACCTGTTCTTCCAATGCAACTCTCCCCCTTTCCATTGAATGTGCGGTGGAATCCTTGGATGTTCCTGAGGAAGTGGCTTCTTTAACACTCCCCTTGGGAGCCACCATTAATATGGACGCAGTAAGCATTCTGATGTCCTTTATGATCGGTTTCTTTGCCTCCGCCTTAGGAATTCCATTAACGCTGGATACCATGATTACGGTGTTGGCAGCAAATACCTTGCTTAGCATCGGAACTCCGGGAGTTCCGGGAGGTGCCATTGCAGCCTTTGCAGCCCTGGCTCCCATGGCAGGACTGCCCATCAATCAGATTTTGGGCGTTTACATTTCCGTAAACACCCTGGCGGATATGGGGGCTACCACTGTTAATGTTATCGGAGACATTGCCTGTGCCACTGCCATCAGTAAGCAGTTAGAGAAAAAAGCTTAAAACCGGATTCTCCAACACTAAATGGCTTCTGTAATGCAATCAAAAGCAGTAAATCCTAATTTACCAAGAATCAAAAAAGCAAGTTCCTCGGATTCTAAGCCTTTTGCACAAAATCCGGAACTTGCTTTTTTTCTTATTTTCTTTATACTTTAAAAGAATTTTACGGTTTTTTTAAGAAAAGGAGTAATTATGGGAGAATCTTATTTTGACGGCGGTTTATTGCAGCTTATCGGATGGGCACTATTAGGAAGCCTCATCACAATGTGCACCTTTGGAATCTGCTTTCCTTGGGCTCTTTGCATGATTTATAACTGGGAAATTTCCCACACCGTTATTAACGGACATCGCCTTCGTTTTTACCGGTAAAGCCACCGATCTCTTTTTGCAGTGGATTAAGTGGTTTCTGCTTTGCCTCATTACCTTAGGAATCTACGGCTTCTGGCTCGGCATTGCCTTAAAAAAATGGAAGGCCGCACATACCGAATTTGCTGACTAAGTACAAGCATTTTTTTACAAAAAGAACTATGGAAGTCATAACCTCCATAGTTCTTTTCATATCTAAAGCACTTCTTCTTTTATGTGGTAGGAACAATAATCTCTACTCGTCTTTTCTGCTGTCTTCCCTCCGGGGTATCATTGCTGGCTACAGGACGGCTTTCTCCGTAACCGTGGGTGGTGATTTCCGCAGTCACGCCCTGAGATGCCAAATAGCTCTTTACGGAATTTGCACGATTCTCGGAAAGCACCTGGTTGTGTTCATCCGTATCCATGGAGTCGGTATGTCCGTCAATCTGGAAGGCGGTAATTCCCGCTTCCTTTAATACCGTTGCCAAATCATTTAAAATCTTCTCCGCATCCGGACGAATATCATATTTATCAACATCGAAAAGCACGCCGGAATCCAAGGTGATCAAAAGGCTATTGGCCTCCAGACTTGGTACCGCAGGAACCATGGAAAGCTTTGGCAGCTTTGTGGGCTTATCCAAAGGCTTGGCATTTACGGTCTTTTCTACAGAGCCTAGACTAATCACTGCCTTTCCCTGTCCGTCATTTTTAATGCTTAAACCGGTCTCGCTGTTTTCATAGCTTCCACTTCCATCCGGCATGACAAGAATATCCACATCCCCCCGGGTATAGCTGGTAGAATGATCGCTTACCATCATGGTAATGCCCTTTTGCTCATCAGTGAAAATACCATTACTCTCTCCACTAACCTGTAAGGTAATTCCTTGAGATTCATCGGAATACTGTCCTGTACCGTAAGACCGTCAGCGCTTAACTGACCGGCTCCTCCCTCTCCCAGCTGCATCACACTGTTTCCACGGAAAATCTGATCATTTTCCAGCTTTACAGGGGTAACGGTAATGCCGGGAACGGAACTTAATGCCGCTGTCTTATCCATAGTAATCTTTGCTGCAGGATTTTCCTATGCTTTATCTTCGACGAAGCACGGTTCGTTCCGCATATTTCCCGAAGAAATGATAGCCGGATCCTCCCTCGCTGATGATATCCAAAAGTGCATCCGCCTTAGTCACCTGAATACCCCCAAGCATTGTAACGCCTTTGGAAAAAAAGGCAATCCGGAAGCATACTTGCGGTAGGTCCCACTACCAGAATCTCCGCATCTTTTTTCGCCATGGCCAAAAGCCCAGGCAAAGTATCATTCAAAATCGTCACTCCGGTAATCACCAGCAAATCTGCCTCCGGCACACATTCTCCAGCTCTTTCAGGAGGAAGGTAATAGGGCATTTCCCGTTCCTTTAAGGTTCTGCTGTCCTTTTCCAAGATGTGAAAATCCGCATTTTCCTGCATAAGCTTTCGAATAATGGGAACCAATGCCCCTACTACTACGGTTTTTCCGATATTTCTTTACATCAATTTCATCAAAGGCATCCGCACCAAGTAGAAGCTCATATTCCGGATGTTCTGTTTTGTCCCATACCAGGGTGCTAAGCGCATTTAAGGTGGCAATTCCCAAGGTTCTTCTTAAGATATTCTCTGAGAAAATATCCTCAAGATAGGCTCTAACCCCTCTTCCCCTTAGCTTGCCGGAAAAGGGCATAGCCTTCGCCGAGCTGGGACAGCACACGGCCTCCGGAATCTCCTTTACCGGCGTAAAACATAAACCTCCATGCCCCGTGGAAAGCTTCACCCCGGAGAAAAAGAGACCGAACACGGCTCGCTCCACGGTGATACTGTCCAAATCCACCGCCTTCTCAATTTCCGTAATACACTCCTTTAAGAAAATGTTGCTTCCTTCTATTTTCCTTTTGCTTCTTTCATGGTGCCCCTCCTGACAATACTCTATCTGCGAATAACAAAAAAGAGAGCCTTCACAGGCTCCCCTTATAATTTTTCAAAAATTACTTGGAAGACTCTTCTGTGCTCTCGGACTCTTCCGCTGCTGCAGTGGTCTCCTTAGCGTCCTTCTTGTCATCCTTCTTCTCGTCAGCCTTTACGGACTCCTTAGCTGCTTCAGTCTCCATCTTGCTCTCAGCTGCTGCAGTGGTCTCTGCCTTCTTACCGGTACAAGCTACCATTGTAAGAGCTGCTGTCATTGCTGCAAGTACGAATAATCCTCTAACCATCTTTCTCATAATAGTCTCCTCTCTTCTGCCTATGCAGAAAAAAACATTTTTCCTTTTTTTTGCTTTCAGAACCGAATAACGTATCTCTGAAAGATGGAAGTAGAATACTCCTCTGCTTTTTTTAAAAAAACAAGGTTTTTTTATCTATTTTAAAAAAACTTATTAAGAAAATGTTCCAAAAAAATCTTCTCTGCTGTTTGTAGAAAAGTACAAAAGCACTTTTCCCTTCTCCAAGCACCCGCTGAAGATTATACTTTACAAAATCAAAGGCTATGGCTTTGCTACAACACTATAGAAGGACGCTGTAGCCCCTTAGCCTTACGCAGTGGGTAATGCGTAGGCTATCTGCATTTTTTCTCAAATTTCGATGTCAGTGGAGCAATGGTAATTAATGGATAAAAAAACTGTAGGCGACATGATACCACCCACAATAAAAAGATTGTGTGCTTATGCAACTAAAAAGTATTCTTTTGCTCCGTTTGTATACAATTCATGTATCAGTGAGAATAGCTTTCAGGTTCTAAATCTTTTCCTCTTTTCAGCCATAAATGGAACAGCGTTAAAGACGTAGATATTTGAAATTCCAATAAATACGGAGCAAGGGAAGTATCTTCAAGTTTATCACTATATATTTCGCTAATATTAAATTCACTTTTTATTTTTTCTAAAAATCGGATATTCCCATATTCTCCCAAAAAGTGCTTTGACTGACAGTTCCTTATCTTCAAAAAGTTTGAAAATATGTTGCGGAGGTTTTTGCGAAATACGCTCTTATGGATAAAGACCGTGTTTTTTGTAAAACCCTCAAAATCTAAGCTTTGAACAAGCGTCTGCTATTCCTATTTCTTTTGAAACTGCATTAGGGGCACATCGTAAAGGGAATGTAAAAGCAGGTCAGCAAGTTATGATTTACGGTTCTTCGGGTGGCGTTGGTTTATATGCAGTACAATTAGCTAAAATCATGGGAGCAACTGTTACAGGTGTATGTAGTACCCGTAATCTTGAGCTAGCAAAACAAATGGGGTGTGATTACGTAATTGACTATAAAAAAGAAGATTTTACGAAAGTGCGGACAAAGTTTGATGTAATCATAGGTGTGAATGGCTGTAATTCCATGAAAGACTATAAACAGATTTTGAAACCAAATGGAATTTTTATAGGTGTAGGAAATGTAAAAACAAGTAACTAAAGCACTTTTTCGTTCGTTTACATCAAGGAATTTTTCTTATTTTGCTGGTCCTATGATGCCCCAAAAAGATTATTTATCTTATGCAAAAGAACTGGCAGAAACGGGTAAATTGATACCTTATATAGACAAAATCTATTCTGTCAAGGATACAAAAGAAGCCATTCGTTATATTATAACTTCTCACGCACAAGGGAAAGTCGTTGTTTCTATGGATTTTGAATAACGGGAAAACTCCTAAAAATCTGAACAAGAGAAACAGTAATAATTATCAAAATAATAATTATATCGTCATAAGAGGTTCGTACAAACATTTTGTTTGATACGAGCCTTTTGTTTTTTATCAACGGTATAAACATCATTTTTTATGTTGTTTATATAAGTTAGCTTTCAGCAGAAAGGAGGTGAAATCATGGAAGCATCTTCTTTTGAGAAAGCTGTCTGTTTACAGTTTAATGCTTTAATGATGATTGTGATTAAAGGTACATTGTCAAGTCATAGAAGACAAAGTGCAAGACGTTCTAAACATGAAGTCTTGTTTTGTGAATTGTCTGAAATGAAACGTATGGAAAATGGTACAAATGATGAATATTTTTCCGATTTTGTATCGTTTCAAGTTATGAATTATACAATCCGTGTATCTGATGAAGAACTAGGTACAGCTTTACAAGAATTGACCGAAAAACAGCGTACTGCTATCTTGTTGCATTTCTTTCAAGGCATGAACGACAGAGAAATTTCAGAATTGTATCATGTATCACGTTCCACTATCAATAGCAGACGGGATAGAGGGCTAAAGAAATTACAAAAATTATTGAGCGAAAGGAAGTAGAACGAATGAAAAAAGATTATGCTTATCCCTCTTATGAACTCATTTGCAGAGCGACTAGCGGAGAGGAAAAGGCAGTCAAAGAAATATTAGATTTTTATAACGCCTATATCTTCAAAGTATGCTTACGACCATGCTATCATGCAAATGGTACTGTACATATGCAAGTTGATGAAGAACTAAAGGGAGATACACAGCTTTTCATGTGCTATCTCCCTTATCGGTTTTATTGTCATATCAAGGCTCATTCAATCGTGGTAAATGCATGGTAAAATGAATGTCTTTGCAATTATGAAATTGCTTATAGATGTAGTGTTTATGCAGATAATTCAAAAACTCATATAAAAGGACATATAAAATTTCAGACTCTCTATTTTTGCTTAGTTCGGCGTTGTTTTTTGCGCTGTTTCTGAAGTGCCAGCGCTTCTTTAGCAATAATACCAAGGCTGAGGCTGACAATACCTAGTCCCAAAAGACCGTAGATCATGGTAAAAATCTTTCCCAAGGCGGTCTTGGGCGTAAAATCCCCATAGCCAATGGTGGTCAAGGTCGTAAAGGATAAATAAAGGGAGTCCAGCACGGCTAACTTTTCCACCATCGTATAGAAAACCGTACCCAAAACCAAGAGGGAGGCTAAACTGGCTAAAATCGCCTGCCCCTCTTCGCTTTGAAAAACCTGACGGATGATTCGAAATAAATGTTTAAACCAAAGATGAGCGAAAACATGGAGACCCTTTCTACAAATGATGTTAGCTGATAATCCTCCCGAACCTTAGTAGGATGTTTTTCTTCATAAATCCAGTTATAAAGATTCTGTCTAGTAGGATATCCCAATATCCTTACTGTCTCTGATACAGATTCTGTCTGATGATGTAGTTTAAGTGCGATTTCTTTTTGTTGTTTTGAATACACAGATAGGCTCCTTTCGGAGCCCTATGGTAATCAAGCTTGTATGTCTGCAATATTTCTGTTTAGGTACACATAAGCATACAAACTCTCCCAGCATAAATTAAATGCCAAAGGCAACAATAGGCATCGCATAAGTTCTTCCTTATTCATTGCACAGACACCTTATTTCGTTTCATTATACCATTTTTATTTGCATTTGATAGCCTTTCCCATCTCTCCGGCCGCCTTAAATCCCTGACGGGCTAAGAAAACAGCTATAATTTCATTAATGACTGCCGCAGCCGCAATTGTACCTCGAACAATGTTTCCATATTGTTCGAAAATCTCCCGTTAATGCCGAAATAGCAATACCTGTCATGACAAGAGATACGCCGGAATGAGGCAAAATGACCAGCCCGAGATATTTTTACCGTAGCAGGGGCGTGCGAAAGCTGTGCACCGAGAGCTGCTCCACCTATTTTTCCCGCTGCGCGGGCAATAATGTATACTGCTGTAAAAATTCCTGCTCCTAAAATGAGATGATAATCCAGCGGAGCACCCAGATTCAGAACAATCAATGCAAAGCAAGCGCTGATGCTCGGAGTGCAATATTTCATAATATCTTCCAGCTTTTTTTCATCCAGAATATTTGCAAAGGTTGCGGAATAAACCATACCGCTCAGCATGAAATTAAGGACTGGAACGGGCATAAGGTAATGGTTAGCAAGTGCGGTCATAGCCGCTGTAACGAGCACACCGGCAAACACCGTGATTGCACAGACTTTTGCTGACCTGATTTTTTTCATAATACAGGCTGTAATGCCTCCGGTTATAAGACCAATCAAAACCGGGAAAATAACGATCAGTATAATCAGATATTTTTGGTACAGAGCCTCCCGAGGTAATCGGAAGGATGAAACTCATAACAAGCAAAAAAATACGCAGATTGCCAACACATCGTCAATTACCGCCAAAGGTATCAGTGTCCTTGTAACAGGTCCGTCTGTTTTATATTCTGACACAATGGATAACGCCGGTGCAGGTGCGGTAGCTAAGGCAATACCGCCAAAAATCAAGCCAAGGAAAACAGGGATATCCATAAAAATAAAAAAATAGCAGAAAACGCAAGACTGACAACAGCAAAAGTCATGAGTGACTGCGCCAAAAGTAATCACAACAATCTGTTTACCGGAAGAACGCATCTTTCGCCAGATCGTTTCACTGCCCAGCATCAGCCCCATACCGCATTCCATGAGCTCAATCAGTGTATGATACATCGAGTTATCTAAAAATATCTTGTGTCAGCAGATTTACTGCATAGGGCCCTAAGAGCATTCCCGCAATTAAAAAAACCTAAAAACAGCGGGCATTTTTAAATTTTTGCTGCCACCTTCCCGGCGATTACTGCCAATAGCACAACCGTCAATAAACGAATTAACATTTCAAACATTTAAATAGTCTCCTTCTTCACAACGCCAAACAAAAATATCCATAATCACAGCTTCACAGAAAAATTTTTCTGATACAGCGGATTTTCATGAAAGAATATCATTCTGGTCTTATAGTACTGTGAAAGACATTCCTTCAAAGAGCTTGATTCTGTTTCAATGAATATATGATTTTGGATGTATTCTTTTAACTGTTCAAAGCATTCCTCCACACAAGCAAGGAACAACTCATCTTTTGATTTGAAATAATGATAGATCAGTCCCTTTGAAATTCCCTGTTCAGAATCATAAATGTTGTTCACAGAGCTTTGCACTATATCCTCGTGTAGCAAATTCAAGCAACGCATTGTCCATAATTTTTTTCTTCTTGCTTGTATTTTTCTTTCTTCCTGTCTCATCTCATACCTCAATAATTGACCATCAAGTCAATTATATAAATTGATGACCACAGAGTTAATAATTTGTTTGTGAATCCTATCTTCCAGACCATTTTTTTAGGACCTTTTAGAGGGATCCGGATAAGATCGTTAATGCACTTGAACTTCCCTACTCAAACGCAAAAACTTGAGGCCACAAATAACCTCATCAAAGTCATTAAGCAAAATGCTTTTGGCTTCCGGAACTTTGAAAATTTTAAAACGAGAATTCTCATTGCTTTGCACATCAAAAAGGAGAGAACCAATTTGGTGCTCTCCTTTTTGTAAGTTTTTATCAACCCATTACAGTTATTAAAGAGCCTTTTTTTCTTATTTAATCTTGAAGAATTGAACAATCGACACAATACCTTGATAAATAAAGACAAAAGGCAATGGTGTAACTAACGAAGAGACCGGTCATCAATGGGTGTCCCATCATGATTAAACCTGCTACGATTCCTAAAATCCCCATCCAAACTAGAGGATTACCTACTGATTTATCCGTCTTACGAACCTTGAAACCAACGATAGTTTTTGTAATACCATTTGTCAAGGCCCAGAAAGAAATGATAAATGGTACAAATGTTACCATGTCAATAAAGCTACCTGAGAACAAGGTAAGAGCGAGGATGAGGGTAACAATTCCTCCAAATAAATTCCAGCTATGCTTTTCTTCTGATTTGAAGTATTGTACAATCTCAGAAATCCCTTGAACTGCAAATACAAGTGCAAACAAGAAAGTCATAGAAGCCAAGGTAGTAGCAGGATGTGCAAAGCATATTAAAACCTGCAAAAACTGCAAAAATACCCGCAATTAGTAACAACCATTTCCCAATTTTCGACATTATTTTTCTCCTTTTTTAGAGGAATCTTCCTCTAGTATTCCATAAATCATCATATCCAAAACCTGTGATAATTGACGTTCATATCCTGAAACCAAGTCAGGCAAACTGCTATCTGATGAAACAGTTAAATAATAGGAACGAAACATATTCTGAATCAATCGCAGATGAGTCCATAGCTCGCTTCTCATCAATATGCTCTTTCAGTTTGGATTCTGATATAAGTTTTTTTGACAAACTTGTTCATTCAAGTCCAAAAAATAGCTTTCTGTGGTGCGATGTCTGCTTCCAATTCTTTTGGCGTCGCAATCATTGCCTCAAAAGAAAAATGTGGCTATGTTCCGGGTATTGCTGATAAAATTGGTGACGTCTTTCCATATAATCAGCTAAGGAGGGTACTTGACCTTCCACCCCCAGAAGCACTGCACTGCCAAAGCTTTCTCAAAACTCTCCTGAACACAAGTTAGATAGAGGTCTGATTTCCCTGAAAAATTATGATACAAAACTCCTTTGGAAATACCATCCACTTTACAAAGTTCATTGATGACAAAACCTTTATAGCCTTTTGTAGCAAATTCGAACAAAGCAGCGGTAATGATTTTCTCTCTTCGCAGTCTTGTTTTTCTTCTTTTTCTCATGTATGCACCTCTAGATTTTTTTAAATTATAAACCGTTTAGTCTAAAATATCAATCAACTTTCTCGATAGAGTTTCTCCATAAATGTAGGATTACAATACATTTGTTACATCACAACTAAATAATAAAACGGAAGCACCTGTCTTGTGTTAAAGTTAGATCACCACAAAATAACAAACATAAGGAGGGCTTCCGCTGTAGCTACTATAACACAAGATATGCGCTTTAGACTATCACTCATTCATTATTAATAGAGTAAAGATTTTGTCAGTTGATAAAGAAATAAAATCTTTACTCTATTTTTTATAAAAAAAGGTACAGATGCGAAATCCATCGAATCTGCACCTTTTTACTATAATCTGCTTTCACAATCTTTTTACACTAAACTTATTGATATGATCAATTTTTTTATCTATGAAAATACTAACCCAATAAAGTAACAACAATCGGAACGACAATTATAAAGAGTATAGTGCTCAATGTCACAACATTTGTGGAAAATTCCACATCTCCATCTCCCTGGTTCGCTAAAATTGGGAGTACGGCTAAGGCCGGAGCTGCCGATTGTACTACAAATGTATTAAATTCTTTTGTCGCCATGCCGGAGGCTGCAAATTTTAAGATAAAAGTACATTGTAGCAGGTGCCAAAATAAAGCGTCCTACCAATGTGACAATGGTATCGGTGTCAAAACGAATGGTCTTCAATCCCGCCTTGGCTAAGACAATTCCAATATATAGCAGAGACAAAGGCGTCACTATATTTCCGATGTAAGTCAAGGTGTTTGTTGCAAAACTTGGTACCGGAATTCGCAAAATTAAGAAGATCGAGGCAACAAGGAAACCAACAAGGGGAGCAGGGAAGAGTTTCTTCCAATTAAATTTAGCTACTTGCTTACTTTTCCCTGACTTACTATCTGTTGTCATCAGATAAACACCTAAAGTCCATGTAGAAACCGTATTGGTGATATAGTAGATGAGGAAATAAGGCAGTGCCTCATCACCGAAAAGAGCAATATTTAAAGGCAGACCAATAAAAATGGTATTCGCATTGACAAAGGTATTAATCATCGTACCACGGCGCCCGGGGCGAATATTAAATATTTTTACAGCCGCAAATGCAAAGATATAGCCTAAAATACAAGCACCAAAGGTATAAATCATACCACCGGACAGACTAATCAACTTATCCAAAGTCAGGTATTTCAGAACAGATACAAAGATGGAAACAGGCATTGCGACATTCATAATCAGCTTAGATAAATTACCGCCAAAACTATCGTCAAACCATCCTCGTACCTGCAAGAAATAGCCCAAAATGATAAGGACTATAATGGGAATAATACTTTCAATTGAAGTTAAAAAAACCATATCCCATACCACTTTCTAGTACTTTGGATACCACTTAAGTTCACTAATAGCTTTCTTCATATCGCTTTCTTGACTTTGTGCCAATCCCTGCTCTTGCGCTTTTTTAGCAACCGCTTCCGCTACTTTACTTGAAACTTCTGCCACATAAGCAAATGGCGGCAAGACAGGTGCACCCGGTTTACCTGAATCAACTATACCGCTCAATGAATGTGCTGCTGCACCAATCATTTCATCTGTCAAGATCTTAGCTTCTGAAGCAAGCATTCCAAGTCCCAGACCGGGATAGATAAGAGCATTATTAGCCTGACCAATCTGATAAGATACCCCTTTATAATCCACATTGTCGGAAGGTATTCCTGTCGCTACAAAAGCCTTTCCATCAGACCACTCAATCAAGTCTTTAGCACTTGCTTCAGCCAGCTCAGTTGGATTACTCAGCGGGAAAATAATTGGACGCTCGGTGTTTTGACACATAGCCTCAACAACCTCTTTTGTAAAGGTATTAGCTTGTGTTGATGTTCCTACCAAGATTGTCGGTTTAACCGTCTTTACAACTTCAAAGCAAGTCTGTTAGCTTGTCAGCATTAGCAAAGTCAGAACGCTTCTTTGCAAATGGACGTTGCTCAGGTGTCAAATCATCCATGTCATCAAAAAGAAGACCTTGTTTATCTACCATAAAGAAACGTTTGTAAGCCTCTTCTTCTGAGAGTCCTTCTGTAATCATTTCACGGAGAACACGTGATGCAATTCCTGCTCCTGCCGTTCCACCGCCAAAGCAAAGATATATTTGGTCTGTTAATTTTTCACCACTAATATCTAATGATCCGTAAATACCACCAAGTGTGACAATACCTGTTCCTTGGATATCATCATTGAAAGTAGGAATTTTATCCTTGTACTTGTTGAGAATATTGGCAGCATTTAGACGACCGAAATCCTCCCAGTGTAAGTAGAGCTTAGGGAAAAGTCGTTCAGCTGTTTGTACAAACTGATCAATAAAATCATAATAACGGTCTCCACGTACACGCTCATGGCGGTTCCCAAGATAGTTAGGATTTTCCAGCAATTCTTTACGGTTAGTTCCGGCATCAATGACCAAAGGTAAAACAGTTGCAGGGTCAATACCGGCCGCTCCTGTGTAAACCATAAGCTTTCCAACTGAAATATCCACACCATTGGTTCCCCAGTCACCAATACCTAAAATTGCTTCTGCATCTGTCACAACAATAAGTCTAATATTACGGTCTCCGGCCGCATTCTTAAGGGTAGCTTCTATATTTTCAGGGTGGTTAATGTCTAAATAACCTGCATATTGCGTATCAACAAACAAATCACTGTAATTTTCAATCGTAGTTGCAACCGTTGGATCATAAACAATCGGATTGAATTCGGCAATGTGTTGGCTAAAAAGATAGTAAAAACAAAGGTGCGATTAGTATTGAAGATTTCCATCAAGAACAAACGTTTTTTTCCAGGTTTGTTGCTTTTTTTAGAAAAAAATGAGCGTAGGTTTGTGCCGCTTGCTCCTCCAAAGTTTGCACATAAGGTGGCAAAACTCCAACTAGGCCAAGTTCTTTACGCTCTTCAAGAGTAAAAGGCAGTTCCCTTTATTTAAAAAGGGATTATTCAAAAATATCATATGCATTCATAATATAAGCTCCTTTTGATTTTGTGTACTCATTATAATAAAATTATATATCGTACATAATATTTTTGTATCAGATATGATGGAGTAAGATGGAATAAACTTACTGTCAATTAGCGAGCTCGAGAGGAGGGTACGGACAGACAGGTTATTTACCATTTAACAACGAAAAGTGCCTGCCATAGCCGATTAATACTTACTGGCAAACACTTTTTCCTGCCTCATACTATTTCAAATATGACACCAATGCCGCAAGGATAATTCTTACGTCGTATTGGATTGGCTTGACAGGGCAGACATCTCGTTTCATGCCTAAAAGCTTGTAAACCGCCATTCGTGCAGCTCTTACGGAGTATTCCTCGGTAAACACGCAGTCTTCCGGAATCTCGCAATATTGTCCGGTAAATCCAAGATTCGTGCTCCCTTCCGGCACGACATCGGGCCGGTCGCCTGCGGAACGCGCAAGAAAATGTGCATTCGTATACGGCAGCATAACCGGTATTGCGGCAACAACCTCGTCCCGGCACTTCTGGCGGGTATCGTCATCCATTGGCAGGCTCATCAATATCTCATCCAGTATTTCCAGTCCCGTGCATTCGTATTCAGGCTTTCCTGTGAAACGTCCCGGCTCATCGGTATAGAAGGCGCACATCCACAGGGAACGAATAATCCTCCGGCTGATTTTCAAAATAAGGCGGGAGCGGAATGCGTAGCTCCATATGCCAGGGAGAGCCCGTAAAGGAAGTCAGGAGCCCCTCCCCCGTCTTGTTGTGGGTGTATTTTTCCATCCAGTCCATGAAAGTGTTCCCGTGGAAGGTGCAGTTGAATGTCATCCACTTTGACTTGTCAGGGTGTGCGAAGAACTTGTCAGGGTTGCCAAGCACCGGTTTCTTTGCAGCAATGTTTTTCCACAAGTTAGCGCTCATTGGGTAAGAGTCATCAATGCCCGCAGCCTTTTTCAGCATTCCCGAAGGTGGCATTGTCGGTCATACATCCTAATGTAACGATTACCTTGTCATTTTCATTCAGTTTTATATAATCCTTTTTATCGCCATGTACAACATGTAGCCCGGTAACCGTAATCCCGTCACCATCGGCAAAATCCATGTCGGTCACCACTGTGTTATAAACAAAGTCAACCCCCGCATCCATAAGCACCTTAAGCAGCGGCGTGATTATGCTTTCAAACTGGCTGTTCCTCGTCAGGGTTACTCCGCTAGCAGTATTTATCCTCGTGATGAGATGGAAAAAGCGTGTCAGGTAGCGCTTAAATTCTATAACGCTTGACCATGGCTGGAATGCGAAAGTGCCTTCGTATATGTACCAGAACGGGGTTTTAAAAAAGTGCGGGCTTACGCCGAACCAATCCTCAATTGTAAGGTCGTCAAGCTCGTTTTCGTCTGCCTTGAAAAGACTAAGCACAAGCTTCAGCTCCTGTTTGTTCAGCCCGTAACTGGAAGAATCCATTATTTCCCCGTCAGCATCAAGCAAACGAGCCTTTGCCTTGCAAGGCTTTGTGGACGAGAATTCAAACATATCGTCTGTCACACTGTTGCCCGGATTCGTAAGGGAAGGGATGCTAGACATGATATCCCAGAAGTTTTTCATACGTCTGCTTATTGAACATCCTCTCTCGCGGCATATCCAGCCATGCTCCGGATCTCCACAGGCATCATTTGACCCGCCTGCCACGGGCAGCGCCTCTATAATATGGATGTCCTTTCCTTCAAAAGCCGCAGTCCCTTAAAAGGTAAGCGGCACCCGTCAGGCATCCAAGCCCTCCGCCAACAAAATAAAACTGGCAGTCATCCTGTCTTTTATAATTTCCTAACATAACAAATCTCCTTCTTTCTTTTTCTTATTTCCTTATTCCGTTAAGTGCTAAGTCGCCCTTCTTGGTTTTCGCAATGCCTGACAGCTCATCCCCGTTTACGCTGCCGCTGCATACATAATCCGTCTTTCCGACGGAAGTTTGTATTTTTTTCCTTTAAAAATTAAAATTTTTGCCATCCGTTGTTCCCGGCTCAAATATATTTTTCTTCCCCATTACAACCAACGAACCGTTAAGCGTGCCAGCATTACTATGAAGAATTAATTCCCGTTTTTAACGCCCAATGGAGTACGCATCCTGACCTGGTAAGTCCCGTCAACCATATGACTACCTCCTTTCCCTTTGCTGGTTCTAAAAATAAAAACATCGGGAGTTTAATAACAACGAACAAAACAGCCCATATGTCAGATATCTGACATATGGGCTGTTTTGTAAGGTTTGCATATTTTTATGAAGTGGAGCGTCTGGCGGAAATACTATTTGTTCCCAGGTTCTTTTCCGCACTTCTTTGCAGCGCCGCCATGATATTGCCATGCATAGCTATCTCCAGCAGCTTAATCATTTCCTCCGGGGCATACGGCTCCCTTCAAGCATCCATGTCACGAGGCAATTGACCAGCGCCTCGGTATAGAACTTGCCAATAAAATCCGCATGTTCCTTATCGGCGGGAACATCCTGCAAAATATTGTTTATAAACGCCATCATTATTGCGCTCGTGCCATCATAAAGCATTTTCTTAAGAAGGTCCTTTCCAATGCTGTTATATGCGCACAAGCAGATTTTCCTATTGTCATGTACATACCTGAAAATCGACAATATGCCATCGTCCCAATCTATGCTGTTTTCACTGGCTTTAAGGAGTTCCAGTGCTTCTGACTCGAACGTCCATTTCATAAGGTCGTACATGTCCTCGAAATGATAATAAAAGGCGGACCTGCTGATATCACAGTCATCGCTTATGTCCTTGACGGTAATCTTGTCAAACGACTTTTTTTCTTCATGAGCCCTTCAATGAGCTTGCAATCCTTTCCTTTGTCAGATAGGGATATTTTTTTCGTTTTTTTCATCCGTATCTCCTTATATTAATTATTCCGTGGCAAAAAAATTTTTTTTATATCCCCCTGAATAAACTTTTATTACAAAACCGGCATAAGATATATTACATTGGAAAAATTTATATTTTAATATAATATATTTCCCTCCCAATGAACATCCGAAATTGCATTGATAAATTCAAGCATTCTATGGATGTCATGTTTCATAGTCAGCGAATTGACAGGCGGACGCAATCAGCAACCGGAGGATGGCGGCGACAAAACATGCCGTGAACTTGCTATGCAAATTCACCCAACTATCCATGCTTAACTATACCCTAAGAGGCAAAGATCTTGCCACAGAAAAAAACCCTTGCAGATTCCCGCGCAAAAGACTCCCCAAATACTTGGAGAGTCCCATATACAACATATGTCCTTTCTTATCTCTTGCTGAACTGTACGAGCGATGAGTAAGATGCCCTTTGGCATCTTGCCGTGAGTAGTTGCGAGCCTTCGGCGAGCAACTCCACAGTTTCCACGGATAAGAAAAGACTCTCCAAAAACTTGGAGAGTCCCACATACTGAATATGTCTTTTCTTATCTCTTGGAGAACTGTGGAGCACGACGAGCTGCCTTCAATCCGTACTTCTTTCTCTCCTTCATGCGAGAGTCTCTGGTTAAGAAACCGGACTTCTTTAAGATAGGACGGAAATCGCTATCCATCTCGCAAAGTGCTCTTGCGATACCGTGACGAATTGCACCGGCCTGACCTGTGGTTCCGCCACCCTTAACGTTTACAAGAACATCCAACTTTCCTTCGTTCTGTGTTGCCACAAGTGGCTGACGAACGATGGTCTTCAATGTCTCTAATCCGAAATACTCGTCGATAGAACGCTTATTTACGGTTACCTTACCTGTTCCTGGCATGATATACACTCTTGCTACAGAGCTTTTTCTTCTGCCTGTGCCGTAATTTCTGTTTGTAGCCATTTTTTATCCTCCCTTAGATTGATAGTGCAACTGGCTGCTGAGCCTGGTGCTTGTGATCCGGACCAGCATACACGAAAAGCTTCTTGTACATCTGTCTACCTAAAGGACCCTTGGGAAGCATTCCCTTAACGGCAAGTTCAATAACCTGCTCCGGCTTGTTTGCTCTCATATCTCTCAAAGAAGTTTCCTTCATGGAACCAACATAACGAGAGTGAGTACGATACAGCTTCTGCTCCAGCTTCTTACCGGTAACGGTAATCTTCTCTGCGTTTACTACGATTACATAGTCACCACAGTCTAAGAACGGAGTAAATGTGGGCTTTCTCTTTCCACGAAGTACTGCTGCGATCTCTGATGCAAGACGTCCGAGTGTCTTCCCCTCTGCATCTACTACGAACCACTTTCTCTCAATAGTAGAAGCCTTTGCTACGTATGAATTCATAACAACCTCCTATGTGTAGGCTACTTACTCTGGTCCAGTCAAGGGACTGATTTCAGTATTTAATGTAGCCCGGGCATTTGCCCTGCTTCTGTTCCGCTGTAATAACAGCCTTATCACTTTATAGAATTTCCCTTGTATTGTCAAGGCTTTTTGCATTTTTCCGAGGATCTTTCCAAGGATTTCCCAACGGTGCACATCCCTGCTTTTCTTTACGACAATTTTAGAAATATCCTCCGGAAAAAGAATTTTTCTTTAAATTTTGCAAAAAAGCATTCCCAAGTTCTTTTTCACCGTGCTATCATAGCACAAATTTTTCTTTCTGAGGAAAAAAGAAAAATTAGCGCCAGGGCTCGGAGAAATTCCAAGCTGACGAGGTAAACAGTAATCGAAAGATTCGGCGGATGCTGTTTCGGAGTAGTGCATCGTAAGGGAAAAGAAAAAAGCGAAATCAAAAATCGTAACAAAAAGCTTTCTCCGCACCTTAGACAATATAATAGGAGGAAAAATGCAATGTGCGGTATTGTTGGTTTTTGTTGGGCAGGGGGATACAAAGGATATTCTTCTGGCCGGTCTTTCCCGTTTGGAATATAGAGGCTATGATTCTGCGGGAATCGCTTTGTACTCTCAGCCTTTCACGCCGGTAAAGGCTGTAGGAAAATTAGAAGAATTGAAAAAGAAGGTTGCGGCTGACAAAGAATGTCAGCTTCCCTACTCTATGGGAATCGGCCATACCCGTTGGGCCACACACGGTAAGGCCAGTGAAAAAAATGCCCACCCCCACCTGTCCATGCATAAGGAAGTGGTGCTGGTGCATAACGGTATTATTGAAAACTTTGCGGAGCTTAAGAATTTTTTGCAGGAACAAGGTTATAGCTTCTACTCCGACACGGATACGGAGGTAGCGGTAAACCTGATCGAATATTATTACCGGAAGGATAAGGATATTTTAAAGACCCTCTTCTCCGTACAAAAGGAGTTGAAGGGCTCTTATGCCTTTGCCATCATGTTTCAGGAGGACGATAAGACCCTTTATGCCATGCGTAAGGACAGTCCTTTGATTGTGGGTAAGGGAGAAAATGCCTTTTATCTGGCTTCCGATGTTTCCGCTTTTTGGACTATACCAAGGAAATCTATCCTGTGGAAAATCGGGAGATTCTAAGCCTTTCCGAAAAAGGAAATCCATATTTACAATAAAAAAATGCCGAAGAAGTACAGCGTTCTTCCGCTATCGCAGAGCTGGATCGATGCCAGATTCATAAGGGAGAGTATCTGCATTTTATGGAAAAGGAAATCTTTGAACAGCCTAAGGTTGTGAAGGATACCCTGCTCTATGCCTGCAAGCAGGAAAATGAAGAGACTGCGGGAAATGCGGAAAATCCGGAATTTTCCTATGAAGCCTTCTCCATGACGGAAAAAGGATTTTCAGGAAATTTCCAGAGTTCGGGTAATTGCCTGCGGTTCCGCCTACCATGCAGGATGGGTTTTAAAATCCGTTTGCGAAAGCCTGGCCAGAGTACCGGTGCAGGTGGAGCTGGCCAGTGAATTCCGCTATAACCACCCTATTTTGGAAAAAGGCGAACTGGTAATCAGCATCAGCCAGTCCGGAGAAACTGCGGATACCTTGGCTGCCGTAAAGGAAGCCAAGAAATTAGGGGCGAAAACCCTTTCCATCGTAAATGTGAAAGGCTCTGCCATTGCCAGAGAATCCGACTTTGTCTTTTACACCCAGGCAGGGTCCGGAAATTGCGGTAGCCACCACCAAGGCCTACAGCTGTCAGCTTGCGGCAGGTTACATTTTCTCCCTGCTTTTGGCTAAGGCAAAGGGAAAAATCAGCAAGGAAGAGACTCGGAGCCTAACAGAAGAGCTTTTCCTTCTTCCGGGAAAAATTCAGCAATGTCTGTCTATGGATCAGGAAATCCTTCCTATGGCAAAGGAACTAAAGGATGCGGACAATATTTTCTTCCTGGGAAGAGGGCTGGACTGGGCCATCTCCATGGAGGGCGCTTTGAAGCTGAAGGAAATCAGCTATATTCACTGTGAAAGCTATAGCAGCGGAGAATTAAAGCATGGTACCATCAGTTTAATCGAAAAGGGCAGCCCGGTCATCGGCCTTCTTTCTCAGGAAGAGCTTGCCGGAAAGAGCATTTCCAATATTCATGAGGTAAGAAGTCGTGGAGCCAAATGCTTTGCTATTCGGAGGGAAGATATTGCTATCGAAGAAGAGGACTTTGCCGGAAGCCTTAGTGTACCTAAGACCCATCCCTCTTTGCCGGAAGCCTCTTGGTGCTTCCCTTACAATTCCTCTCCTATCAGGTCAGCCTTTTAAAGGGCTTCGATCCGGATAAGCCTAGGAATTTAGCAAAATCCGTTACAGTGGAATAAAAAAGGGACTGTAATAAAATCAGAGTTTGGTGAAAGTTTTGGCAGTATAGGTCTGAAATAGGGGCAATCTGAGCCCGCGGGTACTTGCGAAAAACGAATAGCATGAAGTTTTTCGCTTAGTATCCCTACCCGTTGGGCGAACTTAGCGAGAGCGTGCACCGATTTCAGACCTATACTGCCAAAACTAATTTACTCTTTCGATTACAGTTCCTTTTTTATTCCCTTAAATTACTACGCCAAGCTCCGGCTTATCCTATCGAAGCACTCTGGCACCGGAACCCTTCATCAGCGCCTCTACCTCTTCTTTTCTGGCCATGGTGGTGTCTCCCGGTGTGGTCATGGCTAAAGCGCCGTGGCAAACCGCATATTGGATGGCAAGGGCCGGATCTCCCTTTTCCATTAAGCCGTAAAGAAGCCCGGAGGCAAAGGAGTCTCCTCCTCCCACACGGTCAAAGATTTCCAGCTTGGGGAAGGACATTCCCTCATACACCTGTCCCTCTGCATAGCAAATGCCAGACCAGTCATTGATTGTTGCACTATGTACGGTACGAAGACTGGTAGCTACCACCTTGAAATTGGGATAAAGCTTAACCAGCTCTTCCTGCATTTTCCCATAGGCCTTAGGGTCCAAATGCTTTAAGTCCTTCTGTCCCTCTACACGAAGACCAAGACAGGCGGTAAAATCCTCTTCATTTCCCATCATAACATCTACAAACTTCGCAGCTTCCCGGTTTACTTCCTGAGCCTTCTCTACGCCGCCAATGGCATCCCACATGGAGGGGCGGTAATTTAAGTCGTAGGAAATCACCGTGCCGTGCTTCTTTGCCGCTTCCATCACCGCCAGCATGGTTTCTCCTGACTGCTCGGAAAGAGCCGCATAAATTCCACCGGTGTGAAGCAGACGAACCCCCAGCTCTCCAAAGATTCTATCCAGATCAATATCTTCCTTCTTCAGCTTGGAAATGGCGGTATTTGCCCGGTCGGAACAGCCCTTGGCTCCTCTTACCCCGAAGCCCCGCTCTGTAAAATTGAGACCGTTTCGGCAGCTCCGTCCTATTCCATCCGTCTTCGCCCAATGAATAAAGGATGTGTCCACGCCTCCCTGTAGAATAAAGTCTTCCACAAGGTATCCGATTTCATTTGCCGCAAATGCTGTAATTACCGCAGTTTTCAAAGAGAAACAGCGTCGAAGTCCCCGCACCACATTGTACTCTCCGCCACCTTCCCAAACCTTGAACTGCCTAGCCGTACGAATCCGGCCCTCCCCGGATCCAAGCGAAGCATGATTTCTCCTAAGGAAATGGCATCGTAAGCGCAGTCTTTTCTCTCCCGAAATGATAAAGCCATAAGGGTTCCTCCTTTGTCTTATGTACAGATACTGCTCCTACTCTAACATAAAAGTCCCAAGGCTCACAGAAGGCTTTTTTTCACCATACTTTCTTTCATGGTTTTTATACATTTTTCCCATGCTAGTGCCTCTATTTTGTCTTATACGCCATAAGCCCTATTTTATCCTATCCTTAATCTATCTTTTACAGTACAAAAAAACCGGAGTCCCTACCGACCCCGGTTTTCTTTGCTTTTTGAAGTTTTTTCTTAGCTTCCTTAGAAAGTCTTATCTCAGAAGAGAAAGTACTCCCTGTGGCTGCTGGTTAGCCTGAGAAAGCATAGACTGTGCAGCCTGGTTAAGAATGTTGTTCTTAGTGAATGCTGCCATTTCCTTAGCCATATCTGTATCACGGATTCTGGACTCAGCTGCAGTCATGTTCTCGTTAGTGGTCTTTAAGTTGTTGATGGTGTGCTCAAGACGGTTCTGAGATGCTCCAAGCTTGGCTCTGTGGCTGGATACCTTATCTACTGCTTCGTTAATCTTTGTAATCGCCTTGTTTGCTTCAGATACAGAAGACACCTTAATGTCTTTAATAGCCAAAAGCAGAAGTGTTCATTGCAGATGCTGTAATGATAAGAGTCTCGCCGGATGTTGGTCCAATCTGAACCTGAATATCTGCAGAGCTTGCCAATGGCTTAACACCGTTGTAGTCCGTAGTAGAAGCAATTCTGTTAATTTCTTCCTTTAATGCATCAACCTCAGCGCTGATAGCGGAACGAGCAGTTGTGTTGTAAGTTCCGTTAGCAGACTGAGTAGCCAGGGTAACCATACGCTGTAACATAGAGTGAGTCTCTGTTAAAGCACCTTCAGCTGTCTGGATTAAACCGATTGCATCGTTAGCGTTTGCAGTAGCCTGATCGAGACCGTTGATCTTAGAACGCATCTGCTCGGAAATAGCAAGACCTGCTGCATCGTCTGCAGAACGGTTGATTCTATATCCGAAGAAAGCTTCTCTAAGTTCTTCTGACCGTTAGAAGCGTTAGAAGAAAGGTTTCTGTAAGCGTTGTTTGCTGCAATATTGTGTTGAATAACCATAGTAGTATCCTCCTGATTTCGGCGTGCCAGAACCTCCCTGTCCTATGCAAATCTTCTCTCTCGGCGCCAAGAAAGAAAAATATTTTTTGCCTTTTCTTGTCTTTCGACTAAATTTTTGCCTTTTTGGCTGTTACGGTCCGAAGACCAAGTTTCTTTCCTTATGGAAAGAGATTCTGTAGCAAGTTTTTTTGTTTTATTCTTGTTACAGTATATATATCGGAGATAAAAAAATTAAATTATAAGTGTTCTGGCGAAAAGAATTTTTGTTTTTACTTTTTTTCCATTTATTTAAACAATAGGTAAATATTATCTGCCTCTAAAAATCCAAACCTGGAGGAGCCTTTTTACTCAAATACTTTCCACCCTTTTGCCTTTTTAAAAACCGGAGTCTCTACCGACCCCGGTTTTCCTTGTTTTTTGAAGTTTTTTATAGCTTCTCTAAAAGATCTTATCTCAGAAGAGAAAGAACTCCCTGTGGCTGTTGGTTAGCCTGAGACAGCATAGACTGTGCAGCCTGGTTAAGAATGTTGTTCTTAGTGAATGCTGCCATTTCCTTAGCCATGTCTGTATCACGGATTCTGGACTCAGCTGCAGTCATGTTCTCGTTAGTGGTCTTTAAGTTGTTGATGGTGTGCTCAAGACGGTTCTGAGATGCTCCAAGCTTCGCTCTGTGGCTGGATACCTTATCTACCGCTTCGTTAATCTTTGTGATTGCCGTATTTGCACTAGATACGCTAGATACAGCAATACTAGAAATACCTAAAGCAGAAGTATTCATTGCAGCTGCTGCAATCTTCAAAGTCTCGCCGGATGTTGGTCCGATCTGAACCTGAATCTCTGCAGCACTTGCCAATGGCTTAACACCGTTGTAGTCTGTAGTAGAAGCGATTCTATCGATTTCATCCTTTAAGGCCTGAACCTCAGCGCTGATAGCGGAACGAGCAGTGGTGTTGTAGGTTCCGTTAGCAGACTGGGTAGCCAGGGTAACCATACGCTGTAACATAGAGTGAGTCTCTGTTAAAGCACCTTCAGCTGTCTGGATTAAGCCGATTGCATCATTAGCGTTTGCAGTAGCCTGGTCAAGACCGTTAATCTTAGAACGCATCTGCTCGGAAATAGCAAGACCTGCTGCATCGTCTGCAGAACGGTTGATTCTATATCCGGAAGAAAGCTTCTCTAAGTTCTTCTGACCGTTAGAAGCGTTAGAAGAAAGGTTTCTGTAAGCGTTGTTTGCTGCAATATTGTGTTGAATAACCATAGTAATATCCTCCTGATTTCGGCATGCCAGAACCTCCCTGTCCTATGCAAATCCTCTTTCTCGGCGCCAAGAAAGAGGAATATTGTTTGCCTTTTTCTTGTCTTTCGACTGTGTTTTTGTCTTTCGACTGATTCGGGTCCGAAGACCATTTTTCTTTCCTTAGGGAAAGAAGTTTTGTAGCAAGCTGTTTTATTCTTGCTACAGTATATATATCGGAGGCAGAAATTAAATTATAAGTGTTTTTTTGAGAAAAAAATTCGTCAACAGCTTTTTGTTCGATAAGCCCCGAGTTTCATGGATATCTTTTGTCCTATAAACACAAAAAGGGGCTGTAAAAAACGCCCTCACAAAAGACCGATAAATCTGGCCATTGCCAGTTTATCGGTCTTTTTCTAACTTTTTCTTTAATCCTAGATTTTTTTATACTATGATGTCTTCTAACATAAATATTTAGGTGCACTAAATAAACTATAAGTGAATGTCTTGTGTTTTTTACACTACATACTTAAGTCTGTGCCTCTTATTATGATACTTACAGAGATTAAAACCACATGATATAAGGGTAAACTCTAAAATTGCGTTTTTTTCTCCTTTTCTAAGAAGTCTATTGTAGGATTTATCCCACTTTATGATTCCAAAAGTCCCTTCTGACTGAATACTTCTATTTCTACGGAGTAAATATCCATGGGTTGACTCCAAGTTTTCAAGCACTTCTTTATGCATAGAAGAGAGTTCTCGGTTTAAGCTAATACTCCGATTTCCTCGAGTCTTTGGACAACATTTATCTTTGTGCTCGCAAGCTGTACAGTTCTCACATTCATACAGTTCTTCCGTTCTTCCATATTTATTCTTGTATACATGTTTATGACATTTAAATATAAACTTTTTTCCTGCCGGACAAAGCAAGTCTCCTTGATTGTTTGTGTGAAAGTTGACTGCACGATATGGATTATCTCGATATTTCTTATCGGATACTTCCTTTTTGAACATAGTAAATTTCATGTACTTTTTCATCCCATGCTCTTCGCAGTATAGGTAATTATTGTATGAACCATAGCCTGCATCTGCAACCGGATAAGTTGGGTAGTGACCATATATTTTATGGAATTTTTCCATTAACGGAACAAAGCACTCCATATCTGTTGCATAAGGCTTCATATCTACTACTGCGATATATTCATCACAAACAGCAGCTTGGAGATTATAAGCAGGGAGTAACTGATCATTTCCCATATAATCTACTTTAATTCGCATAAATGTAGCACTGGGATCTGTTTTAGAATAGCTATTCCTATAATCACCACAAGTTTTGATATGTCTTGCATAACTCTTAAGTCGATTGAGATATTCCTGCATTTTTTGATACTGTTTTTGACAAATACTCTTACGCTTTCCTTTTCCGGAAACAAAATCAGATAGATTTAATCCGGTAGCACACTTGTAGGAGTCAAGAAGTTCCGATAGATATTCAATGGCGTATTCTTCTCGTTTCTCAAACTTTAGCCCAAGATATCCAAGAACATCTCTATTAATAGTATCTATCAACGAAGAAATCTTCTCATAGACTTTACTCCGATTTTTTATACAGGACTTCTTCCATACCCAAGTATAACGATTCGCATTCGCTATAATCTTAGTTCCATCGATATAAACATGGTTTAGATCTACATGGTCTTTCTCAAATATATAGGAATTTATATCTTTGAAAATATCCTCTATCGAAGATACTAAATTTTTTCGAATAAGATTTCCGAAAGTAGCAAATGTTGGGGCTTTCATGCCATCGAGGAGATACATATATCGTATATCATTACGACACAACTTTTCTATTTCTCTCAATGAACAAATCCCATTTTCCATAAAGGCAAAAAGGATTACCTTAAGTAATTTTTGAGCATCACATCTTTTACGACCTGTTTTGCAGCCTTTCTCTGCAAAATATCTGTATAGGTCAATGTGATCCATAACTTCACAAAAGGTATATACCGGATCCGAAATATCAATTAACTTTTCGATATCTAATGGTAATTTTAGTTGCCGAGTAGTATAATCGCTAATGGTATTTTTATTTTTAGGCATAAATTAATTATACCAAAAAAAGTGCTCAGATTATTCGGTCTGAGCACTTTTTTTCTTTTGGGAGCGTTTTTTTACAGCCCCTTTTTGTTTGTAGTTTTTTTCAGTAGCTTTCTTAGAAAGTCTTATCTCAGAAGAGAAAGTACTCCCTGTGGCTGCTGGTTAGCCTGAGACAGCATAGACTGTGCAGCCTGGTTAAGAATGTTGTTCTTAGTGAATGCTGCCATTTCCTTAGCCATGTCTGTATCACGGATTCTGGACTCAGCTGCAGTCATGTTCTCGTTAGTGGTCTTTAAGTTGTTGATGGTGTGCTCAAGACGGTTCTGAGATGCTCCAAGCTTCGCTCTGTGGCTGGATACCTTATCTACCGCTTCGTTAATCTTTGTGATTGCCGTATTTTGCACTAGATACGCTAGATACAGCAATACTAGAAATACCTAAAGCAGAAGTATTCATTGCAGCTGCTGCAATCTTCAAAGTCTCGCCGGATGTTGGTCCGATCTGAACCTGAATCTCTGCAGCACTTGCCAATGGCTTAACACCGTTGTAGTCTGTAGTAGAAGCGATTCTATCGATTTCATCCTTTAAGGCCTGAACCTCAGCGCTGATAGCGGAACGAGCAGTGGTGTTGTAGGTTCCGTTAGCAGACTGGGTAGCCAGGGTAACCATACGCTGTAACATAGAGTGAGTCTCTGTTAAAGCACCTTCAGCTGTCTGGATTAAGCCGATTGCATCATTAGCGTTTGCAGTAGCCTGGTCAAGACCGTTGATCTTAGAACGCATCTGCTCGGAAATAGCAAGACCTGCTGCATCGTCTGCAGAACGGTTGATTCTATATCCGGAAGAGAGCTTCTCTAAGTTCTTCTGTCCGTTAGAAGCGTTAGAAGAAAGGTTTCTGTAAGCGTTGTTTGCTGCAATATTGTGTTGAATAACCATAGTAATATCCTCCTGATTTCGGCATGCCAGAACCTCCCTGTCCTATGCAAATCTTCTTTCTCGGCGCCAAGAAAGAGGAATGTTGTTTGCCTTTTCTTGTCTTTCGACTGTGTTTTGTCTTTCGACTGATTCGGGTCCGAAGACCAATTTCTTTCCTTATGGAAAGTGTTATTTAGTAGCAAGTTTTTTATTTGATTCTTGTTACAGTATATATATCGGAGGATGAAATTAAATTATAAGTATTTTTCAAAAATTTTTTACAGCTGCTCTTTACTCTTTTATTCTTAGGGAATGACCAGGATTTCACACTGACTTCCTTCCCATCCACTTCCGCTGTTTCCGTTTTCTCTACAGTCTTCGGTGCAGGGCTTTCAGACTTTCCGAAATTTTCCGTCTTCTCTACACTTTCTCGCCCTTCCGACTTATGAACAGCATTCAATACCATGTCAAAAATCCGGCACACTTCCGCCTCTTTTGGAAAGAATCTCCGGTTCCGGACTCTCTTCTCTTTCCATACTTAGATTCGTCTTTTGCACTGATTTCTCTAAGTTCGGAGCTTCTTCCTCCGGAAGCATAGCGGAAAGCATAGCCAAGGCCAGTCTTTCCTGTTCCTCCGAAAGTCCCGCAGCGCTCTTAGTCCTTTGAGGAGCTTCCGCCCCTGTAGCGGCTTGTTTCTTCTCTTCCTCCTGAATAGCCTCCATTTTCTGAAAGGCCTCCTGTAGAAGTGCTTCTGTCGCCGGACTAAGCAAGGGTTCCGCTTTTTCCTCCGTCTTTACTGCTTGACGCTCTTCCTTGGCAAGGCTTGGGGGAATCTTAAAATCCCACAGACTTCCTTCCGTCTCCTGGTTCTCATCCATCTCCAGAGGAAGATCCTCTTCCTCCACCTCTTCCTGTAAGAAGACGGTGTCCTTGTATAAGGGAAGCTCCTCTTCCTGTTCTTCCACAGCCTCACCCACAGTATTTGTTGTAGATAAAGCATCAGACTCGTTATTTCTTCTTCCTTTATAGAAGACCTTCTTTCGTCCATTCTTTCTGAAAGGATCATCCTGATAACTCATGGCCTCAATGGAATTTACGCCTGTTTCGCTCCGGCCCTTTCTGTCCTGAAGGTTCTCTTCAGCTGTGTCTCCCTGCTTTTCCTCTATTTTATCCGGCAGCATCATAATACGGAGCAGCTTGAAATCTCTTCGAATCCAATATAGAGGAAGGAGGAAAGGAGCATTCTCCAATCCCGGATAGAGGCTCTTCATATAAGAACTCTCCGGGAAAATCCAGCGCAGCTGTTTCTTTACGCCGTCAAAACGATTCTTCCATTTTTCCTTCCATTTTCTCCACTTGGCCGCCCGCTCTTCTTTATTTTCCGCATCCTTAATCTCTTTACGAAGCTTAGCCGCCTCTGAAATGCTGTCAGCCCCCACCATACCGTTGGATAGGGATACGGCTTTCCATGTCATCAAAGAGGCTGATACTGTCCTTTGGATAAGGGAAAAGTGAATCCTTCCGGCTACTGAACCACATATCCGCCATATGTAATAAGGATTGGGACAATAAAGAAATGTTCAGCTCTTTGATTCTGGCATCCAGGAATTTCTTGTTCATGTCCTTATGGAAAAGCTTATAGAATAGGTAGAGATCCAGAAGTTCCCGAATCTTTAAGCTATCTGTACAGAAATGATAGCAGGCCTCCGCCATGCGGAACATATAGCTGCTTTCCAAGGAAAGAACCTTTAATACCGGATATTTCTTGTCCGGATAAGCTCTGTCCAGTAAAGACTTCATGTGCTTTTTGTAATTCTTGGTCAGAAAGGGCAAATGGTGGTAGATTTCCACCTGAAAGCCTCCCACCCTCTTCATATGCTCTCCAAAACCGGTATAAAACCGGTCTGTCTCATAGCCCATATCAAAAAGATAGCCTCTGGCCATATAATATCGTTCCTCAGGAATATAAAGACGAAGAGGAGAATTGGCTGCAGTTTCCGGTAACTGATAGAGTCTCCGTACTGCCGCACTTTCCAAAACCACCGCAGGAACCTTTACCGCCTGAAAGGCTGCAAGGATTTCCAGCTCGGAAGACTCATAAATCTCACCGTAACGAACCGCCTCCTGATAGCGATGGAAGAATTTTTCTCCAAATAGGGCAGGAACCCTGGCTCCTGCAGAAAGCATCCCCAGGTAAATAGCTGAGGAGATCTCATGATAATCAGCAATACGATAAAGCCTTCCCCAATTCATTCTTCGCATCATAGGAAAGGAATCATCCTGTCGTAAGGTACTTCCCAACAAATTAATTAAAAACTTACCCTCATATACACTACGATTCATCGCTGTCCTTGCAATCCTTTCTCATCCTTGAATAATCTACAGTGATTGTCACTTATTGTTTAGCTGTATTACTTTGTTAGCTATCTTTCTTTGTCAGCTATAATTCTTTTTCAGGAAGAATAAGCTATACCACTTCTTCCTTTAATTCTGAAGGGATATTTTCCCATAAAAATTTACGGGTCTGTTTTGCTTGGGTATTGATTCTGCTGTCTCTCTCCTGAATATGATGGATGGATTCCAGAATCTTTCCCCGCAATTCTAAAAATTCTTCTTTCCAAAAAGGATATATGCTACTATTTTTAGGATTTTCGTTTAAAAGTCTCTGAAAAAGCTTTCCCAACTCTTCTGTCTCTTCCGCCAGAAGATTCATCTCTATCCAGTTGTTTTCCAGCTTATTTAAAGCTTCCTGTCGTAAATCCAACAGGAGATCCAGACTCATATTGTCCTGTCTCTGCATGGCCTCAGAAAGCTCATCAGTTTCTTTTTTTAATTCGCTTACGATATTATATCTTCTCTGAAATAGGCTAGCAAGCTTTTTCCAATGCAAGATTCTCTTTTGCTTCCATATTAAGTCCTTTCTTTTTTCGTTCTACGTAAAAAAAGGACTGCCGCAGCAGTCCCTTCCTTATCCCACTACCTTTGCTTCTTTAGGCATATGGGTTGATTTAGCAATTTTACTTGCCCCAAGGAAGCCATCACGAAGATCTGACATAATAGCAACCAGCTTAGGAAGTTCCTCTTGTCTTCTCTCTCTTCCGGCCTGAACCAGTCCCAAGTCAAAGGTAACAAAAGTCATATAATCTGGCCAAATCCCGGCTAATAGGCTGCTCCATATCTAAAGTCTGATGTAAATAGCGTACTACTCTGTTGGTCTTCTGTAGGGCTTCCTCAAACTTCTCATAGTTTTTGTCTTCCAAAGCAAGATTTGCCTTCTTTAAATTTTTAATAGCTTCATCAAAGGTTAAAACTAAAAGTTCTCCCTGACTCATCTGCATAATACTCTGCTCTAAGTATTTCTTTTGATAATCGTTCATACAATCTCCATTTCCTAAGGGTCTTAATCCTACGGAACTCTACTCTTTCAACTCCGAAGTTTTCTTCATATTGTCTTATAATATGTCGTCCGGTCTATGGAAATGTATAAAGGATTTTTGCAAAAAATAGGGAAAAAACCGCTTAATCTTTGGCTTTTGCCAACTTTCTCTCTTCCAAATGAGAAACCACCATGGTACAGGCCGCGTCACCGGTAATGTTTACGGTGGTTCTGCCCACATCAAAGATGCGGTCTACGCCGGCAACCAAAGCAATAAAAATTTGCATGGCTAAGGATAGTTTTTTCTTTTCTTTCATGCTTCCTCATTCTCTACTCATCCAATCAATTTCTTAAATAAGCCTAGATTGTACTGGTTTTTCCTTTATTTGGCAAAGGAAGGTTTTGTACAAAAAGAAAAAAATTCCCTAGGAAGGAAAATCCATCCCGGGGAATTTTTAGTAATCTTTCTTATCCACGCAATCCGCCTAAATAAGAGGACTGCATATTCATTTTATTAATCAGCTTTTCTAACTGAGAAAACTGTTTAACATAACGATTCTGCTGACTGCTCAGCATGGTCTTTAATTTTTCAATGACCTCGGAGTTTTCCTTTAACTTTCCATATATTGCGGAAGAGGTGTTGGAAAGGGTAACCTTGTTGGAGCCTGCCTCCTTGATTAACTCGCCGTAAGAACCGCCATTTCTGGAAGCATAACGAGTAGCATAACGACTAACGGAATCTTCTACAATCTTTGCCAGGCCCTTGGATCCGTTGTGTCCTGTCATTACCTTAGAAACCTTCTCAGGCTCTGTCTCCATAGCCTTTTTGAACTTTGTTTCATCAAAGTTAATCTTTCCACCGTCAAATACATCTGAAGACATGGAAAGCCCCATCTTCTCCATATCTTGATAATCCAAGCCTGCGGTCTTTAAATCTGTCATCATCTGCGTCATTACAGACTGTAAGGAAGTACTGAAATTTCTTACAGAACTTTCTCCGTAAAGAATTCCTTCCTTTGCCTTCTTTTTCCCAGTTTTCTACAGACTTTTCATTCATCTGACTCTTCTGAGCCTCGGTCAAAGGATCGTAGCCCTTGGAACGTCTGGTCTTCGCATGAGTGTTTACAGAGCTTACCAGTTCATTATACTTTTCTACAAACTTCTTCATGGTGGCTGCTGCCTTATCTACATCCGGCTTAGAGCTAAAGCTGATCACCTTAGAACTGTCAAAGTTATAAGAACCATCCGGCTTAGTTACCGCATTTCCGGAAGAATCCAGTTCTACACCAAACTTTCCGTTAGCTGTAATCTTTAAACCGTCAATGTTGAAGGTATTGCTGGAAGAGGTAACGGTTTCACTGATTCCATTTCCAAAAATCATATACCATTTCCGCATCTGTTCCATGGTTAACCTGTCCGCCACCGCTTGCTGTTGCTCCGAAAAGCTTATCCTCGATGTCGTTGGCATTATTGGCATCTCCCAGAATAATGCTTCTTCCGGAACCGGTCTCATTGTGGATTAATACAAATCGTCCGGAACCTTCCATATAGCTGGCCTTTACTCCCGCATCAGAATCATTAATCTTCTTCAGCATATCCCGAACAGTACTGTCTGCAGTAATGCCCTTGATTTCTTTTCCATTGATCTTAAGCTTGGAAAGTGCATCTTCCAGCCCTGCCTTATTTCCGGAATAGTCGGAAAGCCCCAGCTTATCCAAGTTGTCCATAATGGAACCGTCAAGACTTACCTTGTTGGAAGCATTCTTGCTAATCTGCAAGTTAGCTCTTACCTGAGCATCGGAGGAGCTTACGGAGACGGTTTCTTTTCCGTTGGCACTGTTGAACGTCAGACTTCCTGTAGAAGAATCCACCTTAACCTTGCCACTACCGAAAGCATTATCAATATTTTGCTGAATAGCATCTCTAACCGCATCTAAACGATTCTGATTGTCAACAGAGCTTGTACCGGTGTGGGCCGCCTGAATGCTCTGCTTCTGTGCTTCTGTCAAAAGAGTAATCTCTTGACTTGCACCGCCATAGCTTACAGTCATTTTCTGATCCTGTAAGTAATCCAGCATACCGCCCTGCTTAACAGAAGATGCAGTGAATTTTCCCTCTGCCTGAGCGCTGCTGTTAAAATCTGCAATCTTTACACCGTAAGCATCGGATCCTGTACCGGTAGGTGTAGTTCCCGCAGGAGGAGCCTTGTAGCCTAAAGCATCCAAAGCTGAAGACCCTGTCTTGATGACATACTCGGATCCGCCGTTAATCTTGATGTAATCCTCACCGGGGTTAGTTCCCTGATGATAGCTGAAGGTCAGATGAGCCTCTCCCCCCAGCTTTACATTTCCCTGCTTTGCAGCCTTGTTTAAATCGTCCACCAGCTTCTGCTTATCACCGGTATAATCGATTTCCACAGTTTTTCCGCTATCATCCTTATAGCTCTCCGGAAACTTAAAGCTGGCCTTCTCGTTAAATACTCCTGTAGTAGTATAGTTACCAAACTGCAGCGTTTTCCCTGCCAGACGACTGGTTTTAATGTTGCCGGTATTTGCCAAAGCATCTGCAGTAATTCCGGTTTTGATAGCGGATGCGGTTCCCTTCACATCGGAAACAATAGACTCAGAGGTAGCCAGCTTAGTAACAGCCTTCACCTTTAAGTTTTTGGTCAAATCCGAACTTCCTGATGCAGTAATATACTTTGTAGCAGCTGCATCTCCTTGCGGATTTACTACACTGGATTCGTATAATTCCGGACTTTTGATGGATTCATTGGACGCAAAGGATAAGAAATCATCCTGCAAAGCTATGGCCTTATCGGATAGGGTCACGAAAGGCCTCCTGCCTCCATTCCATTCTTGTGGTCTCCTGCTTCGCTTTCGTAAGCTTGGATTGTGTTCCCTTTGTTAACTGCTCGATCAACGCATCACGGTCTAAACCGGAAGCCATTCCACCGAATCCACGGATGGAAGTATTCCCCAGGCTTGAGGAACCGGACGTTGAACTTGTTGATAAACCTGACATGATTCATCCTCTCTCTCTTTAGTTTATCGAGTTAGCGAGTCTTTGTGAGAAAGCTCCTATCCTTAGGAAAATGAAGCTTTTCCCTAAGACTGTTTCTCTCTCTGAAAAGCCATGGGAACGTCGGACTCCCTTCCATACCGTTCTTTCTGCTAACTATCAAAAGGATTATCGGCGGTTTACCAAGAGTTTATAAGGAAAGAAAAGCCAAGGGAAAGGGAAGAGAAATTTCTATATTTTCCCACTGTATAGGTCTGAAATCAGGGCACGCTCCCGCTAACTTCGCCCACACAGCGGATACTAAGCTTCAAGCTTCGCTTTGCTCGCTTTCAGCAAGTACCGGCGGGGCTCAGATTGCCCTTCTTTCAGACCTATACAGTGGATAAGTTAACTGAACTCTACTTCTCTTACCTTCCTCTTGGATGCAAAAAGAGTAAACAAGGCTCTACATCTTTTAAACCCCTCTTTTCTTTACAACTAGATAGCTCAGCAAAAATAATCTCCTTAAAAATAAAATAGGGGTGTAAATTAGCAGTAAAACAAGCTTAAACTCACTAATTTACATCCCTCTTCTTTATTCTTAACGAATATCGCACGCGTAGTGTGCGATATCTCGTTTACTTACTTAGAATTTTGTTTGAAATTTCGTATTTTACTTTTTTGGATAGAAGCCGGAGGGCTCTTCCTTTAAGTTAATTAAGATATTCTTCATCTGGGTGTAGTGTTCCAGAATTACCTTGTGGGTTTCTCTTCCTATACCGGAGGTCTTGCACCCGCCGAAGGGAGCTCCTGCGGGAATGGCGTTGTAGGTATTGACCCACATTCTTCCCGTTTCAATCGCTCTGGACACGCGGATAGCTCGGTTAATGTCTCTGGTCCATACCGCACCGCCCAAACCGAAGTCGGAATCATTGGCCATGGCAATCACTTCTTCCTCTGTCTTAAACTTGATAATAACCGCCACCGGTCCGAAGATTTCTTCTCTTGCCGCCTTCATGCTATTGTCTACATTGACCAAAAGGGTCGGTCTGTAGAAGGCTCCCTTGGAAAGCTCTCCCTCCTCAAAAACTCTTCCGCCACAGGCAATCTTAGCGCCGTCCTGTACCGCAATATCCACGCAGGACTGAATCTGTTCTACCTGCTTGTCGTTCACCTGAGAGCCCATCTGGGTATCCGGATCCAAAGGATTTCCTACCTTTACCTTATTAAACTGCTCTACCGCAGCCTCTACGAAACGGTCGTAAATGTCCTCATGAACAAAGACACGGGAGCCTGCACAGCAAACCTGCCCCTGGTTAAAGAGGATACCCAGCTGTAAACCGTCGATAGCCATATCAAAATCACAGTCCGGGAAGAAAATATTGGCAGACTTTCCGCCCAGCTCCAAAGTTGCCGGAATCAACTTCTCAGCCGCAGCTTTTGCCACGCTATAGCCCACGTCTGTAGAACCGGTGAAAGCCAGCTTTCTAAAGCCCTTGTGCTCCAGCATATACTGTCCGGACTTGGAGCCTGCACCGGAGATAATGTTGATGACGCCCTTGGGTACAATATCTTTAATCAGCTTCATCAACTCCAATACACTAAGAGGGGTAGCGGAGCTGGTCTTTAAAACGGTACAGCATCCGGAAGCTAAAACCGGTGCCAACTTCCAAGCCGCCATCAGGAAGGGGAAATTCCAGGGAACAATCTGTCCCACTACGCCGATAGGCTCCCGAATAATTAAAGAAAGGGTATTCTCATCAAAGAAGCTGGCGGAATCCTCCTCAGTACGGATAGCTCCTGCAAAATAACGGAAGTGGTCTGCTGCAAAGGGAACATCAACATTCATGGTTTTCCCGGATGGGCTTACCATTGTCCAAGCTCTCCACCTTCGCCAGATGCTCCTTATTTTGATCAATCACATCCGCAATATCCAAAAGAATCTTGGAGCGCTGAATCTTATCCAGCTTCTTCCAGCTGTCAAAGGCCTTCCATGCCGCATTTACTGCTCTATCCACATCTTCTCTTGTAGCCTCTGCCACCTTGGCCAATGCCTCTCCTGTAGCAGGAGAATATGTGGTAAAGGTCGCCTTATCAGAACTCTCGCAAAACTCTCCGTCAATAAACAATCCATATTGTTCCTGTAATCCGTAAGCCATAAAAATTCCTTTCTTTGCTAAATCTGCCAGTTTAAATGGGGTATTTCTTTTGTATCCCATCTATTTACTGGGAATAATTGTATCATTATAAATACAAACAAAACAAGGACTTTCCTTTCGGAAAGCCCTTAAATAAATACCAATTCTTTATACAATTTTTTTATACAATTTTTTTGAATCAAATTCGGGATTTTGTACTAGTCAGATACAAAATTTACTAATTCCTTATGATAGGATTCATCACAAAATCTTAACGCAAGGACTCTTTTAAGCTATACCCTGGTTGTTCTTCAGATTCTTTCTTTCCTCCGCATCAAACTTGGTGGTGTCTCTACCTCTGTTTGGATCGTGGTGAGGATGCATCTTAACTTCCAAAACAGCCTTCAACATAGCCACGAAAATATCGGACTGGAACTTGCTCTGATAGAAGCCAATCATAGGAGAGGTCTTATCCTTATCCAATACCACATACTTTGCAGGAAGCTGGGTAAGAGACAGGGCGGTAACATCCGCAATACATTTATCGCAGGTACAACCCCCATGCTTCTGAATCAGTCCCCGTACATCCTTAGTCTTTAAGATGTCTAACATCACATTTACAATGTGGAACTCGGGTTCCGGCTCATCATATTCCGCCAGAAGCTTCTTCTCCAGATTCAACTGAATTTCGTTGGTAATCTTATCATTTTCAGAAGACTCATCAATAACGGTAATCTTGCTCTTCTTATAAGAAGGAAGGGATGCCGGCTCTTCTTTCTCCGTAGTCTCCGTCTTCACTTCCTCTTCCAGCGCACGATTCAGTTCTTCTTTATGCTGCTCTTCTTTATATTGCGCTTCCTTCTGTACTTCTTTCTTATGCTCTTCCTTAAGCTGCTCTTCCTTTACATCAAAGTTTTCCACAGCGGACTGGAAGTTACTTACCGCACCGTCAAAGTGCTCGGCAGCCTCCTTGGTCTTCTTTGCCGCCTCATGGAAGTCGGACAGCATGTTAGGGGTCTAATGTAATACCGACCCCGGAAGAAGCGTTGCCTGAAGCAGTCCCCTGGGCGCTTCCGGATACCTCTCCTCCCTCTTCAGGAACAGGAGCGGATGTTAATAAGTTTAATACATGGGATGTCTTGTTGGATTTTTGTTGTCTTCTTTGTAGCCATTATCCGATCACCTCTCTTAAATGGATATCTTCTGCGATTTCCTCAATGAACTTCGTGTAATCGGTTACCGCAGGAGAACGTTTGTTGTAGGAAAAGATATCTTCCCCGTGAGCCGGTGCTTCTGCAATGGCCACTCCGGGACGAATCTTTGTTTCGAAAAACCTTGGTGGAAATCTGTTCCGCTAGGGCCTCCTGCCATTTCCTCCACGTCTCTTGCCAAAAGTGGTTCTCTTGTCAAACTTGTTCAAGAGAATTCCTAAGACCTTTAAATCCTTATTAAGCCCCTGCTTCACCGTATCTATGGTTTCCCGTAATTGAGATAATCCTACCAATGAGAGGATATCCGAAGACATGGGAATAATCAAAAAATTGGATACGGCATAAGCATTGATGGTTAATAAATTCAATGCAGGGGAGTATCAATCACCACATAATCATAGTAATCCATCAAGGGTTGCAACATTTCCTTTAAAGCTACCTCCCGCTTTCCGGGAGCAAGCTTCTCCAGCCCTGTGGTAGAAAGAGAAATATCAGAGGGAAGAATATCGCATTTCTTCAGGCGACGAATCGCCTGCTGCACCCGAACCTTACCCTGTAAGGCATCCAGTATGGTGGTGGGATTACTTCCCTCTAAGCCCATACAAAAAGCCTAAGTTTCCCTGTGGGTCTAAATCAATGCCCAAAAACCTTTGCTCCCCGATCAGCCAGTCCTGCACAGATAGCTGCCGAAGTCGTTGTTTTTTTCCTACGCCTCCCTTTTTGGTTGGATACCGTGATAATGATTGACAAAATGAACCTCCCTGCATCAAAAAAATCCTTACTAAGCAAACGAAACAGCATGCTTAGGGGGAAGATTTTTCTTATGCATCTTCCTGTGATGAATAGAAAGAAAGTTCTTCCTTCGTAAAGTTCTTTAAGCCCTCTGTGATGCCCGCATCATCCAGGTTAAAACGCTTTCCCGGATAGCTTTCCCCATATTGATTCTTCAGGGTCAGCAGCTCACTTTGGTATAAGGATAAGGAGATACTGTCGGAGAATGAGCGATACTCCGGGTCTCCGTTAGCATTCTTCCCTGTAGACAGGGAGAAAAATCTGCTCAGACCTGCATTTTTCGTTACACGGAAAATGGAATCGTTGCCCTCACTATGCCGATAAACCACCGGCTCTCCTGTTAAGTTATTCTTTCTCAGTTCTACCGAGAAAGCGCCATTGGCCTCCTCTTCCAGTAAGGCCGCAAGGCTTCTCTCCTTATTCTTCGCTACAGAACTTCCCTTCTGCTCTGGTAACTTCTCTTGATAGAGGATAACGGATAAGACAGATTTCGGTTCTTCTTTGCCTTCTTCCACAGCTTCTTTGTAGAGGACAATGTCCTTATAGCCGTCTTGATCCATATCGATTAAGGCGAAGGACTTTGGAAAAAACTTCTTTTCCTGTGAGGGTCTTCTCAGAACTCTCCGGATCAGCCACATCCACCGCCTGCTTCTTTCCGAAGTCTTTGCTCTTGTCTTTTTCCAGCTCTTCTCTAAGCATCTGACGATACTTATTGAAGTTTACAAGCTCTTTTCCTTCCTTCCCGATATAGGTCTTACCGTCCTTGGAAAACTCTTCTTCCAACAGTCTTCCGTCCTGATCAAAGAAGTACTCTGTCTTGTCCTCCGGATCCACATATTTTCCTGTGGTCATCAGGCCGCCGCTGCCGATATGGTAGGACTGTCCGTTATAGTTAATCCACTCATTTTCCAAAGGAGTATTCGGTCCCAGCATGAAATACCAAGATTCTCCCTGCTGCACCCATTCTCCGTCCGAAGCACTGACCTCTGCAAAGGCCGGCACTGCGGATAAACACAATGCGGAAAGGCCGAACAGGAAAGCCGCACCCTTTTTGGAAAAGCGACAACGGGACAAAGCGTCCTTTCCTTTTCGGGAAAGAGTCTTTGTCTCCTTCTGCATAAATCCTTTAATCTTCATCCCTTATCTCCTCCATTATACCCAATTCAAAATCCAATGTATAGTATATTGAACAAAAAAAGGACGAAAGAACTTCTTTCTTCCTGAAAGTGCTCCTCCGTCCTTGGTCCATTTATTACAATTTTTCTATTCTGTCCAGTGAAGTTTTTCTAACATTCTCTTCTATTCTGAATTCTCTTCTATCTGACAAAGCTTTCCAACTTGCTCCATGCTTTACAGAAAAATCTTTCTGACTACTCCTCATTTCTAAAGCCTGCATGCTCAGACTCTAAGAAACAGCTTGATCAAAAACATCTAAAAACTTCTACCAGATGTCCGATTTCCGGCTTGGTCAACTGCTCATCCGCTCCCAGCTCTTTTCCTTTAATACGCATCTGATCGTTGATTAAGGAAGAGAAGATTACAACAGGAATTCTCTTTAGACGCATATCTTCTTTTACCAACTTGGTAAGGCGATGTCCGTCCATAATCGGCATCTCAATATCGGTAATTAATACATTTGCCTTTTTGTAAAGGTCCGGGTCATTCCGGAGAGAAGAAAGGTAATCCCAGCACTCCTGTCCGTTGTTAAAGATTTTAACATCCTTAAATCCTGCCTTCTGCAAGGAGGTGCCAATCATTTTCTGAAGAAGAACAGAGTCTTCTGCAATGACTACCGGCGCTGTGGTAATATCTCTTTCACCCATCTGCTCGATTTCTTCAATCTTAATGCTGGTTTCCGGAGAAATTTCCGCAACAATCTTCTCGAAGTCTAAGATGGTTACCAGCTGATTATCACACTGGGCAATACCGGTAGCCACAGACTCTGCACCGTTAGCCAGAGTACGGTCCGGCTTCTGGATACTCTGCCAGGAAATACGGCTGATACCTTCGATAGAATCTACACGGAAAGCCACCACCATCTTGTTAAAATGGGTGATGATGAATAAGTCTCTGGCCCCCTGCTCCGGTGTAGCACCGGTAAGATAGTTCGCCAGGTTGATTACGGTAATCAGCTGCTCTCTCGGCTTGAAAAAAATCCCTCTACGGAAGGATGAGAATGAGGCATAGGCTTAATCTTCTCAGTCATCATGATTTCTTTTACCTTAGCCACATTGATTCCGTAAAACTCTCCCAGAACACGAAACTTCATAATCTCAATTTCGTTGGTTCCGGACTCTAATAAAAATGCCTTCCTTTTTCGTTTTTTTCTTCTTCATTTCTATAATCCTCTCCCTTTTCGTTCTTCCCTGAACCCGGGACTAGCCTCTTGCCCGCATTACAGTTTGTTATCTATCCTTAAATCCGAACATCCTCTCGTCCGTAGGTTCGTATTAATACTTCCCCCGTTCCGGTGTTCAGACTCATGGTCCTTGCATAATTTGCACCGGTGTCTTCCGCCACCAGTTGCATTCCCTCTTCCCGAAGAATTTTTTTCACACTTTCAATATTTCTCTGTCCAATATTTCCGAAGCCCGCATTTCCGCTGATTTCGAACATCTTGGCTCCTCCTGCGATTTTTCACCGTGGTACGGCTTTTTACCATACCGAAGGCTGCCATCTTTCGGAGGGTTTCCCTAATCCCGGTATCCGCATATTTGAATACGTTGGGATCCGACAAATTGACCTGTTCCGGCAACATGATGTGAAGAAGTGCCCCCAGCTTGATATAAGAATCATAAAAGGCCAGTCCTATACAGGAGCCTAAAGCATAGGTAATAATCACTCCCTCTCCTCGGGTTAGCTTCATGTCGCCAATCCCTACCTTGAGTTGTTTCTCCAAAAGCATGGTTTACACTCCCAGCTTTTCCAGAATCGTATTCAAGGAGCTTATATCAGGTAGCATCAAAAGCCACGAGGGAAGACTTTTGCCATCCATGACAAATTCCGCATTACTGTACATCAGCTTATCGGTTTCATAACCGAACTCTACCATGGGAACGGTAAGAATTCCCCCCAGCATATTTACGGTGCTACTGGGAACCGACAGACTCAAATCCACATGAACTAAATCCGAGAAAGCAGTAATGTAGGTGGAAATAACGATATTTCCCACCTCTGCCAATGCAGAAAAGGCCATAGAATCCATCTCGGAAAAATTATTGTATTTCTTGTCCAGTAATTTTTCCAAAACCGTATTGGCAAAATTTCGGTCATAGAGAAAAAGCATCAAGCCGTTTAAATCTCCGGACATCTGTACCAGAGTGGCTCCTACGATTTCCTCCTCTTCCCCGATGCGTTTTACCGCCCCGTTATAACCCAAAATCTGTACCTGGGGAATGGTAATCCGCACTTCTTTTTGGAGTAATTGGGAAAGGGCAGTTGCTGCATGTCCTGTTCCTATACTGCCAATCTCCTTCATCACATCCAGTTCTTGAAGGTTCATGTCTTCATAACGATTAATTTTCATTCTTTGCTCCACTCCTTTGGATTCTCTTTCCTTCCATTCCTTGGTTCCTCTGCTTTGAAAGAATGTTCAGTCCTTCTTCCTATTATCCTCTAAGCTGATTAATGGTAGCTTCCACTTCATCAGATGTTTGTACCATTTTCAGAGCATAGGTAAAGGCTCTCTGGCTTTCAATCAATCTGGTCATTTCCTTCGCCATATCGGTTCCGGAACTTTCCAGTGTTCCGGATTCCAAAATAGGATTCTGGATAACAGAATCTTTGTTGTTTTGGTCTCCGGGGCGAATAGCCAGTTCATTATCACCCTTATTAACTAATCGGCTTGGATAGCTGATTGTATAAACGCCTATTTTCTGTTTTACTTCCTCTCCCCCATTGTTTGCTGTAGCTGCATTTCCTGCAGTCTGTCCCGCCGCCTCATTGGTCTTTAAGGCAGTATCATCCGCCAGCATCTTCTGTCCATTTTCATCCAAAAACATGCTTTCCGGATTCTGTAAAGAGATAAAACTTTCCATCCGGCATCTCTCCTGCATGGAAGTGTCCGTTTCTGGTATAAGTAATTTCTCCGGATTTTGGATCCTGCAGCTTAAAGAAAGCATTGGCATTGCCGATGGCATAGTCGTTTGGCTGCCCTGTAGTATGAAAAGCCGCAGGACTGTAATCCGTATTGGTACGAACCACTGTGGTTGCCGCCCCTGCCTGCAAATCGGTCTTTGCTTCCGGAGAATCGTTTAAGTTAGAGTTAATCAGCTCGGAAAAAATAGCATTTTTCGGCTTAAAAGCGGTATTGTTGATATTGGCAAGGTTATTGGAAATAACTCCCATCTTCTTTTGGCTGGCATCTGCTCCCAGAGCCCCCACATAGAAGGACATATTCATCTTAGTTTCTCCTTATATTTAAATTCTTCCCACATCGGAGCTGGCCTTTGCCATTACCGTGTCATACATTCTCAGCATCTGTGCCGCACTTTGCAGTGCTCTTTGGGAACTCATCATGGTGGTCATTTCTTCTACCATGTTTACATTGGATTTTTCCAGCATCTTCCAGTTAATGCTGCTGTCTGCGGGCTTTGCAAGCTCTGTCTGGTTAGTGGAAAACATATTATTGTCTTCCTTATGTAAGGCCTCATAATCCGCAAAATCCACCACCTTCAAAGTGCCGTAAACGGTTCTGGTATTTCCGGTACTGTTGGGATCAAAGATAGATCCGTCCGGATCAATGGCAAAGCTGTCATTGGGAAGCACGATATCATGACCTTCCTCGCTCTGTACTTTTCCGATACCTGCCAGCTCTAAAACACCATTTTCATCCACAGAGAAGGCTCCTCCTCTGGTATAGCGAGTTCCCTGAGGGGTGCTGACAGCGAAAAATCCCTTTCCCGAAATGGCAGTATCATAGATGCCGTCAGTCAGTTCATAGGAGCCCTGCTCGTAGTCGGTATACGTTTTCGATGCGGACTTAATTCTGGAGGCTATGGCCATATCCTCCGGGTTCTTCTTATTATATCGTCCGGTACGAATCATCATTTCTTCTTTAAAGGTACTACTCACCATGGTGTCTTTCTTATATCCTGCGGTCTGGATATTCACCATGTTGTTACTGATATTGTTTAGATTTCTCCTTTGGGTAATCATCCCGGAGGCTAAGTCATAGAATCCTTGATACATTCCTTTTCCTTTCTGTAGACAAGAATCTTTAATCTTCTCTCTTATATCGACAGGCTTTCAGAAAATATTAAGGGGGATTTGGAGGAAATGGAGAAAATGAAGAGGAGGGCTGGTCGCCTGAAGGCGAGGGGAACAGGATGAAGCACTGGATGCCTGAAGGATAGGGGAGCGGAGAAAGCACGGGACGCCTGAAGGCTAGGGGGAGGAAGAAAGACACGCTCTCGCTAAACCTCGCCTCGTAGCGGTACTAAGGAGTAAGCTTCGTTTCACTCGCTTCCTCCAAGTACCGACGGGCTCACATTGTCTTTCTTCCTCCCCCCTAGCCTTCAGGCTGATTGCCCTACTCTGCTTTTTCTACTCTGCTTTTCCACTCTCCCTTTTCTCTGCTTTCCCAAAGTATTGTCATGCTCGCATTGGCTTTCTTCCTCCCCCCTAGCCTTCAGGCTGATTGCCCTACTCTGCTTTTCTACTCTGCTTTTCCACTCTCCCCTATCTCTGCTTTCCCGAAGTGCTGTCGGGCTCGCATTGGCTTTCTTCCTTTCCCCTCCTTCAGGCTGTTAGCTTCCCACTCTTTATTTCACTTTCTTAGTCAACACCGTTTATTAGTATTGAATCGTAAATACATTCATTTGAAATTAATCATTGCATTTCTGTTGTATTTTATTGCTTTTTGAATGGAATTCCCTTATTATCAGATTAATAGTAAAAAAACATTGGAGGTGGAAATTTATGAAAACCATCAGTATTCGTTTGGAAGATCACATCTATGATGAGTTGGATGAAATGCTTGGTGAAATGGGACAAAGTAAGCAAAGCTTTTATGAAACCTATACCAAGACTGCACTTAGGGAGAGAAGTATACCTTTTGTAGTCTGTGCTCCCCGCAAGGATGAAGCTTTGCCTAAAAAAGAAAAAATGGAAGCCTTTCAACGTCTTGAAAAATTAAGATTATCTGCAGAAGGAGCCTTGGATTATGACAAAGAACGAGCAAATGCTACTCAAGAAAAATATAAAGATTTTTCTTGATACCAATGTCCTTTTGAATTACATCACCAATCGAGAGGACAATGAATTAGAAGCTTCTAAAGAAATCATTAAATCTTGCGCCTTCGGCCAGTATGAGGGCTATATTTCCTTACAATGTTTACCAACCATATGGTTTGTTCTTCGGAAATATGATGATGAGAGAAAAAGATTTGCCTTAAGGGAATTATGCTCTATCTTTACCATAGTTGGTACCTCTCAAATGGAAGTTCTTGATGCTATTAATCGTACTGCATTTCTGGATTTTGAGGATTGTTTACAATCTAAATGTGCATTAGAAGCCGAAGCAGACTTTATTATCACTTGCAATGGTAAAGATTTCTTGAACTCCGAAGTAAAAGCCCTAAGTCCCAATCAATTCTTGAATTTACTTACCCATTAATAATAGACTCAGTAAAAGATGTCCAATAATTCATAGTCATTGAAAACCATACAAAGCACGGCGAATTACACACAGAGAAAGTGTAGATGACTTGGCGTATCAATAGACTGACGGGTAAGGGTAGAATGGAGAAAGACAAGGTGGATCCATCCGTTTTTGAAGGAAGTAGAGAGAAAAGAGAAGTATAGAAAAAGTGGCCATTCCGGCCTAAAACTTAGGGGAGACGACAAAAGACAAGGTGAGCTCGTCCATTTTTGAAGAAAGTGGAGCGATATGAGGAAAACAAAAAGTCGGCATGCCAATAGCCTAAAGCATAGGGGGACGGAAAAAGACAATGTGAGCCCGTCGGTACTTGGAGGAAGCGAGTGAAACGAAGCTTACTCCTTAGTACCGCTACGAGGCGAGGTTTAGCAGAGCGTGTCTTTTTCCGTCCCCCCATGCTTTAGGCGTCCCATGCCCCATCCTCTTACTCCCCTATTCTTCAGGCGTCCATCCCTTCTTTCTCTTCCCCCTATGCTTTAGGCGTCCCATTCCACTCTTCCCCCCTCCACTTACAAAAAAAGGACTAAGCTTCGCTTAGTCCTCTCCATGTTCTCCCATATACTTCCGCAGCTTACGGATAGCAATGCTATGCAGCTGGGATACGCGAGGCTGGGATACTTCCATTACCTCCGCAATTTGGTTCATATTCAGTTCTTCCACATAATATAAGGAAATAACCAGTTTTTCCTTTTCCTGCAGGGATTCGATAGCAGCTGTTAGGGCTCTGACATTTTCCTTTTGCATAAAGCTGAATTCCGGCTGTGTGCTGTGGTCCTCTGATGGAATCTGCAGGAGGGTTTCATTTCCCTCGTCATAGGTCATATCCAAAGAAAGCACATTCACCATGTTGCTCATTCTTTGAATCTTCTGCAGCTTCTTCACATTCATATTAAGATAATCTGCCAGCTCCTCATCGGTGGGAGCTCTTCCCCAGACGATTGTTCAGCTCTAAGTTAGCCGCCTCAATAGAACGGCTGTCCTTATGGAAGTTTCGGGGAAGCCAGTCATTTTTCCGCATCATATCGATGACCATTCCACGGATACGACGGGAGATAAAGGTCTCAAACTTATTGTCCTTACTCTCATCATAGCGCTCAATAGCCCGCATGATTTCGATAACCCCTTCGTTTACGATATCATCGGTCTGCATGAAATCATGATACATTTCCCGCATTTGATAAGCAATGGAGCGCACGATATAAACGTAACGCATGGTAAGCTCCTGCTTTACCTCCTGAGAATGGGTTTCTTTATAGAGAGCAAACAGCTCCTCATTTGTTTTCTCTTCCAATTGGGAATAATTTAATGCGTTCAAAAGCTTAACTCCTCTTTTCCCTTGCAATCTACACCCTGCTTCAGCTGTCTTATTCCAAGTATTCCTGAGCAAATTCCTAAAGTAACATTTCCTATTCTATGTAAATGCTGATTTTGCCTAAGCCGTGCCCTTTTCTTCCAGATCGTCTTCCAATCGGAGACTTCCGATAGCCTGAATCTGTACATTGCTGGCTACCTCATTAAAGGAAAGCACCCGTACATTAGGATAGAACTGTTCGATTAGGTGGTAAAAATGAACTCGCATAACCTGTGAGGTAAGAATCAACGGCGGACTGGACAGGTTGTTAAACTTCCTGCTTTCCTCCGCAACCTGCCGAATCAAACTCTGTAGGAGCTCAGGACTTAAAAAGCCAGGTAAAGGCCGTTTTTCTCCTCGTGCCAAAGAGTTCACCATGGTTCTCTCCAGACCCGCATCCAAAGTGATAACCTTCATATTACCGTCTTCACAGTACATTCTGGTAATGGTTCTCTTTAATGAAGCACGAACCTTTTCTACAACCTGATCCGTATCCTTTACCGGCAAACCGGTGTCGCTGATGTACTCAAACATGGTTTCTACAATGGTTTCCAAATCCTTGATGGAAACGCCCTCCCGCAAAAGGGTGGTCAGTACCTTTTGTAAAAGGTTATAGCTGATGACTCCCGGGAAGGCTTCTTCGCAAAGCTCCGGTGCAGTCTTTTTTAAATTATCCACCAGACGCACCACTTCCTGTCTGCTCATCAGTTCATAGGCATGGCGCTTAATGGTTTCCGACAAGTGGGAAAGCATTACAGAAAGGGGATCAATAACAGTGTAGCCGTAAAGCTCCGCCCTCTCCCGGTTTTCCGGTCGAATCCACTTGGAAGGAATACCGTAAGCAGGCTCGATGGTCTCAATACCGTCAATAGCATCCTCCACATCATCCGGTTCCAAGGCCAGAACATAGTCCGTCAGGATTTCTCCCTTGGCAATCTCCTCACCCTTTATCTTGATACTATACTCATTGGTTCCCAGGCTGGAAGAATCACGCAGGCGGATGGAAGGTACCACAAATCCGATGTCCTGGGCGTACTGTCTTCGGAAAATGACGATTCTCTGAATCAGTCTTCCTCCTACAGACTCATCCGCCAGAGGAATCAAGCTGTAACCGAAATCCATTTCAATAGGTTCAACCTGTAAGAGGTTATAAACATTATTAACATCCTTGAAGTAATCTTCTTCGGATTCTGCAGGAGCCTGGGCTTGCTGGGCTTCCTGAGGCTGGGGAGGAGCTTCCATGCTGGGAAGTAGTCCCTCTCCTTCCGCTCTTGCCCGCTCCGGTTCTTCTTTGATTCTCTTCTCCAGGAAATAGCCTGCAGCGATAAAGCCTGCAGATACGGGTAGAATCTGTAGGATAGGCATTCCCGGAATAATCATCAGTACTCCCATGACAATTCCCGTAATCATCATAGAACGGGGCTGTTGGGTAAACTGTTTGGAAACGTCCTCATTTAAGGAGCCTTCCGATACTGCACGGGTTACAATCATACCCGTGGATACGGAAATCAGCAAAGACGGAATCTGTCCTACCAGACCGTCTCCCACGGTAGCAATGGAATAGGTAGATAGTACGGTAGCTACCGGTTGTCCGGATTGGGAGGATACCGATAATACTTCCTCCCACCAGGTTGATGGCCGTGGTAATTAGAGACATTACACCGTCACCCTTTACGATTTTGGTCGCACCGTCCATGGAACCGTAGAAGTCGGACTCTCTTTGAATCTTCTCTCTTCGCTCTCTGGCCTGCTGCTCCGTAATCATTCCGGAGGAAAGATCCGCATCAATGGCCATCTGCTTACCGGGCATAGCATCCAACTTAAAACGGGCTGCCACTTCGGATACACGCTCCGCACCCTTGGTAATAACAATAAACTGCATCAATACGATAATCAGGTAGATAATCAAACCTACCACCACATTACCCTGTACCACGAAGTCACCGAAGGCCTTAATGATTGCTCCGGAGGATCCGCCGTTGGTTAAGATGTTTCTTGTGGTGGATACATTAATACCCAAACGGAAAGGGTGGTAATCAAAAGAAGGGAAGGGAAAATAGACAATTCCAGTGGTTCCCGAATCGTCATGGTAATCACTAGAATCATCATGGAAATGGCCATATTCACCACAATCGCCACGTCTACCATTACGGCGGGCAGGGGAATAATGAGAAGCAATATGAGAACCAGTACAAAAAGTACTACTCCATTTTGCAAAATGTTTTTAACCATCCCTATTATCTTCCTTCGCTCTTTCTAAAATATCCTGTCTATTTTCTTTCTGATAAATATATACTAAGATTTCCGCCACAGCCCCGTAGAAATCTCCGGGAATTTCTTTTTCCCACCGTACACAGGGGATACATAGCCCTGGCCAGCGGCTTATTCTCTATGGCAGTTACTCCATTGGCCTCTCCCACCGATACGATACGGAGAGCCAACTCATCCTGCCCCTTGGCTAAAACCATGGGCGCAGCGTTTTTATCCGGATCATACTTAATGGCAATAGCCAAGTGCTCCGGGTTACGAATAATGACATCCGCGTCCGGAACCGATTGCATCATTCTCTGATTGGCTCTGGCACGCATCTGCTGCTTCATTCTTCCCTTGATTTCCGGATTACCTTCCATCTGCTTATACTCATCTTTTACTTCCTGCTTGGTCATCTTTAGTTATTTTTCATATTCCCACTTCTGATACATAAAAGTCAAAAAGGGCAATAATCAAAAAGACTCCGCAGACCCGAGTAATCAGGTCAAACATCATGGCCATCAAAGAGGTACTGGAATTATAAATATCCATATGTACCATCTTGGCTATGGGAATAATGTCCGCCTTAATGATAGAATATAAAAAAATTGATGAGAATGATAATCTTGATAATATTCTTGATTAATTCCACCACATTTTTGGAAAAATCCTCCCCAATCCCTGCATGGGATTGAGCTTGGAAAAACTTAGGGGTCAAAAGTTTAAAGCTGATGTTGAATTTCGTTTGTACGAGGCTGGATATCACCCCCAAAAACATGGTAACCAGTAAAGGGGCATGGCTGACTTTACAAAAAAGCCAGATAAAGCGCAGGTACAATTTATTGGAGATGGGGCTTGGTTCATCTATCAGTTCCAAGATATAAGAAAGAAAAATTTCTAAGGTCTTTATAGATGAAGGGAAGCATAAAGCGTACGGCATAAAACACGCCGAACAAAACCACTACAGTGACAATATCTTTACTTTGAAAAAAACATTACCTTCCTTCCTGGCATCACTTCGCTTTTTGGGAAGGCTCTTCGGTCTTGTCGCCGTCTGCCACTGTTAACCCTCTCTTTCCCCAGTATTCCTATTATTCTACATCTTGATGAGTTTACCTAAGGTGATTCAATTCGTCTATAGGCAAATTCACCAGTTTTTAAGTTTTTAATCTTTCTTATGCTTTTCAAGAGGAAAACAAAAGTAAAAATTAAAAATATTATTTATTCTATCGCTTCTGATTTTAGAAGGATTTTTTTACATTCTCTTAAAGCCTGCTTATTCCCTATATTTTTTTACTAATTCTTAAAAAAATTCCGCCTGCTTTTAGCATTCTCCTTAGAGGAGCCCAATGACCTTTATAACGCTCTCAAAGGCAAAGGAAATAAATTCCTTCATTTTGTCCGTAATGGGAATCAGCAAAAAGTACAACATGGAAAATCCCAAAATAATTTTCAGCTGGAAGTTTACGGCAAAAATATTAATTTGGGGAATAATACGCATCAGGATTCCCAAAGCCACCTCGGACATCAACTCCAACCCCATAATAGGAAAGGCCAGCTCCAGTCCCATCTTCATAGAACGCACAAAGAGAGAGAGCATAAGCTCCGGCATTAATAAAAGCTTTATGGAAATTCCTCCAAAGGGATGGGTGTCTATGGTTTTAAACAAAAGCTCCAAGAAGCGGAGATGCCCGTCCATGGAAAAAAACAAAAGCATCATAAAGCCGTAGAACAGTCCCGTACTTACCGTAGCCTGGGAACCGCTGGAAGGGTCAAAGACCTGAGCCATATTTAAGCCCATGGCGAAGTCCATAACAGAGGTGGCAAAACGAAGGCTTAAAAATGCCAGTTCCATGGCAAAGCCAAGGCAGAAGCCCACAAAGAATTCCTTCAGGAGCATAAAGCCATACTCCAGAATACTTCCCGGCATATGATGCAATTCTCCCCCACATGGAGGTAGCAAATGACGGAAAGCATGAAAATCAGAGCCGCCCTGGCACGACGGGGATAATCCGTACGCCCGAAAATCGGATTTAAGCTAATGGCTCCTGTCATACGCATAACAATAAAGGAGAATAATACCAGCATACTATCCTCCTGCCACCAATTTCATAATCATCATAAAAAAATCCTGCATGGTTTTCAAAAGCGTTCCCCCCAAAACCGTTAGCATGATGATGATGGCAATCAACTTCGGTACAAAGGTCAGCGTCTGCTCATTGATGGAGGTTGCCGCCTGGAAGATGGCAATCACGATACCCAAAAATCATGCTCACCAAGAGGAAGGGCAGAGCAATCCTTAAGGCCAGCATAAAGGTTTGGTTCATGATATCTAAAATCTCTACACTATCCAGCATTTTCTTCCCCTTTCCCTATCGGAAACTGTTGACCACACTGGAAAATAGCAAGTTCCATCCATCTACGGTAATAAAGAGCAAAAGCTTAAAGGGCATAGAAACCATGGCCGGGGGTAACATTACCATACCCATAGCCATAAGGGTGGTAGATACCACCACGTCAATTAAGAGGAAGGGCAGGTAAATCAAAAAACCTGCGGTAAAGCCTCTTTTCAGCTCCGAAGTCATAAAAGCGGGGGTTACCACGGTTAAGGGGTAATCCTTCGGATCCTTCTGCAGCTCCACCTTACTCATGGATACAAAACGATCCAGGGTGGCCTTTTCCGTATTCCGGAGCATAAACTCCTTCATATCTTTTCCCATGATATTTAAGGCTTCTTCCTGGGTGACTGTCCCCTTCTTGTAGGGTTCGTAGGCTTCCGCATTAATCTTGTTAATGGTCGGGCTCATAATAAATAGGGTCAAAAAGAAAGCAATTCCTGCCAAAACCATGTTTGGAGGGGTCTGCTGTACACCCATGGCGTTTCTGGTAAAGGATAAAATGATGATGATTCTGGTGAAGGAAGTCATCATAATCACAATGGAAGGCAGTAAAGCCACAAGGGTTAATAAGTAGATCAGTTCCAGGGTAGGAACGGAACCGCCATTTAATCCCGACAATAATTCATTCATCCTTATACCTCACTATCCAAATCGGAAGCGGAAGCTTTCTCCTCTTCCCCATTCCATGCGCCGGCGGCATTCTTTACTTCATTCTTTCCTTGCAGCTTCTTCTGTAAAAGCTTTGCCCCTTCCTTTTGAAATACGGAAAGAAAGCTTTCTCCGTTCCCCAAGGGATTCTCTCCCTCATAGTCTTCCTGTAATTCTGTAATCAGCCGCATTCCTTCAGGTCCTGACGCCACAAGGAGACAGCGGTTCTCCTTCTCTAAACGAAGGATAAACAGCTGTCTGTCCTGAGATACCTGTATATGGTCAACCACTTGCATGTATCGACTTTTTTGGAACATTCTTCCGTATTTTCCGATAAAACGATGTAGAGCCCAAGCTCCTAAAAGGAAGAGACAGAAGAGTAAAAAACCGGACACAAGGGAGATGATATCCTGTTGAAACATTATAGGCTCTCCTGATTAATGTCTTTCTTCAAAATCTCGGTGATACGAATACCGAAGTTTTCTTCTACAACTACGATGTCTCCTCTGGCAATGCACTCTCCGTTTACGTAGAGGTCTGCCTGCTCACCGGCCATCTTGTCCAAGACCACCAGAGATCCTTGGGTAAAGTCCAAGATATCCTTTACCAGCTTTCTGGTCCTTCCGATTTCTACGGAAATCTCTAAAGGTACCTTCATCAGCATTTCTCTGTTGTCGGGATTTTCTCCTGATGCTCCACCTTCATTCTCAAATTCCTTAGAATTCAAAGGCTTAATTAAGGATGGCTCGGAAGGTCTTGTGTCTTTATTCTTTGCTGTCTGAATATCCCGAATCAATTCCAGCATCTGGGTCTGGGACTGCTGCATCTGGTTTAAAAAGTTGCAGAGTCAGAGGATCCTGATAAGCCACGCCCTGGGGCATAGCCATCATCTGGGGAGCCATCTGGGCCGGTGCAGGCTGAGGCGCTGCTGCGGGCTGTGGTGCAGGAGCGGCCGGTTCAGCAACCGGTGCAGGTGCTGCCGCTACCGGTTCCGGAGTAGCTGCAGGCTCTGCCGCAGGTGCAGGCGCCGCCTCAGAAGCTGCATCTCCATTTTGCTCTGCCAGTAAGCTTGCCAATAGAGCATCTGCAGTCGCCTGATCAATAGGGCCGGACTTTGCAGGCATCGGAGTTTCCTCAGCCGCCGGTGCTTCTGCAACCGGTGCTTCCACTACCGGCTCTTCTACTTGAGGCGATACAGCTTCCTCACTACTGGCACTCACCCCATCATCTTCCTCATCTCCCATACCAAACTGTGCAGTAAAGGGCTTTAAAAGCTTCTTTACCAGATCCACAGACATGATATTTAAGAATTCACTCTTTTAAGTTATCTTCGATTTCCAGGGTAAAACGGATTACAACATTTTCCTCTGCTCCTTCGAAGTACTTGTCTTTAAATGCAGCGCCGTCTGTGATTTCGTAAGAGATGGGAGTAGAAATATCTACGGTGGTTCCCAGGAACTCAGACAGAGCGGTAGCCGAAGCTCCCATCATCTGGTTCATTGCCTCACGAATCGCACTGGCGTTGATTTCGTCCATGACGAATTCTTCTTCCGGAATCTCGGAGCCCATCATCATAGAAACAATGATGCGAACGTCGTTCCGGGAAAACATCATGATGTTTCTGCCATCAATTCCTTGAACGTATGCAATTTCAACTCCTATTGCCGGCTCTAATTCCCGAAACTCAAAGTTTTCTTTGTTTTTCACCTGTACAACGGGAGTAGTAATATTAACTTTAGTGCCAAGAAGAGTGGATATTGCTGTTGCTGATGCCCCAAGGCTGATATTCATAATCTCGCCTATGGCATCGATTTCCATTTCATTGAAGCTATTCGCACCCATCTATCTTACTCCTTTAATTATCAGTTTCCTGTTCCTATCGCTCCTTCTTACTTACCGATGTCCAGTGCTCTCTGCGCCATGGTTTTCATGGCGTTTAAAGCTGTAACATTGGCTTCGTAAGAACGAGTGGCAGACATAGAGTCCACCGTCTCCTTCAAAATGTCCACATTGGGATAGTTTACATAGCCTTGCTCATCCGCATCCGGATGATTCGGGTTATAAACCCTCTTCATCTCTCGATCGTCTGTAATCACACCCTGTACACGCACTCCCGCATGCTGACCTCGGAAGCCTTTGCCATTTTGCGCATTCCGAAGTGCCTGGCGGAAAGAACGTTCTCCAAAGCTTTCCAGCACCACATCTTTTCTTTTATAGGCGCCGCCGGCTTCGGTTCTTGTGGTATCCACATTGGCAATATTCTCTGCCGCAATGTCCATTCTGACTCTCTGTGCACTCATCCCTGATGCGCTAATATCGAATGAATTTAAAAATGACATATTCTTCCTCTACTCTCTTTACTTGCCTAACCTAAAATATTCTTAACGGTGGAAGTAATTCTCTCTGCATTAAAGGGCTTTACAACGAAGTCCTTCGCTCCGGACTTAATTGCATCCACTACCATGCTCTCCTGTCCCATCGCGGTACACATTACTACCTTCGCATCCGGATGAGCTTCTCTGATCTTCTTCAGAGCCTGCAATCCATCCATGTTGGGCATGGTAATGTCCATAATTACAAGGTCTGGATTCTCTTCTTCAAACTTCTTTACTGCTTCCATGCCATCCTGTGCTTCCACGAAGGTGCAATCTGCAAAGCCGCCCTTTGTAAGGGAGTTCTTTACCATCATTCGCATGAACGCTGCATCATCTACTAACAAAATCTTTGCCATCTTCGTTTCTCCTATCCTTATTCTAAGCTTGATTTATATCTCTATGACAGTTGCCTGCCTTAAGACCTGTTATTCTTCATCCAGAGTTGGCTCCGGATCCAGTAAATCTTGAATGTCTTGTGCCACCACATTCATCGGTGAAGTATCTTCAGCAATACTATCTGCTATTTCTGCTTCCTCGGGCATTGCTTCGGGAAGTCCTGTCACTGCCTTGTCATCCTTTTGGATAATTCGGTCTTCAATCCGAATGGCAATGTTTTTCTTATATACACCCATCTTTCCGGTAAACCAGGGCTGTCTGCCCACATAGAGCTTTACGGAAGAATTCTTGGCCTTGTTCAAGTCTATGACATCTCCCACCTTTAAATGGTACAGGTCTTCGATGTCTAACTTTACCGTACCAAGCTGTCCTGTCATCGGGAAGCTGGAGGCTTTTAGGTGTTCCATAATGGTGTCTTGGTTATTCTCGTAAGCAAAACCTCTAGCCAGATGCTTTCGATTATCAATAATCTTAAACATATGCTCCAAGAGGGTTCCCGGTAGACAGATTCGGATTCTTTCCATAGCCAAGCCGGAAATATCTACATTCATTACCGCCAAAACTACGGTTTCGTCTAAACCGACTTCCTGTACCATGGAGGGGTTAGTCTCTACCTTGGCAATCTTAAACTCTGCGGAGATGTAGTTACTGAAACCATCCCCCAAGGCATGAACAACATATTCCATAATCCTCTTGTACAAAGCCATCTCCACATCGGTATAGCGATAATCCTCCTCTGTCTTAATGACAGAATCGCTTCCTCCCAGCATATGACTCACCAAAGTCAGGGTAAGTCCGGGAGAGATATAGCTCATCATGGGCACATTGCTTTTTCCCCTGTCCTGTACATAGGTATCCACAATGGTCATGCAGTCATTTTCATGGAAGGCATTTACATATTCGTAGTATCTGGTTTCTCTTAACTCTAAAACCGTAATATCCGTCATGGTACGGAAAATACCATTCACCTGAGATGTTAAAATTCTTGCGTAATTATCGAAGATACTTCTCAATAATCGAATTTTTATCCTTGGTGAACTTTCTCGGACTGTAGAAGTCGTATTTGCTATACGTTTCTTCTACCTTCTGCGCTTCTTCCTTCTTTGTTTCCAAAACCTCTGCGGGCTTTTCTTCCACCTTTTCTTCTTTGGGTGGTCCGTCCTGCATGGATTTCAGAAGCGCGTCAATTTGGCTTTGGGATAAGACGTCTGCCATTCAATAACCTCTTCTTCTTCCTACTGTAAGGAACATGCATTTTCCTTACATAACCCCTTTCTCATACTCCCTTAGCCCTGCTAAAGGATTAGGACCCGGCTTTTCCTCCAAGTCCTTTGAAGAATTCTCCCAGTACGCTTTTGATACTTGTAGCGATACTGTTCTCTTCTTCCTCCCCGGGAATATCTCGGGATACACCGGCAACCTGCGGTGTCTTGTCTTTTGCTAAAAGCATTTTTCCTGTAAGCCCGTGGCACCTCCTGCATCAGCATTTCCTGCAGGAGCAGCTTCAGCTCCGGCTGCGGGCGCTCCTTCCGGACTTACCCCTCCGGGGCAACCGCCGGCTCTACACCGGTGTTTGCTTCGGGAGCAGCCTGTTCTGCCTGGATGTTCTCCGGCACACCGTCTGTTACGATGGTCTTGTCCGCATTGGCTCCACTGTAGTACTCTTCAAAGTACTCATTAATATTACGGATTTCTGCGCCTTCGTCAATAAGCAAAATTTCCACTCTTCGATTCTTGGCTCTTCCCTCCGATGTAGCGTTGTCCGCTATAGGATGGAACTGTCCGTAACCGATGCTGACCAGCTTATCCGGGGAGATGATTCCTCTTCCCTGAATGAAGAGACAAACCTCCGCTGCACGCATAACCGACAAGATTCTATCGTTTCTCGGGTTATTGGCTCTTTCCGGATCCGCCTGGGCGGTATGACCCATAACATTAACCTGAGACAGCTTGTTTGCATCTGGTGCTATAGTATCACAAAATATGGATAAAGTCTCCTGTCCTTGTGGAGTAATTACCGAGCTGTCTCCGGCGAAAAATGCCTTATCTTTAAATACCACAAAGGTGTAATCTTGTCCACGGGAAACTTCAACGCCGTCAATACCTGCCGCATTTAAAGCCTGGGCAATCTGTAGATATAACTCATTCATATTCTCCGTTGGCACCGTATTTTCCGGAGCACCGCTGTCTCCTATTGCCCCGGCAAGTTCATCCTTATTGGTGGCCTGGCCGTTAATAATGATCTGCTCCGCCGACTTATCTCCCGGCCGTCCGTTCGGGAAAATGGAGCGTACGAATACATCCCACTTTGCCGAGTCGATACTGGACATGGAGTAAAGAAGCACGAAGGTCATTAGGAGAGTAACCAAGTCTCCATAGGTGTCCATCCAGGATCACCGTCGTCTCCTCCACCTCTTTTCTTCATTACTTCTCTCCTCCTCCGGCATCTCCGCCTGCCGCTCCGGCCTTAGCCAAAAGCTTCTTCTGCTGCTTCTGGGCAAGGGAAGCCAAGAGTCTTTCCCGGATAACCTTAGGGTTATCTCCGGACTGAATAGCGATAACACCTTCGATAATAATGGAACAGTATAAAACCTCTTCATTGTCCTTGATGGTTAGCTTCTGGGCAATGGGGTGGAAAAAAAGCACATTACTCATGGCAGAACCGTAGAAGGTGGTGATTAAGGCTACACCCATGTCCTGTCCCAGTGTACTTGCTCCGCCGGATCCGGAAAGGTCCATACCTTTTAACATGTTTACCAATCCTACCAGCGTTCCAATCATACCGAAAGCCGGCGCCAAAGCGGATCCCTTTACATAAAGTCCCTTCGCTTCTTCATGCCGATTCATCATGTCTTCAACCTGACGTTCCAAAGAGGCACGAACCTTATCCGGATCGTTGGCATCTACAATCATAACCACTGCCTGTTTAAAGAAGGGTTCCTTGATTTCCTCCGCCTTTTCCTCCAAGGCCAGCAAACCGCTCTGTCTGGCAATTAAAGCCAAGTCCACAAGAGCATCTACAGTTTTCGGTACATCATATTTTTTTCCTCCTCGCAGGCAGATTCCGATATGCTTCGGAATATCCTTCACGATACGGAAGGGGTAGCAGGCGATTAACGCCGCTATGGTTCCTCCTACTACGATCAGGGCACTGGGCGCGTCCCAGAAGTTCCCCAGCTTCGGCATGGTAATACCACTAATGATTAAGGCAATAGCGATAATCCAGCCTAATAACATTGAAATGTCCATACTTATTGACTAGCCTCCTTGCTTCCTATGCGCTCTTCCTAAGCTTCTCTTTCTTTCCCCTTAATTTCATGTACGTCTTCTCCCTCATGAAATTTATCTTCAAAAGTCAGACACTTTCTTAGGAAACCCTGAACCTGTTCAATAATTGATTCCACACTATCCCTTACCAGATAGAAATCTCCGTTGGCCAACTTTACCTTGGTTTCCGGAATACGGCGAATGTACAAGATTTGAAAATAATTCAAAAAAATCTCTTCCCCGTTTAATTTTGTTAGGCGAATCATGATTTCCTCCTTTCGTATACTTACACAGCAGAAGGCTTCCTTTGTTGGAAACGAATTTTTCTTCTTTTTAGAAGCAATCTATTCTGTTTTCCAACTCAGGAAAGCCTTAGCTTATGTATTATCTCTTCATATTTACCAGTTCCTGCAGAACTTCATCGGATACGGTGATGATCTTGGAGTTAGCCTGGAAACCTCTCTGGGTGGTAATCATGTCAGAGAACTCCTTTGCCAAGTCAACATTGGATGCTTCCAAGTATCCTGCCATCAAGGTTGGGGTGGAACCTTCACCGGGCATGGTTGCGGAAATATATCCTGTATTATCTCCTACTCCTGCATTAAAGGTATTGTTTCCTGCCTTGGTCAAACCTTCCTGGTTCTGGAAAGAAGCTACTGCTACCTTTCCTAAAACGATGGATGTGGAAGTAACCTGTGCAGGTGCTCCACCGGTTCCCGGAGTCTTGTTATCAATGATTCCCTTAACAATTCCATCTGCACCGATTTCTACGGACTTCAGCTGTGCTGCAAATCCGGTAAATACCGGACTACCGGTTAATGCTACCGCTCCTGTAGCATCTGCTGCCGGCGCACGAAGGGCAACCAGCTTCTTTCCGCCATCTCCGTACTTGGTTGGCTCTGTTAAAGAGTCGGGCTGGAAGCCGTATACGAAGTTGTGGTTGGCATCTACGATATATCCGTTAGCGTCTACAGAGAACTGTCCCACACGAGTGTATGCGAAGTTGTTCTTCTTCATCTCAGCTGTGGTGGTCTTTGTATTTGCAGGATCCAAGGTTACTTCCTTATTGGATGCACTGGTTACAAAAAATCCGGATCCGTTGATGGAAGCGTTGAATCCTCCTACATAGGATGGCGTGCTGGAAGTAAAGTCTGTAGCGATAGTTCCGGTCAAAGAACCGTATCCGTACTGTGCGGGGTTTGCACCACCGATGGTTGCATTACCGTTAGCTTCCTGCTTTCCTCCTGAAGAAGTGCTGGAGGTCTGATACATGGTATCCTTAAAGCTATATCCCTGAGACTTAAATCCGAAAGTATTTACATTGGCGATATTGTTACCGATAACGTCTAACTTATTCTGGTGTGCTCTCAAACCTGCTACTGCAGAATCCATTGCTCTTAACATAGTAATCTTGTCCTTTCCTCACCTGGTGAGTTTTTAAAAATGAATGGCGCTTTGCGCATTTGAAACTTACTCCATATTATCGGCTAAGTTTCTATTTTTCTATAAAAAGAAATAAAAAAATTAAATTTTTAATTTTAATTGTTTGCAGAAGGAGACGCTGCCTCTCTTTCCAGAATAGCCACATGGGGGCCATGCTCAGAGGAGCTTTCGCTGCTTGATGCTGCTACAGCAGGGGGAACGGAGGCCCCTGCAGGACTTCCTGCTGAAGCTGTTGTAGCGTTTTCTGTTGATGCAGGACTTCCTGTTATACCGCTTGGGCTTGCACCGGGTACTGCAGGAGCGGATGTTGCCGGACTTGCCGGGCTAGTTGCAGCTGTAGCCGGGCTACCAGTTGTGCCAGGTGCGGCTACACTTGCACCGGGTGCTGTTGCAGCTGTTGCTCCTGTGCTTGCACCGGGTGCTGTAGTAGCTGTTCCTGTACTTGCTCCGGGAGCTGTTACAGCAGCGCCTGCGGCTGTAGTTGCAGAAGCCGCGCCTGCCTGACGAACCATCAAAAGACTCTCCAAAGGATAGTCTGTGATATCTCCCTCTAAGCGGAAGCTGGGCTCATCTCCGGTAAGATTTACGGAAGCAATTACCCCGGACTTCTCCTTAGGAGCATTGGGGTTTGCCTTTAATTCCGACTCCGGAACCTTTGCTGTAACATCTTTTCCGATAAGGCCTGCCAAATAGCTGGTCTTTGTTAAAGCCATTTCCTGCTTCATATTGGTGGTCATGGTTCCTAAGCTTTGTACCATGGCCATCTGTGTCATCTGCGCCATCATCTCACTGTTGTCCATAGGATTGGTCATATCCTGGTTAGCAAGCTGGGCGGATAAGAGCTTAAAATAGCTCTCGATGGATAATGTATTTTTTTATCATTGGACTTCGCACTGTAAGTCGCCTTTTCATAGGGACTTGTTGCGGAAGAAACACCCTGAATTTCTGCCATATTCTCTCCTTACTGAGCTAGACCCAAACGCATTCTTTGCAGGAAGCCTTCTGCACTGTCCTGCTGCGCCCATTCCTGCTGTTCCCGCTGTCTACGCTCCGCTTCCTCTTTGTTCTCGGAAGTAGATTGTCCTTGCTGTTGGAAACTTGGAGCCTGCTGCTCCTCCTGTACCAAAAATCTTGGTGATTTCTCCTGTTTTTTTGCTCCAGGATTCTTCCCATATCCTCAGCACCGCTTTGTAGGAGATGCAAGGTTTTGGGATTCTCTGCGGTAATGACAATGTTTGCCTTTCCGCCACTATAATTTAACTTTACGGTAATTTGTCCAAGATTTCTGGGTTCTAACTCAATCTTAATTTCCCCATTCTGAAGACTTGTCTTCTCCGATAAGAATGTTGCCACATCCTCAGGAAGTTCTACTTCACTGGTCTGTAAAACCGCTTCTTCCTGCACCTTTGCTGTAAGAGGCTCTACAATCTTCTCCTGACTTCCCTGTAGGGAAAGCTGCTGTCCGATATGTTCCTCTACAGTGCCAAGCTTTTCTTCAGTTTCGGGCTTCTTCTCTGCCGTTCTTTGAGAAAGCTTCTCCTCTAAACGCCGGGAGAGAATCACATTTTCCTCCTTAGGCGCTTCCACAAGAGACTTGTCCTCCACTAAGGAATTTTCTTCTTTGCGCTCTACAATCTTAGTTGCTGTTGCGTCCTTGGAATCTTCCTGTAAGAAATCGGAAAAATCCTTTTTTGTCGCATTTTCCGCTAAGACCGGAGTTTCTTCCTTTCCTTCAGGAAGAACGGTAACAAGCTCGCTTTCCTCTGTAACCGGAATGGACACCGGTTCAGCTACTGCCGTAAGGTCGGAAACCGCTTCAACAGTACCTTCCTCTCCGACAATCTTAATGTCTGCCATCAGCTGGTCTTTTTGGAACATAATCTGCTTTTTCGGAAACTAAGCTTGCCGCCTTCTCTCCCTGTAAGCTGTCCTGCTCCTCCGGCTTTGTTTCTTTCTTTTCTGTTTTCTTTTTCTCCCTTTTGAAGCTTTGCTTCCTTAGGATCCTTCTCTATACTTTTTCTGTTCGTTTTTTTCTTCTCACTACTCTCTTGGGACTTACTATTCTTTTCTCCCTCATTCTTCACTGTATCCTCTTTGGAGGAGCGAAGAAACGCATTAAAGTCAAGGGAAGCTTTTGTTGTCTTCCAAGGACTTCCCCTTGTTTAAGTCTTTTTCCAACGGGAAAGGCTTGACTTTTTTGAATTGTCATCTCTGCCATGTTTTCTCCTGTACCTATGCCTTCATTGCGTGAGAGACGAATTCCTCGATAAACTGTTCCTCTGCCTTTTTGTCCTTGAATACGATACTCCTCCAGTTTTTTTCTCCTTGAGTTTCTCGATGGCATTGGTGTCTACGTTGGCTTTAATCACCTCTCTCTTCTTTTTCTTCGGCAATAACGGTACGTCGGATAAGTTCATCTTTCTCTTTCCCTATGCGTTTTTCCATTCTTTCGATACCATTTACATACATCATGATGGTTTCAATGGAAGCGCCTTCCTGCTTCACCTGTTCAAATTCTTCTTCATAGTGAAACATTTCTTCCTGAAGGCGATTGATCAGACTTTGCTGATTCAAAACTTCCTGCTGCTTGATAGCATACTCTTCCTTCACCTTGTCTAAGACCTGAAGCTTAAATTGATAGACTGTTTCCAAACTGTACTTGAATTTTTTTCAATTTGGTTCCCGCCTTTCTTAATCTTAAAATTTAATTGCCTTATCCAATATCGGTAATTTCCTTCATTTGCATAACGGTATCTTCATAAGAAAATGCTTCTCCTGTGCCCTGCATCAGGAAATCATTGATGGCGGGATACTTCTCTACCGCCTCATCCAGCTTGGGATCAGTGCCCTTTTTATAGGCACCGATAGAAATCAGGTCCGCATTTTTTTGATAAAGTCCTAGGGTATTTCTCATTCTGCTGGCATATTTTTTGTGCTCTTGAGACACCAGCTCCGCCATCAATCGGGAGATACTCATACCGATGTCTATAGCAGGATAATGGTTTTCCGCAGCCAGCGCACGGGACAGCACGATATGGCCATCCAGGATACCTCGAACCGTATCCGCAATAGGCTCGTTGGTATCGTCTCCTTCCACCAGCACGGTATATACGCCGGTGATGGAGCCCTTCTTAAAGGCGCCCGCCCGCTCCAAAAGTCTTGGGAACTCCGCATAAATCGAGGGGGTATATCCTCTGGCAATAGGGGGCTCTCCGGTAGCCAGACCAATCTCTCTTTGGGCCATGGCAAAACGGGTTAAGGAGTCCATCATTAACAGTACATCCATTCCCCTATCCCGGAAATATTCCGCAATGGTTGTGGCCACAAGAGGAGCCTTTAAACGAAGCATGGCAGGCTGGTCGGAGGTAGCTACCACCAGTACAGTACGCTTCATTCCCTCTTCTCCCATATCCTTTTCCACGAATTCCAAAATTTCTCGTCCACGCTCTCCTACAAGGGCAATGACATTAATGTCAGTTTTAACATTTCTGGCGATCATCCCCATCAGGGTGGACTTACCTACTCCGGATCCGGCGAAGATGCCGATACGCTGTCCCTTACCTACGGTGTTTAAGCCGTCAATGGCTTTTATCCCGAAGTGAAGTCTTTCTCGAATAGGCGGTCTGTCCAAAGGGTTCATGTAGGAATTGTTTACGGTATAGAAATCACTCTCCGGAAAGGGTTCTCCCCCATCCATGGGATTTCCCTGGGCATCAATGATTCTGCCCTTCAAAAAGTCCCCCACAGGAACACGAAGGCGCCTTCTTGTATTCCGTACAAAGGCGCCTGATGTAATTCCCACTGAAGTCTTGTAAGTCATAAGCTGCACCCGATCGCCCTTAAAGCCTACAACTTCTGCGGCCACCTGGCTTTCCGTCTCATCACTATAAATCATGCAAATATCTCCGATACTGGACTTTCCGGTACCGGAGGCTTCCATGGACATTCCTACGATATTCTCGATTTTTCCGATATTCTCCACGGTATCCATCTTCTTAATCGTGGAAAGAATATTTTCATACATCCCCTACTCACTCTCTTGGGCATCCAATCGTCCCAATCTCTCCCTTAAATTTCCATCTGGGTGTCAATACTGGCATCTACAATTTCATCCGGAGTTTCCAGAATCAATTTTCCCGGTTCCTCCTTCTCCACAATTACAAACTTAATATTATCGGAAATCTGGCTCAATTCATTGGCCACATCTCCATCCGTTTCCACCAGCATTTCATAGTCCAGACGGTCAATATGAATCTTTAACCATGCGGTTTTCTTGATACGCTCCGCTTCCTTCAAAATCATTCTTCGAATAACCTCTCCCGAAGAACGGAGGCTTACCAAAATAACCTTTTCCGCCACCGCAATGGCCACATCCTTTAACTCATCCATATACCGGTAAAGACGCTCTGTTTTGGCGTCCTCCACCATACGAAGGCATCTAGTCATATCCATACGGAAATTTTCCATTTCCTCCGCATGTTCCTCCATGACCTTCTCTTCGGCTTCCGCCTTCCCATCTTCTAAGCCTTTTTGAAAGCCGGCCTGATAGCCCTCTTCCTCTGCTTTTTCCTTGAGAAGCTTAGCCTCTCTCCGCCGCATCCATGATTCTCTGAGCCTTTTCCAAAGCCAAATGCAGCAAGGTCTCATGGTAGGGATCCTCTGCCTTTTTTTCAGGAAGAGGAAGGGCCTCCTCCGACTCTTCCTCCTCCGTTTCTCTTCGGAGGAAGCAAATTCTTCCATTTCCTCCTCAAGAATCTCTTTCGGCTCTTCCAAGCTCTCTAAAAAGGAGGAAAGCTGGCTATTGCTAGCCGAGCGAATCACTTTTTTAGACGAGAACATTGTCTTCATCGCCTCCCTTATTAATGATTACCTCTCCCTTATCCTCTAAGAGACGAATCAGGTTAACAATACGCTGCTGTGCCTCTTCCACATCCTTCAAGCGGACATTTCTGGAGTTCTCCATATCACTCTTAACGGTTTCCGCCATACGCTTGGACATGTTGTTGAAGAAGATCTGCTTCATCTCTTCATTTGCAGTCTTCAAGGCGAATACCACATCCTTGGAGTCACAATCTCGGATAAATCTCTGTACGGAACGATCGTCCATGGTAAGGATATCCTCGAAGACGAACATCTTGTCCTTGATATCCGCAGAAAGATCCGGGTCGGTAACATCCAATTCGTCGAAAATCTTCTTCTCGTTACTTCTGTCAATGTGGTTCATCACATCCGCCACAAAGTCAATACCACCCAGGTTCATGTTGTCTTCACTGGTGATAATGGTATCGAACTTTCGCTTCATTTCCTCTTCCACGATAGAGATGGCTTCCGGAGATACTCTATCCATCTTGGCCATAGCCATAACCGTAGGAATACGCTTGGACTCCTGCAGGTTCTCTAAAAATCTGCGCCGCCTGCTCCGACTCCATATAGGAAAGAATCAGGGCGATAACCTGAGGACGCCTCGTTCTGTAAAAAGGGATAACAAAAGCCTTGGGATCTCCCTTGGCAAAGAAGTTAAAGGGCTTGGAAGCCAGGGTTTGGGAAACTCTATCCAAAAGAGACTTGGCTGCGGATTCTCCGAAGGCCTTTTCCAAAACCGCCTTGGCATAGTCCATGCCTCCATCCGTCATCATCTTATGGGTAAGACAAAGACGATAGAACTGGTCCAAGGTAGTCTCCACCATAGAGTTGGTGGTCTTTCCCATTTTCGCCACCTCAAAGGTTAATTCCTCGATGTCATGCTCTCCCAAATACTTATAGATCTGGGAGGCACGATCAGAACCTAAGGATACAACCACAAGGGCTGCCTTTTGCTTTCCCGTAAGATTGGGGGCAAAGTCCTGATTTTCATCAATGGGTTTAGTTTGTTTTTCTTGTTGTTCTGTGCTGTTTTCTGCCAAGGTTTTGCTCCTCTCTCTCATCCAGCTCTGGATAAGCTTTTGCTACTACCTGTGGGTTCCGATCCGTAAACTCGCCGATGCTCTTCTTCAGCTTCATACCGTGAGCCATCTTGCCCTCCGCAGTCAACTCATCTTCATCGATTTCCTCTACCGGTGTAATTTCATCCGTAGCATTCTCTACGCTGAGTGCTGCTGCATTTTCCATTTCTTCCTGCGCCAGCTTCTGCTGCTTCTTCTTCTTTCTTCCGCGAAGAATCAAAATCAGGAGAATCAAGATTAATAAGAAGGCAGATACCGCCGCTCCGATTAGTGCCCATAACGGGAACTTCTCCAGAAGAGTCTTAGGCTCTTCCACAGGCTTATCTTCAACAGTCTTTTTGTACCGCAGTCTTGTTCAGAGAACGAAGAATGGTAATCTTATCCGCCGCCTCATCCCTTTTAATTCCTGCCGCATCCGCTACCAGGTTAATCAGGTTGCTTTCCGGAATGCTGTTGTCATCCGTGTTAATAACAATAGCAACGGTTGCATCTTCCAAAAACCCCCGGTGCAATTTCCTTTTTGCTCCTTTTAAAACATTGTAGAGCCACTCTCTGGTAGCACTGGAGTTGGAATAATTGTCCGTAGTCTGGGCATTTCCGTTTTGAGTTGTATATCTTGGGGTATCCGCATTGGCATCCGCCCCGGCAACGCCGGCTGCATTTTCCCCACTGTTTCCGGCATTTTCTCCGGCCACCTCTTCATTGCTCAGTAAGCCTCTTTTGTCTGTTGCTTCGGTCTTTTCCGGTACAGTGTACTGGGTATTTTCCTGAATCAGCTTCGCCATATTCAGGGTTCCCTTTACGGAAACCGCCAGGTTTTCTCCACCGTAAATCTTCCCCAATACCCGCTTAATGTTGTTGGCAATATTGTTCTCCACGGTGGCGGTAAGGTTAGCCATACTGGTTCCCGAACCGCTGGCAGTATCTCCCGCATCCGCAGCCACCTCTTCCATGGTTCCCGCATCGAAGACGGAAACATTGGTAAAGCTCATGCCCTTTACCGCTCTTGCCACCAGGTTCTTGATGGCTTCCGCATTCTTCTCGGAAAGACTCTGTCCCTCCTCCATGGTCACCACTACGCTGGCGCTGGCCTGAACCGGATTCTCCTCTTCAATGGCATAGGTCTGCTCCGTACCTTCGGCGATGGTTACCTTGGCGTCCCGCACTCCGTCAAAGAGGCGAATAGTCGCCCCCAAACGATCCTGTAAGTCATAAAGAGTGTATTGCTTCTTATCGGACTCTGTGGTCATAAGACCGGAGTTTCCGATATACATGTCGTAAGCAAAGCCCGACTTCGGGTAGCCCTTGGACAAAAGCTGTGCTCTTAAGGTATCCACCGACTCGGAGGGCACCTTTAAGGCTCCGGACTTTCCGTCATAGAGGTAAGGCACATTCTGCTCCTGTAATAGAGAAACAATCTGTTGAGCCTCTCCCTGGCTTGAGGATGTAAAAGAGTTTGATATTCAGTTTTCTGCCCTCTTGCCAAAAGGAAGACGGCCACAGCAATGACCACTACGGTTATTCCCGCAATGATTCCCAGTAATTTTTTGATTTGTCGGACAGATTCTGCCACATTTCCTTGAGCTTTTGCACTTGCAAACTCTCCTATTCCTAATCCTTATAAACTGATTTTCATCAATTCATTATAGCCTTCTAACGCCTTATTTCTGAGTGATACCAATAAATCCAAACTGATTTGTGCCTTGGCTTCCGCAATGGGTAAGCTGTGGGCATCGGATAACTGGCCTGTAGCCAGGAGATACTGTTTGTTTTCCACATCCAACTGCGTGGTCTTAACATTGTCAATTGCGGAACGGAAGACATCCTTAAAAAGTCTTGCTCCCTCGGTTCCCCCTACTTGGGTTCCCTGCTCAATGCTTCCTATACTTCCAACTTTCCAAGATGTTAATGGACTGATGAAATTTGAAACGTTCATCCTTTTTCCTCCTAAATACAGTAAACACAGACTCTATACTCTTGTGGGCTTTTTCCCTACCTTTTCCTGCAGAAAATATTTCTTATTTTCCACTCTTCTTGTAAATAAGCACAAGAACTGAATTTACGATTTTTTTTAATATTAAATCCATGGTACTATAACAAACTGTGTCGGTAATGACAAGTAGACGCTTTCCCCATTTTTCGGGGAAAATCCTCTTATTTTCTTATGAAAAGGATAGAAAAAAACTTAATTTATAAACAAGCCGTCTATCCTTTACTTTTTTACTCATGAAAATAGACAAATTCTCCCCGAAATGCAGGGGAAAATTTGTCTATTCTTTTTGCCTTAATTTTTTTCATATCCACTCCTTTTACGATTACCGCAAGGGAAAATAAGGCTATGCCTTCTTTTCCCTTCGCCTTTTACACCGTTTCTTTGCAAACGATTCTCTTTTCCAAAATCGTTTCCCCGGAAGCTCCTCTTCTTTTCCAAAAGGAGCCCGAAAACTCTATTGCTTCTATGCTTTAGAATATATTGTATAGAAGCTATTATATAGAAGATACTTTTTTATTTCTATATAATTAAACATTTTATTATTAAACTTGAATACGAGAAATCATCTCTTTCAGGGAAGCCGCATTCTCATTTAAGTCCTGGCTGGAAGCAGCGCTTTCCTCAGAGGTGGCACTGTTTTTGCTGTACCACCTTGGAAACTTCTTCCAATCCCTTGCTCACTTCGGAAATAGACTTAGCGTCCGCTTCCATAGAGCTGGCGATGTCACTAACCATTTCCTTACTCTTTTCAGAACCATCCATAACATCTCCCAGGGTCTTTGCGGCATGATCCACAATATTTACCCCCTTGTTTACCGCATTGATGGTACTCTCAATCAGCACAGAGGTTTCCGCTGCAGCATCTGCGGATTTTCCTGCCAAATTTCTTACCTCATCCGCTACAACGGCAAAGCCCTTTCCGTAAACCCCGGCTCTTGCCGCCTCAATAGCAGCGTTCAAAGCCAAAATATTGGTTTGGAACGCAATATCATCAATCGCCTTGATGATTCTTTCAACCTGATTGGACTTCTCTTCGATTTCCTTCATCGCCAAAAGCATCTCGCCCATCTGCTGATTCTCATCGGAAATCTTCTCGGAAACCTCTCCGAAATAATTTTCAATTTCCTCTGCCTTTCTGGCCTGATGATTCATTCTGCCGGAAAGATCATAGATACTGGAGCTTAATTCCTCTAAAGTAGAAGCCTGCTCCGTTGCCCCCTGAGAAAGCGCTACGGAACCGCTGGCAATCTGCTCGGATCCCGCTTCCACATCCGCCGCTACCTGATTGATAGAGCCGAAGACATTTTTTTCAGATTCTGATTAATCTCTCTATAAGACTGTAAAATGCTGGAATAATCTGCGCGATACATACTTTCATCTGAAGATGCCACAGCAAAGTTCCCCTTGCTCATTTCAGAAAGTACCGCACAAATGTCTGTAATAATCTTTTTGAGCTCTCCGGATAGACCGGCAAAATCATCCACCATATCTCCCAGCTCATCACTGCCGATATACTTTTTATTAAAGGCAATATTCAAATGTCCGCTACGCATCCGCTTAATCGCCTTGGATACGGTGGAGATTCTTCCGGTGATATCCTTTTGCAGCTTTAAGAAAGCCAGTGCATAAAGAAGAATCACTACCAAAAAGACAATGCCTAACAGCATACTTTCCTGAGAACGCATCTGCTTCGCTTCTTCAATCTTCGCCATAGAGTGCTCATCGGAAAGCTTTCCTACTGCAGAAAGGGCGGAAACGAAGTTCTCGGAGGTTACTGCATTAAAGCCCTTCTGATAGGAAGCAATCGCCTCCTCCGTCTCTCCCTTATCCAGTGATCCAGGAGGGCATAGCTGTCTTTCTCTAAGGCATCCATAGCGGTAGAAAGATTCCCCACAAGCGCCTGGTCATCCAAACTTTTCTCCAGCTTGCCAAGACGCTCCCGCATTTCTTTGAATCTTCCCTCAAAGTCCTCTCTCTGCTCTGCCACAGGATTGTTGGCAGTATCATACATAGCCAGAAGCAAACGCTTATTGATACTCTGAATATCCTTACGCATACTCATCTGAGACTTCATGTTATCATACTCAACCTGCACGAAGTCGTTAATCATCATATCACTCATCTTTAAAAAAGACATCTGGGCTAAAGCAATCACCATACTGACCATTACAGTCATAATCACCAAAGTGAAAAATAAACTTACTACGCAACTTCATATCCTTATAAGACATACTTCTTCTCCCTTTTTCTATCCTACTGTCTTTTTGTAATGGTTCTTATCCTTCTCTTTCTTCCAAAAAAGACTCTTTAGAATAAGATTGGCAATGCTATCCTTGTAAATTTTCCGGATACTCACCAGGACATTTCCCTTCTGCTCCAACTCGGAAGGCTTTAAGCTTACCATCAGAACCATTTTTCCGTCCTTTCTGGTCTGTAGCTAAGAAAAATCTTCCTTCGCAAATTCGCTTTCCTTAATTTTTTTGTTCTTCTGCAAAAAGCGGAAAAAGCATTTGCTTTCTTCTTTTGGAAAAAAACCTTATTGGCGAACTCTTCCAAAATATCTCCTTCCGGAGAAAAGGAATAGGCTCCTTCCTTTTCATAAAGAATTTCCATCTTCCCTCTACTGGGGTTGGCTAAAAGCACCAGCTCATAGCCTCGAGTACAGATCTTTGACCCTTTCCATCATTTTTCGCTGCTTCAGCCTTAAGAAATTCCCTGGTAGACTTGAAGATTTACCAGATAAGCATTTCTTCCCGAATATGACTGATTTCCTTCCCCGAATAGCGAAGAAGGCATCTCCCCCATGGTATCCAGGCCTGCATCCATCCCTTTTGGACAGATCATCCAGAAAACGACGAAGACTGCGATAAATATCTTCCTCTTTGTCGTTTAGGATTTCCTCAGCTTTTTTCTGCATTTAATCCATCCATGACGGAAAGTTCCCTTTCAAAGGAGGGATTCACAAAGAGAAACTCTACACGATCCCCCAATCTTTCCAAAAATCGCCAGAGGGAAAGCCCTCTTCCCGGAGATCTCCATGGTCCTCCCCTTCCCATTATGGAAGGAATGCATTCCCATCAGATTCACATTTCCAAGATCATCATTATATTTCCGCTTCCAAGACGCTTCAAAGGCAAAGCCCTTTTCCTTACAATGCAAAATACTTTCTCCATAAGGTTCAGGCTTACCGATATAGTAGCCCTGTAGTTTTTCACAGCCGATTTCTCTTAAAAAATCCAGCTGTTCCTCGGTTTCTACCCCTTCTGCCAAAGTACGAATACCGATTTTCTTTGCCATATCCACGATGGAACTGACAATCTTTTGGGACTTTTCATTAAACTCCCGAAGAAGCAGCATATCGATTTTCAGTAAATCAAAGTCAAAATCCTTTAAAATATTTAAGGAGCTGTAGCCTGAGCCAAAGTCATCCATCCAGACCTTATAGCCCGCCTGATGGAAGCGTTTAATCTGGCTGCTGATCAGTATAGGGCTTTTATTTAAGACAGACTCCGTAATTTCCAAAGTCAGCATTTCCCTTGGTACCTGAAACTTTGTAACCCTCTCTTCCAGTTCATGGAAAATGTCGCAAAGCTCAAAATCCATTCTGGACAGGTTCAAAGAAACCGGCACCAGTACACCGCTGTCCTCCTTGTTTTTCTGATAATCCCGGCAAATCTGTTCCAAAACATAGAGATCCAGATGATGAATCAGGTGATATTCCTCCAAAACCGGAATAAATTCCCCGGGAGAAATAAAGCCGTAGTGAGGATCCGACCAACGAACCAATGCCTCAAAACCGCAAATCTCCTTGGTCAACGCCCTAATCAAAGGCTGATAATATACCTTGATACAGCCCTGCTGCATAGCCTCCTCAATACGATCCACAATATATCTTTGTTTTAAAAGAAGCTGTCCCAGCTCCTCATCATAGTAGCGATAAAAAATTTCTCTATCTTTTTTGATACTGTCACAGGCGGTTTTCGCCTTGTCACAGATGGCACTAATACTTTTTTTCTCACAAACAAAATGTATTCCCGCCTTAAAATCCAAAGCCATGGGTAAATCCAGCTTCTGAAAATCTGCCCTCATCCGACAGAGAGCCTCATAGTGCCCCTCTTTGGGCGTCAAAAGCACGTACTGGTCGGCAAACATTCTACTGATAATGGCATGGGGAAAATGTTTCTTTAAAATCTTCGCCATAGCCAGAATCAAAGCATCTCCCGCCTCAAATCCGAATCGCTCATTATACAACTTAAAATCTATAATATTAAAGTAAATTGCCGATTGTCCCTCTTCCATATAGCGCTTGGCCAAATCCCGGAAGGGTTGATTCTTTACAGTCTTGCTTAAGGGGTCAAAGGCTTCCCGCCCTAAACTTTCTTTTGCCTCCATCCACCTTGGAAGAAGCTTTTGTTCTGTATTCAATTTGACTCCTTCCCACGGTACAGGGCATCCTTGCCCATACAACGAAACAATTTCTTTTTCCTGTCCGAAATGTTCTGACAGGAATAATGAAAAACTCTTGCACATCCTCTATCGTCAAAAAAAAGAGGAGATATAATCCCCTCTTTTCTCTTTTTCTTTTTGATTAAAAAAATAATCATTTTTCTCAAAAAATTTTTATCGCTTTTTAAGGAAAAGGACAGTTTAACTAAGCTTTCCACCCTCTACTACAATACTGTCCGGATCGGTATCCGCACCGAAAAACAGGCTCCAGAGTTTCCTGATAATCCTTATGGAAGAACTGCTCCTTTCCAAGGGTTTCAATTTCCTCATTCAGGAAGTTCAGAAGGCTCTCATTGCCCTTAGCCACTGCAGCGGCAATGGTATCATAGTCTCCCAAGGTCTCAACACCTACAGTAAAGCCCGGATTGGACTTGGCCCAAGCAATGACCTCGGTGTTGTCGGTGGAGAAAGCGTCTCCTCTTCCGTCCAGGAGTGCATTGTAAGCATCCGCATAGGCATCGTATTTTTGCAACTTAACCTCCGGGTGGTTCGCCTCAAAAATAAGTCTCCGCAGTGGTTCCCTTGGCAATAATCAGCGTCTTTCCCTTTAACTCCTCTACAGATTTAATCACCGCATTGTCCGGAGAAACCACACCGAGAGCCACCTTCATATAAGGAAGGGCAAAATCCACCTTCTCCGCTCTTTCCTTGGTTACGGTAAAGTTCGCCAGAGTAATATCCACCTTGCCGGTAGAAACATACTCTACACGGGAAGCGGGATCCAGAGAAGTGAATTCTACCTTTACCCCTAAATCATCCGCAATTCTGTGGGCATAGTACACATCATAGCCCTGGTTTACGCCCTTCTCATCCACATAACCGAAGGGAGCCTTATCCGTAAACACACCGATACGAATCACACCGGATTTCTTAATTTCATCTACGGTTCTAAAGCTGGACTTTCCATCGGTTTCAGCAGTCTTCGCTTCCGCCTTTTTCTCCTGCCTGCTCTGTCGCCTTTTGGGAACCCTGTTCCGCAGCTGCAGTAGTCTGTCCCTCTTCCGCCTTCTTTCCGCCTCCGCAGGCTGCCAGGGAAAGGGCTGCTAAAAATCGCCACTCCGCTAAAAAAATCACATTTTTTTCTTCATATTTTCTCCTCTCCGGGTCTCCGGAATAAACATTTATCTTCCAACATGTCTATGAGACACGTAAGAAAAAAATTTTGTAAAAACTGCTGTGCCCTCTCCGTATCGGGCTTTTTGGAAAAAGTTCTCCGGGGTGTTTTTCTTCTACAATCTTTCCCCCTCCAGGAACAGCACCCTGTCCGCTACCGCCCTGGCAAAAGCCCATTTCATGAGTCACAATCAGCATGGTCAGGCCCTGCTCCGACAGCTCCATCACCACATCCAAAACCTCTCGAACCATTTCCGGGTCCAAGGCCGCAGTGACCTCATCAAAAAGCATCAGCTTCGGATGCATCATCAGAGAACGAATAATCGCCACTCTCTGCTTCTGGCCTCCGGAAAGCATGGAAGGATAGGCATTTTCCTTATCGGAAAGATGGACTCTGGCCAAAAGCTCCCGGGCTTCCTGCACAGCCTCCTCCCTCTTTCTGCCCTGCACCTTCATAGGCGCCAGAAGAAGATTTTCCATGATATTCATGTGAGGGAAGAGGTCATAGCTTTGGAAAACCATGCCCAGATTCTGCCGCTCTTTCCTAGCCTCCTCACTTTTTCCCACAATATTTTTTCCTTCCAGAAGGATTTCTCCCCTTGGATATGCTCCAGCCCCATAATGGTGCGAAGCAGGGTGGACTTACCGCAGCCGGAGGGACCCAGAAGCACCACCACCTCTCCCTTTTTCACCGATAAAGAAATATCCTTTAACACGGGGCTGTCCTCCCCATAGCTTTTCTCCAGATGTTTTATCTCTAAAAGCTGTTCTTGTACGATTTCTTCCATAGTTTCCTTTCTATAATCCCTATACCTTAAGCTTCTTTTCCAGAAATTTTCCCAGCTGAGAAATGGGGAAGCAGACGATAAAGTACAGGAAAAAAATCACCGCATAAATCACAATGGAGGCCTTCGGATATTGGAAACGGTTGGCATCAATAATCTGTTGCCCTGTTTTCAGCACCTCCACCACACCAATCAAAACAATCAAAGAAGTGGTTTTAATCATTCTGGTAATCAGGTTAATGCTTAAAGGAATCAGGCGTCTTACGGTTTGTGGAATAATGATGTAGCGGTAAATCTGCCAAGAGCTCAGGCCAAGACTCCTGCCGCTTTCCTTTTGGTGCTTGGGAATGCTGCCGATAGCCGCTCGAACCAGGTCTCCCATTTCCGCCGTTCCCCAAAGGGTAAATACCAGAATTCCGGAGGCCTCTCCGGAAAGATGAAAACCCTGCAAGCCTTGCCGTTCCGAAGTAGACCAAAAAACAGTAAAACCAGCGGCGGCATAATCCGGATGAAGGCCAGATAAAGCTGGCTGATTCCCCGACTTATGGGATCCTTCCTTCTCATGAAAAGCCCGAAAAGAATACCCAAGGGGAGGGAAAGCAAAACCGCAATCAAGCTGACTCGAAGGGTCACAAAGAGTCCCCACAAAAGACGCTGAAAATTGTTTCCCGCAAAAAGAATGGTATATACCGAGGCTTCTCTGCATTTGCCGAAAAGCAAACTATTAAACATAAGCAATGCGCATCCTCCTTTCCAAAACATTTCCCAAAAATACTGAGGGGCAGAAGCATGATGAGATAAGAAATTACCAGCATCAGCAAGGCTTCCTCCGTCTTATAGTACAGACCGATTAAGTCCTTGCTGACAAACATCAGATCCGCAAGGGCGATGCCGCTGAATACCGAGGTTTCCTTTAATCAGGAAAATCATATTTTGCCACGATGGCCGGAATCGACACCGATAGGGGCTTGGGGGAAAATGACATAACGCATAATCTGTCCTTTAGAGAGGCCCAGGCTCTGGGCAGATTCTTTTTGAATCTTTTGTACGGTGGAAAGTCCTGAACGGAAGGCCTCCGTCATATAAGCTCCTCCCAGAAAGCTTAAGCCGATGACAGCACAGAGCTCCGAACTGAAGCGTATTCCCAGCTTCGGCAATCCAAAGTACAGAAAAAACCTGAACCAGAAGAGGCGTATTTCTGCTAAGTTCCACATAAATCTGCACTACTCTCCGCCAAAAGGGAAGCTTATAGTACAAAAATCAAGCTGGCGACAAGACCGATCAGTAAGGAAAGCAAAATTCCCAAAAAGGCAATGCCCAAAGTAAGCTTTCCCGCCTCCACATACATCGGTATGTACTGTTTTATAAACCCAATATCCAAATTAATCTCCCCTAGTACCCTTTTACTTTTCTTAAAAATGAAGTTCCTCTCCCTTTTAAGAAAAATCAATGTTATAAAATTCCATTGTTGTGAAATTCCATTGTTGTGAAATTCCATTATTGTGAAAAGACGGTATTTTAAGCCCCATTATTCCGAAAACAAAAAAGCGAGCTGCCGAAACAGCTCGCTGAAAAAATCCATAAAACATCCTCAGAATTGGCTGACACGGCAAAAAGCCCTATGACTATGCATACGGCAACAGCAACAATTCATCATATTGATTTCTGTTCTGCTTCTTCTCATTCTGCCAACTGTCCTTTCTCAAAAAATCCTTCACCAAACTGAATTGTTTGCTATGCTATCAGCTTTTTTTCTCTCTGTCAAGCATTTCATAGCATATTACTGGGGATTGCATTCTAACATTTTACCGGGAATTGCATTCCTAACATCTTACCGGGAATTACAAATTGTTGTTTAGTCAGATTCTTCTAGGAAGCAAAAAGAGAATATTTTTTCGTAAGGGCTTCCCATGCCCCCTTTTCCTTCATCTTACTTAGTCCCCGGACAAAGGCACGAAGCAGCTCCTTATTCTGTCCCTTTCCTACCATAAGGCCATAGTTTTGCTTTTTCTTCCAAGGAACGAATTTCTATTCCGGAAAAGTCCTGAAGACGAGTCTGCATTTCTCCTTTAGCCTTCCTCTCCTCCCCTGATCGTTCTTTGCTTCTGCCTCCATTTTTAGAATTTCTTCCTTCATGGCAGATAAGACCGGAATATCCTCCCCGATCAAATCTCCATTCCCTCCATCCACTCTCTAAGCAGGTCTTCATTTTCCTGTACCACCACCAGGATAAAGCCTTCCTCCAGACGAATGCTCTCCAAATAGGCCGCCGTACCGCTGCCCTCCTTCACCAAAATTTTCTTATCCCTTAAGCCAAGCTTTCCTTTTGTAGCGGTAGAGTTTTCGGGAGTTCGAATAAAATCTCCGAAGATGGAGCTATCCGCCTCCGCAGAACGCTCTTTCTCCCCGGCAGATAAAAGCCCAACGGAAGAACTGCCGTAGGACTCGGAAAAACCACCTGCTTTTTCTTCCTCCCGGATTTCCACTCCTCCAATGGCTCCCACTATAGTTCCTGTTACCACGGAAGACTCCAAGGCGGAAGGATTCATGGGCACAAACTTGATCGTAAAGCCTTCCAGCTTGGCAATTTCCTCCATCAGTTCCACATCAAAGCCAGCAGGGCTACCGTCCTCCTGTATATAGGAAAAAGGGGCATTGTCCCGATCAATCCCCAGGCGAATTTCTCTTCCCTGTATCTTCCCGGTGCTCTTCTTCCCGCAGGCAAAAAGACTTAGGCACAATACCGCTAAACACAGGAGTCTCCATGCCATGGGAGGGATACTCCTTAAAAATAAAAGAAAGGGAAGATGCAAAAGCCTTCTTCCCTGACATTCCACTCTACGCATTGCTGCTTTGATCCTTTCTCATCTCCCGGTCCATCACTTGAAGCATACGAAGCACGCTCTTAAAGGGGAAGCAGGCTTCCTCTTCCACTCGGAAAATGTCTCCCTGCCAGGTGGCATTCTGCCGATATTTGGTGTGAATAAAGAAGGTACTAAGCCTTCCTCTTCTTTGAATAATGGGAAATTTCTCCAGCATTCCCGCCTCATCCGGAAGTCGCTTCCTTCCCTTTCGGTTGGGATAGTTATACTTCTCCCTCTTCCGAAAGCTCCGGTCTCTGGTAGAAGTTTGGGGATAATCCCAGTCATCGTACTGCATTTCCAGTTTTTTAATAAAATCCAGAACGCCGAAAAATGGGGTACTCTCCTCCGTATATTGATGAATCAGTTCCCCTTCAAATTGTCCGTCCTCGTACTTATGTACCAGAACACCTATTAAGTCAATGGCATACAGCCTTTCTAATTGATTTTCCATAGTCACCTTTGTTGAAGCTTCCTTTATTCCTCATCTTCCTCATCCGGGAAATCTTCCTCGGTGAGAGCCTTATCCATGAGCTTCAGCATCTCTAAAGCACTTCGAAAATATTGGCCCTTATTCTTCTCAGCCCAGGTAATCTTCCCCTGCCAGGTCTCATTTTCCGTGTACTTTACCTGTACAATAAATGTTCCGTTTCGAACTTCCTTGCTATCCATTCGCTATCCCCTTTATTGATTATTCTTTCTGTCGGATATGGATTCATCTATCCCTAGTTTCAATTTAAGCCTTTCCTTTTTATCGTATTATGCATTCTATCATAAAAAAATACCACTTTGCAATTCATTTCATTTTTTTGATAAAAAGAAAATTTTTATAAACAATACATCTTTCTTTCTTCTTTACATCCGAAACATTACTCCGGGACCTATGCAGACAAGACTTTAGAAAGGCAAAAAAGAGCTACCGATGATTTTTCAATAGCCCTTTCCCCTATCTGCTTCAATTTTACATCGCAAAAAAAAACGAGCATCCCGCCTCAATGTAGGATACTCGTTTTTACATAAAAAGAAGGAACCGTAAGAAAACTAAGATATAGAATCTTACTATGTAAGCTCTTCTTTCGTTTCTTGTTCAGAAAAAAACATACCGAACTCGATCCTTATACATTCAGGATATAGTGCCCGGTAATCAATGAATAAATTCCCATTATGACAATTGCGATGCAAGCAATCAATCTGATAGGATGAATAGTGGTCGGCGTGTCGACTTGCTTCGCATAGCGAATGTTTTGAATCTCTGCGAAGGTGATACCGGCACAAACAAGGGTAACAACGATGGTCATAATCTGCTTTTGATGACATATTAATCTCCTTTTTTTCTTTGTTTTTATAGAAGCAGTTTTACGGTAAGACTGGATCGCCCCACCGGATTCCGCAAAATACATTGATAGTATCCGTTAAAAATACCGGCGGCTTCTCTGATACCCTCCAGATATTTCAGTCCCAGAGCTTCTGTAACCGCAATAATTGTTTTACTTTTTCTTAAATCAAGCTTCTATCCTCCTCGTAAATGATAGCAGTTTTATTTTATCGTTATTTTTAAAATAAAACAATAGAAAAGTTAAAAATGATAAAAAGAAAATTTTCATAACGAAAAAAAGAGCTACCGATGATTTTTTTCAATAGCTCTTTTCCCTTACATACTCTTTTTGATTTTTTTCAATTTTTGTTTTTCTGTTCTTTTATACTTTCTTTTTAGATACCGAATTCCTGTGCCCAGTAAACTTCGCCATTTACTTCTACAGTGTAGATTGCTCCGGACTTGAACTCTCCCTTAAGGATGTTTGCTCTGTGAGCCGGGGAATTCATCCAAGCTACTACAACTTCATCAGCGTCATCGAAATACTGTGCTAAGTTCTCTCCGTAAAGAACGCTTGGATCAGCTGTGTACCATGCAGATCCATCAGGTCTTGTGTGAGAAAAGCTTCTTACGATTTCTGTAGCTCTTACCTTAGCTGCGTTTTCGATCTGGAAGTTCCAAGTAAGTGGCTGAAGGCCGTTTGCAACTCTGATTTCGTTAACTTTAGTAAAAGCGGCTTTAGCATCGCCCTTTGCAGCGAATGCAGTCATAGCGAAAAATGCGGTAAATAATGCTGTAAGTACAACAAGTTTGATAACTAACTTTTTCATGTGATAACTCCTTCATAAAGAGGGAGTCAGGAAGCAGAATCAGTTCACCCTGGTCAGGGGATTCTTGATTGCAGCTGGCTGACATTTTACAGTCCCTATAGCTTTGCGTCGCCGGATTTCCCCGGGTTTGCCGATGTCCTACCGTACTTTACGGTGACATCATATAATGAAAAGAAAAACTCCATACTTTCTTTTTCGAGTAATAAAAAAACCGACATCTAGAATTCCTTTCTAGTTGCCAGCTAACCGTAATCTTCGATGAAATGAGTTTGTTTACTTGTTGAGTAACATCTTCATACTGGAAGATCGCAACTGGCTGCCATATTACAGGCCCTATAGCTTTTGCGTCACCGGGTTTCCCCGATTTTTGCTCAAACAGATCCGGTCAGAATCTGCTGGTAAGTCGAGATCCTCTTGCTTGTCCCCTATGCAAGAGTTCCAAATGACTTACAATTTGGATTATAGCATATTCCATTCCTATGTCAACAGTTTTCTTAAAAGTTTTTTTCTAGTTTTGTTATCACTTTTTATTTATATAAGTTCTGAGAGTGCATTCATAATTTATAATAGGTGATTTTCAAAATTGTTTTTCTATTTAAGATATATGCTTTTTCTAGTGGAATTTCTATCTCTGTTTAATGTATCGCCTTAAAACTTAATTTATATAAGTATTTTTTTCAAACATTTTTTTAAAAAATAATTATCGCAATTGATTTTTGCCTTTGAAAAATTAATTTTTAAGCTCCACTTATCCGCTCTATTCCCTGCTAACAAAGGCATCACTAAGGGATAAAGACTTAACACCGGGATAGTAGAGGATAACAAAAAGATAGTTAAGGGATAACAATGGAAAAAAGGACTGCCCTGCGAATAAATGGATAAAAGCAAAAAAAGAGCAGCCTTTCTCAAAAGCTGCTCTCCTCTCTAGCCGTTCTGATAAACCTCTTCCAAGGCCGCCTGCACGATAAAGCGCTGATCCCCTCCGCTAGGGTCCTGAACAAGTAGACAGGGTAATAATGTCCGGTCTTAAAGAAAAAGTCGATGCTCTCCTTCGGGAAATTACGATAAGAGGAAAGTCTCTTCACCAGACTGACATACTGGTCATAGCCCTTCTCTCCTTCAAAGTCATTGTAGATGGGGCTTTCCACCGTCGTTAAGTAATAAGTGAAAATGCGGTAACGGGTAATGCCATCCGGTCTGCAAAGGAATACATAGGGGTTACTATTCGCCAGCTGATCGTCCTTAAGGAAATACTTCAGCTTTCCAAACATTGTCCCATTCTTCATGTTGTGACCGAAAATGAAGGTATTCTTACGATCGTAGCTTCCCTTGGCATTTGCATCCAGGAAAATAGATCCCGCAAAGTTCACCTTTCCCTCAAAGGTCTTATGAAGGTAATCTTCATTGTCCTTGCTCTTCACCACCGGATAGGTGATGGAAAGAGCGGGCACATGCAAGACAGCGGTAAAATCTCCATTTACAGCGGCAAGTGCTCCGTAATCAATCTGAAAATGGGGATGAAGCAGGTCTACAGGTTCTTCCTCCTCTTCATCATCCAAATCTTCCTCCACCTTCTTCGCCTTCTTACTTTCTTCCTTCTTAGGCTCCTCAGAAATAATGATATGATCCTGCAAGGAGGCGTATTCATCCTCCGCCGCCTTATACTCCAGGAAGTCCCGAAGGAACAGGCCCCCAAAAACAATCATAGAGATAAAGAGGGCTGTGGGAATCAGATAATGAATGAAGCTTTGCTTCTTTTTCTTCTTTGATTTTGGCTTGTCTGCCGGCTTTTGTTCTTCCGGATAATTGTCCGAAAGCTTTTGATCCAGATTTTTATCTTCCATTAGTACTCTCTTTCCGGTCTTCTGCCACTAAATGAGTCCTTTCCCCTAAGGCAAAAGGCTCGCTTTAGTTTAGCATAGAATTCCGAGCATATTTTATCACTTCTTCCTTACTATATTTCGACCGGAATGAAAATACAATAAAATCCTTCGCTTCGATTTAGCCTTTCATGTTCCAAATCACACTCTCTATTGAATTCCCGGACTCCAACATCAGATCAAATTTCTCCTTATCTTCAAATGCGGAATCGGACAAAAGAATGGTATTGGCGCCTTCCTCTGCATCCTCAGGCACAATGTAATACACATCCTTCTTCTCTAAAAACTCCTTCTCGGAGTTTACTCTTTCATAGAGGGTTTTCTCTACCACCACAGACTTTAAACGCGTTGTCCACCAGGGCTTTTCCGGCATTCCTTTTCCGGGAACATAGGTAAGTCGGAAGGCATGTAAGTCCGCTTCTTCATTCAAAGCTGTATAAGTAGGGCCTAAAAGAATCCCCTTATTCAACACTTCCGGCTCACCCTTTTCTGCTGTAAAAGGTACTTCCGCATCGTCTTTTACCTCTACTTTAATATCATGGAAAGGCTGAATCCCCCCTGCCTGGATAGAGATGTCATAAGTTTTACTTTCCTTAAATAGACTCTTGGGAAGAGTCAGAATCTGCTTTTCCCGATCCAAGGAGTAGCTGGGCTCGTTCTCACGATGAGACTCGGGTAAAATCGGCTGAAAACCGATGGAAACAAAGGCGATGCTGTCCATAATGTCCTTAGACACATACAGCTTCACATCCTGATTAACCTTGGCTTCTCCCACCAGCTTAATAACATTCTTTTCCTCCGGTTGCTCCGGTGTGGGATTCTCTTCTGGCTTTCCATCCTCTTCCTTCGGAAGGTTTGAAGAGGAAGCGGTATTTCCTGCATTTCCACCGGAAGTACTTCCGCTTGTGGAGTTGCCGGAACTACTGCTTGAGCCGCTTCCACTTGTGGATCCGCCGGAAGAGCTGCTTGAGCCGCTTCCACTTGTGGATCCGCCGGAAGAGCTGCTTGAGCCTCCTCTGCTTACAGAACCGCCGGAACGACTTACCCCCGCTACCTGCCCTACATTTCCGGAAGGAATACTACGGCTTACACCTGCCACCTGTCGCTCTGATAAAGATGCACTGAGTCCCTTGCCACTAACATACACCGGTTCCCCACCGGCCTCATTGAGCCAACGACCATTGGCATCCACATAGTAACCATCCTTGGTTATACCACCGGTAAACAAAACACCGTAATCTGCCTGATCCGCCTCTTCAAAATAATAGCAATAGCCGTCAATCCACTGCCAGCCTGTAAGCACATGTCCAAGGGTAGAGTTATCTTCCGTACTAAGAAAAATAGGTCTTTCCCCGGAGATTCAACCAGCTGGTTTCCATGAGTTCCTCCACAGGACTTTGGTAGTACCAATCCCTTTCATAGACCAGCCATCCCTTCTCCGGTGTGCTATAGTCTCTAAGAAATTGCCACTTCTCCCCTTGCTTCCGCCAAGTCCCCGGCGTATTCGCTCTATCGGTCTTGGCAAAAGCAGCCATAGGAGTTGCCATGCTTAGTAAAGCTGTTCCTAAGACAAGCATCTTCCCAATTCTTCCCATCTTGTTTTTTTGTCCGGCTTCTTCATAATCATTCTCCTTTTCAAAAAAATAGAGCTTTTTTCCAGTTCACATACTACTGTAGTTTCGTTTTCTTGAAAAGGAATTTTTCTTAAGTTTATAGAATTTTTGCAAAAAATTAGAGTTTTTCGTATAGTTTCTATTCGAAAGTAAAATAACTTAAACTTTTCCCGTGACTCAAACAGGTATTAAAAATAGAAATCGCCCAATTAGGCAATTTAACTATGGAAAAGAAATGCTATACTAAATGCCCGAAACGGCTAAAGCGCGTTCAGCATTTTCCCGAAAAGCCGTATTCGCTATAGAATTCACAAAAACGATTCTGTTGTATAGATAAATCCGGAGCGCAGAAGAATCATCTATTTCTTCCGCACACAAGGATTTAAAAAAGGGGATGAAAATGAGAGAAAAGGTAATGGAGGGCGTTCGTGCCCATATTATGGCCGCCTATGCCTACGGGGTAAAAAATGTCACCCTCTCCGGCAACATTAATTACGTCCGCCCGGCGGGAGCCACGAAGCTCTTTTGTGGAATGTAATGCTCTGCACAAGGGGCAAAAGCCACGGTGGCGCAGGACATGACGGTTAAGGACGAGGACGATAAGCTCTTCTGTACCGCCAGAATGACCATGTATATCATCGGAGAAGTGGAGGAATAAAAAAAGCTGCGGAAAAATCACTGATGAATACCCCGTTGGTTTCCCAACGAGGCATCAAAGATTATAATGTTTTTAATTTGAGAACTATTATTCTCCACAAAAACTAAATGCTTCAGGCGTTTTTGTCATCCACAATCAGTTGTTGTTCACAGGGGCCTTCTACATAATAGATGCACTTATTGTTCATCTTCCCACCCCATTTCCAACTCGTCCAAAAGGGAATCCTGCGGAAGCGAGGCAAACACATCATTCTCGACCGCACAGCGTAAAGAGTCTGTATTTCGTTTCAGTACATCCGATGCAGAAACAGCAGAAACCTGATATACACCTTCCTCCAGATGCTTACGAAAAACACATAACTATGTTTCGGCAGGTTCAAATCCAACATATCTGTATTATGCGTTGTAAAAATCAACTGTTCATCGTCTCCGATACGATCCAGCATAATACCGAAAATCCGTTTTTCAATATCGCTCTGAATATAAGAAAAATGTTCATCACAATAATAGAAACTGCTTTCTTTTGTCGCCATTGCAGCAAGGAACATTGCGACATCTATTCCTTCTGCTGTACCACTGGACAGTATCTCCCGATTCAGCAGTTTACCTTCCTGAATGATGATTTCCGTTCCACCGCGCCGAATAATAAAGGTATCCTTCAAATCTTTTGATAAACTAACGTCCTGCAATGTAGGATCAAGCGTTCCAATAACAGCACGCAGTGTCTTCAACAAACTGCTTTTATTTGCACCTGTAAGTTTCAAAGATTTTTCTATTTCAGGATATGCAAAACGATATCGAACAGCACCTATCAGCTTCTTAAGTGCTGTAGCGGTTCTGGTTGCCTCTATTGTTTGATCTTTCAGCTTCTTTACACATTTTTCATACGAATCCATCGTATCAATGTCTGCGGTCTGATACTGAATGTCAATCTCCTGATTAGAAGCATCAATCTGAGCTGACAACCGCTGCAGGCGGTAATCACCATTTACAAAATCAATACTGAAGTATCCCTTATCGCCTGAAACCATCTCATACAGCGGTGTTAGATTTCCATCAGTCATATATCCGAAAATACGAAGCAAAGCCTTTCCAAGGCTGGTCTTTCCTGTAGCATTTGCACCCATAAGAATTACAACCTTTTTATAGCGAAACCGCTCTCTTCCTTTCAGATATTCCTGATCGATAATCGAATTGACAATCTTTTTGGGATAACTGAAATTGATATGAAAATCATTGAATCCATAAATTCCCTTTAGCTCAAAGTCTAATACGATCATGTCAGAGTCTCCTTTTCATTATTTCGCTTTGTCCGAACTAATGATATCCTATTTAAAGAGCATTTCAAGGGCAATAGTCCAACTATCTAAGCAATATTTACATCTATGCTGTATATTATTCTCCATACTGTTAGTTCTAACTTCTTCCGTGCTCTGTATCATCTGATTCAGAGCAAAAAACACCCCAAAAGAAAAAGTGCTCAGACCGAGCACTTTTTAGGTATAATCAACTTACTTTTTAATCATTAAGTTCCCAATGACCATTTTTTTCCCTTTACCAACATATTTAATATTAGGAATTTCTTTTTATATATCTTGTAATGGTTTTTCACTAACTCCTAATATCATAGCTATATCTTTACGGCTCACTTTTGAAGTCCTCTTTAATCATATCTTTGATTATGTTTTCAATTTCTTCGAGGGACATTCGAGAGACATCTTGAGAGACATTTCGAGAGACATTCCCTCCACCCACCTTTTGTGTCGCTATCTTCTTTAAAGGAATAATCGTTCTAAATATATCTCCCTCTTCAAATAACGGATTTTGTCCTGAAGTTCCTTAGGTACTGCTGCCGTTTTCCTGCAAACGAAGTCCACTCATCCATGCGAAAAAAACCTTCCACTACTACAAAAAATCAAAGCCAGCATAAACAAGAAAAGACTTAGGGAAATCATACTGCCTGCTGTACCGCCCTTTGCAAGAGTATTTCCCAGCTCTCCAAGCATTTTTTCGGTAAAGGCAAAGTTGGAAGCAATCGGATTAGAAGCCTTTAAGACTGCCTCATGATTCCTAAGATAGAAGCGTAAAGCCATGAAGAAAAAAGTATATCCTGCAAAGCCGCCCATAAAAATCCAAGCAAAAATCCGTCCAAAAATAGCTGAAAAGAAAGGATTCCTTAGGTTCACGGCTTTCATAGAAAAAAACTCTCGTATTTTTCTTTGTATTTTCTATCCCTTCCAAAAATCCGATAAGTCCGAAGAAGAAAAAGGCCGAGAGCCAGCAAGGAATATTCAAAAACGATATACATGGAAGCCTCCTTATCTACTGTTCCGAAAGATCATAAGGCAAAATCGGAAGCGCACAGGTCAGTCCAAAGGCAAGACACTGCATGGCACCATGGATTACCTGGGTAGACTCCTCCACACCGGTTTTACACCAAAGGGCAAAGTGCTCACAATTTCGGAAGATCAGGTTATACTCTTCCTCTCCCACCCTTTTTCTAGCCCTTTTCACCGTCTCTTCCGGAGAAAAAATCCGGTACTCCTTGGTATTGGCAAAGGGAAGTTTGTCTCCGGAATACAGCTTCTCGGAACGGTAAATCTTTATCGGCAGCTTTTCCTGAAAATGCAGATAAAAACACTCGCCTCCATCCTTTATAAACTCCGAAAAATCCGCCTCATGAATACAAATCGGTCCTAAGAAGTCGCTGCCATCTCCGGCATAGTGAATCACCCTTCCATTTCCAATATAGATGCCATAATGCTCATAGCCCGGTCTATGCACAGCGATCACATCTCCTGCTTCCAGAAAATGTCCCTTAGCAAGCCTGTCCAGCCTGGCTTCCATAGCCTCTTTACTGCCAATCGCTTTCTGCACAGAAGCGCTATCCACAATTCTGTAGCGATTGGACAAACGGTCTTTCTGCAAGCAAAAGCCATGAAGCTCTTTAGCATTTTCCCAGTCTCCCTTTTCGCTAATGATTCTGGGAAGCTGCCCTATTCCATCCCCAATCTGCTCCCCTATATCCTTTAATTCCCGGCCCAAATCCTCCAGGGATTCTTCTATCCCTTCTGAAAGCTCTTCCTTAGCTCTATCCATGTCATCTAAAAAGTTTCCGGAAATCGTATCCAGCTCATCCTCCCAATTCTCTTCCATATAGGATAATCCCTCTCCTATCGTATCTCCAAATTCCGATAAGTTCTCGCAAAACTCCTCCATCGCAGATTGCAGCCCATCCAAAAGCTCCTCTACAGGATTCAGGCAATCTTCCCAGTCTCCAAACAATAGCTTTTCCATACTCATTCTCCTTAAAAACATTCTTGTAAAACTTCTTTAAATATAGGTCCGGAAGTACCACCTATCCCTTTGATAGGCAATTCCTTCCGAACCTGAAAGCGAGGTATAAATCTACTCTTCCCGTGGAAGATAAGATAATTTTAGCTTTTAAGGAGGACAAATAATGTCATTCTACGTTTTTCTTTCTAAGATTTTTTATAGAGTGTAAAGGGGAATAAAAGGGATTCAATCGAGTAGGAGGCGGCGACTAACCGCCGTCCTCTCACAGCACTGTACGTACGGTTCTCGTATACAGCGCTTTCAATAGTTGACGTGCACAGACTGATAGGCTGTGGCTAAATCGTAAAAGCCACTGTTTATCAGTCTTTCTTTTGTCATTGCCATGTTCATGACAACTGTATGTGTTGTAAACCAATAGCCTCGTCTGCTGTTTGCCGTTTTCCACCCTAGGTCTTGAGGAACTCCCATGACCCTCAGGTTTCGGTATCTGGTTCGCACACATTTCCATTGTTTCCATACACACATACGTATTCTGTGATAGAGCCATCCGTTGATATCATTCATGTTGCTCTTCATACTTGCTATTCCATAGTAGTTAAGCTCACCCTCTTGCGTATACCTTGATTCTTTCTAGGCTCGGCTTGATTGACTGACAGCGCTTACGGAAGAAAGCTCTTTCAGTTTCGACTTAAACTTCTCCCAAGACTTTGCATGAACTCGGACATATATGCCACTTCTGTTCCTTCCCAGTGCAAAAGCCAAGGAATTTAAAAATTTCGGATTGCAAATACACTGACAGTGCGGCTTTTCTCTCGATTCACTGTAAGTTTCAGTTTCTCCTCAAGATACCTCGTACTGCTCTCTAAGAGTCTCTCTGATGCCTTTCTGCTTTTTCGCAAGAAGCACTATGTCATCTGCATACCTTATGCATGGGACACCTCTTCTCAAAAACTCCCGGTCGAACTCATTGAGGTAGATATTCGCGAGCAAAGGGGATAAATTCCCTCCTTGTGGCGACCCTTCCTCTGTTTCAATAACCACTCCATTTTCCATTACGCCACTTTTCAGATACCTCTTGATAAGTTGCACCACACGTTCATCTTTTAACATTTTTTTCCTCAGAAGGTTGATAAGAATCTCGTGGTTGATTGTATCGAAATATTTCGATAAATCTAGAACTACCGCATATGTGTAGCCCTGTTCAGCGTACTCCTTAATCTTAAGTATTGCTCCTTTTGCGTCTCTGTTTGGACGGTAACCGTAGCTGCCGTCTGTAAAAAGTGGCTCATAGATTGGAACTAACTGTTGTGTTATCGCCTGTTGAAGTGTACGGTCTATCACTGTTGGTATGCCAAGCTTTCGCACACCACCATCTGGTTTGGGAATCTCAACTCGTCTTACTGGAGACGGAGTATACTTTCCACGATAGATACGGTTAGTTAACTCCTGTTGATGTTCCTGAAGATAAGGAAGTGCCTCTTCGATGGTCATACCATCAATTCCAGGTGCTCCTTGTTTGCCTTCACTCTCTTATACGCTCTGTTAAAGTTATCTTTATGCAGTATCGCTTCTAAGAGCTTCGGCTGTGCACTGCCTCTTTCTTTCCATATCAGATTGAATGACCTACGCGCTTTCGCATACCCTTCATGTTCCGCACTATCTCTTTGCGAACAGCCATTGTTTTCAATGTTTTCTGCCATAACCAGTCATTCCTCCTTTCTCAGTCATACTTGAGACTCCTACTGATTCGGTCCTTTGTCTCTCGACTACTATGACCTCTGCTGACTTCTGTGTGTTCAGCATTGCTTTTGGACAATGGTTACCTCTTTCGAGGCATATCACACAGACCTCCCTAGGTACCACACGTTTCTTCCTCTCCATATATCTGCCTCATCTATCATGCATGATTCCGTGTAGTTATTGGACTTTGGCTTGTCTTGCAGTCTTATCCTCATGCATAACCTCATATGAGATTTCTGTTCGTCAGACCAGAGATTTGCCCATGAGTTAGTATCTTCCTCATATCCAGCTTCCTTCAGATTCGAGGTCACCCTCGACACCCTTGCCTTCGGCTATATCCTTCCCACTACCGGGCGGATTCGGGACTTTAACCCGTTAGAAACGTGCGCCGCTAGGCGCACAAGAAAAAAGAACCATCGCCCAATGTTTTAAAATCACTAAAACAATTGGATGATGGTTCATGCTTTACTTTTTCTTTCCTCCAAACAGAGAATTCTCCCTTTCTCAAAGGGATTCTGAATTTTTCAGGGAAATATCCGCTTTTCCTCCCAGAGCAGGATGACCGCAATGGGGACAATTAAACTTCCCCACATCGGGATTAAAGCTGTATTTCTTATGACAATGGGGGCAAATCCTCCAATCCGGTAATAGGGACATTTTAATTCCTCCTTTGATGAAATCTAATTTTTCAATGCAAACTATAACTATTCCTGATAGAGCTTTAGCATCTCTTCAATACTTTCTTTCATTTCCAAGCGAAGGCTTTCCGGGCTTAGTAGCTCTACCTTCTTCCCTTGACTTAAGAGCCACATCAAAATTCCCTTTCCGTAAACCTCTGCTTTTGATAATGAAATAGTCTGTTCCTTGCTCCACAATGGTTGCAGTAGGTAATCGATCCGTGATAGGCTCCGGATTTTCTCCGTAAAATTTGATGAGCACTCGTTGCAAATCTCCACCATACATAAACTGTACTCGTTTACGGAATTCACCCTCTTCAAAACGCTCACTGCCCCGCTCAAAGAAGCTTTTCTTTACATTTCTTATAATTTTTCAATCCTATCCAGACGGAAAATAGCAGGGAAGTCATACTTTCGCCGAAAGCGCCCTCTTCGTTCTTTTCCATAATAAAAAGCATTTAAGTAGAAATAGTATTCCGAAAAATAAGATGGATACCGGCGCCACCACCCTTTTAATTTTATCTCTCTTGACACTTCCCTTGCAGTAGTCAATGTTCAGCAAATTCTTCTCATGAATAGCTAAAGCGATTTCCCACAGCTTATCCTGAAGACTTTCCTTCTGAATGCCCACATAATGAAAAACGCTCATTACCAATCAGTTCTTGAACAAGCTTCATACTTTCAGCGGGAACACAGGAATCCACCAATTTCTGCAAAAATCTCATTTACTTCCTCCACCGGAAAATGCACGAGATTCCAAAAATAATCTTAGACACTGCAAGAATATGGCTGTTGCTCATCTTGGAGGACTTATTTTTCTCCATTCTGAAGCATTTTTCCGCCTTGCTATAGAGAATCTTGCATTCATCATCCTTACCATCCGCCAATACTTCTGATAAGAAAATACGAATTTCATCAATGTCCCTTTGGATAGAGCGTTCGTCCACATGGTACTTCCGGGCCAGCGCAGCCTTATTCACCGGATGCCCCTTTGTAAACTCATCATATAACTCGAGAATACGCAAGGTTTTTGGAGGTTTTATCGCCGGGATAATCATAATCCGCTTGGGAGGTTTTTTTATGGGGTAAGGTTTTTTCAGTTGTTGAGGGTTTTGGGTTCATGGGGGGCACTTTCTTTTTTAAGACTTTTGATTTTTCTTCATATCTTTACTTGCTTTTGGTTGTTATACCACTTGAGGACATCCCTGGTTTCATCCAGTGGATTCGAAAGGATAGCTACTGCATCATTAGCGTGGATAATATCACCATTTTTTTACTAAGTAATGTATTTTTCCTCTAGACTCAGTTGCGATAGTACCAAGTTCACCAGTTAAATAACTGAGGCCTGGTTCTACTGAAAAACGAAATAATATCAGTTCCTCTTTCAATAATATCCCCTTCAGATTTTTAGTATTTTAACTTTATAATCCAAATTTCTCACCAAAGACATAATGCCCCAGGAAGAGGATGACTCAAAGTTACTTGCATCAAACCTTATAATTTCTCTTCGACTTTCTATGTTGGCTTTAAATTCTTCTATTCTTGTATTTGCCAAATTATACCGTTGTTTTAACTCCTCTAAATCATTCTTTAAAGGCAGTATTTTTTTCTTTCAGTTCTATGATTTCCTTCTTTTTCTTCTCTACTTCCTTTTTCTGCTCTTCTATATTCTCAGCATGTTTTTTTCTAGCTTTTTAAACTCTCTTTCATCAGAAATTAAATTTTTACAGTTGAAGCTAAATACTACCGAAAAGCTTTCCGGTTCTATTCTTGATCCTCGCCCTCCTCAGCATTTTCATAGCTAACAGTAAGATTATCATCCACGATAAAAGAAAACCTCTCTTCCATGCATAGAATTCCAATCTTTGTATTAGCTTTCACCAGACAATTTTTGAGAACATAAATTGGCATCACTGTTTTTGCATCAATAAGATTGACACTAGCGGCATCTTTCAATTGCATAAAAAGTTCTAAATTCAAAGGAGAATACTTCGATACCATGACCATTTTGATATTGAGATTAATATCATTAAAATTATTAATGTTGTAATAGCCCAGAATTTTTGCACAAAACTCTAATACATCCTCTGTAGAATGAATCTCTGCAAAGTCATTACCATCTAAACTAAGTCTCTCTAACTCCCCATTGGGATTAATATCTATTGCAACCCACTTTTGCAGTAGAAGTACAAATCAAAAAGATTATATTCCATATTTCACCTACTTCTATATAGTATTGTTCATCATAATGTTCAGCAAAATTACTGCTTATTGCCTCAATTCCATAACATTTTTTTAAACGCTTCTTTATCACTGATACCGGGATTGGTGTTTTTCTCAATTTCAAGAAGAGTATCAACAGTCCCCTGAATCTTAGTACTATTTTTTTCTGTACCATCAACATAGTGCAAAATATCAGAAATACTTTGCCCATCCGTTTTAATGACTTTTGCAAGATCTCCCATCTTTGCTTCTGTAAAGAAATTCTGATTATGACCAATCATATTAATAAATTCCCCCATAGGAAAATCCTGATATTTCGCAATCATAATCCCTACTGTTAACTCAATTCCTTTCTCGATTTTTCTCTTTCTCTGTACTTATCTTTGATTGTTCCGGATCCAGTTTATAATCTTCTACAGCCTTAAGATATTCCTCATAACAATCAAAATCATCAGGTTTCAAGTCACTTTGCATCGCCTTATCTCCCTAAATCCTCCACTTCTATTTCCGGTTCTATGAGCCCCAGTTCTTTTCCAAGCTCTAGTAAAGGAGCAGCTAAACTCTTTAAACCTTGAAGGGCTAATCCGCCTACTGCCAGTCCCTTCATAGCTCCTGCCACTGCTGCAGTAAAAAGCCGCTATAACACCTGAAAAAAATTCCCATTGTCTAATTCCTCCTTTAACTTAAGTAAAAAGCAACACTGCTTATGTTCATAAATATCATCATCATTAAAAATCACTTTTAAAAAATATTTGAGAAAAGAAATCCAGTAATGCACTTAATCGTTTTTCTTCATTTTCTAAATCTGCAATTGCCTTACCGGAAATTCTTTCATATCTGGAAATCAACTTTTCCCATAATTTTTTTCTTCCTCTATAGCATATTGCTTGGCAATAGCCTGGAATCTTACTCTAAACTTCTGATATTTTTCCTGGTCTATAGATAACTTCCTAAGCATGGGAATGATTTCTGAAAATAGAGGCATTAATCCGCCTAGTTCCAAATATTGGTAATGTCCTCCCAAATACTTCTTTTTCTCCAAAAATCGAGCTCTGACTTCTTCGTTATCTATCTGTTCCTCATTCGTATTGCTCACCTGTTTGATATGCACATGTACCGGCTTATCCGTATGCTCCGAAAAAACAATTGCATTTCCTACTGTCAATGCAGACAAATATTCCTTCTGCTTATCATCCATAAGCATGGTGTCACCAACCGCCTCTTTATCATCCTTAGCCAAAATTTTATGGATAATTTTGGTATTGGTATTCTTTAAAACCTCCGGAGCCAGCTTATTGGGAATCTGGTCAACAACAATAAGTCCTTCTCCATACTTTCTCACTTCTGCCAACAAATCCGTAAATGTTTCCACCGCTGTTTTCTTTGAACCGCTGTCTCCATACTCCACCTTCGCCAGTAATCTATGGGCCTCTTCTATCAGCGTTATATGCTGATAATTCGGATTGTTTCGATGTTCATCCTTAATAACAGCTGATAACCGTGCTAGGATAAATCCCATAAATAAAGATTTATCCTCCGGAGACTTTAACTCCTCCATTTCCAAAATGACATTGTGCTCTGCAATAAATCGAAAATCTATGGAATGCTCACAATTTAACATATTTCCCTTGGAACCTACGGTCAAATTTGAAAGTCTGCTGACCAAAGATCCAATATAATCTCCCTGCATCTGAGCACTAAAGTGCTTACTTTCAACAACTTCCTTCATAACATGCAGTAAATCGGATAGTATGGGAAAACTATTCACTTCAGGATCAAATGCTTGATTTCCATAAATTTCATTTTCATTGGTATCAATATTCCAGCCTTTTTTTTGATAAATCTTATAAATAGCCTCTTCCAAAAGCTGCGGCATAGAAGCTTCCATAGGAAAGGCAGAAGTAAAAGTAGCCTTAATCATATCCACATGGGCAGAGATTACCTCCCCCTTGATTAGTTCAAATGGATTGATTCTAAAGGGAGCCACCATTTCATTCCCCAAGGTAAATACAGTGACATCCTGATCTTTTCTGATCAAAGTTCTATATTCTGTTTTTGCCGGTTCAATAACCAAAAAGGGAACATTCGCTTCAGAAAGCAAGCGATGGCAAGTTGTCGTCTTCCCGCTTCCGGTAACTCCCGCAATAAAAGTATGTTTGGCTAAACTATCTTTAGAGAGAAGAAATGGAACTTTTTCCAAATCTCTTCCTTTTTGTACCATTACGCCCAGAGAAATAGCAGAATCCTTCTCTATAGCTTTTTCATTTAATCCAAAACCAATCGTTTCTTTAAGCGAAAGCCCCGGCACTTCCTTTTGGGGAAGTCCTGCAATCAGGCTGATTTCTCCTGTGGTCAGATAAGAGTTTAAGCCAAGTACATCTCCATAGAAAGGCCTTCCCAATAGGAGTAGCTGATCATCGGAATCGCCTCCTCTCTAAATACTGATTTTTGAAAGGTAGATAAAATAGACTTATTTTTCCGGCTTTTTCCAGATCAATGCTTTGTGCACATAGTGGGCTGTAAGCAGAATTCCCTCCTTGAAATAAAGACATGATTCCCACCTTGAGTCTATTGGCATGTGTTGGTTCTTTTGCCATATAATATACAGAAGTTTTAAACAGACCTTTGCTATAGCCCGTATTCAAACGATCAGCTAAACTTTCGTCAATATATTTCATCAAGTCTTCCGCGTGTTTATTGGCAATTTCTCTGGTAATAGAGGCGGATAAGCCTCGATTCATATTCAGCCCTTGGTTCTCCCCCTTCTGTTCACTTTTGGCTTGTTCCTTCAGAGTTTGAATCACTTGAATTTGTCCCGTTTGACCAAGTTTCCCCATTATTACTTTTCGACTTTCCTTGAGAATGACTAAATCCCCAGTTTTTTCCATCTGTAGTGGATTTATTTGTTCCAAAGGACAGGGTAATTCCATCATTTATACCTGCCTGAATGGTTTTTTTTGAATATACTGAAAGTCTATTATACAGTTCATAGGCTTTTTCTCTAACATGGTGGATTTCCTCTTTAGAAACCGGTTCACAGACAATCACCAATCTCCACTCCAGCCCCAACATACTATTTACTAACCTGTCAATGCCTTGGAAATCATATTCTTCCCCATTCTCTTTTTTTATTAATGGAAGGGATTCCTAAGATTACACCGGCATTTTTTTATAATTCTGCACACTAGACTCTCCGAGCTTATCCAGTTCCTGCCCTGTCATCTTTTCAAGAGTACTGCCATTGAAATTCCCTTCAAAAACATTGGCAACAATTTCTCCATAGTTGACTGCAGATAACTTTTTCCAAGAACCGGCTGATTTTCATTCTTGTTTTTGTACTACTCCTATGCAAAGTTCTATCCCTCTTCCGTTCCGGTCAAAATATATACAAAATTAAATGCCTCATTATTCATAGATAATAAAAACATTTTCAAAAAGCTTCCCTTCTAGGATAGTCTTCATCAAAAAGCCAATTGCTTTTACTTTGTAAAAAAACACTTTTCATTATTCCTTAATACACCATTGATTGGAAAAATCAAGCTTAGCAACGGAATGGATCGTTGCATCATTCTTGATTTGAAGCTGATCATATAAGTCTAAAAATCTCATTAGATTGAACAATACTTATCTCACTTTTTCTCACTCACACAGGTTCCTCCGCATCTTTTTATTTGTACTGAAATTAAAACTTATTACATCTTCTCGAGCTTTCTTTCTATGAAAAGCTTCTACAATGATTCTAAGCAACTTGTTAGACAAAAATATGTCACTCAAGCTTAAAAATAATCACTTTAATCTCTAAAAAGAAGCATAGCATACTCAAAGTCCTTTAAGTCACATTGATTTAAGGCCATGACACTTGTCAAATACTCGCAGGGGTAAATTAGAATATTCTTCTTTTTGAAATCATATGACTTATATCTTCATATCTTGTCTTGCCTAACCGTTCAACAATAGATAAATCATAACGCATATTCTGGTCTAAATTGAACATATTTAAAGTCAATTTTGTTGGCGGCATGGTCAAAAAAATCCTTCCGCAAAAACATTTTAAAATGATATCTACTTACCGGTGCATAATAATTAGTCAATTTCGTTTCAACTGAATAATTTAATAATTTAAAAGCTTTTGTAATTTATGATTGTAATAAATTACAAACTCATAGCTCAAGAACTTATCTATATTTTCATCATCTAACCACACGTATTTCATATCTGTTTTATCAAGGAAAACATGGGACTTAACAATTTTTATAGATTTATCATCTTCAAAATTCAAAGTAATAAGCTTATACTCTCTTGCCTCAGAGTTATCATGAACGTTGGCAATAATACTTTCTGAACATAGTTCTCCTTTGTAATGGTCAAATACCATTACATTATCACCCTTTCTTATATCCTCAACATTCCGGTGCGTTCCATCTGCCATCAAGATTTGCGTTCCAGGCGCAAAGCAACCATCATCTCCACTACGTACATCCCTGCTATATCTTGAATCATCGTCGTAGTCATCGTCCTCGTCATAGTAATCATCTTCATCATTATAGCGCTTACTGATTTTGTATTGACATGCGTCAAAGCGTTTACTGATTCTTTGATCTAATGACTGCCCATAACTCCACAAATTATCGTTTGCATTCATGGCTTGTCTATAATTGCTCAGTGCAGAATCAAGGTCCATAGACACACCACGGCCAAATTCATACATATTCCCTTTACAAAAATATGCCAATTTGCTCTGAGCTCTCCCTAATCGCATCATGGCTTCCGAGAGATTATGATTCAAGGAAAAGAGCACTATTCCAAGAATTTCAGAATAATGTTTCGTATTATATTCCTTTTCAATGAGTAATCGACATAAATGGTCTAAAACCAATCCATGAGAAACCATCTCCTGATATTTCTTATATCTCATTCTGGCCTCTGTAACCTGATCCCCGGACGTGAATCTAGACTCAAAAATAATATCTACGAGTTTACCTATTGCCGGAAGATATGACTTTGACGCCGCGATTTTGTAATAAGTAAATTCCTCATCCAATAAAGATATTGATTTTTTTTTCTATTCTTAGAATTCTCTAGCTTGTTATCTGCCAGTATCATACAAGCTTCAGGAAGCATTGCATTTGCCAATGTAATTAGATTTACCGAGTCATCACCATTTTTATACTGTTCCAGTAATTGTTTTCCAGCACTTTCATAACCTTTAGCAAAACTCTCCTCTAAAATTCTTTTACGCGAACCTCCTTCAAAAATCATTGCTTTTGCATAAAGTTCTTTTCCAGTCTTACACCTATCTCCAAGAATCTCTGCATAAGCTTTTGCATGCTTTTGGGGTATTTTTTCTGGATCTAATATGAAGAGGAGCATTTTCGCTTTTTCCCACTCATCTTTTTTAAGCTCTTCAATCTTGTGACTTTTTCTTTTTCCGGAAAACTTCTGAATATAATCCATGACCAATTCATGACCATCATAATCAAAGATATAATCTTGATAATAATGTCTGCCCAATCCCCTCCTGATAGCTCTTACATCTAAAGAAAGCATCAAATAGATTATCTATGGTTCTTCTGGAAATTTGTTTTCCCGTTACTTGAAAAATCATGAAACTCCGTAGAAATCTCTTTAATAAATTCATGTAATTCTATCAATAATGAAGAAATCTCTTGGAATTCAGAACTAAGTTTTTTTCCTTATTTTCTTCCGTAATTCGACGATTCTGAAGTATTTGATTATCGTCTCCACCTAGTCGAACAATATCTCCTTTGATTCCCTGTAAAGTATTTTTTTCGTCTGCTTTTAGTTCCTCATCATAATACTCTAAAAATCTGCATTCTAATCGCAGTAAACTCTTCTAGGAATCCATATACAATCTGCTTTTACATTGTTCTGAATATAATCGGTGATTGTATCTTTTTGAAATTCTACAAAAATGATCGAGTCCTAACTTTGTTATGGATTCTTCTTTGATGTCATCATCCATTAATAATGCTGAAAAAAATCCACAAGCTTTTTGGCATTTAGCTTTTCTAGCCTCATTTGATCTAGTATTGCAATGCGTTTCGATATCATTCGAGAAAACAATTGCTGTGCAGTAGCATAAATATTATCCGAAATAATGCATATATTTGAGTCTAATAATCTAGTTTTTCAAAATAATATATTGAATGACTTTATTTAATGCAATTTTTTTCTTTTTCCACTCTCTAAAAACCAAGCTGCGAAACTCCGGTACAGTTAATGGAACCCTTACATTTGCGTAGTTAAGAACTTCAATGGTTCCTTCTGTCTCTCCATTTACAATAACAAAAGAAATTTGCGTTCTAATATTTCTGACTTCAAATATAAACTTTTGATCCACAAAAACAGAACTACAACAGGAAAAAAACACTTGAAGTAATGTAGTTAGAAATCAGTACTGTTTTTTTATTTGCAATTTCCGGACAAATGTACAATTGCTCAATAGACTTTAAGGCATTTTCAAATTTCTGAAATGTCTCTGGAGCAAAAGGATATTCTGACTTTTTAAGCTGTTCTTTCAAGCTTGAATTTACCATGTAGTATAATTTATTATATTTCTCTTTATCAACTTTAGTATTAGTACTATTGTTATTTCGCATTACTTTTGCGAGTACGTCCATGTATTGTGATGTATTAGACATTCATCAATCCTCACTTACAATATTTCTGTATTTCATTTTGTATTATCTGTATCTTATTATCATAAAGTTGCAAGAGATTACCCGCCTTAAATCCCTCTTGATTAGTTTTTCCCCCATAATTGGGCTAAAGACTGGATATTCATAAATTGATTAGATTTAGCAATATAATGAAATATTTCTTGCGCCTCTTTTTTTATTTGACTTGCCTTGTTTTCTATTTCTTGCCTCATATCCTTAGCAATTTTGCCGAATTCTTCTAATACATCATTACTTCTTACATTACTCTCTCTAGCAAAATCAAAAACTCTTGGATTTTATTTCCTCCGAATTCTTTTTTCAAATTGGAGGAATACGCGGATACTCCAAAATAGTGGATATTTGTTCTTGATAGACTTTGTTCTGCCTGTTCAATAATTTGCTTTATTTCTTGAGCCGGTTTCAAATCTGCCTTGGTAAAAATAATCAATACAGGCGTCTTTATCGGCAAAGACTCAATAAACTGAATATCATCTTCCGTTATAGCACCACTATCAATATCTATAAGCCATATCAAATAGTCTGATATACTTAATTGTTTAAATGCTTTTTGTCTATCAGATAGTACACGTTTAGAATCACTGTCTTGGTCATATTTCGTATAGCCGGGAGTATCCAATAATGCTATTTCTTCCGGTAATATGTAATCCGAAGATTCAATAATAATACTGTCCACAAATGCAGAAAAATCCAAAAGCCATATACATTATCAAATTCATGGGCCATCGCATTCAAGGCCTCCGGAGAAACCTTGGAACTGTTGCCCCCTATACTATTTGCATAAATAGAATCCTGCTGAGATTTAATAATGTATGTAGGAATAGCGGTAGTTGTCTTCTGATCAACAGGCAACTTACTCCCTATTCCGGATATGCTGTTAATAAACTTAGATTTACCGGCACTTACCTTTCCGCCAAAACTAAGTACTACCTTATGTTGGATTTTCTTTATCTTTTGTAGCTCGGACATTTTAGAACAGATTTCCATGAATCGTTCATAAAAAAATACATCTTATTCTCAAGGCTCAAGTTAGATAATGAATAAAATAGCTGATTTATCTTTTCTTCTATCTTATTCTGAATAGATGTAGAAGAATTTTCATTTGTTATTAATTCAGCAATTAACTCTACTGCCTTATCTTCATTAGAGATGTATATATTTTTTTCCGGAACTTTTATGTCTTTAAATAATTCCTCAAAAATCATCAGGTATTGAATCTATATCCATCGGCATACTCTCCCTCCTATTATCTTTTAGCATAAAACTTGCCAAAAGAATCATGCTAGAACCTTCTGTTTTAGTTGCTTTTACGGTCTCTGCAAATTCTGTATAGGACTTAATATAATGTTCTTTTTCTATGATTTGTGTTTTTTTAGTTTTCTAATTCTGCGCAAAAATTCATTTTCAATTTGATCGCAAAACTGATTGCTTGCTTTTGTAATGTTGACTGAATTTCTTGCCTTGCAGCTAACAACTTATTGATTAACTCATCCTCCATCTGATTTAAGAGTCGACTTTGTAATGTATTCAATTTGTGAATATCATTATTTTCTGCAAATCCCTCAGGGAATCTTGCATCCACTTCATCAAGATAGTTTGAAAAAAATCAATATGGATATCCGGAATGGATATCTTCGCTAAGATATTTTTGCAATGGTAATAAAATATCCTTTTCATCAAATTCCTTTTTCACTGTCTTGAAATGCCTGTAATACTATTTCTTTAATTTTGCGAGAAAATTCTTCCCTATTAAAGATATATTTAAATTCTGTATTAATAAATACTTTACTTTTTAGCAGAAAATTGCTTGATGTTATTGATAACCGAAGAGGTATCTGCAGTACTAATAGTCTCTGTTTCATGCACAATATCTCTATTCAATCCCAAAAAACCACTTTTAACTGTATACGTATTTTCTTCCATTCTTGTAGTTTTAGTAATTTTTTGGTGCTGTCCTGCTTCTATGGAGAGTTGGGGAAGTATTTGCTGTACTTTTTCTTCACATTTAATTTCAGCTTCCTTAAAAGCATATGCTAGCTGTTTTCGAGAAGAATCAATACATTTTTATTGTACTCGTTTTCTGCTCTAATTCTTCTGCAGAGTCTTGCTCCAATATTAGTCTACTGGATGAAGTTTCGTTATAAATTTTCCCCAAAATTTGAGCATGTTCGTACTTTGCATTGTTCAACAGTTCTCTATCTCGCCCTTCTATGATATCTTCTTTTCTTCTACGAACATCCTCCAGCGATTTATGTACCTTATCTAAGTTTGCCAGTAGAACAAAATACTCATCTTTAAAACCTTGAAAATGGTGAAGATTATCATAAACAAGCTGTTCATTTTCCTCTAATTGTTCTTTATTAAGCAACTTTTGTTTTATCGAAAAGCAGATAGATGAAATATAATGTATCTTGTTTGAGGTCATTTTATTTAATATATCTAAATGTCTTTCTGATTCCTTTGCCTTTTCAATATTTAATAAAAACTGTGTTTCGTAACTATCTAAGGATTTTTTCCAAGCATAGCGAAAGTCATCTTCACTTTCATTCAATATTCCGGAATCAAGTTTGCTACCAACTAATAAAATCTCTTTAACTCCTGCTTCCGGTAAGCGGTTTGCCATCAAATTAACCGTCTCTACATCCATAAATTGACTGCATGGTGAGGTAAGATAACCACATCGCATTCACGCAAAAAAATGTTTTTTTGTAGCCTTAACTCGCGACACAATTGGATCGTTTAACCCTGGGGTATCTACGATTTCCCAATCTTTTAATTCAGGATTGTTTACTTGAAGTTCTACGTGGCTTACAATAGGTGTATATTTCCCATTTGCACCGACATAATTATTGAGCTTTTTGAAAACATCTCCTTCTTCTATAACTGTCTCTCCTAGTTTATCCATAATATCCGCATTTTTTTCGCCATATCCGTTAGCTCTTTAGCGCTACGATATAATTCCGGAATTTGATTTTTGATGGGATTTTTCAAATTCTTCTTTAGTTTTAATTTTACTTTGCTCGGGATTCTTGCCCGATGAATTCTTTTCTTTTTCCTCTTCCAGTTTTCTACATAATTGTTATAAGCTTTTTCTAATTTCTCATCATAAGCTTTGGATTTTATCTCAATATCTTGCCAACCTTCCTTGTCATAAAAATGAATCACCGCCTTCGGTTGATCCGAATAAGTGATTTTCGTCAATGCCGCCGTCATAGGCGTCGCTGCTTTAGGAAGATAATCTTTTTCCATCAAAAAAAGCAAAGCATTTAAGAATGAGGACTTTCCCGCTTTAACCGCTCCAACAATTCCGACGCTTAATTTTCTTGAATCACTTTTTACAGTTTGTATGTCATTCGATAACTGTTTTGTTCTCTCCCTATACTCAATAAGTTTTTTTCTTCATCAAAAGTTCCTGATGCTCAGAAAGTATATTTTTCAACTTTTTCTTGCTTCTTGTACATATTCTTCTGCCTGTTCATAATTAAATCCCATATTATTTCCTCATTTCTCCTACAAGTGTATTAATTTGCTCTATATCAGTCTTTAAAGTTGTCTTATACTGTTCAAAATTCTCTGTTTTTTGATTTTTCTTTGCTTCAGCTTCAGAGAGATTCTTCTTAATTTGCTCTATCTTCTCATTTAGCATCTTTTGATATTCCTCTAACACTATATTCGTCGTATTTGTCACGTTCTGTTGAACCATTGGATATAATTTTTTAGTAATTTGAGGAATTACATTATTTATAAACTTTCGTTTTGCCACATCGGATTCATTTTCTCCGAAAATCCCTCTGAGTAGTCCTATAATATCCGGCAATATAATAATGATAATTTCAAGCCAAGGAGCTGCTATACTTGTCGTTATGGCTGCAATTCCCATGACCGCATGATAAATATGTTTTGATTTATCTAAAATATCTAAAGCTCCTCCTGCTTTAGTATCAAAACTTCCTTGTTGAAAAATATCTTTTAGATTATTTGCTAAATTTAGAGCCACTTCTGTTAAATCACGCTGCTCTAATTCACTCACTAATCCGGTAAAATCGAGAGCTTCTACAATTCCATCAATTTGTAAACTACTTATTTCCTTCATTGCCTCAAACATAACCGGCCGAATAGTTTCTACAATAATGGCTTCTGCCGCCACCTTATTCCCTGAAAGGAGAGCCTCTACAATACTCTCAGCCTGTGAACTTAATGCCATTTTTAATACTAGAAATTACTGTAAGAACAACATTATCCAGGTCTTCACTTGCTTCTTGTCGTTTTGTTTCAAAAATTTCTAATAATTGTGCTTCCATCCTTTTATACATTCGGATATCAGCATCCAAGTCAAAGGTATCTAAATAAATTTTTTCACTAGTGATAGACAATATCTTTTCTATATTTACCAACTCAGTGCATATTTGTGTTTTCAGGACTTTATCAAATGCATCTTGTGCCTTAAAGGAAGAAATTATTGATACTAACTTATCTGAAATGTCCCCATCCTTTTTAGAAATGGTAAATACACTATAGGGCAAATCATACATTTCAAGTGTATCTCTGGCAGCCTCCGCTATACTATCAGCATCCTCTTTAGTAATCTTATCGCACTTATTAATTAATACTGCTATCTGCTGACTATAGTTAGAGATTTCTTGAAGAAAATCCAAACTAGTTTGGTCTATTCCTCCCTTTTCCTGATCAATAACCATTAGGTAGGCGGATCCTTTACCTATATAGTTGGCTAAAGCCTTAGTGTGCGCTTCAATCCCCGCATCAAAGCCCGGAGTATCAACAATGGTAAAATCATTAAGCTTTTGCAATACAGGAGAATTTATGCGATATTCCAAATGATTATAATTAATTGGGGAATACTCCTTGTCCTCCGATATAATTTCTTTATTACCATCGATATCATAGGCATAGGCACTGTCACTTTCATCGTAAAAGCAACTCTGTAGCAATTGCAGTTTGAGGTCCTTGAGCTTCTTTTTAAAAAATTTGGCTTATGAATCATTACATTCAACAAAGAACTTTTTCCTGCACTAAAATGCCCAACAAGCATTAGCTTAATATCAAGTGATCTCTAAGTTCTATGACTTGTTGTACCGACTTCTCAAAATCACCTTGAGGATAATGTGAACTAACGAATGACATTCCTTCGATAATATGATTGAATTTCCCACGATCACCATTTTTTTCTCCTTTTTTTAGTTATACATTAATTAATGCAGTTTAGTATTAATGTTTTCTTATGTTATATCAATTCAGAAGGACATATATCGTCATTCATGAAAGCAACTTAATTTTTTTCACAACTAAAAAGCATTAATCCATATTAAATATTTTAAGTTCTTTTTAAGTTATTTTTTTAATCCTATCATCACGTAACATCATATTCAATATATTTTCTTACAATCTTTTTTTCGTCATTTTATGCATTTTTTTATAAACTGGATAAAGTTTTTTTAGCGATTCCTTTGTACACGAAAAAAAGCACATCCTCTTTCAGAAGATGTGCTCATCAACATACTGACGAATCTCTAATAGATAAAGATTCTATATAGAGCCTTAGCACATTTTCCTTACACTCCCCTAAGCAAAAAACGCCATATAGTGCGGCACCGTTAGTATCTCCCCTTCTCGTCCCAGATTATAATCTCCGATTTTAATAGCCTGTTCCACATTATACTTATCTTTATTCTTCAGAATGGTCTTCGTACTTTTCGTGTTTCCGTTGGAGGCTTTCACCTCCACCAAAGTAGCCTTTCCTCGGTAGCGAATCACAAAGTCCACTTCCAAACCGCTGTCTTTATGAAAATAATACAGCTTTCTTCCCATTTTTTGGAAGATTCCGGCAATAAGATTTTCAAAAATGGCGCCCTTATAACTATAAAGATTTCCCTGCAAAATATCGAATTGGGTACCGTCGTCCAGCATGGCTACAAACAGACCTGTATCATTCATGTATACTTTGAAAATATCCGGTATGGCATTTCCGGACAGAGGCAATTCCGGAGCCGACAAGTTATAACAACGGCTGATTATACCTGCATCCTCTATCCATTGCAGGCTGCCAAGATACTGAGAGGCAGTGCTTCCCTTTTTCACAAGAGAATACTGAAATTTTTATTTTCCTTACTCAGCTGTTTCGGAATGGAGCTAAAAACAGTCCCGAATTCTTCCCTTTATCCGCTTTTCAGCATACTTCAACATATCATCCTGGTAAGAATGAAGGATGTCCCTTTGCATCTGTAAAACCAGATTCATCTGCTTGGAATCTACAAAGTTTTTGGACAACATTGGGCATTCCTCCCACAACAATATACTGAAGCAATAGCTCTCGCAGTCTTTGGTGTAAAGCTTCCGGAATTTTTTCTTCTCTTTGCAAATAGCCTTGAAGCATGGCGATTATCTCTTCACTAATCCCATTTGCCCACAAAAACTCTTCAAAATCCAAGGGATACATTTCCAAGATGCTTTCATATCCCACCGGTATGGAGGCCGGTCTTTCTCCATAGCCCTTTACGCCCAGCAAAGAACCGGTACACAATACATCATAGCGTCCGTCCAACTTGAAGAACTTTAGAGCTGTTCTAGCTTCCGGGCATTCTTGAATCTCGTCCAGAATAATAATCGTTTCATTCGCTTCAAAAGAGATGCCCGGTCCCAGAAATACACTCATCATCATCGTAAGATGATCCACCTCTAAAGCACCGGAAAAAATTTCCTTGTAATTGGGATTTTCAAAGAAATTCAGGTAAATCACATTTTTATACTGTTCTTTGGCAAAGGCATTTACAGACCAGGTCTTCCCGCACTGCCTACACCCCCTTCAGAATGAGGGGATTTCTCTCCTTACTATTTTTCCAACTTAAAAGTTGCTTTTCAATCTTCCTTTTTAGCATACTCCCCTCCTACAAGACTGATTTATGCTAATGATAGAAGTAAAAAGCAACTTTTTCAAGGGACTTTTTTGAATTTTCTCAACTTTTTCAAGGGACTTTTTTTATAAAGAGTCCCAATTTTTTTCCAAGGGACTTTTTCTGTAGCAGTCAAGAAAAAGTAGACAAGTTCATAAAAATCCTTAGCCGTAATGTCTGCCACCTCCTGAATCTTCTCCCAATCTTCCCTGTTCGCTTCATCCAGGATTCCGCAAACCTGAAAGCCTGCCTGCTTAGCACTTTTGATGGCATGGAGCACATCTTCACAAACCAATACCTCCTCCGGTTTAGACAAGGAAAGTCGTTCCATAGCCAATTGATAGATCTTTGCCTCCCGCTTGGAGGTATTAAATTCTTCGCAAAGCAAAAGTCCCTGGAACTCCTCCCATACCTTAAGCCGTTTTAGGGCAGCAGCAGCCAAAGAAGCATCTCCCGCTGTTGCAAGGATACAGGGAATCCCACGTTCTTTCAAAAATTGTAAATATTCTTTGACTCCTGCTTTCAAGACTACCTCATCACAATAAGCCTTTGCTATCATCTCCTGGAGCTGTTCTCGAATTCTTTCTTCCGCTAGGTTTAGGGTGTATGCCTTCTTTATATATCGAATCCCCTCTACAAAAGGTATTGCAGAAATTCTTTGGCTAAGTCCCTCTGTCTCCTCTTTTGTAAAGCCCAATTTCTGCAGATAACGCTCTCCTAAATTATTCCATAGAGGCATGGAATCCAGAAGAGTTCCGTCTATATCAAATATTACTCCCTTAATCAAAATCCACCACCTCCTCTTGCACATTTTCCTTATGGGCTTAATTGATATAGGCTCTTCCATAATAGCAGTTCATATTCTGCACATCTCTGAAAAATCTCACAAAGCTTCTCTGTATTTTCCACATCTTGACTTTCATTCTCAGATCTTACCGCTTCCCATTCTCTGTCCAAGCTGTCTATCCACAGTTGATTGGCCTCTACATACTCTTTTGCTGAATAGGCGTCAAACCATGCTTTATACGGAGATGTTTGTATTGTGCCTCCATACTTTCTCGTCATTTTTCGCCCTATATACGCGTAGCTCCAGGAGCACTGAAGCAATGCCGTAAGACCGGCCAAAAATCCCTCCTCCTTAACTTGTTTATGGATATAAGAAGTATAGTCACAGACTACCCGGCAAGCCTTAGTCTTTTTTATCTCCTCATCCCCTATGCCCAGCCTCTTCATTTCCGGAACATGCACCAGGAAGCACTCCTTCTCCGTAACAGAAATAATCTCCTCCATAAAACGCTGCATTGCAGGATTTTTTTCGAAAGAGAACGTAGTTCTTTAAGAATTTTAATATACTCCAGAAGATAGAAATAGTCCTGTAGCATGTAGTTGCGGAAAAGACTCTGATCCAGAGTTCCTTCCGCCATTTCTATCAAAAAAGGCTCTTCTATAGAGGAAAGCCAGAGACTTTCTGTCTTCTTATAGAGAAGTTCCGATAGTTTCACCATACTTCACCTTCTTCTCTCTATTTCATCCTATTTCAGCTTTATTTTTTTCTGCAATAATGGCTACATAACCTCCGCTTTGATAGCCCTCGACTACTTCTTCCGGCTCCTCATTGGTATACATGGGATTTTTTTCAAAAGGGTCTGGTAGAAGGAAAACTTTTGAATACCCAGGCTTTTCAAAACATGAATTTTCTCTTCCGTGGTATGCCATACTCCCGCCGAGACCAGGCCAAGGGGATAGGGTAGCTCCGGCATGGTACCCTTCAGATATTCATGCTCATAGCTATTTACGCTCTTTGCCAGAAGATACATAAAGCCAAAGGCGCTCTCCTTGGGAACATCCAAAAGAATTAATTTTTCCCCCTTCTTTAAAGCCTTCAGGCATTTTCCGTAAGCAGGGCTTAAATCCTCTATATAACTGGAGCTTCCGTTAAAAATAAATTATATCATAGCTTTCCTCCTTTAGTTCCACATCCTCAATCAGGCCATACTGAAGAATCTTGACTCCCCGCTTCTCCGCAATTTTCCCCATATCTTCTGACGGTTCAACACCTTCAATATGGGAACTGTCTATGTAACTCTCAAAAAGTCCGCTTCCACATCCCACGGACAGTAGCTTCTTCCCCTGAATATCTCCTAGAGCCTTTTCAAAAAGTCTCAGTTCACTGGTAAACAGTTTTTCGTTCTTCATAAACCACTCGTCATAAAGATTGGCAAATCCGTCAAATTTTTTTGTTTTTTTGCGTTTTCCATTTCTATACTCTCCTTTTCCTTTTTACATTTCACTTGAAATATTGAAATTATGGGCCAAGGGACCTGAACCCTTCCCTAAATCCAGCATGGCCGCCAACGCAGCGGAAAGATAAGCCTTAGCATTCTCTATAGCCTCTTCCAATTCCATTCCCTTGGCAAGATTGGAAGCAATGGCGCTGGACAGGGTGCAACCGGTACCGTGGGTATTTGGATTTTGGATTCGTTCCCCTTGAAACCAGATTTCTTTTTTTGCCCCTGTCTTAAACAACACATCATTGGCATCATTAATGCTGTGCCCTCCCTTTACCAACGCAGAACATCCGTATTTTTTTCTGAAAGGCTGCAAGCGGCCTGCACCATTGCATCTGCATCTTTAATCCCGGTATCCGTCAGGATTTCCGCCTCCGGAATATTTGGCGTAATAACCGTTGCCAAAGGAAGAAGCTTTCTTTTTAAGGCATCAAGAGCCTCATCCTCTATAAGACGCGCACCGCTGGTTGCCACCATCACCGGATCCACAACAATATTCTTCGCCCCATAGAATTTCAGTTTTTCCGCGATTACTTCAATCAGTGTCGTTGAGGAGACCATTCCAATCTTTACCGCATCCGGAAAAATGTCTTCAAAGACCGCATCCAACTGCTGCCCCAGAAAAATCCGGACTTGTTTCTACAATTCCTCTCACACCGCAGGTGTTCTGTGCCGTTAAGGCAGTAATGGCAGTCATGGCGTAAACGCCGTTCATGGTCATCGTTTTGATATCCGCCTGTATACCGGCACCGCCACTGGAATCACTTCCCGCAATACTTAACGCTGTTCTCATTTGCCTACCTTCTTTCTTTTAAGAGCACTTTTCTGCTCCGGCTTTTTCCTGATTATTTGATGCTCTAACTTTCTTCCTGCCAACGGGAAGATTAAATCTCCTATCCTTCCTTTTCCGGAAATAGCATTTTCAGGCACTGCTTCCGTAAATCCGCTGTAGCCTCCTCTATATCCGGCTTTGCAAAAAAATCGCAGAAATCACGGCTATTCCTGCAATCCCGCTCCCCTTTAATTCCATCACATTGTCTCTGCTGATGCCGCCTATAGCCACCACCGGAAGATCCACCGCCTCAGAGATTGCTTTTTAGAGTTTCCAAACTCACATCCACAGCATCTTTTTTTGGATCCTGTGGGGAACACTGCCCCCACTCCCAGATAGTCTGCCCCTCTTTCCTTGGCAAGAATGGCTTCCTCCACGGTCTGTACCGATACCCCCAGGATTTTCTCTTTTCCCAGTTTTTCCCGAACCCTTCCCGCTTCCATGTCCTCCTGACCCACATGAACACCGTCCGCATCCGCTTCTATAGCCAATTCCACCTCATCATCCAAAACAAAGGGAACACCATAGCTTCTGCAAAGCTTTCCTATTTCCAGGGCTTCCTGAAGATAGGCATCATGGTCTAAGACCATGTCTTCCTTTTCCCGTAGTTGGATAAAGCTTGCGCCACCCTTAAGGGCAGACTCCACATCTTCTTTTAAGCTTCTTCCCTTAAGCCAATGTCGGTCTGTCACCGCATACAGCAAGAGGGAGTCTTTATCGAATTTCATACTTTGCTCCTTTTTCCAGCTCTTCCCCTGTCATAAGGCTAATGGCGTCTATAATGCGATTCCGATAGCTGGCATTTCCTTCTCCTTCCTGCAAATGAGCTTTTCCCGATTTCTCCGGCAAGCCCCATGGTACAGGTGGCCGCGGCAACCGCCTCCAAGGTCTTGTCCGGATTAGCCACTAAAAATGCGGTAATCAGGCCGGAAAGCTGACAGCCAGTACCGGTAATCCTGCTCATTTCTTTGCACCCATTCCGAATAACGTAAGCCCTCTCCCCATCTGTCACCAGGTCGATAGCGCCTGTAATGGCGATGATAGTACCGAAACTTTTGGCATATTCTTTCGCAAAGGATAGCATCTGCGGAAGATTTTCCTCTCTCACCACATCTGCAGCATCCGCATCTACGCCTTTTTGTGGATTGGCTTCCCAATGCCAAAAGCTTTCACTTCGGAGACATTTCCCCGAATTACATCAAAAATGCACTTCCTTCATTAAAGAAAGAACTGTTTTTGTCCTAAGGACAGAAGCTCCGGCTCCTACAGGATCCAAGAGAATTTTATGCCCAAGAGCATTGGCTTTTTTTCCTGCCAAATGCATGGACTCTATGGTCCTTTGATTCAGGGTTCCGATATTGATATTCAATCCACCACAAATCGCTGTAATTTCTTCCACCTCTTCCCTGTCATCTGCCATAATCGGACTGGCACCTATGGCCAGAATTACATTTGCCACATCGTTTACCGTTACATAATTTGTAATATTATGCACCAATGGGGCTTTTCTTCTGACATTTTCCAAACATTCCTTCACTTTTTGCTCCTTTCTTTCTGTACACTACTTTGCCGGCTTCCTGATGGACGAGGGCTTATATTTCCTGTTAGGCGAAACCTCTTATTTCCTGACAAATGAGGCCTCACACAGTGCACAAGAGAAATATAAGTAGAATAAAGTGGAATAAAAACGCCATCCCCAAAAAAAGGATAGCGTAGAATTTATGGACCCATGAGATTCTGAATGAAGAATCATAAGTACCTGTCCCTTAGCGGACTATTTCCCTACGTTGGCATTATCCAAATCAGGTTATGGGTCAGGATTGTTCAATCCACTCTCAGCTCTCAACGAGCTCCCCGTTGTTCATTTTTCATTATAGGTTGTCTAAAACAAATGTCAATACTGTGCGCAACTGCAAGCTTTTGACTTTTATTTTGTGGCTGTTCAAGTAATTTAGTTCGGTAATACTCATACTGTTTCTTTCTTGCTATCGGCAGCGCGCCCGCAGGGACTCAATCACCTCATCGTAACAGGGCGTCTCGATCCCGTAGCGCTTCCCGAGGCGCTGCACTTCATATATAAGCCCGTCGACCTCGGACTTCCTCATGTCCGCGACATCCTTCTGAAACGAGGTGGTCATCTCGGGCGCAAGTCCGTCCACCACCTTCAGGCTGTCCGCCTCACTGTAGCCGTCCATGGCGATGCCCATCTTCTCCGCAATCGCGAGCACTTCGCGTACCAGGCCGCGATAAAAGTTCCGGTACTCGCCCTCGCGCTGCAAATGCGCCGCCGTGATATAGAAGTAAGTGCCGACCGCACCGTGCGGCGAGAGGTAGGCAAATTTCTTCATGCAGTCGCGGCGGATGTTGTCACTCAGCACCGCTTCGACACCCGCCCGCGTGAGATCCGCCTTCACTTCCTCGAGGACAGGGCGCGCCTCCTCCGGTTTCCGGACGCCGTAAACCACGCGCATTAAGCTGCCGAGCTGACGGATTCTGCCCGCTTCCTCGACATTGCCCATCACATAAATACAGCCGTCCGTGACCAGCGGCTTCTCCAACTTTTTTTCTGTAACTTCTCTCCCGTCCCGAAGACATTGCAGAGCGGGATGATGACCGTGTGCTCCGTGGCGACGCGCTCAAGAAACGGCAGGACGCTGTCAATCGAATAGGACTTCAGCGCGAGGAAAATGACATCCGGCGTCTCGCTGTAACTTGTCTCATCAAACGCAGCGACCGGCGAAAAAGTCTCCTCACCGCTGTCCTTTACCAGCGCGAGTCCCTTCTTTTTAAGTGCCTCCAAGGTCTTGCCGTGTGCCAGAAAAACTCACCGAAAGTCCCGCGCGAAGCAGATAGGGCGCCGAGTGTGCCGCCGACCCCGCCCGCGCCGATGATCGAAATACTTTAACATGTGTTTCCTCCCTTCTCTCCGGGATACGACCCGGTAGTATAATCTTGAATCATATGATCTCAGTAAAACAAGAGCAGCGTAACAAGCCCGATCATCGGAAGCCAGCCCCGCATGAATGTCCTCGAGCGTATACTTCCGCATCTCTTCCTCCATCAGCGTCTTCCACTTTTTATTTTTCTTATTTTTTTCTAACGATTCCGGATCTAATAAGAAATCTTCTATTCCAATATACAAAATTCCATTTTCGTCATGCCAAGGCATAATATTGTCTCTTACGACAACAATCTTTTTGAACGAATCTGATACTCGAACAAGCGAATTGATTTCTTGTAGTCTCTTAGATTCATCCTCAACACTAAGTGCTGATTGCACATAGTATCGCTTACTTCCTTTATTCGCTACGAAATCAACTTCTAACTGAGTTCTTCTTGATTTTTTATCTTCGTCTCGATAATTGTACTCCACAACACCAACATCAATATCAAAGTCCCTGGCAAATAGCTCGTTATAAATCACATTTTCCATGATGTGGTTTTCTTCCTGTTGTCTAAAATTCAGTCTGGCATTTCTTAATCCAACATCACTGAAATAATACTTCAGTGGAGTGTCGATATACTTCTTTCCTTTAATATCATAGCGATATGCCTTATTTAAAAGGAACGCATCAATAAAGTAATCAAGATATTTACTGATGGTCGCAGGTGCGACTCGTACTTGTCGCATGGACCGGAATGTATTGCACAACTTGTTTGGATTCGTAAGCGATCCAATGGCAGATGACACAATATTTAATAATTCCTCCAAAACATCCTGATTATTTTCAATCTTATTATGCTCCAGCACATCAGAAATATAGGTCTTTGAAAATAGATCTTTTAGATACTTACTTCTTTCTTCATGCGTCTTTAAAGACAATACAAATGGCATTCCCCCATAGGTATAATATTCTCTCCACGCATTTCTCTTACCCCCTTCGTATGCAGAATAGAACTCTGCAAAAGTAAGGGGATTCATACGAATCTCATCTCCACGTCCTCTAAACTCAGTTAAGAGATCTGAAGACAACATCTTTGAATTGCTACCTGTTACATATAAATCTACATTTTTCAGCTTCATGAGTCCTAACAGCACATCAACAAATCCGATTTTAGCCTCTTTGTCATCTACATACGGATTCTGAATCTCTGACACCTTTTTGAATCTCATCGATGAACACATAGTACTTCTGCTTTTTTTATCAGAAACAGCAGCTCGAATATATTGATCAAGTTCCATTGGATTTCTATATTTTTGCATAACTAATTTCATCCAATACCAGCTCCACTATATTATCTTCCGACACCCCGGTAGATACCAAGTACTCATGATAAAGTTCAAACAACAAGAAGGATTTTTCCGCATCGACGGATACCTGTAATAACTTTGATAAGACCATTTTTCTCGTTTAGATATAAGTTTATCCAGGTAAATCTTACGTTCAATAATCATCTCGCGCCTCTATATTTGTAAAATTTTTGCAGCAATACGCATTTTTTTATAACGAGTTAATTGTACTCCTATTCAAGGATCAAATCAATTATACTCGTAAAATTTTTGCGTATTGCTGCATTTTTTTGATTACCTGATTTCTACGATTCCTCCTTCTCCAGCAACGACACCACCTCGCAATTATTTGTTCTTGGGAACATGTCCACGGCACAAAGCTTTTGCACCCTATATCCGGCATTTTGCAAAGCTTCCAAGTCTCTTGCCAGGCTCTTTGGCTTACAAGCCACATAAACCAGTCGCTTCACCCCATAGGAAATGATTTTTTTCCAAAGCCTTCTTATGCATCCCGTCCCTTGGGGGATCCAATAATAAAGTCCGGATAGGGAAGCTCTGTTTCCCCTGCCCTGCTTCCAGCACCTTCAGCACATCTCCGGCATAGAAGATACAGTTCTCCACCTGATTTTCCTTGGCATTTTCCTTGGCGGCTTCCACTGCCTCTTCCACGATTTCCACACCGATTGCCTGTTTCGCCACCTTACTCATCAGCTGGGTAATGGTGCCTGTACCGGAGTAAAGGTCGTAAATCACCGGCTTTTTCCTCTGCATTTTCCGAAAGTCTGGAATACTCCTGCACCTTAGCGTAAAGCTTTTTCCGCCCCTAAGGTATTGGTTTGGAAGAAAGAAAAAGGCGTGATTTTAAAGTTTAAGCCCAAAAAGCTCCTCATAAAAAAATAGTCTTTTCCGTAGAGCGCCTCTGTTCCCTCATTAATCACCGCATCCGCCAGGCTGTCATTTTTCGTATGCAAAATGCCCGCATAGCTTCCTTCCAGCTTCCCATCCTTTTTCCAAGGATAGAAGTCGATCTCTCCAACCGCTTAAAGTCCTCTCTTCCTCTTCGGCAGGAAGCTGGGTACTATGCACCAAAGAGAGTAAAATCTCTCCCTGTCTTCTCTGCCCTTCTGATTAAGAGATGGCGAAGATAGCCTTCATGCCGCTTTTTATGATAGTAGCCAAGTCCCTGCTCCTGAAAAATACAGTCTTGTAGCCAATAAAAATCTCTCCCATATCCGGGTGAGGCAGGCGACAGTCTTCCGTATTTAAAATGTTGAAAAAAAGCTTCTTTTTGGTGCAGTCCCAAGCAAAGGGGACCATCCTTTTCCCTGATCGCCGAAGGAAAACTCCATCTTATTCCGATAGGCCTCTTTTCTTTGGAGAGGAAATGATGCCTTCAAAAAGATAGTCTCCCTGAATCACCGGATCAAACAAGTCTCGAATCTCCTGCTCCTTTTTCGCTACCTCCTCTTCATAAGGGATTTCCTGATAAAAGCAGCCACCGCAACGATCCTGATTTTGGCACCAGTGCTTTTCTTGTGGCACTGCCACTTCTACGTTTATATTTGTATTTTCTTTTTCCATTTCTCCTGACCTCTTTCTCCTGACTATTTCTTAAAGGAAACTATCCTCTACCTTTCTCCCATAAAAAAAGAGGCTACTGCCTCTTTTTCTTTCGCGCAAAGCATATCCGACAAGATTATTCCTCTTCCAGATAATCTTCATCCTCTAAATCATCGTAGTCTTCATAATCCTCTAGATAATCCGGAGCAAGCAAACGATATACGCCGTAAGCCAGTCCGCAAAAAGCGATGATTCCACCGATGATTGCCAGTACGGTACAAATCTTTTTCTTCATTTCCTCTCCTTCTCTCTGCCTCTCTCTTAAGCCAATGGCATATTGAAAATCGTTGCTTAATGCTCTTGCATCTTCTGTGAACTTCTTCGCTCTATCTCTGAAAGCTTCTACATTCCACTGTTCCATATTTTTATCCTTTCCCCAAAAAACTTTCTCTTAAGTATAAAGATTCTTCGGCGAAAAAGCAAGCATTCTCTAAGGATACAGAACTTTTTCCATGAATGCAAGCATAAGCTTCTTAAAACTCTTTGCTACGCTATGGAGACTTACATTTTCCGGAGTAGCTATCTTACTTCAGTACCCAGTTTCCATCCGCCATAACAAAGTTCTTCTCCACACCCAGCTTATTCATCCAAAACTTGGTTAAAGCCACGGTATAGCTTTCCTGATCTTCGGTAAAGGCATCCTTACGCTTGTTCCAAAGCTCCTGGGAGCTGGGCCACAAAGCATACTTGGGATTTACCGCACTGTAGAAGGCGAAGGATCCGCCGTGCTGTCCATGGTGAGCCATCTGTACGATGTCTGCCTTAAGCTTCTCGGCACCTCTTTCTTCCATCAACTTTCCTGCCGCTTCATAGGGAAGGTCTCCGGTAATCAAAAGCTTCTTTCCGTTAATGGTAATCATATAGCAAACGGAGCTGTTATTTCCGCTATCGATAGGAATGGAATAAGGAGTATTCAAAACCTCTACTGCTACATTGCCGTAAGTAAAGCTGGTTCCTGCAGGGGAGCTTTCATGGCGCTTTCCACTGTCGTACTGGGCCAGATCCTCCATAATTTCTTTAATCATGGGAACACGATGGGCAGGCTCATACTGCTCATAGAAGGCCAATGGCGCAAAGCCGTAGTAAATCTGTCCCGGGTCAATGTTATAATAATCCGGATGCCCTTCCTTCTTCTGCTGCTCTAGATAACTGCCAAAGCACCTACATGGTCTTCATGGGGATGGGTCAGTAACCAGGCTGCTACCTTTCCGCCCTTGTCCTTAATGTATTTCGCAAGGTAAGGAGCATTGGTCTTCAGTCCTCCATCAATCACAATCAAGCTTCCATCATTACTTTCCACAACAATGGAGATCTGCTGCCCGCTTTGCTCTCCCTTAATCATGGTAATACTGGCACCGCCTAAACCAATGGTATTATCAGTGTAAGTAGGGGTAGAACTGCCGTTTTGCACATGCAAGGGAGCGTTGCTGCTTGTGGTAGCCTGCGTACTGTTCTCAGAGAAACTTCCTGCATTAGTAGCGCTGTTGCTTACTGTACCGTTACTTGCAGTGCTGTTGCTTACTGTAGAAGCGCTGTTGGCAGCCTGTGCCGCCTTCGTTAAAGCAGCATCCTGCCAAGGTGCCTTGGGGCTTCCGGAGGCCTGCTGATTTACGCCCTGTACCACATTAGGAAGAGCTTCTCCTTGAATAGTTCCGTTACTGTACTCATCCGCCAAAACCTGTCCATGGAAAGCCAATGTTCCACTTAATAACAAGGCCACTGCTAAAGCTTTTTTCTTCATTTTCACTCCTTTATCCTGCAAAATTTTAAATCTTCTTTTGCCGCTACTACTTCGCTTTCATTTTTCATACTGTCATATCGAAATATGTTCTCTTGAAAAGACAGCGTCTCTTCCTCCTCGGTTACAGTTTCTTAGAAGAAAGAAGAAACTTTCTACATCCGCCCTCAAAGGACAGGCTTTAATAGTCTTCTTCGAAGAACAGGCTTTGAAGGTCTTCTTCAAAGGGCAAGTCCGGAAAAGACTTCTTCAAAAACCCTTCTGTAAAAGACTTCCTCTTACTGACGAACACCCTCAGCATTAATGGTATAGCCATCCTGTACGGTATCCTTCAGCATAGCTCCTGCAGGAATTCCTTCCTTATTGGTATTCAGGAAATACCACTTGTCTCCGATGTTCTGCCAACCGCTGAGCATTGCCCCATTTTCTTCCTGGAAATAGTACCACTGTCCATTAATTTCCTGCCAGCCGGTGAGCATCTTTCCCTGTCCCTCGGCCTTTGGCTCTAAATAGTACCACTGATTATTTAAAAACGCCCAACCGCTAAGCATTGCACCTGCACTTGCTGCATTTTGATCTAAGTAATACCACTGCTCGCCAATCTTTCTCCAACCGGTGAGCATTTTTCCGTCCTCGTCAAAGAAATACCAGTTATTATTGATCTGCTTCCATCCCTTGGCAAGGCGGCTATTTTCCTCAAAATACCAGTCCTCTCCGTTCTGTCTCCAGCCTAAAACATTGCCGGAGGGACCGCCGGAAGCATTACCGCTATCCTCGGTATTTCCATAGTAGTCATTGGAAGGTCTCTTCTTATTGTCCTTAGCCTTCTCTGCTGCGGTTTTCTTCTTTTTCTTGGCACTGTACTCCTTAAAACTTCCCTTACTGACACCCTTTGCCTTTAAGGTAATGAGGTTGAAAATGTATCCGTCGTCGGAATACTCTCCATCCACATCTCCGGAGGGATCCACATACTGAGAGTCCGCAATATACTGCGCCAAATCGTCCTTCTTATCATACTTTGCTCTTACCGCGATATGGTCAAATTCCTTACCGCCCTCAGAGTAGGACTTTACATTAATGTGGGTTCCGTTTACAGACTTCTTCGCCACCTTGTCGTCCCCGTTCTTCGTGGTATAGTAAATCACCACATCATAGCCGCTGGCGTATTCCACCTTCCCCCACTTAATGCTGGTGCCCTCCTGACTGAAATTTGTGGGCTCCTTTAAAATGGTAAAGGGATAGGCATTTGCCTTAATCTTGATACTGTTCTTGGACTTCTCGGTTACTGCCATCTCATAGGCACCGCGAACCTCTACCACGGTATTGTCATCAAAAACATTTCCGCTTTCCGCCTTTACGGAAATGGTATAGGTATAGGGCTTCTTGGGAGAGCCCTGGTTCTTTCCGTCAATGGAAAATCCGGAAACTTCATATCCGCTATCCATGGCCACGGCCTCAGGCTTGGCATAGGTCTTTCCGGACTCCAATTCCAAATCTTCACTGGGACTGATATCAATCTGTACACGACTTAGCGGCTTATCCTCTGCAAATGCGGGAATGCTCCACAATGCACAGATTGTCAATCCCAGCATCAATACTTTCTTTCCTGCTGTTTTGAAAAATATTTCCTTTCTCTTTAGCATATCCTTTTCCTCTTTCTTTTACACTATCTCTTCTTATAAAAATGGAGAATGCAGGCAGATGCCCGGCTTGCATTTCTTTTGGAAGAGAAGCCTCATTTTCCCTTATCTTCATCGGCGAAATCTTTCATTCCTATTATAAGGGGCTTTTTTCTTCTTTAAGGTATCCAAATGCCGGAAGCATCGAAGCGATACTCTACTCCGTTAATGTTCCTTGTGCTGTTTTCCACCATAGCTCCCGAATCTTCCATATAATACCATAGATTATTGATATTCTTCCAGCCTGTTCGCATAGCCCCGTCTTCCGCCAGCCAATACCATCTTCCGGAAAGCTTCTGCCAGTTCTTTGCCATAGCTCCGCTATCCTTTAGGTAGTACCAGGTATTTTGCTCTTTGATCCAGCCGGTCTTCATGGCTCCCTGGCTATCCAGATAGTACCAGTTGTTTTGATCCTTCACCCAACCGGTCTGCATATTGCCTTCGCCATCCATAAAATACCACTTATCGGAAAGCTTCTTCCATCCGGTAACGAACTTTCCGTTTTCCTTGTACTGCCACTTTCCCGGGGTATTTTGCACCCAACCGTTATCGCTGTTCTTCGCTTCTCCGGAAGGTCCGTTACTGCTGATGGTGCTGTTTTTCTTCTTTGTTTAATGCGGTGTTACCGTTGTTGCCATTACTGTTGTTGCTATTGTTGCTGCTATTGTTGCTGTTATTTTTTTCCGCTATTGCTATTATTGCCGGCATTACTGCTATTAGCGGTACCGGTATTACTATTGTTTCCGCTATTGCCGTTATTTCCGCTATTGCCGTTGTTTCCGCTATTGCTATTATTACCGCTATTACTGCTACTGCTTCCGGAGCTGTTGTTCCCCTTATTTCCGGACTTTCCAGCATTTTTCTCTGAGGGATTTCCGCCGCCGTAAGCCTTCCAGGAAAATTCCGTGGTGACCTTTCCTTTGATGCCTCGCACAACACCCTTTTCACTGGACTGCCAAATGGTGGTGGCACTGCCCTCCACCGGACGATAAACCCGATCCAGAGGGTAAGCCGCAAACCATACATCATAGGGCAGGTCTGATAAGTTCATGTGCTTGGTCAGCCAAGTCTTGTTGGCATAGACCATGGGGATAAAACCGGCTTCCTTAACCATCTTACAATACGCATTGGTCATGGCGGTTAGCCCTTCCTTGCTTAATCCCTCGGAAAGCATGGAGTTTACTTCCAAATCATAGGCCACGGGATATTCAAATTTATAGGGTTTTATCTTCTTAACGGTAAGCTTTGCCTCTGCCAGGGCCTCATCCATATTTTTGGCAGTGGAGCAAAGGTATGCTCCCACCTTTATACCGGCCTTCTGGGCTCCCTTTACATTTTCATCAAAATATGCATCTTCCTTGGTTCCGTAGGCAAGACGAATCATAACGAAGTCCAATCCGTCCTTCTTGGCCGCCTCCCAGTCAATGGGACCGTTTTCATTTTGGAACTTGGAAACCTCTGTTCCCTTTTCCAGATACTTTAAGTCGGAACCGTCCGCATTGGTATATCCGTACCAACCGGAATAATCTAAATCTCCCTGGGAGGAGCTTCCGCTACTGTTCTGATTTGTACTGCTTTCTGTGCTATTCCCTGCATTTTTTCCTAAGCTGTCTCCCGGTCCTGCAGCATATGCGGAAAGCTGTGCACATGCAAGACTTAAGGATAAAGCAGATAGGATGGCGATTCTTCGCCCTTTCTTCTGAAATTCCATACTTCCTCCATCTTCTCTAACTTTGCTAGCTTATCAGCTTTCCAAGGACAAATGCAATACAGTCCATAGAACTGTAAGAGTTTTTCAGAATTCAGTAAGAGTTTCTCGAAATATCCGGAAACAAAAAGCCCCGGGACGCTGATAAACTCAGCATTCCGGGGCTTTTTGCCGCATTTGCCACCTTCGTGGACTTTTTATCACACACATTCTACTAGGAGAACTTGATAATTCTTTGAGGGAGAAATTCTTAATGAATTTTTTTCCTTTGATATCATTATCGGCGGTATGATAAACAGTATAAGCTATTTTTCTTATTTTTTTAAAGAAAAAAATATTTTTTTATACGAACCTTCTAATAGATTTTATAGGTTTTGTAGGTTGCGGATTCGATGGTTACACCGGAGCGGGAATTCAATGCGGAGAGCATTCTTCCATTTCCAAGATAGATTCCTACATGACCGGAATAGGCTAAAACATCTCCGGGGATCGCATTTGCCAAAGATCCTACATTGGCTCCCAAGCTTCCAATCTCAGCGGAGGAGTGGGGAAGTCCGATACCGAAGTGTCCGAAGATTCCCATTAAGAAACCGGAACAATCCGATCCGTGAAGAAGACTTACTCCACCGTAACGATAGGGTCTTCCGATAAACTGGCTGGCATAATCTCACAATCTGCTGGCTCTTACTTACAGTATCTCCCGCCAGAATATCCTCTGAAAATAAAGATACACTCTGGTCTTCTTGAGAAATGATGGCTCCCTCCTCGGAAAATACCAAAAGCTCTTCTTCCTGTGGGCTGGCAAAACCGGAAAATGCGGATGTCATACTAAGACTCATCAGAGCAAGGGCAAAAGCTAAGCCTTTTCTTCCAAAATTCTTTTTCTTATCCTTTACTCTATTCTCCTGCTTCACAAGTTCCTCTCTTTCTGTCAAAGTTGTATTCACTGTAAAATTTGCTTCCTGCATAAAATCTCCTTTAGGGTTTGTGTTACAGTTTGCCATTTTAGGAAGCAAATGTGGCGAAAATAAAAACACATGATGAAGATTCACTAACGCATTCTTACAAAAACCGTCTAGTGTTATTACAATTTCATCCTGTGTTTTTTTACGAAATTCTGACTTTCTCTTATTTTGAGAGAAAAATTTAGCCTTCTTTGGTAAATAGTTCTATATTTTTAGCCATAAACTCAAATCAAATTTTTCTGTGTCTATCCTTCGGATTTCTTTTTCTCCTTTTGCTCTTTATCCTGCTCTTCTTCTGCCTTATCCCCTACCGGAACATAGCCTATCCACTTTTCGGAAAAAAATGAAGGTTAAAGAACTGTACAAAGGGTCCTAGGCAAAGGGCACAAATCAGGGTGCCGATTCCCACAAGCCCTCCGGTCAGAAAAAGTTCCTAAAGCCATCAAGCCGTCTGTAAACATTCTACAGCCAAAGTAATGCTTCTTGGTTTTATCCCGAAGTCCCAGGAAAGGTAGTCATAGGGAGCCACCCCCAGGTCTGCAGTTTGATACAAGGACACTCCGAAAGAAGTCACCACCACCGCAATACTGACCCAAAGGAGCTGTACCAAAAGTCCATGTTCTTCCGCATAGCCGAAGTTTTTTTGTTAAAAGTCCGTAGAAGAAAGTTACGACATAGCCCACCAACACGCCGTTCACGAAGGTCCCTGCACCGATATATTTTCTTCCAAAGGAGATTTGTAAAAATCAGAAATAGAACATTGGCAATAATATTTTGCTGTCCCAAGGAGATTCCGAAGATTTCTGCCAGTCTCATGTTAAAAGCGGAAATCGGGTCATTTCCAAGATGAGACTCCTTAAATAAGGCAATTCCTATAGAAATCACCAATACCCCTACCAGCATGCCGATATATCTTCTAATTAAAATATCTTTCTCTTTCATCCTTACCCCCTCCTATTTCTATATATCCACTTCGTAACTGCTATTTCTTTATTTCTACTTCTTAACTGCTATGCCTTTTACTACTCCGGTATTTTTTTCCGGCTCTTCTTTTCCGGATCTTCCACCCCAGTCTTAAGGACACTATCTTAAGGGATTTTCTTCTTTTTATCCAGCTTTTTTCTTTTCTGTACAAAAAAAACTGCAGTGCCGGAAATCTTTCCTAAGCACTACAGTTTTTTCTTTCTCACTCTTGCCAAGTTCTGCTTACTGGTGCACTACCACAGGGCATCCCTTCTGGATTCTAGCGAAAAGCTCTGCCGCCTTATTCTTTGGCAGATTAATACAGCCATGAGATCCGTTGTTTACATAGATATTGCCGCCGAACTTGGAACGCCAAGAAGCATCATGCATTCCGATATTTCCGTTAAAAAGGCATCCAACAAGAAACCGGAGCCTCATATTCCGGCTTTCCGTTCACTATTTTTCCTCGTAAAATTCTGTTAGCCTCTTTCCCGTTCAGAAAAAAACACACCGCTGGGAGTTGCGTTGCCTGCACTTACTTTTCCGGTTACGGTAGGACTCTCCCAAACCAAAGCCCCATTTTCGTAGTAATAAACCTGCTGTAAACCAAGATCGATTTCCACAAAAGTATTGCCAAACTGAGGCTGAGCATACTGAGCAGGTCTATAGCTATACACCGGCTCTCTCTAAACTCTGCAAGCCGGAAATAGCTGCCCGAAGGGCTTCCTTCTCCGCCGGCACATTGATATGCAGGCCGTAGGGAGTATTCATGGCTATGTCTTTTCCACTGGCAGAATGGAAGGATACGGTATTTCCTGCATTTCCATATTTATTTTCCAAAGACTGGGCGTAGGCTAAAAGCTTATCCTCATCAAAGCTTAATCCCTGGGCATTCACTCCGATAACCAACTCCTGAAGTTGTTCTCCGGTCAAAGTCTCCAAATTTCCTAAGATATTGGTCACAATGCTTACAGAGGAAAGCTTATTCATGGCCTCTAACTTGCCCTCTAAATCCGCCTTTCTATGGGTAATTTCCTCGTAAATCCCCTCATCGGACAGAAGAATGGTATTTTCCCCCTCTTTGCAGAGCTCTTTCTACCCTTGCCCAAAGCCTGTCCCAGTTAAGAGAATTTCCTTCCTGCTCCGGGACAATGGTATAAACACCATTTTCCTTAACCACCGTAGCAGTTCTGGTCTCCTTGGCATCCTTCACCATGGAAAGAGCTTCCAGTTTTTCCTTTAATTTCACCGTATCATAACTTGCCGTACTTCCCTCTAAAGAAAAGTCGATACGACGGTCCGGGCTTCCCTGCTCACCGCTCTCCGCTTCCTTTTGTAAAATCTCGGAAAGGTTGCTAGCCGCCTGCAAGCGATAGCCGATTTCATTTCCGGAAATTTCTTCCGTCTTCTCTCTCCCCTTTAAATACAGGACATAGTTTTGACTGTATTCTCCCCTCCAGATAAGCCTTCGCCTCTTCCACAGTCTTTCCCCCGATAGGAATTCCGTTTCCATGGGTTCCTGCTAAGAAGCGATCCAAAGCATAGCTGTTTCCGGACAGGGAAAATGTCAAAAATCCGGAAAATAAAAGTCCAAGGGCTACTTTTTGAAAATTCTTTCTCGTAAAAGCTCTATCTATCTTTCTCATCTCTCTTGTACTATCTACAGAGTTTGTCCTCTGTCGTCCTTTTCTATTCCTTTTTTTCTTGCTCTTTTCCAACAAAAATCTTATCCATTGTAAGTCCTTCTTTTCCTCTTGCCTAGTCAGAAAAGCGGAAAGAATAAAGTCTTAAGAAAAATGCAATATGCTTACTCGCCAAAGACTTCTTTTCTTAAGCGAATACCGGTAGGGCTGGCAGCCAAGCCGCCCATAGCCGTTTCCTTCAAGGTACTGGACATGCTGTCTCCCACAGATTTCATAGCGGCAATACACTCATCCACAGGAATCTTTAATTCTACCCCTGCTAAAGCCATGTCCGCAGAAGAAAAGGCAATGACCACGCCGGAGACATTTCTTTTAATACAGGGAATCTCCACAAGGCCGGCTACCGGGTCACAAACTAAGCCCATCTGATTTACCAAAGACATGCCCAAAGCATCTCCACAGGCCTTGGGACTTCCTCCCATCAGTTCCACCAGAGAAGCTGCAGCCATACCGGAGGCGGAACCACACTCAGCCTGGCAGCCCCCTTCGGCTCCTGCAATAGAAGCCTGCTTGGCAATTACCATTCCGAAGGCAGCTGCCGTAAAGATAGACATAACAATGTCTTTCTTATTGTAGCCCCTATCCTGATACATGGACACCAGGCATCCGGGTAAAATTCCGCAGGAGCCCGCCGTAGGAGTCGCTACAATTCTTCCCATGGCAGCATTACAGTTGGAAACGCACATTGCTCTTCCGATGACCTTGGTCATAAACTCTCCCATCAGCCCTCCATTGGCCTTTTGAGAGTATTCCAGCATGGTGGCTCCTTCTCCTCCGGTAAGTCCTGAGGTGGAACGAAGATTTTTATCGCTTCCCTTTTCCACGGAGTCCACCATCACATCAAAGTTTTTCTCCATTATTTCATAGATTTCTTCTTTGGAGAGTCCCATCTGCTCTGACTGGTCTTCCAAACAGAGCTCACTGATTTTTGATTCCCCTGGCCTCCGCCTTATCGCAAATCTCTTTTATGGTATCGTATTTAATCATTTTATCCTCCTACCGCAGGCTTCGTTTCCTTGCAGGCTAGCTTTCCGTGCTATCCGACAGCCCATAGCCTTGCGGCAATTCTTTTCAACCCTCTATAATAAACTCATTGTTTCTTTTTAAAGTATTGTTTCTTCAAAATATTATTTAAAGCTGTATAGAATAAAACTTAAATAGCACGAATCAAGAGAGCATTCTCTACATTGGGAAGCTTTTTGATTTCATCCATCAGTTCTTCCGGAGGCATCTGGTCGATTTCAATGGTCATCAAGGCAGTTCCCCCCTTTTCCGGACGGCTCAGACGGAAATTTCCGATATTTAAGTCTTTATATTTCTCATACATGATCTGGGTGACCAGCGCAATCATTCCCGGCTTGTCCTTATGCAAAACCATAATGGTATTGCTTTCCCCGGTGAAGTCCACCCTTAAGCCGTTGATCACATCCACCCGGATGTTTCCCCCTCCGATACTGGCGCCTTCCACCGTACCCTCCTGGCCATTTTTGCAGAAGATAATGAATCCGGGCGGTATTCGGGTGAGCTCCCGGAATATCATTTTCAATAAAACGATAATCAATGCCCCTATCCTTGGCAATCTGCAACGCATCCCGAATCTCCTCGGAATAGCTGTGATAGCCCATAATACCGGCCAATAAAGCTCTATCTGTTCCATGCCCCCTATAGGTTCTGGCAAAGGAACCGGACAGCTCAATATCCAATTCCTTAAACTCATCCGAGCCTGCCACCTTGTTTACTACTCTCCCCAAACGAACCGCTCCTGCGGTATGGGAACTGCTGGGTCCAATCATAATCGGACCAATAATGTTGAAAACGTTCATAAGCTCTCCTTTTTTGATAGCTCAACTTAGTGTTTATATCCTACGCAAGCCAATCCGGGAAAATGTTTTCCTTTTTTCTCCTTGCGGTAAATCTTTAGTTCCATGCAAAAACCAAGTTATTTCTTTGTAAAATATACCATAGTCAGGGGTAGAAAAAAAGGGAGTATGACCGGCACACTCCCTTTTTTCCTTAATTCTTTATGGGGTTTTTATCTGTTCTGTATAACTACTTGTAAATCTCGAACATCCTTATTCGGCCTTTACTTTTCCGGTCTATTTCTCAGGATAATGTCTTTAGTTCGCCTGCCTTGGTCGGTTATCCCATGCCCCGTCAGGCCCCAGAGTATAGCCGTCCACCACAGTATTAAAAAGCATTTTTCCGTTGTTAGCACCTGCTTCAGGGTTTAGATAGTACCATTTTCCACTGATATACTTCCATCCGGTACTCATCTTTCCCTGCATCTCTCCTTCTTCGGTACCAAAGTAGTACCACTGTTCTCCGATATACTTCCAACCGGTATTCATCTTTCCGCCGTTTTCCGTGTCCGTATTGTCCAGATAGTACCAGGCATCCTTAATCTGTATCCATCCGGTGGACATATAGCCTTCTTTATCAAAGAAGTACCAGTTATTGTTAATCTTCTTCCATTCATCCTTAGGATAAGAGCCGTCATCATTCTTCACCCACCAGCCCTTACTGTCCTTCTGCCAGTCAGCCCTATCGGTTCCCTCCTTGGGCTTACTGTCTTGATTCACTATGGGCTTAGAGCTACCACTATAGGAAGAGTTTCCTCCGCTATGTGAAGATCCTCCTCCACCGCCGCCTCCATGAGAGCCACTAGAAGAAGAGCCTGTATTTTTACTCTTTGGCTTTATGATACTTTCCTCTCCGGAATTATCCAGGGTAAAGTCGGTAAAGAGAGGATTGGCATGACGATCGCTAAGCTTTACTGAAGAATGGTTAATAATTTTATTCTTTCCGTTAATGCCCATATCTTCCTTGTAAAATGCTGTTTCTCCGATTTTTCTGACTGTAGATGGAATGGTTATGGTTCCTATAGAGGAATTGGGAATCAGTTTTTCCTCCCCTCCGACAGGAGTGTAAGTACTACCGGAATTACTGTTCCTTCCATAAAACGCTCCCTCTTCTATTTCTTCCAAACCCTCCGGTAAATTAATGTCACCGGTATAGTAAATCCCGTCAAAAAGCATTAAACTCTATTTTCTTTAGATTTTTGGGAAAATGAATATTTCCATCAATAACTGCCATCCAAAAGGTATTGGATCCTATTGTTCTTATGGAGTCTGGGAAATTAATATCTCCAATAATCTTAGCATCTTTAAAGTTATCATAACCAATGCTGGTAATTCCTTCTTGTAAGTCCAGCTCCATAGCGGGGTGGTCAAGGGCCTTTAAAAGCTTAACCCAAGGTCTGTCCCCATTCTTTCCATTACAATCCAGTATATCTCCCTGTCCTCCAATAGTAAGAACAAAGGGCTGCTTAAACTCTCCCGGATTCTTGGGGCGGATACTCCAAGTAATATCCCCTTCTTGAGCGGGTAGTTCTGTTGCATTGGCTAACGAAATGGTGAAAGCCGGAGAAACCTTCCTGTACTTCTCCTTCCCTTCCTCCTTTATGACTGCCAGAACATAGCAGCTATAGCTTTTTCCGGCCTCCCAAGTACTAAGGTCAAAGCGACGATCATACTGCAATTCTCTTTGCACCATTTTATTGCCAACGGACAAATTCAGTATAGACTTGTCTCCTTGCATTGCTAAATCAATATTCCATACTCCTTCTGCAGTCTTAAAAGTACTTTCTTCCACCTGTTCAGTAGGATTATCAGTTCTGTAGAGATAATAATCTATATCTGCAGTACTATAACTACCTGATTTTCGGCTAAGCAGAGAGGATAATTCCAAAAAGGCTATTTTCCCCTGAAAAGTCCATAGCTTTAGTCCCTCGAATTCAAAAGAAACAATCTTATCCGAGTCTGCTTCCGGACTTTGCTCCACACCAGTATAACGAGAGTCATAATGACTCATTCTATTCTCAATCTCCTCCTGGCTTTTTAATTTATAAGAAGAAAGATTTTTAATCTTATTCTTATTTCCTCCGGTCTTTACAAAGGCTCTGCTCCCTATTTCCTTAACAGAGGCAGGAATCGTCACATCCCCCAGCTGATTGGACTGATAAAATGCTTCTCCAGGAATCAAGCTTAATGTAGAAGGTAAAGAAGCCTTCTTTAAATTCGGCATTCCCTTTAAAGGCCCTCATCGATATCAAAACGCTGTATGCCCTCCTCCAAAACAACCGTACTAATCTGATTTCTAAATACCTGCCAAGGTGCTGTTTCTCTAAAGTCAGTATCCCCATATCCCCTTATGGTAAGGGTTAGGTTATTATCTTTTCCGGTCAATATATAGTCTATATTTTTTCCGATTCTTCCGGAATAGATGGCATTCTGTACGATAAAATCCAGATATCGAATACTTTCATCCATGGACTTTATCTCTATCCTTCCACTTCCTGCCTTTTTACCCGTAATAAAGTATTCTGCTCCTCTTTTCTCTACAGCAAGAATATCTTCATTTAAAGATTTAATTTCCTTAACTGAGTAAAAGAATCTATTTGATTCCAAATTATTAAACAATTCCTTGACATTGTGACTACTTCCTAAGTCTAAAGCTATAGAAGAACTGTTAGCCTGCTTCTTATCAATCAAACTGATTACAAAGAGCGAAAAATGCTTTGCAGAAATCTCCAGACTCTTACTCTCCGAGTCAACTTTCAGTCCCTCCAGCTTTTCTACCTCCGCCTCAGGCTCATCCAGGTGATAAACCGCCAGCTCCTGTTCTGCCTCTTCCGTAAAAAGTTCAGCTGTTCAAATTGTACCTTGACTTCCCCTTATCCGTATCCGGTTGAAGTTCCTCTCCTTCCGAATTAAGAATACTGATATCCAGGATAAGGCTATGGGTCGATCCCCGATCTTCTTCCAGCTTCTCTTCTACAGCGCTTTCCACCTTTTTTTCTGTCTCTTTGGAAGGCTTCTTCACCTTTAATCTGGCATTCTCAGGAAATACCCCTACATCCGCAGTAACTGTTACAACAATACCATCCACAATTTCACTTTGATAAAAGGAAACTTCCCTGTCTCCCAAAGTTTGGAAAAAGCTTTTGAAGAACCCGAGTCTTCTGCTTCAGTCATTTCCTCCGCCCCTACAAGTTCCTCTTCCTCTTCCTCTTGAACAAGCATCTTGTTTTGCTCTGCTAAAGTCTTGGCAAACACACTTGCAGGAAAGATAGAAGAAAGCGTTAAAAGTAGCGACAATGCCATTGCACATCTTCGTCTAAACATTTTTTTCCTCCTTGACCTAAAATTTATTCGGTATGAAGCGAAGAACTTTCATAGTGAGTCTTCCTTGCATACAGAAAAATACTTAATTTTTTTACTTTAACACTTTCTCCTTATTTTTTTCATTTCCACTTTCTTACACCTTAGGGGTGTAAGTAGGTGTAAGTTTTATTTTTATATAGAAAAAGAGTGGAACACCCGAATTTCGGGCATTCCACTCTTTTTATAACTGTCAAATCATGCTTCTTAAGCCTTCTTGGCAAAAAGTCTTTCGTTAATCTCATTGACCACAACGCCGATGGCATTGTCTCCGGATACATTACAAGCGGTTCCAAAGGAGTCCTGGGTGATGTATAAAGCAACCATGATAGCGCAGATGGGGCCATTAGGATCTCCTGCTTCCTTACCGAAAAATCATATAGAGGAAAGGTAGTGCTGTCATAATAGATCCACCGGGAGCACCGGGGCTTGCAACCATAGCAATACCAAGAGTCATAATGAAGGGTACAACGGTTCCGATGGAAATCGGAAGGTTGTTCATCAGACATACCGCTGTTGCGCATGCTGTGATGGTAATCATGGATCCGCACATATGAATGTTGGCGCAAAGAGGTACTACGAAGTTACGAATCTGCTCAGATACCCCATCCTTCTTTGCACACTCCAGGTTTACAGGAATGGTCGCTGCGGAGGACTGGGTTCCCAAAGCGGTTGTATATCCCGGAATCTGATTCTTAATCAAAGTAATCGGGTTCTTCTTGGCAATGGTTCCTGCAATAAAGAACTGCACAGTGATGTAGATTAAGTGCATGCAGATTACGGTTAAGAATACCTTCCACAAGATGCTCAGGATAGCAAAGGTCTTTCCGGAATAAGTCATATCCACAAAGGTTCCCATGATATATAAAGGAAGCAGAGGGATAATGGCGGTATGCAGTACCTTATCAATAATGCCGGAAAAATCCTTCATGGTATTGTAAAGGTCGTGTCCGATTTCCTTCCCCTTCATGGAAGAAAGGCAAAGTCCCATGATAAAGGCCAATACCACTGCGGATAAAGTATCCAAAAGTGGAGGAAGGGCAATGCTGAAGTATCCGGGAAACGGAATTATCCGCAGTCTTTGCAATCTGATCCAGAGCATCCGGAGACATAAAGCTTGGGAAAAGGTTACTGGATACCACATAGGATGCAGTTCCTGCTACCAAGGTAGAACCGTAAGCCAGGCAAACAGTAATCAGGAGAAGCTTCCCTGCTCCTTGAGACAGGTCTGCAATTCCCATGGTAACATAAGCCAGAATCATTAGAGGAATTACAAACTTTAAAAAAAGCTACTAAAAAAACGCCTGAAAGAGTAACGATACCTCTACAGAACCACAGCGGGAAAAAAACTGACCAACAAGAATACCCAAAATAATGGCAATGATCAGTCTTGGCACTAAGCCAATTTTGATTTTCATACGAAGCCTCCTCTTCTATGGGGCAAACTACTCCGAAGGCGGAACATTCCGCAGAGTCTCCAAAATACTTCCAAAAAAACACAGGACGACTCTGTTTATCCCCTGTCAATAACGCTATATCACAGGCTTTTGCTGGCGATACTCGTTAAAAAAACAAAAAGCCACCTATCCACCGAAATGGATAAATGGCCATTGTATCTGACAATGCTTTTCTGTTTCAAAGTATCCCTCTCCCTCTCTTCTCCCTAAAGCCTCGAGGAAATACTTCGTTCTTTTTTACAAAAGTATTTTTAACTATCGGAGTATTTTAGCCATTTTGTCCTATCTTTATAAACAACTTATAAAGAATACTCCCCATAGTATAGCACTTTTATAAAATTCCGCCAAGAGTCATAATGAGCGGAGCAAATACCAATGCAATTACGGTCATCAACTTAATCAAAATGTTGATGGAAGGTCCGGAGGTATCCTTGAAAGGATCTCCTACAGTATCTCCTACAACCGCAGCCTTATGGGTTTCAGAGCCTTTTCCGCCGTTGTGACCTTCTTCAATGTACTTTTTTTGCATTGTCCCAAGCTCCACCGGAGTTGGACATAAAGATTGCCATCATAACACCGGAAACCAAAGATCCTGCCAGAAGTCCGCCAAGAGCCTCAGCACCAAGGAGTAAGCCGATAGCTAACGGTGCAATAACTGCCAGCACACCGGGAACAATCATTTCCTTTAATGCCGCATGAGTAGAGATACTTACACAGGTTCTGTAGTCAGGCTTCTCTGTTCCTGCCATAATGCCCGGCTTTTCTTTTAAACTGTCTTCTAACCTCGGAAATCATGGCAAAGGCTGCCTTACTTACAGAACTCATGGTAAATGCAGAGAAGAGGAAGGGAAGCATAGCGCCGATAAAGAGTCCGATACATACCCTACTGTCCAAAACATTGATGCTCTTTTAACTGTACAGCTTCCGCATAGGATGCAAATAATGCAAGAGCTGTTAAGGCTGCGGAACCGATTGCAAAATCCCTTTACCCATAGCTGCTGTTGTATTTCCTACTGCATCCAACTGGTCGGTAATCTTACGAACACCTTCTTCCAGACCTGCCATCTCCGCAATACCGCCGGCATTGTCCGCGATGGGGCCGTAAGCATCTACCGCAACAGTGATTGCTGTTGTGGAAAGCATACCCACAGCGGATAAAAGCAATACCGTAAAGTCCTAAAAAGACTGAAGGATACAAAAATCGCTACAGAAATCAACAAAATAGGAATAGCTGTAGAACGCATTCCGATAGCCATACCGGAAATGATATTGGTAGCAGATCCGGTTTCAGACTGCTTCGCAATTTCCTTTACAGGAGCATAGCTGGAGGATGTGTAATACTCGGTAATGGCACCAATACATAATCCTGCAATCAACCCTGCCGTAACGGCCAAAGCCGCATGGAAATCTCCGAAGAAATAGTTGGAAAGTCCAAAAGCAAAAAAACAATAACTGCCACTGCAGCAGAGTAGCTGGCAGTCTTTAATACCTTACTGGGATCCTCTCCGCCAATCATAACTACGGAAAAGCTTCCTAAGATACAAGCCAGTAAGGATAATCCTGCAAGAAGCAGAGGAAAGGCAATTCCCTTATCCTGAAAAGCCAGTGCGCCTAAAGTCATAGCAGAAACCAAGGCACCTACATAGGACTCGAAAAGGTCAGCTCCCATTCCGGCAACGTCACCCTACGTTATCTCCTACATTGTCCGCAATAACCGCAGGGTTTCTGGGGTCATCCTCAGGAATTCCCGCCTCAACCTTACCTACAAGGTCTGCTCCAACGTCAGCCGCCTTGGTATAGATTCCTCCACCTACACGGGCGAAAAGGGCGATACTGGAAGCTCCCAAGGAGAATCCGGAAAGCACACCTACATCCTTAGTGAAGTAGTAGAAAAGTCCCAAACCGAAAATACCGAAGCCTGCCACGGACATTCCCATTACGGAACCGCCGGAAAAGGCAATGGATAAAGCCTTCTTCATTCCGGACTGTCTTGCCGCCTCTGCTGTACGAACATTGGCTGCGGTTGCGGAACGCATTCCGAAATATCCTGCCAATGTGGAAAGCAAAGCACCGAAGACAAAGGCCGCTCCGCTAAGCCAGCTTCTTGTTCCTAAGCCGATGCAAAGGAAAAGGCTGCAAACAAAAAAAAGAAGAATCTTGTATTCCGCAAAGAGAAATGCCTGCGCTCCTTCTGCAATCGCATGAGCTATTTCCTGCATTCTCTCGTTACCGGATTCTTCCTTCTGAATCTTCTGTGCCTGAAAAAAAGCGAACAAAAGACCCAATACGCCCAATACGGGCACCAGCATAAACATAGTATTCATATCTTCCTCCCTCGTGAAACCATAAATTTTGTCAAAAACTCATGGATTTTCTTCTGCTGTTTCCCCATTTTAACAAAAATGATTAGGTTTTTTTCTACCATTATTTTTTTAAAAAGAAATTTATTCCACTATTATTTATGCTTTTCTTTTTCATACACTTTTAGTTTTATATTTTTTTATAAACAAGTTTTTTTCTTCAAAACTCTAATTCTCACGCCGGTACAACATGGCCAAACAAAAAGCTGTACAAAAAAATTTTTATCTCCTAGCCTTTGTACTTGGAAAGCTCTTCTTATTTATTCTTCAGTAAATCAATCATCACTCCCACACCGTAGAGCATTCCTCCCAAGTAAATGGCAATATCTCCTATATTGATGATGGCATTTTTCAAGAAGGAAATGCGAACATTGATATAGTCTGTTACCTCTCCCTTAACAAGACGGTCATAGGTATTGGAAGAAGCTCCTCCAATCACCATGGCAGTACCCCATTTTTGCAAAAAGAAGCCATCCCCTAAAATAATGCTCATATAGGGCAAAGCGAAAATCAAAAAAAGTGTGGCCAGCAGGGACAGAGTCTTTACCAGCTTAGGATATTTTTCCCAGTCTTCCCATGGAAAATCCCGGATTGTGGGCTCTTCGAATCTGCACAAGCCTCTTCGTTCCCGGTAAATCTCTGGGGAAATTTTCCTTCGGCTCACTGTCTATGGCATATTTAAAAAGCTGGTCTATCGCAAAAATTCCCGCAGCAAAAAATATTAAATAGCTCATCTCCTTCGTAATATACCAAACCCATTCAATATGATACTGTTTGAATATCCGTAGTAAAAGTCCGTGTTTTCCCATTTCTTTCACCCTAAACCCTTTTCTGCAAAAGTATAGCTTCTTCCTTAGTCTTTTTTATGATTCTTCTGTTTCTTCTTACCCTATTAATATGCCTTTCAAACTCCCCGCTTTCCAAAAAGTTCTGTGAGAATGCACTGCTCCAGCACCGGTACGGAACAGGAGTAGAAGGAGATTTTGTCCAGATTTTCTTTCAGATTTTTCTTCGGTAACAAAAGATAAGCCATGCGAAAGGCCGGTCCAATGGTTTTTGAAAAACTGTTCATGTAAAAGACATTTTCTCCGCCTCCCATAGAGAAGAGGCAATCCTCCGGCTTCCCCAAGGGAGAAAACTCGGAATCGTAATCATCTTCAATGATTACTCCGGTATTTCTACGGGCAAAATCCAGATACTCCCGCCTTTTGGAAGCATCCGCCGTTATCCCTGTGGGATAGCTGTGGAAGGGCGTAACATGGAGCACCTTCGCTTTGGCTCTTTGCAGGGCAGAACTGTCAATACCGTTTTTCCCCATGGGCAGATACTCCAAGTTCAAACCATGACTTTTGTAAATCCTTTGCATCTTATCATAGGATGGGGATTCCACCGCAAAAAGCTTTTCCTCGCCCAGAATTTGCGCCAATAAAGCATAAAGGTTCTCTGCCCCGGCACCAAGAATCATTTGCTCTTCCTCTACAAAGATTCCCCGACCTCTTCGAAGATACTCCTTTAGTGCCTTTCTTAAAAAATGCTTTCCCTGCATTTCAGAGGCTTCCAGAATTTCCTCCTGGTATTTGCTCATGGCTCTTCGCACCGCCTTGGCAATGGTGGGATAGGACATTTGCTCCATAGAAAAGCTTGTTTTTTTCTTGGAGAAATCTCTGTATTCATCTGCCTCTTCCTCATCCTTTACAGGAAAAACACAGCCCTCCTGGTAGGAAACAAAGTAGCCGCTTCGCTCCTTCCCCTCAATATAGCCTTCCTCCTCCAAAAGAGCCAGAGCATGCTCCACAGTAATTAAGGAAATCCCCCGTTCTTCCGCAAGAAGGCGCTTGGAGGGAAGTCGTTCCGAGAAGCCATAACGACCATCTACAATGTCCTGTCGCATTTCCCTGATAAAGCTCCATGTACTTCTTCATTTCCCTCCTTTCTTTTCTTAGGATTGCATCATTCTCTTTTCCTAAATCTTAGACCGGTCGCCTTGTCTCTCCTTAATCTAAAATTCCGCTTAATCATAGCACAAATTAACTACGGAATTTCTTACTCCAAATTAAATTTTATTCTGTTAATTTTATAAAAACTGCTTGTAATAAGCAAATGCCGAGGGGATGCTGAGTTCTCCGTGAATTTCTTCCTTAGTATAGAAGCGATAGCCCTGCTTTTCCTCCCATCCTTCTTCCGAAAAGTCTCCGCAATAGACCTCATAGCCTATCATTTCCCACTCCTTATGGGTGAAAATGTGTTTCGCCTCACCTAAAGCTTTAATCCGCAAGGGACGTAGTCCCAAGTTTTTCCACAGCTTCCAAAGCTTCCTTTTTCCGAGCAATGCCCTTCCAGCTTATAAAAACTCATAAAGCCCTGCCAAAAGCCCCCTTGTTTTCACGCTTTTTCAGCATGAGCTCCTCCTGATGCCTTATCAGGAAAATGCTGTACTGCTCCACTTTTCTTTTCTTCTTTTCCGGAAGCTTAGGAAAATCCGAAGGATTTCCCGCCTTGGCACTACTGCAAAAATCTTCCAGAGGACAGGCCTTACAGCCAATCTCCCCTTGGGAAGGCAAACTCCGGAACCAAGATCCATTAAAGCCTGATTAAAATCCCCCGGATCAATGCCCTGCATTTTCTCCTGAAAATAAGAAAAAGCAAGCTTCTTTCCCTCCGGCTCCAATACCACCTTGGGATAGCTTGTTAAACGAGCAAAAATCCGAAGCAGATTTCCATCCAGTGCCGGAATTTCTTCCTTATAAACAATGGAGGCAATGGCTGCGGCGGTATACTCTCCGATGCCGGGAAGCTTCTTTAATTCCAGAAAAGTTTTCGGCATTTCTCCGGCGTATTCCGTCATAATTGTCTTCGCCGCCTTTTTGCAGATTTCTCGCCCGGGAATAATAGCCCAGTCCCTCCCAAAGCTTTAAAACCTTTTCCTCCTCCGCATTTGCAAGGTTCGAAATTTCCGGAAGTGCCAATAAAAAGCGGGCATAATAGTCCTTCACCGCCTCCACTCTGGTTTGCTGCAACATAATTTCGGACAACCAGGTGTGATAAGGTCCCGGCTCTTCTCGCCAAGGAAGAATCCGTCGATTTTCGTCATACCAGGAAAGAAGCGCTTTCGCAAAGGGATCCTCCCCTCCGCTAAACTGTCTTTTCTTTTTTATCTTCGCTTCTTCCATTTCAGCAACCTCTTCTTTATTCCATCATTTCCTGTTTTATTTCCTGTTGTATTTCCTGTTGTCTTCCCTATTTTATTTCCTTTTTATTTCCTGTTTATTTCCTGTTTTATTCCCCATTTTCCTTCTTACTATTCTTTATGGGCTTCCGATTCCCAAGTCCGTATCTTAAAAGAAAAATATTTCCAATCCAATCAAAATCACGCCCCCTAAAATTTCTGCCTTATTGGAAAGGATCGTTCCGCATTTTTTCCCTATGCCGATAGCTAAGTAGCAAAGGATGAGGGTTTCCCCTCCGATAATCAAAGAAGCCAGTACCGCTTCCGTCAACGTAAAATGAGCAATGGTAAAGCCCAGAGAAAGCGCATCCACAGAAGTGGCAATTCCTTGAAGCAGCAAATCCTTTTTCGTTAGGATGGATTCCGCCTCTTCCTCCTTTTTTTGAATTCCTGCAATCAGCATTTTCCCACCGATATAAAGTAGGAGTCCTAAAGAAATCCAGGGAATCAGACTTTCCAGCTTCTGAAAATACTGCAACAAACAATGTACCATAATCCAACCCAAAAGGGGCATCAAAAAAACTGGAAGAAGCCGTATACTCCTGCAATAGACCACCTCTTCTTTTCCTGCATTCCTTTTTCCGCAAGACCGTTTGCCATGGAAACCGTAACCGCATCCATAGCCAAACCTGCTCCCAATAAAAAACTGTTGATAATAAATTTCATAACACTCCTGACTTTTGCTTTCTGCTTCTCAACCCAAGCCGAATCCTGCTTATGTGATTCTTCTACACTGCTCCTACACTACTCCTATGCAACGAGTTTTCCTGTACTTCACCGTCAATACTCGTTAAAATCTACATACTGCACTTTGCCGCTAACACTCATTAAAAATGAGAACCCCCGGGATACATTAGCGGTACTCGCTAAGAAAACGAGATATCGCACACTACGCGTGCGGTACTCGCTAAAAAATAAAAAAGGTATAACGATTGCTCGCTATACCTTAAAAATCCTATGACAGACTCCATGTATAGCTTGCGTTATACATGAGTCTCGCATTTTAAAACAAGCCAGGCTTCCCGCCAGTATGTTGACTTGTTGCGCTTTCGCGTATGCTACTCCCTCACTGCTCCTAGGGAGTTTCCCATAAAAACATAGGGTTAGTCAATTCTAACAGCATTTCAGACTGTTTTTCTTCCCATACAGAAGGCTAGTAGAGGAAAAGCTTGGGGAACGCTCTATACCTCCCTAAAGCTATATAGAAATAACAATATTCAAAGCTTTAAAGATTTATTCAAAGGCAAAAACATTCAGTCCGGTCTGTCCCTTTAAGTCTTCCTGTCTTCCTACCTTGCCGGGCAGAGTATGCAGGAAGATTTCTCCCGTTCCGGAGATTCTGCATTTTTTCAAATGTCCTCCAATTCCCCTAAGCTCTTCGTCACAGGCATTGGCATGGATGTGCAGATAGGGCTTTCCATCCTTTTCCGTTACAGAGCCGACTAAAGAGGTAACTTCCATTTCCCCGGTAAACTCCTTGGGATAGTATTTCTTCTCGGAAACATTATATAGTCCCACTTCCATACAATCGGAAGCACCGATTCCTGAAATGCTGGCTAAGGCAATGCCCTCCTTCTCACAAAGGTTTGTAAGACATTCCATCACTTCCTCTCCCCTGTCTAAACGTACCACATAATCCTCTCCGATTTTCCGAAACTCCATAGAATCTCCTTTCCCTTCTCTCAAACTTAAGTTTTTTAGCGTAACGCCGTGAACAGTTTTCCTTTACAGTATAACGCTGTGAACAGTTTTTTTCTATCGCACTCAGGAAAATGCGTATGGTTCCTCAGGAAAATACGTATGATTGCTCAGAAAACACATATAATCGATTTATTCCCGGGTACCTTTTCTGCTTTAGGAAAATCTCCGGGATTCTCTTTCGCAAAAAACAAAGCTATTGTATACTTAGGCAGAATTTTTGAACTAGTTTTGGAATGGTAAAAGCTATTTCTTCCTATGCAGAAGGTTGGAACCGGCAAAGAAAAATGGCAAGCCTATCAGACGGATAGAAATTGTACAGAAAAATGGCAGGCCTATCCGTAGGAAGAAGTCGAAAAAAAGGAGAAGAGCAGAAAAAAATATGGATATTATTCAGAAAAATCAGCGAGGATTTGTCCTTAAAGAAAAAAACAGGTAGAAGCAGCGGTACAGCTTTTTGGATGAGGGAAACACCGTCCCTTTTATTGCCCGGTACCGTAAGGAGCTGACCTCCGGTTTAAATGATGAAGAGCTGCGAAATCTGGAGGAAAAAGCTACAGTATCTTCGAAAGCTGGAGGAGCGAAGAGAAAGTATTCTCCATAGCATAGAGGAGCAGGGAAAAATTAACGGAGGAATTGAAAAAGGAAATCCTGGCCGCAGATACCGCCGTTCGTCTGGAGGACCTGTACCTTCCCTATAAGCCAAAAGCGGAGAACCAGAGGCATGATTGCCAGAGAAAAAGGGGCTGGAAGGACTGGCGAAGGCTCTTCTTTTACCCTGTGAAAAATCCGGAAGCAGAGGCGGAAAAATATATATCTCCTGAAAAGGAAGTGCTGACTGCTGCGGATGCACTAAACTACGCTAAGGATATTTTTGGCGGAGGACTTCTCCGAGGATGCCCGCTTAAGAGAATGGATTCGAAACAAGAGCCTGAAGGAGGGCTTCATTTGCTCCTCCTTAAAGGAAAAAGAAGAAACACCGGAAAGTAAAACCTATGAAAAATATTTTTCCTATGAAGAAAAAATCCAATCCATTCCGGGACACCGTATTCTGGCCTTAAATCGTGGGGAAAAAGGAAAAAAATTCTCAGCGTAAAGCTCCGTTTTCCTGAGGAAGAAATCCTTCATTATATAGAAGAGCAGTTGCAAGTCAGTAAGAAAGGAAAAAATGCAAGCCTTATCTGGAGGAAGCTATCGCCGATTCCTACAAGCGCCTGATTGCCCCCTCCATTGAAACGGAAATCCGAAACATTTTGACAGAAAAGGCGGAGGACGGGGCCATCCTGGTCTTCTCCGATAACTTAAAGCAGCTTTTGATGCAGGCGCCCATTACCGGAAAGGTTGTGCTGGGCTGGGATCCGGGCTTTCGTACCGGTTGTAAAATCGCCGTGGTGGATGCCACCGGAAAGGTACTGGATACCACCGTCATTTATCCCCACTCCTCCTAAAAATCAGGTAAAGGAGTCTATGGCGAAGATCCACCAGCTGATTCAAAAGCACCATGTGAATATCATCGCTTTGGGAAACGGCACCGCCTCCAGAGAATCGGAAAAGGTGATTTCCGACTATTTGAAGGAGCAAAAGAGCTCTGTAAAGTATGTGATTGTCAATGAAGCCGGAGCCTCCGTATATTCTGCCAGCAAACTTGCCACAGAAGAGTTCCCCAATTTTTGATGTGGGAGAAAGAAGCTCCACCTCCATGGCTAGGCGTTTGCAGGACCCCTTGGCAGAGCTTGTGAAAAATCGATCCCAAGTCCATCGGTGTAGGACAGTATCAGCATGATATGAACCAAAGTAAGCTGGCCGAACAGTTAAACAAGGTGGTGGAGGACTGTGTAAATAAGGTGGGCGTAGACTTAAACACTGCCTCCGCCTCTCTCCTATCCTACATTTCCGGAATCAGCAAGACCATTGCCAAAAAAACATTGTGGCTTTCCGAGAAGAAAAACGGTGCCTTTAAGTCCCGTAAAGAGCTTTTTAAAAGGTGGCCAAGTTAGGGCCTAAAGCCTTCGAGCAAAGCGCCGGATTCCTCAGAATCCGTGGGGGAAAAGAGCTTTTGGATATGACCTCCGTGCATCCCGAATCCTACAGCGTGGCTAAGGAAATGCTGGCATTAGCAGGAATTGCGGAAAAATGAGCTCCTTTCCGGAAAAAGGAAAAGAAATGGGAAAAAAATCCTTTCCGCCCTCCCCGGTGGATTAAAAGGCGTAGAGCAGAAGCTTTCTGTAGGAGAATACACTTTAAAGGATATTATTGAGGCATTGGCAAAGCCGGGAAGAGACCCAAGAGAAGATGTTCCCGCCCCCATTCTTCGAGAGGATGTGCTGGAACTGGAAGATTTAAAAGAAGGCATGATTCTACAGGGAACCGTGAGAAATGTCATTGACTTCGGAGCCTTTGTGGATATCAGGGGTACATCAGGACGGCCTTGTGCATATCTCCGCCCTTTCCAAGAAATTTGTGAAGCATCCATTGGATGTGGTAAAGCTTGGAGATATTGTGAAGGTGAAGGTCTTGTCTGTGGATGTGGCCAGGAAGAAGATTTCCTTGAGTATGAAGGATGTAGAGTAAGGCGGGCTAATATAAAAGGTACATCTGCGAAAACAGATGTACCCTATCTCCCAAACAAATCGGAGTGCGTCCCCGTCCTTGAAGCTGTGAGAATCAGTTGTGATTTATTTACTGCATAAATAAGCAACCAATCCGGCAGGATATGACATTCTCGAAACCCGATATAGTTTCCGGTTAAAGCATGGTCGTGATAACGCTGATCCAAGGTTTTTTTCTTCTAAAAGAGTATTTAGAACCGTTTCAAGCAAAGACAGATCATAGCCTCGTTTTTTTGCAAGTTTCAAATCCTTGCGAAAGGCACCTGTGGTTACAAGCTCTAGCATTATTCACCGTCCGTTTCCAGCTCATCCAATAATTCCTGTACCGAGGCATAACGCTTGGCGGGAATTTTTCCTGCCATAATGAGCTTTGCTTCCTCCATCGCCATTTCCGTTTCCAAGTTGAAACGAGGCTGTTTCATTTCAAAAGGAAGTCCTCCCTCCATCAGTGATTTATGAAGAAAAAAATATTGATGGCATCGGTTACGGTAATTCCAAAAGCTTGAAAATAACTGTTCCGCACTCGCTTTTTGTTTCCGGATCGATACGGACATTGATATTCGCCGTTTTTTTGCCATGGTTTTCACCTCCCTGCTTTCTTATAGGGGATTATATCACTTTTTGCAAACAAACGCAATACAATGTGAAACTTTTTCATGCTCTTGCAAAAAACGAATAGAATGAAGTTTTTCGCTTAGTATCCCTACCCGTTAGGCGAACTTAGCGAGAGCGTGCCCCGATTTTAGACCTATACTACATAAAGACTATCCTGCTCTATTCTGAAGTTTTACAGTCCCTTATCCCTCTTCTAGCTCTTCTAATGCCAAGGAGCTTTCTTCCCAGATGGCGTATTGCTCTTGTAGGGAGGCTTCTGCGGCTTCCTGCTCTTTATGTAACTCCATCAGTCTGCCTGCATCACTTCCCACCTCTTCCATGGCGGTGGAGAGTTCCGTGATTTTTTCTTCCAAGCGGGCAATTTCTTCCTCTGCCTTTTTCAGGCTGGTCTCCCATTTTCTTTTCTTTGCGGCAAATTCCTTTTGCGAAGCCCAATCCTGCTTGGCTGCTTCTTTCTCCTGCGCCTTCTTTAATTCCTCAGGATCCACCCAAGTATTTTGTACTACGTCCTTCTGAAGGCTGTCTCCATAACTTCTGACATCTTCCTTCTTTTCCAGATAATAGTCGTAATTTCCGATGTAATTATCAAAACGATTGGAAAAAAGCTCCATGATTCTGGTAGCTGTTCGATTAATAAAATATCGGTCATGAGAAACATATAAAACCGTTCCCTCATAGTTACGAATGGCTTCTTCCAGAACTTCCTTTCCCTGAATATCCAAGTGGTTGGTAGGCTCGTCCAAAATCAGGAAGTTCGCATCGGAAAGCATAAGCTTTGCCAAGCTCACTCTACCTCTTTCTCCACCGGAAAGGTCCCCCACTTTTTTATACACATCATCTCCTGTAAAAAGAAAGGCCGCCAGTACATTACGAACCCGGGTGTTGTTCATATCAGGATAAGTGTCCTGAATTTCATCAAACAGGGTTTTTTCCATATGAAGAACGGCATGCTCCTGATCATAGTAGGCAATCTTCACTTTGGAGCCCAGACGAAACTCCCCTTCATCCGCCTGAATCAGGCCATTTAAAATCTTTAAAAGCGTAGTCTTTCCGGTACCGTTATCTCCGATTACCGCTACATGCTCTCCTCTTTGAATGGAAAAAAAGTCCCATGGGAGAACAGCCTTTTACCATCAAAAGCTTTTTTTCCTAAATCTTTCGCAATCAAAACGTCATTTCCGGAGGCTTCCCTTGGCATAAACAAAAGTCGCATCTCATTCTGCAAATCCTCCGGTTGCTCCAGTCGCTCCACCTTGGACAGAAGCTTTTCTCGAGACTCCGCCCTCTTAATGCTTTTTTTCCCGGTTGAACTGCTTTTAGCTTTTCGATAACCGCTTCCTGATGTTTGATTTCCGCCTGTTGATTCTCGTAGGCCTTTCTTTCCGCCTCCCGAATCATTTTCTTCTTTTCCACATAGGCGGTGTAATTTCCCTGATACATCCGGGCCTTTCCCCGTTCCAGGTCAATTATCTTCGTCACGATTTTATCTAAAAAGTATCGGTCATGGGACACCAAAAGAACAGCCCCGTCATATCGCTTTTAGGACCTTCTCCAGCCACTGAATAGAGCCGATATCCAAGTGGTTAGTAGGCTCGTCCAAAAATTAAGAGATCGGGCTTCTCCATCAGGATTTCTTCCAATCTCTTCTTGGTCTTCTGCCCTCCGGAAAGAGACTCGTATTCTTCGTCCTCCTGATCCATATCCGCATGTTGCTGCGCAAGGTAAGCCATCTTCTTATCTTTGGAAAATGCAATCCCCCTCATCTGCCTCCTCAATTCCCAGAATACAGCGGAGTAACGTAGTCTTTCCGGAACCATTGATTCCCACAATGGCTGCTTTTTCCTTTTCCTCAAGATGAAAAGATACTTCCTTCAATACTGATTGTCCTACATAGGACTTACTTAGATTAGAGATATTTAAAATCATAGGCTTTAGTATACTGGATTCCCCGATTTTCGGCTATGGTTTTTTCCCCCAGTAAATACTAAAATAATTTCCTTTACCGTCTATCACATTTTTCAGATTAAGAAAGGGACTGTGAAATAAGTACCTTTTGATAATTCAGAATTTTTTCGGTATACTATGAGTAAGGAATAAGGAGGCGAGCGATATGATTATCCGGTCAAACTATATGAATACGCTGAAAACCTATCGGGATATTCCGCTTGTGAAGATACTAGCGGGAATCCGGCGCTATGGCAAATCCACAATTTTAGATATGCTGCGGGATGATCTGCTGGAAAGTGGGATTGCCGCAGACCATATTATCAGTATGCGATATACGTCGGAGGATTTTGATGATGGTATGACCGACAAAGATATGTATACCGGTATAAAAGGGCAAATGACCGATGAAGGACGCTACTACCTTTTGCTGGATGAAGTACAGGAAATCGAAGGTTGGGAAAAGCGGTCAATAGTCTGTTGGAGAATGCCAATACCGATATTTATGTGACCGGCTCCAATTCCAAGCTGATGTCCAGCGAAATATCCACCTACTTGACGGGGCGCTACATTTCCATTCTGGTTATACGTTATCTTTTGCTGAGTATTTGGAATTCAAAAAAATCAAATTCTCGTTCTCCAAAGGAATTGTTAAACGAATACCTGCGATTGAGCGGGTTCCCCATTGTGGCGCTGAGCAACTTTGACGAACGCTCCGCCTATCAGATTGTGGAGGGCATCTATAACTCTGTTATTACAAACGATATTACAAAACGGCACAACATCATGAACTTTGATTTATTTAACCGTGTTGTAAAGTATATCGTGAAAAATGTGGGCAAGACCTTTTCGGCTAATGCCATTGCGAAGTTTCTAAAAAGCGAGGGGCGTTCCCTGTCGGTGGAGGCGGTTTATAACTATCTAAACTGGCTGGAAAAGGCGTTTGTAATCTATCGCTGCTAGCGGTATGATTTGCAGAGAAAATCTGTACTGAAAACCCAGGAAAAATTCTATCTGGCAGATGCGTCCCTAAAATACTGCATCATGGGATTTAATCTAAAGTCAATCGCAACTATGCTGGAGAACATCGTATATTTTGAGCTGCGGCGTCGAGGCTATGAGGTCTATATCGGAAAAAACGAAACGAAAGAAATTGACTTTGTGGCAGTGCAGCGCGACGAGCGTATCTACGTTCAGGTATGTCGTAGGTTGCCGGAGGAATCTGATCGGGAAATCGCCAATCTCCTTGAAATCAAGGATCACTACCCTAAATACGTTGTGGCGTTGGACGAGTTGGCCGTAGGAAATGTCAATGGTGTAAAAAACGTACACTTGGCGGTTTTTTCGTTGAGTCATGAATACTAAATAACAATTTATGACGTGAAAGGAGCAGATAGACTATGTCCCTTATAAATCAATTTTCAGATAAAAAAGAACCTTTTGCTACATGTCTTCTATCGACTAATTGCACGACTACAAGCGGCATAGAGCATAGAGTTTTAGAAGACAATGGACATAGTGATATTCTGCTTCGGTATATGGAAGATGCTTTACAAAGGTATCATATTAGTCCGGAGGAATTACAACAGCATATGGATTTGATTGCAACATTAAAAATAAAAAATCTCCCAATCCCTCGATCCCCTTACCCACAGACTTCAACAACCCGGAAAGGAAATTTTGCTGAAGTTTTCTTGGCGGAATATTTGGTTTCTACAACCGATATGGAGCTTCCAATATATAGGCTGAGATATAATACTAATCCAGATCAGTCTATGAAAGGCGATGACGTCCTATTGTTTGATTTGGATTCAGATCCTGTACGTATTATTGTTGGTGAATCAAAATTCAGAGGTATACCAGATAAGCAGTCTGTAATCGATATTGTTGAGGGGCTTGTACGCTCATATAAGGCTGGGCTGCCAATCTCTCTTATGTTTGTGGCTAAAAGATTGTTCCAAGAAAACAAGCCTGAACTCGGCCGAAAAGTTCAAAACTGTGCCATACTATTTGCCACCAATAAACTACAAATTGACTATGTCGGATTTCTCATGAGCAATCAAAATGCAAAAAATCATGTGGACAGACATACTACAAATAATCTTCACGATTTGTTGATGATTTCGCTGGGAATACAAAACCACGAAACTATGGTTCAGAAAGCTTTTGAAGAATTGGAGAGTAGATTATGAGTATTCCAACAGATTATATTTCCGGTCTACTAAATGAATTGTCGCAAGGTCGCCTAGACAATCTTATTACGCAAGCAGACGCGAGGAGAATTCTTCAAGAGGTAAAAGAAATTTCAGAAAACTATCCAGATTTTGATCCATTGCTTACTGAAAAAGCAACGTACATTGCTTATGCATTGCTTTCATGCGGTTGTTCCCTGATGGAAGAATCAAACAGCAATTTTACCCCCACAGAAATTTTATCAATATTAGAAAAAGGCCGGTAAATTATTATCGGATATTTATAAGTATAATGATGACGAATTCGACGGGAAAGACTACAATTTGCTGATTTCTGGGATGGCATTATATGCTGCTAAACAATATTCGCGTGCCTTTATTGTACTAAATAACGTAAATCTCGATTTTGTTGTTGGGCAAATAGTTATTCAATTTATAAATAAAGATTTTAATTCTTTGTTGCAAAATGTAAACCAAGTTTTCTTTGAGCCGCCCAATGAGTTATCTGACATACAAAGCTTAGATGAATGGGTTATTTCTCACGAAATTGCACGAATTTTCTTAATGGTTGTTGATTTTGTTCAAACAGGAAATCAAAGCAACTTTGTTTCAATAGATAATATATTTGATAAGTTGCTATCGATTGCCACTGAAAGCAATTTAATATCCTATTGGTTAATAATAAGACTGTTAAAAAAATTATTCTTTTCGACTTTTCAAGAGGCTTCTCTTTGGACAATTTTGACGCCTTTGCTGCCTGTTCAACATATAACTGAGAATTACATTCGGCTGCTTTAGTGGATTCAAGCCTGCCATTACGGAGCTATGGCCATCACAAACAATGGCCATTCCACTTGCAGTTGGAGAAAATAGCGGAGGTGTTATTAATCTTCGCACAAGCGGTGGAAAAACGAGAGTTGCAGAGATTGCTATCCTAAACACCTTGTCTAAGCACATTATGTCAAAGACTCTATATCTCGCCCCGTTTCGGTCATTAGCTTTTGAAATTGAACAAAGCCTTAGTAAAACATTTGCTCCTCTTGGAATTACTGTTTCTCAGCTTTATGGAGGTTCTACTGCAAATGTAACAGACTTTGAGCTTATCAAGCAATCTCAAGTTATCGTTGCAACGCCTGAAAAAGGCAAAAAGCTCTTATCCGATGTGGCTCAGGGCTTGAGACCGAACTCAAACTGATTGTTATTGATGAAGGACATCTTTTAGGTGCAGAAGAAAGGTATATAAAAAAATGAAATCTTTCTTACACATGTAAATGAATTTGCCTCTCGAAATAAAATAAAAATGTTGCTGTTGTCTGCTGTTTTACCTAACGCAAATGAATTGGCTGATTGGGTTGCTGCAGATACCAGCTTAGTCGCAAAGTCAGAGTGGAAACCTGCTTTAGAGAGGTTAGGACTATTATTGTGGGATGGAGAGCGTGTTAGGCTAGAGTGGGAAAGCGAAGGGAAACCATTTAATCCTAATTTTGTTCAAAAAAAGCACCTTTGGGGTTCGGAAGAAGAAGAAATATGTTCCCCGATACTAAAAAAAGAAGCTATTGCTGCAACAGCGGTTCGTCTGTCAAAAAAACAGGGAACGGTCATGATTTATTCAGCGCGAGCAAATTCTATTGAGGGATTAGCTGAAAGTGTACTTTTTAGCATTGGGGGAACACCCAGAGAATTTTTTTATGGGATTGTTCGCTCTGGAATGTATTTGAAAGTGTTTGTAAAGAAGAACTTAGCGAGAATGATATTATTTTTGATTGCTGCCAGAAAGGGAGTAATTTGCCATAATAATCATTTGCCCACTCTCGTCCGTATTGCTATGGAAAGGTTGATGCGTTCAAAACCACCGCTTATTATTATCGCTTCATCTACATTGGGGCAAGGTGTAAATGTAGGAATTTCTTCAATTATAGTTTCAACGCCATATTATGATCAAAACTGTATTAGCAATCAGGGATTTCTGGAATATTTGCGGTCGTGCAGGTCGTGCCTTTTTCAGATGTGGAAGGTAAAAATTTTTATATGCGATTGATACTACAGAAAAAGGCATGGAAGGTCAGCAAAAAATCGTAATCTTGCACAAAAATTATTTTGATAACCGACAGATGGAGAGAGTCCAAAGTGGTTTACTTATAGCTCTAAAGGCTATTTATGAAAAATGCTATGAAAACCAATACAGATTTCAATTTGCTTGTTGAAGCTATTGCCAATGATTTTATTTATTCAGATATCAATGAAAAAGTTTGCAGAATTGATAAATAGACTTTTTGATTATTTAGATGACGAACTTCTTGCAATGCACGAGAATTTTTTTGTTTGGATGAAAATGATGTAACATGGGTTGATGGGGTCTTTAGAAAATCATTAGCGATCATTCAGGCTGATTCATCGCGTGAAAAATGAATATATAAGATTATTGCAAGCACGCACAAAAGCTCTCTTAAAAAAAGTACCAGATAAAAGGTCAAGGCAAAAGATAATTGCTTCTGGAATTCCTCTCTCTGTATCACAAAGGATGTTGGATAGTGTTGAAGACTTTAGGGCACTGGCTCTATTGTTTGCAGCTCAATCAACATCTGATGAGCACATAGCTCAAATTGACCGTATTGTTAGGAAAATTGAAATATGGAGCAATTTGAATGCAAAAATATTTGGTGGGAGATATACCTGAACAGGAGTGTCTGGATCTTATACGTCATGATTGGATTAGCGGTATGCCACTTTCGGAGATAATAAATAATGAGCCGACGGCAGAAAAAATCACAAAAGATTACTATGGGTTTACATTACCGTGGATTATCCATGGCATTTCTCAATTGTTTGATCCAGTATTGGAAGAAACCATTGTCCAAACATATTCTTCAATTGCCATGTTTATTGAATTGGGATTACCGAACATTACAAGCTCAAACATATATATGGCAGGAGTTCGCTCAAGAAGTGCCGCTTTGGAACTTGCTTCAATTGACATTTTTAATGGAAAAAGTGTGCCCGAAATCAAACGAATTCTTACTAGTGTTGAAGTATCAAAGGAAAACATTTCAAATATAGCACAAGTATGGATTGACCTTTTCTCAAATACAGCAAAATCGCAATCACCTAAACGAGTATCTTTCCCAAGTTTTACATGGAATAGAGATGGTTTGCCAGATAGATTGTATTTGAGAGAGCAGAAAAACCAATACTATTTAATTTCAAGCGATGGATACTTTTGCGAGAAAGTTGAATCCACAAAAGACTTGCCTTTTTCTAAAATTGCTAATATTGTCGGCTTGTATTTTGAATGTCGTGAAGGGACTTGGTATTTACGATCTTATAATCCACGTATCATTATAGAATAGACAATTTAATACGTAGGTGTTGTCGGGAAATGGCAGTCATAAAAAGGGAGGAGTAACTCAAAATGAGCCACTCCTCCCTAAGTTTCTACAAAGAGAGGAGGGTGCGGGAAGTAAAAATCTCTAAAATTACTTATCTCCCGACAGTCCCTTAGATCTCTTATATTTCCTTTAATGTATCTTTCGCTACTTCAAGGTATGTTGTAATACATAGTGCAATTTTAGGTAGTCCATATCTTTGACTTATCCTCTAAGCTCTTAATTCCTGTATTGTTCAACTTTTCAATTGACATCAGCTGAGTTCTGGCAAGCTTTCTAAGTTCTATCATTCTTTCTTTTTGATCCATACCTTGACCAATAAGAATTGCATTATAGCTTTCCATATTTGCAAGAACCAGTAGCTCATTCAGACTTGCATAGTCTCTCATATTTCCCTTTAAGTCAGGATTTTCTTCACGCCACTGTTTTGCTCTTTTGTTAAACAAGGCAACATTGAGCATATCCGCTTCACTTGCGTACTTATAGGATAGCTGTTCGTTGGTAAGATCCTTTAAGAGATATTCTTTGATTGCATCTGTATGAATTTTGTAGTTAATCTTAGAAATTTCTCGATGAAGATTCCAACCTAATGATAGCTTAGAACTCTCGTCTCCTTTTAGTCTTTTTGTAATCTTGGATTAAATATAGCTTAAACTCTGCTGAAATCCATGAAGCAAATTCCATAGCTATATCAGGATGAGCAAATGTTCCTCCACCTTTCCCAGATTTAGAAACAATACCGATCGCATTTGTATTTTCAATCCATCTTTGAGGGGATAAGGTAAATGCATTTGTTCCTGCTTCCTTTCTAAAGGAGTCGAATTCGACTCCTTTAAAATTAGGATTGTAAATAGTCTCCCAGAGACCAAGGAATTCAATTGTATCTCTTACTCGTAACCAGTTTTTAACAACATCTTTAGGTTCATGCACATTTTTGTATCTTGCAATATCCGTTAGACTTATATAGTCGTTTTGAAAGTCTTCAGTATAAATTTGAATAGCAAAACCTTTTGCTTCAATCGTGTCTTTTTTTGTCTTAGACATATGAGTTCCTCCTTTATGCTGATGTGCTGTTTACAACATTTATTTTCGTAATAACTGCTCTTAACAGCACAATTCATTTTTTTGATTTTAAACTTTGATAGAAGCTCTAAAACTCCTGTATTTACTTGACTATTTGCCTGTGTCATTATTATGACATGAAACTGCCGAATCTAAGAACTTCTTTTCACCCGGCTGTGGATTCAATACTTCAACCATATTCCTCTGGTTTTTTTATTTTGAACAAGGGAATTCTGAGAAATTCTTGTCAATATTCCACAAATGCTTTAGAATATAGGGGACTTTACTGGGAGGTGAAGTTACACTTAGTCTATTTATCATTAAAAAGGAGGAACCATTATGGCACACGTAGTTAGTGATGAGTGCGTAAGCTGTGGAGCATGTGCAGCAGTATGTCCAGTAGAGGCAATTTCTGAGGGCCCAACAAAGTATGTTGTGATCCAGATACTTGCATCGATTGCGGCGCTTGTGAAGAGCCATGCCCAACCGGAGCAATCGCAGCTGAATAATCAAGAGGTCTTGCGTATCGCAGGGCAGTCATTATGAATAAGAGTTCAAAAAAAGTTGCTCCTTCGAGCAACTTTTTCTTTTTCAAAAGACCTTCCAAGAGCTTTTCCGCTTTAAAAAAATCTCTATGTGTATTTCGATATTTCTCATGCTTACTATGTATATTTCGATAATTCTCATACTGACTATCTTTAAAGCAAAGTATCATGCGTTATTACAAAGGCTATGCTTACATCTATCTAGGCACTTTCATGGAGCCTACGAGCAATAATCTTTCCCATCTTTTTATAGAACTGACATTTCTTCCTTCTTCGCTTCTTTTTCTTCCTCAATCTGCCATAAAAAGAACAGCGAGGCTACAACGGCAAAATACGCCATCCATCTTACCTGGGGAAGGATAGACAGCATCCCTACCAGACCGAATCCCAGCATACAAGCAACAAATATCTCAAAAGTTTTTAACGTAATCTTCATCATTTTCTCCTCCTCGCTTCCTTTCGGATTAGCTTTTCCATATTATAAAACAGTACATTTGTTTTGTAAATAGATATTCTCGAATAAATGTTTGTTTTTATTTTTGTTCTATTTTATTCGTTTTATCTAATACCGCTTTATGCTAACAAAAAAAGAGTCCGAAAAAACGGACTCCTTATTGGCTTTTCTTCTATTTCTGATGTTTATTCTGTTTTGTCTGATAACCCTATATTACAGAATACTTACGTTACATAATACTTATATTCAAGAATACTTATAATCATGAATACTTTTATATCTGCTTCTCCTCTATCTTCTATCATATATAGGATCTTTTCCCGGCTTATAACACGAAGGGTCTTCTGTAGAAGGGTAATCTGTCCTTTACAGCGTCTTCCGCCTTCTTATTCTGATAAGACATTACCGCCAGAGGCGTATTTCCGCCAAAATCTCTTCCCAATACGGAAATGTTGGAGAAGCTTGGCTGAATACTGCCTACATGACTAACGATGCAAACATTAAACTCCTTATCATTTTGACGAGCTCCCACCAAGTAAGCGGCCGTAACATTCTGGTCATCCCGCATATACTCTGCCAGAGCCTCTTCCAATTCCTTGGTGTCTCCCACCGGGTCGGAAAACTCAATAGCATCGGAAACCTGCACCGGATCCTGTCCCATCAAATGCGCTTGATTCTGGTGGAAGCAATTTACGATAAACTGCCGCCACAGGATAAAGTTTTCGGTGTTCATATTAATTACAAAGCCGGAGATTCTGGGGTCGCCCAAAGCCATGGAAGCTACCTGGTGGAAGCTTAAAACGGCATGGGTTTCCAGACCCTTAGTCCAATGCTTTGCCTTTTCTTGTGAAGTAAACAAAACATAAAAATGATTGTGATCCTTATCCTCTACTACGGCAAAAGCAGGCTTTCTTTCCTGTCCCTCTCCAACAGTTCGCATAGGAACATAAAATTCTGTATGATGATTCAACGCATCCATCAGACGGTCTTCCCACTGCTGATTAGGCTCAGCCTGTAAACCGTGTATCGCCATTAGCAGGCGGGCATTCTTCTTCTCTCTATAATCACTCATGGAAATAGACCTCCTTTTCCTTTGCCATTTTAACATAGAGGCCTAAACTGCACAAGTTTTGTAAAAAATCGTAACACTACAATGGAATTTCTTTAAAGAGAACTATGGTAACGAAGCTCTATCTCTATCGCCGGAAGAATTGTTTGATACAAAATATTCTTCTTCAAGGCTTCCCGACACCGTTCTATCGCCTCTTCCTCTTCCAAAAAGCTATAGAAATACAGGTCTATGGTGATTTTAGAGATTCTAGGGGTTTCTTCATATCCCTTTACCCCTAAGTAGGATAGAGGGTGGTCTAAAACCACCCTCGCCTTTGCTTCCACATCCTCCAAAGGATTCCCATCCTTCTTCATAAAACTGCAAATGCCATGAAGAATTCCGGAAAGCAGGCCTGCACAGAAAAGGTTCACAGAGGTATCGGTATCTTTTTGCTGTCAAACTCCATTTCCTTAGAAGAATCTATACAATGGTTTTGCATATAGACCTGAACCTGACCATTTTGCCTTACTATGCCACGATAGCGTAAGTCTTGATGGTGCATTTCATATTCATGGCTTTCCACAAGCTTCCTCCTAATATTTTTTCCGTAAAAATTCCTGAGCCCTTAGTAACTCCTTTAGTTTTGCCTCAATACAGGGAAATTCATTTACAGGACGATTGGCAAATGTAGCAAAACCGCAGTCCGGATTTAACCATACTCTTTCCTTTGGCAAATATTGCAAAGCCTCTTCTGCCCGTTTTACTATGCTTTCCCCGGATTCTACCAAATCAATTCTCGGATTTATCACACCTAATCCCAAAATACAATTCTCCCTAATTACTTCATTTTCCAAAAGGGAGGATAAGTCTCCTGCCCTCTTGGTGGAATATTCCAGAGCCAGAACCGAAGGAAGTACCTTGGCAAACAGAGGAACCAGCGGCGTGTAGGATCCGCTTAAAAGGATTCCCTCGTTCTTACTCCAGTTGCCCCTGCAAACATGAAGAACGCTGCAAAGTTCCTTTTCCTTCATAAAATCCACCACTTCTTTCAACAAAGAAGAGGCAAACTCCAACTCCTCTGTAGGGTCTTTCTTCTCCGACAAGGCGGCACACATAAAGGATCTGGTTTTCCCCTTGCTAAAGACTACCTCCGTAAGCACCGGCTCATCCAACTGAATGACCGATACCCCCATTTGCCTAAGCTCTTCAATTTCTTCTTTTAAAAGAGCCACAACATCTTTTCCCAACTCCTCTTTGCTGTCATAAGCCTTGGAAGACAGCGCCGGAAGCCACATGGAACGGGTCATCAGGTACGGTCCCGGAAGAGTCGCCTTAATCTCTTTATCCGAAAACTGCCGGATTCTAAGAATCTCTTCCCTTAAAAGACTTTCCTTTCTTTTGATTTTCCCGGTACAAATGGCATTTTTGATACTGACTGCGGGTACATCCAGGGTATCCAGAATTTCTTCAAAAGCCCCTGCTTATCTTCCATGTAGGGGTAGCATATCCGCCATGCTCATCATGGTAGCACCTTCCAGCTTTTCCGCCACAAAGGAAACATAGTTGTCCCGGCTTAACTCTCCCCCGGTAAGAATGTCTATTCCGTTTCTTTCCTGCAAACGAATCACTTCTTCCGTTTCTCTAAGAAGCATGGCCTCATAGTCCTCCCGGGAAAGCTGTCCGTTTTGCAGGCGATGTTTTCCTGAAAGTAAGTCCTTCGTTCTGGGCATACTGCCTATAAGGGAGCCGGTAAAGGGGAGAAAATGCTTACTCATGCATTCTCCTTCTCAAAAAAATGCAGGTACTCATTGGCCTTCTTAATCTGCTCAAAATTCTTGGTTCTTCCCGGCACCCAAGCCTTCAAACCTTCCATGTCCATCATTTCCTTATGAGCAGGATTATTGTAATCCATCTTATGCAGAACCTCTGTAAAATGAGCAAAGGCCTCCTTGGAAAAATCCGCTCTTCCGGTAAAAATGCAATGATCAAAGAAATCTGTCTCAGACAAAATCTGCACCTGCGCTTCATCCAGGGTTCCGTCTAAAATCCAAGCCTTGTAGTTTAAATCCAGCATCCAGCTTCCGTCTAATTCACCGGAAAACATGGCCTTTGCCGCATCCAACTCTCCTCCCACATGATCTCCGTGGAGGCCAAGACCGATATCAAAAGCGCTTTTCCGTATAGTCCTTTTTCAAACTCCAATCCATTTTTTTATGCAAATGATATATAGGAATTAAACGCGCCTGAGGAGAATCATAGGCTCCGAAGCCAATGGTCTTTCCCTTGATATCCGAAATAGTCTGATATCCCTTGTCCTTTCTTACCACAAGATAGCTCTTCCGATCCTGGTCCGTATCACGCATGGAGCCGTTTAAGCATTCTCCCTTAGTCCGTAAATAACTGTCCAGCCAAGCCAGAGGGGAATTCCAAGCAATGTCGATTTCTCCATTCATCAGTCCGTCCACCTGACTCTTGTAATCCTTATAAAAAATCGGCTCTATCGGACAATTTTCCTTCTCGAAAAACTCCTGAATAATTCCCCAAATAACGGTTACCTTGGGCGCATAAATAACTGCCCCTAACTTTATCTTTTCCATTTTATCCTCTTTTCTTGATCAACACGGTAAAATATCGAAGGTGTTACGGTAGAGTGCAAAGACCAAGCCGAAGCTAAGAGTCTGTCCCTCTCATTCCTTCCTGCAATAACCAAAGAAAGGAAGAGATATTTCCTCCCTCCCTTTCTCCATCCTTAAAGCTTATACCAAGGGCAAGCCTGTAATGGCTTTTCCGAGCCAAACGGTAAGTACATCTGCGCTGGGCGCCATAATCTGTCCTGCATAAGCATCTCTTAGGAGTCTTTCCATGCAGCCGGCCTTGTTGTAAGCCTTTCCGCCTCCAACTCTCATGCCCAGTCTTCCGGCTTCAATAACCATTTCGCAGGCAATGATACGAGCGGACAAAATCTTTTGCCAAGGCATCTGCTTCTCCTGCTGCAGCACTTATGGTCGCTTCTTTTGCCGCGCAAACGGAGGAATTTACCAGGTTGTACATCTTCGCCAGGTGAATCTGAACGGTTTCAATCTCTGCCAAAGAAGTTCCGGAAGTGTATTTTCTTTCCTTTGCATGGGCAATGCTTACCTCCAACATGTGCTCCCCAAGGCCAGAATAGACTCCTGCAAGTCCTGCAATAAAGTAAGGTGCTACAACATTAAACACATGCTCCTGTCCGGCACCCTCCTCGCCGATTCTATTGCTTACGGAAACAGCCGCCTTGTTTAAGTGCATCTGGCAAGAAACATTTCCTCTCATGCCAAGACCATGCCAGGTATTCTGTTCAAACTTAAGTCCCAGTGTCTCCAGCGGAACTAACCAGTTATCAATAGCTCCTTCCACATCTGATGGCGCTAAAACCAGATAATAGGAAGCCTGTTCTGCGGAGGTAACCATGCTTTTTACACCGCTAAGGAGTTTCTTGTCCCCATCATTTTTCCGCCTTCAAATCGGAAATATAAAAATGGGTTCCTGTTCCCAGCTCACTGTAAGCCAGAGCCAGAAGCTTTCTTTCTTCTACCACTTCTTTGACAATTCTCTGCTTCATCTCTTCACTTCCTCGAGATAAAACCACTGTCAAAGCCACATTATGCATCATATAGCATAGTCCGGTTGTCGCATCACTTTTCGCAAAAGCTCTACAAACTTCCACATGCTCCTGAATTCCTAAGCCCAAGCCTCCCTGCTCCTTAGGAATGAGCAGAGTTAAAAAATCTGATTTTTTAATCTCCGCAAACGCTTCTACAGGAAATACTCCTTCTTCATCTACCTTTTTGCTATAGGGATCAATGAATTTCTCTGCAAAATTTCTAGCCTCACAATAAATTGACATCATTGTACCTCCATAAAAAAACGACTGTGCTGACCGGGAGTGGTCCCACAGTTTTGTTACAACACTCGTTTATCATCATAATACTTAGTCAGAATACTGTATATCTATATATGTTTTTCAAATATTTTTCGTTTATTTATGCAGGATTTGAATAAATAATATTTTTTAACTATCCAAATTTTTTTATAGTGTAACAACTAAATATCTCTATACAGAATAAGGCTTCCATGTTATTATTCCTATTATTTTACTAGGAATTAAACAAGCGCTTACTTTAATTTTTTTAAAATCTTTATTTATCAGTATTTGATATAAAAAGTAGCGAAAAAAGCATGAAAAATTCTTTAAAAGGAGTCAATATGTGGTTTATTTTATCATTAATTTCTATCTTTTTGGTCCGGTTCGGATTTCTTTTTCCAAGCTGGGTTCCCCTGCCAAGGATAAAGACAGTCATTTGAAAATGCTTATGGTGGTGGGACTGGTTATGGGTGCCCACGCCACCAGTCAGGTTCTGTTTCATGGTGTAAGCTTCACCAAGGAAATTCTCATTGCTTATTTGCCGGTTTCTTTCCTTTACATTTTCTCCATGCTTTTTGGGCTATATCGGATTACGCTATATTGAGCTTTCCGTCTCCTCTCCCATTTGCAATACCTCCGGTGCGGTGGCGGCTCTGCTTTCCTTTATCTTTCTAAAGCAGGTCTTGGCGCTACCCCAGCTTTTTGCCATTCTTTTGATTCTGTTCGCCATTTATCTGCTTTCCTATCTGCAAAAAAAGCGTGAGGATGCGGAACGAAAAAAAGATGCAGGAAAAGGTGGATGATAAATATGTAAACAGCTTTATCGCTATTTTCTTCCCCATCTTTTACTGCATCATTGACGGACTGGGCACATTTTTTTAGATGCGGTGGTTCTGGAAAAAATTCCGGAAGCCTCTGCAAATGTAGCCTACGAGTACACCTTCTGTACTCTGGCCGTCTGCCTCTTCTTCTATTTGGTTTTTGTCAAAAAGACCAAGTTCAGCCTTCCTACGGAAGGGCCGAAATTTTTAGGTGCCATCTGTGAAACAATAGGCCAGTTCACCTATATCTATGCCATTGGAGCAAATGCTGTAGCTTCCGCACCCCTGATTTCCAGCTACTGCCTCTTCTCCGTAATCTGGGCCAGAATCTTCCTAAAAGAAAAAGCTCAGCAAAAGCCCAGTACCTTGCCGTTGGACTGGCGGTTTTGGGAATCTTGATTTTAGGCTTCTTTGAAGGAGGCTAGCAATCCTCGGCTAAGGGTTCTTTCTTCAGACACGTTCCCACTAACTTCGCCATGACTGAGCAGTGGTTTCTGTTAACCACTGCTCACTTTGCTTCGCAAAGCAAATTCCTTCGGAAGTTGGTCTACGTACAGGAGATGTTATTCTGATGAATAACATCTCCTTAACAGTACTAAGCTGAAAGCTTCGTTCACTCGCTTTCAGCAAGTACTGGCGGGCTCAGATTGTCTTCAGAAAGAATCCCTTAGCCGGAGTAATGCCTATCCATTTACAAATGCTGCTATAGCCCTGGCTTCATCGACGCCACATACTCTCCCAGTACCGCCTCTTCCTTCCCCGGATTTTCGTGGATTTTCTTCATAATTGCGGAACCTACAATCACGCCGTCCGCATATTGTGCCACTTCCTTTGCCTGCTCCTTGGTGGAAATTCCAAAACCGACGGCACAGGGAATCTCCGTGTGGCTCTTCACCATTTTCAGAAGAGAAGACAGATCCGTGGTGATTTCCTTTCGCTCTCCCGTAACTCCGAGAGAGGACACGATATACAAAAATCCTTCCGCATCTTTCGCAATCTTTGCGATACGATCCTCGGAGGTGGGGGCTACCATGGAAATGAGGGCAATGCCGAAGTCCTTACAATCCTGCAAAAACTCTTCCCGCTCTTCGTAGGGCACATCCGGCAGAATCAGGCTGGAAACTCCTGCCTCCTTGGCCTTTTCCATGAATTTTCTGCTGCCGTAGGAGAAAACCACATTGGCATAGGTCATATACACAAAGGGCACATCCACTTCCTGTCGAAGCTCCTTGGTCATTTGAAAAACCTTCTCTGTGGTGCATCCCCCCTGTAAGGCCCGAAGGTCCGCCTCCATAATCACCGGTCCCTCTGCGGTGGGGTCGGAGAAGGGAATGCCCAACTCAATCAGGTCCGCTCCATTTTCCACCATGCTCTTCACCATTTTCTTGGTACTTTCCAAATCCGGATCCCCACAGGTGATGAAAGGAATAAACGCCTTTCCCTTTGCAAATGCCTCTTTTATGCTTCTCATTCTACCAAGTCCTCCCCTCTGAAACGTGCCACGGAAACGCAGTCCTTATCTCCTCTTCCGGAGATGCAGATCACAATGCTTTCCTCCTTACTCTTCTCCTTCGCCACCTTCATGCCGTAGGAAATGGCATGGGCGGATTCAATGGCGGGGATGATTCCCTCCATTTTCGAAAAGATACTCAAAGGCCTCTACCGCCTCCAAATCCGTTACCGGCACATACTTTTGCCCGTCCGCTGTCATGGAGTGCAGCGTGCTCCGGTCCGATTCCGGGATAATCTAATCCTGCGGAAATGGAGTAAACCGGAGCAATCTGCCCGAATTCATCCTGACAGAAGTAGGACTTCATGCCGTGGAAAAATGCCCAGCTTTCCTACCGCAATAGTGGCTGCGGTTTCCTCCGTATCCACCCCTCGTCCTGCTGCCTCACAGCCAATCAGCTCTACTCCCTCATCCGGGATAAAATGATAGAAGGTTCCGATGGCATTGGAGCCGCCTCCCACGCAGGCCAATACTGCCGCAGGAAGCTTGCCCTCTCTTTCCAGAATTTCTTCCCGAATCTCCTTGGAAATTACCGCCTGAAAAATCCCTGACCATGGTGGGGAAGGGATGGGGGCCTCATAACGGAACCGAGGCAATAATGGGTATCGGAAATTCTCTTTGTCCATTCTCTCATGGCCTCGGATACCGCATCCTTTTAAGGTGGCAGTTCCGGTCTTAACAGAAACCACCTCCGCCCCCAGAAGACGCATCTTATAAACATTTAAGGCCTGTCGCTCAATGTCCTCCTGCCCCATGAAAACCACACACTCCATACCGAAAAGAGCTGCTGCCGTTGCCGTTGCCACGCCGTGCTGTCCTGCTCCGGTTTCCGCAATCAGTCTGGTCTTTCCCATACGCTTTGCCAGCAAGGCCTGCCCCAAAAACATTGTTAATCTTATGGGCACCGGTGTGGTTTTAAGTCCTCTCTTTTTAAGTAAATCTTGGCTCCTCCAAGATCCTTCGTCATCTTTTCCGCATAATACAGGCGGGAAGGCCGTCCCGCATAGTCATTTAAGTAACGGCTTAACTCCTTCTGAAATTCAGGATCCGCCTTAGCCTCTGTATAAGCCTTGTCCAATTCTTCTATTGCCTGCATCAGGGTTTCCGGAATGTACTGTCCTCCGTGAATCCCAAATCGTCCGATTTTCTCTGCCATACTACTCCTTTCCGGATGTATCTTTCATTCCATCTTTATTGAATCTTTATCTGACCTTAGTTACTTTGTTTCCTTTGCTTCCTTTGCTTCACAAAGTCTGATTCTCATAGCCTCTTACCAAGCGAATAAAACTCTCCATTTTCTCCGGGCTTTTCCGGCTTCCCTCTTCTCCCTGTTCCTCGATTCCGGAACTGACATCCAGTCCATAAGGGGAAAATGCTTTAATTTTCTCTACTACATTTTCCGGAGAAAGGCCTCCTGCCAGGATATAGGGGCGATGAATCTTTTGTAAAAGCTCTGCCTCTGCCTCTTTGCCTTCCCCCTTGCCTCCGTCCAGAAGAATCAGGTCCGCAGGGGAGGCATTTGCCCGTTCTATATCCTTTTCTTCCTTTAAGATAAAGGCCTGCCAGAGAAATGGCTTCGTACCAAGCTTCTCCATCTCCTGCTTAAGTTCCAAAAACATAGGCCTCCTCTTCTTCCCCCATGGAGCTGAACCCCTTGGATGATGCCCTCCTGCAAAAGCTCCAAAAATCTTCGGAATCTCTTCTTCTACAAAGACTCCCACCGCCGGAATGGAAGGATTCAATTTTTTTCCCTTAGGCGCCTTGCCTGCTCCTTATCCACATAGCGTTTACTTTTCTTATAGAAGACAAAGCCCACATAATCTATGGGAAGCTGCTGCAAATGCTGAATTTCCTCTTCCTTCATGATACCGCAGTACTTGACAATCATGCCCCTTCCTTTCCTGCCTTAGCTTTGGGAAGCTTTTCTGTACTCTTCCAAGAAGGCCAATGCCTTTCCGCTGCTGATGGCTTCCTCTGCCAGGTGGATGCCTTCCTCAATGCTTTCCGCCTTTCCGGCGATAAAGAGGGCTGCTCCCGCATTTAACAAAAGAGCCGTTTTCTTGCTGCCCTGAATTTCATTGGCCAAAAGTCCCTTGGTAATTGCCGCATTTTCCGCCGCATCTCCTCCTACGAGCTCCTCTTTTTTTCCTCTTTCCAAATGGAAGTCCTCCGGAGCAATCTCAAAGATTCGGCTTTGTCCATCCCTTAATTCGCACACCATGGTCTTATCGGAAACGGAAATTTCATCCATGCCGTCCTCTCCATAAACCACCAAAAGCCCGCTTTACCCCTAAGTGATGAAGCACCGCCGCCATCGGCTCTAAAAAGTCTTTCCTGATATACCCCAAGAAGCATGGCATCAGGCTTTTGCAGGGTTGGTCAGGGTCCAAGTATATTGAAAATGGTCCGAAAGCCCAGTTCCTTTCGGATAGCTCCCACATACTTCATGGCGGTATGGTAGTGCTGGGCAAAGAGGAAGCAAAGACCGGTATTCTTCAGCATTTCCTCCGCCTTTTCCTTGTCCTGCACAATGTTAATGCCCAAGGCTTCCTGACAATCGGCGGTACCGGACTTGGAGGAGGCTGCCCGGTTTCCATGCTTTTGCCACCTTTACCCCTAAAGAAGCGACTACCAAGGCGGAGGTAGTGGAAATATTGTAGCTATTGCTATGGTCTCCACCGGTTCCTACGATTTCCAAAACCTCCATGCCCTCATGCTTTACCTCTGTGGCGTGTTCCCGCATCGCCTTGGCAAATGCAGTAATCTCCGTGATGTTTTCTTCCTCCCGCTTTCTGCAGGCCAGAGCCGTAAGAAAGGCGGTATTTTGTACCGAAGAGCTTTTTCCCGTCCAGAATTTCATTCATGCTTTCGTAGCTTTCCTGAAAGCTTAGATCCTCTCCCAACACCAGTTTTTTTGATACATTCTTGCAGCATACTCGCTCCTTTCTCTCCCTTACCGCTGTTCCTTTGAAATCTTTTTGACAAAAACCGTCTGTTCTACGCAGGCTAGCTATTCTACTTCTCTACACAAGATTCCTTTTTTTGGTAGATCATTTCTTATTTCAATAGGCTCCGTAGTTCCTGAAGTTTTTTTCCTTCTTACTCTCTGCCCGCATCAGGCTTTCTCCGATTAGCACCGCATCCACCCCGGCTTCCTCTAAAAAGCCTTAGCTCTTCCGGCTTGGACATTCCGCTTTCCGCTACGAAGAGCTGTCCCTTTTGGCACCATATTTCTTAGGGATAGGCTGTTTTCCATGTTTACGGAAAAAGGTCTTTAGGTTTCTGTTGTTTACCCCTGATAATCTCCGCTCCCACAGAAAGAGCACAGCGGATTTCCTCCTCATCATGGCATTCCACCAAGGCATCCAGTCCCAGCTTTCCGGCAATTCCCAGAAATTCCTTCAATTCCTTTTTCACCAAGAAGAGAGACAATCAGGAGAATAGCTTTCGCCCCCAGAAGCTTTTGCCTGATAGATTTGGTAGGGGTCAATCAGAAAGTCCTTCCGAAGCACCGGCACCGTAACCGCCTCTGCGATTTCTTTTAAATATTGGTCCTTCCCCAGAAAATACTTAGGCTCCGTCAAACAGGAAATGGCGTCAATGCCGGCAGCTTCATAGTCCTTTGCAATCTGTAAATAAGGAAAGACTTCTGCAATAATGCCCTTGGAGGGGGAAGCCTTCTTCACTTCTCCGATAATGGATAAGCCCTCCTTGGCTAAGGCCTGGTAAAAACTTTTGCCTTTACTCTCTCGCTCCTCCAAAAGCCTTTCCAGCTCCAAAAGAGAAAGCAGCTTTTTCTCTTCTTCCACAGCCTTTCGTCTTTCCCTTGCGATTTCCTCTAAAAATACTCATTTGCTTCTACCCTTATGCTTCCTTACAAATCCTTGCAAAATTTTCCAAAAATCTTCGCTCCGTCCTTGGTCATGATGCTTTCCGGGTGGAACTGTACGCCGTAAACCTTCCGCCCACTGTCTTCCACCGCCATCACTTCCTCCTGCTTGGTTTTTCCGGTAATCCGAAGCTCTGTGCCCTCCAGACTTTCCTCCTCGGCAATCAGGCTATGGTAGCGAGCCACCTTCATTTTTCCGGCCAAGACCTTTAAAAAGCTCCGAGTCTTCCACAATGTCCACCTCGGACTGTCTGCCGTGCATGGGTTTTATGGCGTGGCTTACGGTACCCCCATAGACCTGACAGATGGCCTGTTCTCCAAGACAAACCCCAAGGATGGGGATTTTCCCCCGAAGGGAACGAATCAGCTGTGGGCAAATGCCGGAATTTTCCGGTCTGCCCGGTCCGGGAGAAAGGACGATTCCTGCCGGATTCATAGCCTCAATTTCTTCCAGGGTTTTTCCCGTCATTTCGGATCACCTCCACCGTCTCGTATTGGGACAACATCTGATATAGGTTAAAGGTAAAGCTGTCGTAGTTATCAATTAAAAGAATCATTCTGCCTCCTCCCCTCTTCGAATGGCTTCCACCATGGCCTGGGCCTTATTCTTACACTCCTCAAATTCCTTTTCCTCGGAGGAGTCCACCACGATGCCTGCTCCTGAGCGAATGGCCACCTTTCCGTTTTTCTTATAGGCAAAGCGGATGGCAATGCAGAGGTCCAGATTTCCGTTGAAATCAATGTATCCGATTCCTCCCCATAGATGCCCCCTGGCGATTTTTGCTCTATATCGTCAATCAGCTCCATGGCCCGAATCTTCGGTGCTCCGCTTAGGGTTCCTGCGGGAAGCACGGCGGAAACACAGTCCAGCGCGTCATAGCCTTCCTTAAGCTCTCCCATTACGGTGGAGCCGATATGCATCACATGGGAATAACGCTGAATTTCATGGTACTTTTCCACCTTTACGGTGCCTACCTTGGCGATTTTTCCGATGTCGTTTCTGCCTAAGTCCACCAGCATATCGTGCTCGGAAACTTCCTTTTCATCCTGTAAAAGCTCCATGGCGATGCGCTTATCCTCTTCCTCTGTGGCTCCCCTCTTTCTGGTGCCGGCCAGAGGGAAGGTCTGCAAAATGCCGTCCTCAAGCTTCACCAGAGTTTCCGGACTGGCTCCTGCCAGCTCCAAGTCCTTACTGGAAAAGTAGAAAAGGTAGGGGGAAGGATTTAAGCAGCGAAGGTGTCTATAGCTTTCCAGAAGGCTTCCCTCATAGTCCGCTTCCAACCTGTTGGAGAGGACGATTTGGAAAATGTCTCCATCCTTCAAATGTCTCTTGGCCTTCTTCACCATTTGCATATATTCTTCCTTGCTGTGGAGGAGGCGGAAGTCGCTTAGGCATCTGCCGGGCTCTTCCTTCTTCTGCTCTCCGCTCTTTAAGAGCCTGTGCATATTTTCCAGCTCCAGGACTGCTCTCTTATAGCCCGCCTCTCCCTCGGAAAGGGACATATTCACAATCAGGAAAAATCTTTTGCAGGAAGTGGTCAAAACATATTACCTTGTCAAAGAGCATCAGGTCCAAATCCTGGAAGTCCTCCTCATCCTTTCCGGAAAAATGAAGGCTGTTCTCCTCATACTGGATAAAATCATAGGCAAAGTATCCAACCAGTCCTCCGGTAAAGGAAGGGGCTCCGGGTACCTTGGGAGCCTTGTGCTCTTGAAGGATTTGCCGGATTAGAGCCTTGGGATCCTTGGTGGGAAGCTTTAAGCCGGAGCTTTCTACGATTCCGTTTTTGCAGGAAATGCTTTGCTTCGGGTCATAGCCCAGAAAGGTATATCTTCCCCATTTTTCCCGATCCTCCATGGACTCCAGTAAAAAGACATTTTGCGAAATATTTTTCAAAATGGATAATGCAGTGATGGGGGTAATGAAATCCGAAAAAATCTCCTTCATGACGGGAAGCAGACGAAGGCTTTCATCCTTCCGGTAGGCTTCCATTTCCATAAGACTTGGTCTAATCATCATTTTCTTCCTTTCTCTAAAATCTGCATGGGGAGTAGTTCTTTCTCTTATCGAAAAGAATCTTGAAAACTTTCCAAAATCCGTTTTTGAAAAATAAAAACCCCAGCAGAATAAAAAAATTCTGCTAGGGACGAAAAATTAAAGTTCGCGGTGCCACCCTAGTTCACGATTCACTCGTGCTCTTAGCAAAGGTACTAACATACCTCCGAAACTAACGCATTCCTACGCGTCATGGAATACTCGGATTGCTCCTTTGACCATGCCCTCAGTGGTCCATTTGCTAAGCTGTGTTCTGCCCGGCTCTCACCCTCCCGGACTCTCTGTGAGCTCATACTTAACGTTATCTCCACCTCAACGGTTTTATAGTTCTATTTTTTTAGCATAAACTATCTTCTTACGTCAAGAAGTTTTTTTAAAAATTATTTTTAAACAGTCTATTTCACTATTTATAAATACAACTGATTAATTATTTGGTGATGTTCTTGCATCTACTCGTCATTTCTCTAAACATTTTATCGCTCTGCTCAAAAATTTCCATCTGCTATAGAAAGATATTTTATATTCTAACTCCTTCAGAAGAGAGTATCTTTCTATCTTTTAGCCTACAGCACTATTATAATTACTAGTCATGTCAGAAGCATCCTCACTAATTTTCTCATAATTACCATCAGCAATACTTGGGGTATTCAGCTCAAATTCCGAAAATCCTTCTCCGCTCTCAACACGCTCAATTAATTTCTGAACCTGCTTCTTAAAATCTCCCTGCAGATCTTTTGCAAAGGCGGAAAGATGTACAGCAGCTGCTGCATGGCTAAAGCCTTCCTTTTCAGCAGCCTCTTCATCATCTACAAGAGGATTAAACTCTAAAAGTAAAGCCGCCAGCTCGTCATAAGCAGGTCGAATCTTCGTAAGATCTAACTCAGTAATGTTAGCCTCGCTAACTGTAGCAGACTGCTCTGAAATCGCATCTAAAATATCATTCTTTAGACGCATAATTTTTAGCATATCATAACGAATGATATAACCTGCATCCTTAACCTGCTGCATTTCTTTCTCCTGTCTCTCCAATGCAATGCTATGGACATTAGCTGTATATTCATTTGCAGGATTAACGTAACTCTCTATCAGAGGATAAAAAAACGACTGTGAATTTCTGCAGCCTTGGCATACTGGTCATCTTTGTACCCCTCCAGTTCCCCATAATTAGCAGCCTCATTATATACTTTCATGGCATCCAGAACGATAGGAGCTAGAACCTTTACATTCTCATCTAAATTAGCAAAGTGGGTTCCTTTATTTGCTTGATCTAAACACTTCTGAACGTCCTCTTCATCATACTTACTAAAACCATATCTTGGATATATACCCTGTTCAGTAGCTTGGAATGTAGGATCGTCTGCAACTGCAGTAAAGTAAGTGTGAAGATGATCTACAAAGTCATTTACAAGGAAATTACTAAAATCCACATAGTTGTTGTACTCTTCCAACTCATCCACATCAGATGTTTCTCCACCAAGATTCTTTTTCAGAGCATCCAAGGGATTATTTCCGGAACCGGACTCCCCCTCCCCACTGCTTTCTCCATTATTCTCCTGCTTAATAGCATTTTGTGCCATCTTTAAATCCTTACAAGCGGAAAGACTGAAGGCTAAAGCCGCTACAGAAAAGACCCAATACAATTTTTTTCATACATTCACTCCTTATTCCCAAAAAAGTTTCAAACTTCTCTTTAAATTAAGAAAAGACACGAGACTTATTATACAAAATTTCAGATTTTTTTCAAGAAATAGAAAGATTTTTGCAAAAATCTCGATGCTTTATTTAGCTAATGACTTTATGGTATATCTGAAGCATCTCAACGGCAGCACTATTAAGCTTTACAAAACTGCCATCCAAATCCATCTTCCCATATTCCTCCTCCGTAAAGGCTTCCCCTGCTCTATGCGACGCATCATTTCCTGAATCTGTTTTGCAAACTCTTTAGAGGCGGCAACATAATCCGCCAAGTCCGTAGAAATCGTGGGATCTGTAAACTCTTCCCTATCAACAGCCTTTTGATCCTCAATCAATTTTTCAAGTTCTTTTACTATAGTAAGGAATTCCTCATGGGCAGGTCGAATTACAGATAAATCCATCCTTAAAAATATCCGCCTGGATAAGATCCTGCCTTTCCATATCGTCCAAAATCCGATTCTTTAAGGAAAAAAGCTTCAGTATACTATAGCGAATGACATAGCCCCCTGCTTTCAAGCTTTGCATTTCTTTTTCCGTTCTTTCTAGAGAAAGACTATGAATAGCTGCATTGTATTCCTCAGAAATAGGGGAAACTCTTTCTATCAGGGGAAAGAGACGCTTATGAATTTCTTTTGCCTCTTCATACTCGATCATAGAGATAGGTCTCCGACTGCTCATATATCGCAGCTTCGTTGTTAATTTCCATAATTTCCAAAATCAATGGTCCCATAAGCTTCACTCGCTCATCCAGGTCCGGAAAGTGGGTGCCTATTTGGGCTTGGTCAATTACGGATTGGACAAAGGATGAATCACTCTCAGGAAAGCTTTCCTTAGTATATTCTCCTCCCTCAAGTAAAAGAAATTCTTCTTCCTTGGCCACTCCCAGAAAATAGTCGTTTAAAATATAGTTGTACTGAAAGAGCAGAAAATTACCGAAATCTACATAGAGGTTGTATTCTGTAATACTATCATCTTCATATTCACTCAATCCTTTTTTTAAAAGACATCCATAGGGCTGTCTCCTGTCTGCTCAGTATTCTTTACCTTATCCTTTTGAAAAGAATTTTGTACCATCTTGATATCTTCGCAGGCAGAAAGGCTGAAAATCATAGCCATGATACTGATTCCCATAATAGCTTTTTTCATCTATAATCCCCCAAATAAGAATATCCTACCGCTTTGCAGTATTCTTCATAGGCTTTTACCGGCGATACTTTTTTTGAACGAGATATCGCACACTTTTGCGAGCGATACTCGTTATGAATAAAAAGTTCCGTATTCCTTCTTCTTTTAAGAATGAATACAGAACTCATTATATAAGATTGTTCTATTTTTACAAGGAAACTGAGTAGATTTTTAAGATGAAAAATATAAGAATTATATTTTTTTCCTTTATTTCTTCGCTTCCTCCAAGGCCTTCTGCACCGCATGGCAAATGCCCTCGCTACTGGTGGTGGCTCCTGCCACGGCATCCACATCCGTGCTTTTGCTTTTTCCAGAATTTCCGGAATCACCTTCTTCTGTGCGTCAAAGAAATATTCTTCATCGTCCTTGGTTTTCACAATGTCTATGGCGGTAATTTTTTTCCATCGGAAATGGTGACCTTCACCTCCACATTGCCATTGTAGGAGGAAGCCTTTCCAAAGCATTCTCCGTCTTTATAAGCTCCAGATATGCTATCCTCATCAGCAACTTGGGAATCGGAGGAAGCATCCGAAGAATTCGTAGAGGCTTTATCTCCGCTAGCTTCTGATGCTTTTTCGGAAGAATTCTTTTTCCTCCCCTGTCCGTGCTGCTCCGATACGCTTTCCTGCGCTCTGATTTTATCTACATTTGCCTCCAGTGCCGCGCGGTATTTCCCGGCACTGTAAAAGCCGCTTAGAAAAAAATACAGACAATGGGCAAAATCCCCTCGATACGAAGCAAAGGAAATGTCTTTTTTTCTCCTTAGATTCCTTCTGCATTCTATGCTGCCGAATCCGTAAGAATCCGTAGAATCCAAAAAAATGCAGCTGTAAAGCATCAGGGTAAAGAAATAGTCTCCCTTTTCCCCGAATCATCGCCCCTTGGTAAATAAAGAATATGTGTAAATACAAAAAGCAGGTAAAAAAAGATAGGACCAGTTTTGTAATTTTTTTCCAGGTCTTTCCCTGCATTTTCCGCCGAACGGTCTGAAAGGAGGTAATGGTTAGCGGAATTAACAAAAAGTATCATAAGACAAGACACAATAGCCGCATGAAGCTCCATCAAACTGATATGCCCCTGTCCGAAGAATAAGGCACCAAAGTATTTTCCGCCAAAGGCCAGGTTGTGGGCCAGCGTAATAAGGGAGGCACAGATTGCCATTTCCCCTCGAAGAAGATAAATCGTCTTTCTTCCGGCAAAACTCTTAGGAAGCACGGGGGCCAACATCACCCAGATAAAGAGAGAGCCTGCCAGCACACCCCTTTGCATGATTTTCTTAAAAAAGAAGTCCAAAAAGGGAAGTCCTCCCTCCCTTGGATAAAAGATGCTTACCAAGGAAAGGAGGATACAAATCCCATACAACACTGCCGGCTTCTTCTTTAATGCTTTTCCAAAGAAATGGAAAAATGCTAAACTGCATATTAAAGTAAGAGTCAAAATCATTGTACAACTACCTCGAACTGTACATCAGGATATCCGTCCGCCTTAATGCTTACAGGATAGGTTCCGGGGCCGTCAAAGTACTTTACTTCCTGATCGTCCTTCTTGTAGCTCGCCTCAGTATTTACGCTACCGTCTTCATTGAAAAATGTTCTTTCCGAATCTTCTTCCGGAACCGCCCTTATATTCCTTCTCTCCAATCGTTGCGGAACTGGTGGAGGCAATATAGTTTTGCCAAGGTCAACTCGATCTGCATTTTCAGAAAGACTTAAGGTATTGTTCTCAAAATGGAAGTCCTCTGCCTTTAAGCCGGATTCTACCAGTACCTTAAAGGATACATCGGTGAGATTGTCATTAGAGAACACCAGCTGGTACTTTCCGGGAGTCATTTCCTTCGGCAGTACCAAAACCCCTGCAGTTTCCGTATTTACCTCGCCCTTAACTTCACTCTTTCTGCTGATAACCTTGCCCAGAACATAGCTGTCTTCTCCGGTGGAAAGCTGATAATTCACCTTTGTTCCTTCCGGACTGTAGCTACCTTCTCATCACCGCTGACACTATACTCAGCAGGCGCAATCTTCTTTACATGCAGACTTACAGGAACCTCCACATCATCCTCATCCATTAAGAAATAGGTGATTTTAACAATGTCTTTATCCTGAATATCTTCAAAACGCTTAAATTCCTTCTGAGCCTTATGGTTGGTATCTTCAAAAGCCACTGCGGAAAATGCGATTTCCTCCGGCTTTAACCAGATATTGTCCTCATGCTTTAAGCCGTACTTTGCGCCGTCCTTGGTTTCCAGCACAGCAGCCTGCACGATTTCAGAGTCAATATCCAAGCCCTTTAAGCTGATTTCGTAGTTACCGTAGGAAGAGGTGGTGGTAATTTCCGCCTCAATACCCTTCCCCTCAGTAGTAGTGCCCTGGGTCTTGGAAAGGGTTCCGTCAGAGTTTAATACCTTATACTCCTTTGGCTCAGTACTAACTTCACTTTCAATCGCTCCCATTAAAGTAAGAAGGGCATTCTTACTTTCCTTCTTCTCTTCCAAGGCTTTCTTTGCATCCTCGTAAAGGGACTTGGGAATAGCCACATTGACACTCTTAATTCCCTTGTAAACAGAGCCTTCTCCCTCTTCCGCAGTATCTGCCATCACAAACTTTACAGCCTTCTCCTTGGTGGGAGAGCTGGCACTGTCGTACATACCGGTTTCTCTGAAGCCATCCTTAGCCACCAAATCCTCTGCTTCCAGATTCGCCTTTAAGTCTGTTCCCTCTTCCGGCGCAATATCCTTTAACTCGCCATAGTAAAAGTCTGCATAAGGAACGGTCATCTTTACAAAGACATAGTCTGTCTTTTCCGCTGCAGCTGCAGTGCTTTCTGCCGCCTTTTCTGTTCCTGCCGCTGTGGTGCTTGCCTCCTCTTTCTTTCCGCAAGCCATTACGGAGGACGCTAAAATCAGAGCGGAAGCCCCAAGAATCCAATGCTTTCTCATAATACCCCTTTCTTCTACGCAGTGCTGTTTCGCTTTGTAGCAGGTCTCTTACAGATCCCATGCCTTTTTTTCCTACAGCACTTCTTAAAAACGCAAAAAGCACCCTCCTATACGGAAATAGGCTGATGCAATTGCTAACACCATAGCCTTTTGGATAAACAAAACAAGGTTTTTAGTTAGTCTAGTCTATCCTTCAAGGCAGTATTATGACAGAGGAGAGAAAGCTTGTCAATCCTCTTATTTTAAATGATTAGCCTCGTATAATTTAAGCGATTTTCCCCAGTTTCCGCATAAATTCTTCATCCATAGATTCCAGATATAGGGGGCTAAAAGCTCTGCAAGCTTCTGTTTTTTTCTTCCTGACTAAAGTGGGCAAACATTACCCTCTTTTAATCAAACGACTTCTTAGTTCTACCTTAGCCTTCTTCCCCATAGCTCTTTCCTGTAAAGCCATGGAAAAATGCCACCTCTTTAACCAACTCTAAGTCCTCTTCCGACATATTTTTCTTTAGCCTTTGGAGAAAGCAGCTGTAAGTCCAGAACAGGGCTATGCTCATCCTCTAAAAAGTACTTGGCAGAGGAGCTGTGCTCCTGATCGGCAAATTCCTCCAGCGTATTTTCACTGCCGTCCACCACTCCACTTTGGAGAGCCTTATAAAGCATGTTTGTAGATACCTCCTGGGTTTTTCCGGAAAGAAGCTGCAAAGCCTCTCCCACACGGGAATCGTCTTCCACACCCAAGATCAAGCCTTCAAAATCTTCCACGCTCAAAATAGGTCTTTCTACCGTATAGAAGTCTCGGAAACCAAGACAGTTCCATACCAAAAGTTCCATCCCCTTACTTCGAAAATCTTCCTGAAAAATAGCGCCCTTCTCTCCGTCTAAAACATTCCACATTTCTTCTTCACTGTTGAAAAGGTAAGGCAACTCCAAAAGAGAAAGCTTGGGGGAGATTTTTTGGGCAGAGCCTAAAGAAAGTCTTACCATATCCAAATTACCGCCTCTGAACTGTTCAAATAAAGCCAGTTCATTTCCTTTGTCCTTAGGACTTAAAATCTTGATTTCAATTCTGCCATGGCTCTTTTCCTTTACTTCTTTAGCAAAACGCTTAGCCATTTGCAGACTCTGCTCGTCCTTATCCCCCAACACGCCATACTGTAAAAGAATCTTATTACTTTTGCTGCTTTTCACAATGGCAGGATGTCCACCGCCGGAACAGGCGGTTAAAAAAAGAGGGTTGTAAAGGCCAGAAGAATTGCAAAAAAATCTTCTTCGGAAAAATAAAGGAAAAACGCTTCTTCCCTCTCCTCCATTGTTTCTCTGTATATCCTTGCTTTTTGTCTATGCTGTTTCTGAAAAAAACAGCTTCCATCCTTCTTCTCCATTTGCGCCTCTTTTTCTGCCAATACCTTCAGATACTTAAATCTATTAAGTATTTCGTCAATGCACTAACAGAAAATAAGTAGATTACAAGGATGCCATCATTGGGCTAAAAAGAAACTTTTTACATCCTCGTAATCTACTGATTTTACAAATTTTTCAGAAATTCTTCTCTTCATCTCCTCCACCCTATGGGCAAAGTCTTTTGAAGAGTATACAATTGCTCCCTTTCCGGAGAAGCCCTGAATCTGTACCGCCTGATCCGAGCTGACTACCACTACCGGGTGTCCTGCGTCAGAAAAATCATTGGCCATACGGCTTAAAGCAAAGTCTGCAGATTCTCCCTCCTTTGTAAAAAAATCACCTGCATACGGGAGTCCAGTTGTAGCATCTTCCCTGGATTTCCCTTTACCCTATAGGCATCAAATACCAAGTATAGATCCAAGTCTTCATAGGCTGCATACTCGGATAGAAGAGGTAGAATCTGTTCTCTTGCCGCCATCAGGTCCTCCTGCGCGAGACTCTTCCATTCTTCCTTGGCAAAAAGGAAGTTATAGCCATCCACCAATAGCTTTTTTTCTCTTATTTTTTTCTTTCCCTTCTTTGCATACTGGGCTCTGGCTTCCTCCATCCTGGCTTCCTTTTCCTTGGATAATACCAGTCTTTTGTTCGGAACGAATGGCTTCCTTTTCCCCTGTCTCGCAGGGGGCCGAAGGTTCTCTCGAAAATAGCATTCAGCTCATCCTCCAGGCTCTCCCTGTCCTCTCCGCTTTTTTTCTTTTTTTCTCAAATCCTGTTCCGGACTTTTTTTCCGGAAAGACTGCCCGACTTTTTCACTAAGGGCATCTACATTTTCCTCTGCTAAAGAATTGCCCTCTTCTAAAGACTCCTCTACGCCGTAATAAAGCTTTCCATAATAACTCAAGGGAAGTTCCTCCGGCAATATCCCCAAACGCTGAGAAAGCAGTTCCTCCGCTTCCTTTTCCTCTATGCTCTGATATTGACAAAAACGGAAGGAAAAAGCTTTCTCCCTCCTCCTGCACAAAGCTTTTGCAGCTCGGTAAGACGATTTCCCGGAACCTTTCCCAAAAAGCTGATAGGCCTCACCCTCAGAAAGCATTTCCTCCTGCTTTCCTTTCAAGCGTTCAATCTCCTGCAGAATTTTTCCAAGCTTTTCCGAAGAAGCGGAGATTTCATAGGAAAAATAGGGCATTAAAAGCCTTACTCCCGCCAGTCTTTGAGCCATCAAAAAGCCTGCAATACCGCCTCCTGAAAGTCCACATAGTAGGCAGAGCCTCGAGAAAAGCTCAGATTGAAATTTCCAGACTGTAGTTTTCATAGGGTCCGGAAAAACAAGGGCCCCGGAAAAATGCTCCTCTGCCCATTCTGTCTCCAATCGGGAAAGCCAGTCCTCCGGCAGTTCCCTCTTTTCTCTATGGAAAAAAATATTGCCTTTTACTTCATTTTTCCTGATTTCCTCCGGTTCCCAATCCTTAGGCATTAAACGAAGAAGCAAGGAAATTCTATGCCTGGGCTCCAAAACAGCCCCTCTTCCGTAGGTCTCTCTTCTGGGGCTTTCCCCATAGCGAAGTTTCGGTTTTGCGAACAACAGCTTCTTTCCTATTCTTCTAAAAAGCAGATCCTGCAACAGCTCCTTTTGCAAATTTCCAAGAACCTGCGCGCTTACTGTCTTTTCTTCCAAAGAAATGGAAATTCCCCATTCCGGAAATTCCTTTTGTAATTCCTCCAGTTCCTTTCGATAGCGGAGAATATCCTCTCCCTCCAGAGAAAGAAGGGTTGGAAAATACCCATCCTCTTCCCCCGCTTCCCTTTTTTCTTCCGGGAAATAGCCAAGAGATACATTTTCCGAAACGGGCATGGTAAAGAGCATTCCCGGCTCTATACTATCCACCGCCTCCTCTTCTACAGACTCCAGATGAAGTTCCAAGGCCTTTTCCGAGGGTCTCCACTCCTGCCGAAGAGAAAGCCTACCTCCCAAAAGCTTAGCCTTTCCGATTCGTTTTCCCTCTGAGTTCTTACTGATTTTATAAAGAATGCCCTGCATTTCTTCGCCGTAATCCGGCATTTTACAAAGGACGGAAAGCCAGTCGTAAAGTTCCGCTATACCCTCCTGCTTTAAAGCCGAGGTGAAGAAGAGGGGAAATAGCTTTCTTTTCTGAAGATTCTCCTGCAAAAAAGAAAGAGGAAGGCTTCCCGTTCTCAGATACTCCCGGGTTCCCTCTTCGGATAGTAGGGCAAGGGTTTCCAAAAATCCTGGTACTCCTTTTGGAAGAGTTTGCTTCTCAATAGAAACGCCTTCCTTCTTTAAAAATGCCCTTCTCATCGGAAGCACCCTCTTTCCTTGAAGCAGGTTTCTCCCCGCTACTCAGCTCTTCCTTAGAAGATTCTTTAGAGGATTCCTTCTCTCCGAAATCTCTCTCCTCTTCGCTATCCTCATTCTTGAAAAACTTGGCCAAAGCAGAATAGGGAAAGGAAGAAAAGTCTATGATGCCGTCACAAGAAAGAGCCTCTTGTATTTCTGTCAAAAAGTGCTTCCCTTTCCCCCTGAAAAAGATCCATCTTGTTTACCACAAGAAATAAAGGAATTCCTTTTTCTTTCGCCCTTTGCCAAAGCTCCAGCTCTGCTTTTGAATGCCGTCATTTCCGTCAAGGAGAAGAATGCCGTAATCCATAACCTCCAGACATCGCTCCATTTCCGGAGAAAACTCCCTGTGTCCCGGTGTATCCAAAAGAAAAAAACGCTTATTTTCTTTGGTAAAATAAACGCTTTTGGCATAAATCGTGATTCCTTTTTTTCGCTCCAGGCTATCCTGATCTAAAACACTATCCCCACGATCCACTCTCCCTTTTCGGAAATTCTTCCGCTTTCATAGAGAAGAGCCTCGGAAAGACTGGTCTTTCCCCGATCCACATGGGCCAATAAAGCAAGTACAATGTTGTCCATACCGTCCTCTGTTCTTAAAGTTTTTATCTTTTATTCTTTGTCAGCTATACATTATCAGTCGGTATTTATTAGCTGGCATTTATTAGCTATTCTTTGTCAGTTATTTTTTTATTCTATCTTCTATGTTTTTTTCCACGATATGAACCAATGCTTCCACGCATTCCTCAGGATTTAAGCCTTCCTCATTTAGGATTTCATGGGCATACTGAAGATATAGAGCCTTTCTTTCATTATAGAGATCTCTCAGCGTAAAGCCCTCCGGAATCGCCACCCCTCTTTTCACTGGGTCACTGATTCGTTTTTTTCCACCTCGGAAAAAAAGGCACATCCAGAAAAAAATCACCAAAGAAGTCTCCCTGTAAATGCTCCATAGCTCTTTTTCCGTAGCAAATAGACCCCCTCGGGGCAAGGACGGTATTGTTCATGCTGAGCTCTGTGCCCACTTCCTCTTCCAAAAGGAGAAATCCCTCTCTCCCCCGCTCAGCAATAATTTCTCGCAAGAGCTGCCCGGTCTTTTCCTGAATGACCAGATCCATATCCAGAAAGGACATGCCTAATTTTTTCGCCAGCAATACCCCCAGAACACTTTTTCCGCTGGATGGCATTCCGATTAAACAAATATTCATACGACTATCCTTTCCGGCTCCTCATACCACTGTCATTGCTTTTCTACAGGCTTTATTTCTCTACCGACGCTACTTCTCTCTTCGCGCTACTTCTCTATCAGCACCACTTCTCTATCAGCACCACTTCTCTATCAGCAGCACTTCTCTACTAGCTTATACCCTGCCGAAGCTTTCTCTTAGCGGCTCCTGTACTGATACTTATCTTTATACTTCGCCCCGGATTCCCTTTACATCTGCTCTCCATAAAGACTTAGAGGGGGAATCAACTGCTTCTTTCTGGACACCACCTTCTCCAACACTGCCGTAAAGCCCTCAACTTTTTCTCCGGAGAAGTCGAATTCTTCCTTTTTCGGCTCCAGGAAAAAGGCATTTTGAATCATGGTGTCCGCCCTGTGACCAATAGCCAGTAGCAAGGTATCCTGCTTTAAAATATTGGTCAGCATCACAAAAGCCATATCCAAATTTTCTTCTCCCATGGCTTCCTTGGCAAAATGGAAGAGTCTAGGCTTTAAGGACAGTAACTCCTCTTCATTTAAAGAAGTGACCTGACTGACACCAAAATGAATTTCTCCTGCAGAGAAGGTCTTAAAGTCCTGATAGAAAATCTCCCGGTCTGTTTTTTGCATCAGGTCCGATCCGGAAGAAAACATTTCCATAGCATACTTTTCAATATCCACACCCGCAATTTCCGCCAATGCTCTTCCCGCCATTTCATCCGTCTTCGTGCAGGTAGGAGATCGGAAAAGCAAAGTATCGGAAATAATAGCAGACATCATAAGGCCTGCGGTCTGAGGGTCAATTTCCACCTTATTTTCCTGATACATCAAATATACGATGGTACTGGTACAGCCTAAGGGCTGATTTCTAAAATACACTGGCCCTAAAGTCTGAATAGTGCCTAATCTATGGTGATCAATAATCTCCAGGATTTCCGCATTTTCCATGCCGTCCAATGCCTGTCCCAACTCGTTGTGATCCACCATAATTACCTGCTTTCCGCTGGCACCTAAAAGGTTTCTACGGGAAAGCATACCAAGATAGCGGCCGTCCTTACTGATAACCGGAAAATCTCTATGGCGCTTCTTAGACATTACTTCTTTAATTTCATCCACGGTGTCGTCTTCTTCCACACTGTGAATGCCTTCCTTGGTCATAAAGAAGCTGATGGGGATGGACTGGTTAATCAGTCTTGCTGCAGTATAGGCATCATAGGAAGTCACCATGATGATCATACCGTTCTGCTCCGCCAGGGCTTTAATGGTGGGAGAAGCATTGGCTCCCTCACAGATGATAATGCAATCCGCCCCGTTATCCAAGGCGGAGAGCTGGCTCTCTGCTCTATTTCCTAAGATCACAATATCATGGGGTTCAATATAGTAATTCATCATTTCCGGATTTGCCGCTGCAATCAGCACCTTTCCGTCCTGGCAGTTACGGTTGGCATCTCCGGTAATCAAAGTTGCCTCTAAGGTCTCTAGGATATTTTTAAAAGGAGTCTCCGCAGTGGAAATGATGGCGGAGTCATAAACATTCATATAGGACTTGGCAATATCGGACATGGTAATAAGTCCTTCCAAAACGCCGTGCTGATTCACTGCGGGAAGGGTCACCACATGACCGTCTCTCATCAACTGATAGGCCTGCTTTAAAGACATATTTTTAGAAACTCCCGGAGTCTTCCGATAAGCAATGTCGGAAACCTGGGTTTTTACATTGTCCAATAAAAGAGGAGCTTCCACCTTGAAATAGTCTAAAACAAAGCTGGTTTCCGCATTTGGACTTCCTGCTCTGCATGGAATATAGCGGTCTGTATTGTTGATTTTATTCTTTAATCTGGAATAAGAAATTGCCGCGCAAATAGAATCCGTATCCGGATTCTTGTGCCCTGCGATCAGTACCGGTCTTTCGGTATTGTGGGGAATCTTAGTTTTCTTCTCTGCCATTTGCTTTCCTCTTTCTTCCTACATCTTAGAAAAATCTTAGTGCAAGAGGGAAGGTCTGTCAAGAAGGGGGATAAGGTGAAGGACTGTGAAAATGAAAAGGATTCGCGACCATGCGGTATAGGCCGGTAATCGGGGCACGCTCCCGCTAACTTCGCCTTGACTGAGCAGTGGTTTCTGTTAACCACTGCTCACTTTGCTTTTCAAAGCAACTTCCTTCGGAAGTTGGTCTGTATCAGGACGACTTTTCTAATGAAAAGTCTGTCCCACTAGTACTAACTTCAAGCTTCGCTTTGCTCGCTTTCAGTAAGTACTGACGGGCTCAGATTGCCCTCTTTCATGCCCATACTGTCGCTTTCACTTATTGTTTTTCATAGTCCTTCACTTCGCTGTTTTTCCGTAAGTACCGGCGGGCTCAGATTGCCCCAGTTCCCCCTCCTCATACTTCATAGCCTTTGGAAGCTTGTATCTTTTCATTGTTTTTTATACCTATAATAGTATCCGGCTTTTTTTATAGGAGTTTTTTTCATAAAGATGTTCATTATTATAAATCTTATACTTATTCGGATTTTTTTAATTCTTTCTCTAATCCGCTCTTTAGTATAATCTTCTCCAAGCACATTTGCCTTTGTTCTTGTATATCTTCCGGTATCTTTTTTTGTCTTTATGGCGGAATGAAAGATACTTTCCAATCTTAACTTCATATCCTAATTCTTCCATTGCTTCTAAAAAACTCTTTGTAAGTACCGGACTTTAAAAATTGCTTTTATCAATGGAAAGCTGAAGCTTGTTTTTTTCCAAGAACTGCCTGTCTTAAATTCCATATATTCTGAATAGCTTTTTACCGTTTGTGGAATATCTGTTCTTGAATTTTTTTATAGTTTTCATCAATGACAGATAAACTGTTTTCTTTTACAAATCTCATCACTGACAGTTCTGATTTGATGATAACTTCTTTTGTTGCTTTGATACGCCTTACCTGTTACAAAACTTACATTATTAAATATAACATGATTATGAAGATGCCACTTATCTATGTGGGTAGTGAGTACATCCTCATACTTTCCTTGAAAGACTTTTTCGCATAGTTCCAGTCCTATTTTGTGTGCCAGTTCTGGTGTGGTTTCTCCAGGAGCGAAAGATTGAATTAAATGCCTTGCCAATATTTTGCCTTGGAATTACATTCTCTTTTCGTCTGCTCAAACTCAAGATGAGCAAGCTTAAGATTGCAGTTAAAAGAGGAAATAAGGATTTTTTCATCGGTTTTATCAGCATTCATAATGTAGTTTAGGGCTAAGTTCAAAGTTTTTTCTATGGGATGAATCTTTGTAACAGCCATCAGATTTCCTCCGTATTTATAGTTTCTAAATTTCCAAGGTCATATAGTCTTTTTCGCAGAGAGTAAATATCTTTCCCCTGCTTTTTTAGTAGCTCTTGTATATCAATGATGTCATCTTTATAGATAGCTGCGGTGGAATTTACTCGTTTTGCAATCTGATTGATACTACTGGTTATCCTGCCGATACTTGTAGAAAGTTCCCTGAAAACTGTCATATCCAATACAAAAATATCCTTGCCTATGATGCATTTCATAATAAACTGACGCAAAGTTTTACAACCGGAGAGCATATATTTTTTCTCCAAAACCTTCAGTTCATCATCTGAAAGCATTAAATAAATGCCATGAGTTCTTACTCTGTTTGCCATGTCAAAACCTCCAAATCCTAAAATCAACAAAAAAACCTGTAGAATCAAGTACTAAGCTTGACTTACAGGTTTTGCTTTTGTAGTATATTTCTAAATCAGAAATCTCCTGTAGAGAGATAAAATAGTTATATAAGTTACAAGAGGATTATAACATTTTTGAAAGTAAGCTTCAATGAAAGAAGCAGAAACTTTTTCAAATACTACTTAAGTAATGGAATAAAGTAAGTTACTTATGCAGGGGTTTGGGGATATTCTCAACAAGGAAAAAAATTGACTAAAAGAGCCCGAAGTGAAAGCGAGGATTAAGTCAATTTTTTTCGTAAGTGCATATGCACTTACTGTGCTTGCTAATCTTCTTAAGTGATTAATTTATAGTGATATAAAAATTTAATGTTTGAATATATTTAGGTATTGAATTTTATTCAAAGGCATGATATACTCAAAATGAAAAATATAGATAATATATTAATATAGAAATATACTAGTAAGGGGAAATAAAATGGATTTTTTTCACATGGAGAACTAATGGTAATGGAGGTGTTGTGGGATGGAGAATGCTTGGATGATAATGGAGAAATTCAGGCGTTGGAACTGTCAAAGCTGTTACATAAAAAATGTGGAATGGGAAAAACTTCCTGTTATACCTTTTTCGGCAGACTACTTGAAAAGGGAGCGATTACAAGGCGTTATCCCAAATATACATTGAAACCTATTGTTTCAAGGGAGGAGGCGTTAAAAAAACAAAGAGAAGAAGCGATAGAAATGTTATTTCAAGGTTCTATAATTAATGTTTGTCGTGCTTTTCTAAGTGAGAAAAAAGTTACTAAAAAAGATATACAGGAGATGAGAGATTTTATAGATAACTTTGAAGTAGAGGAATAGTGATGTGATGGTAGAAATCGTAATAGTTTCGACTTTGGAAAGAAGCATTAAGAGCACTTTTTATTATAATGTTGGTACTTTTTGACTAGAAAAAACATTGAATGTTAAGAGCGTTAAGTGGGCAAACATTATTTTATGGTCAATATTTTTTTATTTATTTGCTTTTTTTCCGTTTTCTATTTTTTTATTCAAATTGAAGAATTAGAGAAATATGTAATGCTTCAATATTTACTGGAACCATTTATGTTGATAAGTACTTATATAAAAAAATGTTTGTGCAAGAAGTTGGATATATCTTATCTAATTTAAATCAATTAATGGTTACAAGTATACTTTTTGATATATACAGAAGTCCAAGTAACAAAGAGAAACAAAGCACTAAGGAAGTCAGTACGGATAGAACCGTATAGTAGAATTGAGGAACTTGTTAATAGTTTCAGATTGAAAAAGACAGGTACAGATATACATAAATGATGAGATTAAAGTTCCTATCACATATGGAGTGGTTCGTCCTAAAAATAATAATACAGAGCCAAGTATTGGAAGATAATAATTTATTAAAAATATGTGATAATACATGAAATGGTTCATATTAAAAAAATTTGACATAGTGCTTACCCATATAAAAAAATGTGATTACTTGCTTATTTTGGTATAATCCATTTATTCTTGTGGCATCAAGATATATGGAGGATGATTTAGAGCTACTTTGTGATAAGCTAGTCATTCAAAGAGTGGGAGATACTGTTAAAAATAGAAAAGAATACTGTTTATCTATGCTGAGACTTGTAGAATTAAAAAGAAATGCAGGAAAAAAATCGGTTTTAAAAATTACACCCGACAAAAAGAAAGGATGATTATTATGAAAAGATGGAAAAGAGGATTGGCAGGAATTTGTACTTTGGTTTTTAATGATTGCTTTTATCTATAACGGCATTTGCCGATATAGGTGTGAATAAAGATAATCAGGTTATTGAAAATGGAGATTTTTCAAGAAGAATTATTAGAAGATGATATAGTAAGGGTAATAACAGAGGAGGAATATGAGCAATTAACTTTAGAAGAGATAGCCCCTATTGAGTTAAACTCCGCTAATATAGATGACAATGCAACTTTAGAAGGTTTAGCACATAAATCTTATAAGTTTAATATGGCATCTTGGACACAACTCGAATCACAATGGCTTTTACAGTGAAGATAAGTAATGCATCGTCTTATGGTGGAGTGATGTACAACATTATAATAAAGCGAAATGGTAATACTATTTATAATAGAGCGTGTTACGGAGCTGCGACATTAACAGTTAAAGCACACAATAATAGCAGGTATGAGGTTATTATACTCAATGCGTCAACAAATTCATTGAAATATAGAGCTAAAAATAAATAGTTATATAAGGTAAGGTGTATATCAAGGAGATGGGAAACATGATGAAAAATTAATCCTATGAGGTATAAAAAACGGAGATAGCTTATAAAGCACTATATCAGATGTACTACATTCAACATACAATCTAAAAATCAAATATTAGGATTGTAATATACAAGTATATTTGACATAAAAATATAGTGCGTTTGATACATTGATAGATGTAAAAAAATTAACCAAATGATAAGGAGAAGTGTATGTTTAAGATATTAAAAGGTGTTGTTATATGTAGTGTACTTGCATTGTCATTAGTTTTTGGGGTTGAAGCCTGTACAAGCTTCAACAAACAGTAAAAGAAACAGGGGAAATTGACAATGCTTTTTGTAGTAAATGGCGAAGTTCTCACAGAAGATGAATACTGGGCAAAAGATAGAAGCATTGGGAGTTGAAGTGTCTGATTCTTCACAGCGTGATAAATTTATACCGGAAGATGAGGCTTGCGCAGGTATGAATGCAGAAGAATTTTTATAATTACATAAGTGCTTTGGCGGCAGAACCTGATGAAATATACGTACTGGGCTTTACAGAGGTTTCAGAAGAAGAATTTAATAAAGCTTTTAAGTGAAGATATTGTTGATTATTCTACCTTAAAAACAAAAAGCAAAGTTGTAGCCAGTAGACGTGTTGGAAAAGGAAAAATTAGTTTAAGTATTGATTATGATGTAGAAACTGAAAATAACAAGCGTTATATTTCTTCCGCTACAGCAAACCTAGAAGAAAAATATTCCTGACGGTTATGAATGGTCTGCTAATAATCTAAATTGCACAATTAGCGATAACCAAAAAAAGAGCTTCAGCTGTAGCAACAGGGTATTTGTATAGGATAGTACCAAGAATAGATAAAGATATCCGCATAAAAAATAGAGTAGTGCTTAGGGGCTCGGTATCTGCATAGAGTATGTTAGAGAATAGATAAATATTAGTCTATTTCTATTCCATAAGGAAGGGCTTAAAACAATCGAGTAGGAGGCGGCGACTAACCGCCGTCCTCTCACAGCACTGTACGTACGGTTCTCGTATACAGCGCTTTCAATAGTTGATGTGCACAGACTGATAGGCTGTGGCTAAATCGTAAAAAGCCACTGTTTATCAGTCTTTCTTTTTGTCATTGCCATGTTCATGACAACTGTATGTGTTGTAAACCAATAGCCTCGTCTGCTGTTTGCCGTTTTCCACCCTAGGTCTTGAGGAACTCCCATGACCCTCAGGTTTCGGTATCTGGTTCGCACACATTTCCATTGTTTCCATACACACATACGTATTCTGTGATAGAGCCATCCGTTGATATCATTCATGTTGCTCTTCATACTTGCTATTCCATAGTAGTTAAGCCACCCTCTTGCGTATACCTTGATTCTTTCTAGGCTCGGCTTGATTGACTGACAGCGCTTACGGGAAGAAAGCTCTTTCAGTTTCGACTTAAACTTCTCCCAAGACTTTGCATGAACTCGGACATATATGCCACTTCTGTTCCTTCCCAGTGCAAAGCCAAGGAATTTAAAAATTTCGGATTGCAAATACACTGACAGTACGGCTTTTTCTCTCGATTCACTGTAAGTTTCAGTTTCTCCTCAAGATACCCTCGTACTGCTCTCTAAGAGTCTCTCTGATGCCTTTCTGCTTTTCGCAAGAAGCACTATGTCATCTGCATACCTTATGCATGGGACACCTCTTTTCAAAAAACTCCCAGTCGAACTCATTGAGGTAGATATTCGCGAGCAAAGGGGATAAATTCCTCCTTGTGGCGACCCTTCCTCTGTTTCAATAACCACTCCATTTTTCCATTACGCCACTTTTTCAGATACCTCTTGATAAGTTGCACCACACATTCATCTTTTTACATTTTTTTCCTCAGAAGGTTGATAAGAATCTCGTGGTTGATTGTATCGAAATATTTCGATAAATCTAGAACTACCGCATATGTGTAGCCCTGTTCAGCGTACTCCTTAATCTTAAGTATTGCTCCTTTTGCGTCTCTGTTTGGACGGTAACCGTAGCTGCCGTCTGTAAAAAGCGGCTCATAGATTGGAACTAACTGTTGTATTATCGCCTGTTGAAGTGTACGGTCTATCACTGTTGGTATGCCAAGCTTTCGCACACCACCATCTGGTTTAGGAATCTCAACTCGTCTTACTGGAGACGGAGTATACTTTCCACGATAGATACGGTTAGTTAACTCCTGTTGATGTTCCTGAAGATAAGGAAGTGCCTCTTCGATGGTCATACCATCAATTCCAGGTGCTCCTTGTTTGCCTTCACTCTCTTATACGCTCTGTTAAAAGTTATCTTTATGCAGTATCGCTTCTAAGAGCTTCGGCTGTGCACTGCCTCTTTCTTTCCATATCGGATTGAATGACCCTACGCGCTTTCGCATACCCTTCATGTTCCGCACTATCTCTTTTGCGAACAGCCATTGTTTTCAATGTTTTCTGCCATAACCAGTCATTCCTCCTTTCTCAGTCATACTTGAGACTCCTACTGATTCGGTCCTTTGTCTCTCGACTACTATGACCTCTGCTGACTTCTGTGTGTTCAGCATTGCTTTGGACAATGGTTACCTCTTTCGAGGCATATCACACAGACCTCCCTAGGTACCACACGTTTCTTCCTCTCCATATATCTGCCTCATCTATCATGCATGATTCCGTGTAGTTATTGGACTTTGGCTTGTCTTGCAGTCTTATCCTCATGCATAACCTCATATGAGATTTCTGTTCGTCAGACCAGAGATTTGCCCATGAGTAGTATCTTCCTCATATCCAGCTTCCTTCAGATTCGAGGTCACCCTCGACACCCTTGCCTTCGGCTATATCCTTCCCACTACCGGGCGGATTCGGGACTTTAACCCGTTAGAAACGTGCGCCGCTAGGCGCACCAGGAAAGGAGAAGGGGAATATGATGATCCCCTTCTCCTTTAAATCAATCCTATGAGATATAAAAATGGAAACACATTTTAAGTTGTGTTTAAATCTAAGCATTTAAATACCACTTGATGTAGAAAAGAGATGCATGATTTGATTTTAATAATGTAGAATAATTTTATGGAGGAATAAAAGATGGCTAGAAGAAGATGTTTAAGAAAAGTTATGGGATTGGCAGTATTGACTACATCAGTTATGATGAGAGTGTAAATAATTCTGTGTAAACATCCAAGATTAATGCTGAATTTCAAAAATAAAAAGTTAACAGTATTTATCTTTTGATTCTGTCATACGGAATTCAGGCTGTCAATCGGCAGCCTGGATTTTGTATTGCCGCTTTCGTTATTCCAAATCTGCCGGAGTGATTCTATCCCCAAAATAAATACAAAGTTGATACCTTCAAGCAAAACATATGCAGCAGCAGGAGATACCGCAATCGCTCTAGTCTATCGCTTTTCACAGTCTTTCGCTTCTCTAGTTTTCGGTAAGTACCGGGAGACTTGGATTCCCCCTATTACACCTCCATATCGCAATTGCTTCAGTCTATTTAGATTTCACAGTCCTTCACTTTTACTAAGGAAAAACAATAATTCGTCAGATCTTACTTCAAAAAAAACCGTTGCAGAACTATTTTTCCCATGTTCTACAACGGTTTAGTATTACCGTTATGAAATTCTAAGCATTCGCCTTGGCAGTAAAATACACAAAATACTGGAAATAAAATTGCCAACTAATTCGTTTCTTTTCTCTTCTGAACTACTACAAATCCTGCTAAAGACGCTAAGGAAATCCCGAAGAGGGAAGCCCAAAGTCCTGTGAAGTTGTAGTCTCCGGTTGCAACAGATGCACGGTCAGATACGCCCTTTACACTTGGACGGGATTCTCCGAGAACCACACCCTTCTTCTCCTCAGCAGCTTCTGCTACAGGAGCCACACGGTTCTCTCCTAAAACTTCTCCAACAGGAGCTGCAGGAGTAGAAGCAGTAGGACGGTTCTCTCCCAAAACGGTTCCGGGAGTAGTCGTTCTACTTGGTGTAGCAGGTGCAATTCCGCTTCTTCCGCCTCTAGCGTTACCGCTTCCACCAGTGTTTGGTGTAGCAGGTGCAACAGGGGTTTCCGGACTAACAGGCACCACAGGAGTCTCAGGACTTACAGGGGTCACAGGTTGTGCCGGTTGATCAGGGCTTACAGGATTTACAGGATTCACAGGCTGTACCGGATTGGACTTAGGCTCTACAGTATTCATCTTTACAGTAAGAACCACCTTATCGTTTCCTTGACCGGCCACCTTATCTCTACCGGAAGCATTTTGCACAGCCCCCCAGACATATGATGTATTTCCGGTAGCATAAATATACTTTAAATCAGACTTCATATATCCAACTAAAGTTCCTGCAATACTTCCCTCTGTACTAATGTTCTTTTCTGTCTCCGTTTCCGTTTCTACTCTATTGGAAGAGGTGGAATTTATTTTTAATCCTTTCATCACCAGCTGTATCTTTTGAGCGGAATTGTTGATGAGCTCCTGCAAGTTTCCAAACACACTGGTATATGCATGCCTTCCTGTAGCAGGAGAGGGATTAAAGTTTTCAATAGGGTATGCTTTGCCGGTAACAGGATCTTTGCCGTAGATTCTTTCGTTAGCCGCATTTTCATCTGAACCTTGCTTTGCCAACGGTTTCATCTGGGTTAAATCTAAATCCATAACAAGGCTTACTTTCTTCTTTGAAAAAGAAGATTTCCCATAATTAATACGGTAAATCATGGGATTTCCATCCGCAGAGCTTAGCGCATAATGCTCCTTGGCATCCTCTAAGTCCGTAGGAAGATGAAAGCTTCCCTCCAGGTCATTTCCCAAAGTAAATGTGGACCGAAGACCTGTTTCTAAGTTCCATACAAACATATCATTTGATCCCGATATCATGCCGGCGGATGCATTAATGGCATTGGTGACAGGAGAAACATCCAAGTCAGCCTTCAAGGAATAGCTATCTTCCTTATTCACCTGATAAGCTGCAGTATTCGTGCTGTCATACGCTTCAGTACTTTCATCCTTTTTGATGGAAAGATCCCCTTGGAGAACTACATCTTTGTTTTTTTAAGACTGGTAATTACATTATCTTCGACTCCGGGATGGCTTTCCACAATGGTCTTTTCTCCCTTAGCCTCTTCTGCTGTCACAGTAGTATCCACATGAATTACAGGTCTGATTACACCCCTGTCGGAAATATCTGCATGTGTGGAAATGTCCGTTCCTTGTTTTTGATCATCCGACACCACGGTATTCACATTGTTCGGTGCGGTAGTACCGGGATCCACTGCTGCTTCCTCTATTGTAACTGTTTCCGCTTCCGCAGCAGCCGGAGTTACTGCCTCCGCGACAGCTGCTACCGGAGCTTCGCCACTAGTTAGAGCTGCTGCCTCATTGCCTCCAGTATTCGTCGCAGCTGCTTCCGTTGAAGAAACAGTAGTATTTGCTTCCTCCGCCTTGGCAGTCATTGGAATTGCCGCAATTGCTCCCGTCATAGCCAATGCTGCTACCTTTACTTTTAAGTTTTTCTTCTTCATTACAATTCTCCTTTATTCTAGATATTTTTGCAATAATGCTCTACTTTCTCCACGCTCTTACATAAAAAGCGGTACATATCACAGGAAATACATTCTATAATATGCTCCTGTTTCTCTCCATATTTACTTCAAAAAATTCTATATAACGATAAGAATTATAATAAGAAATTAATAAGAATATGTCAAATCATAATTATAGAAAAAACCGTTGTAGAGCCGATATTCTATCTGCTCTACAACGGTATAAAAACTATTACTGTTTATAAATTATCCGGCTTGAGATTTACTGCTACTCCGGCTTAATGATTACTGCTGTTCCTTCTTACTCAGTACCACAAATCCGGCTAAGGAAGCTAAGGAAATTCCGAAAAGGGAAGCCCAAAGTCCTGTGAAGTTGTAGTCTCCGGTTGCTACGGAAGCACGGTCAGATACCCCCTTTACACTTGGACGGGATTCTCCGAGAACCACGCCCTTCTTCTCCTTAGCAGCCTCTGCTACAGGAGCCACACGATTCTCTCCTAAAACTTCTCCAACAGGAGCTGCAGGGGTAGAAGCGATAGGACGGTTCTCTCCCAAAACGGTTCCGGGGGTAGTCGTTCTACTTGGTGTAGCAGGTGAAATTCCGGTTCTTCCGCCACCACCGTTACTTGGAGTCACGGGAGCCACAGGCTGTACCGGCTGAACAGGCACTTCAGGATTTACCGGTTCTACAGGTTTTACCGGTTCCTCAGGCTGTGCAGGCTCAACCGGCTTTACCTTGCTTTCAGTAGTAGTCATTTTTACGGTAAGATCTACCTTATTATTTCCGTTATCATTTCCTGCTACTCTGTCACGACCGGCTACAAAGTCACGGCCTTCTTCATTCTGGATAGCTCCCCAAACATAGCCTGCTTTTCCTCTAACCGTAGTGTTAAAGAATAAAACTCTTACTTCTTTGCTTACATCCGCCTTCATGTAACCAACTAAGGTTCCCCGAATGGTTCCCTCAGCACTTGTGGTTTTCTCTGTGGCGGTTTCTGTTTCTGCTACATTGCCATGTGCCGCATTAAACTTAATGCCCTTCATGATTAACTGTATCTTTTTTTGCAGACTTGTTAATCAAATCATTTAAAGCTCCAAAGGTACTGATTTCCGCCTTTGGATTCTGATATTTGCTTAAATCCAAGTCCATGGCGATGCTAACCTTATCCTTAGCGAAGGAGGAGTTATTATAATTGATGCGATACATCATGGGGCTACCATCTGCAGAACTCAGCTCATAGTGCTTCTTAGCATCTTCTAAATCTGTAGGCAGGTGGAAGCTTCCCTCTAAGTCTCTTCCCATCTCAAAGGTGGAACGAAGACCGGTTTCCATTTTATCAATGTTTACCGTCTTCATAAGACTATTTAACTGCGCAGAAGCATTGATAGCATTGTTTACTGCATTAACATCCAAGTCAGCCTTTAGGGTATAGCTATCCTCTTTATTGACTTCATGTGCAGCGTTGCTGGTACTGTCAAAGTCTGTACTGCCATCCTTTGCAATAGAAAGGTCACCCTGCATAACCACATCTTTATTTTTTACATTGCCCAGTACAGACGGTAAACCTTTAACTTTATCTCCAATAGTCCCTTCTCCCTTAGCCTCTTCCGGCGTAATCGTTGTATTAACCTTGAGGATAGGAGTATCAGCAACGATATTTGTTCCCTGAGTGCGATCATCTCGAATTACGGTGTCCACATTGTTGGGGACTGTGGTAGTAGGGTTAGCCGGAGCCTCCACTACCCTAACAGGAGCTGCTTCCGCTGCTGTAGACTCTGTCGCTGTTGCTCCTGTTGCGCTTGCCTCTGTTGTACTTGTAGCTCCCTCCGCTCCGCTTGCAGGAGCTACCGTTTCAGCACTTGTTGCAGGCGCTGCTGTCTCTGTACTTGTTGCACTTGCCTCTGTACTTGCTGCAGGAGCTGCTGTTTCTGTACCGCCGGCACTGCTTGCTTCTGTCGTAGTGGTGGCAGGACTTGCTTCATCCGCCTTTACTGCTAATGGGGTAGCCGCAATAGCTCCTGTCATGGCGAGTGCAGCTACTTGTACTTTCAGGTTCTTTCTCTTCATTTTAATCTCCCTTACTTAGATAAATTTTTTGTCCCATAGTAGCTACTACTCTTTCTTCCTTGAACTCTGCTATGGCACGATATAGACAAAAAAATCCTAGGGAATTGCCTTCTCCTCACAATTCCTATATTCTGTCTATATTTGATTATTAAAATTCGAATTTATAATACTATGTAAGCTAAGAAAAAAATCAATAATATCTTAAAAAAATAATTTCTTAAATTTGTATAAATCAATTTGAGATATTTGTAAGATTTTTAACTTTCTTTTCTTTTTAAAGAAGCAAGAAGCTTTTGGCAACACAAGTTATACTCGTCAACAGGATCCCTAAGCCATACAAGCGGTACTCGTCAGGACAATTCCTAAACTATACAGGCGGCACTCGTCAGGACAATACCTAAGCCACACAAGCGATACTTGTCAACGGGAGCTCACAGACTAAATAAATGATGCTTGTCAATGAAGCCCTCCGGTCTATACAAGTTTTATTCCCTAAGAATAAAAAAGATTGACTGTCCCTTTCGAAACAATCAATCTTTCATAATGACTCTTACTTAAGAGTTGGCTCAGGAGTGGTGCCGCCCTTCTTTCCTCTAATAAGAACAAGGATAAGGTAAATTGCCGCTACAACAGCGCCGCCAACATAGGCGATAGGCCAGCTTAAACCAAAGCCAAGCTTTGCATTTAAGATATAGCATGCACAGATATAAGTATAGAACACACCCGGTACCAAAGTGAGCCAAGCCCATTTTCCTCTACCGTTAATCATCAGGTAAATACTTGCAGCAGCCAATGGGAACAGGGCCATAGTCTGGTTGGACCATGCGAAGTATCTCCAAAGAACCAAGAATCCCTTTAGGATCCACCTTTGCCCAAACCAGGATGCCTCCTACCAATACAAAGATTGGAATGGCAAGGCTCAGTCTTCTGGCATTGTTGTCCTGCTTGATATGGAAGGTATCCGCAATGGTAAGACGCAAAGCACGAAGAGCAGTATCTCCGGAAGTTACCGGAAGAACGATAATTCCGATAAGAGCTACTGCACCACCCACCGGTCCTAAAGCTCTTCTACAAACCACACCTACTACGGAAGTGGGAGAAATAGCAACCAGCTCTCCTGCCTTCATAATCATGTACTGGAAGGTTCCGGCCTTTTCGTTGAATACCATGCTGATTCCGCCCTGCTCTGCAGTAAACTGAATCAAAGCCATCGTTCCTGCAGCCCATACCATGGCGATAAATCCTTCCACAGCCATCATGTTGTAGAAAGTCATTCTGCCGTCCTTCTCACTCTTAATGGTTCTTGCCACAAGAGCAGTCTGGGAGGAGTGGAATCCGGAAAGAATTCCGCAGGCTACGGTTACAAAGAAAATAGGAATAAAGTGCTGGGTGCGGAAGTAATCTCCATAATTAAAGGAAGAAGTATTCCAATTTCCGAAAACCTCTACCAGTGGATAACGGAAAACCACCATTGCACCGAATACTCCTACTGCGGAGAACACTAAAATTGCACCAAAGATAGGGTAAACTCTTCCGATAATCTTATCGATGGGGAATACGGTTGCCACTAAGTAGTAAACAAAGATTACTCCGTAAATCACCCAGGTAGATACCTCTGTAGGTGCTCCACTAAAGCCGAATACCTGGGTTGCGGTAATATCTCCGGGAGTGTAAATGAATACGGTTCCTACCAAGAGTAAAAGCACGCACACAAACACATCATAAATCCAGAATACTGCCTTATTGGTATAGCGTCTTACCATTTCCGGCATCTGGGCTCCACCATCACGGGTACAAATCATTCCGGCAAAGTAGTCATGTACCGCTCCGCCGATTACATTACCGATAGGAATGGTAAGCAGGGCAATCGGTCCAAACAAAATACCCTGAATAGGTCCAAGAATCGGCCCTGTTCCGGCAATGTTTAGTAAGTTAATTAAAGCATTTTTCCAGGTTGGCATCGGCACATAATCTACACCATCCTGCTTGGCATAAGCCGGTGTCTCTCGATCGTCAGGCTGAAATACATGGTCACAGAGGCGACCCACAAAAAATCCGCCTACGATGAGGATTACAAGGCCAATCATAAAGGTAATCATAAAAAGTCCTCCCCTTTTCTCCTCAAGTCATTTTCTCAACTTTTGCAAACATAAAAATACAACTTGTTCACAGAAATTTCAATATTTTTTGTATTTACTTCAAAAACACTAAGTACTTTTTCCTAGTGCTTTTGCCCGGTAGTTTGACAGTTACATAGTTCCAAAATCTCCTCAGGCCTTGAAAAGCCTGTATTTTTTTGTCAAATTTTTCGGAAATAGTACTAGCTATATTCGGCTATATGTGGTATAATGGGCACATGGAGGGACTGCGTCATGAAAGTATCTGTATCAAAATCTAAGAATCAGACCATCTATTATCTGAGTAAATCAGTTTGGGTAGATGGTAAATCCACTACTAAGACGATAGAGAAGATTGGTTCGGAAGATGAACTTCTGAAGGTTTGCGGAGAGCTTACTCCGCTGGAGTGGGCAAAAGCAGTACGCTGCCAAACGCTCCGCAGAAGAAAAAAAGCTTCAAAAAAGACATTATGCTTAAGTATTCCTCTTCGACCTTGATTAAGAAAGAAGCCTGCCGTAGCGTAAATGTAGGCTACCTCTTTTTAAAGGACATCTACTATGATTTAAAAATCCACGACATCTGTGCACAGATTGCCGAAAAGTACAAGTTTGAGTTTGATCTGAATCAAATTCTGTCTATGCTACTTTTCTCCAGGATTATTTATCCCGGATCCAAGAGGTCTTCTCTTGAACTTTCAAAAAGTTTCTTGAAAAAGCCTGACTGCAAGCTCCATCACATTTACCGTGCACTGGAAATCCTTGCAAAAGAGAATGATTTTTTTCCAGTCTCAACTTTACAAGAATTCCGAAATGGTACTGAATCGACATAAAAAGAGTTCTTTACTATGACTGCACTAACTATTACTTCGAGATTGAGGAAGCGGATGATTTCAGAAAATATGGTCATTCCAAAGAAAACCGTCCGAATCCGATTGTACAGATGGGGGCTATTTATGGATGCTGATGGGATTCCACTCACCTTCTCCCTCTTTAATGGAAACGAGAATGAACAACCTTCCATGAAACCATTGGAGAAAAAAAGATCCTTTCTGACTTTGGAATGACGAAGTTTATTGTTTGTACAGATGCAGGACTATCATCAACTTCGAACCGTGTCTTCAACAACACTCCAAACCGGAAATTTGTTACAACGCAAGCAATCAAAAAAAGCTGAAAGGACATCTCAAGGATTACTGTCTTGATGAAGACGGATGGCACCTTATCGGAGATAAAAAAAGAGTATAAGCTCAGTGAATTAGATGAGGTCGAGAATTACGAGAAGACTTTCTATAAAGACCGATGGATTAATGAAGACGGTCTGGAGCAACATCTCGTTGTAACCTTCTCCTTCCAATTTCGGGACTATATGAGAAAGATACGGAACCGTCAGCTTGAACGTGCTGAAAAGCTCGTCGAAAAACCCTTCTTCTCTGAATAAAAAAACGACCGAACGATCCCCAAGCGTTTTATCCGTCAGAATCACTGTACTTCTGACGGTGAAGTTGCAGACAAGATGATTCCTTCGATAGATGAAGATGTTGCCACAGAGGAAGAACGTTATGACGGTTTCTATGCCGTATGCACAAACCTGGAGGATGATGTAGCCACGATTATAAGTATCAATCAAAAGAGATGGCAGATTGAAGAATGCTTCCGGATTATGAAGAGTGAATTTCAAGCCAGACCGGTATATCTCAGCAGAAAAGATCGAATCACAGCACTATTTCATTACCTGCTTCACCGCACTGATTCTTTATCGCATTCTGGAAAAAGAAGTTAGGCGAGAGCTATACCACTGAAAAACATCATAAGAACACTGAAGGAAATGAACATGCTGATAGCCCCCGAGTGAAGGATATATCCCTGAGTATACCCGAACCGACCTTACAGACAAACTCCACGACACATTTGGTTTTAGAACGGATTACGAGATTGTATCTCAAAGGGAAATAAAAAAGATTTTAACCGCAACGAGAAAGTAGAAATATTGCTAGACAATATGTAATGACCTCCACTTTGTAAAAATTCGTGGATTTACCTGTATAATGTAGTTGCAAAAACAACAGCAGGGATTACCGCATACAAAGGGAGGTCATCAAATGAATCATAACACAATTTACGTAGGAATGGACGTTCATAAGGAAAAATTTTTCACTTTGTGCTTACACTCTTGAAGCTGAAAAAGGCTTCTTATCACCAAAGAACAGAAGCTGATTACAAGGAGGTTCTGAAATATTTGGAGTTCCTTAGAAGCATCTACGGAAATGATGCTAACTTCATATGCGGTTATGAGGGCTGGTTGCCTCGGTTATACTTTGTATCACCAGTTATCAGCGAACAATGTAAACTGCGTTATTCTTGCCCCTACAACAATGCTTGAGCAGCGTAGTAAGAAGCGTATTAAAACAGACAAGCGCGATGCTGAAATCATTGCTAAATGTCTTGCTCAACACAACTATAGCTCTGTTCACATTCCTACAGCAAAAAGATGAAGAAACAAAAGAATTCTTGCGCATGAGGGATGACCACAAGCTTGCTTTTAAAAAGATAAAAGCAGCAGATACTTGCGTTCTGCTTACGACATAGCTATCGTTATAATGGAAAAAAAGTCACTGGACAGCAGCTCATCTCAAATGGCTTAGATCATTAACTCCTGAGGCTCTATACAAGGAAATCCTGGACGAATATCTGCTGACCTATCAGAATCTTTCCGATAAGCTTGAAAGAATGAACAAGCGTATTGAGGAGCTTGCTTCACTAGAAGAGTACAGGGAAGCGGTTAAGAAGCTTTTGCTGTTTCATCGGGGTGAGAACGCATACAGCACTTTCTGTTCTGGTTGAAGTTGGTGACTTCAAACGTTTTTGCTTCTGCCAAGAACTTTGCTTCGTACCTCGGTCTTGTACCAGGGGAGAATTCCAGTGGTGAGAATCAAACAAGGCTTGGCATCACGAAAGCGGGTAACAGGCATATACGATTACTGCTTACAGAAGCATCTCAATGCTATGCGAGGGGAAAGATTGGATTCAAATCGAAAGAATTGAAATCACGACAGTCCGGAAACACACCGGAAATCATAGCTTATGCAGATAAAGCAAACGAGCGTCTAAGACGCAGGTATTACAAGATGGTTCTTGGCAGTTGTAAGAAACACAACGTAGCCAAAACAGCAATAGCAAGAGAACTTGCCTGCTTTATGTGGGGCATGATGACAGATTGTATTGCCTGACACTATGGGTGCAACATCGTGCTGCTAATATCAAGGCTAGCCGCCAGCGGTGCTTTTGCAGCCTTGACATCATCATCCCGCTGTTATGGTGGGTAATCAGCAGATGTGAGATGGCTTATGCCACACACATCTGCAAAAAATAATAGTAACAACTGAAGACATCTTGAAAGGGCTCCGACCATTTCAAGGTTCGAGCTATCTACGATAATTCTATGTCGGCACAGAGTAATCTGTGATCCACGAAACTAGACGGTAGAGCTCACGGCGGACCATTGACCTGTAGGTAACCAATCCACGTATATCAGAGTGGCCAAGGCCGGGAACTGATACTCCGGAGCTCTTTCCAGATGTCTTCAGAAATAATTAAATAAAAGTTTGTGGTGATTTTCTATGATTTACACTTGACAGGAGGTCATTACATATCAGAATTCAAAAAGAAAACAAGAGCTCATAAATGGCGTAATTACGCCGTTTATGGGCTCTTGACTCTTTCGCAACTGTCAAAGACGGGATAAAAAAATACAACTTGTTCACAGAAATTTCAATATTTTTTGTATTTACTTCAAAAAAACACTAAGTACTTTTTTTCCTAGTGCTTTTGCCCAATTCTCCTTTCCATATGTGGGGAATACTTAAAAACTGCCAATCCCGCAGAGGAAATAATACAATATATCTCACAAAACAAGGGATAAAATGCTTTTCTGTTTTATACTAATAAACCAAAAGTAAAGGAAAGTTTGAGATTTCTCTATAGATTCGGTGTAAAATTGCAGGGAAATCACAGCGATATCATATTGATGAATAGATAGGGGTTAGGAAAAATGAAGGATATTTTTGACATTTTTTTAGAAGAAGAAGGCATTTCAGCTAAGCTTTTTAGAGGAGCTCCGCTCCTTTCGTTCCTTTTTATCAATTAGACGAAGAAGATCAAAAGCGTTTACCTAAGATGGAATACTTATATTACGGAAAAAGAAATCTGGGAGGCAGCCATTGCCGCCTTACTTTCCGGAGCAAACCTGCTCTTAGATGGTCCCAAGGCCACAGGAAAAAATGTTCTGGCCCAGGGACTGGCCTTGGCCTTTTCCCGTCCGGAATGGGATATTTCCCTCTATGTAAATGCGGATGCCTCCTCCTTGGTGGGTAGCGATACCTTTTCTCAGGGAGAGGTACAGCTTCGAAAGGGGCCGATTTTGGAATGCGCCCTTAGGGGAGGCTTTGGCATCTTAGACGAAATCAATATGGCGAAAAATGAGTCCCTGGCTGTACTTCACGCCACCCTGGACTTCCGCCACAGCATTGACCTTCCCGGTTACGGGCAGTTCCCCCTCCATGAGGCTACCCGTTTTATCGGCACCATGAATTACGGCTATGCAGGAACCAGAGAGGTCAATGAAGCTCTGGCCTCCCGTTTTTTTGGTGTTACACATGCCGGTAATCACTTCAGAAAAATCTGGATAAGTTGCTCAAACATCAATTCCCAAGCTTAGCGGAAGAATACAGAAAGCAGTTTGCCCTACTCTTTTCCGAAATTCAGGAAAAGGTAGCCGGGGGAGAAATCTCCAGCCGAAGCCTGGATTTACGGGGACTCCTTTCTTCCATTCAGGCCATGCAGAAGGGCTTATCCGTTTCCAAGGCCTTGGAAATGGGATTGGTAAACAAGTCCTTTGACCTTTACGAAAGACAGTTGGTGCAGGATTTGCTGGATGCCAGAATTCCCAAGGAGCTTTCCGGAGAGCGTATTTTCCTATGATGCTGACAGAATTTGAAAAAAAGCGGGCCGCCAACATGATTTGGAACGGAGCCCATAACTATAAGGTCTCTCCCGGCTACCGTATGTACGATTACGAGGGCAAGGCAGACCTGTATTGGAATACCATCATCGGTGCCAGCTATATTCATTTTGACTGGAAAAAATTAATAGAGTTCTACAGTACCTTCCACGAAACTCTGGGGCAGGAGACCTATGAAACCCTTTTTCTGGTTGGCTTTAGAGCACTCCACCTTTGAAAAGGAAAAGCATCTTCGAGAAAGTCTTCCCCTTCTTCGGAGAGAATATTGTAAGCGAAAGCTCCAGGAATTTATCCCCAGTATTGCGGAGAGCAGAGAAGGCTGGATTTTAGAGGGACATTACAAGGTGGCTTTGGGGGAAGACTGCGGTCTTCCTGATCTCGTGGATAGAAAGTTGCTAAAGGAAGTGGAAATCCCCGGAGAACTGAATACCGAGGAGTGGATTCAAAGCCTTTCCAAAACCTTGCAAAAATACTTTTTACCTACCTTCCGGGACTTCCTGCTGCCCTGCAAAAAGAAAAAAAGCGGCAGCTGAAAAATTCCCGGCTTTTTCTTTTTGGTTAAAGGACGAAAATGGCCTTTCTTCCCAAAGTCCCAAAAAGCTTGTTTTAGGACTTTTAGAACGGAGTAAGGGTGGGGCAGATTATCGGGACTTGGAAACTGCCTCCGAAAAATACCAAAAGATTACAGAGGAAGGGCTTAGAAAATACATTCAAAGCTATTTCGGAAAGCCCTCTTTGATGCCAAAAAGCCGAGGCCTTGGAAAAAGGCCTGCTGTATCGGGAACCATCAGGGAGCAAGGCTTTATTTTTACTGATGGAAAAGAAGAGGAGAATCTAAAGGGCTTCGCCGCTAAAATGCGAAAGGAAATGGAAGGCCAAAGAAAGAAAAATGAAAAGGCATACCGGCAGCAGGAAACTTCCAATCAGACCCAAATTTTTCGCCTAAGCCAAAGGTTAAAAAATGCCCTCTTAAGCAGTCTGGAGCCAAGCCCTGTACTATCCAATCAAGGAAAGTTAATTCCTTCCCTTCTTTGGAGGCCCCTGTATTTGAAGAAAAATACAGGGGCAGAGACCACTCCTGCCCATAAGATTTTCCAAAAGGAAGTGGCGGACAGCCAAGGCTCTCTCACGGTGGATTTACTGCTGGATGCCTCTTCCTCCCAGATTCATCGTATGGAAACCGTATCCCAGCAGGGCTATATTCTGGCAAAGGCTTTGGATAACTGTCAGATTCCGGTACGGGTTTTCGGCTATTCCTCCATGAGCGGCTATACCGTATTAAATCGTTATCGGGATTATACAGAGAAGAATAAAAACAAAGAAATTTTCCGCTACTTTACCACCGGAGCAAACCGGGATGGACTGGCTCTTTCTGCGCTTTTAGAACAGTTAAAGGAAAATACCGCCTCCCACCGCCTAGTCATTTGGCTTACGGATTTAAGTCCCAATGACCTTTTGGAAGTGAAGAACAAAGCCAGAAATTATTCCGGAGATCTGGCGATTTCCGATATTCAGGAAATGGTGCACAAGGCTCACATGGAGGGTATCTATGTACTTTTGGCCTATACCGGGAAGGACAAGGACATCCCCAATGCCCAAAAGATTTTCGGACGAAGCTTTTGTAAAGGTCAATTCCCTAGACAACTTTTGCCGAGCTTATGGGAAAACTGATACAGGCGGAAATTCAAAGAATGTAGACGAAGGCAGCTGCTGTTCCAAAAAGCCAGTAATATCAACGACAGCATGCCGGTCCCATATCCTTAAAGAATGTAGCCAAAGCTTGACAGTACTCCACATTGTCCTATAATGAATGTAGTATTGAAAACTACTTAGAAAGGGACAACCCTATGAAATATCAGATTATTTGTGACAGTTGTGGAGATTTTACTCCTGAAATGATGGCAGACCCCCATTTTATTTCCGTACCCTTAACTCTGGAAATCGGGGACTACAGAATTATGGATGATGAGCATTTTGATCAGGCGGATTTTCTGAGAAGAATGGCTGAATCCTCCGCAGGTGCAAAGACAGCCTGTCCTTCTCCCGATGCCTTTTTTAAAGGCTTTTGGAAGAGGCCGAAGCAGAGGAAATCTATATCGTAACCATTTCCGAGCGTCTTTCCGGAACTTATCAGGCGGCAAAAATTGCCATTGAAATGTATCAGGAGGCCCACGAAGATTCTCCAAAGAAGATTCATTTGTTTGATTCCAAAGCCGGAACTGCCGGAGAATGTAAGCTTTGTCTGGATATTCAAGACTATAAAGAAAGTGGCCATAGCTTCCTGGAAGTGGTGGATTTGATCGAGAAGGAGTGCAACGAAATGGCTACCGTCTTTGTCTTGGGATCTTTGGAGAATCTGCGGAAAAACGGAAGACTCTCTACCATGAAGACTTTTATCGCCTCCGCCTTAAACATTAAACCTATCATGTGTGCGGAAAACGGCGTTATCGTAAAGTTGGATCAGCAAAGAGGAGTACAAAAGGCCTTAAAGAGAATGGTGCAGATTGCCATTGAAAGAGCCGGAGGCGTAGAGGCTGTGAAAGAAAAGCGTCTTGTCATTACCCATGTCAATGCTCTTGAGCGGGCTGAACAGGTGAAGGCTGACTTCCTGAAGGAAGCGGAGTTTAAAGATATTGTCATTACTAACGCTCAGGGAGTTGCCACTATTTACGCAGACAACCAGGGAATTGTTGCAGCACTATAAAATTGCATCAGAAAATACTGACAAGTCAGGGAGTTTATCCCGACAGATAAAAAAGCACTCCTTTGGGAGTGCCTTTTCTTGTACATGACTATTTCACCATCGTTACCTTATCCTCATAATAGGAGAAGAAGTAATCTGCCGTACTGCCCTCGTGGTCATGCAGGTCGATTTCCTTCCAAAAGCTTTCCCGGAAACGAACGATATGTTCCTTCTGGTAGGCTTCATAGCTTTCCTGAAAATGCAGGGAACGAATAGCCATTTCCAGCCTCTCTTTCCGCTCCTTGGTGGCTTCTTCATCATAGGAGCTTAGGGCATTTTAAGATATAGTATTTTCCATCCTGAGAAAAATACCTCGGAGATTTCATTATCTTCCAAGGAGAAGGCCACCTTTGCATACTCATCCTCCCTTTCTCCAAAGGCAAGATTCTTCTGCAATTCCGGGTCCTCGGAATACTGTCTGGCATAGTAGGAGAAATTGGCTCCGGTAAGCTTTTACCTTTTCCTCCAGCTCCTTAGCCAGACTTTCCTCCTGTACCACGATCTGCTCTACAGTAATCACCTTGGCTTCCGCCGCACTTAATTCCGTATCTACATTTGCCAGAAGAGACTTGGCAGTTTTCTCCGCCACAAAGTAGGCCACATACATATCCACCACATCCTTTAGGCTGCAGTTTCCGAAAAAAAGGCCTTATCCTCTTCGCTGAGACTTTGATAAAAGGCATTGGCAGCTGCACGGATACTTTTCCATTTCCGTTCCGTTGGCAATTATTCCCTTTTCCTCCGCCATCAGATTCAAAGTGCGAATATCCTGCAGAAATTCTTTGTTCTTGGCTATAAAATATTCCCCATAGGTCTTTTCTACCTGCCCTTCCACCGGCAGATCCCAAACTTCCTTCCCCATCACATTTTGAATGCGATTCCTCTCGGAGCCTACCAGCACCATAGCCTGGGCCTCCGTATAACCGGGAATATTCTCCGTCTTTCCACTGATGGCTATTCCCTTACAGGAACTCAGGAGAAAAAGCAGGGAAAGGATGAGGCAGAAAAACTGCCCCACCCTTTTTTTCTTATCCCAAATAGCCATAGGCATACCCCATTCCTACTGCAATGACCAGGCCCAAAATAGCCCCCATCAAAACCTGCAGGGGGCTATGCCCCACATATTCCTTTTAGCTTCTTTTCAAATTCCTTACCGGTCCAGGCAAAGGGGTTATCCAGCAAAAGACGATTCAAAATTACCGCCTGTTTTCCGGTTTCCCTTCTTACGCCGGTGGCATCATACATAACCACAACGGCAAAAACCAGAGAAATAGCGAAAACCGCACTGTCTACCCCATAGGAAATTCCTGCCGCTGTAGCCAAAGCCACCACCGTAGAGGAGTGACTGGAGGGCATTCCTCCGGAACCGGTCATTCTTTCCCAGTTGATTCCCTTATTAAAATAAGCATCTATCGCTGTCTTACAGACCTGGGCAACAAACCAGGAGAGCAAAGCGGATATTAATAAATAATTGCTTAAGAGTTGCTCTTGAAAAGTCATGCTTGTTCTTTGTTTCCTTTCTTCGGCTTTATTGTCCCAAGGACTGTTTGCCCTGTCCACAATACTCCCTGCGTATTTGAACATTCCTTACCGGAGATAAATTATATTGCCTTCTCATAGGTAAAATCAAATTATCTCTCCACTAACCAGTCATAAAGCTCCTGATACTGAAGGGCGGAACTGTTCCAGGAATAATCCTTTTCCATCCCTCTTTCAATAATCTTCTCCCAATCCTCTTTCTTATCATAGTAGATTTGCTCCGCATAGCGAATGCAGTCCATCATCTCATGGGCATTGTAATTGGCAAAGGAGAAGCCTGTTCCCTTTCCTTCATATTCGTTGTAGGGCTCCACCGTATCCTTTAAACCGCCGGTTTCTCGCACAATGGGAACCGTTCCATAACGAAGGGCAATCAACTGGGAAAGACCGCAGGGCTCAAAGAGGGATGGCATCAGCAGGGCATCACAGCCTGCATAAATTTTATGGCTCTTTTCTTCAGAATAGTAAATCTGGGCGGAAACCTTCTTGGGATACTTCCAAGCATAATGCCGGAAGAAGTTCTCATAGCCGTCCTCTCCTGTACCTAGAACTACAAACTGAATCTTGTCTTGGCAAATTTCATCAAAAAAACTCTTACCAAAAGATCAAGTCCTTTTTGGTCCGTCAGTCGGCTAACCATTCCGATCAGCATACAATCCGGATCAACCTCTAAGCCCAGTTCTTCCTGTAATGCCCTCTTCACCTCCGGCTTTCCTTTTCGGAAGGAGGCAAGATCATAGTGGGCAGGAAGGAATTTGTCTCTCTTGGGATTCCATTCTTCGTAGTCAATTCCGTTGATAATGCCTCGAAGGTCATGGTCTCTGGCCTGTAAAAGTCCCTCTAAACCCTCCCCGAAGAAGGGATACTGAATCTCCCTGGCATAGGTTTGACTCACGGTGGTGATGGCATCCGCATAAACCAACCCGCCCTTTAAGAGATTTCCATTTTTGTCACATTCCAGCTTATCCGGTGTGAAATAATAATCCGATAGTTCCGTAAAACGCTTAATGGTCTTTAGATCCCAAACGCCCTGGAAACGCAGGTTGTGAATGGTGAATACAGAGCGGATGGAACGGAAAAACTCTCCCCCGGCAAAACGATCCTTTAATAAAACAGGAGCCAAGCCGGTCTGCCAGTCATGGCAATGCAGCACATCCGGATGAAAGTCCAAAAGAGGAAGGGCGGATAAGGCCGCATAGCAGAAGAAGCAGAACTTTTCCAAATCCCAGTACCAGTTTCCGTAGGGTCTGTTCCCGGAAAAAAATAGTATTCATTGTCAATGAAGTAATATAGGATTCCATCCACTTCCTTCTCCAAAAACCCCCACATAGCGGGACTGTCCCAGATAATCCATATAGAAATGGGTTTTATACTGCATTTCCCGTCTTTGTTCCTCCGGAATACACATGTATTTAGGAAGCATTACTCGACAGTCAAAATATCTGGAGTCCAGGGACTTGGGCAAAGAACCGCATACATCCGCCAAACCTCCTGTTTTGATAAAGGGAACTGCCTCTGATGCAAGAAATAAAATGTTTTTCATCCTATCCTCCTTCCTAAATATCACATGCTTTTCCGTTGCTTCTTCGCCTTAGACTTTGCCTTCAGCTCTCTGGCATTTTCCAGGGAAGCCTCCGAAATCTCATCCCCCAAGAAGTCTTGCCAACTCCTCAATGGATTCCTTCTCCTCCAAGGGATGAATCCTGGTGTGGGTGGCGCCCTCCTCCACCGTCTTTTCAATGAGAAAATGATGGTCTGCCTTTGCCGCAATCTGGGGCAGGTGGGTAATCAAAATCACCTGATGATTCTTCGCAATCTTCTGAAGCTTTTTCTCCCACCTTCTCCGCGGTTCTTCCGGAAATCCCGGTGTCAATCTCATCAAAGATCAAAGTGGAAACTCCGTCCGTATCCGCCAGTACCGTCTTAATGGAGAGCATAATGCGGGACAACTCTCCCCCGGAGCCCACCTCCCGAAGAGGACGAAGAGGCTCTCCCGGGTTCAGGCTCACATAGGCTTCCACCTCATCCAAGCCCTTCTCCGTAGGCTCCTTCTTTTCCTGAAAATGAAATTCGAACTTGGTGTCCAAAAAGCCCATTTCCTGCATTTCCCCTTGGATTTGCTTCGCTAAGACCTTGGCATCCTCCTGCCTTTCCTTGGAAAGGAGCATCGCCTTCTCCCTAAGGAGCTTTCCCTGTGCTAGGATAGCTTTCTTCGCCTTTTTCCTCATCCTTCTCATAGTCTAAAAAGAAAAGTTCTTCTTTCCTCTTTCTTGGCTAATGTGGCCAGAGCCTTGGCTTCCGTGCCTCCATGCTTCATCATGACTCTGCGAATCTGTTCCAGTCTCTCTCCCAGTGTAAAAAGCTTTTCCTCATCCACCTCCGCATGGTCCAGATAATGGTCTAAAGAGCGAAGACAATCCTCTCCCACCGCCTCCAAATCATAGAGACTGTCGGAAAGCCCCTTCAGGCTTTCATCAAAGTCCTTGGCCTCCTCCACCGCCTGAATGGGACGATGAAAATCCATTTCCTCCAGACTTTCCTTTGCGGAAAGCAGCAGGCTCTTCAACCTGTCCATATTTTCATAAAGGCTGTACTCTTTAGTCAGCTCCGCCTCTTCTCCCTCGGAAAGATGGGCCTCCGCAAGCTCTTGAATCTCAAAATCCAGAAAATCCAGTTCCCGTTTTCTTTCCTCTTCCTTTAAGGAAAATTTCTGTAAAGCCTTCTTTTTCTCTTGTAGCAAATGATAGGCTTCCGCCACTTCCTCTAAAAGCTTTCCACCCTGCTTTCTCCGAAAGCCGTCGATGATTTCCAAATGGGAGCCTTCCCGAAGCAGACTTTGATGCTCATGCTGTCCGTGCAAATCCAAAAGGCCGCCGGTAATCTCCCGAAGCTTAGCCAGAGTAAGGCCTAAATCATTTACACGAATATCGGACTTCTTTTCGGAAATCTTCCTGCGAATCAAGAGTCTTTCCTCTTCCAGCTCCAGATCCTCTTCCAAGGCTTGAATCCGGCGCACTTCCTCCTCCGTCAGAGAAAAGTCCAGCTCCACAATAGCCTGTTCCTTTCCATGACGAATCAGGTCTTTATTGGCCTTTTGCCCCAGAGCCAGCTGAATGGAGCCGAGCAAAATAGACTTTCCCGCTCCGGTTTCTCCGGTTAAGACATTTAAGCCGCCGGAAAACTCCACAACGGATTTCTCTATTAAGGCCAAATCTTTTACCAGCAGTCGATCCAGCATGCCTTCCTCCTTATTTGCTAGCCTCTCATCAGGTTTTCAATGCTATCCTTTAAAGCCTGACTATCCTTCTCTCCGGAAGTTACACAGAAGATGGTATCATCTCCTGCAAGACTTCCCACGATCTCCGAAAAATGATGCTGGTCAATGGCCATGGCCACGCCATTTGCCATACCGGAAAGGGTTTTGATGACCAAAATATTTCCCGCCACCGCCATGGATACCGTGCCGTCCCGCATAACCCGGACAAACTTTTTCCAAATCTCTCCGGAGACTCCTTTAAAAGGCTCTGGTAAACCATCTTGCCGTGCTTTTGTATTTTCGTAAGCTGCAAAGACTTAATATCCTGAGAAACGGTAGCTTGGGTTACAGAGTATCCCTCCAACTGTAGCTGCTTAGCCAGCTCCTCCTGGGTTTCAATATCCTGCTCTTCGATTAAAGAAAGAATTCTGTCCTGTCTTGTCTTTTTCATCAAAAACCTCTCTTATAAGTTTGCCATCTTCTCCCTTAGGGTATGAAGAAAACTTTCCTTGGAAAAATTTAATTAAAACTGTTTCTTCCTTGGCCTTAGTGATTTGTACCACATCTCCGGCTAAAAGCTCGATAGGCGCCTCTCCGTCAAAGGACAGCACCTGGTCTCCCCCCTCCATCACAATCTCCAAGGTTCTTCGGTTGTCCAAGACCACCGCCCTGGCATTTAAGGAATGGGCGCAGATGGGATTCATGATATATACCGGCGCTTCCGGGGAAATGATGGGTCCCCCAGCAGAAAGATTGTAGGCGGTAGAGCCTGTTGGGGTGGAAATAATGATTCCGTCTGCGGAATAGTGAACCATTTCCATACCGTCACAAAAAACCTGAAAATGATGGATGGAAACTCCTCGCACTCTGGAAAGTAAAATCTCATTCAAGGCAGATCTTGAAAATATCTCCTTCCCCTGTCGGAAAATGCTTCCGGAAAGCATGGCTCTTCTATCCTCCACATAATCCCCGGCCACAAGCCGATCTATGGCTTCCGCAATCCTTCTTCTCTGACGAATTTCCGTAAGGTAGCCAAGATGTCCCGCATTGATTCCTAAAATCGGAACCGGCATCCCCTGTAAAAACCCCGGTGGTATGAAGAATGGTTCCATCTCCTCCCAAAGTAATCAGACAGTCCATATCGATAAAAATCTTCTCTGGCAAAGTCTTTGTTCAAAAAAAGACCTTGGGAACGATCCTCTCTTAGACAATTCCTCTTCTATGATTTTTTTGGAAACTCTCCGCCTCAGGCTTGGTTTGATTCACAATGAGTGCCAAATTCATGGATTTCTTTCCTCTCTAGTATAGCATATCTTCCTCTAGCTTGCTTAAACTATAAGTCTTGCGATGAATTTTATTTTAACTTTAATTCCTGCAATGAATTTTATTTTAACTATATGTCTTGCGATGAATTTTATTTTAGCTTTAATTCTTAGGATAAACCCTACTTAAGCTCTATGATGCAACGGGAACTTGACTGAAACTGTAAGTCTTACGATGAATTTTGCTGCAACAATAAGTCTTCGTAAGGTACTGATCGAAACTATAAGGTTTCATAGGGTACTGATCGAAACTATAAATCCCGGTGGGAATCTTCCGTAATACGCATAAGCTCGGCTTCCCAAGCCTCCGATAATGCCTCCTCGGCATTTCCCCTATCCTCTAAAAAACAGAGGTACTCGATATTTCCCTCCGGTCCTTTTATGGGAGAAAAGTCTAAGCCCTGCACCAAAAAGCCGATGGAAGAAGCAAAGGACAGTACCTTTCGAATCACTTCCTGATGCACGGCAATGTCCCGTACCACGCCTTTCTTTCTACCTGTTCTCTTCCCGCCTCAAACTGAGGCTTAATCAGGCAAACCACCTGAGAAGGAAGCTTTCCCAGCTTCTTCACCACAGGAAGCACTAAGGTCAAGCTGATAAAGGAAACATCAATGGAAAAGAAGGAGGGCTTTTCTCCCAGCGCTAAAATGTCCTCTTCCTCCACATAGCGAATATTGCACTTCTCCATGGAGTGCACTCTTTCATCGTTTCGTAACTTCCAATCCAGCTGTCCATGGCCTACATCTACAGCATAAACCTCCACCGCTCCGTTTTGCAGCATACAATCCGTAAAGCCCCCGGTGGAAGCACCGATATCCATACAAACTCTATTCTCCAAAGAAATCGGGAAAGACTTTAGTGCCTTCTCTAATTTCAAGCCCCCTCTGGACACATAGGGAAGAGCCTTTCCCTTTACAAGAATCTCCGCATCCTCCGGAAAGCTGCTGCCGGCCTTATCTTCCTTTTCCCCATTTACAAAGACCAGCCCTGCCATAATGGCCCGCTTAGCCTTTTCCCGGCTTTCCATAAGCCCTCTTTCCACCAAAAAGAACATCCAGCCGTTCCTTCTTTCCAGCCATGCTTTATCCTTTCTTAGATTCCAAGTTAATTTTTACTGCGCCCATACATTTCCCTTTATTCCTTGAATATCCCCTTTTCCTGCATTTTCCGGATAATGCTGTCGGAGTCAATGCCTAAAATCTCCCGAAGGGCGGAAACGCTTCCATGCTCCACATAGGCATCCGGAAGAGCCACAATTTCCACCCTTATCTCCGGATGGCGGGCATTCATATATTCCAGGACAGCTTCACCGAAGCCGCCGTTTCGCACATTTTCCTCTAAGCTAATGATAGTGTGATGTCCCTCTTCCACCAGCCTGTCCAAAATTTCCGTATCAATGGGCTTGGCAAAACGAGCATTCACAAGAGTTAAGTGATAGCCCTTCTTCTCCATCTTTTTCCGCAATATGGGCTCCGGTGGACACCATGGAACCAAGGGCTAAAAGGGCAATGCCCTCTCCTTTTTTTCAAAAGCTCCGCCTTCCCCAAGAGGATTTCCTCCTGTTGCTCTGAAAAGCCCTGATAAGCTACACCTCTTGGATAACGAAGACCCGATCGGTCCGGAAAAGGCCAGGGCAAAACGAAGCATTTCCTGTAGCTCCCGAGCATTTTTTTCGGTGCCATCACCGTCATGTTGGGCATCAGGCGAAGGTAAGACAGGTCAAAAAAATCCCTGGTGGGTTTCTCCGTCCGCCCCAACCAGCCCCGCCCGGTCAACGGCAAAGACTACCGGCAGCTTCTGTAGGCATACATCATGTACCAGCTGGTCAAAGCCTCTTTGCAAAAAGCTGGAATACACCGCCATCACCGGCTTTAAGCCCATGCTGGCCATCCCTGCCGCAGAGGTTACCCCATGGGCCTCTGCAATCCCCACATCAAAGAAGCGTCTGGGGAAGGCCTTTTCAAAGGCATCCAATCCGGTGCCGTCCGGCATAGCCGCGGTAATGGCTACAATATTCCGATTCTTCCGCCCCTCTTCCACCATGGTCTGAGAAAAGACCTTGGTATAGCTGATGTCGGTACTTTCTGCCTTGTCCTTTCCGGTAGACAAATGAAAGGGACTTACCCCATGGTAATGGCTTGGAGATTTCTCCGCCGGCACATAGCCCTTCCCCTTTTTGGTGACCACATGGATTAAAACCGCATGATCCACCCTTTTCGCTTCCTGTAACACCGTCTCCAATGCCTTAATATCGTGTCCATCCACAGGCCCCAGATAGGTAATGCCCATATTTTCAAAAAACATACCCCGAACAAAAAGCTGTTTAATGGAGTTTTTGGTATTTTTCAAACGATCCACAAGACTTGGTCCAAGGATGGGAACCCTGGAAAGTCCTGCCGCAAAATTCTCTTTAAAATGGGTGTAATTCTCATGGGAGCGAATGCTGTTTAGATAGGTGGAAATCCCCACATTCTTGGCAATGGACATTTCGTTATCATTTAAAATGATAATGAAGTTCTTCTTCATTTTCGAAGCATTGTTTAAAGCCTCATAGGCCATGCCTCCGGTAAGGGCTCCGTCACCAATCACCGCCACCACCGTTTCCTTTCCTCCCTGAATATCCCTGGCCTGGGCTATGCCCAAAAGCTGCGGAAATGGAGGTGGAGCTGTGGCCGGTATTAAAGCAGTCATAGGGACTTTCCTCCCGCTTGGGAAAACCGCTGATTCCCCCCAGCTGTCGAAGCCCGTCGAAGTCATCCTTTCTTCCGGAAAGAATCTTATGGGTATAACACTGATGACCTACATCCCACACCAGCTTATCCTGGGGCAGATTCAGGCTATGAAAAAGAGCAATGGTCAGCTCCACCACCCCCAGATTGGAGGCCAAATGCCCCCCATGCATGGAGGTTTTTTCCAAAATAAAGCGTCTCAGCTCCTTGGCCAAGGCCTTTTGTTCGGAAAGGGACAGCCTCTTTACATCCTCCGCCCCATGAATTGACTCTAATATCATGAAAAATCTCCTAACTCTTTCAACAAAGAGAAACTATCGCCTCTTCCAACAGACTTTCTCCATCGCTCCTTATTAGGAAAAACAGATTTCCTTTTCGAAAGATCCTAGTAAAGCAAAACTGCCTTCCTTCTAACTCCTTCTTGAACAAAGATATTTGCTAAAGGAAAGCAGAAACTCCAAGGCTTCCGCATCCACTTTGCTCTTATCCAAGCTCTGTAACAGGCTTCTACCCTCTTTCGTATACTGCTCCACCATGGCCTCCGCCTTTTTCATGCCATAAAAGCTAAGAGCCGTGGTTTTCTCCTGTTCCGCATCAGAGTGGATAGGCTTCCCCAATTCGGAAAAACTGGAAATCTCATCCAAAATATCATCCCTAATCTGGAAGGCCAGACCGATTTTCTCTCCAAAGGAGGCAAGCTTCTCCTGTTCCTCCGGACTAGCTCCCCCCAGCAAAGCGCCGATTTCTAAAGAAGCAGAAAGGAGAGCTGCAGTTTTCTTTCGATAAATAAAGAAAAGCTCTTCCTCTGTTAGGGGCTGTCCTGTCTTTTCAATGTCCAGCACCTGTCCCCCAATCATACCCTCTATTCCGGCAGACTTAGCCAAAATCTTAAGGCCTTGCATGGTAGGGAATAGAAGTTCCGTAGGATTCCCTTTTTTCCCTTCCCTCTCCAAAACTTCCAAAACCCATTGAAAGGCATAAAGACTTAAAGAATCTCCTGCCAGTATTCCCTGGGCCTCCGTAAAACGGTACCAGGTAGCTTCCTTTCCTCTACGATACTTGTCATTATCCATGGCAGGCAGGTCATCATGGCAAAGAGAAAAGCTATGAATCATCTCCATGGCCAGCATAAAAGCCTCTACCAAATGCAGAAAAAGCTTCCGTCTTTCTTCCCCGGCGAAAAGCAAAAAAGCCTCTCGAAGCAGGATGGGACGAATCCGTTTTCCTCCCACCATAAGACTGTAGTTCATGGCTTCTATTCCGGTCTTCGCAGGTCCCTTTTCCGCCGGCAAAAATGCGGTCAGAATGGCTTCCACTTCCTGTCTTCTCTTTTGAAATGCCGCTTCCACGGAATGCGGATTTACAGCAGCATTAGCACCATTCTCAATGGATTTTATTCCCCGTAAACCGGCCTTTTCAGATTCTATGCCATCTCTTGGAGAGTTTCTCTCTGCATTTTCGAACGCCTGATTCTCCTTAAGCATCCAAGCCACCCTTTTGCTCACTATCTAAAAGCTTCACCTGCTTTTCAATCTGGTCAATACTCTCATTGGCTTCCTTCAGCAAAGAAACCGCCTTCTGGTAGATAGCAAAGCTTTTTTCCAAGCTATCCTCTCCCTCCATCTTCTCCAACAGTCCGTCCAAGCTTTCAAAAAATCTCGTTTAAGTCCTTCTTTTTCCTTCTGCTCCATAAGCTCTTCCGGCTTCTTCTCCACTTTTCCCATACAGGCTCCTTTTCTCCGGGCGATTTCCCATTTTATCCCAAGCTGCTATTCGACTTTTTATACTTAAGCTCTATTTTGTAAGCTTTTTCTATACATATCCGCTGTTGCTTCGACTTTTCCGGCTCAATCCTCTATTCCTTTGACTTTTTTTCAGTCCAAGCCTCTATTCCTCCGACTTTTTTTCAGTCCAAGCCGCTATTCCTTCGACTTTTTTCAGTCCAATCCTCTATTCCTTCGACTTCTCCGACCCAAGCCGTTCTTCCTTTTGCTTTTCCAAAACCTTGGCCTTGGCAGTGCTGTCCGTGAAATGAATCTGTAAAAATCTCTCCCATTTCCACCTGCTCCACACTGCTCATCCGCTTGCCGTCTTCCCTTTGCACATAGGAAAAATCCCTTGGACAGCAGACGCAGGGGGAAAGGGCATCAAATTGCTCCGAAAGAATGGCCAACTGATGCTTCTTCTTTTCCAGCTTCCCTTCCATGAGCCTTGGAAAAATGTCGATACTGCTCCTCTTTATTTTTCGTAAGCAGAATCTTTTCCTTCATCTTGTGGGGAAAGACCTGATACTCTCCCATCCTGTCCTTGGCATTTGTAAGCTTACGCTCCATCCACTGAGGGAATACCCGGTAGGGAAGAAGAGCCGATTTATTTTCCTGAATGCATAGCTCCATCTGCCTTTGAAAACGACTTTCCAAGTCCAAAATTCTATGCTGTTTTCCCTGTAAAATATTCCTGGGGTGAAGGACGGAAAAACGAAGCTCCTCCTCCTTAACCCTTTGCCGCATTTTCTGAATAATCCGTTCCATCCTCTGATGAAAAGTATAGGTATAGCTTGCCAAATCATCCACAAACTGCATATAGTCGAAAACCGCAAGCTCCGCCGCCGCAGAAGGAGTTGGCGCCCGCAAATCCGAAACAAAGTCCGCAATGGTAGTATCCGTTTCATGCCCTACCGCGGAAATGATGGGGGTGTCTGCATTGAAAATAGCCTTAGCCACCGCCTCTTCATTAAAGGCCCAAAGGTCCTCTATGGAACCGCCGCCTCGACCTACAATCAGTACATCCAATCCCATCTGATCCAAACGGGCAATCCCCTTACAGATGGAAGCTACCGCCCCTTCACCCTGTACTAAGGCCGGATAGAGGAAAAAGCTCCACAAAGGGATTTCTCCGTTTTGCGATTTGGATAATGTCTCGAACCGCCGCTCCGGAGCTTGCAGTAACAATACCGATTTTTTTCTGGCATACTTTGGGAATCGGCTTTTTATACATGGCATCAAAAAGCCCCATTTCCTGCAATTCCTTCTTCAAGGCCTCAAAGCGAAGATAGAGGTCTCCCTGTCCCGCCCTTTGGAAGGAATCCGCATAAATCTGGTAGCTGCCCCCTCACCTCATAAACACCGATACGGCCGGAACACAGCACCTTCATTCCATTTTTCCAACGGAAAAGCAAGTCCCCGCCCTCTTTCCCGCAAACATAATGCCGGAAAGCTGCGAAGCCTGGTCCTTTAAGGTGAAGTAAATATGTCCCGAAGGATGCATTTTTCAAATTGGAAATTTCCCCACTGACGGTAATGTGGGAAAGGAAGAAGTCTTCCTGCATCATTCGTGCCAGGTAGCGATTTACCTGACTAACCGTATATTCTTTCTTTGCCATAGGCTACTGTTGATATCCCGTCACATTTCAAGGCAAGGCATCCGCCGGGAGCAGTCTTTATGCAAGACATAAGCTTTTAAAAAAATTCTAAAGAACCAAGTATCCAGCCTCTATGCAAGGCATGGGCTTCAGAAGTTCTAAAGAGCGGCCCCCCTGTTCGGGGAACACTTTCCTCAGAGAATAAAGCAATCGCCTCGGTGATATTGTGATTTGGGATGAATTCTATCCTCTCTTTGGCGCTTTTTCCTCTTTAGCTTTTGATTTTACGATATGGAAGGATTTCTTCTCCGCCTTTCCGGATTTACCCTTTAGAAGACTTGCCCTTCTCTTCTCCATCAGCCTGCTTTCCGGTGATACGAGCCAGGACGCCATTGACAAAGGAGCCGGAATCCGCTCCCCCGTACTTCTTCGCAATCTCTACCGCCTCGTTGAAAACCACCTTATCCGGGGTCTCTTCCTGATACTCCAGCTCATACAAAGCCAAACGAAGAACGGTTAAGTCCGTCTTGGACATACGGTTAGTGGTCCAACCCTCTGTTACCGCGTCGATCCGCTCGTCCAAATGAGGAAGCAGTTCCAAAAATCTTCATGACTTCCTGAGACAAATAAGCTTCTTCCTCTTCGGAAAGATGCGCTTCTTCCTTCTCCGGAATCAAAAAAATCCTCATCCTCTTCCTTGCTATAGGAATAATGGCTCAGCTGCTCCTGCTTTCCCTCCTCCGGGTAAAAATACAGGTGGAAAAACAAGAGTTTAAATTTATGGTCTCTTTCTTCTCTTATTCATTCTCTTTATTCACCACTCCGGAAATCTTAACATTGACCTCTCTAACCGTTAAACCGGTCATACTGTTAATGCTGGAAACTACTCTCCTGTACAGCCTTGAAACCTCGGGAATCGTATAGCCATAGCAAATGTTTAAACGCAAATCCACAGCCACTTCCTCACCGGAAATCTCCACCTTAACGCCACGAGCCAGATCCTTAATTCCCATACGGGAAACCAAAGCACCGGACCAGCCGCCATCCATAGAATCCACGCCATCCACCCTCAGTTGCCGCAATGCCGGCAATGATGGAAATGACTTCATCTGCAATGATTACCTCTCCAAAAACTATCCTCGATCCTGTTCTTCCACTCTATATGCTCTTTGTTCTTCCATGAAGACCTCCCATAAATAACAACAATCTTTTGGAAATTTTATCATAAAAACGGAAAAAAGGAAAAGAAAAAAGGAGGCTGAAGAGAAAAGTAAGAAATAGAGCCGTTCCTCTTTAAGGGGATTAGTGCCAAGGCACGTTCCCTGCTAGCCCCAAAAAGAGAATGTAAAAGCTAATGAGTTTTCGATAATATAGGCCTGAAATCAGGGGCACGCTCCCGCTAGCCTCGCCACGTAGCGGATACTAAGCGAAAAAGAGCAGTTCCTTTGTTTTTCGCAAGTACCGACAGGCTCAGACTACCCCTTCTTTCAGACCTATATTGTCGAAAAGCTATTCAATTCGCTTGGCTTTTTTTATATCCTTACTTCGTAAAAAAATATCCGAGCTAGAAATTCCGCTAGACTCAAACCTCTTTTTCCCCAATTCCGCTTAAAAAAAGGCAGCTAAACTCAGCTTTTCTTTTTTCTTCAACCTCCTTTGAAAAATAGAAGTCTTATTTCGCAACAAACACCTCTTCGTCTACTTCTTCTTCATTGTCATTTTCGCCTTCATCCTCCATTTCTATACTTAAACTGAATTTCTGCTTGTAGTATAATTATTATATAATTATATTATACCTATAGAAAGGTGGTGCCCTATGGAATTCGAATGGGATGAAACCAAAAATCGGATAAACCAAATTAATCCGTATTATCTCATAAAGAAAGGCAACTGCAGCTGAGAAAGCAGGCTATGAAAGGAGTGTAAGGTGATGAATGATAGAGATGATTTTTTAGAAAAAGAATTTGATTTTAGCAAGGCTATAAAAAATCCGTATGCTAAGGCTCTGAAAAAGCAGATAACCATTAACCTTGACGAAAAAGTAATTCTCTTTTTTAAGAACAAAGCAGAAAACACAGGGATTCCATATCAGACTTTAATTAATCTATATTTAAAGGATTGTGTAAAGAATAATCGTCAACTTGAATTATCATGGAAATAGAGAGCCTGTGAAAAATAATTTTCCACATAATATAGGCCTGAAATCAGAGGACTCAGAGCACCTCTTCTTTCAGACCTATTTATAAGCTATTCATTATTTTTCACAGAAACTCTTTTTCAAACAACTTCCTTATTTCGCCACATCCGCCTCTTCGTCTACTTCCTCTTCTTCGTTGTCATTTTCGCTTTCGTCCTCCGGTTGTTCTTCATCCGGAACTTCAATGGGGGTCTTCTTCTTTTAAGTCGTACTGCTCCATATCCACTTCCACCTTTTCCTGCCAGGGGTTTACCGGGCCGGGGACATAGATTCCCATCATGGTATTGCCATAGTGCGCCTGAAAGGTTCCGTTGGGAAGAGCGGTGATTCTGGGAATGGAGTTTTCTTTCAGTTCCGCCTCCGCCTTAGCCAAAAGCTCATCCAGCACAATACTGGGTTTTGTTCTATAGGTGCTTTTGGAAAAAATAAGTAGGCTGGCTATTTGCTCCAAGGAACTGCCCTCGATCATTGACAGGATACTGGCCATCCACCTTGGTGTTTACCGCCATACTGCCATTTTCCGAAAAATAATAGGCGTAGCCGTCAATCACAGCCCAGCCCTTCATCATTTTTCCAAGATTCTTCTCTCTGTTATTCAGAAAGTACCATTGCTCCCCCTCTAATAGCCAGCCTGTTACAAGCTTTTTCTCTTTGAGGGCTAATATAGTACCAGTCTTCCTTATCCTTCACCCACCTTGTTAAGGGAGTGCCAGACTTGGTATGATAGCCCCACTCTTTATTTTCATAAACCCAAACGCCCTGCTCTTTTTCCTCCGCATGAACCAAAATGCTGCAAAGCAAACATAAAAATAAAAGAAACAGACAGAACAAGCCACGCAATGCCGGTGTAGGAAGGAGGCTTTCTCTGTTCTCTCCCCAAGTTTTCCCTAAAAATCCCAGATTTTTTTTTCATCAAAAATAGAGCATGCCTTGCTGATGGTATAGGATTTATGAGCCTGCTGCATTTTCTCTGTTAAGATTCTATATTCTTCTTCCCGTCTTTGATATGGATTCCTCTTCATGATATATTCTTTCCCCTAGTCCTTGGATTATTGTTTCTATTAAAGCATTGCTTCTATATAGAGAATTATTCCATTGGATTGTTGCCTCTGTTGATTGCTTCTACTGAATCAGTATTCCTATAGAATATCGGTCGGAATCGGGAAAAGAATAAAGGAGCAGTAAAACAAGAAAAGAACATTTGGCAGTATAGGTTTAAAACGGGGCACGCTCCCACCAGCCTCGCCATGTAGCGGATACTAAGCGAAAAACTTCAGTTCCTTCGTTTTTCGCAAGTACCGACGGGCTCAGACTACCCCTGTTTTAGACCCATACTGCATTGTTCTATTTAAACCTTGCTTTACTGCTCCTTTAGCGCTTTTACCCCTGCGGAAATCTGCTCTGCCATATAGCTTAGCATTTCCTTGGTCATGCCGGGGTAAACGCCAATCCAGAAGGTATGCTCCATAATATAGTCGGTTTCCGTAAGGTCGCCTACCACCCGATAGGCATCGAGTGTTTCGAATCTGGTTAAAAGCAGGGGTGCTTAATCAGGTTTCCGGAGAAGAGCAATCGAGTCTGGATATTTCTTTCCTCCAAATAGGCGGTCAAAAGCATTTCTCTTTACCGGAGAATCCTTCTTCACGGAAATCAAGAAACCAAACCAGGAAGGATCCGCATTTTCCGCTGGCTCCGGAAGAATCAAGTCCTCGGAAAGAGAGCTTAACTGTTCCCGTAAAAAGGCCCAGTTTTCCTTACGCCTTTCAATAAAGCTTGGGAATTTCTTCAGCTGCTCCACACCAACCGCAGCCTGCATATCCGTAACCTTCAGATTATAACCGAAGTGGCTGTAGGTGTATTTGTGGTCATAGCCCTTGGGAAGCTCTCCGTATTGTCCAAGGAAGCGGTGCTTACAGAAGTTATCCTGTCCGGAGGGGCAAATGCAGTCCCTTCCCCAATCTCTAAAGGACAAAATCAACTTGGACAGCTGGGCATTGTTGGTATATACTGCTCCACCCTCTCCCATGGTCATGTGATGAGGGGGATAGAAGGAGCTGGTTCCGATATCTCCCCAGGTTCCTGTAAATTTTGTTTCTCCATTAATGGTATAGCGGCTGCCTAAAGCATCGCAGTTGTCCTCCACAAGCCAGAGAGAATGCTTTTCGCAAAATGCCTTTACCGCCGATAAATCAAAGGGATTTCCCAAGGTATGGGCAATCATCACTGCCTTGGTTTTCTCGGACAAAGCCTCCTCCAAACGGCGAACATCAATGTTGTACTGGGGTACGGTCACATCCACAAAGACAGGCACTGCCCCATACTGCAAAGCAGGCGTCACCGTGGTGGGGAAGCCGCAGGCAACGGTAATGATTTCATCTCCCCGCTTAATCTGCCGTTCTCCCAGCTCCGGTGTCGTCAAGGTCATAAAAGCCAGTAAATTGGCAGAGGAGCCGGAATTTACCAAATAGGCATGCTTCACCCCGATCCACTCCGCAAATTTCTTCTCAAACTCATCCGCAAAACGTCCGGTAGTGAGCCAAAAGTCCAAAGTGGCATCCGTTAAGGACAGCATTTCCTTCTCATCAAATACACGGGATGCATAGCTCACTCTGTCCCCAGGCTCAAAGGGCTTCTTCTGCTCCTTAAAGCTATGGTAATACTCCGCCACCAATGCCTTAATCTCTTCCCTGGCCTCCGCTTCATTTTTTTCCAATTCTTCATTTATAGTTAGTCTCCTTTATTTCTTGGTTTCAACTCAAACTTTTCTGATGATACTATACGTTTTATTTGTCTTAGTGCTTTTTCTCATCCTATAGGCACCTTCACAGCCTATACAGAATGATAAAAAAATCTATCGTTAAGAGTATAGGAGAATTCTTTCCTTTGCAAGATATTTCCTCTGAAGAAATCTTATCTTTTCAGAAAAACCGGATTACAAAAATAGTAGAAGGCGAAAATTGGATATTAAAAATCAAATTTTTTTGATATTTTTTTCTTGTATTTAGTATTTTATGATGCTATTATCAACAAAGACGATCTATGGAGGTGGTCAATATGCTCATTGAATTTCGTTTTTAAAAATTACCGTTCATTTCTGAGACGAAACCGTATTATCTATGGAAGCAAGCGGCATTAATTCTTTAAAAAGTCACTCATCCCTCTATCCTCTAAAGTAAAGTTACTTCCATCCTGTGCAATATATGGAAAAAAATGGTGGCGGCAAAAAGTAACGTCATTCGAGCTTTCTGGTTTGCGGTACAGTTTATCCGAAATGCACAGAGAACTCAGTACTGATCGTGCCATCATCCCGGTTCGCCCATTTTCCTTAAATGATTATTCAAAAAATGACCCTACAGAATTTGAATTTGTTTACAGTTCTAACGGCGTTCGTTACTGGTATGGTTTTTCAGCAACAAGAGAAAAAATCTTTTCAGAATATCTTTACCATGCTCCCAAAGGACAAAAAGCCCTCATTTTTTTGATAGAAAAAGAGCAAAAACTTTTCTTTCACAGAAGATAAAGCTAAAAAGAACTTTAATCGGGAAAAATGGTTGCAGAAAACCAACTGTTTTTTTCTCAGTAGCATGTACTATGAATGACGCAGCATGCGTTTCAGCCATGCAGTGGTTTCGAAATGAAGTATATTTTTCTCGTGACTATTCTGATATTCCCGGTCAAATCTTAGAGTATGCAGAAGATAAGCTGATGCTAAAAGCAATTTCTGATTATGCCAAGGCTGCAGACTTAGGCATTTTGGATGTTCAATTCGAAATCAACAATAAGGAAGTTCGCTCAGATGGACCTCTTCCTACAGACATTCCGGAGGACTTCAAAACTGAATTATCACAATTTATACGTGCACTCTCTGAGACCTCTTCTGACGGCACTATTTTTACTGCAGCTACAAGAAGTCTCTGCTCAAGCAAGCCATCAAGGCGTTAAGAAAGACGGACAAAAAGAAAAATTTTTACCTGGATCTTTTCTGATGAGTCTGACGGTACCAGAAAGCTTATGGCTCTTGCACCCGCCATTGAATCGGCATTACGAACAGGTGGTATTTTACTGGTAGACGAATTGGAAAAGGAACTCCATCCTCAGCTGGTCAACTTCGTTGTCGCAAAATTTCAGAGTAAAGACAGTAACAAAAATGGAGCCCAACTCATTTTTACCACTCATAACACAGAGCTTTTTAAACCTGGAATACCTGCGAAAAGATCAGATTTATTTTTGCAGATAAACAGAATAGTGACGGTTCTTCCGAACTTTATAGTATCAGTGAATTCTCCACCAGGACCAGTGACAATATTCGTAAGGCGTATCTGGTTGGAAAAATATGGTGCCACCCCTAATATTGAAATCGAGGAGGTCGAATAATGCCTCACTTTTTCCAATGTGCATGAAGCCATTGAATATTTGCAGTCTTTACAAAAAAATAAATGATTTTTACGGAAAAAGAGGAGGGCTAATCCCTCCTCTTCTGGTTCTTAACTTTGCTAAAGCTTCTTGTTAAAGCTTCTTTTTCGATCAGGCTATTACTCTCTATATTTTTTTGTGATAAAATATGTAAACAGTAGAAAGCACAAGGAGAAAAAGAATGGAAGAACGAAAAAAATTTAGCATTTCTAAGCAATTCCGGTAACTATAGCATTTTTCCAATTTCAGAACGATATTATACGCTTTATGACCTCTCCTCGATTAGAAAAAAATATCAGAAAGTCCTAGAATGGGATGCCGGCTATTTGGTTGTAATTGCGAAATATAAGGACTTAGCAGAAATGGAAGAATATATTGATTTAGTCCCTATTCTGGAAGACCTTTCTTATGATGTCGATTCCTTTCTATCTCATATTAAGGAGGTGAAGATTCGTGAAGCTACAGGATAAAAAGAAAATTGCAGATGAAGCCGATATGATTATCAATGGCTATGCCTTCACAAAAAAAGAAGACAAGGTCTTCGTTGTCCACTTAGAGTCCTTTCACCATGTTGCTGTAATTTTCCATGATAATATTATTGAAACGAATATGGATGAAATTGAATGTCAAATCGTTTTGGATTATTATCACAAAAACAAAGAATTTTTGGAGAAGAACTATGCCGAAGTATTATAATTACAAAATTCATGGTTATTATCTCTATTACACAGCATCTTGCGTCATCGAAGCGATGCATGTTCATGCCAGTGATAAGCGACTTACAGAAGCAGGATCTGCAAAATTTTTTGTTAAAGAAAATGGAGATACCACAGTAGCACATAGCGGTATCCTCTCCCAGAGAGACATACGCCTTATTCAAAATTTCATAAAAAAGAATTACAAAGAAATGTATTTAACATGGCGTGAATTATCGGATCAAGATTTTTACAGAAAAGAGGAGGGCTAATCCCTCCTCTTCTGGTTCAAAGCAATATTCCTCGCAAAGCCTGCAGGAGATTGCTCCTTATATTCCTTCTTACTCTTCCAAGTCAGCTTCACCACCAAAACGCAGATACTGCAAACTGTTTATTCTCGCACCGTTCGCCCCTTCGCTGATGGCATTACTGAGAAAAACTAAGATTTCCTTTTGCCCTTTACAACATAGCGCTTCATGGCCACATCCGTTTCCACTCCGGTTTCATCCTGGTCGTCGGAGTCCGTTACATACACGGCACGGAGAAGACCGCTCTCATCATATTCCGCTCCCCAGAGGGTAACCACATGATTATAACTGAAAGTCGTATAAGACAGGCAAACAACGAAGTTGTTGGACAGGTAATGCTGCAGACTGTTCCCCAAATCATTCAAGCTATTTACAAACTGCATACCGGTTTGCGGTTTAGTTCCTATAATTCCATATAAAAATCCGCCCCTTGCATCCGGCTGTAAATCCTTATCCTCTATATTGGTTTTTCGGTCTTCTTTTGGAGTATAGCCATTCAGGAAAAGATCCATAAGCGGAACCGTATAATAGCCCGTCTCATTATTGCCATATATTTCCTTAAAATACTGATAAATCAGACTATCCTGTTGTCCCACTTCCTGATTTAGCATTTCCCTCAAGCTATATGTATTAGCTCCTAACATTCTGATAACATCCCCGTTATCTTCGATATAGTCCTCGATTTCTTTTTTATTCTCCCTCAAATACCAATGCAAGGTATTGCTGGCTGCTGCCGCAAAGCAAAGATTTCGATCAATCTCTTTATTCGTTCCAAAGGGGGCTTTGTTCACATCAAAATAGCCCTGTCCCTCCTCAAAGGGAGCTTTGTAATCAATGTAGCCATGATCCTCCGTCTTACGAAAATCACCATTTTCTCCCAATTTTGGAGCTTTAACCCCTTTTACAAAAAGTACGGTGCGCTTTTCTCCCTCCTCTGTTTCATATTCTACAGTATTGTTGTTTTGTCCATTTTCAATTTTTTTCTAAAAGCTTCTTACGCTTGGCAAGCTCTTTTTCCGCCTGCCTTCTCTGCTTTTTCAGCCCTTCTCGCCAACTCTTCTTCGGAAAAATGTGTTTTCTTCTTCCGTTGCTTCAGAGGAAAATCCTGTATTATCTTCGGTATTGCTTACAGAATCAGATTGGATATCACCAAAAAGCTTGCTTTGATTTGAGTCGGTCTTTACCGTAGCGGAGCTGTTGCCGGCGCCTGAATGGAAGCCTCCGCCAACAGAACTTGCAGATGAGCCGGAAGCACTGGCGAAACTCAATCCGCTACCGGAACCAGAGCTCGAGCCGCCACCGGAACCGAAGCCACCGGAACTTGAGCCACCGCCGGAGCCAGAACTTCCGCTAAAAACCGCTGCCGCCGGAGCCGGAACCTAAACCACCGCTAAAGCCGCCTCCGCCACCGGAACCGCCGACTCCCTTAATCACAATATTTTGTGCTTCTCCATTTGCATTTACCTGCTGGCCATCCGCGATTCCCGCCTTAATTTCTTTTTCCACCTGCGCAGGGCGCCGGGAAGAAACGCCTTTCCCTTCTTCATGTACCGGCTTGCCATCCTGAACCCACTGTCCATTTGCGGAAATGCTATATCCGTCCGGAGTCTTCTCCTCAGTAGCCATTGTACCATTGTCCTTCAGAAAATAACAATAGCCGTCCACCCAGGTCCAGCCCTGAGCCATCTTTCCCCAGTTCGCGGTATCCGTCTTCAAAAAAATACCATTTTCCATCTGCCAGAATCCAGCCATCCTGCATTTTTCCCGGTAAGAGGATCAAAATAATACCAGCTGCCGGAAATCTCCTTCCAGCCCTTCTGATTCTGCCCTTCCACCTGATACTGCCACTGTCCCTCTGATTGTATCCATTTTCCCTCTGCTTGAGCCGTTAGGGAAAAGAACGGAAGGGTCAGAGCCAGAGGAATAGACAGCATAAAGGAGCGAGAAAAAACAGATAAGGGATGTCCCCCATTCTTTCTTGCTCCTAAAGTTTTATCGCTATATTTTTGTGTATGTTTCCGCACAAGCTTCTGTGAATGCTTTTCAGCTGTATGATAAGCTCTATGTTCTGCCAAGCCATCTTTGACTTGACTATCCTCGATCCCATCCCATAATGCTTCCCCTTCTATAAGCGAGTCCATTGTCCTTGGATAGAAACTAACAATCGTCTTCCAATCATATTTCTTAGGAATGGGCATCGCTTAAACTAATTTTTGCAAAAATGCAAAGTAAAAAAACGTAGGTAGTACGGATGATTGAAGAAATTCTGTACTACCTGCAATTTCGGCAAAATCATAAAAAAAGATAAGCGATTTTCACGAAATGAAACTTATTTAATTATTCATTTATAGTAATCATTACGAAGCCAAACACTGCTAAACACTAAAAAAACAGCATCAACAACTACACTATGCCTATTCAAAACTGAGAAAAATTTCAGTCAGGGAGAAATTCCATCTCATCGGTGAACAAAATCCTATCCGCTTTAATCGAATATGCGTAACCGGTTGGATTAATTTTCTTTTGCTCTTTCAATGGCTTGAGATTTTCATTCAAGAAAGTCATTGTTTTATATTCAGACGAGTCTATTTCTTTTACAAACGGCTGATTTTTCAACAAACATGCTGCCAAATACATCACAATGGGAGCCTTCTGGGAAGCAGTCTCGGCTGAAAAATCGTCAGAATAAATATGGCTTCGAATATCCCTGATTCCCTGTAGATAAAAAGTATAATCTTCCTTTTCTATTTTTCCTCTGGACGAAATACTTGCCGCAGTCATAAAAGTGTCCATTAATGCATCTTCCGGAGTAATATCAATTCCTCGGTATGCAATCTCATATGGTGCCAATCGGTAGTAGTTGGCTCTGACCAATGAATAATCTTTTGCGACATCAATTAATGTCAATACGTCGTAAAACTGCTTGATGATTTCCATCTCCTTATTTTCATGAAGAGGAATACCTATCGTATGTGGTGCAAAAGCAGTCAACTTATCTCCCAGTATGCACTCAACGCTTGGAACCATAACCTGTAATTGTGGCTCTTCTACTTTAATCAAGTCACTCTTTATTGGTCTCTTAATAATCTCTGTATACCCAGGTTCTTCGAATAGAATATCTAGCAAAATATAAATATTCCTGTGATTAATGGGTGATTCATAGATAAACTTAAAATGTCTTTTTTCAATACTATTTTTTCCTACTCTCCTTTGTTCTTCAACGGAAACAAAGGGGAAAATCTTAGATGCCTTCTCGATGTATTCATCTACATTAGTCCCCGGCTTTACAATAATATCAATGTCCGTTGACAGTCTTAATGGATGCTCTAATAACAGCATAAGGCTGGTTCCACCCTTAAATACAAATGGCATTCCAACGGTTGTAATTGCTTCAAGGAGGCCAAATGCATACACACAACGTTCCAACAGAAGTGATCTCGTCTACTCTCTGTCTGCAAGGTCCTGATATGTTCTTCTGTAAAATTATTTTTTATTAGCATATTACGATCCCATTCTTAAATCCGTTTTATCTATATGTAGCAACACCTTGCTCTTTGCATTCCTCCTGCTTGCATATCGAAACAACTTACTCTCATCAATATAAAAATCCTGAAACGCCTGATGAAAAATATTATCATACTCCCCTCTACTGACACAGGATAAAAGAAGCTTATCTGACACAAGATCTACTAGCATCTTTTTCAAGCTTTTGTTTCCCAGACAGATCTTTCACTCTTCGGGGATTCAGAAATCAGTTTTTTTATAATAATCATATCATCTGACCAATACTGATGAAAATGTTTCCACGGAAGGATTCAAGAGAATCTTACCGGTATATTGTTCTTTCAAGGAATCAAAAACATAAGTTCCCAGTCCTGATTCCACGGAGACAAATATCACATTATGGGCAATCTGATGATTTACGAATTCATTTAATTGGACCAGTTCAAAAATGCGAAAATCAAGTTCCGGATATTGTTCCTCAATCTTTTTAGCAAGGTCTAACGATAACTCCGAATATAGATAAGAGTAATTTCTCTTCGAATCCTCTGCTATGCGATAGCTATTTCTCCCTACGCGATAAATATCCCCATTCTCCAATAACTTCTGAAAGTTATATCTTCCTGAGGCTTTCCTTACATTTTTATTTTTCTTTTGAAAGGCAGTAATAAAATCCTCTCTGGAGAAATTTTTTTGATGTGGAGAATTATGTACCATATTATTCTTTGTTCTACCTCTATATTCTTCAAGTCGGCAAAATTTTTTTATTTTTTTTGCCGTTTTGCAGTTATAGTATACATTGATAATCGTACAAGTCAACTGTAAGTCGGCAAAATTTTTATTTTTTGCCGACTTACATATTTCAATGTGGAGGAACAGCTATTCCAAAAAAGTGAAAACCGCCTGTCCGGAATAGGAAACCGTTATATTGCTTGGTTACCGGGATATGAAAGGCAAGAGTAAAAGCTGAACAGAAAAATTTATCTTATGGAATACATGCTCTGGACGGATGATGCCCCATCTACAGAGTAAACGAAAAATAACCTATCATATCCCCACCAAAGTTGAGACAATCGTAAAAAGTGTGAAAAGTTAAACATACTTTTCACACTTTTCACACTATCTTAGGGCGGGACTCAAGATGAATACACAGTTGGTAAGCAACTAACTCGATCTCAACCAATCTCTTTCCACAATAGCAAATCTAACAATATCTTCATACTTCCCAGATGTATTAATCGCTTCCTCTTTAAGAATAGCTTCTGAAGTAAATCCTGCACTCTTTAATAATTCTGCTTCATCTAAAAATTTATAAAACACATAAGAATATACTTTATGCATCCCTAAATCCTGAAAAAGCCTTCTCCAGTAACAGTTTCACGGCAATACTTTTGACTTTCTGTATTCCACTCTTGGTCATCAGAAGTAAAAATACATAGTTCACATCGTTTATTTGTCTTGTCAATATCCTTCAGGTAAGCAGTCGCAATAGGGTAAGAGGCTACACCAAAGTCTTCATCAATTCTTTCCACAATAAACTGCTGATAATGCCCGGTCTCAACATGCTCATGGAAGAAAGCCTCATTAGATTCTAAAGTGATCGGCTTCTGGTTCAAAACAGTGTGAAGAAACAGTAGGTGCATTTCTCCATTTTACAATATTGGATCCATCTTGGAGACTTACAGGTCTTAAATATATTCTCATCGTTTTACTCCTTCTTCTGAATTCTTACTATACGATATCAATTTTTTTGCCATAATATCTCTTATGCTTTCTACCGAATCGAAAAAAGCTCGATATTCTTCAGGTGCCCATTTTTCACGAATTCTCTGCTGTACACCGGAAGGTCCCACAACCGAAGGAACTGATAATGCCACATCCCTACATCCATGTTCACCCAGAAGGACAGAACTAACAGACGAAATAGTTGGTCTCTGATTAATAATGGCATCTGCCAACTGACAAACACAAGTGGCAATCCCATAATGAGTGCGTCCCTTTTCTGCAATAATCTCCGAGCCCATAACTTTTGTTTTATCCGCTATATTTCGTCTAATGACATCATTCCATTCTAGTCCTACATCTGAGCAATATTCCGCAATAGGTATACCGCCAACCGTTACATGGCTCCAAACTGGTACCTGACCATCTCCATGTTCCCCAATGACATACCCATTGATTACCCCTGTGCTAAGTCCAACATAATCGGCTATAGTCCTTACAAAACGAGAAGAATCCAAAATATTACCTGATCCAAAAACCATTCCATCAGGAAGCCCCATCCACTCTGTCGCCTTATAAGTCATAATGTCCACGGGATTGGAGATAACTAGAATAACCCCTCGTGTATAATACTTTTTGATAGAATCAATTACAGAACGCATTATTTTCACATTCTCGTTTGTAAGATCCAATCTTGATTCTCCGGGTTTTCTTCCCCTTCCTGCGGTAATAATGATTAAATCACAGTCTGCACAGTCCGAGTAATCTCCGGCATACAAATCCGCCGTTCCCATAGCCGGAATACCATGACGAATGTCCTTAGCTTCACCATCTGTCTTTTCTTGATTAATATCTATAAGAACAATTTCTCTAGCAACATCTCTTATTGCCAAAGCATAAGCAATAGAAGAGCCGACAAAGCCCGCCCCAATAATTGCTACCTTACGGTTTCCCAGAGTATAGGATCTTTTCATAATTATTCCCTCACTATTGTTCTTGTCAACAACTCCGGCAAGTTGTATCCGTCCCATATTAGGTCAAAATCCATCGTTCTTCCCATTGGAACAATTCGATCAATTCCTTTAACACCTGCATAAATTAGTGGCATCATCATATCTTTATCTCCAATATATGCCACTGTCTGACATGCTTTATGATTACATAAATCTTTAATTTCTAAAATATCAGTGCAATCATATTCAAAGAAAAAGCCGCTGTTATCCCGGTGATCCATTAACTCTCCCGTTGCCGCTGGAACAGTAACTCTAATAATTAAATTATCACTATGATTTTCAACTCTGATTCCCTGTCGGACTGCTGCAATTTCATAAGTGCTTGTTAGTTTATTTACTCCTTGAATAGCTTGAAATGAGTACTTACTTTTTACCAATTTATGTTCTTCTTCCCAAAATACTGCTTTAGCTTTAGCTTTTTCTTCTCCTATCCATATAACAATTCTAGGACTGGTACAGGCATTTTGATCAGAAAAAAAAGTGTCATTATAAAAGTCTTCTGCAATTTTTGTTTTATTTTCCATTGCTAAGTACTTGTCTGCATCAATTAAAGCGATAGAATATCGATCAGCAAAAGTAATTTCACCGGATCTTGGCGGAAGCTCTGATTTCCTTAAATCAGCTATAGTTCGATCCCTCCCCATATAACACGGACATCTGCAATGGAAGAAAAGAAATCATTAATTTCTTTCTCTCTTCCATAACGAAGTAAAAGTATATAGGGTTCCATACTCCTCTGCACGCTTAAAGCCTTCTGAAAAGCATCAATCAAGATATCAACTTGCGAAAACTCCTTGGAGGGTACTCTAACGATATTTGCATTCCCCATTAGTAAACCGCTAACCAAACTATAAGCAAAATTACAAGGAACATTAGAAGGAGCTATATGAAAAGCAACACCTTTTTCCCATACGGATAATATTTTTCATCTTTTTGAAAAACGCTCCTTTAATTTTTAAAATGGAAGCCTTTCTAATCCAAAAACCAAAAGTAATCACATCTGAATATACTTTTGATCTTGGGTCTTTCATGATTTCTTTAGATACCGTATTGAGAAATTCAACAATATCATCATCAAAAGGAACTTTTGCCGGTATCTCTGCGATATTCATAGCAGTATCTACAGTTCCAAGTAAAAATGTAGCTTTATTCAGTACATTAGGATTTAAACTTGTCTGCATACGTATCACTGCACCCCCTTTATCTCAGCATTTTTTTTAAACGGCCATGAATTTTAAAAATATTTTCCTTTTCGTCCACAAGGGCAATCATCAATTCCCAATATTCTTCCTTCATCTTCCGTAAGCAAGCTATGACCCGGGTAGGATTCAGGAATAGTCGACACAACTTGAATTATGCCATCTTCCCCAATATTTGCCTCCGAAAAATCAATTGGTCTTCGAATAATAATATCCGAAAAGTTGCTGGCATGTAGGTGTCCACATTCACACTCCATATAAATGCAACCGGTTTGTTCTACCATGCCATAGTAATCATGAATATGACATAATCCACAAACCTCTTTTTAGCCTATGATGAAATTCATCATGGCTTACAGCTTCTGAAATCAGCTTCTTCCATCCACCGCCATGAATAAGGACGGCATTTGATAAATCAAAATGAATACCTTCTTCCTCTAATCTTAACAATTCTTTATAGAAATGTTGCCAAATCATAAATGTAAAGCCAAAAAGCAAGATTCTCTCTCCACGGTATTTTTTTCCAAAAACTCTTTAAGCCCATCTACATCCAGCTTCATATCATCATCTAACGCATAAATTTTCTTAGAGCCAAAGATAGAAAAACCAAGAATACCTGCACCGCGCGCAGAAAACATTGCACGATTTTTAATAACTCCGGGGCAGTCAATTAGAATCATAGGCATACGAGAGGAACCGGTGAATTCCGATACTATCTTTACCATGGCCTTTTGTTGGTTTGATGATGTATTACGATCTAGATAAATCTTACTGACAGCCTGCCCGCTTGTTCCGGAAGAAGTCATAGTCTTCACCACTTCTTCATCAGGTATAGACTTTAAATCCAAATCTTTAAATAAACGGACAGGGAAGAAAAGGTAGATCTTTATAAGACTCTACTTTTTCTTCCTCAAACTCAATAGCCGTAAGCATATTCTTATATGCAAGACAGTTTTTCTGATGAAGCTCTGTAAGCTCCATCAGTCTGTCCGTAAGTAATTTGCCTTTCTCCTTTGCATTTAAGGAGTAAGGAGGAATGCTCAATATCTCATCAAATGTCATATCGTAGCCCTCAACTATTTCTCTCTATAAATCATTTTGGCCATCTTTTCCCTAGCCACTTTATATAAATCTTTTGTTAGGGACAAAAAAATAACTCTTCTCCCTCTTTCTTCATCAAAACAGGGTTCTTCAAATTTCCACCCAAAAATATTTTTGCAAATTTCAGTGCGGAATCATTATTTTCATCTACGTCACCACGAATTTGCTTTAGTTTCAAATACTCAAATCCCCAATCTAAAATCAACATTTGAATTTCGAAACTCTGGAAGGCATTTCCCACCCCAATAAGTCGACTAGAAAATCCACTATCACCTACAACATCAATCATTCCAACAGTACCTACCGGATTTCCTTTTTTATCCTCTGCAATAAAAAACCAGTCTCCCTCTTTTTCTTGTTGCTTTTTTATCCAGGCTTCCTGTTTTTCAACGTTATTCTCCACTTTATGAAAGAACATACTGCTGTTTTTGGGATCTAGTCTCATATTAAGAGTGCTTTTGAGCATCTCTTACTTCCACTGATCTCAGGGTAACATATTTCCCCTCAATGATACCTTCAAATTTCATCTTTAAACTCCAATATCTCCAACGGTATTATTTATAATTATTTTTGCCATCTCCGAATAATATTCATGAATAAAAAAATGGGAACCGGAAAACGCTATGTATTCACACTCTCCTTTGAAAAAATTTTCCCAATCTTTCATTTCCATAAATGGAGTATCTGTTTCTGAATAGAAAATAGTTGCTGGAATCTGCGTAAAAAAATTGGAGGCATAAAAATTATAGTTGGCTATCATTTTATAATCATTTTTAAAAACAGGAAGATAAACTCGCCAAAAATTTTTGTTATCCAACAGTTTCTCGTCTACTCCACCAAATTCAATTGTCCTTTTTTTCACCCATGTATCCAGCTCATTTTCGGGAATCTCCTTTAAAGTTCTTATTGGACTCGGTTGATGGGCTGCCAAAAAATATGCTTAGGCTTTTAGAATTTCATTGCACTCAATTAAATTTCGCAAAACATCAAATAGAGCTATACTTCCCATACTATAACCCATCAGTGAATAATCCGGATACTCGTATGATTTCAATGTATTTAAAATCAAAGGCAGTAAATCCGAAGTCAGCTTTTCAAAACTATCACACAATGATTCTTTTCTTCGCAAGCCATGGCCGGGGTACTCCAGCTTTATAAACTGAATGCCACTACCACATTCCTTTTCTAAAGGATTATAAAAATCAGCTGTTCCCCCGGCAAAAGGAAAGCAAAACAATAAGTGACGATTATTTTGCATAATACTTTTTTCTAGTTCCTTATACAAAGTTTTTTTCCTGACTCATTCTTTGGAATTTCGTCTATAACTATGGATTTAAAGGCTGCTGGATTTAATTTTGTCTTTTTCAATAATGAAGTTTCGTACAGGCTCTGCATATTTCTCTTCAGTAACAAATAGATATAGATGGTCATCGACACCTCCACTTGCCACTTCAATCTCAAAAGCAGCCTTAATAAGACGATCAATCTCATCTAAGTTCACTCTATTTCCATAAATTTTTAGAAATCTTTTTTTGCGACCTACAATGTAGTAATATCCATCAGAGTCAAATTGTGCCATATCTCCTGTCTCCAATCGACCATGACGCTCATCGCCTTTTATCAAATCTTCACCACATTCCGCATAGCCCAATGTTACATTATTCCCTTCATAAACCAGTTCACCGGTAGTAAAAGGGTCTAAAACCTCATTCCCCTCTGCACCAAGCAACATAAATTTACCGCCGGGAATTGCAATACCCATGGAGCCTTTTTTCTCCAATGCTTTTTCCGGAGGAAGATATCCCATTCTACTTGTGGCCTCTGCTGCTCCATACATTACAATAAATTTTTTTCCTTGCTCTTCCGCATAAGAAGCAAACTTCTCATGTAATTCGGGGGTGATTTTTCCTCCGGCCTGCGTCATAGTTCGCAGAGAAGGAAGATCCATTCTGTAAAAACGCAACTTATCCAGCATTTCGTAGGTATAAGGAACACCTCCAAAGGAACTTGCCTTTGCATTTTTAAAAAATGTCCAGAACTCCTTCTGCATAAAACTCTTATCTGTCAGTAGTAAAGTTGCACCTACTAAAAAATGAGAGTTAATAATAGATAGTCCATATACATAGTTCATGGGCAAAGTCGTAATAGGCCTCTCGGAATCATCCAGCTTTAAATAATTTGCTATAGATTTTGCATTATCCAACACATTGGTATAGGATTGCCTCACGAGTTTGGGGGAACCTGTAGAACCTGAAGTAGTAATCAAAAGTCCTAATTCCTCATTAAGAGGAAATTTATGGCTATACTGTGTTTTTAGTAAAACATATTGATATGCTTCATATTCTACAGTCATTCCCGGAAATAGCTCACTTTGTTCCTTTGGAAGCCACAGGTACTCCGGGGAATAGGTCTTTAGAAGTTGCTCCAAAAGATTCTCTTCTAAATAGCTATTAACCATTACCGGTACAATCCCATGGTTGAGAAAACTTGTGTAGCCTATAACAGATCCTATCTCATTTCTGCAAAGTGAAAATACCAAACAGCGGTGTCCAATCTTTTCTGCCAACATGGATGCTTCTGAACAAAGCTGGGCATAGGTCATGGATTTTCCATATTCGTCCAAAAGTGCAAGTTTGTCCTGGTGCTGTGTCAAATTCCAGATTTTATTCATTAAAAATTTACTCCATACTCTTTTTTCGCAAGAATCTCTTTGCCCTTTTCAAAAGAATTAAAGTCGATAATATCATCTGTATCCATCATAATATCAAAGGCATCTTCCAATGCTGAGATTAATCCCATATGCCCTACAGAATCCCACGCCTCAATGTCTTGGTACTTTAATCCTTGTGCCTCTTCTGCCGTTACTTCAAATGTCTCCACAAACACATTTGTATACTTTTCTAAATTTGTCATTTTCTTTTCCTCCATTATAATTATTTAACTTGCTCCGGCAGAATAATAGTATCTGCCTCTATATCCTTTGTAGCAACCTTACCAACCACCAGTTCCATGCGATTGGGGGGAATTCCTGTCCCGGGCCTTTTCGCATATAGATCAGACTCTTGAATAATTTCTCCTGTCTTTATATCTCTGGCAGATACCAAACTTCTCCTCATATTGGAACGTTGGTCCAACTCTTCTTGCATAAGGATTCTTTCTTTGGACCCCATAGCTATTTGAATATTTCTACACTTATCCACCAGCTGAGTAAAAGCTAATGGTTCTGTAGCCATGCCATTGTCCATTCCCACTTTACTTCTATCAAGTGTTAGATGCTTCTCAATTACCGAAGCCCCTAATGCTACTGCTGCAACTGCAGCCGCATCGCCTTCCGTGTGATCAGAGAACCCAATCGGATGCATCCCAAACTTTTCTCTTAATCCCAAAATATTATTTAAATTCACACTATGTAAAATAGTCGGGTAAATAGAGACGCAGTGTAATATAGCCATCTGCTCCACTCCCGAGGAGTGGAGAATCGATACCGCTTCTTCTACCTCTTGCATGCTGGACATTCCTGTGGAAAGAATAATAGGCACCTGTTTTGCTCCAATGTATCGTAAAAATTTAGGATTATCTAATTCCATTGAGGCTATTTTAATGTATGGAACATGGCATTCCTCTACCAAAAAATCCACCTCTTCTTCGGAATATGGAGTTGACGAGAAAGAAATTCCCTTATCTTTACAATAATCAGCAAGCTCCTTTAATTGATCCGGAGACATAGAAAACTTCTGTACAAATCTCTTGGCAATCGGATTTGCATCATAATAAGTTTTTGAGTACAGCGAAGACACTGACCAAGACTGAAATTTGACACAATCACATCCGATTTCCACCGATGCATCTATCATCTGTTTCGCCAATTCCATGTTTCCATTATGGCTACTATTTACCTCTGAAACAATATAGGGTCTTCCATAATCTGAAAGAACAGTCCCATCTCTAAGAATACACTCTGCCATTTTACTCCTCCAGTGGATTAACTATCATCTCTTCCTTAAAAAAATCTCTGGGAAGAAATGGTGATAAATCCTCAATTGGTCTATGAACAAGCTTTCTCTTTTCATTTATCGTATAGGACTCATGGAAATACTTTTGTTCCGGTGTACAGACTATCTCTATAATCTCAGCCGTTCCGGACAACATAGACGGTAAAGCTTGTAAAAGTTCCCCTCTATTACCAATCTTACGATAATGAAAACCAAAGCAATTTGCTATTCTTTCAAAATTGGGTGTAGGAACACCATCACCTGGGTCATTTCCTATTGTTCGTTTTCTAAAGAGATCTTTTTGTCGCTTACGAATAACAGCATACATATTATTATTGATAACTAAAATTTTTTTACCGGAATGTGTAAGGAAGAAATCATCTGCAGTTCTTGTATATTCATCATAATAGAACCGTCACCAACTACACAAACAATACTTTTTCTTCCCGCTGCATATGCACCGATAATGGCCGGAATAGCGTATCCCATGGCACCCTGGGCGGCAGGAAATAAACATCGCTGTCCCCTTTTATACTGAATTGCCGATGGTACTATAAGTTCTTCCAAGCCTGCATCTGTAATAATGGTTGCATCCTCCGGTAATACCGGTGAAATCTCATCCATCAGTGAGTATAAATCTAACTCATTTTTATCTATCAGCTCTTTTACAAAAATCTTCATTTTTCAAAAGAAAAATATAGTTTTCAATGAGAACATTTTCTTACCCATGAGTTATTCGTTTCTTTCAAAGTACAACTATTGAATGCTTTTTAAAAAGTCACTGGCATCTCCAATAACCAATTTATCGATTTTGACTCCCGCTTTAGTATGTTCTTGCTTATCGATATCTACTACAACCACTTTTGCTTCTCTAGCAAAGTTATCTTTTACTCCGGTAAGTTGAGAACATAACTTACTTCCTATAACAAGAACAAAATCACTATTTTGCACAGCCATATTGCCGGCTCTTGAGCCTCCTAGGCTTCCTACCGTACCAATAGACAGCTCATTGCCGGTCCCAAAAATGTCTGAAGCAGCAGGCGAACATACCACCGGAATATTGTATTGCCGGGTTAATCGAAGGATATCTTCCCCTGCATTTGAGGCCCCTCCACCAATCAGTAAAATCGGCCTTTCCGATTGATTAAAAAGTTCAGCTACACTGTCCGCTTCTACCTCTAAATTAGAATTTTCACTCTTTTCGGGTACAAAATGCTTTACAAGATCTTCTTCCAATCTCATGTTTTGTACATCCAATGGTATATCAATCCAAACAGGGCCTTTTCTACCACTTTCTGCAATATGCAATGCCTTTTCTATTTCATATGCGACATTTTCCATCTTTTCCAGCATTACAGCATACTTTGTAATAGGCTCAACCAAACTTATGATATCCGCTTCTTGCGAACCATATGTTCTTATTTCTGCTCCGGTGTGTCTAGTATTCTCATTCAATTGGTTATTACCGGAAATAAATACTACAGGAAGATTATCTTGATATGCGCAAAGGCAAGCAGTAATCGCATTTGTAGCAGCGCAGCCTGTAGACACCAGGCAAGCAGAAACACCTTCATGAACACTAGCATAAGCCATAGCAGCATAGGATGCCCCCTGTTCATGGAAAGTTGGAATCGCTTTAACTTTTTCGTTCTTCGCAACTGCGTCCGTCAAATATAGAATACCTCGGCCGGTAATCAGGAAAATATGCTCCGCTCCTGCTTCATTAACTTTTTTTATAATGTAATCTGCAACTCTCTCCATCTCTTTTTCTACTCTCCTTAGTTTACCGGCCTAAAGGAACGCATTATATCGGGAATTGCAATAATTAACTCTGCTTTACAAGCAATTTTTTTCCACGTAAATATCCAATAGAGCAGCCTTTTGCCAAGCCTCTTTTATAAGAATGAAGTTCTGAAACAATATCCAATCGATCCCTGGGAATGATTTTTCTCCTTAAATTCCGTGGTAGTTTTAATAAATGCTGTCTTCATCCCTTCATTGCCGGGAAGGGTCAAAAAGACATCAAAAACATCTGGGTAAGAGCTTCCACTTGTACAAAGCCCGGAACATTAGGCTCATCCTCGAAGTGTGCAGGAAAGTACCATTCGTTAAAGGAAAAATTCTTATGTCCCTTAGCACTTTTTCCCGCTATAGCTTCTTCTACATAATCAATAAACAATAGGGGGTATCTATTTTGTTGAAACTTCTGAATTTCGAAGGCATCAATATTTCGGTATGTAATTACGCCACCATTTTCTATCTTTTGCATTGCAATTTCTCCTATTATCTACCCTTCGTCACAAATTTAATAACCACATCGCAGATTCTCTGAACATCTTCAAAGGTAACATATAAATTCATTGGCAAAGTAATAGTGTGTTCACTAACATACTCTGCATATGGGCAGGTTCCTTTTGCATAATTGTACATACGATAGTTAATATTATTAGCATAGTGAACGCCCGGATAAATTTCAGCAGCATTTAATGCCATCATCAAACCATCTCTATCTTCCACACATATTTGAAATAAATGGCAAGCACTTTCGCATCCCTCTTCCATCTTTGTTAACTTAATTAAATCAGGATATTGGCTTAATCTCTCCCTATACCAAGACACTAGTTGACGTCGATATGCATTATCTCTGTCAAGATATTTTAACTGTACTAGTCCAATAGATGCCATAATAGAGTTTCCATGTCCTTTATCCCCTACATACTCTACATCATAGCGCCACTTATAATTTCCACTATCATTACTTCTTGCATAAGTATCTTTATTGATTCCTAACCAGCACTTTTTTCGTACAATTTCGTCAAACTCTCCACGCTTAAAACAAATCATTCCACTATCTGCTGTAGGAAGATTTTTAACAGCTTGGAATGAATAAACTACAACTTCAGCTTCTCTTCCAGGAATCTCACCTTTATGTCTTGTACCTGCCATATGAGCAGCATCCAAAATTAATTTTAAATTGTTTTCCTCACAGAGCTTTACAATTTCATAATAGTGCCCCATGTTTCCTCCAAGGCCTACATACATTACCGCTCTGGTTTTATCTGTAATTTTATCCTTAACAGACTCCGGAGTCATACACATGGTTTCATCAATATCTGCAAAAACCGGTTTCATATTGGATTTTAAAATAGCGTGGTTGGAAGAAACAAAAGTAATGGGAGTAGTAATGATTTCATCACCATCCTTCCATCCATACTCCTCCTTCATAATGTCTACAGCCATATATAATCCTATAGTTGAAGAACTTAAATAGTGCGCGAAGGGTAATCCAGTGTATGCCTTCCATGCTTCCTCAAATTTAACAGTTTTGAACCCCATGCCAGTCCAACCCACTTCCAAACACTCCTTAATTTCTGCTAAGCATTCTTCTACTTCATATTTTGCTTTAAACAACTGAATACCCATTCTTTTTATCTCCTTTTCTTATCTCTATGTTGTCCTACTCATCTAATACTACACTATTCTGTATTGTACTGGCTAAAGCATTGGCAGGAAAACCGACTTTCCGTTTACATGATTTATGTTAAAGCATTCTTGTTTATTCCTTAATTCTGTTTATCCTAAGACTTTTCCACTCGAAACATGTCATTTATCATCTTTAAGTAATCAAAAAGTCAGATACTTGACATAAACTATATTTTAAAAATATTTTTTTATCTCCGTAAAACTCTACGAATCGTTTACTTAGTTATTTTTCACTATCTCCTAGTACTCTAGAGCTAAGACGTTCGTATAGTTCTAAAACATATTCTCCATATTCTGTCTTTTTTTCTTTTCTCCTAGGGATTTTTAATTGTTCAAGACTAATCATCCCCTCCTCCAAGCCACTTCTTCTAAGCAATATACATTCATTCCACATTTACTTTGCACAATTTTCAAAAATGTGGATGCCTCTTGTACATTATTCCAATCCTCTATCATAATTTCTACAAAACCACGATCTAAAGTTTCAGCATACAACTTTCCATCCCCCTTCTGCTGTTCCAAGTAGGAATAAATTGAATTTTCTTCTACAATTTCTTTTAATAAAGATTCCGGAAAAAAATGCGATTGGTATTTCAGAAAAAAATCATATTGAGTCCGTATTTTCATAGGGTTATCATCTTTATCTTGGAGTACACGCTTATCAATGTCCACAGCAATCGTTGCCTCCTGCAACTTTTTGGGTAAAGCCAGCACTGTTAAATGCTCTCTGTCAAGCATTGCTTTTTGAAAAAATCTGGTCTGATCCACCCCATAAAGAATACACCTGCCGTAAACCAGCATGATGTTTCCGTTCCTTTCAGTATTCTTTTCATAATAAATTGAAGAAAGCTCCTTTATCCCTCCTATTACTGTAGTAATCTGTATTCCATATTCTTTCCCATCTCCTAAGTATTGCCTAATATACTCAGCATCATTTTTTGTGCCTGCTACATAAATATCTCTAATGCCTACCAACAAAAAATATGAAATCAAAAAACAAATAAGGGCTTTATCATATATCATGGTTCCAGCTCCTATTTCATAGGGATTCTCGGTCAACAAAATCATTCCGGCCCACCCATTCCTATGATGAGCAACATCTCCTGCCAGTAATGAATCTGAATCGGTATCTAGTAAAATAGAAAGCTTTTGAAAATATCCAATTTCCGGTAATCCTTGCCCGCGTTCCCACTTGGATACGGCCTTATCACTAATTCCCAGACGATAAGCCAACTCTTTTTGTGTGTAGCCTGCTCGTTTACGCAAATATGCAATCGCTTTTCCAATCTTGATGATGTCCATAATATTTCCTTTGTATATACTAGCATAACTTGATAAGAAAAATAAGTCTAAAAGATTATTCTTACTTTTTAGACTTATTTTCTTATCAATTATCTTTTCTCCTATAAGCTTTTAGCTTCAATGAAATGTGTTTTTGATTTTTATTGAATACTGCTTTTAATTCCCAACTGTTTAAAGTAAAATCCTAGCAAGTAAATCCAATCTATTAATCTTGAAGTAAAATATAGATACTTTTGCACACAAAAGTCCTTACATTTCTTATACTGCCTAGCCTCCTCTCTTATTTCTGGAATTCCCCTACAAATCTTATCTATACATGCTTGTTCTGAATGATTTTTCTCTGATATCTTGAATAGCATTCGCTAGACAAGTTGTCCTTAGTACCCTGATCTTCAATCAAGCAACTTAGGGCTTCATACCAACTTTCCGGATTATTCTCTGCTAAAATGCCATTGATTCTATTTTTAACCACATAAGTATATGGTTCAGTATTCGAATATACCCCTACGATACCCTGAGTCGTGTATTCCAAAAACTTATTGTAATACTTACACTTAGAAAATTCATCTTGATGTAATGGTGCTACTCCAATATCAAATTGTTGCTCTTTCATATATTGTCTGTACTCGAGTAATGACATTCCAGAGACATACTCGCAATTACCACTTTCTACTTGAGGATGAACACTTACAAAAGTAAAAGATATTTTTTGTCCAAATCGTTCTGTTAGTTTTGGCACGATAGGACCGATATATTCCTCAAATAACATAGCATGGCTAGAGGCTGCTGCATAAACTATCTTTACCTTTGCATCATTTTTTATTTCTCTTCTATCATTTGCAAACTCCTCAGTTTGTACAATTGTATCCGTAAGAGCGATCCTCTTTCCTACTGTGTAAAATTTATACTTTTCTAAAATATATCTACTAGAAGACCAAATCACATCAGTGAAGCTTAGAGCTTTAAGCAAGCCTTTTTTTCGCCATGGAATCGTTGGATTTGGCTTTGGCAAATTTAAAAGGTCATCATCGCAAAACGTCACTATAAGATGTCCCGCCTTCTTCGCATTTTTGTGCAATTTTTCCAACTATAAATATTATCTGGTCTGATAAAAAAATAATAACATCATGGTAATCTATGTCTGATGGCCTTATATCCTGCAAGTAACAAAAATCTGATTTGATTTCCGGAAACAACTTTAATCCGGAAAACATTTCACGAATTATACTGACTGTTGGCATATCTCTTTCATAGATAAACAAAAGCCTACTCATGCATTACTATCTCCTTTTCTCTCGACCTTCTTACTCCCCTAATTTTTCAGTCCTACTATTCTTCCAGTCATTCCAAAAGCTTATGACTTTTTTTACTGTTCCACAAATCCCTTCTTTACGCATATAATCAAAAATTAAATACATCCCTTCCAAAAAAATCTATATGCTAAATATTTAACCTTCAAATCAACTACATACATTTTAACTTTAACCGGGCGAACCTGTATAAGTTCAGGTATATCTCTTTTTAACTTATCAAAAATAGCTTCAGCTTTTAGCTCATTTCTAATATGATTATATGCATTTCTATAGCACATTCGACGCATCTCACTATGCTCTATAGCTTCAGATAGCGTATCAAGCCATCCTTCAGTTGAATTAAAAAGCAAGGAATCCATTCTCTTTATCTTTTACTACCAAAGTATAAGGTAATACCTTACTGTAGATACCAACTGTTCCAGCAATAGTGTACTCTATATATTTATTATAGTATTTATATTGTGTAAACTCATTAGACTCTAATGGCGCTAAGCCAATATCATAATATCCGCTTTGAATTTCTTTCCTATATTGCGAAAGAGACAAAGCACCAATATAATTCACCTCTATTTGATCTTGATATTCCGACATATCGGGATGTACTCCAAAAAAGTAAAAGATATTCTATTTTTTTATATTTTTATTAGATACGGTATATTAGGGAGTATATATTTATAAAACATGTTTTTCATGATTTGCTCCTGCAGCATAAACTATTCTCACTTTATTTCCCAAATAATGTTGTTCTCTTTTAAATATAGGAATTAAGACTTTCTCGTCTACTACTGTATTAATGATAGCAAATCTACGACTTACGGTTTTTTCTGAATATTTTTTTAGCTAATAATTGATTGGATGATAATATAATATCTGTATTTTTAAATCCATAATCTATTGCTCTCTTCCTCCAGGAAAGGTATTGAACTCTCCTAACTGCATTCTTAGGAAGGTTCAAGACATCATCATCAAAAAAATTGAATAGTAAATAAGCCTCTTTCCTTTGCCCTTCTCAATATCCACTGGGAAAGTAAGTCTAATGTTCTTACAAAAACTATTCCATCTGCCCAACATAATAATTCCTGATTTACCCTCCATACAGTTACAAATTGCGCACAAATCCCATACTCTTTTTGCTTCTTCTGAATTAAAAATCTCATGAATCCCTTCTGTAGTGGGCATTTTTCTCTCATAAACGAATAATATATTAGCCATTTTTTTCCACCAATACAGATAATATGTCATCTATATTTTCATCTGTAATATCAGAATTTAGTATCTTTTTTTATTTTTTTCATTATTGTCAAGATATTGAATTTTATTTAAGTCTATCTCCATCAATCTTTTTATAATAGGATCAGAAAATCTTTTCCTTTGAACCTCTCCATTTATCACTATAGAGTATGGGGGAATATCTTTTGTTACTATACTACCCGCAGAAATAATACTCCCTTTGCCTATAGTTACACCGGATAAAATAGTTGCTCCATAGCAAATCCATACATCATCTTCCACTATAATTGTTCCTTTTGTACCAGTTGTCTCTTGTGTATCCTGCTTTAGGATGTGACTTAAGTAGGGAAATGTTGTAATTCTGTGCATAGGGTGTATTCCACCAAGTAAAAAATGTACACTATCTGCAATAGAACAATACTTTCCAATTTTCAAATGTTCTTTAGGATTGTCCCAGCAGTGAACATTTAAAATACCATAACTACCCTCACCTACCTCTACCTTCTCCATATCAAACTTACATCCTGCTTTTTATAGAATTATGTAAATTTGTATTTCGCCATTCTTTCTGGAAGCATATAAAGTCTAGATTGATTTTATACTCTAGCCAAATTTCCCTTCTACAATTCCATATCATCTTTAGCCTAGATAAAAATTTCATCAGGTAAACTACCTTTCCTCTTTGTTCCGTCTAATTAACTTATTCATTAAAAGCGTCTTAATTTCATAAAAAGAAGAATTTTTTTACTCAAAGCTGAAAGCACTATATAAACAATACTTCCAACAACTATTTGTATAAACATCAGTAAATATTTTGTCATAGGAAGAAATCCGGTAAAAATATACGGATACGGCCATAACAAAGGATAGAATAATAGCAGGTAGCATATCTTTAATCCACTCAAAAAATCCATAGTCTATATATTTCTTTGCAATAAATTGTGTGATACAAACATTTATTATGGCAACCAAAGATGCAAGACCTGCAATTCCATATATACTGGTTTTAAGAACAAATGCACATAGAGTTCCGCCAATAACCAATAAAATTGCTCGTAAAGATTCAATGATGAGACCTCTTTTTGAATCCCCAAGAGCATAAATTAACTGCATATTAATAACTCGCAAAGGATTAACACCAAAAGTCACACACGCAAAAAAATAAAAATCGGAATACATCCACTCCATTTTTCAGTAAATAGAAAGGGAACCAATTTATCTGAAATCATGCTTAATCCAACCATCATAGGAAAAAGAATATAGCTAGACATTTCCACCAATCTCTTACATACGCTTTTTAATTTTTTCAAATCATTTTGGAAAGCAGACAGTGCAGGAAGCAAAACTGAACTAATCGCACCAAATGTATACAAGCAAATCATTTCCGGTATTTGATTTCCTTCCCATATAGGCCAAGTTCTGACAAAGAATATCTTTTTCCCATCATTGTGCTCAAGTAATTATTGCCAATAAAGTCAATAATACCGGCTATTAAAACCCAGATACTAAAGTAAAATAATTTTTTCATCCTATAAAAAAATCAATCTTTATTGACGGGTACCATTTGATTCTAATGAATAATACTAAACTGGAGATTCCATCTCTTAATAAAGTGTATATAACAAGAGACCATACTCCAAATCCAGAATAAGCCAAAACAACTCCGGTAACTCCACTAATAGTGTTAGACAAGATATTCGCTAAGCATAATTCTCTAAATCTAAATTCTCTTGTAACAATTACAATTTGAATATTAGCAAATGCGACTAAATAAAGTGAAAGCATTTTGCACACGAAGCACTAATGCAAGTAATGGTTCTTCATAAAAAAACTTGCAATAGTTGGTGCTGCTAAAAACGCTGTATAGCATAAAGTAGCAACTCAATCCCGATAAAAAAATACATTATTGTAATCTATATCATCTACATGTTCTTGTCTTATCAAACCTGTTCCCAAACCGCTTTGAACCAAAATTGTTGATAAATTTATAAAAATTGCAGTTAAAGTAACAATCCCATAATCCTCCGGCAGAAGGATTCTAGCTAAAAATTATAGAAATTATTAAGGAAATTCCCTTTGTTGAAAAAGCTTCTACTATTTTCCATATTGCACTGGAAGTAAAGCTCTGTTTGTTCATTTTTTTATTGTTTGACCTTGCGGTTTATCCATATAGTTTCTCTTTCATTTCATATAGTCTTATAGTATCAGTCTGCTTATCTATATCCTGTTTCACTATCCCACGATTTACTCATCCATTAAATGACTAATAAAGTTTATCGAAATAAGCTATTTTCACTTAGGAATACTAAAACAGATTCTGTAGTTCCAAAGTAAGGAAGATTCTGATAAATAGCAATCACATTGGACCATATAGGAACAATTAGTGCATACAAACTAAGTCGTAATTTCGGTCTAGTCATTCCAGCTAATTTTTTTATTTATATCTCTATCTCCCTTAAGGCATGATGCAGTCATTGCGTAAAGAACAGTATTTAATCCATGTATGATAAATAAGAGTCTCATATATGTGTCATTAAGCCTCAATAATGGAATAAAAAGAAGGCTTAAAATATTAATATCACAAATACCTCTCGCTATTCTCGCCTTATATCCAAATCTATCTTCCTTGTAAACTATGCTTTTTGACAGTATTGTAAGAAAGATATTGCCTAAAAAGGATAAAAAAATTTCAGCACTAAAAGCCTATTAAATTGGGATAACCTTGTTTTCCCGGGCCTCCGGAAAGCCATGTAATAATTTTTTTCTCTTTTTGTAAAGTAACTGACTACTCCTAGTAATAAATTAGAATTCTGTACTATTAACATACCAATGAAAGCAAAAAAACATAAACTAATATATTCTTTTTTTCCGGTTCCTTTTTCTTGCTAATAAAACAACAATAAATAATATAGAAGAATAATGCACCAAAGTTGCTATCACTAGAAATATACAAAAATTTTTATAGTATTTTTCTTTGGATTTTCAACAAACTCTATCATAGCGTATAGTAAGATTGCACATGATAATGCGGCCCTCATCCCTGATACATGCCAGGCAAAAGGTGATATACTATACATTGCCAAAGCCATCGTTTTATAATGTCCAATTTTTCTAAACGTCAAGTTTAGAAAAAAAAGAAGTAATGTAGATTCCAACATTCGAAAACCAACAAAAGATAAATGAAATTTTCTGCAAATTTCCATTAATACCGTAAAAATAGGTTCAAATGCCCCAGGTACATTTTTCATAATAAATCCATTCATATGTAGAAGTATCCGGAGCACCTGTATTAAATGCAAATAGAACCCACATAAAAGCCATCAAAGCAAAGTAAATCACTCTTGATCTTGGCATAAATATAGCTAAGATAAAGAATAATGTTAATAATAACACCACGACCATAGCTTTCCCTCTTTAACAAAAGCATTTGTTTTTATTTTTTTCTACTAAACTCATACTTTTTGCAATATTGCCTCATCATATATTTTTTTGTTTTTGCAGGAAAGAAATTCCTCTATAGAATTTAAATCATCTTCTCCCAGAATAAAAATACTCTTATCATATAATTCAAAAATTTTTTTACTCCACGATTATTTGTGATACATTTTATTCCATCAAATACGGCTTCCAACTCTCGTTGGGTCACACTTGTTTGTCCCTCCGGAACGATATTAAGAATTGCTTTTTGAGTTAACCAATAACTTTAAATATTCTTCATACGACAAAACGGGTTGGTAAAAATTTTTTTCTTGAATCTTAAAAATTGTCTATCTGCACATATATGGAAATATGTTTTTAATCCTTTTTGAATCTAATCTTCTTTTTAATTGAAAGAGCATTTCAGCTCGCCCCTTTATCCCTTCCAACATACAACACATCGTATCGTGGATTAAGATTTTGTTTTTCTTCTATATTCCATAAAAAAATGAAGGAGCGCTCCACTTCATATCGAAAGCTTTACAATCATCTTGATCATAAGTCCACTTTTTCAACATAAGCAGGAACTGTATTGGGACTTATTGTCTTATCTGCACGATTTTCATAAGAGAGTATTATTCTACAATGAGGGGCTTTGCAATGAAGCCACTCAATATAATCCCGTTGGATTAACGGGTCAAACAAAATAATTGCCTTGTATTCGCTTTTTAGGTTTAACATAACGAAACCAAAGACTTTTTCCCGGTAAGTTTGCTCTAAACCATATCTCTCGCAAAATACGGAGTGAAGTCCATTTCCTTTATATGGAGTAAAAAAATCTTGTATCCATAGTGCTTTATGGCATCATAAACATAATCTTTTTTTAACTTGGCTCTTATAATGCATACATCATCTTTGTTCATTGGGAATCCTCCCTATACTAACTATATACCATTTTTTTCATTCGAATTCTTTTTGCTAAGCTATACAACTTAACGCAAATTTATCCAATTTTATAGTCACGACGGACTATATAGCTTAGACATTTTATTTTTGTATTATTTTAATATCGAATCCTTTAATTTTTTTGGCGATTATAAGCGCCCATGTCATCTCTTTTCTATTTTTTTAGTATTTTTTTAATCGCTTTATAAATACTGCTTATGTTATTGGGAGTAAAGAAAACCCCTCCATAACTATCTATTAAATCTGTATTCCCCCTGATTTTACTACATATAACAGGAAGTCCACATCCCATTGCTTCCATCATTGAAACAGATAATCCTTCTCGGAAAGATGGAAATACAAAAATATCCGCTGCTGTGTAATAGTCTAAAATATTTTCCCGAAAACCTAATAGCTTAATATGCTCCTTCAAACCTATTTCGTTTATTATACTTTCCAATTCTTTTTTTCGTTCTCCTTTTCCCACAACAATGTAATATAAGTTGTGAGGAAAAATATTATCTCTATGCATTTTTCCAAGTGCTCTTATAACACTTTCATGGTTTTTATTCTTATTTAACTCTCCAACCGACAATAACAAAATATCCTCATCTTTTATGCCAAGCTCTGAACGAATGTTCCCACTGTTTGTTTTATTAAACTTCTCTAGGTCAATTCCAATCCCAGGAACATATACCGTATTTTTTGCTCGAAACTTATTTTTAGCTCTATGATAGTCCTCCTTGTTTATCGTAATTAGAACATCCGTAAATTTGCTCAAGTACTGCTCTATAGGGTAGAAAATCAACCAATTTAATGCAGGTGCACCATGATAAAAGTGAAACCCATGGGCAGTGTATAAGACACGGGTTCCTTTTTTTCTCTCTGGTTTTGCTGCTAACCTGGCAATAGCTCCACCAATTGGACTATGGCAATGAATCAGATTATAGTGTTTAGCTGATAGTAACTTTTTAACCTGGATATATGCCCTTCCTATTGCAATGGGATTTAAGGATCTAGGAATAGCTATATCAATAGGATTAGCACCCATTCTCTTTAATGTTTTAATCAATTCCACTGATCTTTCTGCACTTATATTTCCCGGATTTGTATAATCTGCAACTACATCCACATGATATCCAAGAGATAAAAAGTAACTCTATATTAGGGATATTAAACTGATCGATCATAGACGCAACTGAAGCTAATTGCAGCGCTTTTTTTCATTATCCTTCCGTCCTTTTTTTATTGATTCCTTAAGAGTAATCCGTTGATACTCAAAGTCATAACTCGACAACTCTTTGTCATAAGCCATGTTTCCGAATGCCTTATTCGTAAGTCCTTTAAATCTCCCCGGCAACTTACTGGCTAATTTAATGCCGGTATTCCAAAATTTAGAAATCAAGATTCGATGATTATTCTCCTCTGCTATCCATTTAACAAGTTCACAGGTGTTGCTATATTCTGCGTTCTGTGGCCAAAAAAATTCCTCTTTCTTTTCTAATCATTATTTGGCATAAAAAAATTCAGATAAATTGTCTATATAAAGCATAGATCTTTCATTCTTTATATCCGGAAAAAAATTGGTAATGTCTTTGCTAACTTTGCTAAAACTGGATAATTCCCTTTGCTACCTTTTCCATATATCATTGGGGGGCGTAGTACTACAACAAAAAAATCCTCTGTGTCCAGTTCCCTTATTGCTTTATCCGCCTGCCATTTGCTATCGCCATAAAAAAATTTGCAGGAGAGGGTTGAGTATTTCTAGTGATTCTTTTTCTTTTTTTCCAAACGGTGCAGAATCTCCATAGATAATAGAGGAAGACATGAATACAAACTGCTTAACCCCATCTTCCTTAGCCTTTTTTTGCCGTTTCTATAGCAAGGTCTGTATTTATCGCATAATATTTTGCTTTTGGTCTCTTCTGTAACACGCCCTACATCAGCATGGGCTAAGCCTGCCACATGAAATATTGTATCATACTTAGAAAAAAATTCACATTTTTTTCCATGAACTATCTCTCATGTCTAATGTATCAATGAGAAAATGCTCTCTGTAATGTTTAGCAACATAGGCTTCGAAACTTGTTCCAACGTAAGATTCCGCTCCGGTAATCAAAAACCTTTAGCTTATTTTCCACTTCTACCCTTTCTCCAAAGCCGATGGAACCAATCAAATCTTTGGAGTTCTTTCCTTTCGTATACTCTCTTTTTGCAAAGGAAGACAATTTCTTAAGATCTTGAGAAGCAGGATATTGAAGTGCTCCCGTTCCCCCTTCCACCACGCCATCCTTTCGTAGTACGGAAAAGATGGTTCCGAAGAAACAACGCAGATCCATAAGAAATCCTATCTTTTCCACATATTCTCCGTCCAGCTTTGCCTTATCCGGAATCTCTATGGAGTCTCTGCCGTTAATCTGCGCCCAGCCGCTAAGTCCCGGCTGAATATCGTTGGCATTGTATTTATCGCGCTCTGCGGTAAGCAAATCCTGATTCCATAAGCCCGGTCTTGGTCCGATGATAGACATGTTTCCCACAAAAATATCCCAAATCTGAGGAAGTTCATCTAAGGAATGAGCCCGAAGGAATTTACCCACACGAGTAATATACTGCTCCGGATTCTCCAACATGTGGGTTGGGGTGTCATGAGGGGTACACATCTTCATGCTACGGAATTTATGCAGGGGAAAATAGCGTTTGTTCTTCCCTAGGCGCTTTTGGGTGAAAAAGACAGGTCCCGGATCATCCATAAATATAGCAACAGAGAGGAAAAGAAAAATAGGAGACAATAAAACTAAAGCAAAAAGCGGAGAGGATAGTATCTCCTCCCCTTTTGATTGCTCTTGTATAAAAACTGGGAACATAGTCGCTATCTCCTATTGCCTCCAGATGCCCTCTTACCCCGTCAGCATTCTCTGCTTCCATAGGGTTTGCCACGAAAATAACCTTCTTCCCCTCAAAGGGATTTCGGTATTCGGAAGATTGATTTCTTCGTTTCCGATTTTTCAAAATAGAGCTCTTTTTATTATGTGGGCAAGGCTTCTTCCCCTTACCGAAAAGTGCGGAAGGACAGGATTTCTTTTTCCATAGGGAAAGAAATAGAAAAGGCCCGCCAGACATCCTCCAAGAATAAGCGCTATCCAAGCTTTCTGATTGCTCTCTTTATGATTCCGCATAAGTCCTCCACTCTCTTGCTTACAGTTTCCATCGCTTTGTGCGTGTTTTTAAATCCTTATTATTTCGATACTACTTCCTTAGACTTCTCCAGCTACTACAGCTCCTTATTCCGCCGGCTTATAGGTTCCCACAATTTCCTTCACCATTTCTCGGATATCGTCCTTGTTCTTGTAGGCAGCTTCCATTAAATCATCCACCTTTCCAAGGAAGGCATCAATATCGAAACTTAGGGGCTTTCCGATATGAATACGCTCGTTGGCGGTGTTCTGCAAGCCCTCCTCCGCCATAAGCTTTTCTTCGTATAGCTTTTCTCCCGAGCGTAGGCCACTGTACTGTACTTTAATGTCGATGTCCGGCTTAAATCCGGAAAGGCGAATCAGGTTTCTGGCCAGGGTATCAATTTTTTTACCGGGCTTCCCATATCCAAGACAAAGATTTCTCCCCTTAGCGAAGGTTCCCGCCTCTAAGACAAGGCTTACCGCCTCCGGGATGGTCATAAAGTAACGAATGATATCCGGGTGGGTCACCGTTACCGGCCCGCCCTTTTCGATTTGCTTTTTGAAGATAGGAATAACGGAGCCGTTGGAGCCCAATACATTTCCGAAGCGTACCGCCACAAATTCTGTCTGAATATCCTGGAATACTGCTCCCGTGCCGTCTTTATCCGCATTCTCCATGCCCTTATGGGTGAAGAGCTGGGGGATGTCCTGCACCCGGCCTGCCTTAATCTTATTGTCAAAGGCCTGAATAATCATTTCGCAAAGTCGTTTGCTTGCTCCCATGATATTGGCAGGATTCACCGCCTTATCCGTGGAAATCAACACAAAGCGCTTACAACCGTTCACCATAGCCGCATAGGCGGTTTTGTAGGTTCCCAAGGCATTGTTCTTAATACTTTCGCAGGGGCTGTCCTCCATCAAGGGCACATGCTTGTGCGCCGCAGCATGATAAACGATTTCCGGTCTGTACTCCTTGAAAATCTGAAACATTCTTCGGGAGTCTCGTACGGAGCCGATCAAGACCAAAAGATCCAGTTCAGGGAAATTTTCCCGTAACTCCAGTTGAATATTATAGGCGTTGTTCTCGTAGATATCGAAGATAATCAGCTTCTTCGGGCTGTGAGCCGCAATCTGCCGGCAAAGCTCCGATCCGATACTGCCTCCGCCGCCGGTAACCAGTACAGTTTTGCCGTTAATAAAGGAAAATACCTCCCGAAGGTCCACCTTAATCGGATCCCTTCCCAGCAAATCCTCCACAGAAACCTTCTTCATGGAACTGGCGCTTACCTGTCCGGTAACCAGCTGATACATTCCGGGAAGATTCTTTAATTCGCAGGTGGTTTCGTTGCAGATTTGCAAGATATCTCGTCTTTGGGATACGGTAGCGGAAGGGATTGCCAAGAAGATTTTATCCACGGCAAATTTCTCCACCGCCTCCAAAATGCTTTCTCTTCCTCCCACCACGGGAATATTGTCAATGAGTCTTCCCCACTTATTTTTGTTGTCGTCAATAATACAAACTACCGTGCCGTCCACTTCTCCTGAGCGGTGAATGTCACGAATCAACATTTGCCCGGCAGCTCCTGCTCCAATGACCATAATCCGGTGTAGGCTTTTCTTATTGTTTACCTTCCGAAGGAGCAGAATAAAACGGTAGGAAAAACGAATCCCCAGCACCGCTAAGTACTGCAAAATTGCTCCAATCATATAGTAAGAAATGGGCATTCTCCCCAAAAATAGGGTGATTCCCAGGATATGAAATACGGAGCAAATAGCAATGGCCATGCTCACCCGAAGAAGCTCCGAGTAGCTGGCAAAGCGCCAGATGCTTTTGTATAATTTCAGAATCCAAAACACCCCTAAGGACACTAAAATGTACACCGGCACAAAACTTTTCCATCTTTCAATATAGATGGGGTCAATGGTGCTGTAGCGTAAATCATAGCGTAGCCAAAGGGCAATTAAATATGAAAAGCTCAAAGCAAGGGAGTCATATAGCATTAAGCCTAGAGCAATGATATGCCAATGCTCCAAGCGAAAACCCTGCCCTTTCTTTTCTCGTTGGGGTACTTTTCCCCTATCTTGATTATCTATATTCTCGCTAGACGTCTTGTCTTGATTATCCATGAAGAAGTTTTTCTCCTATTGTCACAGTCCTTGTACTTGTTACACAGTGAAGGGGAAAGTTTCTCCCGGCTGTACCGTTACATCCTCCACAGTCTCTTCTCCCCTGGTAATCACATAGTGCACACCGAACTTTTGGAAGAAGCTTCCATAGCTCTCGTCAGTAGACTTACTGTATCGGAAATCCTGTACCGCTCCCGCATTGGAAATCTCTCGCATCAGCTGATCCAGGAAAATGGTTAAAGCTTCAGGACTGACATTTTCCACAATTTCCGCCTGTACTTCTACCATGTGGGTGTCGTTGCTTCCGGAAAGGCTCAAGCTTTTTACAAAAGGAAAATCCTCCGGATTCATATTTTCAATCACATCGTCGGAAATCTGATTGAAGTCAATAAGAATGACTTGATCTTCCGCTGCTGTAGTCATAACAGGAGTAGAATTCACTCCGTACTTTGGCTTACAGGATACCAGAAAAATAATGCCAGAAGGCATAGTAAAAATCCTCTTGTTCTCAACATGATATCTCCTTAAAAATTAATTTTCCTATATATTCTCTCATATCTTATATGCTAAAGCAGTATAGCATTGAACGGCGTTTTTTTAGCAATTTTTTTATGAATAGTGTTCTATTATCCTTATAGGCTTTATGAGCATTCTTTTACACATCTATTCTTCAGTAAAGTGGATGGGTTCCATTGCCTCCAACACCTTTTGAACAAGCTTGCCCTGAAGATAAAAATCCTTAAGATTCGACTTATCATAAGGATAAGGGGAATCTTTTGTTTCTTCCATTAGTAAATCTGTAAAAATATCTTTCCCAGCTAAAAATATTTTTTTCACTTTCAATATTTTTTTCCGCTTCTTCAAGCTTTTTTCTAATGGACGGTTTATTTAAAAATATCCGCATACAATAAAAAGCCATTCAAAAGATTCCGGAAGATAGAGCTTAATAGAATTATTTCCTCTAAGTAATTGGGAAATATGGGCCATTTCCGGTCCAAATGCTGCTCCATCCGCTATCACCAAAGTTTCCTTCTGCTCTTTGTTAAGCAGCCTTTTCTGTAAAATCCCTAGAATATTAGACTTTCCATCTGCACTTTCGCAGCAAATCCCCTTTGTCATGGCAACTTGCGAAAAAGTAAATCCTGCTTGGGAATCCTCCGTTACTAAGGACTTTACCAAAAAGCTTTCCGGGATTTGTCTCCGAGTAAATCTTATAAAACAGGTTATATACCTGCCTTGTATCCATATATTTACCCGAACAATGAATTCCGTATATTTCTTCCACGGAGTAGGGTAAGGCAGGTAAATTTTCTCTGGTAATCAGCACATAATAATTATTGGAATTTCGAATTCTTTTTGCAAAAATCCTTAGTTTTTCAAAAAACTTACTATCTTCATCAACAAAGACTATGGAATCATGGATATTTTCCAGCGTCTCCTGCCAGTATTTTCCGTATAGCGCTACACAGGCCTTATCACATTGAATCTGCACCCCCGAATCCTTGCCAAGATTTCCATATTCTTCAATCATTGAGAACAGCGTTGTTTTTCCTGTAGCACTATCTCCTCGGATAATAGTGATATTTCTTTTTATAGAAAATGCAAATCGAATCCGCTTATTTTTGTATAACAATGTGGTGCATTCCCTTCATTTTAGAAATCCTCCAAAGGAATCTTAATAGCCTCCTCTAAATACGCCTCATAGCTCTCTGTCATTTTTCCGGTATTTATGATAAATGCGGAAAATCCTGCCACCGTACTAAAATCCATGATGTGATGAAGGTTGATTGTCAAATCTTTATGAGTTCCAATGGTCGAAATCCACTTGGCACAATTATCTCCACAAGCTGAGCCATTAAAAACATGACCGCTATCATCAAAAGCCATCAGCAAAAGGGTCTTGACTCCCCCGGAAAGCTTTTCCGGGGGAATCGGTCCCAATACCGGACTCTCAATTAAATGGCTACTGACCACCTTGGATTGATCCACATCTTCTATCATTGCCTTTGCCAAGTCCTCTTCCAGCCACTCATCCTCATATTGATTGTTAAAGTATATTGAAGGCGTATAAATTGCATTTTCCATTTCTCCGAAAAAAATCTTTAACAAAGCACTTCCTCCTAAGCTAGAGTCTTGACCATACGATTCTAAGCTATCCTATCACATTTTCCTTAAATCTTGAATTTAAGTTTTTTTCTGTTTTTCCGTAATAAAAAAATACCCTCCTTACCGGTTAATGGTAAAGAGGGTACAGTTTAAATAAATACAGCTTTTAAAATCCAATTACTTTCTTGGGTTCTTAATCTGCGCCTGTGCTGCAGCAAGGCGTGCTACAGGTACACGGAATGGAGAACAGGAAACGTAATCCAAACCAATCTCATGGCAGAACTCAACGGAAGATGGGTCTCCACCGTGCTCTCCACAGATTCCTACATGTAAATGTGGATTTGCAGGCTTTCCTAATTCGATAGACATCTTCATCAGCTTTCCTACACCAACCTGATCCAGCTTAGCAAATGGATCGGGACTCGAAAAATCTTATTGTCATAGTAAGAGTTCAAGAACTTTCCTGCATCGTCTCTGGAGAAGCCGAAGGTCATCTGTGTTAAGTCATTGGTTCCGAAGCAGAAGAAGTCTGCATTCTTCGCAATCTCATCAGCAGTAAGACATGCTCTTGGAATCTCGATCATGGTTCCTACCTGGTATGGTAAATTGATGCCTGCTGCCTTGATTTCAGCATCAGCAGTCTCTACAACCACCTTCTTAACAACATTGAACTCCTTCACTTCAGAAGTAAGAGGAATCATGATTTCAGGATTCATCTTCCACTCCGGATGCTTCTTCTGTACATTGATTGCTGCACGGATAACAGCCTTGGTCTGCATAACGGCAATTTCAGGATAGGTAACAGCAAGACGAAGTCCTCTGTGTCCCATCATCGGGTTGAACTCATGTAAGGAAGTGATGATATCCTTGATTTCCTGAACGGATTTATTCTTTGCCTTAGCCAGCTTCTCAATCTCCTCTTCCTCCTGCGGAACGAACTCGTGGAGAGGCGGGTCTAAGAAACGGATGGTAACAGGGTTGCCCTCTAAAGCCTCATATAAAGCCTCGAAGTCTTCCTGCTGGTAAGGAAGAATCTTCTCTAATGCTTCTTCTCTCTCTTCCTTGGTATCAGATACGATCATCTCACGGAAAGCAAAAGATTCTTTCAGGATCGAAGAACATATGCTCTGTACGGCAAAGTCCGATTCCCTCTGCACCAAGCTCTCTAGCCTTTCTTGCATCTGCAGGAGTATCTGCATTGGTACGAACAGCAAGCTTTCTGTACTTATCCGCCCAAGCCATGATTCTTCCGAACTCTCCGGCAATAGAAGCATCTACGGTAGGAATCAGGCCGTCGTAAACATTTCCGGTAGAGCCATCCAGGGAAATGCAATCTCCCTCGTGGAAAGTCTTTCCGCCTAAAGTGAACTTCTTATTTGCCTCGTCCATGACAATGTCGCCAAGTCCGGATACACAGCAGGTTCCCATTCCTCTTGCAACTACGGCTGCGTGAGAAGTCATACCGCCACGAACAGTCAGGATACCCTGAGCCACCTTCATTCCGGTGATATCCTCAGGAGATGTCTCCAAACGAACCAGGATTACCTTTTCTCCACGAGCTGCCCAAACTTCCGCATCATCAGCTGTGAAAACAACCTTACCGCAAGCAGCTCCGGGAGATGCGCCAAGTCCCTTTCCAAGAGGAGTAGCTGCCTTTAAGGCCTTCTGGTCAAACTGTGGGTGAAGAAGGGTGTCTAAGTTACGAGGATCAATCATGGCAACCGCCTCTTCCTCAGTACGCATTCCTTCATCTACCAAATCACAAGCAATCTTTAATGCTGCCTGAGCGGTTCTCTTACCGTTTCTGGTCTGCAACATATACAGCTTTCCGTGCTCTACGGTAAACTCCATATCCTGCATGTCTCTATAGTGCTTCTCTAAAATCTGACATACTTCATTGAACTGCTTGAAGGCCTCAGGGAACTTCTGCTCCATCTCGTTGATGTGCATAGGAGTACGAACTCCCGCAACTACGTCCTCTCCCTGTGCATTGGTTAAGAACTCACCGAATAATCCCTTTGCTCCGGTTCCCGGATCTCTGGTAAATGCTACACCGGTTCCGCAATCGTCACCCATGTTTCCGAAAGCCATGGACTGAACGTTTACAGCGGTACCCCAAGAGTATGGGATGTCGTTGTCTCTACGGTATACATTTGCTCTTGGATTATCCCAGCTTCTGAATACCGCCATAATAGCGCCGTAAAGCTGCTCCTTAGGATCGGAGGGGAAGTCGGAACCGATCTTGGACTTGTACTCTGCCTTAAACTGCTCAGCCAACTCGTGTAAGTCCTCTGCAGTAAGGTCAACGTCCTGGGTAACGCCCTTCTTCGCCTTCATCTCGTCGATAAGCTCTTCGAAATACTTCTTACCAACTTCCATAACTACGTCAGAGTACATCTGGATAAATCTTCTGTAGCAGTCCCATGCCCATCTTGGGTTATTGGACTTCTCAGCCAAAACTCTAACTACTTCTTCATTTAAACCGAGGTTTAAGATGGTATCCATCATACCGGGCATGGAAGCTCTTGCTCCGGAACGAACAGATACTAACAATGGATTCTCATGGTCTCCAAACTTCTTTCCTGTAATCTCTTCCATCTTACGGATGTGCTCATCAATCTGAGAAAGGATCTCGTCATTGATCTTCTTTCCATCCTCATAGTACTGTGTACAAGCCTCAGTAGTAATGGTGAATCCCTGGGGAACCGGTAATCCGATTTTGGTCATCTCCGCCAAGTTCGCTCCCTTACCACCCAAAAGCTCACGCATGCTTGCATCACCTTCTTTGAAAAGGTAAACCCATTTTCTTGCCATTTTGAATCCTCCTTAATAGATTACGGAAAATGAAAAAAATTTTTTCCATTCCCGTCATTTGAAGTAGTTGTCAGATTGTTCGTGATAAAATACGAAAATCATACCTCGTCATTATAAACAAGAATAAAATGATAGTAAAGGGAGGAAGCAGGTAATTTCAGCTAAATTCAGAGATTCCTCACAAACCACTACATAAAGCCCAAAATCGCTTTAAAAGTATAGAAAATAAACAAGAAAAAAAGAGCCGTTAAATAGAGAATTTATAAATTCATTGCTTACTTTCCGCATAGTTATTTTGCGATACAGGGCAATGTGAGCCCGCGGGTACTTGCGAAAAACAAAGGTACTGCAGTTTTTCGCTTAGTACCCCTGCGAAGGCGAGCTTAGCGGGAGCGTGCCCTGTGAGCAAAGTGACTATGTCGGAAAGTGCTCTTGACTCTTAAGGATTCTCTATTTAACGACTCTTTTTTCTATTTTCTATGCTTTAAAACGATATCCCACACCCCAGATTGTTTCAATGTATTGGGGCTTCACTGCATTTTCCATCTCAATCTTCTCACGAAGCTTCTTGATATGTACCGTAACGGTGGCAATATCGCCGATGGACTCCATTTTCCAAATCTCCTGGAACAGCTCTTCCTTGGTGTAGACCCGGTTAGGATGGGCCGCAAGGAAGGCTAAAAGATCAAACTCTCTGGAGGTAAAGGGCACCTCTTCTCCGTTTACAAAAACTCTTCTTGCGGTGGTATCAATCTTTAAGCCCCTGATTTCAATGATTTCATTTTCTTCCTTGCCGCTGTCTCTGAGTCTTGTATATCTTGCCAAATGGGCCTTTACTCTGGCTACCAGCTCACTGGCGGAGAAGGGCTTGGTCATATAGTCGTCTGCCCCAAGGCCTAAGCCTCGGATTTTATCAATATCGTCTCTTCTTGCGGAAACCAAGAGGATGGGGATATCCTTCTTACTTCTCACCTCCTGGGTAATGGAGAAACCGTCTCTTCCCGGAAGCATCAAATCCAAAATCAGAAGGTCATAATTCCCTTCCAGCGCCTTCTTTAAACCCTTTTCTCCATCTCCCTCCGTCTCCACCTGAAAGCCGGACAGCTCCAGGTAATCCTTTTCCAGCTCCGCAATGGCCGCCTCGTCTTCCACAATCAAAATTTTCTTCTTCTCTTCCATAGACTTTCCTTTCTTTTCTACTCACTAATATACTTTAACTTTTGCTATTCTTCTTTTATTTGGCTAATGCGCTCTTCTTCTATTATTTGCTTATACACCTTTCTTCTATTATTTACTAATACGCCTTTCTTCTATTATTTTGCTAATACGCTTTTTCTCCTTAATTCATCATCCCCTGCGAAAAGCATTTTCTTAGAACAAAATGAATGCTTGTTCCCTCTCCCAATACACTTTCCGCCCAGATGCGTCCGCCACTGTCTTCGATAATCTTCTTTTACGATGGACAGGCCAATGCCGGAACCGCCGGTAGCTGTATTTCTGGCGGAGTCTGTTCGGAAAAATCTTTCAAAAATATTGGGTAAATCCTTTTTCTCAATGCCCTTTCCATTATCGGAAATCTCCACCTCTACGAAGTCTCCTGCATCGGAAAGTATGAAACGAATCTTCGGATTCTGCTTATCCATATACTTAATCGCATTGGAAATGATGTTGTTTAGCACCTTTCGTAGCTGTTCCGGATCCGCTATCACCTCCACAGATTCTTCCACCAGGAAGTCTGTTTCAAACCGGTAGCCCATGGCATCCAGGTCCATAGCCACCTCCATGCTGAAATCCTGAAAATATTCCAAGGCGGGAAGCTGACAAAAATGGTAGGGAATACGGTTGGTTTCTATCTTGGCATAATAGTTCAGTTCATCAATCAGGCGATTCATTTCCACAGCCTTATGATAAATGGTTTTGGATGTATTTTTCGCTTTTTCTCCTCGGTGGAGGCCACCCCTGTCCAAGATTCCTTCTGCATAGCCTTTAATGGAGGTTATCGGTGTTTTTTTAAGTCATGGGCAATATTGGTGACAAGCTCCCTATTTTCCTGCTCATCCTTTAGCTTTTCTTCCTGATTTTGCTTTAGGCGTATCCGCATTTTCTCAAAAGCCTGGGTCAGCTCTCCGAACTCATCATGGCTTTCCACTTCCAAACTGAAATCCAGGTCTCCGTCTCCAATGCGCTTCGCCGCATTTTTTTAGCTCATCCACCGGCTTTACAATACCGTTATAGATCCAAGCGATAAAAAAACAATCCCGCAAAAAAATCAGAATGAAAATTCCCTGTCCGATACGAAGAATCTCCAGAAAGGAGAGATAAAACAAGAGGATGGGCAAAAGGGTGGTTACCACAAATCCTACCGCCACGCGCCCCATAAGTCCTATGGGTTTCATTGTTTCCTCCTTTCCGATAATCCTTTTTCTATTTCACGAAGATGCTAATTCTTGTTTAGTGTTTACGATTTTTTTCAATGCAGTCCGCTTCTTCATAACAACTGCTTTTCACATTACACTATTCTATATTGCTGTTTTAAATATTATCCTAATTGCTTCTTGGAAAAACGCCAAGGCAGAGGCAATCACCATATCCATGTCGTAGTACTTGTACTCTCCCAAGCGGCCGCCGAAAAGTACCTTCTCTTCCTTTTCGGATAAAGCCTTGTACTGCTGATACAAAGCCTGATTCTTCTCATCATTTACTGGATAATAGGGCTCCTCCCCCTTCTTCCACTCCGCACTGTATTCCTTGGAAATGATGGTTGTGGGAATATCCTTTCCCTCCTGATCCTTTCCGAAGGTAAACCACTTATGCTCGATAATGCGGGTATAGGGGCTTTCCTCATCGGTGTAATTTACCGCGGCATTTCCCTGATAATTCTCCATAGGAAGCTCTTCTACCACGAAGTCCACCTTCCTGTATTCCAGCTCTCCTAAGGAGTACTCGTAAAAGGCATCAATAGGACCGGTGAATACAATCTTCTCCGCCTTTTCCATCCACATTTCCCTATTCTCAAAGAAGTTTTGAGACAGTTCCACGGGGATACCGGAAAGCATATTTTCCACCATCTTGGTGTAGCCCGCCTTGGGAATTCCCTGGTACAGGGCATTAAAATAGTTATTATCATAGGTCAGGCGCACCGGAAGCCTTTTGATTATAGAGGCCGGAAGTTCCTTACAATCCCTGCCCCACTGTTTTTTTGTATAGCCCTTAATCAATTTCTCATAGATTTCTCTACCTACCAGGGAAATAGCCTGCTCTTCCAGATTCTTAGGCTCACTGATTCCTGCAGCCTTCCGCTCTGCCTCAATTTTCTCCTTGGCCTCCTCAGGGTGGGTAACCCCCCACATCCGATTGAAGGTATACATATTAAAGGGGAGGGAGTAGATTTCTCCCTTATAGTTGGCAATGGGGGCATTGGTAAAACGATTAAATTCCGTAAAGCGATTCACATATTGCCAAACCTCTTCATTGTTGGTATGGAAAATGTGGGCACCGTAGTGATGAACCATGATGCCATTCTTCTCGTAGCTGTAAACATTTCCCCCGATATGATTTCTTTGGTCAATGACCAAAACTTTTTTTCCCCGTTCCTTTGCCTCTCTTGCAAAAATAGCGCCAAAAAGTCCCGCACCTACTACCAGATAATCAAACTCTGCCATCTATTCCTCCAATCTTGTCTCGGCCATTACACTGCCCCCTATTTTACCAAAGCTTTAAGAAGAACGATAGCAGAAAAACAAATCGCTAAGCAAAAAACAAAGCGCTAAAGAATCTTTCTTTCGGAACGCCTCAAAATAAGCTCAAGAAAAGCTCACGGAAGACTTAAGCATTCTCACAAAAGAGAAAAACCAAAAAGAAAGGAGGACCTTAGTCCTCCTCCAATCCCTCTAAGGTTCTATGCAATAATTTCTTCAATACCTGCATCTCTTCATCGCTTAGAGAAATGCATGACCGCATTCCCTCCGGAATGGACAGGGCTTTCTGCTTTAGCGCCTCTCCCTCTTCACTAATGCGCACACAAAGTGCTCTCTCATCCTCCTGATTGCGAGAGCGTGTGAGTAATCCTTTCTGCTCCAATCTTTTCAAAAGGGGCGTCAAGGTTCCGGAATCCAGATATAAAGCTTCTCCCAGATCCTTTACCCGCACTTCTTTTTTCTCCCAAAGTACCATCATGGCAATATATTGGGTATAGGTCAGATCCAGCGGATCCAGAAATGGCTTATATTTTCTTGTGACTTCCTTGGCACAAGCATAAAGGGGAAAACAAAGCTGATTTTCCAGTCTCAAACTTAAGTCGCGATCTACTTTCATTTATAGTCCTTTTTCGTTGATATAGCTTACTGCTGCAAGTCCTGCTACGGCACCGTCGGAAGCCGCTGTTGCCAGCTGGCGGATAGCCTTGGTTCTGCAATCTCCTGCGGTGAAAATGCCGGGAGTCTTGGTTAAGGTACTTTCTCCTGCAGAAATGTATCCCTTGCCGTCTAATTCTACCAAGTCGGAAAATGCCTGATTATCCGGTGCCTGTCCGATAGCCACAAATAAGCCATCCACCTTCAGGGTTCTTTCCTCTCCGTTCTTGTTTACCACCACAAGACCTGTCAAACCGGAAGCATCACTTTCCAATGTTTTTACTGTAGAATTCAAAACCAACTCCACATTTGGCTTGGCGGTCAAACGATCCACTTCCGCCTTGTCCGCTCTGAATTCGTCTCTTCTGTGAATCACATAAACCTTCTCCACATAATCGGAAAGGAAGGTGGCATCCTCTACTGCTGTGTTTCCGCCGCCGTTCACCGCTACCACCTTGCCACGGTAGAACATTCCGTCGCAGGTTGCACAGTAGGAAATCCCCTTTCCTACCAGTTCCTCTTCCTTTTCTACCCCAAGACTTCTGTTCTTGGCACCGGTAGCAAGAATTACGGCTTTTCCTTCGTAGCTCTTGTCCTTGGTCTTTACTTCCTTGAACTGTCCCTTGTCTTCGATGCCCTCTACCTTTTCAAAAGCAAACTCCGCCCCCAGATTTTTCGCCTGATTATAAAGGTTTGTGGCAAATTCAAAACCGGAAATCTTCTGGATAGCCGGATAGTTTTCAATTTCCGGAGTGTTGATAATTTGGCCGCCGTAAGAAGCCTGCTCTAAAACCAATACGCTTTTTCCGGCTCTCAGTCCGTAAATAGCCGCAGATAATCCGGCTGTTCCCGCTCCTACAATGATAATATCATGCATTGTTTTTCTTTCCTTTCTATAAATCCGCTATTCTAAAGTTATACTTTTCTATAGCGCTAGTGTTCTATAACTCTAATGTTCTATAGTTCTACTGTTCTATAGTTCTAATGCTCTATAGCTCTATAGCTCTATAGCACTGCTTCTCTATAATTCTTCTTTTCAAAATGATAAGCTATTCTGCTGATTTTATACAAGAAAAGGGCGACCGCAGTCACCCTCTTCTTCCCCTCCTTATAGAGGATATATCTTATGACCCAAACTACTCATCTTCCCTAAAGAATAGACTGCTTTCCTTCTTTAAAGAAAATATACTCCGTTGAATTACTTTAAAAGATCTAAAACCTGATCCTTCTGAATAAATCCTGTATTCTGCTTATACACCTGACCATCCTTAAATACGATTAAGGTTGGAATAGCACGAACACCGTAGCGAGCCATCAAGTCCTGCTCTTCATCGGCATTAACCGCATATACCTTAAAGTCCTGTGCCTCCGCTGCAATCTCTCCGATGATTGGAGAAAGCATCTTACAAGGTCCACACCAGTCTGCCCAGAAATCCACTAATACCGGCTCCTTAGACTGTAGTACCTTCTCTTCAAACTCTGCTGCAGTAATATTTGGTGCTGACATATTCATTTCCTCCTTGAGTATTTATAAAAGTGATTATTGATTTTCTTTACAGGTTCGATTGTACGCAATTAAATAGGTTGTGTCAAGTTCTCATTTCTAAAGAGTTTATAAAGTACAGAATGTCCTCCTGTATAACATTAAATTTGTAAGTCTGCATTATTTAGCCTTGCTTTGTTTTGTGGCAAGTTCCCCTTTTAATACAGTCATTAGCATATAAATTCCTTGCTCTGTAAAAAGCATAGGGGAGATATCGTCTACCGCCGGATCCCTGCTCTAATCTTGAGGTCGAATTTTTCGACCTCAAGATTTCCCACTCATCTCTTGTGAGTTGAAACAAAAAAATCTTCATCAAACTTGCCAGCATTATTTTTTTCACTTGCTCATTAAATCTCTTCGTAGAATAACCATATATTTCAGCAAGTTCAAAAATCAAGCATAACCTTTTGATGTCTAATATTGAAAACCTTTTTTTCTACTCCTCCTGCTGCAAATATTCTTGAATCATACTGTAAGAAAAAACCCTTTCGAAGAAGGGAGGCTGTAAGCTTCTGTCTTTCCTTCCAATCCGATAAATCCATGTTTCTGCTTTTTCTTCTCCAGCCAACGCTTTAGTCCAATTCTTTCCGGATCAGTTTCTCTCTGCTCTTCAAAGGAGCTTTCCTCTCCCTCTTCTCTATGTTTTCTTCGAAAATCCTCCATGGCTTCTCGAATCACAGATCCGTCAACGCCTCTGCCATAGAGCTTACTCTGCATATCCTTTGCGGAACGGCGGTGAGCATTTTCTTCCAGATATTGCATGCAATAGCGATAGTCATTGATGTAGTCGTATTCCTTTAAGAAGGAGAGGGTTCGTTCAATAATTTCCTCGGTATAATGCTCGGATTTTTGCAGTTTTTCTCGAAGTCTTCGTTCAGTCTTTGCCGCCCCTGTTAAGAGATAAAGGCTTCTTTCCTTACAACGCTGATAAAGCCTTTCCTCTTCGGAAAGACTTTCTCTTCGTAAGGGGTTTAAGGTACCCGATAAATCCTCAAAAGCTTTTACCGCTAAAGAAGGAGACATCCATAAGTCCTCTTCACGATTCTGCCGAAATGTAAGATTTATCTCATCCGCCTCTTCCTGTTCATTTTCTACTTCTGCATTTTCTCTCTGCTTATCCCCTCTGTTTTTCTTCTTCATTTCCTGTTCCCGAAGAAATTCCTCCGGATTCCATTCCTTCAAACCCTTCCTCCTTTTGTCTATGCTCTATTCCTTCGGCTTTCACCCACTCTTCATTCTTCTTTTTTCTAAAGAAGCGCTTATGCATCTCTTGATAAAGCTTTAGGAAAAAAGAGGGACTGCCTTACGCACTCCCCCATAAAATAAATCTTATTCCTCAGTTCCCTCTGCCAGACTAACCGTAAGATCCATATCCTCATCCTCCGGAACAAAGGCCAAAACCTCTTCCAAATAAGGATCTTCCTTTAAGCCGTATTCCTTACGAAGCTGAATTTCCAAGTCTGCCATAATTCTGGGATGACTCTTTAAGAAGACCTTGGCATTCTCACGGCCCTGTCCTATCTTATCTCCGTTATAGGCAAACCATGCGCCGCTCTTCTCAATCATCTTCTTTTCTACCGCAAGGTCCAGGATTTCTCCTTCCTTGGAAATTCCGGAACCGAAGCTGATATCAAACTCCGCATTCTTAAAGGGAGGAGCAATCTTATTTTTTTGGAAATCTTCACCTTGGTACGGGCTCCGCTAAAATCTCCGTCTCCGGTCTTAATGCTTTCTCCCTTTCTAATATCTACACGAACAGAAGCATAGAACTTTAAAGCGCGTCCGCCGGTGGTGGTTTCCGGATTACCGAACATCACGCCGACCTTTTCTCTTAGCTGGTTGATAAAGATAAGGATACAGTTGGACTTGGCGATAATAGCGGTAAGCTTTCTTAAAGCCATGGACATCAAACGAGCCTGTAAGCCCACATGGCTGTCTCCCATCTCTCCGTCAATCTCCGCCTTAGGCACCAATGCCGCCACGGAGTCCACAACCAAAATGTCCATAGCACCGGAACGAACCATGGTCTCCACAATATCTAAGGCCTGCTCTCCGGAATCCGGCTGTGCTACATAGAGGTTATCAATGTCCACGCCGATAGCCTGCGCATAGCGGGGATCCAAAGCATGCTCTGCATCAATAAAGGCAGCAATTCCTCCACGCTTTTGTACCTCTGCTACTGCATGAAGGGCGAGAGTGGTCTTACCGGAGGATTCCGGTCCGTAGATTTCGATAATACGCCCTCTTGGGAAGCCTCCTGCTCCAAGAGCAATATCCACAGATAGGGAACCGGTGGGCACTACGGAGATGTCCTTATTCACTCCGGAATCTCCCAACTTCATTACGGAGCCTTTACCACAGTCCTTTTCAATCTTGCTAAGAGCCGCATCCAGCGCCTTTAACTTTTCATCCCTATCTTCCAGTGCTACTACAGGAGCCTTACTTACTTTGTTTGCCATGATTTTCTTCCTTTACTATTTTGTATGATTTTTCTACCGGTTTTACTTCCTTCCGGACTACAGTTCTTTCCCTTTATTCCTTGTTTTTTCGCTTGCCGAGAAATTATATCATAGAACATACATTCTGGCTATTGGATTTTTTTCTTCTGCTCCTCCGTTATAACACAAAACCATCCAATCTCCTATACTCCACATTCGGATAAGCTTTTCTTAAAAAATACGCATCGAATCCCCTGTTCGGAATGCCTGTTTATCATAAGGCTTATCGTAAGACTTTCTATAATGCTTTCCATAAGACTTTTTATGAGACTTTCTATAATGCTTTTCATAAAATCCTTATGCGTATGTCCAACGAGTATCCCACACTACCCGTGATTAAGAAAAAAAGAGGGGATTACTCCCCTGTGGAAAGTATCCCTCTCTCTACCGCTTCTTCGTATTGGAAGACCGCCTGATTATAATCCAGCTTTTGCCTGAGCCGCAGCATTTTTCCTTGGACAAGGCTTCCAAGGATAAGCCTTGGAAATCCGCTCTGCCCAAAAGACCCAGAGTATTCATACGCTCTGCCCTTTCCTTTTGTAAACGGGCAAGCTCTGAAACGGATTCTGCCGCATTTAAAGCTGCTTCCGCCTCCGTAATATTCCGTCTGAGCGCCTCCATAGATGCTCGAATTTGCTGCTCCTTTTCCTTTTGACTCTGTTTTTTCTCCGTCCAGCCGGTGATATTCGTATCTTTTGTCCGGAGAATACTGCCCAGTTCACTGTTATGACTTAAGGCAGAGTCAATATCCTTTCCCCAATCCCTTGTTGCCAAATAGTTTCTCGGGTAGTCGGGAATGGCTTCAAATTGAATGCCGGAGTATGTATTCATGCTCCAGCCAAGGCTCAGGCCCATATTTCTTTTCATGCTTTCCAGACCGTCCTTGGCCTTTTTGCAAATCTGACTGAGCACTTTCCAGAGCAAGTTTAGCCCCACTCACATCATTTGCGGTAGCCTGACCAAAGGCTTGCCTGCCTTTCCGTCTTTTTCTACATTGGTCTGCATCATAGCCACTCTTTTTTCCAACATGGCTTTATTGTTTTCCAAGGAAATGGCACTGAAATAAAGATTTTGCATGCCGTTGCTTAGAAGCTTTTTTTCCCGGTATAAAAAGCCGGATTTTACCGCCTTTTTCCGCCTTGGCTTCCGCCTTCTTCATGCTTTTTTTCCGTTTCGGAAAGTTGTACCAGTCCTTGATTTACTTCTGCCAGACTGCTATCTATGTCCGGTAAAATTTTCTTACTGTTTTTAACCTTCTCCAGCTGGCTAATCTGACTTTGTAAAAAGGCCTTCGTCTGCGGATCCGTAGTATCCTGCTTCTGCTCCCTTAAGCTGTCAATGCTTTCCTGCAAATTCGCCAGGATGTCCGCCTTTTTCGTCCTTTACCGCCTTCTGTACGGAAGCCATGCTTCCGGTACTTTGGGCAAGGGCATCCTGCTCCATCTTGGCCAGGGTACTGAATTGCTCTACCAGATCCGGGATTTCTCTAAAAGGAAATAATATTGTCATTCACATCCCAAGCTTTCTCCTCTGCTAAGGCGGGGAAGCTTTGGCAAAGCAGTCCAAGACTTAGAGCCAGGGCAAATGCGGATTTTATTCTATTCTTTCGTTTCTTCATAAAAAGGGTATAATCCTTTCTATGGTTTGGCTTTTCTATAACTTTTCTTTTCTATAACTTTTCTTTTCTATATCCGGCTTTTCTACTGCCTACGATTATTTTAGAAGACTTCGTTTAAAACGCATGGATTTACACATTTTACTATCTATCTTAGTCAGTAGTCGCCAAACCGTTCTTTCCGGCCTGATAATCCAGATATTCTTCATAAAGCTTTAACTCTGCCTGCTGCTTTTGAAGACTTGCAGTATCGGCAGCATTTTTTTCGCCTTTTTCAAAAATCCACTCGGCTTACACTTCCCAGTTTATAGCCTCGCTCTGCCTTTTTGATAGGCCTGCTGCGCGTTGGAAGCCTGTAGCTCTGCCTGTCTTTTCGCCTCCTCAGCCTGCTTTAAGCTTTGGTACTTGGATAGCATATCGGATTGAATCTTTTCCTTTGCTGTGGAAATGCTTCTTGTCAAATTCTGTCGATTGGCCTCTCCTGTGGAAAGGTTTAGCTTTCGTTCTGAAATCCGAAGACTATAGTTATTCTGTAAAGCTATCTTACTGTCTTCTTCCAAGTTCACAGCCGCCAATTGCTCTACGCTAAGGCCGGGGATTGTAGGCATCTCAGGATTATCACTTGCCTTCCAACCCAGGTTTACCCGTAAAAGCTCCGTCATCTTATCAAAGGCGGCATTGTTCTTTGTCAGGCTCAGATTCGCCCTGATCATAGCTTCCTTCGCAGTCAAAACATCAATCTGGGTAGCCTTTCCGATAGCTTTCTTTCTCTCGGTACTTTCCCGGGCAATATTAGCATCTGCCAAAGCCAGAGCATCAATCTGCTTTTGCAGACCGGTGCTTTCTCTGCTAATGAAGGACTTTTTTTAATGGTCTCAATGGTATTCAGCTCGGTTTGCTCCACGGAAAGCTTGGCAATCTCCCGGTCTGCGTTCTGTGCCACGGTATCTGCAGAAAAAAATTACTGCTGTTACTTTGATACTGCATCTCCGCCAGAGCCTCTGCCACGCTATTTCCGTCTGCTGCAGACAATGCCTTTTCATAGGCTTCTTCCACCTGGTTTCTGGCCTCTTCCACATTTACATTGTAAGTTCCTTTGCTATCGCTCTCCCGGAAGTTTCTCCAAAGACTGGATACTGTGGAATTATATTCATGCACCAAGTCCCCGATTTCTTCCCAGGAAATCACATTGTCCCGAAGCTTTGCCCACTCCTCTTCCGAACGCTGCCGTTCAAAGGAAGTCTGCATCTGATCCACGGAAACATTATCGGAAAAAGCCCGGTACCTTCTGTGCCATAGCAGGCATGGTAAAGGACAGGCTTGCTAAAAACAATTGCTATACTAATAGGATATCCCTTTTTTTCTCATTTTCTTCTCCTTACAAAAAGGCTCATATTCTCTAAGCATGGGGCTGCATGGTTCATAAAATTCAAATTACCTTTCTGCAGTACGGGGCTAAGATGGGGGCAATCTGAGCCCGCCGGTACTTGCGAAAAACAACGGTACTGTTGTTTTTCGCTTAGTATCCGCTACGAGGCGAGGTTAGCGGGAGCGTGCCCCAATTTTAGCCCCGTACTGCAGAAAGGGAACGATTTATCCCTTACAGCCCCTACTAAGAGAAAAAGGAGTCTTCTCTACTATAACATAATATTCCTCGGAATTTCTTAACGAAAAATCGACAATCCTGTGAACTTTTGGTGTTCTCTATCCCCTTCGAAAAGAAAAAGAAGTATTGTGATGTTCGGAAGACTTTCTTCATACTATGAGACTCCCTAGACTTTTATCCTCTGCTTCTTCCGACCATAGATAATCATGTAATACACCGGAAGTAAGAGGAGCGCAAGAAGAGTAGAAGCCACCAAGCCACCCACATTGACCAAAGCAAGACCCTGCATCAATGCCCCATTGTCTCCAAAACCCATGGCCATGGGAAACATAGAAAGAACTGTGGTCAGGGTAGTCATCAAGATCGGTCGAAGTCTGGTGGCCCCGGACTCGACTAATGCCTTGTCCAAAGGCATTTCCTGTCGATATTGGTTTACCGTATCCACATAGAGGATGCCGTTATTCACAACCGTTCCTATCAGCATCAAGAAGCCCAAAAGGGAAGTCATGGACAGGGCCGCATCAAAGAGCCATAGGAGTCCAAAAGAGCCGATCGAAAGAGAAGGGTATCGTGGTCATGACCATGAAACTGAAACGGGTAGACTCAAACTGAGCAGCCATCACCACAAAGACCAGAAAAAAACGGCCATGGCAATGGAACGAAATAAATCTGCAAACTCCTCTTTCATACTTTGATCCTGAGAATTGGCCACAACGGAAATATTTTTCTCCCAAATTTTTTTCAATCAATGCATCAATCTCCGCCTTGGTATTGCTGTTGGCTTCCTCCGTATAATTCGCAGTAATCGTAGCCAAATACTTTTTGTCCTCTCTTTCAATGCCGGCAGGAGAATCGGCATATTTTATGCTGGCCAGACTTTCCAATGAGACCTGTGCCCCTGTAGGTGTCGTAAAACGGATGGCCTTGACCTTTTCAATGGTATCATATCGATCCTAGGATATTCCACTTTCACATCCACCTTCTGCCCTTCCACCGTCATTTTCATGGCGGTTTTTCCGGAAAGATGGGTATTTAAAGTTTGGGCAATCTGAATGGGGCTTAAGCCCTCTGCAGCCGCCTTGATGGGATCTACCTTAACTTGTAATAAGGGAGCCGCATTTTCCAGACTGGAATGAATACCGGTTAAACTGTTCTGCTTTTGCAGTAAAGAAAGCAGTTCATTGCTCTTTTGTTGCAGCTCTTCCAGCTCCTGTCCCTGAATAATAATTTCGTAACGATTGCTGTTACTGTAATCTCCTCCGCTCATGCTGGTATCACTGAGAGCCTTAATGCTGATGACTTCTTGGGAACGATTCTCCAAAGCTTTCTTCCATACTTTTACCTTTTCCTTGGTTTTCATGGAACGGTCTTTTTTAAGATATACGGTAACCCTTGGGTTGGTACTGCCTCCGTAAAGAGTAGACAGGGCGGAACCGCCGGCCATCGCCGTATAGCGGTCTGTATCCGGGTCCTTTGCTACCATCTCTTCAATTTCTCCCATCACCCTTTCCTTTTCTTCTATGGAAAGGCCGGGTTTTTGGGTAATAGCGATTTCAATACTTCCTGTGTCAATATCCGCCATAAGCTCCGTCCGCAGTTGGGTAGATAAAACAAGGGAAATGATTAAAATACCGACTGTAGCAAAAACCACGCTCTTTTTATGTCTCAGGAAACTACTGATGGTGTTTCGATAAGCATCCTGTAAAAGTCTAACACCTCTATAAGCTATCGCCCGGCTGTTTTCCTTCGGCTTATACAGGGTAAAGCAAAGAGGCACAATAGTTACAGCGGAAATCAAAGAAGCCACCATACAAAAGACGATGGTAAATCCCAGGGGTTTAAAGTATTGCCCCGAGATTCCCTGTAAAAATCCTAAGGGAAGAAATACTACACAGGTAGTTAGGGTTCCGCCGAAAACGGAAGCTCCCACCACTCTTACAGAGTCCAGCGCCGCTTCCCTAAGGCTTCTTTGTCTCTCTCCGTAATCGTCCATGGCCCGGAAACAGGCTTCCAGCACTACAATGGAGTTATCCACCATCATTCCCACGCCCAAAACCAGGGCGGAAAGAGTCAACATGTTCAGGCTATAGCCCATGGCTCCCATAAAGACAATAGCCCCTAAGATAGCCAAAGGAATGGAAGAGCCTACGATAAGAGAGGCCTTAAGATCTCCGAAAAAGAGGAAAATAATCAGCATGGAAATCACGATGGCCATAATCATGGTCTGTACCACGCTGGATAGAGAGCCCTTAATGTTCTCCGCAAAGTCCTGAATGACATGAATTTCTAAATTAGGATTCTGCGCTTCCAGTTTTTTAATCAGGGCGGTAACATCCTTACTCATGGCAATATCCGACTTACTTTGTAGCTTATTGATGCTTAGTGTGATGGTGTCCTCTCCGTTATACCGTCCGATTCCGCTCTTCTCTGAAAGAGCAGAGCCCACAGTAGCCAAATCCGACAGCGTCAAGGTATTGCCCGTTCCGGTAGTAATGGGAAGCTTTCGTAATTCTTCAATGGTGGAGTAGTCCTGAGAGGTACTGATGGATAATTCCTGATCTCCTACTCTGGTACTTCCTGCAGGATAGGTAAACTTCGCTGCCTGCATCATGCCTACTACCTGTTCTATAGTCAGATGGTACTGCTGCAATTTTTTTCTGCAGAAAGCTCCACTTTCACATAGCTTTCCTGTCCTCCGGAAAGAGAAAGGGAAGCTACGGTAGATAATTTTTCAAATTCCGGCTTAATGCTGTTTTCCACATAGTTATAAAGCTGGCTTTCGCTTTTGTTATTAATGGATAAAACCATGCCCGGCCTTGCATTGATGTCCACCTCCATAATGCTGATGTCCTTAGCATCCTCCGGCAGGGAAGACTTAATGGCATCCATTTTTTTCTTCAAGCTGTCATAGGCCTTGGTCATGTTGGTTCCATAGTTATAACGAATAATCACCATGGAGAAATTTTCATTGGAAAGAGATTGAATCTGCTTTACATCAGAAAGCAGAGAAACCTCCTCTTCCACCGGCTTTGTTAAAAGCTCGTCCACGTCCTCCGGAGAGGCTCCGGGATAGGTGGTGTTCACAATGAGGTAGGGAAAATTCATATTGGGAAGCAGTTCCATTTTCATGGTGCTAAAGTTCATAAAGCCAAAGAAAATGAGGGTAATCACCACAAGAAAGGTGGTTACCGGTCGTCTTAAGACGAATTTCGTCATGGAAAGCATCCCTAGCCCTCCTTTCCGGTTTCCGTAGCGGTAGAAGTAGCTGCCGCAGTACTGCTATCTGTTTCTGCCGCAGACTCTACGCCTTCGGCATTCGCTTTGGATGAGGATTCAGCATAGTTTGGGGAAAGCTCTTCAGGAGAATTCTCCCTGCTATTCCATCTTACCTTTGCTCCGTCATACATCTCGTTATTCCAAGAGCTGACCACCAAATCCTCCTCCGTAAGGCCGGACAAGATTTCCGCCTTTTTCCTCTCCCTGCAAACCAAGCTCTACAAACTGCTTTTTTTAATACTTCCGTTCTCTCCTCTCCCTTTTCCAAAAGATAAACATAGGGAGCTCCGTTGTCATAGTAAATCACAGATAGAGGAAGAAGATTTACCCCGGTTCTGCTATCCTTGGTCACCGTTAATTTTACCCGACTTCCCTCAGGAAGCGAGGAATTCTCTAAATTCGCTTTAATAGTAAAAAGACCGGTCTGGGCATTCATCACTCCGGAAATCTCGGTAATGGAGCCTATGTACTGCTCTTGTCCCTTTTTCCACCTTAACTTCCTGCCCTAAAGACAGGTTCTTCATCAGTTCCTCTGTTGCGGAAAAAACAAGCTGCTGTTTTCCATTCCCCATAAGGCTGGCAATCTGGGTACCCTGAGGAATCATGGCATCCTTCACCAAAATACTGTTTTGCAAAACCCCATCAGCGGGAGCGGTAATGGTGGCAAACTCCACTTGGGTATCATAGTTCAATTTCGCAGCCTTTACCTGCGCTTCTGCAGCCTTTGCCTGGGCATCCGCCGACTCAAAATCCTGGGCGGAAATGTCTCCGGAGGCCTGAAGGCTTGCCAAACGGTTTCTGGCGTCGCTTGCCGCCTTCGCCTGAGCCTCTGCCTGCTCCAAAGTATATCTTGCTGCATCAATCTGCTTTTGGTTGTCTAAACGGGCAATTTTATCTCCTTTTTTCAGCTCCGCACCATTTTCCGCATAGATTTCCAAAACTTCTCCGGATACCTTGGCAGCCAAAGCATACTGCTCACTGGCTTCAATCGTTCCCACCAAAGATTCCAAAATAGACAGGTCTCCCTTTTTCCGGGAAAAATGCCGGTGGCCAGTGGAAGCTGAGTGACCTCCACTTCCTCCTTAGGCTTTAACACGCGTTTTCCCACCAAAAATGCCACTCCTAATAGAAGAAGCAATACAATTACCATCTTTACCCCTTTTTTCATCTCTACCCTTTTCCTCCTAACGCCTTTTCCAAGAGCTGAATCTGCTTTTGGAATACATAAAGAATTTGTTCAATGAAGGCCTCTCGCTCCGCCCTATCGTCCAACTCTAAAAAGTCTTTCCTCCCGCCTGTTTCTTTATCCTCCAATGCATTTGGCTCTCTACCCTTCTCAATACAAACTTCCTTTTCTTGTATTCCTTCTTTTCTTTTCTCGATGGAAAAGGCCTGTAAAAGAGTAAGGGATGCCAGAGAAAATGCGGTTTGTATACCAATCCCCTTTTCTTCCTCAGACAAATGCCTTGGGAAGTAATTTGTAGGTATTGCCTCTAAAACCACATCAATATTGTCCCGTCTTCCTTTGTCCATGTGACTTTTTCATACTGGCCAGGGATAAATTTTTTTAAAAAAATCCTGAACGATAGAAAAATGGCGAAGCAGTCCTGCACAATCTTCTCTTTTCTGATTTTTATGATTTCTATCACCCATTCCTGAATGCTCTTAAAAAAATCTCCTCCATTCTTCTTCAAGATTTCCAGGAAATACCCTACAGCCTTATCCTCTTCCGCTTCAAAGAGATGTACCAGCAAATCATCTTTATCCAAAAAGTAAGTATAAAAGGCCCCTCTGGAAATATCACTTTCCTGAATAATCCGATTAATGGATACTTTGTCGTAATCATAAGAAGAAAATTCCTTTATAGCCGCTTCTAAAATGCGCCTTTGTTTTTCTTCCTCCAAGTTCAAAAATCTCTGCGTCGGCATCCTTCCTCCCTCGATACATTCTGTAATGATTTATCCTTTCTCATCTTTGGTAAGCTATTCGCTTTAAGCGAAGCATAATCCGGTGGCGAGCTGTTCACTTTAAGCGGAACGCAGCCTAGTGACAACTTGTCACCTTTTGCAAACCCAGTATAGTGACAGCTTGTCACCCTGTCAATATTTTTTTATATTTTTTTATGCTTTCCAAATCCGGACAGAAATTTTGCTTTTCTTCCCGGGCTTTCCTTCGGACTTTAGTAACATCAGACTTTAGGGGCATCGGACTTTAGTAACACAGAGGATTGCACTTGCAAAAATGCAATTTAACCCTTACAATGAAGAAGCGTTTGTATACAGGATTTTTTTGAGAAGGATAAAGCATGACTGAACATCAAATACAGGCACATGGAAAAATCAATTTAGCCCTGGATGTCCGAAGCAAACGGCCGGATGGCTACCATGAGGTTTTCATGGTAATGCATACGGTACAGCTTCATGATGACATTTCTCTTCGGCTGGAGAAGACTCCCGGAATTCGTTTAAGCACTAATCTAAGCCTTCTACCCACAGGGAAGAGAATCTGATGATAAAGGCTGCAAAACTGCTTCAGGAGGAGTTTTCCATCAAAGATGGCTTATCTTTTCATTTGGAAAAACGCATTCCGCTTGCCGGAGGAATGGCGGGCGGCTCCACAGATGCCGCCGCTGTACTGTTATTAATGAATCAGGTATTTTCTTTGGGACTTAGTATAGAAGAGCTGGAGAAAAGAGGCGTAAAGCTGGGGGCGGATGTTCCCTTTTGCTTACATAAGGGCTGTTTTCTTTCAGAAGGAATCGGGGAAATCTTAAGCCCGCTTCCCGCCTTGCCGGATTGTATCCTACTTTTGGCAAAGCCTGCATTTTCCCTATCTACCAAAGCAGTTTATGAAGCTTTACAGGTAAACAGTATTCCAAAAGAAGAACATCCGGATGTAGAAAAATTTATTCATTTCCTGAAAAAAGGAAATTTATCGGAAATCACCCCTCATATGGGAAATCTTTTAGAGCGGGTTAGCCTTTCCATGAGACCGGAAATACAGGTCTTAAAGAATCGTCTCTTAAGCTATGGAGCGGAAGTGGCTCTTATGAGCGGTTCCGGACCCACGGTTTTTGCGATTTTCCCCTTAGAAGATAGGGAGAAAGCAGAAAAAGCCTATCAGGCTCTTATCCATGGAGAGGATCAGCATTTGGCACAGGAAGTTTATCTTACACAGCCTTGTACAGAGTAAGGAGGAAAGAATGAGCAGCGATTTTACCATTAATATGAATGAATATCTCCCCCTACGGGATTTGGTATTTAATACCCTAAGACAGGCGATTCTAAAAGGAGAGCTGAAGCCCGGTGAAAGACTGATGGAAATCCAACTGGCAGAAAAAGCTGGGAGTATCCAGAACACCTATTCGCGAAGCGATTCGTAAGCTGGAACTGGAGGGTCTTGTCCTGATGATTCCAAGGCGCGGGGCAGAGGTTGCTAAGATTTCCCACAAGTCCTTACAGGATGTACTGGAGGTGCGGGGTGCTTTGGAGGAGTTGGCCACAGATTTGGCCTGCCAAAGAATTGATGATGAGCAGCTTCATGCCCTGCATGAGGCGGAGGATCACTTTAAGAAGGCGGTTGCCACCGGTACGGAAATGGAGATTGCGGAGGCGGATGAAGCCTACCATGACATCATTTACAATGCCACCGGCAATAAGCGTTTGATTCAAATGATTAATAATCTGAGGGAACAGATGTACCGTTATCGTTTGGAGTATATTAAGGATGAAGCCCAGAGAGGAACGCTGATTAACGAGCATGAGAAGATTTTGGAGGCAATCCGGATTCGAGACATTATCCGTGCAAAGGCTCTGATGAAGGAGCATATCGATAATCAGGAAATGACAGTTTCCAAGAATCTGAATGAACAGGAAGAAGCCGGTAAAAAATAAGCAAAGAGCCTTGCAAAAAGTGATTCCGGATAAAGTCCATTAATAAAAAACACCTTGGCAGGAGCCCCCTTACGCCTTACGGCAAGCTCTTTTTCCAAGGTGTTTTTCTTAACCTTCCCCGTTCTCTCTCTCTAAACCAAGAAAGGGCATGGTTCTTTACTCTTCTGTTTCGGGACTTTCATCGTCCTCGTTTCTTCGTTTCATTTGGTAAGTCCAAAATCCGAAGCTTCCCATAGCCAGTAATGCGGATAAACCGTAGAAGACCATATCACTATCGTCTCCCGTGGCTATCTTTCTGGCCACTCCCAAGACTGTAGGGAGCTGACTGATCAGTCCCGCTACAGGCTTTAAAAATTTCCCTGCCTACTCCTAAAACTCCGGGGGATCGGGGGATTTCCGGAAGGGGATCGGGGGATTCCCATTTCCGCCCTTTGGGTCCGGGTATGTTGGAAGGTGTAGAGGGATCTCTTTGGTAACTGTTCTTAAACAGTAGCCTACTGGACTTATCCACATCTCCTTCTTTTTCCGCTAAGACTATGGCATAGAGGTAGGGAGATACCTCATTTCCGTTGTGGTCTTTGTTCTTACTGTGTACCTCAACGACTACGGTATATACTGTCGTATCGTAGGTGAAGCCTTCATGGTTTCTTTGCTCCTGCCGGACACGATAGTGATATTCTCCCTCACTCAAAAACTGCATTTTGCCAAAACTAAAGTCTTCATCTCCGGAATGCATATGGAGATCCATAATATAGGGGCTGGGCAATGGGGCATTTGGACTTTCTACCGCCCTTTCTATAAAGACGCGAAACTCAGACTGGGGTACTTCCTGCCCGGTGACAGAGATAGCAAAGGGAATCTGCACTTCTGCAGGCTTCTCTAAGCCGAAATTCTTTCTCTGCTCACTGGCATTGGATACCAATACCGTAGACTTCCCTGTCCCCATCAAGAGGATGGCACAAAGTCCCGCCAAGATTTTTTGACATTTTTTTCGAAACAAATTCCCTCACCCCCTTATGGGTTTATTCTTGCAAAGACAATCATGCGACCGTTGGTGGATGCGGATATACAGGTTGATAGACTAATCACCTGGTCAGTGTCTTTCATTCCAATATCTCTATACTGCTGCGCATTGTTCTTGATGTAATCCAGAAACTCCTGCATATTTCCCTGCTTATCCATAACATTATAGATATAAGGATCATAGGCATCCCCTTCAATGCAGGCAAAAACTTCCAGCTGTCGTGCCTTTCCGGGTAAGAACAGAGTTCCTGTTTTGTGCTCTTCAAAATAGCTGTCTTCTATGAACTCCATCACATCTCCGTACATTCCGCCATTGTCCATATGATGTCCGTAGGTCAGAATATAAGGATCGGAAAAATCCGCCTGATTGTGATAGCTCATAAAGATGGATCCGGATAAGGAGAAGTTTCCCTCCACATCCTTATTGACGTACTCCATATCATCCTTTCCCTGTACCATAGGGTAGTCGATATTGGTACCGTCTAAGGTAATCCAAGCTCTGGTATCTTTGTTTAAGGCTAAGAGTTCCTCAAAGCTTAGACTGCCATCCTCACTTACTACTGGTTTTAAGGACATTAAGTCATTATTTAAAAATCCTTCTTGCATGGTCATGTAGGTATACCAAAGGGAAAATCCCCCGTAGCTCATGAGTAGAATCATTAGAATGGCAGCTAAGATGGTAATCATACGATCCCCCAGCCTTGCCGCTCTCACCGCAATATTCATATTTGCCTCTCTACTCTTGTATCCTGGGATACATGCAATACTTTTGTTCCCGAAAATCTCGCATCTATCCAGGATTGCCGGATGGACTTGGGAAAAAAGGGATAAAGGAAAGCCTCGGGAAAAGAAAAATCCAAAAAAGATCTTCCTTTCCCTCTTCCTCCTCTTATCCTAAGAAGGTATCTGCGACTTATTCCTCTTCCTTCTTCCGGTTAAAGAACATGAATCCCATGCTTCCTGCAACAGCCATCATCATGGCATAAGGAGCAACAGTCAGTACTACACCGGTTGGTGTGATTTCATCAATGTGGTTGTGGTAAGCCACATGGCTGTCCGTCTGTACTAAGCTCTTACCTCCGCCTTTTACTGTAGAGTCATGTGCCGGTGCTACTGTTTCAGATTCTGCTGTTACAGTATCTGGAATCTCATGTGCCACGTCCTCGGAGAAACGCACATCAGACTTAATGCTTAAAGCAGTATTGTTGTTCTCCTTTACATTATAGGTGGTGGTTTTGGGAAGACCGATGATTTCCAGGGATTGTTTATCCTTCAGCTTTGCGCCTAAACCGGGGATTTCACTTACCTTCTTTACGGTATAAGTACTTTCTCCCGGCATCTTTACCTTAACCTGCAAATTCGCGTTGTCAAAGTTGACTGTTTCTGTTTTGTTATGAAAAAAAGGTTGACTGTGAAGGGAAAGAGGTTATTCTTGTCAATCATTCCGCTGATCTTCTTGTCCACCTTCAGCTTTCTCGGGGTATAACGGGTATATCCCTGAGGAGTATCCTTCTTTCCATTCTTTCCCTTATCACCATCAAAACCGCTGTTCTTGTCTCCGGTATGCTTATTTCCTGATTGGTTGCTGGTAACCGAAGTCTCTCCGCTGTGGAGAACATAGCCGTAAATTTCTTTTTCTCCTGTGGTGCTACCTTCCTTCAAACGTACATACACATCCAGGAAACGCTGAGTCTGATAGGACTTTTGCACATTATCCACAGTAACCTTCATAGCCTCCACGTCTCCGCTGTTTGCTCCTGTTGCAGCACCTTCCGTCACTACGAAGCGATATACTCCCGGAGTAGCAAAGGCAGCAGGCTTAAAGCCGATTTTTACCCCATCTCTAAAATCCTCTAAAGTTTTACCAGTAAGATCATAGCTATCTGCCTTAAACTCTGCCTTTAAATCACTATTTGCAGTGTCAATCTGAGAATCCTGTCCGGCCAAAACAATCATTGTTTGAGTTCCGTCCGAAATTGTAGTAGTTCCTGCAGTAAAAGCATCTGATACTGCGGATGTGGGTGTTCCATCATCATTAATCTTCTGACCGTTTACTACTCCTTTAACCGTGTAAGTCCATACCACATCCGGCTGATCCACCATTTCAGTGTCACCGGTTTCCACACGGATTACCTTATCAAAGGAAACGGAATTTCCTAATGCTTCCAGCTTATTATTGTTTACACTCTTACCTACGTTTGCTTCATCCTTATCAAAATACTTGTTCAGATTAGGATTGGTCTTATCAATATTTGTACTGGATGCGAATACCGGTGCTGCGGTGGAAAGTACCATCATTCCGCTTAATGCCAATGTTGCTAATCTGTTCATGTTCTTCTTCATCATTAATTATCCCTCACTTTGCGTTCTTTATAAAAAATGTCCTTTTAGACAATTTTTTTCATACTCTTTTTGTTTTCGTTTGCTTTCATTTATTTTCTGCTAAGAAGAAATTCTTCCCTTTCTCCTTAGAAAAAAAGGAGCTATGCTTCTATAAAGTTTTTAAGGGGACGGGGAATCTCACCACAGGCTCTTTACTTTTCTCAGCGCCCTCGGTTCAGGCATAAATAGTGCTGAACTCTCTTTGCCGTATATTCTTTACTCCCACGGGTGTTCCCCATGTCCTCTTACCGTATTTTCGAAAGAGTAGAGTGTATTGCAGCTACCCTCTTAAGCTCTTCCTGCCGGCGGTGCTTTTACCGCCTTTCTCTCCCCTTTCGGAGGCTTTTCTCTAATTCCTCGATTTCTATTCTGTTTCATTTTTATAGCTCCTTTTTTTATTAATTATTTTTTTGCTATGTATGTATATCGGGCTATTTTTTTAATATATAAGCAAAAAAATCAAAAAAATATTCTATTTTTTTGCAAAGTATTTTCTGTTTATAAGTTTTAGAAACTGAACCCCCTGTAAAAGGCGCTAAAATAGGGACTTTTTGAGGTATTAACAGTCTTCTTTTCCCTTCATTTACCTTAAGTTTTCCGTGCTTTCCGAGCCTTTTTCTATGCTTTTTTTCTCTTTTCTTTTTATATTTCTCCTAACGAAATCTCGCACATTTTGCGGGCGATACTCCTTAGGAATAACACAAAAAGCCGCCACCTTTCGGTAACGGCTTCTCTCTTAAATCTTCCTTTCCTCACTACAGGTAAAATAGAATATCTGGCGACTCTCAGCCAGCTCCTCTAATAGGGCTCTGGCCCTTGCTCCGTTTTTTTCATCCAAATGGCTGAAGGGATCATCCAATAGCAAGAAGGCTTTCTCTTCTTGGAACATGGCATCAAAGATGGCCAGCTTTTGACAGAAACGACAAAGATCCTGCAAGCCCTCACTTAGATAGCCCTGCTCCCTGACTTAATCCCCTGTCCACAAAAGCTAAGCTCCAGGTCCTCACTCATCTGGATTTGCAAAGGCTCCGTACTGATACTATGAAAAATACTTTTTGGAAAGCTTCCAAAATAGGCTCCTTTATATTGCAAGGCAAAACGCTCCTTGGCCATTTCCAGATAGGCTTTTGGTCTTTTTGTAAAAGATTGTAGCGCCTTTCCAAGGCCTCCCGCTCTTCTTTTTTTCTCTAGTAGGAGTCTTTCCTGTTCTTCCATGAACTCCAGATCCCGAACCTTGCTTTCTCTTTCCGCCCGCTTCTTCCGAATCTCTTCCCTTCTTTCTTCCTCCTCTTTTCGGAACTCTTCCAGCTTTCTCCTGCTCTCCTCTAAAGAAGGGCATTCCTCCCATTCCTTCTGTTTCTCTTCTAATAAAGAAAAGACCTGCTCTCCTCCTTCCTCTTCCACAAAGCGAAGGAACTCTTCTTTTCTCTCCCTTTCTTCCCTTTCCAAGTCCTGCATATCTTCCAACTTATGAAAACGGGAGAGAAGCTCTTCTAAGGAAGCAAAAGCGTATCGCTTGAAGCTTTCTTTGTCTGGCCTCTTCCTCTTCCTGCTTTTCTTTCCATGCTAGCCTTTTCTGTTCTCCACTCCACCAAAGGAAGAAGCAAAGACTGAGGGAAAGAATCCCCAGCAATAAGAACAGGGCTGAAGGAAGTCCCAAAGGCATCCCAAAGAGCTTTCCGAAGAAAAGAAGAACAAAAGACTAGTCCCAGTCCTGCTAAGACAAGGAGCACTACGGGAGAAGCACCATACTGTCCCATTTCCTTTGTCCCATTCCCAAAGGCCTCATTCGTTAAGGTCTCGTTCTTCAAAGTATCTTTCTTTGCACGACTGGCACCGGGGGTGCTTACTTCTTCAAAGGGTAATGCCAGTTCCCTTTCGATTCTGACCTCGGCACCGGTATTCTGCACACTATTATTCTCCCCGCCGATATTTTCTACACCGACTTCCGATACTTTTTCGATTTCCTTCTTTATAGATCGAATCTGTTCCTGAAGGGACTGCATTTCCTCCTTCCAAAGGAGTGCTTTCTTCTCCTCCGGAATCTCGGAAAAACGCTCCTGATAGTACCACTTTAAAGCATTTTCATAACGATACTCCGCCTTTTCCCATTCTTCCTTCTTCTGGGCATAGGACATCCACTTTCCCAAAGAATCCTTTTCCGAAATCCTTTGGCTAAGCTCCTCCTCCAGCGCCTTTCCCTCTTCCTTCCGCTTGGCTTCCTTTTCCGTAAGAGCAAGCACTTCCTTCTCTATGGAAAGAACTGCATTTTCCAAAAGCCTCCTTGCCGTAAAGACCGGAGGACAATTCCTCCTCCTGCATCTTTAATTTGAAAATGTTTCCGGTGCGACGATTGGGAGACAGGGCATTGATGCCATCCTTCAAGATATTTTGCACCTGCTGGAATTTCTTCATATCCTCCTGATCCTCCGCCACATTGCCAAGCTTGGCATGCATTCGGGAGTTCATGGAAAAATGCAGGTCCTCGTGACTAATCATGCAAACTCTTTGGAAGGACTCTGCATCCAAGGAAAAAAGCTCTTCTCCGATATTTTCGGAATAATCCTTGGACTCCTTCCCGCTGTCCTCATCAAAAAGTCGGAAGCTGTCCTCAGACTTCTTTAAGCCGAAGCTTCTTTCCAGACGATAGCGCTTCTCTCCGATACGGAAAATGATCCGTCCCCCAAAGGATGCTCCTTGAAAAGGCATATAATGCTTTCGTTCATTTTCCTCCAAGTCCTGTTTTCTATCCCCGGAAACCCCATAGAACATCAGCTTAAAGAAGTAGATAAAGCTGGTTTTTTTCCATAACCGTTGTCCCAAAGGAAGCTATTCTTCCCGGGAGAAAAGGAAAAAAATCCGCATCCTTCCATTTTCCGAATTGGGCAATGTGGCATGCTTCTATAATCATAGTTCTCCTCCCTGCAAAAGCCCCATTCCTAAGGCAATGATTTCTTCCTGCTCTTCCTTGGAAAGATTATCCGCAGCGGCCAGCACCCGCAGAAACTCTCCCTTTAGGCTCTTCTCCTTCATGGCTTCTTCCCGATTCCAGCTCAGCTCGCACTCATCCCGTATTTCTAAGAAAAAAATACGCTGTCCTGAAGCTGTAATTGCAGGTAACGAAGATTTCTTTCCTGCTCCAAATCCTTCTTTCCTTTTTAAAAAGAATGCGAAGACTATCTTCTTTGGAAATGCTTGCTTTCTCCATTTCCTCTTCTATCTTTTTCAGGCAAGCTAAAGTTCCCTCATCTCCCTGAAGCTCGATCTCCAAAATCTGGAACTCCCCCTGCTTAATAGGGATAAATTCCTTTCGGATTTCCTTCTTCTCTTCCTCTACCTTCAGATACAGAAATCCCCTTTCCCCTTCCTCATCGAAGCCTCTTCCTTGCAGGCAACCGGGATAGGCCCAAAGAGCCCCATTATTTAACTTCCCTTCTCCTCCCTTATGGATGTGCCCTAGGGCAATATAGGATAGGGGAAGCTTTTCCAAGTTTTTCAGGAAAATGCCTTCCTCCCCCTGAAAACTATCCCCCTTGGGTGTTCCCTGATACAGGGCACCATGAAGAAGGAGGATATTGCAGTCCTCTTCCTTTAGCTTTAGAGACTTGGATTCTTCCTCTTTTGCAAGTCCCTGTTCACTCTCCGATATAGCCTCTTGTCCAATCTCCGGCGCAACTGCTTGTCCGGCAGCCTGTTCAATTTCCTTCCCTACACCCTGCTCTTCCTCTTGTCCGGCCTCCCGGCGCACTCCTTGCTCGGCAACTTGTCCGTCTCTCTGTACAGCTTCTCCATTTTCTCCAAAGAAAATGTCTTTCGTGCCGTACTCCACACCGGCAAGCAGCAATTTATCCTTCAAACGATATTTCTTTCCCTTTTCCGAAAAGAGAAAGAGATTCTTCGGAAGATTTTCCTGATAGCGGAAGGTGTTTTCCGTATCATGATTTCCTCTCAAATAGAAGAAGGATATCTCCGGATGCTCCGCAATAGTGGACAGAAAGAAGTCCATTGTCCCATGGGAAACCACCGGACTGTCAAAAGATCTCCGGCAATCAATACCCCATGCACCTTTTTTTCCACAGCAAAGGACAGCAGCTCCTTCCAAGCCATAAGCTGCTTTTGTCTCCTATTTTCCGCCTCTTCCTTGGTAAAGCGGGAGCGAAATGCACTGTCCAAATGCAAATCTGCGGTATGAATGAGTTTAACCATAGGGGAATTCCTTCTTTCTTAAGTACTGCAATGCATCGATTACCGGTACGAAGCTTGTCGTTTATTTCTCTATTGACTTCGTTATTGGCTTCGTTATTGACTTCGTTAGTAACATCTTTATTGATTTCTTTATTAATGTCTTTATTAATTTCTTTATTAATCTACTCGTTATGCATTCTATTATAGCATCTCAATGGAGCGTTCCAAAATGCCTGTCATCTTTGCCATAGCCAGACCATAATTACAAATGGGAATCTTCTTTCTAAGAAAGTCTTGATAACGGCTGGCCACTTCTCTTTCGCTAAGCATACAGGCTCCGCAATGAATCATCATTTTCACGCCCTTCTGCTCTTCCTCCGGTAAAAAAATCCCTTGCCTTCCGAGTACACAAACTGAAGCTTCTTTCCGGTATATTTTTTTCCAGCATTCGAGGGAGTTTTTACCGTTCCGATATCTCCGCATTGCCTATGATGACTACAGCCCTCTGCAATGTAAACCCTATCCCCATCCTCCAGAGTAGAAAGAATGTCACAGCCCTCTAAGGCATAGCTTAGAAAGCCCTTGTATCTTGCCATAAGGATGGAAAAAGAAGTTAGCGGCATTTCCTTTGGAAGGAGTTGATTTACTTTGGAAAAAACTTGGGAATCTGTAACCACAAGCTTGATTTTTCCCGCCCAAATTCTCCAAGATTTTCGGAGCTCCTCCACCTGACAGAGCAGAGGGATTCCATTATAATCTAAAATGTCTCGAATCGCCATTTGTTGCGGTAAAATCAGTCTTCCTTTGGGGGCGGATTCATCAATGGGCGTCACCAATACCACAAAATCTCCCGGCTCCACCAGACCGTGAAAGAGTCGTTTGTTCTCTTCCTGTAAGCTTGCTAGGGGTGCAAAGGCCTTCTTTACTTCTTCTACCCCCTCCTTCGTCTTGGAAGATACCAAGAAAATGCCTTGGAAGGAGCTAGAGCCTTCCTTAGAAATCCACTGTTCGATCTGTCTTCTCTCCTCTGAAGAAAGTAGGTCGGCCTGACTTAATAAAAGAAAGGAAGGAATCTTTTTCTCCTGAAATAGTTTTTGGTATGCGGCTTCTCCCTCCGGTAAGACCGTTCTGGCACCGGCGCATATCTCCGGAAAGCTCTCCTTTTCCGTTTTGTCTCCTTCCTCAAATACGCTCTCTCCATCCGCTTCTTCCAATCCACTGTTTCCTCTCTCTTTCAGAGTAGACAGGAAGTCTTTCGCAGGAAGAAATAAGAGGGCAATATCCGTTTCCCGAAGCACCTCTTTGGTCCTTTCTACCCTCATGCTTCCCAGCGCTCCCTCATCATCAAAGCCCGGGGTGTCAATCAAGAGTACCGGTCCCAGAGGAAGAATTTCCATGGATTTTCTTACCGGGTCCGTAGTAGTCCCCAAAGTTTCCGATGTTAGGGAAAGCTTTTGTCCTGCAATGGCATTAAAAAAAGCTGGACTTTTCCCGCATTTCTTCTCCCGAAAAAAATGCTATATGAATGCGTTCTCCCTGGGGAGTATCCTGTAGACTCATCTTTTCCTCCTGTAGTAAAAGGCCTGAACTTAGGGCACGCTCTCTGACCACCCTGCATTCAGACCTATATTGCCGAAAATCCTTTATGATTTTGATTTTTCACAGTCCTCTTCTCAGACCTAAACTTCAAGCTCCGCTTTCAAAAAGGCTGACGGTCAAACTTCTTCTATCATTTTCCCATAAGTCGCTACCGGACTATCTATAGTCTGCCGTCACTTTAGAAATAGAAGTCTCTCTTATTGGACTCGTATATATTGCTGATGTGGCCTCTGGCAATCTCCCGTCTTTTTTCATTGGGAATGGTCAGCAGCTCCTTCGCAATTAGGTCCTCTCCGCAATGCTTGGTATTCTCGCTGGCATAGTCGGTAAGATACTCCGCCAGGGTCATTAAGGCATTGGGATGGCAACAGTTTTGAATCTGTCCGGACTTGCAAAGGGCCATAAAACGATCTCCGGTTCTTCCTTCCCGATAGCAGGCGGTACAGAAGGAGGGCAAATAGCCAAGATCCATCAGCCATTTTACCACCTCATCCAGGCTTCTCTGGTCGGAAACATCGAACTGCTCCGTATCATGGGGACGCTCCTCCTCGGAATAACCTCCTACAGAGGTTCTGGATGCGCCGGAAATCTGAGAAATTCCGATGGACAGGGCTCTTCCTCTAACCGCTTCGGACTCTCTGGTAGAAATAATCATACCGGTATAGGGCACGGCAATCCGAATGCAGGCAATGATTTTCTCAAAAATATCATCATCAATACCATTGTCAAACTGGCTGGGATCAATATCGGAGGCTCTCTTCAGTCTGGGCACGGAAATGGTGTGGGGTCCTACACCGTGTACTGCTTCCAAATGCTCCGCATGCATCAGAAGTCCTGCAAACTCATAGCGATACTTGTCCAAACCGAAGAGTACGCCGATGCCTACGTCATCGATACCGCCCTCCATGGCTCTGTCCATGGCTTCCGTATGGTAGCGGTAATCATGCTTCGGTCCGGTTGGGTGGAGCTGTTCATAGCTTTCCTTATGATAGGTTTCCTGGAACAGGATATAGGTACCGATACCGGCTTCCTTAAGCTTGCGGTAATTATCCACGGTGGTTGCCGCAATGTTTACATTGACACGGCGGATATCTCCATTTTTATGGTGGATACTGTAAATGGTTTTAATACTCTCCAAAATATACTCAATGGGGTTATGAACAGGATCTTCTCCCGCCTCTAATGCCAGACGCTTATGCCCCATATCCTGAAGAGCAATGACCTCTTGTCGAATCTCCTCCTGGCTTAGTTTTCTTCTAGCAATGTCCTTATTCTTCGCATGGTAAGGACAGTAAACACAACCGTTTACGCAGTAATTGGAGAGGTATAATGGCGCAAAAAGCACGATACGATTCCCATAAAAGGCCAGCTTAATCTCCTCCGCCAATTTAAACATTTTCTCATTTAAATCCGGTAATTCGCAAGCCAATAAAACGGAGGCCTCCCGATGGCTCAAACCATCGCAATGAACTCTGCCCTTCTCATCATACACCGGCTTTGCCTTTTCCAAGATTGACTCTATATAGGCCCGGTCATTCTTATGCTCATCGGCAAATGCCAAAGTTTCCAGGATTTCTTCATGGGAAATAAATTCTTCTGCTTTAGTTGATTTTGGATTATAGATTGTACTCATAATACTCCCCTTCTTCCGGTTCGACTTCCTTTTTAGGAAAATGTTTTTTTACGTTCCGTTCAGATTGGAAGGCATAAATGCTTTCACCTGATTAATAGACTATTTGATTTTTCTGATTTTTTTGCATATTTCGCATACCTAACACATTTCGTTAAATCCCTGATTTTTTTCCTATTCTCTATAAATGCTTAGGTCTATGCGTCTATGCTTTCTCGTATACCTTTTATATACTTTTTTCGTATACTTCTTTGTTTTTTGCTTCATTTACTTTCTTCACATCTCCTCTGTCCACCAGAAGCTTGGCTCCCACCGACTCCATCCTTCGACTTAAGCAGGCACGACACTGAGCCGCCTCATCTCCGGTACAGATTTTGTTGTCATAGAGAAGATATTTTTTTCGTACCGCCGTAGGAGACAGATTAGGCATAAGAACATTTGCCCCTGCTAAAACCCCCAGCTCCCTTCCTCTTTTGTCAATGGTTCCCAGAGCTGTGGTAGCGGGAATCAAAAGATTCGGTTGAATCAAACGAAGCATGGATAGGAGAAAGAGGGTGTCCTCCAAACTGCCCTGCTTTTCCTTTGCGAAAATGGTGCTGTGCTGGGGAATGAATGGGCCAATCCCGCACATATCCGGCTTGAATTCCTGTATAAAGTACAAGTCCTTCGCCAAACTTTTACTGCTCTGCCCCGGAGAACCTACCATGAAACCGCAGCCCACCTGAAAGCCGATGTCCTTTAGGTCCTGAAGACAACGCATCCTGTTTTGAAAAGATAAATCCTTGGGGTGGAGCTTCTGATAATGAGCTTCATCCGCCGTTTCATGCCGAAGAAGATAACGGTCAGCTCCTGCCTGAAAATATTTTTCATAGGATTCTTTGGATTTTTCCCCAATGGAAAGGGTGATCGCGCAATCCGGAAACTCTTCTTTGATTGCCTTTTACAACCTCTACAATCCGCTCATCCGTAAAGTAGGGATCCTCTCCTCCCTGTAAAACAAAGGTTCGAAACCCAAGCTGATAGCCTTCCCGGCAGCAGTCCAAAAATTTCTTCCTTTGTCAGGCGATAGCGCTCCACCTCTTTGTTGGCTCTTTGAATCCCGCAGTAGTGGCAGTCATTCTTGCAATAGTTGGTAAACTCGATTAAGCCTCTCGTGTATACCCCATTGCCATAGTATTCTTCGGTACACTCCTTCGCCAGGTTCTTCGCCAGCTCCTCATCCTCTTTCGTCCTATTCGAAAGAATCAACTCATATTCTTCCAAAGACAAATGATGGGTTTTTTGCAGCTTGCGAAGCAACTCTTCTACTTTACTTGCTGGCATAGGCAGTTTTTACACTGATTTCCGGGATGTTCCCAATCTTTCCTGCTAAAGCGGAAATGGTATCATTGGGGGCATCCAGAGCGATGGATACAATGTTTACTCCCTTCTTCTCATAGGGCAGTCCCATTCTTCCTACGATATAATCTCCATACTCATGAAGCAGCTGATTCAATGCATCAACGGACTCACGGTTTTCCACGATAATGGCCATTACCGCAATTCTGCTTTCCTGTTCCATAATTGAACCTCCTTTTACTATAGTACTGTCAGATTATTTTACCATATTACCAAGGGGGAGGCTATAGGGGAGTTTATTTTTGGAGAATATTATAAAATCCCCCAGGAGTTGCCGCTCCTGGGGGATTTGCGTACTGCATGAGTACTTCTATTTTACATTTCCTTGTCCTATACATGAATCGCATCGGATGCATTTATAGAATAAATTGTAGCATGCTTCAAAGCATTCCCATATTTCTTATTTTGGCCTGCAAGCATTAGCACAGGAAGTATAAAAGCCTTAATGAAATACAGAATTGTCCAAATCACAGTGTTTTCGAATTGGTAAGATTTCGTTACAACTCCATAAAGTAAAGTAGAATTCAGAATCAAATTAAATGTTGTGGCCAAACTAGCAGTCATTAGATTCGTCCGTATTTCGGGATGATAAAATTTTACTGCATATAGGCCAAGTAAAGAAATGTTGTAAATACAAATCGGCTTATAATCTTTCCTATAAACTACCAGTGTTTTTCGATTATAAAACAAAAACTTTTTTCTTACATAATGGGCTTCATTAATCCATACATGGCTTACAGCAGTAATTTCCGTCCAGGGCACAAGTAAATCTATTTTGCAAAGGTAAATCCCCTCCTCACCAATGCTACATTTCCAGCCTATAAAAGAAAATAATAAAATGAGAAAGAGACTGATTCCCGAAAGGATATAGTTTATCTCCTCCTGACCAATACTAACCATCCCTTGAAAAAGCTCCAGTTTCTCACCACTCTTCTCGGTAATAGTCCAAAGGAAAAGAAGAGGAAGGATCACAACGATAAACAAATAGTAGCGATAATAAATACTATGAAACTTAATTCCTTTTTTCATCCTAAACGAAACTCCAACACTATGCATTAAACCTGTCAAAAAGATTATGCTTCAATCCGAAACTCCAAAAGATGCCCTAAAAGCTCCTCCGCAGGTACAGCAAATTCCTCAGCAAGTTCTTTTAAACGCTCATCAATCAAGTACTTACTTTGTCTTTGATAACGCATTAATCTCTCTCCGTGGAGAAAACTTTCACTGATTCCATTGGGCTTTGCCCCTAATTTCCGCATCATGCCGATGGAAGCTTCATTGTCCGCATCTACCCGTCCTCTATAGACAGACTCTCCGGTACGACGCTTTAAGGCCTTCATCAACAGTCTTAAGCTTTCTGTGCCGATCCCCCGTCCTTGGTATTGTTTTTTCAAGGAAATGCACAATTCCCAAGGACTTGCCTGTAGATTTCGGATTCCACAGTAGCCTAAGAATAGTCCATTAAATGAAAAATATACTGTAATAAGCTCTATTCCTATAGTGGAAGCTGTTCCAAAGATTCTTTAAAAAATCTTTGATCGGAAAAAGGCCGCCTTAAAGAAAGAAGCATCATACTCCACCTCCATATAATCCTCTCGGTCTTCTTCCGCAATTCCCAGTAAACAAATACTTTCTCCCTCTGCTAAAAAGCTCCCCTTCCCTCGGCAAAATGCTTTCGTCAAAGGCAGGATTCCTCTCCTCCAGAACTTCTTCCTCTGCAAAATGAAGTTCCTCCTCTAGTGCAGAAAAAGAGGCTGCAAAATCGCTCTGCTGCCCTTCCTTCTTGTCACCCTGTTCAATTTTTTTCGATTTCTTTCAAACCTTCCAGTATTTCCGAGAACAACATCTGTTCCTTCAAGTGAATATTTCTGTCCTCCTTCAGTACTTTCATAGCCACCCCTCTCTGTAGGTCGCCGTCCCACGCTCTATAATTCTCCAAGCCTTATTGCCGGAGAGTATTTCTATACCGAAAAGGCTATCTTTCTAGCTTTAGGATACACCCAAGAGTATGGGATTTCTACACTTTAGAGCATAAAAGTTTTTTTGCAATTCGACTAAAGGCTTAAATTATTTTTTTCCAATTTACATATTATGAGTTTTCTATGTCTATGGAATTCAAAAGCGTGCCCAAATTTCAGACCTATGATGCACGAAAGACTCATTCTTATATTTGCAATCCCTTCCTTTATTCCTTAGACATAGAAAAATCCTTTGTCCCGCCGCCTTCTTCATACGGTTCATCAAAGCAAATCCTACTCCTTCTTCGGAATAGCACTCTCCCAAAAATCAATTCCACTCCCTCTTCGTCCGCCTGCCGAAGCAGTCGAAACAAATTATGGGTCATGGATAGGGGTTCCTCTCGCCTACCTAAAATTTTCACCGTAAAACGACTATCCCCCTCATATAGGGAAGCAGTATCTTCTCCACAAAGAATCCAAATCTTTCTCTCCGGGCAATCAGAAAGTTCCTTCGCCCCGTAGGAAAGGATGGATTTTGCTATCAGCTTTTTCTCTTCCCCATACGGTATTTCATTTACCTTTTGACTCTGATCAGAAAGCAGATTTTTTTCTTAAAGAGTATCATCTCTGCCTTAGGCGCGTAATGCCGGTATTTCATGCCGGGTGCCTTTGGGGTAAAGCCCTCTGCCATACTCTTTCCCAATAAAGTCGGGTCAATGGTCACCTTTTCCCCTAAAACTGCTTCCAAGTCCTCTATCGTAATCGCTCCCGGACGAAGCAGGGTGGGACAGTCTTCACTTAAATCCACAATGGTGGATTCCACCCCGATGCCCACTGCACCGTCCTCTAAGATGCCTTCTATTCTACCTCCCAAATCCTCCAAAACATGGGCAGCCTCTGTAGGGCTGGGCCGGCCAGAAAGGTTTGCGGAAGGGCCGGCAATGGGGAAGCCGCAGGCACGAATCAGGGAAAGGGTTAAGGCATTTTCCGGAGAACGAAGAGCCACCGTTTCCAGTCCTCCCGTACTTTCTTTGGGCACCAAGTCGGACTTTGGCAGTACCAGAGTTAATGGCCCGGGCCAAAAGGCTTCCATCAGCTTCTTTGCCTTTTTCCGGTAAAGCCTTCACCAGAGGATAGACCTCTTCTATTGAGGAAACGTGCAAAATCAAAGGATTGTCAGAGGGTCTTCCTTTAGCGGCATAAATCTTTTTTGCCGCCTCCTTGTCTAAGCCATTCCCCCCTAAGCCATATACGGTTTCCGTAGGGAAAGCCACTAAGCCACCCTGCTTTTAGAATCTCAGCGGCCTCTGAAATCCCTTCTTTTCCAAAGATTTTTGTCTTCATCCTGACGCCTCTATTTTAAGATGTTTTTTTCTTCTAAATTCAGAATAGACCAAAAGCCCTCAGGCTCCTGTCCCAGTTTCCAAGCCGCAACGCCTTGAATCCCCTTTTTCCCGGAGCAGACTCATCTTTGCTTCCATGGACTTTTCGTCTTCCATCCAGATTTCTTTCTTTTCGTTTCCGTCCTGAATTACACCATAGTATTGGCCAATGTCTTCTTTCCACTCTAAAGAAACATTCTTCTCTGTAATCCATTCCTTCGCCTTTTTGATGGAAAGAGCCTCGGAACGAAGCTTTCCGCTTTCGTCGGTAATCCATACTCTGGTATAGAAGGGAAGGGCAATAATCACTCTGGACTTCTCCATTTTCGCAGCACTTTCATCAATGCCCCTCTCCACATAACTTAGGGAAGATACGGATCCTGCTTCCTCAGAGCCTGCATAGTGCTCGTCATAACACATAATCACTACATAGTCGCATATCTCTCCCAGCTCCATAATGTTGTAATAGGCATTGTAATTAAAGGGAACATAGCAATCTACACTGAGGAAAAGATCCTCTGTACGACAGGCAATGGACAACTCTCGCATAAATTCTAAATAGTCTCTGGCAGCCGCTTCCGGTAAAAGCTCAATATCCACATTGATTCCGTCAATCTGCTTTTCCTTCAAATCCTTGACTAGATTTTCAATCAAGGTTCTACGATGTTTTGCCGCCGAAAAACAGTGCCTTGGTATCAATTTTTCCGGCATCAAAATTATTGATGGTGGCAAATACCTTCTTTCCTGCTGCATGGGCCTTAGCCACATAGTTGGCATCGCTGTAGGAAATAAAGCTACCCGCATTGTCGGAAAGCACATACCAGGTAGGTGCCACATTATTTGCCTCTGCTGCATTGGGAAGCAAAGTATCCAAAGTATTGTTGGCTTCCTGGGTAGTAATCTGGTGGAAGGCCAGTGTGGGATGCACTCCATCCCCCATACTTTTATGAGAATACACTGGAGCCTGGAAGTCGGAGCTTTTTCAATCTCCACCTCATCCCCTAAACGACTATTTCGAAGATAACCGATAAAGCCGTCCTTGGTTTCCACCTTGGACCACTTCTCCATTTTCTCTAAGATAAGAACCTTATCCCCCTTTTCCAAGTCGGTAAGGATGGGGCTTTTCACTCCGCCCTGCACACGAACGGCCTCTTTGGCCGTTAATGTCGCTTGCTTTTCCTTTCCGAAAGTATTATCAAGAAAGACTCTCTTATGCTCCGTATCCGTAAAGCTTTCTACTTCCAAAGCGGTATGAGACTGAATCAGCGAAAGGCTGAGGAAAATGTTTTTCCCATCCACAAAATAGGGAAGCTTGCCGTCCTTTCCCTTTTCTTCCGACTGATAGATTTCTATAGAATCCGGCAAAGCATAGCGAAGGGTTTTCTCATCATCGTCATAATAAAAACGAATATTTAATTGCTTCACCACAAAGCCATAGGGAAGATACACCTCTCCGTCCTGCATTCTTCCCAGAGTCAGTACAGAATCTTCCACCTGCTTTTTCATGGTTTAAATACAGCTCCACATTGTCTCCGGATACGGAAAAATAGCTGTTTAAATCCGCTCTGGCTTTGGTAGGCATATATTTCTTCACATAGTAAAAAAGCCCTGCCCCGGCAAAAAGCAAAATGAAGCAAAAAAAGATCAGAAAAAAAGGAAGCAGGCTCTTTCCCTCACTCTTCCCCCTTTTTTTCTGCTCTGTCTTTCTCTTTGTTCTTCCATTCCTTACCCCTTCTATCATGTCATCAGTACGATTCACTATTCCAAGTCCTATGCCAATGTTGTTTTACATCTTATTTCTTTTTACCCATTAAACCGTTGGAAAGACTTGAAAAATTTCCTTAACGCTCTATGATGGAAACTATTTTATTATACAAAAATCCCCCCTTTTCCCCATTAAGAAAAGGAGGCATTTTCCTTAATTCTTCTCTTCCAAGCGAGCCAGTTTCTCTGCCTCGATCCTCGGTAATCAAAGGATCGATTAAGAGGTCCAGATCCCCGGAAAGCACCGCATCAATGTTGTAAAGAGTAAGCTTAATTCTATGATCTGTTACTCTTCCCTGGGGGAAGTTGTAAGTACGAATCTTCTCGGAACGGTCTCCGGTTCCCAACTGAGAACGCTTTTCCGCCGCATTTTCCGACTGCTGCTTTTCCAACTCGATTTCATAGAGTCTTGCTCTCAGTAGTCGCATAGCCTTCTCTCGGTTTTGCACCTGAGAACGCTCTTCCTGACATTCTGCCACAAGGCCTGTAGGCTCATGAATCAGTCGAACCGCAGAAGAAGTCTTGTTGATATGCTGTCCACCTGCTCCGGAGGAACGGAAAACTTCCATACGCACATCTGCAGGATTGATTTCTACCTGCACATCCTCTACCTCCGGCATAACCGCCACCGTTGCAGTGGAGGTATGAATTCTTCCGCCGCTTTCTGTCTCCGGTACACGCTGTACTCTATGCACTCCGGACTCATACTTGAGGCGGGAGTAGGCGCCGTGGCCGTCTACGATAAAAACCACTTCCTTTAAGCCCCCAAGGCCCGTTTCATTAAAGGAAACCAGCTCCGTCTTCCAACCTCTTTTTTCCGCATAGTTGGTATACATTCTATAAAGAGAAGAGGCAAATAAAGCAGCTTCCTCTCCTCCCGCTCCCCCGCGGATTTCCATTACGATGTTCTTGTCGTCATTTTCATCCTTAGGTAAGAGGAGAAGCTGAATCTCCTTGGTAAGTCTCTCCTGGTCTTCCTTGGCCTGCTGCAACTCTTCCTTGGCCATCTCCAGAATTTCCTTATCCTTTTCATTGTCCAAAAGGGAAAGAGCCTCCTCTTCACTTTGCTCCGCCTTTCGGAAAGCCAGATAAGCCTTGTAAATCGGCTCCAGGCTGGTCTGCTCTAAAATCAACTTTTTATACTGACTAATGTCGGAAACCACCTCCGGAATCGTCAGGTTATGCATAATTTCTTCGTAATGCTTTTTTACTTCTTCTAAATTTTCAAACATCCTTTACTCCTTGTAATGGAATTTTCTAAAAATGGGATTCTCTATACCTGCTCAACATGCACTTAGCAAGGGAAGCTTCCCCTTAGAATGTGCACTTGCAAAGGGAACTATATAGCAAAAAGCCTCCCCCTGTCAAATGGGATTTCCGCTTGACTCTATGCTACATTTTCGTATAGTGATAAAGGAAAAGAAATTCACTAAGAAGGAGGAAACTATGAAAGTTCAAATCGTTGGTAGTCACATGTGTCCGGGATGCGTAGAAATTCTGGAGGAAATGAAGAAAAGAAATGTAGAGGTGGATTTTGTAAATATTTTTGAGGATTTTCACTCTCTGAAATACTATCTGATGTTACGGGAGCAGGAGGACTGCTATGCGGAGATTCGGAAGCAGGCGCTTCAGTCTGATTATCCTGAAAATGGCAGACTGGGCATCCCTTGCATGATTCTTCCGGACGGAAGAAAGTTCTTGGATATGGATGAGGCCTTGAAGGCATTGAAAGCCTAGCAATATTTCTAAATATAGAACATATAAGAAATCAAATTATTAAATAGCTTTTATAAGTATAGGTCTGAAAGAGGGGTAGTCTGAGCCCGACGGTACTTGCGAAAAACAAGAGAAACGAAGTTTTTCGCTTAGTATCCGTAAGGACAGACTTTTCATCAGAAAAGTCGTCCTGTATCAGACCAATTTCCGAAGGAATTTGCTTTTGCGATCGAGTAGGAGGCGGCGACTAACCGCCGTCCTCTCACAGCACTGTACGTACGGTTCTCGTATACAGCGCTTTCAATAGTTGACGTGCACAGACTGATAGGCTGTGGCTAAATCGTAAAAGCCACTGTTTATCAGTCTTTCTTTTGTCATTGCCATGTTCATGACAACTGTATGTGTTGTAAACCAATAGCCTCGTCTGCTGTTTGCCGTTTTCCACCCTAGGTCTTGAGGAACTCCCATGACCCTCAGGTTTCGGTATCTGGTTCGCACACATTTCCATTGTTTCCATACACACATACGTATTCTGTGATAGAGCCATCCGTTGATATCATTCATGTTGCTCTTCATACTTGCTATTCCATAGTAGTTAAGCCACCCTCTTGCGTATACCTTGATTCTTTCTAGGCTCGGCTTGATTGACTGACAGCGCTTACGGGAAGAAAGCTCTTTCAGTTTCGACTTAAACTTCTCCCAAGACTTTGCATGAACTCGGACATATATGCCACTTCTGTTCCTTCCCAGTGCAAAAGCCAAGGAATTTAAAAATTTCGGATTGCAAATACACTGACAGTGCGGCTTTTCTCTCGATTCACTGTAAGTTTCAGTTTCTCCTCAAGATACCTCGTACTGCTCTCTAAGAGTCTCTCTGATGCCTTTCTGCTTTTCGCAAGAAGCACTATGTCATCTGCATACCTTATGCATGGGACACCTCTTTTCAAAAACTCCCGGTCGAACTCATTGAGGTAGATATTCGCGAGCAAAGGGGATAAATTCCCTCCTTGTGGCGACCCTTCCTCTGTTTCAATAACCACTCCATTTTCCATTACGCCACTTTTCAGATACCTCTTGATAAGTTGCACCACACGTTCATCTTTAACATTTTTCCTCAGAAGGTTGATAAGAATCTCGTGGTTGATTGTATCGAAATATTTCGATAAATCTAGAACTACCGCATATGTGTAGCCCTGTTCAGCGTACTCCTTAATCTTAAGTATTGCTCCTTTTTGCGTCTCTGTTTGGACGGTAACCGTAGCTGCCGTCTGTAAAAAAAGTGGCTCATAGATTGGAACTAACTGTTGTGTTATCGCCTGTTGAAGTGTACGGTCTATCACTGTTGGTATGCCAAGCTTTCGCACACCACCATCTGGTTTGGGAATCTCAACTCGTCTTACTGGAGACGGAGTATACTTTCCACGATAGATACGGTTAGTTAACTCCTGTTGATGTTCCTGAAGATAAGGAAGTGCCTCTTCGATGGTCATACCATCAATTCCAGGTGCTCCCTTGTTTGCCTTCACTCTCTTATACGCTCTGTTAAAGTTATCTTTATGCAGTATCGCTTCTAAGAGCTTCGGCTGTGCACTGCCTCTTTCTTTCCATATCAGATTGAATGACCTACGCGCTTTCGCATACCCTTCATGTTCCGCACTATCTCTTTGCGAACAGCCATTGTTTTCAATGTTTTCTGCCATAACCAGTCATTCCTCCTTTCTCAGTCATACTTGAGACTCCTACTGATTCGGTCCTTTGTCTCTCGACTACTATGACCTCTGCTGACTTCTGTGTGTTCAGCATTGCTTTGGACAATGGTTACCTCTTTCGAGGCATATCACACAGACCTCCCTAGGTACCACACGTTTCTTCCTCTCCATATATCTGCCTCATCTATCATGCATGATTCCGTGTAGTTATTGGACTTTGGCTTGTCTTGCAGTCTTATCCTCATGCATAACCTCATATGAGATTTCTGTTCGTCAGACCAGAGATTTGCCCATGAGTTAGTATCTTCCTCATATCCAGCTTCCTTCAGATTCGAGGTCACCCTCGACACCCTTGCCTTCGGCTATATCCTTCCCACTACCGGGCGGATTCGGGACTTTAACCCGTTAGAAACGTGCGCCGCTAGGCGCACAAGCAAAGTGAGCAGTGGATATCAAAACCACTGCTCAGTCGAGGCGAATCTAGCGGGAGTGTGCCCCAATTTCAGACCTATACTTTATAAAAGCGTATGCAGTATTAAGCTATCTTTTTTTATATTCATCTAAGAACTGAAGCAATATGCCCCTACATTCTCCCCTTTTCCACCTGTTCCTTGGCTAAAACCGCAGCCCCAAGGGCTCCGGCATAGCGGGCATTTTTATGGGAATGAATGGGCTTTCCGATTTTCTCCGATAAAATCTCTTGGAAATAGGCCGCTTCACAAAGCCCTCCGGTCAGATAGACCTCCGGGCTTTTGGTCTCTGAGTCTTCCCAACATTTGCGCAACCTTTCCTGCAACGGATTGCAGGATGCCGTAAGCAATGTTGGCTCGTTCAATTCCCTGTCCCACTAAGGAAATTACCTCGGATTCCGCAAAAACCGTACACATGGAGCTGATTTTTACTTCTTCGGTATGCTCCTTGGCAAGAGAATTCAATTCCTCCATGGAAATGTTTAAACGGTTTGCCATAACCTCCAAAAAAACTTCCCTGTTCCTGCAGAGCATTTGTCATTCATAAAAACTCTTCCACGGTTCTCCCCTTTACAGGTAATCACCTTGGTATCCTGACCGCCCACATCGATCACATTCATGGCTTCATTCCCAAAAAGAGCCATGGCACCTTTGGCATGGCAAGTGATTTCCGTCATGGTTTTTTTCCTGCAAAGGCCACTGCGTTTCTACCGTAGCCTGTGGCAATGCAGGCATAATGTTCTTCATCCATTGGCTCTTCCAATCTTTCACCAATGGACTTTAGGGCCTCAAAGCTACTCCAGCCGGTAGGCACGGAAAAGGCTTGAAGAATCTCGCCTTTTCCGTCTAAAACCACCGCCTTTCCCGCTGTGGAGCCTATATCAATTCCTAAATATTTTCTCTCCATCTTCCCTTCCCTACAAAAAGACCAAAAAGGAATTACAGCATCTCGATAAATGCTGCCACACGGGTATTTAACTGTCCCACATCGGACTGAGAGTAGTCAGTCTCTACGTTAAGATAGGGAATGCCCTTTTCTTCATTTACAAAGCGGCGAATCTTATTGGTCTCAATAGCATAGGTATGGCAGGCCTGCAAGGTCATATCCAAAACACCATCCGCATGATACTCACTGATCATCTCTCCCAAAGTCTGGAAACGGTTATTATTCGGTGTCATTACAGAGCAGCCGATAGCCAGATATCTTCTGGAAATTGCCTCGTAGATATCTTCAGCATTTTCATCCACCTGAATACCGATAGCCTTTTCTCCTGTACAGTTTTCATATCCTACTACCACACCGCCATTTTCCTCTACCGCACGAATGACCTTCTCGGTAGCTCCTCCGATAGGGCAGCCTGTAATCAGTATACGGGGGCGCTTCTCAAAATGCTTTCCTGCCTTATATTCCTCTTCTGTCTTCTGCTTTAAGGCAATGACCTCCTCCGCCAATGCCGCTCTATCAAACTTAAAGGTAGAGCCGTAGAGTACCTTAAAAACATCATATCCGGAAATCGGTGTAGGATCGTGCTTCATGAGTCCGTAGAAATCCTTTAATGCTTGATTGGCTCTATTGTTGATTCTAGTGGCTTCTCTAACCATTTCATCGGTAATATCCACCTGGAACTTCTCGGAAAGATAGTCCTTTAAACGAATGATTTCGTTTCGATACAGTTGAACAGCCAATTCTGTCTGCTCATGGGGCAGCCGCAGGAAGAAAACATCCTTAAACTCACTCATCAATTCATACATCTTCTTCTTTCCGTCACAGGTGCTTTCTCCCACAACCACGTCGGAAAAATAGAAGAAGGGGCACTTGTCGGTTTTTGCAAAACCATAGCTTGACTTAATCAAAGGGCAGAGATTCTTGGGTAAATCCTTCTCCGCCTCTGCAATGGTTTCATCGGAAGTGGAGCAAAGAGAAACGCTGGCTGCTCCTGCTGCCATAGCGATTTCCTTCGGAAAAATAAGTACAATAAGATCCTACAATGGGCTTCCCCTGGTCCTTCCATTCCTTCACCATCAGGAAGGACTTCTTTCTCTGCTCTGCAAAGCTCTCAAAAAAATCTCCGGCAAATCCTGTACAAGTTGCATGTTTAGCTCCTTTCCAAATAGACGCAAGTAAAATATATTGTGCTACAGCTCCTCTTCCCTCCTGACAAAGGAGAGAAACTGTTGTAACAAATAACAAATTAATAAATGGAAATGATATAGCCCTTTACTCCAAAGAAAGTTATTTTATTTTTAGAATAAAACCAAAAATAAAAAGAGAGACAAATTCTAATAACTTATAAGACTACGTTCTTATAGATAATGTGAATATGTATGTTTTTTTAATATTTGGGCATAAAAAAGAGAGTACTCCTATTCTCCCCTTTAAGCTACTCTCTCTTCATTGACTCTTTTTATAGCTTTATCTCTTTTATATATTTCTCTTTTATATATTTCTCTTCTATATCCCTATATCTGTCTGCCTCTTATGCCTCCTCCGCCAAAGACCGGATAGACTGGGCATACTCTGAAGGAGACATATCACATTCCTTTTTAAACTGCCGGGAAAAATAATGAATGGAAGAATAGCCCAACTGATCCGCGATCTGGGTAAAGTTTAGCTGTCCTTCACGAATCATCCGCTTTTGCGGTATCCACCTTCATTTTATGGAAAAAGCTCCATGACGCCCATGCTTCCTACTTCCTGAAAAAGCTTTTGCAAATGAGAGCGTCCCAAAAGCATATCTCGACAGATTTCTTCAATCGTCAGCTTCTCCTGGATCCTTCTTTCCAGATACTCTACCACACTGTTATAAAGCTCCCGTTTCCGATTTCCCTTTTCCACAAAATACTCCGTACTTCTTCCGGGAAGAGCCAAAGAAAAATATCTTCTATATAAAGAAATCAAAAACTCCGCCAGATATTGCCGGATTAATTGCTGTCCACCAAAAATTTTGCTCTGAAGAAAAAAAGCAGCTTCTTCTGGTACGGTCGATCCATTCTGCCGCTGAAAAACATTGCTGCCTTCTTGAATAATTTTCGATAAAATCCGCTTTTTCCTGCTCCGTATCGGAAAGACATTTTCTGCGAAAATGCCAAAGAGCCGGACTGTGACAGTAAAAGCTGATGACCACAAGACTTGGCGCACTCTTTCCGTTGGTTAGGACATTATGAAACTCATTGGGTTCATGGAATAATATTTCTCCCTTTTTCAGGGGAATTTCCTTTTCCCCGGCAATAGCGGTGATTTCTCCGGAATCCACACAAACAAATTCCCAAAAAGGGATGAGCCTCTCCGGGAAAAAGCAAAAATCTTTATGGTATTGAAAAATAATGAAGAGATACCAGTTCCAAAAATCTCTATAGAATCCTGTAGATACACGCTTTCGTAATCCATTCTTCCCTCCCTAAACTTGCCTTTACCCCCAATACCGATACATTTGTTTTATTTTCAGCAGTTAATATGCACTTAAAATGCACTTAGAACGTACATAAAACGCTATGGAAGTTTAATAAACTGTTTTTCCCTATTGTCCTCCAGCATCACTATACTATTCGATTATACCAATTAAATCGCTAATCATGCAAATATATATTGCCATTTATTATGCTTTTTGCACTAAAATACGGGATAGATTTAGAAAATATACAGAGGAGCAGTATTATGGGAAAAAGAACAGGACAATTAACTCTTCCCGGAGAAGAGAATTTTTTTGAAGAAACCAAGGAACTGGTGGAGCGTTTAGGAGCGGATGCCATCAGAGACAGTGACGGCACGCACTTTGGATCCAAAAAAGCAAAAACCTTGCCGGTAAAAAATTTACAGCACCTATTTTGTAGCCAGAGGGCACAACGAATTTGCAGAAAAAGCATCCGGAGGAGTGTCAGCACTTTTACCTGATGTCAAAGCCTCTAACTGCCTATTCCTCCCACTTGGAAATCCCCTATATGGAAGGCTTCTTTCCAAAGCAGGTAAGTCCGGACTTTGACCATGATCCGAAAAAATGGTGGGAGCTTATAGACCGTAGTACAGGGGAAGTGGTAGAGCCCTCCCTTTGGAACCTAAAAACAGAAAAGACGGAGGAGGGAAATCAGTATCTCCTGATTCTGGAAAAATGCTCTTCCCTTCCATCGTTATACCCTGAGCTTTTTTTGGCCTATGCCCTTTGGGACCCCACAGAACTTTATAACCACATTACCAACCAATGGGGAGATAAGCCCGGAGACATCCCTTTTTGACATTCGGAAGCCCCACAGTAAGGCCTTCACTAAATCCTGTCTCAGCCAGTGGCTGGCAGAGCATCCGGATACGGATGTGGTGCGCTTCACCACATTTTTTTCTATCATTTTACCCTTCTCTTCAATCATGAAGAAAAGGAAAAAAATATGTGGACTGGTTTTGGCTATGGAAACACCGTTTCCACAGATGCTTTAGAGGCCTTTTGAAAAAGGAATACGGCTATGCCCTTCGGCCGGAGGATTTGGTGGATGAGGGGTATTTTAACAGTACCTTCCGCATTCCTACCAAGGCTTATCTGGATTACATGGATTTCATTCAGCGCTTTGTGGCAAAGGAAGCCAAGGAGCTGGTGGAGCTTTTGCCATAAGGAAGGCAGAGAAGCCATGATGTTCCTGGGAGATAACTGGATCGGTACAGAGCCCTATGGAAAATATTTTTCCTCCATCGGCTTAGACAGCGTGGTGGGAAGTGTGGGAGGAGGGGCTACTCTCCGTCTGATTTCCGACATTCCCGGAGTCCGTTATACCGAAGGCCGTTTCCTTCCCTACTTCTTCCCGGACAGCTTCTCCCCCGGTATGCATCCCGAAAAGGAAGCAATAGAAAACTGGATCAGTGCAAGGCGGGCAATTTTCAGAAGTCCCATTGACCGCATCGGTTACGGCGGGTATTTAAGCCTGGCATACAAATTTCCCGCCTTTTTGGACACCATGGAAAAGGTGGCGGAGGAATTTAGAGAAATTCATCAGGAAGTAAAGGGGCAGAAGGCCTACAACAAATGTAAGGTAGCCATCCTGAATGCCTGGGGAAAAATTCGCTCCTGGCAGGCTTATATGGTGGCTCACGCCCTGTATTATCAGCAGATTTACAGCTATTTCGGTATATTGGAAGCCCTGTCCGGTATGGCGGTGGAGGTGGAATTCCTCTCCTTTACCGATCTTTTGGAAAATGGTATCCCAAAAGACATTGATGTTATCCTGAATGCGGGAGATGCGGGTACCTCCTGGTCCGGTGGAGAAATCTGGCAAAATGAAAGGCTTTGCACCATGCTACGGCAATTCGTCTATGAGGGTGGCGGCTTTATCGGTGTGGGAGACCCCTGTGCTACGCAGTATCAAGGCAGCTTCTTTCAGCTTTCCGATGTCCTCGGTGTAGAGAAGGAGCTGGGCTTCAGCCTGTCTACAGACAAGTATTTTAAAACGGAAAAGACCGCTCACTTCCTATTGGAAGACTTCTCCAAGGAAGAGCTTTCCTTTGGGGAGAGTAAGAAAAACATTTACGCCACGGACAAGGATACAGAGATTTTGGAATATAGCGACGGTTCTGTACACCTTTCTGCCCATACCTTCGGAAAGGGACGAGGCATCTACATGGCAGGACTTCCCTACTCTCCGAAAAATACCAGACTTCTTTTACGGGCTCTTTTATACAGCTGCGGTAAGGAAAATGAATACTCTCTCTATCAGGCCACAAACCCGAGCTGTGAAGTGCATGCCTATCCGGAAAAGGGACTGCTTGCAGTTTTAAACAATAGTCAGGTGCCTCAAGATACCGGCTATTATGACGGAAAGGGAAGGCTACAGGAAGTCCATTTGGAAGCCGGAGAAATGCAGTGGCACAAGGACGCATAAGGTAGAAATGTACATGGCATGATAATTCAGGATAGCACGAAGCCAAAAGGACAAATGCTTTACACAATCGTATAAAGATTATTTAGGAAATTCTCCCTATACTTAGAAAAAAATAACACATCTTTTTGTTTCTTCTATATAATTCATAAAAAATAAGAAGAAGCAGAACAAAAAGAGGAAATCCCCTACAGTAAGCAAGGGATTTTTTTCCGGAAAAACGGAGGAAAAAAATGAAAAGAAAATTATTGTACCCCATCGCCGTAATGGCATCCTTAGCCCTTGCGCTTACAGCATGCGGCGGCAGCCAAGCAAAGGAAAGTGCAAAAGATGAAAAGGGCGAAAGCAAGGCTGATGCAGGTAGTGAAGTTGCAAAGGCTGATGCTTCCGCACAGAGTGGAGACGGATTAGTATACTGGTCCATGTGGGAGGCTACAGAGCCACAGGGACAGGCTTTGAAAGAAGCAATTGATGCTTTCACCAAGGATACCGGCATTGCCGTAGATGTTCAGTTTAAGGGAAGAACCGGAATCCGTGAAGGATTACAGCCCGCACTGGATGCCGGAACCAACATTGACCTTTTCGATGAGGATATCGACCGTGTAAACAAGACCTGGTCTGCTTATCTTTTAGATTTAGAAGAATTGGCAAAGGCAAATGACTACGAGAAAACCGCAAATGCCGGCCTTATCGCAGCTTGTAGAGAAGTAGGCGGAGGAACTTTAAAGTCTATTCCTTACCAGCCAAATGTATTTTGCTTTCTTCTACAATAAGGCAATCTTCGATGAAGCAGGCATTAAGGAAGTACCAAAGACCTGGGAAGACTTGGACAAGGCTTGTGCTTTAATCAAGGAGAAGGGCTATGCGCCTATCACCAGTGATGACGCTTATATCTTAAGCAGCTTCGGATACCACCTGTCCAGAATCAACGGTTATGAGAAGGCCTCTCAGATTGTGAAGGACGGAAAAATGGGATGATCCTTCTGTTCTTGCAGTGGCTAAGGCTTATGAAGACTTTGCTAAGAAGGGCTATTTCTCCGAGAGCATTGCCTCCAATGTTTGGCCTGCAGGACAGAACCAGGAATTGGCTGCAGGAACTGCTGCAATCTACTTAAACGGTTCTTGGCTTCCAAACGAAGTGAAAGACATTGCCGGCGACGACTTCCAGTGGGGATGCTTTAGCTATCCTGCAGTAGAAAATGGAGTAGATGGCGTTGAAGCAGCTAACTTCGGAGCACAGGTATTGGCTATCAACAAGAATTCCAAGCATGCTGAAGATGCATTCAAGTTAATCACCTACTTCACCAAGGGTGAATACGACCAAAAAGCTTTCCGAGATGTCTTTGGGAATTCCCGCAGACAGCGACAATAAGGAATGGCCTGAGATTTTATCCTCTGTAAAAGCCTGTTATGGACAGCTTAAAGACTCGTTATCCATGGGCAGCTTCCGCAGAAGATAATGCGGATATGACTCCTATCTTAAAGGAGAACTTCACAAAAGTTTTGCGGCGGCAGCATCACTGCTGAAGAGTTTGTAAAGAATTTACAGAAGTAATGAAATAGTAAAACGACATTTGACGCTGTGAAAAAAAGGAAATCAGGGCCCTCCCCAAAAAACGGGAGGGGAATCCTTTCAAACTTCTTTTTCACAGCCAATTTTTAGGAGGCTACAGTGAAAAAGAATTCTGCTATACTATTTGCCTTTGTCAGTCCTGCGGCAATTCTCTTTCTTTTGGTATTTCTTTATCCCATTCTGAGAACCTTGTGTATGAGCTTCTTTAAGATTGACGGGGTAACGGATGCCTTTTCCAAATGGCAATTTGTGGGATTGGAAAACTATCAAAAGCTATTAAGCACCACCCTTTTCCGGATTTCTATGGGAAATCTCTTCCGGATTTGGGCTTTAGGGGGAATCCTGGTGCTCAGCCTTTCCCTTCTTTTTGCCGTAATTATAACCTCCGGGATTCGTGGCAAAAGCTTTTTCCGTGCCATGATTTATCTTCCCAATATTGTTTCCGCGGTAGCCTTAGCCACCATGTGGCTCCAGTATGTTTACAGCCCGAAATTCGGCTTACTGAAAAGCTTTTTCACTATGATTCATCTGGATAAACTGGCCCAAAAATCCAGTGGCTCAGCAATGACCATAAGTTTATGGCCCTTTTAATTGCCTATTGCTTCGGTATGGTGGGCTATCACATGTTGATTTTTGCCAGCGGTATCGAAAGAATCAGTGGAGACTATTTTGAAGCTGCCACCTTAGACGGCGCCAATAGACTCCAGCAATTCCGACATATTACCCTTCCTCTTTTAAAGGGAATGTTCCATACCAATATCACCATGTGGTCTGTCAGCAGCGTAGGCTTCTTCGTCTGGTCCCAGCTTTTTCTCCACGGTAACGGCGGACACCCAGACCATCACCCCCATGGTCTATATGTATATGCAGATTTTTCGGAGCAGGAAACAGTGTTACGGAACGAAATGCAGGGAATCGGAGCCGCGGTAGGGGTTTGCTTAAGCCTTTTGTGTAGTCCTAATCTTCCAGCTTTGCAATCGACTCTTCAAGGACAAGGATTTGGAGTTCTAGAATTGCTGAAAAATACTATCGCTAAGATTCTAAAGTATTTTCCATTATAAAAATCTTATTCCTAAATCCAGGATGGCTAAATCATTTTTTAAAAGTCCGTAAAGCTGGTCTGTATAAAAGATAGAATAGGAACATAAACAAGAAGGAGAAACAATATGTCATTCTTTTCCAAAGAAAAAACTTATAGAGATCCCATACGTTGGCAAAAAGGAGTTGCGTTTTAGCCCCTGCTTATCTGTTGCTTTTAATTTGGATTTTTCTTCACAGTGGTTTTGCTGGGTTGGGTGGTTTTGGCCAGCTTTTTCCACCACCAAGGAAATCTTTGCCAATAAATTGCTTTCCTCCGGTTTCCATTGGGAGAATTACGAGAAGGCCTGGGTCAATTCCGATGTATCCACCATCTTTTTTAACTCTCTCTTTTATTCTCTGAGCTCTGTTTTTCTTTTGGTTGTGGTCTGTGCCCCGGCAGCCTATGCTCTTTCCCGCTTTTCCTTTAGGGGAAATCAGCTCATGCAAAATGCCTTTGTGGCATCCATGGGTGTACCGGTGGTCATGATTGTCCTTCCTCTCTTTGCCATGGTGGCAGGGACTGGATATTTTAAATCATGTAATCCCCAACAAACTTACCCTGATTTTCCTCTATGTGGGCATCAATGTACCTTACACCACGATTTTCCTGATGGGATTTTTTGCCAATATTTCCAGAGCCTTTGAAGAGGCGGCCGCCATTGACGGTTGTCCTCCCGGAAAATGCTTTTGGCAGATTATGCTGCCTATGGCGCAACCGGGCATTATCACTGTCAGCATTTTTCAACTTTATCAATGTCTGGAACGAGTACTTTATTTCCTTAATTTTCGGAAACTCCGACCAGGTGCGTTCTGTGGCGGTAGGACTCTACTCCATGATTAACTCCATGAAATATACCGGAGACTGGGCAGGGATGTTTGCCTCTGTCATCATTGTCTTCTTACCCACCTTTGTACTCTACCTCTTCCTTTCCGAGCGAATTATTGCCGGAGTAACCGGAGGCGGTGTAAAGGGATAAAAAGCGTAAATCCATGCAGTGCAAAAGCTGCAGTTTTTTTCCTCATGCTATTTTTGAAAAGGAAGTCCTATGAAAAACAAATTAACAAACGAAGAATTGCAAAATGCCCTTTCCCAATTCACTTTTGGAGGGAGAGGTAAAATCCTGTAGCCCTTACGGTTCGGGGCATATCAATGATACCTTTTTGGTGGAAGCCGGCAGAAAAATATATTCTGCAACGAATCAACAGTGAAATCTTCACAAAGCCCAGGGAACTGATGGAAAAATGTAGACCTGGTCTGCCGCTTTATGACGGAAGAAATCAAGAAACAGGGCGGAAATCCGGAACGGGAAAGCTTGCAGATTATCAAAACTAAGGACGGAAATCTTTATTACGAAGATGAGAAGAAGAATTTTTTTCCGAATGTATCTCTATATTACTGACTGTAAGGCCTTCGACCTTGTGGAAAAAAACCGGAGCACTTTTATGAAAGCGCCTATGCCTTTGGGCATTTTCAAAAGCTTCTTTCAGACTTTCCCGCAGAAAAAAATTGCATGAGACCATCCCCCACTTCCATGACAGCCCACAGCGTTTTCAGCATTTTCTGAAGGCTGTAGAAGAGGATAAATTCGATAGAAAAAGATTGTGAAGAGGAAATTCAGTTTTTCCTCTCCCATGAGAAAGACTTGTCCTATGCTTTGGCGCTTTTTGAAAAAGGGAGAATTGCCGCTAAGGGTAAGCCACAACGACACCAAGTTAAACAATGTACTCTTTTGATGCCAATACGGAGAAGGCGCTTTGCATCATTGACTTGGATACTGTCATGCCCGGGCTTTCCATTTTTGATTTTTGGAGATGCCATCCGCTTTTGGTGCCAACACCGGAGCGGAGGACGAAGAAGATTTGAGCAAAAATCTCTGTCTCTTCCCTCTTTTCCCTCTATACCAAGGGGCTTTTTAGAGGCTCATGAAGGCTCCCTTTGGGAGAAAGAGATTCTTTCCCTACCGGAAGGCGCAAAGATTATGACTTTGGAATGCGGAATGCGTTTCCTTACCGACTACTTGCAGGGAGACAGCTATTTCCATGTAAAAGACCGGGACACAACCTGGATCGTGCCAGAACCCAGATTGCCCTGGTAAAAGATATGGAAAAGAAATGGACGGAGATGAAGGAAGAAGTGAAGAAATACCTGAGATAAAAAAAGCAGGAATTCTTTATAATATAATGCAGTATAGGTCTAAAATTGGGGCACGCTCTCGCTAGCTCAATCCTGTGTATTGAAGGACTGTATTTATTAAAGATGCGCTCTAATGCAGTATGGGTCTACAATCGGGGCACGCTCCCGCTAACCTCGCCTTCGTAACAGTACTAACTTCAAGCTTCGCTTTGCTCGCTTTCAGTAAGTACTGACGGGCTCAGATTGCCCCTTTTTTAGACCTATACTGCATTAAAAAATGCCTATTCTATTCTGAATAATCCCTGCTTTTTATCTCCAAATTAGCCAGACGAAGAGGTAGCCGGTTCCTGCTGCTGCCAAGGTAAAGGGAATTCCGATTTTCATAAATTCGCCGAAGCCTACTTTGTAGCCCTCCTGCTTCAGCATTCCTACTGCTGTGATATTGGCACTGGCTCCGATGGGAGTGATATTTCCGCCCAAAGTTGCTCCGGTTAAGAGTCCAAAATACAGAAGATAGGGTTCAATCTGTAAAAGCTGGCAAATACCGGTAATGATGGGAAGCATGGTTGCCACATAGGGAATGTTATCAATAAAGGCAGAAAATATTACGGAACCCCAAACAATAATACTGTACAAAAGGAAAAGATTGTTTCCTCCCAGCTTTACGATTCCTTCCGCCGCAAGGTCTATTAAGCCCACATCGGTAAGGCCCTGAATCACAAGGAAAAGCCCCATCAAAATCATAAGAGTTTCTCTATCCACAGAAAGCAAAGACTTCTTGAGATTTTCCGGCATTTTCTTCACATGAAAATCCACCGCCATACAGATGACAGCGATAACGCAACAAATCAAGCCGTTAATAATACCGGGAGTGTTGGGAATGAAGGAAGCCACAATCAGAGAAACCACCACTCCAATCAATCGCGATACTGGGAAAATATCCTTCCACCTCGGTTTTTTTCCGTAGCCTCCACCGGTTGACGGAATTTTCTAAACAAAAGCATCATAATCGGTACGGTCGCCATTGCTCCCAACTCTACGGAAAAGAACATTCCGGGTTTTCCCTTCATAAAGAAAAACTCCGTAAAGTTCATCTTGGCATAGCCCCCCAGCATAATGGAAGTGGTATCGCCCACCAGGGTTGCCGCACCTTGTAAGTTGGAGGATACCGCAATGGATAAAAGCATGGGAACCGGGCTGATTTTTGATTTTTCTTACAAATGGCAATCCCCACCGGAGCAATCATCAAAAACCGTAGCCACATTGTCGATAAAGGCGGATACCGATCCTGCAAATAGGGACATTAAAATGATAACCCACATCACATTGGAACATTTATCCAATATAATCTCCGCCAGACGGTTGGGCATCTTGGATTCAATAAAGTAATACACGATGACCATGGTTCCGCCAATCATCATAATCACGTTCCAGTTAATGACGGACAGGAGATAGAGGGATTTCTCTGTAATATACCCAATCCCACAAAAAGCAGGGCCACCGCCCAGATAGCATATAGCCTCCATTCCTGTTTTACAATCATCACCACATACATGAGAATAAACAAGATCGATGCAATACTTTGTAATGGCATCCCTAGTACTCCTTAACTCTACAATATCACTCTACTACTTGGTTTCCTTTTCCTATACTACTGTTTTTGTAGTCGTTTTTATAATCGCTCTACGATCGCTTTATGCGGATTCATCTCACTTTCTTACCCTAACACTACTAGGCAAAGAAAAAAACTCCCGCAAAGCAGGAGCTGTTTTTTTCCTTTGTTATGCTATTGTGCCCTCAAGCTATTAAGAAAGTCAAGAATTCTCTTCTTTTTGATACTTCGCTCCATTTCCAAAGGGGAAAGTTCCCTCCCACACCTTTTTAGAAAATGATACTTGGCAATTCCCAAATCCACCATGTCCATGTCGTAATTATCCGGTACCGAGGCCCGAAGTTCACCATGCTCATAAAAGAACTTCGGCTTTTGTTTATTTAACGCACTGGGCGCTAAGGCTACCGCCTCCATTCCCTCCTGAATCCAATTCGGATAGGAATCTTGTCCGGAAATTCGCTCATGCCAAGGCTTTTTCTTCATGGGGAATAAACTGCCGATCGAGCTTTCTACCGATTCCCTCTTCTCCACTGTGTCCAAGCGCTATTACCGCCTGAATATGCTCATCCTCCGGATAGCAGAAGCTTTCCCGGTCAAAGGTTCCTCCAACCCAGCAGCTTCCTATCCCAAGCTCTTCCACAAACAGTACCATCTCTTCCCCATAGAAACCGATTTTCTCCCGAAAATGGGCAAGTCCCGCATTTCCCTTTAAGAGAATCAAACTGCGAACATTTTTAAAAAGTCCGTAGCTTTTCCGAAAATCCTGAAATGCTCTACTGCCGTCTTCTTCAAATTCTATCGTAAGTCCTGTTTCCAGATTGATTGCAGAAATTTTATTTTGAATCGCCTCCATTTCCTCCTCGGAGAGAGGGGCAGGAGTGAAAATACGATGTGATTTACGATGTAGGATTGCGTCTGTCATGCTTTTCTTCTAATTAGCCTTTCTTTTCAGCGTTGATTTCTTTAGCTTTTACCAGCTAGTCTTCTATTTTCAAATAGAAGAAAATACCCTTCCTAGTATAGAAAGTTTTTTACAAAAAGCAAGGGAGAGGATATCACTTCCTCTCCCTCTTTTCAGCTTCTTCCCTATTCTTTTTGATGGTTTCCGAAAGCTCTATTAAATACCTTAGAATCTTACTGATATACTGTCCGTCTTTTCGGCTGATACAAGCTGTACAAAAGGTCAAAGGACATTCGTATACATCTCCCATAGCCCCCAAATCCGTCAAAACAGGCAGACCATAGTATACATTCTTCTTGTTGCTTAAGTTGATAAACCACTTCCCTCCAAGATGTTTTCGGAAGGTCTCTCCCACATAAATAGACAGCTGGTCCAGAATTTCCTTATCCTCAATTAACTTATGGTGATCCTCATAATGCTCAAGAAGCCAAGCTTCTACTGCATCCAAGGACTGAATACTGTAATCCAGAGTAAGCTTTTCTTTCTCTGCAAATTCTCCGGTAACATAGTCCATCTTGAAGCCGATAAAGAAAATCCATTCTTGAAAGTTTTCTTCAGTATAGGCCATACCTTCACTCCTTTTATACTATTTTCCAATGTCTATTCATAAACGAATCTGAAACCATTCTTTCCCTCAGCCCAAAATTAGAGTCCTTATTGTTCGATTGATAAATGAAGGTATCTCCTATAATCACTTGCGGCAAATAGCACTCTCTCCACAAGAAGCTTATCTCCCTCTATTCTATAGAATGCCAGGTAAGCTTTAAAGCTAATATAATAGTAGCCGGTAAATAAATCTTCGTAATATAGGGAAGTCGCTGATTTAGGATATATTGCTTTAGCTTCTATTTTGTCTAATAAATCATTTAAGTACTTCTCGCAGATATCGTAGTCCTTGGATGCTTCAAAGACCTCATGCCAAACCCGGTCAAGGTCTTTTCGTGCTGATGGTGAATATTCTACATTATACTTCATTTGCGCTTACCACGAAAATATGCCCGTACCTCCTCAGCAGATAAATATCCCTCTTCTTCCCCGGAGCGCCTTCCTTCATTTAGTTCACACATAAGGCGAAGCATGGTTTTCGTTTTCTCAAATTCTTCGTCCTCCGCAATATCTCGAATGGCATATTTCCCTCTCCCATTAACAGTTAAATAAACGGGTGAACCGGGGGATACTTTTTTTCTAAAAACAGAATTATAATTTCTAAGATCTGAAACAGGACTAATATTTGCCATAAACGCACATCCTTTCCTACTTTCTCTTTCCTTTTCTTATCCCCCATCATAACACGCATAGAATACCGAGACAATATTTACGATAAATTTTACTTAAGATTACACCTCATATATTTTCATAGAGATTTGTGTTAAAAGCTATGCTTCCCTCTCCTATTCTGCCTTTAACAATGCACTTACCAACGCAGGAATCGCCGCAAAAATCCTCTTCCTTTGCCGTCCATTCCGCCCGAATATTTTCAGGAATCACATTAAAGCCCGCAGCTTTTAAATTCTCCTGTAAAACCTTCACAGACTCTCCGCTCCAGCCATAACAGCCAAAGGCAGCTGCCTTTTTCTTCTTAAACTTCAGCTGCTTTAAAAAACTCCAGCCAGCCTGCCACAGGAGAAAGAATGGAATTTGCCACCGTAGGAGAACCTACTGCGAGGGCTTTCGACTTAAAGACCTCCGTCATTACTTCATTTTTTTATCCGACTTGGAAATGTTAAAAAAACCTTCACCACCGTATCCGGACTTTTGCCGATGAATCTCCTCCGCAATGCTGTAGGCAATCTTTGTCGTACCTTCCCACATGGTATCAAAGGCAATCGTCACCTGATCTTCCTGATAATCCTGAGCCCATTCCGCATATTTTTTTCCACAATCTGCATGGGATTGTCCCGCCAGATGGCGCCATGGGAAGGAGCAATCATCTCTATAGGAAGATTTAAAGCCGTAATTTCCTCCAGTTTTTTTTCCGTAAAATGGGAGCAAAGGGCGCAATAATATTGGCATAGTACTTCATAGCTTCCTTCATAAGTACGCATTGATTTGCTTTATCGTTAAAAAGCTCCTCCACCGCATAATGCTGTCCGAAGGCATCCATAGAGAAGAGGATATTGTCTCCGGTTAAAAAATGTTGCCATGGAATCCGGCCAGTGGAGCATACGCATTTCCAAGAAAAATGAGTTTCTTTCCGTTTCCAATATCCACAGAATCCCCGGTCTTAACCACATGGAAATTCCAGCCCCTCTTGCCATACTGCCCCTCAATGCTTTTCATGGCATTTTTCCGTACAATAAATCGGCACATCAGGAATCTCTTCCAATATGGTGGTAAGGGATCCGGAATGGTCGCACTCCCCATGATTTGCCACAATAAAATCAATCTTTTTAAATCAATTTCCTTTTTCAGATTCTCCACGAAGTCAAAACGGTGGGGTGTCCAAACCGTATCCATCAAAACCGTCTTTTCTTCCTCGATGAGATAGGCATTTTGGCTGGAACCGTTGATGATAGAATAATCATCTCCATGAAAATGCTGTAGTTCCCAGTCGAGATAGCCTATCCAACTGACATTTCCCTTTACCGCTTTTTCTCATTTTTCTCCTCCTAAAGAATCCTCTTATGTACGCTAAGTGTTCTCTTATGCCAAACTGATTAACAAAAGCCATTTTGAAATTTCCCTTTGCTGTTACTGCATGTCGACCTGCCTTGGCAAAATGGAACTCTTCTCCCGCATGAATCACATGGTCAACGCCCTCATACTGAATCACAGCTTCCTTCCAGAGCAAATACCATAGCCTCTCCCGGCGCTGCGTGCTCGGAAAGACCGGTTCCCTCAGAAAAGGACATCAGCACAAACTTCATTTTTCTCATTGTGCATCAAATCCATGTTTACAATCTTACCCTCCTGATAGGGGAGTAAGTCTGCCAAACGAAAAAAACCTCACCTGCTTTTACTGCTTCATTCATAAAAATCTTCCCTCCTTATGGAAATTTCTGTGTATACTGCACCCTTTTTCACTACGGATTCCCACCGGTTTTTTTCCACCGGGGTGAGAATGGCCTGCCCCTTGGAAAGGAACTTCCCTTCTCCTGTTCCGTAAACTTCTATCTCCCCTCAGCTACGAAAAAGTAGCTTATGATAGGGATAAAGCTCTGCACTGATGTCTGTCCTCTCCGCCATGGAAAAAAATAAATGATGGCGTTTTCTCCCGGATGAATCTGCTTAGATACGGTACAGCCTCGTACCGGCGGATTGTCTCTTGCTATGGAAAAACACTTCTCCGACTTTTTTTCTTTCATAAGCCTCCTTTCTTTGCCGAAGGACTTTGATTTTGAAAAATGCTTTTAAGCTTTAAAAACATTGCCCTTGAAGTCTCTTTTAAGCTCTAAAAAAATTTGCTCTGGAAGCGCTTTAAACTTTAGCTTTATAAGAGGCTTGCATCTTTAAATCCTTCTTACAAAGTCTATTGTATACATATATGCGATTCATTTGTTGCAAATGCAACAAATGAATCTAACAAAAAGAAAAAAGAATTTTTACCGATATATCTCATACAGATGCTTTCTACAATTAGATACATTATTTATCGCCATAATGAGAACCACATTCTGCAATTTCCAGCATATCTCCCACAATACGAAAAACAATCCGATTCTTTTCATCGATTCTTGCACTCCAAAAACCGGACAAATTACCTGATAATTTTTTTCCGGTTTTCCAATACAATTATATCCATTTCTATCTATGTCTTTCAAAAATTTTATTTATTCTTCTTAGTGTTTTCTTATCTTGTCCCTGCCAGTATAAATATTCCTCCCACGCTTCATCGTGCCATATTTTTCTCATTATTCGGCCTCAATAAGCTCATGCTCATGTATCTTATATCCGGCCTTCATCTCCGCAACTCGTCTTTCCAAAGTAGCTAAATGTTCACTGCTATAAAACGTGTCTCTCTGTTGTAATTTCAAATGGAATTCTTCTTTCACGAACTACCGTTTTAGCAAAAATGCAAAATGCTGTAGTCATATTCATCCCCACATCAGAACAAAACTCATCAAACTGTTTCTTTAAATCTTCATCCATACGAACACTAATACTCGTCTGTGCCATAAGAAAGCCTCCTTATCTGTATTGAATTTTAGAATCATCTTCTATATAGAATATATACATTGTATTATATTTTTCAATGCAATGTATATATAATTATTGTTAATTTGGTAATTTGCATTATAAAGTAAATCACCATACTAATCTTTAAAAAAATTGATTCACTAATCAAGATAATTTATTCACTATTCTTTTAAAGGAAATACTAACTCTTTATCAACTAACTCTGCTTCCATTTCCAAAGAGCCGTTCCGAAAATGAGGGCATATCCCACAAAACTATAAACGTCCGGAATTTCCCCAAAGACCACAAAGCCCAATAAAGCCGCAAAGAGCACCTGAGAATAGTCAAAGACGGAAATTTCCTTGGCCGGCGCATAGGCATAAGCCTTGGTCACAAAAATCTGTCCCACCGCCGCACTGCATCCGGCCAAAATCAAATATACTGTTTGCTGTATAGACATTGGCTTGTATTGCAAAAGAAAAAAGGGAAGCAATATCAAAACGGAAAACATCGAAAAAGAAAAAACCACTACCGGTCCTTTCACTCCACCCAATCCTACCTTTCGCACATAGGTATAGGCAGTTCCCGCCGAAAATCCCCCTAAAAGTGCCACCAGCGCGGGAAGTCCCACGATTCCCTGCCCGGGCTTCACCACAAAGGCTGCTCCCAGCAAAGCTAAGAGTACGGAAACAATCGCCATCTTATTGGGTTTTTCTCCCAAGATAAAAATAGACATCACTATGGCAAAGAAGGGCGCCATTTTCTGTAAAATACTGGCATCCCCCAGCTTCAGATACGTAATTGCCCAGAAGTTACAAAGAATCCCCAAGGTTCCAAAACAGCAACGAAGCAACAAAGGAATTCTAAGCTCCTTGGGTACAGAATAACGTATTCCCTGTTGCCGCATCATCACAAAGGCAATCAAAGCCGCCACACAATTTCGAAACATTGCTTTCTGCATGGTAGGTACATCTCCTGAAAGCTTCACAAAAAAAGCCATTCCTGCAAAGCCTGCTGCTGAAAGGATTATGGAAATGATTCCCTTTATTTTACGGTCTTTTTTTCTACTCTGATTTCTTCTTTCATTTATACTACTCTACTTTCTAAACTAAATATACTGTCTTATTATAACGAAGATGAAATAAAACAGCCAGCCTAGTCCATCTACAATTCTCCCCAACATATCCTCATTTTAATCCACCCCTATAAACTCTCTATTCCTTTTCTCCTATAAAGCCTTTATACTGAAAACACTTGAACAAATAAGCCTCTATTCCAATTGAAAGTATACAGAAAGTTTGACGGCATCCTATGTACAGCGCTATTGATAATATTCATTTTCATTTTTTATATATTGATCGCTATTCCTTTGGTCGGAATTGGATCTTTCCGGAAAGCAGCATTCCCTACAATATGCTCCGTTACATTGAATCCGGAACCGCCAGCTTCTTTATAGATTCTCAGGAGTATTCTGTAAAAAAAGACCAAATTATCTATATTCCCAAAGGAAGTCAGCTCTCCTGCTTTGCCACCAGCAGTCATTTTTCCTTCACCAGTATTCGTTTTACCAGTTCTGTGTTTTTTGAAGGAGGGGACTTACTGGGGGATTATTATCATTTGCCGAAGATTATGGAGGGTAAGGGAGAAAGCTTTTTATTTTGATGAAATGTATCAATGGGTCAAAAAAAACAGTCCCGCTAAGATGTTCTTTGTCAGGGGGTATTTAGAGCTATTGATTGCCTCTCTCATTGCCAAAGTGAATCCGGAAAGAGAGCAAGAAGAGTTTCCTCCTATTTCTTTGAATACTAAAAAATGATATAGAAGAACAAGCTAAAAAAACTCATCTAATTTATCTTCTCAAAGTCAGCCTTCTTCATGTTCAAAAAAGGAAGCCACAGAAGAACAGGACTTAGCAAAAATCAGAAATCAAATCAAAAAATCCGGTACCGGAATGGATTCTCGCATCCAAGGAGTAGTGGATTATATTCTCTTACATCCCAATGAAAAAAATATTCTCCTAGCCGTTTAGCGGAAATGGCGGAATTAAGCAAGCAAAGATTTACGGCTCTATTCAGTTCCCAGCTTGGAAAGTCTCCTATGGTCTATATCAAAGAGTTAAAGCTTACCACTGCTGCCAGAAAATTACTGGTTTCCAACCTTCACATCAACGATATTGCCTATGAACTGGGCTATGAAGATACCAATTACTTTATTCGTGAATTTAAACGAGCATTTGGCTGTACTCCCAAGCAGTACCGTCAGATTGCAAAAAGAATAAAAATATTTCTTATCTGAATATGGTTGCAAAAGATATATCTTATTGATAGTAAAAAAATCTGTTTTCCAAGTGTAAAATGCTATTATTAAGTCTATTTTCTATGGAATCGTCTAATTTTTTTCCTATATTATACAAATTAATCAGTTATTATACACGAAAGAAAAAAATTGCAAATTCCCAAAAAGGAACTTGCGAACAAGATGCCCTAGGATTCCCCTATAGCACTTGCATACTACTAAGGAGGACGATTTATGAGAAAAAAGATTTTAAGCGCTATGCTGAGTCTGACAATGCTTTGTACAGCTCTGAGCGGATGCGGTAGCAGTGCCGCAAAGGAGGAAAGTAAAGCTCCGGAGCAAAAGAGTAGCGAAGTAAAGGGCAGTGAGGAAAAGGCGGAAGCAGCTGAATTGGAGGGAGATATTACATTCTGGCATTCCTTTACCCAGGGACCAAGATTGGAAACCATTCAGGCAGCTGCGGATAAGTTCATGGAGGAACATCCAAAGGTTACTATCAAAATTGAAACCTTTTCCTGGAATGACTTTTACACCAAGTGGACAACAGGACTTGCCTCCGGCAATGTGCCTGACATGAGCACCGCCCTGGTTGGTCAGGTTTCCGAAATGATTAACTCCGACGCAATTATTCCGCTGAATGGATTAATTGATGATATCGGACGGGATAAGTTCTATGAAAACGCATTAAATGAGCTTTCCGTAGACGGTAACAACTATGCTGTGCCTCTCTATTCTCACGCCATGGTGATGTGGGTTCGTAAGGATTTACTGGAAAAAAATAACTTAGAGGTACCAAAGACATGGGATGAGCTTTATGAAGAAGCCAAAACGCTGACAAAAGACGGCATTTACGGTCTGTCCTTCCCCTGTGGTTCCACAGACTTCCAGGCCACCAATTTCCTGAACTTCTATGTTAAGGGTGCAGGAGGAAGCTTGCTGACGGATGATTTAAAGGCTAACCTTACCAGTGATTTGGCTATAGAAGGAATCAACTATTGGCTGAAAGTCTATAAGGATTGTTCTCCAAAAGATTCTATCAACTACAATGTACTGGATCAGGCCACCCTCTACTATCAGGGAAAGACAGCCTTTGACTTTAACTCCGGATTCCAAATCTCCGGCGTGGCAGCAAACTCTCCTGATTTACTGGATTATGTAGATTGCTATCCTATTCCTACCATTAAGGGAACAGAGCAAAAGGGTATTACCACCTCTAACCAGCCTTTGGTTATTTGGAAGAACTCTAAGCATCCTGAAATTTGCGAAGCCTTTATTAAGACCTTATACGAAGAAGATACCTATGTGAAATTCCTTCATTCCGTTCCTGTTGGAATGCTTCCGGCAATCAAGGGAATCGAGGATTCCGAAGCGTATAAAGATGACCCCACTATTCAGAAGTTTGCCCATGCGGAAGAAGTAATTTCTTCTCAGATTCCCGGCGGAACCGCTATCGGATTTGAGCATGGCCCGAGCGTACAGGCAGGTATCCTTACCAACCAGCACGTGATTGAGGAAATGTTCCAGGATATCATCACCAACGGAACAGATGTAAAAACGGCTGCAAAAGCTGCTGAAGATAAGTTAAACAGCTTGATGGAAGCTGCTACACAATAATTGTTTTTTCCCGGAGAATCTGTAAGAACTTCCCTTCTTACAGATTCTCCTAAATAGAAAGGTAGGTCAGAAAATGAAGACAAGATCTTATACGAAATGGTTGTTTGTGCTTCCTGCCGTCATTGTCGTAGCCGCCCTTTTTATCTATCCCATTTTTCCAGTCTCTTTTTCAGTATGACCAGTAAGAATCTCATTCGGCCAAGATACAGTTTTCTGGGACTGAAAAACTATAAAGATATTCTAAGTGATCCCAAATTTTGGGCAGCCTTTTTGAACTCTTTAAAATGGACTGTATTTTTCCTTGTTGGGACAGATATTGGTGGGCTTCACTGCTGCTCTGGCCTTAAATCGGGTAAAGTTCTTTAAAGGGATGTATAAAACTCTTCTGATTATCCCCTGGGCCTTCCCTTCCATCGTTATTGCCTTCTCTTGGACTTGGATATTAAACGGAGTCTATGGCATTTTGCCGAATCTTTTTGGTGAAATGGAAAATTTTGCGAAAACCGCTCCACAGTTTCTCACAGAAAAGAATCTGGCTTTTATCGTACTGGTACTCATCAACATTTGGTTCGGAGCACCGATGATTATGGTCAATGTCTTGTCTGCTTTACAAACTGTACCACAGGACCAGTATGAAGCCGCAAAAATTGATGGTGCCAGTGCCTTGCAGTCTTTTCAACACATCACTATTCCCCACATCAAGCTGGTTATGGGACTTTTGGTGGTTCTAAGAACAGTTTGGATTTTCAATAACTTCGACTTAATCTATCTGATTACCGGTGGAGGACCTGCCGGAAGCACTCAAACCGTCCCCCTTTATGCCTATGAAATGGGTTGGGGAACCAAGCTGCTGGGAAAATCCTCTGCTGTAACAGTACTACTGTTTATTTTCCTAATGAGTGTTTGCATTATCTACTTCACCATTATGAATTGCTGGGAAAGGGAGGAAAAATAAATGAGAAAGAAATATTTTGCGAGCTTAATCAGCCACATCTACCTCTTGCTCCTCTGTTTCTTCGCCATTTTCCCTTTGTTATGGATTATTATTTCCTCCGTTAAAGGAAAGGGCGAATTAACCGGGAATCCCACAGCCTTTCTTCCGAAGGTAGTAACTTTGGAATATTATCGCCATGTGATTTTTGATTTGGGATTCATTGTGAATATTCAAAACAGTGTCATTATTTCCTTAGCCACAACCGGAATTGCCATCACAATTTCCTCTTTAGCGGCCTATGGCATTGTGCGTTTCTTCCCTAAAATCGGAACGGTACTGTCGAAGGTTTTGGTGACCACCTACATTTTCCCTCCCATCCTCTTAGCCATTCCTTATTCCATCGTAATGGCAAAACTGGGACTAACCAATACCAGAATCGGATTGGTTCTGGTCTACCTTTCCTTCAGTATTCCCTATGCAGTTTGGCTTTTGGTCGGATTTTTCAAGACAGTCCCCATAGGAATAGAAGAAGCCGCAAAGATAGATGGAGCCAATAAAATTCAGGTGTTCATGCAAGTAGTTATCCCTCTGGTGGCACCGGGAATCGTAGCCACCGCCATTTATACCTTTATCAATGTTTGGAATGAGTTTTTATACTCTTTAATCCTGATCAATGATACTTCCAAGATGACTGTGGCTGTTGCCCTTCGCTCCCTAAACGGTTCAGAAATATTAGACTGGGGCGATATGATGGCGGCTTCCACATTGGTAGTAGTTCCTTCCATTATCTTCTTCTGCCTGATTCAAAAATAAGATTGCAGGAGGACTGTCTGAAGGAGCTGTAAAGTAATTTATTTTAAATGATAAAAAGCGAGGAATAAAATATGATGAATTATGCCGTAGTGGGTGTGGGCTATTTCGGTGCAGAATTGGCTCGTATCATGAAAGAACAAGAAGATGCACAGGTTGTTGCCGTATATGATCCGGAAAATGGAGAGACTATTGCGAAAAGAATTATCCTGCGACGCAGAAGCAAGCTTGGAATCCCTTTGTATCCAGACCGGATGTAAATTGCGTGATTGTGGCATCCCCAAATTATTTACACAAAGAGCCCGTAATTATGGCTGCAAAACACGGAAAGAATGTTTTTTGTGAAAAGCCTATCGCCCTCTCCTACGCAGATTGTGATGAAATGGTAAAAGCCTGTGAAGAAAAATCATGTGATTTTTTTATGGCAGGACACATCATGAACTTCTTTAATGGTGTACACCATGCAAAGGAACTGATTAACGAAGGAAAAAAATCGGAAGGGTTCTTTACTGCCACTCTGCCAGAAACGGCTGGGAAGATGTGCAGGAATCCGTATCCTGGAAGAAGATTCGGGAAAAATCCGGAGGACACCTTTATCACCACATCCATGAGCTGGATTGCGTCCAGTTCCTCATGGGAGGAATGCCGGAAGAAGTTACTATGGAAGCCGGAAATGTGGCTCACCAAGGCGAGGCCTTTGGTGATGAGGATGACATGATTTTCATAACCGCCCGTTTTAAGGATGGCCGTTATGCTGTGATGGAATGGGGTTCCGCCTTCCGTTGGCCGGAGCATTACCTACTGATTCAGGGTACAGAGGGAGCCATCAAGCTGGATATGTTTGATGCCGGCGGCACCCTGAAGGTAGACGGAAAAGAAAGCCATTTCCTTCTCCACGAAAGTGAGGAAGAAGATGCAGACAGAACCCGCATTTACCACGGTACCGAAATGGACGGTGCCATTCAATATGGTAAGCCCGGCAGAAAGCCCCCACTATGGCTACAGGGCATTATGAAGAAGGAAATGGCCTTCCTCAATGGTATAATGCACGGTAAGGAAGTAAGTGACGAATACAAGCCCCTTCTCACCGGAGAAGCTGCAAGAGCCGCTATTGCCACTGCGGATGCTTGCACAAAGTCCAGAATGGAAGACAGAAAGGTAATGCTTTCTGAAATTATCGGATAAAAAGATAATCACTCTTTCATAATCCACCGGATAGCCTTTTTCAATCCTTTTGCTCCACTTCACAAAAAAATGGTTTCCGGGATTTAGCTCAAAAATTCACACAGTAGCCTGAGGATTGGTAGTGCTCTACCAGTTCCCGGGTTTTTCTTTCTATGGTGGACAGTACGGCATGCTTTTGTCTTCGCTTCCTCAATTCCCAAAGAAAGATAGAGCCTCTCCACTTTGCCCAGCATTTTTCTTCTCCTTGGCAAAGGAAACGAAGCCTGGATACCAAAGAGAGCCGGAGACAGAGGCAATTCGAGAAAAATAAAGTACTTCGATAGCCGGCATATAGGGGCAAAAAGCCCCGCCAAGGAATACCCTGCCAAGGCATAACAGTTCGGCTCTTCTCCAAGAATTTCTACAGCCTTAGGAATAATTTCCTTTTCTAAGAGGGACAAATATTCATCCGCCCCGCCGATAAAGTCCTTTTCCGTATTAATTAAAGCGGGACTATTCCAGGGACACATGTCCTTCTGCCATTCCAAGTTATTGATACAAAGAAGCGGAAAGCTAAAGTACTCCTGCCCTTTTTAAAAAGCTTTTTACCACCGCCTCTTCCTCTTCGGAAAAAGCAATGAAGAATCAGTAGCGGAGAGGATAATTTGCCTCCCAAAAGCTTTTTGCTTCCATAGTCTGACCATTTGTGTTCAGTCTGCTATTTGTGTTCAGTCTGCTATTTGTATTCGCCTGATTTAATTTATTCTCCACCACACTTTCAAGCGGTTGATACAGTGTCGCTTTCTTTCCCTCTACGGAAAAGGACGATATTTTCAGCTCTTTTTCCATTCCTATATTCTCCATTCCTATTTTTTCCATCTCTGCTTCCAACATATCTGGTTTCTACATCGCTGCTTTTGCATCGCCGGCTTTACATCCCCGGCTTCTGCATCATCGGTTTCTGCATCCCCGTTTTTGGAATCTCCGGTTCATACATATCCGGCTTCCGTCTCTCTATTTTCTGTATCTGTCAAAGTATCATTCTCTAACCACTCACTATACTATAGCATTGTTTTACTTTTTCGAAATACAAATCTAAAAAGCCGGAAATCATGGGGAAATTTGTAGATTGCCTTCTCATTTTGTGCTAAAAGTAAAAAAGACTGCTAAAAATCAAAGCCATGATTTCTTTAGCAAATATTCTGCTAAATATTCTAGCTTTAATTTCAATGCTACAAGATTACTTCATGATGAACTTACCGTATGAGAGGAGTTACTATGCAGAAAACCATATATCTTGCAGGCGGTTGCTTTTGGGGGGTAGAAGCCTTTTTTCAAAGAATTCCGGGAGTGCTTTCCACCTGTTGCGGTTATGCCAACGGAAACAGCAGAAATCCCAGCTATAAAGAGGTTTGCCACAATAATACCGGACATGCGGAAACCGTAAAGATCGACTATGACCCGGAGCGCCTGCCTTTAAAAAAATCTTTTGCGCTATTATTTTCGCATTATTGACCCTACCAGCTTAAATAAGCAGGGAAATGATGTGGGTACCCAATACCGCACCGGCATTTACTATGTAGAGGGAGCGGATAAAGAAATCATCCTGGAAGCTCTAAAAAAAGAGCAGGAGCAGTACAGCTCTCCTTTGGTAGTGGAAGTGCTTCCCTTGGAAGCCTTTGACCCTGCGGAAGAATATCATCAGGATTATCTGAATAAAAATCCGGGAGGCTACTGTCACATTTCCCTTGCCCTGGCGGATGAGCCTTTGATTGATTCGGAACAATATCAGCCTCTTTCCGAAGAAGAACTACAGGAAAAGCTGACAAAAGACGAATACAATGTGCTGGTGAATAGTGCTACAGACCGCCCCTTTGAAAATGTCTATTGGGATACAAATGCTAAGGGGCTTTATGTAGATAGAGCCACCGGAGAGCCTTTATTTTCCTCCAAAGACAAGTTTCACTCCGCCTGCGGCTGGCCCAGCTTTGCAAAGCCCATTGCCGGAGAAGTAATCCGCTATCTGGAGGACAACAGTCTGGGAATGCGTAGAATAGAAGTCCGTTCCCAAGGTGGAGACTACCATCTGGGGCATGTCTTTAATGACGGTCCAAGAGAACTGGGCGGCCTCCGCTACTGCATTAACTCCTCTTCTATCCGCTTTATTCCCTATGAGGAAATGGAAAAAGAGGGGTATGGGGAACTGAAAAAATATATATAAAAAACCATCTTCCTTGCCTTAGTTGCCGGCGCAACAAAGTTCCCTCCAGTCCCTATACGCTCTGACGTTCCATCTACTCTTCAAATCATATTGAAACGAAAAACAAAGTATGATAAAATAGTAAAAAAATTAATGTTTGAATAGTACGGAACAAAAACAAAGACGATAACTAAACTCTCTTAAAGAGAAAAGGCAAGGAGGACGAAATGAAAGCGAAAAAACAACTACTTTTAGTATTATTCCTTCTTCTTAGCTTTATTTTCCTGTCTTGTGCAAAGGTAGAAAAAGAAGCTGGCAGGACGGACAAAACAGCGGTAGAATCAGGTACTTCACAGAAGGACAGCGGAGAAGAAAAAAAGAAGCGCAAGCTAAAAAGCACGATTATAGGAATGCCCCATATCCTTTTAGAAGAAATCGGAGAAAGGCACACGGATGCAAACTATCATTATCTTTACAACATAGACAGCACTAAGTTACACTTGAAGGAAGAGGGTGAGGAATTTAATGCCCTGAGAAAGGCCTTTGAAGACTATAACAAGGAAGTAGAAGATCTCTATCAAAAGGATTTTGCGGAGCTGGTAAATATCGCTAATACTTCAGAAGAGGCCAAAAGGAATGTGGCGAACTACTTGGGAAATACTCCTGAAGTGAAGACCAATAGTGATGTTATTCGAGCAGACAAGAGCATCGTCAGCATTTTAAATTCCAAATCCATAGATTACACGGGAAGCGGAAGTGAGTATCAGCACTATTCTGTGAATTTTGATAGTAAAAGCGGAAAACGACTGGCTTTTTCCGATGTGGTAAAAGACAGGGACAGCTTCTTTGCTTTGGCTGAAAAAAGAGCGCAGGAATCCGCTGGTACAGCTGTGGAATTTCCTCCTGCACTTTTACAGAATATAAAAGAAAAGGGAGATGCACTTACTTGGACGGTAAATGCGGAGGGCGTTTCTATATATTCCGATATCGACCTTACCGGCCGGTCTCTTAAGTCCCCCAAGGTTCTTACCGTATATTTTGATGAAGGGGAGAATCTATTTGTCGAAGAATATACTAAAACGGAAGAGGACTATGTAATCCCACTTTTTGACAATATGTATCTGGATGTAGATGTGGACGGAAGCGGAAAACGGGAGCCCGTTTATCTGAAAAAACAGGAAGAAGAGGGAATGTTTTATTTGGATATTTCCGTCGTTTCCGGCAATAGGGAAAAGTGGAGCTGTGGAAGGCATTGACGGAACTCCATATCTTCTCAAAAAAATCCGGAAAATACTACATTTACCTCTTTAAGGATGAAGAAGACGGGGTAACTTTACTCTATAGAATTGACCTCTCCACTATGGAATTAAAACCGGAGGAAAACTGGAATGTCGACCTATCCGCTAGAGAATACTACTTTAAAAATGTAGACAATATCGAATACACACATCTTCTCAAGGAAAAATTTTACGGATGCTAAAGGGTTTTGCGGAGCAGAAGGCAACGACTTTCTCAGTACCAATACTGTAGAAATAGACTGGTTGATTGATGCGGAAGCTTATCCGAAACCCAATGGAAACCGATACAAAATAACCAGCAATCATGTTATCCAGGCCATTCAAGATGTTCCGGTTCAAGAAGTAGATGCAAATGGAAATGCGCTAAAAGAAGGAAATATCCCCACAGGTTCCTATCTCCTACTGATGTATACGGATAATGCCTCTTACATGGATATGCGCATTGTTGATGAAAAATATATAGACAATGTAGGAAATGAGGACTTCAGCATTTTTAACCTAAATGATTTTAGTCAATTCCAATACAATGGAACTTGCTACCGAGTACCAGTTGAAAGAGATACGCAGAATTGGACTTTAAATATCAATGGAAAAGATGAAAATGAACTCTTTCGGGGAATGCTATATGTTGGCTAATCTTGGCTAAGGTCAACACATGCCGGCTCTGATATAATCTTAAAGATAGGAAAAAGCAGAAAATAATAGCTTGGGAAAGTTGGCAGAAGACTTTCATGCCAACGATCCCAAGCAAATGCATTCAGCAATACTATCCACTAGAGTAGCGGAACTTAAATCTACCGACCTTATGCAGAAAGGAGACAAAAATATGAATATTCTTTTAGAACGTTATCGCCAAGCTGCCCTGGAAGAAGGAAGAGAAGAAGGAAGAGAAGAAGGCAGTGAGAAGTTAGCACAATTAATGGGTATTTTAGCGGAAAACGGTAGACTGGAAGATATCAAAAAAGCTTCCAAGGATAAACGCTACAGAAAAAAACTCTTTCGTGAACTGAACTTAATGTAGAGTCCGTTCTACTATCGTGCATGCTTTACAGTGCCCCCCAGCTTAATCTCTTTTAAGCTATGCTTTTTCTACCTGTAAATGAATCCCTTCTCCTTGGAAGCTGATTTCTAGCCTCCTCCGGCAGCTCATAAAGGGTGCCGGAAAGAACCTGCTCTCCCATCATTTACAAAAAGCTCAAAGGAAAAACGGTCCAGCAAAAGTCTAAGAGAAAGTTCTTCCGAACATCCCACGTAAATCCTTCTTACTTCACAAATGCTGGCCGATCTTCCTGCATGACTTCTATCCACAGTCAAAATTCTGATACAAAATCGTAAGTACAGAGGACATAGTTCTCTCCCTGCTTTTGCAAATTTCATTTGGAAAGATGTCCTTACGCTCAAAGCTGTGCTTCTGGTGCGGGAATCTTTAGACTCAAGATCCAGTAACTTCCCTCTAATTCTGCAAAGCTTTTTCTCTTCTTTCTCGCAGGAAATTTCCAACTCCACCGTATCTTTATAAAGCTTCTGAATTTCCAAAATAGGACGCTGGCATAGCCTATTTCCCCGGAAAAGTAGTTCTCTGGGAAAAGACATTTGCCCATACCACTTAGCATTCTCCGGAGCATTTCCACCGGCTTCAGGAGCCTGCATCCAGCCTACCATGATTGTTCGTCCATCCTTTTTCCATGGTCTGAGGCGCATAAAAAAATCAAAGCCTAAATCCAAAGCCTGGGGCTTGGCATTTTTTTCATGACCTTCTGTAAGCAATTTTCCAAAAAAACTCTTCTGTTCTATTCTCTTCCTTTCCCTGCTGTGACTCCGGTAGAATACCTACTTCTTCACTTATGGTATCCCCACAAAAAGCAACGGTACAATTTCCATTTCTAAACAAGGGGCTTGTATTTTTCATATTCATGACCGACAGAGAAAGCACCGGATGTCCTTCTAGGAAAAAAAGAAATCCGGGCACTCCCACATCCCACCGAAGCTTCCGTCATTTTCCCTAATCGTATCTAAATACTGCCACTCCACAGCATTTTCCGAAGAAAAAAGCAGAGCTGCTCCAAAATTATCACTCTTCTTTCTTGCTACGGTTACCGCATAGTATTTTCCATCTTTTTCCAATCCAAAGTTTCGGATCACGGAAATCTTCAATCGTAAATTCTTCCGGCAACTCCTTTTTCTGAAAGCACCGGATTTCCCGGAACTTTTGATACTCTCTCCCATCCCCCCTGGCAATGCACTGGGTTTCTCTGCGAACGCCATTTTTCCCGGATAAATCCGTAGAATAATCCGGAGCCTTGGTGTAATCCGCAGTATACATGATAAGATGCGAGCCGTCTTTATCCGTAATAGCTGTTCCGGAAAATACCCCGGTTTCATAGTCCTCATCCGGTGCAAAGCTTGCCTCGTGATATTCCCAGTGGATTAAATCCTTGGAAGTCCAATGCCCCCAATGCATCGCATCCCACCTGGTGCTATAAGGGATTGTATTGATAAAAAAAGATGATACTCCCCTTGTAGAAGGAGAAGCCATTGGGGTCATTGAGCCAGCCTACCGCAGGGCTTAAATGAAATCCCGGACGCTCCTGTCTTTGGATCTCTGAAAAATGTGCCTTTTCGAAAAATCGGGCAAGGGATAATTTCTTTGAAATTTTATTTGATATTGGATTCATGCGCCTATACGACTCCTTCCACCTTCACGCCCAGCTTTTCCACTTCCTTTTTTTCTTTCTCTGTAAATGTCTTATCCGTCACCAGTATATCAAATTCCTGAATGGAGCATATCTTCATCATCGCCTGCTTCTCAAACTTACTGGCATCTGCCAACAAAACAGACTGCTTCGCTTGCTGCAAAATAGCCTTTTTAAAGCCACTTTTTTTCCAATGTGGGAGTACTCAGCTCCAACTTTTTCATTAATGGAAGATGCCCCTAAGAAGGCGATATCAAAAGAATAATCTTTCAATTGATTCACTGTATAGCTTCCCAAAGCAGAGCCGGTACTTTTCTGGATTTCTCCTCCGCAGAAAAAGAGGCGTCCCTTTCCGCTTTGTAAAAACGCCGGCAACCATTAAGTCCGTGGTAACCACAGACAAACCCTCACGTTCTTTTTAATAATAGAGCCAGTTCCCTATTGGTGGTTCCCGCATCCAAGAAAAATCACCTTGGCATCTTTAACAAGTTCCAAAGCCTTTTTGGGCAATACGCTTTTTGCCTCAATATTCTGCACTTCCTTTTCCTGATAAAGCACCTCATCTCGCAGAATGGCTCCCCCATGAAAACGCTCTATCCGGTTCTTTTCTTCCAGATATTTTAAATCTCTCCGAATGGTCATTCCGCTGACAGAAAATTGCTTAGCCAGTTCATCTACGGAAACGGAACCATCCTTCTCCAAAAATGGATAAAAATGCTTTTGCTGCCGTTCTCCTGATAACACCTTTTCTTTTTTTCATGATTTCTCCCCCAGCTCATTCCGGTCCTTTTCTCCGAAAACATCTTAGCATATTTTATAAAAAAATGGCTTAGCTTCCCGAAAGAAACCAAGCCATTTATCCTCAAAACATTTATCCTCGGAAAATTAGTGCATAATAAAGCTAAGGATAATTACTTCCAAACATCCTACTGCCCAGATAATGGTTGTGGTAATGGACCAAACACGAATCTGATCCTTTGCCTCACTTACGCCAAGAGTTCTGTTTACTACCCAGAAGTAGCTATCATTGAAATAACTGAAGAAGCAGGAGCCTACGCAACAAGCCAAAGCGGAAACCACAGGATTAGCTCCAGTAGCCAGGATAATCGGTGCGGAAATACTTGCCGCAGTAGTCATGGCTACAGTTCCGGATCCCTGGATAAAAACGCATTACAGTGGAAATAACGATAGGAAGCAGGATAATAGGTACGTTCATAGCGGTAATTCCCTCCGCCATATAGGTTCCCAGTCCGGAATCCTTAATGATTTGTCCTAAAGCTCCACCGCCACCGGTTACCAGCATAATGATTCCTGCAGACATCATTCCCTTTTCCATGGAAGCCAGAATTTCCTTACGGCTCATATTTTTTTCCCAAGAATGAAAAATGGCAGTCAATAAGCCGATACCTACAGCAACAATAGGCTGTCCAAGGAAAAATCAGAATATGGAAAAAAATCCGTCCATAAGCTTCATTGCCGTAAATACGGTATTCATTAAAAATCAAGATGACAGGTAAAACAATGGGAAGGAAGGAAGAAAATGTAGAAGGAAGATTTTCTGAACCTAAATTGATTTCTTTTTCCAAGCTCTGCACTACCGGCCTGTGCCTCCACAAGCTCATCGTTTTTCATTAACAATCCAGTTTAACTTTCTTTAGCAATATACTTTCTGGCATAAAGAATCGCCACAATAGTCATTGGGATAGAAAGTACCAGTGCCAATAAAATAAACTGTCCTACATCCACGCCGAAGATTCCGCAAACCCCCAAGGGTCCCGGTGTAGGAGGAACCATGGTATGGGTAATTACAAGACCCGCTGCAAGAGCTACCCCCAAAAGAAATCAGAGATTTCTTTGTAACCTTGAAATCGCCTTTGCGATAGGGGACAGGATAATGAAACCGGAATCACAGAAGATCGGAATAGAAACCAGGAAACCGGTAAAAGCCAAAAGCCTCCTCTTCCTTATTCTTTCCAAATACCTTTAAGAAGCAAAAGAGCCATTCGCTTTTGCTGCTCCTGTTTCCTCAAAGATTGCTCCCAGCATAACGCCGAAACCAATAATAATACCGATACTGGATAAGGTATTTCCAAATCCGCTGGTAATAGACTGCAAAAATACCGAACTTCGTTCCATTTTTCCAAAGTGATGGTATTCAAAGGCATTCCGCCAATCACGCCAATCATTACGGTGGTGATAATCAGAGCCAAAAAGGCCTGAATCTTTGTCTTTAATACCATGAAAATCAGTAACACAATACCGATTGCCAAGCCCAGGAGCATTTGCTCTCCATGTAAACCGTTAACCATACTTTTCCTCCTCTTCAGAAAAAAAGACTTTTGCTTTTTCCCTTCGTTGTTAAATTAACACTTTAGTCCTTCAATGCCCCTTTAAACGAAACACTTCAAGACATTAAAAAATTAGTGCTTAAAAGCCTCCGCATACTTTGCCGCAAGACGAATCGCTTCTTCCATACTAATGCTGTCTGCAATACCAGTTCCGGCAATGTCAAATGCGGTTCCATGATCCACGGACGTTCTTAAAATCGGCATACCGTTGGTAATAGCAATCGTTCTGTCAAAGTCCAAGGTCTTAGTAGCGATGTGTCCCTGGTCATGATAAAGAGACAGTACGGAATTGTATCTTCCCTGTGCCGCCTGATGGAAAACGGAGTCCGCTCCGATAGGTCCAACTACAGGGTAGCCCTCCTTCTGCAGCTCTTCCACCGCAGGCATAATCTCTCTTACTTCCTCGTCTCCGAACAATCCATGCTCTCCGCAGTGAGGATTCAGGCCGGCAATAGCCATTTTTCCATCTGTAACCCCCAGCTTTTTCAAAGCTTCCAGACAGCGCTTCACATAATCCTTAATACGCTCCTTAGTAATCATATCCAGCATTTTCCGAAGGGAAACGTGTCTGGTTAAGAAGAATACTCTCATGCCGTTACACTCAAACATGGTCAAAAGGATCTTCCGTATTGGTTAATGATCCGAAAAATCTCCGTGTGCCCGATAAAGGGCACCTCTGCGGCCTTTAAGGATTCCTTGTTGATGGGTGTGGTAGCCACCGCATCCACCAGCTTTGCATTGGCCAGCTCAATAGATTTCTTAATGTAGGAAAATGCAGCCTTGCCACACATCGCGCTTACCTTTCCATAGGCAAAGTCCGCCATGGAAATCTCCCCTTCCTGCATATAGTAAAGGGTGTCCTTCTCTTCTCCGCACTCCTCTACCTTCTCAATCTTTTTCAGGTTAATGGGAACTTTACAGATTTCCACTGCCTTTTCCAAAATCTTTCCGTCTCCGATAACCACGACCTTTGCAATGTCCTGGATTTCCTTTTTGGATACGGCCTTAACCACAATTTCAGGACCGATTCCTGCAGGATCCCCCATAGGTACTGCAATTACTGCTTTCTTCATTTTATCCTCCTTCTATTTCATCATTTTCACTTTTGAAACCGGCAAATCTTGTTTTGTAAAATCCATTAGATCTGACATTTTATACAAAGAGCTTTTTCCTTCAGGAAGGAAATGCAACGAATGATGGCATCTCTTCCTCCCTGGCTGCCGCCCTTTGTTACCATGTGCATGCCTGGGAAATCTCCCAGAAGCATTTCCCCATGAGCCGCCAAAGGTAAAACCTCTTCCTCTAAAGCTAAGTCCCGCAGTCCGGAAGCGTTTGCAAATGGAAACCGTCACATCTCCACCACTGCTGTATATTCCCTTAAAACTCTTTTCCCGCTCACAGATTCGATGAGCAATCTCCGCAAAGGCCAGATTCATCTTGTTGCTGATTTCTTCGATTTGGCAAGCTCTGCTTTCCGCAAGCTTTCCAAGATCCACACGATTTTTCCGGATAGATACCGTCTCCCGTCACCGTGAAAACTCTATCCTTATCCACATCCTGTAGAATGGCATCCACCACTCTTTGAACCTCCTGTTCCCACTGCTCCTCCCCTTCCAAAAGTGCCTTGCTTTCCACAAAAAAACATTCTTGCATCTTTGAGAAAGCCACAGCTCTTCCAGCTGAAGTCGTGTATGGGGATTTACACTGCCTACCACAGCCAAAACCTTGTTTTTCTCCTTCTTCTCTGTAGGAGGAATTCTCTTTCTCACAAGGCTTGCGGTAAATACACCGGGATCCACTGCCAAGACCTTTAGTTTGGAGGTTTCCACCGCATCTGCAATCAAATCAATGTCTTCTTGGCTTACACAGTCCACCACAATAATACGATTGCCCTCATCCGCCAGTTTCTTCATGCAATTCGCCAGATAATGCTTTCCGTGCAGTAAATCCTTCATCAAAATGGAGGCAATGGGATATTTGCTCTGCTTTCGGAACAGCTCTGCCACCTCCGGATTATTTACCGGCGTTTTTCGGGTCAATGGCAATGTCCGTCTTATGAAGCGGAAGTCCCTCTACCAGCATATAGCCTCCGAGAACAATACGAGAGGATGTGGGGAAGCAAGCCACCACAATAGCCACATAGTCTTCTCCAAGGGATTCCAGCATGGCATCCACTTCCGCCCCCAGGTTTCCTCTAAGAGTGCTGTCGATACGCTTACCGTAAACCTTGGTATCTTCGTTCTTCAGTAAATTGCAAACATTGTGAAACTCTCCTGTAAGCCAGATCCCGATCAATCCCTCTACTGTCCGTAGGATATAAAACGCAGTCACACTGCTCCAGCATAGACAGCTCTAAACGCTCAGCATTCAAAACCGTATAGGCGCTGTAATTCATCTTTTTTTCAGTAAAACTCCTGTGGCATTTGCTCCGGTTAAATCATCTGCGATGACAATACACTTTGGCATTCTTCTCCTCCGCTTGTTGATAGTTCTTCATGGATGTTCCTATGTGTTCCTTTTATCTTGATAAGTGCACATAGGCATTCGTATAAATCTCCCATAACGGATATACATTCATACATCTTAGTACATGTTAATATATGTTCTTTTATGTTTATTTAATGAAAAATATAAACACATTCAACAGAACTGTCAATAAAAATCCACACGAAAAATAAACAGATTTGTTAATTTAGATAAAATAAACTACCGGTTTTGTAGAAAATCCCTCCATCCACAAGACTTTCTTCACAGAACTAAATAGAAGGCTTTATCCTCAGCGCAAAGCCATATAAAACCTCCTCCAAAAACTCCTATCACACAAAAAACCGCACTTTTGTACGGTTTTTTATAATCACTATTTTTCTTTTAACTAAAGGAAAAAGATAATACTTCTTCCTTCAAGGGAATGGATGGAGCCGCACCAAATCGGGAAATGGCAATTCCTGCAGCTCTGGCTGCCAAATCCATGGCTTTTGGAACCGTTTCTCCATTTAAAATACCTGCAATAAAGTATCCGGTAAAGGTATCTCCCGCAGCAGTGGTATCCACAATTTCCGTTTTATAGGATCTTTGGCGATAAAGGCTTTCCCCGTCAAAGTAAAGAGCTCCTTCCCCACCAAGGGTTAAAACGATTTTCGCTGTAGGATACTGAAGATGTAAGGCTCTAATCATTTCTTCGCTCTCTCGGTCGGCACTATCCTGTCCCAAGATCTGCGCTGCCTCCACTTCATTCAAAAAGAAAAATAATCCACATATTCCAAAGGTAAAGCTAAGATTGCTTCATTCATAGGAGAAGGATTCAGCACAATCTTCATTCCTCTTTCATAGGCCAGTTTCATAATACTGTCTATCTCATTGATTTCATTTTGCAATAGAAGAAAATCTCCTTCGGCAAAATTTGCGATTGTCTCCTGCACCTGTGCCTTGCTGATTTTATGATTTGCACCACTATAGAGAATAATACAATTATCCCCCTCTTTATCCTTTTTGAATAATCGCCGTTCCTGTTTGTACGCTATCCAAAGACTGCACATAGTCTATGTTCACGCCTGATTCCTGAAGCAGCTTTTAGAAGAAATTCTCCGTCCTTTCCTACAGCTCCGGCATGAATAGTAGAAACACCGGCTCTTCCCAAAGCCAGAGACTGATTTAAGCCTTTGCCCCCGGAAATATGTTTAAAGCATCAGAGGAAATCGTTTCTCCTTTTTTTGAACAAAAATGGTCCAGACTGTAAACATAGTCAATGTTTAAAGAACCAAAAATTTAAAAACCTTCATAGCTTCTCCCGTTATGCTTCCTTTGTCAGCCAACGTGCAAGATTTTGGAACAGGCGGTTATAATCCTTCCACTCACAGAACTCAGGTGGTGCCCAGTGAGGAGCACAGTCTGTGGTGAAAACGGCGATCTACCCTTGCCGTATTCTCCCAAAAGCGATAAAGGGGTCGTCACATACAGTAGCTAAAAGTTCTGCCTCGGGTTTTAAGATAGTCTTGTTATAGCCTAAAACTCTTGGCCAGGTCTTTTCTAATCCCTCAAGGATAGCATGCTCCTTCACAGAAACAGGGCGAACTCCTTCACAATGCTCCATACGATCATCTGTAGCAAGTACCTGGACCGGTAAAACCTCCTGCACAGCTGTGTCCTGCCACTTTCCCTTAGCATCTACGCCGGAGAAGGTCAAATATCCTCCTACCATTAAGAGAGCGCCTCCATCCAAGACATAGTCCCGAAGTAAGTTACAACGGTTCGGCATGATTTCACTGCGAGTAAAGGTTGCTCCGGGTAAAAGAAGAGTATTGGCTCCAATGTCTGATAAAATAATCAAATCATACTGCTTTAATTCTTCCAAGCTGAACGGAAATTCTTCTGTTGCCAAATGATTTGGAAGAAATGTAAACTCATATCCTCCCTCTTCAAAAAGCTCTCTTAATATACTTCTCTCCTGTCTCGTAAACAGAAGTATAAAAAGCTGTCAAAATCCTTTCACGTGAGTGGTATAACTCATCCATGATTCCCCTGCCAATAAAAACTTTCTTTTGCCATGTTTTTTTATTCTCCTTTTCTTTTCACTATTTGTTCTTAAAAAGCTTTGTATTCCTTTTAAGAGCACTGTATTAAGCCTGACAAAAGTCCAATATCAGTTCTGCATAAATCAAGATAGACTGTAAGTAAAGCCTCTAAATCCAGCCATTCATCCACAGCATGACACTGGGCAAGATTTCCCGGTCCAAACTGTATGGTGGGGCATTCCGCGATATTTCTCCATAATCGAGAATCACAACCCGCCGGAGATCCTACCACCTTAACAGCCTTTCCTCTGGCTTCGGAATAAGCCCTCTTAAAGCTGCCCACAAAGGAGAATGCTCCTCCATCTCAAAACCGCCGCCAAATTGTGTAATCTGTATTTCCGGTAAATGCTCTTCCAGCCAAGCATCCGATTTAGCAACTCTTTCCACTACTTCTTGGAATTCTTTTACCACCTGATTGTGACTCATCTGATTGGGAAGATAATGCACACAAACCTCAAACATACAATCCTCCGCCACAGTGGAACCGGCAGTTCCTCCATGGATAAGGCCTACGTTTAAATTTGGAGCCGGTAAAAGAGGATGCTTGTAATGTAAAAGCCATTCATGCTCCTTCTCGTTTAAAGCCTGAATCACCTTAATTGCTTTTTCTATGGCGCTGACACCATTCTGCTTGGCGCCGGAATGACATGCTTTCCCGGCAAATTTTACCCTGAAAAAGACAAAACCCATATGCGCCAAAAATTAGCTCATCGCTGGTGCCCTCACATACCACAACGCCATCCGCCCTCTGCCCGCTCATAATCGCCTGCATGGAGCCGTTTCCGCCGCCTTCTTCATCACAGACTGAAGTGATTTTCACAGAACCGAAGAAGGGAATTCCTGCATCCTGCAAAAGCTTTACCGCCATAGTTGCAGCCATCAGCCCCCCCTTCATATCTGCAGTACCTCTTCCGTAAAGCTTTCCGTCCCTTATCGTAGGGCTAAAGGGAGGCGTGGTCCATTCCTCCACTTCATCCGCAGGCATTACGTCTATATGACCGTTAAACATCAGGGTTTTACCGGGCTTTTCTCCGTTAAATTGAGCGTAAACATTATATCGGTCTGTCTGCTGGTGCCCCAGGTTTCCCTCTTGATAAAGGGAGAAGCATTTTTCAATATCCTCTTCCTTCATGGAATCCAAAGTGACTTCTGCCCCCATCTTTCTAAAGAGCTCCGCCATATAATCCTGTCCTTGTTTTTCCAGGCCGCCATCAATCCCATGCCCCAAATCATGAGTATCTATCGCCACGAGCTCAGATAGGCGATCAATATATTTCTGTTTGTTTTTTTCTAAAACCTTTTTTTAAAGCTTCCACTGTATTCCTCCCGGAGATACGCATTGCCGACTATCTTTTCCACATTAGTCGTATAGTTTTAAGCCATCTTCTACAATGTCCCAAAACTTTTCCACATCAATATCAATACCTACATTGACATTTGGTTCCTTCTTCATATAGCCGAAATAGTCACAGTTCGTTCTGCCGTAGGACTGGGAGCTGGACGTGTCAATTGTTACATTCATTGCCTTGGTTGTTAAAACTGTCGGGTCAATCAGGTAAGCTATGGTAATCGGATCATGTAAGGGACCGCCCTCCCAACCATAAACCTCTTTTTGCGTTTTACAGAAAAATGCCATTAGATCCGTAAATAAGTCCGAAGCCTTGTTGCCAACCTTACGCATCCGCTCCACAATTTCCGGATAACAAAGAGCCTTTCTGGTTACATCCAGCCCCACCATGGTGATAGGAAGTCCGGAGGAGATACACACATGAGCCGCTTCCGCATCCGCCAATATATTAAACTCCGCAGCAGGCGTTACATTTCCATTGGCGTAGGAACCACCCATAAAAAAACAATTTCTTGAATCTTATTCACAATTTTTCGGCTCCATACGAAGAGCCATACCCAAATTCGTCATAGGGCCGGTGGTAACTATAGTGATTTTTCCGGAGAATTCATCAAAGTCTTAATGATATAGTTAACAGCATGATCTGCCTCAATTTCCCGATTTAATTTCTCGAATACAGGACCATCTAAACCGGTTTCCCGTGGATGTCTCCGGCAATCACCTTATCTCTCACCATAGGTTGACCGCAACCTGCATAAACCGGAAGATTCAGGTCTAAATGCTGTACTAAATGTAAAAGCATTTCTCTGAGTATTTTCCAAAGTCTGATTTCCTGCAACAACAGTAATCCCCAAAAAGTTCCAAATTAGGATTCTTTGCCGCAAGAATTATCGCCACCGCATCATCATGTCCCGGATCACAATCTAATATAATTTTTTTCTTTTATTCATTCTTTTTAACATTCCTTCCATTTTCTTAATCCTAAACTCAATTTCAAATAACATTCTCTAATTCGTAATTAATGAAGACTGCTTTTTTTCTTGTTAGCCTGAATCTTTACCGCCATGGAAATAGCCAGTACTACAATGGTCACAATATAGGGCATCATCAAAATAAACTGAGCAGGAATACCGTAGGCCTGTAATCTGGCTCCAACAGAATCGGAAAAATCCGAAAAGCAAGCACCCCATCGCTGTCAGCACCGGATTCGCACCGCCGAAGTACATTGCCGCAACTCCCATAAAACCACGGCTGTTGGTCATATTTTCCACAAACTGTGTACTATAACCCAAAGATAAATGGGCTCCCGCCAATCCACCAATTAAACCGGAAATCAGCATAGCTTGATACTTAACTGCATTCGCTTGAATTCCCGCAGTTTCAGCAGCCATAGGAAATTGTCCTACAGCACGAAGGCGTAATCCCCATACCGTCTTATAGAAGATAAACTGCAAAAGAATAATAAAAATAATTACAAACCATTCCGTAAAGCGCCAGTCATTAAACAAGCTGTTTAAGACCGGAACATTTTCCAAAAATGTCATATGTAATTTTGGAATAGGAACGATTGAGGGATTGGAAAAGCTTCCGCTGGTATGGAAAAAACACCTGAAGCATAAACTTGGTTAATGCAATAGCCAAAAGATTTATGCCCATACCGATGGCACAAATTTCAGAATTGTACTTAATATGACTGACAGCCATAATCATGGCAATGAGAGCTCCACCAAGCATAGCCGCCAGAATTCCCAACATCCAGCTACCGGTAAAATAGCTCACAGCCACCGCTGTAAAGGCTCCCACCAGCATAATTCCCTCAGTACCGATATTTAAAATATTTGCCTGCTGCGTTATCGCTGCACATAAAGCTGCATAGATAATGGGAGTAGATGCACGGAAGGTTGCATAAATCAGTGATAGATTAAAGATTTTTCCTAAATTCTCTGACATTATTTATCCCTCCTTTCTCTTTCTGATTCGAAGCTATCTCTGTTTTTTTAATTCCTTTTCCAGCTTTCTCCGCCGCTGAAGACTAATGACAAAAATCCATTGTTGCGATAATAATAAACACTGCAGAGATAGTATCTACAATAGATTTCGGTACGCTGGTAGCCTGCTGCATAGCCATAGCCCCTGCCTTTAATACCGCCAAGAAAAAAGCCACAAACGGAGTAAAGAGCATGTTTGACTTCACAATTAATGCCGCCAACATACCATTCGTTCCTAAATCCCTTGCAAAACCGTCCAGATAGTATCCATGTACACCAAGAACTTCTATGCATCCTGCAACTCCACCAAGGGCTGCAGAAAGTAACATCGCACCGATAAAGACTTTTTTAGAATTAATACCGGCATAATCCGCATGGGCAGGGTTGGTTCCCACCGTTCTAATCTTATATCCCCACTTTGTCTTATAAGTCATCCAAATGACTGCCAATACCACAAGGATAGCAATAAAAACCCCCATATTTGCCGAAGAAGGCTTCATGATTTTCGGAATCGTTACCAGCACAGGCTTGGACTGAGGAGTAGCCACGCCTGCGCTCATGGGTCCACTAACCAGATATGAACCAATATACAGCGCTACCGTATTCATCAAAATCGTTACACAGACTTCCGATACATTAAAATAAGCCTTCAAAATCGCCGGAATCAAGCCCCATAGCATGGCTACCACAATGGCCCCGGTAAAGCAGGCAAGATATAAAAGAGGTACAGATAAAAATCCCCAATTGATACCGATATAAGCAGCAGTAATGCCTCCTAAAATTACTTCTCCCTCTACTCCGACGTTAAATGCTCCGGCCTTAGCTGCCACTGCAAATGCTGTTGCCGTCAGCAGTAAAGGAGTAAATCCTGCAATAACATTTCCTCTTCCCAGTTTTTGTTCCCAAAGGCGCCTTTTAACAATGCCAGATAAGCATCAATAGGATTTTTCCCCAATGGCAAGAATAAAAAAATGGCGCCCACCAAAAATCGCCAGGAAAAAGGTAAACAATATTTTTCAAAAAAGCTGTTCAAAGACTTATTCATCTCCCTCGTATTATATAGTCATACCCATTCTTTACCTGTTCTAAGGTATAGGGGTATGCTGTTGAAGATGCTGTGGATTGGTCATCACCTCCTACCGCATAGACGGTTACGGAAAAGGCTCCAACCACAGCCTCTTTGTCAAAATGTTAATCAGTTAGATACCGCATGACGGTTTATGTAGAACGAGGTTACATCGGCAGAGAGCCCTGTGGATCCAATACAGCGTCAAATACTTTTAAGGAGGATCGTATGTACGATCCATGTTGGTATCGATGTTGCAAAGGATAAACATGATTGCTGCATCCTAGAATCGGAAGCCGATAAACTCTATCCGGTATTCACTATCCCGAATAACAAAGCAGGTTTTGATGAGTTGTATGAGAAGATATTCACTGTGACTGATGATAAGACCAAAAAATAAAAAGTAGGTCTTGAAGCTACCGGTCACTACTCACTCAATCTTCTCGGATCGCTCATTGATAAAGGTCTACCCACCTGTGTTATCAACCCGTTACATACAAATCTTTACAGAAAAGGTCTAAGCCTTTAGAAAGACAAAAAAACGGATAAAGTCGACGCCCGTTCGATTGCTATGATGTTAATGACTAATAAAACTCTCAAGCCCTACTCAGACACATCATATCATAGCGAAGAACTTAAGTCATTAACTCGTTATCGTTTCGACAAGGTTCAGGAACGAGCAAAACTCAAATCTTCCGTAGCTCGTCTTGTAAACATCCTTTTTCCGGAACTGGAAAAACTCGTTCCCAGCCTTCATATGGCTTCGATGTATGCCTTGCTGTCCCAACTCCCCGGAGCCTCTTACATTACCGAATGTCATCTTACCCATCTCAAAAATCTCCTAGAAACAGCCTCTAAAGGCCATTACGGACGAGATATGGCGATTACTTTAAGAAACACCGCCAGAGACTCTATCGGCTCTGTGATACCAGCAAAAATCAATGGAACTAAAGCACACCATCCATTTAATTGAGGTGATGACGGAAGAGATTGATGAAATTGAAGATTCCATCAAATCCATCATGGACACTTGTAACTCTCCGATTATGACAATCCCCGGGATTAGCTATCGTATGGGAGCTATGATCCTTGCAGAGATTGGTGACTTCACTCGATTCAACTACGCTGATCAGATACTGGCATTTGCAGGATTGTCACCTTCTACCTACCAGTCAGGTCAACTGGATTCTAGCTATTCTCATATGGAGAAACGAGGTTCTCGTTATCTAAGATATGCTTTGTTCAATGCCGCGAAATTTGTCTGCAAGTGGGATGAGAATTTCGGAGCTTACCTCTCAAAGAAGATAGGTGAAGGCAAGCACTATAATGTTGCTATCGGTCATGTAACGAAAAACTGGTACGTACCATATACCAAATGGAACTTACAGGCGAAGCCTACCGAAGATAATTCATTAACTTCACATCCTTTTTCTGAGAGCACCTATTTAGATGCTCTATTTGTCATGCGATTTTTCAAGGTACTGATTGAGGCTTAAACCTGCCTCCGGGCTATCTAAAACATCTGATGATGCCTTATTCAAAAAAATCTTATTTTCCAATTGACTTTTTAATAGTTAGTCTTTCCTCCTTCCTGTAACTGATGTTCCGTCACGCCTTCTTTTTGCCTGATGGTCTTCTACATCAACTTTAGGCTGTTGCTTTTGTCATATCTTCTTTTACCTGATGGTCCACCGTACCTCCCATCATCAGAAGTCCCAGGTTGTTTTCATTGGCTTCTCCGGCACTAAGCTCTCCGGTAATCGTTCCTTCGTGAATAACAATGATGCGATCGGGAAAGGGATGTGATTTCTTCCAACTCCGTAGAAACCAGCAATACTCCTGCACCGTTCTTCTTCGCCTCCTCAAAGTCTTTTGAATAGACTCTATGGCACCGATATCCACTCCTCTGGTAGGCTGAGCCGCCACCAGTAGCTTCTTATTCATGGAAACTTCTCTTGCTACTACTACCTTCTGTGCATTTCCTCCGGAAAGAGAGGATGTGGGTAGCTTATAGTCTGTGGGGCGAATATCAAAGCGCTTCACCATTTCTTCAGAATGCCGGTCCATAGCAGCTGTATTCATGACCATCCCCCTGCTGAAGGGTGCTTTGTCCACTTCCACCGCAACTAGATTTTCTTCAATACTCATGGTTCTATTCAGTCCCCTGGGTATTTCTATCCTCCGGAATATGTGCCAATCCCACTTCTCGTACTTTTTTTCGGAGATAGGTTGGTGATTTCCTTTCCGTCCAGGAAGATATGCCCCTTCTCCACAGGACGTAGACCGGTGATTGCCTCAATCAGCTCTGACTGGCCGTTTCCATCTATGCCGGCAATGCCCACAATTTCTCCCTCATTCACATGTAAAGACAGGCCTCGAATTTTGGAACTTTCCTTTTTGACTGGGAATCCAGACATCTTGTACATCCAAAAATTCTCTTTCCTGCTTTTTCATATGTCTTATCAATATGTAGGAACACTTCTCGGCCAATCATTTTCTTGGTTAAATCCAGAGGAGAAGTTTCTTCTTTAGACACAATTCCCATATGCAACCCCTGTCGCATAACAGAAATACGGTCCGAAATTTCCATAACTTCGTTTAGCTTATGAGAAATGAACACCAGAGATTTTTGCTCTTTCTTTAAATTATTTAATATCTCAAAAAAAGCTTTTTGGTTTTCTTGAGGAGTCAAAACAGCAGTAGGCTCATCCAAGATGATAATATCCGCCCCTCTCATCAGGGTTTTGATGATTTCTACACGCTGTGCTTCTCCCACGGAAATCTGGCTAACCTTTTTGTCCAGCTGAATCTCCATGTTGTATTGGTCAATAAAGTGTTGAATCTCTTTTCTTGCCTTATCGAAGTCAATCTGTAGTCCCTTTTTAGGCTCAAAACCTAAAATAACATTTTCCAACACAGTCAAATCATTGACGAGCATAAATTCCTGATGAACCATTCCAATCCCATGTTGAATGGCCAACTTGGGATCTAACTTGCCCATGGACTGTCCCTTAACAATAATCTCACCGGAATCTATGGGGATTTTCATACCGTAAAAGCAGTTTCATCATAGTAGACTTTCCTGCTCCGTTTTCTCCGATTAATGAATGAATTTCTCCCTTAATCAGGTTGAATTGTCCATCTTTTACGGCATGCACTTCTCCAAAAGGATTTTACGATGTTTTTCATTTTCTACAACAAATTCACTCATTACTCTCCTCATTTAACTGATAAAGAAAGGGCATGGGAGCCCTAAAGAGTCCCATGCCCGACACAAAGTTTCAGGCTTTATGCTTTCGGACCGAAACCTTCATAATTTTCCACTACAATCTCACCGGAGATAATCTTCTTGGACAGTTCTTCGCACTTGTCTACGATATCCTGTGGGAACTTCTCTCCCAAAGACTTCTTGATCTCTGCGAAATCAGTTAAGCTCACACCGCCCTCTGCCAAAGACAGATACTGGGTGGAACCGCCCTTAAATGTCCCCTCAACAACAGACTGAATAACAAGATAGCACGCATTATCTACTCTCTTCACCATGGAAGTTACCACATGTCCGGGCTGGTCAGCATCCTGGTTTAAGTCTACGCCGATAGCATACTTATCCGCTTCCTTTGCCGCTTCCAAAATTCCTGTTCCTGTTCCGGAAGCCACATTCATAACAATATCAGCTCCCTGCTCATACTGTGCAAGAGTTAATTCTTTTCCCTTTAACGGATCTGTCCAAGAACCTGCAAAAAGCCTGCAAAAATAGTAACATCCGGATCGATGTACTTTGCGCCCTGCTCATATCCTGTATAGAAATCATGGAGTACAGGAATATCCATTCCGCCAACCCATCCGATTACATGTGCATCATTTACATTAGGAATATCAGTTTTCTGTGTAAACATAGCTGCTGCAGCACTCGGCAAGGAAAGAACCCTGATTCTGGGCAAAGCTGATGGATTCCACGTTATCAAGATCGACGGTTGTATCAATTACCGCAAACTTAACATCCGGATAGTTAGGGAGCATGCTCTGTAATGTAATCAGCGATATTGGAAGACGCACCAATAATCAGATCATAGCCTTCTTCGCAGGCAGCCACTAAATTCGCTTCCCATTCCTGTGCCGTAGTGCCTTCAAGAGACTTTTAATTCAATGCCGAAATCCTCAACTGCCTTCTTCGCACCGGCATTGCAAGAGTCATTGTAGGGACTTATCTCCTAAGTTACCTGTATAAACGATACAAACACGAACCCCCTTCTTCTCTTTGGAATCAGACTTATCAGAAGACTTTTCCTCCTTAGAATCAGCCTGTGCAGCCTCGGTTTTGTTCGCATTGGACTCTGCCACCTCATTTGCAGACTTTCCGCATCCCAGCAATAAGGAACAGCTTAACAAGCTTGCCAGAATTACACTCAGACATTTTTCATTCTCTTTTTTTCCTCCTTCACAAATATACACTTTTTGCATCACCTAGATTATTTGTATAGGAAACTGTTTTCCTATACTTATTTTCTTATTCATAAGATATATCAATTGGAATATTTATGTCAATATCAATATGTTTCGCCCAATAAATTTATCTTATTTAAACTAAACTTGGCTTCATTTATATACAATATGCACATGTTTCGCACTGCATATCTCTTTCGTCAAAAGATTATTTTTGCTTTTCGTCCAATTCCCTCTTATTTTTTTGTCTGTTTCTTACAATTATAACAAGTTCCAAAATATTAGGCTCCACCTGAAAACGAAAACAAAGGTTCTAAATTCCTTAAGTTTATTATATGATAAGCACAAGTGTTAAAGTAGGAGAAAAAGTATGACCATTAAAGAATTTTGCTCAATTAGCCGGTGTGTCTGTATCTACCGTTTCCAAAAATTTTTGAATCATAAAGACGCAAATATCAGCCCACAAACAAGAGAGCATGTCCTTTCCCTTGCAAAAAATTCATAATTACAAACCTTACTCTTTTTGTGCGAACACAATATCCCGAAAAACCAGTATTTTTCGGGGTTATCTTTCGAGACTGTATTCCCGACGACAGGCTCCTGAAAGGTTTAATGAATGTTGCCCGTTCCTACGGTTATGGCATAACAGTGCTGGAAAGCCATTTAAACAAAACGCAAGAATTAAAAAAATCTATCCTTGCTTGCTTTCCAGCAATGTGGACGGCATTCTGTTTAATCCTATCAATTCCAAGCCATCTTCCGAAGTTAATGCACAACTTAAGCAAAAGTAAAAAAACCCTACTTTCTTTTTCAGTACAGAAGAAGATATTCCCGGTCCGGATTTTCTGCCTACCATTTCCTATAAAAGTATGGCGGAATTCTTGACCCAAAATCTGGTTCAAGCAGGACATTCCAAAATCGCCCTTGTGGCAGAAAAGGAAAGTCCTATTCGAAATGAATTTATTGAAGGTTTCAAAAGCTGTCTGTATCAAAATGCCATTCCTTTTTACGGAAGAATTCATTTTCAGTAAAGATAACGAAAAAAATTTTACCGCCATATTTCCTGCGGGAGTATTAGTGCTGTACTAACCCTGCACTTCCAAAGTAGCTTTCAAATCTATCAAAGATTACTAAGCCGTCATTTGCATATTCCCAATGACTTTTCCTTGCTTACCTTATGTAAACACCAAAGCAATATTAATAACTTCTCCGAAATATCAGCCCTACTAATCCCCTTTGAAGAATTCGGGGAATATCTTGGCTCCTGCCTGATCAAGCATCTTGAGCATTCTGAAAATACAGAACAGGAGCGAAAGCATTTTCAGCCGAGTTTTCATTTAAACCACACTAAATCTATTTCCGCCCCCGCTATGACTAAAAGAAAAAAAGTTCTTGTTTTGGGAAGTGTAAATATTGATTCCTACCTATTTTTCCGAGAGCTTCCCAGCCCGGGAATGGCAGCCAAGACCAGTCGTTCTTCCAACTATTTAGGCGGAAAAGGGATGAACCAAGCCATCGGAGTGAGCAAATTGGGACATCACGCCAGCATTATAGGGCTTGTCGGGGATGATTTGGAAGCAGATACCATTTACGAAAGTGCAAAGCAAGCAGGGATCAATACCGCCTATTTGAAGCGTGTCCACGGAGAATTAACCGGCAAAGGATATATTTTCTTAAACAACAGCGGAGATTCCATCGTCTCCATCCTTTCCGGGGCCAATGAGTGTGTCAGTAAGAAACATGTTGAAGAGGCACTTCCCATCTTCAAAGACAGTCATCTATGCCTTCTAAATACTGAAGTTCCGCAGGATACGATCTTGACCGCTTGTCGTTTAGCAAAAAGCCACAAGCTCCCTGTCCTCTTGAAGCCTTCCTCCATAAGGCAAATAGACCCGGAAATCCTTGCCTTAACAGATATCTTCCTCCCCAATTTAGAGGAAGCACAGATTCTTTTATCTACGGAAGAATCCCAGCTTTCCAAAAAGCTACAGAAAAATGCAGGCTAAAGAAGCTTGCGATAAAGCACTTTTTAGAACAGTGTGCCGATTACTTTCTAAAAAGGGGCAAATATGGTGATTATAACCCTGGGAAAAACAAGGACTTTTTGCAAAAGGAAAAAGGCATATTAGGGCTGTATCCCGCTAAGGAAGTTAAAGCAATCGATACCACCGGAGCAGCCGATGCCTTTATCAGTGCCCTAGCCTCTTATATTCTTCTGGACTTTCCTATGGAGCAGGCTATCCGTATTGCAAGCTATGCAGCAGCACTAAGTGTCACAAGAGAAGGAGCCGCCCCTCCCTAGTGGATAAGAACAGCTTGGAAGCTTATATAGCAACGGAAGAGCCGGAGATTTTGGAATAAAACAAGAGCTAAAAAACAAAATAATCCATTCAACGAGATATCGCACGCTTTGCGAGCGATATCTCATTATGAATAAAGGTCTGAAATCAGGGGCAAGCTCAACTCCCATTTCAGACCTTTATTACACAGGTAATCTTTATTCTTTCATGTTTCTACCCTTCACCGCTCCCATGGCCAGTCCTTCCACGAACTGCTTCTGGCAAAGGTATACCAGTACCAAAACTGGTAGTAAGCTAATTAGGGAAGTTGCCGCCATTGGTCCCCAATCCAAGCCCTTATCAGTGATAAATCCCGCAATAACCACAGGCAATGTCTTAGATTTATTGATACTTAAAAATAACTGCAAAGAGGAATTCGTTCCATGCTCCCACAAAAGCCAGGATTCCTGCTGCCACGATTCCGGACTTTGTTACCGGAAAAAAACCACATAAAAAGAATCGGCTGAGGAAATGGCAACCGTCAATTCTGGCAGATTCCTCCATTTCAATCGGAACCTGGGCGAAGAATCCCATCATCAGCCAGATTACCAATGGCAGGTTAAAGCTGGTGTTCATAATAATCAAAAGCCGGCAGGGGTATCAATAAGCTGTAGCTTTCGCATCACAAGGTAGATGGGAATGGCTGTAGCAATAGCCGGATACATTTTCTGAATCATAAACCAAAGGCCGAAAATCTGTCTGGTAAGGTTAGAGAACTTTCCCCGTACTAAACTGTATGCCGCCATGGAGCCAAAAGAGCAGAGAAATGGCGGTAGAACTAAGACTTACAATCATGGAATTCATAAACTGTCGTCCAAGACCGTTCATAGACAACACCGTTTTGATATTTTCCATGGTGAAAACATGGGGAATCAAAAGAGGAGGATTCGCCAAATACTCCGCCCTGAATCTTAAAAAGCACTGGAAAAAAAGCCAGTACAAGGGAAATAAAACCAGCAACATCAGCACAGCGGTAAACACTATACGAAAAAGGCCTTCCCACACATTTCCCAATATTTCATGCACCATGGAATCATTTGCATCTATTCTATGTTTCTTAGCCATCATTTTCTTCCTTTAAACCCTTTGATAAATCACCAAGTAAAATTATATTGATACACTGCTTTCGCAGATTGTGTTCACATTCATATTTCCATAAAAACTGTCTCTATAGGAGCAATCGACTTCATGATACAAGTTATCTTGCTGTCCCTATGCACTACAAAACTCGCTCCTCCACCGCTTTTCTCCAGCGAAGGAAAAGGAAACTGACAATGGTCATAGAGAAAACGAAGGCCATAGCCAGAGCCGCCGTATAGCCGGCATCAAAGAACTTTAAGCCTTGCTTGTAAATATAGTTCGGCAACATTTCCGTAGCATTTCCCGGACCGCCGTTGGTCATAGTATAGATGGTGTCAAACACCTTGAAAGCATCCACGAAACGTAGCATTAAAAACAATAATCAGTAAGGGACTAATCATGGGAAGCACGATTTGGAAGAAGATATGACGATTTTTCGCCCCATCTACCCTGGCCGCTTCCAGCGCATCCTGCGGAAGGGACTTAAGCCCTGCCATGGTAATGATGCATACCCAGGGAATTAATTGCCAGACATTGACAAAAAAATCACTGCCGGCATGGCCGTTTTTGGATTACTCAGCCAGTTCATTTGGGGTACACCCACAAAATGCAAGAGGTAATTGATGATTCCCGTACTGCCATCCAGCATCATACGAAATAAGGTACCAATAGCCACCGGAGCCATTATCATAGGAATCAAGAGCAAAGAAGTAAAAAAATGCGGTAAATTCTTTTTGGTGCCGCAAAAGCATCATAGCCGCCAAAAAGCCCTAAAAACCAACTCTAAAGATACGGAAACCACCGCAAAAAGAACCGTGTTCCCCACACTTACCCCCAAGTTTTTTTGTCTTGAAGCATCCGAAGATAATTCCCAATGCCGATGAACTTGGGAACGGCATTGGGAAGATTGATTTTGTATTGAAATAAACTGAGATAGAGGGAATACAGTAGGGGTAGCAAGGCCGTAAAGCCTAAGAACAAAATGGTAGGAAGCAGGAAAAGCCAAGACCACAGCCTTTCTCCTCTACCCCTATTTCCTTTTCTTATTTCTGTGCCATTCATACTGTATTCCTCTAACTTTCTAGCATATTCTTTTTTTAAAAACTGTTTTTTGAGATAAGCAAAAAAACACTTCTCTACAAAATGGATTAATGATTATAGTTCTTGGTTCCCTCTTCAGGAGGAGCCTGCTGTAAAGCTTCTTCCACTGCCGCCTTCATTTCCTTTACAGTGGTCTCCAAATCGCTTTGTCCGGAAAGATATGCGGAAATCAAAGTGTTAAAGCTGGTGTCTACCTGTGTGGAAGCCGCCACTCTCCACCACATATTTGCGGTGTCCAGTGCCTCACGAACGGTATCCATGTATGTACCCTTAATGCCATCCTCTTCCCAGAAAGCCTTTCTCGGAGAGAGAATGCCATGGTTGTCGTAGAATTCCTTCTGCTTATCCAGGCTGGTATACATCTTGATCCACTCCCAAGCCAAATCCTTGTTCTTGGAGCCTTCAGGAATAGCGCAGTCCCATGCGGAAAGCAGGGTGATTCCTGTCTTCTCCTTAGGAATTACGGACAATGCCCATTTTCCAACTACCTTGGACTTTTCAGGGTTGTCGGCATCCTGTACCAAGCCCAATGTAGGCCAGGTCTCGCAAACCGCTGCATCTCCGTTTAAGAAAGCCTGAATAGACTGATCGGTTCCCCAGTTTAACCAGTTAGGATCCAGGGACTCCTGTAAAGCATTCAAATGCTCTAAAGCTTTTCTGGTTTCAGGAGAGTCTATAGTAACCTTCCAATCTTCATCCGCCCATGCACCACCGTTAGACCAAAAGTACATAGTCAAAAAAACGCCGCCCAGCTGTCCGGTGATACCGGAAATGGAAGCACCGTAGAAGCCTTCATCCTTCTTGGTTACCTTCTTTAGCTCTTCTCTGTACGCTTCCCAAGTATCCGGAAGCCCGTTCGGGAAAATGTCGGTACGGTAAGCAAAAAGCTGTGGTGTGGAAGCATTGGGGATTCCGATGTACTTGTCCTGCCACTTTCCGGAATTGGCAATCACATTGTCAATGAAGTCCTCCGCCTTTACGCCGTCCTTCTCCATATAGGGCTGTAAGTCTGTAAGATAAGGGGCGAACTCTCCATCCCACTGGCTAGCTACATCAATCACATCATAGGTTCCCGCACCGCTGGTAAAATCCAAAAGCATCTTCTGGTGAAGCTCGGTGTATGGCATATCGATAACTTCCACCTTAGCACCGGTTTTCTCTTCAAATTCATCCACCATAGACTTAGCCGCATCTGCATAAACGCCGGACATATAAAGAACAGTCAAGGTTTCTCCACTGCCCTTTGCCTTCTCTTCTCCCGCAGCGGCTTCGGACTTTCCCCCCTCCGCCTTAGCAGATGCATCTCCGGCATTTCCCTCTGTCTTTGCTCCGCAAGCCAGTAAAGATGCCCCTAAAGAAAGGGCCAATACTGCGGATAAAACTCTTTTTTTCATAGCTTTCCTCCCATCTTTCTTGTATATTCTGAACAAATAACTATCTGCATTATACCCTACTTATGTAAGTTATCAATAAGCAAAAACACACAAAAATATTCCCATGCATTTTGGGGCAAAACACACAAACAAACACAACTCGCACATATTTAAACAGAAGAAAAGGGGTTGTAAAAAAATCAAAAATAAGAAATAGATTTTCGGCAATATAGGTCTAAATGAGGGGTAGTCTGAGCCCGTCGGTACTTGCGAAAAAAACAAGAGAATCGAAGTTTTTTTCGCTTAGTATCCGCAAGGACAGACTTTTTCATCAGAAAAAGTCGTCCTGTAACAGACCAACTTCCGAAGGAATTTGCTTTTGCGAAGCAAAGTGAGCAGTGGTTAACAAAACCACTGCTCAGTCGAGGCGAAGCTAGCGAGAGCGTGCCCCCAATTTAGACCTATATTGCTTAGAAAACTATTTTGATTTTTTTACAGCCCCTCTTTTACTTCTCTTTAATCTGTTCCCATAGTCCCCTACATCCCTCTAGGATATCTTCATAACAGGCTTGAAATTCCCGCTATACCAGGGATCGGCAATGGGATGAGGATGGTCGGTATAATCTCCAAGGAGAGAAACTTTTGCCTTTGAGATCTCCGCCTAGAATCCGCCTCATATTCTCCCTGATTTCTTTCATCCATCCCTATGAAATAATCGTAATTTTCATAGTCTTCTTTTTGCAATTGGCAGGCTCTTTTTACTGCAATCCATTCCCAGGCCTTCCAGAATTTCCCGTACCGGAGGATAGACAGGATTCCCCTGCCCACGATAAATTTCCTCTGAAGAGGTGGCTTTAGAAGATACTTGAAAGTCTTCAGTTCTTCCATTCTCCTCCAAAATTCTTTTTAAACAGAAATTCCGCCATAGGACTACGACAGATATTGCCATGGCAGACGAAACAGATTTTTAAACATAGTATTTTTTTCCTCCTAAAATGCCGTGGATTGCCCTGTTTTGCAAAGTTTTTCTACGGTTTTTCAAAAAAATCACATTATTTTAAAACATTATAGAAATGAGGTAAGTTAATGCAGTGTCTAACTTTTTAATGCAGTTACTTCCACATCTTTTTTTCTCGTGACTCCAAGTTCGCTCAAATAACTCATTCTTCTTAATAGCTTCCACAATAGGAATTAGTAAAATTTTTTTAATAATTGTACTGTTTCTACAAAACCAATTTTTACCAAGGCTTTTTTTCTTTTTCACAAATGAATTCCACCTTATCCGCCTTGTTTCATCATCTGCGAATCCATCCTCAAAAGCAACAATTTCCTCAAGCGAAGTGCTACGGTGGTTAAAAAGTCTCTTTTATCGCATTCATAAGTTCTGTTCCATCAAAATTATATCTGTCCGCCAAAACATATATATCATAAAAGTCCTTATATCTACTATTGGCAAGCCCGAGAGAAACAAATGCCTCAAATTTTTTTCTGCTACTACAGAATTAATGGAATAAGCATATACTTTAGGAATATCCATATCCAACAGTACAGGAAAAATCCATTTTTCATTCTTTTCGGGATAGACTATATCTCCGAAAGCCGATATCTATAGATATGGGCACTTTAGTTTTATCAAGATATCCTAGAATAGAAACCTTGACTCCATGATACTCCTTAAACTCAGTGATGTAGATTACATCTAATGTTTTCAAGTCAAAAGCGTAGTGCATCATCACACTTTATAGAAAAAGATTTCTTTAAATACTTTTTTTCATCTCTTCTATATCATTTGAAATGCATTGTGCCAAAAGGTCAATATCAGTAGTAGCACGAGTATAGTCTCCATTGAATAATGCATATAAAGAAAAATTCCGCCCTTTAAAGTAAATCGCTCCGCATACTCTGAAATACTCAATCTATAAATGGTTCTTTCCAGGCCATACATTACAATTTTGTCCTGCATAGTCTTCTTTTTCTTCAATCGCCTGCTTCTTCAACCTGTCTTTTTACCGATATTGCACTTATCATACCAGCACCTCCAGATACTTGTTTATAATATCCTTACACTTAAGCATTTCTGCATATCGAATCAGCTTATTTAAATTACGATCTTTTCTATGAAGATAATTGCTAAGAACTTCCTTTGTTTCCTCAACACCCATTTTTTTCTCTATAAAAACACCAGATCCACAAACCGTTTTCTCTATATCATAAATACGAAACTTATTATTACCAACTTCTATGATTTCTGCACCTACAGAAAAAAACGTTCCTCTGTAAAATAGTATATATTTAATTCCGGCCATTCCGGAAGGGTCGACACTCTTGTTTTTCTTGGAATTGCTATATCTATGGCATCCGTGCGATAAGTAGACAGGTTATAATAAACAGCGGCACTCAGGGAGACAAATAACGCCATTGGGTACATAGGCATAAGCATAATAGAAGTCAGACTCTTCTCCATCAAAATTCGTATTTTCATAATATTTCTTATTTAGTTTTATGAGAATCCCTTGTTTAACCAATTGGTTAATTTTTGTAATATGACAAGCCTTTGTCTTTTTAGTTCTTGAATAGAAAAAAATCAATTGCTCATTGGAAACTTTTTGAGTCTTCTTTCATCCTCGCCCACCTCTACATCTACTATTCATATAAATCTCTTTTTAAACAAAATGCGGCACAATCTATATTATGCCGCATTTTTGTTTAAATCATATTAGTCTTTTTTTATATTTCCGTGTCAATAAGCGTTGAAATGCCTAAGTGAAATGTCTAAGAAATTCTTATTTTCCCTGCCTGAAACTCATCAACTCTACTATTTTTCCTACCACTTTTTCGGCGTATAGTGAATCTCCGCCACAGTATAAACGGTAATAAACGCCTTCGGATCTTCCTTCTCCAAAAAGGCCATCAGCTTCTGATATTCCTGCCGATCCACTACCGCCACAATTTCCTTCTTCATCTCATGGCTGTAAGCCCCCATAATGTCATAGATACTCATGCCGCTATGGATGCGATTCAAAATAAATTCTGTAAGAATAGCCGCCTTTTCCTCGGTGGTAATCACGCAAACTCTCTTTTTAATGGTCTGTCCAAAGATAAAATGGTCCAAAAGGATGCCATTAAAGTAGGTTCCCAACACCGATAAAATTACACTTTTTGCATCAAAGGCAAAGATGGATAGGATAGAAATGCAAATCCCCGCAAGTCCCATGGCTTGTCCCACATCCATGTGTAGATATTTCTGCATCATCTTTGCTACCACATCCAAGCCTCCTGAACAGGTATTTCGATTAAAGAGAATAGAAAGTCCGATGCTGACAAAGAAAATGTAAGCTACCACATCTAAAAAAACATCCCCTGTTAAAGATTGATTATTGGGAAAAAGCTTTTCAAAGAGGAGCATAACCGCAGGCAACATGATGGTGCCATAGGCTGTTTTATAGGCAAATTGATGGCTTACAAAAAAATAAGATATAATTAACAAGAAGATATTCATAGCCATTACTAAAGTCGCCACAGAAAAGGGTAGAAAATGATGAAGCACAATGGCCAGACCGGAAATCGAAGATACTGCCACATGACTGGGCACCTGAAAGAAAAAGACTGCGGCAGCCACTATGACTATGCCCACATTCACCATGATAATATCCTTCACTTTTGCAGAAAGCGCTGTATTCATTTTGTCGTCCCCCTTTGGAATTCTGCTACCAGTATAGCACTCTATTATAGCGGAAAAAAGACCTGCGAATGTTCACGAAGGGGTATTGATTACTCTTTTTTTATTTCTTTATCAACTGAAAAAAATCTTTACTCTATTGATATTCACTTTCTGAAAGAAAGGCATCTCTTCCAAGACTTTTTCTAAAAAGAAAAAAAGCATCTCCAAAACCTCTATAAAGAAAGAAAAATGGAAATGCTTTTTACATGTTTTTTTGATACTATTTAGTAGCCTGTTTCAATAGAAGTGTTTCAGTAGAAGTGTTTCAGTAGAAGTGTTTCAGTAGAAGCATTCTGATTTGTACGCTCTTCTTTACTGCATTATGCCTTCTTTGCAAAGCTGTAGGTATAAACGAATTGATCCGGAGTGTAGTTATCAAGCTTTACTCCGTCAACCTCTGCGTAAGGATAGCCGAAGTCATTTAAAAGCCTCTCCATCCTGTGCAGGGTTCAAGGTAAGGTCTCTTCCATCGGACAAAATCATTCGCTCTGCATCGCAGTTACCAAAGTAGTATTCCTGCTTCTCCTTGGTTTCTGCCTGATCCTTTTGTCCAATTATTCTTTAAAACAGCCTTTAACACATCGGCAGGGATCTGCGGAAACCCAACCTGTTCCCTTCAAATAAAAATTCTGCCCAGCAGTGCTGATTCTTCGTAATATCCTCTGCATTGATACGTATTCCGAAATGCTCTCTGGCAGGAATTCCGGATGCACGGCAAAGGGCTACAAACATGGAGTTGATATCAGTACATTTTCCGGTCATGGTGGTATCTAGAAGAGCACAAACATCGCCTTCTCCACAACCCTTCACGCTCTCATCTCGATTCATATTGGCAATAACCCAGTCATAGATAGTTCTTGCCTTCTCTAAATCTGTAGTCTTTCCTTCAGTTACTTCTGCGGCCTTGTTCTTCACCTGGTCATTTAAGGGAAGGTTCTTGGAAGGCTCCAGATACTTCTTCACATCATCAGGAAGTTCCGCCTTCTCATCCTCCTTTTAATTCAGGGCTTACAATTTCTTCTCTCTTTACCTGTAAATCCAGCTTAACCACTCTATCGGCGGGCTCGGCATTTTCATCCCATTCCACATAAAGCATCTGATTGCCCCAGTCGTCTGTATTCATTTCCGCCTTAGCATTTCCGGCATCATACTTTACGTCCTCAACAGTCTGATACTCACTGCTTTGCGGCACAGGAATCCAAAGGCGAACCTTCTTTCCTTTTTTTCATACTTGGATAAGTCAACGGTATTGTTTACCGTTCCCTCTACCACCTTCTTTTTCGGAAACCTCTGCCTTTTCTGTTGCCTTCTCTGTGCTCTTCTCTGTAACGGCAACAGATTCCGTACTTTGCTCGGTACCCTTTTGCACTACTCTCCACATTGCTTGATGCCTTATTTCCGCAGGCAGCCATTAGTACCCCCACTGTTCCCAAAGAGCAACACGAACTTTAAGCTTTTTTTCTCATTTTTTTCCTCCTTAAGCCACTCTTTTTAAGCTGTAACGAAGAAGAGTATACGCCAGAGAACCACAGGAGAGAAATTGGATTATTTTATAAATTATCAGTTTTTATTGCATAGACTTATAAACACCACTCCATTATTATAGTCTTAAACCACACTGCCAACGCGAAAAAAAGAGCTTGTCTTACACGACAAGCCCTTTTCCATTTTCCCTTACAGCTTATGCTTTCTTTGCCAATAAAGCACCGATTCCTCCGGATACTAATGCCAAAATTCCCACTACCAAGTAAATCCATTCAAAAAGTGCCGCTGGTTCCGTAAATGTCTAATACCCCTTTATAGATGGAGCCTACCGTAAGTACCGCCACGCCGCTCTTCCAAAGGAAGAATGCCAAAGAGGTGAAGAATAGCTTCTTTTCCCCTGCCTCATCCCCATTTTCCATAGGCAGATTCCAAAGGCGATTGCCTGTGCATAGGTTGATAAACTTTGGAAGGAAAATGAGGGTTAAGGGGAGTAAAAAGGCATAGCTCATAAACACTGAGTACACGCCGTGGGAGAAAAGTCCGTAAATCTGCGCAAAAGCAAAGACAAAGATCGTTGTCAAGCCAATGGGGAGAAGAGACTTCCAGGACAGTTGCCCTCTTTTTTTCATAAAAGCTTCTCCATTTTTCTCCATCCTTTCTTCTGCATTGTCCTTTCCGCTAAAGGAATGATAATAAACCACTTGATTCTTTTTCCATGTTTTTCTCCTTTATTAGTATTATGAATTCTTTCCGATATACAAAATATCGCTGACTGCTCGCTCGAAATCTTATTTCCATTGGTGGTAGGGTTATTGACCACCTCTCCCTGAAAGACCATGGTGGAGGATCCGCCCCCATCCAAGTTGTAGACATTTGTCGCCCCTAAAGACTTCATAAAGTTTGCCAACTCGTAAAGGCTTAATCCCGTACTTTCAGAAGTTCTTCCGTCAGATACCACAAAGAGATAATGGTTCTTGGCTACAGTACCGATAGCTGTTCTTGGGTTGCTGGCCATCGCCATACCTACCTCATCATTTTCCGTAACGGCTATCTGTCCGTTCTCTTCAAGAACCGGTCCAAAGGAAAGAACCTGCCAAGCCTGCTTCTGAATAAGAGAGTCTGTAGTGGTGTCGGATTCGGAAATGAAGGAAAGGGTTCCATCCTTAGAAATCACCATATCTTCTCCGTTACTTCCCTGGTTTCTGTATACCACACCGTTTCGAATGACATAGCCACTTTGTCTTGCCCCGTAGTAGTCTCCGTTAATCGCTAAAACCGCATTGTTTTCCTCCGCCATATCGGAAGTAGTGTCGGTAATGTTTCTTCCATAGGTATTGTTTGCAAATGCGGAAAGAATACTTGTTCCGTCTGTTACCTCCACATCTGCCACATAAATATTACTATCATAGGGCTCTATACTGAGTTACGGTAATTTTGCTCTTACTATCAGAGTACGTGCCGATTACCGTTCCGGAACTTGTGCTGCTTGTACTACCGGAGCTACCCTGTCCTCCCGTCCCGGGCCACCTTGACCATGTCCGCCCGGTCCGCCATTTCCGGGCCCACCGAAGCCCTGTCCATTATCAGAATCCACCATTTCCGCCAAAGCTCTGATCGGAGCTGTTTTTCATCGTAATTCTCGTTATTCTCACCATCCTGATGATAGCCGTCTTGCTTAAATCCATTTTGCCCGGAATCATCTTGATTGAAGCCACTTTGTCCGGAGTTATTGGAACTTAAACCGTCCTGATCCTGATTAGCTGCATAGGCATTTTTCCGCCTCTGTACTCTCCTCTTCATTTATAGACAGCCCGTTGGAATCTAAGTTCTGTCCCGACACCGTCTGCATGGGGTGGGGGATTACGAAGGTATCCAGGAGGGCATAGGAGGTAAATGAAGCCAATGCCACACCACATATCATTCCTGCTTTTTTTCCGTTAAACTTTCTCATATTTCTATCCTTTCCTTATGCCTGTACCTGCATAATCTGCTTGTTTTTCTCTTTTACGACTTCTTCAAAAACCGCTAATTCCTCATCCATTTTTTTCCGGAAAAATGCCATAGAAGCTTCTGTCTTTGTTAATCCACGGGATCTCATAAGTTCTTTCTCCTCCACCCTTGCTTTCTTGCTGTTTTTTTCTTCCCGAAAAATCCATTTCTTTTTGCACGAAGTAGGACAGGCAGAACAACAAGCCTTCCGTTAAAAATCTTCGCCAGGTACGGATTCATTCCCAAGCTTCCTACAATTCCCGATAGGATGAAGCTGTTAATTAAGAAGATAAATGCCGCCAATCCCAAATAAGAGAAGTACTCTTCCTTCTTAAAAGCTCTTTTAGTGCGGATAGATTCCACTTAGTTCCCTTCTGCACTTTAGCGTTTTCCATCCTCTTTTTGCTTTCTGCAATATCTTCCTTCTCTCCATCCGTGGAAAATACCATGGTCTTGTTTAAGAAGAAATTTATGTGTAGGGAAATGACTCTTGCCAGGAAATTCGATACAAACAGTCCTCCTGTAATCAGAAAGAAGAAACTGTAGAGCAAGAAATCCGCCAGGAAGGATACTAAGGAGCTGGCAGAGAATTTTTAAAAATCTGCTTGTAGATCCGATAGGAATCCTTCACCGTATCAAAAATGGCTTTCCGCATTGTCATTGATATATACTGTTTCAATCGGTACTTCTTCCATAGGCACTCCTTCCTTTGCCAAATACAAAAGCACATTCATTTCATACTCATAACGTTCCCCCGGTATATCCAACATTTCCGGAATCATCTTTCCGGAAAATGCTCTCATCCCTGTCTGGGTATCCTTTACCTCAACCCCTGTGCAAAGATTGAAAACCTCCTTGGTAATGCCGTTTCCGATTCTGGAACGAAGAGGAGAATCCTTGGACTGGGTTCTGCTGCCAAGAATCAGAGTATCTTTTTTCTCCTCTGCTACAGAAAGTAGATTAAGGGCGTCTTTCAGCAAATGCTGTCCGTCCGCGTCCAATGTGATAATTGTGAAATCCCCTTGCAGTCCCGCATTTTCCTTCTGCAAATATTCCAGTCCCGCCTTTAAAGCGGCACCCTTTCCTCTATTTTTCCGGGAAGGACAGCACTCTGGCCTCCGTTTCCCGTTCTATCTTATGAAAGAGAGACAAATACTCCTCTCCCGAACCGTCATTTACAATCAGGCAATCCATTCCATGCTCTTCAATTCCTTTTACAAATTCCAATAACTGTATATTGGGTTTATAAGCCGGTATTAAGGCAATCCTCTTTTTCATGCTTATCCCTCCTTGTCTGCTTTAGTTTCCTGAAAGGAAGGTTGGAAAGTACTTGCTTCAATTCCTTTCATGGCTGGAGTATAGGAGAAAAAAACTGAAATGAAGCTGAAAAAGAAGAAAAATCAGTTTTAGCCATATCGGCAAAAATAAAAATTTGCCGATATGGTATTGTGTTCTCACTCGTTAACGATATATTATATAGTGAACCATAACGGCAAAAAAACAAGAATTTGCCGCTATAGAAAAGAGGTCTGAATGAAGGATTATTTACTTAGGGATACGTTGCCTGACTATACCATTTCAAGACAGGATATCTTAAAGCTGGCACAAAAAAACAATCCTCTTTTTTTCGTGAAGGGCAACTTAAAGGATTACTGTCATACATGATTGAAAAATTCAAAACTCGAACATATCGGACGAAACCAATATAGAAAAGTCCTAGATTCAGTGAATACAACAAAATATGAAAAATAAATACTCCGATATTTTCCTTACAAATAATTTCTATCATGGATGAAGAATTTCCTTTGATTGAATACAGAATTTGGGAATTCCGATGGCTGAATGAATTTCTCAATCATCAGATTGGTCGCAATTACATCTTCCTTGAGGTGGAAAAGGACGGATGCGAATTTGTATTCGAGCGAATAGTATCTGAATTTGCGGGAAAAGGTACTTCTAAAACCTGATTTAAACCAGATTCTTCGCTATGGCATCGATAACAGCATAATCATTGATCGCCCTAATTAGTGAATCTCCAAAAGGAAGAAATAAGCAGCATCAACTAGCAATTGAAAAAAACTGATAGTTGATTTATTTTGCTAACAAGCGACTGAAAGAAATGCTCTCTTTCGGAGATTATCCGGCGGCTTTGGAAGCTATTTTTTTCATTATATGAAGTCGATCAGTGAAAATGTTTCGGTACGCACGACGCAGAAACAAAGAAAGAGAACTACGGGAATTCCTTCAAAAATAAAACGAACATTGAGCTGAAAGTTGGGTGATGTATGATAACAAGAGAATTCTTCAAGAATAGCACTGGAAAAATACAATTTGTAGCCTTATTGAAATAGCTTTGCGCCGGATTGGAACCGCCTCTAATTTCCTATCCCTCACTGATATCCGGCTCATAAATCCTGCGAAGCGCTTTTTGCTTTCCCAAAAATCAGAACAAAACCGGCCAGTAAGGTGAACGTTCCGCCAATCGTAATGCACCACCGATAATCCAGAATCTCTCCGAGAAAGCCCATCACCAAAGAAAATGCACTGCAGCCGGCTGTAACCAGAACTCCTTCGAAAGCATTGACTCGAGACCGGAGTCTCTCCGGAATATAGCTCTGTACGGCTGCATTTCTTATAATGGCGCTGTTGCTCCCGAGAAAACCGCATATTCCTCTATTCACAAGCATCAAAGGATAAGGAAGCCAGAGCAAACACATGTCCATCGCGGAATATGTTTGATAGACAAAAAACACGAAACCGAACTTTTTTTCTTATCCGGAATTTTAATTCGATATTGTAATGCACTGCCGATGGATCTTCCTATAAACTCCACAACGGAAAATGCGGCATACATTGCCGCCGTAAATCCCGGAAAAGTACGGAAAAAAGCGATGAGAAGGGGAGAATAGGCACAGGTAACACCATTGCTCACCGCCATATATTCATAAAGACCTAAAAGGCCGTGTTCTTTCTTTAAATACTGTACCGCCTCCCGTATGTCCGAGGCCCATGCCTTAAGAGAATAGGGTTCGGAATGATGCCGTTCCGTTTCATCCAGACGAATAAAAACTCTCCGTAATAGCGGCAAGAAGCGATAGTCCACCCTGCGCAATCAGAATCCATGCCACACCGAACGTGTCCAAAAAGCACCGCGGCAAACGGGGTCATAATCACCGTTAAAACCGGATAAAGCATGGAAGATACCGCGTAACCCTTTTGCTCCGCGCCTTTCGGGATAAGCTCCGGATAAATACTGGTGAAGGCCAACTCGTCTACCGATCCGAGACAGGCCAGAAGCAAAGACAGCGCGAGATACCCAATGTAGGAAAAGTCAAAAAAACAAGAGCCATAGTCCCATGCCGAAAAATCAAAAAGGAATTTGCAACATCTCCCATGACCAGAAAAGTCTTTCTCGGAAGTCGATCCATAATAGGCGCAATGACAATAGGAATAAACAGGAAGGGAAGAAGCTGTATTGCGAGAATCAGAGCGGATGCCAAAGTGCTCCCGGTTTCATCGAAAACCAGGAACGCCAGCGCAAAACCTCCTGCAATTCCCCGATAGTCCCCATCGTAGACGCAAGAATCACCAAGCTGAAATTTCGATT